>Ga0209370_1000011_pt1 | contig 826605 bp, 741 predicted proteins | sample AgamicAtPrz_FD_187164 | JGI IMG/M metagenome (GOLD analysis project Ga0209370, IMG submission 187164) | Agave microbial communities from Guanajuato, Mexico - At.P.rz (SPAdes) (version 2) | ecosystem: Host-associated > Plants > Phyllosphere > Phylloplane/Leaf | place: Guanajuato, Mexico...
GTTCCGAACCAGTGGAATCCATCCCGGCACGACCCTGACCGGCAGCCGAAGCTCCCGAGGACCTACCGAGGGGGTGGCCACCCGCGGGGACCAGCCACCGATCTGACTCGGTGTCCGTTCCTCCCTGGCGGGCGACTCGGAGAAAACTACGTGACCGGTGCGGGAGCGTCAAATCCACCGCTGGACCCGCGTGATCACGCGGGTCGCTGCCCGCACCGGCCGGATCACGAGCGACCGCGCACGGGATCAGAGTGTGGCCGTGATCCGGCGTACCGCTTCCTCGACCAGGCGGGGATCCGGTTCCTCGGTGTCCAGCGCGCGGTGCAGGGTGACCCCTTCGATCACGGCGTCGAGCATCCGCGCGGTCAGCGGGTCGAGGTACCGCTCCAGGGTGGCTCGGCTGCGGGACATCCACGCGTTGGTCAGGACCCGGAAGGACGGCTCCCGCGCCGCGAGGGTGTAGAGCTCCTGGGCGAGGATCAGGTCACGCTGGTCGGTGAGGTTGTCCCGGATCAGGTCGACCACGGCCGATCGCACGTCGTCGCTGTCGGCCAGGTGCTCCGCGTACCGGGTGCTCTGCTGCTCGGCGAACCGGGTGAAGGCAGCCAGGAGCAGATCGTCGAGGCCGTCGAAGTGGTAGGTCATCGATCCCAGCGGGACGTCGGCGAGGGCCGCGACCTTGCGGTGGCTGGTGCCCGAGACGCCGTGGGCGGCGATCACGTCGAGGCAGGCGTCGATGATCCGCGAGCGCCGGTCCGGGTCGTGTCGACGGGTGGGCACGATCAGATCTCGCGCAGCACGCGCGCGGGGTTGCCGACCGCGATCACGTTGGCCGGGATGTCCTTGGTGACGACCGAGCCGGCGCCGATCACGGCGTTGTCACCGATGGTGACCCCGGGGCAGACGATGACGCCCCCACCCAGCCAGACGTTGTCGCCCAGGGTGATCGGTCGCGCGGCCTCCAGCTTGTCCCGGCGCGGCTGCGGCTCGATGGGGTGGGTCGGGGTGAGCAGCTGGACGTTGGGGCCGATCTGGCAGTCCTCGCCGATGGTGATGGCGGCGACGTCCAGAGCGGTGAGGTTGTAGTTGATGAAGGTCCGCGCGCCGACGTGCAGGTTCTCGCCGTAGTCGACGGAGAGCGGCGGCTTGATCCAGGCGTCGTCCCCGAGGGTGCCGACCACCTCGCGCAGGGTGGCGATCGCACGGTCGAAGTCGGCGGCGATGAACTGCACCCGGTACTCCTCCAGCAGCCGGAGGGCGCGGCGGGAGATGGCCTGACTGTCCGGGTCGTCGGCGATGTAGAGCTCGCCGGCGAGCATCCGCTCGCGGTTGGTGCGCGGGTCGTCGGCGAAGTGGTCGGTCATGCGTACGAGCGTACACATCCGATCGGGACGACGTGGGGCGGAGGCGGGGCGGGGCGCGTCGCGAGGCCGGGAGGCACTGGGACATGCATCAGGAACCCTGGCGGGCGGCCAAGGCTGGGCGGCGAGTGGGTCAGGGGCAGAGTCGGGCGGCCAAGGCTGGGCGGCCGGTGCGTCAGGAGCCGTGCCGCGCGGCCAGGGCGGCGCCGGTGCGGGAGTCGGGGGCGTGGACCAGGTCGGTGGGCGGACCGCTGAACACGATGGTGCCGCCGTCGGCCCCGGCACCGGGTCCGAGGTCGATGACGTGGTCGGCACGGGAGATGACGTCCAGGTTGTGCTCGATCACGATCACCGTGGAACCGGCGTCGACGAACCGGTCGAGCAGCACGATCAACCGGTCGACGTCCGCCATGTGCAGGCCCGAGGTCGGCTCGTCCAGCACGTACAGGTCGGCGGGGGAACCGAGTTCGATGGCGAGCTTGAGCCGTTGGCGTTCACCGCCGGACAGGGTGGACAGCGGCTGGCCCAGGGTGAGGTACCCGATGCCCACGTCGTCGAGGGAGGTGAGCACGGCGGCGATCGGCTTCTCGGTGAAGAACTCCCGGGCCGCCACCACCGGCATCTCGAGCACGTCGGCGATCGACCTACCGCGCAGGGTGAGGTCGAGGACCTCCTGGGTGAAGCGGCGGCCGCCGCAGGTCTCGCACGGAGTCTTGACCGACTCGAAGGTGCCGAGCTCGGTGTAGATCACCCCGAGGCCACCGCAGGCGGGGCACGCGCCCTCCGAGTTGGCACTGAACAGGGCGGGCTTGACCCCGTTGGCCTTGGCGAAGGCCTTGCGGATGTGGTCCAGCATCCCGGTGTAGGTGGCGGCGTTGGACCGGCGGGACCCGCGGGTGGTGGCCTGGTCGACGATCACCGCCTCCGGGTACTGCTGCGGCAGGACGCCGCGGATCAGCGAGCTCTTGCCGGATCCGGCGACCCCGGTGACGGCGACCAGGACCCCGGTGGGGATGTCGATGTTGACGTCACGGAGGTTGTGTCGGGTGGCGTGCCGGATCGGGAGGGCGCCGGTCGGGGTGCGCGGGTCTGTCTTGAGCGGTTGGTGCCGGTTGAGGTGGTCGCCGGTGAGGGTGCCGGAGGCTCGCAGGCCGTCGACGGTGCCCTGGAAGACGATCCGCCCGCCCGCGCCACCGGCGCCGGGTCCGACGTCGACCACCTGATCGGCGATGGCGATCACCTCGGGCTTGTGCTCGACCACCAGGACGGTGTTGCCCTTGACGCACAGCGCGCGCAGCAGCTCGTTCATCCGGTGCACATCGTGCGGGTGCAGGCCGGTGCTCGGCTCGTCAAAGACATAGGTGATGTCGGTGAGCGCGGAGCCGAGGTGGCGCACCATCCTGACCCGCTGCGACTCACCGCCGGACAGGCTGGTGCTCTCCCGGGCCAGGCTCAGATACCCGAGGCCGATCCGGACCAGGTCGTCCAGCCGGTCGGCCAGGCCGTCGAGCAGGGGCTGGACGGTCGGGGCGTCGACGGCGCGGATCCAGGCGGCGAGGTCGGTGACCTGCATGGCGGTGGCGTCGGCGATGGTCGCCCCGGCGATCTGGGCGGAGCGGGCGGCGGCGTTCACCCGCGCGCCCCCGCACTCGGGGCAGGCACCCCGGGTCGAGATCCGCTCGACGGCGGCCCGCAGATGCGGCTGCAGCTGGTCGAGGTTCTTCGCGAGGGCGGAACGGCGCAGCTTGGGCAGCAGGCCCTCATAGGTCATCTGGACGCCGCCGATGTCGACCTTCACCGGCTTGGCCTTGGCGCCGCCCTGCGGGGTGGGGCCGTGCAGCAGCAGCGCGCGTTGCTCGGCGGTGAACTCCCGGACCGGCACGTCGACCGGGAACCATCCGGTGTCGGCGAAGGCGCGCCAGTACCACCCGCCGACCTGGTAGTTGGGGAAGTCGATCGCGCCCTGGTTGAGACTGAGCTCCGGGTGGACCAGGGCGTCCTCGTCGATGGCGGCGACGCTGCCGGCACCCTCGCAGGTCGGGCACCAGCCGCGCGGGTCGTTGAAGGAGAAGGCGATCGGCGTGCCCAGCGTGGGGGTCGCGGCCCGCGCCCAGATCCGGCGCAGCATGGTGTACGCGTCGGTGGCGGTGCCGACGGTGGAGCGGATGTTGCCGCCCATCGGCTCCTGGTCGACCACGATCGAGGCGGTCAGCCCGGTGATCGAGTCGGCGTCCGGCTGGGCCGATTGCGGCAGGAAGTTCTGCACGAAGGCCGAGTGGGTCTCGTTCAGCAGACGCTGGGACTCCGCCGCGATGGTGTCGAAGGCCAGGGAGGACTTGCCGGAGCCGGACACTCCGGTGAAGACGGTCAGACTGCGCTTGGGGATGTCCAGGTCGACGTCGCGCAGGTTGTTCTCTCGGGCACCACGGATGACGATCGACTCGGACACGGCGTGCTCCTCGGCTAGGACGGTCGGCGCGGAAGCGGCTGGGCGCGGCTCCGAGGGTCGCACACGGCACCGACAGGGGGAGCTGATCCGCGGGGTGCGCCCCGGGAGCGGTCGACACCGCGCCCGTCAGCCGGAGCGGTCAACGCCGCGTGTGCGCGTCCGAGCCGCCGGCACAAGCCGCGCGTGTCAGTCGGTGGAGCCGACGGGACCGAGCAGCTCGGCGAGCACCATGCGGTGCGCCCACCGCGCCCAGGCGAGGCGGCTCCATCCGGCGCGGGCGACCAGCGACTGCCAGGACTCGGGGCCGAGCACCAGGGAGAGGACGTCGGCCGCCTGATCCGGTGTGGTCAGGTGGGAGAGCTCGCGGCCGAGGGAGTCGATCAGCGCCCGGTGCAGGGCACGGTGCGCCGCGTCCTCCTCGGCCACCACGGCGGTGAGGTCCGGGTCGCCCGCCGCCTGGGCACGGAGCAGCTGGGTGAGCTCGGCGCCGGCGGTGAGCAGGTCGGCGCAGCCGCGCACGTGCAGGAAGAGTCGACGCCGGGGGTCGGGTTCGGCGCGGGCACCGACCGCCCAGGCCAGGTCGAGCAGCCGGGGGCGGGCGTCGCGACGGTCGACTCCGTGGACGGCGGCGTCGAGCGCACCCACCAGGAGGGCTGCCTTGGTCGGGTAGTGGTAGTAGACGGTCTGGACCCCGACTCCGGCCGCTGCGGCCACCGCGGTGATCGCGGTGCCGTCGACGCCGAGCTGCCGGAACAGCGGCCCGGCCGACCGGCCGATGGCGCGGCGGGTGACGGCGGCGCGGCGGGAGCGGCCGTCGGGCAGGTGGTCGATGACGGCGGGTCCGGCGGCGGGGTGTGGGGCCGCTACCTGGGGAGACACCTGGTCACTGTAGCGCGGCTACAGATTGTGGACGGCGGCGGGGCGGGGTGTGGAGAAGAGGGTGCGAGAACACCACTAGTTATTGGAGTCGGACTACAGCTTACTGAGAGACGTGCAGGCCAGCGTGCAGCTGGAGAGCTGCGCTTTTCCTGTAGTCCAACTACAAACAGCTAGCTACCGGGTCATCGGGTGCCCAACCTCCGGCGATGCGGGGAACGAGGCGAGGCAAGCCGCGCGACGCCACCCGGACACGGCGACAGCCCCCGCCCGCGCGGTGCGGTCGGAGGCTGCCGGTTGTGCGAGCCGTGCTCGGTGCGACTCAGTCGCCGAGGGCCGTCTCGATCATCGGCACCAGGTTGTCCAGCGCGTACAGCTGGGCGCCGATGGTGCCGAGGGAGTAGGCGGACGACAGGTCGCCGTCGATCACCACGGCCCGGCCGTCGGCGACCGCGGGGATCGCCTGCCACTGCGGGTCGTCGGTGATCTCGGTGGTGTCGATGAAGATCGGGAACGCGACGATCAGGTCGGCGTCCAGCAGGTCGAGCTGCTCGTCCGAGATGTCCACGCTGAAGCCGGAGGAGGACACCGGCAGGTCGGCGATGGTCGGCGACTGAACGAAGCCGAGGTTCTGCAGGAAGTCGACCCGGTCGCCGCCCTCGATGTACGCGCCCCAGCCCTCGGAGGTGCGGGTCGCGGCGGCGATGGTCTTGCCGTCCCAGTCCGGGTGTCCCTCGCGGGCGGTGGCGAAGGCGTCGTCGAGCTGCTGCTCCAGCTCCTGGCCCTTCTCCGGGACACCGAGGGCGGCGGAGATCAGTTCGAGCTGCTGCTGACCGGTGGTGAGGTAGGAGTCACCGCCCTCCGGGACGCCGACCGTCGGGGCGATCTGGGACAGCCGGTCGTAGCGGTCCTGGTCGCCGGAGGACTTCACGTCCAGGATCAGGTCGGGCTTCAGGGCGGCGATGGCCTCGTAGGAGGGTTCCAGCGTGTCGATCAGGGTCGGCGACTCGTCGTACTCCCCCTCGGCCCACGGCCCGACCCCGTCACCACCGAAGCCGAGCCAGTCCGAGGCCCCCACCGGCTGGTAGCCGAGCGACAGGGCGGTCTCGGCATCGCCCCAGCCGAGGGCGACGATCCGTTCCGGCGTGGACTCGACGGTCACCTCGCCGAACTTGGTGTCGACGGTGGCCGGGAAGCTGCCCGCGTCGGCGCCGGTGCTGCTCCCGTCGGCGGCGGTAGCCTCGCTGCCGGAGTCGTCGCCGGACGAGCAGCCGCTGAGCGCGAGGACGGCGACCGCTGCCAGAGCGGCGGCAACACGGGTGGACTTCATCGCAGAACCCTTCGGTGGTGGACGCCCGGAGCGCGGAGATCAGCGTCATCGTCGGGCGAATGCCTGGGAAGGTTAGCCTAGCCTCATGACGAGCGGGAACCCCGGGTGACGGTCCACTCCCCCGCACGCCGCACGGTCGCGCTGGCGGTCCTGCTGGTCCTGGTGGTCGCGGCGATCGGGCTGAGCCTGGCCGTCGGGTCGCGGCCGGTGGACCTGGGCACCGTCTGGCGGGCACTGACCGGCGGTGACGTCGCCGGACCGGATCGGGCGGCGGTGGTCGGGCTGCGGGTGCCGCGCACGGTGCTGGGCATCGCGGTCGGTGCCGGGCTGGCGGTGGCGGGCGGTCTGATGCAGGGCCTCACCCGCAACCCGCTGGCCGACCCGGGCATCCTCGGGGTGACCAGCGGCGCCGCCTTCGCGGTGGCGATGGGCGTGGTGGTCGTCGGGGTGACCCGCCCGAGCGGGTACGTCTGGTTCGCCTTCGCCGGTGCGCTGGCGGCGACCCTGGCGGTGTACCTGGTCGGGTCGGCTGGACGCTCCCATGCCGGTCCGGTGCAGCTGACCCTGGCCGGGGTGGCGATCAGCGCGGTGCTGACCGGGGTCGTCGGGGCGCTGCGCCTGGCGGACCAGGAACGGTTCGCCGTGCTGCTGACCTGGGAGTCCGGATCGTTCCAGGCGCGTGGCTGGGCGGTGATCCTGCCGGTGCTGCCCTTCATCGGGGTGGGACTGGTGCTGGCGGCGCTGGTGGCGGGGGCGCTGAACACGCTCGGACTGGGCGAGGACCTGGCGACGGCATTGGGCACGTCGGTGCGGCTGACCCGTGGGCTGTCGATCGCGGCGATCACCCTGCTGGCCGGCGGGGCGACCGCGATGGCCGGGCCGATCACGCTGGTCGGGCTGATGGTGCCGCACATCGTGCGCTGGCTGGTCGGACCCGATCAGCGTTGGATCCTCGGGCTGTCAGCGCTGGCCGGGCCGGTGCTGGTGCTGCTCGCGGATGTGGCGGCGCGGGTGCTGCTCTGGCCGGGTGAGCTGCCGGTCGGGGTGGTGACTGCCTTCATCGGGGCGCCCGTGCTGATCGCGCTGGTGCGGCGACGGAAGGCGAGCGGGCTGTGAGGGCGGTGCGGGCAGTGCGGGGGGTGCGGGCACAGATCGCCGTGACGGCGCTGACGGTGATGGCGCTGCTGCTCGCCGTCGTCGCACTGGGGCTGGGCGACTACCCGTTGAGCGTGCCGGAGGTGGTGCGGGCGCTGATCACGGATCAGGGCTTCGCCAGCACGATCGTGGTGCAGTGGCGGCTGCCACGGGTGCTGGTGGCGCTGGTGTTCGGGGCGGCGCTGGGGGTGTCCGGGGCACTGTTCCAGTCGCTGACCCGCAATCCGCTCGGGTCGCCGGACGTGATCGGGTTCTCCACCGGGTCGTACACCGGGGTGCTGCTGGTGACCACGGTGATCGGCACCGGGACGCTCGGGGTGTCGGCCGGGGCGCTGATCGCCGGACTGGCCACCGCGCTGGTGGTGTACCTGCTGGCCTACCGGGACGGGGTGCAGGGCTTCCGGCTGATCGTGGTCGGGATCGGGGTGACCGGGATGCTGCACGGGGTGAACGTGTGGCTGTTGCTCCGGGCGAAGACCGAGGTGGCGATGGCGGCGTCGATCTGGGGCGCGGGGTCGATCACGCTGACCGGGTGGTCCCAGGCACTGCCGGCCTTCGCGGTGCTCGCGGTGCTGACGCCGCTGATCTGGGCGGTCCGTGGCCCCCTACGGCAGCTGGAGCTCGGTGACGACGCCGCGGGGGCGCACGGACTCCGGGTGGAGACGACCCGGCTGGCGGTGGTGGTGCTCGGAGTGGCACTGATCGCGACAGTGACAGCGAGCGCCGGGCCGATCGCCTTCGTGGCACTGTCGGCACCGCAGATCGCGCGGCGACTGACCCGGTCGGCGGGTCTGCCGCTGCTGGCGTCGGCGTTGACCGGTGGCGTGCTGCTGCTCGGGGCCGATCTGATCGCGCAGCACGTGCTGCCGACGGCGGTGCCGGTGGGTGTGGTGACGGTGGTGCTCGGCGGGATCTACCTGCTGACCCTGATCGTGCGGGAGGCGCGACGTCGATGGTGAACGAGCAGCGGTTGCGGGCGGACGGACTGACCCTGGGCTACGACCGGAAGACGGTGGCGACCGACCTGAGCCTGAGCATCCCGGACGACTCCTTCACGGTGATCGTCGGGCCGAACGCCTGCGGCAAGTCGACCCTGCTGCGGTCGCTGGCCCGGCTGTTGAAGCCGACCGCCGGCGAGGTCCTGCTGGACGGCGGGTCGATTCACCGACTGCCGACCAAGGAGGTGGCGCGCCGGGTGGGGCTGCTGCCGCAGAGCGCGCTGGCGCCGGAGGGGATCACGGTCGCCGATCTGGTCGCCCGCGGCCGCTATCCGCACCAGAACCTGTTCCGGCAGCAGTCGGAGGCCGATCGTCGGGCGGTGGCCGAGGCGATGGCGGCGACCCGGGTGACCGAGCTGGCGGCGGTGCCGGTGGACGAGCTCTCCGGCGGTCAGCGGCAGCGGGTCTGGGTGGCGATGGCCCTGGCCCAGCAGACCGGCATCCTGCTGCTGGACGAGCCGACCACGTTCCTGGACATCGCCCACCAGATCGAGCTGATGGATCTGTTCGCCCGACTGCACCAGGAGGGGGCGACCCTGGTGGCGGTGCTGCACGACCTGAACCACGCCGCCCGGTACGCCACGCACCTGGTGGTGATGTCCGACGGCGCGGTCGTGGACCAGGGCCGCCCCGCCGAGGTGGTGACCGCGGAGCTGGTGGAGTCGGTGTTCGGCCTGCCGTGCCTGGTGGTGCCGGACCCGCTGGCGGGGACGCCGATGGTGATTCCGCGCGGGGCGGCGCATCCGGCGCAGGACGCCTAGGACCCGGTTCCGAGCAGGACCAGCAGCACCAGGTTCAGCGCGACGACCAGGGCGACGACCACGATCAGCACCGCTTGCAGGCCGCGACGATTGGCGTGCTCGCCCATGAGTCGTCGGTCGGCGTTCAGCTTCACCAGCGGGATGGCCGCGAACGGGATGCCGAAGCTCAGCACCACCTGGCTCACCACCAGGGTCCAGGTCGGGTCGGCGCCGAGGCCGAGCAGCAGCAGTGCCGGGGCGAGGGTGATCGCGCGCCGGACCAGCAGGGGGATGCGGCGGTGGATCAACCCCTCCATCACCGCCGCACCCGCGTAGCAGCCGACCGAGGTGGAGGCCAGGCCGGAGGCCAGCAGCCCGACCGCGAACACCAGGCCGACCCCACCGCCCAGGGCGTCGCTGATCGCGGCGTGCGCGCCCTCGATGGTGTCGGTGCCGTCCACCCCGCGCAGGTTGGCGGCGGCGACCAGGAGCAGGCCGATGTTCACCGCACCGGCGACGACCAGCGCCGTCACCACGTCCCACCGGCTGGCGCGCAGCAACCGGTGCCGGGTCGGGGCGTCGTCGGTGCGGCCGAAGCGGTCACGGCTGAGCGCGGAGTGCACGTAGATCGCGTGCGGCATCACGGTCGCGCCGAGCATGGAGGCGGCCAGCAGCACGGAGTCGGTGCCGGCGAACCGGGGTGCCAGACCCGCCAGCATCTCCGCCGGGTCCGGTGGGCCGACCACGAGTCCGGCCAGGAAGCCGACCACGATCACCACCAGCAGGGCGGTCACCACTGCCTCGAACCGGCGCTGGCCGTAGCGGTCCTGGGTGGCGAGCAGCAGCATCGAGACCACCCCGACGATCAGCCCGCCCCAGACCAGCGGGAGGCCGAACAGCAGGTGCAGGGCGATGGCCCCACCGACGACCTCGGCGATGTCGGTGGCGGCGGCGACCACCTCGGCCTGCGCCCAGAACGCCAGCCGCGGACCGCGCCGCATCCGCCGGCCCAGCACTCCGGGCAGCGAGTCGCCGGTGACGATGCCGAGCTTGGCCGACTGGTACTGGATCAGCACCGCCATCGCGTTGGCGGCGACCAGCACCCAGAGCAGGAGGTAGCCGTACCGCGCACCGGCGGTCAGGTTGGCGGCGACGTTGCCCGGGTCGACGTAGGCGATGGCGGCGACGAAGGCGGGGCCGAAGAGGGCCACCAGACGACGAGAGTTCGGGTGCACGAACTTAGAGTAACGGCCGTCCGATGTCAGGGGGTGATCGGGCGGGTCCAGGTGTTGCGATCGGGAGTGGGGGTGAAGCCGACCCGGGTCAGATAGGGATGCAGCGCGTCGGTGTGCGGGTGGGCCGTCAGCTCGCTCAGGCCGGTGGCCGCGAGCACGCCGCTGCGGCGGTAGACGAACTCTCCGGGCGCGAAGTCGCGGAACCGCGGCGTCACGTAGTCGAGCAGCACCTCCCCCACCCCGTCGCCGGTGTCCCGGAGCACGACCATGCCGACGGTCTCGTCACCGCGCAGGACCAGGTAGGCCCAGGTGCCGTCGCCGGAGTACCGCGGGTAGAACCGGGCGATGTCCTCGGCGTGCACCGCGGTGACGTGGCGCAGGTACGCCTCCGACGGGCCGACCTCGATCACCCGGTAGGCATCGGTGTCGTGCCGCTCCCGCAGCAGCCGCCAGATCCAGTACAGGTCGATCAGCGCGATCACGCCGTTCATCGCGGCGAAGGGCCAGATCTCGGCCCAGATGTTGTACCCGGTGGCGATCAGCGACCCCACCAGGTTGAGCACGCGGAACCGGAGCACCCGGGCCTGCATGAGCGACACGACGACCAGGACCGAACCGGTCCACCCGATGATCTCCAGCAGCGGCATGCCGCGACGGTAGCGGCGTCAGTCCGCCAGCACCGCCGAGGCGTGCGGGTCGACGGTCAACCACACCCGTTCGCCCACCTCCGGCATCCGGTCCGCGGGCGGTCGGGCCGCCACCGGGGCGAGCGGGTCACCCGCCAGGCCGGTCGCCGCGGAGTGCGGGTCGAGGTCGGCGACCACCTCGGGGCGGCCACGGCGGGTGCGACGACCGGTGACGGTGGCGGCGATCATCGGCGGCTCACCGGACCGGGCGCCCGCGGCGGGGGGCACCACGTCGGGCGCGACGACTGCCCAGCCGCCCTCGGCCACCACCCGGGTGCCGTCCGGGCCGGGCAGCGCGGTGCGGTAGCCGAGGAACCGGGCCACCTCGGCCGTCGCCGGTGCCGCCCACAGCTGTTCGGGGCTGCCGGTCTGCACCAGCCGGCCGGCGGACATCACCGCGACCCGGTCGGCGACCGTGGCCGCCTCGTCCTGGTCGTGGGTGACGAACAGCGCGGTGGTGCCGGTCGCCACCAGGGCGTTGCGCAGATCGTCGGCCAGGCGCTCGCGCAAGCCCCGGTCCAGGGCCGACAGCGGCTCGTCCAGCAGCAGCAACCGGGGTCGTGGGGCGAGCGAGCGTGCCAGCGCGACCCGCTGCCGCTCACCACCGGACAGGGTGCCCACCGCACGGTCGGCGTAGCCGGGCAGGCCGACCAGTTCCAGCAGCTCGGCGACCCGGGCAGCCCGCTCGGGGCCGCGCGGCAGACCGTAGGCGACATTGCCGCCGACCGTGCGGTGCCCGAACAGCTGACCGTCCTGGAACACCAGCCCGAAGCCACGCTGGTGGGTCGGCACTCCGGCGATGTCCCGGCCGCGCCAGCTGATCGACCCGGCCGCGACCGGTTCCAGTCCGGCCACCGCCCGCAACAGGGACGACTTGCCGCAGCCCGAGGGGCCGAGGAGCGCCAGCACCCGCCCGACCTCCACGGTCAGGCTCACCCGGTCCACCGCCGTGACACCGGGGTAGCGGACCACCAGGTCGCTCACCCGCAGACCGTCGTGGGTCACAGTTCGCCTCCGAATCCGCGCAGCCGTTCGGCCAGCGCCATCACCCCCGCTGTCAGGACCGCGAGCACCACACTCGCCGCCAGGGCCATCCCGTACCGGTCGGCGCCGGGCAGCCCGATCAGCCGGAAGATCACCACCGGCAGGGTGGGCCGATCCGGCCGGGCCAGGAAGCTGGTCGCGCCGAATTCGCCGAGTGACACGGCGAAGGCGAAGCCGACCGCCAGCCCCAGCGAGCGGAGCACCACCGGCAGGTCGATGGTGGCGAGCACCCGACCCGGCCCGGCGCCCAGGGTGGCCGCCGCCTCACGCAGGCGGGGGTCGATCGCGCGGAGCACCGGCAGCACGGTCCGCACCACCAGCGGCACCGCGACCACCGCCTGCGCGATCGGCACCAGGATGCCGCTGGTGCGCAGATCGGTGCTGATCCCGAACGGGTGGCCCATCACCAGCAGGAAGCCGAAGCCCACGGTCACCGCCGACACCCCGAGCGGCAGCATGAACGCCCCGTCCAGCACCGCCACCGTCCGGCGCAGCACCGGGTGCCGGGGTCGCCGCGACACCACCAGGGCGACCAAGCCGCCGACCAGCACCGCGAGCAGCGTGGCGTCGACGGCCACCGCGAGTGAGTTCCGCAGTGCCTCCCACACGGTGACGGTCAGGGCCGAGTCGCCCCCGGTGGTCGCCAGTGCGCGGTAGTGGTCGACCCCCCAGCCGTCACCGACCCGCAGCGACCCGGTGACCAGCGCGACGAGCGGCAGCGCGAGCAGCACCAGGGTGAGCGCGGTGATGACGGTCGGCACCGGATGCGGCCGAGTCGGTGCCGTCGGCGCCTCGACCAGCGCCAGGGCCCGTTCCCGGCGACTGCGCGCCCGGCCCGCGACCGCCAGCGCGGCGACCACCACGACCACCTGCACCACCGACAGCACAGCGGCGGCCCGCAGGTCGAGGAACTGGGTGGTCTGGATCCAGATCTCGGTCTCCACGGTGCCGAACCGCAGGCCACCGAGCACCAGCACGGTGCCGAAGGCCGTGGCGCAGAACAGGAACACCAGCGAGGCCGCCGACACGATCGCCGGGGCGAGCGCCGGCAGGGTGACGGTGAGGAAGGCCCGCGCCGGTCCGGCACCGAGGGACCGGGCCGCCTGCTCCGGCCGCGGGTCCAGCCGGGACCACAGGCCGCCCACGGTGCGCACCACCACCGCGTAGTTGAAGAACACCAGCGCCGCGATGATCGCGGTGAAGCTGCCGTCCAGCCCTAGGAACCCGAGCGGGCCGTTGTCGCGCAGCAACGCCCGGAAGGCGACGCCGACCACCACGGTGGGCAGCACGAACGGGATGGTGACGAACGCTCGCAGCACCCCCTGACCGCGGAACCGGCAGCGGTAGAGCAGGTACGCCCCCGGGATGCCGAGCAGCACCGAGACCACGGTGCCGATCGCGCCCTGCGCCAGGGTCAGGCCGATGATCCGCCAGGTCCGCGGGCGGCCGAAGACCTCCGCGAAGCCGGACAGGTCGGGCCCGCCGTCCCAGAACCCCCGGCCGACCAGCGACAGCACCGGCCAGGCGAAGAACACCCCGAGGAACACCAGCGGGACCGCCGCCGCGAGGGTCCAGGCGAGGTGCCGAGTGCGCAGTCTCCGCGGGACCGGTCGTCCGGGACGCCTCAGGAGCTCCGCACTCGGCGGCTGCGCGGGGCCGGGCATGGGTCAGCCGACCACCAGGTCGGTCCAGGTGCGCACCCAGTCGTCCCGGTTCGCGGAGATCTCGGCCGGGTCGACGGTCCAGGGGTCGTCGGACAGCGGCGCCCACTGCTGCCAGGTCTCCGGCAGGCTCGCGGTCGAGGACACCGGGTACATGTACATCGAGCCGGGGATGTCCTCCTGGACCTCGTCGGAGAGCAGGAAGTCGATCAACTGCTGGGCACCCTCCGGGTTCTGCGCCCCCTCGAGCACCCCGGCGTACTCGACCTGGCGGAAGCAGGTGTCCAGCATCGCCGCGGTGGTCGGACCGGCGGCGTCGTCGGTGACGGTCTCCGGCGGGGAGGAGGCGTAGGACAGCGCGATCGGCCGGGATCCACCGCCACCGCCACCGGAGAAGTCGGAGTAGTAGGCGTCCGACCAGCTCTCGGCCACCTTGAGCCCGTTGTCCTTGAGCGCCGACCAGTACGCCTGCCAGCCGTCCTCGCCCTTGGCGCCGATGGTCGCGAGCAGGAAGGACAGACCTGGGGAACTGGTCGCCGCGTTGGTGACCACCGTCAGGTCCTTGTACTGGGGTGCTGTCAGGTCGTCCAGCGTGGTCGGCGCCGCCAGGCCGTGATCGGCGAGCCAGACGGTGTCCACGTTCAGGCACACGTCGCCCATGTCCACCGCGGTCAACGAACCGGAGTCGTCCGGGGCGTACTGCGCGGCGTCGGCGGCGGCCGGGACCTCGGAGGTGTACGGCTGCAACACCCCGGCGTCGATGGCGCGGGTGGCGAAGCTGTTGTCGATCCCGTAGACCACATCGCCCAAGGGGCTGTCCTTGGTCAGGATCAGCTGGTTGACCAGCGCACCGCCGTCACCGGGCGCCACCTGCTTCACGGTCAGCCCGGTCCGCTGCTCGAAGTCGGCCAGCAGCCCGTCGCTCAGGTGGAAGGAGTCGTGGGTGACCAGCGTGACGGTGCCGCCGTCGGACGACGACTCGTCCGCCGTCGGGGTGGTGACCGAGCACGCGGCGAGGGCCATCACCAGGCCCGCCCCCAGGATCGTGCGCATTGCTTCCTCCTCGATGAGTAACCGAGGGGGCCGCCCGGACACGGGTGTGCCAGGACGGGGAGAGATGTCTCGACTCCCTACGCCGGTGCTAACCGGATCAGGTGTGAGGGTCTGCGGTCCGTCCGCACTCTCAGCGCCGGTCGGGCCGTTGCAGGCCCGGGGCGCTCCCCTGTCGTTCGCCGCCGACAGTACACCGTGTGCGACCTGCGATTGCACCGGGCTCCGGCTAGCGTGGGCACCCGCAAGCCCCACCCACTCTGGAGGTCGCACCGTGTCCGACGAGGAGCAGAACGAGTCCACCCTGGCCAAGGTCACCGGGCTGATCGTGGCCGGTGCCGTGGCCTGGGTGGCGCAGAAGGCGCTGACCGCCGTCTGGAAGAAGACCCTCGGTCACGAGCCGCCGCAGCCGGAGAACCCGGGCGACAGCCGCCTGGGCGAGGTGGTGGCCGCCGCCGCGATCACCGGTGCGGTGGTGTCGCTGGCCCGGGTGATGGCGACCCGGGGCACCGCGCACTTCAGCAAGCGGGTCAACGACGGGCGACACCTGCCGGGCAAGGCGGACTGATTTCACCGCTTTAAACGCCGAAATCGCCCGAAAGGGCGCGGCTTTGTTCCATCATGCGGACGCACCATTGCGCATTCCCGGAAAGATGATGATCCTCCATTGCGATCGGCCGCACCGTTCGCATCAGGGAGGGGGTCCACCGTGCGCATCGTTTCCTGCAAGAGCACCACGATCTGAGTGGGCGACAAGCTGCCGCGCGGGAGGAGATTTCCCGCGCGGCAGCAGGAGACGCGGCGTCGGTCGATCGCATGCAGATCAGACTCAACTGGGACCAGGTGCTCGCGAACATCGCGGCGTTCCACCAGGAAGCCCATGCCGTAGGGCGCCGGGTGCGGCCCCATGTCAAGGGCCACCGATCATCGGCGGTCACGGCGGCACAGGTGGCACGAGGGTCGACGGGCATCGTCGCCCAGACTCTCGAGGAAGCGGTTTACCACGCCTCCTCCACCGCCCTCCGGGACGTGGTGATCGCCCGACCGACGACCGAGACATGGCGGCTAGCCCGTTATGTGTGCCAGAAACACCGCGTGGAAGACCTCGGAACGCGCGTGATCGTGCAAGTGGGAGACCTCGACCACGTCTCGGACCTCATCCACCTCACGGCGCGCGACCGCGGCTCGCTGGCGGTGCGCTTGGAGCTTGAAGGTGGAGCCGGCCGTGGGCTCCACCGGGACGCACTCATCCGGGCGGCTCATCTGGTGACGGAAGCACCGGGGCTGTCCCTCGACGGAGTGACGACCTACTGGTTCCCGGAGTCGCAGGAGCAGGTGGACCGCTGGCCCGACCTGGTCCGTGTCCACGCTGGTCGACTGACGGATGTCGCCACCACCATCCGGGCCGAGCGCGTCGCCTGTCCGGTCGTGTCGTTCGGCGGGACCGTCAACGCCAGCCATCTCACCGGGGTCTCGGACATCGACGAGGTGACTGCCGGGGTCTACGCGTTCTCGGATGCCGACACCGCCGATCGGGCCGGGCTCACCCCGGCCCTCCGCCTTCGCGCCACCGAGGGGGAACTGGTCGAAGCCTGCCGTGACGGTGGGATTCTGAGCGACTGCGCGCACGAATGGGCACCGGCGACTCCTTACCGCCGATCGCCCGGGGCGTCAGCCCTCTGGGTCGATGTGGTGCCGAGCCATCTCTGCCCCTTGATGACCCGTGACATCGAGATCACGGTCGAGGGTCGAGGCGATCTTCCCGTGCTCCGCCCCGAACTCCACCCGGACCGCCCATGAGGGGGCGCCGTCCGCCGGATCGTGACCTGCTCCGGACGATGCTCGGCTCCGTCCCTCCCTCGTTGCTCTCTCAGTTGGGCTTCTACGCCCTGATTCCGTCGCTGCCTTCACTGCTGCGGGAGGGCTGGGGCCTGGGTACCGCCTGGCTGACCGGGATCGCGATGTTCGCCCTGTCCGCGAGCATGCGAGGCAGTGCGATCTTCCTGAGCAACACGATGCGCCATCTCAGGCTGCGCACGACCGCTGCCGGGGGCATGGGGTTGGCAGCGATCGGCTTCGCCAGCCTGACGGTGTGGCACCAGGAGTTCGCTGTCATCGGCGGGCTGACCGTTGCCGGCACCGGTATCAGTGTCGCCGGACTCGCCGTCCGGGTGTTCGTGGCTGAGTCGTTGCGGGAGAACGACCGACGCAACACGGTGTTCGCCGCGATCCAGGTGGTGGCCAATGTCGCCGCCGCGCTGGGCCCGTTGATCGGAGCCGTCGCGCTCGGCATCTCCGACCGAGTGCTGGTCTCCTCGGTCGCCGGCGCGTACGCGGTAGCCGCCCTGATCGCCCTGGCCGCGGTCCCCGCCCGCCGACCTCACCCCGTGTCCGGCCGTCCGCCTCTGAGCCGACGCACCCTCGTGGACATCGCCACGGATCCGGCGATCCGACGCACCAGCCTGACGGCCCTCGTCGGCTGCTTCCTCTACGCGCAGTTGTTCTCTGCGATCTCGATCCACCTGCTGAGCGCCAGTGACAGTCCGGCGCAGCGGTCGGCGGTCTTCACCGTCAATGCCGTGCTGGTGATCGCGCTGCAAGGTCCGGTGAGCACATGGGTGAACGCCGGGCTGAGGTCAGCGGTGTCGTCCTACTCCTACCTGCACGCCGGTGTCGTGGTGTTCTCCCTCGCATTCGTGATCCTCGCTCTAGCCGGGCGGCAGTACGCCGGGGTCATCGTCGCGATCACGGTGTTCTCCCTGGGCGAGACGCTCTTCAGCCCGATGCTCAACACCGCGTTCGCCGACATCGCGGGTGAACGGTCCACACTCGAGGCCTTCAACATCCGCCAGCTCTCCTCCGCGATCGGCGAGTCGGTCGGGACGCTGATCGGCGGAGCACTGTTCGTCGCGGTCCAGACCATGTTCTCCGACCGCGCGTACTGGTCAGCCGTCGGTGCCGTCGGGCTGCTGGTCGCCGCATGTCACCTGGGCGCCGCCCTCCCTGGTCGGCGCGACACCCGCCTCATGAATGCGAAGCACCCATGACCGACGAGCTCATCGTGAACCTGTGTCCGACCGGGATGGTCCCACGAAGGGACACGACACCGGCCGTGCCGATCACTCCCGAGGAGATCGCCGCGGATGTCCGGCGGTGCGCGGACGCCGGCGCATCGATGGTGCATCTGCACGCGCGTGCTGACGACGAGACCCCGACCTGGCGCCGAGAGCGCTTCGACGAGATCCTGGCCGCCGTCCAGGCCGCCGCCCCGGACATCATCACCGTGGTGACGACCAGCGGGCGCAACTGGAACGACATCGAACGACGCGCGGACGCGCTCGACGCACGGGGCTGTCGGCCGCCCGAGATGGCCTCGCTGACGCTGGGGTCGATGAACTTTCCCACCAGCGCCTCGGTCAACTCGCCACAGACCATCACGACGCTGGCCGAGCGGATGAGGGAGCGGGGCATCGTCCCCGAGCTGGAGGTCTTCGACGTGGGTCAGGCCAACCTGATCGACTACCTGCAGCGCACCGGCGCACTGCCGGTCTCCGTCTACGTCAACTTCCTCTGGGGGTCTCGCGGTACAGCGGCCCTCACCCCGATCAATGTCGCCGCGGGACTCGCCGCACTACCTCGCGACACCGTCTGGTCCTTCGCCGGAATCGGCCGCTTTCAACTCCGGGCCAACGTGATGGCGATCGCACTCGGCGGGCACGTGCGCGTCGGGCTGGAGGACAACCCCTACCTGGACTGGTCGAACCGCAGCCCGGCCTCGAACCCGCGGCTGGTGGAACGTGTCGTCCGGATCGCGCAGATGATGGGGCGAGATCCCGCCAGTGCGAACACTGCTCGGCACTTGCTCGGGCTCCCAGCGGCGGCACCGACGGGGGCGGACGGGTGAACCCGCTACGAACCCGTCGACAGTGGGGACGGTCGGCGGTGTCCACTGGCAGTGCACTCGCCTCAACCCATGCGATGAGGGTGCTGGAGGACGGCGGCACCGCCTTCGACGCCGCCATCACCGCGTCCTCGGTGATGATGGTCGCGCTCCCCGCCGCCAACGGTCCGGGGGGCGATGTGGCCGCCGTGCTGCACATCGCGGCCGAAGACCGAGACGTCTCGCTCACCGCACTCGGCCGGACACCGCTCGCCGCCGACCGGGGGCGGTACCTGGCGCGGGATATGCGCGCGGTGCCGGAGACCGGGATCGCCTCGGCGACGACTCCCGGCGCGATCGACGGCTGGTTCGCCCTGCACGACCGTCTCGGGAGCCTGCCCATGGCCCGGCTCCTGGAACCGGCGACACGGCTCGCCGCGGACGGAGTCACCATCAGCGACCAGAACCAGCGGTGGATCACCGACAACATCGAGGTCCTGGAGCAAGAGGCGTTCCAGTCGCTGTTCGCCCCGGTCGCCCATCCGGGAGCGGTGGGAAGAGAGTTCCGGAATCCGGCGCTGGCCCGGCTGTTCGACATGGTCGCGCACTCGACGGCGGACGGGGCCAGAGCCGCGATCGGGCGTGCGATCTGCGCGATGTCGGACGCCCTCTCCGGCTGGTTCGCGCCCGCGGACTTCGTCCGCGCAACCGCGACCTGGAGCCAGGCGACCGGCGTCGGGCACGGCAGTCATCGGATCCTGACGAATCTCGCTCCGACTCAGGGCCCGATCCTGCTCCAGCATCTGGCACTCGCCGACAGGTTCCCGCGGCCCGGGGACGACGCGGCCACCATCCATCTCCTCTCCGAAGTCGTCAACCAGTCCTACGGCTGGCGACTGAGGCATTGGGGCGATCCAGCGACCCACCCGGTGCCCGACCCCATCGCAGACCGCACGCTCACCGCTCTCGCGCACGGGGTGGATCCCGACCGCAGGACACCGGCCGTCTGTCGAGGGGCCTACGACGAGGGTGACACCACCCATTTCGTGATCGCTGACCGGTTCGGCAACACCGCCTCGTGGATCCAGAGCCTCGGTCTGGGCTTCGGTGCCGGCGTCGGGGTGTCTGAACTCGGTCTTCTGTTGAGCGATCGTCTCGGACGAAGCTGCCCGCTCGATCACGGGCCAAATGCGCTGCACGCCGGCCGAACACCTGTGAACACGATCTTCGCCTGGTCGTTGCTCGGCCCGCATGGTTCCCGCTGGACCGGTGGCACCCCGGGCGGCGACGGTCAGACCCAGTGGAACATGCAGACCCTCCACCATCTGATCGACGGACGATCGCTGATGGAGGCTCTCGGCCGCCCGAAATGGACCTACTACCCCGGTGCGGACAAGGCCGAGGCTGCGATGGACGAGGCGCTGTGGGTCGACGAGGAACTCGACGAGGCGGTGATCGACGGCCTGCTGGAACGAGGGCACCAGGTGGTCCCCCGCCCTACTGTCGGCGGGGCGACCCGTGCGCTGACCCGAGTCGGGAACGCCTGGCTGGTCCTCGACGACGGTCGCCAGGAGGGCAGCACCATCGCCGTCTGACGTGCTCCGGTCGACTACTTCTCGTTCTCCTTGGCCCGCTCGCCCTGGTTGGATGCCTCGGCCTGGGCTGCCGCCTCCTCGGCGTGCTGGACGGCCCGCTCCTGCGCCTCGGTGAGCTCGTCCACCACCAGCAGGTCGTCGCGCACCTTCCCGGTGCGGTAACCGGCCCGGCCCACCAGGTGGGCGGCCACCGGCGCGGTGAGCATCTGGAACAGCGCGACCAGCACCAGCGCCCAGACCGCTGACCCGTCCCGCAGCCGCAGCGACAGACCGACCAGCACCAGCACCAGGCCCAGTACCTGCGGCTTGGTCCCGGCGTGCATCCGGGACAGCAGGTCGGGGAACCGGAGCACGCCGACCCCGGCCGCGAAGGCGAGGGCGGCGCCGCCGAGCAAGAAGATGGCGGAGGCGACGTCCGCGATGGCGTCCCAGTTCATCAGTGCCCCTCCGGGTGGTCCTTGGCGACGTGCTCGGCGTCCTTGGCCCGGCGGGCGCGGCGTTCGGCCTCCGCCTCTTCCTCGGCCTTGATCCGTTCGGCCTCCTCGGCGGCGATCTCCTCGCGGGTACGGACCCGGCCCTCGCCCTCCGGCTCCACCGAGGCGAAGCGGGAGATGGTCACCGAGCCGATGAAGCCGACCAGGGAGAGCACCACGAGGATCGGCACCACGTCGGCCCGGCGGTCGACCGCGGCGTAGAGGGCGATCGCGGCGACCAGGACGCTCACCACGATGTCGAGGGCGATGGTCCGGTCCAGCATGGACGGACCCTTCTCGGCGCGGATCAGCGCCATCGCCCCGGCCGCAGCCAGCAGGACGGCGCTGACGATCACGACGACGGTCATGCCGCCACCTCCTGACGACGGCGCCGATGCGGTTCCAGTCCTGCCTCGCGCAGCTCGGTGTCCGAGGCGAGCGCCCGGAGCACCCGCTCCTCCTGGTCGAGGACGACCTTACGGGCGGCCTCGATGCCACCGACCTGGTCGACGTCCAGGACGTGCAGGAAGAGCTTGCCGGTCAGGCGGTGCGCCTCGACCACCAGCGATCCGGGCACCAGCGAACACAGCTCGGCGGTGATGGTCAGGTACAGGTCGGAGTGCGACCGCAGCTGCACGCCGATCACCGCGCCGTGCGGGGTGTGCCGGGGGCGCAGCGCCACCCAGGACACCTCGAACGAGGCCTTGAACAGGTCCCAGACGAACCGGCTGACCAGGACGACCACCCCCCAGGGGTGCACGCGGCCGTGGAAGTCGACCGGGGTCATCCGCAGCAGGCCGGTGACCGCGACCGCGATCAGCAGCCCGGCGATCACGTTGCCCCAGCTCAGCGAGCCCCAGAGCAGCACCCACACCACGGTCAGCCACACGATCGTGGGCCACTGACGCAGCAGGCTCGGCTTCGGCTTGCGGCTCATGGCGTCCCCTCCGGGTCGGGTGTGAACGTCGGGGACGGCAGCGACGACGGACCGGCCGACCGGGCGACCTCGGCGGAGTCACCCTCACCGCGCTCGCCGTTGGGCAGCACCGCCTCGACGTACTGCCGGTCGGTGAGCGCCTCGGCGGCCCGGTCCGCGTAGCCGTAGAGCGGCCCGGCGAACACGGTCAGTGCCAGGCCGAAGACCACCAGCGCACCCGCCGACCCGACCATGCCGCGCGGCAGGGTGGTGTCCGGCAGCGGCGCGGGCGGGTTCTGCCAGAACGCCTTGTTCCATGCCTTGATCAGCGCGTACAGGGTGAGCAGTGAGGTGACCACGCCGCCGACCACCAGGGTGATCGCCAGCGGGGTGCCGAGCTGGGTGCCGGCCTGCATCAGGCCCACCTTGCCCAGGAAGCCGGACAGCGGCGGGATGCCGGCCAGGTTCATCGCCGGGATGAAGAACATCACTGCGAGCAGGGGGGCCGCCTTGGCCAAACCGCCCAGCTCGTCCAGCGAGGTCGTCCCGCCGCGGCGCTCGATCAGGCCGGAGATCAGGAACAGCGTGGTCTGCACCGTGATGTGGTGGGCCACGTAGTAGATCGCCGCCGACCACCCGGTCTGGGTGCCCAGCGCGATGCCGAAGATCATGTACCCGATGTGGCTGACCAAGGTGAAGGACAGCAGTCGTTTGATGTCGTCCTGCGCCACGGCGCCGAGGATGCCCACCACCATCGTGGCCAGCGCCGCCCACATCAGCACGTCGTTCAGTCGTCCGTCCGGGAACAGCAGGGTCTGCACCCGGATGATGGCGTACACGCCGACCTTGGTCAGCAACCCGGCGAACACCGCGGTGACCGGCGCCGGGGCGGTCGGGTAGGAGTCGGGCAGCCAGGCGGACAGTGGGAAGATCGCCGCCTTGATCCCGAAGGCCAGCAGCAACAGGATCTGCAGCAGCAGCCGCACCCCGGAGTCGATCTCCGGCAGTCGTTCGGCCAGCTGGGCCAGGTTCACCGTGCCGGTGGCCGCGTAGATCATCGCGATGGCGATCAGGAACAGCACCGACGACAGCAGCGCGACCGCCACGTAGACGCTGCCCGCGCGGATCCGCTCGCCGGTGCCGCCCATGGTGAGCAGCACATAGGAGGCGAAGAGCAGGATCTCGAAGCCGACGTAGATGTTGAACAGGTCGCCGGAGAGGAAGGCGTTCGCCACCCCGGCGGTCAGGATCAGGTACGTCGGGTGGTAGATGGACACCGGGGCTGCCTCGTCGCCGTCGGCCTCACCCTGGGCCAGCGAGTACAGCTGGACGCAGAGCGTGACGGCGGCGGACACGGTCAGCATCAGCGCGCTGAGCCGGTCGGCGACCAGGTCGATGCCGACCGGGGCCGCCCAGTTGCCGATGTCGACCACCACCGGGCCGGAGTCGGCGGCGACCAGCAGCACCGCCGCGACGACCAGCACGATGCTGAGCGCCACCACGGAGATGATCCGTTGCAGCCGGGGTCGGCGGTAGAGCGCCAGGGCCAGTCCGGCACCGAACAGCGGCACGACCACCGGCAGCGGCACCAACCAGGAGAACTCGCTCATGCGTGGTCCACCTCGTTGTCCGCCGTCGGGCCCGCCGCGGTTCCGGCTTCGCTGTCGTCGGTCTCGTCGCGGGTCTCGGCTGCCTGCTCGTCCAGGGTGTCGATGGTGTCCTCGGTGTCGGCGTCGTCGAAGGCCCGCTCGTCGCGGGCTGCCAGGCGGGCGATACGGCGGTCCTCGATGTCGTCCTGGACCTCGTCGTGGCGGTGCAGCTGCCAGGACCGGTACGCCATGGCCAGCACGAAGGCCGTGGTGGCCAGCGTGATGACGATGGCGGTCAGCACCATGGCCTGCGGCAGCGGATCGGCCTGTTCCTCCACCGGGGCGTCCCCGACGATCGGCGGGCGACCGGCGCGGCCCCCGGCGATCAGGAACAGCAGGTTCGCGGCGTTGCCCAGCAGGATCACGCCGATCAGCACCCGGGTGAGCGAGCGCTCCAGCAGCAGGTACACCCCGGCGGTCACCAGCACGACGATCACGGCGACCAGGACCAGGTTCGGGCTCATGTCGATCATGCGTCACCTCCGGTCGGTCGGTCGTGCGTGGCGGCGGCGCCGCGGATCGCGGCGAAGGGGTCCTTCACCGGTTCGCCGGGTTCGGCGTCACCACCGACGACCAGCTCGTAGCCCTCCCCGGCCGCCTCGGCCTGCCGGTCCAGCTCGGCGCCCAGGCTGCGCAGGATGTCCAGCACCAGCCCGACCACGACCAGGTACACGCCGATGTCGAAGAACAGCGAGGTGACCAGGTGGATGTCGCCGATCAGCGGCAGGTGCAGGTCGATGATCCAGGACTGGAGCACCGAGCCACCGGCCAGCAGCGCGACCAGCCCGACACCCGCGGACAGGAACAGCCCCGAGCCGAGCAGCAGACCCGGTTGCACCGGAGCGGCCTCGCCCAGCTCGTACCGGCCACCGGCCAGGTACCGCACGATCAGCGCGATGCCGGTGACCAGACCGGCGGCGAAGCCACCGCCCGGGTTGTTGTGCCCGGAGAACAGCAGGAACAACGAGTACACGATCATGGTGTGGAACAGCAGCCGGACCACGACCTCGAACACCACCGAGCGGCGCTGGGGTGCCAGGGTCCGCGCCGAGCGCAGCCACTCCCGCGGCTGGTAGGCGGCCCGGCGGCTCTCCGAGATCGGCAGGTTGCGCACCGCGCTCTGCGGGTCGCTGGACCCGGTGCCGGTCCAGACCTGGCGGGTCTCGGATGCCTCACCGGCGCGGTAGATCGCGCCGGAGCGGCGCCGCAGGAACACCAGCGAGGCGACACCGGTCGCCGCGACCAGCAGCACCGAGATCTCGCCCATGGTGTCCCAGGCGCGGATGTCGACCAGGGTCACGTTGACGATGTTCTTGCCGCCGCCGAACTCGTAGGCCTCGGCGGCGAAGTCCACCGACACCGGGCTGTGCACCCGCGCGCCCGGCACCACCAGCGCGAGTCCGCCGACGGTCAGTCCCGCCGCGAGGCCGATCGCCAGCCGCACCCAGCGCGAGCTGGTCCGCGGCCGGTCGGAGAAGTAGGGCGGCAGGCGGCGCATCACCAGCACGAAGACCACCAGGGTCAGCGTCTCGGTGAGCACCTGGGTCAACGCCAGGTCCGGCGCACCCTGCAGCAGGAACAGGGCGGCGACGCCGTAGCCCGCCACACCCAGCAGGATCACGGCCTTGAGCCGGCGACGAGCGCGGGCCACCAGGATCGCCGCCAGGCCGATGAACAGGCCGAAGACCACCTGCGCGGGCTCGTCCCACCGCACGGTGTCCTTCGGCAGCGAGGTGAGCCGCAGCATCGGGATGCCGACGCCGAGCACGAAGACCACCAGGATCGACCCGAGGTACAGCGGCAGCGAACCGCGCTGGGTCTGGGCGGTGACGTCGGCGGCGAGGTCGTCCAGTCGGCGCATCAGGCGGCGGTACATCCGGTCCGCCTCCGGCACCCGGGGCAGTGCCGCCTGGAACTGCTCGACCAGGCTGCGGCGCCAGAACATCAGGGCGCCCGAGCCGAGCACGGCGATGGTGACCAGCACCGGCAGCCCGAAGCCGCCCCACAGCGTGAGGTGCCCGGCCTCGCCGATCGGGTACTGGTCAGCGTGCGGGGCCAGCAGCTCCTCGCCGAAGTGCGGCACCAGCGCCACGACCACACCGAGCAGCGCCAGCAGCATCGCGGGCCAGACCAGGACCAGCGACGGGCGACCCACCGGCGCAGGCTCCTCCAGCAGCTCCTTCGGGTCGGTGGTCTCCGGCACCGGCAGCCGGGCCTCGGTGGCGGTGATCATCCGCACCTTGGCGACCGACATCACCGGCTTGGTGGCGAACGCACCCCACCACAGCCGCAGACCGTAGGCCACAGTGAGCGCGGAGCCGATCGCGACGCCGACCAGCACGACCATGCCGAGGGGGTCGGCGTCGTGAGCCAGCGCTTCCAGAGCCGCCTCCTTGCCGACGTACCCGGCGAAGGGGGGCAGACCGATCATCGACGCGGTGGCCAGGCCACCGGCCCAGGCAGTGAGCGGCAGCGCGCGGCCCACCCCGGACAGCCGTCGCAGGTCGCGGGTGCCGGTGGCGGCGTCGACCACGCCCACCACCAGGAACAGCGCCGCCTTGAACATCGCGTGCGCACCGAGCATCGCCAGCCCAGCCAGGGCGGTCGCGCGGGTGCCGTAGCCGACCAGCAGCACGATCAGACCGAGCTGGCTCACGGTCCCGAAGGCCAGGATCAGCTTGAGGTCGTGCTGGCGCAGCGCCCGGTAGCCGCCGAGCAGCAGCGTGCCCAGCCCCAGGATCACGATGAACCAGCGCCACACGGTCAGCTCGGAGTACGCCGGGGCGAACCGGGCGACCAGGTACACACCGGCCTTCACCATCGCGGCGGCGTGCAGGTAGGCGCTGGTCGGGGTCGGCGCGGCCATCGCGGCGGGCAGCCAGAAGTGGGTGGGGATCAGCGCGGACTTGGTCGCGGCACCGATCAGCAGGCAGACCACCCCGGCGGTGACCAGCGCCGAGTGCGGCGGGTCCGCCAACGTCGCGGACAGGCTGTAGGTGCCCGCCGCCTCGCCGATGAAGATGACGCCGACCAGCATCGCCAAACCACCGGCGGTGGTGACCACGATGGCCTGCATCGCGGCCCGACGGGACGCCTTGCGCTCGTGGTAGTGGCCGATCAGCAAATAGGAGAAGACCGTGGTCAGCTCCCAGAACACGAACAGCAGCAGGGTGTTGTCCGCGGTGACCAGGCCGAACATCGCCCCGGCGAAGGCGGTGAGCACACCGCTGAACCGGCCGAGGGCGGAGGCGTGCTCCTTGAAGTACGCCGAGCAGTAGATCAGGACGACAGCACCGACACCGCCGACCAGCAGGCTCATCAGCCAGCTGAGGGTGTCCATCCGGAAGCTGAGGTCGAGTCCGAGTGCGGGGATCCAGGCGACGGTCTGGGTCGGGCCACGACCCTCCATCACCGCCTGGGTCATGCTCAGCGCCCACACCGTCACGGCGGCGGGCGCGAGCGCCAGCACCCAGAACGCTTTGCGGCCGATCCATGCCACGAGGGCAGGGGCCGCCAGGGCAGCGACGAGGTGCAGCGTGAGGAGTTGCAGCAAACGTCCGCTCCGTCCGGTCGTGGGGCGGGTGGGGGACTTCAGTTGTCAGGCGGAGGGTACGACGACGCACGGCAACGCAGGGCGTCGTCGTGGTCAAGGGATCCCCACCAGCCTACCAACTGGGTCCTAGGTCCGCCGGTCCTGTTCACCCTCGGCGTGACCGGACTAGCCTCGTGCGGTGACCCTCCTGCGCCTGACCTGCCTCGTCGCGGTGCTCGTCGGCACCGTCGTCGGGGTCGCGGTGTTCGTCCGAGGTGCCGCCCGGCTCACCCGCGCGATCACGATGGGGCGCCCGGCGCCCGGACGCTCGGGCCCGGTCGGACGGCGGGTGGGTCTGGTGCTGCGCGAGATGCTCGGCCACGGCCGGTTCCAGCACTCGCCGGTGGTGAAGGTCGCGCACTGGACCGTGATGGTCTCCTTCCCGATCCTGTTCTTCACGCTGGTCACCGGCTACGGCCAGATCCTCGACCCGACCTGGACGCTGCCGGTGCTCGGGCACCTGCTGCCCTGGGAGTGGCTCACCGAGGCCATCGCCTGGCTGTCGCTGGCCGGGATCCTGGCGCTGATCGCGGTCCGGGTGCGGCTCAGTCGACGGCCGTCCTCGCGCTTCTCGGGCTCGAACCAGGCACAGGCGGCCGTGGTCGAGGGCACCGTGCTGGCCGTGGTGCTGGCCGTGCTGCTGCTGCGCGGGCTGGAGCACCGGCTCGGCGGCGGATCGGTGTGGCACTTCCCGACCACCGCCTGGATCGGCGACCTGTTCACCGGGGTGAGCACCGGGACGGTCGAGACACTGGTCGTGCTCTGCGCCACGGTGAAGATCCTGGTGTCGATGAGCTGGTTCGTCGTCGTCGGCAGTCAACCCACGATGGGCATCGCCTGGCACCGGTTCCTGGCCGTGGTGAACATCTACGCCCGGCGCTACGACGACGGCCGCCCGGCGCTGGGCCCGCTGCTGCCGGTCCGGGTCGACGACGCCGATCTGGACGTGGCGGCGCTGGAGTCGTTGCCGGAGGACGCCCGGCTCGGCGCCCGCGCGGTCGAGGACCTGAGCTGGAAGCAGCTGCTGGATGTGGCGACCTGCACCGAGTGCGGCCGCTGCCAGGACCAGTGCCCGGCCTGGGCCACCGGCAAACCGCTGTCGCCGAAGCGGGTGGTGATGGCCCTGCGCGACCAGGCGGCGGCGACCGCCCCCTACCTGACCGCGACCGGGACCGGGACCGGGACCGACGACACCGCGTCCGGGCACGTGGACGTCGACCTGGTCGCCTCCGGGGTGATCGACGCCGACGCGCTCTGGGCCTGCACCACCTGCGGAGCCTGCGTCCAGCAGTGCCCGGTGGACATCGAGCACGTCGACACCATCGTCGACATCCGGCGCTACCAGACCCTGATGGAGTCGGCGTTCCCGGCGGAACTGGCCGGGACGTTCACCAAGCTGGAGCGTCGGGGCAACCCGTGGGGGCTGCCGGCGCGACAGCGGCTGAAGTGGGCAGCGGGGCTCGACTTCGAGGTGCCGGTGATCGGCGCCGACCTGGAGTCGGCGGAGGAGGTCGACTACCTGTTCTGGGTCGGCTGCGCGGGGTCCTTCGAGGAGAAGGCGATGCGGACCACCCGGGCGGTGGCCGAACTGCTGCACGCCGCCGGGGTGTCCTTCGCGGTGCTCGGCGAGGGCGAGGGCTGCACCGGTGACCCGGCGCGGCGGGCGGGCAACGAGGTGCTGTTCCAGATGCTCGCGGCGGGCAACGTCGAGACGCTGAACGCCGCCCGGGCGCAGGCGGTCGTGGTCACCTGCGCGCACTGCTTCAACACGCTGTCCCGGGAGTACCCGCAGCTGGGCGGGCACTACGACGTGGTGCACCACACCGAGCTGCTGAACCGGCTGGTGGCGGAGGGGCGGCTGGTGCCGGTCGAGCCTGCTGCGGCGGTTGTCGCGGGGCCGGGTGGCGTGGCGGACCCGGGGGCCGTGGTGACCTACCACGACCCGTGCTACCTGGGCCGCCACAACCAGGTCTACTCCCCGCCCCGGGAACTGCTGGCCGCGGCCGGGGTGCAGGTCACCGAGATGCCTCGCACCCGGGAACAGTCGTTCTGCTGCGGGGCCGGCGGCGCGCGGATGTGGATCGAGGAGTCGATCGGCACCCGGATCGGCACCGCCCGCGCACAGGAGGCGATCGACACCGGCGCCGGCGCCATCGCGACCGCGTGCCCGTTCTGCACCGTCATGCTCACCGACGGGGTCGCGGCCGCCGACCGCGGCGACATCGGCGTGCCCGAGGTCTCCGACATCGCGGTGCTGCTGTCCGGTCGCCTGCGCGGGGCGTGAACGCGGCGCGCCCGCCCGAACGCTGTGTTCTACAGTCGCTGTGCGCTCCCTGAGCGTGCGCCCGTGACTCAGCCGCCCCTGGAAGGTTCCACCGTGCGACCCCTGCTCCGTGCCGTTCCCGCCGTCATCGCCGTCGCCCTGGTCGTCACCGGGTGCAGTTCCTCCGGCGGCACCAAGAAGGACGACCCCCGCGACCGCTCGACCACCAGCTCCCAGCAGTCCTCGGCCGCCGAGGACGAGCCGGAGGACACCACGCTGGACACGAAGTACGACGTGCAGCCGGTGGACTTCGGTGCGGCCGGTGACGTGACCGGCCCCGGTGCGACCCTGCCCTTCGGCACCCCGGCCTGGCTGAACCAGACCGAGACCTTCGGCGACCAGGAGGTCAGCGGTGGCGTCGGCGTCGCGGTGCTGGAGATCCGCGAGCTGGACAAGTCGATCTACAAGCAGTTCAGCAACGCCGAGGAGTTCGAGCAGTACACCCCCTACGCGGTGATCACCCAGCACCAGTGGCTGTACGACACCCCCGAGGGCTACGACCCGACCACGGTGGACCTGTTCCCGATCGCCGCCGACGGCACCGACACCCAGTACCTGACCAGCGGCTTCTCCTTCAACAGCCCCGGCGACAACTGCGGCCTGCTGCTGCCGGAGTACGACGAGGCGACCCGCACCGCGATCAGCTGCTTCGTGGCGCTGGCCGACGGCACCCCGGTGACCGCGGCCGAGTACAACGGCGAGTCGTACTCCTCGTTCATCGCGTCCTCGGACAACCCGTACTTCCCGGCGCCGATCACCTGGCAGTGAGCTGACCCGTACGCCCCGGACCGCCTGATGCGGTCCGGGGCGTTCGCGTGTCCGGGTTCGGGACGAGGTCAGTCGGCGAGGTTGTCCGAGAGGATGTCGAGCACCTGGGCATGTGCCTCGGTCGCCTGCGTGCCGCGTCGGGCGGCGACGATGCTGACCAACGACTCGACCAGCACCGCCAGCGCGGTCCGGGAGGTGCGTTCCAGCTCGTGCCGGAAGGTGGTCCCGGCGGGTGCGATCACCAGCTCCGCGTCGGCCAGTTCCCCCAGCGGCGAGTCCCGGAACGAGGTCACGGCCACCACGGTCGCACCCCCGGCCCGGGCGGCACGGGCCACCTTGAGGCTGGACTCGTTCGCGCCGGAGCCGGAGATCACCACGCAGGCATCCCCCGGGGTCAGGCCGCGGGCGGCGATCTGCTGGCCGATCGCGTCCGCCACGAAGTCGGCCGTGCGGCCCACCGCGGTCAGGCGCATCGCCATGTCGGTGGCCAGCGGTGCCGACAGACCGTTGGCGAGCACCAGCAGTCGTCGTGCCCCGGCGAGGGTCTGCACCGCCTGCTCCACGGCATCCTCGGCCAGCACCGCGGTGATCTGCGGCAGGGACGCGGCCAGCGCGGCGATGTCGGCCCGGATCCGACCCAGGGCGGAGGACCCGTAGTCGACCTGCTCGTCCCGGTGCGCCAGCTCGGCGGCCAGCGCCACCCGTAGCTGGGGGTACCCCTTGTAGCCGATCGACTGGCAGGCCCGGACCACGGATGCCCGCCCGACCCCGACCAGGTCGGCGACCTCCTGCGCGGTGGCCTCGACCACCCGCTCCGGCTCGGCCAGCACCAGCTCCAGCACTCGGCGCTCGGTGGGTTGCAGGCTCGGCAGGGCGGTGGCGATCCGGACGGTGGGCGGGGCGGCGGTCTCAGGGCTGGACGGCACGGGCGCGCGCTCCTTCCATGATCCGGCGACGCAGCGCACCGGAGACGGCGTCGATGGCGACGGTCACCACGACCACCACGATCAGCAGGACTCCCACCACCGACCACTGCCGGTACTGGGTGTAGGAGGTGAGCATGTCACCGATGCCGCCGACCCCGATCAAGCCGAGCACCGCGGAGGAGCGCACGTTGATCTCGAACCGGTACAGCCAGAACGCCAGGAACTCGGGCAGCGCCTGCGGCCAGACCCCCCAGCGCAGCACCTCCATCCCGTTGCCGCCGGCGGCGCGCACCGCCTCCACCGGCCCGCGGTCGATCCCCTCGATCGATTCGTAGCCCCACTTGCCCAGGGTGCCGACGCCGTTCACCGCGAGCGCCAGGGCACCGGTCAGCGGGGTCAGTCCGGTCACCGACAGGATCACGATCGCGATGATGATCTCCGGCACCGCGCGGATCACGCTGAACCCGAGCCGCAGCACCCCCCGCACCGGGGCCGGGGCGTGGCCGCGCGCCGACCACAGGCTGAGCGGCGTGGCGATCAGCACGCCGAGCACGGTGCCCAGCCAGGCCATCGCCACCGACCGCCAGGTCTGCCACAGCGCCTCGGGCAGCTTCGACCACTCCGGGCCGCTGAACATCAGCCACAGGTAGCGGACCACCTCGGACGGCAGGTCGGCGAGCCGGGTCCAGGTGATCGGCACCGACCAGAAGGCCAGCAGCACCACGACGGTGATCCCGATGCCGAGCAGTCGCAGCGGCAGCCGGGTCGGCCGGGCCGGCAGCACGAGCGCGCTCACACCAGCCTCCGGCGGACGGCACTGCTGATCAGGTCGATGACCAGGACCACGGCGAGGATCTCCAAGATGATGAGGGACAGCTGGTCGTAGCGGTAGAACGAGCGGACCGCGTCGATCAGCAGCCCCATCCCGCCTGCGCCGACCAGCCCGAGCACCGACGATGCCCGGACGTTGAGTTCGAGGACGTACAGCAGCTGGTTCAGGAAGCCGGGCATCATCTCCGGCACCGCGACCGCACGGTTCACCTGGGTCTGACTGCCACCGGCGGCCCGACCCGCCTCCAGGGCGCCGGTGTCCATCGCCTCCAGCTGCTCGGAGACCAGCTTCACGATGATGCCGAGGTCGAACAGGACCAGCGCGATGATGCCGGGCAGCGCGCCGACCCCGACCATCGCGACCAGGACGGCGGCGTAGAGCAGATCCGGCACCGCCCGCACGACGTTCAGCACGGCGCGCACGATCCGCCGCGTCACCGGGTGCGGGTTGGTGGTCCGCGCCGCCCACAGGCTCAGCGGCACCGACACCAGCCCGGCGACCGCGGTGGCGATCACCGCCATCTGCAGGGTCTCCAGCAGCGGGGCGACCGTCCGGGGGAAGAACGACCAGTCGGGCTGCAGCAGCTTGACGATCTTGTCGACACCGTTCTGCCAGTTGCGCACCATCGCCCCGAGGTCGACCTCCACCCCGATGCCGGGCAGCAGGGTGACCACGGTGATCGCCAGCACGACCAGCGCCGCGGCGTAGCCCTTCCACCGGGTCGCCGGTCGGGGCGGGAGCTGGGCGCGCGTGCTCATGCGCCGAGCACGTCGTCGGGCCGGATCGAGCGACCGTAGATGTCCTCGAAGACCGTGTCCGTGGCGTCGGCCGCCGGTCCGTCGTAGACCACTGTGCCGCCGCGCAGGCCGATCAACCGGGTGCCGTACTCCCGGGCGAGGTCGAGCAGGTGCAGGTTGACCAGCACCGTGATCCCCAGGTCCCGGTTGATCCGGCGCAGGTCGGCCATCACCCCGTGGGCGGTGGGCGGGTCCAGGCTGGCGACCGGCTCGTCGGCCAGCACCGCGCGCGGCTGTTGCGCCAGCGCTCGGGCGATGGCCACCCGCTGCTGCTGGCCACCGGACAGGTGAGCCGCCCGGTGCCAGGCGCGGTCCAGCATGCCGACCCGGTCCAGCGCGTCGGCGGCGATCGCCTTGTCCTCGGCGGTGAAGAGCCCGGCCAGCGTGCGCCAGGTCGGGGTGTGGGCGACCCGGCCGACCAGCACGTTGGACAGCACCGAGGCCCGCCCCGCCAGATTGAAGGACTGGAAGATCATCCCGATGTCGCCGCGCAGCGCCCGCAGCGCCCGGCCCCGGGCCGCGGTCAGATCGTGACCGCCCACCTCCACGGTGCCGGAGGTCACCGGCACCAGACCGTTCAGCGTCCGGATCATCGTGGACTTGCCGGAGCCGGACAGCCCGACCACCGCGACCATCTCACCGGCGCCGATCTCCAGGCTGACCCGGTCCAGGCCGACGACGCCGTTCGGGTAGCGGACCGTCACCTCGTGCAGTCGCAGCGGCCACGGGGCGGGCGCCGCAGCACCCACCCCGGGGGCCGCCGCAGCGGTCATCGACGTCACTGGAGGCCGAGCTTCTCCGCCGCGCGGGCGACGACGTCCAGGCTGTCCGGGTCGGCCGGGGCGAGCTTGGTGATCGAGTAGATCGACTCCAGCACCGCCGAACCCTCGGCCGACTCCGAGTAGGACCGCAGCGCCTCGGTGATCCGGTCCTGCAGCTCCGGCGACAGGTCGTCGGTGAGCGCGACGCCGTCGTTCGGGATCTCCTCGGTCAGGGCGAAGACCACCACCTTCTGGCCCACGTCCGGGGTGTCCGAGGCGACGATGGTGCGGGCGTCCCAGAACGAGAGGCCGACCTCGGCGTCACCGTTGTAGACCGCGAGCACCGAGGCGTCGTTCGCGGTCACCGGCACCTGCTGGATGTCGGTGTCGGTGTCCAGACCGGCCTCCTGCAGGGCCAGGATCGGGTAGATGTACCCGGCCGGCGACGCGGGGCCGAGCACGGAGACCTTGGCGCCCTTGACCTTGGTGATCGAGTCCAGACCGGCCGGACCGGACATCGCGTCGGCGCCGTTGCAGAACAACATGCCGTCCCGCTCGACCGGCTCGTCCTCGCAGTACTTGTCCGGGTTGTTGGTCATGAACTGCGCCGGGTAGGAGATGTTCCCGTTGCGCTCGGTCTGCAGCACCACCGAGGCGTCGTACATGTCGTTCGCCTGCCATAGCTGGAGCGAGGGCAGGAAGCCGATCTGCGCCTGACCGGCACCCATCGCCTCGACGGCCGCCTGGTAGTCCTTGGAGACCACCCCGGTGACCTCGATGCCGAGCTCCTCGGTCAGGTAGTCGGTCAGCGGCGCGGCGGTGTCCACCAGGCCGTCCTGGTCCTGCGACGGCACCAGCGCCAGCGTCAGGCTGGTCGGATCGGCGGGCGCGTCGTCGGTGCTCGCGGCGTCGGCGGAGCCGGAACAGGCGGACAGGGCCAGAGCCGCGGTGGCGAACAGCGCGGCGGCGGAGAGTGCGTGGGTCTGCTTCATCGCGTGAGTCCTTCAACGAGTGACGACTGCACCCAGGTGCGGATCGCCGGGAACAGGGACGGCAGGTCCGGACCGACATGGGTCGGCCGGGCTTCCGGTGGTGGGCACCGGGAGATCAGGGCGGTGGTGTGACCGCGGGCGGCGACCGGCGCCAGGTCGTTCACCCAGACATCGCCGACGGAGAGCGCCCGGACCGGACCGGCCGGGGCGACCCGCAGGGAGTCGAGCAGGGCGTCCATGCCACCGGGCTTGCCGACCTCCGGGGCGATCCGGTCGATCAGCCCGCCGAGTCCGATGCCGCGCAGCGCCTCGCGCAGGCGGATGTCCGGGGCATTGGTGGCCAGCACGATCGTCGCGTCCGGTCGCAGCTCGGCCAGCAGCTCCGCGAGCCCCGGCGGCGCGCTGATCGGCGCCTGCTCGGTGGCCAGTGCGTGCCGGGACGCCAGGTACGCGGCCGAGAGGGCATGCGGTCCGACCCCGTGCTCCTCGGCGAGCATCCGCACCAGGTCGTAGCCGTCCAACGGCGCCCGGTCCTGCGGGTCGATCGCCGCGAGACCAGCATCGAGCTGCCGCAGCACGGCCTTCCGGTCGGCAGCGGGCAGCAGGGCCACCGCCGCCTGGGCATAGGCACGCACCGGACCGTCACCGACGGCGACAGTGCCGTCGAAGTCGAGCAGGAGCAGAGTGTCGGAGCGGGGCACGGGTCACCATTCGTGGTCGGGTCGTCTGGACGCACCGTCCACGCTAGGGATCGATGATGGACGGAATGACCCCATGCGGTGAACGCCGGACGAACACTCCGTTCATCCGGCCGCCCTACCGTCGACCCGTGCCCATCGACCCGCACTCGCTTGCCGACCAGATCCGCCAGGACGCCGCCGACGGCACTTTTACGCACTGGGGCCGCTCCACCCTGCTGGACGAGAACACCGGCACCCCGATGCTCGACGCCACCACCCTCGCCCTGCTGCAACAGTGGGCCGGACTCCCGGTCGAGCACCCGGTCACCAACGCCGGACTCGCCCACGTCTACGGGTACCTGCTCTCCACCGCCGAGACCCCCTACGGCCGCAAACGCGACCGGTGGCTCGACGGCTCGCTCGCCACCGCCCTCGGCCTACCGCCCGACCACTTCCTGCCCTGGCACCGGCCCGACGCGCGCACCCTCGCGCAGCGGGTCACCGACGCGGTGCTGCCCGTGCTGGCCGCACCGCCCGCTGACGCGCTGCTGGTGCGGGAGGACTCGGGGACGGGGTTACGGACGGTGGTGACCGGCGGGGGTGCGCTGGTGTACGGGTGGGCGGGGCGGGCGGTGACGGCGTTTCCGGTGGGGACGGATGCGGGGCGGATCGCGGAGTTGCGGGGGATGCCGGACGGGGCGCGGTACAACGCGGTGTGTGAGTGAGTGGGCGCTCCGTCCGCGGATGACTCACTCCCGCACGTAGATCATCAGCCGGCGCTCGCGGATCCCGGCGAGCGCGAGCCCGGCACCGAGCACCGCCGCCACCAGGCTCGGCAAGATCACACGCAGCGCGAGCACGATCGAGGCCGTCGTCCCCTCCGGAGGTCCGACCGCCGCCGCGATCACCGCGCAGGACGACGCCAGCAGTCCGGACGGCACCACCCACGACGCCACCTCCCCGCCGACGATCCCGATCAGCGCCGCCGCCGCCACCCCGTCGTGCAGCAGCCCAGCGATGACGGCGCGGCGGGAGCGGACCGACAGGAACCCGATCACCAGGGCCACGCCGCTCGACAACCACGGCGCGAACCGGGTCAGCCGTACGTCGAAGACCGTCCCGCCGTCGAATCGAGCACCGAGCGTCGTGTTCAGTTGGGAGACGACCGCGGGCGACTCCTGGTCACGCCCCTCCCCCGGCAGCAGGGTGGTCCGGAGCACCGACCCGATGGTGGTGGGCACGGGCCAGGTCGACACCCAGCACTCGTCGAACGCACCCCTGGGTGCGACCGGCAGCAGCGCGGCGTAACCGTAGCCGGGGCGCCGGCCGTCCGCCGGCCACCCGTAGGTGGCGGTCACCTCGACACTGCCGGTGTTCAACGACAGGGTGGAACCGATCGGCGTGCCGAGGGCGTCGACAGCTTGGTCGGACAGCACCACCCCGGCGGCAGGGGTCCGCTCGATGCCCAGCACCGCGAGCAGCCCCGACGTCACCTCGGTGGTCGGGATCGTCGTTCGGGGCAGCGCGGCGGGCGCAAGCGGGACCGGAGCGGCGCGGATCGCACCGGCGGCGACCACCTGATCCAGGTCGGCGAGCGCTGCGCACGCGGCACCGTCCACCCGGCCCGGTGCGGCCAGCGTCAGGACCGCCGCACCGGCGTCCCGGTAGGCGGCGGCCGCACGTACCGCCTGGCGCACCACGGCGACCTCGCCGGCCGCGAGACCGATGAGCAGGGCGGTCAGAGCGACCGCGGTCAGCACCGTTCTGGCCGCCCCGGTGGCGACGTCGCGCCGGACTTCGCGGCAGATCGCCGACCAGCGCATCCCCCCGGCAGAGCCCTGACCGCGGGTCATGTCCACGCCACGCGCTCGGTGAGGTCGATCAGGTCGGTGCACGCGGCCCGGGTGTCGTCGTCGTGCGTCGCGATCACCACCACGGTGTGGGGTGGCCGTAGCCGGGTCAGCACCTGGTTGACCTCGGCCGCACGCGTGCGGTCGAGCTGCGCCGTGGGTTCGTCGACCAGGAGCAGTCCGGGTCGGGCCGCGAGACCGCGGGCGAGCATCAGCCGTTGCGCCTCACCACCGGACAGCCGCCGGAACTCCCGACCGGCTGCGGCCGTCAGTCCGACCTGGTGCAGGAGTTCGGCCGCGGCGACCTCTGCGTCCCGGACCCCGGCGCCGGTGGCGAGCAGCGGCCACGTCACGTGGTCCAACGCGCTCCGCCGTGGTGAGCCGTGCGGGTTCTGGAACACCCAGGCGATCCGGCCGGTGACGGCGGTCGTGCTGGTGCCCTCTGCCGGGCGGGTCCAGCCGGCCAGGATCGACAGCAGGGTCGACTTCCCGGCGCCGGAGGGTCCGGTGACGGCGTAGGACCGCCCCGGTTCCAGGTCCACGGTCAGCCCGCGGAACAGCCACGGCCCGCCGTCGAAGCGATGGCCCAGATCGCGCAGGATCACGGGCACGGCACGCCCTCGGGAGCCGACAGCCGGACCGACGTCGGCAACCTGTCGTCGAAGGTGACCAATGACTGTCCCAGGTCCGAGGACACCAACCGCACCGGTATGGCGCGTCCGTCCCCGAACACGCACGCCCGGTCATCGAGCACGCCGAAGACAGCCCCGGGCGGCACGGCGCTCACTTGCATCGGCTCCGCCAGCCGCCAGCTGCCGGTCAGCGGATCCGACGTCGACCCCACCGGCAGGGCATCCACCGGCTGGTCGATGTCCACCGTCAGGCCGTCGGTCATCGCCAGTGCCACGCCGTTCACCGTCAGCACCCGCGGCCCGGCGACGGCATCGGGCGGTGTGGTGGTCAGAACTACCGACCGCACTGCTCCCTGGACCTCTCCCATCGACTGGCCAGCAGTGACCGTCTCGCCACGGTCCACGTCGCAGGACGCCAGGTGCACCGCGGGGGCCGGCAACCAGAACACCGCGTCGACCGGCACCGTGGTCCCGGACTCGGTGCCGGGCACTGCCGCGCCGCGCACGGTGGCGAATGCCTGGATGGTGGACCGGCCGACCACACCGTCCACGGCGATCTCGGCGCCCAGGTCCACGAGCGCCTGTTGCAGGGCCGTCACGTCGTCCCCGCTGTCGCCCACCGCGAGGTCGCGCCACAACGGCAGCGAGGTCGCGAGGTTCAGCAACCCGCGACCGTCCACCGCGAGGGACGACGCCCCCGAGAGCAGTTCGACGCCGGCGCCGCACTGCCATGCGGTGACGCGACCCTCGGTCGGTACCGTCAGGGTCGTGGCGTCGGCTCGCTCCACGGCGACCTCGACCGTCCTGGCATCGTCGAAGCTGCGTGCGCTCGGAGCCACGTCCTCGATCGCCACGGGCTCCGCCAGGACGTCGGGTCGCGCGGCCTGGGTGGCGACGACCCCCGCCGCCGCACCGATCGCCGCCACCGTCAGCATCGACCCGACGAGCACGGGCGCCCGGGACGTCACCCGAACAGTCCGAGGGGGTCGGCGTTGCAGGCGTCGAAGGCGACCTGCCCGGCGGCAGCGCTCACCGTGTAAGGCAGGGCCCCGTCGTCGGCCTCGAACCAGGCGGCGTAGTCGTCCGTGGTGAAGGACGGCGGCACGACGTCGCTGCGCACCAGGCAAGCAGCCATGATCTCCGCCTCGTCGAGGTGCTGCGGGTTCCGGGTGGTCTGCTCGTAGAGGTAATCGATGTCGCCGAGGTGCTCGGTGTCGCAGGCGCCCACCAGATCCTGCACGTGGGCGTCGTCCACCTCGGCCGATCCCACGTCCAGCGTGTATCCGCCGTCGTCCGCCCAGGTCACCGTGTAACCGACGTCGGCGAGGCATGCGGCGAACCCGTCCCGGACCTGGGAGTACTCCAGCTCGGAGACGATCCCGTCCGCCAGCATCTGCCGCTGCTCGGTGGTGCCGGCGGTGCGATAGGCCTGCGCGAACGCGTCAGCCCAGGGCCCGGTGAAGGTCGGGGCCGAGGGATCGTCACTCCCCACGACCACCACGTGTCCCTCGGCGTGCTGCGCGCACCCTGCCGTCGCACCCAGGAGGGCGATCCCCAGCGCGGCGCACGTCGCCTGTCTGATCGGCACGGGTCAGACCTGGTGCTTGACGCCGTACGTCGTGTACTGGGTGCACACGCCCTGACTCGAGGTGCGACCCATGGCCGCCTTGTTGCCGTACGTGTACTTGTTGTTGTACCGACTGTACGACTGGATCTTGTAGTTGCACTGGGAATTCTTGGCGCTGTACGCGCCGTAGGTCCCGCACACGCCGGTGTCCGCCTCGGCCGCAGTCGACGACCCGGCGATCCCGACGATACTCAGGGCCCCAGCCAGCGCGAGCGTGGACAACAGCCTCATCGATGACATCGTCATGGTCATGGACAATAACCGCCCGAACGCCGCGATGTGGCCGTTCCGAGAAACGTGGTGAAAATAGCGCTTAAGGCGATTTGTGCATTTACTTCCCGGTCGCCTTCCGCAACGTCACGAAGGACACCACCGCCGCCCCCACCGCCACCACGATCCCGACCAGCGACGCCCGCTGCATCCCCAGGTCGAAGGCGGCCCTGGCCGACTCCAGCAGCCCGTCCGCCACGGACGGGTCCAGCTCCCCGGCGACCCGGACCGCACCGGCCAGCGTCTCGGCGGCGGCGTGCGCCTGATCGGCGGTGACGCTCGCGGGGACGACCACCCCGGCACGGTAGGTGGCGTTCAGCACCGACCCGAGGACGGCGACGCCGAGGGTGGCACCCAGTTCGTAGGCGGTCTCGGACACGGCGGAGGCGGAGCCGGCCTTCTCCGGGGGGACGGACGCGACGATCTCGTCGTTGGTCAGCGTCTCCGCGAGGCCGACGCCGAGCGCCATCACCACGAAGGCGACCGCGATGGTGGTGACGGTGGGGTCGGTGCCCACCCGGCTGGCCAGCAGGTAGCCGAGGGCGGCGAGCAGGAAGGACCCGCCGATCAGGACGCTGGGCCGCACCCAGCGGATCAGCTTCACCGCCAGCAGCCCGGCGACCACGGAGGCGACCAGCCCGGGCAGGAGCACCAGCCCGGCGTCCATCGGCGACAGGCCGAGCACCAGCTGCAGGAACTGGGAGACGACCACCAGCAGGCCGTTGAAGCCCATGATGGACAGCAGATTCGCCGACACCGCGCCGGAGAAGCTGGCCCGGCGGAACAGGGTGACGTCGAGCATCGGGAACGGCAGCCGCCGCTGACGACGGACGAACACCCAGCCCGCGACCAGACCGATCGCCACCCCGGCGGAGGTCCGCCCGGTGACACCGCGCTCGCCGATCTCGATGATGGCGTGCACCAGCGGCAGCATGGTCACCAGGGACAGCACGATGCTCGGCACGTCGATCGGGCCGGGGTGCGGGTCACGGGACTCCGGCACCAGCCAGAGCGCCAGCGGGATCAGCACCAGCAGCAGCGGGGTGTTCAGCAGGAACACCGACCCCCACCAGAAGTGGGTGAGCAGGAAGCCGCCGACGATGGGGCCCAGCGCACCACCGGCCGCGAAGCCCGCCGCCCAGATCGCGATGGCGAGCCGCCGCTGCGCCCGGTCGGTGAACAGGTTCCGCAGCAGGGACAGGGTGGAGGGCATCAGGGTCGCGCCGAACACGCCCAGCAGTGCCCGGGCGGCGATCAGCAGCTCCGGGGTCGGCGACCACGCGGCCAGCAGGGAGACCAGCGCGAAGCCGGTGGCACCGATCAGCAGCAGGCGCCGACGGCCGATCCGGTCGCCGAGCGAGCCCATCGGCACCAGCAGTCCGGCCAGCATCAGCGGATACGCGTCGACGATCCAGAGCAGTTGCCCGCCGGTGGCACCGAGTGCCGTCGTGATCGCGGGCAACGCGAAGCTCAGCACGGTGTTGTCCACCGAGATCAACAGGACCGGCAGCATCAGGACGGCGAGCGCCGCCCACTGACGGGTGGTGGTCGCCTTCGGCGGGGCGAGGAGCGCGGACATGCGGGTGGTGCCTTTCGGGCGATGGCGATCCGGTCGCGCTCGGTCTCAGCGGCGACCCTCGACCGCCTACTGTACCGTCCAGACGGTACAGTTCCACCCCGATACGGTGGTGACATGGCCGACACCGCGAGCACCCGCGACCGACTGCTGGACGCCTTCGAGCAGGTGCTGATCGCGCGCGGGAGCCGGGCCGCCACCCTGGACGCCGTCGCGGAGGCCGCCGGGGTGTCCAAGGGTGGGCTGCTCTATCACTTCAAGAACAAGGCCGCGCTGGAAGCCGGGCAGCACGAACGGCTGCGGGCACTCGGTGAGGCGGACATCGCGGCGATGCGCGCCGCTCCGGAGGGTGCCGCCGAGTACTACCTGGCCGACTCCGCCTCATCCGGCGGTGCGCTGGACCGGGCGCTGATCGCCTCCGCACGGTTGGCGGAGGACGCCGGGGAGCACGACACGGTCATCGACGACCTGCGGTCGGCCTGGTACCAGGCGTTGCTGGACGAGCTCGGCGACCCGGCCCTGGCACACGTCATCCAGCTGATCGGCGACGGGATGTACTACAACGCGGTGGCCGGCAGTCGGGACGAGGGTGCCCTGGAGCACGCCAGGGAGATCCTGTCCCGACTGCGCGGGTGACCGCTCAGATCCGCACGCGGCGCGGGTTGCTCACCGTCGACCAGTGCGACTCCTCCGTGCCCTGGGCACCGTCCTGCTCGATCGTCGTCTCGTCCATCACACGCCCCCCTTGCTGAGTCCGAGTTGGGCGACCAGTCTGGGCAGCACCGAGGCCGCGCGCATCCGGAATCGGTGAACACCGTGTAAAAACCTGGGACCCACACGAATCCGGTGTGCGCCGGGCACGATGGAGGACCGATGACTGCACACCCGGACACCACCAGTTCCCCGTACGCCGACTCCGCGGACCGCGTGTTGCTCGACCTCGGTGTCACCGAGGACGGCCTGACCGACGACGCCGCCCGCGAGCGCCTGACCCGCTCCGGCCCGAATCGCCTGCCGACCCCACCGCGCCCCGGGGTGATCCGTCGACTGCTCGGGCACTTCGACGACATCCTGATCTACATCCTGCTCGCGTCGGCGGTGCTGAAGGCGATCCTCGGCGACTGGATCGACTTCACCGTGATCCTGGCGGTGGCGGTGATCAACGGCGTGGTCGGCTTCGTCCAGGAGGGGCAGGCCGAGAAGGCGCTCGACGGCATCAAGACCATGCTGTCGCTGGATGCCCAGGCGCGCCGCGACGGTCAGTGGCGGGTGGTCGACGCCGAGACCCTGGTGCCCGGTGACGTGATCCGGGTCCGGTCCGGCGATCGGGTCCCGGCGGACGTCCGGCTGCTCTCCGCGACGAACCTGCAGGTGGACGAGGCGGCCCTCACCGGCGAGTCGGTCCCGGCGGCCAAGGACCCCCGGGCGGTGGACTCCCGGGCCGGGATCGGCGATCGGTCGTCGATGCTCTACTCCGGCACGCTGGTCGCCACCGGCACCGGGACCGGCGTGGTGGTCAGCACCGGCGCCGACACCGAGATCGGCCGCATCCAGGCCCTGGTCGCGGGGGTGAACCATCTGGACACCCCGCTCACCCGGCAGCTGGCCGCCTTCGGCCGGGCGCTGTCCATCGGCATCCTGGTGATGGCGGCGGTGATGCTGGTGATCGGCCGGGTGGTGCACGACTTCGAGCTGCCCGACCTGGTGTCGGCGGCGATCGGCTTCGCGGTGGCCGCGGTGCCGGAGGGCCTGCCCGCGCTGGTCACGGTGACCCTGGCGCTGGGCGTGCAGCAGATGGCCCGGCGGAACGCGATCACCCGGAAGCTCACCTCGGTGGAGGCGCTGGGTTCGGTCACCACGATCTGCTCGGACAAGACCGGCACCCTGACCACCAACGAGATGACCGTCCGTTCGGTGGTGACCGCCGCCGGCGAGTACGCGGCGCACGGCCTGGGCTACGCCCCCGAGGGGCACCTGACCCGCGACGACGCGACCGTCGACCCTGCGGCGCTGCCCGACCTGCGACGGCTGATCCAGGCCGCCGGGGCGTGCAACGACGCCCGGGTGGTCCGGGACGACGACGGGCAGTGGACGGTCGTCGGCCAGCCCACCGAGGGCGCGGTCGCCACCCTGACCCGCAAGGCCGGGGTCGACCTGACCGAGGTGCGACGGCTGGCGGTGCTGCCCTTCGAGTCGGCGACCAAGTACATGGCGACCCTGGACGACCAGGGATCCGAGCGTCTGATCCGCGCCGTCGGCGCCCCGGACCGTCTGCTCGACCGCTGCACGCACCAGCTGGCGGCGGACGGCGGGATCGAACCGCTGGACCGCGCCCACTGGGAGGCGGTGATCGACGACCTGGCGAGCCAGGGACTGCGCACCCTGTCGGCCGCCGAGCTGGCGGCGCCGGGGCAGGAGACCCTCGACCCGGAGGACCTCACCGGGCTGGTGTTCCTGGGCGTACTCGGCATCGTCGACCCCCCGCGACCCGAGGCGGTGCAGGCGATCGCCGACTGCCACCGGGCCGGGATCCGGGTCAAGATGATCACCGGCGATCACGTCGGCACCGCGACCGCCATCGCCCGGGAGCTGGGCATCCTGCCCGCGGACGGTGACCCGGACACCGTGCAGGCGCTCACCGGCGCCGAGCTGGAGGCGATGACCGGGGACCAGCTCAGCGCCCGGGTCCGGGAGGTCGACGTCTACGCGCGCACCAGCCCGGAGCACAAGCTGCGGATCGTGCGTGCGCTGCAAGGCCACGGCGAGGTGGTGGCGATGACCGGTGACGGCGTGAACGACGCCCCCGCGCTGACCCGGGCCGATGTCGGCATCGCGATGGGCATCAAGGGCACCGAGGCCACCAAGGAGGCCGCCGAGATCGTCCTCGCCGACGACAACTTCGCCACCATCGAGCGGGCGGTGGAGGAGGGTCGGCGGATCTACGACAACATCCGCAAGTCGGTGGTCTTCCTGCTGCCGACCAACGGTGCCCAGTCGCTGGTGATCCTGGTGGCGGTGCTGTTCGGACTGTCCCTGCCGCTGGCGCCGGTGCAGATCCTGTGGGTCAACCTGGTCACGGCGATCACGCTGTCCCTGGCGCTGGCCTACGAGCCGGCCGAGCCGGGGGTGATGAGCCGGCCACCGCGCAAGCCCGGCGGGTCGGTGCTGTCCCGCGACTCGTTCACCGAGGTGATCACCGCCTCGCTGCTGATCGGTGGCGCCACGCTGGTGGTCTACCTGGTGGAGCGCGCCGCCGGGTCACCGAATGCCGTCGCGCAGACCGCCGCGGTCACCATGCTGGCGCTCGGCCAGCTGGCCTACCTGTTCTCCTGCCGGTTCCTGAACAGCAGCAGCCTGACCGTCCGGGTGCTGCGCGGGAACCCGGTGGTGTGGTGGGCGACCGGTGCCCTGCTGGCGTTCCAGCTGTTGTTCACCTACGCGCCGTTCATGCACAGCTGGTTCGACTCCGCCCCGATCGGAGCCCGGCAGTGGGCGTTCACCGCCGGGCTCGCGATCGTGATCTTCCTGCTGGTCGAGGGGGTCAAGGCCCTCGACCGCCGGCGGGGTCGGTAGACGGTCGAGAGGCAGTCAGTAGGTCGAGGCGACCGACCAGAACTCCTCGCCCGGCTTCTGCACCAGGCGGTAGTCGAAGAACGAGCCGTCGGCGAAGGTCATCCGCACCACCGGCACACCGCCCTGCGCCTTCTTCCCGGTGTCGACGATGCTCGCCACCTGCTCGCGCGGCACGGTGGCCAGCAGCTCGCCCGGCGTGTGGTTCATGGTCAGGCCGAGGTCCCAGACCGTCATCGACCGGGCACCCAGCACCAGCACGTGCGGGCCGTCCGCCAGCGGCAGTCGGCGGGCGACCCCGTCCTCGTCGCCACCGATGTGCCGGGCACCCGAGACAGCGTTCTCCACCGCCGAGGTCGCCGCGTTCAGCACCCGGCCGGAGACGCTCAGACCACCGCCGCCGCCACGCTCGTAGGCGCTCGGGATCACCCCGGTCGCCGCGAGGACGTCGTCGCCCGGCGGCAGCTGGCCGGCCAACGCGGTGCTCAGGTCGACCTCGGGACCGGTGAACATCTCCTTGTAGCGCTGCCACAGACCCATCGCGGGTGCACGTCCTCTCGGCTGAGGCCGGCTGGGCGCGCGGACCGATTCCGCGCTGGGTGTCACCGCAGGTCCGGCCGCGCCCAGCCTGGCACGCCGGGTCAGATCGTCGCCACCGACCCGGAGTCGACCCGGTAGTTGGACCCATTCACGAAGCTGGCCCGCTCGGACACCAGGAACGCGATCACGGCGGCGACCTCCTCCGGGCGACCACGGCGCTTGAGCTCCATGAACGGACGCTCCTCGTCCAGGAAGGATGCGATCGCCTCGTCCCGGTCGGTGCCGCGCTCCTCGGCCCGCGCGTCCATCATGGCGTCGGTCATCGGGGTCTCGATGAAGGCGGGCGACACCGCGTTCACCAGCACCCCGTCGCCGGCGTAGGACTTGGACAGTCCCTTGGTCAGGGAGAGGATCGCGGCCTTGGCGGCGCAATAGGGCAGCTCGTCGACATAGGGCTGCACCCCGTCCTCGGATGCCAGCAGCACGATCCGGCCCCAACCGGATTCCCGCATCCCGGGCAGTGCCGCCCGGACCACCCGGACCGCGGCGAGCAGGTCGACGTCCAGGGTGTGCGCCCAGTCGTCGTCGGTCAGGTCGTGGAACAGCCCCTGGGCCCCGGTGATGCCGGCGGAGTGCACCAGGATGTCCGGCGCGCCGAACGTCTCCCGGGCCCGGGTGAACAGGGCGGCGACGGCGGCCGGGTCGGTGAGGTCGGCCGCCACCGGGAGCAGCCGGTCGGATCCGGCGGCCAGTTCCTCGACCGCGGCGGCGAGGGCGTCCTCCTTCTGGTCGGTCAGGACCACCCGGACCCCCTCGTCCAGCAGCTGGCGGGCGGTGGCGAGGCCGATGCCGGAGTCGCCGCCGGTGATGAGGGCGACGCGGTCGGTGATGCCCAGGTCCATTCAGTCCTCCGGTGTCTCGGTGAAGGTGAGAGCCGCCTGCACCAGGGCGAGGTGGCTCAGTGCCTGGGGCAGGTTGCCCAGGAAGTCTCCGGTCCGGGCGTCGATCATCTCCGGCCAGATGCCGACGTCGTTCGCCTGGGCCAGCAGGTCGTCCATCCACTCCCGGGCCTCGTCCACCCGACCGACCAGTGCCATCGCCGCGACCCCCCAGAACGCGCAGGCGACGAAGCTGCCTTCCTCCTGCGGCATCCCGGTGTAGCGGTGCAGCAGCGGCCCGGTGCCCAGCTCGGTGCGCAGGGCGTCGATGGTGCGGCTCATCCGCTGCCCGGTGTCGAAGCCGCTGCGGGCGTGCAGCAGGATCGACGCGTCCAGGGCATCCGCGCCGGGGTACATCAGATAGGCGCCGCGTTCCTCCGACCAGCAGTGCTCACGCACCCAGTCGGCGATCCGCTCCGCCTCGGCCGCCCAGCGCTCGGCATTGCCGGGGATCTGCCCCTGCTCGGCCAGGTGCACGGCGCAGCGCAGTGCCTGCCAGCAGCCCAGCTTGGAGGTGGTGTAGTGCCGTTCCTCGGTCAGCTCCCACATCCCGGCGTCCGGGCGGTGCCAGGCGTCGGCTGCCTGGTCGGCGATCCCGGCCAGCAGTCGACCGGTGTCGGCGTCCAGCAGGTTCCCGGCGTCGACGTAACCCCGGACCACCGCGAGCAGGTCGCCGTAGATCCCCAGTTGCAGCTGCCCGTCGGCCCGGTTGCCGGTGAGCACCGGACCGATCCCGCGCCAGCCCGGTGCCAGCGCCTCCTCCTGGCCCTCCGGCAGTCGACCGTCGAGGGTGAAGAAGACCCGCATCCCGTGCTCGCGCAGGGTGCGCAGGACCCAGGCGGTGGCAGCGTGCACCTCTTCGCGCAGGCCGAAGCCGATCCACGCGTCCAGGGTGTAGGCGGCGTCCCGGACCCAGGCGTAGCGGTAGTCCCAGTTCTTGCCCCCCGCCAGCGACTCCGGCACCGAGGTGGTGGCGGCCGCGGCGATGGCGCCGGTCGGGGCGTGCAGCAGCAGCTTCAGGGTGAGGGCCGAGCGCTGCACCGCCTTGCCCCAGGGTCCGTCGTAGTGGAACTCCCGGGTCCAGGCGCGCCAGTTGTCGGCGGTGCGGTCCAGGCCACGGTCGGCGTCGTCGGGATCAGGCAGGAACACCGGTTCGCCCGCCGTCGCCGCCAGCACCAGGAGGTGCCGACTGGCCGGGGTGGCGGTGAAGCTGCCGGACACCGACTGCCCCTCCGGCACCACCGTCATGTCACCGGCGGTCCGCACCCCTACGGTCACGCCGTCGTCGTGCAGCACCAGTCCGTGCACGGTGTCCTGCACCCAGGGCGACGCGGTGCCCAGCACGGTGCCGGGCCGGACCCGCCAGGCCATCGGCACCGTGCCGCGCAGCCCCTCGATCCGCCGCGCCAGCTCGCTCCACGGCAGTCGACCGGCGGTGCCGGTGTTCATCGCATCGGTGATCCGCACCTCGCCGTCGTCGGTGACGAAGGTGGTGGCCAGCACGTTGGTGCCGACCAGGTACTCCCGGCGCACCCGGAACGGCACGGTGGGAGCCAGTTCCACCCGGCCACCGTTCTCCGCGTCGACCAGGGCGGCGAACACCGGCGGGGTGTCCAAGTCCGGCAGCGGCAGCCAGTCGACCCGGCCGTCGTCGGCGACCAGCGCCACGGTGCGACCGTCACCGAGGGCGGCGTAGGTCCGCAGTGGCGCGTAGCCGTCGATCCGGGCACACGGTTCCCGCAGATCCTCGGAGGCCGCGTGCCCTGAGCCTTCGCGGGCGTGGTCGGCGTCGCCGTCCAGGTGTCCGAGGCCGTCCGTCATCGTCGTGCTGCCGTGTGCATCGGGCCATCGTCAGGGGACGACGGGTCGTCGGCAATCGGAGCGGGCCGGACCCGGCCGACGTCACAGTTCCGCGGGGTCCACCAGGAATCCGGCCATGTCGGCGACCTCGCCACCGACGTCCGACTGCACCTCACGAGCGATGGACCGCACCACCTGCGCCGCCCGGCCGCGGGCCACCCGGTGCGCGAAGGACGGTTGCTCGGCCTCCAGCTCCTCCAGTTCCGGCGGCTCCCAGGTGACCCGGTAGGCGACCACCTCGCCCTGGGTCCACTCCAGACCGTGCAGCACCAACGGCAGCTCGCCCTCGGTCTCGGCACGGACCGAGACAGCACCGTCCGCACCCAGATCGATCAGCACCCCGAAGCCCTCGGCGGCCGGCGGGTGCGCGACCATCCACGCGTCGAAGGCGTCCGCCTCGGCGTGCAGGCGACGCCGTTCCTCCGGGTCCTCGACCCCGATCCCGGCGTCCGGTCGCTCGACCAGCACCTGACCGGTGTGCGTCACGGTGGTCAGCCGCTCGCCGGTGGTCACGGGGGCGTCGGCCCGGGCCTGCGGCGCCACCCGACGGGCGGCGGCCAGCACCACCTGCGGCTCCACCCACCGGTCGCTGAGCACCGTCAGGTCCAGCGCGGCGTCCATCTCCGGCACCAGCACGGCGCCGGTGTCGGTGCGCACGGCACCGCCGAGCCGGCGTGCCACATCCACCAGCCAGCGCAGCACCCGACCTTCCTCGCGGACCGGCTGCTGATCGCCGAAGGCCCGGCGCAACCCGTCCCGATCACCGCCGATGGCCGGGGTGGTCGCGCGTTCCCGGGGCACGTCCACCGGCCAGGCGGCGACGATGTCACCCGGCGCCCCCAGCCGGGCGGCCACCGCGGGCTCGACCCCGAACGGGCCGGTCAGGGTGGACAGCCGTCCGAGCCGGAGCACGCCGGGGGTGGGCTGGGCGGCCGAGTCGCGCCGACTCATCGGCACCCGGGGCGGGCGCTCCCACCGCGCCGCCGCGAACCGACTGATCGCGAGCACCTCGACCTCCTCCGCCACCACTCCCTCCGGGAGCAGCAGCAGGTGGCGACCGGGCGCGGGCGGGTTCTCCGGCCAGCTGGTGAGCCGCGGCAGCGGGATCACGCGCTCACACCTGGGTGCGGTGGAAGTTCTGCCAGGACCGGGAGGCGGTCGGGCCGCGCTGACCCTGGTACCGCGAGCCGGTGGCGCCGGAGCCGTACGGCCGCTCGGCCGGGGAGCTGAGCCGGAAGAAGCACATCTGGCCGATCTTCATGCCCGGCCACAGCGTGATCGGCAGCGTCGCCACGTTCGACAGCTCCAGGGTGACGTGGCCGCTGAACCCCGGGTCGATGAACCCCGCGGTGGAGTGCGTCAGCAGGCCGAGCCGACCCAGCGACGACTTGCCCTCCAACCGGGCGGCGATGTCGTCCGGGAGGGTGACCTGCTCGTAGGTCGAACCGAGGACGAACTCCCCCGGGTGCAGCACGAACGGCGCCTCCGGGTCGACCTCGACCATGCGGGTCAGGTCGGGCTGCTCGATCGACGGGTCGATCATCGCGTAGCGGTGGTTGTCGAACAGCCGGAAGAACCGGTCCAGCCGCACGTCGACGCTGGACGGCTGCACCATCTCCGGCGTGGACGGGTCGAGGACCACCCGCCCGGACTGGAGTTCGGCACGGATATCGCGATCGGAGAGCAGCACGGGCCCACGGTACCGGTCGCCCCCGCGCTCCCTCAGCCTCGGAGCATCACTCCTCGGCGGTCGACGGGGCCCATTGAAGCGGTTCGACCGTGCAGTACGCTGTCCGCCATGGGTGCGTGGGAGCGCTCCCGCACAGCAGCCAGCACACCACTCCGGAAGGCGCAACGATGCGGTTCGGCCACTTCGACGACGAGGCACGCGAGTACGTCATCACGACGCCGCACACCCCGTATCCCTGGATCAACTACCTGGGTTCGCAGGAGTTCTTCTCGCTGATCTCGCACACCGCGGGCGGCTACTCCTTCTACCGCGACGCGAAGATGCGCCGCCTGACCCGGTACCGCTACAACAACATCCCCGCCGACGACGGCGGCCGGTACTTCTACGTCAACGACGGCGGCGACGTGTGGACCCCGGGCTGGCTGCCGGTCAAGGCGGAGCTGGACCACTTCGAGGCGCGGCACGGGCTGGGCTACACCCGGATCACCGGTGCCCGCGGCGGCCTGACCGTCGACACGCTGTTCTTCGTCCCGGTGGAGGAGAACGCGGAGATCCAGCAGGTCACCCTCACCAACGACTCCACCGAGTCCAAGACCGTGCAGCTGTTCTCCTTCGCCGAGTTCTGCCTGTGGAACGCCCAGGACGACCAGACCAACTACCAGCGCAACCTGTCGCTGGCCGAGGTCGAGGTCGAGCTGGACGGCCCGCACGGGTCGGCGATCTACCACAAGACCGAGTACCGCGAGCGCCGCGACCACTACGCCGTCTACGCCGTGAACACCCGTGCCACCGGCTTCGACACCGACCGGGACAGCTTCGTCGGACCGTGGAACAGCCTCGGCGAGGCAGCCGTGCCGCGCGCGGGCAAGGCCACCGACTCGGTCGCCTCCGGCTGGTACCCGATCGGCTCGCACCAGGTCGAGGTCACCCTGGCACCGGGCGAGTCCCGGTCGCTGACCTACGTGCTCGGCTACCTGGAGAACGACCACGAGACCAAGTGGGCGCCGGGCAGCGACATGCAGCTGATCAACCGCGACCCCGCGCACGAGCTGCTGGCCCGCTACGCCACCACCGAGCAGACCGAGGCCGCCTTCGAGCGGCTGCGCACCTACTGGGCCGACCTGCTGGGCAGCTACACGGTCAGCTCCGGCGACGAGAAGCTGGACCGGATGGTCAACATCTGGAACCAGTACCAGTGCATGGTCACCTTCAACATGTCCCGGTCGGCGTCCTACTTCGAGACCGGCATCGGCCGCGGCATGGGCTTCCGCGACTCGAACCAGGACCTGCTCGGCTTCGTGCACCTGGTGCCGGAGCGGGCACGGGAGCGGATCATCGACATCGCCTCCACCCAGTTCCCGGACGGGTCGGCCTACCACCAGTACCAGCCGCTGACCAAGCGGGGGAACAACGACATCGGCTCCGGCTTCAACGACGACCCGCTGTGGCTGATCCTGGGTGTGGCGGCGTACATCAAGGAGACCGGCGACTGGGCGATCCTGGACGAGCAGGTGCCCTTCGACAACGAGCCCGGCTCCGAGGTCCCGCTGTTCGAGCACCTGACCCGGTCCTTCGACCTCACCGTCCAGCACCGCGGGCCGCACGGGCTGCCGCTGATCGGCCGGGCCGACTGGAACGACTGCCTGAACCTGAACTGCTTCAGCACCACCCCGGGCGAGTCCTTCCAGACCACGGAGAATCAGTCCGGCGGCGTGGCCGAGTCGGTGTTCATCGCCGCGATGTTCGCCGCGATCGGCCCGGAGTACGCCGAGCTGGCCGAGCGCCGGGGCCTGACCGAGGTCGCCGCCGCCGCCCGCACCGCCGTCGAGGAGATGCGGGAAGCGGTGCTGGCCCACGGCTGGGACGGCGAGTGGTTCCTGCGCGCCTACGACTTCTTCGGCAACCCGATCGGCACCGACGCCAAGCCGGAGGGCAAGATCTGGATCGAGCCGCAGGGCTTCGCGGTGATGGGCGGCATCGGCGTCAACCCGGAGAACACCGCTGACCCGGCCTCGCCGGCGGTCCGCGCGCTGAACTCGGTGAACACCCACCTGGCCACCGACCACGGCATGGTGCTGCAGCACCCGGCGTACACCAGCTACCAGATCGAGCTCGGCGAGGTGTCCACCTACCCGCCGGGCTACAAGGAGAACGGTGGCATCTTCTGCCACAACAACCCCTGGGTCATCATCGGGGAGACCGTGGTCGGCAACGGTGCGCGCGCCTTCGACTACTACAAGCGGATCACCCCGGCCTACCGCGAGGACATCTCCGAGGTGCACCGGCTGGAGCCCTACGTCTACGCGCAGATGATCGCCGGCAAGGAGGCGGTCCGGCACGGCGAGGCGAAGAACTCCTGGCTTACCGGCACCGCCGCCTGGAACTTCGTCGCGGTCAGCCAGTACCTGCTCGGCGTGCGCCCCGACTACGACGGTCTGGTGGTCGACCCGCAGATCGGCCCGGACGTGCCCTCGTTCACCGTCACCCGGACGATCCGGGGCGCCCGGTACGAGATCGCCGTGACCAACTCGGGTGCCGCGGGTGCCCGGGCGGCGATCACGGTGGACGGCGCGGCCATCGACGGCCGCACGGTGCCCTACGCGGCGGCGGGCAGCACGGTGCGAGTCGCGGTCACCGTCTGACGACGCAGCACGACGCACGGCGCGAGCGCCTCGGGGACTCCCGGGGCGCTCGTGTCGTCCTAGCGCTCCCCGGCGCGCGTGGCCGCGGCCCAGAGCGCCTCGAACCCGTCCCGGGTGATGGTCCGCTGGAACTCGTCGTCGACCAGGTCCTCCACCGCCATCGGCTGGTCGGACAGCCCACCCCGGTCGTCGACCATCGCCTCGAACCACGCGTACCGGCGCGCCTCGGCTCCCTCTCCGTCGACCTGCCGGATCGGCCAGAACTCGCCGCCGGGGCCGGGTGCGACCTCCCACGCCTGCGACGTCCCGGACAGCTCCGGGCCGATCGCCAGGTAGCGCCGGTCGGCCCGCACCGCCTCGGAGCGCAAGGCCGTCGCCGCCCGCACGAGGGCCGCACGGGCGTCGTCGTCCAGCAGCACCCGGTCCGGGTCCACCGACGCGGCGGTCGGCTCGAACCTGGTCATCCCACTCCCCCGCCGACGGTGCTCCCACTCGCTCCGCGAACCCGTTACACTGGTCGGACGCGCCCAGCAGGGCGCTCGTGCGGATGTAGTTCAATGGTAGAACTTCAGCTTCCCAAGCTGATAGCGCGGGTTCGATTCCCGTCATCCGCTCCACCGAAGGCCCGGACCACGACGGTCCGGGCCTTCGTCGTGCTGCCGCCGCGGTGACCAGCCCCCGCCGTCGATGCCTGCCGCGTGACACTTTGTGCCTGAGTTCACGACCTTGGGACCATCGACCCCTCCTGACCACATGGTCGGTAACCGACGATTTAAGTGATCCGTCAGGGATTCGGCGCTTCATCCCCCCGGTCGCGCCGCCGCACCACAGAGGACTCGCCATGACCACCACCTTCGACCACGTCCTGAGCCCCGGCAGGATCGGCGGCCTGGAGCTGCCGAACCGGATCGCCCTGGCCCCGATGGGTACCGAGATGGGCACCCACGAGGGCCTGATCACCGAGCGCGAGATCGCGTACTACACCGAGCGCGCCAAGGGTGGCACCGGGCTGGTGATGACCGGCATCTCCGCCGTCTCGCAGGACTACGAGGTGATCAACCCCGGTCTCTGCCGGGTGGACACCGACGACTGCCTGCCGGGCCTCACCGCACTGGCCGCCGCGATCCACGCCGTCGGCGGGAAGATCAGCCTCCAGCTCACCGCCGGGCTCGGCCGCAACATCAACAACGTCGACCCGGAGCGGCTGCCGATCTCCGCCTCGGACAACCCGCACTACGCCCGGCCCGACGTGCTGTGCCGCCCGCTGGAGGTCGAGGAGATCCGGGTGATCGTGCAGCGGCACGCCGAGGCGGCGGCGCGGGCGCTGGCGGCCGGGATCGACGCGATCGACATCCACGGGCACACCGGTTACCTGGTCGACCAGTTCATGTCCCCGGTGTGGAACCGGCGCACCGACGAGTACGGCGGCTCCACCGAGAACCGCTGCCGGTTCGCGGTCGAGATCATCCAGGCGATCAAGTCCGCCGCACCCGGACTGCCGGTCAGCTTCCGACTGTCGGTGGACCACCGGTTCGAGGGCGGGCGCACCGTCACCGAGTCGCAGCGGATCGCTCAGGTGTTGGAGGCGGCCGGGCTGGACCTGCTGATCGCCGACGACGGTTCCTACGAGGCGATGGACTACGTCTTCCCGCCGTACTACCTCGGCGACGCCTGCATGGCCCCGGCCGCGAAGGCGATGAAGGAGGTGCTGTCGATCCCGGTGATGGCGGTCGGCAACCTCACCCCGGAGAACGCCGAGGCCGTGATCGCCGCCGGTGAGGCCGACTTCGCCGGGATCGGTCGCGGGCTGATCGCCGACCCGGAGTGGGCGAACAAGCTGCGGGCGGGTCGTCGCGGCGACCTGCGTCCCTGCATCCGGTGCAACGCGATGTGCGTCGGGCACGCGTTCTTCGCCGAGGCGCTGGGCTGCGCGGTGAACCCGCAGGTCGGCTTCGAGCGCGAGCGGGTGCTGACCCTCAGTCGTCGCCCGCAGCGCGTCGTCGTGATCGGCGGCGGACCGGGCGGGCTGGAGGCTGCGCGGGTCGCCGCCCAGCGCGGGCACACCGTCGACCTGTACGAGAAGGGCAGCAACCTCGGCGGCGTGCTCTGGCCCGCCGCCACCCCCGAGTTCAAGAAGGAGCTGCGCGGGATGGTCGGCTGGTGGGAGCGGCAGTTCACCGACCTGCCGGTCACCGTGCACCTGAACGCCGAGGTCACCGCCGACTCCCCGGTCCTCGCGGACGCGGACGCGATCATCGTCGCGACCGGTTCGCTGCCGATCGTGCCGCGCGGCATTCCCGGGATCGATGGCCAGAACGTGGTCGAGGTGCTCGACTTCCACCTGGGCACGCCGGTCGGTCACCGGGTGGTGGTCGCCGGTGGCGGGCTGTCCGGCGCCGACTCGGCCCTGGAACTCGCCCAGGCCGGTCACGAGGTGACGATCGTGGAGATGGCGGACGAGATCGCCAAGGACATGATCGTGATCAACCGGATCACCCTGCTCCGCCAGCTCGCCCAGCACGGGGTGCGCATCCTCACCGGGCACACCGTCACGGCCATCGACGACACCGGGCTGACCGCCACCGACCCGGAGGGTCGCCCGGTGCACGTCGAGGCGGACACCGTATTGTCGGCCTTCGGGGTGCGGCCCAACACCGCGTTGCCCGAGGCGCTGGCCGGCCGCCCGCACGTGATCCCGGTCGGCGACTGCGTGCGCCCGGCCAAGGTCGGCGAGGCGATCAACGCCGGGTTCATGGCGGCCTTCGCGCTGTGACCCGACCACCCGCACGCCCCGGCAGCGGGGCGTGCGGGTGCCCGCTCGTAGCATCGACCCCGTGATCCTCGTCGACCCGCCGGCCTGGCCCGCCCACGACACCCTGTGGTCGCACCTGGTCTCCGACCACTCGCTGGCCGAGCTGCACGACTTCGCCGCCGCCCTCGGCATCGGCCGACGCGCCTTCGATCTGGATCACTACGACATCCCCGCGTCCCGGCACGGCGACGCCATCGCGGCCGGTGCCACCCCGCTCGGCGGCGGGGAACTGACCCGGCGGCTGATCGGCTCCGGACTGCGGGTGCGCGGCCGGGACCGGGCGGTGCTCAAGGATCTGCGTCGACGCTGGCTGAGGCTCCGGCCCGACGACCATGCCACCGTCGACGACCTGCTGGTGCGCTGGCGGGAACCGCACCGCACGTACCACGGCCCCGCCCACCTGGCCGAGACCCTGGCGGCGCTGGACCGGCTCACCGGCGACGGTGCGGTGCCGACGGGCGACCGGGACGCCGCCGAACTCGCCCTCTGGTTCCACGACGCCGTGCACGACGGCGACACCCCGGCGGACGAGGAGGCGTCAGCCGACCTGGCGCTGCGCGTGCTCGGCGACGAGCGGGTCGCCACCCTGGTGCTGATGACCGCGCGGCACGAACCCGACCAGCAGGATCCGGCCTCCGCCCTGGTCAACGACGCCGACCTGGCGATCCTCGGCGCCGACCGCGGGCGCTACGACGAGTACACCCGGCAGGTGCGCGCCGAGTACGCGACGGTGCCCGACGAACGGTTCCGGATCGGCCGTCGGGCGGTGCTGGAGCAGTTGCTCGGGTTGCCGTCGCTCTACGCGACCGACCGGGGCCGGGCACTGTGGGCCGATCGCGCGCGGGAGAACCTGCACCGGGAGCTGGGCGCCCTGGCCACCGGCTGAGCGACGGCCCGACCGGCCCGGCGGGGTGCGCGGCCCCCGCTCCAGCGCGGCGGACCCGGCTCAGATCAGCGGCGGCACATCCGGCGCGAGCCGGCGTTGCAACCCCGATCCCAGGGCGAGGCCGGCCAACACCCCGAGGCAGATCGCAACCATCGAGACCCCGGTGGTCACGATCGTGGTGACCGCCTGCGCGCTCGCACCGTCCAGGGCCGAGGCCACCCCGACCAACCCCAGCGCACCGGGCACCAGCACCCAGAATCCGGGCAGGAAGGTGACCAGGAACGGCGGTCCGGTCGGTCGGGTCGCGGCGACCATCGCCACCGGCGTCATCGCCAGCGCCCCCACGAAGGACGACACCGACGCGCCGAGCAGCAACCCGCCGACCACCTGACCGGCATAGGCCACCACCAGCACCAGCGTGATCCACGGCAAGGCGGCGGTGCGGGCGTCGTTGTTCAGCACCACCCCCACCGCGTACACCAGCACGCCGATCCACGGGGCCGCCCAGCCCAGCGGATGACCGCCGCTGCTGCCCATCTCGGTGGACGGCACCCCGACCAGCCCGGCCGCGGCGGTGATCCCGAGCGCCAGCAGCACCAGCTGCATCACTCCGGCCGCCAGCCGCGCCGAGCCCGCGATCATCTGCCGGGTCGCCAGGTCGATCACCCCGGTGGTCAACAGCGCGCCGGGCAGGAACGTCACCAGCGGACCGATCAGCGGTGCCAGCAACCCGACCGGCAGACCGGTGCGGACCAGCAGGAACACCGGCACCGCGACCAGGAACGCGCAGGCCCCGGTCAGCAACCCCTGGTAGACGGTCGGCATCCGACGGGTCAGCCGCGTCACCACCGATACCACGCCACCCAGCACCGCCGCGAGCAGCACGTCCAGCCATCCGCCGCCGAGCACCAGCGACAGTCCGGCGGCGACCAGCACGTACCCGAGCGCCCGGCGACGACCGGTGGACGGCGGCGCCGATTCCAGCACCGCGGCCAATCGGTCCAGCCCTTCGGCCGGCTCCACGTCGCCACGGACCGCGTCCTGCGCCAGATCCAGCACGTCCGCCACCTGATCCAGCCGCAGTGCCTGCGAACCGGCGGTCGCCACCGCGGTCCGCACCGTCTGGCCGTCCGGCACCGACACCATCAGTGCGGTCGGGAAGGTCACCACCGCCGTGCCGGGCAGCCCGTTCACCGCGGCGATCCGCTCCAGCGTCCCGTTCACCTGGGCGATCGGCGAACTGCTGTCCACCATCGCCTCGCCCAGTCGCACCAGGAACCGGACCGTGAGCTGCGGGTCGGCGCCGGTGCGCGCCCGCGACCCGGCCCCGGGCGACACGGGGGACACCTGCGGCACCGGAGCGGTGGTCCCGGCGGCGCGATCGTCGGCGTCGCTCACCGCGACCAGTCCGACCACCTCCGCGCCCGCCGACTCCGCACCCCCGTCGCCGTCCGGGTCCGCGTACTCGGGTGCGGGCACGGTCGAGGTGGGCGCGGTCGACGTGGGCACTGTCGACGTGGGCACTGTCGACGTGGGCACTGTGGGTGTCTCGGCGGTCGCTGGCATGACGGGCTCATCCTGGGCCGCGGACTCACCCTGCCCGGCGGGCTGGCTCTGCGCGGGCGACTCACCCCGCGCGGCGGGTACGGCGGGTCCGGCGTCGCGCGAGCGGGGCGCCAGCGCACCGGACCGCCACAACCACACCAACCCGGCGGCCACCGCGACCAGGATCAGCGCCGCGACCAGCACCATGCCCCAGGGCAACCCCGAGTCCACCGCGGCCGGGCGGCTAATCCAACCGGGTGCCGGCACGGTCGTCGTGCCGGTCGGCTCGGGGGTCGGTGTGGCGGGAACGGTGCTCTCGGGGGTCGCGGACGGCGCCACCGTGGGCTGCCCCTCCGGAACCGTGGTCGGGGCCGTCGTCGGCTGCTGCGTCGGCGCGGGTGACCCGGTGGGCACCGGCGTGCTGCTGCTCGGTCGCGGCGAGGGCGTCGCGCTGGGGGCCGGGTCCGGGGTCGTGGTCGGCAGGGAGGTCGGCGCCGCCTGCGGGTCCACGTCGGGGTTCCCCGGGTCCACCACGGCGGTCGACTGCCCCTCGACGGCCGGGTGTGCGCCGACCCGGGCATGGTCGGTCCCCAGGCGCGCACCCACCGTCGACCAGTCGACTGCGGCGATCACCGGTGAACGCCGAAGCCGTCGATGCCCTCGGGCTGCTCCACCTGCACCTCGACCCCGGTCACCCGACTCGCACGCGGCCCGGTCCGCAGCCAGGCGACCATCGCCTCGACGGCGGGGCCCTCGCCCTCGACCACGGCTTCCACCGTTCCGTCGTCACGGTTCGCCACCCAGCCGGAGACGCCGAGACGCTCGGCCTCCTGAGCGGCGGACCACCGGAAGCCGACGCCCTGGACCCGGCCCCGGACCACCACCCGCCTGCGCTGCATCCAACTCTCCCCACACCCGACAACCGCCTCTGCGAGGCTACCGGCGGCTGCCGAGGCTGCCAGGCCGGGTCGGTGACGGTTCAACGTCCACACGCTCCCGGGCCCATGACCTGCATGGACGGCGCTTCTTCCCCCGTGGTCGCCCACAGTGTGGATCAACCTGTGGATAACTCGTCGACAACCTGGGCGTTGTGGGCAGGTCACCGCTCCGGTCGGCCACCCGACGCGGGTGGTTGTGCACAGTCGGCGGCAACCATTCCCCGGTCCGATACCGCGTCGGAACTGCTGGCGTCAAGCTGACCTCCGACGCGCCCGAGCCCCGACCGCCTCGCCGCGTGTCGCACCGGAAACCCGCTTTCACCTGGGCCGATGCCGCCCGGTAGTGGGCGTGACGGCGACTGCGGAAGGTACACCCCTTGTGCGCTCGGGTGGCAACCCCTTGGACCCGACTGTTTCCCGCGCACACGGTTATCCACACGCCGTCCACAGCTTCGCCCGTTCCTCACGGGACCTGTCCACAAAGCTGTGGACGAAATCTGTGGATAACACGCCTCTCGACACGCCGAGCAGTGAGCGTGAGGCAGCTCTCAGGCGCCGATGTCGTGCAGGTGGTGCACCACGTCGTGCAGGTAGTAGGCGCTCAGCGTGCTCACCGTGAAGATCGACCCGTTGGAGCGGCGGCCGGTGCGCTGCCACTGCGCACCCGACACCTGCTCCAGCGCCCGGGCGAAGGCCTCGGCGGCGTCCGCGAGCTCATCCGCCACCCGGCCCGGATCCTGCAGGTCGTACCGGTCCTCGCGAGCGGTGACATCTTGATCCCAGTTGGCGAACAGCGGGTCGTCCTTGGTGAGCATCAAGGCCAGCCGCTCCGCGAAGATCCGGTGCACGTCCCGGACGTGGGCGCCGTACTCCAGCACGGACCACACCGTCGGAGCCGGGCGCACCGTGGCGTCCCGCCGCCCGAGGGCCGCCCGATAGCGCGGCACCAGGTCGCGGGTCGTCGCGGCGATCTGCTCCGCGGGCACGTCCTGCGCGCCGAAGCCGCACTCGGTGCACCGCCGGTCCAGGACCCAGGTCCAATCCTTGGCATCGGGGGCGGCGGGAACGTAACCGGGTGCGGGCTGGTCGGCAGCAGTCATAGCGGCACGGTAGGCGCGGGCGCGGGTGCTCGTCAGCCGGGTATCGAGCACCGGGACGGCCCGCACCGCCGCCAGTCCCGCACCGCCGCCAGTCCGGCTGGGCGGTCAATCTCGCACGGTCACGTCACCGACCCGGGTGCGCGGCACCGCACCGACCCGCGGCGGTTCCAGCAGCCGCTGCACGTCCTCCCGGCGGTAACGGCGATGACCGCCCAGGGTCCGCACGGACGCGAGCCGCCCGGCCCGGGCCCATGCGGCCACCGTCTTCGCCTGGACGCCGAACACGGCGGCGACCTCCGCCGGCGTCATCAGGTCGTCGTCGGCTCTCGCGATGATCTTCACTTCCATACCTCCCCGAGGTCTGCACGGCTGGGGACGCCGAGCTTGCGGATGATGCGGTGGACGTGGTTCTCGACCGTGCGCACGCTGAGGAAGCAGCTCGCGGCGATCTCCGTGTTGCTCCGCCCGGCCACGACCAGGCGGAGGATGTCCTGCTCCCGCGGCGTGACGGCGGTGCGCAGCGACCGGCCGGGGGTCAGGTCCAGCGGCGTGCACCCGACCTCGTCGGCGAGGGCGTGCGCGCGGGACCGCCAGTGCTCGGCGGACCGTTCGTCGTTGCGGTACAGGGCGGCGAGCGTCCGCGCGATCACCCCGGCGAAGAACGGTCGACGCGCTGTGCGCAGGGCGGTGAAGGCCTGTTCCAGGACGGCCGGGTCGCGGCTGGCGAGGGCGTCCTGGTAGCTGACCATCGGGGCGAAGAGCGGGTGTGAGGCCCGGTCGGCCACCTCGTGCAGGTGGGCCAGCCGGTGGGCCGACCAGCTGCCGACCCCGAACGTCCACACCGCGAGCGCCGCGGGGACGAACCCGCGTCGTTCCAGCACCAGTCCCGCGTCCCACAGGGCGCCCAGCCCGGCGTCCCCCTCCCGGAGCGCGTCGATGTACGCCCGCGACCACTGGGTCGACCCGAACGGGAGGTAGGAGTGGACGACACCGAACCGCTCGGCCTGCCGTTGGGTGGACTCGGCCAGGTCGAAGCGCCCGCGTCTGGCCTGGAGCGCGGCGAGCATCGCGAGACTGCCCACCTGCACCGGCATGTGCGGGAAGGGCGGCACCCCGATGGCCAGCACCGCATCCAGCACCGTCTCGGCCTCGGCGAACCGGCCCTGGAGGAACAGTCCGACGGTCAGGGCGTGCGAGTGCAGCGCCACCCCCGCGCCGTCCAGGGCGCTGAGCGCCCGGCCCCGGTGCTCCCGGGTGATCGCGAGCAGATGGTCCAGGTCGTCGCCCCGCAACGCGGCTGCCTGCACCCGCCACAGGGCGCGCGCTGTGCGCTCCTCCGCGTCGACCGGCTCCGGCAGCGCGGCGAGCGCGGTCGCCGCGCGGTGCCCGTCACCGGCGATGAGCGCCTCGACGACGGGGGCGGCCGGGCACGACGGGGCGGCGGCGGGTGTCCGGCGGGGTGTCCAGGGTCCGGCCGTCACCGATGCCAGGTGCGCCGCCAGCCGGGCCGACCCGAGCCGCGTCCGCCCGGCATCAGGGCTGTGGACCGGGCCGGTGAGGACCGCGGTGGCCGAGGGCAGGTCGGCGTCCACCCAGGCGTGCCAGCGGGCGACGACGTCCCGGTAGCGGAGGGTCTCGTCCGGCGGCCCCGAGCCGGGATCGGTGCGCTCGATCACGCGCAGCACCTCGCGCCGGTCCACCCCCCGCGCGATGAGCGCGCGGATCAGATCGGCGGCGGCGCCCGGTCCGGGATCGGCGTCCCAGCGCGCCTGGGCGCGGGCATGCACCCGGCGCTGCCGTGCCTGGAGCAGCACGGCGGGACCGAACACCTCGCTCGTCCTGGTCGCCGGCTCGTCGTCGGGGAGATCGCCGTCCGCGCTGGTGATCGCCCGCATCAGCGGGGTCGCTGCCCGGCGCAGGTACTCGGCCAGCAGGGGTGGGCTGATCGCGAGCACCGGCGGCTCGTCGTCGGTCACCTCGATCAGCTGTCGTTCCTCCAGCTCCTGCAGCACCCCGTCGGGGACCAGCGCACGCGCCGCGTCGAGGTCGCATGCCCCCACCCGTGCCAGTCTGAGCAGCCCGGCGATCGGCTCCGGGGACAGATCCGAGAGGAAGGTGGCGACCACCCGGGAGATGCCCGGATTCCACAGATCGGAGGTGGCCTGCCAGAGGTCGCCGCGCTGCACCAGCCGCCCGGCCCGGCGCGCGGCGGAGGCGAACCGGACCAGGAGCCCGGGCAGTCCGGCGGACTTGGTCATCAGGCGGGCCACGGTCGCGGGTTCCACCACTCCGCCGAGCTGGTCGGCCAGCAGCTCCGCGCACTCCTCGAAGCCGAGGGGCCGGATGTCCAGGCGCAGCGCCGCCGGGAACGGCAGCCTGGCACCGTCGTCGCGGCGGACCCGGGCGGTGGCGACGACGGCTGCCCGCGTGCGGTCCACCGCGTGTTCGAGCAGCGCGACCGATGTGTCGTCCAGGTCGTCCAGATCGTCGATCAGGAGCACCTGGTCGTGGTGCCCGAGCCGTTCGACCAGCGCCGGGAACAGGGTGGACACCGTCAGGTCGGCGCTCCGAGGCATGGGTCCGGCCACCTGCGCCAGCCCGAGCGGCGACGTCGACGGGTCGAGCCCGCGCACCCCGTGGACCACCACCGGGTCGTGGCCGGACTCGCGCAGATGGCGGGTCACCGCCTGCAGCACCGTGCTGCGCCCCGACATCGGCCGACCGAGGATCACGATGCTCTCGCGCAGGGCGATCGCGTCGAGTGACTCGTCGAGCAGCGTCGAGTGGCAGAAGGTCATGGCTCACGTCCGGACGGCGGGTGGATGCGTGGGCAGCGAATCACCGCTCAGGAGCCGGGTGGCCGGTACCCGTGCGATTTAAGGGGCATTTCGGTGAAAAGTGAGTACCCCTAGCGGGCCGCCTGAGGGCTGAGCGCCACCTAGTCGTGAGTCACCACCCCTGATCCAGGAAGCGTTAGGCATACCTAACTTTCTGTGCGATGCTGACGCCGTGTCACTTCCGCACCCCTGCGAAGGAGCCTCATGACCGCGACCACATCCGCCCCGACCACCGACGAGAGCCTCTCGGCGCTGCTGCGCACGGGGACCCGTGGTGAGCACCAGGCGGCCGAGTCGTCCGCGTTCGTGGACCGACTGCTCGCCGGTGATCTCACCGCCGCCGCGTACACGGATCTGGCGGCCCAGCTCCTGCACGTCTACCGGGCGCTGGAACAGGTCGGCGACTCCCTGGCCGACGACCCGGTCGGCAGCACCTTGGTCTTCGAGGCACTGCGCCGCGCCCCGGCCCTGGAGCACGACCTGGCGGTGCTGTCCGGCGCCGACTGGCGGGAGCGGCCCGACGTGATCACCCCGCACCCGGTCACCGCCGCATACACAGCGCGGATCCTGGCCGGCGGGCTGAGCGGGTACGTCGCCCACGCCTACACCCGCTACCTCGGTGATCTGTCCGGCGGCCAGATCATCGCCCGGATGGTGCAGCGGCACTACGGCATCCCGGAGGACGCCCTGACGTTCTACCGCTTCCCGGAGATCGACAAGCTGAAGCCGTTCAAGGACGTCTACCGGGCCCGTCTCGACGCCCTGACGCTGACCGCCGAGCAGCGGCACGCGGTGGTGGCGGAATCACGCGAGGCGTTCCGGGCGAACCGGGAGCTCTTCACGGTCCTGGGTGCCGCCCACCTGAGCTGACACACGATCCTCACGTCACCGGAGCCCCGGTGCTGACACTTCGTGCAAAGATGTCAGCATGCCCAAGATCATCGGCGGATCCCTGCACGAGCACCGGGAGCAGACCCGCCTGAAGCTGTTCGCCGCGCTGGCGGAGCTGATGGCCGAGCGGGGCTTCGACGCGATCACCCTCGCGGACATCGCCTCGGCCGCGGGCATCGGTCGGACCGCGGTGTACAACCACTTCGCCGACAAGGAGGCGATGCTGCTCGGCTTCATCATGCACGAGACCGAGCAGTACGTGGTCGCCCTCGAGCACGAGCTGGACGGCATCGACGACCCGACCGAGAAGCTGCGCACCTACATCCGCGCCCAGTCCCGGCTCAAGCGCGACTACCACCTGGTCAGCGGCGCTGACCTGCGGTCGGTGCTGTCCCGGGGCACCCAGCAGCGGGTCCGCGAGCACGTGATCATGCTGGAGCAGGTGCTGCGCCGGATCCTGGCCGCCGGCATCGACTCCGGCGCCTTCCCCGCGCAGGACCTGGGCACCTCGGTCGCCCTGGTGAACGCCTGCCTGACCCGCACCCTGCCGCCGGACGGCGAGGCGCGCGAGCAGGCGATCGAGTCGACGGTGACCTTCGTGCTGCGCGCCGTCGGTGCCGACCCGGAGCTGGCCGCCGCCTGACCTGACCCGGCAGGGGGTCGGCCACTCACCCGTGCGGGTGGTGATCCGGGGGTTCGCCCGGTGAACCGGATGTGCCGATGCTGACCAGCCGGGATGATGAGGCCATGACCGCTGCCGTTCGCGAGCTCGCCCTGCTGGCCCACCGGCTGGCCGGGACCACCGTGCCCGAGGACGTGCACCGCGCGGCCGTCGACGCCCTGACGCAGTTGATCGGCGGCGAGACCACCCTGCTCCGGTTCGAGCAGGACGACCAGATCGTGATCGCCGGTGCCCAGGTGGAGGACGCCCCCGCGCTGGACGGCGACGTGCTCGGCGACCTGCGCCGGACCGGGGAGACCCTGCTGCTGCCGGCCGGTGGCCGCACCCCCGCCCGGCTGGTGGCGCCGATCCGGGTGAACGGTGAGCTGTGGGGCGCGTGCCTGGTGCGGCGGCTCGCGTCGTTCACCCCGGACGACGCCGCCCGCGCCGAGCTGGTGGGCGCGCTGGCAGCCGGGGCGATCGCCCGCACCGACCTGGCCGAGCAGGTGCGCCACCTGGTCTCCGACGACGCACTGACCGGTCTGAACACCCGCCGGGTCGCCGACGAGGCGGCGCATGTGGCCCTGGAGTCGGGGCAGGAGACCTGCATCGTGATGTGCGATGTGGACGGGCTGAAGCGGGTGAACGACGACCTCGGCCACGACGCCGGGGACGATCTGCTCCGCGCGGTCGCCGGGGTGCTGCGCCGGGCCGGAGCCGGGCTGCCGGGTGCCACGGTGGCGCGGATCGGCGGCGACGAGTTCTGCCTGGTCACCCAGGGCATCCCCCGGGCGACCGTGGTGCGGGTGATGGAGTCGGCGGTGGCGGACGCCCCGTTGCCGCACGGTGCGTCGCTGTCCTACGGGGTGGCCTCCTCCGCACGCGGGTCACTGGGCACCCGGCCGACCACCCGCTCGCTGTTCCGCCGGGCCGATGCCGCGCAGTACCACGCCAAGCGCGCGCACCGGGCGGAGCGGTCCCGGCAGTACCGCTCCGACGACCCGGCCACCGTGCTCGGCCGCACCGTCTCCGCGGCTGTGAGCGCCCTCTCCCAGGCCGGACCGAACCGGCTCAGCCGCCTGTGCGCGCTGGCCCCGGCGGTCAGCGAGTCGATGGGCGGATCGGCCTGGGCGGTGCACCGCGAGCTGTCCGGCGCCGGGGAGGACCAGCAGTGGGCGGCGGTCGCCCGCGGCGGTTCCAGCGGGGTGCACCTGCCCGACGTGCGGCGGATCGAGCTGCGCGAGGGCGAGTGGGTGATCACCGTGGAGAGCACCCTGCCGAAGCACGACCGCACGGTGGAGGCCACCCTGCACACGCTGATGTCGCTCGCGGTGCTGGGCGGCGCCTGACCGTCAGCCGTGCAACGGGAGCATGAGCTCCGCCGCGCCCGCCTCGACCACCCGGACCGGCACACCCCACTCCTGGGAGTTGAGGTGGCAGGCCGGGAACTCGATGCTCGGATCGGCGTCGCACGACGCGGCGCGGGCGGCGATGTGCAGCACACCCTCGGTGACCTCCGGGTTGATCCGGAGCGTGCGGGTCAACGGGATGTCCCGACCGTCGCCGTCGAGCAGCAGCTCCGGCGGTGAGCTGGAGACGGTGAGCTGGGTGGAGGGCCCGTAGCGGTCGTCGTACTTCTGCCCGGCGGCGGGGGTGAAGACCACGTCCAGGACCAGGTCCCCGGCGGCGATATCGGTGGCGGGGCGGGCGGTGCGGTGCGCCCCGGCGTCCAAGATCTCCCCGGCGAGGGTGGCCGGCAGGGTGATCCGGGTCAGGCGGTGCGCCGCCGACTCGACCACCAGCACGGTCAGGTCGCCGTCGGTGGCGGGCAGCACCACGATCCCGCTCGGCTCGGCCAGGCCGGTCGCCAGCGTGGACACCTGGCCGTTCGGCGACCAGCGGCGCAACGCGCCGTTGTAGGTGTCGGCGATCAGCACCGAGCCGTCCGGCAGGGCCGCCACGCCGAGCGGGTGCTGCAGGAGCGCCTGCCCTGCCTCGCCGTCCCGGTGCCCGAAGTCGTAGAGCCCGGAACCGACCACGGTGCCCACGCCGACCGACGACCACGCGTCCGCCGGGTCGACGGCAGGGGCGGTGTCGGCGGTGTCCAGGAAGCGCAGGGCGGAGGTCTCCGCGTCGGCCAGCCACACCCGGCCGTCGACGCCGACGCTCAGACCGGACGGCTGGGCGAACCAGGCACCAGCCGGGTCACCGTCCTCCAGGCCCTCGTTCATGGTGCCGGCCACCGGTTCGATCGCACCGGAGACCGGATCGAACGCCCACAGCTGGTGGTTGCCGGCCATCGCGACCAGCGCGGTGCCGGTGGCGGGCACCCAGGTCACGTCCCACGGCGACGACAGCGGCACCGACCGCGGGTCGCGGTCCCGCCACAGCTCGGGATGCCCGGGCAGCGGCGCGGCCACGGTCGGCTCGCCCACCAGGTACTGGGTGCCGGTCCCGGCCACGGTGGTCACCTCCCCGTCGGCGAGCCGCACGCCGCGCAGTGCGTGGTTCACCGTGTCGGCGACCAGCACGTCGTAGCCGACCTGCTCGGCGACGTCGGCGGGCAGCAGGGCCAGGCCGTTCGGCTCGCTGAACCGGGGCTGGTCGCCGTCGGTCAGGCCGCGCTCACCGGTGCCGATCCGGCGCACCAGGGTCTCGCCGTCGGCGGCCAGCTCGGTCAGGGCGTGGTGCCCGGCGTCGGCGACCAGCAGGTTGCCCGAGGGCAGCAGCACCGCCTTGGCCGGGAAGCGCAGGGTGCCGGCGACCGGCTCGGGCGGCACGTACACCCCGGCGCCCCGGTGCAGGGTGCCCTTGGCGTCGTGCTCGGCGATCAGCTCCTCGACCAGCACGGTGAGGTTGCTCAGGTGCCCCTCGCCCGCCATCTGGGCCACGATGTAGCCCTCCGGGTCGATCACGACCAGCGTCGGCCAGGCCCGCGCGGTGTACGCCGACCAGGTCACCAGCTCCGGGTCGTCGAGCACCGGGTGGTGCACCTCGTAGCGCTCGACCGCGGCGGCCAGCGCATCCGGGTCGGCCTCGTGCGCGAACTTCGGCGAGTGCACGCCGATGATGGTCAGCACGTCGCGGTGCTGCTCCTCCAGCTCCCGCAGCTCGTCCAGGACGTGCAGGCAGTTGATGCAGCAGAACGTCCAGAAGTCGAGCAGCACGATCTTGCCGCGCAGGTCCGCGAGGGTCACCTGCGCACCCCCGGTGTTCAGCCACCCCCGGCCGATCAGCTCGGAGGCGCGGACGCGGGGCAGGCGGGAGGTGGAGGCGGTCACAGGAGAAGTAGACAGCATCGACACCGTCGCAGCCAGACAACCGAGGGGCTGTGCAACCTCACAGTTGCACAGCCCTTCGGTTGGCGATCAGCCCAGCGCGTCCGGCAGCTCGGGCAGGTCGTCGCCGGACAGCCCCAGCACGTGCTCGGCCAGGAACCGCTCGACCACGGCGTACCAGACCTTGGCGTGCTGCGGGGTGAGGACCCAGTGGTTCTCGTCCGGGAAGAACAGGAACCGGTGCGGGGTCCGGCCCTGGTCGTCGGCGGGCAGGCCCGACTTCGACAGCAGCTCGTACCAGAGCCGCAGGCCCTCACCGATCGGCACCCGGTAGTCCTTGTCGCCGTGGATGACCAGCATCGGGGTGACGATCTTCTCCACCGACAGGTGCGGGGAGTTGGCCAGGGCCATCGCGTCGGTCATCTCCCGCGCCCAGTAGAAGGCGTCGTCGGTGGTCGGCCCGAACTGGTCGAGCGCCCACAGGCTGGCGTGGGTGACGATGCCGCGGAACCGGTCGGTGTGCCCGGCGACCCAGTTGGCCATGTACCCACCGAACGAGCCGCCCATCGCGGCGGTCCGGGTCTCGTCGATGTCGGCACGCGCCACGGTGACGTCGGTGATCGTCATCAGGTCGGTGAACGGGGCGGCTCCCCAGGCACCCCAGCCGCGCTGGATGAACTCCTGGCCGTAGCCGGTGGACAGCGCCGGGTCGGGCAGCAGCACGGCATAGCCCTGGGCAGCCATGATCCAGGGGTTCCACCGCCAGGACCAGGTGTTCCAGGAGTTCAGCGGTCCACCGTGGATCCAGAGCAGCAGCGGCGCGGGGGTCGCGTCGCTCGCGCCCTCGGGCAGCACCAGCCAGGCACGCAGCGGCGAGCCGTCCTCGGCGGTGCCGGTGACCTCGGTCAGGGTGCCGGGCAGCTCGGGCAGCGGCGCGGGGGTGGGCAGGGCGACCGCGTCGACCGGTGCACCGGAGGCGAGCGCGACGGTGAGATCGATCCGGACCGGGTGGGCCGGGGCCAGGTAGGACGACCGCAGCGCGTAGAGCGTGGCGCCGTCCGGGCTGAGCTGGAGATCGGTGAACACCGCGTCGTCGGCGGTGATCCGGGTGATCGCGTCCGTGGCGAGGTCGAGGTGGAAGACCGGACCGCGACCGTTGTCGTCGGCCTGGATCAGCAGACCTGCACCGTCCCGGGTCCAGGTGACGTGCGCCGGCCACCGGTCCCAGTCGGGGGCCAGCCGACGCGGGGTCGTCCCGTCCAGGTCGGTCAGCCACAGCTCCACCCGCGGCGCCTCGTGCGGGGTGGAGATCGTCTCGCGCAGGTAGGCGACCCGGTGACTGTCCGGGGCGATCGCCGGGCCGAAGGACTCGCCGGTCGGGTCGTCGACCAGGGTGCGTCGCTCGCCGGAGGCCAGGTCGATCGCGACCAGGATCTGCCGCAGCACACCCTTCGCGGCGGGCACCGTCCAGGAGGTCACCGCGTGCCGACCGTCCGGCGTGAGCACGCCGTCCTCGTGCCGCAGCCCGACGCCCGGGTCGACGGTCACGTCCCGCAGGGTGCCCCGCTCGGCATCCGTGGAGTCGACGGCGAACAGGTGCGGCAGCGACGGGCCGAGGTCGTGGTCCCAGTACCGGACCGGGTAGGCGTCGTGCAGGATCGCCGCCACCTTGGTGTCCTGGCGCAGGGTGTGCCGGCGCTCGTCGTCCTCGGCGTCGGTCGACCGGGGCAGCACCTCGGAGAACACCGCGGTCACGGGGGCGTCCGCCGCCGTCAGCACACCGTCGATCCCGGCGTGCCGGGTCGCGAGCACCCGGGCCTCACCCCCGGCGGCGGGCAGCAGCCACAGGGCGGCGGGGGCGTCGTCGTCGGTCGCCTCCGGGTCGGGTCGGCGCGAGGTGAAGAGCAGGTCGCCGGTGGAGCTGAAGACCGCGGAGGACTCGCCCTGGGCCGAGCGGGTCAGACGCTGGGCGGGGCGCTCACCGGTCGGGTCCACCTCCCACAGCGCGGTGACGTGCTTGGTCCGCTTCGGGTCGAGGGTGGACACCGCCGTGACCAGCCGGGTGCCGTCCGGGGAGAGTCGCAGGCCGGAGAGCCGGGGCAGGGCGATGTACGCGTCGAGGTCGTGGAAAGGGGTGGTCATGCGACCGGTGTATCACGGACGGCGGCCAGACCTCAGGCGGATACAGCCTTACCGAGGAAGTAACGCGCATGGGTGCGGCGGACGGAATCCAGCGAGTCGCTCGCGATCGAGACGATCTCCATGTCCTCGTCCTCGCGCTCGGACTCCAGCTTGAGCCGCAGTTTGAGGGCGTCTCGATGTCCGTCGGGCTGGACGAAGCTGGTCACGTGGGAGGCACCGGTGCGACGGTTGTACTCGATCACGAAGCCAGGCATAGCCGCACGATACCTCTCTAGGCGTCGAACTGGCGGACCCTTGCTTCCAGATCACCCAGGCGTTCCATGAGTCTGTGTTCACGTCGTCTCAGGTCGTCCCACCTCGACCGCACGACGGATGCCGCGCCACCAGCACGGCTGCGCGAGAACAGATCACCGTCGTCAAGGCCCAACTCCAGACAGCGGGTCACGAAGATCTGCCTCTCGGCCTCCATCTCTGCGATGTCTCTTCGGGAGATGTACCGCAGCGCCTCGGCCAAGGCGCGTCCCGGCTCCGGGACACCCGTCAGGTCATCTTCATAGCGGATCGCTCGCCCGAACCGGTCAGCCAGGGCCTCGTAGACGTTCGCCCATGCACCCTGGAGGTGTGTGCGCACCTGGACCTCGACCCGGGCGTGGCGCAGTTGGAGCCAGACGTGAACCGCTCGGTATCCGGCATGGGGGCTGCGCCGGATGTCGTGAATCGCTCTGATCCGCTGATCGAACGCGTCGGCGATGGCTCGGGCAACGACGTCCTGCTCCTCGAGCGTCATCTCGCACTCGAACCGCACCCCGGCCACGTCCTGCACGTTACCGAGAGGCGTAGCTCGGTCACGCTGGAGCTTGTCCCTCAGTGTGTCGATCGTTTTCGCTCGGGATGAGAACACCGGCGCGGGCCGACCCACAAGCAGGCTCGCCCAGTCCAGTCCACGAATCGCGTCCTGGACGGAGACCGCCAGATCGTCGTACCAGGTGATCACCTCGACGTAGGACGGACAGTCCGATGGCTCGGACCGGCTGTCTCGAATGCTATTGCCAAGACGCCGCAACTGGCTCTTGCTCCACGCCGGTGGGGCGAGGCCGTTCAGCGGCGGATGGTCTTCGAGCGTCATCGCTCAACGGTAGGGACAGCGGGGCTTTCGCGAGGGGGTTTCGACCGAGTTAGGGCGACGGCTTTCGTTCATCCCGCTCGGCCAGCCCGGCCAGCATCGCGTTGTAGGCGTCCATCTCCACGTCGCCGTCCCGGTCCACCTTGCGGTCGCGGCGCTTGGCGGTGCGCTCGTCGTCGCGGGACCAGGCCAGCGCCACCCCGATCGCCAGGGCCAGGGTGGGCAACTCGCCGATCCCCCAGGCCACGCCGCCGCCGCGTTGCTGGTCGGCCAGCGCGCTGGGTCCCCAGGGCCGACCGAGGTTACCGAACCAGTCGGGGACCAGCAGCACCTCGCCGGTGACCAGCGCGACCCCGAAGAACGCGTGGAAGGCCATCGTGGCGAACAGCAGCAGCAGCCGCTGCGGGTAGCCGGGCCGGGTCGGACCCGGGTCGATGCCCACCAGCGCGTTGGCGAACAGGTAGCCGGCGAGCGAGAAGTGCAGCACCATCGCGTAGTGGCCGACGCCGGACTCCAGCGCCCACCCGAAGATGCCGGTGTAGTAGAAGACGATCATCGACCCGGCGAAGTTCACCGCGGCGATCAGCGGGTTGGCGAAGAACCTCCCCCATCGGCTGTGCACCAGGGCCAGCAGCCACTCGCGCGGTCCGCGGGAGTCATCGGTCTCCCGGCCGGAGCGTGACCGCCGGGCGGGCAGAGCGCGCAGGGCCAGGGTGACCGGCGCGGAGAGCGCGAGCAGCACCGGGATCAGCATCGCGAGCAGCATGTGCTGCACCATGTGCGCGCTGAACAGCACGTGGCCGTACATCGCCGGGCCACCCGAGGTGGTCCAGAAGAAGATCGCCATCCCGGCCACCCAGCTGACCGTGCGGGGCCAGGGCCACGCGTCGCCGCGCCGCCGCAGCCGGAGCACCCAGCGCAGGTAGGTCACGATCCCGGCGACGGCCGCGGTGGCGAGCAGCACGTCCCACCGCCACTGGGTGATCCAGGACAGGGTGGTCGGCTCCGGCGGCAACGCGTGGCCGGTGACGATCTCGGCCGGGGTCGGGTTCGCGATCGGCTCGTCCGGCACCGGCGGGGCGGTGGACCCCAGGGCGACGGCGACCCCGGAGACGGCGCCCATCACGGTCAGCTCGACCAGCACCAGCCGCCAGAACAGGAACGCGACCGGCCCGTCGGTGACCGAGAGCTTGGCGACGACCCGGCGCCGGTGCAGCAGGCCGAGCAGCCCGAGCACGCCGAACAGGCCGACCTTGGCCAGCAGGAGCAGCCCGTAGCGGGTGCAGAAGTCCGACCAGGTGTCCAGCCGGACCAGCGAGTTCACCGTCCCGGAGACGGCGACCAGCCCGAAGCACCAGCCGGCGATCACACTGAACCGCGAGACGGCCGGTGCCAGGTCGCGGCCGAGCCGGTGCGCCAGCGGCGCCAGGGCGGCGAGCACCCCGATCCACAGCGCGGCCCCGACCAGGTGCAGGAACATCGACGAGGTCGCCAGGTCGTGCGAGGCGGCGCCGGAGGCGTGCCCGGTCTGCGCGGTCTGCCACAGGGCGACCAGCACCAGCGCGGCGGTCCAGGCGGCCCCGAGCGGGGAGGTGACCAGCAGCGAGAGCGCGGTGACGATCCCGGCCGCGATCACCGCCGTCAGCAGCACCCGGCCGAGTTCGAAGGTGGTGACGAACTGGCCCAGCTCGGCCCCGAACGCGGGGTCGGTGGGCGAGAGTCCGGCGACGTTCGCGTAGGTGAGCACCAGCTCGACCACCGCGATCAAGGTCCAGGCGGCGGAGGTGGCGGCCGTCACCCCGGAGGCGGCCCGGATCATCCCGGGGTCGGCGCGACGGGGCAGCACCGTCGCCAGCAGCACCAGTCCGCCGAGGGTGAGCGAGGCGGCCAGTTCGCTCAGCGTGCTCGCCACCGGCAGACCCCACCGGACCAGCGCACCGGGGTCGCGGAGCAGCACCGGGTCGGCGGCGCCGCTGAAGGCGACTCCGGCCAGCACGGCTGCCACCGCGGCGATCACCAGCGCGGTGATCCGGGTGACACCCCAGGTGGGGGTGGGGCGCGGCGTGGTGGGGCGCGGCGTGGCGGCCGCCGTCTTGGTCACTGGTCCCGGCTGGCCTTCGCCTTGCGCCGCTCGTGGACGACGAAGGTCACCACGGCCGCGAGCGCGAGCACCCCGACCACGATGGCGACGATCGCCCCGGCGGCCAGGCCGGCGTCCGCGTCCTCGGCGGTGGCGTCGTCCGACGGGGCGGTGGCGATGATCGAGGGCTCGGCGATCGGGCTCGGCTCGGCGCTCGGTGCGTCGGTGGCCTGGGTGGTCACCTCCGGCTCGGCGTCCGGACCCGGGTCGACGCCCACGGTGGTGGCGGCCTCCGCCGTGAAGCCGAAGCTACCGTCGATCGGGTGTCCGTCGGCGGAGGTGACCCGCCAGGTGACCGTGTAGGCACCGGCGGGCAGGTCGCCGGTGAGCGCCTGGGTCACCGTCGCGTCCACCAACTGCACCGCGCCGTCACTGACGGTCACGCCGTTCGGGTCGGTGACCACGATCTCCGAGCCGAGCGCCTGGGCCGGCTCGTTGAAGGTCAGGGTGATCTGCTCCGGGGCGGATCCGACGGTGGAACCGTCGGCCGGGTCGGTGCCGATCAGCGCATTGTGCGCGCTGGCACCCGGTGCGGCGAGCACCAGCAGCACCAGGCCGAGCAGCGCCACCGCCAGGGTGGCCGCGGCGCGCAGCACGAGCGGCCGATCGGCGGCAGGGCGGGGCAGGGCAGACAGGGCAGCGGTGCGACGGTCGGTGCTCATCGCCCCATCATGACCCGCGGCGGCGATCCGCGGGTCCTCCACCGGCGGGTGATCGGGGTCGGGGTGGCTGATCTCACGTCCGCGAGCGTCGCCGTGCCCGCCAGGAACGGGCCTGTGGATAACGGCCCGTGCCGGTGGGGGCCGGCCTAGCGTCGAGGGCATGAGCACGACGATCGCCGACACCGACCCGTGGGACCGACCCCGCGAGCGCCTGCTGCGCCTAGGTCCCGACGCCCTGTCCGACGTCGAACTGGTCGCCCTGCTGCTCGGCTCGGGCGCACCGCGGTCCGGCGTGATCGAGCAGGCACGCGAGCTGCTGCGCCGTCACGGCGGTCTGGCCGGGCTCGCCGCCCAGAACTCGATCAGCCTGACCGCAGCACCCGGAGTCGGGCCCGCGAAAGCCACCCGGATCGTGGCGGCCCTCGCGCTCGCCCGACGGTTCGGCACCTCCACCGACCGGCGGGACACCCTGCGCGGTCCGGGCGACATCGACCGGATCGCCGCGCCCCTGCTGGCCGGTGTCGTGGACGACCGCCTGGTGGTGATCGCCGCCGACCGGGCCAGCCGGGTCCTGGGTGCCACCGTGCTGCCGCGGACCCGGGCCCACGAGTGGCCCGCGCCGGTGCGTCCGCTGCTCGCGGAGGCGCTGCGGCACGGTGCGGTCACCTTCGCGCTGGCCCACTGCTGCACCGAGCCGACCGGCGACCACCGACCGTTCACCGCCACCGTGGCCGCGGCGGCCGAACAGTGCGGGCTGCGGCTGCTCGACCACGTGGTGCGCGGGGCGGGTCACTAGCCGGTCACGAGCCCGTCACTAGGTAGTCCCCAGGTCGGTCAGGATGGGGTCATGCCCGATGCGCCCGTCCTGACCGTTGCCGCCGCCCTCATCACCGACGACCAGGGGCGCTACCTGCTGGTCCGCAAGCGCGGCACGACGGCCTTCATGCAGGCGGGCGGCAAGCTCGAACCCGGTGAACGGCCCGACGCCGCACTGGTCCGGGAGGTCGCCGAGGAACTCGCCCTCCGGGTCCAGCTCACCGACCTGCGGCCGCTCGGCGTCCGGGACGCCCCCGCCGCCAACGAACCCGGCCACCGGATCACCGCCCACGTGTTCGCGGTGGAGAACGTGCAGGGCACCGCCGTGCCCAGCGCGGAGATCGAGGAGGCGCTCTGGGTCGACCGCGAGCAGGCGGCGGTCCTGCCGCTCGCACCGCTCACCGCCCAGCTGCTCGGCCTGGACTGACCCACTACCCTCGCCGCATGCCCCGGAGCATCGCGACCGCCACCACCGTCGACCTGCCGACCCTGCTGGACTTCGTCCGGCCCCGGCACCACCTGCTGCTGGTCACCACCCGGCGCGACGGTCGACCGCAGATCTCCCCGGTCTCCGGCGGCGTGGACGAGCAGGGCCGGATCGTGATCTCCACCTACCCCGGCCGGGCGAAGACGGTGAACGCCGAGCGCGACCCCCGGGTGTCGATCTGCGTGCTGTCCGACGACTTCGGTGACGCGTGGGTCCAGGTCGACGGCGACGCCGAGGTGCTGCACATGCCCGAGGCCGAGGACGCCCTGGTCGACTACTACCGGTGCATCGCCGGGGAGCACCCCGACTGGGACGAGTACCGCGCGGCGATGCGCACCCAGGGCAAGTCGCTGATCCGGGTCACGCCCACCCGCTGGGGCCCGATCGCCACCGGAGGCTTCCCCGCCGACGTCGCCGCCCGCCTGGACGGCTGAGGCCCCGGCTCGCACGCAGGCGCGCCTCCCGCGCGGGGAAGCCTGCCTGCGTGCGGCAGCAGTGCGTCAGGCCCAGACCAGCCCCTGAGAGGGGTCGGCCAGGACTGCCGCGACGTCGGCGAGGACCCGGGAGCCGAGCTCGCCGTCGACCAGTCGGTGGTCGAAGCTCAGCGCGAGCTGGGTGACGTAGCGGGGCTTGATCTTGCCCTTGTGCACCCACGGCTGCTGCCGGATCGCACCGAAGGCGAGGATCGCGGCCTCACCCGGGTTGAGGATCGGGGTCCCGGTGTCGATGCCGAACACGCCCACGTTGGTGATGGTGATCGTGCCGTCGGACATGTCGGTCGGGGAGGTCTTGCCGGCCCGGGCGGTGGAGGTCAGATCGGCGATGCCCTCGGCCAGGTCGTGCAGGCCCATCCGGTGCGCGTCCTTGATGTTCGGCACCACCAGCCCGCGCGGGGTGGCGGCGGCGATCCCGAGGTTCACGTAGTGCTTGTAGACGATCTCCTGCGCGGACTCGTCCCAGGAGGCGTTGATCTCCGGGTGGCGGCGCACCGCCAGCAGCAGCGCCTTGGCGGTGATCAGCAGGGGCGTGACCCGCACGTCGGCGAACTCCCGCTCCTCGCGCAGCCGGGCGACCAGTTTCATGGTGCGGGTGACGTCGACGGTGTGGAAGACGGTCACGTGCGGGGCGGTGAACGCGCTGGCGACCATCGCCTCCGCCGTGCGCTTGCGCACCGACTTCACCGGGACCCGGGTCTGCCGGCCGTCGGCGGACACCGTGCCCGAGGCGAGCCAGGGCTGGTCGTCGCCGGGGTAGGTGGCCAGCGTGCGGGGCTCGGCCTGGGCGGTGTACGCCAGGACGTCCTCCCGGGTGACGATGCCGCCGGGGCCGGTGGGCTGCACCGACTCCAGGCTGATCCCCAGGTCGCGGGCCAGCTTGCGCACCGGGGGCTTGGCGAGGGCGCGACCCGCCTGCGACGGGGCGTTCGACGACGAAGTGGTCGTCGTCGGGTTGGCCGGGGCGGCGGTGGACGTGCCAGAGGTGGCCGTGGCAGCGGCCACCCGGCCGGCGCCAGGGCCAGCGGTGCCGGATCCAGCGGCTCCGGGACCCGAGGTCGAGCCACCCGCAGCCGGTCCGGTGGAGCCGGTACCCGAACCGGAACCCGACGGGGCACCCACGGCGGGGTCGTCCTCGGCGGAGGTGAACCGGGCCCGGCGGCGGGTGGTGGGCTCGGCGGTGCCGTAGCCGACCAGCACCGCACCACCGGCCCCGGCGTCGGAGTCGGCGGACTCCGAGGCCGAAACAGCCGGGGCAGCGGAGGCGGGCGCGGACTCGGCGGCCGGCGCGGCACCACCACGGGTGTACGGCGCACCGGCACCCTGCGGATCGGTGTCGACCACGATGATCGGCACGCCGACCTCGACGGTCTCCCCCTCGGACACCAGCAGGTCGACCACCACACCGGCGAACGGACTCGGCAGGTCGACCAGCGACTTGGCGGTCTCCACCTCGACGATGGTCTGGTTGATCTCGACGGTGTCGCCGACCGCGACGTGCCAGGCGGCGATCTCGGCCTCGGTCAGGCCCTCACCGGCGTCGGGGAGGCGGAACTGCTGGTAGGACGGCACTGGTTCTCCTTGGCGGACGAGCAGGCTCTGACGGGCAGGCTCTGGGGCGAGCGACTCGGCTCGGCGGGCGAGCTGCGCGGTGGGACGAGCGGGGCTGGGCGGCTCAGTGGGCGAGGACGCGGTCGACGGCGTCCAGCACCCGGTCGAGGCCGGGCAGGTACTCGTGCTCCAGCTTGGCCACCGGGTAGGGCGAGTGGAAGCCACCGACCCGCAGCACCGGGGCCTCCAGGTGGTAGAAGCACTCCTCGGTGATCCGGGCGGCGACCTCGGCGCCGGTGCCGTACAGCACCGGGGCCTCGTGCACGACGACGCAACGGCCGGTGCGCCGGACCGACTCGGCGACGGTGGTCACGTCCAGCGGGGAGATCGCGCGCAGGTCGACCACCTCGATGCTGTGACCCTCGGCGGCGGCGGACTCGGCGACCTTCAGTGCGGTGGCGACGGTCGGGCCGTGCGCCACCAGGGTGACGTCGGTGCCGGGGCGCAGGATGCGGGCGGAGTCGAGCAGGGCGCCGGCGCTGGGGGCGAGCGGGTCGGACGTGGTGTCCACCTCGCCCTTCTCCCAGTAGCGGCCCTTCGGCTCGAAGAACATCACCGGATCCGGGCTGGCGATCGCCTGCTGAATCATCACGTGCGCGTCCGCGGGAGTGGCCGGGCTGACCACCCGCAGGCCGGCTGTGTGCGCGAACAGCACCTCCGGGGACTCGCTGTGGTGCTCCACCGCGCCGATGCCGCCGCCGAAGGGCACCCGGATCACGATCGGCAGGTTCAGCCGCCCACGGGAGCGGTAGTGCATCTTGGACAGCTGGGTGGTGATCTGGTCGAAGCCGGGGAAGATGAACCCGTCGAACTGGATCTCGCACACCGGCCGGTAGCCGCGCATGGCCAGGCCGATCGCGGTGCCGATGATCCCGGACTCGGCCAGCGGGGTGTCCACCACCCGATCGGTGCCGAAGTCCTTGGCCAGACCGTCGGTCACCCGGAACACACCGCCGAGCGCGCCGATGTCCTCGCCCATCAGCATGACCTTGGGGTCACGCTCCATCGACCGGCGCAGGCCGGTGTTGATGGCCTTCGCGAAGGTGATCTTCTGCACGGCACTGGTGGCCTGGGGTGTACTCATTCGGCACCTCCGATGAAGGACGACTCGTAGCGCTCGAACCACTGGCGCTCGGCGTCGACGATGGCGTGCGGGGTGGCGTAGACGTGCTCGAACATGCTGCTCGTGCTGGGGCGACCCAGCGACCGGGTGAACTCCCGCACCCGCTCGCCCAGGGCGTCCGCCTCGGCGGCGACCGAGGCGCGGAACTCCTCGGTGAGGTCACCGGTGGCGGTCAGGTGGGCGGTCAGTCGGTCGATCGGGTCGCGCTGACGCCAGTAGTCCTCCTCCGCGGCCGACCGGTACCGGGTCGGGTCGTCGGAGGTGGTGTGCGCGCCCATCCGGTAGGTGAAGGCCTCGATGAAGGTCGGGCCGCCACCGGACCGGGCACGCTCCAGCGCCTCGGCGGTCACCGCGTAGCAGGCCAGGACGTCGTTGCCGTCGACCCGGACGCTCGGGATGCCGAAGCCGAGTCCGCGGTCGCCGAGCGGCACCCGGGTCTGGCGGACGGTCGGCTCGGAGATCGCCCACTGGTTGTTCTGGCAGAACAGCACCAGCGGCGCGTTGTTCACCGCGGAGAAGACGAGTGCCTCGTTGACGTCGCCCTGGCTGGTCGCGCCGTCACCGAAGTACGTGACGACGGCGGTGTCGCGCTCGGGGTCGCCGGTGCCGACCGCGCCGTCCCGCTGCACGCCCATCGCGTACCCGGTCGCGTGCAGGGTGTGCGAGCCGATCACCAGCGTGTAGAGGTGGAAGTTGTGCTCGCTCGGGTCCCAGCCACCGTGGTCGACCCCGCGGAACAGCCGGAGCAGCTCGGTCAGGTCGAGGCCACGGGTGTGCGCCACCCCGTGCTCGCGGTAGGACGGGAACACGAAGTCCTGCGGGGCGAGCGCCCGGCCGGAACCGATCTGCGCCGCCTCCTGGCCGAGGCTCTGCACCCAGAGACCGAGCTCGCCCTGCCGCTGCAGGGAGGTCGCCTCGGTGTCGAACCGGCGCACCAGCACCATGTCCCGCCACATGCCCCGCAGGGCGTCGCCGTCCAGGTGGGCCACCCGCGGGCTGTAGTCCGGGTGATCGACCCGTTCTCCGCTCGGGGTGAGCAGCTGAACGAGTCCGTCGTCGGTCAGCGGTCCGCTGTCGTGCACGCGGTTCTCCTTCGCCTGCGCCTGCGCCCCCGGTCCGGGACGCTCTTAACCTACGCCACCGTAGGCTACGCAACCGTAGGTCCGCTGTCCGGGGGGTCGTCAAGCCTCGGCCGGACCGGTTGTGCGAGTCCTACAACCACGCCCGACCACTCTCCCGCGCCCACCCGTCCCGCTCCCACCCGGCTACCCCGCCCCCTCCCACGGGAAAACCCGAGTCGCGTCACCGAGATGACAGAAACCGACGCTTTGCCGGCGTGGCAGCGTCGGTTTCTGTCATCTCGACGAGGGAGCGCGCGGGGTGAGGGCGCGGGTGAGCGCGGGAGCGCGGGTTGAGCGCGGGAGCGCGGGTTGAGCGCGGGAGCGCGGGTCGGGCGCGGGAGCCCGCGGGGTCAGCGCTGGGGGAGGCGGACGACCTCGACGAAGAACTCGTCGATCTGGCGGACGACCTCGATGAAGCGGTCGAAGTCCACGGGCTTGGTGACGTAGGCGTTGGCGTGCAGGGAGTAGGAGCGGACCACGTCCTCCTCGGCCTCGGAGGTGGTCAGCACCACGACCGGGATCCGGCGCAGCGCCTCATCGCCCTTGAGCGCCTCCAGCACCTCACGGCCGTCCATCTTGGGCAGGTTGAGGTCGAGCAGGATCAGATCCGGGGTCGGAGCACCCTCGTGCTCGCCCTCCTTGCGCAGGAACTCCATCGCGCTGACCCCGTCCGGCACCACGGACAGCCGGTTGGCGACCTTGTTGTGCTCGAACGCCTCCTGGGTCATCAGGACGTCGCCCGGGTCGTCCTCCACCAGCAGCACATCGATGACCTTGCCCGCCATGTTCATTCCTCGATCCTGCCGGACAGCGCCGGCACAGTGTCGGAGCCGACCGGGAGCGTCCAGCGGATGCTGGTGCCCGGCCCGTCGGATTCCCCGAGCCAGATGCGACCGCCGTGATACTCGACGATCTTCTTGCAGAGAGCCAGGCCGATGCCCGTGCCCCCGTACACGTCCTTGGGGTGCAGCCGCTGGAAGATGACGAACACCCGCTCGGCGTACTGCGCGTCGATCCCGATGCCGTTGTCCCGGCAGTCGAACTCCCAGGTGTCGCCGTCCTGCCGCGCGGTGATGCGCACCGTCGGGGGTCGCTCCGGGTCGCGGAACTTGATCGCGTTGCCGATCAGGTTCTGCAGCAGCTGGACCAGCAGGCCCCGCTCCCCCGCGACCACCGGCAGGTCGTCGACCTCGATCACCGCGCCGGTGTCCTCGATCAGGCTGCCCAGGTTGTCCAGCGCGTCCGCGAGCGCCTCGTCCATCGGCACGTCGGTGACCTCGCCGCCGATCCTGCCCACCCGGGAGAAGCCGAGCAGGTCCTGGATCAGTGCCTGCATCCGCTTGGCGCCGTCCACGGCGAAGCCGATGTACTGGTCGGCGCGCTCGTCGAGCTGGCCGCCGTACCGCTTCTGCAGCAGCTGGGTGAAGCTGGCCACCTTGCGCAACGGTTCCTGCAGGTCGTGCGAGGCGACATAGGCGAACTGCTCCAGGTCGCGGTTCGACCGGCGCAGCTCCTCCGCCTGCTCGGACAGCTGGTCGTGGGCGGCGGCGACCTCGGCGCGGGACGCCTCGATGGACTGCAACTGCTCGACCAGGCTCAGCCGCATCCGCTCCACGTCGGCCGCGAGGTCGGCGATCTCGCCCGGACCGGTGGTCTCGACCCGGTGGTGCAGGTCGCCGGAGGACACCGCCCGGCTGTCCTCGGCCAGGGCGTTCAACGGTCCGGTGATCCACCGGCTCAGCGTCCGCCACAGCAGCATCGCGGCGATCACGGCGGAGACCGCCAGCACCGCCATCGCGAGCACCACCAGCTGCACCCAGGTGTTCATGTCCTGGTTCGCCTCGTCGCGGCGCTGGTTCAGCAGATCGAGGTAGTCCTGCACCGCGCTGCGGGTCTGGTCGAAGACGACCTGCCCCGCGGTGATCTGCTCCGGCCCGACCGACCCCGGCCCCTCGGTCTGCACCCGGGTGATGATCGGCTGGGCGATCTGCTCGTCCCAGTCCTCCGCGGCGTCCAGCGCCGCCTGCGCCGCCTGCTGCACCGGTGCGGACACCCGTCCGGAACGGTTCTCCGCGACGCTGCCGAAGGTGTCGAGGGCGTCACCGACCCGCTCGTAGGGCTCCAGGGTGACGTCGGACCCGGTCAGCGCGTATCCACGCACCGCCGTCTCGGCGTCGACGAGCCGGGTGTAGGAGCTCTCGGCGCGGGTGATCACCTGGAAGTAGGTGTCGGTCACCTCGTCCTGCCGGTCGAGCATCTGCCACAGCGCGAACGCGGAGGCGGCGACCAGCAGGGCCAGCACCAGGCCACCGGCGGTCAGCGCCTGGGCGAGTCGACGTCGCAGGGTGATGGTCGTCGTGCGCCTCACGCCTGCACCACCCCGGCGCCGCCCCAGCCCACGACCACCAGTGCCGTGTCGTCGACCAGTTCGCCGCCGTGCTGGGCGCGCACCTCGTGCAGCACCCCTTCGACCACGTCGGCCGGGTCGACCGCCAGTGCGTCATCCACCACCGTCAACAGGCCTTCCTTGCCGATCCGTTCCGAGCCACGTCCGGCGATGGTGGCTTCGAGCACCCCGTCGGTGTACATCATCAGTCGCCACCGCTCCCCGAGCGGCAGCCGCTCCGGCTCCCAGCCGCTGGTCAGCGGGATGCCCAGCGCGCGGCCCCGCCGGTCGGTGGGCAGCAGGTGCGAGCGCCGCCCGGCCGCCGGGTCGCCGAGCAGGAAGGGCACCGGGTGTCCGGCCAGGTACATGTCCACGGTCTGCCGGTCCGGGTGGATCGCGACCATCGAGGCGGTGGTGAAGATCTCGTCCCGCCCGCGCTCGGAGACCAGCACGCGCTCCAGCAGCGGGAACAGCTGGTCTACCGGGGTGTCGGCCAGGACCAGGGTCCGCCAGGCGGTGCGCAGCACGGCACCGAGGGCCGCCTCGTCCGGGCCGTGGCCGCAGACGTCACCGACCAGGGCCAGCACGGTGCCGTCCGGCCGCTGCACCACGTCGTAGAAGTCCCCGCCGAGCACTCCGGCGCGCCCGGCGCGGTAACCGACCCGGACCTCCAGCTGGTCGTCCGCGATCGCCGGGCGGGGCAGCAGGGCGCGCTCGAAGCGGACGGTCTCCTCCGCCTGGATCCGCGACCGGTAGAGCATCTCGTCCGCCGCCTGGAGCTGACGGCGCTGGACGGCGTACCGGATCGAGCGGCTGAGCAGCTCGCCGTCGACCTCGCCCTTGACCAGGTAGTCCTGCGCGCCGGCGGCCACCGCCTTCAGGCCGGTCTCGGTGTCGGTGCGACCGGTGAGCACCACGACGGCGGGCGCACCGGCGCCGAGCAGCCGGCGCAGCGCGTCCAGGCCGTGCGCGTCGGGGAGGCCGAGGTCGAGCAGCACGCAGTCGACGTCCAGGCGTTCGACCGCCTCGTTCAGGGTGCGGACGTGTTCGGTGTGCACCGACAGCCCAGCGTCCTCCAGATGCTCGCCGACCAACATCGCGTCACCGTCGTCGTCCTCGACCAGCAGCAGCCGGATGAGATCACCGTCGGTGGGATCGCCGAAGTCGTGCGGAGGCGCGGGCCAGTCACCGCTGTCCGTCACTGCACCACCCTTCGTGCGGGTGGACGATTCGCGGCAGTTCGGCAACACCGACGAATCATCCCTGAGTTGCGCAGCGTAACGGTCCTGAGCTGCTGCTACCGGCGGAACTCTGCGCTCACCCGCAGCACCAGGTCGCTCGCCTCCGGTTCGCCGACGCTGATCCGCACCCCGTCACCGGCGAAGGGTCGTACCAGCACCCCGGCCGCGGTGGCCTGCTGCGCGAACCGGGCAGCGTCGTCACCCAGGGGCAGCCAGACGAAGTTCGCCTGCGAGTCCGGCACCACCCAGCCCTGCTCGCGCAATCCGGCCAGCAGACGCGCGCGCTCGCCGACGATCCGCTCCACCCGGTCCAGGAGCTCGGCACTGGCCCGCAGCGACGCCACCCCGGCCAGCTGCGCCAGGTGCGACACCCCGAACGGGGTGGACGCCGACCGGATCCCGGCGGCGAGCCGGGCGTCGGCCACCGCGAAGCCCACCCGGAGTCCGGCCAGCCCGTAGGCCTTGGAGAAGGTGCGCAGCAGCACCACGTTCGGGTGCGCGGCCAGCACCGCCAGGCCGTCGGGTGCCTGCGGGTCCCGCACGAACTCGACGTAGGCCTCGTCCAACACCACCAGCACGTCGCGCGGCACCGCGGCCAGGAACGCCTCCAGCTCGTCGGCGTGCACGGCCGGGCCGGTCGGGTTGTTCGGGGTGCAGACCAGCACCACCCGGGTGCGCTCGGTCACGGCGGCGGCCATCGCGGGCAGGTCGATCCGTCCGTCCTCACCCGCCGGCACCTGCACCGACTCCGCCCCGGCCAACGTCACGGCGATCGGGTACGCCTCGAAGGACCGCCACGGGTAGACCACCTGGTCACCGGCGTCGCAGAACGTGGCCAGGATGTGGCCGAGCACCGCCACCGACCCGCATCCGGCCACCACCTGATCCGGCTGCACGCCCAGGTGCGCGGCCACCGCGTCGGTCAGCTCGGTGGCGTACATGTCCGGGTAGCGGTTCACGTCCACCGCGCCGTCCGCGATCGCCGCCACCACCGAGGGCAACGGCGGATACGGGTTCTCGTTCGACGACAGCTTGAAGGCCGCGGCACCGACCGGCACCCGGGCACCGGGCACGTAGGGCGGCAGGGTCGACAGGGCGGGGCGCAGTGGCACGTGCTTCACACCCGACAGAATGGCACCATCAGGACATGAGATTCATCGTGCGCGTGCTGATCAGCGGTGTGGCCCTCTGGCTCGCCGAGATCCTGCTGTCCGGGATGGAGATCGTCGGAGCCGACACCACCGGCGGCCGACTGGGCATCATCCTGCTGGTCGCGCTGGTGTTCGGAGTGGTGAACGCCATCGTCAAGCCGATCGTGCAGGTGCTCAGCATCCCGCTGTACATCCTCACGCTCGGCCTGTTCACCCTGGTGGTGAACGCCCTGATGCTGATGCTGACCGCGTGGATCACCGAGCAGACCGACTGGGGTCTGCGGATCGACAGCTTCGGCACCGCCGTGATCGGCGCGCTGATCGTGTCGATCGTCAGCTTCGTGCTGTCGGTGCTGATCCCGGAGTCGCGCCGCCGCGACTGAGCCGGGCGCGCACCGTCAGGACGACGGTGCCAGCCACCAGCCACGGTACGAGGCACATCCCGACGACCGACCACCACATCAGGGGGAACCACGCACCGGCGGCGTGGTGGGCCGCGGCATCGGTCATCACCACCTCCGGCTCGTGGCACCGATAGCGCAGCAGGAGCTCGCCCCGATCGAAGTCCTGGACGTCGCCCGCGACGCTGTGTTCCGGGATCACGGTGCGCACGACCCCGTCCGCCCTGAACGTCACGGTCTCCACGATCGCGTGGGTGCCGCGAGGACCTGTGCTGTAGCCCCGCTCCATCCCTACCGCGGTGGTCGTACACCCCGAGGTCACGAGTTCACGGGCGGTCCGGTGCACCCGGCCGTCCTGGAGCGCCATCACGGTGACGCACACCAGCGCCACGACAGTCACCACGACGAGCCGCCAGCCCGCCGGGGCCGGAGACCACCGACGTGCTCGGCTCCTCGTCACAGGACGGACGGTAGCGGTCGAGTCGACGCGACCCCTGGGACCGTCACGTCGTCTGGAACGCCCGGGCCATCCGCCGCTGCTCGTCCAGCACCTCGCCGATCCTGGCCTGCACCTCGTCCATCCGCCGGATCGTGCTGCTGACCGACTCGATCCCGGCGGCCACCGCGGTGGTGTTCGCCTGGATGTCCGCGACCTGCTGCTCGACCCGACTGGTGGCGGCGGAGGTGCCGCCGGCCAGCTCCTTGACCTCGGTGGCGACCACCGCGAAGCCACGACCCGCCTGACCCGCCCGCGCCGCCTCGATGGTGGCGTTCAGCGCGAGCAGGTTGGTCTGGTCGGCGATGGTGGAGATCACCCGGATCACGTCGCCGACCGCCGAGGACGAGGCCTCCAGCACCCGGACCTGCTCGGCCATCGCGTTGGTCTGGCTCACCGCCTCCTCGGCGACCGCGAGCGCCTCACCGGCGCTGTCGGAGAGCCGGGCGACACTGGTCAGCAGCGCGTCGGCGGCGGTCCGGTCCCGGGTTGCCGCCCGCAGGATGTCCAACCGCTGCGACACCAGCTGGGAGACGTTGCGCAGCGAACCGCGGCGGCTGTCGCTGAGCTCGATCGTCTCGGTGGTGAAGAAGTCCATCGTGCCGACCACCTCGTCGCCGACGATGACCGGCAGGCACACCCCGGACTTGACCCCGGCGCGCTGGGCGGCGGGTGCGCGGACACAGTCGGTCAGCTCCCCCAGGTCCGGCACGAACACCAGGTCCCGCGCCCGCCAGGCACGTCCGGCCAGCCCGACCCCCTCGGCGAAGGACGCCGCCAGGGTGACGGCGCGGAACTCGGACCCGGCGGTGCCGGACTCCACCGCGAACCGCAGGGTCCGGCTGCTCGGGTCGACGGCCCAGTACGAGCCGTACTCCCAGCCGAACTCCTCGCGGACGGTGTCCAGGGCGGTGCGCAGCGCCGACTCCTCGTCGTGGCAGGCACCGACCTTGGCGACCGAGGTGGTCACCGCCTTCTGGTCCAGGGCGACCTGCTCGATCTCCCGGTTCGCGTGCCGGGCTGCCAGCGCCTGGGAGACGGTGCGGGCCAGGATGTTGAGCACCGCCACCTGCTCGGGCCCCTCGCCCCGGCGCTCGCGGGACAGCAGTTCGATCACCGCGAACACCCGGCCGTCGCGCCACAGCGGCATGGTCATCGCACCTCGGGCGCCCGCCCGCAGGAAGACCTCGCCCCGGGAGCAGTTCGGTGGGTGCTCCTGCAGGTCGGCGACCGGCAGCACCCCGTCGTTCTGCCAGGCCAGGCCGCACAGCCCGACGCCCTTGGGCATGGTGAACGAGGGCGACATCCGGCTCAGCTCCGGTGAGAGCTCACCGCACTGCTCGCCGAACACCAGCAGGTTCTGCCGGGTGTCCACCCGCCAGATCGACCCGTACTCGAAGCCCAGCCCGACCCGGATCACGTCCAGGAGCTCGCGGGTGCCGCTGGTGTTCGCCTGGCGTTCGAGTGTGCGGACCACCTCGTCCAGCGCACGCAGTTCCCGGCCGACGTCCGTGCCGTCATCAAGCGCTTTCCCGGTCGCCTCGCGCCGGTGTCGCAGTCCCACCATGTCCCTGCCCCCCTGTATGGCTGACCGGTGTATCGGCCAGGAACCTTCGAGGTTGAGAGGTCGCGTGGAAAGATGCGGCCCATGCCTCACGCGCCCGCCGCCCGCGTCCGCCTCGCCGATGTCACCCCGCCGCTCGCTCTGGGCCCGTTGGACGGTCGTTACCGCCCCGCCGTCGCGTCCCTGGTCGACCACCTGTCCGAGGGGGCGTTGAACCGGGAGCGGGTGCATGTCGAGGTGGAGTGGCTGATCCACCTGACCGACCACCAGGTGGTGCCCGGTGCGCCGACCCTCTCCGACGGCGAGCGCGCCTACCTGCGCGCGGTGGTGACCGACTTCGGTGCCGCGGAGATCGCCGAGCTCGCGGAGATCGAGCGGCAGACGGTGCACGACGTGAAGGCCGTCGAGTACTTCCTCAAGCGACGACTGGCGGCGGCCACCGCCACCGCCCTGCCGGCGCTCGGCGAGCTGGTGCACTTCTGCTGCACCAGCGAGGACATCAACAACCTGTCCTACGCGCTGATGGTGCGCGGCGCGGTGCGCGAGGTCTGGCTGCCCGCCGCCGAAGCACTGGTCGGTCAGGTCGCCGACCTGGCGCGGGAGCACGCCGAGGTCCCGATGCTGGCGCTGACCCACGGCCAGCCCGCCACCCCGACCACGCTCGGCAAGGAGCTCGCCGTGCTGGCCCACCGGCTGGGTCGGCAGCTGCGCCGGATCGCCGGGGCCGAGTACCTGGGCAAGCTGAACGGGGCGACCGGCACCTACGGCGCGCACGTGATCGCGGTGCCCGGCGCCGACTGGCCGGAGGTGTCCCGGACCTTCGTGGAGCACCTGGGGCTGACCTGGAACCCGCTGACCACCCAGATCGAGTCGCACGACTGGCAGGCCGAGCTCTACGCCGACATCGCGCGCTTCAACCGGGTGCTGCACAACCTGGCCACCGACGTGTGGACCTACATCTCCCGCGGGGTCTTCGTGCAGATCCCGGTGGCCGGGGCGACCGGCTCGTCCACGATGCCGCACAAGGTGAACCCGATCCGGTTCGAGAACGCCGAGGCGAACCTGGAGCTGTCCTGCGCCCTGCTGGACACCCTGTCCGCGACCCTGGTCACCAGCCGCCTGCAGCGCGACCTCACCGACTCCACCACCCAGCGGAACATCGGCCCGGCCTTCGGCCACTCGCTGCTCGCACTCGACAACGTGCGGCGCGGCCTGGCGGCGCTGTCGGTGAACACCGAGCTGCTGGCGGCCGAGCTGGACCAGAACTGGGAGGTGCTCGGCGAGCCGGTGCAGTCGGCGATGCGTGCGGCGGCGGTCGCCGGGGTGACCGGGATGGAGAACCCCTACGAGCGGCTGAAGGAGCTGACCCGGGGTCGGCGGCTGACGGCCGACGACATGCGGGAGTTCATCGCCGGGCTCGGACTGCCGGCGGACGTCGCCCAGCGGCTGTCGGCCCTCACCCCCGGCACCTACACCGGCCTGGCCGCCCCACTGGTCGGCCACCTGGAGGACTGAACTCCGGCCACGACGGCCCGCGAGCCGTCAGCCCAGGGCTGCGGCCCCGGCACCGGCGCCGCTGACCAGCGCCGGCACGTCGATCGCCGCCAGCTCGGCCAGGCCGGCGGCGTAGCTCGCGGTGTCACCGACCCGGGCGGCGGTGCGGGCGCGGACCGTCGGCTTGTGCATCGCGGTGCGCACCCGGCGGCGCAGCGACCGCGCCGACCGCGGGCTCAGCTGGGCGCTGACCCGGGCGAGCTCGGCCATCACCCGGCGGCGCTCGGCGACCACCGGCGGGTCCCACTCGCGGGTGCGCAGCTCGGACTCGAAGGTGTGCACCTCCTCGGCGACGATCCGGCGGGCATCGGCCACCGTCGCGGAAGTGTCACCCGGTGCGTGCTCGGCGACCGTGGCCAGCCCGACCAGGGTGACACCGGGCAGGGTGCCGACCTCGGGGTCCACGTCGTGCTGCAGCGCCAGATCGACCACGGCCAGCGGTCCGGCGGTCCCCCGGCGCACCGTGTCGGCGTCCAGCAGCGATCCGGCGGCACCGGAGCAGGCCACCACCAGGTCGATCCCGGCCAGCGCACCGGCCAGGTCACTGGTGGCGGCGTCCACGCCGCGATCCGCGGCGAACCGCCCGGCGCGACCGCTGGCGGAGTAGACGGTGATGTCGGTGCAGCCGCGGGCCTTCACCGCGGCGAGGCTGGCCCCCGCGTAGGAGCCGGTGCCGATCAGCAGGCAGCGCACCTGCGACCAGTCGGGCAGCGCCGGTTCGACCAGGTCCAGGGCCACCCCGACGACCGACCGCCCGGCGGCACCCAGTCCGGTGTGGGCGCCCACGGCACGCGACGTGCGGCTGGCGGCCTGGAACAGTCCCTCCAGCCCGGAGGTGGTGGTGCCGTCCCGGCGGGCGGTGGTGAGGGCGCGACGGACCTGACCGGCGATCTCGCGCTCCCCGACCACCATCGACTCCAGTCCGGAGGCGACGGCGAACAGGTGCTCGGCGACCGCGGTGCCGGTGACCGGGGTGAGCGCGTCGGACACCCGCTGCGCCGGATAACCGGAGCGCTCGGCGACCACCGACATCGCGGCAGCGGCGGCCACGTCCACCGACTCGGGGTCGGCGGTGTCGTCGACATCCAGGTACAACTCGAACCGGTTGCACGTCGCGAGAACGACGGCACCGGAAATCGGGGCGAGTCCGCTCACGACCTCCCGGCCGACCGCGTGCGCGTCAGCGGACAGCCGCTCCAGCACGGACAGGTCGAGGTCCTGATGGCTCGCTGCCAGCGAGAGCAGCACCACGGCTACGATTGAATCACTCCAGGAAAGGACCGGACCAATCTCCGCGCTGTCGACTCCGTCACGTCCGCTGCCCAGCCTGCCCGACGGGACAGGTCTCCCGGCCGACCATCCGCTGGTCGACGGCCGCACCGGCTCCGCCCCGTTGATCGATGCCTACCGAGGTCGCAGGCCCAGCCGCCGCCCGGTGTGGTTCATGCGCCAGGCGGGTCGTTCGCTCCCTGAGTACCGCGCCTCCCGCGCCGGGACCGAGATGCTGGACGCCTGCCTCACCCCGGAACTGGCCGCGGAGATCACCCTGCAGCCGGTCCGTCGCCACGACGTGGACGCCGGGATCTTCTTCTCCGACATCGTCGTCCCGCTCAAGCTCGCCGGGGTGGACGTGCGGATCGAGCCCGGCGTCGGGCCGGTGTTCGGGTCGCCGGTGCGCACCGCCGCCGAGGTGGACCGCCTGCTGGCCGAGCACCCCGCCGAATCGCTGGACGGCACCGCGCTGTCCCCGATCACCGAGGCCGTGGCCCTCACCGTCGCCGAGCTGGGCGGCACCCCGTTGATCGGCTTCGCCGGGGCGCCGTTCACGCTGGCCGCGTACCTGGTCGAGGGGCGGCCGTCCCGGGATCACCTGGCGGCCCGGACCCTGATGCACGGCGACCCGGAGACCTGGGCCCGGCTGACCGGGTGGGCAGCGGACGTGGCCGGCCGGTTCCTGCGGGCGCAGATCCTGGCCGGGGCCAGCGCCGTGCAGCTCTTCGACTCCTGGGCCGGATCGCTGTCGCTGGAGAACTACCTGCGCTCGGTCGGCCCCGCCTCGCACCGCACGCTGCGCCACGTCGCCGACCTGGGTGTCCCGCGGGTGCACTTCGGCACCGGCACCGGCGAGCTGCTGGCGGCGATGCGGGACGTCGGCGCCGATGTGGTCGGGGTGGACGACCGGCTGCCGCTGGACGAGGCGGTGCGACGCCTGGGGGGTGACGTGCCGGTGCAGGGCAACATCGATCCCGCCCTGCTCGCCGCCCCGTGGCCGGTGCTGGAGGCGCACGTCCGGGAGGTGGTGGCCCGCGGGGCCGCCGCGCCGGGCCACGTGGTGAACCTCGGTCACGGGGTGCCGCCGACCACCGACCCCGACGTGCTCACCCGGGTGGTCGCCCTGGTGCACGCCCTCGACTGAGGATCCAGCCACGCAGAACAACGGGAGTGAACGCGACATGACGCAGGCCGGCGACGACTGGGACGCGATCGTGGTCGGGGCCGGGGTGGCGGGGCTGGTGGCCGCCCGTGAGCTGGCGACCGCCCGGCTGCGCACCCTGGTGCTGGAGTCCTGGTCGTCCCCCGGCGGCGTGGTCGGACGGCACGAGGTCGACGGTCTGACCCTGGATGCCGGTGCCGAGTCCTTCGCCACCCGGGGCGGTGCGGTCGCCGAGCTGGCGGGCGAACTGGGGCTGACCGCCACGGTCGTGTCGCCCGAGCCCTACGGCGCCTGGGTCCGCCTGCCCCGCGGCGCCGGTCCGCTGCCCCGCACCGGCCTGCTCGGCATCCCCGCGCACCCCTTCGCCCCCGACGTCCGGCGCACGATCGGGTGGCTCGGATCGCTCCGGGCAGCGGCCGACCGGTTGCTGCCCGCCTCCCACGGCATCCGGCCCGACGACCAGGTGACCACCCTCGGCGACCTGGTGCGCGCCCGGATGGGCCGTCGGGTGCTGGACCGGCTGGTCCGCCCGGTGGTGGCCGGGGTGCACGCGGCCGAACCGGAGGCGATCGCCGCCGACGCGGTGGCGCCCGGACTGGTCGCGTCCACCCGTGCCGCGGGGTCGCTCAGCCTCGCCGTCCGGGCGCTGCGCGCGAACATCCCGGCCGGTTCCGCCGTCAGCTCGCTGTCCGGCGGGCTGCACACGCTGGTCGACGCCCTGGTCGAGGACGTGCGGGCCCGGGGCGGTGAGCTGCGCTGCGGCGCGGCCGTGACCGCTGTGCACCGGGTGCCCGGTGCCGCCAGGTTCCGGGTCGAGTCGCAGGGACACGTCCTGACCGCACCGCGCCTGGTGGTGGCCTCCCCCACAGCCACCACTCTGCTCACCGACGTGGCCCCCGACCTGGCCGGGCTCCACACCGACCCGGGTGCGGACATCGTGCTCGCCACCCTGGTGCTGGACGCCCCGGAGCTGGACGGCCACCCGCGGGGAACCGGTGTGCTGGTCGCGCACGGCGTCCCGGAGGTGCGGGCCAAGGCGCTGACCCATGCCACCGCGAAGTGGCGCTGGCTCGCCGAGCTGGCCGGGCCCGGACGGCATGTGGTCCGCCTGTCCTACGGGCGGGCGGGCGAGGGCGCCCCGGACGTGCCGGCCGATCTGGACGGGCTGACCGATCTGGCGCTGCGCGACGCGTCGTCGATCCTCGGCGTGGCCCTGGACCGCGACCGGCTCCGCGCCTCCGCCCGGGTCACCTGGCGGCAGGGACTGCCGGTGCCGAGCGCCGCCCACCGGGAGACGGTGCGCCGGGTGCGCGACGCGGTCTCCGAGGTGCCGGGCCTCGCGGTGGTGGGCGCCTGGGTGTCCGGGAACGGGCTCGCGTCGGTGGTGCCGGACGCCCGCCGGGTCGCGGCGGCCCTGGCCGAGGTCGACCCGTGGGCCACCTCATCAGCCGCTTCGACAAGGAGAAATCGGTGACCGAGACTGACCTCATGCCCCCACCGGTCCGGGTCGGAACCCGTGCGTCCCAGCTTGCCCTGACCCAGACCGGGCACGTCGCGGACGCCCTGACCCGCCTCGGGGCCGGGGCGCACGAGCTGGTGCGGATCCGCACCGAGGGCGACCGGTTGACCGGGTCGCTGACCACCCTCGGCGGCACCGGGGTCTTCGTCACCGCGCTGCGGGACGCCCTGCTCGCCGACCGCTGCGACGTGGCGGTGCACTCCTTCAAGGACCTGCCCACCGCCGCCGCCGACGGTCTGGTGATCGCCGCCGTCCCACCCCGGGAGGACCCGCGCGACGCGCTGTGCGCCCGGGACGGCCTCACCCTGGCGACCCTGCCGGAGGGTGCGACGGTCGGCACCGGATCGCCGCGCCGGGCCGCGCAGCTGCTGGCGGCCCGGCCGGACCTGCGGGTGGTGGACATCCGGGGCAACGTCGACACCCGGCTGGCCCGGGCACTCGGCGCCGAGGCCGACCTGGACGCCGTGGTGCTGGCCCGTGCCGGGCTGGCCCGGCTGGGACGACTGGACGCGATCAGCGACACCCTGCCCACCGACGTGATGACGCCGGCACCGGCCCAGGGGGCGCTCGCGGTGGAGGTGCGGGCCGAGGTGATCGGCTCCGGCAGCCCGTTGGCGCTGGCCCTGGCCCTGCTGGACGACCCGGCATCCCGATTGGCCGCCTTCGCCGAGCGCGCGCTGCTGGCCCGCCTGGAGGCCGGATGTGCCGCCCCGGTGGGTGCCTACGCCCACCTGGATCCGGTGCAGCCGACCGACGCCTCCCCGCAGCACCCGGAGGCGGCACGCTCCGCGCTGAGCCTCACCGCGGTGGCCCTGCGACCCGACGGGACGGAGCGCCTGCGGCACAGCGACGACGTTCCGCTGACCGGTGACCCGGTGATCGACGCCGCCGAGGCGACCGCCCTGGGCGAGCGCCTCGCCGCCGATCTGCTGGCCGACGGTGCCGCCGAGCTGGCGGGGCTGAGCGCGTGATGCCGGAGACCGGGCTGGTGCCCGCCCCGCAGGGTCCGCTGACCGGGCTGCGGGTGCTGGTGCCACGGGAGACCGAGGGCCCCGATCCGCTGGTGATCGCGCTGCTGGCCGCCGGTGCCGAACCGGTGGTGGTGCCGCTGATCCAGACGGTGCCGCCGGAGGATCCGACCGAGCTGGACGACACCCTGCTCGCGGTGCAGGCCGGATACTACGGCTGGGTCGGTGTCACCAGCGCCGCCGCCGTCCCGGTGCTGGAGGACCGCGCCGAGGAGACCGGCACCCCGCTGGTCGACCTGCTCGCCGACGTCCGGGTGGCAGCGGTCGGCGGCTCCACCGCCCGTGCGCTGCGGTCGGTCGGGGTGCGGGTCGACGTGGTGCCGACCGGGCAGTCGTCGGCCCGGACCCTGCTCCGCGCCTGGCCGCCGGTCGACTCCCAGCCGGAACCGCGGCGCGTCCTGCTGCCGCTGGGCGACCTGGCCGCCGACACCCTGGCCGAAGGACTGCGCAGCCACGGCTGGGCGGTCGACGTGGTCACCACCTACCGCACCGTGCCGGGCCCGATGCCCGAACCGGAGACCCGCCAGGAGTGGGCAGCGGGCGCCATCGACGCCGTGCTGCTCACCTCCGGCAGCACCGCCCGCAACCTGGTCGACCTGCTCGGCCCGGTGCCGGACGGTGTCCACCTGATCTGCATCGGCGATTCCACGGCCGCCGAGGCGCTGCGCACGGGGCTGCGGGTGTCCGCGGTCGCCGTCGAGCAGTCGCCCAGCGGCCTGGTCGCCGCGCTGATCGCCACCGTGACTGGAGCGTTGTCATGACCATCGACCCCACCCGTCCGAACGCCGCCGCCCTGGCGGCCGGCGCAGCCGCGCACCCCGGTCGGGTCCGCCCGCGCCGGATCCGCGCCACCCCGGCGATGCGCCGCTCGGTGGCCGAGACCCGGCTGCACCCGGCCGACCTGATCCTGCCGATCTTCGTCAAGGAGGGGCTGGCCGAGCCGACGCCGATCGTGTCGATGCCCGGGGTCATGCAGCACACCCGCGACTCGCTGAAGCAGGCGGTGGCCGAGGCGGCGGCCGCCGGGATCAGCGCGGTGAACATCTTCGGCGTGCCCGCGGTCCGCGACGCCGTCGGCTCCGGCGCCACCGACCCGGACGGCGTGCTGAACCGGGCGATCGCCGACGTGCGCGCCGAGGTCGGCGACGCCCTGGTGGTGCAGGCCGACCTGTGCCTGGACGAGTTCACCGATCACGGACACTGCGGGGTGCTGGCCCCGGACGGCACCGTGGACAACGACGCCAGCCTGGTCCGGTACTCGGAGATGGCGCTGGCGCAGGCCGCTGCCGGGGCGCACATGGTCGCGCCGAGCGGGATGATGGACGGCCAGGTCGCCGTCATCCGGGACACCCTGGATGCCGCCGGGCGCAGCGATGTCGGCGTGCTGGCCTACTCCGCGAAGTTCGCCTCCGCGTTCTACGGCCCGTTCCGGGACGCGGTGGAGTCGACCCTGGAGGGCGACCGCCGGACCTACCAGATGGACTCGGCGAACCGGCGCGAGGCACTGCGCGAGGTCGAGCTGGACATCGCCGAGGGTGCGGACGTCGTGATGGTGAAGCCGGCCGGGCCGTACCTGGACGTGCTGGCCGAGGTCGCCGCGATGAGCACGGTGCCGGTGGCCGCGTACCAGGTGTCCGGTGAGTACGCGATGATCGAGGCCGCCGCGGCGAACGGCTGGATCGATCGGCGGCGCGCGATCACCGAGTCGGTGCTCGGCATCCGACGGGCCGGTGCCGACCAGGTGTTGACCTACTGGGCGGTCGAACTCGCCCACTGGCTGCGGGAGGAGTGGCGATGACCGGCACGAACGAGGAGCTGTTCGAGCGAGCGCGGGGCGTCGTCCCCGGCGGGGTGAACTCGCCGGTGCGCGCCTACGGCTCGGTCGGTGGCGCGCCCCGGTTCCTGACCTCCGCGCGCGGTGCCTACGTCACCGACGAGGACGGCCGGGAGTACGTCGACCTGGTCGGTTCCTGGGGCCCGGCGCTGCTCGGCCACGCCCACCCGGCCGTGCTGGACGCCGTGCACGCCGCCGCCGACCGTGGCCTGAGCTTCGGCGCGCCGACCCGGACCGAGATCGAGCTGGCCGAGGCGGTGCGCGAGCGGGTACCCGCCGTGGAGCGGCTGCGCCTGGTGTCCACCGGCACCGAGGCGACCATGACCGCGATCCGGCTGGCCCGCGGGGTCACCGGCCGCGACCGGGTGATCAAGTTCGCCGGCTGCTACCACGGGCACGTCGACTCGCTGCTGGCGGCCGCCGGGTCCGGCGTCGCCACCCTGGCGCTGCCCGGGTCGGCCGGGGTCACCGCCGCGGTGGCAGCCGAGACCATCGTGTTGCCCTACAACGACCTCGCGGCCGTCGAGGCGGCCTTCGCCGAGCACGGCGACTCCATCGCGGCGATCATCACCGAGGCGGCTCCGGCCAACATGGGCGTGGTCCCGCCGGATCCCGGTTTCAACGCGGGTCTGGCCCGGATCGCGCACGGGCACGGTGCGCTGCTGATCCAGGACGAGGTGCTGACCGGCTTCCGGGTCGGCCCGGCGGGCTGGTGGGGGCTGGAGGCGCAGCCGGAGGGCTGGTCGCCGGACATCCTGACCTTCGGCAAGGTGATCGGTGGCGGGCTGCCGGTGGCCGGGCTCGGCGGCTCGGCCGCGATCATGGACCACCTGGCACCGGTCGGGCCGGTGTATCAGGCGGGGACGCTCTCCGGGAACCCGGTGGCCACCGCCGCGGGACTGGCCACGCTGCGTGCCGCCGACGCCACGGTGTACGCCGCCGTCGACGCCGCCTCCACCACGGTGCGGACGGCGGTGCACGAGGCACTGTCCGCCGCCGGGGTGCCCCACACCGTCCAGGTCGCGGGCAACCTGTTCAGCACCGTCTTCGGGGTGGACGGGGGCGTCCGGGACTACGCCGGGATGCTCGCCTCCGAGTCCTGGCGCTACCCGGCGTTCTTCCACAGCCTGCTGTCCGACGGGGTGTACGCGGCGCCGTCGGCCTTCGAGGCGTGGTTCCTGTCCGCCGCGCACGACGACGCCGCCCTGGACCGGGTGCTCACCGCCCTGCCCCGCGCAGCCCGCGCCGCCGCGGAGGCCACACCCCCGACCGCCTGACGCCGGGCCCGGCGGTCGGGACCCGGTCCCAACGCGCGCAGGCCAGCCCTACCCGGCGCAGCCCCGACCGGGCCCGCGCGGCGTGAGCCCACGCAACCCCGACCGGGCCCGCGCAACCCCGGCCTAGCCCGCCCGGCTCCGGCCCGCGCCAGGTCGGCAGTTCGCGCCACATCCGGGCGGGCGAACTGCCGACCTCGGGCGCGAACTGCCGACCTAGGCGCAGACTGCCGACCTCGGGCGCGAACTGCCGACCTGGGCGCAGACTGCCGACCTCGGGCGGGGACTGCCGACCTCGGCCCGGCGGTCGGGGAGCGGTACGGCTGTCTCACATCGTGAAAGCGCTTGCCCGGGTCTTTCCGCTGACAGAGCGCACAAACACCGCTCCCCTATTTGTGTATTTGCACATATGCGGGTGATGTCTGAAGCTATGGCTTGCGTCACAGGGAGCAGGGGGCTCCGTGACGATGCCCGGGGTGGCGGTGCGGCCGCCCCGGGTCAGGACGGGTGCAGGGGGCAACCGTCCGGTGGAGACCGGGGGGAATCCATGACTGCACAGGAATCGCACACGACCGTCGACATCCGGAACCGGAAGCGCCGCTCGAAGGGTCGCCTGCGGGCCATCCTGGCCGCGGTCGGGGTCCTGGGTATCGGCGCCGCCGTCACGCTGGCGGCCTGGACCGACACCGAGTGGATCTTCGGTGGTTCCAACACCGACACGCCGATCGGCACCTCGGTGTTCGAGATCGAACAGAACGTCTACGACGGTCAGAGCTGGCAGAACCGGGAGAACTGGCCCACCGACGCCACCGCCGGGAAGCTGAACTTCACCGTCGCCGCCACCTCACTCACCCCGGGTGCAGTGGTCTACGCGCCGGTGCAGCTGCGGGCGGCGCCCGGGTCGATCGGCGGCACGGCGGTGTTGAACGGCGCGGTCGCGGGACCGAACACCAACGCCGCGCTCTTCGCCGCCCTCACCTACCAGGTCCGCACCGGTGTCACGCAGGCGAACTGCAACGCCGCCGGGATCGGGGCCGGCACCACGATCGTCGCCGCCGGGCAGCCGCTGACCGCCAACGGCACCGCCTCGTTCCCGATCGGTGCGGCCACCAACGCGACCACCGCGGGTACTCCGGTCGACGTCTGCTTCCAGATCACGATGCCGTCCACCGCGACCAGTTCGGCCTTGCAGGGCCAGACGGTGACGCCGGTGTGGAACTTCGTGGCGACCAGCTCGTGATCGCCCGGTGGGTTCGCACCGCGCACCACCGACACCCGGCCGGACCTGGCGGCGTGCCGCCGATCTGACCCGCGAGGTGCTGCTGACCGTCGCCGCGATCTTCGGCGCGATCTGCGGCCTGGTCATCGTGCTGGTCGTGACGCTCGACCTCGGGGTGATCGTCTTCCGCACCGGGTCGATGAGTCCGACCATCCCCACCGGGTCGGCAGCCATCGTCCGCACGCTCCCGGCCGATCAGGTGGCCGTCGGCGATGTGGTCACGGTCCCGTCGCCGCTCGGTCCGCTGCCGGTCACCCACCGGGTCACCTCGGTCGAGGCGCTGCCCGACGGCCAGACCCGGCTGCACCTGCGGGGTGACGCCAACGATGCGGAGGATCCGTTCCCCTATGACGTCACCGAGGTGCGCCGGGTGGTGGCGCACGCGCCGGGTGTCGGGTTCGCCCTGGTCAGGCTGGACGACCCGATCGTGATGGGCGGTGTGACCGTGCTGGTCGCGGGGCTGATCCTGTGGGCGCTCTGGCCTGCCCGCGGGCCGGAGCCCTCGACGCGGGAGCTCCAGCCGACATCGGCTCTGCTGGTCCTGGTCGCGGTCGCCGCGCTCACCTTGGGCCCGACGGCGGCACCGGCCCAGGCGGTCGGCGTCCCGGAGCCGCAACCCTCCGCCACCGCGCCGCCCGCGGGCGGTTACCCGCAGGCGGACGGGGTGCTCGCACTGTCGTCGTCGCTGCCCCCCGGCGCCGACTGGTCGCTGTCCCCGGGCAGCGACCTGCCGTGGCGGGTGACCTCGGCGGCGCTGCCTCCGGCGGGCGCGGACGGCGCGAAGGGCTGGCTGTGGGTGAGCCTGGTGGCCGGGGGTGCCCTGGTGGAGCAGGACGACGCGGTGCGGCTGACCCTGGAGCTCTGCGACGCCTGGGCGGTCGACGGCAGCTGCCCCGCCGGTCGCCGTGACCTCCCCGTTCCGATCGAGGAGGGCGTGGTGTGGCTGGACCGGGTGCCGGTCGGCGAGCTGACCACCGAGCGTGCACAGCAGGTGGTGGTGCGGATCGAGGTGGCGGACGCGCTGCCGGACAGTGCCCAGGGACTGGACATGTACCTGGGGCTGCGGTTCGACGCCTTCGGGGACTCGGTGACCATCGGCGAGGGCGGCGAGGTGCCCGGTGAGCCGGGTGGGGGCGAACCTGGCGGCGGCGGGCCGGGCAGCGGTGGTCCGGGCGGTGGCGATCCGGGGTCGGGTGGCACCGACGGGGCGGGCGGCCCGGGGGCCGTGGGCGGCTCCGGCGACGCCTCGACGGCGGCGGATCCGGGCGGCCTGGGGGTCACCGGGTCGGAGCTGCGTCCGGCGACCTGGGCGGTGGCGGCGCTGCTGATCGGGACGGTGCTATTCACCCTCGGCCGCGACCGTCGCGCGGCGCGAAGGTCGGGAGCCGCCGCCGCACGCCACATCGACGGGCACGCCGCGCGGACGGAGGACGGGTCATGAGCCGCCGCCGCACCCTCCGGGCTGAGCTGCGCGCCACGGGTGGTGCGGCCGTCGGGGCGCGGACCGCGCGGCACCGGGCGACCGGCATCGGCCTGCTCCTCATGCTGGTCGCCGCCCTGGTGCTGCACACCGGGCCGCTCCGGCCCCAGCTCACCGACGCCGCCTGGACCGACCGCGAGTACGCCTCCGGCGCGCTCGGCACCCGCACCACCTGGTGCGACACCGGCCTGTACCGCACCGTCGCCCGGGGGCAGCTGTTCGCGGCCACCGTGGGGACCGGCAGCACCAGCACCGTGCCCGCGGTCGCCCCGGTGCGGGTCACCCAGACCGGGTCGTCGGTCTCCGCCACCCCGGCCACGGCCACCAGCCCGACCACCAACGCCTACGTGTACCCCCTGGCCGCGAGCGCCCTGCAGTCCACCAGCAGCACCCTGGAATCGGCGGTCGCCTTCGGCAGCGTGACCAGCGCGCAGAACAACCAGTACGGCAACGCCGCGAGCAACGGACAGGTGGTCGGCGGCTCGGGGGCGGTGTCGAACACCGGTGTGCTGAACACCGCGCTGGCCGGGGCGCCCGATCTGGCCACCGTCGACGTCCGGGCGCTGGTCACACCGACCCTGCTCGCCACCGCCCTGGGGGCGACCCCCGCCGCCGATGTCACCGGCGGGCTGCGGCTGATCCCGGGCACCGTCGGGTCCACCACCACCCGGGACTCCTGCATCGAGCGGAACACGTCCTCCCGCGCCTATACCGTGTCTGGGCTGCGGCTGGAGGCGGAGAGCGCGAGCCTGCGCGCGGCGGCGACTCAGACGACCAGCGCGGCGACCACGATCCAGAACGCCACCGCGAGCACCGGAGCGATCGCCACCCAGTCGGCGGCGAATGTGCACACGGTGCTGACCAACCGCCAGGCGCTGCTGAACCTGCTCACCCCCAGCGGCACGTCCGGCACCCTGTCCCTGAGCGTCCCGGTGAACGTGCCGGGGGCGTTGTCGTCGTTGACCGCTCAGACCCTCGGCGCCGGGACACCGGTGCAGCTCAACCTGGCGACCGGGCGGATGACCGTCGACCTGGCGGCGTTGACCAGCGCGAGCACCGGGGTGAACGGTCTGGCTCCGAACACCGAGGTGCTGACGGCGACCGTCCTGAACGCCGCCCGCAGTTCGGTCGGCACCCTGCTCCCGGCGTACCAGACCTCGGTGCTGAACGCGATCAGCACCGCGTTGAACACCAGTGTCGCCACCCTGCGGATCACCAGCACGCTCACCCTGCTCAACCTCGGCCTGGTCCAGGAGCCGTTGGCGCTGACCTACACCGGGACGCTGAACCAGTTGTACGCCGCCCAGGGTGGGACCGTGGCCGTGTCGGTCGGGGTGAGCAACAGCTGTGGCCTGGCCACGACCGGCTCGTGCACTACCGTGCGGAACGACCTGAACTCGGCGAGCGGTCAGACCGACTTGCGGACCGCCGTCGCCAACGCGCTGACCACGACCGTCTACGGCACCGCCACCGCCGCGCAGCCCCAGGGGCAGATCACCACCGCCGTCACCACTGCCCAGACCACCCTGCAATCACTGCTGGCGGCGCTGCCGAACGCGGTGTCGGCCCAGGTGAACGTCCAGGCCGATGTCGCCGGCGCCCGGCCGGTGGTCCCGCTGGACACCGGGGAGATCGGGGTGACCGCGCTGCGGATCGGGTCGGTGCCCGCCGGTCGCACCGCGTGGCTCGCCTTCGGTGGATCGGCCGCTGGACCGAATGTCTACCTCCCGGCGCCCTGAGATCCCCCGACTGGCCCAGCTGCGGCTACTGGGCGGTAACCACCCCCTGACCTGCACGCCAATCGTCCCGAAACATCCCGGTAACAGTGGGATGTACCGATTGTGCGATTCCTGTGCTTACCTGTGCCCCTCGTCACACCGAGCGGCAGCGTCGCCGTCCAGGGAACGTGACATATCAGGGGATCCACCACGGAAACAGAGGGACACCATGACAGCGCTGCACACGCGCCGACGCTTGATCGCCCCGACTGCCGGACTGGCTCTGACCGGTCTCCTGCTCGCCGCCTGCGGCAGCGGTGGCAGCGACGACGGTGCCAGCGACGGCGGCGGTGGCGGAGGCGGGGGCGGTGACTCGATCCTGATCGGCACCACCGACAAGATCACCACCATCGACCCGGCCGGCTCGTACGACAACGGGTCGTTCGCCGTGATGAACCAGGTGTACCCGTTCCTGATGAACACCCCCTACGGCAGCCCGGACGTCGAGCCAGACATCGCCGAGTCGGCCGAGTTCACCAGCCCCACCGAATACACGGTGAAGCTCAAGGACGGCCTGACCTTCGCCAATGGCAACGACCTGACCAGCTCGGACGTGAAGTTCACCTTCGACCGGCAGCTCGCGATCTTCGAGTCCGGCGCCGACGGCGGCAACGGCCCCGGTTCGCTGCTCTACAACCTGGACAGCGTCGCCGCGCCGGACGACACCACCGTCGTGTTCACCCTGAAGACCGAGAACGACCAGGTCTTCCCGCAGATCCTGTCCAGCCCGGCCGGACCGATCGTGGACGAGGACGTCTTCGCCGCCGACGCGCTGACCCCGGACCAGGACATCGTCGACGGCAACGCCTTCGCCGGTCCGTACACGATCACCGACTACAGCCAGAACGACCTGGTCAGCTATCAGGCGAACCCGGACTACCAGGGCCTGCTCGGCGCACCGAAGAACGACGCGGTGGACGTGCAGTACTTCACCGACGCCTCGAACCTGAAGCTGGACATCCAGGAGGGCAACGTGGACGTGGCCTTCCGCTCGCTGTCCGCCACCGACATCGAGGACCTGCGCGGGAACGACGACGTGCAGGTGGTCGACGGACCGGGCGGTGAGATCCGGTACATCACCTTCAACTTCGACACCCAGCCGTTCGGCGCGACCACCCCGGAGGCCGACCCGGCCAAGGCGCTGGCCGTCCGCCAGGCAGTGGCCGACCTGATCGACCGCGAGGAGATCGCCGACCAGGTCTACAAGGGCACCTACACCCCGCTGTACTCCTACGTGCCCGAGGGCCTGACCGGTGCCGTCGAGCCGCTGAAGGACCTGTACGGCGACCACGAGGGCGGCCCGGACGCGGACGCCGCGACGTCGATCCTGGAGTCGGCCGGCGTCGAGACCCCGGTCACCCTGAACCTGCAGTACTCGAACGACCACTACGGCCCGTCCTCCGGTGAGGAGTACGCGCTGATCAAGGACCAGCTGGAGTCCAGCGGCCTGTTCACGGTGAACCTGCAGACCACCGAGTGGGTGCAGTACGCCAAGGACCGCACCTCGGACGTCTACCCGGCCTACCAGCTCGGCTGGTTCCCGGACTACTCGGACGCCGACAACTACCTGACGCCGTTCTTCCTGACCGAGAACTTCCTCGGCAACCACTACGACAACAAGACCGTCAACGACCTGATCCTGCAGCAGGCGGCGACACCGGACGCCACCGAGCGCACCGCGCTGATCGAGCAGATCCAGGGCCTGGTCGCCCAGGACCTGTCCACCGTGCCCTACCTGCAGGGCGCCCAGGTCGCGGTGACCGGCACGGACATCACCGGGGCCGAGGACACCCTCGACGCCTCCTTCAAGTTCCGGTACGGCGCACTCGGCCGTAGCTGATCCCTCAGTTCCGGGGCGGGCCGCACACCCAGCGGCCCGCCCCGGAACGCTGTCAGGAGTGACATGACGTCCACCACCCTCGACCCGACCACGGTCGACGCCCCGAAGTCCCGCCGCGGCACGCGTTCCGGCGGCGGACTGGGCCGCTACATCCTGATCCGGTTCCTGCTGATCATCCCGACCGTGTTCATCCTGGTCACCACGGTGTTCATCCTGATGCGGGCCACCGGTGACCCGATCACCGCCGCCCAGGGCGGTCGTCTGCCGGCCGACCAGCTCGCCGAGCGGATCCACGCCGCGGGCTACGACCGGCCGATCCTGACCCAGTACGTCGACTACCTCGGCGACCTGCTGCGCGGGGACCTCGGCACCACCATCTCGGACAGCCGCCCGGTCACCGAGGTGCTCACCACCTTCGGCACCGCGACCCTGGAACTGGCGTTCTACGCGCTGATCGTCGCCTTCCTGGTCGGCATCCCGCTCGGCCTGGTCGCCGCCTACTTCCGGGACAAGGTGCCGGACGCCCTGCTGCGGGTGTTCGCCATCGCCTGCTACGCCACCCCGGTGTTCTTCGCCGGACTGCTGCTCAAGCTGATCTTTGCGGTGCAGCTGGACTGGCTCCCGGTCGCCGGCCGCGCCTCCAACCGTTCCGAGCTCGCCATGCGCCGACTCGACGACCCGACCGGCATCTACCTGATCGACGCCTTCCGCACCGGCAACCCCGATGTGGTGGCCGACGTGCTGCAGCACGCGATCCTGCCCGCGGTCGCCCTCGGCCTGCTCACCGCCGGGGTGTTCCTGCGCCTGGTCCGGACCAACGTGATCGGCACCCTCGGCTCCGGGTACGTCGAGGCAGCCCGGTCCCGGGGGGTGAAGGAGTCCCGGCTGCTGCGCAAGCACGCCTACCGCCCGGCCCTGATCCCGATCATCACCGTCGTCGGCATGCAGGTGGCGATGCTGCTGGTCGGCGCGGTGCTGACCGAGACCACCTTCGAGTGGCGCGGACTGGGCTTCCAGCTGTCGCAGTACCTGCAGGCCCGTGACTTCGTGGCGGTGCAGGGCATCGTCGTGATGCTGGCGATCATCGTCGCGCTCACCAACTTCGTGGTCGATGTGATCGCCGCGCTGATCGACCCGAGGGTGAGGTACTGATGCGTCAGCTCCCTGTGATCCGGCAGCTCCGCCAGAGCGTCGGTCTGCAACGCGGCATGCTGATCGCCGGACTGGTCCTCACCGGCATCTTCCTGCTCGCCGCGATCTTCGCCCCGCTGCTCGCGCCCTACGGCTACGGCCAGCTCCGCAGCCCGGACACCGGCCTGTTCGGCGCCACGCAGCCGCCGTCGTCGGAGCACCTGCTCGGCACCACCGTCGGCGGCTACGACGTGCTGTCCCGGGTGATCTGGGGATCGCGCACCGCCCTGCTGGTGATCGTGATCGCGGTGGCGGCCTCGCTGTTCATCGGCGTGCTGCTCGGCCTGATCTCCGGCTACTTCGGTGGTTGGCTGGACCGGATCCTGGTCGTGATCGCGGACGCCGTCTACGCCTTCCCCTCCCTGCTGCTGGCCATCGTGCTCGCCATCGTGATCAGCGGCGGGCAGTCGTCGATGATCGGCGGTGTGCTCGCGGCGGCGCTGTCCATCACCGTGGTCTTCACCCCGCAGTACTTCCGGGTGGTGCGGGCCGAGACCGTGCGGATCAAGGCCGAGGCCTTCGTCGAGTCCGCCCGGGTGATCGGTGCCGGGCACCGCCGGATCATGTTCCGGCACGTGCTGCGCAACGCGACCCGCACGCTGCCGCTGATCATCACGCTGAACGCGTCCGAGGCGATCCTCACCCTGGCCGGGCTGGGCTTCCTCGGCTTCGGCATCGAGGCCACCGCCGCCGCCGAGTGGGGCTACGACCTGAACAAGGCGATCTCCGACGTCAGCTCCGGTGTCTGGTGGACGGCCACCTTCCCCGGCGTCGCCATCGTGCTGGTCGTCCTCGGCATGACCCTGGTCGGCGAGTCCCTGAACGACCTCGCCGACCCCCGACTGCGCACCCGGCGCCGGGCGGGCGCGGCCACCGACGACACCACCGCACAGACCTCCGTGGTGCCCGGCGGCGCACTGCCCGGGCACGCCGCCGAACTGGAAGGGGGTGCTCGATGACCGGCCCCGTGGTCAGGATCGAGAACCTGTCCGTCTCCTTCGCCACCGACGCCGGATCCGTGCGTGCGGTGGACGACGTCAGCCTCACCGTGAACGCCGGCGAGGTGCTGGCCGTGGTCGGTGAGTCCGGCTCGGGCAAGACCGTGACCAGCAAGACCATCCTCGGACTGCTGCCCGAGACCGCCACCACCCGGGGCGCGGTCGTGCTGACCAGCAAGGACGGCAGCACCGAGCACGACATCATCGGCCTGCGCGGCAGTGCCCTGCGGGGCGTCCGGGGTCGGGACGCGGCGATGGTCTTCCAGGAGCCCTCCACCGCCCTGAACCCGGTGTACACCGTGGGCTGGCAGATCATCGAGGGCCTGCGCGCACACCGGAAGCTCAGCCGCACCGCAGCCCGGGCGGAGGCGATCGACATCCTGCGCCGGGTGGGCATCCCCGACCCGGAGCACCGGATCGACCAGTACCCGCACGAGTTCTCCGGTGGCCAGAAGCAGCGGATCGTGATCGCCCAGGCGCTGGTGCTCGACCCGGGGGTGATCGTCGCCGACGAGCCGACCACCGCCCTCGACGTCACCGTCCAGGCCGAGATCCTCGACCTGCTGCGCCGCTGCCGGGACGAGTTCGGCACCGCGATCGTCCTGATCACGCACAACATGGGGGTGGTCGCGGATCTGGCCGACCGGGTCGCCGTGATGTACTCCGGCGAGATCGTCGAGCAGGCCCCGGTCCGGCAGCTGTTCAGCGCCCCGGCCCACGAGTACACCCGCCGCCTGCTGGACGCCGTGCCCCGGATCGGTGGCGGCACCGTGCACGCCCGCACCCGCGCCGCCGCCCGCCCAGAGGGCTGGGAGTCCGCCACCCCGGTGGTCGAGGCGACCGATCTGGAGATCACCTACCCGGGCAGGTTCCGCCGTCCCGGCTTCCGGGCCGTCGACGGGGTGTCCCTGACGATCCGACCCGGCGAGGTGCTGGGCCTGGTCGGCGAGTCCGGTTCCGGCAAGACCACCATCGGGCGCGCCATCGCCGGTCTCACCCCGGTCTCCGGCGGCTCGCTGCGGGTGCTCGGCACCGAGATGAACGGTGTCCGCGAGCGCGAGTTCCGGCCCGTCCGCCGCCGGATCGGCTTCGTGTTCCAGGACCCGGCGACCAGCTTCAACCCGCTGCTCACCATCGCGCAGTGCGTCGCCGAGCCCTTGATCGTGCACGGCAAGGCCCGTTCCCCCGAGGACGCCCGCTCCGCCGTCGACGACCTGCTCGAATCGGTGCAACTGCCGAAGTCCTTCGGCGACCGGTTCCCGCACGAACTCTCCGGTGGGCAACGCCAGCGCGCCTCCCTGGCCCGCGCCCTCGCCCTGGACCCCGAACTGCTGATCGCCGACGAGCCGACCAGCGCCCTGGACGTCTCGGTGCAGGCCCGGGTGCTGGAACTGTTCAGCGAACTCCAGGCGTCCCTCGGCTTCGCCTGCCTGTTCATCAGCCACGACCTGGCGGTGGTCGACCTGCTCGCCGACCGGATCGCGGTGCTGCACCACGGCAGCCTGGTCGAGGAGGGCACCGGCGAACAGGTGCTCGGTGCCCCGCAGCAGGAGTACACCCGCCGGCTGCTGGCGTCCCTGCCGGTGCCGGACCCGGTGGAGCAGGAGCGACGGCGGGAGGAGTGGCGGGCGCTGGCCTGAGCCGATCAGGTCGAGCGGTCGGTACCCGGGCGCGTCCTGCGGCTCGGCGGGGGCCGCCCTCCGCAAGATCGGTACATGGGGGCCGTAGTGGTGCGCGTCATCGCTGCGGCCTCCGTCGTGCTGGCCACCGGCATGACCTCGGCCCTGCGCGGCCTCGGGTGGTGCGTCGTCGACGCCGAGCACCTCGCCCCCGAGGCGCTGACCGTCCTGGTCCTGGACGACGAACCGACGCCGCGGATCCCCACCCCGCGCTCCGGCGCCCGACCGCTCGCGCTCGCCGTCGACGTCTGCGTGGGCGGCGTCCCGTCCCTCCCGGCGCTGATCGTGCACGCGGAGCGGGGCGCGCAGGTGTTCAACGCCGCCACCCCGTTCCCGGTCCTCGTCCGGTTGATCGACCAGGCGCTGCGCGACCGCGGCACCGTCGCCACCACCGCCGCCGACCTGCGCCGCCGTGCCGTGGAGTCCGCCGCGTTGGCCCGGCTCACCCGGCAGGAGAGCGCCGTGCTGGTCGCCCTGATGTCCGGTGCCAGCGCCGCCGACATCGCGGTGCGCACCCACCGTTCCCTGCACACGGTCCGCAGCCACATCCGCTCGGTGCTGAGCAAGCTCGGCGTCACCTCGCAGACCGCCGCGGTGGCGATCGCCGCCCGCTCCGGGCCGCCGGCCGAACTGGTGTGGGACCACGCACACTTCACCAATTCTGGTGATGAACGCCGGTGACTGCGCCCCGGAAGCTGAACCCGCAACACAGCAGGGGGCACTCGGCCCACAGCCGAATTCGAAGGAGCAGGACCATGGCACAGACCGTGAAGAAGGTCGTCGAGATCATCGCGCCGATCGCGCTCGACGCACTGGCGACCGCAGCGGAGGCACTGATCGCGGGCGCCGCCACGCAGCAGGCGATCGCGCTGCTGCCGGAGCGCACCCGCGCCGTCGGTGACAACGACGACGGCCAGATCATCACGAAGGACACCTGGAGCTACTGCGAGACCAACTTCGCCACCCAGTACGGGTACTTCTACGCCGGGATGCGCTCGCAGCCGGTGACCGGCGACCTGCCGATCGCCGCCGCCGAGGACATCATCGTCTGGGAGAAGTCGAACGGGATCGCGGACATCCAGACCTATCTGCAGACCATCTTCAAGGACTCGATCAGCGACGCCGACGCCATCGAGCTGGCGCAGAACCTCGGCACGATCTTCCAGCAGCGGTTCAGTGAGGTCGCCCTGGAGTGGACGCCGTTCTCCAAGCGGTACAACTTCCGCGACCAGCTGATCGTCGACGTCTACATGGTCACCTCTCCCGCCACCGACGTGAACCAGCAGCCGGCGGGAATCGCCAGCTACTGCTTCGTCGCCTACGAGCACCAGCACTGAGGCGACGGCGATGGCACTCGTCTACCGGGGCATGCTCCCCGACGGCGGCGGACCCCTGGTGGCCGCCAACAACGCGAACGCCCTGGGCGTCCGCTACCCACCGAACCCGACCACGGACATCCAGACCTACCTCAACGGGGCCGCCCAGTGGGTCAACCCGGTGACGCCCGCCGGTGCACCCCAGGGCATGTCCGTCGCCACCGGCTCGGGGTGCAACCTGCCTCCCCACCGGCGACCGAGCGGCGCGCCCTGGAACGGTTCCGGCCGCGCCGGGCTGCGCATGTGGCAGCTCGACGACAGCACCCTGCACCCGGCCCAGCTGACCAACACCCCGGCCCCGACCCACGCGCACCCGCACCATGCGGTGATCGCCCCGGGTGAGGCGATGGCGGTCGTGACCTACATCGGTTACCTCGATGCCACCGTGGGAAACTGGGCGCTCGCACCGGATCCGGCCGTCGCCTGCGCGGCTGCCGTCCTGGGGGAAGGTGGCACCGTGCATCCCGAGGTGGACCGGCTGGCCACGGCGGTGGCCCGTGGCGGTGACCACGCGCCCCTGATCGAGGCACTGCTCGCCGCCAACCGCGCCGGGACCCCCGGCGCCCAGCTGATCGCGGGGCTGGACAACCGCGCCCAGCAGCTCGACCAGGCCGGTGACGACGACGGCGCGGAGGCACTGCGTGCCGTGCTGGACCGGCTCACCGGGTTCTGCGCACCCGACCAGCGGGTCGATCTGGCCTGAGACACGCACGACGGCGGCCCGATCCCTCACCGGGGGTCGGGCCGTCGCCCTGCCGAAACGCCTGCGCGTGCCCCGCTCACCGGATTACCGTCCGAGACATGACCCACCCGCTCGCCGTCCGGGAGACCGCCCCCGGCCTGTTCACCGCCCGCACTCCCCTGGTCAACTGGCTCATGGCCGTCGACGGGGACGCCGTGCTGCTGATCGACTCCGGCTACCCGGGCCAGTGCGACGCCCTGGTCGAGTCGCTGCGGATGATCGGCCGCCGACCCGAGGACGTGGTCGCCGGGATCGCCACCCACGGCCACGTCGACCACATCGGCGGCTTCACACACCTACGCACCGGACTCGACTTCCCGGTGTACGGCCTCGCCGCCGAGCTGCCGAACCTGCGCCGCGAGGTCGTCCACCAGGCCGACCTGCGCGCCATCGCCCCCTCGCTGTGGCAGCCCCGGGTCGCCCGGTGGGCGGTCGCCGCGATGTCGGCCGGTGGTCTGCGCGACGTGGCGATCCCCGACGCGGCCGAGGCTCCCGCCGACCAGCCGCTCGACCTGCCGCTGCGTCCCGTGCTCCGCGCCGTCCCCGGGCACACGCCGGGCAGCGCGGTGGTGCACTTCCCGGAGCTCGGCGTCCTGGCCACCGGGGATGCCGCCATCACCGGTCACCCGACCCTGCGACCGCCCGCCCGCCCGAGGCTGATCGACCTGCCCGCGTACTTCCAGCACGACCCGGACGTTGCGCGGTCCGGTCGTGAGCTGCTGGGCAGCTGGGACGCCGGGATCGTGATTCCCGGTCATGGGCCGGTGCTGCGCCGAGTCTGAGACGGTCCTGTGCCCGCCCCGGTCTGTGCGGCGACCCCTCAGAGCGGCTCCGGCTCGTGATCCCGTCCCCGCACCACCGGCCGCACGCGCAACACCCGCTCCAGACCGCGACGCATCCGCCGCTGGAACGGCCGCTCGGCCACCCGGTACACCAGGATCGCCACCGCCACGCACACCAGGATCGCGGCGGCCAGGGTGCCGAATCTGCCCAGGTGCGGGGCCAGCACCTCGATCGTCGCCCAACCCACGTACTCGTGCGTCAGGTACAGCGGGTAGGTCAGCAGGCCGAGCAGGGTGAACACCCGCCAGTCCGTCCGGGTGAGGGCGGGCCACAGGGCGGCGGCGGCCACCACCGCGACGCAGGCGACCACCAGCACCCCGATCAGCGCTGGTGACGTGACGTGCCCGGAGCTGATGGCGTCGATCGCCCCGATCGTCTTCCACTGGGTCATCACCACCGCCGCGGCGACGTCCAGCGCGAGCACGGCCCAGGCGATCGGCCGGCGGCCGGTCCGGTAGAGCAACGAGATCACCATCCCGGCGCAGAACAGCGGTGCCCACTCGATCAGCGTGAATCGGCCGAACCACCCGAGGTCGAGCAGGCTCAGCGGCACGGTGACCAGCGGGACCACCGCCGCCACCATCAGCACCCGGCGCAGGGTGAGGCCGATCCGGATGAACAGCAGGATCAGCAGGTAGAACTGCAGCTCCACCCAGAGCGTCCAGTAGACCCCGTCCACCCGCGGCACCTCGAACAGGTCCTGCAGCATCGTGAGGTTGACCAGCACCTCGGTCGGGGTGCGGCCCTCGAAGTTCGGCCACAGCCAGCGCAGCGTCGCGGTGAGCAGCACTGCCAGCCAGTAGGCGGGATAGAGCCGACTGACCCGGGAAGCGACGAACGCGCCGCCGGATCGACGCCAGGCCGAGGTCAGGATCACGAAGCCACTGATGACGAAGAACAGATGCACCCCGAGGTAGCCGTAGCGGCTGACCTCGGACAACCACGGGAACACCTGGTACGGCAGCTCGTCACCCCAGCGCTGGTGGTCGCGCGCGGTGAAGTGGAAGAACAGCACGGCCATCGCGGCGACGAAGCGCAGGAGGTCGACCACGGTGAGTCGAGGCGCGGAGGCGGATGGCATCCGGAGAACCTACGGCGGATCGCCCGAGTCGACCTGTCGAAATACCCCGGGGGGGTATAGCGTTCACCGGGTGGACCCCGACGAGCAGGAGACACCGATGCACGGCTACACCCCGAATAAGGACGACTACGCCAAGCGGATGCGCCGGATCGAGGGCCAGGTGCGCGGCATCGCCCGGATGATCGACGAGGACGTGTACTGCATCGACGTCCTGACCCAGGTCGCCGCCGTCACCAAGGCCCTGCAGTCGGTGAGCATCGCGCTGGTCGAGGACCACCTCGGGCACTGCGTGGTCGACGCCGCCAAGAAGTCACCCGAGGAGGGTGAGGCCAAGGTGAAGGAAGCCGCCGAGGCCATCGCCCGCCTGGTCCGCAGCTGACCGTCCCACCCCCTCCGAGAGGAACTCCCATGACCACCACCACCTTCTCCGTCGACGGCATGACCTGCGGCAACTGCGTGAAGCACGTGACCGAGGAGCTGACCACGCTGCCCGGTGTCACCGATGTGCAGGTCGAGCTGATCACCGGCGGCTCGTCCCCGGTCACCGTCACCTCCGAGGCCCCCCTGGACCCGGCGGCCATCGCCGCCGCCGTGGACGAGGCCGGCTACGCGGTCACCCCGAAGGGATCATTGCTGTGACGTCCACACCCGAAGCACCGGTCGGCACCGTCGACCTCGCCGTCGAGGGCATGACCTGCGCCTCCTGCGTGGCGCGGGTGGAGAAGCGACTGAACCGGGTGCCCGGTGTGCAGGCCACGGTGAACCTGGCGCTGGAGTCGGCGCACGTCGAACTGCACCCGGTGGACGGCGAGACCCCTGACACCGAGGCGCTGGTCGAGGCTGTCCGCAAGGCCGGTTACGACGCCACGGTCACCGGCGGCACCGGCGCGGGCACCCCCACGGTCCCCCAGCACCACGGCTCCCAGCACCAGGGGCCCGAGCACCAAGGCCCCCAGAACCAAGGCCAGGAGCACCACGGCCACGAGCACGCGGCCCACGACGTGGCCCCGATGGACCACGACATGGCCGGCATGGACCCGACCGAGCACGCGCTCTCCGGGCACAGCATGGCGCCGGGTCACGAGATGGACCCGGACGAGGACACCTCCGCCCCGACCGACCGGCGCGGCACCGACCTGCGCCGCCGACTGCGGGTCGCCACCGTGCTCACCGTGCCCGTGGTGCTGCTCAGCATGATCCCGGCGCTGCAGTTCACCGGCTGGCAGTGGCTGGTCACCGTGCTCGCCCTGCCGGTGGCGACCTGGGCAGCCTGGCCGTTCCACCGCGCCGCCGCGCGGGCCGCCCGCCACGGGTCGTCGACGATGGACACCCTGGTCTCGATCGGGATCATCGCCGCCACCGGCTGGTCGCTGTGGGCGCTGCTGCTCGGTGGCGCCGGGCGGCTCGGCATGACGATGACCCCCACCCTCTGGCCGGCCGCCGACGAGCACACCGGGATGCCGGAGCTCTACTTCGAGGTCGCCGCCGTCGTCACCACGTTCCTGCTGGCGGGTCGGTACGCCGAACACCGCAGCCGACGCCGGGCCGGGGACGCGCTGCGCGCGCTGCTCGACCTCGGGGCGAAGGACGTCGCACTGCTGGTCACGGGGCCGGACGGTCGGCGCACCGAGCGTCGGGTCCCGATCAGGCAACTCACCACCGGCGACGAATTCGCCGTCCGCCCGGGAGAGAAGGTCGCCACCGACGGTGTCGTGGTCGAGGGCACCAGCGCCGTCGACACCAGCCTGCTCACCGGCGAACCGGTGCCGGTGGACGTCTCCCCCGGCGACGAGGTGACCGGCGCGACGATCAACACCGCCGGACACCTGGTGGTCCGGGCGACCCGGGTCGGCGACGACACCCGTCTGGCACAGATCGGCCGTCTGGTCACCCGCGCCCAGACCGGCAAGGCACCGGTGCAACGACTGGCCGACCGGATCTCCGCGATCTTCGTGCCGGTGGTCCTGGTGCTGGCGATCGGGACCCTGGCGGTCTGGCTGCTCTCCGGCGGGTCGGCCCAATCCGCCTTCACCGCCGCGGTCGCCGTGCTGATCATCGCGTGCCCCTGCGCCCTCGGCCTGGCCACCCCGACCGCCCTGCTGGTCGGCACCGGTCGCGGTGCGCAGCTCGGCATCCTGATCAAGGGACCGGAGACGCTGGAGCAGACCCGCACCGTCGACACCGTCGTGCTCGACAAGACCGGCACCCTGACCGAAGGTCGGATGGAACTGGTCGACGTCCTGACCACCGAGGACCGGGACGAGCTGCTGCGGTTCACCGCGGCCGTCGAGTCCCGTTCCGAGCACCCGATCGCCCAGGCCATCGCCCGCGCCGCGGACACCGCGGATCTGGACGTGCACGAGTTCCGGAACATCCCCGGCCGTGGCGTCGAGGGCGTGGTCCGCGCTCCGCACACCGGTGTCACCCTGTCCCGCCGGGTCCTGGTCGGTCGCCCGCAGTGGCTGGCCGAACAGGGTGTGACGGTGGACCAGGACCTCGCTGCCCGGTTCGCCGCCGCCGAACAGGACGGGGCGACCGCCGTGATGGCCGCGTGGGACGGTGCCGCCCGGGGTGCGCTGGTCCTGCGCGACCCGTTGAAGCCGACCTCCGCCCAGGCGGTCGACGACCTGCGTGCGCTCGGCCTGCGCCCGGTGCTGCTGACCGGTGACAACGCCGGTGCCGCCCGCCGGGTCGCCGCCGAGGTGGGCATCGCCGACCAGGACGTGATCGCCCAGGTGCTGCCCGCCGACAAGGTGGATCGGGTCGCCGCCCTGCAACGCACCGGCGCCCGGGTCGCGATGGTCGGTGACGGCGTGAACGACGCGGCCGCACTCGCCACCGCCGATCTGGGACTGGCGATGGGCACCGGCACCGACGTGGCCATCGAGGCCGCCGACGTCACCCTGGTGCGCGGCGACCTGCGGTCCGCCGCGCAGTCGATCCGACTGTCCCGGCGCACCCTGCGGATCATCAAGCAGAACCTGTTCTGGGCCTTCGCCTACAACGTCGCGGCGATCCCGCTCGCCGCGCTGGGTCTGCTCAACCCGATGATCGCCGGAGCCGCGATGGCGTTCTCCTCGGTGCTGGTGGTCACCAACTCGCTCCGGCTGCGCCGCTTCGCCTGAGCACACGGGGGTCCTCCACTACGGCATGATGGCGAACCGTCGACGCCGACCCGTTGGAGGACCCCCGTGACCGTTGCGCTGGAGATCGCCGTCCAGGACGCCGTCGGCTACCGGATCGCGGCGGAGTCGTCCGCCGACCGGATCGAACTCTGCGCCGGACTCGCCGCGACCGGCGGGCTGACCCCCTCCGCCGGGCTGCTCGGCACCGTGCTCGGCGAACGCGGCTTCCTGCGCGGCGCCGACCGCCCGGCCCCCGAGGTGCACGTCCTGATCCGCACCCGCCCCGGCGACTTCGACTACGCCGACCACGAGGCCGAGGTCCTGGTCCGCGACGTCCGCCTGGTCCGCGGCTCCGGCGCCGACGGCGTCGTGGTCGGCGGCCTCACCACCGACGGTCAGGTCGATCTGCCGCTGCTCGGTCGCCTGATCGACGCCGCCGACGGCATCCCGGTCACCTTCCACCGCGCCATCGACACCGTCGCCGACCCGCTCGCCACCCTCGACCTGCTGATCGACGCCGGGGTCGCCCGGGTGCTCACCTCCGGCGGCGCCCCCCGCGCCGTCGACGGCGCCGACCGGCTGGCGGCCCTGGTCGCCCACGCCGCGGGTCGGGTGCAGATCATGGCCGGTGGCGGGGTCCGGCCCGACGACATCCCGGCCTTGGTCGCCACCGGCGTCGACGCCGTGCACCTGTCCGCCAGTCGCCCGGTCCAGGCCGACGGCGGGCCGGGCGGCGGCGGGGACGCCGGGTACACGGTCACCGACCCGGCCCTGGTCGCCGCGGCGGCCTCCGCGCTGCGGAGCTGAGTGCCCCGGGGTTCGTTTGGTCCACATCGGAGCGCCGGGTCCAGCGACGTCACCCGTCACGTGCGCGCTAGGTACGCGCAGGCGCTGACGGTGCCGGATGCACCACCGAGCACGGCGACCGCACACGCGACGCAACCGAACCCGGCCGAGGCGACGCACGCCAGGCTGCACGCCGCACTGATCAGCGTGATCGCGGCCCAGTTCACACCCTGGTTGTTGAGGCACCTGGAGAACTTGCTCCAACTCCACCCAGTCGAATAGACACCTGCGCCGTTCTCTGTGGCCTCGGAATTCGCGACCACCAGATCCTTGGTGCGAGTTCCGTCCTGCCACACGGTCATGGCCGCATGGTCGTCATCCAGCATCCCGGAGGCCATCTCGATGACCGTCATCCCCTCCGGTGTGGCGACGAAACTCACCTTCGATGTGAGCGGAAGGTCCGACCCGACCAGCGGAACGGTGACCGTCTCAGCGCCCGCGATGTCCTGCGCGACAGCACCGCTCCAATCCATGAGCGACAACCGACCTACTCCGACGAGCCTCCCGTTGCCGCGTCGATATCGCGCAGACGACCGCGGCGAGCGCGGCAGCGCAAGCGGCGATGAACAACCCCGCTGACAACGGCCTGGCAGCGAGGCCACCTGCCACCAATGCCGAGGTGAGTAAGAGGAGCGCCGCCGGAACTGCCCGCTGCGCGTCACACTTCTTGCTTGTCATGATGCCCCGCTTCCACGTTCTCGTCATCGAGAATGGGCGCACCCCGGACGGGCACACCTAGCGCGGCTGTGCAGGCACACTACGACTGTGCGCGACCGAGCCCCCGGGACCATCGCCTCTGGTCGGCGACGACACCCGCGCATGGCCGCGGTGCCGAAAGTCGACGCACGGCCCGCCGCCGTGAGCTCCGGCGCCGGAAACTCACAGTCGACGTCCAGCCCACGTCGAGCCGGCGGCCGTACCCTGCCCAGGTGTCCCAGCCCGACGCCGCAGCCCCGGACCCGCGCATCGCCGCCGCCGAGCGTGGCAGCGCGCCCGCTCAGCGATCCGGCACCTCCGCAGCGCCCCAGCCCTCCGAGCGCGCCCGCCGCCGCCGACTCGGCGTGGAGATCTGGATCGTCCTCGGCCTGTCCCTCGGCAAGTCCGGGGTCTATGCGCTGGTCAACATCGTCGCCCGGCTCACCGCCGATAAGTCGCTGCGCGAACAGTCGACGGCGCTGAACACCAGTCAGTCGCCGCGGCCCTACCTCGACCTGACCTACCAGCTGCTCTCGATCGGCTTCGCGCTGATCCCGGTCGCCCTGGCCCTGTACCTCCTGTCCCAGAACGGCCGCAGCGCCCTGCGCCGGATCGGCCTGGACCGGGCGCGGCCGCTGCGGGACCTCGGCGTCGGCGTCGGCCTCGCGGCGCTGATCGGCCTGCCCGGTCTGGGGCTCTACGTCCTCGGGCGGGCGATCGGGATCACGGTCGAGGTGCAGGCGGCCGCGCTGAACGCCGCGTGGTGGACCATCCCGGTGCTGCTGCTGTCTGCGTTGCAGAACGCGCTGCTGGAGGAGGTGATCGTGGTCGGGTACCTGATGGAGCGCCTGCGCGAGCTGCGCTGGGGACCGGTGGCGATCATCGCCGCGAGCGCCCTGCTGCGCGGGTCGTACCACCTATACCAGGGCATCGGACCGTTCGTCGGCAACGTGGTGATGGGCGTCGTCTTCGCCGAGTACTACCGCCGACGCCGCCGGGTGATGCCGCTCGTCGTCGCCCACACCCTGCTGGATGTGGTCGCCTTCGTCGGCTACTCCCTCATCCCGGCGGCCTGGCTCGCGGCCCTCGGGATCGGGTGAACGCCCCGCCCGCCCCACCGCCTGCCGCGCGCCCGCGCGGGGCCACGACGGGGCCGGCGTCGGAGCGGGAGCGGGGCCAGACGGGCGCGGAAGGAATCAGCGGGTCGGCCCCGCGGACTCGGCGGACTCGGTGAAGGACCGCAGCTGGCGACCGAAGGACCGGGTCACGAAGCCGGCCACGATCATCACCGCACCGCCCACCAGCGCGAACAGCCCGAACATCGCGACCACCACGGTCAGCGACTCCTGCGGCTGGATCGCCAGCATCGCCCCGAACAGGAACGCGATCAGCCCGAACATCAGCGTGCCCACCCATCCGAGGTCCCGCGCCCGGAACTGGGTCGCGGCGACGATCAGCGCCATCACCCCGACCACCAGCGCCCAGAGCGCGAGCAGGTAGAACAACACCAGCGCGGTCAGCCCGGGCCACAGCATGATCAGGATGCCGAAGGCGATGGAGACGACGGCCTCGGCCACCCACCAGCCCAGTCCGGGGCGGCGGCGCACCAGGAATGCCTGGGCCAGCACCACCAGACCGTCGGCGACCGCGAACGCGCCGTAGATCCAGCCCAGCGCCGACAGGGTGCGCAGCGGCTCGACCAGCATCAGCAGGCCGAGCACCACCAGCAGCACTCCGCGCAGCACCGGCATCCACCAGACCCGCCCGAGCAGTGTCGCGATCCGACCGTTGACGTCCACTGTGCGCCCTCCCCTTCAGCGGGAGTCGACACTCCCGGTGCTGGTCACGGTAGACCGGGCCGGGTCGGGCCACCACGGGACGGGGGCATCCACCTCGGGGATGACCTGCACCGGTGTGGCCTCCGTCGCAGGGACGGAATCGCGCGCAGATCCCGGTGGTGGCGGTCCCGGCTGCCTACACTCCGAAGCATGTCCGACGCATCGACCAGCGCGCCGGCGGCGCCCGGTCGGTCCGAGGACGCCGCTGCGGCCGCGCACACCCGGATCGTGGACACCCCGGAGAACCGGGTGCACCACCCCAGCGACCTGCTCGGCGTCGTGCTGAGCGTGCTCGGCGTGGTGCTGGTGCTGGCGCTGTCGACCTACGCGCACAACACCGCCTCGGGTGTGGCCGAGGACGTGGAGAGCGTCTCGACCCTGTTGCAGGACCTGCTGGTGGTGCCGACCGCCCTGCTGGAGAGCATCGTCACCTTCTTCGTGCCGACAGCGGTGCTGATCGAGCTGGCGGTGCGTCGGCTCGGTCGGCAGATGCTGGAGGCGGTGGCGGCCTCGGTCGCCTCGGTGCTGGTGTCGTCGACGGTGCTGTGGCTGGTGGAGCACTTCGGGTCCGATCAGCTGGTCGCGGGGCTGTCGGTCCGGCTCGGCGGGGTGTGGACGGTGACGATCCCGGGCTACATCGCCCTGATCGCCGGACTGCTCACCGCCACCGGCCCGCGCACCCGGCGCCGCACCGTGTCCTGGTCGTGGAACCTGGTCTGGGTGGCGATCGGCATCATGGTCGTCACAGGCTCGGTGTCGATCACCGGTGTCGGGATCGCGCTGCTGATCGGCCGCGCCGGTGGACTGGCCACCCGGTACGTCTCCGGGGTGCGCTCCGAGCGGGCCTACGGCCAGAGCCTGGTCGCCGGGATCCGCCGCACCGGCTTCGACCCGGCCCTACTGGTCCGGATCCCGGACGACCTGCCCCCCGACGACGCGCCGCCGTCCGCGGACGAGCCCGGCACCCCGGCGGCCCGGGGCATGGCCCGGTACTCCGACCACCGGGTGTACGAGATGACCACCGTCGACGGCGCCCGGTACGACGTGCTGGTCTACGACGGCGACCGGCAGGTGATCGGTTTCCTGTCCCGGCTGTGGCGCTCGATCCGACTGCGCGGGCTGGAAGGTCGGTCCACGGTGTCGCTGCGCGCGGCCGCCGAACGATCGGCGCTGCTGAGCTACACCGCCACCGCCGCCGGAGTCTGCTCGCCGCAGCTGCACGCGGTGTCCGAGGCCGACTCGTCGATGATCCTGGTCCAGGACCGGATCGCCGACGCGGTGCCGCTGGCGGACCTGGATCCGGAGGCGATCGACGACGACGTGCTGCGGGCGATCTGGGCGCAGCTCGGCGTCGCGCACGAGGCGGGGCTGGCGCACCGCGCGCTGACCAGCGACGTGGTGCTGCTCGGCCGGGACGACACCGGGGCGCCGCAGGTGTGGCTGATCGGCTGGGAGCAGGGCGACGTCGCCTCCTCCGAGCTGGCGCAGCGGATGGACCGCACCCAGATGGTCGCCCTGCTCGCGCTCCGGGTCGGGCCCACCCGGGCGCTGGAGTCGGCGGTCGCCGTGCTGGACGAGGCCGACATCGCCGCGATCGGTCCGCTGTTGCAGACCGTGGCCCTGCCGCAGCGCACCCGCGAGGAGCTGCGCGCGCACAAGCAGGTGCTGGCCGAGCTGCGGTCGGCGCTGGTCGCCACCCTGCCGCAGGCCGACGTGGAGCCGGTCGCGCTGAACCGGTTCGGCGCCCGCACCCTGATCACGATCCTGTTGACCGTGGCCGCGGTGATCGTGCTGCTGACCACGATCAACCTGCAGACCATCCTGGACGCGCTCCGGGAGACCGACTGGCGGCTGAGCCTGCTGGCCTTCGCCTTCGGGATGAGCACGCTGTTCGGCGCCGCCCTGACCCTGGTCGCCTTCGCGCCGCAGAAGATCCCGCTCTGGCGGGCGACCGTCACCCAGTCCGCGGCGACGTTCGTGGCACTGGCCGCGCCGGCCGGGATCGGTCCGGCGGCGCTGAACCTGCGGCTGCTGACCAAGCGGGGTGTCTCCGGGGCGCTGGCCACGGCGACGGTGGCACTGGTGCAGGTCTCGCAGTTCGTGGTGACGCTGCTGATGCTGCTGGTGCTGTCGGTCGCCTCCGGCACGAACCAGCTGGAGCGGTTCACGATCTCACCCACCGTGGTGCTGGCGATCGGCATCCTGGTCGGGGTGATCGCGGCGCTGATGCTGGTGCCGAAGGTCCGGCAGTGGGTGGCGACCAAGACCCTGCCGACCCTGCAGCAGACCTGGCCGCGGCTGATCGAGGTCGTGGGCCAGCCCCGGCGACTGCTGCTCGGCATCGGCGGTAACGCACTCACCACGCTCGGCTACGTGCTGGCCTTCGAGGTCTGCCTGCGCGCCTTCGGCCAGGAACTGTCACTGGTCCAGGTCGCCATCGTGTTCCTGGTCGGCAACACCGCCGGGTCGGTGGCCCCGACCCCGGGCGGTGTCGGCACCACCGAGCTGGCCCTGGGTGGTGCGCTGGCGGTGGTCGGCGTGAATCCCGGTGTGGCGACCTCGGTGGCCGTGCTGTTCCGGGTGCTCACCTACTGGCTGCGGATCCCGGTGGGCTGGGCGGCGATGCGCTACCTGCGCAAGGTCGGCGAGCTGTAGCACCGGGCACGGCCCGGCGCGGGAGTCAGGCGCGGGCGGGGCCCTGCGCCGGGACCTCGGCCAGACGGGCGGCGGCCAGTCGGCTCCACGACCCGAGGCGGGACGCCAGGCGGTCGGTCAGGTCGTTCTCGGTCGACTCGGAGAAGCGCGGGTCCATGGGGCACATCCTTCGTTCGGCAGCCCGGCTGACCGCGTGGGTCCCGTGGCTTTGCGTCCCCGCCTTGCGGTGGGTTTGCCTTGTCGCTGACGAGTCAGACTCTAGGAGCGCGCCGCCCCGGGCGGAAGACCCCAAGGTCGTTGAATCTTGCAGTTCACCCGGCGATCGCGGTGAGGAAGGCCTCCAGCAGCGGACCGGCGGTGTCCACCCCGGACGTCCCGGTCTCCACGAACACCGACACCGCCAGGTCACCCTGCCCGGCGATCATCCAGGCGTGCGCCTGGTCGCCGTCGCCGTACTGGGCGGTGCCGGACTTGGCGATCACCTCGGCACCGGGCACGTCCTGCAGGAAGGTCGACCCGCCCTCGGTGACCACCGCGCGCATCATCGACCGGAGCGCGTCGGCCTCGTCGGTGCTCAGCGGGTGGGCCGGTTCGGCCGCGGTCGGCGCCGTGCCCACCACCAGCTGCGGCAGCACCCGGTGCCCCGCCACGACCGACGCGGCCACGGTCGCCATCCCCAGCGGAGTCGCCTGCACCCGGCCCTGGCCGATCAGCGACGCCGCATGGTCCGTGCCGGTGGCGTCGGTGGGCACCGCACCCAGGGTCGCGGCGAAGCCCAACTCGGCCTCGGTGATCCCCAGCGACTGTGCCGCGTCCGCGAGCGCCGCCTGCTGCACGGTGTCCCGGGCGCCGAGGAAGGCGGTGTTGCAGGAGTTCGCCACCGCGGTCCGCAGGGTGATGGTGCCCAGCTTGTCGGTCGGGTAGCCCGGCACGTTCTGGAACTCCCGGCCGTCGACGTTCAGGGTGGCCGGGCACTCGACCGGGGTGTCCGGCGTGATCCCCGTGCGCAGCATCGCCAGCGAGCTCGCGACCTTGAACGTCGAGCCCGGCGCGTACAGCCCGAGGGTGGCGGTCGAGGTGCCGTCACCGCCCGGACCGCTGGCCGCCGCGACCAGCTCCCCGGTGGACGGCCGGATGGCCACCAGCGCCGACGCCCCCTCCGTCTTGGACGACAGCACGTTCTCCGCGATGGTCTGCACGGTCGGGTCCAGCGTCAGCCGCAACGGCTCCCCGACCTGCGGCTCCGAGCTGAACAGTGCCCGATCCCCCGCCATGACCGTCAGGCCGGGGGTGCCGCGCAGCTGGTCGTCGAACTGCCGCTGCAGGCCGCTGAGCCCGGTCAGGTCACCGGCCGCCACCGCGCCCTCGGACTGCGCCACGATCTCCGCCGTCGCCTGGCCGACCGACCCGAGCACCGGCCGCGCGAACGTCCGGCTCGGTGCCAGCGGCAGGGTGTCAGTCGTGGCGATCACGCCGGGCAGCGCGATCAGCGCACCGGTGTCGTAGTTCGGGTCGCCGTCCCGGATCACGATCGCCTCGACGAACGCCTTCTCCCCGGCGGCCGCGACCTGGGCCGCGTAGTCGTCGGGGTCGAGCTCCAGCGCGGTGGCCAGCTGCCGTGCGGCGGCGTCCCATTGATCGGCGCTCAACCGGGTCTTGTCCAGGCCGACCCGGTTCACCGGCCGGTTCTCCACGATCACCGCGCCCCCGGCACCGAGCACCTGCGCGCGTTCCGGCATCGACCGCTGGACGGTGAGCACCTCGGCGTCGGTCAGGTCGGGGGCGAGCAGCATGGAGCTCCAGGTGGCCTGCCACCCGTCGTCGGTCCGGGTCAGCGGCGCGTGGGTGTCGTAGGTCCAGCTCGCGCCGTCCAGGTCCCAGGTGTAGCTCAGCGTGGCGGCGGCACTGTCGGCGTCCGCGCCGTCCCGCACCGCCCCGGCGGTGACGGTCGGCTGCCACGGGTCGAGCCCGGCGTTCACCTCGGTCCGGCGAGCGGCAGCGTCGTCCGCGGTCGCCCCCGCCAGCGGCACCTGGCTGAAGTCGCCGTCGGTGAGAGCGGCGGCCAGCGCGTCGGCGACCTGCTGCCGGTCGTCCCCGTCGTCACCACCGCAGGCCGCCAGCACACCGACCAGACCCACGGCCACCAGCGCCGCCATCATCCGAGACCGCTTCGTCGCTCCGCTCACCCGCACAGCCTAGGAATCGGCTGTGACCCGCGGTGCGGATTCGAGGTGCAGATCCGGTGCGCACCGTCTTGGATATCGACATGTCGACTCCTTCGAGCCGCTGATGGACGCCGAGACCTGGGCCAACATCGGACTGGTCCTGCTGTTCATCCTGATCGGCGGCGTGTTCGCCGGGACCGAGATCGCCCTGGTGTCGCTCCGGGAGAGCCAGATCAACCGGCTGGAACGCCAGAGCAGCCGCGGCGCGCGGGTCGCCTCGGTGGCCCGGGACCCGAACCGGTTCCTGGCAGCCGTGCAGATCGGGGTGACCGTCGCCGGGTTCTTCTCCGCCGCCTACGGTGCCTCCACCATCGCACCGGACTTCGCGCCGGTGATCGAGTCGCTCGGGGTGCCGAGCGGCCCGGCCGGGACGATCGCGCTGGTGCTGCTCACCCTGGTGATCGCCTACCTGTCCCTGGTGCTCGGTGAGCTGGTGCCCAAGCGGATCGCCCTGCAGTCGTCGGCCAAGGTCGCGCTGGCGGTCGGTCCCCCGCTGGACCGGTTCGCGGTCCTGATGCGGCCGGTGATCTGGCTGCTGTCGAAGTCGACGAACGCCCTGGTCCGATTGTTCGGCGGCGACCCGACCGCCACCAGCGAGGAGATGTCCGAGGCCGAGCTGCGCGACCTGGTGATCGCGCACCAGGGGTTGCCCGAGGACGAACGTCGGATCCTGGGCGACGTCTTCGAGGCCAGTGACCGGTCGGTCGCGGAGGTGATGCGGCCCCGTGGCGAGGTCAAGTTCCTGGACGCCGAGCTCACCCTGGCCCAGGCGCTGGAGGAGGTGCGCGACCAGCCGTGGTCCCGCTACCCGGTCACCGGGATCGACTTCGACGACGTGCTCGGCTTCCTGCACATCCGCGACCTGATCGACGCCCGCGACCCGGAGCAGCCGGTGCGCCGGGTGATGCGGGAGATCGTCGCGCTGCCCGGCACCAACAAGCTGCTGCCCTCACTGTCCCGGATGCGGCGCGAGGGCGTGCACATCGCGGTGGTGGTCGACGAGTACGGCGGCACCGACGGCATCGTCACCCTGGAGGACCTGGTCGAGGAACTGGTCGGGGAGATCCGCGACGAGTACGACATCGCGGGCTCCTCCGGCCCCGAGCGGCACGAGGATTCACCGGGCACCTACGACGCCGGGCTGTCCATCGAGGAATTCACCGAGCTGACCGGGATCGCCCTGGCCGACGGACCCTACGAGACGGTCGCCGGGTACCTGATCGCCCGGCTCGGACGGCTCGGCGCCGTCGGGGACAGCATCCCGATCGACGATCACCGGATCGAGATCGTGCAGGTCAGCGGGCGGCGCATCACCCGCATCCGGGTCATGCCGCCGCCCGACGCCGAGTGACACCGGATGCAGAACGGGAGGAATCGGGCCACCCTGGTTCCCGGACCATTCGGCCAGGAAAGGAGCCGGGATGCCCGAGCGCCTGCTGCTCCCAGCAGACCCGTCGTCGATCGCCCGTGCCCGGCACTGGGTCGCCGCCCTCGGTCGGCGCGCCCACGTCGGCCCTAGCGCCGAGCACACCCTGGAGCTGCTCACCAGCGAGGTGCTGACCAACGCGATCGTGCACACGGGTGCCAGCGCGCCCATCTCGGTGCGGGCCGACCTGCGGCAGGACGCGGTGCGGGTGGAGGTGACCGACACCGACACCACGATGCCGGTCGTGCGCCCTCTCAGCACCACCCGTGCCGGCGGTAACGGGATGCGGATCGTGGAGATGCTCGCGTCGACCTGGGGCGTGGACGTCCACCCGGGCGCCGGCAAGACGGTGTGGTTCGAGGCCCGGGTGGGTGCCCCGCTGCGGACGGCACTGCTCGGCGCGTGAGCCGGTTCTCCGGCACGATGACCGCATGCTCCTGAACGACAGCATCGCCGGCATCGTCGGGATGAACGTCCTGGCCGTGGCGCTGATCGTGCTGCGGTCCTGGCTGTTCGGCACCCGGCTGTACCGGCCGATGTTGCTCAACGTCGGCCTGTCGGTGGCACCGGTGTTCGTGCTGCTGGTCGCCGTGGTCGGTGAGGGCATTCTGCTCGCCGCCGGTGCTCCGGTGCCGCTGATCGTCGTCCTGGGCGTGATCCTGATCGGTGGCTGGCTGCTGTTGCTGCCGAATGCCGGGTACCTGATCACCGAACTGAACCTGAACCACCGCCGGCCCGGTGAGCGGGTGCCGGAGTGGTACGACATCCTGCTGGTGCTGTCGCTGGCGATGTCCGGCGTGCTGAACATGCTGTTCAACGTCTTCCTGGTGCAGCTGGCGTACGTGGCGGTCCGCTTCGACGAGGTGGCGGCGCTGACCAGTGCCGAGGTGCGGATCGTCACCGGAGTGGTGCTGCTGCTGTCGGCCTTCGGGATCTACCTGGGCCGGAACCTGCGGTTGAACAGCTGGGACATCGTGCGGCCGTGGCGGATCGTGGCGAAGCTGTTCGCGCACCTGCGGCAACCGCGTGCGGCGGCGAACGCCGCGGGGTTCACTGTGACCGCGGCGGTGTTCTTCGGCCTGATGTACCTGGTCGTGGTCGGGCCGCTGGTCCGTGCGGTGCAGCTGCTGTCCTAGGGGGCGTCATGTCGTATTACCTGATCTCCTTCCCCAGCGGTGAGATGGACATCCCGCCCGGCGGCATCGAGGAGGTGGCCAGGACCTCCCACGCCGTGGTGCGCGAGGCGAAGGCCGCCGGGGTGTGGGTCTTCGGCGGTGGGATCGACGAGTCGGTGCCCCCGGTGCGGGTCGCCGCGGACGGCACGGTCGTCGACGGCACCTACCCGCAGACCGCCCGTTTGGAGGGTGGGTACACGATCCTGGACGTGCCCGACCGGGAGACCGCCCTGCACTGGGCGGCCAGGATCGCCGACGGCTGCCGGTGCCCGCAGGAGGTCAGGAAGTTCGGCGACGACCCGGAGAGCCGCTGAGCCGCTAGGCCCGGCGACGCCCCTGCAACACCCCGGCGGTCGCCACCACCACGATCCCGGCGAAGGGCACCACCAGCAGCCCCGTGCGCAGACCGCTGGCGTCGGCGACCAGACCGACCAGCGGCGGTGAGGCGAGGAAGCCGATCCGCATCAGCCACGACACCACCGTCAGGCCGGTGCCGGGCTTGAGACCGGGCAGCTCGTCGGCCTCGTGCATCGCGGCCGGGACCAGGGTGGCGACCCCGAAGCCTGCGGCTGCGAAGCCCAGGATCGTGCCGGGCACCGACGGGAACGCGAGCGCCAGCGCCATCCCGACCGCGACCAGCGTGCCCCCAGCCCGGGCCACCGCGCGCTGCCCGAACCTGTCCACCAGCCGGTCGCCGAGCACCCGGCCCACGAACTGCGCCCCGGTCAGCGCGATGTACCCGGTGGCCGCCACCGCAGCGGCGGCACCGAGCGAGCCGGACAGGTAGATCGCCGCCCAGGAGTTCCCGGCGTCCTCGACCAGGGTCCCGGCGGTCGCGATCAGCACCAGCGCCGCCAGGATCACGACCACCCGCCCGCGGGACGCCCCGACCCGGTCGCCGAGCTGACCGGGATCGGCCACCGCCTGCTCGTCACCGTCACGTCCCGGCAGGCAGAACCGCAACGCGACCAGCGCCACCAGGCTGAACAGCACCCCGCTGACCGCCAGGTGCACGCCGCGCGGGATGTCCAACGCGATCGCCCCGGCCGCCATCGATCCACCGAGCACCGCGCCGATCGACCACACGGCGTGGAAGGAGTTGATGATCGAGCGGCCGTAGCGACGTTGCACCCGCAGACCGTGGGCGTTCTGCGCCACATCGGTGATCGCGTCCATCGCCCCGGCCAGGAACAGCGCGGTCACCAGCAGCCCCACACTCGGCGCCAGAGCCGCGCCGAACACCCCGAGGGCGGTGACGATCGTGCCCAGCACCGCCGCCCGTGCCGACCCCAGTCGTCGGATCGCCCAGGCCGCCCCCAGCCCGGCCACGATCGCACCGGTGGGGAACGCGGCGATCGCCAGGCCGTAGGTGGCGTTGCTCAGTCCCAGGTCGGCTTTGATCTGCGGATACCGCGGGATCAGGTTGGCGAACAGGGCACCGTTGGTCAGGAACAGCGCGGCAACGGCGGCGCGCGCCCGGCGGTCGACAGCGTGCATGTGTACGAGCGTACACAACCACAGCGCGCTATTGTTACCGATTGGTCAGTAGGTAACGACGACGACGGAGTGTTCGATGAGGATCACCACCTGGACCAGCACCACCCAGCACCAGCCGTGGCAGGACCTCGGCACCGTCGACCCCGACCCGATCACCCGGATCCCGGACGTGTTCGTCCAACTGGACGACCAACGCCAGCAGATCGAGGGCTTCGGCGCCACCTTCAACGAGCTCGGCTGGACCTCCCTGAGCCGCCTCACCGACGACCAGCGCGCCACGATCTTCCACGAGCTGTTCGCCCCCGGCATCGGCGGCAACTTCACCCTCGGCCGGATGCCGCTCGGAGCCAACGACTTCAGCCGCGACTACTACTCCTACGCCGAGGTCCCCGGCGACTTCGACCTGGCGCACTTCAGCATCGCGCAGGACCACGAGACCTTGATCCCGTTCATCCGCTCCGCCCAGTCCGAGCAGCCGGACCTGCGCCTGTGGGCATCCCCCTGGGTCCCGCCGCAGTGGATGAAGACCAACGGCCACTACGCCTCCGCCCAGCCGTGGATCGACGGCGTCGAGAACGGCCTGACAGCCGACCAGGTCCAGCAGGAGGGCACCGACTCCTTCATCCAGGACGAGCGCCACCTCGCCACCTACGCCGCCTACTTCGGCCGGTTCGTCGACGCCTACGCCGCACTCGGCATCGACATCTCGATGGTCATGCCGCAGAACGAGTTCAACTCCGCCCAGCCCTACCCCAGCTGCACCTGGACCCCCACCGGCCTGGCAGCCTTCCTCCGGCACCTCGGACCGCAGATGCGCGCCCGCGGCGTCGAGGTCTTCCTCGGCACCGTCGAACGCCCGAACGAATCCCTGGTCGCCGACGTCCTCGCCGACCCGGAGGCCGCCGCCGCGATCACCGGCATCGGCGTCCAGTGGCACGGCAAGTCCATCGTGCCGTTCCTGGCCCGCGACTACCCCGAGCTGCGGATCTACCAGACCGAGCAGGAATGCGGCGACGGCCGGAACGACTGGCGCTACGCCCGCTACGCCTGGCGCCTGATGCGCGACTTCCTGAACAACGGGGCCAGCGCCTACCAGTACTGGAACCTCTCCCTCGACCGCGGCGGGGTCAGCCGGTGGGGCTGGTCGCAGAACTCCCTCATCGTCGTCGACCCGGACACCGGCACCTTCGAGTACACCCACGAGTACCAGGTGCTCAAGCACGTCAGCCACTACGTCCAGCCCGGCGCCCACCTGGTGCCCACGCTGTCCTACACCGGCTACGAGAACCAGCTCGCCTTCCGCAATCCCGACGGCAGCGTGGTGATCGTCATGCAGAACGACACCGGCGAGGAGATGCCGGTGCAGATCACCGTCGGCGACCAGGTCGTCGAGCCGGTGCTGCCCGCCGACTCGCTCAACACCTTCGTCGTCGAGGTGTGACGACTACCCTCACGCCATGCCCCGGCTGACCGACCCCCAGCGCGCCTTCGTCACCGAACGCCACCTGGCCACCCTCACCACCCTGCGCGCCGACGGCAGCCCGCACGTGGTCCCGGTCGCCTTCACCTGGGACGACGAGGCCGGCATCGCCCGGATCACCACCAACCCGACCACGGTCAAGGTCCGCAACGCGCGTCGGGGCACCGCCGATGCCCCGACGCGCGCGGCGCTGTGCCAGGTCGACGGACGGCGCTGGCTCACCCTGGAGGGCACGATCAGCGCCGACGACTCCCCCGCCGAACTCGCCGAGGCGCTGCGGCGGTACGGGGAGCGCTACCGGCCGCGGGATCCGCTGATCGAGCGGGTGGTGTTGCGGGTGGCGGTGGAACGGGTGATGTCGTCGCGGGATCTGCGGTGACGCCTCACGCCTGCATGTCCACGAACCGCGAGTAGTGCCCCTGGAACGCCACCGTGATCGTGTCCGTCGGCCCGTTACGGTGCTTGGCCACGATCAGGTCGGCCTCGCCCGCACGGGGCGACTCGCGCTCGTAGGCGTCCTCGCGGTGCAGCAGGATCACCATGTCCGCGTCCTGCTCGATGGAGCCTGATTCACGCAGGTCGCTCATCTGCGGCTTCTTGTCGCCTCGCTGCTCGGGGCCACGGTTCAGCTGCGAGAGCGCGATCACCGGCACCTCGAGCTCCTTGGCGAGCAGCTTGAGCGCACGGGAGAACTCGGAGACCTCCTGCTGCCGGGACTCGACGCGCTTGCCGGAGCTCATCAGCTGCAGGTAGTCGATCATCACGAGCTTGAGGTCGTGCTTCTGCTTGAGCCGCCGGCACTTGGCCCGGATCTCCATCAGCGACATGTTGGGCGAGTCGTCGATGAACAGCGGTGCCTCGGAGATGCGGCCCATGGTGCTGGCGAGCTTCTGCCAGTCCTCGTCGCCCATCTGGCCGGTGCGCATCTTCTGCAGGGCGATCCGGGCCTCGGCGGCGAGCAGTCGCATGGTGATCTCGTTGCGGCTCATCTCCAGGGAGAAGACCACCGAGGCCATGTTGTGCTTGATCGAGGCGGCTCGGATCATGTCGATGCCGAGGGTCGACTTACCGATGGCGGGTCGGGCCGCGATGATGATCATCTGCCCGGGGTGTAGGCCGTTGGTCAGCCGGTCGAAGTCGGCGAAGCCGGTGGGGACGCCGGTCATGCCGTCGCCGCGGTGCCCGGCCGCCTCGATCTCGTCCACGGTGCCGCCGAGCACCTCGCCCAGCCGGTGGTAGTCCTCGGTGGTGCGACGCTCGGAGACGGCGTAGATCTCGGCCTGGGCGTTGTTGACCAGCTCGTCGACGTCACCGCCGTCGGTGGCGTAGCCGATCTGGACGATCTTGGTGCCGGCCTCGACCAGGCGTCGCAGCACCGCCCGCTCGCGCACGATCCGGGCGTAGTACCCGGCGTTGGCGGCGGTGGGCACCATGCTGATCAGGGTGTGCAGGTAGGAGACGCCGCCGATCCGGCCGATCTCACCGCGCTTGGTCAGCTCGTCGGCGATGGTGACCGCGTCGGCGGGTTCGCCGCGACCGTACAGGTCGATGATCGCGTCGTAGATCGACTCGTGGGCGGGCTTGTAGAAGTCGGCGCCGCGCACCTGCTCGACCACGTCGGCGATGGCGTCCTTGGAGATCATCATGCCGCCGAGCACCGACTGTTCGGCGTTCAGGTCCTGGGGCGGGGTGCGGTCGTAGCTCCTGCCGCTGCCGGGCTCCGACGGTGCCGCGTACTCGAGCTCATCGATCGACACTGTGGTTCCTCTTCCCCGCCTCACGTGTACTCCCTGAGCATCAGGTGTACCCGGCGCCTCCGACATCGTCTGCCCGGCGCCCACGCGAGGTTAGGTGCCGTGGTTCCCCGGCACAAGCGAGTCGTCCACAGGGCCTGGGGACGACCATGTGGAAGGCTGTGGACGACCCCCACACCGTTGTCCACAACCCGTGGACACAGCTGTGGAGAACTGTGGACCAAGAACGGGCGATGCCCGTTCTCACCGGCCAGAACGCCGTACACCGATGTGGACACCAGAAAGTTGACCGCGATTTCACGTTTCGGACGCTCACCGTCCACCGTCGACCGTCAGATCCTCGGCCTCGCGGTCCCCGCCCTCGGTGCGCTGATCGCCGAACCGCTGTTCGTCCTGGTCGATTCGGCGATCGTCGGACGGCTGGGGACCACCGAGCTGGCCGGGCTGTCGCTCGCCTCGACCCTGCTGGTGACGGTGGTCGGCCTGTGCGTCTTCCTGGCCTATGCGACGACGGCTGTCGTGGCCCGCAAGCTCGGCGGCGGGGATCGCGCCGGCGCCCTGCAAACCGGGGTGGACGGTCTGTGGCTGGCGGCCGGACTCGGGGTGGTGCTGGCGGTCCTCGCCTTCGTCACCGCGCCCTGGGCGATCGCCGCCCTCGGGGCGAGCGGCGACGTGGCGACCCAGGCCGAGCACTATCTGCGCGCCTCCGCCCCCGGGCTGCCCGGCATGCTGCTGGTGCTGGCGGCCAACGGCGCGCTGCGCGGGCTGCAGGACACCCGCACGCCCCTGATCGTCGCCGGTGTCGGCGCGGCGGTGAACGCGGTGCTGAACCTGGTGCTGGTCTACGGCGCCGGACTCGGGATCGCCGGGTCGGGTGCCGGCACCGCGCTGACCCAACTGGGGATGGGCGCGGTCCTGGTCGCGGTGGTGGTGCGAGGCGCCCGGTCGGTCGGCGCATCGCTCCGGCCCGCCCCCGGCGGCATCGTCACCGGCATCCGGACCGGTATCCCGCTGCTGGTCCGCACCCTGTCGCTGCGGGCCGCGATCCTGGTGACCGTGTGGGTGGCCACCGGATTGGGACCGGTCGCCCTGGCCGCCCACCAGGTGGTCAACTCGCTGTGGGGCTTCGCCGCGTTCGCCCTGGACGCCCTCGCGATCGCCGCCCAGGCCCTGATCGGCCACGCCCTCGGATCGAGCGACCTGGACCGGGTACGCGCCCTGCTGCGCCGCACGCTGACCTGGGGCGTCGGCGCTGGAGTCGTGCTCGGCGTGGTGCTGGGCGGCGGGGGCTGGTGGCTCTCCGCTCTGTTCAGCACGGACGACCAGGTCCGGCACGCGATCACCGTGGCGCTGATCGTGGTCGCGGTGCTGATGCCGATGGCGGGGTGGGTGTTCGTGCTGGACGGGGTGCTGATCGGCGCGGGCGACGGGCGTTTCCTGGCCTGGGCCGGTCTGGTCACGCTGGTGATCTACCTGCCGTGCGCACTTGCTGTGCACACCTGGGCCCCGGACGGCTGGGTCGGCCTCGCCTGGTTGTGGGGTGCGTTCGCGGGGGTGTTCATGCTCGCCCGGGCGGTCACCACCGGCCTGCGCGCCCGCACCGACCGGTGGCTGGTCACCGGGGCGTGACCTCGGTGTCCGGCTCGCCCGCCGCGGCCTCCGCGTTCCGCTTGGACAGCGCGAGCATCGACCCGGCGCCGATGCACAGGAAGACCACACCGATCGGCAGGAACACCCACTTCATCGCGTGGTCGAACAGCAATCCCATCGTGAAGAAGGGTGCTCCGATCGCGAACATCGAGGCGGCGGCACCGATCGTGGCCTGGCTGGGGTCGGTCTGCTTCGTCATGCTCCGAGCCTAGGGAACAGCCCCGAGCAGCGGATCCGGCGCGGGGCGGAACCTGATCCCGGGGGCGCTCCGCCGCGCGGTGGAGACGGGCAGCCCGGCGGTGGAGACGAACGTGAGCCCGCGGTGCGAGCGCCGGACCGCGGACAGCACAGCGCCCCGCCCCGGAGACCCGGGACGGGGCGCTGCTGCCAGGCGACAGGATCAGGCCGACACGACCGTGACCTTCAGCTTGGCGGAGACCTCGGGGTGCAGGCGGACCTGGACCTCGTAGTCACCCAGGGCCTTGATCGGCTGGGCGACCTCGATCTTGCGACGGTCGACCGACGGGCCACCGGCGGCCTTGACGGCGTCGGCGATCTCGGCGGTGGACACGGCACCGAACAGACGACCACCGTTACCGGTCTTGGCAGACACGGTCACGCCGGTGGACTGCAGGGAGTCGCGGACGGCGCGAGCGTCGTCCAGGGTCGCGATCTCACGGGACTTGCGTGCCCGACGGATCGCGGTGACCTCCTTCTCGGCACCCTTCGACCACGGGGTCGCGAGGCGGCGCGGGATGAGGTAGTTGCGGGCGTACCCGTCCTTGACGTCGACGACGTCGCCGGGGGCACCCAGACCGGTGACCTCGTGGGTCAGGATCAGCTTGGCCATGGTGGTGCTCCTTCTCAGCGAGCCGACGACGAGTAGGGCAGCAGAGCCATCTCGCGGGCGTTCTTCACGGCCCGTGCGATCGCACGCTGCTCCTGGACGGTCACGCCGGTGACGCGACGGGCGCGGATCTTTCCGCGGTCGGAGATGAACTTCCGCAGCAGAGCGGTGTCCTTGTAGTCGACCGACTCGATCTTCGCCGCCTTGAGCGGGTTCTGCTTCTTCTTGGGCTTCCGGACAACGGCCTTGGCCATCGTGGTGCTCCTTCTCTGGGAGCCCGGGGCGTTGCCATGCCCCGGGATGGGGTGTGAATGGGGTGGGTGACGATCAGGTCGTCACCCGGATGCGGATCAGAACGGGGGCTCGTCCGAGTAGCCGCCACCGCCGCCGCCCTGGGGAGTGGCCCACGGGTCGTCGGCGGGCTGGTTGCCGCCGCCTCCACCGTTGAAGCCACCACCCTGCTGCTGGCCGCCGTAGCCGCCGCCACCGCCGCCGTTGCCACCGAAGCCGCCGCCACCACCGGACCGCTGGGCCCGGGTGACCTTGGCCGAGGCGCTACGCAGCGACGGGCCGACCTCGTCGACCTGCAGCTCGACGACGGTGCGCTTCTCGCCCTCACGGGTCTCGTAGGACCGCTGTACCAGCCGGCCCTGCACGATGACCCGCATGCCCTTGGTCAGGGACTCGGCGACGTTCTCCGCTGCCTCGCGCCAGATCGAGCAGCGCATGAACAGCGTGTCGCCGTCCTTCCACTCGTTGGTCTGACGGTCGAAGGACCGCGGGGTGGACGCCACGGTGAAGTTGGCCACCGCTGCACCGGACGGCGTGAACCGCAGTTCCGGGTCGGCGGTGAGGTTTCCGATCACCGTGATGACAGTGTCACCGGCCATGAGTGCTCCTCGGGCTTGTGGGGGAGTGAGATCCGTTCACGCTATCCGCGTGTACCGACGCTCAGGCGTCCTTGCGGTGCACCTTGGTGCGCAGGACGACCTCGTTCAGGCCGAGCTGGCGGTCCAGCTCCTTGGCGGTCGCCGGGGTGGACGAGAAGTCGACCACCGCGTAGATGCCCTCGGACTTCTTCTGGATGTCGTAGGCAAGACGACGACGGCCCCAGATGTCGACGTTGTCGACGGTGCCGCCCTCGGTCTTGATGACCGACAGGTACTTGTCGAGCGACGGAGCGACGGTGCGCTCGTCGGTCTCGGGGTCGAGGATGATCATCATCTCGTACTGACGCAGGCTCATACCCACCTCCTCTGGTCTCGGCGGCCACGGTCGTTCCGTGGCAGGAGGGTTCGCACTGACGTGCGAGCTGCGTGACCGTGCCGCCCTGGTGCGTCGATGGCGACGACCGAGATGGCACAGCAACACACAAGCTTACCCGATCAACCGCCGTTGCCGGGGCTGGCCGGATCCACTGGCTGTGCCGGATCGACAGGGTCCACGGGGTCGGGCGCTGGGTCGGGGTTCTGCTGCACCGGCGGCCCCGAAGAAACCACGATGGTCACCGCCGACCCGGGTGCCACCTGGGCGCCGCCGCCCGGGCTGACCGAGATCACGTACCCCGAGGCCACGTTCGGGCTCGACTGCTGGGTCACCTGCGGCACCAGACCGGCGTTGACCAGAGCCGCCTCGGCGTCACCCGACAGGCGACCCTCCAGGCCGGTCGGCACCGCGACGGTGGTCGGCGCGGCCGGCTCCTCCGGCGCGGGCGCCTCGGTGACCTCCTGGGTGGGCTCCGGGGTGGAGGTCGGCTTCGCGGTCGCACCCACGTTCGCGCGGTCGGGGAAGCTCAGCTCCTCGGCGTACTGCGGGAGCGTGAAGAGCTGCTCCATGTAGGACGCCCACAGGGCCGCGGGCCAGGTGGACCCGGTGATCTCCTTGACCCCGCCCCACGGGTCGATGGTGACGCGGTCGGCACCGTTGTCGCCGACCTGGCTGAAGGCGACGGCGGTGGCGACGTTCGGGGTGAAGCCCATGAACCACGCCGACTTGTTGTCGTTGGAGGTACCGGTCTTGCCGGCGATCTCCCGGTCCAGCGGCTTGATCCAGGTCTTGCCCGAGCCCTGCTGCACCACCTGGGTCATCGCGTAGGTGGCGTCGGCGGCCACATTCGCGTCGTAGATCGTCGTCGCCTGGTTCTCGCCGGAGTAGGCGACGCTGCCGTCCGGATACACCGCCTGGCGGACCATGTACGTCTTGTGGTGCTGACCCTGGGCGGCGATGGTCGCGTAGGCGTTCGCCATGTCGACCGGCTTCACGTCGTCGACCCCGAGCACATTGGACGCGACCGAGCTGACCGGCGTGGTGATGCCCGAGTCGGTGGCGACCTGCGCGGTCTGGTCCGGACCGACCTCCAGGTTCAGCTCGGCGTAGACCGTGTTCACCGACTGCGCGGTGGCCTTGATCAGGTCGATGTTCCCGTAGCTGGTCCCGCCGAAGTTGTTCACGGCGTTGCCGTCCCAGCCGTCGATCGTGCGCGGGCTGTTTCCGTTGAACCGGCTGGTGAGCGGGATGCCCTCCTTGAGCGCCGCGATCAGGGTGAACGGCTTGAACGTCGAGCCCGCCTGCACCGCGTAGGTGGCCCGGTTGTACTGGTCGGCCAGGAAGTCGTCGCCGCCGTACATCGCCACGATGCCGCCGGAGGCGGGGTCGGTGGTCACGACGCCGACCTTAAGGTTCGCGCTGGGCTGCTCGCCGTCGGAGAGCTCCCCGCTGCGCAGTCGGCCGACCGCGTCCACGGCCATCTGCTGCGCGGAGGCGTCGACGGTGGTGGTGATGGTCAGGCCGCCGGAGCTGATCTGCTCGTCGCTGATCCCGTTCGCGTTCAGCTCGGACTTCACGTACTGCAGCAGATACCCGTTGGTGCCGCCGTAGGTGTCCGAGCGGGAGAACTCGACCACGGTCGGGAACACCTGGGCGTCCCGGTCGGCCTGGGTGATGTACCCGTCCTCGACCATCAGGTTCAGCACCCGGTTCCAGCGCTGCTCGGCCTTCTCCGGGCTGACCGCGGGGTCCCAGTTGTTCGGCGACGGGATGATCCCGGCCAGCAACGCCGCCTCGGAGACCGTCATTTCCGCCGAAGGGTGACCGAAGTACGCGATGGACGCGGCATCGATGCCGTAGGAGTCGCGGCCGAAGTAGATCGTGTTCAGGTAGCGACCGAGGATCTGCTCCTTGGTCTCGGTCTGCGAGATCTTGATCGCCCGGAGCGCCTCCTGGGCCTTGCCGAGGTAACTCGTCGTGGTCTGCCCCACGTAGTACCGCTCGACGTACTGCTGGGTCAGGGTCGAGGCGCCCTGGGTCTCGCCGCCGGTGATGTTGTTCAGCAGCGCGCGGCCGATGCCGGTGATCGAGACACCGGAGTTCTCGAAGAACGTCCGGTCCTCCGAGGAGACCACCGCCTGTCCGACGTAGGCGGGCAGCGACTCGTAGTCGATCAGGTTCCGGTTCGGGCCGGGGAAGGTCCCGATCGGGGTGGTGCCGTCGGAGAAGTAGGCGGTGCTGGTCTGCTCCTCGGCGAAGTCGTCCGGCGCCGGGATGTCGGTCAGCGCGTACGCCGCGACCCCCACCCCGAGGCACAGGAAGATGAACGCGGTGATCGATCCGACCACGAACCGCCAGGAGGGCAGCCAGCGCCGGATGCCGGTGTAGCCGCGCCGCGGATAGTCGATCAGCCGCCGCCGACCTCGGGGGTCGGCGGGGATACGACGCACGGTGGTCGACCGGCTCGACGGTCGGTTGCTGCCTGCCACGGTGTGCCTTCCTGTGTCCTGGTCCCCCGCCTGATGGGCCGCCGGGCCCGGATCAGTATGCGTGAGCACCACCTCGCGACCGAGTCGACGGCTCGTTCTTCGGCCGACCTTCACGCGATCGCTACTGGTCCTTTCGGGGTGCTTGCCCGGATCGTCCCGGTCCCTTATCGTCCTCGATGTATCAATCCGATACATCCAGTCGATGGTGACCCAGGGAGGGCAGATGCGCGCACGATCCGATGTGCTCGAATCGGCGATCCTCGGTCTGCTGCACGACTCCCCGATGCACGGGTACGAGCTGCGCAAGCGCCTCAACCTGCTGCTCGGGTCCTTCCGCGCCCTCAGCTACGGGTCGCTGTACCCGTGCCTGAAGTCGCTGGCCGCCCGGGGCTGGATCTCCGGCTCCGACGCGTCCGAGGCACCGGCGCACGCCCTGTCCGGCAAGCGGGCACGCATCGTGTACCAGCTCACCGCCGAGGGCAAGGAGCAGTTCCAGAACGTGCTGGCCTCCTCCGGCCCCGCCGCCTGGGAGGACGAGAACTTCGGCTTCCGGTTCGCCTTCTTCGGCCAGACCGACGCCGAGACCCGGCTGCGCATCCTGGAGGGGCGGCGGACCCGGCTCACCGAGCGGCTGGAGATGATCCACGACTCGCTGACCCGCACCCGGGTGCGGATGGACGAGTACACCCTCGAGCTGCAACGCCACGGGCTCGACCAGGTCGAGCGCGAGGTCCGGTGGCTCGACGACCTCATCGACCACGAGCGCCGCACCCGCGGTGCCCGTCCCAGCGGAGCCGACCACCAGGTCGATCACCGCACGAACGCCGCGGGTGCTGACCCAGCGGCTCAACCTCAGAAGGAGCGAGGATGACTGCCATCCGCGTTGCGATCGCCGGTGTAGGCAACTGCGCCTCGTCGCTTGTCCAGGGCGTGCACTACTACGCCGACGCCGACCCGGCGGGCAAGGTGCCCGGCCTGATGCACGTGCAGTTCGGTGACTACCACGTCTCCGACCTGCAGTTCGTCGCGGCCTTCGACGTGGACGCGAAGAAGGTCGGCTTCGACCTGTCCGAGGCCATCGGCGCCTCGGAGAACAACACGATCAAGATCGCCGACGTGCCGCCGCTGGGTGTCACCGTGCAGCGTGGCCCGACCCTGGACGGCGTGGGCAAGTACTACGCGCAGACCATCGAGGAGTCGGACGCCGAGCCGGTCGACGTCGTGCAGGTGCTCAAGGACGCCAAGGTGGACGTCCTGGTGTCCTACCTCCCGGTGGGCTCCGAGGAGGCCGACAAGTTCTACGCCCAGGCGGCCATCGACGCCGGTGTCGCGTTCGTGAACGCCCTGCCGGTGTTCATCGCCTCCGACCCGGTGTGGGCCAAGAAGTTCGAGGACGCCGGTGTCCCGATCGTCGGCGACGACATCAAGTCCCAGGTCGGCGCGACCATCACCCACCGCGTGCTCGCCCGCCTGTTCGAGGACCGCGGCGTCATCCTGGACCGCACGTACCAGCTGAACGTCGGCGGCAACATGGACTTCAAGAACATGCTCGAGCGCGAGCGCCTGGAGTCCAAGAAGATCTCCAAGACCCAGGCCGTCACCTCGAACCTGCAGGACGGTCCGCTGGCCGGCAAGAAGGACGACCGCAACGTCCACATCGGCCCGTCGGACTACGTCGCCTGGCTGGACGACCGCAAGTGGGCCTACGTCCGCCTGGAGGGTCGTGCCTTCGGTGAGGTGCCGCTGAACCTGGAGTACAAGCTCGAGGTCTGGGACTCCCCGAACTCGGCCGGCATCATCATCGACGCCGTGCGCGCCGCGAAGATCGCCAAGGACCGCGGTGTCGGTGGCCCGATCCTGTCGGCCTCGACCTACTTCATGAAGTCCCCGCCGGTCCAGCACGAGGACCAGGAGGGCCGCGGCCTCGTCGAGGCCTTCATCCGGGGTGACATCGAGCGCTGACCGGAGCGCAGCGGAAGGTAGGCCCGAGCGCAGCGAGGTCCTGCCTGAAGCGGAGCGCAGGTCAGCGCGAGCAATAAGCACAGAGCGCTGACCGCACCGCTGAGCACCCGCCCACACCGAACGGCCCCGCCTCCCCCCGGAGAGGCGGGGCCGTTCGGCTACCCTCGCCGGGTGCAGGTGGTCTCCGATCTGAAGCAGCTCTGGCCCCTGGTCGACTTCCGGAAGCTGCTGGTGGTCCGCCTGACCAGCCAGTGCTCCGACGGCCTGTTCCAGGCCGGGCTGGCGACCCTGTTCTTCTTCTCCCCGGAGAACGCGACCACCGCGACCGGGGTGGCGGCCGCCTTCGCCGTGCTGCTCCTGCCGTTCACGCTGGTCGGACCGTGGGCCGGGGTGTTCCTCGACCGGTGGCGACGACGTCAGGTGCTGGCGATCGGCAACCTGATCCGCGCCGGGCTCGCCGTGGTGATCGGGCTGATCATCCTCACCGTCGGCGTGAACCCGGCGGTGTACGTGCTCGCGCTGGTGACCCTGTCGGTGAACCGGTTCCTGCTGGCGGCGATGTCGGCCTCCCAGCCGCGGGTGGTCGCCGGCGAGCTGCTGCTCACGGCGAATTCGATCACTCCGACCCTCGGCACCCTCTGCAACGGCCTGGGCACCGGGATCGGGTTGGGCCTGAGCCTGGTGCTGCCGCAGACCTCGGTGCGGGACTTCGTCGTGCTGCTGTGCGCCGCCGCGGTGATGCTGTGCGCCTCGCTGCTGGCCGGGCGGATCGGGATCGGCCGCCTGGGCCCCGATGTCACCGTCGACGTGCGGCAGATCCGGCAGCAGCTGAGCAGCCTCGGCCACGGCCTGGTCGACGGCGCGCGCTACCTGATCCGGCGCGGCACCCCCGGCCGGGCACTGGCCGTGATGACCGTGCACCGGTTCCTGTACGGCGTGGTGTTCATCGCCAGCATCCTGATCGCCCGGAACCTGCTGTCCGACCCCACCGACGCCCGGCAGGGGCTGCTCACCTTCGGGGTGATCGGGTCGGCGACCGGGATCGGCTTCGCATTGGCGATCGTGGTCACCCCGATCGTGTCGCCGCTGATCGGCCCGCACTCCTGGATCGCCGCCTGCATGATGCTGGCGGCCGTCACTCAGGCGCTGCTCGCCGTCACCGTCGCATGGCCCGCCGTGATCGCCGGGTCGCTGCTGCTCGGCCTAGCCGCCCAGGGCGCGAAGATCGCCGTGGACACCATCGTGCAGCGGGACACCGCCGACGCGTATCGCGGCCGGGCGTTCTCCCTCTACGACGTGCTCTACAACGCCGCCTTCGTGGGCGCGGCAGCCCTCGGGGCGTTCACGCTGCCGGACACCGGGTGGTCCCGACCGGTGTTCGCCGCCCTCGCGGTGGTGTACCTCGCGGCGGGGCTGCTCTACCGGACCCGAGCGACCGAGCCGAACCCGGTCTAGCCGAGCCGCCCGCCCCGCCCGGCCCAGCCCGCCGAGTTCGGCACTTCCGCCCCGCCCCGCACGCCGAGTTCGGCACTTCCGCCCTGACTTCGCGAGCTCAGATCCCGAACTCGGGGCCGAACCAGCGAACTCGGGGCGGGGCCCCGGCCGGCGACCGGGTCAGATGCGCTTCGCCCTGCCGGGACACCTGCTCGCCCGTGTCGTTGACCCCGGTTTGAGCACGTGATCGGGATTGCGGGGTACTCAATGCGAGTCCTGAACCACTCAACCCGAAGGCCCGACCCACTCAACCTGGACCGTTCCACTTCCGCGGAGTTCCGCGCGCCGCCACAGTCGTCGCCATGAGCGATCTGAGCCTGGACCTGGAAGCCGCACGGTCGGCGCAGTCCGCCCTGCACCGGGTCTCGGGCGGGCTGCGCCTCGACCTGCGGCAGTGGGTGCCGAACGTCGGTGCCACCCGGGTGCACACGGCACTGGACGCCTGGGTGTCGTGGATCGCGCAGGACAGCACCACGCTGTCCGCGCGGGTGTGGGCCGACGGTGACGCCGTGCGCGATGCCGCCGCTGCCCTGATCGATGCCGACCGACAGCTGGCCACCGCCGGTGTGGCGGCGGCCCGGTGACCGCGTGGACCCGGGAGGACCCCGGTGCCGGCGATCTGGACGGGTTGGACGCCCTGGTCGACCGGTTGTGTCGGCACCTCGATGCCCTGGTTCAGGCACGCGATCAGGTCGTAGCGGTCGGTCACCATGTCGCGGCGGGATGGACGGGACAGGGCGCGCAGGCGTGGCAGGAGTCGACCACCGCACGGACTCGGCAGCTCACGACCAGCGAGGACCTGACCCGGCGCGGCGCGGAGGCGGTGGCGTTCTACAGCGGGCAGGTCCGGGTGATCCGGTCCCGGGCCTCGATCGTGCACGAGGACATCGCCTTGGCCCGCACCGCCGTACGGCGGGCGACTGAGGAGTGGGACCGGGTCCAGCACGACCCGCTCGCCGACGACTGGGATCGGCGGATGGCGCTGATGGCGGTGCAGCGCACCGAGCAGGAGCTGATCGACGCCGATGCGGTGCTGGATCGACTGGCTCTGGAGCGTCAGGCTCTGGACGACGGGTTGGCCCCGGTGTTGGAGTCGGTGGTCCCGGTGACCTGGTCCGGTGGCGCGCGGGTGACAGCCGAGTATTCGGTGGACGCCTTCGGCCGTGGCATCCCCGGGATGGCCGCATGGGTCGCGGGGCTGCCGGAGGGCGCGCAGGGTGACGCGGCAGCGCGGTGGCTGGTGGGGCAGTTGACCCAGGGCGAGTACGACGCGCTGCTGGCAGCCTGCCCGGAACTGGCCTGCCGGTTGATGGCCGACGACACCACCGGCGCGTTCGCCGTGCAATACCCCGGGTTGGACGCGGCGATCGCCCTGGCCGATCCCGACGCCCGGATCGCCGCGGTGCTGGCCGCGTGTGCAGCGATGACCCCGGAGGAACTCGCGGGGCTGACCCGCGCCTACCCGGGGGTGGTCAACAACCTGGACGGGGTGCCGCTGGCCACCCGGATCGCCGCCAACTGGGTCGCTGTCACCGCGGCCGTGGTCGACGCGAACCGGCGACTGGCGGAGGTGCGCGAACGGATGACACAGCTGGCCACGGGTGCCGGGGCGGACGACCTGACCGAACTCGGCCGGTTGTCCGAGCAGAAGGTGGAGCTGGAAGCGTCGCTTGCCTGGTACGACACGCTGCTGCACGAGCCGGATATCGACACCGTGGATGCCGAGGGCAACCCGATGAAGATGACCGGCCACCACGTGGTGGCCTTCGACCCGGAGACCGGGGTGTTCGGCGAGCTGGTTGGCAATGCCGGGGCACCGAATGTCGCGGTGCTGGTCGGTGGCACCGGGACGAACTTCGTCACCATGTCCGGGCAACGCAGCCGGGCGTGGGAGTTCGTCAGCGCGGCACCACACGACCTAGGGGTGATCACCTATCTCGGTGGCCTAATGCCCCAAGGGGTGCACATCGAGAACCCTCGTGCGAAGCATGCTTTCGAGGCCGTCGACCCCGCCTACGCCAAGACCGCCGGTCCACGCCTGGCGTCCTTCGCCAACGGTGTGCGGGCCGTCACCGGGGCCACGGTCACCGTGGCGGGGCACTCCTACGGCGGATCAGTGGTGGGCGCAGCCGAAGCGCACGGCATGGTGGTCGACCGGATCCTGCACATCGAGTCCGCTGGTGCCGGGCCAAGCATTCATACCCCGGACCAGTACGCCGCCCCGGACACCCCGCGCTACTCCATGACCGCACCCGGCGACGTCATCGGAATCATCCAGGGAACGAGCGTCGGTTCGCTGCTCGGGCACGGTGCCGACCCCGACACCCTGCCCGGCGTCACCCACCTGGAGACCGGCCGGATCGACAGCACCGACCCCACCAGCGAGCTCCTGCAAGGGCCGTCATCCCACAGCCAGGTGTTCACCCCAGACTCCGATGCCTGGAACAACATGTACGCGGTGATGACAGGTGGTGACGTCACCTTGTGGACCGACCCGGATCTCGCGCACGCAACCGGGGCTGTCGACCCGCAGTACACCTACCCGATGCAAGACCCGACGTACGTCCCGCCCACTGCGGATGTGCCATGAGCACCCGCCGTACCGCGACCGCTGGTGCTACCGCGCTGCTCCTGCTCGCGAGTTGCTCGACCGGCCCTTCGCAGGAGATCCGGGTCGGCAACGCCGAACGCTCCTACCGCTACACCGTCACCCTCGCCGACCAGCTGGTCGCCCACACCCGTGAGACCTTCCCGGACCTGACATTCGACCTCAACAAGCAAGCCGGTGCAGACGACTGGGCGGCGTGCACCGACGAGAACTATGTCAACGGCGGGCAACCCGAGGAGTACCTGTGGCGCGCGAGCCGCTACTTGACGATCAGGCCCGCCGACCCGCCCGGTACAGTCCAGTTGATCGAGCCGATCGCGCAGGCCTACCTCGACGCGGGCTGGACGGTTCGCCGGGACAACCGTGACCAGGCCACCTCGCCGTCGTTGAGCCTATTGAAGAACGGGGTATCGATCCGATTCACCGCCCGATCCCTCGACGCCCCACCGGACGAGACGAACACGCTGTACATCCACGTGTACGGCCCCTGCCTGGACTCCCCGAACGACCTCGGCGAATTCGACCGCAACGACCCCGATGCCTACTTCGACGCCCACTGAGGCGGACGGCGACCGCGTGACCAACCGCTCATCGCCGCCCCTGCACGGTCAGTGCCGTCAGCGCCCCGCCCACCAGGCCAGCAGCGCCTCGCGCGCCGCGTCCTCCCCCATCGGCCCGTTCTCCATCCGCAGCTCCAGCAGGTGCCGGTACGCCTCACCGACCTCGCGCCCCGGCCCGATGCCGAGGATCGCCATGATCTGCGTCCCGTCCAGGTCGGGCCGGATCGCCGCGAGCTCCTCCTGCTCCCGCAGCTCGGCGATCCGCTGCTCCAGGTCGTCGTAGGCCTCGGACAGCCGACGGGCCTTGCGCTGGTTGCGGGTGGTGCAGTCCGAGCGGGTCAGCCGGTGCAGCCGTTCCAGCAGCGGGCCGGCGTCGGTGACGTAGCGGCGCACCGCGGAGTCGGTCCAGGCACCGTCGCCGTAGCCGTGGAACCGCAGGTGCAGTTCGACCAGCCGGGACACCTGCTTGATCGTGTTCTTGTCGAAGTGCAGCGCCCGCAGCCGCTTCGCGGTCATCTTGGCGCCGACCACCTCGTGGTGGTGGAAGCTGACGCCGCCGCCGTCCTCGAACCGGCGGGTGGGCGGCTTGCCGATGTCGTGCAGCAGCGCGGCGAGCCGGAGCACCAGGTCGGGGCCGGGCACCGGTCCGTCGGGGCCGGTCTCCAGGGCGATCGCCTTGTCCAGGACGGTCAGCGAGTGCTCGTAGACGTCCTTGTGGCGGTGGTGCTCGTCGATCTCCAGGCGCAGCGCGGGCAGTTCGGGCAGCACCCGGTCGGCCAGTCCGGTGTCGACGAGCACCCGCAGCCCGGCGCGCGGGTCGGCGGACAGCAGGAGCTTGACCAGTTCGTCCCGCACCCGCTCGGCGGAGACGATGCTGATCCGGTCGGCCATGTCGGTGGCGGCGGTGAAGGCGTCGTCGTCGACGGTGAACCCGAGCTGTGCGGCGAACCGGGCGGCCCGCATCATCCGCAGCGGGTCGTCGTCGAATGACTGCCGGGGGTCGACCGGGGTGCGCAGCACGCCACGGGCCAGGTCGCTCAGGCCGTCGAAGGGGTCCACGAAGGTGAGGTCGGGCAGCCGGATCGCCATCGAGTTCACGGTGAAGTCGCGCCGGGACAGGTCGCCGTCCAATGTGTCGCCGAAGGCCACCTCGGGCTTGCGGGAGGTCGGGTCATAGGCGTCGGTGCGGTAGGTGGTCACCTCGACCACCACGTCCTCGCTCTGCTCCCCGCGGCGGCTGCGCTTCTGGGCGCCGATCGTGCCGAACTCGCGGCCGATGTCCCAGTGCGCGTCGCCCCAGCGGGCGAGGATCCGCTCCGACTCGTCGGGGGTGGCGGAGGTGGTGAAGTCCAGGTCGGCGCTGGCCCGGCCCAGGAACGCGTCGCGCACCGGACCGCCGACCAGGGCCAGCTCGTGCCCGGCGGCGCGGAACAGCTCCCCGAGCTCCAGGGCAGCGGGTGCGAGCTCGGCGATCACCGTCAGGGCGCGCTGGCGCAGGACGGCAAGGTTCTGGGATGACTCCGACACGGTGTCCAAGCCTGCCAGATCGATGGTCCGGGGCTGTCGCCGGGGTGGCTTGGCTACAGTGGCCGCATGTCCGAGCCGACCCCCGCCATGCCCCCGGCCGGCATTCCCGCGCCTCCGGGCGGTCACGCGCTGCGGATCGACCCGCGCGGCGCCCGGCCCCGCACGACGTTGCCGGTGGTCGAGGAGACCTCGGCCGGTGGTCTGGTGGTCCGGGTCAGTGGTGGGGTGCACGTCGCCGCGGTGATCGCGCGACGCAATCGGGCCGGTCGGCTCGAGTGGTGCCTGCCGAAGGGTCATCTGGAGGGCACCGAGACCGCCGAGGAGGCGGCCGTGCGGGAGATCGCCGAGGAGACCGGGATCATCGGCACCATCGTGCGTCGGCTCGGGGTGATCGACTACTGGTTCACCGGGGACGACCGCCGGGTGCACAAGATGGTGCATCACTACCTGTTGGGCGCCGTGGGTGGCGAGCTCACCGTCGAGGACGACCCGGACGGCGAGGCCGAGGACGCGGCGTGGGTGCCGGTGTCCGAGCTGCCGTCCCGGCTGGCCTATCCCAACGAGCGTCGACTGGCCGAGACCGCTTCCCTGGTGCTGGCCGACGGGGCATGAGGCACGCTGCCCCGAAGCGCCGATGGGCGGCGCTGCTGACCGTGCTGGTCGCCCTCGGGCTGACCGGCCTGGTCGCCGTCCCCGCCGGTGCCGCGCCGTCCAGTGAGGACCTGCCGGTGGCGGTGAGCCTGGCGGCGATGACGCCGCAGGTGCTCACACCGGGCGAGGACCTGAACGTGACGGTCAGCCTGCGCAACAACGGGGACGAGGAGATCACCTCGCCGCGCGCCTCGGTCCGGATCTACCGCTACCGGATGTCCACCCGGGACCAGCTCGACCAGTGGGCGAGCCGGACCGACACCGGGCCCTACGGCGATGTCGCCGCCACCCAGTCGTTGGACGCGCCGATCCCGCCCGGCGGCTCGGCGACGGTGACGATCACGGTCCCGGCGCGATCGATCGGTCTGTCCCGTACCTCCGACGCCTGGGGGCCGCGCGGTCTGACGGTGGACGTCGGCGACGGGAGCTCCCGGGTCGGGATCGAGCGCAGCTTCCTGCTGTGGAACTCCGACGACGACCTGACGCCGACGCAGGTCGGTGTGCTCACCCCGGTCACCGGACCGGCCGTCACCCCGACCGTGGACGACGATCAGACCGAGGAGCAGGAACCGCAGCCCACGCCGACGTCGTCGGCGGCACCGACCGCGAGCGCCGACCCGGAGCCCTCGTCCGCCGACGCCCCGGAACAGCAGCCCAGCGGCGACCCGACCACCCACGGCGACAGCGCCGAGGTCGGGTTGGACGCGCTGACCGCGTCGGGCGGTCGCCTCAGCCGGCTGCTGCAGGCCACGGCCGGCCACCCCTCGGTGTCCTGGGCGGTCGACCCGGCCCTGCTACGCCAGGTGGCCGACGGCAGCCGTGCCGACCGCGCGTGGGCCGAGGCGCTCACCGCCGCCGGTGCCGACCGTGAGGTGCTGCGTCTGCCGTGGGCCGATCCGGATCTGGCGGCGCTGGCCCATTCCGGCCGGTCCAGCAGCACCGACCTGCTGAGTCAGGCGCTCAGCTCTTCGGCCGCCGCGAGCGACGAGCTCCTGACCGATGCCCCCACCCTGCTGTGGGGGTCGAACCCGGTGCTGGACGAGTCGACTGCGGAGCTGGCAGCCGCCCACGGTGACGGCGCCGCCCTGGTCACCGGCACCGCGTCGATGCCCGCCCGCTCCGACACCGACACACCCTCCGCTCCGACCAACGTGCAGACCGACGGTGGTCAGGTGACGGCCCTGGTCCCCGACGCCACCCTGTCCGAGCTGCTCACCGACCCGAACGCGGTGCAGGCGGGCAGCAGTCCGGCGATCGCCGCCCAGCGCATGCTGGCCGAGACCGCGGTGATCGCCCGGAGCGATGACTCCGGTGGCAGCTACGTGCTGATCACCACCCCGCGGGACTGGAGCCCACAGAGCAGTGCCGCCGACGCCCAGCTGACCGCGCTGGAGTCCGCTCCGTGGGTCCGCACCACCTCGGTCGCCGACATGCTCGCCGCGCAGGACGCCGGGCGGGTGACCAGCAGCGACCGCGCCGACCCGCCCAGCACCGAGCGTGACCCGGCCGAGCTGACCCCGGCCTGGGTGAACGCCCTGGCCACCCAGTGGGAGTCGGCGGAGGACTTCGCCAGCGTGGTCGCCGACCCAGCCGGCCTGCTGCGAGGGCTCGACACCGACGTGCTCGCCCCGCTGTCGGTCGCCTGGCGTGCCGACCCCGACGGCCGCGCCGGTGCGGTCGAGGCGGCCATCGCCCAGGCCACCGCCCGGCAGAGCGGACTGTCGGTGCTGCTGAACGAACAGTTCACCGTCATCAGCTCCTCCTCCCAGATCACCGTGAACGTGCGCAACGAGCTCGATCAGGACGCCACCGTGCGGGTCGAGCTGCGGCCGCAGAAGGGCTGCCTGGAGACCACGCGCTCGCCGCTGGTGTCGGTGAGCGCGAACTCCGAGACCCCGGTCCCCCTCACCCTGCGCGCGACCGCCAACTGCGACGTCGACGTGGACGTGTCGCTGATCGCGGAGAACGGCCGCGAACTGTCCATGCCGCAGACCATCTCGCTGCGGCTGGCCCCCACCATCGAGAGCGTCGGCACCATCGTGGTCGGGGCGCTGCTGTTCGCCGGACTCCTGTTCGGCATCTGGCGGACGGTGCGCCGGGGTCAGACCAACCGCCGCGGAGCACGCGTGCTGGCCGAGGGGTCGGCGCAGGACACGAAGGACGACTGATGACCGCACCCGCTCCCGATCCCGAGAGCGAATCCACCGAGCAGGCTGCCGCGTCCGTCCGGCTCGGCCGCGCCTCGGCGATCATGGCCTCCGGCACCGCGGTGTCCCGGGTGTTCGGCGTCATCAACATCACCCTGCTCGGCTGGGCGATCGGCACCACCACCAACATCGCCGACGCGTTCTCGGTGGCGAACAAGGTGCCGAACACGCTGTATCTGCTGATCGTCGGCGGCGTACTGAACGCGGTGCTGGTGCCGCAGGTGGTGCGCGCGTACCGGCGTCCCGACGGGCAGACCTACGTCGACAAGCTGCTGACCGTCGGTTTCGTGTTCCTCGGTGGCCTCACGCTGGTGCTCACCGTCGCCGCGCCGCTGTGGGTCCGGCTGTACTCCGATTACCCCGACCCGCGCACCACCGCGATCGCCACCGCGCTGGCCTTCTGGTCGATCCCGCAGGTGTTCTTCTACGGGGTCTACTCCCTGCTCGGGCAGGTGCTGAACGCGCGCGGGTCCTTCGGGCCGTACATGTGGGCACCGGTGGTCAACAACCTGGTGTTCATCGCCGGGATCCTGGTGTTCTCCCGGATGTTCGGCAGCATCGAGCAGGCCACCGACCTCGACTCCTGGTCGACCGCGCAGACCGTGGTGCTCGGCGGTTCGGCCACCCTCGGCATCGTCGCGCAGGCCCTCATCCTCCTGGTCCCGCTGTACCGCAGCGGCTTCCGCTACCGCCCGCGCTGGGGCCTGCGGGGCTCCGGACTCGGTTCGGCGGGACGGGTCGCGACCTGGACCTTCGCCGGGCTGCTGGTCGGGCAGATCGGTGTACTGGCGGTGAGTGTGGTCGCCAGCGCGGTGCCGAAGGACCTGAACCTGGCCGGGAACGCGATCTACGACCGGGCGTTCCTGATCTTCATGCTCCCGCACTCGCTGGTGACCGTGTCACTGGCCACCGCGCTGTTCACCCGGCTCTCGGCCAAGGCGGCGGCCGAGGACACCGCTGCCGTCCGCGCGGACTTCTCCCTCGGTCTGCGCACCGTCGGGCTCTTCACCGTGCTGGGTACCACCGGGATCGCGGTGCTGGCGTACCCGCTCAGCCGCCTGCTGATCGTCGGTCAGCCGGATGCCGCGGTCCACGCACTGGCTCAGGTCGTGGTGCCGATGGTGCTCGGGCTGACCGGCTTCGGTGTCTGGTCGCTGTGCCAGCGGGTGTACTACGCCTACCAGGACGCCCGATCGATGTTCCCAATCCAGGTCGTGATGGCGGTGATCGTGATCGTCGGCACCCTGGTCGGACGCCTCGTCCTGGACCCGGCCTACTGGGTGGCGACCGCCGCCGCGTCGATGGCGCTGTCCTACTGGGTCGGTGCCGGGATCGCGATGCTGGCGCTGCGGCGCCGGCTGCGCGGCATCGACGGCCGTCGGGTGCTGCAGGTGCACGTCAAGGCCCTGATCGCCGCCGTACTCGCGGGCGGTTCCGGGCTCGGTCTGCTGGCGGCGCTCGGCCCGGTGCGTGGTTTCGGGGACGCCCTGCTCGCCTGCGTGCTGGGCGGGATCCTGATGGCGGGGATCTACCTCGCGGTGCTCCTGCTGCTCCGGGTCACCGAACTGCGCTCGGCCGTCGCGCCGGTGCTGCGCCGACTCAAGCGCTGACGGCCCCGCCACCGCACCGCGCACGGGTGCGCTGGCTAGCATGGCCCGCAACGACGACCCGGCGATCATCGAGGAGGACCCCGCGTGGCACAGCAGCGCCCCGGCACCTCCCCCGGTGGCGCCCGACGCGGCTCCATCGGTGCGACCGTCGGGGGTCGCTACCGGCTCGACCGTCCCCTGGTGCCCGAACTGCCCGGCGCCGAACCGTGGTCGGCCACCGACACGATCCTCGACCGTCCGGTCCGGGTCGACCTGATCTCGGGCCCCCGGACCGCTTCCGCCCTCGACGCCGCGCGCCGCGCCGCCCTGGTCACCGAGCCGCGTCTGGCCCGGATCCTCCAAGTGGCCCAGGACGGCGAGCTGGGCGTCATCGTCAGCAACCAGGTCGACGGTCGGTCGCTCGCCGACCTGGCAGCCGCGGGCCCGCTGGTCCCGGAGCAGGCACGCGCCATCGTCGGGGAGGTCGCCGCCGCCCTGGAGGAGGCGCGACGCCGGGGCCTGCACCACCTCGCCCTGCGCCCCGGCGCCGTCGTCGTCACCCCCGCCGGTCGGGTCATCGTGCGTGGCCTCGCCGTCGACGGCGCTCTGATCGGACTGGCCGACACCCGGGCGCACGCCGCCAGCCGCCGGGACGCGATCGATCTGATCCGCCTGCTCTACGCCGCGCTCACCGGATACTGGCCCGCCCCGCCGACCAGCACGGGTGCCGTGCCCACCTTCGCCGAATGGTCGGGTTCGGACGCCGCGGCCCCGCAGGCCGAACCGGAGACCGGGCTCCCCGACGCGCCCACCACCGGCACCGGTTCCACCCCACCCGCCGAGCTGGTCCCCCAGGTCCCGGCCGACCTGGACACCCTGTGCGCCGTCACCCTCGGGCCGCACGAGGACGGGCCGCACAGCCCCGGCGAGGTGGTGCGCGAGCTGGAGCCGTGGCGCGCGGTGCACGCCGAGGAGCTGTTCCGTGCGGCCGACTCCGGACGGTGGCCATCGGTCGGGTCCTCCACGGGCTCGACGACGGCAGCCGGGTCCACGGCCTTCGCACCGGTGAAGCCCGCCGGTGCGGCTGGTGTGGGTGGGATGGTCAGCGGCGGTGCTGGTGCCGCCGCTGGCTCGGCCTCTGCCGTCGGCTCGACCGCTGTTGCTGGCTCGACCGCCTCCGTTGCGGACAGCGGGGAGGCCCGGGCGAGGGAGACCACGGCACAGGCCGACGCCGCCGTGGCCGAGGACGAGTCCCCTGCCTCGACGCCCTCATCCGGTGACGACGCCCCGACGCCGACGACACCCACCCCCCTGGCCTCCGACGACGACACCGGGCTGAGCTGGATCCTCCCTGCCCCGGACGACGCCTCCGCCGCGACCTCGGCGAGCGCCGCCCCGACGCCGGTCTGGCCGACGATGCGCCCGGACGACGAGCCGTTCACCGCTGCGGTCACGGCAGCCGAATCCGCCCCAGCGCTGGTCGCCCCCCAGTCGGCCCCGGCCCCCGCAGTGGCGGACCCCGAGCCAGCCCCGGAGAGCGCCCGTCCCGCCGCGGCCCGCCCCACCGCGGCACCCGAGCGCACACCGGACCCGCCGAACAGCGCCCCCGCCTCGACCCCGGCCACACCCGATCTGGACCCGGCCGCACCCGATCCGGACCCGGCCACCGGCGACGACACCCAGGGCTCGGCATCCGTCGACCCGGAACCCGCCCCCTCCGACGCCGCATCGCCGACTCCTCCCGAGCCCGGCCCCCCGACCGCCGAGACGCCGACTCCGGCCTCCGCCCCTCCGACGGGAAGCTCCACGATGACCGACCAGCAGAAGCCCACCCCGGACGACGGCACCGACGCCGAGTCGACCACCCCGGCCCAGGGCACCGCCCCCGCCCCGGGCGGCTCACCCGCACGGCAGTCGATCCGCGCCTCCTTCGGCTCGGGTGAGGGTGCCGGTGCACGACGCCCGGGCACCCCGCCGCCCGCGATCCCGCCGCGCACGCCGGGCCGTCAGGCCTCCAGCGCCGCTGCGGGCACGACCGGCGCAGCTGCTGCGGGCACGGCCGGCGCAGCCGCTGCCTCTGCCGCACCGGCTTCCGCCGGGCCCACCGGCACCACGGCAACGGGCGCTGCGAGCGGAACCACCGCCGCGCGGCCGGTCGACACATCCGGCCCGGCCGCGACCTCCGCCTTCCCCGCGACCACCAGCGGCACCGCCCCCTCGGCCGGTGGTGCCGGATCCGGCGGCGACACCCCCGACTGGGGTCTGCCGTTCGACCCCGAGTCCCGGCAGCCCCGCCAGCCCCGGCACCAGTTCGACCCCACCCGGTGGGTGCTCGGACTGGTCGGCGTCGGCATCGTCGTCGCCCTGGTGATCGCCATCGGCAACGTCACCCGGCCCTGGGGCGAGGGCGGTGGCAGCAACGACGCGGCCGCCACCCCGAGCGCGCAGGCCACCGCCGCACCGACCGAGGCACCCGCCGCACCCGCCGAGGAACCGGCACCGGCAGCGCCCGCGGTGGTCCCGACCATCGCGGGGGTCACCACCATCGACCCGTCGGACGGCGACGGGGAGAAGGAGGAGCTGATCCCGCGGATCTGGGACGGCGACCCGAACACCGCCTGGTACACGCACACCTACAACCGGCCCGACTTCGCCGGGTTCAAGAACGCGGTGGGCATCGCCATCACTCTGGCCGAGCCCGCCACGGTCACCTCCGTCACCTTGGAGGTGAACGGTTCCGGCGGCAATGTCGAGGTCCGTGCCACCGACGCCGCCAACCCCACCGCGGGGGACGTGCTGACGGCGGGCCCGTTGAACGGCCACACGGTGCTGACCCTGAGCCAGCCGACCGAGACCCAGAGCCTGGTGCTGTGGTTCACCTCGCTGGCGCAGACCCCGGACGGCAAGAACCGGATCGAGATCTCCGAGCTGTCGGTCCAGTAGGTCCGGGAACACCCGGCACCCGCGCACTGTTCTTCCCCACGTCTTCGCAGCAGTCCCTCGAGAGGTAGTCCCGTGACCGAGACCCCCATCCGCGACATCGTCATCGTCGGCTCCGGCCCCGCCGGTTACACCGCCGCCGTGTACGCCGCCCGCGCCGGCCTGGCCCCGCTGGTGATCGCCGGATCGGTGACCGCCGGTGGCGCGCTGATGAACACCACCGAGGTGGAGAACTTCCCCGGTTTCCCGGCCGGGATCATGGGTCCGGACCTGATGGAGGCCATGCAGCAGCAGGCCGAGAAGTTCGGCGCCGAGGTGGTCTGGGACGACGCCACCGAGCTGCAGCTGGACGGTCCGGTGAAGACCGTGACCACCGCCGGGGGCGACGTGGTCCAGGCACGCGCGGTCATCCTGGCCACCGGGTCGGCGTACCGGCAGCTCGGCCTGGACGACGAGTCCCGGCTGTCCGGCCGTGGCGTGTCCTGGTGCGCGACCTGCGACGGGTTCTTCTTCCGTGACCAGGACATCCTGGTGATCGGCGGCGGTGACTCGGCGGTCGAGGAGGCGACGTTCCTGACCCGGTTCGGCAAGTCGGTGACCATCGTGCACCGCCGCGACGAGCTGCGGGCGTCCAAGATCATGGCCGACCGTGCCAAGAACGACCCCAAGATCCGCTTCGCCTGGAACTCCGAGGTCGCGGCGATCCACGGCGAGGACAAGGTGACCAGCGTGACCCTGCGCGACACGGTCACCGGTGCCGAGCGCGAGGTCGGCGCGACCGGTGTGTTCGTGGCGATCGGCCACGTGCCGCGCACCGAGCTGCTGCACGGCCAGGTGGACCTGGACGAGAACGGCTACATCCTGGTCGAGGGCCGCTCCACCCGCACCAACCTGCCGGGTGTCTTCGCCTGCGGCGACGCGGTGGACCACATCTACCGGCAGGCCATCACCGCCGCCGGCTCCGGTTGCTCGGCGGCTCTGGACGCCCAGCACTACCTGGCGGCACTGGCCGACGCCGACCCGCTGTCCCCGGAGCAGATCCCGGCGGCGGTCGACGAGCTCGGTGCCGACGAGGTGACCGAGGACGACGCTCGTCGTGCCGAGGTCGCCGGCGCCGTCGCCATCGCCGAGGGCTGAGTGCCATGACGCTGCCGGCGGTCTCGGAGTCCACCTTCGACACAGAGGTGCTCGGCTCCGAGCTGCCGGTGGCCGTCGACTTCGGCGCGGACTGGTGCGCCCCGTGCCGCGCCGTTCGGCCGGTGCTGGACGAGCTCGCCACCCGTTACGAGGGTCGGCTCCGGATCGTCACCGTCGACACCGAGGCGGAGCAGGAACTGGCCGCGCGCTACGGCATCGTGTCCATCCCGACGCTGTACGTCTTCCACCAGGGCGAGTTGCTGCGCACCATCCCCGGTGCCCGGACCAAACTCGAGTACACCGCCGAGTTCGACGCCGCGCTGGCCGAGGCCGCCACGTTCTGACCCGCGTCGGAACCGTGAACGTCCGGCGCGCCGACCGTGGACGCCCCGCCGCTCACTGGACTCGGCGTGCCACACTCGGGGAATGACCGCAGAATCGCGGCCCGGCGAGCAGACGTCGGGCCCCCTCCCGACCTCAGCAGCCAACGGCACGCGACTCGACCGGTGGATCGGCTCCTACGCCGACCGCACGCACGGGATGCGCGCCTCCGAGATCCGCGCCCTCTTCGCCGTCGCGAACCGGCCCGAGGTGGTGTCCCTCGCCGGTGGCATGCCCTGCCTGGACGTCCTGCCGATGGACGACCTCGCCGACCTGGCCCAGCGGGTGGTCGCCACCCGAGGCACCGTGGCCCTGCAGTACGGCTCCGGCCAGGGCGACGAGGGCCTGCGCGAGCAGATCCTCGACGTCATGCGCCTGGAGGGCATCCAGGCGCACCCGGACGACGTCGTGGTCACCACCGGCTCGCAGCAGGCGCTCGACCTCGTGACCAGGCTGTTCATCAACCCGGGCGATGTCGTCGTCGCGGAGGCACCGTCCTATGTCGGCGCGCTCGGCGTGTTCCGGGCCTACCAGGCCGACGTGGTGCACGTCCCGCTGGACGCCGACGGGCTGATCCCCGAGGCGCTCGAGACCACCCTCGCCGACCTCGAACGCCAGGGTCGCCGGGTCAAGTTCCTGTACACGGTGCCGAACTTCCACAACCCGGCCGGTGTCACCCTCTCGCTGGAGCGTCGACCGCGGGTCCTGGAGATCTGCGCCCGCTACGGCGTCCTGGTCCTGGAGGACAACCCCTACGGGCTGCTCGGCTTCGAGAACGACCCGCTGCCCGCGATGCGCTCGATGGACGAGGACGGGGTGATCTACCTCGGGTCGTTCTCCAAGACCTTCGCCCCCGGCTACCGGGTCGGATGGGCGGTCGCGCCGCACGCCGTGCGCGAGAAGCTGGTGCTGGCCAGCGAATCGGCGATCCTCAGCCCGTCCAACGCCTCGCAGCTCGCGATCAGCGCCTACCTGTCCACCCACGACTGGGTCGGCCAGATCAAGCAGTTCCGCGAGCTGTACCGCGAGCGACGGGACGCGATGATCGGGGCGCTCGCCGAGCACCTGCCCGACGCCACCTGGACGGTGCCGGACGGCGGGTTCTACACCTGGGTCAAGCTCCCGGACGGCCTGGACGCCAAGGCGATGCTGCCGCGTGCCGTCACTGCACGGGTCGCCTACGTGCCCGGCACTGCCTTCTACTTCGATGGGCAGGGCACCGACCACATGCGCCTGTCGTTCTGCTACCCGACCCCGGAGCGCATCCGGGAGGGTGTCCGGCGGCTGGCCGGCGTCGTGCAGGGTGAGAGCGAGCTGGTGTCGCTGTTCGGCACCGGTGGCGGCACCCGTGGTGACAGCGTGCAGTTCCCCGGCCCCGACCTGGCCTGAGTTCCGGTCGGCCCTTTTCGATCTCGGAGGAGTTCCGTGCCCCCCGCACTTCCCGCCAGTCCCCGTGTCGTCGTCCTCGCCGGGGGTCTGTCCCACGAGCGTGACGTGTCGATCCGCTCCGGACGCCGGGTCGCCGACGCGCTGCGCACCGCGGGCGTCGACGTCACCGTGCACGATGTGGACGCCGATCTGGTCCCCGCCCTCGCCGACACCCGCCCGGACCTGGTCTGGCCCCTGCTGCACGGCGCGTCCGGCGAGGACGGGTCGGTGCGCGATGTCCTGGAGCTGCTCAACCTGCCCAGCGTCGGCACCGGGCCGCGGGCCAGCCGGATCGCCTGGTCGAAGCCGATCGCCAAGACCTCGGTGACCCGCGCCGGTCTGGCGACCCCGGAATTCGTCACGCTGCCGCAGTCGCTGTTCCGGGAGCTGGGCGCCAACCGGATCCTGGACGCAGTGGTGGCGAAGCTCGGGCTGCCGCTGGTGGTCAAGCCGTCCCGCGGTGGCTCGGCGCTCGGTGTGACCCTGGTGCAGTCGCCGGAGGACCTGCCCCGCGCCATGGTCGCCTGCTTCGCCTACTCGGACACCGCACTGATCGAACGGGCGGTGCAGGGCACCGAGGTCGCGGTCAGCGTGGTGGAGCTGGATGGCGAGCCGGTCGCTCTGCCCGCCGTCGAGGTCGTCACCGAGGGCACCTACGACTATGACGCCCGGTACAACCCGGGTCGCACCGAGTACTTCGCACCGGCCCGTCTGTCCCCGGAGCTGGCGGACAAGGCCGCCGAGGTCGCGGTGGCCGCGCACCGGGCTCTGGGACTGCGCCACCTGTCCCGTACCGATCTGATCATCGACGGCGACGGGCAGCCCTGGTTCCTGGAGGTCAACGTCGCCCCGGGCATGACCGAGACATCTCTCTTCCCGCAGGCAGCTGAGGCGGGTGGGCACGACCTGCCCACGCTCTACCGGCGGATCGTCGAGGACGCCCTCGGCACCCGCTGAGCTGCTGACACGCAGGAGGCCCCCACGGATCACCGCGGGGGCCTCCTGCTGTTTCGGTGGTGCGAGCCCGCACCCCGGCCGTCAGCTCTTCAGGATGCCCGGATCGTCCGGCGCCAGGCTGGCCAGGATGCGGTTGAGGTCCTGTACCGAGGCGAACTCGACGGTCAGCTTGCCGCGACTCTTGCCCAGATCCACCTTCACCCGGGTCTCGAACCGGTCGGACAGCCGTCCGGCGAGGTCGTCCAGCGCCTCGTTCCGGATGCCGGCCCGCGGCGCGCGCTTGCGCTTCACCACGCCGTCCTCGGAGCCGAGGGCGACGATCTCCTCGACCGCCCGGACCGACAGCCCCTCGGCGACGATCCGCTGCGCCAGCCGCTCGATCGCGGCGCCGTCGCTCAGACCCAGCAACGCACGGGCGTGCCCCGCGGAGAGGACACCCGCGGCGACCCGACGCTGCACCAACGGGGGCAGGCGCAACAGGCGCAGGGTGTTGGAGATCTGCGGCCGCGAACGATGGATCCGGGCAGCCAACTCCTCGTGCGTGCACCCGAAGTCGTCCAGTAGCTGCTGGTACGCGGCGGCTTCCTCCAGCGCGTTCAGCTGGGAGCGGTGCAGGTTCTCCAGCAGCGCGTCCCGCAGCAGGTCCCCGTCCTCGGTGTCCCGGATGATCGCGGGGATCGTGTCCAGCCCGGCCTCCTGGGTCGCACGCCACCGGCGCTCCCCCATGATCAACTCGTAGCCGTCACCGACCGGTCGCACCACGACCGGCTGCAGCACCCCGACCTCCTGGATGGACCCGACCAGCTCGGCCAGCGCCTCCTCGTCGAAGACCGTGCGCGGCTGCTGCGGATTCGGTCGGATCGACGCGACCGGCAGCGCCGCGAAACTCGCTCCCGGCACCGGAACAAGGCTCTGACCAGCAGCTTCGCTCGAATCTGAGACGGTTGCGGTGGCCTTCGCCGCCGCATCGGCCTGGGCGGTGCCCTCGTCGGTCGAACGGTCCGGGAAGAACACGTCCACCGGGCGTGCCGCACCGTCCGGCCGGATGTCTGCGGTGGGGATCAGGGCACCCAGCCCTCGGCCCAACCCGCGTCGCTTCTCGCTCACTCGCCCTCCTCCTGTGCCGTGCCGGACACACCCCGGTCGGCGAGTTCTCGTGCCGCTTCCAAGTACGCCAGCGCGCCACTCGACGACGGATCGTAGGTCATCACGGTCTGCCCGTAGGAGGGCGCCTCCGACACGCGGACCGAGCGCGGGATCGTCGTGTTCAACGTCAACGCCGGGAAGTGCTCCCGCACCTCCTGCGCGACCTGCTGCGCCAGATTGGTACGACCGTCGTACATGGTGAGCAGGATCGTGGACACGTGCAGGCCCTTGTTCAGGTGTGCCTGGATCAGTTCGATGGACTTGAGGAGCTGGCTCAGGCCCTCCAGCGCGTAGTACTCGCACTGGATCGGGATCAGCACCTCATCGGCCACGACGAATGCGTTGACGGTCAGCAGACCCAGGCTTGGTGGGCAGTCCACCAGCACGTAGTCGATCCGCGACTCGCCGCGCTCCACCCGCTGCTCCAGGTAGGCGTGCAGCGCATTGCGTAGCCGGGTCTCCCGTGCCACCAGCGAGACCAGCTCGATCTCCGCGCCCGACAGGTCGATGGTCGCCGGCACGCACCACAGGTTGTCCAGCCCCGCGGCCGGCGCGACCGCGGTCTCCAGCGCGGCACCGTCGACCAGCACGTCGTACACGGACGGAACGCCTGCGTGGTGGTCCACTCCGAGCGCCGTCGAGGCGTTGCCCTGCGGGTCGTTGTCGATCACCAGGACGTTGAGCCCGGACTTCGCCAGTGCCACAGCCAGATTGACGGTGGTCGTGGTCTTGCCGACGCCGCCCTTCTGGTTCGCCACCGTGATCACCCGGGTGTGATCCGGGCGCGGGAACGCGCGGCCGGTCAGTTGGATCCGACGGCTGGCGTCGACCCTCAGTTCAGCGAGCAGCGGGGTGTCATCGTCCGCAGGCGGCAAGGAGGCCACGATCGCCGCGCGACGGCGCTCATCGTCCGTGGTCGCGCCCGCGCCCGGCCAGCTCAATTCGTCGCTCACCGGCGTGACCCCTTCTTTGTTCGACGGCCCGATGTTTCCCGTGAAACGACCGGCTTGCCCGCACTCTCCTTGGACGCCACGACGACGGTGGTCGGCTCCAGACCGTCCAGGGTCGGCGCGGTCTCGATCCGCACCGCTCCCCCGCCGTACCTGGCCAGCACATCAGCGCCCTCAGCGACTTCCTCCCCCGCACGGCCGCCCTTCAACGCGACCAGCTCACCGCCCACGCGAAGCAAGGGCATCGTCCACGGGTACAGCTTGGCAAGCGCCGCCACCGCACGGGCCGTCACGACGTCCGCCTGCAACGTGCCCACCTGTTCCTCGGCCCGACCGCGCACCACTCGCGCATTCGAGAGGTCCAGCTCCGCGATGACCTCGGAGAGCCAATCGGTGCGACGCTCCATCGGCTCCAGCAACACGACCTCGGCGTCCGGCCGCATCGCCGCGATCACCACCCCCGGCAAGCCCGCACCCGAGCCCACGTCCACGATCAGCCCGGTGCTGGGCAGGAACGGGACGACAGCCGCCGAGTTCACCAGGTGCCGCTCCCACAGCCGGCTGACCTCGCGCGGACCCACCAGGCCCCGGAGAACCCCCTGGTCAGCCAGCAGATCGTGGAAACCCGACACCGCGCCCCAGGAGTCGCCGAACAGCTCCGGGAGGCGCGGGTCGCCGTCCAGCGGGTCGGGCACGACCACCTCAGCCGAGCCGTCCACCCGAGCCGCCGACGTCGCCTCTCCCCGCCTCTCCCCGCCATCCCGCGGCGGTCTGCCAGGCGTGGTGTTCGGACGCACAGAGGACTCCTGCTCTCGTTGCTGCGACGGTGTGCGCCGCGGATCGCTGTGCGACCCGGTCCGGCTCACTGGCTCGGGACAACGGTACCCCGGTGCACTGACGGGATGGCGCCGCGTGGGTCGCGTGCGGTGGGTCGTCGCAGGCTCGCACGCATGGGTGGCCACGTCGTCGGACGCGGGCCTCACGAGGTTGTTTCCCGTGAAACGCGTCGCCCTGGTCGGCGTCTGGCGGCAGGGCGAGGCGCACACCCCCTGGGCAAGGGTGCGCATTGCCGCCAGGACGTGGCCGGGCTGTTCGGTGGCGGAGGTGCGCGCCGAACCGGAGGCGACCGCGAACCCGGTAAGCCCAGATACTCACGGCGTGCGCTCGACGGCAGCACATGATGTGCGCCAAGAGGATCCTCGCGGGAGATGCGCCACCTTCGGCGCAACATCGCGTCGACACCCACGCCGCGTCGATGTGCCGCGCCCTACGGGCTCCCGCACCATGGCCCCAGCCGCGGGTGACGTACGCCTCGCGGTTTCGTGCCGATCGCACCGACACCGTTCGAGCGCCTCCGCGCTGTGGGGCGGCGATTCGCCCGGACTGCGCCACCCACTCGGCCGTCATGGACGAGGGCGCGGTCTATGACGCAATGCCCGCACCATCGCCACGTCCACCGGCGCAGCTCCCCCTGCGGCTACCCGCATGTTTCCCGTGAAACCGCGCCGCATCCCTGACACCAGCCGGGCACTCCGGTTTCCCGTGAAACATCAGGTCCCGGCCAATGCTTCGTAGCGCAAGACTGACATGCCAGGTCGCAACCCGCGCGAGGCGCATCATGCCCACCGGCGCGACGGTACCCGCCTGGCCCGCCTGGCCGTCGCCGCGGGCAATCGGGGTGTCCGCTCGCCTCCCGCTGCGGGGCACGAGCAACACCAAGCGCGTCTTGCCCACTGAGGCAGTCGCGGTCGTCCGTCTGGTGGAGCGCGCAATCCGCATCCCGAGTCGGCCCCGCGTGCAGGTCCTTGCGGTCCGGCCTTGGGCTGAACGGGCGGTCGAGTGGGCCGACAACCCGCCCATCAGCCGGTCTTCGACGCGAGCGAGCCTCGCAATCGAAGAAGCGGCGGTGGGTTCTGAGAACAGCGGTACCCAAAACGAGACGGCGCCCACTCCACACACGGCTTGGTCCGACGACGCCCGTCCGCAAACCACCATAGAAGCTCTGCGGGCCGGCGAGAATGACCGCTCCGCTCCCCTGGTTCAGAGCCCACGACCGGTCTCACCATCCCCCGTACCCCATGGACCCACCACCCGCGGCGTACGGCTGCGATTCAAGCCTCACGTCCCGCGCCCCCGTCCACGTTCACGCCCACGTCACCCCGACGGTCCACGGTCCACGGCTCTGAGCTCGGCACTCAGAGCTCGCCGTTTGGCCCTCAGAGCTCGCCGTTTGGCCCTCAGAGCTCGCGGCTTGGCACGCAGGGCTCGGAACTCGGGGCTTGGCACGCAGAGCTCGGGGCTCAGAGCTCGGGGCTTGGCACGCAGGGCTCGGAACTCGGAGCTCGGCACGCAGAGCTCGGGGCTCGGGGCTCGGGGCTCGGGGCTCGGGGCTCGGGGCTCGGGGCTCACTATCCACGGTGGCGGCGGAGTTCGAACTCATCATCCGCCGACTCAGACGAGCGACCGCCCGCAGCCCAAGCGTTGCATCAGGCCTCACCTGGTGCCGGGGGTCACCGCCATCCCGCCTCTACGCCTGGCCGCCCCCACAACCCTCGCATGGGTGAGGCGGCCCCAGCTCCCTGGCTAGCCGCCCGTGACCCCCTGGGCGGGGACGACGGCGGCGGCGGGGTATCGCGTGACGCCTGTTTCCCGTGAAACACGCGACCGCCTCACTCCCGTGTTGGTCCCCGTGAAACACGTGACACCCTCGCCCCCACCTTCGTCTCGCGTGAGCACGCAACCCACTCGTCGCCGCCGACCGGAAGCCTGTCGATGGCCTACAGGAGACGGGTTTGCCACTCCGTCCTGGCCTGGCTGCGATCGCCGCCATTGCGACCGCCGCCGCCGCCCACTCCAACTCCCAGCCCTGGCACCACCCTCCCGACTCTCACAGCCTGTCGCCCCAGGCCGGTGAGCCGCCCGAGCCGCCAACGACTGGCGCCGAACACGGAGCGAACCGGGGCTCATGTGCAGTTGATGGTGACGACCGGCGATCAGAATCCCACCGGACACCGACCTCTGACGCGCCGCACCCAACGGTCCGTAGCCGCATTCCGACACTGGTGAGCCGACCCAGCGGCGCCCCGGCCACCACCACCGCACCCCTGCGCCGTGTCACCGCCACCGCCACGATGCTGCAACACGCCGACGCGTCTCGTGCGCACGACCGTCGCCCTTCATCAACCACCAGCGAGCACCGCGCCCACCGGCGGCCGGTCCCACTCCTCCACGGCTGCCAGCCCCCGGGCCCTCCTCCCGCACACGTCGACCAGTCGGATGAGCCGCACCCAGCACGATCGCAACATCCGAATGACGCTCCTCGTCAGACCGCCGCCGACCGGGACACCCACGCCGTGGAAAGTCGGGCACTGAGGACAGCGCTCCGGGTCACCGCTCGACGCTCCGCCGGCGGGCCCGAACACAGTTCCTCGCACGTGCGACTAATTCACCAGGAGCCATCCTCCGGGCCTCGCCGACAACACGAGAGGCCGTCCCGAATCCGGAACGGCCCCTCGTCAACTCCAGCGGAACGCCTCTCAGCGTCCACTCCCCCGTCTCACGGGGTCACTTCGCGCGGATCACCACATACCGCGACGGCTCCACGCCCTCCGAGTCGGAGCTCAACCCGGCAGCGGCGACCGCGTCGTGCACGACCTTGCGCTCGAACGGGTTCATCGGCTCCAGCGACTCGTCGGCCCCGGACTCCTTGACCCGAGCGATCGCGGCCTCGGCGAGCGACACCAACTCGGCCTTGCGCTCTCCGCGGTACCCGGCGACGTCCAGCATGAGCCGCGACCGGTCACCGGTCTTCGCCTGGACGGTGAGTCGGGTCAGCTCCTGCAGAGCGTCGAGCACCTCGCCGTCCTTGCCGACCAGACGCCGCAGCGCCCGCTCGGCACCCTCGTCCGCCACGATCTCCACGGAGGCCCGGCCGTTGTCGACGTCGATGTCGATGTCACCGTCCAGGTCCGCGATGTCGAGCAGCTCCTCGAGGTAGTCGGCGGCGATCTCGCCCTCCTCCTCCAGCCGGGAGGTGGCGGCGCTGACGTCGGGTGCCTCACTCGGTGTGGTCATCTCAACTCCTGTGTCGTGTCGCGCCCGACCGGCGCGGAGGTGATGGGCGGGCGAACCCGCGGGAACAGCCGGGGGTCAGGAACCCTTGCGCTTCTTCGCTGCTCGAGGTGCCGGGGTGGAGCCGTCGGCGTTCGGGTCGAACTCGTCCGGCTCAGCGTCGGACACCGGCGCGGCGGAGGCCTTCGGTGCGGCGGCGGGCTTCCCGGACTTCGCGGCACCAGACTTCGGAGCGGCCCCGGACTTCGGCGCGGTCCCGGAGGTGGCGGCGGACTTCGGCGCGGCGCCGGACTTCGCCGTGCTCGTCTTGCCGGAGGTCAACGCTCCGGAGTCGTCGACGGCCGTCGGGGTCACGGGCGGCAGCTCCGGCACACCGGCCGGACCCTTCTTCTTGGCCCGGGCCTTGCCCACCGGCTGCTGACGCTGACCACTGACCGGCCGCGCCTCCTCGATGCCGGGGACGCCACCCTCGTCGGTCAGCACGTCGCCACGGGCGGCAGCCTTCTTCGCCTTGCGTGCCTTGAGCGCGAGCTCGGCCTGCGAGCCGGGGGCCGGCATCCGGCGGATCGTGTAGAACTGCTGGCCCATGGTCCACAGGTTGGTGGTGGTCCAGTAGATCAGCACACCGATCGGGAAGTTCACGCCGGAGAAGGCGAAGATCAGCGGGAAGACGTACATCAGCATCTTCTGCTGCTGCGCCATCGGGCCTTCGAGGGCGGCCGGCGGCATGTTCTTCATCGTCAGCTGACGCTGGGTGGTGAAGGTGGTCACCGACATCGCGACGATCAGGATGACCGTGACGATCCGGATGTGCAGCGCCTGCGACCCGTCGCCGAAGGCGGCGGCGTTCATGAAGGTGCCGGACAGCGGAGCGCCGAACACCGAGGCGGACTCGGCCTGGCCGGCGACGCTCTGCGTGATCGGGCCGACGGAGTCACGGCTCCAGGTGCCCGCGGCGATCTGCGGCAGCGAGTTCAGCACCCGGAACAGGGCGAAGAAGATCGGGGACTGCGCCAGGATCGGCAGGCAGGAGGCGAAGGGGTTGGTGCCGTGCTTGCGGTACAGCTCCATCGTCTCGCGGCTCATCGCCTCGCGGGACGCGGGGTCGGTCTTCCCCTTGTACTTCTTCTGGATCTTCTGCATCTCCGGCTGGACCAGCTGCAGGCCGCGCTGGGCCTTGATCTGCCGGAAGAACAGCGGGATCAGGATGATCCGCATGACGATCACGAGGCCGACGATCGACAGCCCCCAGGCAGCACCGCCCGCCGGGTCGAGGCCGAGGAACTCGAACGCCTTGTGGAAGGCGTACATGATCCAGGCGACCACGACCATGATCGGGTACAGCAGGCCGTCGAACCAGCTCATGACAGGGCTTCTCCAGGGATCAGTGCGCGGCGGTGGCCGCGTCGTGCGAGTGTCGTCGGTGACCGACAGGTGGAACGTCGTCGACGCCGCCCGGGTTCCAGGGGTTGCACCGCAGCAACCGCCAGGCGGCCATCGCACCGCCCCGGAACACCCCGTGCCGCTCGATCGCGGTCACGGCGTAGGACGAACAGGACGGGTAGAACCGGCAGGTCGGCGGCGTCATCGGGGAGATGAACCGCTGGTAGCCGCGGACCAGGAGCACCAGGAGGCGCCGCGGTGCGCGCAGGACGCTGGTCACGCCGCACCCCGTTCGACCAGGCGGCGGCCGGCGGTGCGCAGCGCACCGTCCAGATCACGACCCAATCCGGCGTAGTCGGCGTCGGCGGCTGGACCGAGCGCGCGGATCACCAGGTCACTGCCCTGGCCGACGGCGGCCATTCGGTCGGCCATCAGTGCCCGCAGCCGGCGCTTGACCCGGTTGCGGACCACCGCGTTGCCGACCGCCTTGGACACGACGAAACCGACCGCCGGACCAGGTCCGGGGTCGGTTCGCGTCACGAGGTGCACCACGAGCGTGTTCCGCCCGGCGCGTGCACCAGTGCGGACGGTCCGCTCGAACTGAGCGGACTGGCGCATCCGGTGCTCGGCAGGCAGCACCGCAGCTGTGGTGTCAGGCCGACAGCTCGGAGCGGCCCTTACGGCGCCGCGCCGCGAGGATCGCGCGACCCGCACGGGTCCGCATCCGCAGACGGAAGCCGTGGGTCTTCGCCCGGCGCCGGTTGTTCGGCTGGAAGGTGCGCTTGCTCACGATGGTCTCCAGTTACTTCGCTGCATCGGCCGCGATCACGGCCAAGGTTCTCGGGTGCCTCGGACTCGACTGCTCCGCTCCGCATCTGCGAAATCACCGGCGTACGGGCGCGCCAGCAGGAGCCATCAGAAGGCTGGTCAACGCTACGTCCTCCACGCGCGCGGGTCAAACCCGTGCTATCCGCGCAGGTCCCACGATCACGCGGGACTTCAGCCCTTCCGTCTCGCTCGGGAGGAGATTACCGTCGCCTCCACAACCGTGGACAGCGCCGCTCACGGTTGTGGACAACTCCGGATCAATCACGGGCGCCACCCCGGAAGAACCGGCCCGCAGCGTCGCCCACAGGTGTGGACAACTCTGTGGATACGGGTCGGCCGTGCGACACTCGACCACCGCGGAACCAGCCGCTCAGCGATCGACAGCGACGAGGACTCAGGTGCCATCCCAGGACGACCAGCTCCACCAGGTATGGGCGACCGCGGTCGCCCAACTCGAGGTCAGCCCGGACATCACCCCTCGTCAGCTCGCCTTCGTGCGACTCGCGACGCCGCTCGGTCTGCTGGACGGCACCATGCTGCTGGCGGTCGGCAACGACCTGACCAAGGACTACCTGGAGACCCGGGTCCGCGCGGAGGTCACGGAGGCACTGGGTTCGGCGCTGGGCCGGGAGGCCCGGTTCGCGATCACCGTCGACCCCGCGCTGGAGACCGGCAAGGGCGACCACCTCACCTCCTCCACCGGAGCGGCACCCGCAACCGAGCAGCAGGACACCGAACCGGAACCGACTCCCGAGCCGGAGCCGGTCGAGGTCGTCCAGCAGCCCTACCGCCGCCAACCCGCCGGTCCGACCCCCAGTGCCGAGCCGGCCCGGCTGAACCCCAAGTACCTGTTCGAGACCTTCGTCATCGGCTCGTCCAACCGCTTCGCGCACGCGGCGGCGGTGGCGGTCGCCGAGGCGCCGGCCAAGGCCTACAACCCGCTGTTCATCTACGGCGACTCGGGTCTGGGCAAGACCCACCTGCTGCACGCGATCGGGCACTATGCCCGGAACCTGTACCCGTCGATCCGGGTGCGGTACGTGAACTCGGAGGAGTTCACCAACGACTTCATCAACTCGATCTCCGAGGGCAAGGCCGGCGCCTTCCAGCGCCGCTACCGCGAGGTCGACGTCCTCCTCATCGACGACATCCAGTTCCTGCAGGGCAAGGAACAGACGATGGAGGAGTTCTTCCACACCTTCAACACCTTGCACAACGCGAACAAGCAGGTCGTGATCACCTCCGACCTGCCGCCGAAGCAGCTGAACGGCTTCGAGGACCGGATGCGGTCGCGGTTCGAGTGGGGCCTGATCACGGATGTCCAGCCGCCGGACCTCGAGACCCGGATCGCGATCCTGAGGAAGAAGTCCGCGAACGACAACCTGTCGGCGCCGGACGACGTGCTGGAGTACATCGCGTCCAAGATCTCGACCAACATCCGCGAGCTGGAGGGCGCCCTGATCCGGGTGACCGCCTTCGCGAACCTGAACCGGCAGCAGGTCGACATGTCGCTGGCCGAGATCGTGCTCAAGGACCTGATCACCGACGAGGACCAGGCGGACATCACCGCCACCGCCGTGATCGGTCAGACCGCCGCGTACTTCGGTCTGAGCATCGAGGACCTGTGCGGCTCCTCCCGCTCCCGGGTGCTGGTCACCGCTCGGCAGATCGCGATGTACCTGTGCCGCGAGCTGACCGACCTGTCGCTGCCGAAGATCGGCCAGGCCTTCGGCGGCCGGGACCACACCACCGTGATGCACGCGAACCGCAAGATCCGTGAGCTGATGGCCGAGCGGCGCTCGATCTTCAACCAGGTCACCGAACTCACGAACCGGATCAAGCAGGAATCGCGGTCCTGAATCCCACCGATGGGACGATTCCCACACCTGTGGACGGACCTGTGGATACCGGTGGATGACCCCCAGCGTTCGTGTGGACGGATCCTGCGCGGTCGGTGGACGGAGAATCACGCTCTCCGCGCCGTGCACGGCGCTCGGCGTTGTCCACCGATCCGTCCCCAGGCTCCGAGCACAGGCTGCCGAACCCGGTGACCTGCGGAAACGGTGGTTCTCCACAGCTTCCACAGACGCGATGACCACGACGACAGATTCCTCTAGAAGAAGATCCACAGACCGTCCAAGCCCTGCCGGGCCGATCCGGGACCCCCGGCGACCGGAGAATCGATCCAGGCCAAGGAATTCGTGGCCTGTTCGCCGTCCACAGGTCACCCCACCAGCGCGCTCTCGCGTAGTCTTCGGCCAGGAATCACACGCCTGGGATCACTCCGGTCCCACGACTGAGAGGGTGGGGCATGAAGTTCCGCGTCGAACGTGACGTCCTCGCTGAAGCCGTCACCTGGATCGCTCGCAGCCTGCCCACCCGTCCGCCGGTCCCGGTGCTCGCCGGGGTGCGGATCGAGGCCGAGGCGGATGGCGTGCTCCGGTTGGCCTCCTTCGACTACGAGGTGTCGGCGCGGTCCGAGATCCCCGCGGAGGTGAGCGAGCCGGGCAGCGTCCTGGTCTCCGGCCGTCTGCTCGCTGAGATCTCCCGTGCACTGCCCGCCAAGCCGGTCGACGTCGTCCTGGACGGCACGAAGGTGTCGGTCACCTGCGGCGCCAGCCGGTTCACCCTGCTCACGATGCCGGTCGAGGACTACCCGACGCTGCCCGTGATGCCGAGCCTGTCCGGCACGGTGGACGGCGACGAACTGACCAAGGCCGTCGCGCAGGTCACCGTGGCCGCGAGCCGCGACGACACCCTGCCGTTGCTGACCGGCGTCCGGGTGGAGATCGAGGGCGAGAAGGTCACGCTGCTCGCCACCGACCGGTACCGCCTGGCGCTGCGCGAGCTGGTGTGGACCCCGTCCGACCCGTCGATCTCCGAGGTCGCCCTGGTGCGCGCCCGCACCCTGAACGACGCGGCGAAGTCCCTCGGTGCCTCCGGTTCGGTGAACGTCGGTCTGTCCACCGGCCAGGGCGTCGACCTGATCGGCTTCGAGGCCGGCGGTCGGCACACCACCTCGCTGCTGGTCGACGGCGACTACCCGCCGGTGCGTCGGCTGTTCCCGGACGAGTCGCCGATCCACGCCGTGGTCAACACCCAGCTGCTGATCGACGCCGCCAAGCGCGTCGCCCTGGTCGCCGAGCGGAACACCGCGATCCGGCTCACGTTCTCCGAGGGCCAGGTCGTGCTGAACGCGGGACAGGGTGACGACGCCCAGGCGTCCGAGGCGCTGGAGGCGACCCTGGTCGGCGGTGACATCGCGGTCGCGTTCAACCCGCAGTTCCTGCTGGACGGACTCGGCGCGCTGAACACGCCGTTCGTCCGGATGGCCTTCACCCACCCGAACAAGCCGGTGGAGTTCACCGGTCAGGAGTCGCTGGAGGGCGAAGACATCAAGGCGTACCGGTACCTGCTGGTGCCGATCCGCTTCGCCTCCTGACAGGTTCGACCGGACCGGCGGCGCGACCGGATGTGACCGGACAGACGGTCGCTCCGGTCGTCAGCACCGGGTGGTCGGCAGCAGAATGGCGCAGACAGTGCCACCACGGGGTCGGCCCGTGTGCTGTCGGGCGAGAGAGGTGGAGACATGCGGATCGGCCTGGTGGGTCTGGGCAGGATGGGCGCGAACATGCGGGAGCGCATGCGTCGAGCGGACATCGAGGTCACCGGTTACGACCGCAATCCGGAGGTCTCCGACGTCGCGTCCCTCGCGGAGCTGGTGGAGGCACTGCCCGCCGGTGAGCGGATCGTCTGGGTGATGGTCCCGGCCGGTGAGGTGACCCACGCCGTGATCGAGGAGCTGTCCGGGCTGCTGGCCGCGGGCGACCTGGTGATCGACGGCGGCAACTCGTACTACGGCGACGACCGCACCCACGCCGACACCCTGGCCGCCAAGGACGTGCACTACCTGGACGTGGGCGTCTCCGGTGGTGTCTGGGGCCTGGAGAACGGCTACGGCCTGATGGTCGGCGGCGACGCGGCGGACGTCGAGCGAGCGCTGCCGATCTTCGACGCCCTGCGGCCGGAGGGCCCCCGCGAGGAGGGCTTCGTGCACGCGGGCAAGGTCGGTGCCGGGCACTACGCCAAGATGGTGCACAACGGCATCGAGTACGGCCTGATGCAGGCCTACGCCGAGGGCTACGAGCTGCTCGAGGCCAAGGACATCGTCGAGGACATCGCCGGCACCATGAAGGCCTGGCAGCGCGGCACGGTTGTGCGGTCCTGGCTGCTCGAGCTGCTGGTCAAGGCGCTCGAGGAGGACAAGGAGTTCCACGAGATCGACGGTTGGGTCGCGGACTCCGGCGAGGGTCGGTGGACCGTGGACGAGGCGATCGAGGCCGCTGTCCCGCTGCCGGTCATCACCGCCGCGCTGTTCGCACGCTTCCAGTCGCGCCAGGACACCTCCCCCGCGATGAAGGCCGTCGCCGCCCTGCGTCAGCAGTTCGGTGGGCACGCCGTGAAGTCCGCCGGCGGCGACATCGCCGGTGAGACGCCGTCCGGCGTGCGCTCGGAGGGCTGACGCCCCACGCGCATGTACGTCTCCCACCTGTCGCTGACGGACTTCCGGTCGTACCACCAGGTCGATCTGACCTTCGGACCGGGGATCACCGCGTTCGTCGGACCGAACGGACAGGGGAAGACGAATCTGGTCGAGGCGATCGGCTACGTGTCGACCTTCGCCAGCCACCGCGTGCCGTCCGACGCCCCGCTCGTGCGAGCCGGGGCGTCGGCGGCGGTGGTGCGGTCCCGGATCGTGCGCGCTCAGGACGATGGCTCCGAGCGCTCCCTGGTGCTGGACATCCAGCTCGGCTCCGGGAAGCAGAACCGGGTCAAGCTCAACGGGTCGCCCTCGCGGTCCCGGGACGTGATCGGCGCGTTGCGCTCGGTGCTGTTCGCCCCGGAGGACCTGTCCCTGGTCAAGGGCGATCCCGATGGTCGGCGCCGGTTCGTCGACGCGCTGTGCGTGCAGATCACGCCGCGGCTGGCCGGGGTGTTCGCCGAGTACGACCGGGTGGTCCGGCAGCGCACCGCACTGCTGAAGTCGGCGGCCGGGATGCGCGGCGCACGCCTGGACCTCAGCACGTTGGACATCTGGGACGCCAAGCTGGCCGAGCTGGCGGCGCGGGTGATCGTGGCCCGGCACGCCGTGGTCGCGGCCCTGGCACCGTATGTGGCCGCCGCGTACCGCGAGGTCAGCGACGACCAGGGCACCGCCGAGCTGACCTACAAGTCGTCGGTCGAGCCGCTGGCGGCCCCCGGCGACCCGGTCGCCGTCGAGGCCGACGTGCTGCGCGCGCTGGAGCAGGTCCGGCGCAAGGAGCTCGACCGCGGGCTGTGCCTGGTCGGACCGCACCGGGACGATCTGGTGCTCACCCTCGGCGGACTGCCGGCGAAGGGGTACGCCAGCCACGGCGAGTCGTGGTCCTTCGCCCTGGCCCTGCGTCTGGCGTCGTACCAGTTGCTCAGCCACGGACCGCAGCAGGGCACCATCGACGGCGAGACCGACCTTTGGGTCGCCGACTCCGGACCGGACGGCGAACCGGTGCTGATGCTGGATGACGTCTTCGCCGAGCTGGATGCCAAGCGCCGCACCCGGCTGGCCACGATGGTCGCCGATGCTCGCCAGGTGTTCGTCACCGCGGCCGTCCCGGGCGACGTGCCGCCGCAGCTGGCCGGTGATCGCTTCGACGTGCTGGCATCGGAGGTCACCCGTGGCGGGTGACCTGGACCCCACGATCCCGGTCTGCGAGCAGGTCGAGGGCCTGACCCCGGCGCCGCAGATGGCCCGTCTGGCCCTCGGGCGGTTCAAGGCGGTGGCCCGGTCCAAGGGCTACCGCCCGGGCCAGCAGTCGACGCCCCGCTCGCCGCTGAGCCCGGCTGACCGGGGTGCGCCGGGTGTGCATCCCCGTGATCCGCAGACCGTCTCGGCAACCATGTCCCGGTTGTTCCGCGACCGTGGGTGGGTGCCGGAGATCTCGGTCGGCGGCGTGATCGGCCGCTGGCGGGACGTGGTCGGCGACCAGATCGCCGATCACTGCACCCCGGAGAGCTTCACGGACGGGATCCTGCTGGTCCGCACCGATTCCACCGCGTGGGCGCAGCAATTGAAGCTCCTCGCTCCGCAGCTGGTCAGCCGGATGGCGGAGGACGTGGGGCAGGGTGTGGTGAAGGACGTGCGGGTGCTCGGGCCGGCCGGTCCGGGCTTCGGCCGCGGGAAACGGTCGGTCAAGGGACGCGGCCCCCGGGACACCTGGGGCTGAGACGCGTCGACCCCCCTTCCCGGGGTGGGGTACGCGGAACGGCCCTCCGAGCCGCCAGCGGGCCGTCTGACGCCGATTACGCGCGGGTCGACCACCGAATCGGCACGTTCACAGGGTAGAATCGGGTGGTCATGCCCATGGCAGCAGAGCCACGGGCTGCGCAGGACTGAGGAGCACCACCGACCGTGGCCGATCAGACACCCAAGCCGAACGGCGGCGACTACGGCGCCTCCGCCATCACCGTCCTCGAGGGACTGGAGGCGGTGCGCAAGCGTCCGGGCATGTACATCGGCTCCACCGGTGCGCGCGGTCTGCACCACCTGGTGTACGAGGTGGTCGACAACTCGGTCGACGAGGCACTGGCCGGGTACTGCGACACGATCGGCGTGACGCTGCTGGCGGACGGCGGGGTGCGGGTCTCCGACAACGGCCGTGGCATCCCGGTCGAGATGCACCCCACCGAGGGCAAGCCGACCCTCGAGGTCGTCATGACGATCCTGCACGCCGGTGGCAAGTTCGGTGGCGGCGGCTACGCGGTCTCCGGTGGTCTGCACGGCGTCGGCATCTCCGTGGTGAACGCCCTGTCCAGCCGGGTCGAGTCGCAGGTCAAGCGGGACGGCTACGCCTGGGAGATGGACTTCGCCGACGGCGGCCACCCGCAGGGCACCATCCGTCAGGGCGAGGCCACCGACGAGACCGGCACCACCCAGACGTTCTGGGCCGACCCGGCGATCTTCGAGACCACGGTCTACGACTTCGAGACGCTGCGCTCCCGGTTCCAGCAGATGGCGTTCCTGAACAAGGGTCTGCGGATCACCCTCACGGACGAGCGCCCGCAGGGCCAGGACGTCGACGACGAGGTCACCGGTGCCGACTCCGGCTCCGACCCGGCGCAGGCGTCGCACCGGACGGTCAGCTACAAGTACGACGGCGGTCTGGTCGACTACGTGAAGCACCTGAACTCGACCAAGAAGGTCGACCTGGTGCACCCCGAGGTGATCGACTTCGAGGCCGAGGACACCGAGCGCAAGATCTCCCTGGAGATCGCGATGCAGTGGACCAGCGCCTACTCCGAGTCGGTGTTCACCTACGCGAACACCATCGCCACCACCGAGGGCGGCACCCACGAGGAGGGCTTCCGGGCGGCGATGACCTCGCTGGTCAACCGGTACGCCCGGGACAAGGGCATCCTCAAGGAGAAGGACGACAACCTCACCGGCGACGACATCCGTGAGGGACTCACCGCCGTCATCTCGGTCAAGCTCGGCGAGCCGCAGTTCGAGGGCCAGACCAAGACCAAGCTCGGCAACACCGAGGCCAAGACCTTCGTGCAGCGGGTGGTGAACGAGCAGCTCGGCGACTGGCTGGACTCGCACCCGAACGAGGCCAAGGACGTGATCCGCAAGGCGATCCAGGCGTCCCAGGCGCGGATGGCCGCCCGCAAGGCGCGTGAGGCGACCCGGCGCAAGGGCCTGCTCGAGTCCAACTCGATGCCCGGCAAGCTGAAGGACTGCCAGTCCAACAACGCCGCCGAGTGCGAGATCTTCATCGTGGAGGGTGACTCGGCCGGTGGTTCCGCGGTCCGCGGCCGCAACCCGCGCACCCAGGCGATCCTCCCGCTGCGCGGCAAGATCCTGAACGTCGAGCGGGCCCGCCTGGACAAGGCGCTGGGCAACGCCGAGGTCCAGGCGCTGATCACCGCCTTCGGTACCGGCATCGCCGAGGACTTCGACCTGAGCAAGCTGCGCTATCACAAGATCGTCCTGATGGCGGACGCCGACGTCGACGGCCAGCACATCCGCACCCTGCTGCTCACCCTGCTCTACCGGTACATGCCGGAGCTGATCCTGCAGGGCCACGTCTACATGGCCCAGCCGCCGCTGTACCGGATCAAGTGGTCCAACTCCCCGCACGACTACGTCTACTCGGACCGGGAGCGGGACGCCGTGCTGGCCGACGGTCAGGCGAACGGCAAGCGGATCCCCAAGGAGAACGGCATCCAGCGCTACAAGGGTCTGGGTGAGATGGACTACTCCGAGCTGTGGGACACCACGATGGACCCGGAGCACCGCACCCTGCTGCAGGTGACCCTCGAGGAGGCCGCCGCCGTGGACAGCGTGTTCTCCGTGCTGATGGGCGAGGACGTCGAGTCGCGCCGCAGCTTCATCCAGCAGAACGCGCGCGACGTGCGCTTCCTGGACATCTGAGCCTCCCGTAGCTGATAAAGGACTGAGTTCGTGACCGAACTGACCGGCGACAACATCCAGCACGGCAACATCGAGCAGGTCGATCTCCAGCTGGAGATGCAGCAGTCGTACCTCGACTACGCGATGGCCGTGATCGTGGGCCGTGCCCTGCCCGAGGTGCGCGACGGCCTCAAGCCCGTGCACCGCCGCGTGCTCTACGCCATGTACGACGGCGGCTACCGACCCGACCGCCAGTTCTCCAAGTGCTCGCGCGTCGTCGGCGACGTGATGGGCAAGTACCACCCGCACGGTGACACCGCGATCTACGACGCTCTGGTCCGCCTGGTCCAGGACTGGTCGCTGCGCTACCCGCTGGTCGCCGGCCAGGGGAACTTCGGCTCCCCCGGTGACGACCCGGCCGCCGCACCGCGGTACACCGAGTGCAAGATGGCGCCGCTGGCCATGGAGATGGTCCGGGACATCGATGAGGACACCGTCGACTTCCAGGACAACTACGACGGCCGCACCCAGGAGCCGGCGGTCCTGCCGTCGCGCTTCCCGAACCTGCTGGTCAACGGCTCGGCCGGCATCGCGGTCGGCATGGCGACCAACATTCCGCCACACAACCTGCGCGAGGTCGCCGAGGGCGTCCGCTGGCACCTGGACCACCCGGAGGCCAGCCACGAGGAACTGCTCGCGGCGCTGCTGACCCGGATCAAGGGCCCGGACTTCCCCACCGGCGCGACCATCCTGGGTCACAAGGGCATCGAGGAGGCCTACCGCACCGGCCGTGGCTCGATCACGATGCGCGCGGTGGTCGAGGTCGAGGAGATCCAGGGCCGGATCTGCCTGGTCGTCACCGAGCTGCCGTACCAGGTGAACCCGGACACCCTGGCCAAGAAGATCGCCGACCTGGTCCGGGACAACCGGGTGCAGGGCATCGCGGACATCCGGGACGAGACCTCGGGCCGCACCGGCCAGCGCCTGGTGATCGTGCTCAAGCGCGACGCGGTCGCCAAGGTGGTGCTGAACAACCTCTACAAGCACACCCAGCTGCAGGAGACCTTCGGCGCGAACATGCTCGCCCTGGTCGACGGGGTGCCGCGCACGCTGAGCGTGGACGCCTTCATCCGGCACTGGACCGCGCACCAGATCGACGTCATCCAGCGTCGGACCAGCTTCCGGCTGCGCAAGGCCGAGGAAGCGATCCACATCTTCCGCGGCTACCTCAAGGCGCTGGACGCGCTGGACGAGGTCATCGCGCTGATCCGTCGCTCCCCTGACGTCGAGGAGGCACGCGCCGGGCTGATGGCGCTGCTGGACATCGACGAGGTGCAGGCCAACGCGATCCTGACCCTGCAGCTGCGCCGCCTGGCAGCGCTGGAGCGGCAGAAGATCCTGGACGACTACGCCAAGCTCGAGGCCGAGATCACCGAGTACCGGGCGATCCTCGGTTCCGGCGAGCGGCAGCGGTCGATCGTCCGCGAGGAGCTGGACGAGATCGTCGACCGCTACGGCGATGAGCGGCGCACGACGATCCTGCCCTACGACGGTGAGGTCTCGGTCGAGGACCTGATCGCCGAGGAGGACATCGTCGTCACGATCACCCGCAGCGGCTACGCCAAGCGAACCCGGACCGACGCGTACCGGGCGCAGAAGCGTGGCGGCAAGGGCGTGCGCGGCGCGACCCTGCGTGAGGACGACATCGTCGATCACTTCTCGGTGACCACGACGCACAACTGGCTGCTGTTCTTCACGAACTTCGGTCGGGTGTACCGGGCCAAGGCCTACGAGCTGCCCGAGGGCGGCCGCGACGCCAAGGGTCAGCACGTGGCGAACCTGCTGGCCTTCCAGCCCGGGGAGAAGATCGCCCAGGTGCTGGACATCCGCACCTACGACGCGGCGGAGTACCTGGTGCTCGCCACCCGGTCCGGTCTGGTGAAGAAGACCCGGCTGACCGAGTACGACACCAACCGCACCGGCGGCGTGATCGCGATCAACCTGCGCGAGGACGACAACGGCGTGGCGGACGAGCTGGTCTCGGCCCGCGCGGTGAACTCCGACCAGGACCTGATCCTGGTGTCCCGCAAGGGCCAGTCGGTGCGGTTCACCGCCTCGGACGACACCCTGCGTCCGATGGGCCGGGCGACCTCCGGTGTCACCGGCATGAAGTTCCGCGGCGACGACGACCTGCTGTCGATGGACGTCGTGCGCGAGGACGCCTTCCTGTTCACCGTGACCGAGGGCGGCATCGCCAAGCGCACCGCCCTCACGGTGGAGAACTACCGGCAGCAGGGCCGTGGCGGGCTGGGCATCAAGGTCGCGAACCTGCCCGAGTCCAACGGCGACCTGGTCGGTGCCCTCGTGGTCGACACCGACGACGAGGTGATGGTCATCATGGAGCGCGGCAAGATCGTCCGCTCCGCGGTCAGCGAGGTCAACGCGACCGGCCGGACCACCCAGGGCGTCATCTTCGCCAAGCTCGACAAGAACGACCGGATCATCGCCGTGGCGCGCAACAGTGAGCGTCAGGTCGAGGAGGATGCCGGTACCGTGGACGAGGATTCCAGCACAGCGACGGACGTCCCGGTCGCTGACGACACCACCCCCGAGGAGGCCGGCGAGTGAGCGATCAGAAGCCGCCGTCGATTCCGCCGCGCAAGAAGTCGGGCAAGGACGACACCGCTGCCACCCCCAGCACCGCACCGCGTTCCGGTGCCGCAGCCCGGGGTGCCGCGGTCAAGACCGGTGGATCGACCACCACCAAGGCCACCGAGTCGGTGAAGCCGGAGACCGCCACCGCGGCTCCCGCCAAGACCGAGACGGCCAAGCCCGCGGCATCCGCGCCGAAGACCGAGACCCCGGCCGTCACGCTCACCCCGGTGGACCGCCCGGCCGCTGACCGTCCCAGCACCGACCGCCCGGCCCAGGACCGTCCGAGCAAGGACCGCCCGAGCAAGCCGGCCCCGTCCGCCGCCAGCGAGTCCGGTCCGCGCCGGGTGCGGCTCGCGGTGTCCCGCATCGACCCGTGGTCGGTGATGAAGCTGTCGTTCCTGGTGTCCTTCGCGATCGGCATCATGCTGGTCGTCGCGGTCTCCGCGGTCTGGCTGGCCCTGAACGGGATGCACGTCTTCGCCAGCATCAACGACCTGGTGACCGAGATCCTCGCGGACTCCAACTTCGACCTGCTCGACTACGTGTCCTACGACCGGGTGATCTCCGCGACCGCGCTGATCTCGATCGTGAACGTCTTCCTGATCACCGCGCTGAGCACCATCGGGGCGTTCATCTACAACATCTCGGCGGCTCTGGTGGGCGGCGTGCACCTCACCATGACCGACGACTGATCACCCCGCACCGTGGCCGGTCGCAGCGTCGACCGGCCACGGTTTGGGACCTGGGCCGATGATCGGGTAACCTCATCCGGTCCGCACAGCGTGACATCGGGCCTATAGCTCAGACGGTTAGAGCGCTTCCCTGATAAGGAAGAGGTCAGAGGTTCAAGTCCTCTTAGGCCCACTCCCGACCCACCTGGAGAATCCCGTGAAGAAGCTCCTGCTGCTCGCGGCGGTCGCCGCCGTAGGTTACGTCGCCTACACGCGGTACACCGCCGAGCGGGACGACCGGGATTTGTGGGCCGAGGTCACCGACACGGTCGACTGACCACACGGGGCACCACCCCGGGGCCATGGCGCAATTGGTAGCGCACCTGCTTTGCAAGCAGGGGGTTAGGGGTTCGAGTCCCCTTGGCTCCACCACCGAACGCCACTGATCCGCACCGGGTCGGTGGCGTTCGTCGTTGGCAGGCGTGATGTGCTCAGCATGCTTAGCATTGCCGGGTGCGATCCCGACTTCTGCTTCTGCTGCGCGGCCTGATCGGCGTCGCGCTGATCGTCGCTCCCTCCTGGACCCTGCTGAGCACCGGCGACACCGTCCGGCACCAGCACGTGTCGTTGGCGATCCTGCTGGGGATGTCCGCGCTGGCAGGCGTGCTGGTGCTCGCCTTCGCCGTGCGCTCAGTGGTCGCTCGCTCCCGCCCGCGGCCCGAACGGACGCCCGCCAACGCCGCCGAGCGCGGAGAAGGGGACGCGACGACGGAAGCCAGCACGTCTCCCCACTCGACCCGACCCCTCCGGGTGGTGCGCGGTATCGGGACGGCACTCGGGCTGGTGCTCCTGGCCGTCCTGGCGGGGGCGAGCGCTTGGCTGAGGCCATTCCCTGCGACCGGCGCCGCACGTGCCGCACTGGTCTCCGACTCCACCGTGACGATCACCGAGTCCGGCGGCTGGTACACCTTCGCACCGAGCAGTCAGGCCACCACCGGCCTGGTCTACTCCCCGGCGCCCGGGTCGACGTCCGCGCCACCGCGGCCGTCCTGCGCCCGCTCGCCGAGGCGGGGTACGTGGTGGTCGTGCTCAAGGAACCGCTCGGCATCGCGCTCACCGATCTCGGGCAGTCGGCGGGTCCGATCGACGCGCACCCGGAGATCACGCACTGGGCGGTCGGCGGCCATTCACTCGGTGGCGTGGCCGCCGCCCGGTTCGCCGAAGACCACCCGGAGCTGGTGGACGGTCTCCTGCTGCACGCCTCGTACCCGCTGGACGACATGAGCGGCGCCGACCTGGCGGTCACATCGATCTCGGGATCCGAGGACGGCCTGAGCACCCCGGCCAAGGTCGACTCCTCGCAGGCGAAGTTGCCGGCCGACACCACGTACGTCCAGGTGTCCGGCGCGGTGCACGCCTTCTTCGCCGACTACGGTGCCCAGCCGGGTGACGGCACGCCGACCACCTCGCGCGCCGACTCCCAGGACCAGATCGTCACCGCGAGCCGGGAGCTGTTGGACGGGATTAGCCTCGGCGGATGAGCCGGATCTTCAGCCAGAGCTTCGCGTCGGTGTATCCGGCGTACGTCGCCAAGGCCGAGCGCAAGGGGCGCACGGCGGCCGAGGTCGATCAGATCATTCTCTGGCTGACCGGGTTCACCGAGGACGAGTTTCGCGCGCACCTGGAACGCGGGTCGACGTTCACCGAGTTCTTCGCCGCCGCCCCGATGAGCCCGCACACCGACCTGATCACCGGCGTGGTGTGCGGCATCCGGGTCGAAGAGGTCGAGGACCCCCTGATGCAGCAGATCCGTTGGCTGGACAAGCTGATCGACGAGCTGGCCAAGGGGAAGGCAATGGACAAGATCCTGCGCGCCTGACATGCGGAACGGCCCGCCCCCGCGTGGAGGACGGGCCGTTCGACGGTCGGCTCAGGCGTTCTCGCCCGAACCGTCCGGCTGCTTGGTGGAGCTGCGGCGCGGAGCTGCCTTCTTGGCGGCGTCCTGCACCTTCTCAGTCGCCTCGGACACCTTCTCCTGCACGTCCTGGGCGCGCTCGGTGGCGGCGTCCCGGACCTCGGCGGCCTTCTCCGCGACCTTCTTGCCGGCCTCACGGCCCTTAGCCACGGCCTCACCGGCTGCCTCGCCGACCGCCTCGGCCGCCTCGCCGAGCTGGTCGTTCAGGTCCTCGCGGGCGGCCTGCGCCCGGGCGCGGATCTGGTCACCGGTCGGTGCCTCCGGCTCCCACGGCTCGGCCCACGGGTCGTTCTGGCTGCGGGACCGGCTCCACGCGAATACCGCAGCACCGGCGCCGACCACCGTGGCGACGATCAGGAACCGCTTGCCCGCCTTGCCCTTGGGCTTCTGGGCCTCCTCGATCGCCTTCGCGGCCTTCTTGGACGCCTTGGTCAGCTTCTCCGGGGCGGCCTGTGCACTGTCGGCGGCCTTGGAGACCGCGGCGCCGGCACGGTCGGCGGCGTCGTTCACCGCGGCGACCAGCTTCGGCAGCAGCTCGTCCACCAGCTTGTCGTGCGCGGTGTCGATCACCGGGCCGGCCTTCTCGGCGGCCTTCTCCACCCGGGGGGCGGCGGCCTTCACGCTCTCCTTGTAGGCGTGGTCGAGCCGGGGGAGCAGCCACTCGATGGCGGCCTCTACCCGGGGCTGGCTCCACTCCACGGCGTGACCGGCCGCCTCCTTGGCGCTACCGGCCTTCTCCACGGCCTGCTCCTTGGCGACGACGGCGAGCTTGCCCGCCTGTCCGGCCGCCTTCGACCGGGCCTCGGCCAGGGCCGCACCCACGTCGGCCGCCTGGTCCTTGAGGCGCTCGGCCTGCAACTTGTCGGCGACGCGATCGAGCTTGCTCCGTCGGGTCAGAAAGGGCATATCCACTCACTCCCGCTCCACGCTGGTCTCAATGGCCTCCCACTCTGCCACTGAGTCGGCTTTCGCGCAGGTGGCAGCGCGAGACGCACCGGATCCACCCAGCCGATCGTCAGACCCCCGTGCGAGGATGACGGCATGTACGCGACTCTGCACACCAACCGTGGCGACATCCGCCTGGAGCTGTTCCCCAACCACGCCCCGGTCACCGTGGAGAACTTCCGCGGCCTGGCCACCGGCGACAAGACCTGGACCGACCCGGCGACCGGCGAGCAGAAGAACACCCCGCTGTACGACGGTGTGGTCTTCCACCGCGTGATCGACGGCTTCATGATCCAGGGCGGCGACCCGCTCGGCCGTGGCACCGGCGGCCCCGGCTACACCTTCGACGACGAGATCCACCCCGAGCTGCGGTTCTCCGAGCCATACCTGCTCGCGATGGCGAACGCCGGTCAGCGCCGGGACCCGATCTCCGGCAAGGTCGGCGGGACGAATGGTTCGCAGTTCTTCATCACCGTGACCGAGACCCCGCACCTGAACGGCAAGCACACCATCTTCGGCAAGGTGGCCGACGAGGACAGCAAGAAGGTCGTGGACGAGATCGCCACCACCCGCACCGGCCCGGGCGACCGGCCGTCGCAGGACGTGGTGATCGAGTCGGTGACCATCGAGTCCTGACCCACCCATGAGCTACCCGCAGCCGGGCGCTGCCCCCACTCCACCGCCGCCGGTCTGTCCGCGGCACCCCGACCGCGTGTCCTACGTGCGCTGTCAGCGGTGCGGCCGACCGACCTGCCCGGAGTGCCAGCGCCCGGCCGCGGTCGGCATCCAGTGCGTCGACTGCGTGCGGGAGGCGGCGGCGCGCACCCCGAGCAACCGCACCATCTTCGGCGGCGTGGTGCGCCAGGGCCGCCCGGTGGTCACGCTGACCCTGATCGGCCTGTGCGTGCTCAGCTACGTGCTGCAGCAGGTCAGCGGCACCTGGACCCGTGACCTGCTGTTCGCCCCGGTGGTCGGCGCGCAGGAGCCGTGGCGGTTCCTCACTTCGGCCTTCCTACATGCGCCCAACCAGCCGTTCCACCTGTTGTTCAACATGGTGGCGCTCTGGTCGGTCGGGCCCTTCCTGGAGCAGGCCTTCGGCCGGTGGCGGTTCGCGGTGCTCTACCTGCTGAGCGCCCTGGGCGGCTCGGTCATGTTCCTGGTCCTCGCGCCGTTCCCCGAGGGCTGGGTCACCGGCCTGTACGGCGCCTCCGGTGCGGTCTTCGGCCTGTTCGGTGCCGTGCTGGTCGTGCTGCGCCGGGTCGGCCGGTCGGCGGGCACCATCGTCGGGATCATCGCGATCAACGCGGTGCTCGGCTTCGTCCTGCCCGGAGTGGCGTGGCAGGCGCACCTCGGCGGTCTGGTGATCGGTGCCGCCCTCGGCGCGATCTTCGCCTATACCCCCCGCGAGCGGCAGCAGGTCGCCGCGATCGGCGCCAGTGTCGGCGCGCTGATCCTCCTGGTCGCGGTGCCGGTCGTGCTCTACAGCCAGCACGGCTTCCTCTGATCCGCTGACCGATCGGGCACTCCTGGAGCAACCCGGGGCCCCCGGGAGGACCGTCCCCAGAGTTACTCACAGCTGTGGAATTACACCGGTGTAGTTATCCACAGGGATGTCCACCGCTGGGGACAGTGCACCGTCAACACGCCGAAGACGCGGGGTTTCCCGGCGTGTCGCCCTGGGGATCGGGTGTGGATCGCGGGGAAGCGCCTGGGGACAATGCCTGCGGGTGCTGGCGCGGGATGAGCGGTCGCCTCACCACGGCGGCTCGGGGCGGCTGGCCTGAAGGGGTTCCGGCCGTGGGGGCGTGCGTCCTGCGGCGCGTACGCCGGAGGTGCACCGGGTCGCGGGTCGCGGGGCACCCGACCAGGGCCGATGCCCGAGGCGTCCACCCTGCGGTGTGGTCCTCGGGGTTCCGCCGTGCGGGAGCCTGGGGTGACCCTCGGGCGCCGGTGGTCCCGAGGTCCCCGAACCGAGCGGGGTGGCCCGAGGCGGGGGCGCCGCCGGGGCCGGATACGACACACCCCGCCCACCCGGTGCACGGGCGGACGGGGCGAGGGTCAGCGGATCACTGCCAGCGGGTGAGCATCCCCAGCCCGACCAGCGCGAAGCCGAAGCCAACCGCCAGGTTCCAGGCACCGATCGACGGGATCGGGAAGGCGAAGCTGGTCAGGTACGCCACCACGATCCAGATCAGCGCGACCACCAGCAGGCCGATCACCACCGGGACGAACCAGGTCGGGTTGCCGACCTTGGCGACCGACTTCTCCTGCGGGGCGATGTACTGCGCCTTCTTCCGCGTCCTCGACTTCGGCACGGGGATGCTCCTGACTTGTGTGGCGGCGACCGGAACCGACCCTGCAGGCCGGAGAATGTGACCTAGCGTAGTGGCGTCGACCCGGGAGGAGGGTGCGTGTCCGAGCAGCACGAGGCGTCAGCAGCGCGCACCGAGCATCATCAGCACCGGGCCAAGCGCCGGAACGGTCTGCGTGGCGCGGTCAGCGTGGCGCTGGTGACGGCGCTGGCCGGTGCGCTGTTCACCGCGAACGCCCGGCTGTCCCACGGCACCAATGAGCGGCAGGCCGTCGACCTGCCCGGGTTGCAGGCGAACGAGGACTCCCGCCGGGAACGCCTCGCGAACCAGGTCGATCAGTTGCGCAGCGAGGTGGACGCGCTGACCGCTCAGCAGAACGCGCAGTCGGGGATCGACTGGTCTTCCGCCGGGATCGCCGCCGACGTCGCCGCCGGTCAGGTGCCGGTGACGGGCGAGGGGCTGGTGGTGAAGCTGGACGACGCGGATCCGAACGGTCCACGGCCGGCCGGCGTGGGGGTGGACGACCTGGTGGTGCACCAGCAGGACCTGCAGGCGGTGATCAACGCGCTGTGGGCAGGCGGTGCCGAGGCGATGATGCTGATGGACCAGCGGGTGATCTCCACCAGTGCCTTCCAGTGCATCGGGAACGTGCTGTCGTTGCAGGGCCGGCGGTACTCCCCGGCCTACGTCGTGACGGCCGTCGGCGACCCGGACAAGCTGCTGGCCGCCCTGAACGCGGACCCGGCGATCCGGGCGTACAAGAGCTGGGTGACCGCGGTGGGTCTGGGCTGGTCGGTGGAGGAACGGTCCGATCTCAGCTTGCCCGCTTACGATGGCCCGGCCGATCTGACCTATGCCAGCGTGCCGGAGGGGACCGAGATCCTGCCGGGCCTGGTCGCCGCCGCAGCTGGATCGGGTGATGCCGACCAGGAGGACTCCGCAGGATGAGCGGCACCCACGCTCCGGTGCCCGGCTTCGACGACGTGTTCGCCGACCCCGGTACCCCGTCCCGACGTGCCCGCCACCACCGGTCCGACGACCGCGGGACCCGGCCGAACCGCCGCGGGTTCGGCGGCTTCGTGCTCGGCTTCGTGGGGGTGGTCGGGGAGCTGCTGATCACCTGCGGGGTGCTGCTGCTCGCGTTCCTGGGCTGGCAGCTGTGGTGGACCGACGTCGAGGGCAACCGTGAGCAGGCAGCGGTGGTCGAGGCTGGTGGCTGGAACGATCCGATCGAGCAGGGGCAGGAGACCGGCGGCATCGTGACGCCCCGGTACGACGACCCGCCGGTGATCGAGCAGCCCGAGTATCTGACCACCTTCGCGTCCATGCGGGTGCCGCGCTGGGACGGCGAACCGACCCGGACCATCACCCAGGGCACCGACCGGCCGAATGTGCTGAACCCGCTGGGTGTGGGGCACTATGACGGGGTCGCGATGCCGGGCGGTCTGGGCAACTTCGCCCTCGCCGCGCACCGCACCACCTACGGCAAGCCCTTCAACCGGGTCGCGGAGCTGCAGGAGGGCGACCCGATCGTGGTCTGGACCCAGGACACCTGGTACGTCTACCGGGTGATCGGGTCGGACATCGTGTACCCCAAGGATGTCTGGACCATCCAGCCCGATCCGTGGGACGAGACGGTCACGAACGAGACGGCCACCCGGCGGCTGATCACCCTGACCTCGTGCCACCCGATGTACTCCGCGCGCGAGCGGTACATCGTCTGGGGCGAGCTCGACTACTGGGCGCCGACCTCCGAGGGAATCCCGGCCGAGCTGGAAGGTGTTGAGCTCTGATGTACGGCTGGCTCTGGCGTCATCTGCCCGGACCCGCCGTGGTGCGGGCCCTGATCCTGCTGATCCTGGCAGCGGCCGTGCTCGCCGCCTGCTTCCTGTGGGTGTTCCCCGAGATCGCCCCGTTCATGCCGTTCAACGACGCCACCGTCGGTGAGGAGTAACCCCGTGGGCAGCCGCATCCTGGTCGTGGACAACTACGACTCGTTCGTCTACACCATCGTCGGATACCTCGATCAGCTCGGTGCGGAGACGGTCGTGGTCCGCAACGACGCCGTGCCGTCCCTGGCGGAGCGCTCCGGCTTCGACGGGGTGCTGATCTCGCCCGGACCGGGGACCCCGGCCGAAGCGGGTGACTCGATCCAGGTGATCCGGGACTGCGCCGCCACCGGCACCCCGATGCTCGGCGTCTGCCTGGGTCACCAGGCACTCGGCGAGGTCTTCGGCGGCACCGTGACCCACGCGCCCGAGCTGATGCACGGGAAGACCAGCCAGGTCGAGCACGAGGGCCACGGGGTGTTCGCCGGTCTGCCGACCCCGTTCACCGCGACCCGCTATCACTCGCTCGCGGTCGTGGACGACACCGTCTCGGACGAGCTGGTGGTCACCGCCCGGGCGAACGGCATCATCATGGGCCTGCAGCACCGCGAGCTGCCGCTGCACGGAGTCCAGTTCCACCCGGAGTCGGTGTTGACCGAGGGCGGCCACCGGCTGTTGGCCAACTGGCTCGCGGTCACCGGTGACGACCAGGCGGTGGCCCGGTCTGCCGAGCTGCGTCCGCTGGTCCGCCAGGACTGACGCTGCTGGTCCGCGGGCGACGGAGCCGGGCGACCACCACGGCTCACCGGGGCCGCGCCTGAACGCGGACGCCGGGTTCGACTCCGTGATGACACGAAGGCCCCGGCACTCATCGCGAGTGTCGGGGCCTTCGTCATGTCGTACGGCTCAGGGGTTCGCGGTACCGCCGCCGTTCCCGCCGCCATTGTTCCCGCCCCCGTTGCCGCCGCCGTTGTTCGACTGCGGAGCGCCCTCGGACACGGTCAACGTCACCGTGCTGCCCACCTTCACCGAGGTGCCGGGGCTCGGGTTGCTGGACATCACGTTGCCCTCGGCGACGTCGTTGGACTGCGCGCCCTGGGTGGTCACGGTCAACCCGAGCTGCTGCAGCGCTGAGGTCGCGGACTCGGAGTCCATCCCGACGATGCTGTTCGGGATCGTGACCGTCGTCGGTGCGGTCGCGATCGCCAGGGTGATTGTCGTGCCCTGCGGCACCGGACCGGCGGCCCGGTCCTGACCGATGACCCGGCCCGCCTCCACCGTGTCGGACTCCTGGGTCGTGATCACCGCCGACAGCTTGAGCTTGCCCAGTGCGGCCTGCGCCTCCTGCTGGGTCATGCCGGTGAGATCCGGGAGGTCGACCTGGCCGGAGGCCACGACGATCGTGATCTCGGCGCCCGCGGCCACCGCCTGGCCCGCCGCCGGGTCGGTGCGCAACACGCGGTCCTCGGCCTGGTCGGGGCTGTTCTCCTGCGTCACGTTGCCGACGGTGAATCCGGCGGCCTCCAATTGGTCGCGTGCCTGCTGCTGGCTCATCCCGCTGACGTCGGGCACCGAGGCGGTGTCCGGGCCGGTGGAGACGTACAGGGTGACGGTGGAGCCCTCGTCGACGGAGGTGCCTTCGGTGGGGTCGGAGCGGGTGACCATCCCGGCCGCCACGGTCGCCGACGTCTCCTCGACCCGCTTGGACTCCAGTTTGGCGTCGGTCAGCGCGGCGGTCGCGTCCGCCTCGGCCAGACCCACCACGGTGGGCACCTCGACCTGCGGCGTCGGATCGGGCTTATTGCCCTGGAGCAGCACCCAGATCAGAGCGGCGACCGCGAGGACGCCGATGACGCTCAGGGTGATCCAGAGCCACTTCTTGGACTTCTCCGGCTCGGCCTCGTCCAGATCGGTCGAGGTGCCGACCGGCTCGACGGCGGTCGGGGCCCAGGCGGGCGCGACCGAACCGTCCATCACCTGGGTGGCCTCGGCCGCCTGCGGGGAGATCACCTGCGTGGCACCCAGACCGGCTGCGGCCAGCGCCGGGGCGGCGACATGTCCACCGCGGGCGGCCGATTCCAGGTCGGCGCGGAACTCGGCGGCCGACGAGTACCGGTGGTCGCGCTCCTTGGCCAGTGCCTTCGCGCAGATCCGGTCCAGCACCTCCGGGACGTCGGAGGCGAGGGAGCTCGGCGCCGGGGCCTGCTCCCGGACGTGCTGGTAGGCGACCGCGACCGGCGAGTCACCGATGAACGGCGGACGGCCGGTGAGCAGCTCGAACAGCAGGCAGCCGGCCGAGTACAGGTCCGAGCGGGCGTCGACGGTCTCGCCGCGCGCCTGCTCCGGGGACAGGTACTGCGCGGTGCCGATCACCGCCTGGGTCTGGGTCATGGTGGCGGCGGAGTCGGCGACCGCGCGGGCGATGCCGAAGTCCATCACCTTGACCGCCCCGGTGGGGGTCAGCATGACGTTCGCGGGCTTGATGTCCCGGTGCACGATCCCGGCGTGGTGCGAGTACTCCAGTGCCGACAGCACACCGGTGGTGATCTCGATCGCCTCGTCGATCGGCACCGCCTGGCCGTCGCGCAGGATGTCGCGGACGGTGTGGCCCTCGACGTACTCCATCACGATGAACGGCACGTGCTGGACGGCGCCGGTCGCGAAGTCGGTGATGGTGTCCTCGCCGGTGTCGTAGACAGCGACGATCGCCGGGTGGTTCAGTGCCGCGGCCGCCTGCGCCTCCCGACGGAACCGCGCCAGGAACGACGGGTCGCGTGCCAGGTCCGAGCGCAGGATCTTGATCGCCACGGTGCGACCCAGCCGGGTGTCGTGACCGATGTGCACCTCGGCCATGCCACCACGGCCGATGAGCTCGCCGACCTCGTACCGTCCGGCGAGGATCCGGGATCCGTCGTCCACCACTAGGCGTCCTTCACTGTCGTCGTCTGGGTGCCCGGGCTGAAGCCGGACACGCGCTCGCGCATCATGTCATTGTCCCCTGCGGCCAGGACTCGGCCCACACTGGTCGTGGTCAGATCGTGATCGAGCGGGAACCGGTCCGCGGAACCGACGATCTTGTCGGCCAGCGCGGCCCCGAGCAGCGCCACGACCAGGACGGCGAGTGCCAGCAGCGGCCAGCGCACCTGCATCCGATCCAGCCGGCTGCGCGGGATGCGGGCGTGCGGGCGGTTGACCGGTCCGCTGCCCCGTGGCGGCGTGTGCTGGCCCAGCGGCCGGCCGGTGCGCGGGTCGAAGGCCGGTGGCAGCGGCTGGTCGGCGGTCATCGGGTTCGGCGTCGCCGCCTGCCCGCGCACCCGGGTGGCTCCGTCGGCGGACGGCCGACCGCGCTCGCTCCGGGGCCGGCCGCCCACCGGGATCGCCGCCGGACGTGGTGCGTCGCTGCCGGGCAGCGACGGCATCCCGGCGGCCGGGGTGCGGGGCACCAGGGCATCCAGCAGGTCGGCGAGTTCCTCGGCGGTCGCCGGGCGCTCGACCGGGTCCTTGGCCAGCAACCGCATGATGAGGCGGGCCAGCGCCGGGTCGACCTGCGCGGGCAGTGGCGGCACCGCCTGGTTGACGTGCGCCACGGCGATGTCCACGGCGGTCGCGCCGGTGAAGGGCCGCTTCCCGGCGGTGGCCTCGTAGGCGATGATCCCGAGGGCGTACATGTCGGAGGCGGCGCTGGCCGGGCCGCCGACGGCCTGCTCGGGGGACAGGTACTGCGCGGTGCCCATCACCATGCCGGTCGCCGTCATCGGCACCTGGTTGCTGGCCATCGAGACACCGAAGTCGGTCAGCTTCACCTTGCCGGTGGGCGTGATCATGATGTTGCCCGGCTTCACGTCCCGGTGCACCACCCCCGCCTGGTGCGCGACGTGCAGCGCCCGGGCCGCCTGGGACAGGATCGGCAGCAGGGTGCGCGGCGGCATCACCGGGTCCTTGTCCAGGATGTCGCTCATCGGGTCGCCGATGATCAGCTCCATCGCCAGGAACGCGGAGCCCTGCTGCTCGCCGTAGTCGTAGAGCGCGGCGATGCCGGGGTGGGACAGCGAGCCGGCGTTGCGGGCCTCGGTACGGAACCGGGCCAGGAATCCGGCGTCACCGGCGAACTCCTCGCGCAGCACCTTGACCGCGACGTCCCGCTCCAGCGACTGGTCGTGGGCGACCCAGACCTCACCCATGCCGCCGACGGCGATCCGGCGGGTCAGGCGGTAGCGACCGCCGAGCACCACTCCCGCGTCCGGCCTCACTTGTCGATCACCGCCTGGATCACCGCGCGGGCGATCGGTGCCGCCACCCGGCCACCGGTCGCCTCGGAACCGGAGTCGCCGCCGTTCAGGACGATGGCTGCCACGGCCACCTGCGGGTTGTCGGCGGGGGCGAAGGCGGTGAACCACGCGTGCGGGTTCGCCCCGTCGACGCCGGTCTGCGCCGTGCCGCTCTTGCCGGCGACCTGCACACCGCTGATCTGGGCGGCGGTGCCGGAGCCGGACTGCACCACGCCGAGCATCATGTCGGTGAGCTGCTGGGCGGTGTCCGCGGAGACCGCCTGGGAGTAGGTGCTGGGCTCGGTCTGGCTGATCACGTCCAGGTCCGCGGTGCGGACGGTGTCGATCAGGTAGGGCCGCATCAGCTCACCACCGTTCGCGATCGCGGCGGCGACCATCGCCATCTGCAGCGGGGTCGAGCGCACCGACTCCTGACCGATCGCGGTGAGGGCGGTCTGCGCGGCGTTCGGGTCCGCCGGGTAGGTGGAGGTCGCCACCGGCATCGGGATGTCCAACGAGTCGTCGCCGAAGCCGAACTTCTCCGCCTGATCCCGGATCGCGTCGTCGCCGAGGGTCGCGCCCAGGTCGGCGAAGGCGGTGTTGCAGCTGATCCGGAGGGCGTTCGCCAGCGTGGTCTCGTCGTTGGCGCCGCAGGACCCGCCGCCGAAGTTCGGCAGCGTGGTGCTGGTCCCGGGCAGCGTGTAGAGCGTCGGCGCAGGCAGCACCGACTCCGGGGTGTAGTTCCCCGACTCCAGGGCGGCGGCCGCCGTGACCAGCTTGAACGTCGACCCCGGCGGGTAGTTCTCCTGGATGGTCTTGTTGCGCAGCGGGTTGCCGTCGGCGTTGAGCAGGTCCTGGTAGGCGGTGTTCGCGGCCGCGGTGTCGTGGGTGGACAGCGCATTCGGGTCGTAGCCGGGCGTGGAGACCATCGCCAGGATCTTCCCGGTGGACGGCTCGATGGCGACCACCGCGCCCTGCTGGCCGCCGAGTGCGTCCACCGCCGCCTGCTGGGCTGCCGGGTCCAGGGTCAGCTCCACCGACGATCCCTGCGGCTGCGCGCCGGTGACCAGGTCCTGCACCCGCTGCCAGAACAGCGAGTCGGCGGAACCGGTGAGCAGGTCGTTCGCCGACTTCTCCAGGCCCCAACCGCCGTTGACGATGGAGTAGAAGCCGGTGACGGTCGAGTACAGGCCGGGCTGCAGGTAGCTGCGCTGGAAGCCGTAGGGGTCGTCGACCGGCGTCGACTGCGCGACGACCTCCCCGCCGACGATGATCGGCCCACGTGGTTTGCCGTACTCGCGGTAGAGCGTGCGGACGTTACGGGTGTCGTTGTTCAACGACGACGCCTGCACGAACTGGACGTAGGTGGTGCCGACCAGCAGGACCAGGAACATCACCATCGTGATGCTGGCCAGACGGCGCAGGGCGGTGTTCACAGGTCGCCTCCGTCGGAGCGGCGCAGGGCCTGGGTGGGCTGGTCGTCGGTCGGCGCGATCTTCGGGGTGGCGTCCGCCAGCGCGCGGGCCGGTGCCATCCCGATGCTCAGTCCACCGGCGGGCGTTTGCACGATGTCGCCGGTGAGCACCGGGGCCGGTCGGCGTGCATCGTCAGAGATGCGGAGCAGCAGCGCGACCACCACCCAGTTCGCCAGCAACGACGAGCCGCCGTAGGCGAGGAACGGGGTGGTCAGACCGGTCAGCGGGATGATCCGGGTGATGCCGCCCACCACCACGAAGCACTGGAAGGCGATCACGAAGGCGAGACCGGCGGCGAGCAGCTTGCCGAAGCCGTCCCGGACCCCGATCGCGGTCCGCATGCCGCGCTGGCAGAGCACCAGGTACAGCGCCAGCAGCGCCATCAGACCGGTCAGCCCGAGTTCCTCGCCGAGGGAGGCCACGATGAAGTCCGACTCGGCGAAGGGCACCAGATCCGGTCGGCCCTGGCCCCAGCCGGTGCCGAACAGTCCGCCGCTGGCCAGGCCGAACAGCCCGCGCACCAGCTGACCGGAGCCGCCGGGGGAGCGGTCGAAGACCTCGGGGTCGAGGGCGTGCAGCCAGACGTCGAACCGGGCGGCCACGTGCCCAAAGGTCGAGGCGGCCAGCACCACGCCACCGGCGAACAGCAGCAGGCCGATCACGATCCAGCTCAGCCGCTCGGTGGCGACGTAGAGCATCGCGACGAACAGCCCGAACAGCAGCAGCGACGTGCCGAGGTCCCGCTCGAAGACCAGCACCGCGATCGAGGCGCCCCAGACCACCAGGATCGGGCCGAGGTCGCGCAGCCGGGGCAGCTGGAGGCCGAGGATCTTCGGGCCGGCCAGCGCCAGGGTGTCCCGGTGCGTGACCAGGTACCCGGCGAAGAAGATGGCCAGCGCGATCTTGGCCAGCTCGGCGGGTTGCAGCGAGAACCCGAGGGCGCGCACCCAGATCCGGGCGCCGTTGATCGTGGTGCCGAGTCCGGGCACCAGCGGCAGGGCGACCAGCACCAGACCGGCGACCATCGCGGTGTAGGTGTAGCGCCGCAGCGTGCGGTGATCGCGCAGCAGGATCAGCACCAGACAGGCCAGCACCACGGAGATCGCCGACCACGCCAACTGCTTGCCGGCGAACATCTGGGTCATGCCCCGGGCCTCACGGGCCAGGTCGATCCGGTAGATCATCGCCAGGCCGACGCCGTTGAGCGCCACCACCACCGGCACGATCACCGGGTCGGCGTAGGGCGCCCGCCACCGGACCACCAGGTGCACCAGCAGCGCGAGACCGGTCATCCCGGCGCCGTAACCCAGCACGTCGGCGGGCAGCTCCTCGGTCGCCCCCAGCCCCACCAGGGCATAGGACGCGATGCCGATCACCAGGGCGAGCAGGAGCAGACCGAGTTCGGTGCCCCGCCCGGCGCGCACCCGGTGCGCCTGGACGGTCGCCATCACGGAGCGTCCGTCGGCTGCGGATCGAGGGAGTCGGTGGCGCTCCGGGTCACCGACGGCGAGGGCGTCGGCTCGGGCTCCGGCGTCGCGTCCTCGGCCAGTGCGTCGACCCGCTCCCGGGCGCGGGCCAACGAATCGGTGTGGATCGTCTGCTCCACCCGCTGCTGGACGTACGGCGGGAGGTCGTCCAGGGCGAGGTCGGTCACCTCGACCACCTCGGAGAAGGTCACCGGGCCGAGGGTCTGCGGGATGCCCCGGTAGATCGTGACCTGGCCGTCGGACTCCCCGACGTAGAACTGGGTCTGCGTCCAGCGGTAGAAGCCGAAGGCGGCACCGGCCACGACCAGGAGCGCGAGCACCGTGAACAGCCAGCCGCGGATCCGGCGGCGGCGACGGGCACGACGCTCGTCGTCATCGGCGTCGTCGTCCTCCGACGGCTCCGCGACGACCGGCACCCCACCGGCCGGGGTGTTCGCCTGCCGGGACAGCTCGGCGGCCCGGGCTGCCGGACCGTCCGAGGCGGCGGTCGGGGTGTTCCGCGTGGTGGCGGCCGACCCGACGATCACGGCGTTCGTGTTCGGTCCGGCGCCGTCCGGCAGGGTGTCCAGCTCGACCACGTCCGCGACGATCACCGTCACGTTGTCGCCGCCACCGGCGCGCAGGGCCAGCTGGACCAGTCGCTCGGCGCAGGTGTCGACGTCCTGGATCTCGTGCAGGGTGCGGGCGATGGTGTCGCCGCTGACGAAGCCGGACAGTCCGTCCGAGCACAGCAGCCACCGGTCGCCGGACCGTGCCTCGCGCACCGACAGGTCCGGGGCGATGTCCGCGTCGAAGTCGCCGAGCACCCGCATGACCACCGACCGCTGGGGGTGGTGCTCGGCCTCCTCCGGCGTGATCTTGCCGGTGTTGACCAGGTGCTGGACGAAGGTGTGGTCGGTGGTGACCTGGGTCAGCACCCCGTCGCGCAGCAGGTAGCCGCGGGAGTCGCCGAGGTGCACCATCGCGAGCTTGTTGCCGGAGCGCAGGATCGCGGTCACCGTGGTGCCCATCCCGGCCAGTTCCGGCTGCTCCTGGGACAGCGAGATGATCTCGTCCCGGGCGCCGTCCAGGGCGCGTTCCAGCTCGTCCAGTGCGTCGTCCGGACCGTGCGACTCGCCGTCCAGCGGTGCCAGGGCCGCGATCGCCACCGAGGAGGCGACGTCGCCTCCGGCGTGCCCGCCCATCCCGTCGGCGACCACCAGCAGGTGCGGACCGGCGTAGGCGGAGTCCTGGTTGTTCGACCGGACCAGGCCGACGTCGGAGCGGGCGGCGTACCGCAGTGCGATGCTCACGCCGGTTACCCCTGCAACTCGATGACGCTCTGGCCGATCCGGATCGGCGTGCCCGGCCGGACCTCGACGGTGCCGGTGATCCGACGGTCGTCGACGAAGGTGCCGTTGGTCGACCCGAGGTCCTCGACGTACCAGAGGCCGTCCTGCTGGAACACCCGGGCGTGCTGGGAGGAGGAGTAGTCGTCGTCCAGCACCAGGGTGCAGGACGGGGCGCGGCCGATCAGCACCGCCGAGCCGCCGAGCGGCAACGTGGTGCCGCGCAACGGCCCCTCGGTCAGCACCAACCGGGTGGGGCCGGAGCGACGGGGCTTGGCAGTGGCGGGTGCGGGAGCGGCGACGTTCGCGTTCACCGGGGCAGCCGCCTTCTGACGACGGTTGGTGATCCGGGTGCCGTACAGATCACGACGCAGCACGCCGATCGCCGACAGCACCAGTGCCCACAGCAGCACCAGGTAGCCCAACCGGAGCAGGGTGACCGTCAGCTCACTCATGTCTGCCGTTCACTCGTCGACCTCGCCGTCGCCATCGCCGGTCCAGAACATGATGCGGGTGCGCCCGATGGTCAGCGTGTTGCCGTCCAGCAGCGTCGCGGCCGGCACCTGGTGCCCCTCCACGTACAGCCCGTTGGTCGATCCGAGGTCCGAGGCGACCACACCCTGCGGGGACACCCGGATCTCCAGGTGACGACGCGAGACACCCGGGTCGTCCACCACGATGTCCGCCTCCGAGCCGCGGCCGATCACCGTCACCGGCCCGGTCAGCAGGTACCGCTGCCCGTCGATGTCGATCAGCGGGTGCCGGGGACTCGGGGCGGCAGCGGTCGCCGGAGCGGCAGCGCCCCGAACGGTCGCCGACTTCACCCGGAACCGACCGACCTCCAGGTCCTCGTACTCGTGGAAGGCCACCGTCACCGGGCCGACGAACGCGTAGCGCTGACCGGTGGCGTGGTCGGTCACATTGGCCGCCAGCTCGTCCGCCAGCGCCTCCGCACCCCACGCCTCGACCTGGTCGTAGTCGCCGGGGGACAGCTCGATGATGAACTCGTTCGGGACCACGGTCCGGTCCCGGCCCACCACGGCGGCGCGGTCGTCGACCTCACGCCGCAGCGCGCTCGCCAGCTCCACCGGCTTGACCTCACTGCGGAACGCCTTGGCGAAGGCCGTGTTCACGACGCGCTCGACCCCGTGCTCGAACCGGTCGAGGATGCCCATGTCCACCACCTCTCTGGCCGTCGTCCTCATCGGGCCGCACACCAGAGCGGCGGCGACAGTCTCGGTAGATGGTAGCGATGCGATGCCCACTGACGCGTCATCGGAGTGACGGCGCGCGGGGGCGATTCTGTGCGCACACGTGGCGGTGACGTGCCGATGTGCAGACCACCCCCCAAGCCGTGCTAACTTTCTCTCAGCGCGCGAGTGGCGGAACGGCAGACGCGCTGGCTTCAGGTGCCAGTGTCCGAAAGGGCGTGGGGGTTCAAATCCCCCCTCGCGCACGCTAGTGGTAACGGGAAACCCCCGGTCGGAGAGACTCCGGCCGGGGGTTTTCTGCGTGCGGGTCCCGGTGGGTCCGCGCGCCGGCGATCCCGGCCGACCTGCACGATCCGGGGCCGCGGGGACAGAACTCCCCTATGCTCGAGGCAGTGACACGGGGTGCCGCCTGCGGCTGAGATCACACCCGTCGAACCTGATCCAGATCATGCTGGCGAAGGGAATGTCCGTGGCTGACAGCGCGCGCTCGACGCTCGACCGGGTCCGATGGTCGAGGCGACGTTCGGGCTGCCCCTGGCCGACCTTCGTCGTCGACCGGAAGGCCCCAGATGAGTGCCATGACCTCCTCGCATCCCCTGACCGACCCGGCTACGCGAAGGGGTGCGCCGGGCCTCGCTGACCAGGTGGTCCTGGTGACCGGCGCCGGGCGCGGGCTCGGCCGGGCGATCGCGCACGCCTTCCTGCGCCAGGGCGCGCGGGTGATCGTGGACTTCCGCGTCAGCCGGGACGGCGCGCAGGAACTCGCCGACCGGTTCCCCGGTCGGGCGCTGCCGGTGCAGGCCGACGTGCGGGAGCGCGATCAGGTGGACGCGCTGTTCGAGGCGGCCCACCGTGCGTTCGGCGATCCGGTCGCCACGGTGGTCAACAACGCGCTGGTCGACTTCTCCTTCAACGGTGACGCTCGGGCCACGGCCGACGCGATCGACTTCGGGTCGTTCTCGGCGCAGTTCAGCGGGGCGGTGCAGGGCGCTCTGAACACGACCCAGGCGGCGCTGCCCGGCTTCGATCGGCTCGGGTCGGGACGGGTGATCACCATCGGCACGAACCTGTTCCAGCACCCGGTGGTGCCGTACCACGACTACACAGCGGCGAAGGCGGCCCTGCTGTCGCTGACCCGGACGTTCGCCGAGGACCTCGGCCCGCGTGGCGTCACGGTGAACATGGTCAGCGGTGGTCTGTTGCGCACCACCGATGCCAGTGCGGCCACCCCGGAACCGGTGTTCGAGGCGATCGCCGCCGGGACGCCGCTGCGGTCGGTCACCACGCCGGCCGAGTTCGCGGACGCGGTGCTGTTCTTCGCCTCGCCCTGGGCACGGGCGGTGACCGGCCAGAACCTGGTCGTCGACGGCGGGTTGGTGAAGGGATGACCCGGCGGACGAGCGGTCAGATCCGTGCCGAACAGCTCGTCGACACCTGTGGAACGCTGCTGGCGGCGGTTCGCGACCGGGCCCCGTTGGTGCAGTGCGTGACCAACACGGTCGTCACCGGGTTCACCGCCAACGTGCTGCTGGCACTGGGTGCGGTTCCCGCGATGGTCGACATCCCGGAGGAGGCCGGAGCGTTCGCCGGCGTGGCTGACGGGGTGCTGCTCAACCTGGGCACCCCCTCCGCGGAACAGCGCGCGGCGATGCGGGAGGCGGCTGCTTCCGCGCGGGGCGCCGGCACGCCGTGGGTGCTCGACCCGGTGGCGATCGGTTCGCTGCCGGTGCGCACGGCGCTCGCGCACGACCTGGCGGCGATGACGCCGACGGTGGTCCGAGCGAACGCCTCCGAGACCCTGGCGCTGACCAGTGGGAGTGGCGGTGGTCGGGGGGTGGAGGCGACCGACGGCCCGGAGGCGGCGTTGATCGCGGCCCGGCCCTTCGCGCGGGACCGGGGGATCGTGGTCGCGGTCTCCGGACCCACTGATCTGGTCACCGATGGCGAGCGGACGATCGCGGTCGCGAACGGGCACCCGCTGCTCACCCGGGTGACCGGTGCCGGGTGCGCGCTCGGAGCGGTGGTCGCCGCGTTCTGCGCGAGCGCCGGGGACCGGTCCGCGCTGGAGGCGGCGACAGCGGCGCATGTGGTCGTCGGGATCGCGGCGGAACGCGCGGCGGCACGGTCTGCCGGGCCGGGGAGCTTCGCCGTCCAGTTGCTCGACGCCCTCGATGCGGTGGACCAGCAGGAGGTCGCCGACCGGGCCCGGATCAGCGTGCTCGCCGGAACGGAGGCGGCATGATGCCCGACCTGTCGGTGTACCTGGTGACCGATGTCGCGCAGTCGGCTGCTGCGGGACGTGACCTGGTCGACACCGTCCTGGCCGCCGTCCGGGGTGGCGTGACGACCGTGCAGCTCCGCGCGAAAGACGCGGAGGCCGCAGAGATGCTCCAGCTGGCCGAGGAGCTCGCCCGTCGGTTGCCGACGCACGTGGACGTTCTCGTCAACGACCGGGTGGATGTCTATCTGGCGGCCCGTGCGCGCGGGGCGCGTGTGGCGGGGGTGCACGTCGGGCAGCGCGACCTCCCGCCGGTCGCGGTCAGGGAGATGGTCGGTCCGGACGCCGTGATCGGGCTGAGCGCGAGCAGCAGCGCCCAGATCGCCGAGGCGGCCAGCAGTGCGGGCCGGGTCACCTATCTCGGCATCGGGGCGGTGCATCAGACCTCCTCGAAGCCGGACGCGCCGCCGGTCCTCGGGATCGCCGCTGCGGGGCACCTCGCATCGGTGTCGTCCCTGCCCGCGGTGGCGATCGGCGGCGTCACACCGGAGGACGTGCCCGCCCTGCGCGCGGCGGGGTTCGCCGGAGCCGCCGTCGTGTCCTGGATCTGTGCTGCACCCGACGCCAGGGCCGCCGCTGCCGAGCTCGCACGGGCCTGGGCCACGCCGGAGCACCGATGACCGGGACGACGCGGCTTCCACCGCGCCCGACCCGCATCCCCCGGGTGCTCAGCATCGCGGGGACGGACCCCTCGGGCGGAGCGGGCATCCAGGCGGACCTCAAGAGCATCGCCGCGAACGGTGGCTACGGCATGGCGGTGGTCACCGCACTGGTCGCCCAGAACACTCGGGGGGTCCGCAGCGTCCACGTCCCACCCGTGGCGTTCCTGGCGGAGCAGCTCGACGCGGTGAGCGACGACGTCGAGATCGATGCGGTGAAGATCGGCATGCTGTTCGACGCCTCGATCATCGAGGTGGTCGATGCCTGGCTGCGCCGCGTCCGCCCGCCGGTGGTCGTCCTCGACCCGGTCATGGTCTCGACGAGTGGTCATCGGCTGTTGCAGCCGGAGGCCGAAGAACGGATGCGCGCCCTGGTCGGCCTGACCGGTCTGGTGACGCCCAACCTGGCCGAGCTGGCGGTGCTGGTGCACGAGGACGTGGCAGCGACCTGGCGCGACGCACTCGACCAGGCCCACCGATTGTCCGCCGCGTACGGGGTGCCGGTGCTGGCGAAGGGGGGCCATCTCGCCGGTCCGGACGCCCCCGACGCGCTGGTGGATGCCGAGACCGGCACCGTCGACGAGTTCCCGGGGGATCGGATCGCGACCACCCACACCCACGGGACCGGGTGCTCGCTCTCCTCGGCCGTGGCCACGCGTCGCGTGCAGGCGCCGACCTGGTCGGAGGCGATCCGTCCGGCGAAGGCATGGCTGCTGCAGAGCATCGCCGCGGCCGACGACCTGCGCGTCGGGCGCGGGAACGGCCCGATCTCGCACTTCGCCGGACTCTGGGCCGCCGGGTGAGGCCGGGACGCGGCGGACAGCCGGTCGTGCGACAGTCTGCGCATGAGCGAGACGCGGTGGCGGGTGGCCGGGTGGTTGCTGCTGCTGGGGGCGATCGCCTACACCGGGGTGCCGTGGGAGGCGCTGCTGGGGTTCCCGTTGGACCCGGCGGTGGCGTTCCAGTCGGAGCTGGCGGCCAGCGATCAACCGACGCGGGTGGTGTTCGCGCTGAGCGACGGGTTCGCCGGGGTGGCGGCGGTGGTCGCGGCCGGGCTGCTGTGGTGGGGGCGGCCGCGGCTGGACACGTGGTGGGCGCGGTTGGCGCCGATCCCGGTGCTGCTGTTCGGGATCGGGACCATCGCGGATGTGCTCAGTCCGTTGCCGTGCGCGCCGTCGGTGGACGCCGGGTGTGCCGACGCCGACGGGGTGGCCAGCGCGGGGACCGCGCACTCGGTGACCAGCCTGATCGCGACGACGGCCCTGATCGCGCTGGCGGTGCTGCTGGCCGGGCTGTTGATCGGGTGGCGTCGTCGTGGCGGGCGGGTGTCCGTCGGTTGGTGGCTGCCGGTGCTGCTGTACGCGGCGACGAGTCTGGTGACGGCAGGACTGTCGATCGCTGACAACCTGGGTGCCGACCCGACCGGACTCGGCTGGTGGCAGCGGGCACAGACCGCCTCGGCGAGTCTGTGCCTGGCGGTGTTGCTCCCGGTGCTGCGGCGGCACCACCGGTCGGGGCGCACGGACACCGCGGGCTGACCTGCGCCGCCGCGGGCCGAGCGGCGCGAGGTGACGTCAGTCGCGCAGCTCGGCGACGTCGACTGCCACCCCGATCACGTCGTCCACCGGCATGTCGGCTGCCTCGGGCACCGTCAGCATGGCGCCGGTCGCCACGACGGTGACGGTTCCCCTCGGGTAGAGCACCTGCACCGAACCGACCTCGCCCAGGGTCTCGCCCTCGCCCAAGATCAGGATCCGACCACCCAGGGTGGCGGCACGGGGGTCGTCACTGACGCCGGGCACGGTGGCCAGTTCGTCGGCGGACCAGGTGGTGCCGTCCACGGTGACGCTCAGGGTGGCGTAGGCGGTGAGGTCGGTGGAGGCGGAAGCCACGGCGTCGTTCACCCAGACGCAGCTCGTGCTGGTGGCGTCCTCCGAGGAGTCGTCGGGGGAGAGGGCGAAACCCGCGGTGATCGGTGCTGCCAGAGGCTCGATCTCGGCGCAGGTGATCACAGCACCGGCGGAGTCGGTGTCGGCGTCGGTCTCCGCGGCGGTGGGGGCGTCCTCGGCGGGGGTGGCCTCAGCGGCAGCCGGTGCGGCAGGGGCGGGATCGGCGGCGGGTGCGTCCTCGGCGGAGCACGCGGTCAGGGCGAGGACACCGACGACGCCGACGGTGAGGAGCAGGCTGCTGCGGGTGGTCATGGGCACAAGCTACGCACAGGAGTGCGCGGCCGAACACCCTCGTCTCATCGCTGGGACCTGCACGGTTGATCGTTCGGCTCCGTGCCGTCCTAAGCTCCGCCGGTGGACGAGGACAGTGCAGCCACTCGGCTCGCCGAGGCACGACGCGAGACCCTGCTCGACGCCGCGGTCCAGGTGATGCGCTCCGGCGGGGTGCGAGCAGCGACCACTCGGACCGTGACCGGGACCGCGGGGCTGCCGCTGGGTGCCTTCCACTACTACTTCACCGCGCAGGACGACCTCTACGCGGCGCTGCTGGAGCGGGAGATCCGACGGGCGTTGATCTCGGCGTGGATCGCGGTGGGGGAGCAGGGGCGATCCGCGGAGCTGATGCGACCGGACGCCGGACTGGAGGCGGCGTTCCTCGGGTATGCGGCCCACCTGCGCCGGGACCCCGGCTATCAACTGCTGATCCACGAGCTGATCGCGGTGGTCGCCCGCCGCAGCCCGGCCACGGCGAGCAGCACCCGCCTGATGGTGCTGACCAGCGTGCAGGACATGATCGGTCAGTGGAGCCAGAGCCGGGGGTTGTCCTGGTCGGTGCCGCTGGACGCGGTCGCCGGGCTCGTGGTCGCCACCGCCACCGGGATCGCGCTCAGCTGGCTGAGCACACGGGACGACGCCCAGGCCGACGCCACCGGACGCGCGGCGGCGCAGGCGCTGGCGTCCCTGTGTCGGGGGCATCGGGGGAGCTGATCCCGGTGGCGCGGCGGTCGACCCACCGCGCCACCGGGTCGGGAGCGTCATCGAGCGCGGTGACCCCGATCAGACCTTGAAGATCGACGCCTGTTCGCGCATCGACTCCGCCATCCGCGCCAGCTCGTTCACCGCCGAGTCGACCTGCACCAGCGCCTGGGTCGAGGCGTCGGCCGAGTCGGCCACCGAGGCGATGGTGGCGGCGATGCCACCCGATCCGGTCGCCGCCTCGGTCACCGAGCGGGAGATCTCCGCGGTGGTCGCCGTCTGCTCCTCCACCGCCCCGGCGATGGTGGTCTGGTAGGAGTTGATCGAGTCGACCGTGCGGGTGATCTCCTCGATGGCGGCCACCGCCGCATGGGTGTCGTTCTGGATCGCCTCGACGCGCCGGGCGATGTCGTCGGTGGCCTTGGCGGTCTCCTGGGCCAGCTCCTTGACCTCCCCGGCGACCACGGCGAAGCCCTTGCCCGCTTCACCGGCACGGGCTGCCTCGATGGTGGCGTTGAGGGCGAGCAGGTTGGTCTGCTCGGCGATGGAGGTGATCACCTTGACGATGTTGCCGATCTCCTGGCTGGAGGTGCCGAGCTGCTTGACCTGGTTGTCGGCGGTGGCGGCGGTCGCGGTCGCGGCGGTGGCGACCTTCGCCGCCTCCGTGGCGTTCTGCGCGATCTCCCGGATGCTGGCACCCATCTGCTCGGCCCCGGCGGCGACGGTCTGCACGCTGCGGGACACCTGCTCGGCGGAGGCCGCGACCGACCCGGCCTGGGTCGCCGTCTCCCGGGAGCTCGATGCCACCTGGGTGGAGGACGCGGACAGCTGCTCGGTCGCCGACGCGACGGTCTGGGATGCCTCGACCACACCGGCGATGGTGCCCCGGAGTCGGTTCAGCGCGGAGCCCAGGGCGCGGGCCATCCGGCCGATCTCGTCCGCGCCGCGCACCGACGGTGGGGAGGTCAGGTCACCGGCGGCGACCGCGTCCAGGGACTGCTCGACGGCGCGCACCCCGGTGAGCACCTGACGGATGACGGCGACGGCGATGCCGCCGACCACCAGCAGGGCGACCACCAGTGCCACCCACACCGCGATGACCGACTGCCGGGCCAGCGCGGTGCCCTGATCGGCGATCTCGTCCGCGCGGGCACCCGCCTCGTCCGACGCCTGGTCCAGCAGCTTGTCCGCGTCCTGACCGGCCGTGAGCAGATCGGAGTTGGCCACATCGGCAGCGGTCGGGTCGTTCGCCTCGATCAAGGGCAGGTAGGTGTCCTCGGCGACAGAGCGGTACGCGTCGATGGAGGCAGCGATCTGGTCGTCGACGTCACTGAGTTCCCACTCCGCGTCCAGGGTGCCGATCAGATCGTCGATCGTGCCCTCACGGTCGGCGATGGTGGCGAGATTCTGCTGGATCTGCTCGGCATCGCTGGAGGCCATCCGCACGTAGGCGAGTCGCTGTGCCGTGAACGCCTGCTGCAGATCGGCGACCGCGACCAGGGGACGGACGCCCTCGGCGTACATCGCGTCCTGCTGGCTGGACATCGACAGCAGCCGCGAGGTCGCGACCCCGGCGATGGTCGCCGCGACCAGCGCCAACAGTCCGATCGTGCCGCCGAGTTTCACCACCAATGAACGGTCGGCGAACCAGTGTCTCGGCTGGACTGTCTCGGACTCGGGGTGGGACATGCCGTCTCCTCGGTGGGGCCGCTTGGTCACCCGACCTGATCGGCGAAAACCTGAAAGGCGGTCGGAATAGTTCGTGTGATGCGGATCACATCAGCGCGATGACGAGGGAAAACGGCAGTTTCGAGGGTGAAAGTTCCCGAGGCGGACTGAAAGTCAGTGGCACACGGGTGAAAGGGATATCACCTGTTAGGGCGACAGTGTTGGGCCAGGCGTAGCGTCGGGTGCATCGCATCCGCATCACGGAAGGACTCTCATGCGCGCAGCTCGGTACCACCAGTACGGCGACCCCTCGGTGCTCCGGGTGGAGGACGCCCCCGAGCCGCACGCCGGCCCGGGCACGGTGCGGATCCGGACCCTCACCGTGAGCGTGAACCCCATCGACTGGAAGCTGCGCCAAGGGCTGGCGGCGCAGATGATCCCGCTGGAGTTCCCGGTGATCCCCGGGCGGGACGCAGCCGGTGTGGTGGACGAGGTCGGGGACGGCGTCGACGGGGTGGCGGTCGGTGACCTGGTGTTCGGGATGGGCGGGGTCAGCGACACCACCGCCGAGTTCTCGGTGCTGTCGGCCTGGGCCCCGGTGCCGGAGGGCTGGTCGGTGGAGCAGGCGGCCTCGGCCGGACTGGCGTCCACCACGGCGATCCCGGCGCTCGCGGCCCTCGGCGACCTGTCCGGCAAGACCCTGGTCGTGAACGGGGCTTCCGGTGCTGTCGGGTCGGCGGCGGCGATCTTCGCGATCGACGCCGGTGCCCGGGTGATCGGCACCGCCTCGGAGCGCAACCACGCGTTCCTGTCCGAGCTGGGGGTCACACCGGTGCGCTACGGCGCCGGGCTGGCCGAGCGGATCGGGTCGGCGGACGCCGCCCTCGACGCGGCGGGGCACGGAGCGCTGCCCGAGTTGATCGCCATCACCGGGTCGCCGGACCGGGTGGTGACCGTGGCCGACAATCAGGCGGCGGGGGAGCTGGGCGTGCGGGCGATCAGCGCCTCCAACGACTCCGAGTCGCTGCGCACCGCCGCCCGACTCGGCGCCGCCGGGGCGTACCTGCCGCGGGTGGACACCGTGCTGCCGCTGGAGCAGATCGCCGAGGCGCACCGGTTGGCTGAGTCGGGGGAGACCGCCGGGAAGATCGTCATCCGGATCGCCGACTGACGGCACGCCGCGCCTGAGGTCGCCGGTCCGCGCCTGAAGTCGGCGGTTCGCGCCTGAGGTCGGCACTTCGTGCCTGAGGTCGGCACTTCGTGCCCGAGGTCGGCACTTCGCCAGGGTCATCCCGGCGCGAAGTGCCGACCTCGGCGTGGTGGGGATTGGGGTGGCGCCGTGCGCCTGGGCCGGTGCTGGGGCCGGAGCGCTGCGGGCCCCGGCTGAGGTCGGCACTTCGCGCCCGAGGTCGGCACCTCGCGCCGAAGGTCGGCACTTCGTGCCCGAGGTCGGCAGTTCGCGCCTGAGGTCGGCACCTCGCCGGGGTTGTCCCGGTGCGAAGTGCCGACCTCGGCGCTGGTTCCTGCTAGGCGGCGACCGGGAAGAGGCGGGCGAGGACATCGGCCAGGGTGAGGACGCCGACGGTGGTGCCGCCGTCGTGCACCAGGGCCAGGTGCTGACGACCCTCCCGCATCCGGGTCAGCGCGTCGGCGACCGGCGTCTCGGCCGCCAGCCGTAGCACCGGTCGGACCAGCGGTGTGACCGGTGCGTCATCGGGGTGCGCCAGGGTGTCCCGGACGTGCACCACCCCGGCGTCGCCGACCAGGATCCGCAGGTGACCGGAGGACCTGACCGCCGACCGGACATCGGCCATCGTGGACCCGGGTGCCACCGCGGTGGGTGCGCCGGTCGGCCGGACCAGATCGCGGACGGTGAGGTCCTGCAGCTCCAGCGCGCCGGTGATCTGCGCCGAGTAGGCCGAGTCGAGGGCACCGACATTCGCCGAGTGCTCGACCAGGTGCCGCAGGTCGTCCGGGTTCTGGCCGGTGGCCACCTGGTCGGCGGGCTGCACGCCCACCCGGCGCAGACACCAGTTCGCCGCCTCGTTCAACGCGCGCAGCAGCGGCCGGGTCAGCCACATGAACGCCCGCATCGGGGTGGCCAGCATGATCGCCGAGGTCTCCGGGTGCGCGATCGCCCAGGACTTCGGTGCCATCTCCCCGACCACCAGGTGCAGGAAGGTGACGATGATCAGCGCCAGGACGAACCCGGCGACGTCCGCCAGCCACAGCGCCACGCCCCAGCCCTCGAACAGCGGGGTGAGCCAGTGGTGCACGGCGGGCTTGGTGATCGCACCCAGGGCCAGGGTGCAGGCGGTGATCCCGAGCTGCGATCCGGCGAGCAGGACGGTCAGCTCGGTGGAGCTGCGCAGCGCGGCCCGGGCGGAACGACTGCGCGGCGCTGACTCCTCCAACCGGTAACGCTTGGCGGCGAGGGCCGCGAACTCCACCGCGACGAAGAACGCGCTCAGCGCGATCAGGGCGATGGTGATGACGACGACGGTCAAGGCGCTCATCGGGCGGCCTCCCACTCGGTGCGCTCGGCGTCGGTCGGTGGCGGATCGGCCGGGACGGTCACCCGGACCCGGGCCGGGACGTGCCGCTCCAGCTCCAGAACGTCCACCCGCATCCACACCGGATCCGGGGTCTCGGTCAGTGCCAGGTCGCCCGGGTCACCGGGGAGCAGGACGACGACGCTGGTGCCGACCTCGGGCAGTGACCCGTGCTCGGCGATCACCAGGCCGGCGATCGTCTCGTAGTCGCCGGCGGGCAGGTCACGGCCGACGGCACGCTCCACCTCGTCGACATGGACGTCGCCGGGCATGGTCCACGACCCGTCCTCGTCCACCGGCGGCTGCACCGTCTCGGTGTCGTGCTCGTCGGTGATCTCCCCGACCAGCTCCTCAGCGAGGTCCTCGAAGGTGAGCACCCCGGCCAGTCCGCCGTACTCGTCCAGCACGCAGGCGAGCTGGTTGCGGGTGGTGGCCAGTCGACGCAGGGCGTCGGGCAGGGACATCGAAGTCGGGATCAGCTCGGGGCGGCGCATCATCCGCTCCACCGGCTCGGACGCGTCGGTGGCGACCAGCACGTCCTGCAGGTGCACCACGCCGATCACCTCGTCCTGGTCGGTGAGCACCGGGTAGCGCGAGTGGCCCTCGCTCATCAGCTCGCGGACCTCGGCCAGCGTGGTCCCGGGGCGCACCGTGCCGACCCGGGAGCGCGGGATCATCGCGTGCTCCACGTCCTGATCGGGGAAGTCCAGGATCCGGTCGAGGAGCACGGACAGCTCGTGCGGCAGGTCACCGCTGCGGGCCGACTCCTCGACGATGTGCTCCAGGTCGCGGGCGGTCGCCGAGTGCTCGACGTCGTGCACCGGTTCGATCCGCAACAACCGCAGCAGCGCGTTCGACGCCGAGTCGAAGACCCGGATCAGCCAGCCGAAGACCGTCAGGTACGCGGTGGTCGACCCGGCGAGCCGCACCGCCACCGGCTCGGGACGGGCGATGGCGAGGTTCTTCGGGAACAGCTCACCGAAGAGCATCTGGATCACAGTGGACAGCAGGAGCGCGAGCACGGTGCCGACGGCGATGCCGACCCCGGTCGGGACCCCGACACCACCCAGCGCCTCACCCAGCGCACCACCGATCAACGGCTCGGCGACGTACCCGACCAGCAGGCCGGTCACCGTGATGCCGAGCTGGGCACCGGACAGCATGAAGGACGTCCGGCGGGTCACCGACAACGCCCGGCGCGCACCGGCGTCACCATCGGCGGCGCGGGCGTTCAACCGCGACCTGTCCACCGCCATGTAGGCGAACTCCTGGGCCACGAAGTACCCGGTCGCCACCGTGATCGCCAGCACGACCAGCAGGCCGAGCAGCAAGGACAACACCCACATCAGATCTCACCCCCCGTCACCGGCTCGCCCCAGCGCGGGGGGTGGCTACTCGGGGGGTGACTACTGTCGCTGTCCATCTCTCTCCTGATCGAGGTACTGGGTCGACGCGTCAACGCGTGACGTTGGTCCTGGGTTCCCGGGGAGGGGCGACCGATCACTACCGTGACGGCCAGGGGGGACGATGAGCAACGACACCGAGAAGACCATGCGGTTGCGCTACGCCGGGCGATGCCGACTCTGCGCGGCGGAACTCACCGCCGGGACCACCGCCGTATACGACCGGGCATCCAAGACGGTGCGCTGCGTCGCGTGCTGCCAGGGCGAGGCGACGACGGTCGTACCGGTGGACACCGGGACCGCGGGCGCATCCGCGGCTCGCGAGTACCAGCGCCGATCAGAGCGTCGCGAGCAGCGGATCCGGGCGGCCCACCCCCGACTCGGCGGGTTGATCCTCGCGGTGAGCGACGAACCGCAGAGCACGCGGGCCTGGGCGATCGGGGCAGAGGGTGAGCGACGACTCGCGGCAACGTTCGAGGGACTCTCGGACCGCGGCGTCCGACTCCTGCACGACCGACGGATTCCCGGGACCCGGGCGAACATCGATCATCTCGTCGTGTCGTCCGCGGGGGTGTTCGTGGTGGATGCCAAGCACTACCGGGGCCGCCCGACGCTTCGGGTCACCGGTGGCCTGATCCGACCGCGGGTGACGACACTGCGGGTCGGGGGTCGGGACTGCACCCGGTTGGTCTCCGGCGTCCACAAGCAGATCGACCTGGTGCGGACCGCGCTCGCCCACGCCGGCGAGGAGGTGCCCGTGCACGGGATGCTCTGCTTCGTCGCCGCCGACTGGCCCCTGATCGGTGGGTCCTTCACCATCGACGGAGTGCGCGTGCTGTGGCCGAAGAAGGCGATCCAGGGATTCACCGCCGGTGGCGACCTGGCAGACGACTACGTCGAGCGACTGCACCGGACCCTGGCGACCGCCTTTCCGGCAGCCTGATCCGGTGCGGCCTACCGTGGCCCCATGTCCGCTCTCCACGACCGCACCGCCGTCGACCTGGTCATCGCCCTGCGTGACGGGTCGGTCACCCCGAGTCAGCTGACCGAGCACTACCTGGGTCGGATCGACGCGCTGAATGCCCGGGTCGGTGCCCTGGCGACGGTCACCCCGGAGCCGGCCCGGGAGCGGGCGTCCGGGTTGACCGAGCCGCACGGGGTGCTGTGGGGTCTGCCCACGGCCGACAAGGATCTGAGCAACCGGGCCGGGGTGCCCACCGGGTACGGGTCGCGGGTGTTCGCGGGGGAGCGGCGGTTCGTGCCGGAGGTCAGTGACGACATCGTGAGGACGCTGGACGAGGCCGGGATCGTGTCGCTGGGCAAGACCGCGGCACCGGAGTTCGGGTTCCCGTCGTACACCGAGACCCTGGTCGGGCCGCCGGCCCGGAACCCGTGGGACCTGGACCGGGGCGCCGGGGGTTCGAGCGGTGGCGCGGCGGCGGCGGTGGCGAGCGGGATGCTGCCGGTCGCGCCCGGGTCGGACGGCGGCGGGTCGGTGCGGATCCCGGCGGCTGCCTGCGGTCTGGTCGGGCTGAAGACCACCCGGGGGCTGTTGCCCGGCGGTGGTGGCGTGGAGTCGTTGGGCGGGCTGGTCACGCACGGGCCGATCGCCCGGACCACGGCCGATGCGGCATTGCTGCTGGAGGGCATGCTGCCGCGTGCCGCCGATGGGACCGTGCCGCACCCGCGCACCCTGCGCACCACGGCCGCGCCGGCCGGTGCCTACCTCGCGGCTGCCCAGTCGCCCGACCCGCGACGGCTGCGGATCGGGGTCAGCATGTTCAGCGCGTGGGAGGGCGCCTACGACATCCGGCTCGGTGACGACGCCCGGGCGGCCCTGGACCTCGCGGCCAGCACGCTGAGCGACCTGGGGCACGAGGTGGTGGAGGCCCCGCGCTGGGAACCGGATCCCGGGTACGCCCCGGCGTTCCGGACGCTGTGGATGGCCGGTGCGTCGGCGGTGCCGATCGACGACCCGGAGTCGTTGGCGTTGCTGGAGCCGTTGACCCGGTGGCTGGTCGGGGTCGGCCGGGAGGTGACCGCGCGGCAGGTGGTCGAGGCGGTGTCGGCGCTCGCCGCCTTCGAGCGAACCCTGGTCGGTCGGGTCGGCGGGTACGACGCCGTGTTGTTGCCGGGGATGGCGATGACGCCGCGCCCGATCGGCTGGTACGACGCCGCGGACCCGGAGCGGAACTTCGCTCAGCAGTGCGAGTACACGCCGTACACCTCGATGATCAACGTCGCCGGACTGCCGGCGCTGGCGGCTCCGGTGCACTGGACGGCACCCACGGCGTCGGCGCCGGGTGGGCTGCCGATGGGGGTGCAGCTGGTCGGGTCGCCGGGGGCGGAGCGGGTGCTGCTCGGGCTGTCGGCGGAGCTGGAGGACGTGCTGCGGTGGGGGGAGCGGCGGCCGCCGGTGTGGTGAGCGGGCGCGTCGCGGGTCACCGCGACAGATCCGCCACCGCCCCCAGGTCGTCCCCCGCCGCGGCACCCAGGAACCGGTACGGCCTCGGCGCGTCGTCCACCTCGCCGATCACCACGTCGGCCACCGCCAGGCTGATGTTGTCCCGGGAGTCGGCGGCCAGTGCGGCGGCGAGCAGGGCGTCGGCGGCTGCCTCGCGGTCGGGGGTGTCGGCCAGGATCGCCAGGATCCGGTCCTCCTCGACGTAGTCGGTCAGGCCGTCGGAGGTGACCAGCCAGCGGTCGCCGTCCTGCGCCGGGACGTCGAGCACCGGGAGGTCGGCGGTGTCCTCCACATGGCCGGAGAGCGAGCGCATGATCACGTTGCGCAACGGGTGGGTGCGGGCATCCGCCGGGTCCACCGCGCCGGAGTCGACCAGCATCTGCACGTAGGAGTCGTCACGGGTGACCCGGTAGCCCGCGCCGTCGCGCACCAGGTAGGCGCGGGAGTCGCCGAGGTGGCCGACCCGCACGGAGTCATCGCCGCCGAAGACCGCGGTGACCGTGGTCGACATGCCGTCGAGCTCCGGTTCGCGGCGGATCCGGTGGCCGATCTCCGCGTTGGCGGTGGCGATCAGCTCGGCGAGGTCGTCGGTGGTGAAGCGGTGGGCGGGCCGGTTCGCCAGTGCTGACATGACGCGGTGGGTGAAGGTCCAGGAGGCGATGTCGCCGCCGACGTTCCCGCCGACCCCGTCCGCGACCAGCGCGTAGTCGACCGAGGCGCCGACCGAGTCCTGGTTCTGGGCGCGATGGGGACCCGTCTCGGAGCGGAGCGCGGTGTGGAGGGTGACCGGCATTGGTCGATCGTGCGGGTGGGAGCGGGGGCGGGGCAAGTGGGGCGCGCGGATGGGGCCGCGGGGTCAGCTCCCGAGCAGCCGATCGGCGAGCTGCCGCCAGGCGGTGGGCAGGTCGACGCCCTCCTGGTCGCGCAGCCAGCGCAGCTGAATCCCGTCCATCGCGGCGAGGACCTCTCGGGCCAGTTCGACGGGGTCGTCGACGTCGGGTCCGGCGGCGGTGGCGAACAGGTCCAGCGCCCAGCGTTCGCGGGTGACGAAGTAGTCGTGGGCGGGGTGGCTGGGTTCCAGGGACTCGGCGTTCAGCACCGAGTAGAGCCGGACGATCTCCGGTTGGCGGGAGTTGCGCTGGACCAGCGCGTCGCAGAGCGCGCGGAGCGGGATGTCGGCATCGGTGCCGCTGTCGAAGACCTCGGGCTCGACGCCGAGCAGGTCGGCGAGCTGGGCCAGGTCCTGGGCGTCGCGGTACTCCAGGACGGCGACCAGCAGTTGATCCTTGGAGCCGACGTGGTGCAGGACGCCGCCCTCGGTGATCCCGCAGGCCAGGGCGACGTCGCGCAGGGTGAGACCCCAGAATCCGCGCTCGGCGATCAGGCCGGAGGACACGGTGAGGATCTGGGTGAGCCGGTCCGATGCGCTCATCCGTGAGCGGGTGGCACGCGGCGAGTAGCGGCTGATGGGGGGCTGCGACACCGGATCTCCTGAACTGGACTCTGCTGCTGGTCATTGTGGCAGAGGCACCTTCGGCGCTACCTTACTGAACACTGAACGAGCACTCAGTAAAACCCTCGACGATGAGCGGAGACCGAGTCATATGAGCACCACCGGCGCCACGGCATTCGACCGGGCGGTCAGCGCGGTCAGGAACGGCGCACCGGCTGCCACCCAGGCGGCCCACCTCTACGAGCAGCTCACCGACGCGGAGCGGCTCGACCTGTTGGACGGCGACCTGCCGTTCTGGCAGGGCATGCACTCCTTCGTCACCGACGGCTACAACGTCGACCCCTATCCGATGGGCGCGGTGCCCCGACTGGGGGTGCCCGGGATCCAGTTCGTCGACGGGCCGCGCGGCAGCGTGGTCGGACAGGCGACGGCGTTCCCGGTGTCGATGGCCCGCGGCGCGACCTGGGACACCGACCTGGAGGAGCGGATCGGCGCCGCCATCGGCGCGGAACTGCGCGCGGCCGGCGGCAACTTCTTCGGCGGGGTGTGCATCAACCTGCCCCGGCACCCGGCCTGGGGCCGCGCGCAGGAGACCTACTCCGACCAGCCGACCCTGCTGGGCGAGATGGGCGCCGCCCTGACCCGCGGCGTCCAGCGGCATGCGATGGCCTGCGTGAAGCACTTCGCGCTGAACTCGATGGAGAACGCCCGCTTCCAGGTGGACGTCCGCATCGACGACGCCACCTTGCACGAGGACTTCCTGCCGCACTTCCGCCGGGTGATCGACGAGGGCGCGGCCGCGGTGATGAGCTCCTACAACGCGATCAACGGCGAGTGGGCCGGGCAGAACCCGCACACCCTGACCACGGTGCTCCGCGAGGAGTGGGGCTTCGAGGGCACGGTGATCACCGACTTCATCTGGGGCATGCGGGACGGCACGGCGGCGCTGCGCGCCGGACTAGATGTCGAGGCACCGTTCCGGCAGCAGCGCGGTGCGCACCTCGCCGCGGCGCTCGCGGACGGCACCGCCGACTGGGCGGACGTGCGTCGGGCGGCGCTGCGCATCCTGGCGACCCAGCTCCGGCACTACGCCGGGCGGGAGCAGGTCGAGCCGGACCGCGAGGTGATCCTGAGCGACGCGCACACCGAGCTGGCCCGCGACGCGGCCCGTCGGGCGATGGTGCTGCTGCGCAACGAGCCGGTGGCCGGGTCGCCGGTGCTCCCGCTGCCCGCCACGCTGGGTTCCCTGGCGGTGCTGGGCCGGCTCGCCGACCGGGCGAACACCGGCGACCACGGCTCCTCGGATGTCCGCTCGCCGGAGGTGACCTCCGCCCTCGCCGGGCTGACCGCCGCGCTACCGGACGCTCGGATCCGCCACGACGACGGAGCCGATCTGCGCCGGGCCGCCGAGCTCGCCGCCGACTCCGAGGTCGCCGTCGTGGTGGTGGGCTACACCGCGGAGGACGAGGGCGAGTTCGTGGACGGGTCGGTGGCGACCCGGGAGGAGCTGCTCGCGATCTACCCCGAACCCGAGGATGACCAGCAGGCCGCGTGGCGGGACGAGGTGCTGTCCACGATGGGTGCCGGGGTCAGCGTCGTCGGGGCCGGATCGGCGGGTGGTGACCGGCGTGACCTGCACCTGCGCCCGGAGGACGTGCAGCTGGTGCACGCGGTGGCCGCCGCCAACCCGCGCACCGTGGTCGTCCTGGTCACGGCGGGGGCGGTGCTGATGGAGGAGTGGCACCGCGAGGTCCCCGGCATCCTGGTGTCCTGGTACTGCGGGATGGCCGGTGGGCATGCGTTGGCCGACGTGCTGCTCGGCGCGCACAACCCCTCCGGCCGGCTGCCTTACGCGATCCCGGCGGACGCCGCCGACCTGCCCGAGCTGGACATCGACGCCACCGCGATCACCTACGACCGGTGGTACGGCCAGCGGCTGCTCGCCCAGCGGGGTGCACAGGCGCTGTACCCGCTGGGGTGGGGCCTGTCCTACACCGGGTGGTCGGTCTCCGGACTGACCATCGTGCGGGACGGCGAGCGGCTGCGCGGCGAGGTGACCGTGGCGAACACCGGTGACGTGGACGGTCGGCACGTGGTGCAGGTGTACGGCACCCGTACCGACGGCGACCGCGCCGGGGAGCGCGAGCTGCTCGGCTTCGCGACGGTCACGGTGCCCGCCGGGTCGAGTGCGGTGGTCCCGCTGGACGTCAGCCTCGACCGCCTGACCCGCTGGGACGCCACCGGCGCCCGGTACGTCCTGCCCGGCGGTCCGGTGCGGATCGAGGCCGGCTCGTTCTGGGGCGACCCGGACGCGGCGGTCGGCACCGTCCAGCTCTGAACCCTGCGGGGCGGCGCTTCCCCGGCGCCGCCCCGCAGTCCCCTCATTTCCTCAATGACGAGAGAGAACCATGTCCGCAACCACCTCCCCGTCCCCGGTCCCCACCGACGACGACCAGGCATCGGTGCCGGTCAGGGTCGGTGTCGCCCTCGCCCTCGGCTGCTTCCTCTGGCTCGGCCCCTACCTCGGTGTGAACGCCGTGCTGCTGCCCGCCCGGGTGGCCGAGATCGCCCCGCAGGAGAAGACCGGCGTCATCGCCCTGCTCGCCACCGTCGCGATGATCGTCGCCACCCTCGCCAACGTCCTGATCGGCGCCTTCTCCGACCTGACCCGTTCCCGGTGGGGGCGACGCAGCCCGTGGCTGATCGTCGGGTCGATCGGCTCGGCGGCGATGCTGCTGGCGGTCGGTCGGGCCAGCACCGTCGGGCAACTGGTGCTGCTCTGGGCGATCTACCAGGTGTTCCTGAACGCGATCGTGGCACCGCTGCTCGCGGTCATCTCGGACCGGATCGCGCCCCGGCACCGCGGCACGATCTCCTCCATCTACGCCTTCGGGTACTCCGCCGGGTTGTACGGCGGGCAGATCATCGGCGCGCAGTTCCTCGGCGGCCTCTGGGCCGGGTTCGTGGTGCTGGCCGCCCTGACCCTGCTGTCCGGGCCGGTGGCGGTGCTGCTGCTGCGCGAGCCGTCCAGCCGCGACCTGCCGCGCCGCCACCTGAGCAAGGCGATGCTGCTCGACTCGTTCAGCCTGCCGCGCAAGGACTGCCGGGACTACTACCTGGCACTGTTCGGGAAGTTCCTGATCATCTCGGCCACCTTCGCGATCTCCGGCTACCAGCTCTACATCCTGACCGACTACATGCGCCTCGGTGACGGTTCCACCGCCGGGTACATCTCCAGCATCGCGACCATCCTGATGATCACCGCGCTGGTGATGTCCGCGATCTCCGGCCCGGTGTCCGACCGGATCGGCCGCCGCAAGCTTCCCGTGGTGGTCGCCGGGGTGCTGGTCGCGGTGGGGGTGCTGGTGCCCGCCGTCTCCGCCAGCCCGTGGACGATGCTGGTCTACGCGGTGATCGCCGGCGTCGGGATGGGCGCGTTCAACGCCGTCGACCAGGCGCTCAACGTCGAGGTGCTGCCGAACCAGGACACCGCCGCCAAGGACCTGGGGGTGCTGAACCTGGCGAACACCGGCGGGCAGATCGTGGGACCGATCGTCGCGGCCGCGGCGATCTCCGCCATCGGGTACCGGGCGATGTTCCCGCTGGCGGCGGCGCTCGCACTGGTGGGCTGCGTGCTGATCCTGATGATCCGCCGGGTGCGCTGAGCCGGACCCGGCCCCGCTGCCTCGGATTGCTGAGTCCTCAGGTGCTCCATAGCCTGAGCCGGCCACATGACCCCGAGAACCAGGAGTGATGATGCTCAAGCGGTTGATCAGCGTCTCAGTTGCGATGACGGCTTTCGCGGGGGTGGGTCTGGCCACGGCCGGAGCGGCCTCGGCCTACGGCGGCGGCACGGTGATCATGCCGAGCGCCTCCTCCTGCCGGGCCGAGGAGAAGCTGTTCCGCGACGAGGGCTACGTCATCACCCACGGCTGCATGCAGTTCTCCAACGGGTGGGGGTTCCACTGGTACGACCCGCGGCCCTGAGGCCTCGCGGTGCCTGACTGACGCGTCCGACCCGGGAGGGTCGGGCGCGTCAGTGCTGTCCGGAGGGGGCGGGCCGGCTCAGACCCCCGCGTCCTCCCCGACCACCGCCCGCACCAGCGCCTCGATCGCGAACGCCGACGTCTCGGCCAGCTCGACGTTCGCCGGGTCGAGCAGCCACTGCACCTGCAGCCCGTCCATCACCGCCAGGATCGCAGCGGCCGCCCGGTCGACGGTGGCGGGCTCCTCGATGCCCCGCTCGGTGCAGATCCGGTCGAAGGCCTCGCGGATCTCCCGGCGCAGCGTGGTGTAGCGGTCCTGGAAGTACTCGCGCGCCGGGTGCTCGTCGGTGACCGACTCGGCGGAGAGGACGGCGTACGCCTGGACGATGCCGGGGCGCTGCTCGTTGGTGAAGGCGGTCCGGATCAGGTGTCGGAACAGCTCGATGCCGTCCGGGATGCGCTGCCCGGCGAAGTCCTCGACGTCGGAGCTGTCGCGGTATTTCAGCACTTCGAGCAGCAGCTGATCCTTGGACCCGAAATGGTGCAGGATCCCGGCGTGGGTCATGTCGACCTGCTCGGCGATCTCGGTCAGCGGGCCGTTCTTGTAGCCCTTCGACCCGAAGGTGGTCATCGCCGCGCGCAGGATCTCCCTGCGCCGTTCCAGGGTCTCCGGGCGCGCCTTCGGCGTGCGCTTGGGCGCGCTCATCTGCCTGCCTTCTTCGCTGCGGTGGGGCGTGGGAATCGAGTGTAGGTGCACTCTGGACACGACTTACTGACAGTGTAGTAACCTCCCGGCATCACGTCATCGAGGACGGGGCTCTCCCTCCGGACGTGCACCCCGTTGCTGTTTCAAAGGAGAAACCGATGAAGGTCAAGATCCCCCTGGTCGCACTGGGTCTGGCGGCGGCCCTGACGCTGGCGGCCTGCGGCACGGGCGAGAGCGGCTCCGACGGTGGTGGCGGCTCGGGTGCGGCCGGTGCGGCGCTCACCATCGCCAAGCCGGACGGCGCGATCGCCACCGAGTCGAACAACCCGTTCGTCGGCGATGCCTCGGCGATGAAGCTGGGGTACATCAACGCGATGCTGGAGCCGGTCGGCTTCGAGAACCTGGTCGACCCGACCCAGGAGACCAAGCCGTGGCTGGCGTCCCAGATCACCTGGAATGACGACTACACCCAGCTGGAGCTGGTGGCACGGGACGGGGTGACCTGGTCCGACGGCGAGGAGTTCACCGCCGACGACATCGCCTTCACCTACCAGCTGCTCAAGGACAAGCCGGAGCTGGACAACGCGGCGCTGGGCATCAAGGACGTCACCACGGCGGAGAACACCGTCACGATCACCTTCGAGAACTCGATGTACGCCAAGCGGGACAAGGTGATCCACAAGCTGGTCATCCCGCAGCACATCTGGGAGTCGGTCGAGGACCCGGCCACCTACGAGAACCTCGACCCGGTGGGCACCGGCCCCTACACGCTGACCACCTTCAGCACCCAGAGCGTCGAGCTCTCCGCCCGGGACGACTACTGGGGCGGCGACCTGGCGGTGCCGACGCTGTACTACGTGTCCTACAACGACAACACCGCGCTCACCACGGCGCTGGCCAGCGGTGACGCCGACTGGGCGCAGGCATTCATCCCGAACGTCGACTCGGCCTACCTGTCCAAGGACGAGGCGAATGTGTACTGGGCGGCCGCCGGGCTGGGCATCGACGCGATGTTCATGAACACCACGGCCAAGCCCTTCGACGACGTGGCGTTCCGCCAGGCGATGAACCTGGTGGTCGACCGCTCCAAGCACCAGCAGATCGCCCGGGAGGGTGGGGTGCCGGAGCTGACGTCGGTCACCGGTCTGCCCACCCCGGCCGGTGACGCCTTCATCTCCGACGAGTACCAGGGCGAGGACCTGACGGTCGACGTGGACGGCGCGAAGGAGATCCTGGAGGACGCCGGGTACACCTGGAAGTCGGACAAGCTGGTCGACCCGGACGGGCAGAACGTCAGCTTCGAGCTGTCGGTGCCGCAGGGCTGGAGCGACTACGTGACCGGGATCAGCCTGATCGGCGACGCCGCGTCCGAGCTGGGCGTGGACACCACGATCAACACCCCGGACTCGGACACCTGGTGGGACATGAAGACCACGGGTGACTTCCAGGCGATCCTGCACTGGACCGACACCGGCCTGACGCCCTACGACCTGTACAGCGACATCATGGACGGTCGCTGGCTGGTCGCCGAGGGTGAGGCGGCCGACTACAACTTCGGCCGCTTCGACTCGCCGGAGGCCACCGCGGCGCTGAACGCGTACGCCACCGCCACCACCGACGAGGACCGGTCCGCGGCGCTGGCCACCGCGCAGCAGATCTTCGTGGAGCAGGTGCCCGCGCTGCCGATCGGCACCCGGCCGTTCATCGCCGAGTACAACACCCGCAACTACGTGGGCTGGCCGTCCGAGGACGACCCGTACACCAACCCGGACCCGACGCAGCCGACGGCCTCGCTGATCCTCACCTCGCTGAAGCCGGCCAACTGATCCCTGCGCGGGTGGTGGTCGTCCGGCCACCACCCGCGCACCGTCCGACAGGAATGATGCAGTGACCAGCGAGAACGTGGTGACGATCGACGGCTTCAGCGTCGTCTACGAGGTGGAGCCGCCGGTCCGAGCGGTGCAGGACGTCTCCCTGACCATCCGGCGCGGGGAGATCCTCGGGCTGGCCGGGGAGTCCGGCTGCGGCAAGACCACTCTGGCCTACGGGGTGCAGCGGTTGCTCAAGCCGCCGGCGGTGATCAGCTCCGGCTCCGCCACCTTCCATGACGCGGAGACCGGCGAGGACGTCGACCTGTTCGCGCTGGACGCCGAGCAGATGCGGGCGTTCCGCTGGGACAAGGTGTCGATGGTCTTCCAGGGGGCGATGAACGCGCTGAACCCGGTGACCGCGATCGGCAAGCAGCTCGACGACGTATTCCTCACCCACCGGCCCGGGATGTCCGCCGCCGAGCGGCGCACCGAGTGCGGGGAGCTGCTGGAGATCGTCGGCGTCGGCAAGGAGCGGCTGCGGTCGTTCCCGCACGAGCTCTCCGGCGGGATGCGGCAGCGGGTGATGATCGCGATGGCGCTCGCCCTCAAGCCGCAGCTGATGATCATGGACGAGCCGACCACCGCGTTGGACGTGCTGGTGCAGCGGGAGATCCTGCGGCAGATCAGCGACCTGCGGACCCGGTTCGGTTTCTCGGTCGTCTTCATCACCCACGACCTGCCGCTGCTGCTGGAGATCAGCGACCGGATCGCGGTGATGCGCGAGGGCCGGATCGTCGAGCTGGACACCGCCGAGAACATCTACCGCCACGCCCGGCACCCGTACACCCGGCAGCTGCTCAGCTCCTTCCCGAGCCTGACCGGCGAGCGCGGCGACTTCGTGCGGACCGGGGCAGAAGGGGCCGCCCGATGAGCACCCTCGCATTCGAGCACGTCAGCAAGAGGTACCGGGTCCGCGGCGCCGGCGAGATGCTCGCGCTGGACGACGTCAGCTTCGACCTCAGCTCCGGTGAGACGGTGGCGCTGGTCGGGCAGTCAGGCTCCGGCAAGTCGACCATCGCCAAGATCATCACCCAGCTGGAGAAGGCGACCAGCGGGCGGGTGCTGCTGGACGGTCGGCCGATCCCCACCCGGGGCCGTGGTCTGCGCCGCTACCGGCAGACCGTGCGGATGGTCTTCCAGGACCCGTTCGCCTCGCTGAATCCGTACCACACCATCCGGCACCACATCGAGCGCCCGCTCCGGCTGGACCACGTGGTGCCGAGCGACCAGGTCGAGGCGGAGACGCACCGGCTGCTGGAACGGGTGCGGCTGGAACCGGCCGCGGTGATCGACCGTCGTCCGCACGAGCTCTCCGGCGGGCAGCGCCAGCGGGTGGCGATCGCCCGGGCGCTGGCATCCCGGCCGCAGCTGCTGGTCGCGGACGAACCGGTGTCGATGCTGGACGTGTCGATCCGGCTCGGGGTGCTCAACCTGCTGGCCGAGCTGCAACGCGAGTCGAACCTGGGCGTCCTCTACATCACGCACGATCTGGCCACCGCCCGGCACTTCAGCGACCGGATCATGGTGCTGCACCACGGTGTCGTGGTGGAGCAGGGCCCGGCCGACGACGTGATCCTGCGTCCGCAGCACGACTACACCCGCTCGCTGCGCAACGCCTCCCCCGACCCGGACCGGCATTTCGCCACCGGCGCGACGATCACCCAGGAGGGCTGAGCGATGCGGTTCTTCCTGCGCCGAGCGGCGTTCTACCTGTTCACCGCCTGGGCGGCGATCACGATCAACTTCTTCCTGCCCCGGATGCTCAAGGGCGACCCGGTGTCGGCGTACCTGGCCAAGAACCAGGGCCGGATCAGTCCGGAGGCCGCAGACTCGCTGCGCACCCTGTTCGGGCTGGACGACGGCAAGTCGGTGATCCAGCAGTACGTGGACTACTGGGGGCTGCTGTTCAGCGGTGACCTCGGCCGGTCGTTCTCCAAGGGGCTGGCGCCGGTCACCGACGTGATCGCCAGCGCCCTGCCGTGGACCGTCGGCCTGGTCGGCATCGCCACGATCCTGAGCTTCTTCCTCGGCACGTCGATCGGTGCGTTCATCGGCTGGCGGCGGGGGTCGAAGGCGGATCTGGTGGTGCCGGTGGCGACGTTCTTCTCCACCGTGCCGTACTTCTGGATGGGCCTGATCGCCATCGCGGTCTTCTCCACCGCGCTGGGCTGGTTCCCCGCGTCGCACGCCTACGACAAGGGATCCTCGCCCACGCTGAGCTTCGACTTCGTCGCGCAGGTGATCCAGCACGGCACCCTCCCGGCGCTGACCATCGTGCTGGCGTCGCTGGGTGGCTGGATCCTCGGGATGCGCAACATGATGATGACGGTCCTGGACGAGGACTACGTCACCGTGGCGCAGGCCAAGGGGCTGTCCCAGCGCCGGGTGCTGGTGCACTACGCCGCCCGGAACGCGGTGCTGCCGCAGCTGTCCAGCTTCGCGCTGTCCCTCGGCTTCATCGTCGGCGGGACGCTGGTGATGGAGCTGGTGTTCAGCTATCCCGGCGTCGGCAAGCTGCTGCTGGACGCCACCACGGCCAAGGACTACCCCCTGATGCAGGGACTGTTCCTGATCATCACGCTCACCGTCCTGGTGGCGAACATCCTGGCCGACGTCGCCTACGCGATCCTCGACCCGCGTACCCGTCAGACGGAGGCCTGAGATGACTGTCCCCACCTCGACCGCCGAGGGCGTCGCCGCCGAGCCGCGGCTGCCCGCCGGCGACCGGACCTCCGGCCTGGGCAAGCTCGGCCGCGGTTTCGCGATGTTCCGGAACGGCAAGTCGATCACCGGCCTGTGCATCCTGGGCTTCTTCGTGCTGCTGGCGGTCTTCGGCGACTGGATCGCGCCCTACGGCCCGCTGGAGAAGGACTTCGAGGCGCTGCGCCAGCCGCCGTCCGCCGCGCACTGGCTCGGCACCACGCACATGGGCGAGGACGTGTTCAGTCAGATCGTCTACGGCACCCGTGGCGTGCTGGTGGTCGGCTTCACCGCCGGCATCATCGGCACCCTGATCGCGGTGATCATCGGCGTGACCGCCGGGTACATCGCCGGGTGGCGCTCGGAGTCGCTGTCGGCGCTGACCAATGTGTTCCTGGTGCTGCCCGCGCTGCCGCTGATGATCATCGTGGCCTCCCAGTACGAGAACCCCTCGCTGCTGCTGATCGCCGCCGTGCTGGCGATCACCGGCTGGGCCTGGGGCGCGCGGGTGCTGCGGGCGCAGACCATGTCGCTGCGCAACCGCGACTTCGTGCAGGCGGCCCGGGCGAACGGCGAGCCGCTGCACCGGATCATCGCGGTGGAGATGCTGCCGAACCTGACGGCGATCATCGCGTCCTCCTTCGTGGGGACGGTGACCGCCGCGGTGCTCGGCCTGACCACACTGGCGTTCATCGGCGTCATCCCGATCACCAACCTGAACTGGGGCACGATCCTGTACTGGGCCCAGCAGAACGGGGCGTTCCCGGACTTCTGGTGGTGGTACGTCCCGGCCGGTCTGTGCATCGCGCTGCTGGGCATGGCGCTGTCGCTGATCAACTTCGGCATCGACGAGTACGTGAACCCGCGGCTGCGGTCGGCGGGGGAGCGAGCGCGGGCGATGCGGAAGAAGGGGCTGAGCCCGAGCAGCGGGGTGACGGTGGTGCGGGCCGACGCCGACACCGAGGCCGACCCGGGGGCTGCGCCCGCCCCGCACGCCGATCCGCCGACATCCGGCGAACCGGCAGCCCGCGCGGAGCCGGACCCGGACGCCGTGACACCGGCACCGCATCGCGCGACCGACTGAGGCGGCGCCGGGGCGGTGTCAGCCGCCCGCCCCGGCCCGCCCAGGACTCCCGACCATCCGCCGGGGCCTATCCGCCCCTCGACCACCCACCCGCACGACCTAGGGTGGTCACGCTCCCACACCGCCGAACCGCGGGCCGGAGCCCGCCGAACCGACCGTGGCAACGCCGCCGACGAAGGACTCATCGTGACCGTCACCAGCACCACCACCGACGCCGCCCCCTACCAGGACCCGACGCGCCCGATCGCGGAGCGTGTCGCCGATCTGCTCGCCCGGATGACCCCGGAGGAGAAGGTCGGCCAGATGATGCAGCTGGACGCCCGGGGGGACTACGCGCACGACATCCTGGACGTCCACGTCGGGTCGATCCTGCACACCTCGCCGGAGCGGCTGCTGGACGCGCACCGCCTCACCGAGCAGACCCGGCTGCGCATCCCGCTGCTGGTCGGCGAGGACTGCATCCACGGGCACAGCTTCTTCGTCGGGGCGACGATCTTCCCGACCCAGCTCGGGATGGCCGCCTCGTGGGATGCGGAGCTGACCGAGCAGGTCGCCCGGGCCACCGCCGTCGAGGTCGCCGCGACCGGGGTGCACTGGACGTTCTCCCCGGTGCTCTGCATCGCCCGCGACCTGCGCTGGGGCCGGGTGGACGAGACCTTCGGCGAGGACCCGTTCCTGATCGGCGAGCTGGCCTCGGCGATGGTGCGCGGCTACCAGGGTGCGGGTCTGGACGACCCGACCGCGATCCTGGCCACCGCCAAGCACTTCGCCGGGTACTCGGAGACCCAGGGTGGCCGCGACGCCTCGGAGGCCGACATCTCCCGGCGCAAGCTGCGCTCGTGGTTCCTGCCGCCCTTCGAGCGGGTGGCACGGGAGGGCTGCGGCACCTTCATGCTCGGCTACCAGACCACCGACGGGGTGCCGATCACCGTCAACGACTGGCTGTTGAACGACGTGCTGCGCGGCGAGTGGGACTACCCGGGCATGCTCATCACCGACTGGGACAACGTGGGGCGGATGGTCTGGGAGCAGAAGGTCCAGCCGGACTACGCCCACGCCGCGGCCGCCGCCGTGAAGGCCGGCAACGACATGGTGATGACCACCCCGGGCTTCTTCCAGGGGGCGCTGGACGCCATCGAGCAGGGACTGTTGGCCGAGGCCGACCTGGACGCCGCCGTCTCCCGCATCCTGACCCTGAAGTTCCGGCTGGGCCTGTTCGAGGACCCGCGCCGACCGGATGCCGCTGCCCAGGAGGCGGTCGTCGGCTCGCGCGCGCACGCCGAGCTGAACCTGGCGGTGGCCCGGCGCTCGCTGGTGCTCCTGCGCAACGACGGGGTGCTGCCGCTGGCCGGTGGACTGACCGCCGCCGCCGCGACCGGGGCGGCCGGTGCCCTGCGCGCCACCCCGACCGACAGCCCGAAGCGGATCGCCGTGGTCGGGCCCCTGGCCGACGACGCGCAGACCCAGCTCGGCGACTGGGCGGGCAACTCCGGCCAGGCCGACTGGCTGCCGGAGGGCCAGCCGGTGGAGATGATCACCACCGTGCTGGACGGACTGCGCGGCAGCGTGCCCGGCGACTGGACCGTCACCCACAGCCGCGGGGCGGACATCCTCACCCTGGAGCCGGACCCGGAGGGCGCGTTCTTCCCCGACGGTCAGCCGCGGCCCTCGGTGGTGGTCCCGGTGCAGCCCGACCAGGCGATGATCGACCAGGCGGTGGCCGCCGCACGGGACGCCGACTACGTGGTCGCGGTGGTCGGCGACCGGATCGAGCTCGTCGGCGAGGGCCGGTCCACCGCCACCCTGGAGCTGATCGGCGGGCAGAAGGCGCTGCTGGACGCGCTGGCCGCGACCGGGACGCCGATGATCGTGGTGCTGCTCGCCTCCAAGCCGCTGGTGCTGCCCGACTCGGCGCTGGACGCGGCGGCGCTGCTCTGGGTCGCCAACCCGGGGATGCAGGGCGGTCAGGCGATCGCGGAGCTGCTGCTGGGTCTGATCGAGCCGTCGGGTCGCCTGCCGATCTCCTTCGCCCGGCACGCCGGCCAGCAGCCGACCTACTACAACCAGATCCGGGGCCAGCACGGCGACCGCTACGCCGACCTGACCCAGCGCCCGGCCTTCGTCTTCGGGCAGGGGCTGTCCTACACCACCGTGGAGTACGGCGACCTGGTGCTGGACACCACCGAGCTGGGCCGCGAGGACGTGGTGCGCGGCCGGGTGACCCTGACCAACACCGGGCGGCGTCCGGCCCGGGAGACGGTGCAGGTCTACGTCAGCGACACGGTGACCTCGGTGTCCTGGGCGGACAAGGAGCTGAAGACCTTCCGGCAGGCCGACGTCGCGCCGGGGGAGTCGGTGACGGTGGAGTTCGAGCTGCCGGTGGCCGACTGCACCATCGTGGACGCCGCCGGGGTCCGGGTGGTCGAGGCCGGGGCCTTCGAGTTGCTGGTCGGTCGGTCGTCCCGGGACGAGGACCTGCTGCGCGCCGGGTTCGTCGTCGCCTGATCGCCGTGACGGGGCCGCTCGATCCGGGCGGCCCCGTCAGGCCCCGTCAGGCCCGTCAGGCTTATCAGCCCCGTCGGCCTCGTCCGTCCGGGTGGTCGGGCTGGTCCGGTCAGTTCCGGTCAGTTCCGGCGCCAGCTGGAGTCGTCGTTGACCCAGGCGTAGTAGAAGCCGATCAGCGCGCCGCCGCCGAGGAAGTTCCCGGTCAGCGCGATCCCGATGTTGCCGAGTGCCGCCCCCAGGTCCAGCCCCTCGCGCAGCCCGACGATGCCGAACAGCACGCTGTTCGCCACCGAGTGCTCCAGGCCGAGGAAGGCGAAGATGAACACCGCCGTGATCATCACCAGGCACTTGACCAGGTCGGAGTCGATCAGCCCGTTGTAGACCAGCAGCATCGCCAGGTTGATGCAGAAGTTGCACAGCACCGCGCGGATCAGCAGGTCGAGCCACCCGCCGGGGCCGTCCGCCAGGTAGGCCAGCTTGTGGTCCACCGCCGCCGACATCTCGGTGATCGCGCCGCCGTCGATGATGGTGGAGAACCGCAGGAACACCGCCACCAGCAACCCGCCGAGCAGGTTGCCGACCAGACACAGGCTCAGCAGGCGCAGTGCCCGGCCCAGGCTGGTGCGGCGGTGGTACGCACCCACGCAGACGATCATCATGTTGCTGGTCAGCAGCTCGGAGCGCGAGTAGTAGATGAAGATCAGCGCCCAGCCGAAGACCACCGCGCCGATCAGCCGTCCGGGCGTGCCGAGGGCGGCGATGATCGCGTAGTTGGTGGCGTACAGCAGGCCGATGATGATGCCCGCCATCGCCGCCCGTTGCAGGTAGCGGCGGGTGAGGGCACCGGACATCGTGGTCTTGGCCTCGAGGACCTCGAGCGTGGTGGTGATGAACTGCTTGCCGGGGAACAGCGGATCAGCGGCGGTGGTGGTCACGGGGCACACGGTGGCACAGGTCGCCGCCCGCGGCGACGAGCCGCGCGTGACCGAGCGGGTGGCGCCGCCGTGGCACGCCCACCGGGAGCGCCGAACCCGGGAGCACGACGCGCCCGGCTCTGCCACGCTGGGGTGGGGGTGCTCACGACACTGCCCAGGAAGCGCGAGGGGCGGATGAGCACGCAGGAACTCCCACCGATCGAGCCGGTGCCCGATGGCGACGCACCGCCGCGCGACTCCTTGACCGGCGGGATCATGGCCGCCGGGCTGGGGATGCGCGCCGCCGGAGGATGGGTCTACCGGCATGTGGACATCGAGGCGACGGCCGGTGAGGTGGTCGAGCTGGCGGGCAGCGGTGGCACCGGGCGGTCCATGCTGCTGCTCACGCTCGCCGGTCGGGCGCGTCCCACCACCGGGACGCTGCGGGTGTGCGGCGTGGACCGGCCGGCGCGGATCCGGCCCTGGGTGGCACTGGCCCGGGTGCACGACGCGATCGGACCGGAGCCGGAGCAGACCGTCGGGCAGGCGCTGGTCGAACGCGCGCGCTGGGACCGGGTGCATCCCGCCGGATCGGACGGGCTGGGTTACCGCCGGGACGAGGTCCGGGAGCTGACCGGTCTGGCGGTGCCGGACCGGGAGCGGATCGCCGCGCTTGCCCGGGTGGAGCAGACGCTGCTGGCGGTGGCGCTCGCCCTGCTGGCCCGACCGCGGGTGGTGTTGCTGGACGACCTGGACGTCGGGCTGTCGGCCACCGACCAGCACCGGGTGTGGTCGGTGCTGCACACCGTCGCCGAGGCCGAGCGGGCGGTGGCGGTGGCCAGCACGTCCGGCGCCGTCCCGGCACAGACCGCCCGGCAGATCGTCGACCTGCACCCCAGTCACGTGGAGGAGTCGTGATCCCGCTCGCGCTGTCCGAGCTGCGCCGATACCGCCTGCCGTTGCAGCGGATCGCCCTGGCGTTCCTCATCCTGCTGCCGTCGCTGTACGGCGGGTTGTACCTGTGGTCGAACTGGGACCCCTACGGCAACCTCGCCGACATCAAGGTCGCGGTGGTGAACCAGGACCAGGCGGTGTCCGTCGAGGGACAGGACGCGCCGGTGCGTGCCGGTGACCAGGTGGTCAGCGAACTGCGGGCCGATCCGATCGTCGACTGGACCACCACCGACGCCCGCGACGCCGCCAGCGGTCTGGCCGACGGCACCTACCTGATGAGCATCACGATCCCGTCGGACTTCACCGCCCGCCTGGCATCGATCCAGACCGGCGACCCGCAGACGGCCGAGGTCGTCCTGCGCCGGGACGGGGCGAACGGGTTCATCGTCGGCGTCGCCGCCCGCGGCCTGTCCATCGAGTTGCAGGAGCGGATCAACGCCGCCACGACCGCCGCGTACTTCACCGTGGTCTTCGAGCAGCTCGGCGAGCTGAGATCGGGCCTGACCACCGCCGCCGACGGGGCGCACCAACTGGAGGACGGGCTGGTCACCGCGCACGACGGGGCGGGCACGTTGGCGTCCGGGCTGGTGACCGCGCGGGGTGCGGTCACCGAGCTGACCGACGGTGCCGGGCAGGTCGCCGACGGGAATCAGCAGATCGCCGACATCGTGGACCCGGTCGCGGACCGGCTGTTGCCGGCGATCGGCCCGGTGGCCGACGCGGCGGCCGACCTCAGCGCGAGCGCCGCCCAGCTCACCAGCACGGTGGCCGACGCGCAGGACGGCATCGGCGCGCGCACCTCCAGCGTGCTGGATCAGCTGAACGCCCTGGTCGCCGCCGATCCCGACAATGCGGCGCTGGTCGCCGCCCGGGACGCGGCGGCGCTCGCGGCCGACCGGGCGGGGCAGGTCACCAGCATCACGACCACCGTGAACGACGCCGCGCAGGACCTGGCCGGGCGGTCGGCGGCGGTGGACGCACAGGTACCGGCGATCCAGCGGGACATCCGCCAGGGCCGCGACGACATCGACCGGCTGGCCTCCGGATCGCGGCGGGTCGCGGACGGGCTGGCCGAACTCGGCACCGGACTGGACACGGCCGTCGACGGGGCGAACCGGTTGACCGACGGGACCGGCGAGCTGCTCTCCGGCGCGACGACCCTGGCGGACGGCCTGGACTCCGCGGTGCAGCAGATCCCCGATCTCGGCCAGGACGACCCGGAGGGCACCGCGAACCGGGTGGCCAGCCCGACGACGATCCGCACCGAGGCGGTGCACGACGCGAGGTTCTACGGCGAGGGACTGGCCCCGTTCTTCTTCGGCATCGCGCTGTGCGTGTTCGGGGTGGCGGCCTTCACCGTGCTGCGGCCGATCAACCCGCGCGGGCTGGCCTCCCGCGCCCGGCCGGTCACGGTCGCCCTGGCCGGGTACCTGCCGGTGGCCCTGATCGGGGTGGCAGGCGGCTGGGTGCTGACCGGGGTGGTCGGCCTCGGGCTCGGCCTGGACGCCCGGTCGTGGCCCGCGACCCTGGGACTGGTGACGGTGGGGTCGCTGACGTTCACGGCCATCGCGCATGCTCTGCGGACGGCATTCGGGGTGGTCGGGTCGTCGGTGGCGCTGGTGCTGTTGATGGTCCAGCTGACCAGCTGCGCCGGGATCTACCCGGTGCAGACCCTTCCCGCGCCGTTCCAGGCCGTGCACCCGCTCCTGCCGATGACCTACGTGGTGGACGGCCTGCGGATCGCGATGACCGGCGGCCCCGGCGACCGGTTGCTGCGGGACTTCCTGGTGGTGGCCGGGATCGGGCTGCTCGGCGTGGCGGCCGGGATCGCGGCGGCTGCCTGGCGGCGACGGTGGACGGTCACCCAGCTCAAGCCGGTGTTGGGGGAGTGACGCAGAACGGCCCCTCGGTGGTCTGCACCACCGAGGGGCCGTTCCTCGACCACGGGCCGGAGGATCGGCCGCTCACCGATCCCCCGCCCGTGGCGACGCGTGCGTTGCCCCCTCTCAGGCCGCGCCGCGCACCGTCCGCACCCGGCGGACGACGATCATCAGACCGGCACCGACCGCGAGCAGCAGCCAGGCGCCCAGCAGGGCGGAACCAGCACCGGAACCGGTGGTGGCGAGCACCTGGTTCGACGCGACGGTGGTCGAGGGACCGGTCGGCGTGGCACCGGGCGCCGCGAGGTCGATCGTCAGCTCGGCCCACCGGCCCGAGGTGCCACCGGTGGCCACCACGGTGTGCGAGCCCACCGGCAGATCGGCCGGGATGACCGCCATCAGCCGGGCGATGCCGTCGGCGCCCGCGACGGCGGTGCCCAGGAACACCGGGTCGGAGTGCACGAAGAACGCCACCGTCTCCCCGGGCTGGAACCCGTCGGCGACCAGCTCCATCGCCTGACCCGGGACCGTGGCGGCCTTCGGGGTGGCGAGCTTGGCGGTCGGGGTCGACCCGGTGCGGTCGGGCTCACCGGCCACGGTGACGACGATGGTCCGGGTGACCTGCGCGCTGGTCGCGGTCTCCGGCAGCACCAGGGTCAGCGTGTGCGTGCCCGGCGCCAGCACCGGGATGGTGATGGTGGTCGCGCCGATCGCGTTCACCGCACCGCGGGTCAGCTCGGTGTCACCGGAGCGCAGCACGTACTCGCTCGGCCGGGCGTCGCCGGTGACCGTCAGGCTCAGGGTGGCCGGCTTCGCGACCGGGGTCTGCACGGTGCCCGGGACGGTGATCGCCGGGACCGGCTTGGTGACGATGACGCCACCGGTGCCCGATGCCTTCCGGTACGGGTTGGCGTCCCCACCCACGGAGGCGACCGAGGTCGACGCCGCGGAGATCCCGTAGGAGGTCGGGAGGTAGGCGGCGGTGACGGTGTAGCGACCAGCGGCCAGCCCCGACGCCCGGACGGAGGCCTTGCCGGAACCGTCCAGCGCGACGGCAGCACCCAACGACACCGGAGCGCCACCGGCGGCCGGGGTCAGGGTGACCGCGACGTCGCCGGTCGGCACCGGGCCACCCTGCGGACCGGCGACCGTGACCGGCACCGTGGCGGTGGCGCCCAGCGTGATGGTGGACGAGCCCACGGTGACCGTCGGGTCGGTCAGCACGTTCCAGACGTAGACGTCCGCGGAACGGGTCGCCTGACCGGGATCGGTGGCGGTGGCCCGCACCCGGATGGTCTTGCCCAGGTCGGCGACGGTGGGGGTGTAGGTCGAGGCGGTCGACACCTCCTGGCCGTTCACCCACCAGACGTAGGACAGCGTCGCGGTGGGCGACCAGCCCTGCGGCTGCGGGACCAGCGGGGTGCCAAGGGTGGCGTCGTGGCCGTCCGACCCGCCCAGGGTCAACGAGCCCTGGACGCCGTCGCCGGCGCCGACCGGCAGGGTGATGGACATCGGCAGCGAACCGAGCTGCGGGTGGCTGGCCGTGACGGTCAGGGTGAGCTGCTTGCCGTAGTCGGCGCCGACCGGGGTGTAGGACTTCTCGCGGGAGACGACGGTGGGGCCGACCTTCCACTCGTAGCTCTCGGTGGTGCCCTCGGCGATGCTCGGGGTCCAGTCCCCGATGACGGTGGCGACCGACGGCTTGCCGACTGTGGGCAGACCGCCCATCCCGAAGCCTTCCGGCCCGGCGATCTCGGTGATGACCCCGACGGTGACGCCGGAGGCCGACGTCGACCCCAGGTAACCGGTGCCGCCGGAGTACACGGCGGTCACGGTGGTCTCGGCGGTCACCGGCACGGCGATCGTCGCCCGTCCGCCGGTCAGCGACGCGACGCCCAGCGAGCTGCCCCCGGCCCGGAAGTCGACCGACCCGTCGACCGCACCGGGGACGGTGGCGGTGAAGGTGACCTGCTGACCGGACACGACCCGGTCGGCAGAGGCGGTGATCGTCGTCGTGCTGGCCACGGCACCGGCCCGGATCTGGAAGTCGCCGCTGGCGTTCGGGTAGGGCTGGTACCCGTTGTACTGCAGCTTGCACTCCACCCGGACGTAGTAGGTGCCGGGCACCTGGTTCGTCAGGTCGAAGGTGGCCTTGCCGGTGTAGATGTCGTTCTCGGCCCCGCCCGCGGTCATCATCGGCGTCTGGGTCTGCACGATGCTGTTGCTGCGCATCAGGCGGACGGTGGCGCCCTGGCTGTTCGGGATGCCACCGCAGGTGATGTCGAAGGTGGCGGTCTTGCCGACCACCAGCTCACCGCCGGAGAAGGTCGCGGTGCCGACCAGCTCGGACGCGGTCGCCGGAACGGCCGGCAGGATCACGGCCAGCAGCGTCGCCGCCGCGGCCCAGGCAACGGGTCGGCGCAGCCGCCCGGTGGTGCGCACTCGGTGCACGGTCTACCCCCGTCTGCGCGGGGGTCATCCCGGCATCGTCTGTCTGAACGCGTCCCTGATCGACCGGCGATGAGCATTCGGGAGAGATCGACACCGGGAGACAGGTGCTAGCACCCGGCGTGATCCACTGGGGCCATGCGCACCCGACCCGCCCTGCTCGGCCCCGTCCTGCTCGGTGCTGTGGCGCTGGGTCTGGCCGGGTGTTCCTCGGGCCCGTTGCCGACCGGCGGCGTGATCGACTACCAGCTCGGCGGCGGCTACGACCCGGCGGACGGGGTGGTCGGGGTGGTGCGCGACGCGACCGACGACCCCGCGGACGGGCTGTGGTCCGGCTGCTACGTGAACGGCTTCCAGACCCAGCCCACCGAACGCCAGGACTGGCTCGACCAGCACCCCGACCTGGTGCTGCGGGCGCAGGACGGCACACCGGTGATCGACCCGGGGTGGCCGGACGAGCTGCTGCTGGACATCTCCACCGACGAGCACCGCGCCGGGATCGCCGCGGTGCTCGGCCCGGTGATCGCCCAGTGCGCCGACCGGGGCTTCGACGCGGTGGAGCTGGACAACCTGGACACCTGGACCCGGTCGGACGGTCGATTGACCGAGGACGACGCGGTCGCGATGGCGACCCTGCTGGTCGCGGCCGGACACGAGGCCGGGCTGACGGTCGGGCAGAAGAACGCCCCCGGACTGGGCACCCGGGGCCGGGACGAGGCGGGCTTCGACTTCGTGGTGGCCGAGGAGTGCCAGCGCTACGACGAGTGCGGCCGGTACACCGATGTCTACGGCGACGCGGTGATCGACATCGAGTACGCCGACGACCTGGCCGGCAGCTGGCAGCAGGTGTGCGCCGACCCCGCCCTGCCGCCGAGGACGGTGCTGCGCGACCGGGCCCTGAGCACGCCGGACGACGGGGAGTACGTCTTCGACCGCTGCTGATGCCGCCTCCGGCGCACCGACCTACCGTTCGAGGATGCCCGCGCTGCTGGTGGACCTCGCCGCCCGGCGGGTGCACGTCCGGGGCCGGGAGGTGCACCTGACCCGCAGCGAGTTCGACCTGCTCGCCGCCCTCGGTCGACGCCCCGGCGCGGTGGTGTCGAAGGACGATCTGGCCCGCGCCGTGGGAGCCGAACCGGGGCGTGCCGGGCACCGTGCGGTGGAGGTGCACATCGCCAATCTGCGCCGGAAACTCGGCGACGGCCGCGACCACCCACCGACGATCAGGACCGTGCGCGGCCGTGGTTACCTGCTGGAACGCGAGGCGGCCGAATTCGTCCGGTAAAACCCTTGGCACCCCGATCCGGGCGGACGTACCGTCGTCGCACACCGGAAGGAGGTGATCCGAGAAATGAAGTCTTCTTGGACGCGTGAGGTGACTGTCCGCTAGTCGCCCGAGTACCTCGGACGGATTGTCCCGATCCGCTGGTCCCCGCATCGGGCGGGCAGCTGGCGAATCCCAGGCAGTCACCGCAGCCCGTGGGAGCCGCGAAGTCGTCCCTCGCGGCAGGACCCCCTGATCAAGGGTCCGGCCCACGGGCTGTTGCCTGCCCGGATGTGCGAGGGTGGTCCGCGTGGCAGCACTGAAGACCCCGGCCGAGATCGACCAGATGCGCGCGGCCGGGCGGTTCGTCGCCGCGGTGCTCACCAGCCTCCGCGAGGTGGCCGAGGTCGGGATGACCCTCCGGGACCTGGACACCCACGCGCACGCGATGATCGACCAGGCGGGCGCGCACTCGGTCTACCTGGGGTACCACCCTTCCTTCGGCGCGATGCCCTATCCCGGGGTGCTGTGCAGCAGCGTGAACGATGCCGCCCTGCACGGCCTGCCGTCGGACCAGGTGCTGGCCGACGGGGACGTGCTGAGCATCGACTTCGCCGCCGAGGTCGACGGGTGGGTCGCCGACTCCGCGCTCACCTTCCAGCTCGGCACCCCCGACCCGGAGGCCCAGCGCCTGATCGCGGTCACCGACGAGGCGCTCGCGGCCGGGATCGCCCAGGCCCGACCCGGCAACCGGATGGGTGACATCTCCGCGGCGATCGGGGAGATCGGCCGGGCGGCGGGCTTCGGGATCAACACCGACTTCGGGGGGCACGGCGTCGGTCGCAGCATGCACGAGGAGCCGCATGTGCCCAACGTCGGGCGGCGCGGAACCGGCCTGAAGCTGCGCCCCGGTCTGGTGATCGCCATCGAGCCGTGGTTCATGGCGGGCGGCGACGGCTACACGGTGGACCCGGACGGCTGGACGATCCGCACCGCCGACGGGGCGAACGCCGCCCACGCCGAGCACACCGTCGCGATCACCCTCGACGGTCCGGTGGTGCTGACCGCCCGGGACTGACCCGGACGACCCGGCTCAGCGGCGCAGGTGCGCCCAGTCGCCGGGGTTCAGGTCCAGCCATTCAGCGAACGACTGGGCCGGACGGGCGGTCAACCGCTTCACGGTCGGCGACGGCGTGGCCAGCTCCCCGGCGGCGATCGCCGCATAGGACGACACCCACCCGTCGACCTCCCACTGCGGTGCCCCGTACCCGGCCCGGGAGGCATACGCCTCCTCCAGGGTCTCCGGCTGGTAGCGGATGGTCCGACCGGTGGCCCGGCTGAGCACCTGCGCGGCCTCCGCGAGGGAGAACGCCGTCGGTCCGGTCACGTCGAAGGTCTGACCGTCGAAGGCGTGCCGGTCCTCGGCGAGCAGTGCCACCGTCGCCACATCCGCGACGTCGTCGTGCGACACGGCCGCGACCACCCCGTCACCGGCCGGGCCGCGCAGCACGTCGTCCGCACCGACGAAGTGCGCGATCGCGTCGTGGTACAGGCAGTCCCGCAGGAAGGTGAAGTGCAGGCCGGAGGCGCGGATGTGCTCCTCGGTGGCCCAGTGGTCGCGGGCGAAGGTGAACGTCGCATCCGGCGCCGCACCCATGAACGACAGGTAGACGATCCGCTCGATCCCGGCATCGACGGCGGTGTCGATCGCCGCCCGGTGCTGGGTCACCCGGTCGGCGTCCTCGCGGCCGGAGACCAGGAACAGCGTGCGCGCCCCGGTCATCGCGGCTCGCATCGAGTCGACGTCGGCGTACCCCGGGCTGATCGCCACCTCGGTCTCGGTGCCGGGCAGGCGCGGGGCGCGGTCCGCCGACCGCACCACCAGGCGCTGATGCGCCCCCTCCGCCGCGAGTCGCACCGCCAGTCGTCGCCCCACTCTGCCGGAGGCGCCGGTCACCACGATCAGGTCGTCCATGCCGGTGACGGTAGTCGCCTTGGCTGGGCGTCGCCCGTACGCGAGCGATGACGGACCGTCGAGAGGACACGGGTCGACTGGCACCGGCAGCATGGGGAGGGTGGCCGACAGCCATGCGACATGAGGAGAGGAACAGCGTGACCGAGCCGTACCGGATCATGACCGTCTGCACCGGGAACATCTGCCGGTCCCCGATGGCCGAGGTGGTGCTCCGCGACCGCCTGGAACGTGCCGGGCTGGCGGACCGCGTGGTGGTCGACTCCACCGGGATCAGCGACGAGGAGCACGGCAACCCGATCGACCGCCGCGCCCGGACCGCACTCGCCGCCCGGGGCTACCCGGTGCCGCAGCGGTCCGCACGGCAGGTGGCGGCGGGCGATCTGGCGCAGCGGGATCTGGTGCTGGCGATGACGTCGCAGCACGCCCGGGCGCTGCGCCGCCTGGACCCGGACGCCCCGGTGGTGATGTACCGCTCCTTCGACCCGGCGGCGCCGCGGGTGGTGCCCGGCGAGGCGGATCACCTGCTGGACGTGGACGACCCCTGGTACGGCGGGCCGGAGAACTTCGAGCACTGCCTGGACGAGATCGAGGCGGCCGCGGACGGGGTGGTCGATCACGTGCGGCGGGCGCTGAGCGCCTGACCCTCAGCGCACCTCCACCGAGTACAGCGAGTACCCGTACGCCCCCGACCGCTGCACGCCGCGCACCCGCAGCTCGCGCACCGTGCCGTCGACGGCGAGGACGTCGGTGCCGCCGTCACCGTCGGCGACCGTCGCCAGCGGTGCCCAGTCGGTCGACCCGGCCGCCCGGCCCTCGACCACGTAGGCGGCCGCGTAGGCGTCCTCCCAGGCGATGGTGACCTGGCGGACGCGCTCGGTGCGGCCCAGGTCGACCGCGAGCCAGGCGTCGTCGGTCCAGGCGCTGGCCCACCGGGTGCCGGGGTCGCCGTCGACGGCGTTGGCCGGTCCGAAGCCGGACCACTCGTCGGCGGAGGAGGTGGCGGTCGCGCCCCGGGCCAGGTCGGGGGTCGGTCGGCCCTGCGTGGACCACACCTGGAAGGCGTGCAACGAGACGCCGTACTGGGTGGTCCGGCTGTCGGCGACCACCCGCACGTACCGGGCGCTGACGCCGTCCAAGGGGTGCTCGGCGTGGCCCTCGCCGCCGTCGGTCACCTCCGCGACGGTGCGCCACGGGGCGTCGTCGGTGGTGCGGGTCTGGACTCGGTAGGTCGCGGCGGCGGCCCGTTCCCAGTCCAGTACGACGTGGTCCACCGGGACGACCTCGCCCAGGTCGACGGCGAGCCACTCACCGTCGGCGGCGGCGCTGGACCACCGGGTGACCGGGTCGGCGTCCACCGCGTTCCCGGCGCGCAGCCCGGCGTTCTCCACCGAGGAGGCGGTGACCGGCTTGCCGACCGCGATGTCCCGGACGGTGCCTGGCCCGGCGGATCCCGGATCGGCCACCGGCTGGCCGTTGTCCAGCACGGTGACCGTGGTGGTGGCGGTGAGCCCGGCGGTCGTGGCCGTGACGGTCGCGGTGCCGGGGGCGTCGCCCGCGGTGAACCGGCCGTCGGTGTCGACGGTGCCCGACCCGGTGGCCGACCACACGGCGTCGACCGGGCCACCGGCACCGGTGTCGTCGAAGGCGTAGGCGGTCAGCCCGACCTCGGCGCCGGCGCGCACCGCGGTGCCGTCCGGGGCGAGCAGCAGCCGGGTCGGGGTGATCTCCGCCGCGGCGCGGGTGCCGGTCAGCTCGACCTCCCACAGCGAGTAGCCGTAGGCGGTGAGGCGACCGAGCCCGTGGATCCGCAGGAACCGGGTGGTGGTGTCCAGGGTGAGGTCGTCGGCGGAGGCGTCCTTCTTGGTGATGGTGCTGACCGTGGTCCACGGTCCGTCGGCCGCGTCGGCGGTCTGCACGGCGTAGGACGAGGCGGCTGCCCCCTCCCACAGCAGGTGCGCGCCGGTCAGGTCGTAGCTGCCGCCGAGGTCCAGCACCAGGTCGACGTCGTCGACCCCGTGCTGGCTCTCCCACCGGGTGCTCGGGTCGCCGTCGACGGCCCGGTCGGCGGTGTTGCCACCGAGGGAGGATGAGGCGGTGGCGGTGACCGGGACCCGACGGTCGGCGGCCGGGCCGACCACGGCGACGACCGCCGTGCCCCGGGCGTCCCCGACCGTGGCGGTCACGGCGGCGGAACCGGCGGCGGGCACGGTGAGGGTGCCGCCGTCGATGGTGCCGTCGGTGGTCGACCAGGCGATCTGCCCGTCGATCGGGGTGGGGTCGCCGTACTGGTCGAGGCCGGTGGCGGTGAAGGTGGTCGGGGTGCCCGCCTCGACCCGGGTGAAGCCCGGCGCCAGGGCGAGGCTGGTCAGGCGCGGCGCGGTGTCCACCCGGACCGTCGCGGTGGCGCTGACCTCGCCGTTGCGGGCGGTGACGGTGACCCGGTCGGTGGCGGTCGTGGCGGTGAACCCGCCGTCGGCGTCGATTGTGCCGCCCCCGTCGACCGACCAGGTCAGCTCCGGCATCGGCACCACGGCGCCGTACTGGTCGTAGCCGGTGGCGGTGAAGCGGGTGGTCGCCCCCGGCGTGACGGTGGTCACCTCCTGGCCGACGACGATCCGGGTCAGCACGGCGTCACCGCGGTGGGCGAGCTGGGTGTGCGCCGGGACGTCCAGGGTGCCGATCAGCTCGGTGCCCTGGTAGACGGGGTACGCCTGCTGCTGGTCGGTCGGGTTCGTGACCACGTATGTGTAGGTCCCGTCGGCGTCCCGGTACACCTGCCCGAGCGGGGCGTCGACGTGCCGGTCCAGCGCCTCGGCGCCGAGCACGAGGTTCGTGGCCCCGGTGGCGTACACCAGCCCGGCCATCGACACCGACGTGGCGACCGCGTCACCCCGGGCGCGCAGCTCGGCGAAGACGTCGGCGTACACGTCCGGGTGTGACTGGGCCAGCATGCCCAGCACCACGTTGCCCAGCGCGTCCCCCATCGCGGAGAAGACGTCGGCGGCGCGGTCGGTGTCGCGGCCGGGCTGGTAGTCGGCGACCGAGAAGGCGTAGAGCGCGTCGTTCGCGGCCGGGTCGACGGTGAAGTCGGTGGACAGGTAGGGCAGCAGCGGCGAGGCGGGGTCCCAGTCGGCGGGCTGCCGGTCGACCATCTGCTCGGAGTACTGCGCGGGCACCAGGGCGGCCGGGAAGGTGTCCGGGGTCCAGAACGACTCCGGGAACACCAACCCGCCGTCGGCACCGGGCTGGACGTAGAGGGTGTCGGTCGCGGCGTCGTAGAACGGGTTGGCGGGGACCCGGGCGGTGGCGTAGCCGGGGTGGTGCTTCTCCACCTCGCGCAGCGCCGCCTTCAGCTCCTCCAGGGCGGCGGGCCGGTCCTGGTCGATGTCGATGTCGCCGTAGGTGCCGATGCCCCACCACTTCTTGGCGAACATCTGCACCCGACCGGCATTGCCACCCCGGGTGCCCTCCTCGCCGACGACCCGTGGCCGGTCGGCCAGCATCTCGTCCAACAGGGTGGTCGCGTGCTCGCGGTCCCAGCCCAGGTAGTTCAGCCACGGACCGGTGGGCATCCACTGGATGCCGTAGATCCAGGCCGGGTCACCGGAGAAGTAGGTGGCGTAGGCCTGGCCGCTGTCATAGAGGATGCCGGTGGTGGCGTGGTCGTACGCCGCGTCGAAGACGGTGCCGGTGACGTCCAGCCAGTACTCCCGGACCGCCGCGCGCTCGGTGACGTAGCCCATCGCGCCGGTGGCCTGCATCTCCTGGTCGCCCAGGGCGACGCCCAGCAGGTACAGGCCCGCCCAGGACTGGATCGCCTCGCTGCTCGACTCCTGGTTGTTGCCACCGGGGGAGGAGAAGCCACCGGCGTAGGAGTGCCCGGCCCAGATGTCGAAGGTGCGCAGGTACGGGAAGTCCGGGTTGCTCCGGTCGCCGTTGCCGTACTGGTCGGCCACCAGCCCGGCGATCTCGCCGTACCCGGCCGCCCACTCCGGGTCCTCCATCGCCAGCATCGCGGCGGCCGCGGTGAAGTAGCCGTAGTGGAAGTGGTTGTCGGTGAACTGCGAGGAGCCGTAGGACTCGGCGAAGCCGATCAGCGCGCGCCAGGTGTCGTACCGGGCGAAGAAGTGCTCGGACTCCCCGGCGGTGTAGGTGAACCAGTCGGTGAGCGCGGTGCGCAGCGACGCCTTGAGCGCCTGGTAGGGCTCGGTGGCGCCGATCTGCTTGGCGACCAGCATGTACTCGGCGAGCTGGAGCACGTCCTTGCCGCCCCAGTAGGTGTCGCCGCCGTAACCGGTCTTGGCCGCGTAGTCGGTGACGAAGTCGGTCATGGTCGCCAGCACCTCGGGGTCGACCGCCGCGGCTGCCACGCCGGGGACCGGGGTCAGCCCGGTGAAGGCGTAGGTGGTGGTCCAGTCGCCGTGCCCGACGGTGGTGCGCAGGGCGCCCCGGGGCACCCGGTACTCGGCGCCGGTGAACGCGAGGTCGTGGTCGGCCTGGCGGTACTGGTGCGGCAGCCAGCCCTGCACGGTGTCCCGGCCGGTGCCCTCCAGCGGCTCGGTGTCCAGGCTCCAGGTCTCGGTGACGGTGCCGGCGGCGGTGTCCAGCGCGTAGTCCATCCGGGTGTCGCGCGGCACAGCGAAGGCCGTGGTCTGCATCGTGTCCAGGTCGGCACCCTCGGTCAGGGCGCTGAGCACCAGGTGCGGGGTCCCAGCGGAGGCGACGACCACATCGCCTGCGCGCTCGAAGGTGGTGCCGGCGGGGGCGTGCACCCCGAATCGCCGACCGCCCTGTTCGACCACGAACCGGTCGGTGGTGGCCGGGAAGGTCAGCTGCTCGCCCGCCGCGTCGGTCAGCTGCGCGCCGGCTTCCAGGGTGAGCGTCGGGGTGACCCCGTCGTACTCGAACCACAGGTAGGGCACGCCCCGGGCGGCGGTGACGTCGATGTGCGGGGCGGTGGCATCGGCCTCGGTGCCGAGCCGCCAGCTCACGTTCCAGTCGCCCCAGCCGGTGACCACGGCGCTGTCGGCGGCGAACACCGGGTCGAACCGGTCGCCGACCCCGTCGGGCACGTCGGTCAGCACGATGTGGTCGACGAGCACGTGCGCCCACCCGGCGGTCAGGGAGTCGACCACCTCCAGGTGCGCGGTGCGGCCCTGCCACGGGGTCAGGTCCCAGGTGACCCAGCGCAGGGTCTCGGAGTCCTCGCCGGTGGCGCTGAGGACGACCTCCCCGTCGACGACCAGCCGCAGTTCCTCCTGGCCGGGCCGGTTGCCACCGCCGACCATCGCGGCCAGCGCGGCGCGGTCCACGGTGAACTCCGGGGAGGTCAGCGTTCCGGTCGCACCGTCACCGGCGGCCGGGGTGAAGGAGTTGAGCAGGCCCCGGCCCAGGAAGCCGGAGACCGGCGACTGCCCGGGCGAGGTTCCCTCGGAGACGGCGGTGAAGGCGTCACCGGTCGCGGTCCACCCGTCGGGCAGGCCGTCCTCGAAGTCGGCCAGCACCAGGTCGCTCGCGTCCGGCCGCGGCACGGCCAATCCGCCCGCGACGACCGGGTGGTCCAGGACCATCGCGGTGCCGTCGGCGTTGAAGTCGGTCGGGTAGCGCACGATCGCGCCCCGGCTGTCGTTCGCGACCACCAGCGGGTCGGCCCACAGGTCGCCGGAGTACCGGCTGACCAGCAGGTCCGTCCACCAGGAGTTGGTCGGCACCGGCTGACCCGCGAGGGAGGCATCGAGGTAGAGGTGCTGGTTCAGCGTGTCCTGCACGCCCTGGCCGACCTGCGGGGGCGGGGTGGCGGCGACGGAGCCGGCACCGACCGGGACGCCGTCCCGCGTGGGGCCCGGCTCGGGTGCAGCGGGCGCGGCCGGGGCGGGGGCCGCAGCCATGACGGGGGTGACACCCGCGCCCAGCGCCAGACCGGCCAGGACGGCCGTCACCACGGCCCCGCGCACTCGCCGGTGCACCGTGCGGCGCTCCGCTGTCTGCTCGCCCATGTCGCTCCCCCTCGTCGGCGGGGGCGACACGCACACCCGCGTCGTCGCAGGCCGCCCCGCGTCCGTGCGTGGGACGGGACGGGTCCCGTCGAGCGGCCCGGCGAGTATGTCCGTGGGGTCGGGCGCAGGGAACCCCTGGGACATGCCGGACCCGCGCCGTCAACAGGTGCGGCGGGTGAAATTCACCCGTCTGGCGCACAGCGAACGTACGGGTCGGTCACAGCCGGGCCCGGGAGTGGTCACGCCAGGAATGCCGCCGCCCGCTCGCCCCAGCCGTGGATCGCGGTCAGGTCCGCCGCCACCTCCAGCCGCGCGTGCGGCAGCACCCGGGCCAGCGCCCCGGCGGTCGACACCGGGTGCCCCGGGTCGGTGGTCCAGGGCAGCAGCAGCACCGGATGGTCGAGCCGGGCCAACAGGCTGGGGTCGGGGAGGTCGCTGGCCCCCGCGCCGCGGAGCACGCTCGGCAGCAGCTCGGCCGGGATCGACGGCTCGGGGTCGAAGTTCAGGTCGCCCAGCACCGCGGGGCCCGGTGCTGCCGCGGCGGCCCGCACCCAGGGTTCGATGCCGTGCGTCTCCACCGATCGGGCCTCCTCCTGGTAGGCGGCGGCCTGTGCCGCCCGGGTGTCCCAGGCGGTCGGCGGGATGCTCAGCACCAAGCGACGGAACCGGTCCGGTCGCAGCACCGCCGCCCACAGGACCGTGGCGGTGCCCATCGACGCGCCGATCGCGTCCACCGGTGCGTCCGGGCTCACCACGTCCACCAGCGCCAGCAGGTCGCCGGCCAGCGCCGACCAGGTGTAGTCGGCGGGCACCGGCTCCCCGGTGGACCGGCCGTGCCCGCGCGCGTCGTACTCCACGAGGTCGCCACCGGCACTGGTCGCCGACCAGTCGAACAGGCCCTCCCGGGCCGCCATCTCCCGGCTGGAGGTCAGGCCGTGGGCCGACACCACCACCGGGCCCGGACCACCCGGGCGCACGGAGTAATCGAGGACGGCACGGGGGCGCTGGAGGGTGGGCATGGCGGTGACCATAGCCCTGACCACCGACAACGCCGGCCGGGCGCCCAGGGGCCTCACCGGGAGCGCGTGACCTCGGCTCGCTCCGCCACCTCGACCGGGTCCGGCACCGGGACGACGGGCTGCCCTCCGAGGCGACGGTGCGCACGCAGCCAGCTCACGACCAGCAGGACCGCCGCGCCCGCCCACGCCAGCGGGGTGCCCCACACGACACCGACGTAACCGAACAGGCCGCCGAACACGATGGCACTGCCCAACCGCATCGCCAGCTCGATCCCCCCGGTGATCATCGGGATGCCGGTACGGCCCAGACCCTGGAGGGCGCCACGGAGCACGTACAGCGTGCCGAGCATGGCGTAGAACACCGCGTCGAGCCGCAGCCCGTACGCGGCGAGCCGCACCACCTGTTCCTGGTCCGCGCCGACGAACACCCGGATCAGCGCGCCGGCGGCCGGGACGACGACCGCGGCGAGCAGCACCGCGACGCCCACCGCGAGACCCCATGCCTGCGTCACGCCCTGGCGGATGCGGTCGGGTCGGCCGCCGCCGTTGTTCTGGGCGACGAACACCGACACCGCCAGACCGAGCGAGTTCAGCAGCGTGAGCGCGAGGTTGTCGACCCGCGCGGCCGTCGTGTACGCCGCCACCGCGTCCGGACCGAGCGAGTTCAGCCGGATCTGCACCGCGATGGACCCGATGGCGATGATCGACGACTGCAGACCCATCGGGACGCCGATCCGCAGGTGCTCCGCCAGCTCCGCCCGAGTGACCCGGAAGTCGCCGCCCCGCACCCGCAGCACCGGGATCCGCCGCCGGATCCACCCCACGCAGAGCGCAACCGCCCCGCCCTGCGCGATCACCGTCGCCAGCGCCGCACCGGCCACCCCGAGGTCGGTGCCACCGACCAGCGCCACGACCAACGCGATGTTCACCAGGCAGGACAGCGCCAGGAAGACCAGCGGGGTGCGCGAGTCGCCGATCGCCCGGATCACGGCGGTCAGGTAGTTGAAGAACATCATCGTGCCGGTGCCCAGGAACGTGACCCGGATGTAGGTCACCGCCTCCGGCATCAGCGACTCCGGGGTGCGCAGCAGGTCCAGCGCCGGACCGGCCAGCAGCGGTGCGGCCACCGTCAGCACGACGCTGACCGCCCCGGTCAGGATCACCCCGCAGGCCACCGAGCGGCGCACACCTTCCAGGTCACGGGCACCGAAGGCACGGGCGGTGGGGATCGCGAAACCGATGGTCATCCCCCAGGCGCAGCCGATCGCGAGGAAGATCAGGCTGGTCGTCGCCCCCACGGCTGCCAGCGAGGTCACGCCCAGGTGCCGGCCGACCACGGCGGCGTCCGATGCCTGATAGAGCTGCTGCACCAGGTTGCCGACCAGCAGCGGGACGGCGAAGACGCTGATCACCTGCCACGGTCGCCCGGTCGTCAGCACTGTCGCCATGCCTGTCAGTCTGTCGCTCCGGCGCTGGTGGGAGCAGCCGAATAAGCTGGTCGGCTCCGCCATCTCAGTGACAGGAGGGTCGATTGGTGCCGCCCCCTTCCCCGCCGTGGTGCCTGATCGAGCAGTGGCTGCCGGGTGCCACGCTGATTGAGGACCTGAGCTGGCCCGAGGCGCTCACCCGGGTGCTGCACCTGCGGTCGGCGACCGTGGACGCCGTGGTGAAGATCGGCGGCGAGGTGACCGGGCATCACATCGCCCGGGAGCTGACCGCCGGGCGCGAGGTGAGCGGCGAGGGACTGCCGGTGCTGATCGACGGATCGGCGGAGCACCGCGTCCTGGCGCTGCACTACCAGCCGGGGGCCCTCGTGCAGGACAGCCCCGCCGAGGACGATCCCGGGGTGTTCCACGCGGTGGGTCGCCTGCTCGCCCGGGTGCACGCCACGGCGGCGCCCCGGCTCACCGCCGACTACCCGGAGGACCGACTGGCCCGGCTGCGCCGGCTGCTGCCCCGGGTGACCCCGTTGCTGGACCCCGCGCTGGCCGAGCGGGTGGCCGCGGCCGTGGACCGGGTGCGGCCGGACCCCGAACCGGTGGTGCCGACCCACGGGGACATGCAGCCCCGGAACTGGCTGGTCGGCGACGGGCGGCCCGCGGTCCGGCTGATCGACTTCGGGCGGTACGGCAGGCGTCCGGCCTACACCGATCTGGTCCGGGTGCTGCACCGGTACCCGCCCGGCGACCCACGGCCGGAGGCGCTGCTGGCCGGGCTCGGCGCGCCCGAGCCGTGGGGCCTGCCGGGGTGGTGGTCGGAGAACCTGTACCAGGGGGTGGCGACCGTGGTGTGGGCGACCGATGTCGGGGCACCGGAGTTCGCCGAGGACGGCCGCCGGATGCTGCGCCGCACGCTGCGCGACGGCACGATGGTCCGATGAAGGTCTCCCAGCGTTCGCACGTCCCGCCGTTCGCCGTGATGGACATCCTGGCGGCGGCCAATGCCCGGCGGGCAGCCGGGGCGTCGGTGCTGAACCTGTGTGCCGGTGAGCCGTCGACCGGCGCGTCCGAGGTGGTGCGGCAGCGCGCGGCCGAACTGCTCGCGGGCGGCGACCTGGGCTACACCGAGTCGATGGGCTCGCCCGCGCTGCGGGAGGCGATCGCCGGGCACTACCGCCGCTGGTACGACGTGGAGGTCGACCCGGCGCGGGTGGCGGTGACCACCGGCTCCTCGGGTGGCTTCATGCTCGCGTTCCTGGCGGCCTTCGACGTCGGCGACCGGGTCGCGCTGGCCCGGCCGGGGTATCCGGCCTACGCGAACATCCTGGCCGCGCTGGGCTGCGAGGTCGTCGACCTGGACTGTGGTCCCCAGACCCGGTACCAGCCGACGGTGGAGATGCTGGCGGCGCTCGACCCCCCGGTGGACGGCCTGATCGTGGCGGGACCGGCGAATCCCACCGGCACCCTGATCGACCCGACGGCGCTCGCGGAGCTGACGGCCTGGTGCTCCGAGCACGGGGTGCGGCTGATCTCCGACGAGATCTACCACGGCATCACCTACCCGGCGACGGACGGTCCGGGCGCGGCGACCGTGGCGGCCTCGCCGGACGCGGTGGTGGTGAACTCGTTCAGCAAGTACTGGGCGATGACCGGCTGGCGGCTGGGATGGTTGCTGCTGCCGGAGGATCTGGCGGCGCCGGTGGACGCGCTCGCCGGGAACGTCGCCCTGTGTCCGCCCGCCCTCGCCCAGCACGCCGGGGTGGCGGCGTTCAGCCCCGAGGGCTACGCCGCGGCGCGGGCGAACGTCGCGCAGTACGCCCAGAGTCGTCGCCTGGTGCTGGACCGGCTGCCGGAGCTCGGCTGGTCGCGGGTGGCACCGGCCGACGGGGCGTTCTACGTGTACGCGGACGTCTCGGCCACCGGCCTGCGGTCGCCCGACTGGTGTGCCGGGGCGCTGGACGAGGCGGGGGTGGCCCTGACCCCGGGGACCGACTTCGACCCGGCGCACGGGGCGGACTGGGTGCGGCTGTCCTTCGCGTCCTCGCCGTCGGTGGTCGCGGAGGCGGTGGACCGGATCGTGGCCTGGCAGCAGACGCTGTGACGCTGGAACCGGGCCCTACCGCCGGTCGTTGACCACGCACAGCCCGAGCAGAGGAGCGCGACATGAGGTGTCCCATCGACGGAGCCGAGCTGGTGATGTCCGAGCGCCAGGGCGTGGAGATCGACTACTGCCCGTCCTGCCGGGGCATCTGGCTGGACCGCGGTGAGCTGGACAAGATCCTGGAACGGGTCGCCAGCACGCCGGTCTCACCGCTCGATCCGCCGATGCCCGCCGCCGACCCCCGCCTGGCCGATCCGCGGTACGCGCCGGACCCGGGCTACGCCGCCGATCCGCGCCGGGCACCGGACCCCCGTGCCGGCTACGACACCGGCTACCGCGAGCCGCAGTACCGCGACGACCGGGGCTACCCGGACCCGCGCTACGGCGACCCCCGCGCCGCCGACCCCCGGTACGGGGACCCACGCCAGCCCTACGGCAAGAAGCGCAAGCGCCGCGAGTCGTGGCTGGAGGACCTCTTCGACTTCGACTGAGCCGACCCGACACGCGCCGGACACATCGGTGGCCTAGCCTGCTGCGTCGTGGACGTGGCGGTGCTGGGTGCGACAGGTGATGTGGGGCGGCAGGTCTGCGCCCAGTTGATCGAACGGCGGGTGCTGCCGACGACCTCCCGGTTGCAGCTGGTCGGTCGACCCGGTGGATCCTCCGGTCGGGCGTCCTTCGGGCTGCGCGCCGACCTGATCGACGCCTACGACGAGCACGCGCCGCTGATCGACGTGGCCCTGGACCCGGCGGACGTGGTCGCCGATGTGATCGTGCTGGCCGCCGGTCGGACGGCGCCCGCCCGCGCCGGGGCGGTGGCCGACCGGTCGGGTCTGGCGGCGGAGAACCACGAGGTCTTCGCCTCCTACGCCCGGGCGATCGCCGAGCACGGTTCCGGCCACGAGGTCGTGATCGTGGTGTCGAACCCGGTCGAGCTGGCCGTGGCCACCGTGGCTGCGGAGCTGGGTCGGCACCGGGTGATCGGGATGGGTGCCTGGTTGGACACCCTCCGGTTCCGGCGCGAGATCGCGGTCGCCCTCGGCCTGCGCCGGCACCGGGTCGGCGGATTCGTGACCGGGCAGCACGGGGACGACCTGGTGCCGCTGTGGTCGACGGTGCGGATCAGCGGGCTGGACGCGGAGGAACGCGCCCGGGCGGTGGCCGGACTGCGGGGCGGTCGGACCCTGGACGACTTCGGTGCGGAGATCGTCGCGGCCCAGGCGCAGGTCGCCGGGCTGATGGCCGATCAGCCGGAGCGGGCCTTCGACCTGGTCGAGAGCTGGCCGCCGGATCTGCGTGCCGCCGCCCGCCCGTGGCTGACCCACCAGTCGGGTGCCAAGACCGCCTCCGGCACCGCCGCGGCGACGGTCGACCTGGTGGACACCGTGCTGGACGGCCGGGAGATCGTGGTCGCCGGTCAGGTGGCGCTGGACGGCGAGGTCGAGGTTGCCGGACAACCGCTGCGCGGGGTACTCGGGGTGCCGCTGGTGCTCGGTCCGGAGGGCTGGACCCGGGTGATCCTGGACGAACCGGCGCCGGACGAGGCGCGCCGCCTGCTGGCCACCGCCGACCGGATCGACGGGCTGCTCACCCCGTGGGGGCTGGGCCGGGACGGCGGGGTGCCCGGTGGCGGCGCCGTGGACCGCTGGGACGCCGGGAGTCCGCGGGCGACCACCGGCCTGCCGGCCCACGGTCCCGAGCGGCGCTGGATCATGGAGCTGACCGGCGACGACCGCACCGGCACCCTGATGGCCCTGGCCAGTGTGTTCGCCAGCCGCGGGGTGTCCTTCGATTCGCTGAACACCGCGGAGGCACACGACGGGGCGGGCGACGTGGCGGTCACCTTCTCCGCCACCGAGCGCCGCCAGCGCCTGCTCACCCGCACGGTGCAGCGGTTGCAGGCGGTCCGCACGGTGCGGGTGCGCGAGGTGGCGGCATGACCGGCGACCTGACCATCGAGGTCGACGACCTGACCCGGCCCGCCGTGCACGTCCTGCTGGCCGAGCACCTGTCCGACATGCGGGCGGGCAGTCCGCCGGAGTCGGTGCACGCCCTGGACGTCGACCAGCTCCGCCACCCCTCGGTCACGATGGTGACCGCCTGGGTGGGCACGCTGCTACTCGGCTGCGGGGCGTTGAAGGACCTGGGCGACGGTCACGGTGAGCTGAAGTCGATGCGGACCACGGTGGCGGCCCGTGGCCGGGGGATCGGGGCCGCGGTGCTCGCCCACCTGATCGGGCTGGCCGACGCCCGCGGGATGCGGCGGCTCAGCCTGGAGACCGGTGCCGAGGACCAGTTCGCCCCGGCCCGGCGGCTGTACGCCCGGCACGGATTCGTCGAGTGCGCGCCCTTCGCCGACTACCGACCGGACCCGCTCAGTGTGTTCATGACCCGAGAGGTCTGACGCTTCCCGCCGGGGCCGGTTAGGCTGTGCCGCAGTTCACAACTTCACACGCTGCTCGAACCGTGGCGGGAGAGATCACCCGCTGGTGGCGCCGAAGGAGCAAACCCTCCCCGGGAATCTCTCAGGCACCCGTACCGCCACGGCCAGGCAACTCTGGAAAGCGACCGGTCACCGACCGGTCCACCGACGGTGCAAGTCGGCGCGCCCCGGGCCCTCGAGGGCCACGGCGGACCGGCAAAACTCTCAGGTCGTGCCCGCGGGCACGGATGACAGAGCGGGGAGGACGCCACCCGCCCGTCCCTCCCTGGAGCAGCCGCGTGACCTTCCCTCAGGACGACTTCGCCGACCGGCACATCGGTCCCCGTCGCACCGACGCCGCGGCACTGCTCGCGGCACTGTCATCGACCGGCACCTACGCCGACCTGGACGCGCTCACCGACGCCGCGGTGCCCGCCTCGATCCGGACCGCCCGGCCGCTGGACCTGCCGGCCGCACGCACCGAGTCCGAGGTGCTGGCCGACCTGCGGGCGCTCGCGGCCAAGAACACCGTGCGTACCCAGATGATCGGGTTGGGCTACTCGGACACCGTGACGCCGCCGGTGATCCGGCGGAACGTGCTGGAGTCCCCGGCCTGGTACACCGCCTACACGCCGTACCAGCCGGAGATCAGTCAGGGCCGGTTGGAGGCGCTGCTGAACTTCCAGACCGTGGTCGCCGACCTGACCGCGCTGCCGGTGGCGAACGCGTCGCTGCTGGACGAGGCCACCGCCGTCGCCGAGTCGATGGCGCTGATGCACCGCGCGGCGAAGGGCCGCACCGGGGTCGTGGTGCTGGACGCCGACTGCCTGCCGCAGACCCGCGCGGTGACCGAGGGCCGGGCGCTGGCGGCCGGGCTGGGCCTGGTGGTCGCCGATCTGACCGACGGACTGCCGGAGCTGGACGAGGACCTGATCGGCGTCGTGATCCAGGCGCCGGGCGCCTCGGGTGCCGTCCGGGACATCGCCCCGCTGATCGCCGCCGCCAAGGAGCGGAACGCGCTGGTCACGGTGGCCGCCGATCTGCTGTCGCTGACCCTGCTGACCCCGCCCGGCGAACTGGGCGCCGACATCGCGGTCGGGTCGTCGCAGCGCTTCGGGGTGCCGCTGTTCTACGGCGGGCCGCACGCCGCGTACATGGCGGTGCGCACCGGGTTGGAGCGGATGCTGCCGGGCCGACTGGTCGGGGTGTCCATCGACGCCGACGGGGCCGTCGCCTACCGGCTGGCGTTGCAGACCCGCGAGCAGCACATCCGCCGGGAGAAGGCGACCAGCAACATCTGCACCGCGCAGGCCCTGCTGGCGATCGTAGCCTCGATGTACGCGGTCTATCACGGCCCGGACGGGCTGCGGGCGATCGCCGAGCGGGTGCACGGCCACGCGGTGGCGGTCGCCGAGGGCCTGCGTGCCGCCGGGGTCGAGGTGGAGCACGCGACCTTCTTCGACACCGTGCGGGCCGTGGTGCCGGGGCAGTCGGCTGCGGTGCTGGCGGCGGCGCTGGAGCGGGGGATCAACCTCTACGCCCCCGACGCCGATCACGTGCAGATCGCCTGCGACGAGGTCACCACCGCGGCCCACGTCGACGCGGTGCTGGCCGCCTTCGACGCCACGCGGGTCGAGTCGTCGGCCTCGGTGATCCCGGCCGCGCTGGCCCGCACGTCGTCGTACCTGACCCACCCGGTGTTCCACACCCACCGCAGCGAGACCGCCATGCTGCGCTACCTGCGGTCGCTGTCCGACAAGGACCTGGCGCTGGACCGCACGATGATCCCGCTCGGCTCCTGCACGATGAAGCTGAACGCGACGGTGGAGATGGAGTCGATCAGCTGGCCGGAGTTCGCCGGGCTGCACCCCTTCGTCCCCGCCGACCAGGCAGCCGGGTACGCCGAACTGATCGACGACCTCTCCGGCTGGCTGGCCGAGATCACCGGCTACGCGGCGGTGTCGGTGCAGCCGAACTCCGGCGCGCAGGGCGAGTTCGCCGGGCTGTTGGCGATCCGCGGTTTCCACGAGGCCAACCGGGCCGAGGGTGCCCCGGTGCGGGACATCTGCCTGATCCCCGCGTCGGCGCACGGCACGAACGCCGCCTCCGCCGCCCTGGCCGGGATGCGGGTGGTCGTGGTCGCCACCGCCGAGGACGGCGCGATCCTGCTCGACGACCTGCGGGCCAAGCTGGACCAGCACGGTCAGGAGGTCGCGGCGATCATGATCACCTACCCCTCCACCCACGGCGTCTACGAGCAGGACGTCCGTACCGTCTGCGACCTGGTGCACGCCGCCGGCGGGCAGGTGTACATCGACGGCGCGAACCTGAACGCGCTGGTCGGCCTGGCCCGGCCGGGGGAGTTCGGCGGCGACGTCTCGCACCTGAACCTGCACAAGACCTTCTGCATCCCGCACGGGGGTGGCGGTCCGGGTGCCGGGCCGATCGGGGTCGCCGAGCACCTGATCCCGCATCTGCCCTCGCTGGACCTCGGCGTGACCGGCGCACCGGCGGTGTCCGCGGCGCCGTTCGGGTCGGCGGGCATCCTGCCGATCAGCTGGGCCTACGTCGCGCTGATGGGCGCCGACGGTCTGCGCCGGGCCACCCAGACCGCGGTCGCCTCGGCCAACTACCTGGCGGCCCGCCTCACCGACCACTTCCCGGTGCTCTACACCGGCCCGGCCGGGCTGGTCGCGCACGAGTGCATCCTCGACCTGCGCGGCATCACCAAGGAGACCGGCGTGACCGCCGAGGACGTGGCGAAGCGGCTGATGGACTACGGCTTCCACGCGCCGACCCTGTCCTTCCCGGTCGCCGGGACCCTGATGGTGGAGCCGACCGAGAGCGAGGACCTGGCCGAGCTGGACCGGTTCGTCGACGCGATGGTGGCGATCCGGGGCGAGATCGACGCGGTGGCCGCCGGGCGTTGGCCGCTCGCCGACTCGCCGCTGCGGAACGCCCCGCACACCGCCGCCTCGGTGACCGCCGACGTATGGGAGCACCCCTACGGTCGTGAGCTGGCGGCCTTCCCGGTGGCCGCGCTCCGGGGCGGGAAGTACTGGCCGCCGGTGCGTCGGATCGACGGCGCGCGCGGTGACCGCAACCTGATCTGTGCCTGCCCGCCGATCGAGGCCTACGCCGAAGGAGCCACCCTGTGAACGACGACGCCCCGACCATCGAGTCACCGCTGCACGCCGAGCACGTCGCGCTCGGCGCCACCCTGGTGCCGTTCGCCGGGTGGTCGATGCCGCTGCGGTACAGCTCCGATCTGGCCGAACACCAGGCGGTGCGCTCGGCGGCCGGGCTGTTCGACCTGTCGCACATGGGCGAGCTGCACCTGGACGGTCCGGGTGCCGGTGCCGCCCTCGACCACGCCCTGGTCGGCAACCTGACCGCGCTGGCCGTGGGGCGGGCGCGGTACACGATGATCGTGGCCGAGGACGGCGGGATCATCGACGACCTGATCGTCTACCGGCTCGGCGACGAGTCGTACCTGGTGGTCGCCAACGCCTCGAACGTCGCCGTGGTCGCGCAGGAGCTCGCCGCCCGGTCGGACGGGTTCGACGCGGTGCTGACCGACCGTTCGCTGAACACCGCGCTGATCGCGGTCCAGGGCCCGGCCGCCGCGGAGATCGTGGTCGGCCTGACCGATCCCGCCGCCGCCGACGCGGTCCGCGAGCTGAAGTACTACGCCTCGACCTCCGCGACCGTGGGTGGGGTCGCGGCGCTGGTGGCCCGGACCGGGTACACCGGTGAGGACGGCTTCGAGCTGTTCGTCCCGGCCGCCGAGGCCCCCGGGCTGTGGCGGACGATCCTGGCCGCCGGTCAGCCGCACGGCCTGGTGCCCGCAGGTCTGGCAGCGCGGGACAGCCTCCGCCTGGAGGCCGGGATGCCGCTGTACGGCAACGAGCTGGACCGCACCACCGCACCGCACGACGCCGGTCTCGGCCGGGTGGTGAAGCTGGACAAGCCGGGGCCGTTCGTCGGCCGCGAGGCGTTGGCGTCCCGCGCGCACGCCACGCCGTCCCGGGTGCTGGTCGGTCTGGTCGGCTCCGGCCGCCGCGCCGCCCGGCACGGGTACCCGGTGGTCACCTCCACCGCCGACGACGCGCCGGTGATCGGCTCCGTCACCTCCGGTGCCCCGTCACCCACCCTGGGCGTGCCGGTCGCGATGGCCTACGTGAGCCCCGAGGTGTCCGCGCCGGACACCGAACTCGCCGTCGACATCCGCGGCCGCCGCGAGCCGGTCCGCGTGGTCGCCCTGCCCTTCTACCGCCGATCCCACTGAGGAGCACCACCATGAGCGAGACCCCCAGCCACCTGCAGTACACCGCCGAGCACGAGTGGATCGAGGCAGGCAGCCCGGCGACGGTCGGCATCACCGCCACCGCCGCCGAGGCCCTCGGCGACATCGTCTACCTGGAGCTGCCCGAGGTCGGTGCCGCGATCACCGCCGGTGCCGTGATCGGGGAGGTCGAGTCCACCAAGTCGGTCTCCGAGCTGTTCTCCCCGGTGACCGGCACCGTGGTGGAGGTCAACACCGCCGCGGTGGACGAGCCGTCCGTGGTGAACGCCGAGCCCTACGGCGCCGGGTGGCTGCTCAAGGTCGAGGTGGAGTCGACCGGCCCGCTGCTCACCCCGGAGGAGTACGCCGCGCTCGCGGCCGGGTGACCTTATCGGGTCCGCGGGCTGATCAGCGGGTGAGACGACCAACTTCACCCGCTGCGCCGAACGGGTGTTTCTCACCCGCGGACCCGGCAAGCGTTTCCCGGTGAATGACCTGGGACTTCGGGCCCAGAATCCTGGGTGTTTTGGGCGTTTTGTCCCCCATCCGGTCGGAGCGAGTTCTACCCGGAATCCGTGGCTGGCGCGCACTATTGCCGATCACAACCGGTAGACGGCCGCTGGACCCCGGCAGCCGCGCCTCGCCACCCACCGGAGGAACCGATGAGCACCATGGAGATCGCCCCCAGCACCCGGAGCGAGATCTTCGGCGAGCCCCTCACCACACGTGAGCGGATCGTGCTGGCCGAACTGACCGAGGACGTCACGCTCGAGGACATCGCGCGTCGACTGTTCGTCACCCGCAACACCGTCAAGTCCCAGGTGCGCAGCGTCTATCGCAAGATCGGTGCCTCCACCCGGTCCGAGGCGGTCGCCTGGGCCAAGGCCGCGGGCATTCGCTGATCCGTCGTCGCGCCACAGCCCCCTGCTGGCACGACGACCACACCGCTGACGGGCCGAGGTGCGCGGCCCGTCCCCGGTGGGCGATCGACGACCCGTCACCGGTCGCATCCCAGTGACTTGTCGGTCGGTGACGCCTCAGCGGCTCGTCGCGGAGACCACGTCGGCCGCGAGCTGCCGGGCGGCGGCCGACGGTTCCCGTCCCGACGACCAGACCATGCGCAGCCGCCGCCGCAGATCCACCGCGGTCGGCACCGCGACCAGGGCGCCGCGGGCGATCTCGTCCGCCACGGTGAGCTGGGACAGCACCGCGGCGATCCGCCCGGTGCGCACCATCGTCTTCACCGCTGACGTGGAGCCGAGCTGGTGCACCGCCCGGCCGAGCGCTGTCCCGGCCGCGAGCAACGCCTCCTCCAACACCTCGCGGGTGCCCGAACCCTCCTCGCGCACCGCCAGCGGCCCGGCTGCCAGAGTCGCCGGGTCCAACCGGGTGCGCAGCCGCGCCCACGGGTGATCCGGGGCGACCACCACCAGCAGCTCGTCGTCGCCCACCACCCGCTGCCGCAGGCCGTCCACCACCCGGGGGCCTTCCACGAAGCCGAGATCGGCGCGACCGTCCAGCACCTCGGCCATCACCTCGCGCGAGTTCGCCACGGTCAGCTCGACCGCCGCGGCCTCCGGCGACCGGCCGGACAGCCACAGCGGCACCAGGTACTCGGCGATGCTCAGGCTGGCGGCGACCCGGACCCGCTCGCCCTGGCGCAGGGCGACGATCTCGCGTTCCAGCGCGTCCGAGGCGGCGAGCAGCGCACGGCCACGGTCGAGCACCGTCCTGCCCGCCGCGGTCAGGCGGGTGCCGGTGGCGGAGCGGGTGACCAGGGTCAGGCCGGTGCGTCGTTCGAGCCGCCGCAGGCCGGCGCTCACCGACGGCTGTGCGATCCCCAGGGCCGCGGCGGCTGCGGTCAGCGAGCCGTGCGCGGCCACGGCGTCCAGCAGCTCCACCGCACCCACCGAGATCCGTTCACCCATAGCCACAGACTATGCCCCGCCACGAGCTTGCCCGTTCCGCCAGGAGCCGGGCCTCGCGCACCCTGATCCCGTGCCTCCTTCCGTCGTAGCAGCTCCTCCGACCGCCATGCATCGCGTCCGGCAGGTGGTGCCCGGCGCCGTGGTCGCGGTCGTCGTGTCCGCTCTGTGCGTGGCGGTGACCCGGCTGGCACCGGCGGCGCCGGCGCTGCTGCTCGCGATCCTCCTGGGGGCGGTGGCCCGGGGGGCGGGGTGGTTGCCCCCGGTGCTGGAGCCGGGGCTGGCCTGGACCGCGCGCTACGTGCTCCGGGCTGGCGTGGTGCTGCTCGGCCTGCAGCTGTCCGTCGGCGACCTGACCCGGCTCGGAGTGGGCGAGCTGGTGGTGCTGGTGATCACCGTGGCGACCACCTTCGCGGTGACCCTGTGGCTCGGCCGGGTGCTGCGGGTGCGCCGCGCGCTGACCCTGCTGGTGGCGACCGGGTTCTCCATCTGCGGGGCGGCCGCGATCGCCGGGATGAGCTCGGTCGCGGACGCCGAGGAGGAGGACGTCGCCACCGCCGTCGCCCTGGTCACCGTCTACGGGTCGCTGGCGATCATCGCGCTGCCGGTGCTCAGCCGGGTGATCGGGCTCGACGACCGGACCGCCGGGCTGTGGGCCGGGATGTCGGTGCACGAGGTGGCCCAGGTGGTCGCGGCGGCCGGGACGATCTCGGCGGCGGCGCTGACCGTGGCGATCGTGGCGAAGCTGGCCCGGGTGCTGCTGCTCGCCCCGCTGGTCGCCGGGGCGGGGGTGCCGCGGCGCCGACGGCACGACGCGGTGGGGCAGCGGACGGCGCCGTGGGTGCCGGTGTTCGTGATCGGCTTCGTGGTCGCGGTGCTGCTGCGCACGGTGGGTGCGGTGCCCGACCCGCTGATCGACGTGGTGAAGCCGGTGACCACGCTCGCGCTGGGGGCGGCGATGGTGGCGCTCGGCAGCCAGATCCACCTGGGGCGGCTGATCCGGACCGGCGGGCGACCGCTGGTGCTGGGTGCGCTCGCCACCCTGGTCGCGGGGGGCGTGAGCCTGCTGGGTCTGATGCTGGTCTAGGCATTCCCGGTTCCGCTGAGCGCTGACCAGCACCGGGCCGCGACCGGTCGGCTGGCAGACTGCGACCGTGCCCGACTCTCCTCGCCTCGTGGTGGCCGCTGCCATCGTCGACGACCTCGACGCCCCCCGGTCGCTGCTCGCCGCTCGTCGATCCGGCCCGGTGTCGCTCGCCGGTCGGTGGGAGTTCCCCGGCGGCAAGGTCGAGCCGGGCGAGACGCCGGTGGACGGTGTGCACCGCGAACTGCGCGAGGAACTGGGCGTCGACCTGCGGCTCGGCGCGGAGCTGGTCGGACCGGACGGTGGTGCTTGGCGCCTGTCGGACGCGTACGAGATGCGGCTCTGGCTGGCGGTGGTCGTCGGCGGCGAACCGCGGCCGCTGGTCGAGCACGACGAGCTGCGCTGGCTGCCCGCGGGCGACTGGCACCAGGTGCCGTGGTTGGACGCCGATGTGCGGATCGTGGACGCGTTGGCGCAGTACGCGGAGCAGCTCGCCCGGGACTAGCACTCGACGGGTGAGAGTGCTAAAACATCTCCTGTAGCCCATCCGGTGGGACACCGGATCAGCTTTCCGGCCCCGGGCGGTCCGGGGCTCGGCATCGAAGGAGGTGACGGGCTGTGGCTACTCGTTTCGACCCGTTCCAGGAGATGGATCGGCTGATGACGCAGGTGCTCGGCGCCGACCGGGCGGCGGCCCAGATGCCGCTGGACCTGTACCGCTCCGGCGACCACTACGTCGCGCACGTCGACCTGCCGGGCGCCGACCCGGGCTCGATCGACGTGAACGTCGACGACCGCACCCTCACGATCCGCGCCCAGCGCACGCCGCGGTCCGAGGAGGGTGTGCAGTACCTGGCCAAGGAGCGCCCGACCGGCACCTACGCCCGGCAGCTCACCGTCGGCCGTGGTCTGAACCTGGACGCGATCAGCGCCTCGTACACCGACGGCGTGCTCACCCTCACCATCCCGGTGGCGGAGGAGGCCAAGCCGCGCCGGATCGAGGTGCAGACCGGTTCCGCGCCGACCAGCATCGAGGCATCGGCCTGAGCTGACGACGAACGGCCGGGCCGGAGCGGGATGCTCCGACCCGGCCGTTCGGCTGTCCAGACCCAGCAGGATCCGACAGGACCCGGCAGGACCCAGCAGGGCTCAGGCGGTGGGCACCGCCAGGTCCGCGCGCACGGTGCCGGTGGCGGCGACCATGTGCTCCAGCGACGGGGTGACTTCGGCGTAGCGGCGGGTCTTGAGGCCGCAGTCCGGGTTGACCCACAGCTGCGCCGGGTCGATGGCGCCGACCGCGGTGCTCAGCAGCCCGGTGACCTCGGCCTCGGAGGGCACCCGCGGGGAGTGGATGTCCCAGACGCCGGGGCCGATCTGACGCGGGTACCCGGCAGCGGCGATGTCGGCCAGGATCTCCATCTTGGAGCGCGCGGCCTCGATGGAGGTCACGTCGGCGTCCAGGCCGTCGATCGCGCCCATGATCTCGCCGAACTCCGAGTAGCAGAGGTGGGTGTGGATCTGGGTGTCCGGACGCACCCCGGCGGTCGCCAGCCGGAACGAGCGCACCGACCAGTCCAGGTAGGCGGCGTGGTCCTCGGCGCGCAGCGGCAGCAGCTCGCGCAGGGCCGGCTCGTCCACCTGCACGATGGCGATCCCGGCGGCCTCCAGGTCGACGATCTCGTCCCGGAGGGCGAGCGCCACCTGGTTCGCGGTGTCGGCGAGCGGCTGGTCGTCGCGGACGAAGCTCCAGGCCAGGATCGTGACCGGCCCGGTGAGCATGCCCTTGACCGGCTTGCTGGTCAACGACTGGGTGTACCGGGTCCAGTCGACGGTGATCGGCTTCGGCCGGGAGACGTCGCCCCACAGGATCGACGGACGGGTGCAGCGCGAGCCGTAGGACTGGACCCAGCCGTTACGGGTGACGGCGAAACCGTCCAGGTTCTCCGCGAAGTACTGCACCATGTCGTTGCGTTCCGGCTCGCCGTGCACCAGCACGTCCAGCCCGATCTGCTCCTGCAGCTCGACCACGCCGCGGATCTCCGCCTTCATCGCGTCGTCGTACTGCTCGGCGGTCAGCTCACCGGCGACGAAGGCGGCGCGGGCCTTGCGGATCTCCGGGGTCTGCGGGAACGACCCGATGGTGGTGGTCGGCAACGGCGGCAGGTTCAGTCGGGCCTGCTGGGCGTCCCGGCGCTCGGTGTAGGCAGCGCGGCCGAAGGCCGACTCCTCCAGACCGGCGGCGCGCTCGCGCACCTCGGGGCGGACCACCCCGGCGGCCTCGGCCCGGGACCGACGGGCGTCGGCGGCGGCCAGCAGCTCGGCGTGCACCGCCTCGCGGCCCTCGGTCAGACCGGTGGCGAGGGTGACGACCTCGACCACCTTCTGGTCGGCGAAGGCCAGCCACGACTTCAGGGTGTCGGCCAGGTCCGGCTCGTCCTGCACGTCGTGCGGCACGTGGAACAGGGAGGTGGAGGTGCCGACGGCGGTCTGCTCGGCGCCGAGCCCTTCCAGCCGCTCCAGGGTGGTCAGTGCCGCGTCCAGGTCGGCGCGCCAGATGTTGTGGCCGTCGATCACGCCACCGACCAGCACCTTGTCCGCCAGGGCCGCCCGGGTCGCGTCGGAGACGGTGGGCAGCGAGCCGCGCACCAGGTCCAGGGCGATGCCCTCGATCGGTGCCTCGGCCAGCACGTCCAGTGCCTCGCGCAGCTCGCCGTAGGGTGCGGCCACCAGCAGAGCCGGGCGCTCGTCCACGGCCAGCTCGGCGCCGAGCACCTGGTAGGCGCGCTCGGTGGCGGCCAGCAGCCGGTCGGCGTCGACGCCGGTGGAGTCGGACACCAGCGCGGGCTCGTCGATCTGCACCCAGGTGGCACCGGCGGCCTTGAGCGCCCGGAGCAGCTCGACGTAGACCGGGAGCACGTCGTCGAGGCGGTCGATCGGGGCGGTGCCGTCGGTGCTCTTGGCCAGGGCCAGGAAGGTCACCGGTCCGACGATCACGGGCCGGGTCAGCACGCCGTCGGCCAGCGCCTCGGCGAACTCCCGCACCGGTCGGTCCGAGGAGTAGGCGAAGGTGGTGTCGGCACCGATCTCCGGCACCAGGTAGTGGTAGTTGGAGTCGAACCACTTGGTCATCTCCAGCGGCAGGTCGTCCCCGCGGCCGCGCGCCACCGTGGAGTACCCGGCCAGGTCCAGCCCGCCGTCGGCGTCGCGCAGGTCGGCGAACCGCTCCGGCACCGCACCCAGCACGACAGCGGCGTCCAGCACCTGGTCGTAGAAGGAGAAGGCGCTGGGGATCGCCGGCAGCGTGGTGCTCAGACCCAGCTCGGCGAGCCGGGTGCGGGTGCGGCGGCGCAGGTCGGCGGCGGTGGCCTCGACCTCGTCGGCGGTGGAACGTCCGGCCCAAAACGACTCGATGGCCTTCTTGAGCTCACGCCGGGGTCCGATGCGCGGGTAGCCCAGGACGATGCCGGCGGGGAACGGGTGGGTGTGGGTCATCTTCGCCTCAGCTGGTCGGGACAGGAGTGGGTGACACGCTCACCCGGGCGGCCCTCGGTGCGCCGTCGCCGCCGAGCCCGGCGCCGTCGAGCAGGTCGAGAGCAGGTCCTGCGTTGTTGAAGGTGTAGAGGTGGACACCGGGGGCGCCACCGTCGAGCACCGCGTTCACCAGGTCGATCCCCAGCCGGGTGCCCACCCGGTGCCGGGCTGCCGCCTCGGTCTCCGGGTCGAAGGCGTCCAGCCGGGACAGCACCGACTCGGGCACCTCGACGCCGGTGAGCTGCTGCACCCGGCGCAGCCGCGCCGGGTCGGTCATCGGGATGATGCCGGGCACGATCGGGATGGTCACCCCGGCGTCCCGGGCCAGCGCCACCAGCTCCAGATAGGAGGGGGCGTCGTAGAACAGCTGGGTGATCGCGAAGTCGGCACCGGCTGCCTGCTTGGCCAGCAGTGCGGCGATGTCCTGCTCCCGGGTGCTGCCCGCCCCGGCGTTGCCGCGCGGGAACGCGGCCACCGCCACCGACAGCGGCCGCACCGTGGCCCGGACCGCCTGCGCCGGGCTGGAGGCACAGCGCCGCGCCTCGATCTCCCGCAGCAGTTCGACCAGGGCGCTCGCGGTGGGCAGACCGTCCGGGTGCGCCTGCCAGGAGCCGTCGGTCGGCGGGTCACCGCGCAGGGCCAGGAATGCCCGCACCCCCTCGTCCAGGAACTCTTCGACGGTCGCCGCCAGCTCGGCCCGCGACGTCCCCACGCAGGTGAGGTGGGCGATCGGGGTCAGGGAGGTCTCGCGCAACAGTCGGCGGACCAGGGTCCGGGTGGTGTCCCGGGTGGAACCGCTCGCCCCGTAGGTCACCGACACGAAGTCGGGCCGCACGTCGGCCAGTGCCCGGACGGTGGACCAGAGCTTGGGTGCGGCGTTCGGATTGCGCGGCGGGTACAGCTCGAAGGACACCGTGGGTCGCTCGATCGCGCCCAGACCGTCGGGGTACTCACCTGCGCTCATGCCTGCTCCATCGGTCCTGGCGGAAGCACCCGCACCCGCTCTCGCGGGGGGTTGCTGCGACGTCGACGAGCCAGGTCTCTCGGTCGCTCTGGATGGGTGGCGCAACGCTAGGTCGCCGGGGCGGAGGCTGGCAAGCATTCCTGTCATGTCAGGCCGGAGCCGTTGACACCCGGTGCCGCGCCGCCATAGCTTCGGCGCCATTCGCCCGGCCGTCCGCCCAGCCCGCGCCCGGTCATCCGAACGCCCGGCACCTCCGTGTGGAGCTCATCCACCGATCCAGGAGGTTGTCATGCGTCTGCACCGCTCCGACCCGACCGAGTCCGTCACCGTCGACGACCCGGCTCCGGCCACCCCAGCCCGTCGCAGTCTGCTCCGCCTCGGCGGGGTCTCGGTGCTCGGGGCCGCCGCCGTGCTCGGCACCGCGTCCACCGCGCAGGCGGGCGGGGGCGCCGGCGCCGGATCCGCGCGCAGCGTGCCCACGGTCGCCGACCTGCGCGCCCTCAATCCGAAGAAGGACGACGTGGTGCTGGTCACCGGCTACGCGGCCGCCGGTGACGGTGGTGCCCTGCTGATGCGCTGGGATGCCGCCTCCACCGCCGAGCCGAACGGGGGCACCGTGATCGCCCGGGCCACCTCCCCGGCGACCGGCCGCTGGCACCTGGTGCACGAGGGCACCGTCGACTTCCGGCAGTTCGGCGTGCTCGGCCCGGACACCCCGGCCGACGACGCGCTGGACGCCCTGGTCGCCGACCCGACGGTGCGGCGGATCGAGGCGCACACCGACCTGAACTTCGTCCGGCGGCACCGGTTCAGCCGCTCGGACCTGGTGCTCGACTTCGGCAACCACCTGGTCACCACCGAGGGGATCGAGCCCGCGGCGGCCAACGACCCGTTCGCCGCCGTGCTGTTCTTCCAGGGCGCCGTCACCGATCAGGTCGTCACCGGTGCACTGCCCGCGGACCTGCCCGAGCAGGTCGACATCCTGCCGGTGCCCGACTCCGCGGCCTTCACCGTCGGGCAGTGGTGGGCGGTGCAGACCAACCCCCGGCCCGGCGGCGGCAGCGCCGAACGGGAGCTGATGTACCTGCTGCAGATCACCCAGATCGTCGACGGCACGCATGTCCGGGTCGGCTACAAGACCGGCTGGGCGCTCACCGCCGGTCGCACCCTCACCTGGACCCGGGTGGACCCGGTGCAGCGGGTCACCGTGCAGCGGATGCGGTTCCTGGGCACCGGGTCGGACCAGATCACCGGCTCGCACCCGGTCGCCTTCGAGTACGCCACGCACTGCGACGTGCACCAGATCGACGCCGAGCGCACGTTCTGGCCGGTGATCATGCGGCGCTGGAACACCACCTACGTCACCTCCCAGTGTTCGCTGCGCAATCCGGTCAGCGTGACCCTGGGTGGTGCGGGGTACCTGACCCAGCAGATCAGCTGCCTGTACGCGCAGGTCCGGGACTGCCGCACGTCGAACGCCCGCCACCTGAATGACTTCACCTGCGCTGCGTACTCGATGGTGCAGAACTGTCACGGCGACGGGGACGTGCAGGGCCCGTTCGTCACCCACGGCCAGTACGAGCACGACCTGACCTACATCGGGAACAGCGGGCTGATGACCTTCGCCAACTCCGGGGCGACCTGGGGTGGACGGGCGAAGCGGGTGACCGTCCGGCAGCAGGTCACGGCGCTGTTCTTCGCCCGGGTCGGGGTCATCGACCTCACCCTGGAGGACTGCCAGGTGGTCAAGGACCCGAGCATGCCGGACTACCCGAGCTGGATGTGGGTCAACGCCGACGGTCTGCAGATGCGCGGCTGCCGGGTGGACGCCCGGTTCCAGCTGTCCCAGGCCACCGCGGTGTCGGCCCGGCCGACGGTGATCGAGGACTGCGTCATCGGGTTGACCGCGGCGGATGCCACCCTGCCGTTCATCGCGGCGAACGTGACCACGCCGGTGCATCTGGTGCGCACCACGATCACCGGCCTGGACGGTGCCACGACCTCCTGGCAGGGCACCGGACCGCTCACCCTCACCGGGTGCACGCTGCGCGGGAAGGGTGCGGACGGTGCGTCGGCCCCGGTGCCGGTGGCCGCCGGTCGGCTGACCCTGGACGGCACGGTGCTGGAGAACACCGGCCTGGTGCTGAGCGGGGCTGCCGACCAGGAGTTCGCGGCGGTGGGCACCCGGGCGTCCGGTGGGCCGTCGACCGGTGCGGTGTTCGGGCGGTCGGCCGGTGGCGGCCGGGTGGTGAGCTGGAGCTTCGAGGGTCACACCGGTACGGCGGGACGGGCCGATCTGGGGCACATCCGGGTCACCGAGGGGGTCAACCACTACCGGGCGACCGGGGCGACGTTCGTCGGCGGAGCCTTGCAGCTCGGTGGGTTCGCCACTGGGTCGACGCTGCTGCACACGGGTTGCGTCGAACGGGGCGTCACGCGGGAGTCGATGCCCCCGACCGGGCCCGGTGTGCTCACCGACGGGAACCTCATCGTGTGACTATTCGGCCGTACCGAACAGCGCCAGGCTTTACAGAACCGTAACGCTGAGCTGTTGCCCTGGGGTCGGCCGCTTGCTTGAATGCACTATCCGTTCGGTCGTGCCGAATGGCGTTTGGAAAGCTCTTGGCGGAGCAGCAGGACCCCGGGGATGACGGTCGGGCTGGACCCCACCCCACACGAGAGGCGGCACCTCGGTGCCGCCTCTTGTGCGTCCGGGCCGGGAGACGCCGGACTCATCCGCAGGCCTCCGCCAGCACGCGCGCCGGGAGTCGCCGGACTCATCCGCACACCTCGGCCAGCACCCGCGCCGTGTCCACCAGCTCGGCGCCGGTCAGCGGCCAGGCGCCCTGTCCAGCCGCCACCGCGTGGACGAAGCCCAGCAGCCCGGGGCGCAGGTACTCGTCGTCCAACGGCAGCGCCGCGTCCACCCCGGGGCCACTGATCCGCCAACCGTCGAACGGCCCGAGCTCGATCACCGCGCGGTCCACCCCCACCGCGATCTCCGCGACCCGTCGGTCACCGCGATCCGACACCCGCAGCACCCGAGGTGCCTCGGCCGACGCGCGCGGTGCCAGCGCCCCCAGCGCCGCCTCGACGGCATGGACCCCGAGGAAGGCGCGGCCACCGTGCGGGGAGTCCGGATCGACCGGCCCACAGACGCGCACCGTGATGCCCTCGGCCGAGTCGACGGCGGACCGCGCCCACCGGTGGCTCGCCTGCTGCACCGAGGGATGCCAGCGCAGCGCCGAGGACGAGGTCAGCAGCGCCCCGCTGCGCTCCGCCACCGCGACCAGGGCCTCCGCATCCGCGGGGTCCGCGACGAAGGGCTTGTCCACGAACACCGGCAACCCGGCGGCCAGCAGCGGTGCGGCCAGCGTGCGATGGCTCCGCGGGTCCCGGGTCGCCACGATGGCGGCATCGCAGCCGTGGGCGAGGGCCGCCCGCAGCGGGTCGGGAGCCCCGTGGTCGGACGAACCCGGCTCGTGACGGTCGGGTAGGCCAGTCGCATGCGGCCCGTGGTGGTCGGGCGAACCCGGCCCGCGATGGTCCGGCAGACCGGCCGCGCGCCGGAGCTGGGTGAGCCGGTCGACCGGGACCGGCTCGACCACCGGGGCCCAGAGCGCGCCGATCCGGGCGGATCCCAGCCGTCCGGTGTTCGCCAGCCGGACGATCTGGTCCACGTGGGAGGACGCCAGGCCGATCACGGCGAGGCGCATGGGATTCCTCCGGGGCAGCGGCGGCAGCGGACCTGAGTGATCGTAAGCGCTTCCGGCGGGCGCGTGACCAGGTGCTTGAGTGCGAATGCACCCGGAGTTGAGTAGTGCATGCCCTGGATGCGGGGCGGGGGAGGTCGTAGGCTGGTGCGTGTTCCGGGCAGTAGCCCGGGAAAGTGGACCCGAGACCCTTCCGGACGGTTGTGGCGCTCGGGTTTCGCGCTGTCTAGACCGTTCTCGTGTGCACGATGAGCGCGCGGATCGACCGGCGGGCGGGACCTCCGCGAGCCCAAGCCCAGGCGATGGCGTCGGGGATCGCGAGTAGTTGCTCCTCGGCGGGAGCGAGGTGCCGGTACTGGGGAGAGGGACGACCTCCCAGGGCGTCGAACAGGCGATGGCGGTCGCGTTCTTCCGCTCCTGCCTCGCGCTCGATCACCAGCAGGCGGACATCGGCACGCACGGCGTCCCGGATCATGGCGTCGAGGCACGCGGCCCGGCGGGCCACGTCCGACCGGCCGTCGCTCACCGCCCGGTACACCGCCACCGCCGGCCCCACCTCCCGCAGCACCCCGACGATCTGCCGCTGCCGGGAGGGTGACTCCTTGACCATGTGCAGTCGCCGCTGACCGGGTCGCAGGAGTGCGCGCAGCGCTCGCCGGGCGTCGGCCAGCCCTGCCTCGGGCAGGGCGGCGGCGACCAGCAGGTAGTCGCGCTTCTTGCTCTCGTCGACGAAGACGTGGTCGGGCATGGTGCATCGTGACCTGCGAGGACACTGCTGTCGGCGTTATCCACAGGCCAGTTCCGGCGCGGTGGCGGTTCAGGCGATTCGCACCCCGTGCGCCGGGTCCGAACCCGGTGACGGCGACGCGAGGCGGGGGTATCGGCGCCGCGCCGGCAGGTGGAGTCGTCGCTCGGGCCGCTTCGCCTAACCCTGGTCGGCGATGCCGAACAGCGGTTAGCCTGACGGCCCGACCACGACCAGGGGGACACCGATGGCGAGCAGCACGATCAGACCCGAGGCCGAGGAGGACTCCCGGTACTGGGTGAAGTCGGTGTCGCGGGCGGTGGACGTCCTGGAACTCCTGGCGGCGCAACCGCCGGGTGAGCCGATGTCGGTGACGGACATCGGCGCGGCCCTCGGCCTGTCCAAGAGCGCGGTCTTCGCGACCCTGCACACGCTGACCCGGCGCGGCCTGGTGGCGGACGAGGGCAGCGGGATGACCCGCCGCTACCGACTCGGGATGGCGCTGGCCCGGTTGGGGTCGCAGGCGCTGGCGCAGACGTCGCTGCGGGATGTGGCCCGGCCGCACCTGGTGTCCCTGGCCCGCGGCACCCGGTCGACGGCGCGGTTGGCGACCCTGGTGCAGGACCAGGCGGTGGTGATCGACCAGGTCGGCGGCAACGAGCGGGTGCGGCTCGACCTGCGCATGGGCTCGCACGAGCTGCCGCACTCGACCGGTCTGGGCAAGGCGATCCTGAGCTGCCTGCCGCCGGAGGAGATCCGCGCGATCGTGGACCGGGTGGGGCTGGTGCGCCGGACCGCCCGGACGATCGTGGACCCGGACAGCCTGGTCGCCCACCTGGCCGAGGCCCGGATCGCCGGGTACGCGTTCGACGACGAGGAGGACGCCGACGGGGTGTTCTGCATCGGGTCGCCGCTGTTCGGCCACGACGGGGCCTGCCTGGGTGCGATCTCGATCACCGGCCTGAAGCTGGATCAGCCGTCCTGGCACTACCAGGAGCTCGGCCGCGAGGTCCGGGACACCGCCCAGCGGATCAGCCGTGACCTGGGCTACGACCCCGAGGCCGAGGTGATCACGGTGGTCGGGGTGGTTGACGACCCCGAGCAGCAGGACTAGCGTCCTCGCAATCGCGGAACAGTCCCCAGCCCGGGACGATCCGTGCGCAGGCCAGCCCCCTGCGCTCCGCCGCTCGGTCGGCCCTCGATGGGGAGGGACGACCGGGACGCTTCCTCCCGACGCCACGACGCACGACCGCCCGACGATTCAGAGGCGGTCGGCAGCATGGCAGCACGTCCCGAGAGCGACATGTCGCCCCGGCAGATGCCGGTGGGCTCGCTGGCGCGTGCCGTCGCGGCGGGCGAGGTGGAGGTGGTCGCGCCCGCCACCGACGGCACCCCAGCAGCGCACCGGGCCGCCCCGGAGGCCGCCCAAGCCGCGGACGGCGCGCACTCGGCCACCCCGGTCTCCCCGACCGCCCCCGCCACCCCCTCGCCGACCCCGTGGCAGCACACCCCCGCCCCCCGGCCCGCCGACGCGGTGCGTGGCCTGCCGCCGGTGACCATCGCCCTGGTCGGCGCGGGCAACCGCGGTCAGTCCTACCTGTCCTGGGCGCAGGCCAACCCGGACCGTGCCCGCCTGGTGGCGGTGGCCGACCCGCTGGCCGAGCGTCGGGCGGCGGTGAGCGCCGGGGACGCGTCGGTGCGGCAGTTCGACGACTGGCGGGAGTTGGCGGCGCTGGGCCGGATCGCCGACATGGTGATCGTCTCCACCCAGGACCGGCAGCACGCGGAGCCGGCGAAGGCGTTCGCGGCGCTGGGCTACGCGGTGCTGCTGGAGAAGCCGATCGCGCCCACCGAGGCCGAGGTGCGGGAGATCGTCGCCGCGATCCAGGACACCGGCGTGCTGTTCGGCGTCTGCCATGTGCTGCGGTACACGCCCTACACCGACCTGGTGAAGGAGGTCGTCGACTCCGGGGTGCTCGGTCGGCTGATCGACGTGCAGCACCTGGAGCCGGTCGGCTGGTGGCACATGGCGCACTCCTACGTGCGCGGGCCGTGGCGGCAGGAGTCGACGTCGGCACCGATGCTGCTGGCCAAGAGCTGCCACGACCTGGACTGGCTGCGCTACGTCACCGGGCTGCGGATCGAGCAGGTGTCGAGCTTCGGGTCGCTGACCGAGTTCCGCCCGGAGAACCGCCCGGCCGAGGCGGCCGACCGCTGCCTGGACTGCGTGCTGGAACCGACCTGCCCGTACTCCGCTCCCCGGCTGTACCTGGGCACGCTGCGCGCCGACGGCCCGGTGTGGCCGGTCAGCGTGATCACCCCCCGCACCGACGAGGCCGGGGTGATCGAGGCGCTGCGCGACGGTCAGTACGGGCGGTGCGTGTGGGATTCCGACAACGACGTGGTCGACCACCAGGTGGTCGCCATGCGGCTGGAGGGTGGGGCGGCGGCGACGTTCACCATGACCGCCTTCTCCGAGCAGACCCACCGGCAGACCAGGATCTTCGGCTCGCACGGCTTCGCCGAGGGCGACGGCGAACGGGTCCGGGTCGTCGACTTCCGCACCAACACCACGCACGTCCTCGACTCCGGGGTGCTGGGCGGCTCGAACGCCGCCGGTGACCACGGCGGCGGCGACAGCGGGTTGATGGACCACTTCACCGCGGCGGTCGCCACCGGTGATCACGGCTGGGTCCGTTCGGGCCCGGTCGAGTCGTTGGACAGCCACCTCGCCGTGTTCGCCGCGGAGGATGCGCGGCACTCCGGCGCGGTGCGCACGGTGGGCCAGGTCGACGACCCGGTCCCCACGCACTGAACACCCAGCACCATCCACCGAACCCTCCCCCTGGGTTCTGATGAAGGAGATGCGATGAGACTCGTGACGAAGTCGCTGGTGGCCACCGGAGCCGCCTGCACCGTCCTGCTGGCGGGCTGTTCGTCCTCGGGCGGCGGCGGTGGCAGCACGACGGCCGACGGTGAACTGTCCGGTGAGGTCACCATGTGGACCTACCCGGTGATCGCGGACGAGGCGGCGCACCAGGCGTTCTGGGACAAGCAGGTCGAGGCGTTCACCGCCGAGCACCCGGATGTCACGGTGAAGGTCGAGATCTACCCCTGGGCCGGGCGGGACGAGTCGCTGACCACCGCGATCGCCTCCCAGACCGCGCCGGATGCCGTCTACCTGATCCCGGACCAGCTCGCCGTCTACTCCTCGTCCATCGAGCCGATCGACGACTACCTCTCCGACGAGCACAAGGACGATCTGCTCGCCAACGTCAAGGACTCGATCACCGTCGACGGGCAGATGCTCGGCTCGCCGATCCTGACCAGCGCCAACCCGCTGGTCTGCGACAAGGCGGCCTTCGACGCGATCGGCGCCACCGAGTACCCGACCACCTGGGACGACCTGATGGACGTCGCGCCGGATCTGAAGGCGCAGGGCATCTACGCCACCAACTACTGGGGCTCGCCCGAGGTCACCCTGAACATGACGTTCTACCCGCTGCTGTGGCAGGCGGGCGGTGACGTGTTCAGCGAGGACGGCAGCGAGGTGGCCTTCGACTCGAAGGAGGGCGAGCAGGCGTTGCAGTACCTGGTCGACCTGAACGAGGGCGGCTACCTGGAGCCGGACCTGATCACCACCACCCCCAGCATCGAGCAGACGGCGCTGGCCCAGAACAAGGTGGCCTGCACCTGGCAGTCCGGCCCGGCGGACGTCGAGCCGTACTGGGGCACGGAGAACATCGTGATCCAGCCGCCGCTGACCGAGTCGGAGACCATCGGCTACGGCACCGTCGGCTCGCTGTCGATGCTCAAGGGCTCGGACGCCAAGGACGCCACCGGCGCCTGGATCGACTTCGTGACCAGCGCCGAGCCGGTGACGGAGTTCGTCACCACCGCGAAGATGTTCTCCCCGCTGACCTCCACCGGTGAGCTCTACGCCGACGACCCGGTCTACGGCGCGATCGAGAAGACCATCCCGGACACCACCGTCGGCCCGGTGAACGAGCACGCCCGTGAGGTGATGGGCGTCCTCGCACCGGAGATCCAGGCGGCGCTGCTCGGCAAGAAGTCGGCCGAGCAGGCACTGAAGGACGCCGCCAGCTCTGCCGACGCGATGCTCGGCTGATCCATGACAGCTGCGACCGTCGAGAAGACGACGCCCCGGGGTCGCCGGGGCCGAGGCACCATGTCCCGCTGGGACGCCCGGATCGGACTGCTGTTCGCTCTGCCGGTGTTCCTGCTGTTCCTGGCGTTCCGCTTCGGCCCCGCGATCGCGGGTGTCGGCCTGAGCCTGTTCGACTACGACATCTCCGGCTCACTGGAGTGGGAGGGTCTGGCGAACTTCGACCGGATGATCCACGACCCGGTGTTCTGGCAGTCCCTGCGGATCACGGTGCTGTACTCCGTGCTGGCGGTGCCGCTGTCGGTCGGGATGTCGCTGGTGATGGCCCTGGCGGTGCGGCGACGGTTCCGCGGCGTCGGCTTCTTCCGGTCGGTGTTCTTCCTGCCGGTGATCACCTCGCTGGTGCTGGCCGGGACCGTGTTCGTCTGGGTGTTCTCCACCGGCGGCCCGGTGTCGTCGATCTCCAGCGCGCTCGGTGGCAGCGGCCAGTCCTGGCTGTCGTCGACCACGCTGGTGATCCCGGCGCTGGTGCTGGTCGGGGTCTGGTCGCGGTTCGGCTACGGGATGTTGATCCTGCTGGCCGGGCTGCAGGACGTGCCCCGTGAGCTGGAGGAGGCGGCGCTCACCGACGGCGCGAACGCCTGGGCGCGGTTCCGGTACATCGTCCTGCCGCACCTGAAGCCGTCGCTGTTCTTCCTCGCGGTGATCGAGACGACCGCCAGCTTCCAGGTGTTCGACCTGATCTTCGTGATGACCCAGGGCGGTCCGGCACGGGGCTCCTACACCCTCGTCTATCTGCTCTACGACCAGGGCTTCAAGTACGTCGACTACGGCTACGCCGCCGCGATCGGGGTGGCGCTGTTCGCGATGACCCTGGTGGTGGCGCTGATCCAGCGCCGATTCCTCGGGAGGGAACCGAAGTGAGTGCTCCGACGATGCCCCCGCCCGTGGTGGACGCGCCCGCGCCGCCGACCGCCCGTCGTCGCCCGTACCGGGCCCTGGAACCGACCCGGGGCGGGAAGATCCTGCGCGGCATCCTGCTCAGCCTGGGTGCGGTGGTGACGCTGTTCCCGTTCTACGCGATGGTGATCATCGCGCTGAAACCGGAGACCGCTGTGCAGTTCCCCGGGTCGTTGCTGCCGTGGAACCTGGACACCTCCTCCTTCGGTGAGGTGCTGGCCGGCAAGGACATGGTGCGGTGGTTCCTGAACACCGTCATCTACTCCGTGGTGTCGGTGGTCCTGGTGCTGCTGTTGGCCTCGATGGCCGGGTACGCCTTCGCCAAGAAGCGGTTCCCGGGGCGGGAGGCGATGTTCTGGTCGTTCCTGGCGATGGTCATGGTGCCGTACCACGTCACCCTGATCCCGACGTTCATCGTGCTGGCCCGGATGGGCGGGGTGAACACCTACTGGGGTCTGATCCTGCCGACCCTGGCGAATGCCCAGGCGGTGTTCCTGATGCGGCAGTTCATCAAGGGCCTGCCGGACGAATTGTTCGAGGCGGCCAAGATCGACGGCGCCGGGGAATGGCGCACCTTCGTCCAGATCGTGCTGCCGCTGTGCAAGCCGGTGCTGGCCACCCTGGGCACCTTCGTCTTCCTCTGGCACTGGAACGACTTCCTGTGGCCGCTGATCATCGGCAAGAGCGCCGACATGTGGACGCTGACCGTGGGCATCGCGTCCCTGCGGCAGCAGCAGGTGCCGCTGTCGGTGGTGCTGGCCGGATCGGTGGTCGCGCTGGTGCCGATCTTCGCCGCCTACGCGGTCGCGCAGCGGTCATTCCAAGAAGGTGTCGCGCACACCGGGATCAAGGGTTGAAACCGATGTTCACTTCGCAGAACGAGCTGGAGGACCGGCTCACCACTCCGTCACCGGCCCTGGTCGCCGACCTGTCCCGGTCCGCCGGCGACCTGGTGATCCTGGGTGCCGGCGGCAAGATGGGGCCGACGCTGGCGGTGCTGGCCCGACGGGCGCTGGACGCGGCGGGCAGGACCGGCGACGCGGTGCACGCCGTCTCACGCTGGTCCGATGCCGCCCAGGCCGACCACCTGCGCGATCAGGGGGTGTCGGTGCACGCCGCCGACCTGCTCGCCGACGACGAGCCGGACCTGCCGGACGGTGCCGACGTGCTGTTCATGGTCGGCGCGAAGTTCGGCTCCGCCTCCGCCCCGTCCTGGGCGTGGGCGGTCAATGCCGCGCTGCCGGACCGGATCGCCCGTCGGTACGCCGGATCGCGGATCACCGCCTTCTCCACCGGGAACGTCTACCCCCTCGTGCCGGTCACCTCGCAGGGTGCGGCCGAGAGCCACCCGGTCGGTCCGGTCGGCGAGTACGCGATGTCCTGCCTGGGGCGGGAGCGGGTGTTCTCGCACGGGGCGCTCACCCGCGGCACGCCGGTCAGCCTGATCCGGCTGAACTATGCGGTCGACCTGCGCTACGGGGTCCTGGCGGACATCGGGAACACCCTGCTCGCCGGGGACCCGGTCGACCTGACCACCGGACACGTCAACGTGGTCTGGCAGGGCTACGCCAACGAGGTCACCCTCCGGGCGATGGCGCACGCGTCGCCCGAGGTGTTCACGCTCAACCTCACCGGGCCGGAGGTGCTGCCGGTGGAACGGGTGGCCCGACGCCTGGCCGCCGGGCTGGGCGTGGAGCCGAGCTTCGTCGGGGAACCGTCGCCGACCGCGCTGCTGAACGACGCCACGCGGTGCTTCGACCTGTTCGGCTACCCGGGTGTCACCGCAGGTCAGCTGATCGACTGGCAGGCCGCCTGGCTCGCCGCCGGGCTGCCGACCAGCGGCAAGCCGACCAAGTTCGCGGTGCGGGACGGGGCGTTCTGATGCTCACCCCGGCCCTGCACCAGCTGCTGCACGACGGCGCGGTGATCCCCGCTCATCCGCTGGCCCTGACCGCCGAGCGTCGGTTCGACGAGCGGCATCAGCGTGCCCTGACCCGGTACTACGCCGCCTCCGGCGCCGGGGGCGTGGCGGTGGGCGTGCACACCACCCAGTTCGAGATCCGCGAGCCGGGGATCGACCTGTACGAACCGGTGCTCGCCCTGGCCGCCGACGTGCTGGACCGGGAGGTCGACCGGCCGTTCCTCCGGGTCGCCGGGGTGGCCGGTCCCACGGCGCAGGCGGTGGCCGAGGCCGAGATCGCCGCCGGACTGGGCTACCACGCGGTGCTGCTCAGCCCGCCCCGTCCGGCGATCGGCGCACCGGAGCCGACCGAGGACGCGATGATCGAGCGCGCCGCGGCCGTCGGCGAGGTGCTGCCGGTGATCGGCTTCTACCTCCAGGCGGCGATCCGTGGTCCCCGCCTCGGGCTGTCGTTCTGGCGCCGGTTCGCGGAGCTGGAGTCGGTGGTCGCGGTGAAGGCGGCACCCTTCGACCGGTACCGCACCCTGGATGTGGCCCGGGCGGTCGCCGGATCGTCCCGCGGTGCCGACATCGCGCTCTACACCGGGAACGATGACGCCATCGTCGCCGACCTGCTCTCCGACCTGACCTTCGACGGGCCGGACGGCTCCCCGGTGACCCGCCGGGTGTCCGGTGGTCTGCTCGGGCACTGGTCGGTGTGGACCCGGCGCGCTGTCGAGTTGCTGGACCTGGTCCGGGACGCACGCGCCGGTGACGGGGCGGCCGTGGTCGAGCTGATGTCCCGGGCCGCCGCGATCACCGACGCGAATGCGGCGCTGTTCGACCCCTCGCACGACTTCGCGGGCTGCATCGCGGGGGTGCACGAGGTGCTGCGCCGCCAGGGGTTGCTGGCCGGGACCTGGTGCCTGGACCCGGACGAGGGGCTGTCGCCCGGGCAGTCGGCGGAGATCGACCGCGTGCTGCGCCTGCACCCCTGGCTGTCCGACGACGAATTCGTGGCCGAGCACCTGGACGGGTGGCTGCGTTGAGCGCGCCCGGAGCCCCCCTCGGCGCGCCGACTTCGGCACCTGCGCACCCGGATCGGTCGTCGGAGTGCCGAACTCGGGGCGGAACTGCCGACCTCGCCGCGGCGTCGGTGGTGGTCGCGGTGCCGGAGGCATTGCGGGGGGAGTTCTTCGACGCGGAGGGGCTGGACCGGCTCGCGGCTGTGGCGGGGCAGCTCCGGGGCGGGGTGGCGTGGCTGGATGGCGGATTCGCGCTGGACGGTGGGGGGGCGGTCGTCACCGGCGGGCCGGGATCGGAGGGTGGGGGCGCGCTGGGGGCGGCCGCACCGTCCGACCCCGCGCCGTCCTGGCCCGCCGTGCGCGCGCTGGTGACCAGCTGGGGCCAACCCCCACTCACCGCCGCCGTGCTCGACCGCCTGCCGTCGCTGGAGGTGGTCGCCCACGTCGGAGCCACCGTGCGCCCCTTCGTCACCCCCGAGCTGTACGCCCGCGGGATCACGGTCACCCAGGCGGGGCAGGCGATGGCCCGGCCGGTGGCCGAGGTCGCGCTCACCTTCACCCTGGCGCTGCTGCACCAGGTGCCCCGGTTCGACCACGCCCTGACCGCCGGTGCCCCGTGGCAGCGCGCGGAGGACGCCCCGCCCCGGCACGAGCTGCTGGACAGCACCATCGGCGTGGTCGGCGCCTCCAGGACCGGCCGGGCGTTCATCGCCCTGCTCACTGCCCTGGGTGCCCGGGTGCTGGTCGCCGACCCGTATCTCACCGACGCCGAGGCGCTCGGCGTGGAGGCGGTCGAGCTGGACGAGCTGTTCCGGCGCAGCCGGGTCGTCGTGCTGCACGCCCCGTCCCTGCCCGAGACGCACCATCTGGTCGACGCCCGCCGCCTGGCCCTGATGCCGGACGGCGCCGGGCTGGTGAACACCGCCCGGTCCTGGCTGGTCGACGAGGACGCCCTGGTCGCCGAACTGCGCACCGGCCGCATCGACGCCGCCCTGGACGTCTTCGACGCCGAGCCGTTGCCCGTGGACCACCCGCTGCGCGCCCTGCCGAACGTCCTGCTCACCCCGCACCACGCGGCCGGGACGGTGGAGGGCCGGCTGCGGCAGGGCCGGATCGTGCTGGACGAGCTCGCCCGGTCGGCACGGGGCGAGCCCCTGGAACACACCGTCACCCCGAGCGACCTGGAGCGTGTGGCATGAGCCGACTCGGTGTCTGGAGCACCCTGACCGACCCGGTGGTCGCCGAACTGCTCGGCCGCTCCGGGTACGACTACGTGTGCGTCGACCTGCAACACGGCCTGACCGGACCCGGCAGCGTGGTCCCGGTCCTGCAGGCCCTGCGGCACACCCCGGCGACCACGCTGGTCCGGGTGCCCGACCACCGGCCGGACGGCCTGATGCGTGCCCTGGACCTGGGCGCGGACGGAGTGGTGGTGCCGATGGTCGACTCGCCGGAGCAGGCGGCCGCCGCGGTCGCCGCCTGCACCTACCCGCCGCACGGCTTCCGGTCCTGGGGACCGATGTGGGGCGATGTCGACGGTGCGGCCGCCGGTCCCGAGCAGGCCGACGCCGACCGCCGGGTGATCGTGATGGTGGAGACCGCCGCCGGGTTCGCCGCGGTGCACGAGATCGCCGCGGTGCCCGGCGTGGCAGCCGTCTACGTCGGGCCGAACGACCTGGCGCTCACCCTCGGCCTCGGCCGGGAGACCTATGCGACCTCGACCGCCGTGCACGAGGCGCTGGACACCGTGCTGGCCGCCACCGAGGCCGCCGGGACCGTGATGGGCCTGCACTGCGCCACCGCGGAGATGGCGTCGTACTGGCGCGAGCGCGGGGTGGGGATGCTGACCGTGGCCACGGACAGCACGCTGCTGCGCACCGCCTCGGCGGCCGCACTGTCGACCGCCCGGGGTGGGGACGGGGCGACCCGATGAGCGCGACCCCGACCGGCACCGCCCCCGTCCTGCGCGACGTCCTGCCCGCCGTCACCACCTGGACGCCGCGCGAGTCGGCGCTGACCGCCGGGGTCGCCCGCACCGACATCACCCCGCCCCCCGGCATCCGGGCGCACAACTGGGGCGCCGCCCGCACCGAGCTGGCCACCGGTGTGCACCGCCCGCTCACCGCCACCGCGCTCGCCTTCCACGACCCCGGCGCCGACCGCTGGCGCTACCTGCTCACCCTGGACCTCGGCTGGTGGCGCGACACCACCTCCTTCCACCGCCTGCGCGACCCGATCCTGACGGCCCTGGACGCCGCGCCCGACGACCTGCTGCTGCATCTGGTGCACACCCACGCCGGGCCGTCGATCAGCGACCTCGGTCTGGACCTGACCGGCGCCGAGCTGCTGCCCGCCTACCAGGAGCAGCTCACCGCCGCCGCGATCACCGCCTGCCGGACGGCCCGGGAGTCGGCCGCCGCCACCGTCCTCACCTGGGCGCAGGGTCGCTGCGACCTGGCGGTGACCAGGAACCTGCCTTGTGGCGACCGGGACGTGGTGGCCTTCGACCCGGGGACGCCCGCCGACGACACCCTGCTGGTCGGCCGGATCACCGTGGACGGGGCCACGATCGCCACGCTGGTCAACTACGCCTGCCACCCGACCACGCTCGCCCACCACAACAGCCTGCTGTCGCCCGATCTGGTCGGCGCCACCCGGGAGGTGGTCGAGTCGGTCACCGCCGCCCCGTGCCTGTTCCTGCAGGGTGCCTCCGGCGAGCTGTCGCCCCGCGAGCAGTACGTCCCCGGCACCGAGCAGACCGACCGCAACGGCCGGGTGCTCGGCCACGCCACCCTCGCCGTGCTGGAACGGATGGGCGCCCCCGGCACCCGCCTGCGGTTCGACGGGGTGGTCGAATCCGGTGCGCCGCTCGGGCTGTGGCAGCGTGAGCCCGCATCGGTGCCCGACACGGTCGACTGCCTGTCCACCGTCGTCCCGCTCCCGGCCCGCCCGGCGGCGACCGCCGAACAGATCACCGCCCAGTGGTCGGACATCGACCCGGTCGCCGCCGCCGAACGCCTGCGCCGCGCCACCCGGCTCGCCGACGGCTACCTGGACGGCGACACCGCCCAGCACCCGCTCTGGGTATGGCGGCTCGGCGACGCGGTGATCGTGGCGCACCCCGGTGAGGCGTTCTCCGCCCTGCAGACCGAACTGCGTCGCCGCCACCCGGACCGCGCGGTGCTGGTGCTCAACCTGACCAACGGACCCGGCTTCGTCTACCTGCCGGATGTGGCGTCCTACCGGCGCGACCGCTACCAGGTGTGGCAGACCCTGCTCGCCCCCGGCGGCCTGGAATCACTGATCGACACCGCCGACCAGCTGATCGCCGGCCTCGCCCCGGCCCGTGAGGAGACCGCATGAATCCCCGCTCCGTGGTGGTCACCGGATCGTCCTCCGGGATCGGCCGTGCCATCGCCACCCGACTCGCCGCCGACGGCTGGGCGGTCGTCGTCACCGGCCGGGACACCGCCCGCACCACGGCGGTCGCCGAGCAGCTGCGCGGCACCGGTGCACTCGCGGACGCCGTCGCCGGTGATGTCGCCGACCGGTCCCTGCACCCCCGGCTGCTCGCCGCCGCCACCGCCCTCGCGCCGCTGGGCGCCTGGGTGAACTGCGCCGGGATCACGATCCGCAACGGCCTGACCGACCTGTCCGAGCCGGACACGCTCGCGATGATCCACGGCAACCAGCTCGGGTCGCTGTGGGGCTGCGAGACCGCGGTGCGGGAGTTCCTGGCCACCGGGACGCCGGGCGGCATCGTGAACATGTCATCGGTGCACGGGTCGCGGGCCTACCCCGAACACACCGTGTACGAGATGACGAAGGCGGCGGTCGAGGCGCTCACCCGCTCGGTGGCGGTCACCTACGCGGCGCACGGGATCCGGGCGAACACGGTCGCCCCCGGGGCGGTCAGGTCACCGGCGCTCGACGACTCCTTCAGCCGCGCACCGGACCCGGCGGCCGCCGAGCGGTTCCTCGCCGACCGGTCGCCCGCCCGGCGGATCGCCGAACCGGAGGAGGTGGCGGGGGTGGTGTCGTTCCTGCTGTCCGCCGACGCGTCGTACGTCTCCGGGCAGACGGTGGCGATCGACGGCGGCTGGCTGGCGGCGCTCGCGGACGACCCGGACGACCCGGAGGCGCGCCGTGCGGGGGTGCGGGCATGACGCTCCGTTCCGCCGCCTGGTTCGCCGGGACCGACGAGGTCGCGGTGCTGCACCGGGTCGCACTCCGGCTCGGACCCGACGACCTGGGCAAGCCGGTGATCGGGATCGCCGACACCGCCAGCGACCTCAATCCGTGCAACGCGGGCTTCACGGCCCTGGCGGAGCAGGTCGCCGAGGGGGTGCGCGCGGCCGGTGGCATCCCGGTCCGGTTCCCGGTGATGTCCCTCGGCGAGGACCTGATGAAGCCCTCCGCCATGCTGTACCGCAACCTGGTCGCGATGGAGCTGGAGGAGACCGTCCGCGCCTACCCGTTGGACGGCGTGGTCCATCTGGCCAACTGCGACAAGACGGTCCCGGCCGCGCTGATGGCCGCCGCGTCCGCCGATCTGCCGTCCCTGCTGCTGCTCGGCGGCGCACGGTCGGCCCCCGAGTTCCGCGGCAAGCCGCTGGGCGCGGGCACCGATCTGTGGCGCGCCCTCGACGACCGTCGGGCCGGGACTCTGGACGACCGGGGCTGGGCCGACCTGGAACGCTGCCTGTCCTGCGCCGGACCGGGTGCCTGCAACGTGATGGGCACCGCCTCCACCCTGGCGATGCTGACCGAGGCCCTCGGCATGGCCCTGCCCGGCACCGCCCTGCTGGACGCCGTCGGTCCGCGGATCGAGCAGGCGGCCAGGGACACCGGGGCCCGGGTGGTCGCGATGGTGGCGGCCGACCGCCGACCCTCCACCGTGATGACCCAGACCGCGCTGGACACCGCGATCCAGGTGCTGGCGGCGATCGGCGGCTCGACCAATGCGGTGATCCACCTGGCGGCGGTCGCCGGGCGACTGGGCTTGGACGCGAGCCTGAGCCGGATGGACGCGCTGTGGCGGGAGGTGCCGCTGCTCGCGGACGTCGAACCCTGCGGCAGCGGACTGGTGCACCAGCTGCGCCGGGACGGGGGACTGCCCACGCTGCTGGCCGCGTTGTGCGGCACCGACCCGCTCGGCGCCCCCGATCCCGCACCTGGGCCCGGCCGCGTTGTCGACCCCGAGCGCGACCCTGGGCCCGACCACGGCCCCGGCCCCCGCTCCGGCAGCGACGGTGACCCGCTGGCCCAGTCCTGCGGGGACGGCCGACCGTGGCGGGAGGTGCTCGACGACTATCCCGCCCCCGGCGCCCCCGGGTCACTGATCCGCACGAGGTCCGCCCCGGTTCTCCCGGCCCCCACTCTCGCGGCGGTGCACGGCACCCTCGCCCCGTCCGGCGCCGTCATCAAGGTCGCCGCCGCCACCCCCGACCTGCTCAGCCACACCGGCCGGGCCGTGGTCTTCGACTCCTACGACCACATGCGCACCCGCCTCGACGATCCGGAGCTGGACGTCAGCGAGGACGACGTGCTGGTGGTGCGCGGCTGCGGTCCGGTCGGCGTGCCCGGCATGCCGGAGTGGGGGATGGCGCCGATCCCGCAGCGCCTGGTCGAACGCGGAGTCCGGGACCTGGTCCGGATCAGCGACGGCCGGATGAGCGGCACCTCCTTCGGCACCGTCGTCCTGCACGTCGCCCCGGAGGCCGCGGTCGGCGGCCCGCTCGCCCTGGTCCGGGACGGCGACCCGATCCGGCTGGACGTGCCGAACCGGCGCCTCGATCTGGACGTCGACCCCGCCGAACTCGACCGCCGCCGCGGCACCCTCGCGCCCCCGGCCTCCGCGGTCCACCTGCGCGGCTGGCCCCGGTTGTACGCCGACCACGTCCTGCAGGCCGACCAGGGCGCCGACCTCGACTTCCTGATCGCACCGACCCCGGCACACCGCCGATTCGTCGACCCCGTGGTCGGCCGGTCCTGATGACCACCGACCTCACCACGCACCACGAAGGAGACACCATGACCGCTCCACGGCCCCTCGCGGGCGTCCTGCCGGTCGTCCAGACCCCGTTCACCGCCGACGGGTCCATCGACGCGGCAGTCCTCGGCCAGGAGATCGACTGGGTGCTCGACCAGGGCGCCCACGGCATCACCACCGGCATGGTCAGCGAGATCCTGCGGATGTCCGCACTCGAACGCGACCAGCTCGCCGCCCTGGTATGTGAGCGCACCACCGCCCGGGGCGCGCAGAGCGTGATCAGCGTCGGCGCCGAGTCGACCTACGGGGCGGTCGCCGCCGCCCGCCATGCCCAGTCGGTGGGCGCCGACGGCCTGATGGCCATCCCGCCGATCACCGTGCAGCTCGACGACGACGCGCTGTTCGGCTACTACTCGGCGATCATCGAGGCCACCGACATCGGGGTCGTGGTCCAGGACGCCTCCGGGTACGTCGGCCGGTCGCTGTCGATCGACCTGCAGATGCGGCTGCTGGACAGCTACGGCGAGCGGGTGTTCTTCAAGCCGGAGGCCGCCCCGATCGGTCAGCGCCTGACCCTGCTGCGCGAGGCCACCGACGGTCGGGCACGGGTGTTCGAGGGCACCGGCGGCGCGGCGCTGATCGACTCCTACCGGCGCGGCATCGTCGGCACCATGCCCGGCTCCGAGGTGGTGTGGGCGATCGTCCGGCTGTGGGACCTGGTCAGCACCGGCCGCTGGGACGCCGCCTACGAGATCAGCGGGCCGCTGTCGTCACTGGTCGCGCTGCAGACCTCCATCGACGTGTTCGTCGCGATCGAGAAGCACCTGCTGGTCCGCCAGGGCGTGCTGCCCACCGCCCACACCCGGCCGCCGCACGGCTTCGTGCTGGACCCGGAGACCCGGGCCGAGGTCGACCGACTGTTCGACCTGCTGCGTGAGCGCACGGTGATCGCCGCTAGCGTCTGAGACATGGCCCCGTTCGATCTGCGGGACGCCGCCGTCCCCGCCGTCCGCCACGACCTGCACCGGCTGCTCCCCGCCCTGCCCACCGTCGACGTCGACCCGGTTCCGCTCGGCTCGGTGCGCGCGCGGCTCGGCGAGCGCCCGGTGCGGGACCCGGCCACCGGGACGCTGCTCTGGGTCGACGTCGAGGCCGGTCGGGTGCACCGCTGGCCGCGGGCCGACCCGGCGCTGGCGCTCGACCCGTGGCAGGTGGACTCGCCGGTCGGGATCGCCTGGCCGACCGAGTCCGGTGGTGTCCTGGTCGCGGCGGCGTCCGGGCTGCGGGTGCTCGGCGGCGGTCCGGATGCGGGGTCCGTCGGCACGGACACCGGTGAACCGCACGCCGGGCAGACCCCCACGCGGTCCGTCTGGCAGCATGCGGCACCCGCTCCTGGCCACCGCTGGAACGACGGCGCGACCGACCTGGCGGGCCGACTCTGGCTGGTCGCCATGCCCACCGAGGACGCCACCGCCCCCGGCACCGTGCACCGGATCACCGCGACCGCCGACGATGTGGTCCTCACCCAGGTGACCTGCGGCAATGGCATCCAGTTCAGCCCCGACGGCCGCTGGCTGTACCTCACCGACTCGGTGCGCCGGGTCCTGTACCGCCTGCCCTTCGATCCGGACACCGGCGAACCCGGCACCCCCGAACCGTTCTTCGCCACCGCCCAGGACGGCCCGATCCCGGACGGCACCACCGTCGACGCCGACGGAGCGCTCTGGGTCCCGTACTGGGCGGCGGGCGCGGTGCTGCGCCTGGACCCCGCCGGGCACCCGGTCGACGCGTTCAGGATGCCGGTGCCGCTCGTTACCTGTCTGGGCATCGGCCCGGACGGCGACGGGTGGGTCAGCACCGCCGGTCACCCCCATCCGCGCCTCGGCGACCCGGGGGCGGCAGCGGATGGGGGAGCGCTGTTCCGGGTCCGGCTGCCCGACGGGGTACGGGCGGGGGCGATCCGGCCGGTGCGCGGCCTCTGACCGCACCGACTCAGCGCAGCACGACCCCCAGCTCGTCGACCTCGCCCTCCGGCGACACCGGCCCGGCCGCCCGGCCCGACAGCCAGATCACCGCCGCTCCGGACGCCACCACCAGCACGATCCCGCCCAGCATCCACCCGGTCAGCCGGTCACCGAGCAGCGTCGCCCCGACCAGCGCCCCCATCACCGGATCGATCGCGAACAGCGTCCCGGCCACCCGCGGCGACGTCAGCCGCACCGCCAGGAAGTCCAGGCTGAACGCCATCGCCACCCCGAGCAGCCCCGAGGCGACCAGCGGCAACACGTCCCCGCCCTCGATCAGCGGCACCGACGGCACCGAGAACGGGGCCAGCAGCACCGCACCCACCGCCACCGACAGTGCGAGGCCACCCAGCCCGGAGTCGTCGTCGCCGACCCGCCCGGCCAGCACCGTGTACCCGCCGAACGCCGCCGCAGCACCCAGCCCCGCCAGCACGCCCACCGGGTCCAGGTCGCCCTGCGGCCCCGCGACCAGCGCCACCCCGACCAGCGTGAGCACTGGGAGCAGCCGCTGCGCCCCCCGCGCCCCGACCGCCGCCACCGCCAGCGGTCCGCAGAACTCCAGCGTCACCGCCACCCCCAGCGGGATGCGCTGCACCGCGTGGTAGAACAGCACGTTCATCGCGGCCATCGCCACCCCGTAGAGCACGATGCCCAACCACGCCGAGCGTGACCTGCCGCGCAGTCGCGGCCGGGTCAGCAGGAGCAGCACCACCGCCGCCACCGCCATCCGGAACCCGGAGACCGCCGGGATCGGCAACCTCCCGAACAGGCCCTCGGCCAGGGCGGCGGACACCTGGATGCCGGCGGAGCCGAACAGCACGCAGACGGTGGCGATCAGGGCAGAACGATGCGAGCGCATGGGGATTTCCTCACGATGAGCGAGCGGCTGGGTCTGAGGGCAGCACTCGGACCCCGCACCAGGTGCGGGTCGGGAGTGCGGCGGTCAGACCGCCGACGGGCCGCGGCGTGCCGCGCAGCCGAGGAAGCTCATCGGATCCATGGGCGCGACTGTAGACACCCCGCCGACCGGCGCGGACCGGTGTCTCACGCTTCGAGGTACACCAAGGTGACCGGGGTGTCCTGCCCGGGCCAGGTGCCGGTCAGTGCCCCGGTCGCCCGCTGCTCGGTCCCCGGACGCCGCACCACCACGACCGTCGACCCCGCACCGTCACCACTGCCCCGCACCAGCAGCCACGGCTCGCGCTCCACCACGCCGTCCGCCGTCTCGACCATCACCCGTGCCTGGGAGTCGGCCTCCCGGATCACCCGGCTCACCTCCGCGCGGTACACCGGGTCGCCGACCGCGTCGTACGCCCACCGCGTCCCCAGCACCGAGTGCTCCATCGTCCCCAGCAGCCACGGCTCGGCCTCCGGCAGCGGAGCACCCCGGTAGGTGAGCGGCACGTGCACCAGCTCACCGTCCACCTCGAACAGGTGCGACTCGATCCCCACCTCGCCCGCCGGGTCGTCGAACCGGTACGCGGCGATCGGCTTCAGCTCGGTCACAGCGCGGTCGAACCAGGGTTGAGCGGGCAACCAGGCGGCGACCAGTTCGGCCTTGGTGGGGGTCAGGGTCGCGCGGTGGATGAGGGCCATGCAGGCAATGTACCTGCGGCACCCGGACCATCGTCCTCACCCGTTCGGTCGCTGTCCGCGGCTGTCGGCGGTGCCCTAGCTTCGTCGCAGAGAGCGCAGACGCCACCGTCCGTCAGGCCGCGATCTCGGCGCGGCACCCGCGGCGTCATCACCGATCCGGAGGGTCACCATGGGCGCGCCGACTCTCGGCCTCCAACCGCTCGGCGCCCTCGCCCCCGAGGCCGGGCCGGACTGGTCCGCGCCGTCGCTGGACCGCGGTGCCGCGCTCGCTGACCCGATGCGCTACCAGGTCGTGGACTACCTGCGCCGGTGCCCGCTCTTCCTCGCGTGGATGGAATACACCGAGGATCAGATCGATGGCCGTTTCCAGGTAGCGGGTGGATCAGGTATCCAGTCCGACGGCGTGTACTACTGGCGGGTGGACGCCGCCGACTACGTGCGCGAGTACGGCATCCCGATCCCTGCTGCCGCCCTGACCCGCATCGAGGAATCCGGCGGGATCGTCCCCAGCTTCGACCGGGACGAATACGCGAGGATCTTCCGCGAGTTGGACCGCCTGGTGGGCAGCAGCGCCATGGCATGGCGGCCATGATGCTCGGGCAGGTGAGCGGTGCGGTACGAGCGGTTTGACCTCGAGACGAGCTCCCCGCTCCCGGAGCGGCGGAACATCTGGCAGACGGTGGTGCATATCGGAACCGATCTGCGCGCCGAGACCGCGCTGGTGTGGTCGCTGCGATACTTCGACATGGTCGCGCCGGCAGTCGTCGTGCGGTGGGCGGAGCAGTGGGCGGCGCGGGAGGAAGGCGTCGGTGCGGTGATCGACCTGGCGATGATGTCCGACCCGCTGGCTGACGACCTGGACCGCGCCCTGGACAGCCTCACGGAACAGGTCGGGCTTCCCCCGATCAGCACCGAAGACGCCATCCGCGTCGTGTCCGTCGGCGTGGCTCGGCGCTTGGAGTGCGGGGAGACGACACCCTACGAGTCCGCTCGCGAACTCTGGGACCTGGCCGATCTGTCGCCGGTCACCTGGCCCGAGCTGAGCCCATTCGTCTTCTACGCGAGCGAGTGGGAGGACGACATCACGCACCGCGCCGCGTACGAGCAGGGCATCCGGGAAGCGTGCTCGCATCTGCTCGACGCCGCTGGGTCTCACCCGACCCCGACAACGGACGAAGGGCCGACGCCGTGAGACGGCATCGCTGGCCGCTACCGACCTGGTGTGATTCCGGGTGGGATTCGATCGCCGATGCCGCCGATGCGAGGTCGATGTGAACCAGCGTGACCGTGCGGTGATCCTGTCGTTGGTCCGCACACCAGGAGGGCTGTCACCTGCCGAGCCGACGGATGTGCGGTCCATGCCGTGTACGGATCGGGCCGCATCGCCGGAGGGGAAGCGGACGCGGCGTTGATGTCCTTGACCGGAGCTCGGTTCGACTTCGTGCGGGAGTGCGCGGCCGAGCGCTTGGCGGAACGCCACCCCGAGCGGCGCTGATGTGTTGCCGTGTGAGTGGCCGGGTGAGCCTCGCGCTGGACTCGGAAGCGACCACCGAAGGCGAGGCAGTGATGACCACAGCTCTTCAACCGCCCCAGCGGGAGGAGGGATGTGGGCTACAACCATCGGCGACCCGCGACCGAGGCGCGGGCCGCCACAGGCACCCCGTTCGAGCTACCGGTTCTTGCAAGTGAGAGGCGCGGAGTCGATCGATGAATACAGGGGACTACCTCGAGCAAGCTCGCCATACCGAATCCTGTGAACATGCCGACCCGTGGACGGCATTGATGCGGGTGCTGACGAGGCGATTATGGACGCGACCACTACCGCCAGAATTGGAATGGGCTGGTAGTCAGGCCATCGAGCACTGGGAGCGAGGGGGCGGAGACCTCCGATCCGCAAAGGAGCAAGTTTGGCGATATATCGATGCATTTCAGCCTCGTGGTTCAGACTTCACGACCGATGATGGGCGGGTGGCAAGGGCTCTGCTGTGCGTCCTCGAACCACCCGGCGACGAGCATGTCCGGCAGAACATCGCCGAGTGGTTCTCGGCGATGTTCGACCGAACGAGGTGATCAGCCGCCGCCTGCCGCCGGACGCCATTCCAGATCGTGCTGGAGGCTCCCCGCCCGCGCAGGTCGGCGTCGGCCCGACGAACGGGATGCGGGCTGCCTCACTCCTTTGCCGGCGCGGTCCACGCCAAAGTGGTCGGATCAAAACCCCGGGTCCGAGCACCGACGATTGTCACCTGCCACGGTTCGTTACGACATCGCTGGCAGAAGGGGTACGGAGGCCGCGGACCGGAGCGGAGACGCTTCGCATGGCGAGTAACCGGAACGCTCGGAGCGGCTCTCGCTCAGGACTTGTCGGACGCCCGAGAGGTCCGGCTGCGGGTGTCTACGACATCGCGGCGATTCACCGCGACAACAGGTTCGACGATCGCGGGGAGCGGAGATGGTTCGGTCCAGAGGTTGACGCTGATTGGATACTGGAGGTCGGCGGAGGTGCCGTCCCCGTGGCCCGACGTCAGCGACTTCGTCGATGAGTCGTGGGACGACGAGGAGCGCAGGCTCATCGCGGGATATCTGAGTTCGGGCGTCGTTGCCAGAGCCTACATGGGATATTCGCCCTGCCGCGTGTGTGGGCAGAATAACGGCTCATTGGAGTTCACTGACGGCTACTATTTCTGGCCAGAAGGGTTTGAGTATTACGTTCGAGAGCACGGCGTTCGGTTGCCGGACAGCTTCGTTCGGCACGTCGATGAGATGCTCGACTGGATCGAGGGTGCCGAGCGCAACGAAGGGTGGTGGGCTCGTGCAAAGAACACATGATCGGTCCCGCGCAGTGTCGATTTCCTCCATACCTGCGAATCGCCTCGAAATCCCGGGTGGCGGATGTGCGGTCGGGTCGCACGGGGACCTGAAAACCGAGCAGCGGTTCGTCGCACGTCCTGAGCCCCGTTTTCGTCTCGACGAGCATCACTCCCCGCTCACGGGGATCCTGTGACGAACCCCCGCATGGACTCGCGTGGGGAGAGACATGTCGGCGGCTGATGACTGGCTGGACGGACTCGGTCCCGAGAAGACGCAAATCTACGGTGGTGGAATCGTGTCGAGTGCGATCGCCGCTATGGCGCGCTGGTTTGATGAGAACTCGAATACTGATGGGATGCGCGTCTCCTTTCGCGAGGGTCCTGGTGGCAGGCCTGTGAAATCGGCTCAACTGGGATTTGAGACGGCCGGTGCCCTGGCGTCGGTGGCTGTGTGGGAGAACGGTCAGCTGGAAGCGGAGGTCCTCGTAGTCGAGGGCATGGAGAGGCCGTTGGTCGTCTCAACAGTGGTTTCCACGCCTGCAGCGATGATTCACATCATCGAGAGGGTCAAGAATGTAACTTGGGCATCTGAGCAATGAAGCGAAGGGTGATTTTCATGACCTCGTGGATCGCGGTGCCACGTGAGACGCTCCTGACGAGTCCCGCGGAACCCTATCTGGCGGATCAGTCGTCGATCCCTGGGCTGCGCGCGATGGCGGAGTCCCGCGGTGCGAGCTGGTGTGAGGTCGACGTCCGAGGTGTCAGGAACTCGGCCGACTTCATCGACCGTCTCAAAGCCGAGTTGCCGTTCCCAGGCTGGTGTGGATCCGGTTGGGACTCGGTCGACGACGCCTTCGAGGAGATCAGGGCTGAGTGGCCATTCCCCTTATTTCTGAGAATTGTCGAGATGCGATGGTTGCTCACAGAGCATCCGCACGCAGGGATGCAGACCGCGATTCGCCTCGATGAGCTTTCGCGATCGTTCTCTCGGACGGGTCACCAGTTGACGGTCATCTACTCGGACCCGAGCTGGAGGCGAATGAACTCCCGAAGGAATGCTGCCCGACACGCTGTATGATCACGTGTTGCCCGGATGAACACGGTTCAATTCTGAGGATAGTCGTCTAGCGCTGTCCGGCCTGTGTGACCACCGGGCATCCCACCAGGTGGTCGTCCACCATCCCGCACGCCTGCATCGCCGCATACGCCGTCGTCGGCCCCACGAACCGGAACCCGGCCCTCTTCAGCTCCTTCGCCAACGCGGTCGACGCCGGGGTGACCGCCGGGACCTCGGCGAAGGATCGCGGCCGCACCCGCTCGGCCTCCGGGGTCGCGTGTGCCCAGAAGATCGCGTCCAGGCTCCCGCCCGCCGCCTGCAATGCCAGCAGTGCCTGCGCGTGCTTCGGCTACGACGGCCTGCGGCAGCTCACCTCGGCCTGGACCCCGGCCAACGCCAACTGCACCAGCCCGAAGTCGGCGACGGCACTCGGCGGACCGGCACCGTACTGGACCGACTACACCCTCGACGCCTCCGGCAACCGGTCCAGCGAGACCACCCACACCACCGCCGGTGACACGACCCGCACCTACGCCTATCCGGCCACCGGGGCCGCCCGCCCGCACGCGGTGTCGACCGTCAAGCAGACCGGTGCCGCAGGCGCCGCCACCAGCTCCTACGCCTACGACGCAGCGGGCAACACCACCACCCGCAACGTCGCCGGCAACACCGGTCAGACCCTCAAATGGGACGCCGAAGGTCGCCTCGAATCGATCACCCAAGGCACCAGCACCACCACGCAGGCGCTCTACACCGCCGATGGTGACCGGCTGATCCGGCGCGAGAACGGTGTCGTCACCCTCTACCTGCCCGGTGGCCAGGAGCTCGGGCGAAAGCTCTACAATGGGAACGCCTTAGTCATGGAGACGAGGGTGCCGACAAGTGTGGCCGATCAGCTCTGGCGTAGTGGCGACAGGCTGGAGGGTCGGGCCGGCTAGATACGCAGATGCGCCACAACTTGAAATGATCAACCAAACGATGGATGGGATCAGGTTGTGGCAGTAGAGGTCGACGAGCCGATGGCGATCGCCCACGTAACGTGGCTGACGGCCGATGAAGGTGGGCGATCCTCTGGGCCTCCGCTTCCGACTGGATACGCGACTATATGCAGATTTGAGGGCGCCGACTTCGAGTTGAGCCTCGTGCTGAAGGAAGATCGACCGCTGAGTGGAATGTCAGGAAATTACCAAGTGGACTTTCTGTCCAGAGAGCTGGCAAAGCCGTTCGTGGCGGTAGGGTCCCGAATGGAGATCTTGGAAGGGCCTCGCGTTGTCGCGCACGCCATGATCACGCAAATAGGCCCCTCCTACCACTCGCCGGACCGGTGGACCGGGACGAGGTGAGCTGCCCCTAGGCGTCACGTAGCCGATGCCACCACCGGGCATCCCACCAGGTGGTCGTCCACCATCCCGCACGCCTGCATCGCCGCATACGCCGTCGTCGGCCCCACGAACCGGAACCCGGCCCTCTTCAGCTCCTTCGCCAACGCGGTCGACGCCGGGGTGACCGCCGGGACCTCGGCGAAGGATCGCGGCCGCACCCGCTCGGCCTCCGGGGTCGCGTGTGCCCAGAAGATCGCGTCCAGGCTCCCGCCCGCCGCCTGCAACGCCAGCAGTGCCTGCGCGTTCGCGATGGTGGCGAGGATCTTGGCCCGGTTCCGGATGATCCCCGCGTCGGCCATCAGGCGTTCGACGTCGTGCTCGTCGTATCCGGCGACCACCTCGGGGTCGAAGTCGGCGAATGCCGCCCGGAACCCGTCGCGCTTGCGCAGCACCGTAATCCAGGCGAGTCCGGACTGGAACGCCTCGAGCGACATCCGCTCGTAGAGCGCGCGGTCGCCGTGCACCGGGACGCCCCACTCCTCGTCGTGGTAGCGCTCGTACAGCGGGTCGCCGTCGCCGAAGCAGCGTGCACCGGCGGGGTGGCCGTCAGTGGTCGCGGCGGAGACGGGGTGCTGGACGGCGTCGCTGGTCATGGACTCAGCCTGCCCTAGGCCCCTGGCATTCCATATGGTGGACAGAAGCGGTCTGTCAGTTGAGACGCGACCGCTCCGGGGCTACTGTCGCAAGCCGCGCACGACACCGTTCCACGCCGCCCCCGCGGACCCGCCCGGTAGGACCTGCGATGCCGGTGCGCGAACCGTCCACAACCCGGGAGCCGCCCCGCATGTCCGCCACAGCCACCTCCGACCGTCCCGCCTCGACCCCGGTGAACTCACCCGGGCGCGTCATCGCGGCGAGCCTGGTCGGCACCACGATCGAGTTCTACGACTTCTACGTCTACGCGACCGCCGCGGTGCTCGTCTTCCCGAAGCTGTTCTTCACCGCCGCCGACTCCAGCACGGCGCTGCTGCTGTCCTTCGCCACCTTCGGTGCGGCGATGGTCGCCCGGCCCATCGGTGCGATTTTCTTCGGTCACCTCGGCGACCGCAACGGCCGGAAGTCGACGCTGGTCGCATCCCTGCTGACCATGGGCGTGGCGACGTTCCTGATCGGCGTGCTGCCGACTTACGGCAGCGTCGGTCTGCTCGCGCCGATCCTGCTGCTCGTCATGCGCCTGGCGCAGGGCTTCGCGCTCGGCGGTGAGTGGTCCGGTGCGGCGTTGGTCGCCACCGAGAACGCCCCGGCGGGCAAGCGCGCCTGGTACGGCACCTTCCCGCAGGCGGGTGCGCCGATCGGCTTCATCATCGCCAACACCCTGTTCCTGATCATCAACGGCATCCTCGGTTCGGACTCGCCGGAGTTCCTGAGCTGGGGCTGGCGGATCCCGTTCCTGTTCTCCGCCGTGATGGTGATCGTCGGCCTGTGGGTGCGGTTGAAGCTGGTCGAGTCCGACTCGTTCAAGGCGGCGGAGAAGACCGGCAAGATCACCAAACTGCCGCTCGGCACCACGCTGCGGCACCACTGGCGCGCGGTCATCCTCGGCACCTTCATCATGCTGGCGACCTACGTGCTGTTCTACCTGATGACCACGTTCGCGCTCACCTATGGCACCGCGGCCACCGAGACCTCCGACGCCGGGACGCACGGCCTGGGCATCCCCTACGTGCACTTCGTCCTGATGCAGGTCATCGGTGTGATCTTCTTCGGCATCTTCACCCTGCTGTCTGGCCCGCTCGCTGACCAGATCGGTCGCCGCAAGCTGCTGATCTGGGTGACGTCACTCATCGCGGTCTTCGGTCTGACCTTCGACGTGTTCCTGATGGTCCGCGACGACATCGCCTTCACCGGTGCGCTCGCGCAGGCGTTCCTGGTCATCGGCTTCACGCTGATGGGCGCCACCTTCGGTCCGATGGGCGCGATCCTGCCCGAGCTGTTCCCGACCAACGTCCGGTACACCGGCTCCGCGATCGCCTACAACGTCTCCTCGATCCTCGGCGCGGCACTCGCTCCGATCATCGCGCTGGAGCTGTGGAAGATCGCCGATGGTTCCACGTGGATCGTCGGGGTGTACCTGACCGGTGCGGCGGTGCTCACGCTGATCGCGTTGGTGTTGTCGAAGGAGACCAAGGACCAGGACTACTCCCGGGTCTCGCACGACTGAGGTGCCGGGTCAGCTGACCATGCGGTGCAGTGAGCTCGTCACGGTGGCGGTGTCCTGCTGCACATCCCGGGAGCGGCGGGCGAGCGCACGGACCATCGCGCCGGCGTTGCCGGACAGCTGGAAGTCGACCTCCCCGAACGTGAGTGCCGTGCGTTCGTAGAGGTTGCGGCACATGGTCAGCGCGTCGTACACCTGCTCGATCTGCTCGTCGCCGAAGATCCACGACTCGATCTGCGGTTGCAGCGACATCACCAGGGACGGCAACTCCTCGGCAGCGCGCATGACCGCCTGAATGCCCTCGATCCCGAGGTCGAACCCACGGGTGCAGGTCATGCGCAGCTCCTCCAGGTGGGTGAGGAACGCGCGCGCGTCGTCGGAGACCAGTGCTGCCAGACCGACGACCGCCTCCGCCTTGGTGGTCACGCCGGTGAACGTGCGGTCGATCAGCTCCAGGGCGAGCCGGATCTGCGTGAGCGGCGGCACGATGCATCCGGTCAGCGCCGAGGAGAGACCGCCGGCGAGGAGGGTCAGCGCGGTGCTCGCCCCGTCGGTGCGCAGGGTCATCACGGTCTGCGCGATGTGCTGGCCGAACTGCTCGTCCGCGACCTGCACCGTGCCGGCCGGCCATGCGGGCATGGTGGGTGGGAGCGGATTCTTCAGGCCCCGGCCGGTGACCCCGGCTGCCATCGCCTGGTCGACCTGGACCATCCCGACCGCGACCCTGGTCGACATCTCGATGACGGTGGCCCACTTGTCGTCCACGAGCCGCGCGTCGTCGTCGAGGGCGTCGATCTGATCCAGGAGGCCGCTGGTGATGTCGTGCGATGTGCGCAGGAAGACCTCGTCGTAGATCGACCAGGTTGCCTCCGCCGCCGCCCGACTCTGGTACCCGGCGATTACCTGCAGGCCGTCGACGATCGTGTTCACGGCATCCACGACCACGGTGACGATCGCACCCCAGAACGGCCGCAGCGGCAGCGGGACACTGATCCGTCGCAGCGCCGGGCGGAGGGTGTCCACGAACTCCTGCACCTGGTCCACCGCGCGGCAGGCCCGGACGGACTCCTGCGCGAACCATTCGACGATGGCGTCGTGCACCGCCCGCTCGCGCGCGGCGAGCGTCCCCGCGTACGCGTCCAACGACAGCGCCGTCTCCCGCAGTTTCGAGCGCGCCACACACCGCACGTCCCGGCGTTGGTTCTCCAGGCCCACCGCCATCAGAATGAGCGTCTCGGTCCGGATGTCGACCGGTTCCCCGAATGCCCCAGCGCTGACCACGGCATCGTCGTGGAACAGCGAGAACGGCACCACCATGCTGGCGTCGTACCCGCCCTCGACCCGCTCGCTGCCGATGTGGTTCGGGCCGAAGATGTCGTTGACGTACGTCCCTTTGACGGTGCGGGTCTCGCCGATGATCCGATCGCTCAACCCACCGGCGACGACCAGCTGGTGCAGCATGTCGTTGTCGACGATGTAGTTGCGCACGTTGTCGACGTTCTTGCCCGCCACCTCCGCCGGGACCGGCGCCGGATTCACCGTGACCGCCCGGACGTTCGGGTTCTTCGCCGCCACGTCCGCCGCGAGGCCGCCGCCGAGGGAGTTGCCGCACACGAAGTCGACCCGTGGCTGGCCGGCGACGTAGTTCTCCGCGGCGGTGAACTGCGCGGGGGTCAGCGAGGTGATCAGCACGGCGTTGTTCTGCCAGTCGGTGTCGCCCTGCGAGCCCTGGAAGGCGACGGTGACCTCGTGGCTGGCGGTGTTCTCGAGGGTGAAGGCGTCGAGGCCGGTGACGGTGTCGTGGACGAAGTCGGTGACCTGGTATTTCACGCCGTTGACCTTGACGATCTCCCACCGGTCGAGGACCTGGTAAGCGATCCGGCTAGCGAGGTCCATCAGATCGTCATCGGTGGTGTCACGTTGTGTGCTCATAGCGTGCCACCGTCCCGCCACTCATTGACGTCCCATCCGACGTCCCCGTCGTCCAGGTGGTACGAGATGTCGAACTGACGGTGGAAGCCGTTCTTCTCGCGGAGCACCAAGTTCGTGTGGGTGAAGATGGCCCACCCACTGAAATCGAGAGGAAGCGTTGCATTTTTGACGTCTTCGGCGATGCGAACGGAGACAGACTCCTCGATGTCATGATCAGGATCGGCGAGGACCAAGTGAACGCTGACCTCAAACTTCCGGCCGCCCGCAATCTGGTCGAAGATCGCCCGCCATTCGGCGTCCGTGCGCTTGGGCTGTTCGAGGTAAGCCGCGTAGAGCGCCTCCTCTGCAGCCGCGTCGGCCTCGGCCTCCTCCCACGGCCCGCTGTTGAAGTTCACCGTGAACACCGGGTCGGCCATCTGGTGCGCGGCGACGTAGCGCTCCGGCAGCACGGTGAACTCCGGGTACGTGGCGAGCAGTGTGTCGCGCAGCTGGTCGAGCTCGGTGCGGTAGGCGATGCGCAGCAGGCTCTGCACGGTGCGCAGCTCGGTCTGCTCGTCCATGTAGACCCTCGCCCCGGCGACCGGTGCCCCGTCGGCGTCGATGGCGATGTCGGCCGCGTCGGCGATGATCGGTTCGTCGACGGTGCGGTAGGTGACGGTGATGGTCTGGGTCGGGTAGGTGGCGTCGAGTTCGATGAGGTCGACCTCGCGTCCGAGTGCCTTCTCGACCTGGGGTTTCACGGCGGCGAAGATCTCGTCCTGGTGTCGGAGGGCGAGTTTCTGCCGGGCGGGGAAGTTGGTCTCGGAGGGTTGGTCGTAGCCGAGCAGTTCCTTCTCGGCGATGGGGATGAGGTCCGGCCCGGTGCTGGTGGTCAGGGTGTCCGGGCGGTGGTTCGCGGGTGTGGGCACGGCGCAGCCTCCGAGCGCGATGGTGGCGAGAAGGGCTGCCGTGAGGGCATGCGCGGGTAGGCGGCGAGCGGATGACACGGTTCCCCCTGCTGGCGCGACATGTGAAAGTGTCGCGAAACTAGCAAGGCCGAACGGCGTCAGTGAATTCAGTGTTTTACGCGTTTACAGCGCTATCGGCGGTTTGGGGGATCAGCCGATTCCTGCCAGCGCCTTCCGCACCCGCTTCTCGCTCACCGGCACCGGCGTCCCCACCTGCTGGGCGAACAGCGACACCCGCAACTCCTGGATCAGCCACCGCACGTCGTCCAGCGCTGCCAGGTCGGCGGGCACCGGGGTGCGGGAGGTGACCCGCGCGCGGGTCTGGCCGAGCAGCTGCTCCAGGTCGTGCACCTGCCAGGCGAGCTGCTCGTCGCGGGACGGGTTGTCGCCGGCCTTGTCCAGTCGCACCGTGGCGGCGCGCAGGTAGCGCGGCAGATGGGGCAGCCGGGTGGCGCCGACCTCGCTGACGAAGCCGGGGTGCACCAGGTCGGCGAGCTGGTCCTTGACGTCCTGGACGGTGCCGAGCAGGGCGAGGGATCGGGTGCCGCGGATCGCGGTGTCGAGCTCGCGGGCGGCGGTGAGCACCTGGACCAGGGTGCCGACCAGGGTGTGCACGGTGTCCTCGAGTCGGTCGCGAACGAACGACCGCAGTGCCGCGTAGCTGTCGGCGGTGTGGATCGTCGTGGCCGGTCGCCCGGCGAGGTGGTCGTCCAGCAGGTGGTCGGCGGCGGCGAGCTGGATGTCGGTGACCAGGGCGTCGGTGTTCGGGTATGGGCTGGCGGCGAGTGCCAGTGCCTGCTGTCCGGTCCAGCGGGAGGTGATCCGCCCGGCCGCCAGCCCGATGTCGAGGACCAGGAGCCGTCGCAGGCCACGGCGGTGCGCGGCGGCCTGTTCTCCGGCGTCGGCGAGCACCTGGACCCGGACGCTGCCGGCGGGCTGCTCGACCAGTGCCGGGTAGCCGCGCACGGTGAGGCCCTCGGCCGCCTGGGCCTCGACCCGCTCGGGCAGCGCGCCGTCGGGCAGCCCAGCCGGCCAGGTGGTCAGGTCGGTGTCGGTGACACCGGGGACCACCGGCAGGTTCGCGCTGGGGGCGGTCGGCGTCGTCGGTCGGCGGTTGCCCGGTCGGCCCGATGCGGGCCGCTGATCCGGCGCACCCACCGCATCCGCCATCGCCGAACGCACAGCGCTGCGCACGGCGGTCGACACCGCGTCCTGGGTGCGGGCGGCGAGTCGTCGCTGCAGCACGGCGAGGTCCTTGCCCTCGTCGACCACCCGTCCCCGGTCGTCCTCCACCCGGAAGGTGACGCGCAGGTGGCTGGGCAGCCGGTCGTCGTCGAAGGCGTCCTCGGGCACGACGACGTCCCGCAGCGCCCGCACCGCCTGGCGGAAGCTGGTGCGGAAGGACGGCGCGGCGTCCCCGGCCCGCACGGTGTCCTCCCAGGAGGCGCTGTGCCCGTCGATCCAGGCGACCACGTCGCGGGCGACATCGGGCGCGGGCACCAGCTGCACCCGGACCGGCTTCGGCAGCGCGCGGATCGTCGCGGTGGCGAGCTCCTCGCGCAGGCCCGGCACCAGCCAGTCGAAGCCGTCGGGCTGCACCCGGGCGAGCGCGACCAGCGGGACGTGCACGGTGATGCCGTCGGCGTCGGCGCCGGGTTGGAACTGGTAGGTCAGCGGCAGCGACAGGTCGCCCTGCGGCCAGCTGGACGGGAAGTCCGACTCGTCGACCCCCGCATCCTCGGCGACCAGGAGCTCCCGGGTGAAGGTCAGCAACTCGGGTCGGTCGCGGCGGGCGGTCTTCCACCACTGGTCGAAGTGCCGCGCGGAGACCACCGAATCCGGGATGCGCTCGTCGTAGAAGTCGAAGAGCGCGTCGTCGTCGATCACCAGACCGCGTCGCCGCGACCGGGCCTCCAGGTCCTCGGCCTCTCGGAGCAGGCGCCGGTTCTCGGCGAAGAACGCGTGGTGGGTGGTCCAGTCGCCCTCGACCAGGGCGTGCCGGATGAACAGCTCGCGGGCCTGCTCCGGGTCGACCTTGCTGAACAGCACGCGCCGACCGGTCACGATCGGGATGCCGTACAGGGTCACCCGCTCCACAGCCATCGCCGCGCCCTGCTTGCTGGACCACGACGGCTCGGAGTACGACCGCTTGACCAGGTGCGACGCCAGGTCCTCGGCCCACTCCGGCTGAATGCGTGCCACGTCCCGGCCCCACAACCGCGAGGTCTCGACCAGTTCGCCGGCCATCACCCAGGCCGGTGGCTTCTTGGCCAGCGCCGACCCGGGGAAGATCGCGAACCGGGCGCCGCGGGCACCCAGGTACTCGTTGCGCGGACGGTTCCGGTCCGGGCGGGTGTCCTTGCGGGCACCGGTGCTGCGCACCTCGGTGACCTCCTGCATCCCGAGCTGGGACAGCAGCCCGGCGAGCAGGGCGACATGGATCCGGTCGCCGTCCCAGTCCAGGCGCAGCGACCCCTTGGCCAGGTTCTCGCGCGCCGCTGTGAGGGTGTCGGCGTCCCGGTCTGACCGGCGCGGCGGGGCCAGGGTGATGCCCAGCGGCTTGGCGAGCTCCTTGAGCTGGGTGACCACGTCCTGCCACTCGCGCAGCCGGAGGAAGTTCAGGTGCTCGGCCTTGCACAGCCGTCGGAACGCGGAACTGGAGAGTTCCCGCTGGGCGTCCCGGACGTACTGCCACAGGTTCAGGTACGACAGGAAGTCCGAGCTGGGGTCGGCGAACCGCCCGTGCATCGCATCCGCCTGCGGCCGGAACTCCACCGGTCGTTCCCGGGGGTCCTGGATCGACAGCGCGGCGGCGATGATCATCACCTCGCGGGCGACGTTGCGGCGACCGCCCTCGACGATCATCCGGGCCAGCCGCGGGTCCATCGGCAACTGGGCCAGCGCCCGGCCGGTGTCGGTCAGCCGCGTGCCGCGGGCCGTCGATTCCAGTGCGTTCAGCTCGGTCAGCAGTTGCACGCCGTCGCGGACCGCCCGCACGTCCGGCGGATCGACGAACGGGAACTGTGCGACATCCTCCGGTCCGGCGGCGACCCCGACCGCGACCATCTGCAGGATCACCGACGCCAGCGAGGTGCGCAGGATCTCCGGCTCGGTGAACCGGGGCCGGGACTCGAAGTCGTCCTCGGAGTACAACCGGATCGCGATGCCGTCGGCCACGCGCCCGCACCGGCCGGAACGCTGGTTGGCCGACGCCTGGGAGATCGGCTCGATCGGCAGCCGCTGGACCTTGGTGGCCTTGGAGTAGCGCGAGATGCGCGCGGTGCCCGGGTCCACCACGTACCGGATGCCCGGCACCGTCAGCGAGGTCTCGGCAACGTTGGTGGCGAGCACCACGCGCCGGGTGCTGTGCGCCTGGAACACCCGGTGCTGCTCCGCCGCCGACAACCGGCCGTAGAGCGGCATCAGCTCGACGGCATCAGGTCGCCGCAGGTCGGTGGCCCGGGCACCCAGGTGGCTGCGCAGCGCGTCCTCGGCGTCCCGGATCTCCCGCTCACCGGACAGGAAGACCAGCACGTCGCCCGGTCCCTCGGCGGCGAGCTCGTCCACCGCCTCGCAGATGCCGGTCATCAGGTCCCGGTCCTCACGCGGCGGCCGGGCCGGACCCTTGGCGGTCGGCCGCTCGTCCGGGTCGTCGCTCGGGTCGTCGGGGGACAGCGGGCGGTAGCGCACCTCGACCGGGTAGGTCCGCCCCGTCACCTCGACCACCGGCGCCGGCTCGCCCGACGCATCGGCGAAGTGCTCCGCGAACCGGGCCGAGTCGATGGTCGCCGAGGTGATGATCAGCTTCAGATCCGGTCGCCGCGGCAGCAGCCGAGCGAGGTACCCGAGAATGAAGTCGATGTTCAGCGACCGCTCGTGCGCCTCGTCGATGATCAGCGTGTCATAGGCGCGCAGCTCCGGGTCGCGCTGGATCTGGGCCAGCAGGATGCCGTCGGTCATCACCTTGACCAGCGTGCGTTCCGAGGACTCGTCGGTGAACCGGACCTGGTAGCCGACCAGCTCGCCGATGCTGGTGCCCAGCTCCTCGGCGATCCGCTCCGCCACCGTGCGGGCCGCGATCCGGCGCGGCTGAGTGTGCCCGATCTGCCCGTCCCGGCCCCGGCCGAGCTCCAGCACGATCTTGGGCAGCTGGGTGGTCTTCCCCGAGCCGGTCTCGCCGGCGACGATGACGACTTGGTGGTCGCGGATGGCGTCGGCGATCTCGGACCGGCGCGCGGAGACCGGGAGCTGCTCGGGGTAGACGATCGGCGGCACGGCCACGGCGCGACGGGCGTCGGCCAGGGCGGTCAGGCGGCGGGTCCGAGCCTCGGCGCCGCGGGCCCCGGGCGCGGTGGAGTCGGAACGGTCGCGGCGGGTGCTCGGCCGTCCGGATCGAGCGCGCTCGTCGTCCCCTCGCCCGGTCGCGCGGGTGGAGCCGTCAGCTGCGCCGCGCGCGTTCTGGCCCCCGCGGGAGCGACCACCACGACGCCGACGGCCCTGCCGGCCACTGCCAGCCGAATCCGGCTGGGCGTCGTTCGCGGAGCCGGGGGCGACGCCTGGTGTCGAGAGGTCGCCGATGGGACCACCGGGGGCGGCGGTCGACGGAGTGGGATCGGCGGGGGTCACGACATCCCATTGTCACCGCTGCCGCGCACCGCACGCGAACGGATTCGCCCGCGGCGGACGCGTTCTGGCCTCGCTCCCGACCGGCACGGGCCTGAGGATGCTCAAGCCCCGCCGTATCCCGGTACGACATCGGTCGGTTTCGGACGCCGAGTGTCAGCTGAGGCCGATGACCGCCTTGTCGCCGTCGCGGTTGATGCCACCGCTGGGGTGTTCAGCCCACAAGGAGGCGTAGGGCGGCGGTCGCGTGCTCACGTGCCTCGGACATCGAAGGAGCCGGTGCCAGCCCCAGCAGCCGGCGGCGGTGCGGTTCGCCCAGGAGCAGGCTGTACAGGGCCTCGGCGCGAAGCCCGGCGTCGGGCAGGCCGTCGGCGGTCAGAACTCTCGCCAAGGCGGTGATCGAGCTCTGCGGCCCGCGGGCGTAGAACGTCGCTGCCAGTTCAGGGAACTGACGGGCTTCGGCCACCACCAGACCGTGCAGGGTCACGGCGTCGTCACCGTGCAGCGTGTGAACGATCTGAGTCGCCACCGTCTCGAGGTCCTCGTCGCCGCCGGCGTGCGCGACCTCGTGGGCGTGCAGGCGGTCGATCGCCGCGGCGAAGAGCCCGGCCTTGTCGGTGAAGTGGGCGTAGATGGTCCGCTTGCTCACGCCCGCCTCGACGGCCACGGCGTCGATGGTCGTCGAGGCGTACCCCCGAGCGGCGAACAGCCGCACCGCCGCATCGAGCAGTGCGTTGTGGCGAGCCTCCCGCTCGTCGCGGCGGGGGCGGCCGGGGCGGCGTGGACGTGTCGTCGCGGCGGCGTGGGCGTCGTTGTCGGTGGCGTCGTCTGTCACGAGCGTAATGATACGGTGCAGTTTCATTTTTGGGTGAAGGAGAAGTCGGTGGGTGGAAGCAGGGTGCTGCACGTGGCGTTCAGCGATGACTGGGAGGCCTGCCAGCGGTTCGGGGAGTACGACGTCGCCACCCGCAACACGCTGTACGAGACGCTCGGGTACATCCACGCCACGACCCGGCAGGGCGTGGCGGATGTGTTGGCCGACGTCTACCGCGACGCATCGGAGCCGCTGGTCCTCGCGGTCATCGACGAGGAAGCGCTGGCCGACAACGGCGTGCCGCTCGTGTGGGAGGCGACCGCCCCCGATCGGCCGGTCACCCCGCGCATCATGGGGCCGCTGCCGATGGACGATCGCACGATCGTCGCGGTCCTCCAGGTGCCGCGAGACGGTGACCACTGGGGCGTCCCGGAGCTCTCCGGGCTCCAGGTCCGGGACCACGCTCCCAGCTCGTCGTAGGTGCATCCGTCTCCTGGAGGCCGTCATGCGGAGGTCCGTTACGGCGGCAACGCCCTCGCGGTGGGCGGCGTCGTGTGGGGCGGCTACTCGAGCTATCAGACCTCGACCGAGGCGGGGGAGGACCCCGCGCTTGCGGTCGGCCGGGGCGCTGTCGGCGTGACCAGTGCGGCTGCGGGCGCAGCGGCCGGGATCTGGGTCGGCGGTGCCACCGGTGCGGCCGTAGGCAGCGTGTTCCCGGTGGTCGGCACTGCCGTAGGGTTCGTGGTCGGCCTCGGTGTGGGGGCGCTGACGTCCTACGTCACGACCGAGGTGCTGACCCGGACGCAGGACGCGATACTCGATGACTAGGAGTGCCGGTGCTCATGCGTGTCGTTGAGATCGTCGTCGGCATCGCCGTACTCGGTCTAGTCACCGATCAGTTCCGGCGATTGCACGAACCGGAGCGAGCCTGGGCACGGCGGCTCGCGCTGATCCTCGCGGCGGTGAACGGCCCGACGCTGACCGCCCTGGTCCGCTCTGTCGTCCCCGCCCTGCTGTTCGTCGGGTGGATGGGTGCGCTGATGGTGTTCCTCGGGGTAGTCGGTGACCGGGAGGTCCCGGGGACGGTGTGGGCGGTCGCGGTGGCCGGGATCGCGCTGCTCGCGCTCAATCTGCTGGTGGTGCTCAAATTCGGACGGCCGCGGATCGAGATCCCCCGGGTGTGGCGCGGCAAGTCCGAGCCTGAGCTGCGCACCTGGTTCGAGCAGGACGACATCTGAGGATGGCCGGGAAAAGGGCTCGACACCACCCCCCCGGGCCGGTGACCACGGGTTCTTGGACAAGGTCACCGAGGCCACCGGACTGCTGTCGGTCGGAGAGCGCTACTTTCGAGCCGGACGCCAGGAGGTTCATCTCGGTGGACCCGCTGCTGGTGCTGGACACCCCGCAGGAACGGGCCGCCTACGCATACGGAAATATTCAATACGGCGCGATGGCCAATATGTTCAACATCGCATTGGAAAACGCGATCGGTGCCTCGAATCAGCCAGCCTCCGGCGGCCAGGCGACAGGTGACGACATGGCGGTGGGGCTCGGCTACAGCCTGGTTGACGCATACCCGCAAGGCATGAACGAGAGTCAGTTCACCTCGTGGTTCAACAGCGGAACGGTGCAGGACCAGCTGCGGGCGGCAGGTCGAGTCCGATGAGGTGGTGCCGCGCCGGGGCTGTCATCGGCGCCGTGGCTCTGCTGGCCTCCTGCGCCTCTGGCACCGGCGAGCCGGACTGGGATCTCCCGCTCACCTGGGATCAGAACGGTGTGTCGGTGACCCTCGATGAGGGGGGTCGCGCCTCGGTCCGGGGTGTCGAACACCAGACATCCGGGTGCGCGGAAGGCGCGGCCCAGCCGCAGTTGATCTCGGGTGCCGGCGAGTGGAGATGGAACGGTCTCGGCCGCATGATCGTGGAGGTCGATGACGTCGAGCTCGCCGTCTACGCACCTTCCTACCGGGGTGGGCTCGACTGGACCAGGCTGCTGATCGATCCGTGCGGGACGAACTACGAGGGTGAGCCGCCGATCGAGCTTTTCCTGGACGGACCGTTCGCAGCGGTCGGGGCCTGAAGCGGACGGAACCGGCTGGCCGCGGATCGATGTCCCTCGGGCGCGGCGCGCCACGTCCGAGTCGGTACTGCGCCCCTGATTCGGGCAGGACGACGACTGAGGACGGTCGGGAAAAGACCTCGACACCGCCGCGATCAGGGTCCTACCGTCGTCCCCATGTGGAACTGACCGGCCCCGAGTCCCTGTCCTGACTCTCGCCGACCCCCTGTGTGCGGGACGGCAGCCGGTGGTGATCCCATGTCTCAGCTCTCTTCCACGACCACACCCGTTCTCCGCGGCGCCGGGCTGTCCCGCGCCTACGGCGACCGCCGGGTGCTGACCGATCTGTCCTTCGCCGTCGACCCGGGGCACCGGCTCGGCCTGGTCGGGGAGAACGGCATCGGCAAGTCCACCCTGTTGCGGCTGCTGGCCGGGGTCGAGGAACCGGACACCGGCGACGTCGCCCGGCCCGCCGACCTCGCCTACCTGGCGCAGGAGCCACCGTTCGGTGCCGAGGCGACGATCACCGAGGTGATCGGTGACGCGCTCGCGGAGGTGCGTGGCATCGCCGCCGCACTCGAATCGGCCGCGGAGACCCTCGCGGACGGCACGCCGGAAGCGGCGACCCGGTACGACCTGGCGCTCGCTCACGCGGAGGCGGCCGAGGTGTGGGATGCCGATGCCCGGGCGCAGCGGGTGTTGGCGGGTCTGGGGCTGGGGGACCTGGACCCGGGTCGACGGTCGGGTGCGATGTCCGGCGGGCAGCGGTCCCGGCTGGCGCTCGCGGCGGTGTTGATCCGGCGGCCCCGCGCGGTGCTGCTGGACGAGCCGACGAACCATCTGGACGACGACGCGGCGGACTTCCTGGCCGGGGCGCTGGCGGAACTGCCGGGTGCGGTGGTGCTGGCGAGCCACGACCGGGTGTTCCTGGACGAGGTGGTCACCGAGATCCTGGATCTCGATCCGGGGATCGACGGGCCACGGGTGATCGGCGGGACCTACACCGACTTCCGGGTGGCCAAGCGGATAGCCCGGGAGCAGTGGCAGCAGCGGTGGTTGGCCGAACGGGAGGAACTGTCCGCGCTGCGTGCGGCCGTGGCCCCCGACGGCAAGGCTCGCCAGGTGGTGCACGGCCGCCCGATGAAGGACCGGAACAAGATGTCCTACGGCATCCACGGCGACTCGGTGCAGCAGCAGGCCGGGCGCCGGGTGCGCAACGCCCAGCGCCGGCTCGACGAGCTGGAACGCGAGCAGGTGCGCCGCCCGCCCCGGGAGCTGCGCTTCGCCTCCGCCCTGACCGGCCGGGTGCAGCACGACGGCACGCTGATCTCGGTGCGGGACGCGGTGGTGCCGGGCCGGATCAGCGTGCCCGCGCTGGACGTGCACCCCGACACGGCGCTGCTGGTCACCGGGCCGAACGGGTCCGGCAAGTCCACGCTGCTGCACCTGCTGGTCGGTGATCTGGCCCCGGCCACCGGCACCGCCTGGCGGGCGAAGGGCGTCACGGTCGCGCTGCTGGAACAGGACGTCGGGCTCGCCACCGACGACCGCACCCCGCGCGCCGTCTACGACCTGGTCACGGAGCGCCTCACCGCTGCGGTGCCGTTGCAGGAACTCGGCCTGGTGGCGCCGCGGGACCTGGATCGGCCGCTGCGTGACCTGTCGGTGGGGCAGCGCCGCCGGGTGGTGCTGGCACTGCTGGTGGCGCAGACCCCGGACGTGCTGCTGCTCGACGAACCGACCAACCACATCTCCCTGGCGCTCGCGGACGAACTCGGGGAGGCGCTGCGCACGACGCCCGGTGCGGTGGTGGTCGCCTCGCACGACCGGTGGCTGCGTCGCCGGTGGCACGGCGATCAGATCGAGGTGGTCGACGGGCGGCTGCGGGCGGTGCCTACCCTGGGCGCATGAGCGAGGAGCGCGCAGCGCAGGCACTGGCCGAGTCGGGGATCGCCTACACCATCACCCGGCACGGCCCGGTCGGTTCGCTGGCCGAGGCGGCGGCGGCCCGGGGCGTGCGACCGGAGGACATCGTCAAGACCCTGGTCGTGCGCCGGGGCGAGGACGACTACTTGTTCGTCCTGGTGCCCGGCGGCCGGGCGATCTCCTGGCCCAAGCTCCGTGAGCTGCTGGGCGTGAAGCGGATGTCCATGCCGGACGCCGCCACTGCCAAGGAGGTCACCGGGTACGAGCGCGGGACCATCACCCCGTTCGGCTCGTTGACCGCCTGGCCGGTGATCGCCGACGCCACGGTGCCCGGTCGGACGGTGTCCATCGGCGGTGGGGCGCACGGGGTCGGCGCCACCCTGGACGCCGACGACATGATCCGGGTGCTCGGCGCGACGGTCGCGGATGTGACGGAGCCGGAACCCGAGCACTGACGGTCTGTCCGGGGCGGTGACCGGGTGCGGGTCACCGGCCCGGTCGTCGGGTCACCGAGCGCGGATCACCGGTTCGTCCGTCCGGTCGCCGCGTCGGTCATCCCGCGGTCAGCGCCGCGATCTCGTCCGCGATCTCGTCGGCGACGACCGCCTGCGCCGCCCACAGCACCTGGTTGTAGCGCTGGTCGTACGAGGTCGACGCTCGGCAGTCGATGTCGGCCACCGCCAGCGCGACCTCCTGGGTGCGCAACGCGGTCAGGTCCACGGTGTCGGTCAGCCGCGCCTGGATCGACGCGCGGGCAGCTGCCGGTGACGCCAGCTCGGGGAACTGCGCATCCGCCATGCAGTCGGCCCACTCGGCCTGCAGTGCCAGGACGGCATCCGATCCGTCGACCTCGGCCTGGGCCGCCTCGACCGCTGCGAACAGCGCGACGAATCGCTCGTCCCGCATCACCTCGTCGGCACCCTGCGTCGCCTGGTGGTACGCCGAGCCGAGGCAGCCCTCCCGCTCCCAGTCGTAGCCGCCCTCGTCGGAACCGGTGCCGTACAAGGCCAGGTCGTACGCGGTCTGTTCGGCCACCGACCGGTCAGTGGCCGACTCCGCGGGTTCGACCACGGTCAGCGTGCTCAGGCCGTAGCCGTATTGCGCCGCCCAGTCCCTCGGGTCGGTCTCGGCGTCCACCACCGGCTCGTCGGCGACATAGGGCAGCTCGTAGTCGAAGCCCTGCTCCTTCAGGCAGACAGCGATCAGCCGGGCGGCCTCGCGATCGATCTCGGCCTGTTCCGCCTCGCCCAGCGACAGCAGCGGGACGGCGTCGCCGAGCGGACTGGCGGTGTAGGTCGTCGGTGCGGGGGTCGGGTCGGCGGTGGTGTCGTCCTCGGCGCTGCATGCGGTGAGCAGCAGCGCGGTGGCGACGGCGGCAGCCACGGGGACCAGGGGGCGGGTCATTCGTCTGCTCCATCCGTGCCGGGCCAGGGGGCGAGCGGGTCATCCATCACCGGGTTGTCGTGCTCGTCGAGCGCGTACGCCATGCGGTAGTGCATCTGCCATGCCTCGTCGGACATGTCGATCTCAGGTCCGCCGGCCTCGAAGACGCACTGGCCGTAGGCGCGCATCCACCGCTGGCTCTCCCACTCGTCCGCCGCGTCACGGGGCGGTTCGGCGGCCAGATCGGCATCGACCCAGGCCTGGGTCAGCTCACGGCCGAGCTTCTCGGACGAACAGAGTCGGAGCCCCTCATCCATCACCCACGGCGTCTGCGACGGCGTCGGTTCATCGGCATGGGGTTCCGGCCCGGTGTCGCAGCCCGCGCAGATCGACAGGGCCACCACGAGGAACGCGGCCCGGCGGATCGGGGCTCTCAACAGTTCACCGGGTTGGAGTTGGTGTGCTGGTATTCGGTCTTGCCGGGCGTCATGGACGCTCGTCGCCCGAGGAAGTTGTCGGTCCGCTTCCACCACAAGGCCCCGTGGGTGTGGCTCGCGGTGCTGCACCGAGAGTCCGCGGTCGCTGCCGGTGCGAGGGCGACGAAGCCGCCGGTCAGCAGGGCGCCGGCGAGGGCGACAGCGGTGATTCGGCTGGTCAGACGGGTGCGCACAGTTCTTCCTCCGGTCGGTCCTGCCGTGGTTCGGCGGCACGACGACCCTGACAGGCGGCTTCGCTGCGTGGTGGGGGAACGCGCGAAGTTGAGTGCCGACCGGGCGCGATTGAGGGTCGCTGAGGCCGCGATTGAGTGGCCTTTGCTACAGATGAGTAGCGTTGCCCACCTGGTGTGCGGCTCTCCGCTCCCGCCCGTGATGTTCATGTGCAGGTCAACGATTGGTTTGGCGAGCAGGGAACGTCCGGGGCCCTCGACGCGTTTGGCTGGGTGTGTCAACGGCGGCCGCCTGGGTCTCCGGGGCGGAAGGGCCAGCGGATGCGGCTCGATCGCGTCGGGGGCATGATCCTTCGGCCGCACCTTCCGAAAGAGCCGAGGACCGATGGACCCGAATGACGACCCCACCCGTGTCGGTGGGATCGACGTGAGCACCTCGAAGGGGTGCACGCTGGTCCGCTTGTGGGGCGAAGTGGACGGGGCGCTGCGGGCGGATGCGAGCACGTCGATGGCGCAGGCGCTGGTCGCCGATCAGCCGATCCTGGTGGACGCGAGTGGTCTGAGCTTCATCGACTCCTCCGGTCTCGCCTTCCTGCTGCAACTGCACCTGGCGGCGGCCGAGACCGGACTGCACGTGACCCTGCGTGACCCCGAGCGGCAGGTCGTCGACCGGTTGGCCCTGATCGGGATGGATCGGGAGTTCGAGCTGGAGAACACCGTGGCCACCCCGGAGCTGCGGTCCGGTGTCGTCTCCGGTGCGATGTCGGTGGTCCCCGCTCCCTGACGAGTGCGGCGTCTTCGACTGTCCACAGTGAGCCGTCGCGCGGCTGGTCCCCAGGCCAGGGTGCGGCGCATCGATGGTGTCGGTGCCGACCGCTAACTTCGGGGCATGCGGCTCTTGCACACCTCCGACTGGCACCTCGGGCGCACCCTGCACGGGGTGGACCTGACGGCGCACCAGGCGGCGTTCTGCGAGCACCTCATCCAGGTGGTCGCGCAGGAGCGGATCGACGCGGTGCTGATCGCGGGGGACGTCTACGACCGCGCGATCCCACCGGTCGAATCGGTGGAGCTGCTGTCCAGCACGCTGCGGCGGCTGGCGGAGCTGACCACGGTGATACTCACCCCGGGCAACCATGACTCGGCGGTGCGGCTGGGCTTCGGTGCCGATCTGCTCGCCGACCGGGTCCGCATCCTGGCCGATCAGCACCGGATCGACCGGCCCGTGCTGCTGACCGGTGCCGAGGGCGAGCGGCTGGCCGTCTACGGCCTGCCCTACCTCGACCCGGATGTCGCCCGGCACACCCTGGCGGCGGACGGCGAGGTGCTGGCCCGGTCGCACGCGGCGGTGCTGGCTGCCGCGATGGAGCGGGTGCGGGCCGATCTGGCCGGACGCGAGGGCGTGCGGTCGGTGGTGCTGGCGCACGCCTTCGTGGTCGGCGGTGAGGCGAGCGAATCCGAGCGGGACATCCGGGTGGGTGGCGTGGACCACGCACCGGCTGGGACGTTCGACGGCATCGACTACGTGGCGCTCGGTCATCTGCACGGGCCGCAGCGGATCGCCGAGCACATCCGGTACTCCGGGTCTCCGCTCGCCTACTCCTTCTCCGAGGCGCGGCACACCAAGTCGCTCACCCTGGTGGACCTGGACGCATCCGGTCCCGCCCGCATCCACCTGCTGCCGACGCCGGTGCCCCGCCGCATGACCGATCTGACCGGAACGCTGGACGGCGTGCTGGCGACGGAGGGCCACGACGACGACTGGTTGCGGGTGACCATCACCGATCCGGCCCGACCGGAGGATCTGTACCGGCGGGTGAAGGCCCGGTTCCCGCATGCCCTCGTGATCCAGTACCAGCCGCCCGTCACCGCCCTGACCCGGCGGAGCGCGGAGGTGGGGCCGGGCCGTGATCCGCTGGACGTGGTGGCGGACTTCCTCACCCATGTGGGCGGTACCCCGCCGACCGAGGCGGAGGCGGCGGTGCTCCGCGCCGCGTACGAGCAGGTCGTCGCCGCGGATCGGAGCGCCTGATGCGGCTGCACTCCCTCACCCTGCAGGCGATCGGCCCGTTCGCCGAGCGGTACACGGTGGACTTCGCCGCGCTGTCGGCGGGTGGGCTGTTCCTGCTCGAGGGGCCGACCGGCGCCGGGAAGTCGACGCTGATCGACGCTGTGGTCTTCGCGCTGTACGGCAAGGTGGCCGCGGCCTCGGCGAGTGAGGACCGACTGCGCAGCGCCTTCGCTTCGGAGGACACCGAATCGGTCGTGGACCTGTGCTTCGAGACCGCGCACGGGGTCTACCGGGTGCGTCGCACCCCGGCCTACGACCGGGCGAAGAAGCGCGGTTCCGGCACCGTGCGGCAGAACAGCACCGTCAAGCTCTGGCGGCTGACCGCGGTGCCGGACGACCCCGAGCTGGAGCCGGTGGGGGAGATCGTCTCGACCCGACTGGACGAGGCCGGCGCCGAGCTGACCGCGATCATCGGGTTGGACCGGACCCAGTTCGTGCAGACGATGGTGCTGCCACAGGGCGAGTTCGCCGGGTTCCTGCGGGCCGAGCCGGAGCACCGCCGCGTCCTGTTGCAGCGGATCTTCGGCACCGAGGTCTACGACCGGCTCGAGCACCGGCTGGACGAGGAGCGCAAGATCGCACAACGCGCCGTCGAGTCGGGTCGACAGGCGGTGCAAGGCGCTGTCGACCGCTTCACCGGTGCCGCCGGGACCGAGGCTGAGGCGGCGACGACCTTGCGCGAGTTGGTCGACACTGACGTGTCCGCCGCGGTCGACCGGGTGGCCGAGTGGGTCGCCGAGGTCGAGGCGTGTGCCGACGAGGCCGCGGCGGAGGCAGTCCGGGCGGGTGCGCGTGCTCAGCGGTCCGGCGAGCGCGCCGAGGCGGCGGCCGAGCGGGTTCGGCGGGTGGAACGATGGTCGGCGCTGATCGCCGAACGCGAGCTGCTGGACGGTCTGGCGGACCAGGCGGCCCAGGACCGGGAACGGTTGGGCCTCGCACAGCGGTCAGCGGCGGTGGCACCGCTGCTCACCGGATGGGACGAAGCGCGCGAACGGCTGGCCGCCGCGCTCAAGGACCGTGACGCGGTGCTGGACCGGGCACCGGATGAGCTGCCGTCCGCCGCCGACGAGGTGCTCGCCTGGCGTGACCGGGCACGCGAGACGGTGGCGACCCTGACCCGGGCGGTCGACCTGGAGTCCGGCCTGGACCGTCGCGCCGCGACGTTGGACGGCCTGCACACGGAGCTGGTGACCTGCCGGGCCACGGTCACCGAACTCGACCTGCTGCTCGCGGCCCGGCCGGAGGAACGGCAGCTGCTGGTCGCCGAGCTGGCGCGACTGACCGAGCTCGCGCACACGGTCGGATTGCGCGAACACGCCTGGCAGGCGGCGTCCGCGGTGCTGGACGCGGTGCGGGAGGCGGCCCGGATCGACGCCGAGCGGGGTCAGGTCGAGGCGGATCGCTCCGCCGCGGCCCGGGACGCGCTCGGTGCCGCGGAACGGGAGTCCGCGCTGCGGGAGGCCCGGCTGCGTGGGATCGCGGGCGAACTGGCGGGTGCGCTGGAGCCCGGTGAGCCGTGTCCGGTGTGCGGGTCGGTCGAGCATCCGCAGCCCCGGGAGCTGACCGACGGGCACGTCACCCCCGAGCAGGTCCAGGTGGCCGAGCAGGCGCGCATCGACGCGGAGCTCCGGCTGCGGGAGGTCGAGACGACACTCAGCGCCCTGGTCAGCCGCGCGGAGGCGGTGGCGGAGCGCACCGGGGGTCGGCAGCTCGCCGACGCCGAGCGGGAGGTGACCGCGGCGGGGCTGGCGCTGGACGAGGCCCGGTCTGCCCGGGCCGACCAGGAGGCGTGCGCCGAGCGGGTGCGGGAGCACGACCGCGCCACGCAGGCGCTCGACGACCGGCGTGTGGCGGCCGTGGAGGCGGCCCGTGCGGCGGAGCAGGCGGTCGATCACGCGGCACGTGAGCTGGAGCGGGACCGCGCGGAGGTGGCGGCAGCCCGTGCCGGGCACCCGACCGTGGCGGCACGGCAGAGCGTCGAACGAGCGCGGGCGGAGGCGGCCGACGCGGTGCTGGACGCGCGGGCCCGGGTGCGCGCCGCCGACGACAGCGCCCGCGACTGGCAGGACCGGGCGGCGGCGGCGCTGGTGGAACACGGCTTCCTCACCGACACCGACACCGACGACCACCTGACAGCCGTCGTGGAGCGCGCGCGGGCAGGGCAGCTCGGCGCCGGGGCACTCGCCACGTTGGAGGCGACCGTCCGGGCACGGCAGACAGCCGTCGACCGGGTGGCCACCGGGCTCGCGGACCCCGAGCTGGCCGACCTCGACGTCGGCACGGTGAGCCTGGCCGCCGATCGGGACCGACTCGCCGCCGCCCGGGCCGAGGCCGCCGAGCACCGGCAGCTCGCCGACGCCGCGACCGGTCGGGCCGCAGCGGATCGTCGTCGGGCCGAGCAGTGCCTCGCCGCGCAGACCCAGGTGGTGCAGGCGGCCGCCCGGGCCGGCGATCTGCTGCGGGAGGCTGCGCCGATCACCCGGGTCGCCCGGCTCGCGTCCGGCCAGGGCGAGCAGGGGCTGTCCCTCGGCACCTACGTGTTGCAGCGCCGGTTCGAGGACGTGGTGGCCGCGGCGAACGACCGGCTGCGGCAGATGTCCGACGGGCGGTTCGAGCTGGTCAGCTCCGAGGAACGCGAGTCTCGCAGTCGACGACTGGGCCTGGCGCTGAAGGTGATCGACCACCAGAGCGGAGATGCCCGCAACCCCAAGACGCTCTCCGGGGGCGAGACCTTCTACGTCTCACTCTGCCTGGCTCTGGGCCTGGCCGACGTGGTGACGGCGGAGGCGGGCGGCATCGAACTGGGCACGCTGTTCATCGACGAGGGCTTCGGCAGCCTGGACCCGCACACCCTGGACGCGGTGCTCACCGAACTGGGCCACCTACGGGCGGGCGGCCGAGTGGTCGGCCTGGTCTCGCACGTCGAGGCGATGAAGTCGGCCATCGCGGAGCGGATCGCGGTGCGGCGCCGTGCGGACGGGTCGTCGATGCTGACGGTGGTGGCCGGATGAGCTCACCAGGTCCAGCCGCGGGCCGTCAGTTCGACCTCCTCCCGCAGCCGCTCCCACGGATCACCCTTCGCCCGGGGCAGCACCTCCACCCCCGCGAGACGGCACGCCTCGGCCAACAGGGCGTCGTAGGCGAGCTGACCCGCGATGATCCGCTCGGCCCGGGCCCAGGCGCGCGGATCGTCCTCCAACCGGCGCAGGTGGTCGGCGACGATCGACAGCCGGGTCTGCACCAGCAGCGCATCGAACGGGTCGGGAAATCGAGCCCGAGCGCGGTCGGTCCGTCGCCGGTGTCGGCGCACGCCGAGCAGACCGCCGGCCACCGTCAGCGGGACGAGCGTCAGGAGCAGCCAGGACCACGTCATCGTCAGACCCCGGCTTCAGGGTAGGTCCGGGTCGGAGCGGAGGCGCGACGAGCGTGACGTCGCAGGTCAGCGAAGTACCAGGGTGCTCTCGGGGTCGACTCGGGGGGTTCCCTGATGGGCTGGCTGGGAGGCGGCTGAGTAGCGTCGGTGTGACCTGCTCCACCCGGTGAGAGAGAGACGTTGATGACCACGACAGAGGCGATCGCGACAGCGCGCGGCTTGGTGAAGACCTACGGTGCCGGTGAGGCCGCCGTGCGCGCCCTCGACGGCGTGGACGTCGACTTCGAGCGCGGGCGGATGACCGCGATCATGGGACCGAGCGGTTCGGGCAAGTCGACCCTGATGCACTGCATGGCGGGCCTGGACCGGGTGGACGCCGGTGAGGTGATCGTCGACGGCGAACCGGTGTCCCGGATGCGGGAGCGCGAGCTGACCAAGCTGCGGCGCACCCGGCTCGGCTTCGTGTTCCAGGCGTTCAACCTGGTGCCGACCCTGACGGCGTTGGAGAACATCACGCTGCCGCTGGACATCGCCCGCCGACCGGTGGACAAGGACCTGCTCGCGCAGGTGGTCGAGGCGGTGGGTCTGTCCGACCGGTTGTCGCACAAGCCGGGGCAGCTCTCCGGTGGTCAGCAGCAGCGGGTCGCCTGCGCCCGCGCTCTGGTCACCCGCCCCGCCGTGGTCTTCGCCGACGAGCCGACCGGCAACCTGGATTCCACCTCCTCCGGTGAGGTGCTCGGCTTCCTGCGTCGCTCGGTGGAGGACCTCGGTCAGTCGGTGGTGATGGTCACCCACGACCCCACCGCTGCCTCCTACGCGCACCGGGTGCTCTTCCTCGCGGACGGTCGACTGGTCGCCGAGGTCGTGGACCCGACGCCGGAGACCGTGCTGCACACCCTCGGTTCGCTCACCTCGCAGCGCACCGCGACCGAGATCGCCCTCTGATGCTCCGGGTGGGCTGGCGGTCGGTGCGATCGCATGTCGGCCGGTTCCTGCTGTCGCTGCTGGCGGTGGCACTGGGGGTGGCATTCGTCGCCGGGACGTTCTCGCTGCGGTCGATGATGTCCGGCTCCTTCTCCGGGATCGTGGACTCCTCCGCACCGGGTGACGCCTATCTGCAGCCGCCGCCGGAGGAGAACGCCTCCGCGATCACCGGCAGTGCGGCGACGGTCCCGCTGTCCCTGGTGGACGAGGCGGCGACGATCGACGGGGTGGCGGTGGCCCTGCCGACGCTCAGCGCGCCGGTGGTGCTGGTCGGCGCGGACGGCACCGCGGTGCAGAGCACCCAGGCGCCGAGCATGGCGATGCTCTGGAGCGAGGACGACCCGAAGTGGGGCACCGTCACCGAGGGCCGCGGACCGCGTGACGCCTCGGAGATCGCGCTCGAGCAGGCGACCCTGGAGGCATCCGGTCTGCAGATCGGCGACCCGACCACGATCGTGCTCGCCGGGCAGCTCACCGACGTCACCGTGGTGGGTGCCATCGACCCGGAGGCCGCGATGCTGGGCGCCACCATCGTGATGCTGGACGCGGACAGCGGTCTCGCCCGGCTGGCCCCGGACGGTCGGATCGGCAGCGTGGAGATCTACGGCGAGGACGGGGTGGACCCGGACACGCTCGTGGCGCATCTCGCGCCGCTGACCGGCGACGATGTGCAGGCCGTCACCGGCGACACGCTGCGGGCCGACGCCAAGGCCCAGATCGACGACATGCTCGGCTTCGTCGTCACCTTCCTGCTGGTGTTCGCCGGGATCGCCCTGTTCGTCGGGGCGTTCATCATCTCGAACACCTTCGCGATGGCGGTGCGGCAGCGGATGCGCGAGTTCGCGCTGCTGCGGGCGGTCGGCGCCTCGCCGGCGCAGGTCTTCGCCTCGATCCTGGGGCAGGCGGCGATCGTGGGTCTGGCCGGGTCGGCGCTGGGCATCCTCGGCGGCCTGGGCCTGGTGCAGCTGCTGCGCGGCATTCTCGGCTCGGTCGGCATGGAGCTGGCCGGCGACCTGCCGGTGGACACCCTGACCATCGTGGTGTCGGTGCTGGTCGGCACCGTGGTGAGCGTGCTCGCGGCGGCGATCCCGGCCCGGCGCGCGGCCCTGGTGCCGCCGGTCGAGGCGATGCGGGACGAGGTCGTCACCCCCGAACGGTCCTTGCGGCCGCGTGCCATCGGTGGTCTGGTGTTGGTCGCCCTCGGGTTGGCGGCGGTCGGCGGTGCCCTGGCGCGGTCGGAGGCCGACTGGGCGCTGACCGCCGACGGGATCGGTGCCGGTGCGGTGCTGATCGGTGTGCTCATGCTGTCCCCGGTGCTGGCCCGGGCCGTGATCGGGGTGCTGGCCTGGCCGGTGGTCCGGGTGCTGCGGCCGGTGGGTCGGTTGGCCCGCGGCAACGTGGTCCGCAATCCGCGCCGCACCGCCAACACCGCTGGTGCGCTGATGATCGGGATGGCGCTGGTCGGTGCGGTCTCGGTGATCGCGCTGTCGGCCAAGAGCTCGGTCGGGTCGATCATCGAGCAGCAGACCGACGGCGACTTCGTGCTCAGCGAGATCTCCGGTGCGATCCCGAACGACCTGATCGCCGAGGTCGACGGACTGCCCGACGTCGCGGCGGTGGACCCGGTGCGGTTCGGCATGGTCCCGGTCGACGGCAGCACGAACTACCTGATCGGACTGCCGGACGGGGTGTTCGGCCGGTCGATCGACGTCGAGGTCGTGTCCGGGTCGTTGGCGGCGCTGAGCGAGGGCGAGCTGGTGCTCAAGCGGGAGACCGCCGAGGCCGACGGATGGCAGGTCGGTGACCGGGTGACGGTCGGCGACCGGGAGCTGACCATCGGGGCGATCATCTCCACCGAGGTGCTCGGGCAGCCGTGGATGGTGCAGCAGTCGATCCTCGACCAGCTGGTGCCGACCGTGCAGCAGGGGTCGGATCTGGTGATCGTCCATGCGACCCCTGGCGCGGACCTGGACGCGGTGCGGACCGAGCTGACCGACGCCGCCCGCCCGTACGTGGTGGTCGCGGTGATGTCGGCGCAGGAGTGGACCTCGTCGATGGCGGACCGGGTCGATCAGATCCTGGTCATCATGTACGCGCTGCTCGGCCTGTCGGTGGTGATCGCGGTGCTCGGCATCGTGAACACCCTCGCGCTGTCGGTGATCGAACGGACCCGGGAGATCGGCCTGCTGCGGGCGGTGGGGCTGGGCCGGTTGCAGCTGTCCGGGACCGTGGTGGTCGAATCGGTGCTGACCGCCGTCTTCGGCACCGTGGTCGGCCTGGTGATCGGCGTCGGCCTGGCGGCCACCCTGCCCAGCCTGCTCGAGGACCAGGGCTTCAGTTCGCTGTCGATCCCGTGGGGTGACCTGGCCGGGATGATCGTGCTCGCCCTGGTGGTCGGGGTGGTCGCAGCGCTGTGGCCCGCCGCCCGGGCGGCCCGGATGAAGGTGCTGGACTCGATCGGTTACGAGTGACCCCGACGGGAGGGCCGCGGGAAAGGCGGCCGGTGTCGGCTGATGCGCCCTGAGCGACGCGTCGCAGCGACCACACGGGGCGGGACCGGCTACCCAGCCGGCCCCGCCCCGCTTCGTCAGTCCTCCGGGTGCGGGTTCGACCGGTCGCCCAGCACCCAGCCGTCCGGCCCGGCGAGCCGGTCGGCCGCAGCCGGACCCCAGCCGCCCGGCGCGTACTCCTCCGGTGCTGGGCGGCCCGGCCCCTGCAACGGGGCGAAGGCCCGCCAGGCGGAGCGCAGCCCTTCCGGTGTGGTGAAGAGCGACCGGTCGCCGACCAGCACGTCGTGCAGCAGCGACGCATACGCCGTCAACGGGTGACCGTCGACGTCGTCCAGGGCGAGCGAGGCGGTGCCGGTCGCCAGTCGCAGCTCGGGTCCGGGCCGCTTGACGGTGGTGGTCACCTCGATCGCGCCGTCGCCGGCCAGCGACAGGCTGATCCGCCCGGGACCGGCCGGTTCGCCGAACAGCTCGTCCGGCGTCCGCAGCACCAGCGTGACCTGCTGCGCCGAGCGGGCCATCTTCTTGCCGGTGCGCAGCAGGAAGGGCACCCCGCGCCACCGGTCGTTGTCCACCCACAGGCGGGCGGCCACGAAGGTGTCGGTCTGCGAGTCGTCGGCCACCTCGTCGATGTCCCGGTAGCCGCGGAACTGCCCGAGCACCACGTCCTGCTCCGGGTCCAGCGGCCGGAAACAGGCGATCACGTCCTCCCGCGCTGCCGCCAGGTGCTCGGCGTCGAACCGGGCCGGCGGCTCCATCGCGACCTCGGCGGCGACCTGGAACAGGTGGGTGACCAGCATGTCGAGGGCGGCACCGGTGGCGTCGTAGAACTCGGCGCGGTCGGCGACGTCCAGGGTCTCCGGCAGGTCGATCTGCACCTCGGTGACGTGCCGGTTGTTCCACATCCCACCGAAGAGCTCGTTGCCGAACCGCAGCACGTGCAGGTTCTGGGTCGCCTCCTTGCCGAGGAAGTGGTCGATCCGGAACACCTGCTCCTCGTCCAGCACCTCGTGCACCAGGGTGTCGAGCTCCTCGAAGGACTCCGGCGAGGTGCCGTAGGGCTTCTCGTAGACCACGCGGATGCCGTCGGTCAGGTCGTGGGTTCGTAGACCGCGGGTGGTGGGCTCGAAGGCACTCGGCGGGACCGCGAGGTAGTGCACGACGGTCGGGGCCGGGTCGCCGTCCAGGTCCGCGGTGGCCTGGGCGATGGCGTCCACCAGCTCGCCCGGGTCGTCGCCGTCGAAGCTGCGCGCGTAGCGCAGGTGTCCGTCCAGGGTGTGCGGGTCGGTGTCGTCCGACCCGAATTCGCGCAGGGCGTCCTGCACCAGCGCGGTGAAGTCGTCGTCGCTGACGTCCCGGCGACCGGTGCCGAGCAGCAGCCATCGGTCGGACAACAGCCCGGCGGACGCCAGGTCGGCCAGGGCCGGGAGCACCAGCCGCTTGGCGAGGTCCCCGCGGGCGCCGTGCAGCACCAGCAGGACCGGAGGCAGCGGATCGGGCGTAGGGGTGGTCGAGGTGGACGTGCTGGTCTCCGCGTGCTGGTGCTGCACGGGGCCTCCGTTCAGGTCAGTGCGTGGTGCCGGGACGGTCGGTGTCCGTGCTGTCGGCATGACGGCCGGGCGTGGGCGGTGTGGCACCCGGGGTCGCGTGCGGGTGGGTGGCGCCGGGCGCGTCGTCGGGCGTGCTGGGTGTGCTGTGCGTGCCGGTCTGGTTGGGCGCACCGGTCTGGTTGGGCGTCGCGGTGTCCCGGTGACCGTCGGCCTGCTTGCTCAGGAAGTCCTTGGCCTTGTCGACGGCGGAGTCGATCTTGCGATCGGTCCCCGGCGAGGTGCGGGACTTCACCGCGTCCGCTGCCTTGTCCAGCGCCCCGGCGACCTGCTCCTCCCGGCCCGCGAGCGCGTGCTTCGCCTTGTCCACGTAGTCGCCGATGCCCATGACCTGCTCCTCACTGGTGGGGAACGCCGGCTCGGCGCCGACGTGGATCGAGTCAACGCGTGGGCGGCGACACCCGCAACCGCTGTCAGGACCGGCTGGGGACCACCGGTCGGGGAGGTCGGATGGGGACAGGTGAACGTCCCGGGAAGATCACCCCTGGGGATCGGACGCCCCGTACGCTCGGGGCCGTGTCTGCCGAACGTCGCCGCCGTCGCGGGTGCCTGGTCACCTTCGTGCTCGCCCTGCTGCTGCTCGGCGGGGGAACGCTGCTCGCCGAGTACGCCAGTCGGTCGCTGGTCCAGAGCGTGGCCACCGATGCGCTGCGCAACGGCCTGCACACCGACACCAGCATCGATGTGGAGGTGCCGGAACACCCGGTGCTGCCGCAACTGATCCGCGGCGAGCTGACCGACGTCCGGGTGCAGGCCGACACCGCGCGGATCCGGGGCATCGACATCGTCGACCTGCAGGCGCAGGCGTCCGGGGTGCGGATCCGCGGGGAGCGTGGGGCCGACGACGTGACCGTCACCGGGACGTTGCCGACGGACACCCTGCAGTCGTTGCTCGCCGAGCGCACCGGATGGGATCTCGACCTGGCCGAGCAGGATGGGCAACTGGTGCTCTCCGGCGAGGCGCTGGGCGTGCCGGTCACCGCGTCGTTGCAGGTCGGCGCGGCCGACGGTGCCCTGTCCGCCACCATCACCCAGGCCACGCTCGGCGGGTTCACCATCGACGCGTTGCAGCTGCCGCTCGGGCTGAACGACCAGCTGGGCGACCTGGCGGGGATCACCGATCAGCTCGCGGCGCAGGCGACCATCACCGACGCGCAGGTCGTGGCCGGTGGCCTGCGGGTGACCCTGACCCTGCACGACGTCCTGCTGGCCGACCTGTGACGGTGGTCCACCCTGACGACTCCGTGCGCCAGGGGTCGACCGTGCCGGAGCCTGCCCGTGTGCCGCCGACTCCGCCGTCGGGCGAGCGACGGTGACCGACCTGCTGGCCGAGATCTGGCGCCGGGCGACCACGGTGCAGCCCACCGCCGACCCCGCGGTGGTGCTCGGCACCTTGGCCGTCGTGCTGGTCGCGCTGCTGCTGCCCCGGGCATGGCATCTGACCCGGCATCTGCTGACGATCGTGCACGAGGCGTCGCATGCGCTGGTCGCCGTGCTGTCGGGTCGTCGCCTGGCCGGGGTGCGCCTGCACTCGGACACCTCGGGGCTCACGGTGTCGGTGGGCAGACCGCGGGGACCGGGCATGGTGGCGACCGCCTTCGCCGGGTACCCGGGTCCGGCGGTGCTCGGGCTGGGGGCCGCGTGGCTGCTGGGTCGGGGCTACGCGGTCGGGCTGCTCTGGCTGCTGCTGATCGCACTCGCGCTGCTGCTGGTGCAGATCCGGAACTGGTACGGGCTGTGGGCGGTGCTGGTCACCGGTGTGCTGCTGGTCGCGGTGAGCTGGTGGGGGACGGCGGCGGTGCAGGTGGGGGTCGCCTACGCGGTGACCTGGTTCCTGCTGCTCGGTGCGCCACGGGCGGTGCTGGAGATGCAGGCGGGGCGCCGACGGGGTGGGCGCGGCGCCGGAGGATCGGATGCCGACGTGCTGGCCCGGATCACGCCGTTGCCCGGCGGATTCTGGGTGGTCGCGCTGCTGATGGTGTGTCTGGCGGCGCTGGCGGTGGGCGGCTGGTGGCTGCTCACCGGCACGGTGCTGCCCTGACCGGACCGGGCCTCAGTCCACGGTGACGCAGGAGTCCAGCTGCCGGTCCATCGCGTCCGCCTCGGCCTGGGTGACCCACAGGCCGTAGGCGGCCTTCACCCGGATCTGCTGGACGACGTAGGCGCACCGGAAGCCGGTGCTGGGCGGCAGCCAGGTCGCGGCGTCACCGGCCCCCTTGGCCTGGTTGATCGGGCCGTCCACCGCGAGCAGGTTGGCCGGGTCGTTCGCGAACCGGGTGCGGGTCGCGGTGTCCCACTGCTGGGCGCCCTTCTGCCACGCGTCGGAGAGGGCGACCACGTGGTCGATCTGCACCCGGGCGCTGTCGGGTCCGCGCTCGAAGTCGATGGTGTCTCCGCCGTAGGGGTCGTCCAGCGTCCCGGTGAGGACCACGCAGTCGTGGGTGCCGTCCTCGAAGGTCAGGTCGGTGAGGTCGCGGGCCAGGATGTCGTTGCGGGTGTCGCAGCCGTTGTGGTCGACATCCGCCCACGCGGCGCCGAAGGCGTCCCGGCTGTACCCGGTGCCGGGTGCCCGGCCCTTGATCGCGAGCCCGGCGAGTTCCTGCTCCGCCCGGTGGAGGTCGGCGGCGGCGATCGGGAACCGCGCGGAGTCCTGATGCTCCTGCCAGGCGGGCACCCCGGCGCCGGCGGCGACCGCCACGACCAGGAGGAACAGCAGCCAGCCGAGGCGGGTTCGGGAACGGGCGGGCCGGGGACGCGGAGCACGGGTGGAGCGAGGCACCGGCGAACCCTGACACACGTCGCCCACATCCCCGTACGCGCATCCCGTCGGCGCACTCACCCCGCGCCCCCGCCAGGACCGGCGCGCGCCGACCGGCTCCGAGCGACGCGGGTCGACCGCTCGGGGTGCCCCCACACCGCATCTGCACCGCGACGGCCCAGGAGGCGCACCCGTGGCCGTATCCGCCTCCGTAGGGTCCTGGCCATGACACCACCGCCGCGCGGCCGCGCTGTTCGACAGCGGACCGCTGTGGCGCTGCTGCTCGTGGTCGGACTCGGACTCGCGGTCAGCCGCGTGCCCGGGGCCGGATTCGCCGGTGACGTGCTGTACGCAGTGATGGCGGTCTTGCTGGCCCGCCTGCTGCTGCCGGGCCGGTCGTGGCGCTGGCACGCGGCGCTGGGGTGGGGGTGGTGTGTGGCGGTGGAGTTCCTGCAGGCGACCGGGATCCCGGCGACGAGCGCGGCCGCGGTCCCGGCCGCGCGCCTGGTGCTGGGCACCACCTTCGTCCCGGTGGACCTGGTGGCGTACACGGTGGGCGCTCTGGGGTGTGCGGCGGTCATCGTGCGGTCCTCCCGGTGGTCGTCGGTCCCGAGAGCGTGGCGGCGGTCAGCCGAGCGGGTCGACCCTCGGCACTGACAGCCTGGGGACGACGGCCGCTCGGCCGCACCGGTGGACAACGGCTCGATCGCTACCGCCGCGACCCCGCCCCGGTCACCGCAGCAGCCAGTCCGGTGTCCGCAGGTACCGCTCCGCGACCAGCACCGCCCCGTCGCCGACCGCTGCCCCGCGCCCCAACAACTGCAGCTGCCGCATCACCACCAGCGCACACGCCACCTCGATGTCACCTGCGGTCAGGGGCCGGACCCGCTGGTACCCGGTCGCCCACGCCTGGGCGAGATCGGTCGCCGACCCCGACGCCGCGAGGCCCGACAGCGCCGCCGCGAGGTCGAACATGAACCAGCTGAACCCGCAGTTCTCGAAGTCGATCACCGCCACCCCGTCCGGCCAGAGCATCACCTTCTCCGGCCGCAGGTCGCCGTGCACCAGCCCCCAGGAGTCCGGTGCACGGGAAGCATGGCGCAGCACGTCTAGGGCCTGCTGCTCGGCCCGCAGCAGCACCGGGTCCACCCCGTCCCGGCGCCAGTTGCCCCAGCGCGCGTCCGGGCCCACCAGATCGACGGTGTCCCAGGTCGGTCGGACGAAGTCGCGTGGCCGGTGGAAGCCGAGGGCGTGTTCGTGCATCCGGGCGGCGGTGCTGCCCAGCAGGGCGAGTGCGGCCAAGGGGTCGGCTGCCCGGTCCACCTCGTCGCGCAGCGAGTGGTCGCCCGCCCAGGTGGTGGTCAGGCACACCCAGTGCCGGTCGTCGTCGTCGGCGAGCAGTGCCACGTCCCGGCCGTCGCAGGGGGTGATCACGGCGGGCACGTGCACCACCCCGGCGGCGTCGAGGTCGGTCATCCAGGCGACCTCGGACTCGGCGACCGCGGTGTCCTCCATGTAGGGCGGCACCGAGATCCGGGTCACCGCCACCGGCTGCCCGTCGACCAGGATCAGGAAGCTGGCGTGCAGGTCGGCGGCGATCAGCCGGAGCCGGGTGCGTCCGGGCTCCCACCCCCAGGCCGCGCACAGTCCGTCCCGCAACCAGCCCGGTGGTCGGCCTCGGGCGACCAGCCCGGCCACCGGTCCCGCCCGGTGTGGCACTCGCCCCGTCGTGGTGCTCATCGTCGACCCCCCGCTCGCCCGTCGGTTGCGCCGAGTGTCCGGACCGTGTGCCGGGATGGACAAGGCGCCGACGGCCGATTTCACGCAGGTGTTACCCCATCCCGGCGGGGTGACGCTGGGGAAACACGGTGGACGCACGCGCCCAACACGGGGCGGTTCCGCGCGCGGGCCCGACGGGCGACGGTGGCGGCCGGTCGTGCCGCGCCGAGGACCGGGTGGCGGCCTGCGGGTCGGTCATGATGTGCGGCCCGTGCCGCCCCACCTACGCTGGCGCGGTGACCGCCCAGCACTCGTTCCGCGACCTGCCGCCGCACCGCCTCCGCGAGCACGTGATCACCGTCCCGGTCGACCACGCCGAGCCGTCCCGCTTCGGTAGCCTCCAGATCTTCGCCCGCGAGGTGGTGGACCCGGCCCGGGACAGCGAGGACCTGCCGCTGCTGCTGTTCCTGCAGGGTGGCCCCGGTGGCGCGAGCCCGCGGCCGGTCGCCGGGGGCTGGTGGAGCACCGCGCTGCGCACCCACCGGGTGGTGTTGCTGGACCAGCGGGGCACCGGCCGGTCGACCCGGGTGGACGGACGCACGGTGTCCGCGATGGACCCGGCCACCGCGGCGGAGTACCTGGCTTGTTTCCGGGCGGATGCGATCGTCGAGGACGCCGAGCTGCTCCGGCACCGGATCTACGGTGGACGGCGCTGGTCCACCCTGGGTCAGTCCTACGGCGGGTTCTGCACCCTGACGTATCTGTCCCGGCACCCCGAGGCGCTGACCGCCTGCTACGTCACCGGCGGGCTGCCCGGCATCACCGCCACCGCCGAGGACGTGTACGCCCGCACCTTCACCCGCCAGCAGGCGCGCAATCGGGCGTTCGCCCGGCGCTACCCGGAGGACCAGCGGCTGATCGAGGCGCTCGCGGACCGGCTGGCCGGGGCCGACGTCCGGCTGCCGAACGGTGACCCGCTGCACGTGGAGCGGCTGCGCACGCTGGGGATGTCCTTCGGGATGAGCACCGGGGTGGACGCCCTGCACTGGGCGCTCGATCTGATCGACCTGGACCGGGACGGCATCCCCTCGCCCGCCTTCCTGCAGTGGCTGCAGACCGAGACCGGCTTCGACGGCAATCCGCTGTACCTGCCGTTGCAGGAGGTGATCTACCACCAGGGCGAGCGGGCGGGTGGCTGGGCGGCCGAGCAGGAGCGGGACCGACGACCGGAGTTCGACGCGACGGCGCGGCCGCTGGCGCTGACCGGCGAGGCGGCTTTCCCGTGGATGTTCCGGGACATCGCCGCGCTGCGACCGTTCCAGGGGGCGGCCGAGCTGCTCGCCGCCCGCACCGAATGGCCGACGCTGTACGACCCGGAACGGTTGGCGTCGAACGAGGTGCCGGTGGCGGCCGCGCAGTACCTCGACGACCCGTATGTCGACATCGAGCTCGCCCAGGACACCGCCGCCCGGGTCGGCAACACCCAGGTGTGGGCGACCAACGAGTACCTGCACGACGGGCTGCGGGTGGCCGGTGACGTGATCCTGCCTCGGCTGATCGACCTGGCCGCCGGTCGCTGGACGGTGACGGCCCCGTGAGCTGGAACGACGACGACACCCCGTGGCGGCAGTCCGAGCGGCAGCGCAAGGCCGACGACCTGCTGGAGGAGTGGGTCGGCGAACCGGCCGCCCCGCCGACCAGCGCCTACCCGGCCGAGTGGCAGCAACCGCCGCTGGATGCTGCACCCCCGAAGCGCCCCGGCCGTCGCCGTCGGCGCCAGGAGGCCCGGGAGCGGAGTGCGGCCGGGACCGCCGACCAGGCGGTGGTGGTCCGCGAGGTGCGTCGCCCGCGCCAGGAGTTCCCGCTGCCGCCGGACGGCCCGCGGACGACCACCCGGGAACCGCGGGCCGGTTCGACGCCCCGCCGGGCGACCCGCCCGACCACGCGGCGGTCCCCGGCCCGTCGGTCCCGGGGTTCCTGGGTCGGTGGCCTGATCGGCTTCGGCGTGGTGCTCGTGATCGCCATCGGCGGCGCGATCTCGAACTCCTCCGGTGGCGGTGGCGGCGGCGGGTCCAGCGACATCGCCGACATGGGGAACGACCTCTCGCCCTACGGTCTGCCGATCGAGCTCACCGACCTCGGCACCCTGCCCGCCGACCACGTCTTCACCTTCCAGGGCGACCCGGACCTCTGGGACTCCGCGGTCGACGGCTGGCGCACCCCTGGCGAGATGCTCCGGGTCTACCTCGACCCCGCGCTGACCGTCCCCGCACCGGACGCCTGGGTGGGCCGGTACTACGAGGACGACACCGACTCGACGCTGCAGGTGTCCCCCTCCTACGACACCGTGCTCACCGAGTCCGGCAGTGACGTGCAGATGGACCTCGCGGTGGGCGAGCGATGGGGGGCGGCGGCCGAGTACTACCTGGTGCAGCTCGCGGACCTGACCACCGGCGAACCCCTCGACACACTCCCGGTGCAGCGCTTCACCGTCGACGACCAGCGACCCCGGCCCGTGGTGACCAGCGCGGTCGGCGACCAGGGCGTGCTGCACCTGGACTGGGAGCGGGTGGACGGCGCGGTGCGCTACGACGTGCTCGACCCGGCCGCCGGCTTCCGGTCGCTCGGCCAGGCACCCGACCTGAGCTGGACCTCCGACCTGGACGACACCGACGACGGCTACCGGCAGAACGAATCGCTGAGCTGGTTGAGCGGCATCTCCGAGGACGCCCTGCAAGGTGCGCCGGATACCACCGGCGCACGGGAGGTCGGCGGCCTCGCGGTGTCGGCGGTGTTGCAGGGCGGCCGGGTCGCGGTCACCCCGGTGGACTCGTCGCTGCTGTCCCGGGTGCCCGCCCGGCAGGCGTCGACGGCGTGGAGCCAGGAGGACCTCTACGGCACCTTCGACGCCGCCGAGCTGCCCGGCGCCCTGCCCTACGAGATGGCGGACGGATCGACCGCGCTGCTCCCGGTGACCTACGAGACGAACAGCATCGCGGAGATCTACAGCGGCATCTACGCGGTCCGGTACACCGTGCACGGCGCGCGGAGCACCGGCGCCGACCCGCTGCGGGTGAGCGCCACCAGCCTGAACGACGCCCAGCGTCTGGTCGGGCAACGGAACACCGCCCTGGACGCGGAGCGTGACCCGAACGGGCCGCCGACCCCGTACACGTACTGAGCGCGCCACGTCCGAGGGTCGCGGGGCCGCACCCGTGCGGCAGGTGCGGCCCACCGACCTCACCCGTGGGGCAGCCACACCCGCATCGTCGACGGCCCCCGGTTGCCCCACGCCTGATACGGCACCAGCGCCACGTCGCGCACCTCGCCCGGCGTGGTCTCGGCGGTCGCCCCGTACGGCCAGTCGCGCGCGGGCACCTGGTCCACCCGAGCCCGCACCAGCACCCGGCCGTCGGCGTCCCGCCGTGGGGAGTCAGCCGTGACCCGTGCGGTCGCCACGTCGGCACCGAGGTCGACGCTCTCCAGCGCGTAGACCAGCGGACCTGACTCCACGGCGACCTGACCGCGCACCGCGTCCACCCGGGGGTCGGCGACCGTGAACCGGGGGTCCACCGGCAGGTCGAGGGTGACGGTCTCACCGGCGCGGGGGCCGGGGACGGTGCTGTACCCGGGGTCGACACCGAGCTGGGTGCCGTCGGCTCGGGTGAGGACCGCGCCGACGGCCCAGGACGGCACCCGGAGGGTGAGGGACCAGGCGTCGGGCGCGCTGACCGCCGACACCTCGATCCGGCCGTCGAGCGGGTAGCCGGTGGCGACGGTCAGGTGCAGGTCACCGGTGCGGATCGTGGCCGGTGCGTACTGGTGCAGCTGGATCCCGTGGTCGTCGGCGGTGGCGAGGTAGCTGCTGAGGGTGGCGACGGTCCGGGTGACGTTGGTCGGGCAGCAGGAGACGTGGAACCAGGGGGCGCGCAGCGAGGACGACGCGCGGGGGCTGGCGACGTCGGGGTCCGGAACGTCACCGGGCAGGCGCTGCTGCAGCGGGTTGGTGTAGAAGAACGCGGTGCCCTCGGCCGACGGCGACGCGGCGAGCACGTTGAACAGGGTGCGTTCGACGGCGTCGGCATGCCGGGGGTCGGCGGTCTGCAGCAGCAGGCGGTGGTTGGTCATCACCGAGGCGATTCCGGCGCAGGTCTCGGAGTACGACCGGTCCGGCGGCAGCTCCCAGTCCTGGCCGAAGGACTCGCCCTCGTGGTGGGCGCCCATGCCACCGGTCAGGTAGGTGCGCCGCGCCAGGGTGGTGCGCACCTGCCGGGTGACGGCGTCCAGCAGCTCCTGGTCATCGTCCTCGACGGCCAGGTCGGCGGCGCCGGAGGCCAGGTACAGCGCCCGCACCGCGTGACCGCGCAGGACGGTGGCGTCCCGGACCGGCTGGTCGTCCTGGAAGTAGGCCCGGCCGAACTCGATGTCCGCCAGCACCCCGTGCCCGCGCCGGTCGACGAACCGGCGCGCCTGGTCCAGGTAACGCCGCTCGCCGGTGACCCGGAACAGTTCGACCAGGGCGACCTCGATCTCCGGGTGGCCGCAGACCCGCTGGTCGCCGTCGGGGCCGAACACCCCGCACACGTGGTCGGCGACCCGGAGGACCACCCGCACCAGCGGATCGGCCGACCAGTCGTCGACGGTCCGCGCCCGGGCCACCCCCGCCTGGATCAGGTGGCCGGCGCAGTAGAGCTCATGGCCCCACTCCAGGTCGGACCACCGTTCACCCTGGCCGGGCCGGCCGAACATGGTGTTGAGGTAGCCGTCCGGCTCCTGCGCGGCGGCGATCCGGGCGGTGAGGGCGAGCAGCCGGGACTCCAGCTCCGGGTCGCCGGTGCGTCCGACCTCCCAGGCCATCGCCTCCAGCAGCTTGTAGATCTCCGAGTCGGAGAACTCCCGGCCTCGGCGGTCGGCGGGCAGTCGTCCGTCGACCGCGGCGTCGAAGTTCCCGGACCAGCCGAGGGTCTCGATCCAGCGCTCGCAGTGGTCGATCATCGTGCGGGCGTTGCGGTCCTGGAGGTCGGCCCAGAAGCCGCCGGTGATCCGGACCTGGTCGAGGCCGAGCGGCTGCCACCGGGCGCGGGACGGGACGACGGGGCGACCGCTCTGGGCGGTGGGGGACAGGCTCATGGGGAACTCCCGGTTCACTTGACCGCGCCGACGGTGAGGCCGTCGCGCAGCAGTCGGTAACTGGCGGAGAAGACGATCAGGATCGGGATCGAGGTGAGCACGGCGAGGGCCATCAGGCCGGGCCAGTTGATCCCGAAGGCGCTGACCTGCTGGGCGAGGAGCGCCGACAGCGGGTACTTGCCGGGGGTGAGGTAGAAGTTCACCGCGTACAGGAACTCGCCCCAGGCCAGCAGGAAGGTCAGGGTGCCGACGGTGGCGACACCGTTGCGGGCGACCGGCAGCACCACCGACGCGAAGGTGCGCAGCATCCCGGCGCCGTCGATGGACGCCGCCTCCTCCAGCTGCGGCGGCACTGCGCGGAAGAACGGGCGCAGCAGCAGGGTGGCGAAGGGGGTGAGCAGGGCGGTGTCGGCCAGGATCACCGAGGCCGTGGTGTCCAGCAGCCGCCAGCCGCTGAACGTCTGGAACAGCGGGATGACCGTGGCGGTCTGCGGCATCATCTGCAGCACGATCAGCAGGCCGAGTCCGACGGTGGGCAGCCAGCCCCGGGTGCGGGCCAGACCGTAGGCCGCCGGGATCGCGATCAGCAGCACCAGGACCGCTGTGCAGCTGGCGATGATCACCGATTGACCCAGCGCCTGGAACAGGGTGGCGTCCATGGCCTCCACGTAGGCGGTGGTGACCGGGCGGAACAGGAACGTCCGGGACGGGTCGAAGACGTCGCCGCTGGCCTTGAAGCTGGTCAGCACGATCCACAGGATCGGGATGCCGTACATGGCGGTGAGCAGGATCTTGCCCAGCACCGCCACCGGGCCTGCCTTGGGGGTCACGAGTCCGCCTCCTCACGTCGGATCGAGCGGGCGTAGAGCACTGCCAGGACCAGGACGCCGACCACGGCGACCACCGACGTCGCGGCGCCGAGTCCGTAGTCGTAGCGGACGAACGCCTGCAGATAGCCCAGGAACGGCAGGGTGTTGGTGGCGGTGCCGGGTCCGCCGTAGGTCATCACGTAGATGAAGTCGAAGCTCCGGAAGCCGTAGACCAGGGTCAGGATCAGCAGCACCAGGCTGGTCGGGCGCACCGACGGGACCATGATGTGCCGGATCTGCTGCCCCTTGGTCGCGCCGTCGAGCTGCGCCGCCTCGAAGACCTCGGGGTCGATGGTCATCAGCGCCGCCCGGTAGACCAGGGTGTTGAACGGGATCACCGCGAAGGAGTTGACGAAGGCGACCGCGAACAGCGCCCAGTACTGGTCGTAGAGGAACGGGACCGGGGTGTCGCGCAGGCCGATGCCGGTCAGCACGGTGTTGAACAGGCCGTTGTCGTTGAGCAGGAACTTCCAGACCGAGCCGTTGACGACCGGTGGCAGTGCCCACACGAAGACCATCAGCGCCAGCAGCGCCCCGGACCACCAGCCCTGGGTGCGCAGCGCGACCGCCGCCCCGAAGCCGACCACCATGCCCAGCACGGTGACGATCACGACGAAGACCACGGTGCGGCCGAGTGCGGCGCCGGTCTCACCGGAGTCCAGGCCGCGTTGCAGGTTGTCCAGCCCGGTGAACACCCAGTCGGCGTTCAGGGTCGCCGAGGTGACGGCGCTGACGCTCATCCGGATCAGCTGGATCAGGGGAAAGATGCTGAACAGGCCGAGGAAGACGGCGGCGGGCAGCAGGAACAGGAGTCGGCGTTGTGCCATCGGGAGACCTCGCGGGTCCGGGGTCCGGGGTCGACGACCTGCGCCGACCCCGGACCGTGTGGTCAGTCCAGCAGGCCGGACAGGGTGTCGACGGCGGAGGTGGCGGCGTCGTCGGGCGACTTCTGGCGACCGATCACCGCGCTCCAGGCCTGGCCGACGGTGAGCTGGACGTCGGCCACGGACTCCGGCGGGATGACCCCATCGGGGTAGTTGGCCCCGAAGTCGGCGATGGTGGTCGCGAACGGCTCCAGCAGGGCGTTGCCGGTGACCGAGGCGTCCTGGGCGGCGTCGGTGCGCGACGGGATGGAACCGACCAGCTCGGGGGCGAGCAGCTGCCCGTCCTTGTCGAGGTAGGTGCTGGTCAGGTAGTCCCAGGCCAGCTCCGGGTTCTTGGCGTGGGCACCGATGCCCTCACCCTCACCGCCGAGGTAGACCTTGCCGGTGTCGCCGAGCGGGAGCGGGGCGACGCCGTACTCGAAGGTCGCATCCGACTCGGCGGTGCCGAGCTGCCAGTTCCCGTTCGCGGCGAAGGCGGTCTTCCCGGCGGCGAACTGCTGGAAGGGCACCGTCTGGTCCCAGGTGACGGCCTCCTGGGTCAGCCAGCCGTTGTCCACCCAGGTGCCGACCCGGGACAGTCCGGCGGCGAGGTCGTCGGCCTGCGGGTCGGCGTAGTCGAAGCCCGCGTCGGTGATCCACGGGTAGGCCTGCCACTCGCCCTGCGACTGCGGGAGGCCGGACAGGGTGATCCCCGCGTACCCGGCGTCCTTGGCGGCGGCCATCGCCGACTCCAGCTCGTCCATCGTGGTGGGCGGCTCGACGCCGATCTCGGCCAGGATGTCGGCGTTGTACCAGAGGCCGAGCAGGTTGACGTAGCCCTGGACGGCGTAGGTGGTGCCGTCGACCTGGTGGATCACCGAGTCCGGGAACTGGTCGGCGTCGGCGAAGTCCGCCCACTGGTCGTCCAGCGGGGCGAGGACGTCGGCCAGTGCCAGCGTGGAGGCCTCGGCGCCGTTGAACACCACCACGTCCGGGCCGGTCCCGGCGCCCGCGGCGGAGACCAGCTTGGAGTTCAGCTGGTCGTAGGGGACGTAGACGTTCTCCACCGTGGCGCCGTCGTGCTCGGACTCGAACCGGTCCTTGTAGGCGTCCATCAGGGCGACCTGGTTCGGGTCGGAGAAGTAGTGCCAGACGGTGACGGTGTCGCCACCGGAGCTGGTGTCGTCGGAGGATCCGCCGCCGGCGGAGGTGCCGCCGGAGCAGGCGGCCAGTCCCAGGGCGGTCGCGGCGGCCAGGGCGATCAGGGGAATGCGTCGAGTGGTCATGCCAACCGTGCTCCTCATCGAGTCGGGTGGTGCAGGGGACGAAACTGTTCGAAACCGGTTTCGGGAACGTAGCATCGGGCCATGGGGGCGTCAACGCTACGATCCAGCCGTCACCTTTTCGTGACGGAGAGGCAGGGGGACAGGTGAGCACTCGGCAGGTCACGCTCCGCGATGTGGCACAGGTGGCGGGGGTCTCCGTGGCGACCGCGTCCAAGGCGATCAACGGCAAGGCCGAGGTGCACCCCGACACCCGCGAACGGGTGCTGGAGGTCGCCCGGCGGCTGTCCTTCACCCCCAACGCTCTGGCCCGGGCGATCCTGGAGGGCCACACCGGCACCGTCGGGCTGCTCACCCACGACCTGGTCGGCCGGTTCTCGCTGCCGATCCTGATGGGGGCCGAGGACGCGTTCGCCGGGCGGACCAGCGTCCTGCTCTGCGACTCCCGGGGCGACGCCATCCGCGAGCAGCACCACCTGAGCACCCTGCTCGCCCGCCGGGTGGACGGGCTGATCGTGGTCGGCTCCCAGACCGACGCCCGCCCCTCGCTCGGCCACGAGGTCCCGGTGCCGGTGGTCTACGTGTACGCCCCCTCCGAGGACGAGGCCGACGCGTCCGTGGTGCCGGACAACGTCACCGCCGGACGACTGGCCGTCGAGCACCTGATCGCGACCGGTCGACGCCGGATCGCGCACATCTCCGGTGATGTCAGCTACGCCGCCGCCACCGACCGCGCACGCGGGGCGGACGCGGCGCTCGCGGATCACGACCTGGCCCCGGCCGGTGCCGTGCGGTACGGCTCCTGGTCGGAGGCGTGGGGGCGCACCGCGACCCCGGCCCTGCTGGACGAGGCCGAGGTGGACGCGATCGTCTGCGGTTCGGACCAGATCGCGCGCGGGGTGCTGGACGCGCTGCGGGACCGCGGGGTGCGGGTGCCCGAGGACATCGCCGTCATCGGTTTCGACAACTGGGAGCCGATGACCGCCGGTGCCCGGCCAGGGCTGACCACGGTGGACATGAACTTCCAGCAGATGGGCCGGCGGGCCGCCGAACGGCTGGCCGAGGCCGTCCGGGGCGAGGTCACGCCGGGCATCGAGGCGGTCATGCCGCGCGTCGTGGTCCGGGGCTCCACGATCGCGTGAACCGAGGGGTCGCCCCTACCCTCGACGGGTGTCGACGCTCACATCACCCGAGAAGACGTTCTTCGGACATCCCCGCGCGCTGTCCACGTTGTTCTTCGTCGAGATGTGGGAGCGGTTCTCCTACTACGGCATGCGCGCCCTGCTGGTGCTCTACCTGGTGCAGCCCCTCACCGACCAGAACCCCGGCCTGGGGATCGACGACGGCGTGGCCAAGGCGATCTACGGCAGCTACGCCGGGCTGGTGTACCTCACGCCGGTCGCCGGAGGCTGGATCGCCGACCGGCTGATCGGCCTGCGCCGGGCGGTGCTCTACGGCGGCATCGTGATCGCGGCGGGGCACTTCCTGATGGCGGTCCCGGCCGAAGGCACGTTCTGGCTCGGGCTGGTGGCGATCGCGCTGGGCACCGGGCTGCTGAAGCCGAACATCTCCGGCATGGTCGGCAAGCTCTACACCGAGGGCGACGACAAGCGCGACGCCGGCTTCTCCCTCTTCTACATGGGGATCAACATCGGCTCCTTCGCCGCACCGTTGATCTGCGGCGGGCTCGGCCAGCAGTACGACTGGCACCTGGGCTTCGGGGTCGCGGGCATCGGGATGACCCTCGGCCTGGTGCAGTACGCCATCGGTCGTCGCCGCCTGCACGGGGTCGGCGACGAGCCGGACATGCCCGCCACCGCGGCCGAGCGGCGGTCGATGTGGGTGATCGCCGTCGTCGTCGTCGTGCTGGTCGGCGCCCTGGTCGGCCTGTTCAACCTGCTCGGCCAGCCGCCGGTGACCGCGGTGACCAGCTCGGTCACCGTCCTCATCCTGCTGGTGCCGATCTGGTACTTCTGGCGGGTCCTGCGCACCAGCCGGGAGTCCGACGACCCGCGTGCGCGCCCGAAGGTCACCGCCTTCATCTGGCTGTTCCTCGGCGCCGCGGTGTTCTGGATGATCTTCGAGCAGTCCGGGTCGACGCTCAGCCTGTTCGCCGACAATGTGACGAACCTGGCGGTGACGAGCGGGTTCAGTATCCCGGCATCCTGGTTGCAGTCGATCAACCCGATGTTCATCGTGATCTTCGCGCCGGTGTTCTCCGCGATCTGGCTGCGCTGGGGCGAGCGGGCACCCCGGACGCCGGTGAAGTTCGCGCTGGCACTGCTGATCGTCGGCGCGTCGTTCCTGCTGCTGATCGTCCCGATGTCGGCGTACCAGGACGACGGCACCAAGGCGACCGTGTGGTGGCTGGTGGTGGTCTACCTGTTGCAGACCTGGGGCGAGCTGCTGCTGTCGCCCAACGGGTTGTCCGCCACCACCCGGCTGGCACCGCAGGGCGCGCTCGGCCAGTTCCTCGCGCTGTGGTTCCTGGCCACCTCGGTCGGCACCACCGTGGGCGGGCAGATCGCCGCCGCGACCTCCAGCGACCCGGTGCTCTCCTTCGCCGTCTGCGGCGGGATGGCGGTGGCCTTCGGCGTGGTGATGTTCACCGCGGTGCGCCGGATCAACGCCCTGATGGGCGAGGTGCACTGACCCGACGCCACCCCCAAGCGGCCCCCGGGTGCCCCGGTGCCCGGGTGCCCCGGTGCCCGGGTGCCCCGGTGCCCGGGTGCCCCGGTTCCCCGGTGCCCGGGTGTCCGCCCGAGATCGGCAGTTTCGGCCGCTCAGGGCCTGGCGAACTGCCGACCCCGGGCGCGGACTGCCGACCTCGGGCGCGGACTGCCGACTTCGGGCGCGGACTGCCGACTTCGGGCGCGGACTGCCGACTTCGGGCGCGGAGTGCCGACTTCGGGCGCGGACTGCCGACTTCGGGCGCGGAGTGCCCACCCCCGGCCCCTGGTCGGCAGTTTCGGCCTCTCACGGCCTGGCGGAGTGTCGACTTCGGGCACGGACTGCCGACTGCGGGTGCGGAGTGCCGACCTCGGGTGCGGAGTGCCGACTTCGGGTGCGGAGTGCCGATCTCGGGTGCGGAGTGCCGACCTCGGGTGCGGGGTGGCGTGTTCCGGGTCAGCCCCAGCTGCCGCGCCCGTACTGCGGGACCCAGCCGGTGGGCTGACCCTCGACGATCCGCGCGTCCGGCGACCCCGGCTCGTGTGCCAGGACCGGGGTGTCGTCGCCCAGTTCGCGGGCCGCACGCAGCGGCCACGAGGGGTCGAAGAGCGCCGGGCGCCCGAGCAGCACCACGTCGGCGTCGCCGCCGGTGAGCACCTTCTCGGCCTGGTGCGGGGTGGTGATCATGCCGACCGCACCGGCGGCGATCCCGGTGTCGCGGACCTGGCGGGCGAAGGGCACCTGGTAGCCCGGTCCGACCGGGATGTCGGCCAGCACGTTGCCGCCGGTGGAGACGTCGACCAGGTCGACCCCGTGCTCGCGCAGCCATCCGGCCACGGTCGCGGTGTCGTCACCGGTCAGACCACCGTCGGTCCAGTCGGTGGCCGAGACCCGGACCAGCAGCGGGTCCTGCTCCGGCAGCACGGCGCGCACCGCGTCCACGGTGTCCAGCAGCAGCTGCGCCCGACCGGCGAGGTCGCCACCCCAGCGGTCGGTGCGGGTGTTGGACAGCGGGGACAGGAACTGGTGCAGCAGGTAACCGTGCGCCGCGTGCACCTCGACCACGTCGAACCCGGCGGCCAGTGCCCGGCGCGTGGCGTCGGCGAACTGGCCGGGCACCTCGAGGATCTCCGCCTCGGTCAGCTCGTGCGGCGCCGCGTAGCCCGGGAAGGCGTCCCCGGTCGGGCCGACCGCGGTCCAACCGCCCTCGGTGGCCGGGACGGAGCCACGACCCTCGCCGAACGGTCGGTAGGTCGATGCCTTGCGACCGGCGTGCGCCAGCTGGATGCCGGAGTGCGCGCCGCGAGCCCGGATGAAGTCGGTGATCCGGCGCCAGGCGGTGACCTGCTCGTCGTTCCAGATCCCGACGTCCTGGGGGCTGATCCGACCCTCCGGCACCACGGCCGCCGCCTCGGTCAGCACCAGGCCGAAGCCACCGACAGCACGCGCACCCAGGTGCGCCAGGTGCCAGTCGGTGGGCAGACCGTCGTCGGCGGCGGAGTACTGGCACATCGGTGCCAGCCAGACCCGGTTCCGGAAGGTGGTGCCGCGCAGGGTCAGGGGGCTCAGAAGGAGGCTCACGACCGCCCAACACGCTCGGGTGCTGGTGTGTTCCGCTCAGGTGCCGAGCAGTGCCAGCACCACGTTGACCACGGTCGCCACCACCAGGCCGAGGGTGCCCCAGCACAGTAGCCGGTCGCTGAGCCGTGGTGGTGCGGGTGTCGGCGGTGCTGCGTCGCTCGCCTCCCATGCCTGGGCCAGCAGCAGTGCGTGCGCGACGCTCGGTTCCGCCGACGGCGGCGTCCTGGCCAGGACGTCGTCCACGGTGAGCTGCTCGGGACTGGTGTCGTCACCCAGTTCGGCCGTCAGGTAGTCGACGACGAGCGGCAGCTCGGCCAGCGGCAGCGCCGGGGCCATGCCGCGCACATAGGCCGCCAGCTGGCGTTCGCCCACCGCGACCGCACCGCCGCGCACCGAGGTCGGTGCCAGACGCTGGCCGGAGAGCACCAGCACCGACCGCACCAGCCGGCGGTGTTCGGGGGCCAGCAGGGCCGTCACCGCCCCGGCGGCATCCGCCAGGGCCGTCACGTCCGGGGTCCGGGCGTAGCCGCGCACCCGCAGTGTCCCGTCGGCGACGGTCACCTCGCCGTGGCCGGGCAGGGTCTGCACCACCAGGATGCCGCCCGGGCCGACCACGATCCGCTCGATGTCCGCCCAGGCCGAGCCGGGTCGGTGCAGGTCGTGCAGCACGCTCCAGCCGTCCGGCTCCACCTCGGCCAAGGCCAGGCAGGTGCCGCTCAGGATCGGGTCGTTCAGCTGCGCGGCGGACGCCATCGGGTCCGGTCGGCTGTCCCACCGCTCGGATCGTCCCGCTGTCTGCCCGCTCATCGGGTTCCCCATCGGAGGCGGGCCACCGGTGCTGAGCCGATCCACAGAATTCGCCCGGATCAGCGAGGTGACGGGGATGGCGACGTCAGGACCGGGGAGCCGGGCGCGACGGGCGACGCCGGTCGATCGAGCGGCTCCGACCGGAAGCTGAACCGCCGCACCAGGCCGGCCAGCCACGGCACCCGGGTCAGGCCCGCCAGCACCGCGAACCCGACCGCGCCGCCGACCACGTTGAACAGGAAGTCATTGATGTCGGCCAGGTGCCCGCCGCCGAGCAGGTGCGCGGTGACGTACTGGGTGACCTCGATGCCCAGGCTGACCGCGGTGGCGATCAGGACCGTGCGCCACCAGGAGAGCCGACCGGTGAGCAGCGGCAGCATGATGCCCAGCGGGACGAAGACCGCGATGTTCATCAGCGCGTCGTCGACCTCGTACCCGGCGATCGGCACCAGGGCCAGGTGCGCGGACCAGGGTGCGTCGGAGGACGGCTTGTCCAGGAAGATCGGGAAGATCGTGTTCGCCACGATCCCGGCGCCGTAGACGCAGAGCGCGGTCGCCAGGGCGGCCCGGGGCAGCGTGAGGGCGGCCCGACGGTGCAGCCGCCACAGCAGCACGGCGAGGGCGACGAGGGCGAGCGGGGCGACGACCGGGAGCACCGGGACTTGGTGGAACACGGTGCGAGTGTGCTGCCGGGCCGCGGCGGTGGGCATCCACCCGTGGTCGGACCGGGGGTATGACGGCGTGCTGCCCGGTCCGTGCGCCAGATCGCGGCGGCAGCGCTCAGCCGGTCGGCAGCGCGACCGTGACCACCAACCCGCCACCGGCCCGCGCGGCCACGTCCAGCGTCCCGCCGTGGGTCTGGGTGATCCGCTGCACCAGGGCGAGGCCGAGACCGTAGCCACGGTCCCCGGCGACACGTCCGGCCCCGCGCAGGAAGGGTTCGACCAACCGGGCGGCGGTGTCGGGGGCGATCGGCGTGCCGGTGTTCTCGATCCTCAGGAGCGCGCTCCCCACCCGCTGCGTGGTGCTGATCCACGCATCGCCCGGGCTGCCGCCGTGCCGGACAGCGTTCTGCACCAGGTTGGTGGCGAGCTGGGTGAGCAGCGCCGGGTCGCCGAGCACCGTGGTCGGCGCGAGCTGGGCGGTCACGGTGATCGAGCGGCGTCCGGCCTCGGCGGCGTTCTCCGCCAGGCAGGTCCGCAGGATGTCGTCCAGGGCGGCCGGTCGGGCCGCCGCCTCGACAGCGGCGGCGTCGGCGAGCCGGAGCAGTGACTCGGTGAGGCCGACGGCACGGTCGTTGGTCTGGCGGAGCCGGGACAGCAGGGTCGGGTAGTCCTGCCGGTCAGGGTGGCGGGCGGCGACGTCCAGCATGGTCGCGGTGACGGCCAGCGGCGTGCGCAGCTCGTGGGAGGCGTTCGCGGCGAAGCGTTCGTGCACGTCCAGGGTGCTGTGCAGCTGGTCGAGCATGTGGTCGACGCTGTCGGCGAGCTGACGGAACTCGTCGTTGCGGCCACCGAGTCGGATCCGGTGTGTGCGGTCCCCGGTGGCGGCGATCAGCACCGCCTCGTTGATCCGGCGCAGCGGTTTGAGCACCCACCCGGCCAGGAACCAGCCGCCGACCACCCCGATGATCGCCAACCCGATCAGCACCGCGGCCGACACGCCGACGACCGCCCCGAGGATCTCCTCCCGGGAGGCGGCATAGCTGGTGCCGCTGTCCCGGGGGTTCGCGGCGGTCAACGGGTAGTCCGGCACGTAGCGCAGCACCACGTAGACGGCGAACAGCAGCACCGCCCCGGCGGCGACCAGGAACAGCGCGTAGCTCAACGCCAGGCGCAGGCGGGCGCTGACCCGCACCCCGGGCGCGCGATCCGGGGTCACGGAGTCGGCTCGGTGATCCGGTAGCCGACCCCCGGCACCGTGGTGATCAGGTCCGGGGAGCCGAGTGCCTTGCGCAGGGTGGAGATCGTCACCCGTGGCGCGCTGGTCAGCGGGTCGGCGTGCTCGTCCCAGGCCTTCTCCAGCAGGGTCTCGGCGCTGACCACCCCACCCCGTGCTTGCATCAGCAGACGCAGCACCGCGAACTGCTTGCGGGTCAGGCGCAGATAGCGCCCGGCCCGGTACGCCTCCTGCCGGAACGGGTCCAGCCGCAGGTCGGCGACCTCCAGCACCGGGGGCAGGGCGGCGGCCGGTCGACGGGCCAGGGCGTGCAGCCGGACGATCAGCTCCTCGACCGCGAAGGGCTTGGTCAGATAGTCGTCGGCGCCGAGCTCGAAGCCGCCGATCTTGTCCTGCAACCGGGCAGCCGCGGTCAGCATCAGCACCCGCACCCCCGGGTGCTCCCGGGCGATCACGGCGCAGACCTGGTCGCCGTGGGTGCCGGGCAGGTCCCGGTCCAGCACCACGACGTCGTAGTCGTTCACCGCCACCCGCTCCAGGGCCTCGTCGCCGTCCAGGGCGATGTCGGCAGCGATCGACTCGTGCTGCAACCCCGCCTGCAGCGCCTCGGCGAGGAACAGCTCGTCCTCGACCACCAGCACGCGCATCGTCGTCTCCTCCACCTCGGACGGGGCGAGTCTAGGCAGCGGGGTGTTGCGGAATTGTTCGGCGAACGCCGCACACTCCCGCAACACCCGCTCGTGTGGTCTGGGCGGCATGAACCTCCGCACCGCCCTCGCCCTCACCGCCACCGTCGTCCTGGGCCTCACCGGATGTGCCGCCACCGAGGCCGCCCCCGGCCTGCGCGCCTCGTCGGACTCCGATCCGTCCCCGGTGACCGCCGAACTGTCCATCGAGGACGGTCGGCTCCCCGACGGTGATCCGGTCTCGCCCTTCGACGTGGATCTCCCGGCGATCGCCCGTCTGGATCCCGCCCTGCTCGCCGCCACCCAGGCCGCCGCCACCGAGGCGAAGTCGGACGGAGTGGAGATGGTGGTGACCTCCGGCTGGCGCAGCGCGCGGTTCCAGCAGTCGCTCTTCGACGACGCCGTGCAGAAGTACGGCAGCAGCGAGGAGGCGGCGCGCTGGGTGAAGTCGCCGGAGGAGTCCAGCCACGTCAGCGGGAAGGCCGTGGACATCGGCTACACCGACGCGGCCAGCTGGATGATGCAGCACGGCTCGGACTACGGCCTGTGTCAGACCTACACCAACGAGATGTGGCACTTCGAGCTGGCCACCGAGCCGGGTGGCACCTGCCCGGAGCAGCAGTCCGACGCCACCGGCTGACCCGGGTGGCGTCGGACCGAGTGCGCGGCTCACGGGACGAGGGCGGGCTCCCGTTCGTCCGAGGAGGTCGGGTGCCGGTCCAGGCCGTGTCCCTCGGCATCGACCGATGGCAGCCAGCGCAGCCAGCTGGGCATCCACCAGGCCGAGCGGCCGAGCAGGGTGAGCGCCGCCGGCACGATGATCATCCGCACCACGAACGCGTCGGCCAGGACACCGACCGCGAGCGCGAGGGCGATGGATCCGACCAGCGACGAGTGACTCAGGGCGAATCCGCCGAACACGGCGGCCATGATCCCGGCTGCCGCGGCGACCACGACCGCCGCCCGGCCGAAGCCCAGTCGGATCGCCGCGCGGGGATCGGCACCGGCGGCATGCGCCTCGTGGATCCGCGAGACCAGGAACACCTGGTAGTCCATCGCCAGGCCGAACAGGATCCCGGTCACCAGGATCGGGAGCAGGCTCAGCAACGGATTGCCTTGGGGCGCCTGGATCACCGGGTCCAACCATCCCCACTGGAAGACGGCGACGGTCGCGCCGAGGCCGGCGCCGAGGGACAACAGGAACCCGAGGGTGGCCACCACCGGCACCAGCAGGGAGCGGAACAGGATGATCAGCAGCACCAGTGAGAGCCCGACGATCAGGATCAGGTAGGTCACCAGCGCCTGGGAGAGCTGCGCGTCGGTGTCGAGTCCGATCGCGGTGCTGCCGGTCACGCGCAGGTCGGTCCCCGGTGTGGTCGGCAGATCGCGGATCGCGTGCACTAGGTCCTCCGTCGCACTGTCGAGCGGACCGGTGTCAGCGATCACCGTGATCATCGCGGCGTTCCCGTCGTCGGAGGTCTGCGCGACCATGGCTGCGGCCACGTCGTCGACGGACCCGATCCGCGCAGCGACGTCAGCGGCGCGCTCGGCGGCGCCGTCGCCGGTGACCAGCACGATCAGCGGGCTTTGCGCACCGGCACCGAAGGCGTCGGCGACCAGCTGGTAGGCGGCTCGCTGGGTCGACGCTGGATCCTCCCCGCCGGGAGTGTCCAGCGCGGTGCGTAGGGATGTCACCGGCGCGGCCACCACGAGGAGGGCCGCCACCGCGCTGATCACGGCGATCACCGGTCGGCGCATCACCGCCTCGATCCAGCGGGTGAGGAAGCCGGTGCGCTCGGTCCGTCGTGACCGGGTCGCCTCCGGGGTCTCGGTCAGTCGTCGCACGGTCCGGGGCAGTGCACGGTGGCCGATGGTCGCGGCCAGTGCCGGCAGCAGTGTGACGGCCATCAGCACCGCGATCAGCACCGCGAAAGCGGCGGCGACGCCCATCTCGGTGATGAACGGGATGCCGACCACGCTGAGGCCGACCAACGCGATGATGACCGTCATCCCGGCGAACACCACGGCCGAGCCCGCCGTCCCGGTCGCGCGTCCAATCGCGTGGTGGACGTCGTGACCGGCCGCCAGCTCGGAGCGGAACCGGGCCAGCACGAACAGGCAGTAGTCGATGCCGACCGCGAGGCCGAGCATCACTGCGAGGATCGGGGTGATGGTGCCGATCGGGCGGACCGCCGACGCGGCGAGGATGCCGAGGATCCCGACGCCGACCCCGACCAGCGCCCCGGCCATGTTCGCTCCGGCGGCCGCCAGCGACCCGAAGGTGAGGATCAGGACGCCGAAGGCGAGCAGCGCTCCGACGATCTCCGAGGGCCCGAGGATCTCGGGCACCGGGTTGGCGAGCGACCCGCCGACCTCGGCGGTGAGTCCGGTCTCGCGGAGGTCGTCGGCGACCCGCACCACCGCGGTGTGCGCGGCGTCGGCCGCCTGCTCGCTGAGGTCGTCGGCGTAGGTGATGGTCACCACCGCGGTGCTCAGGTCGGGCGACACGAAGGGCGACTGCTGGTCCAGCGGGTCGCTGACATCCGTGACCCGGTTCGACTCCGCCAGTTCCTCGCGCGCCGAGGTGATCCGGTCGGCGACGGCGGGATCGGTGACAGTGGCGCCGTCGGGTGCCTGGACCACCAGCTGGAGGGTGCTGGGGGTGGTCGCACCGAATGCGTCCTGCACCGTGGACATCGCCTCGCTGGACTCGGTGCCGGGGATCTCGAAGGCGCCGTCGCTGAAGCGCATGCCGGTCAGGGTGACGACGGCGGCCACCAGGAGGGTCAGCCCCCAGGCGGCGAACGTCCAACGGCGGTGTCGGGCGCTGGCCACGCCGAGTCGGTAGAGGATGCGAGCCATCGAGGGGGAACTCCGTCCGGTCGTGCGCGCGGTGGCGCCGGGATCGTGCGCCCCCACTCTCCGGCGGCCGTGTCGCCGTGGCGTGCTCCTCTCGCAGACAGCCGGTACTGCATCCGCGGTACGGGGTGAGCGCCGACTACTCCTGGTGGACGAGTCCTGCCTGATGAGCGAGCACGATGACCTGAGCTCGGTCCCGGGCACCGAGCTTGGTCATCGCGCGGTTGAGGTGGGTCTTCACCGTGAAGGGCGAGATGTGCAGCCGCGCGGCGATCGCCATGTTGTCCCCACCGGTGGTCACGGCGATCACCACGTCGCGCTCGCGCGCGGTGAGTCGTTCGACCCGGCGCACCAGGTCGGGGTCGGGTCGGCGATCGGGGGCGCTGCCGGATCCGGCGGCCATGGCCACGGTGAGAGCACCGGCGGACAGGGCGGCGCGTCCGGCCGCGACGTCGTGCACGGCCCGGATCAGCTCATCGGGCCCGGCGCTCTTGGCGAGGAAGCCGTCGGAACCGGCCTGGAGCGCGGCGATCAGCTCGGCGTCGCCGTCGAAGGTGGTCAGGACCAGGACCCGGGTCCGGTCGAGCCGGTGATCGGCGCGGATCCGTCGGGTCGCCTCGACCCCGTCGATCGCGGGCATCCGCAGGTCCATCAGCACCACATCGGGACGCAGCTCGACGGCCAGGCGCACGGCGTCGACCCCGTCGCCCGCCTCGCCGACCACCGTCAGTCCGGCGTCGCTCTCCAGCACCGCGCGCAATCCGGCTCGGATCATCTCCTGGTCGTCGGCCAGGACCACGGTCGTCATGGGGCAGTGCCTTCCTGCTGGGGCGTCGGACGGGGCAAACGGACCCGGACCTGGAACATGCCCTGGTCGTCGGAGCCGGCGCTGATCCTGCCCCCGGCGCGCTGGACCCGCTCGTGCATGCCGATCAGCCCGAAGCCATCCGGTCTGTCGTCGGGCACCGATCGGCAGGGGTTGGACACCACCAGGGTGACGGCGTCCGGGTCGCCGCTGATCGTCACGGTGACCGACCCCGTCCCGTGGCGGCGGGCATTGGTCAGCGACTCCTGCAGGACGCGGTACAGCGCCACGTCGGCGACCGGGTCGAGTCCGCTCAGGTCGGTCGAGACGTCCAGGGTCACGGCGAGTCCGGTGGTGGCCGCCTCCTCGAGCAGGGCCCCGATGCCGTCAGCGCTCGCGGGGACCCCGGTGACGTCGTCGTCCCCGGCGCGCAGCACCGACACGATGTCGCGCAGCTCGTGCATCACCCGACGGCTGGCGCGGCGCACCTCGGCCAACGCGACCGCCGCGCGGGCAGGGTCGGTGTCCAGGGTGCGTTCGGCGGCACCGGCGTGCACGTTGATCACGGCGAAGCTGTGCGCGACGGCGTCGTGCAGATCACGGGCGATCCGGACCCGTTCGTCGGCGACCCGACGTTCGGCTTCGCTCTCCCGGGCCGCCTGGGTCGCCGCCGCACTGTCCTCGAGTGCCCGCACGTAGTCCCGGTGCGAGCGCACGGCGAAGCCTGCCCCCAGGACGAGACCGGTCCACGGCAGCACGATCGCCACCGACACGTAGCCTCCGGAGTCGGCTGCCGACAGGGCGACGGCGGCGGACAGCTGCACCCCGGTGAGGGCGGCGAGGGCGACGGCGCGTTCCCGGCTGTGGCGGACGACCGCACTGAACAGACAGATCTGGGTGAGGACGGCGCAGGTGAGCACCGAGGCGCCCAGCGTGGGCGGCAGGAGGGTGAGGGCACCGGCGACGACGGTCGCTGTCGCGGGCATCCGGCGTCGCAGCTGGGTCGCGGCCAGCGCGCACACCAGCACCACCACGTACCGCCAGTCGACGTCGCGGTGCACCAGGTTCCAGACCTCGACCACCACGATGATCAGCGCCATCAGGTCGAAGGCGAGGTCCCATAGCTCGACCGCACCGCGTCGCCTCCGCGGTGGGTGTCGGGGGGTCGCGGTGCGGTTCGCCGACATCAGCGCTGCCTGCCGACGGTCACCGGCGGGGCAGGCCCAGCAGGCTGCGACCGGCGGTGGCGATCGCATCCTCCAGCTCGCCGTCGGCGAGGTCGGCCAGTTCCGGGTCGATCGGCGGACCCATCAGCCCCGCCAGGAAGATCGAGACCGCGACCTCGGTCCGCGAGGTCGGCCGGTCACCGGCCAGGGTGGCGCGCAGCCGGGTGAACGTGCGCAGGTGCGCCGATGACTCCCGCATGAACTGGGCGGCCGAGACGTCGCGCAGCACCACGGCGTACAGCCGTCGGTGTCGGGCCGCCTGTCGGGCGAGGCCGTCCACCAGCAGGGCAGGACGGTCGGCCGCCGGTGCGGAGCCCTCGACCTGGTCCAGCAATCGATCGAACTCGTCGAAGGCCGGTGCCAGCACCGTGCTGACGATCTGTTCCTTGGTGCGGAAGTGGTAGTAGACCGCCGCCTTCGTCACCCCGAGCTCGGTGGCGATCATCTGCAAGGACGTGCCGGCGACGCCGTGCTGGGCGAACAGGCGCAGCGCGCACGCCACGATGCGGTCCGGCCCGGAGTCTCCCCGCGGCATCAGCAGCCCTTCTTCCCTCGTGATCGCGGCCCCACCGTACTGTGCGACCTCTCCGGGGTTACTTGCCGATCGGCAAGGACAGGTCGAGACTAGCCCTACGCCACCGTGGGCGACCGCCCCGGGGTACCCCTGTGAGGAGCGCACGTGAGCACGACGACCGCACCCGCCGGCCCCCGGGCCGCGACCACCACCGTCGACCTGCTGGTGGTCGGCTCCGGAACCGGCATGGCGGCGGCCCTTGCCGCCCACGACGCGGGGCTGCGTGCCCTGGTGATCGAGAAGACCGAGTACGTCGGCGGGTCGACGGCGCGGTCGGGCGGCGCCTTCTGGGTACCGGGCAATCCGACGCTGCGCGCCGACGGTGCGCGGGACACCGTGGACGACGCCCGGGAGTACCTGGATGCCGTGGTCGGCGACGAGGCACCGGTCGAGCGCCGACGGTCGTTCCTCGACCATGGCGCCGACGCCATCGCGATGCTCGAGCGCACCACCCCGATGCGGTTCTTCTGGGCGCGCGGTTACTCCGACTATCACCCGGAGAACCCGGGCGGCTCGGCCCAGGGGCGCACCTGCGAGTGCCTCCCCTTCGACGCCTCCGTGCTGGGGGACGAGCGGGGACGGCTGCGCGGTGGCGTGCTGGACGCGCCGGTGCCGATGCCGGTCACCGGTGCCGACTACAAGTGGATGAACCTGATGGCCCGCGCGCCGCTGCGTGCCGTGCCCCGGATCGTCAAGCGGGTGGTGCAGGGAGTCGGCGGGCTGGCGATCGGCCGGGAGTACCTCGCCGGGGGTCAGGCCATCGCCGCGGGCATGTTCGCCGGGCTGGTGCGGGCGGGGGTACCGGTCTGGACCCGTTCCGCGCTGGTCGAACTGCTCCTGGACGGTGATCGGGTCACGGGCGCCGTGGTCGAGCAGGACGGCCGGCGCGTCACGGTGACGGCCCGGCGCGGGGTGGTGCTGGCGACCGGCGGCTTCGACCACAACATGGCGATGCGGCACGAGTACCAGTCCTCGTCGCTCGGGGACGATCTCAGCCTGGGCGCGGAGGGCAACACCGGGGACGGGATCGTTGCCGGTCGTGCACTGGGTGCTGGCACCGCGTTGATGAACGAGTCGTGGTGGTTCCCCGCCGTGGCGCCGGTCGGTGACGCCGCTCCGCAGGTGCTCCTCGCCGAGCGCTCCCTGCCCGGGTCGCTGATGGTCGATCAGCACGCCCGGCGGTTCCTGAACGAGGCCACCGACTACATGTCCTTCGGGCAGCGGGTGCTGGCGCGGGAGGCCGAGGGTGACCCGGTCGAGGAGATGTGGCTCGTCTTCGACCAGGGCTACCGCAACGGATACGTGTTCGCCGGGACGGTCTTCCCGACCATGCCCCTGCCGCGCGCCTGGTACGAGGCGGGGGTCGCTGTCCGGGGTGACGACCCGCGCTCGCTGGCGACGGCGATGGGGGTGCCGGTGGACGAGTTCACGAGCACCCTGACGCGGTTCAACCGGCTGGCGGCGACCGGTCACGACTCCGACTTCCAACGGGGGGCGAGTGCGTACGACCGGTATTACGGCGATCCCACGGTCGCCCCGAACCCCAATCTCCGGCCGCTGTCGGGGCGGTTGTACGCGGTGCGGGTCGTGCTGTCCGACCTCGGGACCTGCGGCGGCCTGACGGCTGACGACCGGGGCCGCGTGGTCGACCCCGACGGCAGGCCGATCCCCGGGCTGTACGCCATCGGCAACACCGCCGCGAACGCCTTCGGTCGGCACTACCCGGGCGCCGGGGCCACGATCGGCCAGGGGTTGGTCTACGGCTACATCGCCGCCCGGGACGCGGCGGTCGCCGACCGCTGACCCGAAGGGCGTCGGTGCCGGGAGACGCCGGTCCGGGGTGCCACCACAGAACCCCGGACCGGCGCCCTCGGTCAGGCGGGAACCGCCTCCCGGGGGTGCTCGACGCACCAGCGCAGGGACTCGCGGATCGCGGCCGGCACATCGTCCGCCTCGATCCCGAGCACCGCGCTCGCCTCGGGATCGCTCACCGCGCGCCGATCCTGGAAGCGCGCGGTGTCCGGCAGGTGGATGCCGTGTTCCAGGCCCGCGGCGTCCACCTGCTCCTGCGCCGCCTCGTACCCGGGCAGCACCGCCTCCAGCGGTACGACGGTCACCTCCTGCGGATCGCGCCCCAGTGCCTCGCAGCACAACCGGTACAGCTCGGCGTAGGTCAGCTCATAGGCGTTGATCGGGTACCGGCCGCCGTGGCTGCCGCGTTCCATCGCCCCGACCGCCGCCTGGGCCACCTGCCGCACCGTCACCGACGATGTCGATCCGCCCAGCACCGGCACCATGCCCGGATGGGCGGCCACGATGTCCAGGAAGGACTGCCACAGCGGCCGTTGACCCGGTACCAGGCCGAAGATGTACGGCAGCCGGAGCACCATGACGTCCATCGCGCCGTCGCCCTCCAGGTGGGCGATCTCCTCCTGCGCCAGCCGGGTCCGGGGATAGCCGTTCCGTCCGCGGTAGTCCAGGTCCGGCCACTGCTCGGCCCACTGGGCGGTGTACGAGCCGTAGAGCACGAACTTCCGTACCCCGGCCCGGCGGGCGAGGTGCGCCAGGCGCTGGGTCGGCAGCACGTTCGCCCGGTAGAAGAACGACGCGGCCGGTGCCGTCGGGACGGTCCGCTCGTCCGCGCCGATCGCGTAGAACACCGCGTGCTTGCCGCACATCAGGTCGAGCAGGGCCTCATCGGACATCGCCGAGGCATCCCCGTACAGCGCCTCGGTGCCGGCCGGTTGTGCCAGCGGCTCCGCCGTCGGCAGGGAGAGCGTGCTGACCTGGTACCCGCGTCGCACCAGTTCCAGGCTGGTGTGGTGGCCCAGGAGGCCGGTGCCTCCCAGGACGAGTGTGGCGGTCATGTCGGCTCCTCGGGGGAAGGGTGGGTGAGCTCCTTCAGCGTAGGAACGACGGGCTTCGTGAACGCGGGCACAAGGTCCTAGCCGATCGGCAAGTTCGCCCGGGTGTCGGCCGCGGCTCGCACCTGCGTGAGCTGGGCGCCCTCCACGTCGACGTCCGGCACGATCCGGTGCAGCCAGCGCGGCAGCCACCACGCGTGCCGGCCGAGCAGGTGCATCACCGCCGGGATCAGCAGCATCCGCACCAGGAACGCGTCGACCAGCACCCCGAAGGCCAGGCCGAAGCCGATGGTCTGGATCATCACCGAATGCGCGAAGACGAAGCCGCCGAAGACCGAGATCATGATGATCGCGGCCGCGGTGACCACGACCCGGCCGTGCCGCAGCCCGTGCTGGACGGCGAGCCGGGCGGGCACCCCGTGGGCGTAGGCCTCGCGCATGCCGGTCACCAGGAACAGCTGGTAGTCCATCGCCAGGCCGAACAGGATCCCGACCAGCAGGATCGGCATGAAGCTGAGCACCGGACCCGGATGGTGGATGGAGAACAGGTCCGCCAGCCACCCCCACTGGAAGATCGCGGTCACACCACCGAACGTGGCCAGCACCGACAGCAGGAAGCCGAGGGTGGCGGTCACCGGGACCAGCACCGAGCGGAAGACGACGACCAGGATCACCAGCGACAGGCCGATCACCACCGCCAGGTAGAGCGGGAGCACGTCGGCGAGCTTCTGGCTGATGTCGATGTTCGCGCTGGCGGTCCCGGCCACGCCGAGGGTCACCCCGGACAGCCCCGCCGATCCGTCGCGCAGGCCGTGCACCAGGCTCTCGGTCTCCACCGTGTTCGCCCCGCCGGTCGGCACCACCTGGAACGCGAGCAGCTGGGAGTCGGTGGAGACACCGGCCGGTGCCACCCCGCTGACGTGGTCGACGTCGGCGATCGCGCTGCCGATCCGCGCCTGCGTGGCCACCAGATCCTCCTCGGACACCGGCGCACCCAGGTCGGCGACCACGAGCAGCGGGCTGGTGGCTCCGGGGCCGAACGCGTCCTCGACCAACGAGTAGGCCCGGTAGGCGTCCGAGTCGACGGGTTCGGAGCCTCCGTCGGGCAGCCCGAGCCGCATGTCCAGCGCGGGCACTGCCATGACCAGCATCGCGCCCAGCCCGGCGACCAGGGTGATGACGGCACGGCGGGTGCTCATCGGGGTGGTGGGCAGCGGCTTGCCCCGCGCCGGACGCTGGCCGCGCCGCTCCTTGGCGGGGGTGATCCGGTCCCCGGCCAGACTCAGCAGCGCCGGGGTGAGGGTGACCGCCACGGCCATCGCGATCAGGACGCAGGCGGCGGCGACGGTGCCCATCAGGCCGAGGAACGACACCCCGGTGACGTTGAGCGCGAGCAGCGCGATGACCACCGTGATCCCGGCGAAGATCACGGCGTTCCCGGAGGTGCCGTTCGCCCGGGCGATGGACTCGTGCAGCGGCACGCCGTCGCGCAGCTGGGTGCGGTGCCGGTTCAGGATGAACAGCGAGTAGTCGATCCCCACCGCGAGGCCGAGCATCAGTCCGAGCACCGGGATGACGGTGTTCATCTCGATCAGGTCCGACAGGGCGAGCGACCCGGTCAGCCCGATCCCGATGCCGACCAGGGCGTTGACCAACGGCAGGCCCGCACCGATGAACGTGCCGAGCATGACGAACAGCGTGATCGCGGCGACCAGCAGCCCGACCGCCTCACCGGGACCGAACACCGACATCTGCGGCGGCTCGGCGGCGGCGCCGGCGCGCTCGACCAGGACCCCGTCGATGGGGTGCCCGTCGATCACACCGGCCACCGCGTCCAGCACCTCGGGGTCGACCGGGTCGTCGTCGAACTGAACGGCCGCGATGGCAGCCTCGCGGCTGTCGGACACCGGGGTGACCGTGTCCGCGAGATCGAGCAGCGTGGCCCCGTCGGCGAGGGCGGTCGCCTGGGCGTCGAGTTCGGCCCTGCCCTGCGTCAGGTCCTGCTGTTGAGCGTCCAGTGCGGCGAGCGCCGCCGCCTGCCCCGCGTCCTCGGCCTGTGCCCGCGCGCCGTCGAGCTGCTGCTGGGCGGCGTCCAGCGCGTCGCGGGCGTCGGTGAGCTGGGCCGCTCCGTCGGTGAGCTGCTGTCGCTGCTGCGCCATGGTCTCGGCGGAGGCGAAGGGATCGACGGCACCGGCGACGCCGTCCAGGGCGGCCACGTCCTCGACCAGGGCGCCGATCGCTGCCTCCTCCCGCTCGTCGAAGCCCGATCCGTCCGTCGAGGCGAACACCAGCTGGCCGGATCCACCGCCGACGTCCGGGAACCGGTCCTGGAGCTCCTCGGTCACCTGGGTGGTCGGGGTGTCGGCGATCTCGAAGGAGGAGACCAGCGGGCCGCTGAACGCGAGATAGGCGCCGACCGCGAGCACCAGGGCGACGACCCAGGCGGCGATGACGGCGCGCGCTCGGGTGGCGGCCCGCAGCCCGAGTCGGTACAGGAACGTTGCCATGCGAAGGACCTCGTGGGGGTAGGGGGTCTGGTCGGGTGGCGCAGCCCTCCGCCGCGCCACCCGCATCCCGAGTCTGTGCGGGCAGCCCCACCCACCGCGTCGTCCCCTGGCACGCACCGGCTACCGCAGGTGCAGTAGGCGTCAGGCCAGCCCGGCCCGGTGCGCGAGCACCACGACCTGCGCCCGGTCGCGCGCCCCGAGTTTGGTCATCGCGCGGTTCAGGTGCGTCTTGACCGTGAAGGGCGAGATCACCATGCGCGCGGCGATCTCCTTGTTGTCGGCGCCCCGGGCGGCGGCGGTCACCACATCGCGCTCCCGCGCGGTCAAGGACGCGATCCGGCGCGCGAGGTCCTCGTCCTGGGTCTCCCGTGCCTGCCGCCGGGAGACGTCCTCCACCACGACGCTCAGCGCGTGCGCCGACAACGCTGCGCGCCCCTGCGCCACGTCCAGCACCGCGGCGACCAGCTCCTCCGGTCCGGCGCCCTTGCCCAGGAAGCCCGAGGCGCCGGCCCGCAGCGCCGCCACCGTCTCGGTGTCGCCGTCGAAGGTGGTCAGCACCAGGACGCGGGTGTTCGTCAACCGGGGGTCGCCGCGCAGGCGACGGGTGGCCTCCACCCCGTGCATCCCGGGCATCCGCAGGTCCATCAGCACCACGTCCGGCACCAGGTCGACCGCTAGCCGCACCGCCTCGGCACCGTCGGTCGCCTCGCCCACCACCTCGATCCCGCCCGCGCCGTCCAGGATCGCGCGCAGACCGGTCCGCATCATCACCTGGTCGTCGACCAGCAGGACCCGGGTCATCGGGTCGTGTCCGTCGCGTCCGTCGCGTCCGTCGCGTCCGACCGTGCGGCCGGGTGCCGGGTCCGGGGCAGCCACGCGCGCAGGGTGAAGACGTCCGCCGCCGCGCCGACCTCCAGGCGGCCACCGGTCTGCTCCACCCGCTCGCGCATCCCCACCAGCCCGTAGCCGCCGACCGGCCGAGCAGCCCGCACCGCCACCAGGTTCACCACCACCAGCACGATCGCGTCACCCTCGTCGTGGATCGTCAGCGTCACGTCACCGTCGCCGTGCCGATGGGCGTTGGTCAGCGCCTCCTGCACCACCCGGTAGAGCGCGGCCCCGGTCGCGGGGTCCACACCGTCCAGCTCCAGATCGACGTCGGCGCGGACCACATCGCCCCGCGACCGCGCGTCGGCCAGCAGCGCCGGGATGCCGCTCGCCGATGCCCGGCCCGCCAGGTCGTCGTCCTCCGCGGGCTGGGTCGACCGGAGCACCGCCACGATGTCCCGCAGCTCCGACAGCACCGCCCGACTCGCCCCGCGCACCTGCCGCAACGATTCCTCGGCCCGCGCCGGGTCCTCGCGCAGGTGCCGTTCGGCAGCACCGGCCTGCATGTTGATCGCGGCGATGGAGTGCGCCACCGCGTCGTGCAGGTCGCGGGCGATCCGCAGGCGTTCATCGGTGATGTGCCGGGCGGTCTCGCTCGCCCGCGCCGCACGGATGGCGGCAGCCTCGTGTTCCAGGGCGAGCACGTAGTCACGGTTCGCCCACACCGCCGAGCCCAGACCGAGGGCGAGCGCCGTCCAGGTGCCCACCGTCAGGAGCGCCACCGGCAGCGGTTGCCCGTCACCCGCCCGGGTCATCGTGGGGGCCAGCACGACGAGCACACCCGCCGCCAGCACCAGCACCGAACGCCGGCGCGCGTACATCGCCGCGTTGAACAGCGCCGCGCAGGTGAGCACGGCGTACACCGTCGGGTCGGCGCCCACCGCGGCGGCGACCACCGTGAGGCCACCGACCACGGCGGTGGCCAGCTGCGGATGCCGATGGCGCAGCGCCAGCGTCACCGTGACCGCCGCCAGGACCACCAGCTCGGCCACCGCGCCGTCGCGGACCACCAACCAGCCGCGCACGACGATGGCGATCAGCAGCGCCAGATCCAGCAGGCCTTCCCACCAGTCGCCACCGGCACGGTGCCCTGGGATCCACCGGTACCAGGGGGCCGACCGCTGCCCACTCGGGGCGCTCGCATCGTCCAGGGGCTCGGCGGTCGCCATTTGCCCCCTGTCGTCGTGGTCGGACCGGCACCCGCGCGGCACTCGGCGTGGTCCAGCATCCACGTCCCGGCCCGGGACGTCACGCATCCGGCGCCCAGCGGCGCGGGAATCAGCTCAGCGGCGTAGGCGACTACTGCGGTCGCAGTAGCGCTGCCGCTCCGCCGCATGCGAGCCGATCGGCTACCGCCCCGATCGCCGCGCGTAGGCCCCGGCGTCGATCCCGCGCAGCTCGCAGAACTCCCGCACCGGTCCGGTGATCAGCAGATCGGTCCGCCGCAGCTCCGCGGGGGTCCGGGCACCGACCAGCGTCATGATGTCGCCGATCTGGTGCAGCCAGGTCTCGATCTTCGTGACCAGGGCGACCTCGCCGTCGGTGAGCAGGGTGCGCAGGAAGCCGCCCGCGACCCCGACCGCCAGGGCGCCGAGCGCCAGCGCCCGCACCACGTCCAGCGGGTGCCGCACACCACCGGAGGCGAGCAGGTCCACCCCGCAGTCGGCGGCGTCCAGCAGACCCTCCGGCGCCGACTGGCCCCAGTTCGCCAGGTAGCCCATCCCGCCGTCGGTGCGCCGGTCGGACTCGATGGCGGTGAAGTCGGTGCCGCCCCGGCCGGAGACGTCCACCGCCGCCACCCCGAGGTCACGCAGGGCGGTGACGGTGCCGCGGGACATCCCGGCGCCGACCTCCTTGGCGATCACCGGGACGCCGACCGCCTCGACGATGGCCGCGAGGTTGTCCGACCAGCGGGTGAAGTCGCGGTCGCCCTCCGGCATGACGATCTCCTGCGCCGGGTTCAGGTGCACCTGCAGCGCGTCGGCCTCCAGGATCTCCACCGAGCGGCGGGCCTGGGCGGGGGAGAGGTTCGGGTTGATGTTGGCCAGCACGAAGCCGTCCGGGTTTGCCTCGCGCAGCACCCGGAAGGAGGGGATCGCGGCCGGTTCGCGGTGCAGGATCCCGGTGGAGCCGCTGGCGATCGGCACGCCGGTCTCCCGGGCGGCGCGGGCCAGGGCTCGGTTGATGGTCCCGGTGTGCTGGGTGCCGCCGGTCATCGCGTTGATGTAGAGCGGCACGCCCCAGTGCAGGACGCGGCCGTGCACTGCGAGGTCGACCTCGGCCCGGTTCCCCGCGGCGAGCGCGTGGTTCATCGGCCGCACGAAGTCGAAGTCGTGGCCGCGCGGCTCGGCGTGCTGGGCGGAGGCCAGGCGGACGTGGTCGGCCTTGCGCACGGCATCGCGCTCGGCGGGTGTGTGGCCGGTGTTCGGTGCGGTGTCGCTCCCGCCCGAGGTGGTGGGGAAGTCGCCGGTCACGGGGTCGGCTCCGCCACGTGCAGGTCCAGGTGCCGCACCCCGGTGGACTCCCAGGCCCGGATCATCGGACCCAGGTCGCTGCCCCGGTCGACCAGCACGATCCCGCAGTCGCCACCACCGGCGCCGGAGGACTTCGCGGCGGCTCCGACGGTCTCGGCGCCCTCGCACAGCGCGCGCAGCGCGGGCGTCTCCACATCGACCCCGGCGGCGCCCGCCAGGGAGGTGAGCAGCCCGCGCGCCCGGCGCAGCTGGACCTTGGCGGCCGGTGCGTCGTCGTGGGCGATGGCGTCGGCGAGGGCGTCGACGCAGTCCCGGGACTCGGCCAGGAAGTCGGGGTAGTGCGACTCGGCGGCGCCCTTGCGGGACTGCATCGCCTCGACCAGGCGGGTGGTGGACGCGGGCTGCCCGGTCCAGCCGACCACCAGGTCCATCGTCCGCGGGGTGGGCAGTCGGCGCACCGACAGGCCGGGCCAGTCGGCGGCGAGCAGGTCGGTCAGCGGGGTGCCGGTCTCCAGGCGGAGCCGGACCCATTCCCGGTCCAGGGCGGCGTAGCGGATCCACCCGCCGTAGAGGCTGGCCGCGACGTCGCCGCCGGAGCCCATCGGGTTGACCCGCATGGTGGCCAGCAGCGCCAGCTTCAGCAGCGACGAGGTCGGCAGGTGCAGCTGGTAGAAGGTGTCCAGCGCACGCACGGTGGCGGCGGTGACGGCCGCCGAGGACCCGAGGCCGAACTTCCGCCCGGAGTCGTCGTCGAGCTGGCTGCTGATCTCGATGTCGTAGAAGGACAGGCTGCGACCCTGCTCGGTGGCGAATCGCTCCACCACGGCGATGGCCGCCAGCACGTAGTCGAAGGGCCGCGAGTCGTGGTCGAGCACCACCCGGTGGCCGTTGCGCCGCCAGACGATCGGCAACCGGCCGTACTGGTCGGAGGTGATCGACCCGGCGTCCTCGGCCGGGGCCAGCCGGACGGTGATGTCCCGGTCGACGCCGATCAGGATCGCCGGGTACCCGGCCTCCACCACCGCGTACTCCCCGGCGACGAACAGCTTGCCGTGCGCGTGGGTCTCGATCATGCGACCGCCCCCGCCACGCTCAGCGCCGGACCCGGCCGGGCGGTGATCACCAGGCGGTCCAGCTCACCGTCCGGGCCCTTGGACAGTGCGGCCGCCACCCGGTCCAGGTCGGCGGCGGCGCACAGCACCTTGACGTTCGGCCCGGCGTCCATCGTGGCCCAGCAGGGCAGACCGGCGGCGCGCAGGGCCGCCACCTCGTCCAGCACCGCGACCGTCTGGCCGGTCCAGTACCGCACCGGGGGCCGGGCGCCGAGCATCGTGGCGTGCATCCGCAGCGCGTTCGACTCGGCCAGCTCACCCAGCCCGGCCAGGTCACCGGCGGCGACCCGGTCCAGCATCAGCGTGACGTCCTGCTCGGTGGACTCGACCCACCCGGCGAAGAACGGCGAGGTCTGCACGGTCCGGCGCATCGCTTCCCGGCTGGACACCGACTTGATCCCGGGGTTCAGCACGACCACCGCCATCGCCGGGTCCAGGGCGCCGCCGGGCTCACCGCCGGGCACCGGCTCGGCATAGCTGCTGGCGTCGTCCTCGCCCGCGTGCCAGACCACCAGACCGCCGAACACCGAGCGGCAGGCCGAACCGGAGCCGCGCCGGGCCAGTCGGGACAGCCCCCGCGGGTCCAGGTCGAGGCCGTAGGCGCGGGCACCGGCACCGGCCAGCGCGGCGAAGCCGGAGGCGGAGGAGGCGAGACCGGCACCGATCGGCACGGTGGAGGTGGAGGTGACCCGGGCGAACCCGCCGCCGCCCGCCTGCTCGCGCACCAGGTCCAGGAAGCGACGCACCCGGTCCAGCGAGTTCCCGGTCATCGGCGCCCCGTCCAGGGTGGCGATGTCGGCCCCGGCGGCCTGCGCCTCCGGGTCGTCCGGCACCACGGTGGTGGTGCTGCGGAACGCGTCCAGGGTGAGGGACAGCGACGAGGTGGCCGGCAGGGCGAGCGTCTCGTCGCGCTTGCCCCAGTACTTGGCGAGCGCGATGTTGGCGTGCGCGACGGCGGTCGCGGGAGCAGTCATGCGAGGGGCACCTGGGTGGAGGAGGGCTGACGCGCGTCGATCCGGTGCAGCCGATGCAACCACGTGCGCGGTGCGCCCGAGCGGCGCAGGGCAGCGGCGATGCTACCAGCGGAGTCGGCGTCGGCGGCGAGGGCCAACAGGCATCCGCCCTGGCCACCACCGGTCAGCTTCGCGCCGAGCGCCCCGGCGTCCAGGGCCGTGCGCTGCAACCTGTCCAGCTCCGGCGAGGACACCCCCAGCTCGGCGAGCGCCTGGTGCGCGCGGGTCAGTCGTTCGCCGAGCAGCACCGGCCGGTCCAGGCGCAGGTCCTCCACGGTGGCCCGGGTGATCTGCCCGAGCTCGGTGATCAGCTGCGCGCCCCGGGCCGGGTGCCGCTCCCGGAACGACCGCACATCGGCGACCGCGACCCGGGTCCGGCCGTGCACCCCGGTGTCGGCGACCACCAGGTGCGCGTTCAGCTGCAGGTCCAGCGGCCGCATCGCCCCGCCCTGGAACCACACCGGCACCGTGGAGGCGGTGGTCCGGGCGTCCAACCCGGACGGGCTGCCGTGCGCCACCCGTTCCCCGACCTGCACCAGGTCGAAGTGCTCCTGCGCGGTCAGGGTGCGACCGGCCAGGTCGGCCAGCGCCAGGGCCAGGGCACCGGCGGTCGCCGCCGACGACCCCAGACCGCGGGCGGCCGGGATGCTGGACTCGGTGCTCAGGGTGAGGTCGCGGTGCGGCAGCCCGAGGTGGTCCAGGGTGGCCTCGATCGCGGCCCGGGGCGCGAACAGCTCCTCCGGGGCGTCGGCGAGCGGGCCGGAGTACAGCACCGACTCGATGGCCAGCGGACCGGGTTCGTGCCGGGCGGTGGCACGCATGGGCAGGCTGGCGAGGGGCAGCGCGATGGCCGGCTCGCCGTAGACCACGGCGTGCTCCCCGGTCAGGATCACCTTGGCGCGGGTGTGCCCCGTACCGGTGCGGTTCTCGATCATCGGCTCCTCACATCAGCTGGGTGATCAGCCACGGGCCGGCGTACAGCGACATGAACTGCACCCCGTAACTGACACCCATCCGGTTCAGGGTGCCGCAGGTCAGGCCGACCAGCAGCACGGCGAAGACATTGATCCACCCGGCGTCCAGGAACGCGAGCAGCAGCACGAACACCAGGAACAGCGCCAGCACGGCCTCGTGCGGGACCCGGCGGGTCACGATGGCGGTCAGCCGGAAGGAGTAGCGGACCGCCAGCACGTAGGACAGCACCAGGCTGATCACCCCACCGATCAGCACCGCGAGGACGAACTGCGGGGTGCTGAGGATGTGGTGCAGGTTGTGGTCGAGGGTGAAGACCGGCGGGGCGTTGAACAGCGCGTTCGCCGGTCCGATCGCCACCGGTGACAGCGGCAGGCCGATCGCCAGCAGCGGGATGATCAGCCCGGCCAGGTAGGTCGAGTGCGCGAGCGCGGCCATCGCGGTGATCGCCCGGCTCGACCGCTGGCTCTGCTGGTGGCGACCCTTGGCCGTGGACCCGGCCGCCTCGCCGAGCAGCAGGGTCAACGCCACCGGGCTGAGGAAGAACAGCGGGGTGGAGATCGCCGAGACCCCGGCGCTGGTGCCCAGCTCGGCCCGGGTCAGCAGCTTGCGCGGGCTGAGCGACTGGCCCTTCATCTCCTCCCGGGTGATCACGACCGGCGTGGGACCGGACCGGGGCATCGCCGCCCGCAGTGCGGGGTTCAGCACCTCGAACAACGACACCAGCAGCGGCCCCGCGGTGATCGACAGGAAGAAGGAGACGGTGATCGTCTGGTCCGGCTCGATGATCCCGATGCTCCGGTACAACGACTGCACGCCCTGGAACAGCAGGATCAGCGGCACGATCGACAGCAGCGACAGGAACCGGTTCTTGCCGATCAGGGCCAGGACCACGGCGCCGATCACGAACAGCAGCGACCCGTGCTGGCGCAGGCTGTCGGCGTAGGGCGCGATGGCACCGGCGATCAGCAGCGCCAGCGGGACGGACACCAGGGTGCCGATCACCGACCCGGCCGCCATCTTCCGGATCGTCTGCGCCGCCAGGCCCTCCCGTTTCAGGGTCAGGGCGTGGTCGATCATCGGCGCCGACAGCACACCGCCGGGCAGGCCGACCAGCGCGGTCGGGATCGAGTTGGTCAGGTTCAGCGTGATGACCGCGGCGATGAAGAATGCCAGCACCACCTGCGGCTCCACCCCGGCCAGCACCAGCGTCAGGGTGACCGGCAGCAGCACCGACGTCTCGTCGGTGCCCGGCACGAAGCCGATCAGGGTGTACAGCACGACGGCGCCCAGCGAGGCGAGCACCATCGGCAGCAGCAGGGTCAGTTCCACGCGGCTCTCTCGGGTTCAGGGGGCACCAGGAGTTCGGTGCCGTGACGGCGACGGATGGGTGGGGATCAGTCGGTGCCGGGATCGTCGACGATCCGCACGTCCCGCTTCGGGGTGATCACCAGGCAGGCGATGGCGAACCCGATGGCAGCACCGCCCAGCCCCCAGAACAACGACTCGCCGCCGACGACACCGCCGAGCAGCACCGCACCGATCGTGGGCACCGCCACGGCCACCAACCCGATCACCAGGTCGCGCAGGGAGACCCGGTCACCCCAGATCTCGACGTAGTCGCCGTCCGTGCCCATCTGTCCTCCACGAGGTCCGTCGCGGGCTCACAGGTCCCGCGCCGCGACAACCCTAGGCGGCGCATCGCGAGTGCGCCGTGGCACGAGTGTGTCTGGCCTGTGCAGACACCGGTGATTCGCGTCACCAGTGGCGGGACCCGCTCAGGTCCGGAGGATGGATGGGTATGAGCGACCAGACCACACCCCAGGACCCCCGCACCCAACATCCCACCCCGGAGCAGCCGGCCGAGACCATCGAGCACCCGGGTCTCACCGACGACATGCCGCAGCAGCCGGACCACGGCGAGCAGAGCTACGTCGGCTCCGGACGACTCGACGGCAAGCGTGCCCTGATCACCGGCGGTGACTCCGGCATCGGGCGGGCGGTGGCCATCGCCTTCGCCCGGGAAGGTGCCGACGTGGCGATCGCGTACCTCCCGGAGGAAGAGGAGGACGCCCAGGAGACCGCCCGGTGGGTGCGCGAGGCCGGCCGTCGCGCGCTGACCCTGCCCGGTGACATCCGCGACGAGTCGCACGCCCGTTGGCTGCCGGATGCCGTGGTCGCCGAGTTCGGCGGCCTGGACATCCTGGTGAACAACGCCGCGTTCCAGATGGCCCAGGACGGCGGCCTGATGGACATGACCACCGAGCAGATCGACCGCACCTTCCGCACGAACCTGTACGCGATGTTCTGGATCACCCAGGCCGCGGTGCCGCACCTGAACGAGGGCGCGAGCATCATCAACACCACCTCGGTGCAGGCATTCGAGCCGAGCCCGCAGCTGCTCGACTACGCGGTGACCAAGGCCGGGATCTGGAACTTCACCAAGGGACTGGCCCAGCAGCTCGCCGAGCAGGGCATCCGGGTCAACGCCGTCGCCCCGGGGCCGATCTGGACCCCGCTGATCCCGGCCACGATGCCGGAGGAGAAGGTCGAGAAGTTCGGCGCCGACACCCCGCTCGGCCGGGCCGGCCAGCCCGCGGAGCTCGCTCCGGCCTACGTGTTCTACGCCTCGCAGGAGTCGAGCTACATCACCGGCGACCGGATCGGCGTCACCGGCGGTCGTCCGCTGCCCTGATCCCGATCCCGCACGGAGTGCAGAAGGTCGCTCCTCTTGACTCCCGGACCCGGCGCGGCACCCGCTGCGCCGGGTCCGCCGCTGTCCGGGCGCTGTCCCTAGGCCGCGAGCTCCCGCGCCCGGGTGAGGACCTCGCCGATCATCGCCGGGGTGAGCCGCCCGGTGAAGGTGTTCTGCTGGCTGACGTGGAAGCAGCCCAGCAGGGTCAGGGACGCCTCGCCGCGCTGCAGGGTCACCTCGGCGCCGTGACCGAACCTCGGCCGTGGTCGAGGGACCGCCCAGCCCTGTTCCGCCAGGGTGCGCAGCAGCGCGTCCCAGCCGAAGCCGCCGAGCACCACCGCGACCCGGGGCCGGACCAGCTCCAGCTCCCGGGACAGCCACGGTCCGCACCGTCGACGTTCCTCCGGGGTCGGCTTGTTGTCCGGCGGTGCGCAGTGCACCGGCGCCGTGATCCGCACCCCGGTCAGCCGCAGCCCGTCGTCGATGTGCGTGCTCGTCGGCTGGTTGGCGAGCCCGGCGGCGTGCAGCGCAGCGAACAGGAAGTCACCCGAGCGGTCGCCGGTGAACATCCGGCCGGTGCGGTTCGCGCCGTGGGCAGCGGGTGCCAGGCCGACGATCATGATCCCGGCCGTCGGGTCACCGAAGCCGGGTGCCGGTCGACCCCAGTAGGTCTGGTCCCGGAACGCCGCCCGCTTCTCGGTGGCGACCTGCTCGCGCCAGGCGACGAGGCGGGGGCAGGCCCGGCACTCGGCGACCGCGCCGTCCAGCTCGATCAGGTCCAGGGCGACGGGTGCGACGTCGGCCGGGTAGTCGGCGTCGTCCGGTCGGGCGGTCATGAGGCGTTCATGGGGTCATCGGGCGGTCATCGGGCATAGTCGGTCGTCCGGTGCGGCGTGATCGGGCGGTCTCAGGCGAAGCGGTCCGGGTCCCCGGCGCCGACCCGCACCACCTCGGGGAAGCCGTCCGACCAGTCGACGACCGTGGTCGGTTCGGTGCCGCACTCGCCGGTGTCGACCACGATGTCCACCTGATGGTCCAGCTCCTCCTTGACCGTCCAGCCGTCGATCATCGGGGCGTCCTCGCCCGGCAGGATCAGGGTGCTGGACAGCAGCGGCTCGCCGAGTTCGCGCAGCAGCGCCTGCACCAGCCGGTTGTCCGGGATGCGCACGCCGACCGTCTTCTTCTTCGGGTGCGCCAGTCGCCGCGGCACCTCCTTGGTGGCGGGCAGGATGAAGGTGTACGGCCCCGGCGTCGCGGACTTGATCGCGCGGAACGGTCCGTTGTCCAGGTGCACCAGCTGCCCGAGCTGGGCGAAGTCGCTGCACAGCAGGGTGAAGTGGTGCTTGTCGTTCAGGTGCCGCAGCGACCTGATCCGGTCCGGTCCGGTGGGCGAGCCGATCCGGCAACCCAGCGCGTAGCCGGAGTCGGTGGGGTAGGCGATCAGCGCGTCGTCGTCGCGGAGCGCGGACACGATCTGCGCCAGGGCACGCGGCTGCGGGTCGTGCGGGTGGACGTCCAGGTAGCGAGCCATGCCTCCGAGGGTAGGCCCGCCCACGGACACCGGCTCGGGATCGCCGGGCGGTCCTGGCCTGCGCGACCACCCTCGGCCGGTCCGCGGATTTCACCCGCTAGGCGTCCTGATCTGCGTCATCACACCGGGCGGGTGACCGATGAGGGCCTCGACGCCTGCCCACGCCCTGGAGGACACGATGTCCGATGCACTGCCCCGTCACTGGTTCAACGATCGCAGTGTGCGCACGCGCATCCTCGCCATCGTGGCGGTGCTCCTGCTCGGGCTGGTGATCGTGGCCGCCACCGCGCTGAGCGGCGCCCGGAGCACGTCGCAGCTGCGCCACCGGGTCGACGACGCGGTGCAGGTGCAGGCGCAGGTGGAGAAGGGTCGCTACGGCATGCTCTGGGCCGCCGACTACCTGGCGATCATGGCCTGGTCCTCCCGGGTCGACGGTGGTGCTGTCGGCGCCGCCGAGGACGGGGACAACATGGCGGGCTACCAGGAGGGCATCACCGCCTTCTCCGACAATGTGCTGGACCTGGCCGCCGACGACCTCACCCCGGACGGGCAGGCGGCGCTCGCGGACATCACCGCGGCGTGGCAGACCTACGTGGACGCCGACCAGAAGGTCTTCGCCGCCTGGCGGGCCGGTGATCTGGACGCCGGGGACGCGATCTGGTCCGGCGAGCGCTGGGACGCGTACTTCGTGGTCTCCGGCGCGCTGGACGATCTGCGGGAGGCGGCCGGGACGGAGGTCGACAGCCTGCGCGATCAGGCGGCGGCCACCGATGCCCGCAACCGGACGATCACGCTCGCGGTGACCGGGCTGTCCATCCTGGCCGGTGCCGGTCTGGCCTGGCTGGTCGCGCAGGGCATCATCCGTCGCCTGCACGCGGTGGGCGGCGCGCTGCGCCGACTGGCCGACGGTGACCTGACGGTCCGGGTCGCGGTGGACTCCGCCGACGAGACCGGGCAGATGGGCACCGCGCTGAACGAGGCGGCCGGGAACGTGTCCACCCTGGTGCGGGAGATCGCGCACACCACCACCACGCTGGCCGGAGCCGCCACCGAGCTGGAGGCGGTCGCCGTCGCGGTGGCCGAGGCGTCCGACCGCGCCTCCGACCGGGCAGCCGAGGTCACTCACGCGGCGGCGGACGTGTCGTCGAACGTGTTCACCGTGGCCGCCGGCTCGCAGGAGATGGAGTCGGCGATCCGGGAGATCTCCCGCAACGCCGCCCTCGCCGCCCAGGTGGCGGAGACCGCGGTGCACACCGCCGACCGCACCGACGCCAGCGTGGTGAGCCTGGCCGAGTCCACCGACGAGATCGGCAACGTGGTCCGGCTGATCACCGCCATCGCGAACCAGACCAACCTGCTGGCCCTGAACGCCACCATCGAGGCGGCGCGTGCCGGTGAGGCGGGTCGCGGCTTCTCGGTCGTCGCCGGTGAGGTCAAGGAGCTGGCCCAGCAGACCGCCCAGGCCACCGACGAGATCGGCCGTCGCATCGAGGCCATCCAGGCCGATTCGCGGGGCGCCACGGACGCGATCAAGGAGATCGGGGAGATCGTCGCCTCGATCAACGACTACCAGACCACCATCGCCTCGGCCGTCGAGGAGCAGACCGCGACCACCAACGAATCCGGTCGCAGCATCACCGAGGCCGCCAACGGTTCGGAGCGGATCGCGGCGCACATCGCCGCCGTGGCCTCCTCCACCGACGAGGTCGCCTCCGGCATCAGCCAGGCGCGGGAGGGCATCCACGGTCTCGCGGCGCTGTCCCAGCAGCTCAGCGCCCAGGTGACCCGCTTCAGCTACTGACGCACGCAGGACACGGCCCGGTCACCGATCCCTCGGTGGCCGGGTCGCCTCACGTCTGGCGGGACAGGACGGCGACCAGGAAGTCCGATTCCGGTCCGAAGGGGCGCAGATCCCAGGTGGCGAACCGGCTGTCGATCCGCAGCCCGGCCGCCTGCGCGTCCTCGGTCAGCTGGTCGACGGCGTAGCCGCGTCCGGCGCCGAACCCGATCACCAGTCGGCCCTCCGGGGTCAGCACTGCACCGATCCGGCGCAGCACCTCGACCTCGGTGCCCTCGGCGACGAAGGTCAGCACGTTCCCGGCCATCACCGCGATGTCGAAGCGGTCGTCCAGCCGCAGTTCGGCCAGATCGCCGACCAGCCACTCGCCCTCCGGGTGGTCCGCCTGGGCCGCCTGGATCAGCATCGGGTCCACATCGACCCCGACCACCGTGTGCCCACGGCGCAGCAGTTCGCCGCCGACCCGGCCCGGCCCGCAACCGGCGTCCAGGATCCGCGACCCGCGGGGCACCATCGCGTCGATCAGCCGCGCCTCACCGGCCAGGTCGGCACCCTGCGCGGCCATCGACCGGAAGCGCTCGATGTACCAGGCCGAGCGGTCGGGGTTCGACTGGCCGATCTGCTCCCAGCGGGTGGGCTGGCGCATGGGTGGTCCTCCGTGGGTCTGGTCGGGCGGAGCGAGCGTATCCCCCGCCCGACCAGCGCACGTCAGCGGTGCAGGGCCTTCGACGCCTTCTTCGACGCCTTCTTGCCGGCCTTCTTGGCGTTCGACCCGAGGGCGTCCAGCAGGAAGCTCGCCGCGGCGCCCAGCATGATCACGTCCTTGGCGATGCCGATGCCGTCCGGGCTCGGTCGGTAGTCGCCGGGTCCGCGGTGCAGCGCCGGGGTGCGCAGGTACAGCCCGACCAGTGCGGCGGAGAACGCGGTGAACCCGGTGGCGACCACGGTCTTGGGCAGCACCGGCACCAGCAGCGAGGCACCGAGGGCGACCTCGGAACCGGCCAGCACGGTGGTGAAGGTCTTCGGGTCCACGTTCTTGAACACGGGGTAGGCGTTCGCGGCCATGCCGTGATAGCTCGCGGCGGCGTCGTCGTCCGCGGACAGCTTGTCCAGTCCGGAACTGAGGATGTACGCGCCTGCTCCCAGGCGGAGCGGCAGGTGGCGGAGCTTCACTCGATCTCCCTCGTCAGGGCCCCGGAGGGCGGGTGGACGGGGCTGTGCGCCCCGCCCACCCGACGCTACGGCGATCGGGTCCCGCCCGCAGCCGTTCAGCTCCCGGCGAGGATGTCCACCACGAAGATCAGCGTCGACCCGGCGGGGATCGAACCGTTGTCCTGGTCGCCGTAGCCCAGGTCCGGCGGCACGATCAGCAGCACCTGGCTGCCGACCGGCTGCCCCGCCAGTCCCTGGGTCCAGCCCGGGATCACCTGGTTCAGACCGAAGGAGCTCGGCGCCCCGCGCGACCAGGAGGAGTCGAAGGAGGTGCCGTCCCACAGCCAGCCGGAGTAGTTCGCGACCACGGTGCCGGTGGCGGTGACCTCGGGGCCGGTGCCGGTGATCAGCGGCTGCACGACCAGATCGGTCGGGGCGTCGCCACCGGTCGGGGTGATCGACGGTTCGCCGTCGTCGGCCAGCGTGACGGTGGGCAGTCCCTCGGCCGGAGCGACCGCCTCGCCGGAGGGAGCGTCGAGCACGTCCTGGGTCGCCATCACGTCCACCACCCAGATCAGCGAGCTGGCCTCGCCGGAGTCCAGCGTGCGCGGCCCGGCGTAGAGCACCCGCACGCCGACCTGCTGGCCGACCACCGCGTTCAGCAGCGCCTCGGGCAGCGTGCTGCTGGACTGGTCGCTCAGCCAGTAGCTCTGCGGGTCGCCGGAGTAGGTGCCGCCCTGATCCGCGCCGTCGGTGCCGCTGACTGCCCGCAGGTGCAGGCTGACCAGCTGACCGTCCGCGATCTCGGCGCCGTCGCCCGCGTCCAGCACCTTCGCCGCGTCGGCGCCGATCTCGAATGGCCAGTCGGCGGTGATCTCCGGCTCGGTGCCGGGGTCGCCGGTCACGGTGATCTCCTCCAGCGCCGCCTGCGCGTCGGCGGCGGAGGCCGTGGACGAGGCGCTGCTGCTGGGTGCGGGGTCGTCACCGCCGCCGGAGCAACCGGCGAGCAACAGGGTGGCGGCGATGATGGCGGCGGCCGTACGGCGCACGGTGGATCCTCACGTCGGGGGCGGGCCGTCGGCGGTCGTGCGCCGGGGCCGGGCGGGTCGATGGTAGACCGGCGGGCTGTGGCGGCTCCGGGTCGGGGCGCTCAGCTCAGGCGGGCCAGGCCGAGTGCCGCCAGCAGGTGCGTCAGGGCCTCGGACATCTCCCCGCCGCACGCGGCGATCGGCTCCACCATCATCAGCGCCGACTGGGTGTGGCACTCCCGTTCGATCGGCACCGGGGCACCGTCCCGCGCGCTGGCCCGCTGCCACTGGTCGAGCTGGCGCAGGCCGCGGTACAACGCGCCCGCCTGCTCCGCCGACACCGGGACCACGCCGCGATGGGCGGGTGGCAGCGTGACCCGGGTCGTCGCGCTCTGCCGTGTGTCCATCCGTCCGCCTCCGCACCGTGTGACACGGCGGGGGCGCCGAGTCCTCGGCCAGTGTTGGGACGCGCAGTCGGTCAGGTCGATGGTTCGAGCGGAAGTTGAGTGGTGCCACCGGTGCCATTGAGTGGTGACACCGGGGGACTGAGTGGCGTCACTCGGCCACGATGTGTCGAGCGTTGCGTGCCACCCAGCCGACCAGCGGCAGCAGCACGGTCGCCAGGTCCTCGCCGAGCGGGGTGAGCGAGTAGTCCACCCGGGGCGGGATGGTCGGCTGCGCCTCGCGGTGCACCAGCCCGTCCTGTTCCAGCGTGCGCAGGGTGGAGGCGAGCATCTTCTCGCTGATCCCCTCCACGGTGCGGCGCAGCTCGCCCCAGCGCTGACCGCGCTCGGCGAGGGCGACCAGGACCAGCACCCCCCACCGGCTGGAGATGTGGTCCAGCACGATCCGGCTCGGGCAGCTCGCGGGCAGCACGCCGTCCACCATCAGCTCGCCGAGCAGGGTTCCGCGGGTGTCGATGACCGTCATACCGACCAGGGTAGGCCGCTGTGACCTGGATACTTACCATCGGCCCAGTACCTGACCGGAAAGTGGGCACCCGCCGGACGGAAGGTTTCCGGGTGGGTGCCGCGTTGTCGCTGGTCGTCGGATCGTCCGGCACTGATCTGGAGGAAAGTCATGTCGATCGTCGTCACCGGAGCCACCGGCCAGCTCGGCCGCCTCATCGTCCAGCACCTGCTCGCCGACGGGGTGTCGGCAGCCGACATCGTCGCCACCGGTCGCCGGGTCGAGCGGCTCGCCGACCTGGCCGAGCAGGGTGTCCGGGTCGTCGAATCGGACTACACCCGGCCCGAGACGCTGGTCGAGGCCTTCACCGGCGCCGACACCCTGATGCTGGTCTCCGGCTCCGAGGTCGGGCAGCGCACCGCCCAGCACCGCAACGCCATCGAGGCGGCGCAGACCGCCGGTGTGCGCCGGATCGTCTACACCTCCGTGCTGCACGCCGACCGCAGTGCGCTGCCGGTCGCCCCGGAGCACGTCGAGACCGAGGCGCTGCTGCGCGAGTCCGGTCTGGTCGTCACCCTGCTGCGCAACGGCTGGTACACGGAGAACTACCTGGGCGATCTGGCGCAGGCAGCCGAGTCCGGGGTGATCGTCTCCGGCGTCGGTGACGGTCGGGTCGCCTCGGCCACCCGCGAGGACTACGCGGCCGCTGCCGCCGCCGTGCTGAGCTCCGAGGGTCACGACGGCAAGGTCTACGAGCTGACCGGTGACGTGGCCTGGGACTACGACGACCTGGCAGCCGCCGCCACCGAGGTGCTGGGCCGCCCGGTCAGCTACCAGCGGGTCACCGTCGACGAGCACCGTGCCGGGCTGGAGGCCGCCGGCCTGGACGCCGGGACGATCGGCTTCGTGATCGCCATGGACGAGAACACCGCGAACGGCGAGCTGGCGGACGTGACCGGCGACCTGCGCACCCTGATCGGTCGCCCGACCACCCCGCTGGTCGACGCGCTGCGCGCCGCCCAGGGCTGAACCCCGCGTGCGCACGCCCGAGCAGCAGCGACGGCGTGCGCACGGGGCGTTCCGGGCGCACCCTCGGAGCATGACGCGATTCGGCTACACCCTCATGACCGAGCAGTCCGGACCCAAGGAACTGGTCGGCTACGCAGCGCAGGCCGAGAAGGTCGGATTCGACTTCGAGGTCAGCTCCGACCACTACTTCCCCTGGATCGACGAGCAGGGACACGCGCCCTACGCCTGGTCGCTGCTCGGTGCGGTGAGCCAGGTGACCTCCCGGGTCGACCTGATGACCTACGTGACCTGCCCGACCCTGCGCTACCACCCGGCGGTCGTCGCACAGAAGGCGGCCACCCTCGGCGTGCTCTCCGACGGTCGGTTCACCCTGGGCCTCGGCGCCGGGGAGAACCTGAACGAGCACGTCGTCGGTGAGCGCTGGCCCGCGGTCGGCGAGCGGCACGACATGCTGGAGGAGGCCATCGAGATCATCCGCTCCCTGCTGGACGGCGAGCGCCTGACCTACGACGGCGTCCACTTCCGCACCGACTCGGCGAAGCTGTGGGACATCCCGGCCGGTGGTGTCGACCTGGCGGTGGCGGTGTCCGGCGCGCAGTCGATCTCCCGGTTCGCCCCGCTGGCCGACCACCTGGTGGCCACCGACCCGGAGGCGAGCATCATCCAGCAGTGGGACCAGGCGCACGAGGGGCCGTCGCGGAAGATCGGCCAGATCCCGATCTCCTGGGACCGGGACGTCGAGGTCGCCACCCAGCGTGCCCACGAGCAGTTCCGATGGTTCGCGGGCGGCTGGAAGGTGAACGCCGATCTGCCCACCACCGAGGCCTTCGACGGGGCGACCCAGTTCGTGCGGCCGGAGGACGTCGCGGAGACCATCCCCTGCGGCCCGGACCTGGACGCGATCGTCGAGGCCGTCTCCGCCTACTGGGAGGCAGGGTTCACCGACATCGCCCTGGTCCAGGTCGGGGACGCCGCCCAGCAGCAGTTCCTGGACGAGGCCGCCGGACCGCTGCTGGAGAAGCTGCGGGCAGCTGCGCCGACCGACTGATCCGTGCGTCACCCGCGCACCGGCCCGCAGCTGGAACAATCGCCGACATGACGCGAACCGCCGCCCCGACGTCCCGCCAGGTACGCCGGTGGCGGCGGTACCTCGCCGACGAGCGCGCCGAGGCGGCCGTCTACCGGGACCTCGCCTCCCGTCGGACCGGTGAGGAGCGGGACATCCTGCTCGCGCTGGCCGAGGCTGAGGGCCGGCACGAGCAGCACTGGCTGGACCTGCTCGGCGACCGGGCCGGACGACCGCTGGCCGGTGACATCCGGTCCCGGATGCTCGGCTGGCTGGCCCGGCGGTTCGGCGGGGTGTTCGTGCTCGCGCTCGCCCAGCGGGCCGAGGCCAGGTCCGACTACGAGAGCGACGCCGACGCCACCGCCTCGATGGCCGCCGACGAGCGGATCCACGGCGAGGTGGTCCGGGCGCTCGCGATCCGGGGGCGCAGCCGCATCTCCGGCACCTTCCGGGCGGCGGTGTTCGGCGCGAACGACGGCCTGGTGTCCAACCTCGCGCTGGTGCTCGGCATCGGAGCCTCCGGGGTCGGTGCCTCGACCGTCCTGTTCACCGGACTGGCCGGGCTGCTGGCCGGTGCGCTGTCGATGGGCGCCGGTGAGTACGTGTCGGTGCGCTCCCAGCGCGAGCTGTTGGACGCCGCCCGACCCAGCCCCGAGGCGCGGGCAGCGCTCGGCGCCCTGGACATCGACGCCAACGAACTCGCCCTGGTCTACCGCGCCCGCGGTCTGGACCCGGAGGCTGCCAGCGCCCGTGCCGCCGCCGTCCTGCACCGGATCGGCCAGGACCTGCCGGCCGAGCTCGCGCTGACCAACGGCGAGCCGCACGAGGTCGACCAGCACGAGACCGTCGGCAGCGCGATGGCGGCCGCGGTGTCGAGCTTCTGCTTCTTCGCCTCCGGCGCGCTGATCCCGGTCCTGCCCTACCTGTTCGGGCTCACCGGCTTGGTCGCGGTCGCGGTGGCCAGCGGTCTGGTCGGCATCGCCCTGCTCGGCACCGGTGCCACCGTCGGCGTGCTCTCCGGCGCGTCGCCGGGCAAGCGGGCGCTGCGGCAGCTCGCGATCGGCTTCGGCGCGGCCGCCGCGACCTACCTGCTCGGCCTCGCCTTCGGCACCTCGGTATCGTGATCTGAGTCACATCGCTTGCGGGATCAGGTGAGGCTTCCCTTACCGTGGTGCCATGACCGCCGTTGCCGCCGAGGTGGCCCAGCCGACCGTCCTTCCGTTCAGGACCTTCGACGTCCGGGTGTCCCGCATCCAGGACATGTGCCCGTCCTTCCGCCGGATCACCTTCTCCGGCGACGACCTGCACCTGTTCGCCGACAACGGCTTCGACCAGCGGATCAAGCTCTTCCTCCCGCTGCCCTGCGGCTACGACACCCTGCCCACCGGCCCGCAGTGGTACACCGAATGGCGCGACCTCCCCGAGGAGGTGCGGCACCCGATCCGCACCTACACCGTCCGGGCGGTCCGCCAGGAGCTCGGTGAGATCGACGTCGACCTGGTGCTGCACGGCTCCACCGGCCCCGCGTCCCGCTGGGCGACCGAAGCCCGCATCGGCGACCCGCTCGCCATCCTCGGCCCGAACGCCGAGCACGACGGCCACGCCGGCGGCATCGACTTCATCCCGCCCGCACACACCGACCGCCTGCTGCTCGCCGGCGACGAGACCGCCGTGCCCGCCATCGCCAGCATCCTGGAACGGCTGCCCGCCGACGCCCGCGGCGAGGTCGTCCTCGAGGTCCCGGTCTCCGGCGACTTCCTCGACCTGCGCGCCCCCGAGGGCATCGCCATCACCTGGCTGCCCCGCGACGGCGCCGCCCACGGCTCCCGCCTCGTCCCCGCCGTCCAGGCCGCCTGCGTGCGCCTGATGCCGCGGGAGGCCCCGCGCCCCGAGGGCATCGAGCTGGAGGACGTCGACATCGAGAACGGCCTGCTCTGGGAGCTGCCGGTCGACGCCGACGGCCAGCCGCTGCGCCAGAACGCGGCGCTGTACGCCTGGCTCGCCGGGGAGGCCGGAGCGATCAAGACGCTGCGGCGGCACCTGGTCGCCGAGTGCGGTGTGGACCGCAAGGCGGTGGCGTTCATGGGGTACTGGCGCGAGGGGCGCGCGGAGAACTGACGCCGGTCCGAGTGGCGCCTCGCGGGACCACTCAGGTCACGCAGAACTCGCGCCCGTCCGGGTCACGGAGCACCGTCCACTCCCCGTGGGAGTCCGCCCGTCGCTCCTCCAGCGTGCCGCCGTGCGCCAGGACGCGGGCCACGACCACGGCCGGATCGTCGGCGCGCAGATCCAGGTGCACGTCGGTGTCGACGCGTGCCGGGCGGGCGGGCGCGGGCTGCACGATGAGCAGTAGCGTCGAGCTGCGAACGTGGATGAAGCCGTTCCCCCCGTCCACTGCCTCGCCATCCAGCACCGCCGCCCAGAAGGCTGCCGTCCGCCCGGGGTCGGAGCTATTGAGTGTCACCGCTGAGACGCACACCGTCATGCCAAGAACCTAGGGGTGGCCGGTCGCGTCGCCAGGTGACCTTCGGTCCCGGCGCGGGACGGCATCGGCCGTCTCGTCAGCCCCGGTGCACGTCCGCCACGTGCAGATCCACCGTCACCCGCTCCGCCTCGAACTCGGTCCCCAGGCTCCGCCGCACCTCGGCCACCACGGCGGCGCGCGCTGCCTCGGCGTCGGCGGCGACCGAGCTGCCGTAGGCGACGCTGATCCGCAGGGCGATGCCGAGCAGCTCGCCGTCGACGTCCACCTCCGGGCGCAGGTCGAGCACCCGGGCCTCGGTGACGGCGTCGACCGCGCGCCGGATCCGGTCGGTGAGCACCGGGGTCGCGAGGGTGAACGTCCCGTCGGTGTGGCGTCCGGTGACCGCGACCGAGGGCCGGACGGCGCGCCGCACCCGGTCCAGCACGGAGTCGCGGGCGCGCACCCACCCGCTGTCGGTGAGTTCGCGCAGGGTCTCGGCGGCGCGGTCGAGGAGTGCGTCGTCCGGGTCGTCTACCGCCACGGCGCCAACCTCCTTCCCAGGGTGGTCCGGGCGCGGGCGATCGCGCCGCGCACGGCTCCGACGGTGGTCGCCTGCACGCGGGCGATGTCGGCGTAGGACATTCTCTCCACCTCCGCCAGGATCCAACAGGCGCGTTGCATCGGGGGCAGGGCCGCCAGGGCGATCTCCAGGGCCGCGCGCAGGTCCTGGGCCTCGGCGGCGGTGATCGGGTCGGCGCCGCCGGGCAGGTCGTAGTCGTCGGGCAGGGGTGCGGCGGGGTGGCGGGCCTCGGTGCGGACCCGGCGCCGGACGGTGTTGGTGAGGATGCCGAACAGCCAGGTGCGTACGGCGGCGTCGCCGCGGAAGCGTTCGATGGACAGCCAGGCGGCGACCAGGGCGTCCTGCACGCAGTCCTCGGCGGTGCCGTCGTCCCGGAGCATGCGCCGGGCGAACCGGTACATCGCGCTGCCGTGCTGTTCGACCAGGGCCGAGAAGGCGTCCTTGTCGCCGAGCCGTGCGCGTCGTACCAGCTCGGCGTCGTCCTCACCGGCGGTCACGGCGCCACGGTAGGACGTGATCTGGTTCACAGCGACTGGTGCGTGACGATTCGCCCGGCGCGGGCACTCACAGGTGTCAGCGAGGGTGGATCGGGACCTGACGGGCTCAGCAATCGGCGAGCCGACCGACCCCTCGCGCTCAGGAGGACGACATGGCTGGCACCACGCAGACCACGACCACCACCGGCAACGACGCCCGCGAGCTGACCACCAAGGACGGCGCCCGCACCTCGGCGCTCACCACCGAGCGCGGCTCGACCACCATCGCCGACGTCGTGGTGAGCAAGATCGCGGGCATCGCCGCCCGTGAGGTCACCGGCGTGCACGGACTCGGCGGCGGCGCCCAGCGCGCCTTCGGGGCGCTGCGGGAGCGGATCCCGGGCGGCTCGACCAACTACTCCCAGGGAGTCAGCGTCGAGGTCGGCACCGCCGAGGCGGCGGTGGACGTGGAGATCGTCGCCGAGTACGGGGTCGCGATCGCCGATGTCGCGGAGGCGGTGCGGCGTTCCATCGTCACCGGCATCGAGCGGATGACCGGTCTGCGGGTGATCGAGGTGAACGTCAACGTCAACGACGTGTGGCTGCCCCAGGACGACGAGCAGGACGACGAGGCCACCCCGTCGCGGGTGCAGTGACCGAGCAGGGGGCGCGGGCGCTCGCGGGGGACCGGCACGACCCGGATCCCGGTGAGCGGGCCCGCGCGATCCGGGACGCGGTGCTCGCCCTGCCGGAGGTCGCCCGACTCAGCGCGGGTGCCCTCGGTGAGGTGGCCACCTACCTGCCCGGCGACCGGGTGCCCGGCATCCGGTTCACGCCGGAGGGCACCCAGGTGCACGTGGTGCTGACCGCAGCGGGCGCCGAGGCGATCCCGGCAGCGGCCGGGACGATCGCTCGGGCCGCCGGGCCGGGGCCGGTGCATGTGCACATCGAGGACGTGGAGACGAGCAGGATCGGGAAGGACGCATGATGGGATCGATGACGACGACCGGACTGCTGGTCGGACTGCTGCTCACCCTGGCGATCACCACCGGGGGGTTGGTCGGGTTCCTGCTGGCACTGGTGCTGGGCGGGATCGGCGTGGCCGTGGGTGCGCACCTGGACGGGCGGATCGACCTGGGTGCCCTGCTCGGGGGTCGGCGCCGTGGCTGACTCGGCCGTCCTGGAACGTGTCGCCGGGCGGGTCACCATCGCGGACCGGGTGGTGGCCAGGATCGCCCGGCGCGCAGCCGAACACGCCTCCACCCGGGTGCACCGCAGTGTCGGCACCGACCTGCCACGGGTCGAGGTCGAGGTGGCGGGGCATCGGGTCCGGGTCGAGGCCCGGGTCGCCGCGTCCTGGCCGGAGCCCGCCGCAGCCGCCGCCTCCCGGGTCGCCGGTGCGATCCGCGAGGCGTTGGAAGGGCTGGTCGGCGTCCGGGTCGACGACGTGCTGGTCACGGTCGAGGCGGTGGTCGCCACCGCCGAGCCGCGCCGGAGGGTGTCATGACCCGGCGGGCGGCGGTGCCACGCACGGTCGCGGTGCTGGTCGCCGCGCTGCTGATCGCGGCCGGGGTGATCGCTGGACGCGAGGCGCTGGCCGCCGGGTCCCTGCTCGGTCTGCGACCGGCGGATGCCTGGCTGCCCGGCCTGCTCGACGCGGTGGACGGCCGGGCCGTCGACCGTGGTGCGGCCGGGATCGGCGCGGGTCTGGTCGTGCTCGGGCTGCTCCTGCTGTGGGCCGCCTGGCACCGCGGCGCCGCCGATGTCGTGCTCGGGGACACCGCGACGGTGCGGCTGCGGCCGCAGGACGTGGCACGACTGGCCTCCGCCACCGCGGCCGACGTGGACGGGGTGCTGGCAGTGACCAGCACCGCCTCCCGGCGCAGCGTGCTGGTCCGGGTGTCCGGCACCGGTACGCCCGAACTGGCCACCGAGGTGCGGAACACCGTGGGTGACCGACTGTCCGAGCTGCGACCGCAGCCCCGCCTGCGGGTACAGGTCGCCACCAGGGAAGGAGACGCAGGATGAAGGCGCGACGGGTGACCGCTGTCGACCGGGTGCTGCTGACGGTGCTCGCCCTGCTGGTGCTGCTGCCCGGCGCCTGGGCCGTGAGCGAGGGCGTGGGCTGGACCTCCTGGGGCCCGGACACCCTGCGGCTGTCTAGCGCGTCCACCACGCGGAGCTGGTGGCCGGGTGCCTGCGCCGGTGCCGCCCTAGTGCTGATCCTGCTCGGACTGTGGTGGCTGCTCGCCCACCTGCCCACCCGGGGACCGGCGGCGCTGCCGCTGCCCGGTTCGCGGACCGGTGACCGGCTGCGCGTGGTGCCGGAGGGTGTGGCCCGCGCCGCCGAGGACCGGCTGACCGCCGATCCGATGATCCACGGCGCGCGGCTCGCCATCCGCCGCGACCGGGAGGGCCTGGTGCTCGCCGGGTCGGTCCGGGTGGACGCCCGGGTCGATCTGCCCGAGGTCACCGCACTGCTCGATCAGGTGGTGCGGGAGGCCGGAACGGTGCTCGGTGCCGACCTCACCGGCCGGATCGGCCTCCAGGTGGCCCGCCGCCGCAGCACCACCCGGGTCACCGGGTGACCCCACGAACGCCCGGTCACGCTGGCCCCCCTCCGGCGTGGCCGGGCCCGGCCGCCCGTGCGGCGTCGGTCGGTACAGCTCGCGCCCCGACCAGGACGGCGACCGCCGCGACCGCCGCCGCGAGGCCGAAGGTCGCCGGGTGTCCGACCGGGCCGGTCAGCGCGCCCCACCCGGCGGCGCCGATGGCCTGACCCAGCACCAGTGTGACGAACAACGCGGCCGTCCCACTGCCCGACCGCTCCGGGTCGATCCGCCCGGTCCAGGTGATCAGGACCCCCGACGCGGCGGTGTAGCCCCAGCCGAACATCGCGCACACCGCACCGGTCGTCGTCGGATGGGTCCCCACACTCGGCAGTGCGATCGTCGCCACGGCGACCGCGCCCCCGGTCACCGCCCAGGCCGCCCCGATCCGCCGCGCGACCAGCCATCGGCTGGTGGCCAGCACCGCTGCCCCGCCGACGCCGAGGGCGATCCAGGCCACCGTCGACGCCCGGTCGTCGGCCCCGAGCTCGACCAGCAGACTCCGGCCGTAGGACCAGACGGCCGCCGACCCGATCCCGAGCAGCAGCGCCACGGCGAACGGCCGACGGTGCGCGGCGCGCCACTGCCGCGGTGGGACACCGGGGACACGCCGGGCAGCGCTGCCTGCGGTGGGACCGGTGCGCCCGCGGACGGTCGTGCGCGCACCGCTCGACCACGAGTCGGCCGCCAGCACCAGCGTCGTCGCCAGCACGGCGAGCCCCGCCGCGATCCACCAACCGGCGCGCCACAGCGGCAGCAGCAGCAACGCCAGCGACCCCGCGACGATCAGCCCGGGACCGGTTCCGGCGTTCGCCACCGACTGCGACCGGTCGAGCAGGTCGCCGGGTGCGTGACGGCGGATCAGTTCGACCACCGCCGGTGATGCCAGGCCCGCGCCCGCCGAGCTGAGCACCGCCCCGAACCCGAAGGCCCCGGCATCGCCGCCGACCGCCATGCCGACGCAGCCCAGCGCCGCGGTGGCCCCGGCCAGCAGGACCAGCGTGCGGGGGTGGCGGTCGGACAGCAGGAACCCGCAGGCGGCGCCCAAGCAGTAGACCACCGACGCCAGGGCCGCGATCAGACCGGCCGCTCCGGTGCTCAGGCCGAGGTCCTCCTGGACGTTCGGCAGGTACAGCCCGTAGGCGAGCCGGACCAGGCCGTAGGTCGTCGCGATGAGCCCGGTGGCTGCCGCGACCAAGAACAAAAACGAGCGTTTCACTTTGCCAGCCTAGGATGACCCCATGCCGATCCGCACCAGCACCGAGGCGAAGCTGCTCGACGCCGCCGAGGAGTTGTTCTTCACCCGGGGCATCGCAGCGACCCCGGTCGATGCCGTGCTGGCCCGCGCCGGGGTGTCGGCGGCCACCCTCTACCGCGGCTACCCCAGCAAGGAGGCGCTGGTCGCCGCGGCGCTGGACCGACGCCACCGCGCGTGGGTCGACTGCTGGGAACGCGCTATCGCCGGGCAGGAGGCGCCCGAGCGCCGACTGCTGGCCGTGTTCGACGCGCTCGACGCGTTCCGCTCCCGTCCCGACGGTGCCCGGTGGTGCGCCTTCCTCGCCTCGGCGGCCGAATACGCCAGCGCGCCGCCAGAGGTCGCCGCCGCCGTCGAACGGGACACCAGCACCCTGCGCGACCGGCTCACTCAGCTGGCCGAGCCGGTGGTGGGCGCGGATGCCGCCGAGCTGGCCGAACAGCTGCTGCTTGTCGTCACGGGGTCGCTCGCGATGCGCCTGCGGGCACCGGGAACCGACACCCAGCGTGCCCGTCGGGTCGCTGCCCGTCTGCTGCCGGCCACCTGAACGCCTCGGGCCGGCCCCGCTCGTTCATGGCCGGGGCGGGCCGGGAGGTGGCGGCGGCCTAGGCTCTCCGGGTGCCGCCCCGCTCCCCGCTCCCGCCCCGTCACGGCCTGAGCGCCGCCTGGCTGCGCACCCCCGACCACGACCGCGCCGACCCGCACGCCACCGCCTGGCCGACCATGGCCGACTGGCTGCACCACCGCCTGCCGGAGCACGTCGACGTGGACGCCATGCTGGCGGACGGCCGGTTCGTCGCCGAGGACGGCACCCCGGTCCGGGCCACCGATCCGTTCCGCCCGCACCTGTTCGTGTTCTTCCACCGGGACCTGCGCGAGGAGCCCCCCGTGCCCGGGACGATCCACGTGGTGCACCGGGACGAGCGTCTGGTGGTGATCGACAAGCCGCCGTTCCTGTCATCGATCCCGCGCGGGCGGCACGTGATGCAGAGCGTCGTGGTCAAGCTTCGGGCCGAGCTGGGGTTGCCGGAGCTGTCACCGCTGCACCGGCTGGACCGGGTCACCTCGGGGCTGTTGCTGCTGGCCACCGAGCGGCGCTGGCGGGGCGCCTACCAGTCGGCCTTCGAACGTCGCGCGATGGCCAAGACCTACTGGGCGCTCGCCCCGATCCGGCCGGAGCTGGAGTTCCCGCTCACCGTGCGCAACCACCTGCACAAGGAGCGCGGCGAGCTCCAGGCCCGGGTGGTGCCGGACGCCCCGGTGAACGCCGAGACCTTGATCGAGCTGGAGTCCGAGGTCGACGGCCTCGGGGTGTACCGGCTGACGCCGCGCACCGGGCGGACCCACCAGCTGCGGGTGCACCTGCACCAGCTGGGCATCCCGATCGTGGGCGACCCGCTGTACCCGGAGGTGCTGGACGTGCCGGTGGACGACTTCAGCACACCGTTGCAGCTGCTGGCGGGCGAACTGGCCTTCACCGACCCGGTGGACGGCTCCGCCCGACGGTTCCGCGGCGTGCGCCGACTGCCGATCGGTGTCCACCCCACGGCGTAGCTCCAGATACGTCTCGCGGCCGATGTGTCGCCGCGGGTCGGCCGGGCACGATGGAGTCTCAGTCGTTCCCCACCCGGAGGTCATCGTGTCCTGGCAGGTCCTGATCGTGCTGGCGGAGTTCGCCGTGGTGTGCGCGGTGATCGGCGCGGGCACCCTGGTCCAGCGGGTGCGGCAGCGGGTCAAGGTCCGCCGCTAGTCGTCGGCGCTCAGCGGCCCTCGGCGGTCTCCCGCCGCTTCTGTTGCACCGGTCGGGCGGGCAGGTTCGGTCCGTTCCACACCTGCACCGCGCCCCAGACCGAGGCGGCGACCGGCACCGAGAGCACGGCACCGGTGATCCCGGCGAGCACGGTGCCGACGGTGACCGCGACCAGGATCACCAACGGGTGCAGCGCCAGCGACCGGGCCATCACCACCGGCTGGAGCAGGTTGCCCTCCAACTGGTTCACGGCGATCACGATGGCGACCACGATCAGGGCGTCCACCCAGCCGTTGGCGACCAGGGTGACCAGGGCGGCGAGCACCCCGGCGAGCGTGGCGCCGACCAGCGGGATGAACGCGAGCAGGAAGACCAGCACCGCCAGCGGGATCGCGAGCGGCACGCCCATCACGACCAGCCCGACCCCGATGCCGACCGCGTCCACCGCGGCGACGATGGCGGTGCCCCGCACGTAGCCGCCCATCGTGTTGACGGTCCGGCCTCCGACCCGCTTGCCGCGTGCGTAGGCGTCGCCCTCGAACGGGCGGAGCAGGAACTCCCAGATCCGCGGACCGTCCTTGAGGAAGAAGAACAGCACCACCAGGGTGAGGACACCGCCGGTGACGAAGTTCGCGCCCTTGGAGAACCCGGCGATCGCCCCGCTGCCGAAGCTGCTGGAGGTCAGGAAGGACGTCACCGCGTCCTTGGCGTCCTCGATCTGCTGGTCGGAGATCTGGATCGGCAGGTGGCTGATCGACTCCTGCAGCTCACCGAGCCCGGCCACGGCCTGATCGGCGAGGTCCTGCCACTGGTTCGCCACCGCGTAGACCACGGCGGTGATCACCGCGCCGAACACCGCCAGGATCGCGAGCAGGGCGGTCCAGGTCGCCGCCAGCGACGGGAACCCGTGCCGCCGCAGCCAGGACACCAGCGGATGGATCGCGCTGGCCAGCACCAGGGCGATCAGCACCGGGATCACCACCAGGGTGAGCTTGGTCAGGGCGAAGACCGCCACCGACACCAGGGCGAGCAGCGCCAGCGCCTGGACGGCGCGGGTCCCGGCCCGGCCGAAGCCGTCCGACCACAGGCCGGCGGCGCGGGGCTCGTGCGGTTCGGGTGCGGGGGACTGCTGCTCTCGCCTCGACCACCACATGTGCGCCTTCGACCTCCTGGATACCGGCTGTGAGCAGCGAGGCTACGGGGCGATCGGGGTCGGTGCGCGACGAGTGTCGACCGGGTGGGGGGTGAGTAGGCGTGAGCCCCGTCGTCCCCCGGCACCACCCGGTGGCTCGGCGCGTCCTACTCAATGCCATCGCGCGCGCCTCTGGGTGGCACCGGTCGAACCCGATACTCGGCCGGTCGGGAGTCGCTGAGGGGGTCGTCATGGTCGGCATGGACGAGCGCATCGCCGCACGGTTCGGGTTGCTCCCGCGCGGGCGGACGGTGCTCGACGCGGCCCGTGACCGGATCGCGCAGGTGTTCGACGTCTTCGACAACGTGGTGGTGGCGTTCTCGGGCGGCAAGGACTCCGGGGCGATGCTGCACCTGGTGCTCGACCACATGCGGACGCACCGGATCACCCGCCCGATCCACCTGTTCCATCTGGACTACGAGGGCCAGTACTCGGCCACCACGGAGTACGTCGACTCGGTGATGGCCACCCCCTCGGAGCTGGTCGTGCCCTGGCGGGTGTGCCTGCCGGTCGCCGCCGGGTGTGCGGCCACGATGTTCGCCGACCACTGGCAGCCCTGGCACCCGGCGCAGCGCGACCTGTGGGTCCGTCCGCTGCCCGATCATCCGGGCGTGGTGCACGCCGACAACGTGCCGCCGGGCTTCCCCGACTTCGACGGGGTCTGGGACTACGAGTTCCAGGAGACGTTCGAGACCTGGTTGCACCAGACCACCGGCGCCAGGCGGACCGCGGTGCTGATCGGCATCCGTGCCGAGGAGTCGCTGCACCGCTACGCGACCCTGCATGCCGAGAACCGCCGCTCGACGTTCCAGGGGGTGCGCTGGACCTCGGTGCTCGGCCCCGGGCTGGTGAAGGCGTACCCGATCCACGACTGGCGGCTCTCCGACGTCTGGCACGCGCACGCTCGGTTCGGGTGGGCGTACAACCGGCTCTACGACCTGCTGTACCAGGCGGGCGTCCCGGCGCACCAGATGCGGGTCTCCTCGCCGTTCATCGGTCAGGCGATCCGCCAGCTCCAGCTGTACCGGGTGATCGAGCCGGAGCTGTGGTCCACGCTGGTCGGTCGGGTGAACGGCGTGAACTTCTCGGCCCGGTACGGGGCGACCGCCGCCATGGGGGCCCGCGCGACGGAGCTGCCACCGGGCCACACCTGGGCCAGCTACCTCCGGCTGCTGTTGCGGACGCTGCCCCGCGACACCCGGGAGCGCTACCTGGCGAAGTTCGCCACCTCGGTGCGCTACTGGACCGGGAAGGGAGGTGCCGTCCCCACCCGGACGGTGGACGAGCTGCGGGCCCTGGGCGTCCCGGCGGACTACCTCGGGAAGCCGCCGGGCCGACGCACCTACACCCGCCCGCACGAGGTGGTCCGCTTCCACACCTACCCGGACGCACCGCCACCGGTGGTCGGGGCGTCGGCCCTGCCGTCCTACAAACGGATGTGCATCACGGTGCTGCGCAACGACCACACCTGCCGCTACATGGGGTTCAGCCCGACCAAACGCGACCGCGACCGGCAACGGGCGATCATCGAGCAGTACCAGGAGGTCGGATGACATTCACGTCCCCGGTGTACGGCGTGCGGGCGGTTCCGATCGAGCGCGTGCACGCCAATGCCTACAACCCGAACGTGGTCGCGCCCCCGGAGATGGCGCTGCTGGAGCGGAGCATCTGGGAGGACGGCTACACCCAGCCGGTGGTGTGCTGCCAGGACGAGGCCACCGGCGACTACGAGATCGTCGACGGGTACCACCGGTACCGGGTGATGGTCACCTCCGAGCGGATCCGGGCGCGCGAGCGGGGGCTGCTCCCGGTGGTGGTGCTGGACAAGCCGCGGTCGGACCGGATCGCCTCCACGGTGCGGCATAACCGGGCGCGCGGGACCCACGCGGTGGAGCTGATGACCCAGATCGTCGCCGAGCTGGTCGACGCGGGCATGGATGACGACTGGATCATGCGGCACATCGGGATGGACCGCGACGAGCTCCTGCGTCTGAAGCAGATCTCCGGCATCGCCGCGGTGTTCGCCGACTGCGGCTTCACCGGTGCGGCCGACGACGACGATCCGCTCGGGGCGTTCTGACGTCCGAGTTCGGAGCACCGATCTTCTTCATAGGGGCATCGCCTTTCTGAAATAGGGAAATCACGATATTTGCGCAATTCGGAGAATGGTCCGTAATGTGCCGCCGTCGTTGTTCCGTTCGAGAGGCACCGCCCCCATGCGTGAGACCACCCCGCCGCTGCGGGTGCTGATCCGCTCCCTGCTGATCGCCGTCCTGATCGCCGCCCCGGCGGTCGTGCTGCGCCTGTCGGGGAGCCACCCGGACCCGCTGATCCAGCTCGCGCTCTACGGCGCGGCGGTGGTGGCGGCCTCGTTCGTCCTGGCCTGGGCGGCCGAGGCGGCGCAGGTGGACGTCTCGGGCGGCTTCGCCATCGCGGTGCTGGCGCTGATCGCCGTGCTGCCGGAGTACGCGGTCGACCTGTTCTACGCCTACACCGCGGGCTCCGACCCCGCCTACGTGCAGTACGCCGCGGCGAACATGACCGGGTCGAACCGGCTGCTGCTCGGCCTGGGCTGGCCGTTGGTGGTGCTGGTGTCGATCTACGTCGCCAACCGGGTCGGCAACCGCCCGGCCACCACATCCCTCGCCCTCGAACCGGGCAACCGGATGGAACTGGGCTTCCTGCTGGTCGCCGGTGTGGCGGCGTTCGTCATCCCGGCGACCGGGCAGATCCACCTGGTGTTCGGCCTGGCGATGATCGCGTGGTTCGGCTTCTACCTCTACCGGCTCACCCGGGGCGAGGCCGAGGAACCGGACCTGATCGGCACCGCCGCCGTGATCGGCCACCTGCCGCGCGCCCGCCGTCGCCCGCTGGTGATCGCGCTGTTCGTCCTGGCGGCGGCGGTCATCCTGGTCAGCGCCGAGCCCTTCGCCGAGTCGCTGGTCGCCTCCGGCACCCGGCTCGGTGTGGACGAGTTTCTGTTGGTGCAATGGCTGGCCCCGCTCGCCTCGGAGGCGCCCGAGTTCATCGTGGCGATCCTGTTCGCCTGGCGCGGCAAGGGCACCGCCGCGATCGCCACCCTGATCAGCTCCAAGATCAACCAGTGGACGCTGCTGATCGGCTCGCTGCCGATCGCCTACCTGTTCGGCGGCGGCTCGACGGCACTGGTGCTGGACACCCGGCAGGTCGAGGAGATGCTCCTGACCGCCACCCAGACCCTGATGGGTGTGGCCATCCTGATCTCGTTGCGGTTCCGGCGTTGGTCGGCCTGGACGCTGCTCGGCCTGTTCGCCGTGCAATTCGTCGTCACCGGCACCACCGCGCGGTTCGCGCTCTCCGCCGTCTATCTGGTGATCGCCGCCGTGGTCCTGGCCAGGCACTGGCGCCAGCTGGTGCCGACCCTCACCGCACCGTTCCGGCGCCCCGACCCCGGCGCTCAGCAGCCCGAGCGGCCGGAGCCGCGGCATGCTCTGATGGGCGGATGACAACAGGACGTGGACGCACCCTCGCGCGGGTGCTGCTCGGCGGGTTCCTGGTCTTCGCCGGGACCAGCCACCTGACCTTCGCCCGGCAGGAGTTCCAGGCCCAGGTGCCGGAGTGGTTCCCGGTGAACGAGGACGCCACCGTGCTCGGCTCCGGCGTGGCCGAGATCGCGCTCGGCAGCGCGCTGATCGCCGCCCGCAAGAAGCACCGCGGTCTGGTCGGCTGGGTGGCTGCGGCGTTCTTCGTCGCGATCTTCCCCGGCAACATCTCGCAGTATCTGACGCACACCGACGGCTTCGGTCTGGACACCGACACCAAGCGCGGCGTGCGGCTGCTGTTCCAGCCGGTGCTGGTGCTGTGGGCGCTGTGGTCCACCGGCGCCTGGGTCGACCACCGCCGGAAGCGCGACCAGTGACCGTCCGTGGGGCCGCCGACCGGGCCGGTGACCACCCGGTGATCGAGAAGGGCGCCCGGCTCGGGTACGCGGCCAGCGGTGTCCTGCACCTGCTGCTCGCCTGGGTGACGGTGCGGCTGGCCTTCGGCTCCGGCGGCGAGGAGGCGGATCAGCAGGGGGCGCTGTCCCAGCTCGGCTCCGAGGGCGCGGGCCGGGTGCTGCTGGTCGTGCTGCTGATCGGCTTCGTGCTGCTCGCGCTGTGGCAGGCGGTCGATGCGATCGCCCACGGCTCGGCCGGTGAGCGGGTCAAGGCAGCGGCGAAGGCGGTGGTGTACGCGGTGCTGGCGGTGACCACGATCCAGGTGCTCTCCGGCTCGGGATCCAGCGGTGGCAGCCAGCCGACGGCCGGGCTGCTCGGCTCGGGGATCGGGCGGGTGCTGGTCGGTCTGGTCGGCCTCGGGATCGTCGCCGTCGGCGGGTACCACGTGGTGAAGGGGTGGAAGCGCAAGTTCCTCGCGGACCTGCGCCAGCATCCGGGCCGCGCGGTCGAACGTGCCGGTCAGGTCGGGTACATCGGCAAGGGCATCGCGCTCGCGGTGCTGGGTGTCCTGGTGGTCACCGCCGCCATCACCGCCGACCCGGAGCGGGCCGAGGGGATGGACGTAGCGCTGCGCACCCTCGCCGAGCTGCCGTTCGGCGCCGTTCTGCTGTGCCTGATCGCGCTCGGCTTCGCCGCCTACGGGGTCTACGCCTTCGGCCGGGCGCGGTACGCCAAGGTCTGAGACGGCCGCCGCTCAGTCGTCCAGGTCGATGTCCCGCACCGCGCCGGTGTTCGCGTCGATCTCCACGTCGTCGCCGTTGCTGAACTCGATCTCCCAGGTCAGCGCGGTGTCGTCATTGCTCAGCTCGACACTGGTGGCCGTCGCGTTCGGCCGGACGGCGCCCTGGCCGATGGTGACGGCCTCGCCGGCCGAGATCGCCAACCCGCTGGCTGTGACGGCGCTGTTCTCCCCGAGCCACAGGTCGGTGCGGTCGATGGATCGCTTGGCCTGGACGAAGGTGCTCAGCAGCGTGCGGAACTGCTGGTCGTCGCGCAGGTTGCCGGGATGGGCCTGGGCGTAGGCCACCAGCGCGTCCAGCGCGTTCACGAAGGTCTGCACCTGCGGGTCGGTGCTGATGTTGCTCGGGGCGGGGGAGGTGGCCGGTGCCGACCCGGTCGCACCATGCGTCGGGTCGACTGTCACCGTCACCGTCGGCACCGGGGTGCCGACCACCACCGGGTCGCCGCCGCACGCGGTCAGCAATCCGACTGCGACCAGGGCGACGGTCGGGGCGACCAGGTGGCGACGACGGATCATGGCGGGGGACTCCTCAGACATGGCGGCTGGTGGGCGCAGCGAGACTAGGCAGCCCCGCAGGGCACTCACCGCCATCCGGTCGTCAGTGAGTGGTGTGGCGTCCGCGACTGAGTAGTGCGGCGTGGTCCGGCACGGTGGTGAACTCCTCGCGCGGGGGCCGTCGGTAGTCGCCCGACCCGGCTGGTCGCTCCGGCAGCTCGACCGGATCGTGCGGCACGTCCACGTACGGGATGGTGGACAGCAGGTGGTGGATCATGTTCAGCCGGGCCGCCTTCTTGGAGTCCGACTCGACCACGAACCACGGGCTGTCGGCCGTGTCCGTGTGCGCGAACATCTCGTCCTTCGCCCGGGAGTAGTCCTCCCACCGTCGGATCGACTCCAGGTCCATCGGACTGAGCTTCCACTGCCGCAGCGGGTCGTCCAGCCGGGACCGGAACCGCTTGAGCTGCACCGTGTCCGACACCGAGAACCAGTACTTGCGCAGCAGGATGCCGTCCTCGATCAGCATCTGCTCGAAGGTCGGCGCCTGGCGCAGGAACCGGGCGTGCTCCTCCGGGGTGCAGAAACCCATCACCTTCTCCACCCCGGCGCGGTTGTACCAGGACCGGTCGAAGAGCACGACCTCCCCGGCGGCCGGCAGATGCTGCACGTAGCGCTGGAAGTACCACTGCCCGCGCTCCCGATCGGTCGGCGCCGGGAGGGCCGCGATCCGCACCACCCGGGGGCTGAGGTACTCGGTGATCCGCTTGATCGTGCCGCCCTTGCCCGCCGCGTCGCGCCCCTCGAAGATCACCGCGACCCGCGCCCCGGTCGCCTGCACCCAGCGTTGCAGGACGACCAGCTCCGCCTGCAACCGGTACAGCTCGGCCTCGTACACCTCGGTCGACAGCTTCGTCATAGCGGGACGGTAGCCGTGCGCGGGGCCCGGTCACCTGCTGGACGCGCGGCCACGGCACACCTCGCCTAGCGTGGAAGCTCGACGATCAGGGAGGTCACCCGATGAAGGCCAAGAGCGCGTTCGTGGTCGGTGCGACGCTGGGCTACGTGTTCGGCACCCGCGCCGGTCGCGCCCGGTACGAGCAGATCAAGGGCTGGGCATCCAGCCTGTGGCACGACCCGCGCGTGCAGTCCCGGGTCGACGACCTGGAGGCCGGTGCTGCCCAGTTCGCCAAGGACCAGGCCGGTGCCCTCAAGGACAAGGCCGTCGACGCGGTGAAGAGCACCGTCTCGCGCAGCTCCGACCCGGACCCCCGCACCAACCCCGGCGCCGGCATCTAGCGCCCCCGGCCCCGCCGCCCGGCCGCCCGGGATGCTGGGCCGCCCGGGACGCTGGGCGGCTGAGCCGTCCGTCCGTCCGCCCGCTGGGCCCGCCCGCCCAGCCGCCGAAGTCGGCACTATGCGCCCGAGGTCGTCACTACCGGCCTGAGGTCGGCACTACGCGCCCGAGGTCGGCACTTCGCCACACAGCATCTGGCCCGAAGTGCCGACCTCGGCGCGTGGGGAGTACCGGGAGCCGCGTCGGGACGCGCGTGTGGGAGCGGCGGGTGGGGTGAGGGGGCTGACGTGGCCCCGCGGGTCACCGCAGCTGGTCGGCGGGTGCCGCGTAGTGCAGCGGGCGCGGGTGGGCGCGGGCGACCTGGGCCACGCAGTCGGCGAGGTGGTCGTACAGGTCGGCGTGCACGTAGGCCGGGACGCCCTGTTCCAGGTCGTCGGCCAGCGGCTCGGGGACGGCGGGGTCCGGGTAGTCGGCGTCGCGGGCCCAGGCGGGCTTCAGCGCGTAGGCGACCCGCCCGTAGCGGCGCAGGACGTCCAGGTCGCGGCAGACGGCGGCCCACTCGTCGGCGGGCAGTGCGCCGTCGTGCAGGTGGGTGTGCAGCAGGTCGCAGAACCGCTCGAAGTCGCGGTCCCAGTTGATGTTGCCGTGCTGCTGCGCCTCGTCCGCGAGGGCCTGGACCGCCCGGAGCATCTCGCCCTGGAGGACGGAGCAGGTGCCGCGCTCGGGGACCAGCTCGGTCCAGATGCTCTGGCACTCGGTGGTGAAGCGGGGGCGGTACCCCGGGTGCAGCTGGTCACCGGGTGCGGGGAGCGACTGCGGTTCCTGACGGCGCAGACGATCGAGAAGAGACATGCGGGCCAGCGTGCACCATTCGTGGGCCCGGATGCGAGTCGGTCGGGGTGTCGGCGTGTGGCCGACACCCCGACCACCGCTAGACCACCAGGCTGAGCAGCAGGATTGCGATCAGCGCGGTGACGGAGAGCACGCACTCCATCAGCGACCAGGTCTTGAACGTCTGGCCGACCGTCATCTTGAAGTACTCCTTGACCAACCAGAATCCGGCGTCGTTCACGTGGCTGAGGAACACCGACCCGGCACCGATCGCGAGCACCATCAGGGCGACGTGGCTGGCGGGCAGGCCCTCGGCCAGCGGCGCGACGATCCCGGCGGCGGTGACCGTGGCGACCGTGGCCGACCCGGTGGCGACCCGGATCAGGACCGCGACCAGCCAGGCGGCCAGCAGCGGGGAGATCGGTGCGCCGTCCAGGCCGTTGGCGATCACGTCGCCGACCCCAGTGTCCACCAGGGTCTGCTTGAACCCGCCGCCGGCGCCGACGATCAGCAGGATGCTGGCGATCGGCGCGAAGGAGGAGTCGACCAGCTTGCTGATCTGTCCGCGGCCACGACCCTGCAGGGTGCCGAAGGCGACCAGGGACACCAGCGCGGTGATCAGCAGCGCCTCCAGCGGGGTGCCGATGAAGTCGAGCACGGAGCCGACCCCGGTGTCCTCGAAGCCGACGGTCTCGGCCAGGGTCTTGGCCAGCATCAGGACCACCGGCAGCAGCACCACGGCCAGGGCGAGGCCGAAGGAGGGTCGCTTGGCGTCCTCGTCCCGCTCCCCGGCGCCGAGGATCTCGGTCGGCGGCTCCAGCGGCACCCAGCGGCTCAGCGGCTTGGCCAGCAACGGGCCGGCGACCGCGACGGTGGGGATGGCGACCAGCAGGCCGAGTCCCAGGGTCAGACCCAAATCGGCCTTGAGGGCGTCGATGGCGATCAGCGGTCCGGGGTGCGGCGGCACCAGGCCGTGCAGCGCCGACAGTCCGGCCAGGGCCGGGATGCCCACCGCGATCATGGACAGCTTCGACCGGCGGGCGACCAGCATGACGACCGGGATCAGCAGCACGACGCCGACCTCGAAGAACAGCGGGATGCCGATGATGAACGCGGCGAAGGCCAGCGCCCAGGGCAGTCGTTTGGCCGGGGTCTTGGCCAGGACGGTGTCGACGATCTGATCGGCGCCACCGGAGTCGATCAGCATCTTGCCGATGATCGCGCCCAAGGCGATCAGGATGCCCACCCCGGCGACCGTCTCGCCCAGCCCGCTGGTGAAGGAGCTGAAGGCATCGGTGTAGGGCAGCCCGGCGACCACGGCCAGCACCGCGGCGCCGATCATCAGCGACAGGAACGGGTGCAGCTTCAGCCAGACGATCAGGGCGACCAGCACCACGATGCCGACGATCGCGGCGGTGACCAGACGGCCGGTGGAGGCGACCGGGCCCTCGGCGGCGGCGGCGACCAGCAGGGCGGTGCTCATCGGGCCACCTCCAGCCCCAGCTCGCTCAGGGCGTTGTCCACCACCGACTGCGGCGAGGCGCCGACCTGCACGACCACGCCGTCCTCGTCGTCGCCGAGGCGCTGCAGGGTCTCGAACTGGGACGGCAGCAGCGAGGGCGGCATGAAGTGGCCGGAGCGACCGGACATCCGCTCGCCGATCTGGTCGATGGTGCCGTCCAGGTGCACGAAGGTGACGCGGCCCTCCGCCTCGCGCAGCACGTCGCGGTAGGCGGTCTTGAGCGCGGAGCAGGTGACGATGGCACTGCGTCCGGCGCGGGTCTGCTCGGTCAGCCAGTCGCGGATGGCCTGCAGCCACGGCCAGCGGTCGTCGTCGGTCAGCGGGGTGCCGGCGGACATCTTGTCGATGTTGGCCTGCGGGTGGAACTCGTCGGCCTCGGCGTAGGGCCGGTCCAGGCGGTCGGCCAGGATCTGCGCCACGGTGGTCTTGCCTGACCCCGCGACCCCCATCACCACGAGGTGCTGGACGTCGGACATGGGTGTCCTCCTCAGAACGTCATTGTCCGGGCGGTGCGTCCGGTGTCGGTCACTGTGACACAAAAATACGATCTTTGGAACCGGAAGGTGCTACGAGTGGCGTCGCCCTCCGTTGGGCGTCACACCAGCGACCCTGGCATGCTCGTCCGAGCCCCGCCCGCCGAGGGCGCGATCGCGCTGGTGAGCCCGCGCAGGAACAGGAGGATTCGTGGCCGAGGTGTTGCACAGCGGTGTCACGGACGTCCTCGGCGCGGAGATCACCTCCGGCGACCTCGCACCCGGCGCCACGCTCACCCTGGACGGCCTGCAGCAGCGGTTCGGCATCTCCCGCACCGTCGCGCGGGAGGCGATGCGCGGCCTGGAACACCTCGGGCTGGTCACCTCCAAGCGCCGGGTGGGGTTGGTGGTCCGGCCCGCCGCCGACTGGGCGGTCTTCGACCCGCAGGTGATCCGCTGGCGACTGGCCGGTCCGCACCGGGTCGCTCAGCTGCGCTCGCTGACCGAACTGCGGGCAGCCGTCGAACCGGTCGCCGCCGCCGCTGCCGCGCAGAACGCGGACGGCGCGCAGGCCGACCGGCTCGTGGCCCTGGCGGCCCGGCTGCGTGAGCTGAGCGAGGCGGGGGAGAGCGACGACTTCCTCGCCGCCGACATCGAGTTCCACCGGCTGATCCTGACCGCCAGCGGCAACGAGATGTTCGGTGCCCTCACCGACGTCGTCGCCGAGGTCCTGGCCGGACGCACCCGGCACGGCCTGATGCCGCACCACCCGCACGAGGAGGCGCTGGCCGCGCACGAGGCGGTCGCCGCCGCCATCCGGGCCCGCGACTCGGACGCCGCCGAGCAGGCGATGGGCCGCATCACCCGCGAGATCCGCGACGCCCTGACCACCTGACCACCTGACCCCGGCCTCTGCTCCTTGCCACCTGACCCCGTGCCCGTGCCCGTGCCCGTGCCCGCGCCCGCGCCCGCGCCGAGACTACGGAACATGACGCAACTAGCGCCGTGAACCGACGATTTCCGTAGTTTCGGCGCGCGGGCGAGCGTTTGCGCGGGAAGGCGGCCTAGTGCGCGGACGGGCGAGCGGGCTCGCGAGGGGTCGGGCAGGAGCGCGCGCGGGTGCCCGCGCGAGCGGGCCAGCACGGCCGGGGCGAGAGGGTCAGGGGCGGGGGATGTTCCGCAGGTTCGAGCGGGCCATGGACATGACCTCGCCCATGCCGCCACCGAGGATCTCCTTGCTCATCGCGGCGGTGAAGCCGGTGACCTGCTGCCGGGTGATCTTCGGCGGCAGGGACAGGGCGCGGGGGTCGGTGACCAGGTCGATCAGCGCCGGGCCGTCGTGGCTGAACGCCTCGCGCAGCGCGGTGCGGATCTGGGTGGGGTCCTCGACCCGGACCGCCGGGATGCCGACCGCCTTCGCGACGGCGGCGTAGTCGATCGACGGTGAGTCGGTGCCGAAGCTCGGCAGGCCGTCGACCAGCATCTCCAGCCGGACCATCCCGAGGGTGGCGTTGTCGAACAGGATGATCTTCACCGGCAGGTTGTAGTGCACCAGGGTGATCAGCTCGCCGAGCAGCATCGACAGGCCGCCGTCACCCGCGATCGCGACCACGTGCTTCTGCGGCGCATCGGCGTCGCCCCGCTGGGCGAAGGCGGCACCGATGGCGTGCGGCACGGCGTTCGCCATCGACCCGTGCAGGAAGGACCCGATCACCCGGCGCTTGCCGTTCGGGGTCAGGTAACGCGCAGCCCAGACATTGCCCATCCCGGTGTCGACGGTGAACACCGCGTCGTCGGCCGCCTCCTCGTCCAGCAGCACCGCCGCGTACTCCGGGTGGATCGGGGTGTGGTGCTCGACGTCCTTGGTGTACGCGCCGACCACGCCGGACATCGCCTTGTGGTGCTTCTTCAGCATCGAGTCCAGGAACCGACGCGACGACTTGCGCTGGATCTGGGGCAGCAGCAGGCGAATGGTCTCGGCGACATCACCGACCACCGCCAGGTCCATCCGGGTGCGACGACCGAGGCGGGTGGGGTCGATGTCCACCTGGGCGGTGCGCACGTCGGCGGGCAGGAACTGGTCGTAGGGGAAGTCGGTGCCGAGCAGCAGGAGCAGATCGGCCTCGTCCATCGCGGACTGCAGGGCGCCGTAGCCGAGCAGCCCGGTCATCCCGACGTCGTAGGGGTTGTCGTACTGGATGACCTCCTTGCCGCGCAGGCTGTGCCCCACCGGGGCCCCGATCAGCTCCGCCAGGGCGATCACCTCGTCGTGGGCGTTCTTCACGCCGGCGCCGGCGAGGATGGTGACCTTCTTGGCGTCGTCGATGGCGGCGGCCAGCGCGGCGACCTCGGCGGCGTCCGGCACCACGCGCGGGCGAGCGGGCCGGGTCAGGATGTCGGTGGCCGGAGCCGGGGACTCCATGTCCGCGACGTCACCGGGCAGGGTCAGCACCGCGACTCCGGGTGCGCCGTAGGCGTGGTGGATCGCGGACCGGATGACCCGTCCCGCCTGCGCCGGGCTGCTGATCATCTCCGAGTAGACCGAGCACTCCAGGAACAGTCGGTCCGGGTGGGTCTCTTGGAAGAACTGGGTGCCGATCTGCGCGCTCGGGATGTGCGAGGCGATCGCCAGGACGGGGACCCGGTTGCGGTTCGCGTCGTACAGGCCGTTGATCAGGTGCAGGTTGCCCGGACCGCAGGACCCGGCGCAGACCGCGAGGTTGCCGGTCAGCTCGGCCTCCGCGGCGGCGGCGAAGGCGGCGGCCTCCTCGTGCCGGACGTGCACCCAGGAAATGTCGACGCCGTCCTTCTGCGCCCGCCGCACGGCGTCGACGATCGGGTTCAGGCTGTCGCCGACGATGCCGTAGATGTGCCGGGCGCCGGCCGCGACGATCTGTGCGACGAGCTGGTCGGCGATGCTGATGGTCCGTGCCACGGTGTGCTCCCTCGGGTCTGCGGATGGCCTGCCTCGATAGTCATCCCATGTTTCGCCGGATGCCAGTCGAGGGGGGTGTCTGGTCGGTCACGCGTCCTGCTCCACCCTGCCGCGACTGCACCGGTCCTGCCCCCGGAACATCCGGATCGACACAGCCGGGACCGCTCGAGGCTGTGCACACTCTCCGCCGCTGCGGGGCGAACCTGAGTGGGAAATGTGTGAGCGGTCACGCTAGGTGGTCGCGGGTGGGAGCCTTCGGGCGTGCGAACTCATGCGTGGCAGACATCGTTGCGGCGTCGGCTCCAGGACTACACGCGGTGCCCGGACTGCGCCGCGCCCCTGATCGGAGCCACCTGCGGACGATGCGGTCTACGGCTCGGCGGCGACGACGGCATCCGGCTCGCGGCGGCGGCGGACGCTGTGGCGGCAGCCCTCGGCCGACATGACGACCTGGTCGTCGCGGTGCGTGAGCGCCAGGGATTGTTCCGGCCCGGGGAGAACGGCGCCGGGTGGCGGGTGGCCGAGGTGCTGCCCGATCCGGCGCTCTGGCGCGGAACGGCCGACCGCTGGGCGCCTCGACCGGACCCGGACGGGCGGTTCGGCGGCGGGTCGTGGCCGGGTGGCGGTGCTGCCGAGGCCACCGCGGTGCGGCCGCCCGCCCCCGGGGACGCCACTACCCCGGCCAGCGCGCACCGGTCGGCGGCCGCGCCCGGCCCGGCAGGTGTCCCGCACGCAGCGGCAGCACCCGGCTACCCCGGTGCCGCGCCCTACCCAGTTCCCGCGCCCCGCCACCCGGGTGCCGCCCCCTATCCCGGTGCCGCGCCCTACGCACGCACCGCCCCGCACCACCCAACCGTCGCACCGTCCCGACCCGGCGCGCCGGTCGACCTCGGCGCGGTCTTCGCGCTGGCAGGGTCGGGTCTGTTCGCCGCCGCCGCGCTGGTGTTCGCGTTCTTCGTGGTGGACCACAATCCGCTGGTCCGCGCGGCGGCGCTCGCGCTGTCGACCGGCATGTCGGCGGTCGGGACCGTCCTGCTCGGACGGCGTGGACTGCGGTCGTCCGCGCAGGCGGTGGCCTGGCTGACAGCGGCGCTCGCGGTGGTCGACTCCTGGGTGCTGGCGCTGCTGGTCCACGGCAGTGCCCGGCCGCTGGTCGCCGCCGTCACCTTTGCCGCGGTGATCGTCGGCGGCGTGGCGCTGGCTCGTCGGACCGGACTGCGTGCCTGGTCGGCGCTGGTGGTGCTCTCCCCGCTGGTACCACTGCTGCTCGGCGTGGCCACCGACGACATCGCGGGGATCGCCGTCGGCGTGGCGGTCGCGGCGGTGGTGTCGCTGGTGCGTCGACCGTTCCGGGAGCTGATCGGGCCGCAGGTCGGTGCGCGCATCCCGGTGGAGTCGTGGCTGCTGGTCTGCTGGGCCGTGGCGTCGCTGGTGGTCCTGCCGACGCTGGTGACCGGGGCGATCGCCCGCTTCGACCCGGGGTCGTCGGTCGGCACCCCCGCACTGCTGTGGATCGGTCTCGGCGTCGGACTGGCGCTGACGGCCGTGCTCGCCGCGCTGCAGGGCTGGTCCGAGGTGGCGCCCGGATGGCTGGGCATCGCGGGGTTCCTGCTGGTCTCGGCCGCCGCGGTCGTGGGTGCGGCGGTCCCGACCCGGATCGTGACCCCGGTGGGGGCGGCGCTGGTGTGGGCGGTGCTCCTGATCGGCGGTGGCCGGTGGCGGCACGGCCGGTTGCAGCGGGCAGCGCTGATCGGCGGGGGAGTGGGAGTCCTGCTCAGTGCCGTCGCGGTCCTGGAATCCGTGCGGGTGGTGCTGGAGGTGGTGCGCCGGTCGGTGGCGGCGGGCCAGCCGGACCTGATCCCGCTGGACGTCTACGGCCCGACGGACATCGGGTCCTGGCGGGCACTGGTGGCGGCCGGCTGCCTGCTCGGTCTGGCGGTGCTGGTCGGCCGGGTGGCACCCGCGGACGTCGAGGTGCGGGTGCCCACCGCCCCGGGTCAGTTCCGGGTGGACCGGCGCCCGGCTTGGGAACGGACGGTCGCCCGGGTGCTGGCGCCGGTGGCCACCGTGATCGTCGCCGGCACGCTGCCGACCCTGGTGAGCCGGTGGGCGGTGGCGTTGCTGGTCGCCGAAGCCGTGCTGGCGGTGGCGTTGGTCGAGGCGGTGCGCAGGATCCCGCGGGACAAGTTCTGGTTCCCGGTGCTGCTGACCGGGGCGTTCGGGCAGGTGGTGCTCCTGGCGCCGCTGAGCTGGGTGGCCAGGCCGTCGCTGGTGATCGGCGGCGTGCTGGTGCCGGTGCTGCTGCTCCGGTCGCGGCGGGTCACCGCCGCCGATCTGCGCTGGCTGCCGACCACGGTGGCCGTCGGGTACGGGGCGACGGTGCTGGGCGTGGCGCTGTCGTGGCTGGGGTGGTCGGCGCCGACGGTGCTCGGGCTGGTCGCACTGCTGCTGCTGGCCCTCGGGATCGCGCTCACTGGAACCCGGTTGGACACCGGATCGTGGGCGTCGGTCTGGGCGGTGGCGGCGGTGCCGGTCGCCCTGGTGCTGGCGTGGGGCGTGGGCGAGCGGGCCTGGGCGGCCGGCTGGACGGCGGCGGCGCTCGCGGTGGCCGAGGGGGTGCTGGCGGTCACCCGGCGTCGTCCGGTGCCGAACGATCTGCGGGTCCTCGCGGCCGCCGCGCTGTTGCCGACGGCCGCGCTGGGTCTGATCAACGCGGGGGCGATGGTGTTGCCCGGTTCCGCCGCGCCGGTGCTGCTCCCCGTGATCGCGGTGCTTGCCGTGACCGTCGCCCTGAGTGCCTCCGGGGCAGATCACCGGCTCGCGGCGCGCGGGATCGCCGGGGTGCGCCGCGCGGCGGAGTGGTCGGCGGCGGCGACCGGCGGCATCGGATTGGCGGTCGCGCTGTTCTGGCCGACCACCGGCGCCGACACCGTGCTGGTGGTGTGCGCCCTGCTGGCCGCCGGAGCGAGCGTGGTCGCGACCAGGGCTGATCGGCGTCCGGTGTGGTGGCTCGCGGCGACGCTGTGGGTCGGCGTGCTGTGGACCGCCCTGGTCTGGGGCGGCGTGGGCGTGGTCGAGGCTTACACCGTGCCGCCCGCGCTGGTCGCGGTCGGGGTCGGCGGCTGGTTGACCCGACGGCGACCGACCCGGTGGTGGCCGCTCGTGGCCTCCGGTCTGGCGTTGCTGGTCGCACCCACGCTGGTGCTGCTGGTCGCGGGGCAGTCGATCGACATGCGCGCGGTCGCGCTGCTGGTGGTCGCGACCGTGCTGGTCGGTGCCGCCTGGCCGGCCACCCACTCCGTGCTGCGCATGCCGATGGGCTGGGCCGCCGGTGCTGCCGCGCTCGCGGGGCCGATCAGGGCGCTCTGGTTGGCGGCGGTGACGCCGGTCGGCACCGACGCCCGGAATGCCGTGGTCTTCGGCGGGGTCCTGGTGTGGGCGGTGTTCGGTGGGGTGCTGATCGCGGGTGCCGGGCTGCTCGTGGTGCGACGCGCCCGGGCCTGGGCGCTGGTTCCGGCGCTCGCCGCCGTCACGGTGGCCGGGCTCGCGGCTGTGCGACCGACCTGGACGGTGGTGTGGCTGGCGCTGGCGATCGAAGCTGCGCTGCTGGTGATGACCGCCCTCAGCGTGCGATCGGTGGTGCGAGGGCGGAACACGGTCCTGCCACCGGCCTGGTGCTGCTGGCTGATCGCGTTGGCCTGGGCGATCGGCGGTTGGAGCCTGCGCGATCTGCGGGTCGAGGTCTTCGCGCTGCCGCTCGGGATCGGACTGACCGTGGCGGGGCTGCTGGCCACGCTCCAGACCCGACGCACCGATCCCACCCGGCCGGGAACTCCCGGCACCAGGTCCTGGCCGGTCGGCTACTCCGGGTCGATGGCGACGCTGGCACCGGGCGTCGCCGCGACCCTCGGGCCGTCGCTGCTCGCGATCTGGACGGACCCCGCCACCTGGCGGGCGATCCTGGTGGTGGCGCTGTGCCTGGTGTTCATGGTGTTCGGTGCCCGGGAACTGATGCGGGCACCGCTGATCATCGGCTCGGTGACCCTCGGATTGGCGGTGCTGAGCGTGTTCGGCACCCGACTGGGCAGCGACATCTCGGCCGGACCGTGGCTGCTGACCCTGCTCTCCGCCGGTGGACTGTTGCTGGTGCTCGGCATCTACGCCGAACGCCGCAAGTCCGGTGACGGGGAGGTCGGCCGGTCGTTGCGCTGAGGCCCGGTCAGTCCAGCCCGGTCAGTCCAGCTCGGCCAGAGCGGCGTCCAGCCACGACTCGAGCTGCGCCAGATACCCGGGGAGCTCATCGCCCTCGTACCGGCGCGGCCGCACCTCGATCCGCATGATCAGCGCCAGGTACATCCGGCACAGGGCGAGCCGCGGACTGGTCGGATCGATCACGCCGCCCGCCTCGCGGTACCCGGCGAGCAGGTGCTCGTCCGGTGCCCCGACGCGGAGCGGGTCGCAGGCGATCAGGTCGAACATCGGGTCGCCCCAGAACGCCCGCTCCGGGTCGATCACCCCGGCGAGCGCGCCGGACTCCGGGTGCACGAACAGGTTGCCCGTCCACAGGTCGGCGTGCACCAGCGCCGGGCGGTCGACCTCGGCCAGCGCCCCCTGGTGCCGGTGCAGCGCCGCGCGAATCCGCTCGACCGGCAGCGGCACCTCCCAGGTCGCAGCATCGGTGAGCAGTGCCTCGACCATCGCGGTGAACGTCTCGACCCAGCTGTCCCCGCGCAGGTCGTCGGGTCCGGAGGGGTAGCCGAACCGGTCGCCGACATGACGGTGCAGGGCGGCCATCATCCGGCCCAGGTCGCGGTTCCTGAGCGGCGCGGTGGCCTCGGCCAGCTCCGGCACGGTGTCGGCCCGCACCCCGTCGATCCAGCTCGCCACCACCAGGTCCCCGGGCAGGTGGGCGCGGGACATGTCGGTCAGCACCAGCTCCGGCATCGGCAGCGCGGGGTCGTCACCGGCGATCCGGTACACCAGGGCCTCGGTGCGCAGCAGGTCCCGCTCGTAGTGCAGGAGCCGGTCGTCGTCGGCCGGGGCGGTCTTGGCGACCAGTCGTCGGCCGTCGGCCAGGTCGACCCGGACGCTGGTGGCGAACATGCCGCCGGTCAACGGGGTCAGGTCGGCCACCTCACCCAGGGGTGCGAGGGCGTGCAGCAGGGCGGTGCGGGTCTCGTCGTCGAGCATGGTGTCCACCGTAGCGTCAGTGGCCGCTGACCAGCGGCGTCGTACCTGCCTTGAGGGTGCGCAGCGCCGCCAGCACGGCCACCACCGCGAGCACCCCGGACCCGAGCACCACCAGGTACCCGCCGTGCGAACCGCTCGCGTCGATGATCGGACCGGCCACCGCGGAACCGGCGGAGACGCCGACCCCGAGCGAGGTGCCGACCCAGGTGAGGCCCTCGGTCAGGCGCTCGCGGGGCACGAAGTGCTGCACCAGGGCGTTGCCGTTCACCAGCGTCGGCGCGATGGCGAAGCCGGTGACGAACATGACGATCGCCAGCACCACCATCGTGTGTGCCAGCACGAACAGTGCGGTGCCCAGCACCAGGGCGACCGTGCCCACGGCGAAGCGGATCCACAGCGGACTGGTCCAGTGCCGCGCGCCGTAGAGCAGCCCGGAGATCAACGAACCGCAGGCGAAGATCGCGAGCAGCACCCCGGCCAGGCCCTCCCGGCCGTGCTCGGTGGCGAAGGCGACGGTGGAGACGTCGGTGGCGCCGAAGATCGACCCCATCGCGATGAACACGACGGCGAGCACGATCATCCCGGGGTTGCGCATCACCGAGCGGCGCGGGGCCGCGTCGGCGCCGGTCGGCCGAGGGTTGGCGGGCGGTTCGGTGCCCCGCTGGCCGAGGAACCAGTACCCGCCGATCAGCATGCCGACCACGGGGACGACCAGACCGGCGACCGGGGCGACGCTGGTGGCCAGGGTGGTGGCGAGCACCGGGCCGACGACGAACACCAGCTCGTCGGCGGCGGACTCCAGCGAGTACGCGGTGTGCAGCTCCCGGGGGTCGGCGATCAGGTGCGACCAGCGCGCCCGGACCAGCGCGCCGAAGGACCCGATCGTGGCGCCGACGATCACCGCGAAGACGAACAGCACCCAGGACGGTGTCCCGGCCAGCGCCGACAGGATCAGCGCGACCAGCCCGGTGGCGGAGATCGCGACCGCCGGGCGCATCACCCGGGCCTGTCCGTGCAGGTCGACGAACCGGGCGATCTGCGGTGAGCAGACAGCCTGCGCCAGGACGTACACCGCCGAGACCCCACCGGCGAGCGAGTAGGAGTCGTAGAGAGCACGGATCATCAGCACGATGCCGATGCCCACCATCGACATCGGCAGTCGGGCCAGCAGCCCGGCGGCGGAGAAGTTCAGTGCCCCCGGACGGGACAGGACGACGCGATAGGGACCCACCGGCACAGTGTGCGACATACCGCCGACACGGGTCGAATCGTTTCGGTCCTGTTCACCGGGGCGTATGGGCGAGCAGCGTGCGGCCGGTCACCGGTCGCCGGTCAGCCGCCGAGCGCCTCCGAGACGACCTCCTTGGCGGCGTCCTGCACCTGCGCCAGGTGCTCCGCGCCGACGAACGACTCGGCGTAGATCTTGTACACGTTCTCGGTGCCGGACGGCCGCGCGGCGAACCAGGCGTTCTCCGTGGTGACCTTCAGCCCGCCGATCGCCGCGCCGTTGCCGGGGGCCTCGGTGAGCTTGGCGGTGATCTCCTCCCCGGCCAGGGTGGTCGCCGTGACCTGCTCCGGCGAGAGCTTGGCCAGCGCCGCCTTCTGCTCCAGGGTCGCGGGCGCGTCGACCCGGGCGTACCAGGACTCACCGAACTCGCTCACCAGTTCCGCGTGGTGCTGCGAGGGGCTGCGGCCGGTGGTCGCGAGGATCTCGGACCCGAGCAGCGCGAGGATGATGCCGTCCTTGTCGGTGGTCCAAACGGAGCCGTCGGTGCGCAGCAGGGACGCCCCGGCCGATTCCTCGCCGCCGAAACCGACCGAACCGTCGAGCAGCCCGGGCACGAACCACTTGAAGCCGACCGGCACCTCCAGCAGCGAGCGGCCGGTGCTGCGGACCACCCGGTCGATCAGCGAGGACGACACCAGCGTCTTGCCAACCGCCGCGCTGTCCGGCCAGCCGGGGCGCGCGCCGGAGAACAGGTAGCGGATCGCCACGGCGAGGTAGTGGTTCGGGTTCATCAGCCCGGCGTCCGGCGTCACGATGCCGTGCCGGTCGGAGTCGGCGTCGTTGCCGGTGGCGATGTCGTAGGGCGCGTCGCCGTCCATCGCTTTCACCAGGGAGGCCATCGCGGAGGGCGAGGAGCAGTCCATCCGGATCTTGCCGTCCCAGTCCAGGGTCATGAAGGACCAGCGCGGGTCGACCTGCGGGTTCACCACCGTCAGGTCCAGGCCGTAGCGCTCGGCGATCGCCGCCCAGTACTCGACGGACGCACCGCCCAGCGGGTCCGCGCCGATCCGCACCCCGGCCGACCGGATCGCGTCCAGGTCGATCACCGACGAGAGGTCGTCGACGTACGCGCCGAGGAAGTCGTGCCGCCGGGTGGTGTCCGCCGCCAGTGCCGCGTCCACCTGCACCCGCGGCACCCGGTCCACGCCCTCGGCGAGGATCTGGTTCGCCCGGTCGGCGATCCACCCGGTCGCCTCGGACCCGGCCGGGCCGCCGTGCGGCGGGTTGTACTTGAAGCCGCCGTCCCGCGGCGGGTTGTGCGACGGGGTGACCACGATCCCGTCGGCGAGGCCCGGACCGCTGGACCGGACGCCCTCGGCGGTGGCGGCCCCGTTGTGCAGCAGGATCGCGTGCGACACGGCGGGCGTCGGGGTCCACGAGTCGCGGGCGTCGATCCGCACCTCCACCCCGGCAGCCGCCAGCACCTCCAGCGCCGTGCGCCAGGCGGGCTCGGACAGTCCATGGGTGTCCCGGCCGATGAACAGCGGGCCGTCGGTGCCCTGCCCGCGTCGGTACTCCACGATCGCCGCGGTGATCGCGATGATGTGCGCCTCGTTGAACGCACCGTCCAGCGAGGAGCCGCGGTGGCCGCTGGTGCCGAAGACCACCCGCTGTGCCGGATCGTCCAGATCGGGGCGCCGGTCGTAGTAGGCCGACAGCAGGGCGTCGACGTCGATCAGGTCAGCGGGCTGGGCGGGAGTTCCGGCACGGGGGTCCATACCCGGTGATCCTGCCACCGGATCGGCCGCCGAGCAGGGCGGAACGCGCGATCTGGGGACCGTGGGCCGCACACCGTCGCTGTGGACAGCCGTGCACCCCGGTAGCCTGGCCCGCATGGCCTCCGCTTCCTCGATCGACTTCGTGCTGCGCCCCTTCGAGGGCCTCCCCGGCGAGCCGGACTGGGTCGCCCTGCGCGAACTCGTCCCCGCCGCCACCGCCACCGCGCGGACCACCGCCGAGCACGGCGCCCGGGACATCACCGTCACCACGGTGCTGCCGGACGGCTGGGCCGCCCTGCACCGCGCCGACGGCGTCGTGCTGCTGGCGCTGCAGACCGTGGGTGGGTCCGGCGACCCGAGCCGCGATCTGGCCGCCGCGCTGCTGGAGGCGCTCGACTCCGAGCCGGGCACCGCCATCGAGACCATCGGACTGCCCGAGCCGGGCCCGCGCCTGCAGGACGTGCTGGACCTGAGCGTGCCCTTCGAGGTCACCGTGCTGGACACCTTCGGCTACTGGATCGCGCCGGACACCGAGCTGACCGACGACCTCAAGCACGCGGTCGAGGAGGCGGACGCCGGGATCATCGACACCCACAAGGTGCCCGGGGTCGAGGCCGCCTACTGGGTCCGAATGGGAGCGAAGGAGTTCCTGCGCTGGGCCCAGCCGCACGACGAGCAGCAGGTGATCGACGCCCTGGCCCGCCTGCACGCCCGGCGCGCCGCCGGGTTCGACGGGTCCAAGTTCATCGGCTACTTCCGGTCCACCGGGCTGGTCGTGCCGGTGTGGGAGCTGGCCCGCGGGTCGGAGGCGGACGACATCGCCGCGCCGCTGAGCGCCTTTGCACCGACCTTCGCCGAGGCACTGGCGAACACCGAGCCGCTGGACGCGAACGAGCGTCGCGCCCGGGCCGGCATCGTGGCCCGTCAGGTCACCCTGCGCTGACCCCTGCGCGCCCGCGCGCCCGCACGCACCCGGGCCGGCGTCCTCCCCCGCGGAGGGCGCCGGTCCGTGCGTACCCGTCCCCGCCCACCAGGTCGGCGTCCGTGCGTACCCGTGCCCGCCCCCGAGGCCGGCACCCCGCCGTGCGTACCCGTGCCCGCCCCCGAGGTCGGCAGTTCCGGCCGCCGACGGGGTGGCGGAGTGCCGACCTCGGGCGCGATCCGCCGACCTCGCCGCCGGAGCTGGTCCTGGGTGGTCCACCCACCGTCCAGCGTGGCGCGGCGGGTGAGTGGTCCGGATGGCTAGGCTTGGGCTCGTGACGGGTGACTCGGACCAGCGGACCCAGGACGACACGCGCGCGGAGTCGGCACCGGTCGCCCGCGCCGCCACCGGACGGGCCCGTCAGCGGGTCGCCGTGGTGATCCCGGCGAAGGACGAGTCCCGGCGGATCGCCGCCACGGTCCGCTCCGCCCGGGCGATCCCGCACGTGGACCTGGTCCTGGTCGTCGACGACGGCTCCGAGGACAACACCCAGCACGTGGCCCGCGAGGCCGGCGCCGTGGTGGTCCGGCACTCGCACAACCGGGGCAAGGCGGCCGCGATGGAGACCGGCGCCGCCGTGGTCGCGATGCGCGACGCCCCGGACCGTCCGCCCCGCCTGCTCCTGTTCATCGACGGCGACCTGGGTGACACCGCCGTCAACACCGCACCGCTGGTCCCGCCGGTGCTGGAGGGCACCGCCGACGTGTCGATCGCGCTGCTGCCGCCCCAGCCGGGTGCCGGTGGCCGCGGCATCGTGGTCGGCGCCGCCCGGCGGGCGATCCAGTCGATGACCGGGTGGACGCCCACCCAGCCGCTGTCCGGCATGCGCTGCCTGACCCGGGAGGCCTTCGAGGCGGCGACCCCGCTGGCCCGGGGCTGGGGGGTCGAGACCGGGATGACCATCGACCTGCTGCGCAAGGGGTTCGTCGCGGTCGAGGTGCCGTGCGACCTGCGGCACCGCCCGTCCGGGACCGACCTGCGCGGTCAGCTGCACCGTGCGGCGCAGTACCGGGATGTGCAGCTCGCGGTCGCCGCGCGCCGGGTGCGGTCCGTGGGCGGCAAGCGCCGCTGACCCCGCGCTCGGCTGCGCCGCCGAGTCCGCGAGTCCGAAGGCCCGCTCCGGGGTGCCACGGTCGGCCTCGGGGCCCGCGCCGCCCGGGTCAGGGGTGGGTCGTGGGTTCCAGACCCGCCACCGTCCCGCGCGGCTGCAGCGTCAGCATCCAGGTCGCGCACGCCGCCACCAGCAGCGGCACCGCCATCCCGATCCCGGTCGCGGGCACGACCACGCCGGAGTCGTTCAGCGCGAAGCCGAGGAAGAGCGTCACGCCCAGCCCGACCAGCCCCGGCATCAGCACCGGCGCGTCGGTGGCCAGGCGGCGCAGCGGGGCACCGGCCGACAGCCAGGCGTAGGGGCCACCGTCGGGGGCGTCGACAGCCATCCGGGCCGGGCGGCCGAGCAGCAGTACGACCAGCAGCACACCGCCGATCGCCAGCAGGGTCTGCTCGCTGCCGAACAGGATGCCGAGGTTGGCCTGGCCCTTGCGCAGCAGCACCGTCCAGAGACCGCCGTCCAGCACCGTCTCGATGAACCGGCCCAGGTGGGTGCGGTCGTCGGCGGGTCGGGCGTAGTCGATCAACGCGAGGCCGATCACCACGACGGCGCCTGCCAGCAGCACGCCGAGCACCCGGCGCCAGTTCAGTCGGACCCCGGCGACCAACAGGGCCATGATGGCGAAGCCCGGCACCAGGGCGGGCGGGCCACCGAAGTCGGCACCGATGGACGGCATGCCGTCGACGACGGTGGCGACGATCCCGAGGACAGCGACCACCCCGGCGGCCGCCCAGCGGCGACCCCGGCGCACCAGCGGATTCGCCAGGGCCAGCGCCACGAGCACCATCGCGGCCGCGAACAGCGCGAACGCCGGGTTGCCGAAGCCGTAGAACCGTCCGGCGACCAGGGATCCCGGCCCCATCATCGAGTCCAGGGCCAGGCGCGCACCGGTGGCGACGTCCCAGGCCAGCACCAGGGCGGTGATCCCGGCGACCGTGCCCAGCGGGCCGAGGAAGCTGGTCCGCCACGGCGGCAGCAGCGCGATCAACGCGATCAGGACGGAGAACAGGGCGACCACCCCGGCCAGCGCCCAGCCCTGTGATCCGGCGCGCCACCAGGGCACCAGGTTCGCCAGGAAGGTGGAGACCGGCACCGCGGCCACCACGACCGCCGCGGCGCGCAGGATGCGCAGCACCCGGTCGGGTGTCACCCGGAGCCGGCCGCGTACGCGGTTCGGGCGCCAGCGGTCCAGCAACCGGACGAACCACTGGCCGACCCGGTTGTTCAGCCCGACGGTGACCAGGGCGTAGAGCGCGAGGTTCAGCGCGACCCAGAGCACGTAGAACGAGCTGACCAGCGGCTTCGCTGCTTGGGCGTGCCGGTTCTGGTCGATCAGGTAGGCGACCCTTGCGGTGGCGGTGTCGTCGTCGATCCGTTGGCCGATCACGCTGCCGACCAGGGCTCCGCCGGGTGCCTGGTCCCGGATGCCGAGGGCGGTGAGCAGGGTCGGCGCGAGGTCGGTGACCTGGAGGTAGCCGTCCTGCCGGGTCGAGCCGGAACGCAGCATGCCGCCGGTGTACTCGCCCCCGCCGATCGCCGGGCCGCTGGCCGCCGCGAGTTGGAGGTTCGCCCGCCGGGAGGAGTCGGCCAGGGACATCACGTAGACGGTGGCCTCGGTGCCGGAGTCGTCGAGGCCGTCCAGTACGGCGGCGATCCGGGCGTCGATCTCCTGCACCTGCTCGGCGCGGGTCGGCTCGATCACCACATCGGTGCCGGAGACGTCCGGGGTCTCGCCCTCGCCCTCGGCCGTCTCCCCGTCGCTGCCGGAGCGTCCGCGGGTCTGGTAGCCCGGGTCGCGCACGGTCCCGGCGTCGACCACCAGCAGCTGGGAGTCCGCCATCGCCGATGCGACCTGATCCGCCAGCTCGTCGGCGTCGGCGGGGCCGCGCAGATGGGTACCGACCGGCATACCGTCGGCGTCGGCCAGCGCGATCGCGGCGCCCGGGCCGATGCCGGTGGCGGTCAGCCCGGCCGTGGCCACCGTGTCGCCGAGCAGGCCGAGCCGGGAGTCGTAGCCGGAGGCCTTCGTGGCGGTGACGTAGTCGTCCCAGCCGGGCACGCCGCCGTCGGGGAGCGGATCGCGCAGCGTGCGACAGGTCCCGTCCGACACCGACAGGTCGTCCGAGCGGCCACCGGCCGACACCGCGAGCCAGCCCGCGGACGGGCAGGTGAAGGAGCGCTTGGAGCGGACGACGCTGGTGCCCACCGACCCCTCGCGGGACAGCGACCACAGCGCCGGGGTGGTCAGCGAGCCGATGTCGTCCCAGCGCAGGCCGGTCACGCCGACCAGCACCACGGGGGCGTCGGTCTCCTGCTCGGCTGCGGCGGCGGGGGATGTCGGGCCGAGCCCGGTCAGCAGCACCACCAGGGCCAGACCGGTGGCCAGCAGCCCACGCAGGGGTCGTCGGGACACGGCGGCAGGCAGGATGGACGTCGGCACCGACCCAGCGTACGGGCGCACTACTCTCGGCAGGGTCGCGCGCCGGGGCTGTGGACTGCATGTGCACGCCCGTCCCACGGGGCGCGCACGCCCTGGACACACCCGCTCGGAGGAACGCTGCGATGACTCGACCTCGGTACGCCTACCTCGGCCCGGCCGGGACCTTCACCGAGGCGGCCCTGCGCCAGGTGGTGTCGGAGCACGAGGCCGACTTCCTGCCGCAGACCGATGTCACCTCGGCGATCGAGGCGGTCAGGTCCGAGGACGCGGACTACGCCGTCGTGGCGATCGAGAGCACCGGCGAGGGCGGGGTGACCGCCACCCTGGACGCGTTGGCGGTGGGCAGCCCGCTGGTGCTGCTGCGCGAGATCCTGGTCCCGGTCGCCTTCACCTTGGTCGCCCGGCCCGGGATCGCGCTGAGCGATGTGCGCCGGGTCAGCGCCCACCCGCACGCCTGGGTGCAGTGCCGCCGCTGGCTGGCCGAGCACCTACCGGCGGCCGTGCACGTCCCGGCGACCTCGAACACCGCCCCGGCGGCCCTGATCGCGCAGGATCCCGAGGGTGCCGGAGCGCTGGGCTTCGACGCCGCGCTGGTGCCGCCACCGGCCGTCGCCCTGTACGGCCTCGACGTCCTCGCCGACGGCATCGCCGACAACCCGGACTCGGTCACCCGGTTCGTGCTGCTCGGTCGGCCGGGGGTGGTGCCGGAGCCGACCGGTGCGGACAAGACCACCCTGGTGGTGCACCTGCCGAGCAACGAGTCCGGCGCGCTGCTGGCGATGTTGGAGCAGTTCGCGGTGCGCGGGGTGAACATGTCCCGGATCGAGTCCCGGCCGATCGGCGACGCGCTGGGCCGGTACTCGTTCTCCATCGACATCGAGGGGCACATCGCCGAGCCACGGGTCGGTGAGGCGCTGATGGGGCTGCACCGGACCTGCCCGCAGGTGCGCTACCTCGGGTCGTACCCCAAGGCGGACGGTCGGGCGACCGACATCCGGCTGGGCACCGGCGACCAGGAGTACCAGGGTGCGCTCGCCTGGGTCGCGGCGGTGCGGAGCGGTCAGGCGTTCTGACCCGACGGCGGGGCGGCGTCGCCGGTCACCAGGGCCGGTCGACCCCGCCGCCGGAGCCGTCGCCCTCGTCGCCCTCGTCCTCGCTCTCGGAGCCGCCGCCGCCCTCGCCCTGGTTGCGCTCCTGCAACTCCTGCTGGCGGTCCTGCTCCTCCTGCTGTTCCTGCTGCTGTTGCTGTTCCTCCGACTGCTCGCCCTGCTCCCCTTGCTCACCCTGATCGGTGTTCGGGTTCAGCTGGTCGCCCAGGTCCTCCGCGCCGTCGGCCTTGTCCTGCAGGTCCTGTGCCTGGTCCTCGGCCTCCTGCTGCTCGGAGTCGGAGCGCTGGTCGTCGCAGCTCGGGTCCAGCAGTGCCTCCGCGGCGGCCGCGTAGTTGTCCTGCGCCTGCTCGGTCAGGTCCTGACCGGCGTCGACCAGCTCGCCCAGGGTCCGGTCGCCCCACTCCGGGTCCTCCGGCAGCGGCTCGCCGGAGCCGCGCAGCCGGGACAGCTCGGCGATCCAGACCGCGTACTGCCCTGCCTCGGCCATCGCCTCGTCGGCGACCCCGGACAGCGCGACGGCGCGGTTGGTCTGCACGTCGCACCGGGCGTCCTCCGGGGCGAGTCGCAGCGCGCGGTCGAAGGAGTACAGCGCCAGGCGGGCCGACTGGCCGTCGGCCATCCGCGCGGTGCCCTCGTCGTAGGGCGCCTTCCACTGTTCCATCGGCGCCCACTGGTCGAGCCAGGCGAAGGTGTCGGCGCCCCGGCCCGCGTCGCCGTCCCGGTAGGCCGAGGCGGCCGACCGAGCCGACAGGGTCATGCCCAGCAGCAGGGCGGCGACCACCAGGGCGGGCAGCCAGACGAACGCCGACCAGCCGATCAGCGCACCACGGGCCGGACGCCGGTCGCGCGGGGGCAGCAGGGGACGTCGGCTCATGTCTCCACCCGTCCCTTCCTGCGCATCGGCACCCAGCCTCGCACCAGCAGCCACGCCTCGACCAGCAGGATCAGGGCCAGGGCGATCGCCGCGGGCCAGACCACCGGGTTCCAGATCATGATCTGTCGGCCCTCGGCGCGCAGCTCGCTCTCTGCCTGTACGTCGCCCACCAGGTCGGTCAGCTGCGCCTGGTCCGGGCCGACCCGGTGCACGTAGGGGATGCCCAGCTCGGAGGCGACGGTCTGCAGGGCGGCCTCGTCGATCACCGACACGGCCTCGGCACCCGCGGAGTCGGTGATGTACCCGCTGCCGTCGTCCTTCTTCATCCGGCCGCCCTCGGTGGTGCCGTAGCCCAGCACCGCACCACCGTCGACCAGCGAGGCCATCGACGCGTAGGACGGGACCTCCTCGTCGTCGGTGGACTCGCCGTCGGACAGGAAGAACACCAGGCGCACGTGATTCGGCTGCGCCTCGGCTGCGCTCTGCAAGGCGTCGGCCAGCAGCTCCACCGGGCGGCCGACATTCGACCCGCGGGACTGGGCCGTCGGCTCCTGGCGCAGGGTGTCGGCCCAGCTGCGCACCGCCTGGCCGTCACTGCTGAGCGGCAGCTGCCGGGTCGCCGACGAGTCCCAGGACAGGATCGAGTAGCGCGCGCCGGGCACCGCCTGGACCAGCGCCGGGAGGTCCTGCTGCACGCCGGACAGTCGGGTGCTGCCGTCCACGTAGTCCTCGGCGACCATCGACCCGGTGCGGTCCACCACCAGGAACACGTCCACCCCGACGCCGACCTCCTGGCTGCTCGGTCGGCTGACCGAGGGACCGGCGCCGATCACGGCCAGGGCGATCACCGCCACGATCCGCAGCACCCAGTGCCCGGTGCCGCCGATGGTCAGGCCGCGCCCGGAACCACCGGACGAGGACCTGCGCTGCACGAACGCCTGCCAGACGCAGAACGCCAGCAGCGGCAGCAGCAGGACGACCAGCGCCGCCACCGGGATCAGAGGACGCAGCGTCATGACCTCACCCGCCACTGCAGCACCCAGAAGCCCGCCAGCGCGAGGACCAGTCCGAGGAACCAGGTGCGCGGGGTGTCGGTGATCCGGATCTCCGGGTCGGTGTCCAGGACGGCGGTCTGCTGCTGCACCACCTCGTCCAGGATCCCGTCGATGGCATCGGCGTCGTCGGCGAACCAGGTGTGCCCGCCCGCGTCCTGGATCAGGCTGCTGAACTCGATCTCCAGCGCACTGCCGCGCAGCGCGGCCGGTCCGCCGTACAACCCGAACAGGGTGATGTCGCGCTCCGAGGTCAGGTCGATGGCCTGGGCCAACGAGTACACCGGGTCGCCCAGCAGCTCGTTGTCGGTCACCAGGATGATCGACCGGGACCGGGTGTCGTCCTCCTGGTCGAACAGCAGACCGCAGGACGCCAGACCGTCACCGATCAGGGATGCCTGGTCGTCGCCGAGGTTGATCGTGCCCGCCGTCCAGCGCTCGTAGGCGTCCAGAGCCTCGGTGGAGAAGAACCCGCCGGAGACCCCGTCCAGCACCCGCGCGCCCTCGTCGATCTCGTCCAGGGCGATCGGGTAGTCGTCGGTCAGCGGGAAGACCGTGCGGCTGGTCGAGTTGAAGATCGACAGCCCGACCCGCTCCCCGCGGAAGTTCTCGATCAGCTCGGTGAACCGGTTCAGCACCGCGGCGTCGTAGTCGACCATCGACCCGGACACGTCCAGGCAGATCACGATGTCCCGGGTGCCGAGCCGCTCGGAGATGGTCTGCTGGTGCATCGGCCGGGCGATCAGCACCGCGGCGCAGGCCAGGCAGACCGCCAGCACCCCGGCGCCGAGGGCGCGCAGCCAGACGTACCGACGCAGGGCGGTCCTGACCTCGGGGATCGCATCCAGGTCGGCGGTCGAGGCCACCCAGCGGGTACGGCCGGTCCGCCGACGGTCGCGGCGCAGCCAGGCCACCCCGGCCACGGCCAGGGCGACGACGGCCACCACGGCCAGCAGCCAGGGCCAGACGAGTCCGGAGGTCACCATCGGGTGATCACCTCCCGGGCGCGTTCGACCGCCGTCTGCGCCGAGCCGGGCGTTGCACCGGGGGCAGAGAACGCGGGGTCGAGCAGGGCGGCGACCAGCTCGCCGGCACCGCCGGTCCAGCCCAGTCGACGCAGCTCGGTCGCGGTCAGCGGTTCGGCCTTCACCCCGCGCCGCACACTGGCGAACTCGCGCAGCACCGCCGCGACCTCCAGTGCTGCCACCCGCGGTTCGACCTCCTCGGCGCGCAGTCGGGCCGCGATGTCGTCCAGGTCGGCGAGCCGACGCGACCGGGCACCGGCATAGGGGTCGGTGGGCGTGGCGCCCTGGAGCGGGTCCACCTCCGCGGACCGCTCGGCGCGACCGTCGGCCGGACGGCGGCCCAGCAGCCAGGCGGCGACCAACCAGCCGAGCACCAGCAGCACGACGGCGAGGGACCCCCACAGCCAGCCGGCGCCGTAGGTCTTCGGGTCGAGCAGATCGTCAACGCCCACGACGCCTCCGATCCAGCGCCGCCGCCAGTGCGGTGATCGCGTGCTCGGTGTCGAAGACCGTGGCCTGCGGGACACCGAGTCGACGCAGCATCTGGTCGCGGAGCGCCGCCTGGTCCGCCCGGTGCCGGGCCAGCGCCTCGCGGGCCTTCCGATTGCCGCGCAGCACACCGGGCACCGCCCAGCCGTCCAGCACGTCCTGCGAGGGTGCCGCCGCCGGGTCCAACGGATCGGCGTCGGCGACCACCAGGGCGACCACCCGGTGCCGACCGCCCAGCAGGCGGGTGATCGCGGGTGCCGCCGCCGGGGTCAGGCCCGCGGCGTCGGTGACCAGCACGACCAGCGCGGGGGTGCGGGACAGCGCACGCACCCGCTGCAGCACCCGCACCACGTCCGGCGCGGGACCGTCGGTGGTGAGCACCTCGTCCAGACGGCGTAGCAGCAGCTCCAGGTTGGCCCGGCCAGTGCGCGGCGACACCCGGACCAGCCGCTCGGCGTCCCCGGCGACCAACCCGACCGGGTCGCCGCGGTCCAGACCCAGCGTGCCGACGATCCCCGCCAGGTGCCGGGCGATGTCCGCCTTGGTCTCGCCGGAGGCGGCGGTGGCGGCCATCGTGCGGCCGGAGTCCACCACCACCAGCACCGGAGCGGCGGCGTCCCGCTGGAACCGCTTGATCACCGGCACCCCGGTCCGGGCCGACGACTTCCAGTCGATGTCCCCGACGTCATCGCCGGGGGTGTAGAGCGCCAGGTCGTCGAAGTCCTGGCCGTGACCCTGGAGCGTGGAGGCGTGCAGCCCGTCGCGCAGGCTGGTGGCGCGGCGCACCGTGGGCAGGCTCAGGACCGCCCTGGCCTGATCCACCCGTGCCGCCACCGCGTCCAGCGGCGAGCCCTCCTGCTCCTCGGTCATGTCGCGCTCAGGGCGTGGGCACCGCGGCGAACACGGCGTCGATCAGGCTCTCCGCGGTGACCCCGTCCACCAGGGCGTCGAGGGTGCGCACCAGCCGGTGCCGGAGCACCGAGTGCCGCAGCGCCTTCACGTCCTCCGGGATCACGTACGCCCGACCGGCCAGCACGGCCAGTGCCTGCGCGATCTGCATCAGAGCGATCGACCCACGGGGGCTCGCGCCCACCCGGACGTGCCGCTGGAGACCGGCGATCGGAGCGGGGCCGCCACCACGGGTGGTCGCGACCAGCGCCACGATGTAACGCCGGATCGCGTCGTCCACGTACACCCGACGGGTCAGGTCCTGCAGGAACCGCACGTCGTCCAGCGCCACCGGCTGCCCGGTCATCGGCGCCGACTGCGCACCCGAGGAGATCCGACCCAGCACCTCGATCTCCTCCGGCGGCGCCGGATAGTCGAGCACCTCCTTGAGCAGGAAGCGGTCCATCTGCGCCTCGGGGAGGACGTAGGTGCCCTCCTCCTCGATCGGGTTCTGGGTCGCCAGCACCACGAACGGCTTGGGCAGCGGGTGCACCTCGCCGCCGATGGAGGTCTGCCGCTCCTGCATCGCCTCGAGCATCGCCGACTGGGTCTTGGCGCTGGACCGGTTGATCTCGTCCAGGAGCACCACGTTGGCGTGCACCGGACCGAGCTGCGTGCTGAACGCGCCGGTGGAGTAGTTGAGGATCTGGGTGCCGACGATGTCGTTCGGCATCAGGTCCGGCGTGCACTGGATCCGGTGAAAGCTGCCGGAGATCGACGCGGCGAGCGCCTGGGCGGCGGTGGTCTTGGCCAGACCGGGGACCGACTCCAGCAGGATGTGCCCGCCCGCCATCACCGTGCACAGCAGGGCGGTGCGCAGATTGCGCTGGCCCACGACCCGCTGGTCGAAGAAGTTGCCGATCTGCCCCACGAGCGCCTGGGCGTGCTGCAACTCCCGCTCGCTGATCCGGGTGTCCCCGTCGGTCATGGGTGGCCTTCCTGTGTGCCGGTACGTCGCCGCGGGCAAGTATGTCCTGCCTGCTCCCCGTTCAGGGGCGGGTGCCCGCCAGTTGAGTGCTGCAGGCGGGCAAGACAGGGAGTGCTCAGCGCGATCCGACCCGGACCACCAGGGCACCCGGGTCGACCCGGGCCGACAGCTCGGTGACCTCGCCGATCACGTCGCCATCCACCTGAACGTGCTCGCCGCCGGCGATGGACACGTGCACCTCGCGGGCGCGGGCGTGGTCGATCCGGCCGATCTTGGCCGGCAGCTGCGGTCGCACCCCGACCCCCTGCAGCACGACCTCGCCGAACAGTTGCGCCCAGCCCGCGACCCCGCCGCGGGTGTCGATGGCGGCGATGTCCAGCCAGCCGTCGTCCAGTTCGGCGTCGGGCAGCAGGGTGATCCCGCCGGGCAGTCGGCCACAGTTGCCGATCAGGAGGCTGCGCACCCGGGTGGGTTCGGTGTCGGCGTCGTCCAGGCGCACGGTGGTCCGCAGCCGGCTGCCGTGCAGGTGCTTGATCCCGGCCACGAAGTAGGCGATCCAGCCGACCTTGGCCTTGAGCTGGTCGTCGGCGTCGGCCACCATCGCGGCGTCGAAGCCGACCCCGGCGATCACCAGGAAGATGTGGTCGCGGGGGATGTCGGTGTCGTCCGGCAGGTCGTCCGAGGCCTCGGCGATGTCGTCGTCGACATTCGACTCGAACTTCAGGACCCGCAGCCAGCCGACGTCGATCGTCCGGTCCATCCCGTCCAGCGCGAGCTGGAACGCCGCCTGCGGGTCACCGATCGGGATGTCGAGGTTGCGGGCCAGCAGGTTGCCGGTGCCGACCGGGACCAGCCCCATCGGCACCCCGGTGTGGGCCAGCGCCTCGGCGACCGCGCGCACGGTGCCGTCACCGCCGAGGGCGACCACCAGGTCCGCGCCCTGCTCGATCGCCTGCTTCGCCTGGCCGATCCCCGGGTCCTCCGGCGTCGTCTCCAGCCACAGCGGCTCGGGCAGGTACTGCTCGGCGCACATCCGGCGCAGCTGCGGGCGCAGGTCGGGCACCCCGGTCTTGGAGGGGTTCGCGACGAAGGCGACCAGTGGCCGCTTCTGCTCCGGCGGGGCCTCCGGCGTCGGCGCCTGCACCGTGCCGCGGAACGGGGCCCGGGCCGGGAGCGCCGCCCGGCGGTTCATCAACCCCAGGATCAGGGCGGCGACCGCCACGATCGTGGCGGCAACGGCGAGCCATCCTTCCCAGGTCATGCACGGGAATCTACGCACATCCGACGACTTCCGCCCGCGACCTGGTCGGATCGCTGAGTAGGCTCGCCTGGTGATCGATCTCAAGCTGCTGCGTCAGGACCCCGACATCGTGCGTGCCAGCCAGGTGACGCGTGGTGACGACCCGGGGCTGGTCGACCAGGTGCTGGACGCCGACGCCCGTCGCCGGGCCGCGCTGACCGACTTCGAGAACCGGCGCGCCGAGCAGAAGTCCCTCGGCAAGCTGGTCGCCGCCGCGCAGGGCGAGGAGAAGCAGGAACTGCTGGCCCGCGCCAAGTCGCTGGCGGAGCAGGTCAAGGCGTTGCAGGCCGACGCGGACGCCGCCGAGACCGAGGCGACCGAGCTGGCCCGCCGGATCGGCAACATCGTGGCCGAGGGTGTCCCGGCCGGTGGCGAGGACGACTTCGTGGTGCTGCGCCATGAGGGCACCCCGCGGGAGTTCGACTTCCGGGTCCGGGACCACCTGGAGCTGGGCGAGGGCCTCGCGGCGATCGACACCGAGCGCGGCGCCAAGGTCTCCGGCGCCCGGTTCTACTACCTGACAGGTGTCGGTGCCCGGCTGGAGCTGGCGCTGCTGAACGCGGCGGTGGACAAGGCGCTGGCCGCCGGGTTCACGCCGGTGATCACCCCGACGCTGGTCAAGCCGGAGATCATGGCGGGCACCGGGTTCCTCGGCGCGCACGCGGACGAGATCTACCGGTTGGAAGCCGACGACCTGTACCTGGTCGGCACCAGCGAGGTGGCGCTCGCCGGCTACCACTCCGGCGAGATCATCGACCTGTCCACCGGACCGAAGCGTTACGCCGGGTGGTCCGCCTGCTACCGCCGGGAGGCCGGGTCCTACGGCAAGGACACCCGCGGGATCATCCGGGTGCACCAGTTCCACAAGGTGGAGGCGTTCAGCTACACCACGGTCGAGGACGCCGCCGCCGAGCACCAGCGCATCCTGGGCTGGGAGGAGGAGATGCTGGCCCTGGCCGAGCTGCCCTACCGGGTGATCGACACCGCCGCCGGTGACCTCGGGTCCAGCGCCGCCCGGAAGTTCGACTGCGAGGCGTGGCTGCCCAGCCAGGAGCGCTACCTGGAGCTGACCAGCACCTCGAACTGCACCACCTTCCAGGCCCGCCGCCTGGGCGTGCGGGAGCGCACCGCCGACGGTGAGGTGCGCCCGGTCGCCACGCTGAACGGCACCCTGGCGACCACCCGCTGGATCGTCGCCATCCTGGAGAACCACCAGCAGGCCGACGGCTCGGTCCGGGTGCCGGAGGGCCTGCGTCCGTACCTGGGCGGCCTGGAGCTGCTCGAGCCCACCGGAGGAGCATCGCGATGACCCACCCGCGCACCGTGGCCGGGACCCTGATCGCCCTGGACGTCGACGGCACGTTGATGACCTATGACGGGGTGATCTCCGACGAGGTGCGCGCGAGCATCACCGCCTTGCAGGCGGCCGGTGCGCACATCGTGCTCGCCACCGGCCGCGGCGTGCGGGCGACCGTCCCGGTGGCGCACGACCTGGGCATCACCACCGGGTGGGCGGTGTCGTCCAACGGCGCCGTCACCAGCCGGCTCGACCCCGAGCTGCCCGGCGGCTACGAGGTCACCCGGCAGATCACCTTCGACCCGGAGCCGGCGCTGCGGGTGCTGCAGCTGGAACTGCCCGAGGCGTACTTCGCGGTGGAGGACCTCGGCCGTGGCTTCCTGGTCACCCGGGGCTTCCCGGAGGGCGAGCTGACCGGCGACCAGCGGGTGTGCGACTTCGAGGAGCTGGTGTCCCGGCCGGCGACCCGTGTCGTGGTGCGCGACCCGGGCCGCACCCCGGAGGAGTTCCGCGAGCTGGTGCGCCGGGTCGGTCTGCACCAGGTCAGCTACGCGGTCGGCTGGTCGGCCTGGCTGGACCTGACCCCCGGTGGCGTGAACAAGGGGTCGGCGCTGGAGGACCTGCGCCGCGACCTCGGCGTCGAGCCCTTCGCCACGGTGGCGGTCGGTGACGGCTCCAACGACGTCGAGATGCTGGACTGGGCGGCCCGCGGGGTCGCGATGGGGCATGCGGGCGACGACGTGCGCGCCGCCGCGGACGAGGTCACCGGCACCATCGAGGACGACGGACTGCTGGACGTGCTGCGCTCGGTGCTCGCCGAGGGCTGACCGGCCCTCAGTGCGGGGCACAGGTGACGGTGGCGGCGCCGATGCCGGGGGAGACGATCGACCAGTCGAAGTAGACCGGGTCGGAGGTCCAGCCACCGGGCCCGATCGCCTGGACCTTCACGGTGCCGGACCAGCTGTCGCCGCCGAGTGACCACCCCTCGATCCCCCAGCCGACCTGTGCGGTGTCGGCCGACCAGAACGACTCGCCGAGGGGCAGCATCGGGGTGTTGTCGACGGTACCGGTCGCCCAGGAGTAGCTGCCGCTCGGCACGTGCGACACCGAGATCTCCACCCGGTACTCCAGCACCGGCAGCCCGTCACCGGCGTCGGTCAGGGTCAGGATGTGCGGCGCACCGCTGACCACGGTGCAGGTGGAGGTCGGCAGCGGCACCTCGTCGGCATCCGCGATGGTGGTGACCGTCTCGGTGCCGAGGGAGCCCGCCCGCGTCCAGCGGTCGCCGCCGCGCAGGGCCACCGCACCCAGGAGCACGACGGCCAGGGCGAGCGCGGTCGCCGCGAGCCGCCGGGATCGGGTGCTCATCACTGCTCCGCCTGCGTGACGGTGAAGGACCAGACGACGTCGGCGTGCGTGCCCTGGTAGGAGTTGGGCGCGTTGGCGGCGAGCTGCATCTCAACGCACAGCCCGGCCGGGTCGGTGCCGTGCGCACCCAGGGGGACCGACGGCTCCGGGCTGACCCAGCCGGTGAGATGGGCGTAACCGGTCGCGGATCCGGCCAGGTAGGACGCGTCGGCGGTGAAGTCGGCCGCGCTGCACGGCGCCGTGGAGGCGGTGCGCGCGACCACCCGGTAGTCGACGGCCGCGGCCAGATCACCGACGGCGCTGACGTCGGTGAGTGACAGGTGTGCGGCGGTGTCCGTGTCCGGCGAGGTGCGCACGTTGAACCAGGAGTAGATCGACGGCCCGGCCGCGGGTTCCAGCCGGGTGCCACCCGGTGCGAGTTCCTCCTGGTCCAGGAACAGCTGGGCCGGGCTGCCCGTCGGGTGATGCGCCCACTCGGTCGATCCGGCGGCCTGGCTCTGGGTCTGGAAGGACACGGCGTGGAAGGTCGCGACCGCGTGTTCCCGATCGGTCCAGGCGGCATCGGTCCACGGCGAACGGCCCACCGCCACCGCCACCGCCAGCGCGCACGCGAGCAGCACGACGGCCGCCTTCGCACGGCCGGACAGGTGGGGCGTCATGGCACCCAGCCTGATCCGGGGCGGGAGCGAGCGGGGTCGGCCTGCGTGGAAACACGGGGAGCGGGGGGATGTCTCCCGGCCGGACGCCCGGCTGCTCATCGTCGGGCCGCCGGTGGACCCTGCCCCGCCCGACGATGCACAATCGCCCGCATGGCGCACGGCATCGTCGACGTGGCCCGGGCGGCAGGTGTGTCCACAGCCACCGTCTCCCGAGCGCTCCGTGGCCTGCCCAACGTCACCCACACCACGCGGGAACGGGTGCGCCGGGCCGCCGAGGAGCTCGGCTACGTGCCGTCGCCCACCGCCGCCTCGCTGGCCACGGGCCGCACCCGCACCATCGGGCTGATCTCGCCCTGGGTGTCGCACTGGTTCTTCGCCCAGGTGATCGAGGGTGCCGAACGGGCGCTGCGGGCCGAGGACTTCGACGCGCTGCTCTACACCTTCGAGGTCGATCGCGGCACGCGGCGGCTGGCGCTCGACCCCGGGGTGCTCCGGCGGCGGGTGGACGGGGTGCTGGTGGTCGGGCTGCCGCTGGAACCGGCCGAGATCGCCACGCTGGACGAGCTGGGCTACCCGCTGGTCTTCGTCGGACCGGGTGCCCCGGACCACGTCACGGTCGGACTGGACGACGTAGACACCGCGCGCCGGGCGGTGGCGCACCTGGCCGAGCTGGGGCACCGGGTCGTCGCGCACCTGACCGGGGAACCGGACGACGTGCTGGCCTGGTCCCCGGCGGTCCGGCGTGCCCAGGGATGGCGGTTGGAGGTCGCGCACCGTGGGCTGGACGCGTCGCCGGACCTGGAGGTGCACGGCCACTTCGACGTCGCGGGCGGTCGGGCGTCGATGCACCGCCTGATGGACGCCCGGCCCGATGTGACGGCGGTGTTCGCCGCCTCGGACGAGATGGCGATGGGCGCGATCCTGGCGGTGCGGGACCGAGGGCTGCGGGCGGGCGAGGACGTGTCGGTGATCGGCGTCGACGGTCACCAGATGTCCGAGCACCTCGGCCTGACCACGCTGGCGCAGGACGCGTACGAGCAGGGCGTGACGGCGGCGACGATGCTGCTCGAACTGCTCACCGGGACACCGGTGCCCCGGGACGTGGTCTTCCCGACCACGCTGATCCAGCGGAGTTCCACCCGGCCTGTGACCGAATTGTGACGCCGCACGGCTTGTCAGCCGGTGATGTAAACGCTTGCATGAGTCCTGATGCACCGGGCGATGAGGCCCGGTAGCCACCACGACGATGTGGAGGACCGCATGACCAGCATCCGTCGGCACCGCAGGAGTGCCGTCATCGCCGGAGGGCTCGGGGTCGCCCTGGCCCTGGCCGCCTGTTCCAGCGGTGGTGATTCCGGGGGCGACGAGACCGCCAGCGGCGGCTCGACCACCACCGACTGTGCCGACTACGACGCGTACGGTGACCTGAGCGGCAAGACGGTGACGGTGTACTCCGGCATCGTGGCGCCGGAGGACGAGCCCTACGTCGAGTCGTACAAGCCCTTCGAGGACTGCACCGGCGCGACCATCGAGTACACCTCGGACAAGAACTTCGAGCAGCAGATCCTGGTGCAGGCCCAGGCGGGCAGCGCGCCGGACATCGCGATCGTGCCGCAGCCGGGACTGCTGCAGCAGCTGGTCGCCACCGGCAAGGCGGTCGCCGCCCCCGACGACGTCGCCGCCAACGTCGACGAGTTCTGGGGTGAGGACTGGAAGGCCTACGGCACCGTCGACGGCACGTTCTACGCCGCCCCGTCCGGCGCCAGCGTGAAGTCGCTGGTCTGGTACAACCCGCAGATCTTCGAGGCCAACGGCTGGGAGGTCCCGACCACCCTGGACGAGCTCTCCGACCTGACCGCCACCATCGCGAAGACCGGCCAGAAGCCCTGGTGCGCGGGCATCGCCTCCGGTGAGGCCACCGGCTGGCCGATCACCGACTGGATGGAGGACATGATGCTCCGGGTGCCCGAGGGCGGCCCGGACGTCTACGACCAGTGGGTCGACCACTCCATCGCCTTCAACTCCGAGGCGCCGACCGCGGCCCTGGACGCCGTGGGCGACTACCTGAAGAACCCGGACTACGTGAACGCCGGCTTCGGTGACGTGAACTCCATCGCCACCACCACGTTCCAGGACGCCGGGCTGGGCATCCCGCAGGGCACCTGCTTCCTGCACCGGATGGCGTCGTTCTACGCCTCGAACTTCCCGACCGACGGTTCGGTGACCGTCGCCGAGGACGGCAACGCCTTCGCGTTCTACCTGCCGGGTGAGACCGCCGAGGACAAGCCGGTGCTCGGTGGTGGCGAGTTCAACCTCGCGTTCTCCGACCGCCCCGAGGTGCAGGCGTTCCAGACCTACCTGTCCACCGACACCTGGGCCAACAACAAGGCCAAGGCGTCCTCGGACATCACCTCCGGCGGCTGGATCTCGGCCAACAAGGGCCTGGACACCGCGAACCTGGTGAACCCGATCGACAAGCTGTCGGCGGACATCCTGCAGGACCCGAACACGGTCTTCCGCTTCGACGGCTCGGACATGATGCCGGCCGCCGTCGGGTCGAACGCGTTCTGGAAGCAGGCGACCAACTGGATCACCGGCCAGTCCACCGCGGACACGCTGGACAAGATCGAAGCGGCCTGGCCCGCCTCCTGATCTGACCTCCCACGACCGGCCCGGACCTCGCGGGGTCCGGGCCGGTCGTCAGCCATCGTCCCCGGTCTCTGGGAGGCACCGTGCACCTCGCCGTCGCCGCCACCACCACAGGCGGCAAGCTCCTCACCATGCTGATCGCGCTGATCGCCTTCGCGGCGGTGGTCGGCATCATCCTGTTCCTGGCCGCCCTCGCCGAGCGACGCGGTCGCCGGCAGACGGCCTGGCTCTTCCTGGCCCCGACCCTGGTTCTGCTGGTGGTCGGCCTGGTCTACCCGGCGGGCCGGACCGTGGTCCGCTCGCTGTACGACGCCGCCGGGTCGCAGTTCATCGGGCTGCACAACTACCTGACGATCTTCAGCTCCGACGAGCAACTGGTCGTGCTGCGCAACACCGTGCTCTGGGTGCTGGTCACCCCGTTCGTCGCCACCGTGATCGGGCTGATCTACGCGATCCTGGTCGACGGGGCACGCGGCGAGTCCTTCGCGAAGGCACTGATCTTCCTGCCGATGGCGATCTCCTTCGTGGGGGCGTCGATCATCTGGAAGTTCGTCTACGAATACCGCGATCACATCGAGAACCTGCTCCCGGGTCAGCAACAGATCCCGCAGATCGGACTGCTGAACCAGGTGATCGTCTGGTTGGGCGGGAAACCACAGCAGTTCCTGATCGACTCACCGTGGAACACGTTCTTCCTGATCGTGGTGATGATCTGGATCCAGGCCGGTTTCGCGATGACCATCCTGTCCGCGTCGATCAAGGCCATCCCGGCCGAGATGACCGAGGCGGCCCGGCTCGACGGCGTGGGCGCCTTCGAGATGTTCCGCTTCATCACCCTGCCGTCGATCCGGCCGACCGTGGTCGTGGTGCTCACCACCATCGCGATCGGCTGCCTCAAGGTCTTCGACATCATCCGGACCATGACCGGCGGGTCGTTCGGCACCAGCGTGGTGGCGAACGAGTTCTACACCCAGTCGTTCTCGGCCGGTAACCAGGGACTCGGTGCCGCGCTGGCGGTGCTGCTGTTCATCCTGGTGGTGCCGATTATCGTCTACAACGTCCGCCAGCTCCGCGCATCGGAGGGTCGCTGATGACCCAGCTCTCTGTTCCCGCGATCCCGGCGGACCCGGGCGTCGACACCGGATCGGGTCGTCGTCGCCGAGGCCGGTCCTCCGCCGCCGACGCCGCCCGGAAGAAGCTCACCTCACCCTGGGCGTCGCTGGTCGCCGTGATCCTCGCGGTGCTCTGGACGCTGCCCACCTTCGGGCTGCTGGTGACCTCGTTCCGACCCGAGGCCGACATCAAGAACTCGGGATGGTGGACGGTCTTCACCAACCCGACGTTCACCCTGGACAACTACCAGACGGTGCTCGGCTCGACCGGGCAGGACAACCTCGCCCCGTACTTCATCAACTCGATCGCGATCACCCTGCCCGCGGTGATCGCCCCGATCCTGATCGCCGCGCTGGCCGCCTACGCCTTCGCCTGGATGCGGTTCCCCGGCAAGAACACCCTGTTCGTCGCCGTGTTCGCCCTTCAGGTGGTGCCGTTGCAGGTCACGCTGCTCCCGCTGCTGGAGCTGTGGGTCGACATGGGCATCAACCGGACGTTCTGGCCGATCTGGCTGGCGCACACCATGTTCGCCCTGCCACTGGCGGTGTTCCTGCTGCACAACTTCATGCGGGAGATCCCCGGTGAGCTGATCGAGGCGGCACGGGTCGACGGTGCCGGACACGTCACCGTGTTCTTCCGGCTCATGCTGCCGATGCTCAAGCCCGCGTTGGCGGCCTTCGGCATCTACCAGTTCCTCTGGGTGTGGAACGACCTGCTGGTCGGTCTCACCTTCGGCGGGCAGGCGAACGTCAATCCGCTCACCGTCGCGCTGTTCAACCTGACCGGCACCCGCGGCACCGCCTGGCACCTGCTGTCGGCCGGGGCCTTCGTGTCGATCATCGTGCCGGTGGTGGTGTTCGTCGCCCTGCAGCGGTACTTCGTCCGCGGACTCTTGGCCGGCTCGGTCAAGGGCTGACCCACCCCACCCCACCCCGGCACTTCGCGCCCGAGCTCGGTACTCCGCGCTCGAGGTCGGCACTTCGCCCCCGAGGTCGGCACTTCGCCGGGCTCGACCCGGCGCGGAGTGCCGACCTCGGTGCCGTGGTCCGGGTGGGTGTGGGACGTGGGGGTGGTGGGTCGGGGGGTGGGGTGGGTCCGTAGGCTGGGTGGGTGACGAATGGTGGCCGGATCCCAGCGCCGGTGCTGTTCGTCTTCTCCGGGCTGACCCAGTACGCCGGTGCCGCGCTGGCGGTGGGGCTGTTCGCCACGGTCGTGGCGCCGACCGTCGCGTGGCTGCGGATCGCGGTGGCGGCGCTGGTGCTGATCGCCTGGCGTCGCCCGTGGCGGGCGCGCTGGACCCGCCGCTCCCTGCTGACCGCCGCGCTGTTCGGTGTGGTGCTCGCGGCGATGAACGTGACGTTCTACCTGGCCATCGACGTGCTGCCGCTGGGCACCGCCGTCGCCATCGAGTTCCTCGGACCGGTCGCGGTCGCCGCCGTGACCGGACGCGGGTGGCGGGAACGAGCCGGGATCGTGGTCGCCGCCGCCGGGGTGGTGGCCCTGGCCGGGGTGCAGCTGCGGGCCGGTGACGATCCCCGGGTGGTGCACGGGCTGATCGCCATCGGCGCGGCCGCGGCCTGCTGGGCCGGGTACATCCTGCTGGGCCGGCGGGTGGCCGTCGGCGGTGACCCCACGCCCGAGGACCTCCGCCCGGCCTCGGACGGCACGGGCCTGGCGGCCGACGGTGGCCTCACGCCCGAGGACCTCCGCCCGGCCTCGGACGGCACGGGCCCGGCGGCCGACGGTGGCCACCCGCCCGTGGACGACGGCCGCCCGGCACCGGATGGTTTCGCCTCGCTCGCGGTCGGCATGCTCGCGGGGGCGATCGTCTTCGCCCCGTTCCTCGCCTCCGGTGCGACCCCGGTGCTGCACGACCCGGGACTGGCGCTCGCGGTGGTGGGCATCGCGGTGCTGTCGTCGGTGGTGCCCTACGCCGTGGAACAGGTCGTCCTGCGCCGGGTCACGGCAGCGACGTTCGCCGTGCTGCTCGCCCTCCTGCCCGCCACCGCCGCGGTGGTGGGGGCGGTCGCCCTGCGGCAGTGGCCGCACGGGTGGGAGGTGGTGGGGCTGCTGTGCGTGTCGGCGGCGATCGTGCTGACGGCGGTGCCCGCCCGGCGCAGGAGGGACGGCTAGAGGTACTGTCCGGGCCCGTTGCCCGGGGACCCGCCCGGCTGCTCGGCGTTCCCCGGCAGCGCTCGACGCATCTGGCCGAGCTGCGCCTGAGCCGCCATCTGCTGCGCGACCAGTGCCGTCTGGATCCCGTGGAACAAGCCCTCCAGCCACCCGACCAGCTGCGCCTGGGCGATCCGCAGTTCGGCATCCGAGGGCGTGGCGTCCTCGGTGAACGGCAGCGTGATCCGGTGCAGTTCCGCCACCAGTTCCGGCGACAGGCCGTCCTCCAGCTCGGCCAGCGACCGCTCGTGCACCTCGGCCAAGCGGCTGCGGGCGGCGTCGTCCAGCGGCGACGACCGCACCTCGTCCAACAGCTGCTTGACCATGGTGCCGATCCGCATCACCTTGGCCGGTTGATCGACCTGGGGTGCGGAGGATTCTGCGCTGGCGTCGTCGCCGACCACGACGATCCGTGGCCGGTCGGTCGAGTCGTCGGTGGTCATGGTGCGATGCTCCCGCCGACCGACCGGGTGCGCGACCTCAGGGCGTCAACAGCACCTTGCCGAACACCGCGCCCGAGTCCATCAGCCGGTGCGCCTCGGCCGCCTGGTCCAGCGGCAGCGTCGTGTGGACCACCGGGGCGACCCGGCCGTCGGCGATCAGCGGCCACGCGTGCGCGGCGACGTCGGCGATCACCCGGGACTTCTGCTCGACGGTGCGCCAGCGCAGCGTGCTGCCGGTGACGTAGGCGCGCTTGGCCATCAGCTGCATCAGGTCGAGGGTGCCGGTGGCCCCGCGCTGGGTGCCGATCACGACCAGCCGGCCACTGGTGGCCAGCACCTCGACGTTGCTCGCCAGTCCGCCACCGCCGAGCACGTCCAGCACCACGTCCACGCCGCGGCCCTCGGTGGCCTCGTGCACAGCGGCCACGACGTCCTGGGTGCGGTGGTCGATCACCACGTCCGCGCCCAGCTCCCGGCACCGGTCCGCCCGCTCGGGGCCACCGGCCGTGGTCAGGACCCGGACCCCCAGCGCCGTGGCGAGCTGCACGGCGATCGACCCGACCCCGCCCGAACCGCCCTGCACCAGCAGGGTCTCACCGGCGACCAGGCGGCCGGAGTCGATCAGGTTGGTCCACGCGGTGGCGACCGCCTCCGGCAGACCACCGGCCGCGACCAGGTCCACACCGGCCGGCACCGGCAGCACCTGACCGACCGGGACGGTGACCTGCTCGGCGTAGCCACCGCCGCCGAGGAGCGCGGCGACCGGCAGCCCGTCCGGCCAGTCGGCGGCGTCCACACCGGTCCCGCGACCGATCACGGTGCCGGAGACCTCCAGGCCGGGCCAGGACGGCAACCCGGGCGGCGGCGGGTAATGGCCCTCGCGCTGCAACAGGTCGGCCCGGTTCACCCCGGCGGCCGCGACCCGGATCAGCAGCTCACCGGCGCCGGGCACCGGATCGGGGCGTTCGATCACGGTCAGCATCTCGGGTCCGCCGGGCTGTTCCACTTCGATGACGCGCATCCGTCGACGGTACGCCTCGGATGAATCCGTGTTCACCGCTCATGTCCGCGGCTGTTTCGGCCGATGGGGACTGAACGGGTGCCCTCCCACGGGTGGCATCCGCCGACGGCCGTCCGGTCGCGGGGGAACAGGAGGCAGGTCGACATGCTGCGCAGGCTCGGCATCCGCGCCAAGGTGCTGGCGGTGCTCGCGCTGCCCGTGCTCGTGCTGCTGGTCGCCAGTGCCTACATCTCGGTGCAGTCGGTCGGCCAGGCGCGGACCGCCGCCGCGGTCAGCCGGGTGGTCCAGGTGCTGCCCCAGTACGCGGCCGCTGTCGAGGCGTTGCAGCAGGAGCGGACGCTCTCGGTGCAGGAAGCCGGTGGCAACGCGCTGTCCGGCAGCCTGTCCGCCGCCCGCACCGCCACCGACAACGCCCTCGCCACGCTCTCCGGCACCGCCGCCGGGCTGGACACCTCCGGCCTGGACGCCCGGGTGGGGGAGGCGATCGACGCCGCGCAGATCCGGCAGTCCGACGTCACCGACATCCGGGAGCGCGTCGACAACGGGACCGTGCCGGTGTCCGTGGTGGACTCCAACTTCACCAGTGTCATCACCGCGCACAACGACGTCCCCGCGCTGATCGCCGAGACGCTGTCCAACCGGTCACTGGCCTCCCGACTGACCGCCTACGCCCAGGTCGCCGAGACCGTCGAGCGGGTGCTGCGTGCCCAGCCGACCGCGCTGGAGGTGTTCGGCGACGACGGTGCCGACGCCAGCAAGGTGCAGGAGCTGGCGGCGCGGTTCGCCGTCGAGGACGAGGTCCGCGCCGAGGCCCGAGCGACCACCAACAACCTGCGGCTGGACGGCATCCAGCTCCCGTCCCGTGACGCCGACCTGGTCGCGATGCAGCTGTCGCTGGAGTCCGGCAACACGCTGACCATCTCCGCGCTGGACCAGACCCGGTGGAACGCGCTGGTCAACGGCGAGCTGGCCACCCTGCGTCCGGTCGCCTCCGACCTGCTGGAGTCCGCCGGTGACCAGGCGTCCGCACTGGCGGCCGCCGCCCAGCGCCAGTCGGCGATCACCATCGGTATCACCATCGCGGCGACCGCGCTGTCCATCGTGATCGCGTTCCTGGTCTCCCGGGGGATCGTCATCCCGCTGCGCCGCCTGACCTCCGCCGCCGGTGAGGTGCGCGAGGAGCTGCCGCGCCTGGTCGAGCAGGTGGCGGAGCCGGGCAAGGCGCCGGATCTGTCGCTGGCCGAGATCCCGGTGACCTCCCAGGACGAGGTCGGCCGTCTGGCCGCCGCGTTCAACTCGGTGAACGCCACCACCATCCAGGTGGCCCGGGACCAGGCCGCGCTGCGTGGCTCGATCGCGGAGATGTTCGTCAACGTGGCCCGCCGTGACCAGGTGCTGCTCGGCCGTCAGCTCGCGTTCATCGACTCGCTGGAGCGCGCCGAGGAGGACCCGGCCACGCTCGCCAACCTGTTCCGCCTGGACCACCTGGCCACCCGTATGCGTCGGAACGCCGAGTCGCTGCTGGTGCTCGCCGGGATCGACTCCGGTCGACGGCTGCGTGAGGCCATGCCGCTGTCCGACGTGGTCCGCACCGCGTCCTCGGAGATCGAGCAGTACGACCGGGTGCAGCTGGAGCTCGGCGTCGACCCGCTGATGCACGGCTTCAACGCCCTGGCCGCCGCGCACCTGATGGCCGAGCTGCTGGAGAACGCCACGCTGTTCTCCGAGCCGGGCACCCCGGTGTTCGTCCGCACCGCCGAGGTCTCCGGTGAGCGCACCGGCGACCGGCAGGTGCTGGTCACGATCGTCGACCAGGGCCTCGGCATGTCCGACGAGGAGCTGGCCGAGGCCAACAGCACCATCGGCTCCGCCGCCGCCACCGACGCGATCGGCGCCCAGCGTCTGGGTCTGTTCGTGGTGGCCCGGCTGGCCGCGCGTCTGGGTGCCGCGGTGACGCTGTCCCGGGTCACCGACGGTGGTTCGGGCACGGTCGCCACCGTCGCCTTCCCGGGTCAGCTGTTCACCGCCGAGCCGACGGCGGTCCCGGGTGGTGGCCTGGCGGCCGCCGCGACCGGTGCCGTCCCGGTGGTCGAGCCGGAGGCACCCGCCGCCGTGCCGGTCGACCTGGCGGCGCTCACCGACGGTGCCACCGGCACGGGCCTGCCCCGTCGACGCACCGGACCGGGCGCCGAGCCGGCCGAGGAGCAGCGCGAGGTCGTGCTGCCCGCCCCCGCCGAGGCGACCCTGTCCCCGGAGATCACCGCCGCCTCCACCGGGTGGACCCCGGCCGTCCCGGCGCAGGGTGGTGCCGGGTTGCCCAGCCGCGGCGCCGGGCTGCCGACCCGGGACGCCCTGCCGAGTCGCCGGCCCGCCGATGCCTCGGCCACCGCCAGCGGCACCGGGGCGCCCGACGGCAGCACCCCGACCCCGGCTGTCGACGCCGGTCCGCGATCCGGTCTGTTCGCCGGATTCCGTGGCCGGTCCGCGGTGGCCGGTGAGCCGACCCCCGCGCAGGTCGAGTCGGGCAGCCCGGATTCGCCGGGTGCCGAGCGCACGGCACCGGGGATCGAGTCGCCCGCCGAGGCGTCGCCGTTCGCGGCGCTCCTGGACACGCCGCAGGACAGCGCAGAGCAGGACAGCCCGCAGCAGCACGGCAGCGCGCAGCACGACAGTGCAGAGCCGGACAGCGCGCCGCAGCTCCAGGGCTCGCAGCTGGACGCCTACCAGCGGGACACGGACCAGCACGACGCCGATCAGCACGACGCGGACCACAGTGGCACGCCGTCGCAGCAGGACGAGCCCGCCGAGCAGCCCGCGGCCTTCGTGGTCCCGATGCTGATGCCGGACGAGGACCAGCCGGTCGACCCCGCCTGGGGTGAACGGTCCGCCTGGGGCGAGCCGCTGGCCGTCGACTCCTTCGGCGAGCCGGTGGACCCGTTCGCCGCCGCACCCGCCGACCAGCAGGACCCCGCCCTGCCGGCCTGGGACGCGCCCGTCGAGCAGGACCCCGCGCCGTCGACCTGGGCGGCCGCCACCGAGCCGCAGCCCGCGCCGCTGGGCTGGGACGAGGCCCGCGCGCCGGAGACCGAGCAGACCGGCTCGCGTGAGCTGCCCTTCGCCGTTCCCGAGCCCTTCGCGCCCATCGGCTCCTTCGACCAGCCGTGGGTGGACGACCACCAGGCAGTCGCCGCGCCGACCTCGGTCGACACCGACCCGGCAGCCGGGTCCGAGCAGCCGGAGGCCGCCCCGTCGGCACCCGAGGCCGCTCCGGTCGCCGCGACCGGTGCGGACGCCGGGATGCCCGACTTCGCCACCCTGGTCCGCGGCGACGGCACGGACGACGTCCCGGCCCCCCGGCGTGAGCGCGGCAGGACCACCCGCCGTCCGTTGTTCTCCCTGGGCCGCCGCCGCAAGTCCGCCGAGCCGCGACCGGTCACCGGTGCGCACAAGCTGATCGGTGCCACGGAACTCGGCAGCACGCCGTCGACCGTGCCCGCTGTGCCCGCTGGGACGCCGGACGTCGCCCCGGCCTGGGCCCCGGCCCCGACCTGGGCTCCGCAGGAGACTCCGGCCACCGACACCGCGTGGCCCGCCGGGCCCGCGACGGACGCCGTGGCCGCGGGGTGGACGGTCACCCCCGAGCCCGCTGCTGCTCCGGCGTCGCCGTCCGGCGACCTGGCCTGGTCGCCGTCCGCGCCGTCCCTCCCGCACTCGTCGGGTGAGGGCAGCCCGGCCCCGGTCGTCCCGGCCCAGGCCGCACCGGCCGCTGCCACCCCGCCGCAGGGCTGGTCGCCGCAGCACCCGACGGCCGACACCCCCTGGACCCCGGACGCCACCCCGGTGACGCCCGCTCCGCTCACCTCCGGCGGCCTGCCGACCCGGGTGCGCGGTGAGGTCCCTGCCCCGGTGGACGACACCCCCGCCCCGACCACCGGCCCGCGTCGTGACATGAGCGGCTGGGCCTCCGCCTGGTCCTCACGCGGTGCGGCCCCGGCCGAGCAACCCGCGACGGCGGCCCCGGCAGCACCGACCGGCTGGGCACCGGAACAGGCCGAATCCGACCTCGGCGCCGGTGCGTTCGGCGCCCAGGGCGCTTCCACCCTCGCGATGCGAGCCGACATCCAGGAGCAGGCGTTGAGCGAGCTGAGCCAGCTGTCCGCGTACCGACCGAAGTCGGTCGACCGGCCCGCCGCCTCCCTCGTGCGCCGGACACCCAACGCGGTGCCGGAGGCCCCCGCGATCGCGCCGTCGACCGCCTCGGCCCCGCGTGACGCGGACGCGGTGCGCGACCGGCTCTCCAGTTTCCAGTCCGGCACCCGTCGTGGGCGTCGTGCACTGGCGGACGGCGACGGCAGCGACCAGGCCGCCCAGCCCACCCCGATCTCATGACGACCGCCCCGGCGCAGTCGCCCGACACCCCGATCCCGCAGCCGTCGGCTGCCATCCGCAAGGAGGATGCGTGACCACCCTCAGCACCGAGGCAGCCAACTTCGGCTGGTTGCTGGACAACTTCGTCCGGACCGTGCCCGGCACCCGGCACACGCTGGTGGTGTCCGCGGACGGTCTGTTGATGGCCATGTCGGAGCAGCTGGACCGGACCAACGGTGACCAGCTCGCGGCGATCGTCGCCGGCATGTCCAGCCTGACCCGCGGCGCCGCCCGTCAGCTCCGGGCCGGTGACGTCCGGCAGGCCATCGTCGAGATGGACAACCTGTTCCTGTTCCTGATGAGCGTGTCGAACGGCTCGGTGCTCGCCGTGGTCGCCGACGCGACCTGCGACGTCGGCCTGATCGGCTACGAGATGGCGATGCTGGTCTCGCGCACCGAGGCCACGCTCACCCCGCAGCTCATCACCGAGATGCGGTCGTCGCTCCCCGTCGACGGCGCCACCCGCGCGATCTGAGGTTCGTGATGAGCGAGAGCGAATTCGAGACCCGCACGGTCCGGCCGTATGCCGTGACCGGCGGCCGGGTGCGCTCCGACCGGTCGGACTACCCGTTGGAGGCGCTCGTCGAGCTGCTTCCCGGCGGGGTGGCCGGTCAGGGCCTGACGCCGGAGAAGCGCGCGATCCTGCAGCACGCGTCGCACGGCTACATCTCGGTCGCCGAACTGTCGGCGTTGCTGCACCTGCCCCTGGGCGTCGTCCGGGTCGTGCTGTCGGATCTGGTCGAGGCGGGGTTCGTGCGGGTGCACGGCTCCGACCCGGTCGAGGTCCGCACCGGCCAGTCGCCCGCCCTGTCCCTCAGCGTGCTGGAGAGTGTTCTCAATGGCATTTCCGCCCTCTGACGCCGTCGCGGCCGCGCCGGTGGCCCCCGTGCCCTCGGCCCGCACCGCCGGACCCGGCGAGCAGCCGGGTGCCGCACCGACGGTGGTCAAGATCGTCGTGGCCGGTGGCTTCGCGGTCGGCAAGACCACCTTCATCGGGTCGATCTCCGACATCGAGCCGCTGAACACCGAGGCCGCGATGACCGAGCACTCGGTCGGCATCGACGACGCCGGCGGCCAGTCCGACCGCAAGACCTCCACCACGGTGGCGATGGACTTCGGCCGGATCGCCCTGCCCGGTTCGCTGTGGCTGTACCTGTTCGGCACCCCGGGCCAGGACCGGTTCCTGTTCATGTGGGACGACCTGGTGCGCGGGGCGATCGGCGCCGTGGTGCTGGTCGACACCGACCGACTGGACCAGTGCTTCCCGGCCGTCGACTACTTCGAGTCGCGGGGCATCCCGTTCGTGGTCGGGGTGAACTGCTTCGACGGCGTCGCCAAGCACCGTCTGGAGGACGTCCGCGAGGCGCTGGCGATCCCGGACCACGTGCCGGTGCTGTACACCGACGCCCGGTCCCGCGACGCCACCAAGCAGAGCCTGATCCAGCTGGTCCAGCTGGCGATGCAGCGGCTGCGCGCAGCCTGAAGGCCCACTCATCGGCCCGCCGTCACCACCTGGTGCGGCGGGCCGAGCGCTACCCAGGACCACCTACCCGGATAGGCTGGCGACGTGCGGATCTACGCCGATGGCTCGGCGCTCGTCCGCTACCTGACAGGCGATCCGCAGTCCGACGAGTGGCGCCGGTGGGCAGCGGAGCACGAGCCGGACCTCCTCGTCACGTCGTTGTCCCTGAGCGAGCTGCGCGCCGCGGCCGCCGGGCACCCGACGGCCGTCCGGCTGCGCGCGCTCGACGTCGCCGACCGGTTGGCGGAGGTGCGGTACTTCGACCAGGCGCTGAAGCTCGCCTCGATGCTGACCGGTGTGCTCTCGCCCTTCGGTGCCCTGCACGTGGGGGTCGCCGCGGCGCACCCGGAGGTGGGTGTCCTCGCCACCTACGACGCCCGGCTGGCCCAGGTCGCCCGGATGCATCAGCTCGCGGTGGTCAGTCCCGGTCTGCCGGACGGGTGGTTCGCCTGATCCGGCGGACCTCCCTCAGTGCACCAGTCGCAGCCGTCGGTCGGAGACGCCCAGCGTGACGGTCTGACCCCAGGTCGCGGTGAGTCGGTCCGCCTCCAGCCCGTCGCCGAACACCACCAGCGCATCCGACTCCACCGCCACCTCGAGCCGGGCACCCGACGCCAGCAGACCGGCGGTGTGGTCGGCCCCGGTGATCGGCGACGGCCACGCCTCGCGGACGAACCAGGCGAGAGTGTCCTCGGCCGTGCCGGGCAGTGCGGGGGCATCGGCCCGTCCGCGGGCCAGGGAGGTCGCCCATCCGGTGGCGCCGGTCCCGGTGGCGACCACCAGGCCCGACGACGACTGGCGTTCGACAGTGCCGTCCGGCAGCACCAGCCGGTAGCGCGCCGACTGGTGCGAGCGGTGTCCGACGTAGACGTCGTTCAGCGCGTCCAGCCCGGTCCCGTCGTCCAGGGTGGCCCGAACCAGTGCGCGGGGTTCCAGGGTGGCCGACCCCGACTGGACCGCCGCCAGGAGTCGCCCGACCCGCTCGGCCCGGTGCCGGACCAGGACGCCGGGATTGCGGCCCGGCTCGGGGTCGACGCCGATCACCGGCTGTCCGTCCAGGTACTTCGCGGTGTTCGCCACCAACCCGTCCGGCCCGACCACCAGGCACAGGTCGCCGGGGTCGAAGGTGAATCGGTGCAGGTCGCCGCGTTCGACGTCGCCCCGTCGCCAGTCCACCGGGATCGCCGCCCGGGTCCGGGTCAGTGCCTCGGTCACCGCGTCGTGCCGGTCCTGCACCTCCGCGAGGGTGCGGCCCCGGGTGCGCAGGAAGAACTCGACCTGACCGCGGGTGCCGTGCCGGTCCACCAGCTCGTCCAGCTCGCTGCGGCGGTGCACCAGCACGGCCCGGGGTGCCAGGCTCATCTCACTCACCCTCCTTGCGGGTGGTCAGCGCCGCGAGGGCGCCGGTCAGCAGGTCCGGGGTGACGGTGAGCTGACCGACCTGCGGCAGGTTGGCCGCCAGCTCCTTCAGCGCCAGCGCCATCAGCACCTCCTGCGGCACCTCCGCCTGGGCGGTCAGCAGCGCGCGCTGGGCGTCGGCCTCGGCGAGTCCGCGCTGCCGGGTCGCGTCGGCGTCGGCGGTCGCGGTGAGTCCGCGGCGTTCGGCGGCGGCCCGGGTCTCGATCAGCCCGGCGGCGGCTGCCTCCTCGGCGCGGGCGCGGGCGTTGGTGCCCTCCTGCAGCACCAGCTGCTGCTCCCGGCCGGCGAGTTCGATCCGGTTGCTCAGCTCGTTCTCCGCGATGGCCCGCTCACGTTCGACGGCCAGTGCCCGCCGCTCGTAGGTCGACCGGTCGGCCTCCGACTGCGCCGCCTCCCGGGCCGGTGTCTGCAGGGCGCGCTCCAGGTCGGCATCGGCCCGGACCGACCGGATGCGGGCACCGAGCACGGTGATCCCGGTGGCGTGCACCCGGTCGTCGGCCAGCAGTGCCGCGGTGACCCGTTCGCGCAGCGGCCCGGTGCCGGAGGAGATCGCCTCGCGCAGGGTGACCCCGGCCAGGGCGTCCATCACGTGCCCGGCGGTCAGCTCGCCGAGGAGGTGGGCGACCTGCTCCAGCGGCGTGCCGGTCCAGGCGCCGTTGCGCGGCGAGATCGACAGGTCGAGGCGGGTCGCCGCCAGCTCCGGGTCGGTGAACCGGTAGGAGACGGTGACCTCGGCGGTGACCTCCTGCAGGTCGGCGGTGCGGGCGTGGGCCACCAGGGGCAGCTCGCGGTCGTCCAGCGGCACCTCGGAGAGCACGGCCGTCAGCGGACGGAAGTAGAACGCCAGACCGGCCCCGCTGCGCCGGACCTTCCCGTCGTGCAGCTGCACGATGTGCGAGGTGGGCGCCGCCCGCAGGTGTCGGACGAAGGGGTAGTGCGTGATGGTGGCCATCGGGTCCTCCTCGGTTTGTCGTCACAACGACGATAAGTCGTCCAGCGGATTCTCGTCAACCTGACGAGATAGGCTGCACGCCATGGACTTCCCGCCGTTCGCCGTGACCGTGGACCTGGTGGTGCTCACCATCCGGTCCGGACGCCTGCACGTCCTGCTGGTGCGACGCGGTGAAGAACCCTGGCGCGGCGTCTGGGCCCTGCCCGGCGGATTCGTCCGCCCGGACGAGGACCTGCACGACGCCGCCGAGCGCGAACTCGCCGAGGAGACCGGCGTCCATCAGCCCGCCGCCCACCTGGAACAGCTCGCCAGCTACGGCGCCCCCGACCGCGACCCCCGGCAGCGCGTCGTCTCGGTCGCGCACCTGGTCCTGGCCCCCGACCTGCCCGAACCCGACGCCGGGACCGATGCCGCCGAGGCCGCCTGGCACCCGGTGGACGAGGTCGCCGAGCTGGCCTTCGACCACACCCGCATCCTGGCCGACGGACTCGAACGCGCCCGCGCGAAACTCGAGTACTCCCCGCTCGCCACGGCGTTCTGCCCGCCGGAGTTCACCGTCGCCGAACTCCGCGCCGTCTACGAGGCGGTCTGGGGCCGGACCCTCGACCCGCGCAACTTCCACCGCAAGGTCACCTCGGTGCCCGGGCTGCTGACCGACACCGGCCGCCGCCGCACCGAGGGCCGGGGCCGCCCGGCCACCGTCTACCGCCCCGGACCTGCGACGGCGATCGTGCCGCCGCTGGTCCGGGACTGACGCGCTGGTAGTCTCGCCGCGCACCAGGAGGGCTGGCTGAGCGGCCGAAAGCGACGGTCTTGAAAACCGTTAGTGCGGTGACCCCGTACTCAAGGGTTCGAATCCCTTGCCCTCCGCCACCCGCTCCACTGGTCGCCCGCAGCCGCACGGGCCTACGCTGGATCGTCGACCCCGGTCGGCAGCAGGAAGGCGAGGCGACCCGGACGTCGCCGATCACGGCGCGATGCCGTCACAACGCGGACTCCTGCCCGCGCGGACAACCACGGAGCCACCGGTCATGGCGTGCCCAGCCGCTGCTCCACCATCGAAGAGCGGCGATGCCCGTCGGCGGAACCCCCTCCTGGCGACGGGCATCGTCACGTCACGGGAGGGCCGGATGCAGATCGACGCGGTGCTGGGCGACATTACGACGGCGCGGGTGGACGCGATCGTCAACGCGGCGAACTCCTCGCTGCTGGGCGGTGGCGGGGTGGACGGTGCGATCCATGCCGCCGCCGGGCCGCAGCTGCTCGCCGAGTGTCGGGAGCTGCGCCGCACCGTGCTGCCGGACGGGCTGCCGGTGGGGGAGGCGGTGGCGACCGGCGCCGGGGCGCTGCCCTGCCGGTGGGTGATCCACACCGTCGGGCCGAACGCGCACAGGGGGCAGACCGACCCGGCGCTGCTGCGCGCCTGCTTCACGCACAGTCTGGACGAGGCCGCTCGGGTGGGTGCGCGCACGGTGGCGATGCCGGCGGTGTCGGCGGGTGTCTACGGCTGGGCGGCGACGGAGGTGGCCCGGGAGGCGGTGTCGGCGGTCCGCGACTGGCCCGGGACCGGGGTGGACCAGGTGCGGTTCGTGCTGTTCTCCGAGGCGGTGCTGGCAGCCTTCGCCGCCGAGCTGTGACCCCACCGCCGCCCGCCGCTCCGCACGGCTCCGCCGGTTGTTGCACTGTCGCCCACCCCTGAGAGCACGTACCGTTCGCGCAGGAGTGCGTCGATGCAGGTCGGAGGTGGGGTGCTGTGAGTGCTGGACCGCAGCAACAGGTGACGAGGGTCAGCATCGTCGAGGACGAGACGCTGATGCGGGCGATGCTGGAGCAGACGTTCCAGCGGACACCCGGCGTGCGGGTCGTGCACTCGCTGCCGGGTGCCACCGAGGCACTGCTCGCCATCACCCCGGGCAGCTCCGACGTCGCCCTGCTGGACATCAACCTGGCCGACGGCAACGGGATCGCCCTCGGGCTCCAGCTGGAGCGCGCCAACCCCGACCTGCGGATCGTGCTGCTGTCCAGCCACGACATGATGGGCGTCTTCACCACCGTGCAGGACGAGGTGCGGCACGCCTGGAGCTACCTGTCCAAGCGATCGGCCTTCGCCCGGGACGTGCTGGTGCAGGCCGTGGTCGCCGCGGCGCAGGGACGGGTGGTGCTGGATCCTCAGTTGGTGCGGGACTCGGTGCCGCGCGCCGGGACGGATGTCGCCGACCTGACGCCCGCGCAGTTGCAGGTGCTGCGGCTGGTCGCGGAGGGACTGTCCAACCAGGCGGTCGCCGAGCGGCTGAAGATCTCGCCGCGTTCGGTGGAGAGCCATCTGCTGGCGATCTACCGCCGGCTCGAGATCGAGGGCGGCGACGCGAATCGGCGCGTGGCGGCCGTGCTGCGCTTCCTGCGGGAGACCGGGCGCGCATGGGCGCCGGACGCGTAACACCGCCGGCCCCGCGGGACGCCCTCGTCGCGGCCGGGTGGGTCGGCGTGATCAACGCCGCCCTGTGGGCCATCCTGTCGGTGGTGGTCCGGATCTCCTGGGACGTCGAAGGCGTCAACACCGTCGGTCGGGAGCTGCTGGTCGGCCTGATCATCTTCACCATGGGTGTTCTGCTGGTGGTGGTGTGCCTGCAGACCCGGCTGCCGCTGCGCCGGCGGCACGAGCAGTTGGTGGGCGCGATCATCCTCTCGGCGGTGTTGGGGCTGGGGCGGACGGCGATCGATCAGAAGGTGATCCCGTTCGCTGAGGACACCGGCTCCTTCCTCATCTGGTGGGCGGTGGCCGTGGTCGGCAACCTGGTCGTCGCCAGCCCGGCGATCCTGGTCAGCAACCTGGTGGCCCGGCGGCTCCGGGCGGAACAGGCGCGGATCACCGATCGGGAGCGCAACCGGGCTGCCACGGCCGCCCTGGAGGCCGAGGAAGCGGCGATGCGTCGCCAGGTGGCCGAACATCTGCACGGGACGGTGCAGAACCGACTGGTGCTGGTCGGCGCGGGACTGGACCAACTCGCGGTGGAATCCGACGACGAGGGGCGACCCGACCGCGCCGACGCGCTGCGCGGCTGGGCGCGGATGATCGACACCGTCCGCGAACGTGACGTCCGGGCGATCAGCCACCAGGTCTTCCCCACCGGCCTCGACATCGGACTGGTCCAGGCACTGGGCCTGGTCATGGACCGTCTGCCGCCGTCCGTGGCCACCTCCATGCACTCCGGCGAGGGCCTCCGGGAGGCGGATCAGCGCATCCCGATCGCCGACCGGCTCCTGGTCGCCGCCACCGTGGAGGAGGGGCTGACCAACGCGCTCAAGCACGGCCACGCCACCCGGGTGGCCCTCGACCTGGAGGTCGACGACCACACGCTGAGCGTCACGCTGGACGACAACGGCACCGGGCTGCCCGCCGGTGAGGTGCGGGAGTCGGGTCTGCTGCGACACCGGGCGCGGCTGGAACCGCGGGGCGGCGGCATCGAGCTGCTGCCGGGGGCGGCCGGCGGCACCCGGTTGCGGATGTGGTTGCCGATCGACTGACCGTCATCGCGTGCCCGGGTGGTCGGTTCTCGGTGTTTCCTCGCAGACGCGCGATCGCGCCGCGAGTGCGTGCGGTGCCCTGAGGTCATCAGGAAGCGCGGAGGGCGCTCCACGACCCGAAGGAACCGCCACATGACCACGACCCACACCGAGGCCCGTGACCGTCGCAAGAAGCTGCTCGCCTTGGGGGCAGGTGGCCTGGTGCTCGGCATCGGTGCCGTCGTCACGCTCGCCGCCTGGACCGACACCGAACACAGCAACGGGGACTTCAGCGCCGGACGGTTCGGTCTGGTGTCCTCCAACGACGGAACCACCTTCACCGACAACCCGACCTCCCCGGGGCTGGAGCTGGACTTCGACGCGACGAACGCCCACCTGTCGCCCGGTGCCACCGCCTACGCCGCCTACGCGGTGCAGCTCTCCGAGGATTCGGACTACGCGGCCGATGTGGCGCTGTCCGGCTCCACCGGGACCGGCGAAGCGGCCGAGGACCTGACCTACACCATCCTGAAGACCGAGAGCTTCGGTTGCACGGCCGCGACCACCGGGACCGCTCTGGTCACCGACCAGCCGGCCACCGCCACCTCGGGCGCCACGATGTTCAGCCTGGACGCCGTCAGCACTCCGGCGTTCCTGTGCGTGCAAGTCACCGCGGGCGAGGGGCTGACCCAGGGTTCCACCGGCACCATCGAGTGGGACCTCACCGGGACGTCCACCGACCAGTTGAGCTGACACCGTGCGGCGCGGCCCCGTCCTGATCGTCGCCCTCGCCCTCCTGCTGGGGGCGGCGGCGACGGTCGGGATCGATCACACGCTCGCCGCGTGGCGGGCCGACGAGCGGTCGGGTGCCGAGTTCGCCGCCGGGGTCTTCCAGAGCCAGTCCCAGACCACCGCCGCCACCGAGTGGCAGACGCACCCGGACGGCGCCGCCGCCGAGCTGGCAGTGACCGACCTGACCGGCCTGGCACCGGGCGGTACCCACGACGCCCCCACCGCGGGGGAGTCGCACTACGTCTGGCTCAACATCCGCACCGCACCCGGTTCGCACTGGGGTGGCCGACTGCATCTGATCGGGAACAGCGGCACCGGTGATCTGGCCCCGGCGCTGGAGTACCGCTTCGCGCCACGGGCGGCCAGCACCGCCGACTGCACCGCCGCCGACCTGGCAGCGGCCCCCGCCGACTGGCAGCCGATCACCGACTCGCTCGCCGCCGACACCGGTCTGACCGTATCGCCGGACGCCGCCGACGCGGTGGGCCTGTGCTTCGAGGTCCGCGTCGCCGCGTCCGCCTCCGGCCCGGCCGGATCCGCCTACCAAGGAGCCTCGGCCGACCTGCGCTGGGACTTCACGCTCGTCCAGGACTGACCCGAGGAGTGCGCGATGTCCGCGCTGCGTCGCACCGTCACCGACCTGCTGCTCACGGTCGCCGCCGTGCTCGGCGTCTGCTGTGCCCTGCTGGCAGTGGCCGGAACCGTCGCGGGCTTCGGTGTCGTGCTGTTCCGCACCGGGTCCATGTCGCCGACCATCCCCGCCGGTTCGGCCGCGCTGGTCCGCACCGTCCCCGCCGCCGAGCTGCGGATCGGTGACGTGGTGACGGTGGATCGCCCCGGCCGGATGCCGATCACGCACCGGATCGTCAGCATCGCGCCGCTGTCCGGTGACGACGACGCCCGCGAGATCGTGATGCGGGGCGACGCCAACGACGCGAACGACCCGCTGCCGTACCAGATCGAGTCGGCCCGTCGGGTGATCGGGTCGGTGCCGGACGTCGCGCCGCTCATCACCGGCTGGGGGCGCCCCCAGGTGCTCGGCACGGTCGCCCTGCTGACGGCAGTCGGTGTGACGCTGGCGTTCTGGCCCCGCCGACCCGGGTCCGCGACGCCCGGTGGCGCGCCGGGCAGGGACGCTTTTGCTGACGATGGGGGCACCTCCCCTGACGACGGGGCGGTGGACGGGCGCCCGTCGCCCGGTCACGGCGCGCAGGACGGGGACTCCGAGGGCGACGACGTGGCCCCCGAAGCGCGCGACATCGACCCGGACCTGGCCACGACCGGCCCGGCCTCGACCGACCCGACCCCGACGGACCTGACCACGACCAACCCGAAGGCGACCACCGCGGACCGCCGTCCCCGTCGCTCTCCGGCCGTGCGCACCACCGCCGGGACCGCCCTCCTGCTCTGCGCACTGGGCGTGGTGGGCGCGACCGCCCCGACCAGCGCGCACGCGACCGCCTTGAACAGCGCCTACGCGACCGCCCCGACCACGGCGCACGTGGCCGTCGACGACGACCGCCATCTCAGCGTCGACTCCTGGGCCAGCGCCACCGGCCCGATGGTTCCCGGTGAGGTGCGGGACTGGGTGCTCACCGTGCGGACGGACGGCGTCAGAGGCCGGGTGACCCGTGACCTGGAGGTGACCGGCACCGGCAATCCGGCGCTGACCGTGCAGGTGGATCGGTGCGCGGACCCCGACTGCGCCCGGACCACGCCGCTGGTGTCGGCCCACGCCCCGACGCCGGGTGGCGTGCTCGACCTGCCGGATCAGACGGCGCCGGGCACCGAGGTCCTGCGGGTGCGCGCGACGCTGGACCCGCACGCTGGGCGCGAAGTGCAGGGGCTGCGGACCGGCATGACATTCGTGGCGACCGGTGACGGAGAGGTCGTCGAGGCACCCGCCGACGACGCCGACACCCCGCCGGACGACCCCAGCGCCACCCCCGACGGCCCCAGCGGAACCCCCGACGACCCCGATGTCACACCGGACGCCCCCGGCGTGACGCCTGAGGGGCCTGCCGACAGGCCGACCGGTGGGCCGGGCACCGATGACGGTGCCACCCCGGGGTCCGGGCACCGGCATCCGGCACTCGCCGTGACCGGTCCGCTGGGAGGCCCGCCGACCGCCCTGGTCGCGGTGCTGCTCGGGGCGGTCGGCTGGGCGGTGCTCCGCGTGCGCCGCACCCGGGAGCGGCACGCAGGGCCGGACCGGTGAGCCGGGCCGGGAAGGTCGCGATCGGCCTGGTGTCGGTCGCGGCACTGCTGGCGGCGCTGATCGGGATCACCTGGTCCGATGCCGGGTTCCTCGCCCACGAGTCGGCGCGGCTGGGGGCCACCGCCGGAGTCGTGCCCCCGGCGGTGACCACCTGCACCCCCGGGGTCGGTGGTCCGCACATCGTGACGCTGGCGCCCACCGCCGAGGGCCTGCCGGTCACCGGCTATCGGGTGACCCAGGAGCTGGACGCCGACCTGCCCGCGGACTGGACCTGGGCGGTCGGGGAGGCCGAGGGTGTGCCGATGACCCCGTGGGGTGACTCCTTCTGGCCGGCGGATCAGGCCACGGTGGGCTTCGGGATCGAGCTGCCCTTCCTGGCGGGGGGATCGGCGTCCGGGACCACCACGATCCGGGCGGTCGGCCCGGGTGGGTGGGAGTCCGCCGCGACCACCTATGACTGGTCGATCTCCGCGAGCTGGGGCGTGGTCACCTCCACCTGCGAGGCGCCGGTCGGCTGAGCGGCAGCTGACGGACTCGGTCAGGCAGGTGCCGGTCAGGAGTCGCTGAACGACCAGTTCCGCAGCCCGTCACGGTTGCGCACACCGAGCTTGCGGAGCACCGAGGCCATGTGGTTCTCCACGGTGCGGATCGACAGCATCAGGCGACGCGCGATCTCGCGGTTGGTCAGGCCGCGGCGGGCCAGCACGGCGACCTCCCGCTCGCGGGCACTGAGCCGTTGCAGCTGGTCGTCGTGGTGGATGCTCGCCATCGACTCGATCTCCTGCAGGGCCAACGACGGCCGGTCGACGCCGTCCCGACGCAGCAGCTGCACGGCCGCGGTGACCAGCCCGGGCGAGATGACCGGGCTCACCCGGGGCAGGATCTCGGCCATCCCCACGGTTTTCCGGGCGGTGATCGCCCGCGCCAGGGTCAGGTAGTCGTCCAGCATCGGGACCGTGCTCCGCCCGGCGGCGTCCTCGATCCTGCGGACGGTCTCGGGCGAGGGGTGGTTGTCCTGGGCGAGCCAGAACAGCAGCGCGGAGCCGTACTCACCCGCCGCCGCGGCGATGGTGCCCGCCTGTTCCAGACGACGCGAGGCTGCCAGTTCCTCCCCGGTCGCGCGATCCAGCGACGCCTGGGCGATCGCCTGCAGCGGGGAGACCGCCGCCATCGCCGTCACCCGGCTGGTCAGCTCGCGGGCGAGGGGCGTCACCAGGTCCTCGGCGCAGTCGGCGGCCTGAATCGCGGCGCCGATGCTCAGGCCGCGCCGGTAGAAGGAGTTGCCCGCCGGCCCCGGAGTGCCGAGGGCGAGCGAGGTGTTCAGCACCCGCCACGCCTCCTGCGGGCGTCCGGCGAAGGTGAGCACCTCGGTCAGCACGGCCGCGTGCACCCGGATGCCGCCGATCTCCCGCGCCTGGTAGGCGTTCTCCAGCAGGTGTCGTGACCAGTGTTCGGCCTCCGCCACCTGCCCCATCATCAGCAGAGCCAGTGCCCGGATCCCCTCGGCGTAGTGCTCGATGGTGCGCGGGTGGTCGGTGCCGGGCAGGTCGACATGTGCCAGCGCCAGGTCGGGTCGACCGGCATCCAGCAGAGCGCCCGCGACCACCACCGCGGACCAGCCGTCCAACCAGGGCGAGCCGGTCGGCTCCGCGGACGGCCAGGTGCTGGTCTCGGGGGTGACTCCGGCGAGCACCGCCGACCGCAGACCGGTCACGCCCTGGCCCACCTCGCGCACCCGGGGGTGGTCGGCGAGCGGCAGCGCCGCCCGCTCCTCCGCGGAGATCTCCGCCCACGCCACCCACTGGGCGCGCTGGAGGCAGAACCGGAGCAGGTCAGGCTCGGGTTCGTCACCGGTGAGCGGCGTGCGGGTGAACACCTCCTCCAGCAGCGCCCGCGCCGGGCGGAGCATCAGGACCTGGAGGTAGGCGTTGGCGTTCTGCACCGTGGGCTGGAGCTGCCAGGTGCGCTGCAGGGTGGCCTCCACCGCCGCCGCATCGGCGAGGGCGAGGTCGGCGAGCTCCGCCGCCCACCGGTGGTAGTCCTGTTCCGCCCGGTGCCCGGCCCCGCTGAGCAGCGTGCTGACCTGGCGGCCGAACAGGTAGGGCAGGGGCACGTCATCGCCGCAGCGGGCGACCACGAAGCGCGCGAAGCTGTGGGCAGTGGCGTCGTCGATCCGGTCCCGGAGGGCGGTGGCCAACGCCGGCGGCGCCACGGTGATCAGGGCGCCCTCGCCCCGGGCACCCGGGTGCTCCACCAGCCGGCCGGCGGTCCGCAGCCGGATCAGATCGACGCGATCCACCAGGGCCGTCGCCGTCTCCTCGGTGACCGGACCGAGCCACGACAGCAGTTCCAGCGCACGGACGTCGGCTTCCGGCAGCCCGCCGACCAGGGCGTTCGCCACCGTGTCGCCGGGGACGTCGTCGAACTGGCCGACCTTGCGCCAGATGCCGTGGTCACGGTCGATCACCCGGGCGTGCCGGGCGGCGCTGGCCAGGGCGAGCGCGACCCGGGGGTTACCGCCGGAACGGGACAGGATGGCGGAGGCCAACGGCACGTCCACCGGCCCGCCCAGGGCTTCCACGATCAGGCGGTACATCCCCTGGAAACCGAAGTTGACGAGCCGCTCCACGGCGGGTGCCCGTTCGGTCACCAGGCGGATCATCGCCTGCGGCAGATCCTGGATCCGCGCGGTCCGCGCCGTGGCGACCAGGGAGATCGTCGATCCGCGCAGCACCCGGGCGATCACGGCGGCGGACACCGGGTCCAGGTCGTCGATGTCGTCGACCAGGAGCACGGCATGGCGGCCGGTCAGCTCGGAGATCAGCCACGAGGTGGCCTCGCCCACGGTGTGGCTGGTGGTGGTCTGCACGAACGACTGCTGGGTCAGGAAGGCCGACAGCGGACTGTCACCTCCCGCCCGGATCAGGACGGTGGGTGAGCGCTGCTGCGTGCTGCGGGTGAGCAGCTCGGAGAGCACCAGGCTGCGGCCGGAGCCGACATCGCCGGTGATGAGGACATCGCGACCGAGGGAGAGCCAGCGGCGCACCGCGATGAGCGCGTCCTCATTACCCTCCAGCAGGGGTGAGATCTCGGAACGAGGGGTGGACATCGAGGCTTCCTTCGGCTGTGCCGCGGTGGCGGCTGTCACAGGGGCGTGGACGGGGGGACCGCCCGGGCCGAGCGTCAGGACTGTGCAGCACTCGCGTAGGTACCTGCCCGGCAGGCGGTGCACCCACTGGCGCGCCCCGCACCCACATGCCGCTCCATGGCGATCTGGCTAGGTGGATCCGAGTCGAAATTAGGTGGAGAACGCCGGTGCGCCTGAGGGTGAAGGCGGGTAGGGGTGTACCGCAGCCACCAGTGCACTCGGTGCCCGCGCTGAGGGGCGGACCACCTACGAGGAACCACGGGACGCCCCGCGTGGTGGCGCCCGGTCGGGCTCAGCCCCGGGCGGGCAACCTGCCGAGGCCGGTGCGCAGGTCGTCGGCGGAGGCGGTCAGCGACACCCGCACCCAGCCCTCGCCCCGGCTGCCGAAGGCCGACCCCGGGGCGACCGCCACCCTCTGCCGGAGCACCAGCTCCTCGGCGAAGGCCGCCACGTCACCGTCGGTGGCGTGCGACAGATCGGCCCAGAGGTACAGGCCGCCCCGGGCCGCCAGCGACGGGATGCCGAGGCCGTCGAGCACCTCGGTGGCCAGCGCGCGGTGCGCGGCGTAGGTGGCCCGGGCGGTGTCCACGTCGTCCTGCGGTCCGGTGAGCGCTGCCAGGGCGGCGTACTGGGCCGGGGTGTTCACGCAGGACACGATCGCCTCCTGGATGGTCGGCATCAGCGGCGCGAGCTGGTCCGGCACCACCAGGGCACCGACCCGCATCCCGGTCATCGCGTGGTCCTTGCTGAAGGTGTGCAGGGTGAGGACCCGGCCGTCGGTGTCGTGGGCGGCGGGCGGCACGTGCGCACCGTCGGCGAACTCGGCGTAGCACTCGTCGGAGAGCACCCAGAGGTCGTGCCGCCGGGCGATGGCCATCAGGTCGGCGACCACGGCGTCCGGCAGCGTCGTGCCCAGCGGGTTGGACGGGGAGTTCAGCACCAGCAGCCGGGTGCGGTCGGTGATCGCCGCCTCGACGTCGGCGGGGTCGGGCAGGAACCCGCGCTCGGCATGCAGCGGGTAGGGATGCGGGGTGGCCTGCAGCAGGTGCGCGGCCATGCTGAACGGCGGGTAGCCCGGGTCGGGGACCAGGACCTCGTCCCCGGCGCCGACGGTGAGGCTGAGCGCCAGGTGCAGCGCCTGCGCGCCACCGGCGGTGACCCAGACATTGTCCCGGCGGACCGGCAGCGCGTGCGTCGGGTCGAGTCGGGCCGCCAGGGCGTCGCGCAGGTGCGGGATGCCGCCGTTCGGGGTGTAGCGGGTGTCGTCCCGGTCCAGGGCGTCGTGTGCCGCGGCCAGGATGTGCGGCGCGGTGGGCAGATCGGGTTCGCCGACGCTGAGCACGATCGTCCCGGGGGTGGCCCAGGCCAGCTCGGTGACCCGGCGGATGCCGGAGGCGGGGACGGTGGCGGCGTGGCTGGCGATCCGGGGCACGACGAGCACGCTAGTACCCGGATCGCATGAGCCAGGTCACACCGGGAACCGGTCGAAGCGGATGGCCGTTATCAACATCGGCACATAAGCTGCCACAGCCTGGATCCCCCTGGATGAAGAAGAAGGACTTTCATGGCAGAGCTGCTCTACCGGCTGGGCCGGTTCTCCGCCCGACGCGCCTGGGTCGTGATCGTCGGGTGGGTGCTCGCCCTGGCGCTCGCGGGCGGGGCCTACACGCTCTGGGGCGGCACGCTCAGCTCCACGGTCGACATCCCGAACACCCCCACCTCCGAGGTCACCGACCGGTTGCAGGAGGACTTCGCGGCGGCCAGCGGTGGCACCGGGACCATGATCTTCAGCACCGAGGACGGCTCGGCCTTCACCGCCGAGCAGCAGCAGAAGATCAGCGACACCCTCACCGAGATCGGGAAGATCGACGGAGTGTCCGCCACGGTCGACCCGTTCGCCACCGAGGCGCAGCGCGCCCAGCAGGCCGACCAGCTCGCGCAGGGTCAGGCGAAGATCGACGGCGGCCGCGAGCAGATCGAGCAGGGTCAGGCGCAGATCGACGCCGGTCAGGCACAGATCACCGCCGGTCAGCAGCAGCTCGACCAGGGCAAGGCGGCGGCCGAGGCAGCCGGTGCCGATGCCGCCACACTGGCGCAGTTCGCGGCGCAGCAGTCGGCCATCGACGCCCAGCAGGCCGAGCTGGACACGCAGCAGCAGGCGTTGGACGCCTCGCGCGCTGAGCTGGAGGCCGGTGAGCCGCAGCTCCAGGACGGGCAGACGCTGCTCGACCTGGCCGCCGACCTGCGCACCGTCTCCGCGGACGGGTCGGCCGCCGTCGCCACCGTCTCCTTCGACGAGCCGCTGATGAACGTCACCCCCGAGACCAAGGAGCAGGTCGAGGACACCGCCTCCGGCGCGGACATCGCCGGAGTGACGGTGGACTTCTCCTCCGACCTGGCCGCCGGGGTGCCGAGCATCGGTGGCGCCGCGGAGATCATCGGTGTCGCGGTCGCGGCGATCGTGCTCTTCATCATGCTGGGCACGCTGATCGCGGCCGGGTTGCCGCTGCTCACCGCGCTGATCGGCGTGGGGGTCGGCGCCGCCGGATCGCTGGCGTTCTCCGGTGTGGTCGACATGATTTCGGTGACGCCGATCCTCGGCGTGATGCTCGGCCTGGCGGTCGGCATCGACTACTCGCTGTTCATCCTGAACCGGCACCGGCGTCAGCTGCGTGAGGGTGCCGCCGTGCACGAGTCGATCGGGCTGGCCAACGGCACCTCCGGCAATGCGGTGGTGTTCGCCGGGACGACGGTGCTGATCGCCCTGCTGGCGCTGAACGTCACCGGGATCCCGTTCCTGGGCATGATGGGCTCGGTGGCCGCGGCGTCGGTCGCCATCGCGGTGCTGGTCGCGATCACCCTGACCCCGGCGCTGCTGGGCCTGGCGGGCAAGCGGGTGCTGCGCAAGAAGTTCCGGGACGCCGCGCCGGTGCCGGTGAAGGCCGACCTGAAGCCGATGTCCACCGGCTCCGCCGTGCTGCGGGTGGTGGCGGGTGTCGCCGCGCTGGCCGTGATCGCCCTGCCGGCACTCGGGATGCGTCTGGGTCTGCCGGACGGGTCGCAGGAGGAGCCGGACACCACGCAGTACCGGGCGTACACGATCACCGCGGAGAAGTTCGGCGCCGGGGTGAACGGGCCGCTGCTGGTGGTCGCCGATGTGGAGAAGCCGGCTGCCGACACTGCCGACACCGCCGAGGCGGAGCTCACCCACCTGCAGGCCACCATCGGCCAGCAGATCATGGACCAGAAGGACGTGGTCGCCGTCGCTCCGATCGGGGCATCGGAGTCCGGCACCATGATCGCCTTCCAGGTGATCCCGGTGGACGGCGGCACCTCCGAGTCCACCGAGGACCTGGTGCACCGGCTGCGCGACCTGACCCCGGAGGGTGCGACCCACGCCCTGGGCGTCGCGGGGATGGCATCGGGCAGCATCGACATCTCGGAGAAGCTGGCGAGTGTGCTGCCGCTGTACCTGGCGGTGGTGATCGGGCTGTCGCTGATCATCCTGATCATCGTGTTCCGGTCGCTGATCGTGCCGTTGATCGCCACCCTCGGCTTCGTGCTGTCGGTGTTCGCCGCCTTCGGTGGCGTGACGGCGATCTACCAGTGGGGCTGGCTGGGATCGGTGTTCGGGGTGCACGAGCCCGGCCCGGTGCTGAGCTTCCTGCCGACGATCCTGATCGGCGTGCTGTTCGGCCTGGCGATGGACTACCAGCTGTTCCTGACCTCGGGGATGCGCGAGGCCTACGCCCACGGGTCGTCGGCCCGGTTGGCCGTCACCGAGGGGGTGCGGGCCGGTCGCGCGGTGGTGACCGCCGCGGCGATCATCATGATCAGCGTCTTCGGCGGGTTCATCTTCTCGCACACCGCGATGATCCGGCCGATGGGCTTCGGCCTGGCGTTCGGTGTGCTGGTGGACGCGTTCGTGATCCGGATGCTGGTGATGCCGGCGCTGATGCACCTGTTCGGGGAGAAGGCCTGGTGGCTGCCGAAGTGGCTGGACCGGATCCTGCCGAACGTCGACGTCGAGGGTGCGAACCTGGAGCGTGCGCACCACGCGACGCCGGTCACCGCCGGAGCGGAGCACGCGACCTCCGGGGCGCACGCCGCCGCGGAGGTGCCGGTGGACGCGCCGTCGCACGCCGAGCACCCGGGTGACGGTCCGGCGCACAAGGCCTGATCGACCACGAAGGCCGGTGATCCCGCGGGATCACCGGCCTTCGTCGTGCGTCAGACGGTGAGGAAGGCCAGCTCGTCCCCGGCGGTGGTGGGCACGAACTCCGTCACGGTGTAGGCCGCGACCCCGGCCACGGTGAACGGGTCCTGCGCCACGATCGCCTCGATCCGGTCGCGTGCGCCACGGGCCAGGATCAGGCCGCCGGTGCGCGGCTCCTTCCGGCCGGACAGCAGGAAGGTGCCGTCCGCGTAGTGCGGGGCCAGGAAGTCGCGGTGCGCGGGCATCAAGGCGTCGATCTCGCGCACGTCGGCCAGGTAGGACAGGTCCAGGACGAAGCAGTTCATCCGGTCAGTGTGCCGCCCAGTGCTGGGCGACGGCACGCACCTCGGTCGGGGACAGCGCGGGCTCCAGCGGCCCGCGGTCCGGTGCGTTGCGCAGCCCGTCGGTGAGGATGCGCAGGTAGCGACGGTAGGCGTCCGGTCGGGTGTCCATCGCGTGGGCGGCCAGCTCGGTGACCATCCACAGGATCATCCCGAGGTCGTCCTCGGTGGCTCCGGGCCGCAGGTCGCCCTCCTCCCGGGCGCGCTCCATCAGGGTGCAGCTGATGTCGGAGAACGGGTGCAGGTGCTCGTCCAGGTCGTGCCGGGTCTCGTCCGATGACAGCGCGGCGTCCCGGAGACCGAGGTTGCGGGTGAGGAGCTCGGCGCCGCGTTCGATCAGCATCATCAGGCCGTCCCAGGCGCGGGGGGCGCGCCTCGCCTGTTCCGCCACCTCGGTCATCTCGCGCAGGGGTCCGGCCAGGGCAGCGCCGATCAGCGAGTGCTTGTCCGGGAACCGCCGGTACACGGTGCCGACGCCGAGACCCGCGTGGTGGGCGACCTCGTTCAGGCCGACCCCCAGGCCCCGGGTGGCGAAGAGCTCGCTGGCGGCGGCGACGATCCGTTCCCGGTTCCGCGCGGCGTCGGCGCGCAGGGGGCGGGCCGGGTCGACGTCCTCGTCGGTGGGGGTCGGGTCGCTGGGCACCGGTCGAGTTTATCGAGTTGATAGCGGTGATCCACTTGTGCGCGGTGCGCGCCGCTCGCGGCACAATGGCGGCATGTCCGATTCGCCGACCGCCGGTCCGTCCCCGGCCGGTGCCCTCCTCGGTGTCGCCGCCGCCGCCCTCGGTGGCTGGCTGCTGCACCTCGGTGCCCGCGACGCGTCGCTGGTCAGGTGGGAGTGCGCCGTCAGCACCTGTGGCACCGACGACCTGGCCGGTGCCGCCCCCGTCCTCGGCATCCTCGCGCTGGTCGTGGCGGCCGGGCTGCTCACCCGCACCCTGCGCACCGTCGCCCCGCCGCTGCTGATGCTCGTCGGTGCCGGTGCCGCGCTGCTCGGTTGGCGCGACGCCGTCGACCAGGGCCTGGTGACCGCTGCCTCGGTGCAGTCCTGGCAGATGGTGGTGGGGCTGGTCGCGGCGGTCGCCCTGGTGGTCACGGTGCTGACCGCGATCCGCGAGCTGCGCCGCTCGTCGGGCTACTGGGTGCTGCTCGGGCGGCGTGGCACCTGGGGCCGGGTGACGGACTACGCCAGCGACGGCACCGCCACCGTGCACTTCGACGACGCGGACGGGAACCGGTACAGCGTGCGGACCTCGGTGCCCCGCGACGCCTTCAAGCGGGCGCCCCGGGTGTACTACGACCCGGTCGCGCCCACCGACGTCGGCCGGCTCCGGGTCGGGCTGCCGGGGCAGCCGCTGACCGCCACCGCCCGGCGGGACCAGTTCGACGCGGTCCGCCGCCTGCTGCCGCTGCCCGACGACGACCTCAGGTCCGACGCCACCGCCGCGATGGACATCGCCCCCGACGGCACCCGCACCACCACGACCACCGGTGCCTACGGCACCCGGAGGACCACGGTCGCGCCGGACGGCACCCGCACCACGACCACGATCGCGCCCGACGGGAACACGACCACCCGCAGCAGCACCGTGCGATCCAGCACCACGCGATCCAGCTCCACGCGGTCCAGCACCGAGACGGTCACCGACGTGTCGGTCGCCCTGGAGCGGCTGTCCGCCCTGCACCGGGAGGGCGCGTTGTCCGACCAGGAGTTCGCCGCCGCGAAGGCCGCCGTGCTGCGCCGATGATCCCCGCCGCGGAGGTGCGCGTCCTGCTGGCCGAGCGCCGACGGGAGGCCGAGCAGCGCCTGGCCGGCACCGCCGCCGAGCGGGCGGCCGTGGTCGCCGCCTCCCGGGACTCCAATGCCGACGACGAGCACGACCCCGAGGGCGCGACCATCGCCTACGAGCGCGGGATGCTCGACGTCCTGGCCCAGCGGGTGCGGCAGACCCTGACCGATGTCGCGGTGGCCGAACGGCGGCTGGCGGCGGGGGAGTACCAGGTGTGCGAGCGGTGCGGCGGGCCGATCGCCGACGACCGGTTGCGGGCGCTGCCGACGGTGCGGACCTGTCGGGAGTGCGCCGGGCGGTCGACCTAGACTGCCCGGGTGTCCGAGCCCTCCCCGCCGCTGCGGGTGCGCGTCCTGGGGCAGGTCGCTGCCGCCGGGCCGGACGGTGCCGCACTGGCGCCGGTGGCCGGACGCGGCGCCGATCTGCTGGCGGCGTTGGTGCTGCTGGACGGGGCACCCGGATCGGCGGAGCGGCTGATCGACGAGGTGTGGCCGCAGGACCCGCCCGGCTCCGGCCGGGCCGCGTTGCAGACCGTGGTCTCCCGGCTGCGGGCTGCGTATGGCGCTGATCTGGTGCGGTCGGTGGCGGCGGGCTACGCGCTCGGGGTCGGTGCCGAGCAGGTCGACCTGTGGCGGGCCGAACGGGCGGTCACCGCGGCCAGGGCGGCAGGTGTCCGGGCCGACACCGACACCGCGACCGCGTTGGCCGAGCTGAGCAGCACGGAGTCCGGCGTTCCGGATCCCGTGCTGCGCGACGCGGTCGAGGCGCGGGCCCGACGGGCGTGGACGGCGCTGGCGCGTGACCGGGTGACCGCCCTGCTCGAAGGACCGGCACCCGCCGACGCCCTGCCGCTGGCCGAACGACTGGCGGACCTCGCCCCGTGGGACGACAGCGCGCAGCTGGCCCTGATGCGGGCACTGCACGCCGCCGGTCGCAGCTCGGAGGCGATCGCCGCCTTCGCCGGGTACCGGGAACGACTGGCCGACCAGCTCGGCACCGACCCGTCCAGCGCGGTCGCCGCCTTCCACCTGGAGCTGCTCACCGCCGAAGCGGCGCCGACCCGGCAGCGGGTGCTCGGGGTCAAGGCCACGCCCGGCGACCTGCTGGGCAGGGCCGAGGACCTGGCGACGGTCGAATCCGCGCTGCGGACGTCGGCGGTGGTGACCGTGCTCGGCATCGGCGGACTGGGCAAGACCCGGCTGGTGCAGGAGGTGGCCCGCCGGGCCGCCGACCGGGGCGAGGCCGTGGCGGTGGTGGAGCTGGCGGCGGTGCGCGACCCGGAGGACCTGCTGCCGGTGCTCGGCAGCGCCCTGCGGGTGCCGGAGCCGGTGCGCACCGCGGCGTCGTCGGCCACCGACCTGCGCGGGATCCAGGACCGGGTGCGCGACCGGCTGGCCGAGCAGCCGCCGCTGCTGGTGCTGGACAACTGCGAGCAGGTGTTGGCGGCGGTGGCCGTGCTGGTCGCCGACCTGACCAGCACGGTGCCGGGGCTGCGGGTGCTGGCCACCAGCCGGGCACCCCTGGGCGCGCCCGGGGAGCGGGTGCACCCGCTGCTGCCGCTGCCCAGCACCGGACCGGACGGTGCACCGGGACCCGCGGTGGCGCTGTTCGTGGAGCGGGCCCGGGCGGTCCGCCCGGACGTGGCGCTACCGCCCGAGGTGCTGACCCGGCTGTGCCGGCGCCTGGACGGCCTGCCGCTGGCGATCGAGCTGGCGGCGGCCCGCACCCGGTCGTTGACGGTGGAGGAGATCGAGCGGCGGCTCTCCGACCGGTTCCAGCTGCTGACCGGTGGTGGTGCCGGACTGCCGGAACGGCACCGCACCCTGCACGCGGTGATCGACTGGAGCTGGGACCTGCTCACCGGGTCGCAGCGCGAGCTCGCCCGGCGGGTGGCGACCCTGCCGGACGGCTTCGGGATCGACGTCGCGGTGGCGCTGGCCGGGCGGGACGAGTTCGCGGTGCTGGACGACCTGGACGCCCTGGTCGGCCAGTCGCTGCTGCGTGCCGAGGAGCATCGGCCGACCCGGAGCATGCGGTACCGGATGCTGGAACTGGTCCGCGAATTCGGTCAGCGCGAGGCCGAGCGCGCCGGGGAACAGGACCTGATCGTGACCGCCCTCGGGCGGTGGGGACGTGACCTGGCGACGCAGCGGATCGGACGCGACGGCCCGGACCGGGTCCAGCTGGACCCGGTGGTGGAACGCGAGCAGGACAACCTGATCGACCTCCTGCGCACCGAGCTGGCCCGCGGGGCCGAGGCGCGGCCGGACGTGCTGGTCGCCGTGTTCGGGATCAGTGCGATGCGCTGGTTGTTGCAGGGAGCGCACGAGGAACTGGCCCAGCTGCAGCGGCAGGTGCTGGACCGCGCCCGGTTCTGGACGCCGGAGCCGGAGATGGCCGATGCCGCGGTGCTCGGCTTCAGCATCGCGGCGGTGATCGAGGTGACCTGGGGCGACCTGCGACACGGGGCGCTCGCCCGCCGTCTGGCGCTCCGGGCGCTGGGAGCGGGTGCGGTGTCGCCGGTGAACCGGTTCCTGGCCGCACTGGTTCGGCACATCGGCGACCAACCGGCGCTGGACCGGCTGCTGGCCGAGGCGCGGGAGTCGTCGGACGGGCCGACCCGGCGGTTCAGCCTGCTCGGGTCCTGGACGATCGCGGAGAACGACGGCCGGATCGACGACGCGATCGGCTACGCCGACGGCGCCTACCGACTGGGGGTGGCCCAGGACGATCCGTGGACCATCGCGCTCGCGTCGGTGCAGCTCGCCGGGGCGTACACCCAGAGTGGCCGTGCGGCCGAGGCGATGCCGTGGGTCGCGGTGACCGATCGGGCACTGGAGCGGTTGCACGAGCTGGAGGCCGGGCCCGCCATCGCCGCGATCGAGGAGGGGCTCTGGCAGGTGCGCTCGGCGATGCTGCTCGGCCTGGGCGACTTCGACGCCGCCGAACGGGTGTTCAGCCGGATGGCCGAGCAGGCGCGCGACCAGCGCGAGGCCCAGTTGCTCGGTCGGCTGGGCGCCGCCGAGACCGCCTTCGGTCGCGGTGACCTCGACCGCGCCCTGGTGCACTACCGGGAGCTGCTGCTGCTGACCCAGGTGGAGGACTACCGGCAGAACCCGTGGCAGATGGTGGTGGCCGGTGCCTGTCTGGCCGCCCATGCCCTCGCCGGGCGCACCGACCTGCCGGAGCTGGCCGAGGTCGCCGAGTCGGTGCGGGACCTGCCGATCCAGGCCGGGAACCGTGGGGTGCCCTACGCCGACCGGCCGGTGCTGGGCACGGTGCTGGTCGGAGTGGCGGCCTGGCGGATGGCCAGCGGCACCCGGGAGGACACCGTGCTGCCGCTGCTGGCGCTGGCCGAGCAGATGCGGTCCCGGCAGGACTACCGACCGTTGCAGCGCGAGCAGCACTGGGCCCGCGCCACCGCCCGCTACGGCGCGGCGGCCGTGCGGGCGGCGCGGGCGGCGCAGCAGGCGGCCGACCGGACGGACGAGCTCCGCCGGGCGGCCGCACTGCTGCACGGCTGAGGTCAGGCCCGGCGCATGTAGGCCCGCACCGTCAGCGGCGCGAAGATCGCGACCACCACACCGGCGCCGAGCAGCGCCCAGCCGGCGTCGGCGGTCCACGCCCCGTCGATGGTCAGCGAGCGGGCGGCCGTCACCAGGTGCGACACCGGGTTGACGTCCACGAAGGACTTCAGCCAGCCGGGCAGGGAGTCGGCGGGCACGAAGGCGTTCGACGCGAAGGTCAGCGGGAACAGCACGATCATCGAGATGCCCTGCACCGAGGACGCCGATCGCGCAATGACGCCGAAGAACGCGAAGATCCAGCTCAACGACCAGCAGCTGAGGATCACCAGCAGCCCGGCCCCGACCACGCCGAGGAACCCGCCGTCCGGCCGCCAGCCGATGATCAGGCCCATCACGAAGGTCAGCGTGGTGGCGATCGCGTAGCGCACCGTGTCGGCCAGCAGCGCCCCGGACAGCGGCGCGATCCGGGCGATCGGCAACGAGCGGAACCGGTCGAACACGCCCTTGTCCATGTCCTCCCGCAGTTGGACGCCGGTGACCACCGAGGTGGTGATGACGGTCTGGACCAGGATGCCGGGGATGAAGAACGGCAGGTAGGAGGCGACGTCACCGGCGATCGCGCCGCCGAAGATGTAGGTGAACATCAGCGTGAAGATGATCGGCTGCACCGTCACGTCGAAGAGCTGCTCCGGGGTGCGCTTGATCTTCAACAGCCCGCGCCAGGCCATCGTGAACGACTGCCGCACCGTGGTGAGCAACGGGACGCGGTTGGACGCCTGGGCGGCGAGGGCGGTGGGGTTCAGGGTGACGGCGCTCATGCCAGCACCTCCTCGGGGACGGCGGTGGTGTCGGCGCTCGCGGGCCGACCGGTCAGGGTGAGGAAGACCTCGTCGAGGGTGGGCTGCTGCACGGCCACGTCGGACAGGTGGATGCCGACCGAGCGCAGCGCGACCAGCACCTCCCCGGCGGAGTCGGCGGCGGGCACCGGGGCGGTCAGGTGGCCGTCCGGGGTGCGCACCGGCGCCACACCCAGCACGGCGGTCGCCAACCGGGTGGCCTCCGGCAGATCCGCCTCGTCGGCCAGGCCCAGGTGCAGCCGGGCGGTGCCCACCGACGCCTTCAGCTCCGGGCCGGTGCCCTCGGCGACCACGGTGCCGCGGTCGATCACCGCGATCCGCTCGGCCAGCTGGTCGGCCTCGTCCAGGTACTGGGTGGTCAGCACGACGGTCGAGCCGCCGTCGATCAGCCCGCGCACGGTGTCCCACATCTGCAGGCGGGTGCGCGGGTCCAGGCCGGTGGTCGGCTCGTCCAGGAAGATCAGCGGCGGCCGGGCGATCAGCGAGGCGGCCAGGTCCAGCCGCCGTCGCATGCCGCCGGAGAAGTTCTTCAGCGGCCGGGCCGCCGCCTCGGCCAGCCCGAACTCCTCCAGCAGTCCGGCGGCGATCCGCTGCGCGTCCCGGCGGGAGAGGCCGTGCAGCCGGGCGAAGAGCACCAGGTTCTCGGTGGCGGACAGGCCCTCGTCGACCGAGGCGTACTGGCCGGTGACGCCGATCAGTCGGCGCACCGCCTGCGGTTCGGACCGCACGTCCCGGCCGAAGACGGTGGCGGTGCCGGCATCCGGCTTCACCAGGGTGGCGAGCATGCGGATGGTGGTGGTCTTGCCGGCACCGTTCGGTCCGAGCACGCCGTAGACGGCGCCGGTCCGGATGTTCAGGTCGATGCCGTCGACCGCGCGGTTCTGGCCGAAGGTCTTCACCAGACCACGGGCCTGGACGGCCCAGGGGGCGTCAGTGGGGTTCATGGCGACGATCCTGCGCGGGGCCGCTGGCACCGCACTGACATCGCGCTGACAGGTGGTAGCACCCGGTGACAGCTCAGACTTCTGCACCCTCGGGCCGATAGGACTGTCGCGCCGATGGTCGGCGTCGTCGCCTGGTCGCGGCGTGCCCCATCAGGAGCTCTCCGTGGCACCCATCCTCTCCGGCCGTCGTGCCGGGCTGGTGCTCGCGCTGGCAGCGATTCTCGCGCCGCTCGGCATCGGCACAGCTCAGGCGGCGACCCCGCCGCCGGTCCAGGTCACCCAGTCACCGAGTGGTGCCGTCTTCACGCCGATCCCGGTCCAGTTCGCCTGCTCCGGACCCGGTGCGACCTCGCTCACCTGGCGGACATCGCAGGCGGAGACCGGCACCGTGACCATGGCCGACGGCGTCGTGGACGGCACCGCGTACTACACCGCCAAGCCGACCTACAACTCCCGCGGTGGTCACTGGATCGAGGCGTTCTGCGTGGACGCCGGGGGTCCGTCCTCCACCTGGACGTACACCCCGGTCTCGGTGAACACCATCCCGAGCACCACGACGCTGAGCGTGACGCCACCGGCCTTCCCGGGCGACGCGATCACCGGCACCGTGACCACCACCGGCACGGCCGGACCGCAGTACGGCTTCTTCAGCGTGTACGTCGACGGGGTGCCGAAGACCTTCACCCAGGCCGTCGGGTCGACCCCGTTCCGGATCACCGGCACCTTCCCGGCCAGCGTCAGCGTCTACGGCGCGTTCACCAGCACCGGTGAGATCTACCAGGACTCGCAGTCGGCACCGCAGACCGTGCTGATCCCGCAGGAACCGGTCAAGGTGCAGCCGACCGTCACGGTGCAGGTGCCCGCCACCGCCTACGCGAACTCGACCTTCCCGGCCACCGCCACCGTCACCGGCAGCGCCGGTGGCCCGGTGCCCACCGGTGAGGTGGAGTTCCGGTACAGCGAGGGCGCGTCCCTCGGCCGGGTGCCGTTGGTGAACGGCGTCGCGACCGCCGACCTCGGGCTGGGCTTCACCGGCACTGTCGACATCTACGCCACCTACTTCGGCGACGAGTACTACACCGACCGCAGCTCGGCCCGGCAGTACGTCACCCTCAGCCCGGTGCCGACGCCGATCGTCACGGTGGACGCCCCGAAGACCGGCACCAGTGACAAGGGCGTCACCGCCACCGTCACCGTCGCCGCCCCGGACAGCTCGCTGCCCACCCCGGGCGGTGGGGTGCAGCTGCTCGTGGTCAAGCCCGGCACCGGCCTGGTGGCCGACGCCGGCGGGGTGCTGGCCAACGGCGTCATCACCCTGTCCACCGGCCCGCTGCCGGTCGGCGAGTACACCCTGCTGGCGCACTACTCGGGCGGCGGTGACCACCCGTACCAGCAGACCGACTCCGCCGAGCAGAGCCTGGTGATCGGCTCCCCCGTCGTGGAGACGCCCACCCCCGGGACCCCGACCCCGGGCACCCCGGAGACGCCGAAGCCCGAGACGCCCACCCCGTCGACCCCGGCTCCCGCCACCCCCATCCCGTCGACCCCGGTCGTCACCCCGGCACCGGTGACCCCGGTGGTCACCACCGACAAGGCGCTGGCGCAGGCGGGCGCCCGGGTCACGCTGCGCGCCGAGGGCTTCGTCCCCGGCGAGACGGTGCGCTTCGTGCTGCACTCCGACCCGGTGTTCCTCGGGACCGCGGTGGCCGACGCGAACGGGGTCGCCACCCTGGTCGTGGCCCTGCCGGACGGTGTCCCGGCCGGTCAGCACCACGTGGTCGCGACCGGAGTCGACTCCGGCCGGGTCGCCGAGGTGCCGATCCTGGTCGCCGACCCGCGCGGCACCGGGGCACGGCTCGCCACCACCGGCACCGACCCGGCGGCGCTGACCGGACTGGTCGCGGCCCTGCTGGTCGCCGGTGCCGGACTGCTGGTGGTCGCCCGGGTGCGTCGCCGCGCCGCCTGATCGCCCTCTGATCGCCGGGTCATCGCCCGCACGACGGCCGACGCCGCCCGTTCCCGGTTCCGGGGGCGGGCGGCGTCGTCGTGTGGCACGTGGGCGGACGCCCCGCGGTCCCCGCAGCTGTCGTGGGGTGGGGTGTCGTCGTGCGGGCGTCGGCCGGATGGCGGACACTCGTCGGCGTCGATGTCGCCGCCCGGGGAGCGCCCATGTCCGTCACACCGTTCCTGTGGTTCCACGTCCACGCCGAGGACGCCGCGGCGTTCTACGTCTCGCTGTTCCCCCAGTCCCGCATCCGGCACACGGTGATGACGAACAGTGCGATCCCCGGTGACGACGACGGGGTGCTCACCGTGGACTTCGAGCTGGACGGGCAGCGGATCATCGCGATGAACGGCGGCCCCGCCTTCACCCTGGACGAGGCGTTCTCGCTGTCGGTCGAGGTGGACGGCCAGGAGGAGGTCGACCGGCTCTGGGACGCTCTGACCGCCGACGGGGGCGAGCCGAGCCGGTGCGGTTGGTTGCGGGACCGGTTCGGACTGTCCTGGCAGATCATCCCGCGCGAGTTGCACCAGCTGATGGCCGATCCGGACCCGGAACGGGCGTCCCGCGCCGCCGCCGCGATGATGACGATGGGCAAGATCGACGTCGCCGCGCTGCGGGCGGCGGCGGACGGGTAGGTGCGCCCGGCCTACCCTGGTCCGGTGACTCAGCCCCGCCGCGGCCGCGTGACCATGCAGGTCCGCTGGTCCGATGTCGATCTGTTCGCCCATGTGAACAACGCCGCCTACCTGCGCTTCCTGGACGACGCGCGCTTCGCGCTGTTCCCGAGCATGGGGGTGGACCCGGCGGGTCGCCCGACCGATTCGATGCTGGTCGTGGTCAAACACGAGATCGACTACCTGGCGCCCCTCGCGTTCCGGCCGGAGCCGGTGGCGGTGGAGGTCTGGGTGCCGCGGATCGGCACGTCGTCGGTGGACTTCGCCTACGAGATCGTGGACGAGCCGTCCGACCCGGACCGCACCGTCTACCTGCGTGCCCGGTCCCGGATGGTGCAGCTGGACCGGCTGACCCTGGCCCCTCGGGCGTTCAGCGACACCGAGCGCGCCGTCTTCGAGCGCTTCCCGGGGGAGGGGCCCGACCTGCACGCCTGGTGAGGGTCGACCACTCAGCTTCCCCGGCACTACCTAGGAACACCGGCCGCTGACCCTCAAATCGGACACCGCCACCACCTATTTCGGCCGGGAACGGCCACTCCCCGGTGGCAACGTTCGAAGGGTCCGAGGGCCGGTGCCCGCCCACCGCCCTCGGACTCCAGCCATAGGGGCAGTGGCTGGCGCACCCCGCGTCCGCACTCCCTCGGACGTCGGAAGGCACATTGATGAAGATCCAGACCCCGCACCGCCTGCGCCTCGGTAGCGCGCTGATCGCCACGATGCTGGTCACGCCGGTCGGCGCCGGTATGGCGAGCGCCGCGACCGTCGAGCCGGACCCGACGGTCGCCGTGACCGCGTCGGACGAGGCCGGTGCATCGGAGATCACCGCGTCCGAGACGGCCCCGGTCGAGTCCGAGGTCGCGCCGGCCACCGAGAGCGACGACGCCGGCTCCGCGTCGGACGTCCCCACGGAGGTCACCGAACCGGCTGGCGAGGCCACCGCCGATGACGCCCCGGCCGACCCGAGCACCGGTGACGTCACCAGCACCGAGGACCCGGCCGCCGAGGCGACCGTCCCGACCGGGGCCACCGCACCGACCGGGACCACGACACCGCGCGCCGCCGCCGCGATCCCGGAGGGCGTGCTGATCACCAGCCTCGCCGTCGACGCCACCGTGTCGCCGGTGCAGCAGCCGTGGAACACGCGGGGCAGCTACCACGCCACGCTCACCGTGCACGATGTGGTCGGCACCGGCAGCGACACCCTGAGCTACGCCGGGCTGGTCGCGGACAGCGCCTTCACCCTCAGCGTCAACGGCGGCACCCCGACCGCCGTCGAGCCCGCCACCGACGGCACCGTCCCGGTGACCGGGATCGTCGAGGGGACGAACTATCTGGTGCTGAACGTCCAGTACGCGAACCCGGAGGCGCCCGCGGTGACGGCGGCGGCGAGCTACTACGTCGAGCTGACGGTGCTCACCCAGGCGGAGACCGTCGACCTGGTGCGCGAGGACACGGCGTCCACCGGGGTGAACGAGGGCACCCGGTACCAGGGGGAGCAGGTCACCGTGGTGGCGCCGGCCGGGACCTACACCCCGGGCGAGGTCCTGACGGTGACGGTCTACGACGAGAACGACGTCGCGGTGGACACCGTGACCGCCGTCGCCGCCGCGGACGGTTCGCTGTCGGTGACCTACTCGGTGCCGCCGACCATGACCCCGGGCGACTACCTGCTGTACCTGAGCGACGCGGCGGGTCAGCCGGCCGGCTCGTACATCCTGCACGTGCTGGAGCGGGTCGCGGAGCCGGTCACGCCGGTGGACAACACCGTCACCGCCACCGACACCACCCAGCAGGTGAAGACCGACCCGGCGGTGTCGACGGTGCGTTCCGCCGCGCTGGCCGACCGGCTGGCCACCACCGGCTCGGACTCCTCCGCCGCGCTGTGGGCCGCCGGTGGTCTGGCGGCTGCCGGTGCGGTGCTGGCCGGTGGTGCGGCGATGCTGCGCCGTCGTCGGTCCGTGGACTCGTGAACCGACATCCCTGACCGCGAGGCCCGGAGGTTCCGCCGACCTCCGGGCCTCGCGACGGGTCAGAGCGTGATGCCCAGGACGGCGGCGATGGTGCTGACCACGCCGCCGCGCTGGTTCGACGGCACCACGTAGGCGGCCGCCGCGCGGACATCGGGGTGGGCGTTGTCCATCGCGCAGGACCACCGGGCCGCGGCCAGCATCCCGAGGTCGTTCCGGTAGTCGCCGAAGGCCATCGTGTGCTCCGGTCCGATGCCCAGATCGCTCTGCACCCGCCGCAGCGCCACCCCCTTGTCGGCCTCCGGGCTCATCAGATCCAGCCAGTGATGACCGGAGACCAGCACCCGCACGGGCCCGTCCAGATCGGCGAACACCGGGGCGGTCCGGTGCTCCACCGACCCGGCGTCGTGCACGGCGACCTTGAGCGGCACGTCGTCGATCGCGGTCAGGTCCGGCACCTGGGTGACCACGGTGTAGTGCTTGCGGACCTGCGCGGCGAACTCGCCCTCGAACTGCTCGACATAGGCCGAACGGGTGCCCGACACCACCACCCCAACGGGTAGACCTGCGGCCGCCAGCTCCCGGGTGTGGGCGACGGCGCGCGGCACGATGCCCTCCGGCAGGGCGGTGGTGGACAGCACCTGGTCGCCCCGGCCGACGTAGGCGCCGTTCTCCGCGATGCACACGTAGTCGTCGGCCCGTTCACCCAGCTGAGCGCGGATGTTCGCGAACTGCCGCCCGCTGGCCGGGCAGAACGCGATGCCCCGCCGGTCCAGCTCGGTCAGCAGCCCCCAGATGCCGTCCGGCATCCGTCCCGCGTCGTCCAGCAAGGACCCGTCCATATCGGTCGCGATGAGCCGAATCCGGTCGATGTCGGGCAGAGTGGGCGGCACGATGACCGGAGCGGGTGTCGACATGCCGACATCCTCTCAAGCCACCGCCGACCGATCGGTCGGCTCCGATCACCACAGGGGATCTTCATGCGACTCCACCGCGGCCTCACCGCCGTCGCCCTGGGCGCCGTCACTGCGCTCGCGCTCACCGCCTGTTCCGGCGACGATTCGTCCCCGGCCGCGGACTCGCGCACCACCGCCGCCGCCGACGCACCGACCGCGGTCGTCGAGGAGGAGACCACCGGCCTGACCCCGGAGAACTTCGCTCAGCGCACCGTCGCGGCGCTGGTCAAGGCGGAGACCATGTCGATGGGCATGGAGATGGCGGCCGAGGGACAGACCGTCACCATGACCGGCCAGGTCCGGATGACCAAGTCCACGATGGACATGACGGTCGACTACGACATGCTCGGCATGACCTTCGACATGATCATGATCGACGGCAAGGTCTACATGGGCACCGGCGGCCAGTACCAGGAGATGTCGCCGCAGGAGATGGGCGCCGACTCGGTGGACGAGCTGATGGCCCAGACCGACGCCCGCGCCCAGATCGAGAGCCTCAAGGGCGCCATCGTGTCGGTGGAGCCGCAGGGCGAGGAGGAGATCGAGGGGATCCCGACCACGCACTACCTGGTCACCGTCGACCCGACCAAGCTCACCAACGTCGACCCGGCCGCGGCCGCCGCGATGGGCGACTCCTTCGGCTACGACTACTGGCTGGACGAGGCGGACCGCACGGTGCGGATGGCCTACGCCGTGCAAGGCGTGGACGCGTCGATCACCTACTCGAACTTCGGCGAGCCCGTGGAGATCACCGCTCCGGACCCGAGCACGCTGACCACCGGCCTGTTCTGAGCCGACCGACGAGGGCGACGGATCCGCTGACGGCGGGTCCGTCGCCCTCGTCGTTCACGGGGTCAGGAGGTCGTGCAACATCGCGGACACCGCATCGCGATGCTTGCGGCCGTTCAGCGCCGCGCCCCCGGAGTGGGTGAGCCGGACCGAACCGCGCCAGACGGCATCGGCCAGCACCAGGGCCGCGTCATGCTCGTGGACCCAGGACTCGAGTTGGGCACGGTTCATCGGACTGCTGAACAGCGCCGCCAGCAGTTCGCCGTAGACCACCGCGCGGCGCGCCTCCTCCTGGACCTGTCGACGGGCATGCGGCATGGGGTCGGACCTCCGGCATCGAGGGGGCCCGGACTGTCCGAGCCGTCCGGGCCAGCGTCGACGCCCGGCAGGAGATCCGTCGGCGCGGTTCCGTGCTCCCGGTGGTCCACGTCGGTGGAACCACGGCCCCGGACACCCGCGCCGGGGTGGCGCGGCGAGGATCAGCCGCGCTGGATCAGCTCCGCGACCAGGTCAGGCACCGCGTCCTCGATCGGTGCGCGGATCACCCGGCTGGCGTGGTGGTCGTAGGGGGTCGGCTCCGCGTTCACGATGATGACCTCGGCACCGGACTCCGCCGCGATCCCGGTCAGGCTCGCCACCGGCTGCACGGTCAGCGTGCTGCCGATCGCCACGAAGACGTCCGCGTCCTGCGCAGCGGCGATCGCCCGGCCCAGGGCGTCCTCCGGCAGCCGCTCGCCGAAGTACACGACATCCGGCTTCAGGATGCCGCCGCATTCCAGGCAGTCGGGGTCGCCGTTCCGGTCGAGCCGGGCCAGCACCGCCGAGGTGGCCTGCCGAGCGCCGCAGCGCAGGCAGCTGGTGGTGCGTAGTCCGCCGTGCAGCTCGATCACGGGGGAGTCGTGCCCGGCCGCCTGGTGCAGGCCGTCGAAGTTCTGGGTGAGCACCGCCTCCAGCAGCTCGGCGCGCTCCAGCTCGACCAGCGCGCGGTGCGCTGCCGAGGGGGTGGCGGTCCACGCGGGGTGATCGCGCCACATCGCCCACCCGGCCCGCCGCACCGCCGGGTCGTTCACCAGCCGGTCGATCTCCAGCAGCTCGGCCTGGTCCGGGTGTCGAGTCCAGGTGCCCTCCGGACCTCGGAAGTCCGGGATACCCGAGCCGGTGGAGATCCCTGCACCGGTGAGGACGGTGATGTGCGAGCCAGGGCGACGCTGATGCATGGCACGACTCTGCTCCTGCCCGCCCCGCTCGGCCAAGTCGCCTCGGTGCGGCGGTGGGTGCGGACGGCCATGTCCGCACCCACCGGTGGATCAGCCCTTGTACAGCACCGTGTAGCCCCACGTGCCGTTCGCGTAGCGCACACAGTCCTGGCCACCGTGGACGGTGCCACCGCGGCCGTACAGCACGCCGAGGAACATCGACCGCGACAGTTCGCAGACCGCCTGCGACGGGTGCCCGTTCGACACGTGCAGTTGGGGGTCGGCGGCCGACGCGGCGGCAGGGGCTGCCAGGCCGAGGCCGGCGGTGAGCATGAGGGCTGCGGCTGCGGTCGTGACGCGCTGACGGAGCTTCATCTGTCCTCCAAGGTCCGGTTGGATCGGTCTCACCCACCGTTCCAGACCTCTGTGACCTTCACCACTGCGGGCGCCGTCAGCGGCCGCGGCGCTTCCCCCCACCCGGGCGCCCCGGCTGCCGACGGGACGACTGCCCGGGCTTCGCGGCCCGACCGGGCTTCCCGGTCCCGGACCTCGCGGGTGCGCCCGCACTCGGCTTCCTGGTGCGCTCCGGTTCCGCCGGGGCGGTGGTCCGTCCGCGCGAGCTGTTGGCGGTGCGGCCACGGATGATGCCGATCAGTTCCTCGATCAGCGGGTCGTCCTCCCGTGCGCGGGCCCAGGCGAGGGCGGCCTGGCTGGTCGGCGCCTCGGTGATCGGCCGGTAGGTGAGGTCCTTGCGGTGGTGCAGCCGGGCCAACGACATCGGGACGATCAGCAGGCCGACCCCGGAGGCGACCAGCTCGACGGCGTCGGCGGTGGTGTCCGGGGTGGGCAGCAGGGAAGGTTCGCCGGGCGGGGTGGCCCAGCGGATCACGTCGTCGGCCGGGGTGATCAGGGTCTCCTCGGCCAGGTCCTCGGCGGTGAGCTGGTCCAGGGCGGTGAGCAGGTGGTCCTTGGGCAGGACGACCACCGTGACCTCGGTGAACAGCGGGATGGCATGCAGGGTGTCCCGGTCCACCGGGAGCCGGAGCAGGGCGGCGTCGGCCTCGCCGGCGACCAGTGCCGGACCCGCCTCGGCGTCGGTGAGCTGGAGCAGGGTGAGCGGGTGGTCGGGCAGCCGCTCGGCCCAGGTACGAGTCCACGAGGTGGGCTGCATCCCGGGGGTGAGAGCGAGCCGGAAGTGCTGGTCCGGGGTGGTCATGACGTCGGCGGTCCTTCCGGTCGCTGGCCGGTCCAGGGTAGTGGCCAGCGACCGGAAGTACGTCAGTGGGCGCCGACCGGCTCGGGGGCGACCGGCGCCGCGTGCTCCTCGGTGAACAGGTCCTCGGCCTGGGCGCGGTCGTACTGGGCGCGGTCGAGGATGCCCTCCCGCTTGGCGACGATGGTCGGCACCAGGGTCTGCCCGGCGACGTTCACCGCGGTGCGGCCCATGTCCAGGATCGGGTCGATGGCCAGCAGCAGCCCGACGCCCGCCAGCGGCAGCCCCAGGGTGGACAGGGTCAGGGTGAGCATCACGATCGCGCCGGTCAGCCCGGCGGTGGCGGCCGAGCCGACCACGGAGACGAAGGCGATCAGCACGTAGTCCCAGAACGACAGGTCGATGCCGAAGATCTGCGCCACGAAGATCGCCGAGATCGCCGGGTAGATCGAGGCGCAGCCGTCCATCTTGGTGGTCGCGGCCAGCGGCACCGCGAAGGAGGCGTACTCCGACGGCACGCCCAGGTTGCGCTCGGTGACCCGCTGGGTGACCGGCAGGGTGCCGATCGACGACCGGGACACGAAGGCGAGCTGGATCGCGGGCCAGGCGCCACGGAACCAGCGCGTGATGCTCAGGCCGTTCGTCCGCAGGATGACCGGGTAGACCACGAACAGCACCAGGGCCAGGCCGATGTACACCGCGATGGCGAACCGGCCCAGCGAGGCCAGCGACTCCCAGCCGTAGGACTCGACCGCGTGCCCGACCAGGCCCAGGGTGCCCAGCGGGGCGAGCCGGATGATCCACCACAGCACCCGCTGGATCACGGTGAGGGCGCTCTGCACGAAGGACAGGAACGGCTCGGCCTTGGCGCCGGTGCGCAGCACGGCGATGCCGATCACGATCGCGATGATCACGATCTGCAGCACGTTGAAGCTCAGCGAGGTGCTCAGGCTGCCGTCGTCGGCCGCGCTGGTGTTCGCGGTCAGACCGAGCGGGTTACCGGGGATCAGACCGTCCAGGAAGTCCAGCCAGGACCCGGTGCGGCCCGCCTCGTAGCCCTGGTCGGCCGACAGCGTGGTGTGCCGACCCGGTTGCAGGATCAGGCCGAGACCGATGCCGATCACCACCGAGACCAGCGCGGTGATCGCGAACCAGCCCAGGGTGCGGGCGGCGAGGCGGGCGCCGTTGGTGACGTTCCGCAGGTTGGCGACCGAGGCGACGATCGCGGTGAAGATCAGCGGCGGGACGATGGCCCGCAGCAGGGTGACGAAGGACGACCCGATGGTGTCCAGGGTGGTGGCGAGCCAGTTCGGCGAGTCGTCGGCGGCGGGGCCGATCGCCAGGGCCGCCCAGCCGAGGGCGACGCCCAGGACCAGGGCGGCGATGATCTGGAAGCCGAAGTTGCCGAGCACGGAGCGCAGGCGCGAGGACATGAGGACCTTTCGAGCGTGGTGCGGTGAGCTGATGTCGGAGCTGGAAGAACGCTCAACGACACAGCGCGCTGGCCACGCGGCGCAGGTCGACGGCACGACGCGTGGTGAGGTCCACCCCGGTCATCTCGCCCCCTGATCCTCGCTGCGGTCCGGAGCAGTCTAGGCACTGCTCCGGACCGCGCGCAGGGTGTTCAGTCGGCGGGACGGGCCAGCCCCTGCTGGATCAGGTCCATCACCGAGGCATCGGCCAGGGTGGTGGCGTCCCCGACCTGCCGGTGCTCGGCGACATCGCGCAGCAGACGGCGCATGATCTTGCCGGATCGGGTCTTCGGCAGCTCCGGCACCACCAGGACGGTGCGGGGCTTGGCGATCGGGCCGATCAGCTTGGCGACATGGGCGCGCAGTTCCTCGCCGACGGTCTCCGGGTCGGTCCGGGCGTCCCCGCGCAGGATCACGAAGGCGACCACGGCCTGACCGGTGGTGTCGTCGGCGGCTCCGACCACCGCCGCCTCCGCGACCGCCGGATGCGCGACCAGGGCGGATTCGATCTCGGTGGTAGACAGCCGGTGACCGGACACGTTCATCACGTCGTCCACCCGGCCGAGCAGCCAGATGTCACCGTCCTCGTCCTTCTTGGCCCCGTCCCCGGCGAAGTAGATCCCCGGGAACCGGGACCAGTAGGTGTCCTCGAAGCGCTGCTGGTCGCCCCAGATGCCGCGGAGCATGGCCGGCCAGGGTTCGGTCAGCACCAGGTAGCCACCGGCGCCGTTCGGCACCTCCTGGGCGTCGTCGTCGATCACGGTGGCGGCGATGCCGGGCAACGGGACCTGGGCGGAGCCGGGCTTGGTGGCGGTGACCCCGGGCAGCGGGCTGATCATGATCGCGCCGGTCTCGGTCTGCCACCAGGTGTCCACCACCGGGGTGCGATCGGCGCCGATCACCCGGCGGTACCAGGTCCAGGCCTCGGGGTTGATCGGTTCGCCGACCGACCCGAGCACCCGCAGGCTGGACAGGTCGCGGGCGGCCGGGATGTCCTCGCCCCACTTCATGCAGGTACGGATCGCGGTCGGCGCGGTGTAGAGGATCGACACCCGGTACTTCTGCACTATGTCCCACCAGCGGCCCTTGTCCGGGGTGTCCGGGGTGCCCTCGTAGATCACCTGGGTCGCGCCGTTCACCAGCGGGCCGTAGACCACGTAGGTGTGCCCGGTGATCCAGCCGACGTCGGCGGTGCACCAGTAGACGTCGGTCTCCGGCTTGAGGTCGAAGACGTTGCGGTGGGTCCAGGCGGCCTGGGTGAGGTAGCCGCCGGTGGTGTGGAAGATGCCCTTCGGCTTCCCGGTGGTGCCAGAGGTGTAGAGGATGAACAGCGGGTGCTCCGCCTCGACCGGCACCGCCTCGTGCTCCGCGCTCGCGCCATCCACCACGTCGTGCCACCACAGGTCCCGGTCCTCGGTCCAGTCGACCTCCTGCCCGGTGCGGCGGACCACCAGGACGGTGCGGACGATCTCCCCGCTGCCCTCCGCCAGCGCCTCGTCCACCGTCGACTTCAGCGCGCTCGGGTTGCCGCGCCGGTAGCCGCCGTCCGCGGTGATCACCAGCTTGGCATCCGCGTCCACGATCCGGGAGTGCAGGGCCTGGGCGGAGAAGCCGCCGAAGACCACCGAGTGCGGGGCGCCGATCCGGGCGCAGGCGAGCATCGCGATCACCGCCTCCGGGATCAGCGGCAGATAGATCGCCACCCGGTCACCGGTGCGTACCCCCAGGTCGGTCAGCGCGTTCGCCGTCTTGCACACCTCGCGCAGCAGGTCGGCGTAGGTCAGGGTGCGGGTGTCGCCGGGCTCGCCCTCGAAGTGCAGTGCCACCCGGTCGCCGTGGCCCGCGGCGACGTGCCGGTCCAGGGCGTTGTAGGCGGCGTTGAGGGTGCCGTCGGCGAACCAACGGGCGACCGGCGCCTGCGACCAGTCGAGGGTCTGGGAGAACGGTGTCGCCCAGTCGAGCAGGCTCCGTGCCTGGTCGGCCCAGAAGTCGAGCCGGTCGGCATTGGCCCAGGCGTAGACCTCGGCGTGGGCGTTCGCCTGGGCGGCGAACTCCGGGTCGGGGGCGAAACGACGGTCCTCGGCGAGCAGGTTCTCCAGCCCCGGGCGGGCAGGGGTCGGCTGGCCGGTGGTGTCGTCGGTGTTGTGCAGGACCACGGTGTCCTCCCAGCGTGCGGCAGCGCGACGGTCGTCATCGACCGCCGTTCAGCACCTTACTGGGACCTAGGTCCTATTGGGCACCGCACGGGCGAATCGATGACGATGCAGCACAGCGCACACGATCCCGGTCGCCAGCAGCAGCGCACCGACCACGAACAGGGTGCCCGAGGTGGCCACCACCACTGTGCGCTCCACCGAACCCCGGGTGCCGTCGGTGGCGAGCCAGGACACCGTGTCGGCATGGGTGGTCGCGGGCACGTAGAGATACACCACGCCGATCACGGTGCTCAGCAGCCCGGCGGTCACCGGCGCGGCGGCCGACCACAGCCCGGCGGCGATCAGCGCCGCCAGGACCAGCACCCCGACGGTCACCAGCACCACACCCAGCGGGTCGTAGGAGGCGTCCCAGCCCGGCGCCTGCACGCCGAGGATCCGGGACTGGCCGAACAGCACGAGCCAGACCCCGACCGCGCCGACGACCAGGCCGACCAGCAGTCCGAGCAGCAACCGGCCGACACCCCCGCGTCGCGGGGCCTCGACCGGCACCGACTCGGCGACCGGGCGCTCGACCGGCGGCTCGGCGGCCTGGCCCGGCGGGACGAGGACGGCGTGTTCCGGCACCTCGGCCGTCGCATCACCGAGCGGCACCTGGTCGTCCGAGGGGCCGGTGCCGGGCAGATCGGGGTACGGGACGGCAGGCGGCGGGGTGGTCCCGTAGCCGGTGGGCGCGGTCAGCGGGCTGTCGTAGTCCGAACGGAAGCTGGTGCGGCGCACGGCGGCGGACTCGCGCGGACCCGGCTCGGCCGGCGGGACCGGCGGCAGGTCGTCCAGCGGTGCGTGCAGCGGGGCGTCCAGGGGCGGCAACGTGGTGGTCGGCGCGGTGTCGGGACGGACCGGGTCCCCGGCGGCGGACACGTGCGGGTAGTCGTCCTCCGGCGACGGCTCCGGCGGCACCGGGGTCGGCCGCGCCTGGAGGTGGGCGCCCCGGCCGGGGGTGGTGGTCGGCGCCTCGTCGGGCTGCTTCTGTCCGGGCTGCGCCTCGTCGGGCCGCGGGTCGGCGGGCTTGTCGGTGGCCGACCCGGGGTGCGCGGACGTGTCCTGGTCGGCGGTGGTGTCCGGGGTCACCGGCGACTCCGGGTCGGGGGTGGTGCCGGGACGGGTCTCGTCCTTCGGGGTCGGGGTGGTGCTCATCTCGGACTCCTCGCGGTCGCCACCGGACGTCCCCGGGGCTGATCTCGACCCGTCACTGCCTGATCAGGGGTCTGCGTTCCCCACGACGGTAGGCGGGCGGACCCCTGAGCGCGCGGCGGCACGCCCGGATCGGGTCGGACGGGGTCGGTGCGGCACCCGTGGCTGTCGGGACCGGCTCAGGCGTCGACGGTCTCCGGGACGCGGGGCTGCGGGACCGCGGGGGCCGGCGCGGGCGACGCGGCGACCACGTTCGCGGCCCCGACCAGCAGCCCGCCACCGACCAGGTTGCCCAGGCCGACGAACAGCACGTTGCGGGCGAACTCGCCGACGGTCGCCCCCGGCACCCCGTCGAACAGCCCGAAGCTGAAGGTGGTCATGTTGGCGACGACGTGATCGAAGCCGGAGGTGATGAAGACCATCACGCAGGCGAAGATCACCACGATCTTGGCGACCTCGTTCTGCAACCGGCCGGCACACCAGATCGCCAGGCAAACCATCAGGTTGCAGAGCACACCGCTGAAGAACAGCTGCACGTTGGTCTCGCCGGCCTTGTGCTCGATCATCCCGGCGATGGCGCGACCGGCGGCGGTGTCGGCGTTCAGGGTGTTCGAGAAGTGCACGATCGCCGCGAAGACGATCGCGCCGAGCAGATTCCCGGCCAGGCACGCCAACAGGGTCCACGCGGCGCGGGCGAGGCTGATGGACCGGCGCAGCACCCCCTGGGTGAAGACCATCATCGCGCTGGTCGCCAGCTCGCCACCGGCCACCACCACGATGGTCAGCGCCACCCCGAAGACCATGCCCTGCACCAGCGGTGCCAGACCCGACCCGGCGTCCTTCAACGGCCCACCGGCGGTCACCATGATGACCACGCCGATGCCGATGTACGCCCCGGCGAGCATGGTGTTCACCAGGTACACCCACGGCCGGCGCGCCAGGTCGGTCTTGGTCCGCGCGGCGCTGGTCTGGTAGTCGAGGTCCTCGGTGACGGTCAGCACCCGTTCATGGTCCCGGACCGCGTGCGCGCAGACCTGGGACGAAAAGCCCCTCAATCCCGGCGCAGCAGGACGGCGACCTCGTAGTGACCGGTCTGCGGGAACATGTCCAGCAGCCGGGCGCGCACCGGACGCAGCGAGGGCATCGCCGCCAGGTCCCGGGCCAACGACACGGCGTTGCAGGACGAATACAGCACGTCCCGCACCCCGGACGCCTCCAGCCACCCGGCCAGCGGCACCCCGATGCCCCGACGCGGCGGGTTCACGATCACCAGCTCCGGCGGCTCGGCGGCGGACCGCGCGAACTCCGTCGCATCCCCGGCGGCGAACCGCAGGCCCGGCAGCCCCGACTCGGCCACCGTCTGCTCCGCCGAGGCGATCGCCTCCGCACTCCACTCGATCCCGGTGACCTGCCGGTCCGGTGCCGCGACGTGCACGGCGAAGCCACCGACCCCGCAGTACAGGTCCCAGACCGTGCGCGGCCCGACCTCCGCCACCCAGTCCCGGCCGGTCCGGTACAGCGCGGCCGCCACCTCGGTGTTGGTCTGGAAGAAGCTCTGCGGCCGCAGGTGCAGGTCCAGGCCGTTCACCCGCATCCGCAGGGTGTCGTCCTCGGTGAGCACGATCTCCCGCTCACCCTCCAGCACCGCCTTGTGCTCCGGCAGCACGTTCACCGTCGCCACCCGCAGCCCCGGCAGCTCGGCCCGCAGCGTCGGCAGGTGCTTGCGGATCCGGGCCAGCGCCTCGGTGCTGCGCAGCACGAACCGCACCATCAGCTCACCGTCCGGCGACTGCGTCACCAGGATGTTCTTCAGCTCACCGCGGCGGTTCGGCACGTCGTAGGGCACCAACCGGGCCAGCGTGATGAACCGGGCCAACGGGTCGAAGGCCGCCTGCAACTGCGGCGGATACAGCGGACAGTCCCGCAGGTCCACGCCGCCGCCCGCCGGATCCAGGATGCCCAGCGTCGGAGCGTCGACCGTGCCCGCGACCACCAGCTTCGCCTTGTTGCGGAAGCCGCTCGGGGCGCTCAGCACCGGGTCCAGCCACTCCAGGCCGGGGGCGGCGATCAGGTCGTGGCAGCGCTGCTGCTTGTCGGCGACCTGTGCGGCGTAGTCCAGCTCGATCAGCGTGCAGCTCCGGCACCGGTGGGCGTCGTAGTGGTGGCAGAGCAGGCGGGGCACGGGGTCCAGGGTACGGAGTGGTACCGCCGAGGTCGCAGCGCGGACAGAGCGGGTCAGTACCCGGGCAGCACCGCGATCGCCCCGGTGTCGGCGCGCGGCTCGCTCCCGGCGGAGGCGACCTCGGTGACCGCTGCGGCGACGATCCCGGCGACGTCCGGGTGGAACACGCTGGGGATGATGTACGCCGGGTTGAGCTCCTCCGGGGTGACCACCGAGGCCAGGGCGCGGGCGGCGGCGAGCAGCATGTCGTCGGTGATGGTGTGCGACTGCGCGTCCAGCAGCCCGCGGAAGACACCCGGGAAGGCGAGCACGTTGTTGATCTGGTTCGCCACGTCGGAACGGCCGGTGCCGACCACCGCCGCGTGCTGGGCCGCCACGGTCGGATCGACCTCGGGCCGCGGGTTGGCCAGCGCGAAGACGATCGCGTCCTGGTTCATGGTGGCCAGGTCGTCGCCGGTGAGGATGTCCGGCGCGCTGACCCCGATGAACACGTCCGCCCCGGCGACGGCCCCGCGCAGCGACCCGGACAGCCGCCGCGGGTTGGTCTGCTCGGCGATCCAGCGCAGCTCGGGGGACGCCAGGTCGCGGTCCGGGTGCACGATGCCGTCGATGTCGGCGACCACCACGTCCCGGGCGCCGTCGGCGAGCAGCAGCTTGAGCACCGCGGTCCCGGCGGCACCGGCACCCGAGAGCACGATCCGCACGTCCTCGATCCGCTTGCCGACCACCCGCAGGGCGTTGGTCAGTGCGGCGGTGACGACGATCGCGGTGCCGTGCTGGTCGTCGTGGAACACCGGGATGTCCAGGCGCTCGCGCAGGCGGCGCTCCACCTCGAAGCAGCGCGGGGCCGAGATGTCCTCCAGGTTGATCCCGGCGAACACCGGCGCGACCCGGACCACCGTCTCCACGATCTCGTCGACGTCCTGGGTGTCGAGGGCGAGCGGGAAGGCGTCGATCCCGGCGAACCGCTTGAACAGCGCCGCCTTGCCCTCCATCACCGGCAGGGAGGCCAGGGGGCCGATGTCCCCCAGCCCGAGCACGGCGCTGCCGTCGGTGACCACGGCGATGGTGTTGCGCTTGATCGTCAGCCGCCGGGCGTCGTCGGGCCGGGCGGCGATGGCCTCGCAGACCCGGGCGACCCCGGGGGTGTAGGCCATCGACAGGTCGTCGCGGTTGCGCAGCGGGACCTTGGGCTCGATCGACAGCTTGCCGCCCAGGTGCATCAGGAAGGTGCGGTCGGACACCCGCTCGATGTCGACCCCCGGCAGCGCCCGGATCGCGTCCACGATCTGCGCCGCGTGCTCCTGTCCGCTGGTGGCGCAGGTGACGTCCACGGTGAGGCGCTGCTGGCCGGAGGCGGTGACGTCCAGCGCGGTGACGATGCCACCGCGTCTCTCGATCGCCCCGGTGAGTTCGCTCACCGCCGTGGGCCGGGCCTCGATCTGCAGGCGGGCGGTGATGGACGAGGACACGGTCGGCGTCGACATGGCCCCCATTGTGTCCTGCATCACGTCCGCCGCATCCCCATACCCTGACCAGGTGACATCTCTCCCGGCGCCGCAGGGTCGGCGCGGCCCGCTCGCTGCTGCCACCGGCGACCCGTTGGCGGGGCTGCTGGGGCTGGACGGGGTGGCCGAGGCCGTGGACGGTGCGCGGGCAGCCTGTGAGGACCTGCGGTGGCACGAAGGGTTCCGGCGGCGATGGCGTGAGGTGCGAGCCGAGGCCGACCTGCGTGCGGTGCGGGGCAGCGCCGCCGTCGACGGTGCCCGGGTGCCCCTGACGACGGTGCGACGGCTGGCGGTGGGTGCGGCGGCCGACGACTCCGAGCTGCGCGTGGTGGCCGGTGCGCTGCGGGCGACCACCCTGGCGGCGCGCTGGCGTCCGGACCTGGGGGCGCGGAGCGGTCCGCCGCTGCCGCCCTGGGGCGAGCTGCTGGCCCGGCTGCACACCGCCGCGATGCGGGACCTGCTGCCGCCCGAGGACCTGGGTCGACTCCGTGCCGACGACCAACCCCGGGACCTGACCGGGCTGGGACCGGCCCCGGTGGGTGAGGTGCTGGCCGGTCGGATGACGTTGCTGAGCAGGACGCTCGACGCCACCCGGGCCCCGGCGCTGGTCGCCGCGGCGGTGCTGCACGGTGAGCTGCTCACCCTGCGACCCTTCGTGGCGGGGAACGGGGTGGTGGCCCGGGCGGCTGCCCGGCTGCTGATCGGGGCGCGTGGCCTGGACCCGACCGGCGCGGTGGTCGCGGAGTCCGGCTGGGCGCCGTCGCCAAATCCGTACCTCGGGGCGGCGGCCGGGTTCGGCACCGGGACGGCGCAGGGGGTCGGGGCGTGGATCGGGTTCGTCGCGCGGTCGGTGGTGGCGGGGGCCGAGGTCGGGCGTGAGGTCGCGGACGCCGTGCTGGCGGGGCGGTTGGGTGAGCCGCCGGTCGGGGAACTGGCCGCCGGAGCCCCGGACACAGACGACGGCGCCCACGAGGAGCGCCGTCGCTGAACATCTGGTCTGCGGGGGTTAGCAGGCGTGCAGTGATGACGTCGCTACGGGACCAGCCCGGTCGACGCGTCCTATGCGTGGACGGATCGCGCGTGGGTTCCCCCGAGACCATTCTGTTGTGAGGCCGATCACAGCACCGTCGACGTCGCAGCGGAAGGGCTCGGCACGAAGTCGCAGGTGAATCCCCTGGCGGCGTCCGGGGTGCGAGATCCGCGTCTCACGGATCGACTCATGCCGTGGCGACCCGGCCCGGGACGCGGATCACCGGGGCCGACGCGCCGAGCGGGAAACCCGCCACACCAGCGCCCCCACGAGCGCCGACCCGATCACCCCGGCACCCCACCGCACACGGCGCCGCCCCTGCACCGCCACCTGCGCTCCCCGGAACGACAGCCGATGCCACCCGTGCTGCTCGGCCAACCGCAGCAGTCCCCGGTCCGGGTTGACCACGTACCCGTGACCGACCGCCGCCAGCATCGGTGCGTCGGTCGTGGAGTCGGTGTACGCCGAGCTCGCCGCCAGGTCGTAGCCCTCGCGCTCCGCCAGCTCCCGCATGGCCACCGCCTTCGCCTCGCCGTAGGCGTAGAAGTCGATCTCACCGGTGTAGCGCCCGTCCCGGATCGCCATCGAGGTCGCGATCACCCGGTCCACCCCGAGCAGGCGGGCGATCGGCCGGACCAGTTCCGCGGCCGATGCGGACACGATGACCACGTCCTGACCCGCGGCGTGGTGCGCGGCGATCAGCTCCGCGGCCTCCGGCTGCAGCACCGGACCGATCGCCCGTTCCACATGGGCGGCGACCAGTTCCTCGACCCGGGCCACCCGCCAGCCGGTGACGGTCCGGGCGAGGGCGAGTCGGAGCCGTTCGGTGCGGCCCTGGTCGGCGCTGCCCAGCAGGAAGGTCACCTGGGCGTAGGCGGAGCGCAGCGCCGCACGCCGGGTGAGCAGGCCCCCGGCCAGGAACGGGCGGGCGAAGGCGGTCGCGCTGGAGGTCGCGATCACCGTCTTGTCCAGGTCGAAGAAGGCGGCGCCGCGTCGGGGCCGGGCAGTCTGGGGTGGGGTGATCGTCGCGGTGCCGCGTCGGCGGGACCGCGACCGCGCACGGGCGTGCCGTGGCGGGCCGAGCGGCGGTTCCGGGGCGGACTGCGCGGGGGTCATCGGGAGGCTCCTGTTCGTCCCGATCCAGCCTAGGTCGGTGCTTCCGCGGCGACGAACTGTCCACAGGGGGTCGAGGGCCGTGCCGGTCCCCAGCGTGCGGCGTCCGGCGGCGACAGCGGCCGTCGACCTCCGGAGGCTGATCCGGAGCGGGTCCGCCGGAGGGGTGGCGCCCACGAGGGCGGGACGGCGGTGGTGGAGTGGTGAGCGCGAGTGGCGGACGGCGATCGGGGCGGCGGGACGGGGGAACGACCGGCGTGCTCGGCGCACGTGGCGGCGCGGGGTCCTCGACCCTGGCCGCCCTGCTCGCCCACTCCCTCGCCCGGGACGGCCGCACGGTGCTGGTGCAGGTCGGCTCGGGTGCCTCCCTCGATGCGGTGCTGGGCACCGAACGGGAGACGGGTGTGCGGTGGCCCGATCTGGGTGAGGCGCGGGGTGAGGTCGACCCCGACCAGCTCGGGCATGCGCTGCCGCGGTGGCGGCGCTGCGCCGTGCTGTCCCTGGACGACGACCGACCCGCGCGGATCCCCGAGGCGGTGGAGCGGGACGTGCTTCTGGCGCTGCGGCGGGGCCATCGGCACCTGGTGATCGACCTCGACCGGGAATCGGTGCAGGACGGCGGGAACCGCCCGGCGCTCGACCAGTGCGACCGGGTGCTGCTGCTCGTGCCCCGGGACATCCCGGCGGTGGCGGGCGCGCGACTCCTGCTGTCCCGGCTGCCGAACGACCTGCGGGTGGGGATCGTGACCCGGCGACCGGCACCCGGTGGACTGCACGGCGCCGAGGTCGCCACCGCCCTGGGGCGCCCGTTCCTGGCCGACGTGCCCGGTGGCCGCCTGATCGCCCGCTCGGTGGACTCCGGCGTCGGGCCGGTGCTCGGTCCGTGGGCGGCGCGCTCCGTCCGGCAGCTGATCCGGTCGCTGCCATGACGGGCCGGCACCCGGTCGACGAGGGTCTGGTCACCGCCGTGCGGGAGCACCTGGCGCGGCGACCGGGGCCGGTCACGCCCGAGCGCGTCACCTCGGCGCTGCGGGACACCGGCACGGTGGTCGGGAGTGCGGCGATGGAGCAGGTCGCCGGGGCGCTGCGGGCGGAGCTGCTGGGCGCCGGGCCGTTGCAGCCGCTGCTGGACGACCCGGAGGTCACCGACGTTGTGGTCAACGGCCCGCGGGACGTGTGGGTCGACCGGGCCGGGCGGCTGCACCCGGTGCCGATCGACCTCGGCGACGCGGCGGCGGTGCGGATGCTCGCGGTCCGGCTGGCGGCGACGGGCGGGCAACGACTCGACGATGCCCGGCCGACGGTCGATGCCCGGCTGCCGGACGGCACCCGGCTGCACGCGGTGCTGCCGCCGGTCGCTGACGGCTGCACCCTGCTGTCGCTGCGGGTGGTCAGGCACCGGGCGTTCACCGTGGACGAGCTGGTCGCCGCGGGCACTCTCGCCCCCGGTCTGGATGCGGTGCTCGCGTCCCTGATCCGGAGCCGGGCGAACCTGGTGGTCTCCGGCGCGACCGGGACCGGGAAGACGACGCTGCTGTCCACGTTGTTGTCCCTGGCCGACCCCGCCGAGCGGATCGTCTGCATCGAGGAGGCGGGCGAGCTGACGCCCCGGCACCCGCACGTCGTCCGGCTGGTGGTCCGGCGGCCCAATGTGGAGGGTGCCGGGGAGGTGTCGCTGGCCGATCTGGTCCGGGAGTCGCTGCGGATGCGCCCGGACCGGGTGGTGCTCGGCGAGTGCCGGGGCGCCGAGGTGCGCGATGTGCTGGGGGCACTCAACACCGGCCACGACGGCGGTTGCACCACGCTGCACGCCAACACCGCCCAGGACGTCCCGGCGCGGTTGGAGGCGCTCGGCGCGCTGGCCGGGATGTCCCGGGAGGCGCTCGCCGCCCAGGCGGTCAGCGCCCTGCACGCGGTGATCCATCTGCGCCGGGACCGCGGCCGTCGTCGGGTCACCGAGATCGCGGTGGTCGACCGGGACCCGGACCGTGGCGCGCTGACCGTGCGCACCGCGGTGGCGGCGCCGGAGACCGGCGGCACGGTCACCGGCCCGGGGTGGGCGGCGCTCGCCGACCGCATCGACTGGGCCGGGTGAGTCCGGGGTGAGCGCCTCGGCGGTGGCGGCCTCCCTGGCGTGCTGGCTGGCGCTCGTCCTGGCCGGGGGAACGGCGCACCGCCGGCTGCCGTCGACACCCGGCCGGTGGCGGATTCGTCCCCCGCACGCCGGTGCACCCGCCGCTGAGCTGCTGCGGACGCTGGCGGCCGTCGCCGCCGGGCTGCGCGCGGGAGGCTCCGCCGCCGAGGTGTGGCAGTCGGTCACCGGGTTCGGCGGGGACGTCCAGGGCGTGCCCACCGTCGGAGCCTTGCTGGCGGGTGCCACCGATCACCGCGGCGCGGTCACCCGGCACGCCATCGGGGTGATCGCCGCGTGCCGGGTCGCGGCGGAACTGGGGGCACCGCTGGCTCCGGTGCTGGAGCGCGCGGCGATCACGATCGAGGCGGAACTGACCGCCGAGTCCGAGTCCGAGGCCGCCCTCGCCGGGCCGCGGCAGACCGTGCGACTGCTGACCTGGCTCCCGCTGTGGGGCGTGCTGCTCGGCCTCGTGGTCGGGGCCTCGCCGGTGCGGGTGCTGCTGGACGGCGGCGTCGGCTCGGTGTGTCTGGTGGGCGGGGTGGTGTGCTCGCTGGTCGGACGCTGCTGGATGCGCCGGCTGCTCGCACGCACCCGGGCGGCCGGGTTGCCGGGGACCGACGATGAGTGAGCTGGTGGTGCCGTTGGTGCTGGCCGCCGCGCTGCTGCTCGGGCCGACCCACGCCCGGATCGGGACCACCCGCCACCGACAGCAGCCCACCGAGCCGGTCGATCCCGCGCTGGTGCTCGACCTGCTGGCGACCGCCGTGGAGTCCGGTGCCGATCTGCCGCGCGCACTGACGACGGTGGGTGCTGCGATCGACGGGGACGGGGGCGAGGCCCTGCGTCGCGTGGCCGCCGCCCTCCTGCTCGGCGCCGAGTGGTCGGTGGCCTGGAACGCGGCACCGCCCTCGGTGTCGCCCGCGCGCGACGTGCTGGCCCCGGCGTGGATCACCGGGGTCTCGGCCGCTCCGGGCCTGCGTTCCGCCGCGACCGAACGACGGCAACAGCGTCGCCACCGCGCACGCCGAGCGTCGGCACGGCTGGCGGTGCGCCTCGTACTGCCGCTGGGGTTGTGCTTCCTGCCGTCGTTCGTGCTGATCGGCGTGACACCGGTGGTGATCGCCCTGGCCGGTGAACTCGGGTGGTGACCGGGCTGTCGACTGTCCACAGGACGGGACGTCGGCTGTCGTCCCCAGATCGACGGATCGGGCCCTGTGCCGAGGCGCGCGCGGTGGCGAGGGTGGTCGGGCCCGGCAGGGAGCCGGAGCAGGGAGAGGGACACAGATGACGACACAACTGTGGTGGCCGACGATCATCCGGACCGGCGTCGGCGACGGCCCGGAACCGGCGGCCGTTGCTGCGGGGACGGTGGGAGCGGTGATCGACGGCCCGGCACCGGTGGCCGGCGGGGCAGCGCTCGAACGGGTGGCTGGTCGGGCGGGACTGGCGCCGGTGCTCGCGTTGCCCGTCCGACGGCGGAGCATCACCAACCAGCAGTCCGGGCTGAGCTGCCGAGATGAACACCCGGCACGTGGGGAGCGGATCGCAGTCGACGGCGAGCGGTCTCCGGGCAGCGCAGGCCCACGTCACCAGGGCGGACGGCGGCGCCGACCGTGGCGACGTGGGTTGCCGGACGCCGGGATGGCCACCGCCGAGTACGCGGTGGTGCTGCTCGCGGCGGTCGGGTTCGCCGGGTTGCTGATCGTGATCCTCAGCTCCGACGAGGTGCGCGGCATGCTCACCGGCCTGATCCGCGAAGCCCTCACGGTGTGACGCCGTGGTGCCCACCGCCCGACCCGCCGACGGCGGCACCGTGACCGCCGAGTTCGCGGTCCTGCTCCCGGCCGTGACGATGCTGATCGCGGTCCTGCTGGTGATCGCCTCCTGTGCGGTGACGCAGATGCGCTGCGCGGACGCTGCCCGTGCCGGTGCCCGCGGGGCGGCCCTGGGTGAGGCGGACACGGTGGTCGCGGAACTCGCGCAGCGGGTGGGCGGGACGGGAATCCGGGTGGGGGTGCATCGCGCGGGGGAGTGGGTGCGGGTTGCCGTGCAGCAGGAGGTCGGGCCGACGCTGCCGGTGGTCGGGGCGATCACGGTGGCGGCGGAGGCGACCGCGTGGGTGGAACCGTGAGGCGCGGTCGCGCGGGGGTCTCGGCTCCGAACGGGGGTGGCTCCGGTGTCCCTCCCCGCCCGGTCGGCGACCGTGGTGCGGGCACGGTGCTCGCACTCGCCCTCATTGCGGGCGTGCTGATCCTCGGCGGCGGGTTGGCGTTGCTGGCTCAGGCGCAGTCGGCGCGGGGCCGAGCGCAGATCGCCGCCGACCTCGGAGCGCTCGCCGGAGCGACAGCGCTGCGCGGCTCGGGTGATGCCTGCGGGGTGGCGGCAAGCACTGTCCAGCGCAACGGTGCCCGGCTGGCCGCATGCGAGCTCGTCGGCGGGGAACAGGTGCGGGTGCGAGTCGTGGTGCGCACAGGACCGGGCGAAGCGGGTGCGGCGGCACGGGCAGGCCCGGCGAGTGCGCGGGGGTGAACGAGGTGTGGGGCGGTCATCCCGACCGGAGGGAGTTCATGCGCGGTCGAGCGGGGTCCGTCGTGTCGAACCGGTCAGGTGTGGGAGAGCACCGCGTCCAGGAGTCGGACGGCGGCGGCCTTCTCGAGTGGATTGTTGCCGTTCCCGCACTTCGGCGACTGCACGCAGGCCGGGCATCCGGTCCGGCACGGGCAGGTGGCCACGGCGTCCCGGGTGGCCCGCAGCCAGGTCGCGCCGAGGTCGAAGCCCCGCTCGGCGAATCCGGCACCACCCGGGTAGGCGTCGTGCACGAAGACCGTCGCCATCTCGGTGTCGGCATGCATCGCGGTGGACACCCCGCCCAGGTCCCACCGGTCGCAGGTGGCGAGCAGCGGGAGGAGGCCGATCGACGCGTGTTCCGCCGCGTGGAGCGCCCCCGGGGCGAGCTCCTGGGTCACCCCTGCCTGCTCCAACACCGAGGCCGGGGCCGTCCACCAGACCGCGGTGGTCCGCAGGGTGCGGGCCGGCAGGTCGAGGGTCTGCGAACCGAGGATCTGCAGGTCCGGGATCCGCTTGCGCTGGTAGCTCATCACCTGACTGGTCACGTCGACCACACCGAAGCCCCAGGTGATCGGCCCCCACCGCTGTTCCTGCAGGGTCTCCTGGATCTCCACCGTGGTCAGCCAACGGGACCAGGTGCCGTAGTCGACGTCGCGGCGCTGGGCGAGGGCGACGCCGTCGGCCAGGTTCAGCTCGGACACCACGTAACTGGCGCCCTGGTGCACGTACACCGCGCCCTCGTGCACGGTGGAGTCGGCGGAGGCGGCGTCGACGGTGCCCAGCAGCCGCCCGGTCGCCGACTCCACCACCCGCACCGGATCGCCGCCGGTGCCGCGCAGGTCGGTGAGTCGGGTCGCCGGGTCGGGATGGGTCCAGTACCAGCCGGAGGGCCGTCGACGCAGTGCGCCCTGGGCGACCAAGACGTCCAGCAGGTCCCGGGTGTGCGGCCCGAACAGGTCCAGTTCCTCGGCGCGCAGCGGGGTCTCGGCGGCTGCGGCGCACAGGTGCGGGGCGAGGACGTACGGGTTGCCCGGGTCGAAGACGGTCGCCTCGACCGGGGCGTCCAGCACCGCCTCCGGGTGATGCACCACGTAGGTGTCCAGCGGGTCCTCGCGGGCCACCAGGATCACCAGCCCGTCGGCCCCCGCGCGTCCGGCCCGGCCCGCCTGCTGCCACAGCGACACCCGCGTGCCCGGCCACCCGGCGATCACCACCGCGTCCAGCCCGGAGATGTCCACCCCCAGCTCGAGGGCGTTGGTCGTGGCCAGCGCCCGCAGCCTCCCGGTGCGGATCGCCTCCTCCAGCTCGCGGCGCTCCTCCGGCAGATACCCGCCCCGGTAGGCGGCCACCGCTGCGGCGAGGTCGGGATGGGCCGGGCGCAGGCGCTCGCGGGTGACGGTGGCGACCGACTCGGCGGCCCGACGCGACCGGGTGAAGGCCAGCGACCGGGCACCCGCGGCGGTCAGGTCGGCGAGCAGCTCTGCGGTCTCGGCGGTGGCGGAGCGGCGCGGGCGTTCGGTGTCCTCGGCGACCAGGTCCTCCCCGGTGCCGACCGGTCCGTGTCCCTCCCCGGCGACCGGGTCGGGCGAGCCGGTGGCGGCACCGACCCGACCGTGCACGTCGCCGTGCTCCTCGGACTCCCTGTGCTCCTCGGATTCGTCGCGCTCGCCGGGGTGCGCGGGGCCCGAGCCAGGGCGTCCACCCGTCGCTGGACCCGCCACGGCATCATCGGTCCCGGTCCCGGTCCCGGTCCCGGTCCCGGTGTCGCCCGGTCCCCGGGCATCGGTCACCGAGACCGCTGCGAGGTCGGTGCCCTCCTGTGCCCCCGCGTCTACCGGCACCGCGCCCAACGGCAACGCCCACGGGTCCTCCTCCGGGAGCAGATCCGACCACGGCCCGGTGGCACCGGGCAGCTCGGGTGGCTGCCACAGCGCGATGGTCTTGCGACCGGCCGGGGAGGCGTCCTCGTGCACCGAGTGGATCTGCTCCGGGTCGGCGCCGATCAACCGTCCGGCGCTCGCGGCCGGATCGGCGGTGGTGGCGGAGGCGAGCAGGAAGGTCGGCTCGGCGCCGTACAACGCGGCGAGCCGGCGCAACCGGCGCAACACCGCCGCGACATGCGCGCCGAACACGCCCCGGAAGGCGTGGCACTCGTCCAGCACCACGTACCGCAGCGACCCGAGCAGCCGGGACCAGCGCCGGTGCTGGGGCAGCAGCGCGAAGTGCAGGAAGTCGGGGTTGGTCAGCACCACGTCCCCGTGGTCGGCGATCCAGCGACGTTCCTCGCGCGCGGTGTCGCCGTCACAGGTGGCGACCCGGACGTCGCGGATGCCCCCGGCGGTCAGCACCCGGTCGACGGCGCTGAGCTGGTCGGCGGCCAGGGCCTTGGTCGGGCACAGGTAGAGGACGGAGCCGCGGCGGCTGACCGTCTCGATCCGTCCCCGGTCGGCGGCGGACACCTGGCGACCGGCCCGCACCGAGGTCAGCGCGGGCAGCCAGAACGCCAACGACTTCCCGGAGCCGGTGGAGGTGGACAGCACGGTGTGCCGTCCCGACCAGGCCGAGTCGGCGGCATCGGCCTGGTGCTCCCACGGCTCCCGGACGCCGAGCTGCTGATAGCCCGCGATCAGTGCCGGGTCGGCCCACTGCGGCCACGGTGCCGTGCGGCCCTCGCGCTGCGGCAGCTCGCGCAGGTGGGTGAGCCGACCGTCACGGCTGCCATCGGCCAGCAGTCGGTCCAGAAGCGAGTCCACGGCACCATCCTCTCCCCGCCGACGGACACCGCGGTCCCGCGCAGCTCACGCCGATCCGAACCCGCCGCCGCGGACCCGCACGCCGACAGCGCAGACCGCGACCCCGTCCGTCTGTTTGAATGCTCCCAGCAGGGGAGGGAGTGCAGCCGTGGACGTCACCGTGTCGAACACCAGCGAGAACGGCCGGACGGTCGTCGACGTCACCGGGGAGGTGGACGTCTACACCGCCCCGGCCCTGCGCGAGCGCCTCATCGCACTGGTCGAGTCCGGCCGCACCGACCTGGTCGTCGACCTCACCCAGGTGCGGTTCATGGACTCCACCGGGCTCGGACTCCTGGTCGGGGTGCTGAAGCGGATCCGCGGCCTGGGTGGTCAGCTGCAGCTGGTCATCGACGCCGAGCGGTTGCTCAAGGTCTTCCGGATCACCTCGCTGGACCAGGTGTTCACCATCCGGGCGAGCCGGGACGAGGCGATGGCCGCCCGGGGGAACGCGGCGGACTGAGTCGGCTGCGAGGCACGAGTGCCGCCCCCGTCTGACGGGCCTCGTCCTACCGTCCATCCGCCGCAGAAGGGCTGCTCGGCCGGGCGCTCGCGACCTTGCCGTCGAAAAGGTTGGGTGCGCGTCGGCTTCGTCCTACAGTGACGCTCTGCTCGGCAACGGGGCCGGGCTCGATCCGCCGTGGCACGCACCTCGGTGCGCCCCGGTGCGAGGGGGAACGATGGTCGATCTCGGCTCGGGAAGTCTGGTCATCGTCACGGTGGTCGCCGTGGTGGCCGTGGCAGCGCTGGTGATGGCGGTGGTCCTGCGACGGCAGGTGCTCGCCGCCGACGAGGGCACGGCGTCGATGCGGGAGATCGCCGCGGCGGTGCAGGAGGGTGCGCAGGCGTACCTGTCCCGGCAACTGCGGACGCTGAGCGTGTTCGCGGTGGTGGTGCTGCTCCTGCTCCTGCTGCTGCCCGGTGACGCGAGCGTGAAGATCGGCCGCTGCGTGTTCTTCGTGCTGGGGGCGGCGTTCTCGGCGTCGATCGGGTATCTCGGGATGTGGTTGGCGACCCGGGCGAACGTCCGGGTGGCGGCGGCCGCGTCGAGACCGGGTGGCCGGGCGGAGGGGGCCCGGATCGCGCTGCGCACCGGTGGTGTGGTCGGGATGAGCGTGGTCGGCCTCGGGCTGCTCGGTGCCGCCGGGGTGGTGCTGCTGTACCGCGGCGAGGCCCCGGCGGTGCTGGAGGGCTTCGGGTTCGGTGCTGCGCTGCTGGCGATGTTCATGCGGGTCGGCGGCGGCATCTTCACCAAGGCGGCGGATGTCGGCGCGGACCTGGTGGGCAAGGTGGAGCAGCACATCCCGGAGGACGACCCGCGCAACGCCGCCACGATCGCGGACAACGTGGGCGACAACGTCGGTGACTGCGCGGGGATGGCGGCCGACCTGTTCGAGTCCTACGCGGTGACGCTGGTGGCTGCGCTGATCCTGGGGCGGGCGGCGTTCGGGGAGCACGGGTTGGTGTTCCCGCTGATCGTGACCGCCATCGGTGCTGGGGTGGCGGCGCTCGGGGTGGCGATCACCCGGGTGCGCGGCTCGGAGAGCGGCCTGACGGCGATCAACCGGGGCTTCGCCGTCGCGGCGGTGGCCGGTGCGGTGCTGGCCGGGATCGCGGCGCTGCTGTACCTGCCGTCGACCTTCGACGCCCTCGGCGGCAGCGCCGGTCTGGACGCCCACCCCGGTGACCCGCGGTGGGTGGCGGCGGGTGCTGTGCTGATCGGGGTGCTGCTGGCCGGGCTCATCCTGTGGGTGACCGGGTACTTCACCGGCACCGACTCCAAGCCGACGATCCATGTCGCCCGCACCACCCGGACCGGCGCCGCGACCGTGGTGCTCTCCGGGATCGGGGTCGGCTTCGAGTCGGCGGTCTACACCGCGGGGATCATCGCCGCCGCGATCTGCGGGGTGTTCCTGCTGGCCGGCGGGTCGATCGCGCTGTCGCTGTTCCTGGTGGCGCTGGCCGGTTGCGGGCTGCTGACCACCGTCGGCGTGATCGTCGCGATGGACACTTTCGGCCCGGTGAGCGACAACGCGCAGGGCATCGCGGAGATGTCCGGCGACGTCTCCGAGGAGGGCGCGCAGATCCTCACCGACCTGGATGCGGTGGGGAACACCACCAAGGCGGTCACCAAGGGGATCGCGATCGCCACCGCCGTGCTGGCCGCCACCGCGCTGTTCGGCTCCTACGCGGATGCGGTGAGCACCGCGATCTCCGGCCTCGAACTGGCGTCGGTGCCGGGCGACATCGTGCTGGCGATGACCGACTACCAGATCATCAGCCCGGTGACCCTGGTCGGTGTGATCCTCGGCGCCGCGACCGTGTTCCTATTCAGCGGCCTGGCCATCGACGCGGTGACCCGGGCCGCCGGGGCGATCGTGTTGGAGGTGCGCCGCCAGTTCCGGGAGATGCCCGGCATCATGACCGGCGAGCAGCGCCCGGAGTACGGCCGGGTGGTCGACATCTGCACCCGCGACTCCCTGCGCGAACTCGCCACCCCCGGGCTGCTCGCCGCTTCGGCACCGATCGCGGTCGGCTTCGGGCTCGGGGTCGGGCCGCTGGCCGGATTCCTCGCCGGGGCGATCGGGTCCGGGGTGCTGATGGCGGTGTTCCTGGCGAATGCCGGTGGCGCCTGGGACAACGCGAAGAAGCTGGTCGAGGACGGCCGGTTCGGCGGCAAGGGCTCGCCGGAGCACGAGGCGGCGGTGATCGGCGACACCGTCGGCGACCCGTTCAAGGACACCGCCGGCCCGGCGATCAATCCGCTGATCAAGGTGATGAACCTGGTCGCGTTGCTGATCGCCCCCGCTGTCGTCACGATCAGCGTCGGCGAGGACGCGAACACGGTGCTGCGGCTGACGATCGCGCTGGCGGCGACCGCCGTGGCCTTCGGCGCGGTGATCATGTCGCGACTGCGTGCGGCTCGGGTGGATACCGCGGCGGAGGTGACGGGGGACTCGCTCGACTCGCGGGTGTGAGGCAGGCTGACGGCATGCGCCTCGCCCACGCCGTCGCCGGCCTCGTCCTGGTCGTTCCGCTCGCCGCCTGCTCCGGAGGGGGTGACGACGACGCGACGACCTTCTGCGAGCAGGGGGAGGCCACGCTGGCCCAGTTCGACGCGGTCGGGGCCTTGGGCGACGACCCGGCCGGGTTCGCTGACGCGATCACCGAGATCAGCAAGGGCTTCGCGGACGCCGACCCGCCCTCCGCGATCGCCGACGACTGGTCCACGATCAGCGCCGCCTTCGCCGACCTCGACCAGAAGCTGCAGGGCGTCGACCCGGACGACCAGGAGGCATTCGCCACCGCGTTGAACGACTTCTCCGAGCAGGCGAACTCCACCGCGCTCTCCGACGCGTCGGACCGGGTGTCGACCTACGTCTCCGAGAACTGCACCGAGTGACGATGCGCCTGCACCTGATCCGGCACGGCCAGACCCCGTCCAACCTGATCGGCGCCCTGGACACCGGCGACCCCGGACCGGCGCTGACCTCGGAGGGCGAACGGCAGGCGGCGGCGGTCGGCGCCGTGTTCGCCGACCAGCGCCTGGACGCGGTCTACGCCTCGCAGCTGACCCGTGCCCGGCAGACCGCCGCGGCCGTCGCCCAGCCGCACGGGCTGGAGGTGCTGATCCGACCCGGCCTGCGGGAGATCCTGGCCGGTGACCTGGAGATGCGCACCGACCGGGACTCGGTCACCCGCTACCTGGGCACGATGGTCGCCTGGGCCGCCGGTGACCTGGACGCCGTGATGCCCGGCGGTGAGTCCGGCCGCCAGACCCTGGCCCGCTTCGACGAGGTGGTGGCCGAGGTGGCGACGACCGGTGCCCAGGAGGTCGCGCTGGTCAGTCACGGCGCGATGCTCCGGTTCTGGGCCGTGCTGCGCGGCGAGAACCTGGATCCGGACACCGCCGCCGACCGCTGGCTGGACAACACCGGCGTGGTCTCCCTGGTGGGTGAACCGGGTGCCTGGCAGGTGACCCGGTGGCAGGAGGAGCTCATCCCGCACACCACCCCCGACGGCCCCACCGCCGAGCCGCTGCCCCGCTGAGCACGCGTCGCGCGCCCCAGCCCCGCGTTTCGGCGCCCGAGTTCGGCACTTCGCGCCCGAGTTCGGCACTTCTCCACCGCGCATCTGGCCCGAACCGCCGACCTCGGCATCGCGCCCGTGCAGCCCGGGCCTCGGGACCGCGCCCGTGCAGCCCGGGCGTCGGCCCCGCAATCGGGTGCGGGAGGATGGTCCGGTGGACCCCGACACGCTGACCGTTGACCCCGCGCTGATCGACGCCCTGCGCGCCGACCTCACCGCCGCCCAGTTCACCGTCGACGGCGTCGAGGACCTGCTCGGCCCGATGGCCGCCGCCGCCCTGCACCGCGAGGAGCCGCTCCCGGCTCTGCGCGCGACCGCGACCACAAGCGACCCGCGCGCCGCGCTGGTGCGCACCTTCGTGCTCGGTGCCGACGTCGACGCCTCGGCGGTCGCCGCCGCCCTGCCCACCCTCGGCCTGGACGGCGCAGCCCGGCTCGGCCTGGTCGACGCTGCCGGGGCGGGCAGCCATGACCCGGTGCGCGCCCGGGTGGACCTGCGCCCCTACCAGGCGGCCGACGGCGCCGGTCAGGTGGACTGGTGGATCGCCTCCGACCTGGGTGAGCTCGCCACCGGCGGGGCACTGCGCACCGACCACGTGCTCGGGGTCGGCGGCGCCTCGACCACCCTGGCGCAGGTGACCGTCCGCGATCACCGTGCCCGCACCCTCGACCTCGGCACCGGCTGCGGCATCCAGGCCCTGCACGCCTCCCGGCACAGCGACCGGGTGGTCGCCACCGACATCTCCACCCGGGCGCTCGACTTCGCCCGGTTCAACGCCGCCCTGGCCGGCACCACGCTGGACCTGCGCGCCGGGTCGATGCTGGAGCCGGTGGCCGGGGAGGTCTTCGACCTGGTGGTGTCCAACCCGCCCTTCGTCATCACCCCGCGCGGCCGGGACGACGTGCCGCAGTACGAGTACCGGGACGGCGGCCGGACCGGCGACGCGATCGTGCGCGAGCTGATCACCGGGGTCGGCGGCGTGCTGGCCCCCGGCGGTGTCGCCCAGCTGCTCGGCAACTGGGAGGTGCGCCGCGGCGACGACTGGGACGAGCGGGTCGGTGCCTGGCTGGACGAATCGGGGCTCGACGGCTGGGTGGTGCAGCGCGAGATCCAGGACCCGGCGCAGTACGCGGAGACCTGGATCCGGGACGGCGGCACCTCCCCGGACCGCGACCCGGTGGGCTGGCGGGAGCGCTACGGCGCGTGGTTGGACGACTTCGCGCAGCGGGATGTCGAGGGGATCGGCTTCGGCATCGTGGTGCTGCACCGGCCGGTCGACGACCGACCCCGGCTGCGCCGTCTGGAGGAGATCACCGGCACCGTGCGCCAGCCGCTCGGCCCGGTCATCTCTGCCGCACTGGCCGCGCACGACCGCCAGGCGACCCTGGACGACGACGCGCTGTCGGCGCTGCACCTGCGGGTCGCCCCGGACGTCACCGAGGAGCGCTACCTGCGGCCCGGCGACACCGACCCGCAGATCGTCCTGCTGCGCCAGGGCGGCGGCTTCGGCCGGACCGTCCAGGTCGGCACCGCGCTGGCCGGGTTCGTCGGTGCCTGCGACGGGGAGCTGTCGGTCGGGCAGATCGTCGGGGCGCTGGGCGCGCTGCTCGGCGTCGGCGCGCAGGCGGTGGCCGCCGACGTGCTGCCGGAGGTGCGCGGCCTGCTCACGGACGGTCTGCTGCTGACCTGATCCCGCAGCCGCACCCCCACAGCTCGGCCACAGCCACCTGCTACGGCCGCCCCAGCAGCTCTCCCTAGCGTCGGATCAGCGGCGCGGGTCGGGTGCGTGTCCCCCGCGCACCGGACCGTCGTGAGGGAGAACATGCTGTCGCTGTGGAGGCGGACCCGCCTGTGGATGCGGATCGTGAGCGTGGGGGCCGTGGTCGTCGTCCTCGCCGGCGCGGGGGTGTACTGGTTCGGCCTGCGGGGTGGGCCGAAGACGGCTGACGACGCGGCGTCGAGCACCAGCACCGTCACCGCGAGCACCACCACCTTCGAGCAGTCGGTGTCGGCCACCGGAACCCTGACCCCGGCGGTGCAGGAGGATGTGTCGTTCGCGGTGTCCGGCACGGTGACGGCGGTGGATGTCGCCGCCGGTGACACGGTGACCGCGGGCCAGCCACTGGCGACGGTCGACACCCTGCAACTGAACGCCGACCTGTTGGCGGCGAAGGCCGACCTGGTCAGTGCGCAGGCGGACCTCTCGGACGCGCAGGCCGATTCGGACGGCACCAGCACCGCCCTGGCCCAGATCGCGTCACTGTCGGCCAAGGTCGACGTGGCACAGGCTGCCTACGACGGGGCCGAGGCGGAGATGGCGGCTGCGACGCTGACCGCCCCGGTGTCCGGTCTGCTGACCGAGGTCAACATCGAGGTCGGGGACGCGGTGACCGGCTCCGGGTCGTCCGGCGGCACGGGGGGATCGTCCGGGGCGAGTGGCTCGTCGGGGTCCGGCAGCTCGGGTGGCTCGGCCGCGACCGGCATGAGCGGCTCGACCAGCTCCGGCAGCACCAGCTCCAGCGCCCAGTTCGTCATCATCGGCACCGACTCCTGGACGGTCGGCGTGACGGTCGACGAGACCGATGTGGCGCTGATCGCGGTCGGTGACCAGGTCGAGCTCACCGGCGACGCGGTGGACGACACGCTGTACGGCACGGTGAGCACGGTCGGACTGGTGTCCACCAGCACCGGGGGCGTCGCCGCCTACCCGGTCACGATCCAGGTCACCGGTTCGCCGGAGGGCCTGCACGACGGCACGTCGGTCACCGCCGCGATCATCTACGAGCGGCGGACCGATGTCCTGGCGGTGCCCAGTGCGGCGGTCAGCACCGAGGACGGGCAGTCGGTGGTCACCCAGCTGGGTGCCGACGGCGAGCAGGTGAGCACCCCGGTCACCGTGGGTGAGACCTCCGGGACGATGGTCGAGATCACCGCGGGGCTGTCCGAGGGCGACGAGGTGCTGGTCACCACGTTCACGCCCGGTGCGGGAACCACCCAGGACGGGTCGGGCGATCAGCAACGGCAACAGCAGCAACCGGGCGAGATGCCCGACTTCAGCGGCGGGATGCCGGGCCAGATGGGTGGTCCGAACAATGGCTGAGCTGCTGCTGGACCACGACGCCCTCGACCAGGGCCGACCCGGCGACCCGGTGATCGAGCTGACCGGTGCACGGAAGACCTACCGCTCCGGCAGCATCGAGTTCGAAGCGCTGCGCGGCATCGACCTGTTGATCGGCCAGGGCGAGTACGTGGCGATCATGGGCCCCTCCGGCTCCGGCAAGTCGACGCTGATGAACATCATCGGCTGTCTGGACGTGCTCACCCAGGGCAGCTACCACCTCGCGGGGGAGGACGTCGGCGAACTCGACGAGGTCGACCTGGCCGAGGTGCGCAACCGGCGGCTGGGCTTCGTCTTCCAGCAGTTCCACCTGCTGCCCGCGCTGTCGGCCTGGCGCAACGTCGAACTCCCGCTGATCTACCGGGGCATCCCGGCGGCCGAACGGCGGGACCGCGCGGTGGCGGCCCTGGAACGGGTCGGCCTGGGTGAGCGCCTGGACAACCGGCCCGGCGAACTGTCCGGCGGTCAGCAGCAGCGGGTGGCGGTGGCCCGGGCACTGGTCGGGGAACCGGCGCTGATCCTCGCCGACGAGCCGACCGGCAACCTGGACTCGGTCTCCACCGAGGACGTGCTCGCCCTGTTCGACGAGCTGCATTCCCAGGGCCGCACCATCGTCCTGATCACCCACGAGCTGGAGGTGGCCGAGCGCGCCCGCCGGATCGCCTTCGTCAAGGACGGTCTGGTCCAGTCGGACGAGGTGAACCCCCGATGAGCTGGGCCGAGACCTTCCGCACCTCCTGGTCGGCGGTGCGCGGGCACGCGCTGCGTTCGCTGTTGACGGTGCTGGGCATCCTGATCGGGATCGCCGCGGTGATCCTCACCGTCGGCCTCGGGTTGGGCACCCAGAAGGACGTCAGCGAGCAGATCAGCTCGCTGGGGTCGAACCTGCTGATCGTCACCCCGGGGTCGAGCACCGACTCCGACGGGATGCGCGGCGGATTCGGCACCGCCGCCACCCTCACCCGGTCGGACGCCGAGGCGCTCGCCTCCTCGGTGAACGCCCCGGACGTCGGTGCGGTGGCTCCGGAGAAGGAGACCTCCACCTCGGTCGAGGCCAACGACACCAACTGGACCACCACCGTGGTCGGCAGCACCGTCGACTGGCTGGACGTCCGTTCCCGGAGCGTGGTGTCCGGCGCGTTCTTCACCAGCGACGACGACGATGCCGGGGCCCTGGTGGCGGTGATCGGGCAGACCACCGCCACCGAGTTGTTCGGCACCACGAACGTGGTCGGACAGTCGATCACCATCGCGGACACCAGCTTCCGGATCGTCGGCGTGCTGAACCCCGCTGGGTCGAGCACCGACGCCGATCTGGACGACCTGGTCGTGGTGCCGCTGACCACCGCCGCGAACACCGTCTCCGGCGGACTCGACCGCAATGCGCTGTCCACGATTTACGTGCAGGCGGCCTCGGCGGATCACCTGTCGGCGGCGTACCAGGAGTCGCAGACCCTGCTGCTCAACCTGCACGGGATCACCGACGCGGACTCGGCGGACTTCAGCATCGACTCCCAGGACTCGCTGGTCAGCACCGCGACGTCGGTCTACCAGACCCTGACCGTGCTGCTCACCGGGATCGCCGCGCTGTCCCTGCTGGTCGGCGGGATCGGCGTCATGAACATCATGCTGGTCTCGGTCACCGAGCGGACCCGGGAGATCGGTCTGCGCAAGGCGCTCGGTGCCCCACCGTGGGCGATCCGTCGCCAGTTCCTGGTCGAGGCGGCGGTCCTCGGCCTGGCCGGCGGGCTGCTGGGTGCCGCGCTCGGGATCGTCGGTGCCCTCACCCTGCCCTCCGCCCTGGGCACCTCCATCGTGATCTCCGGTGCGGCGGTGGGCGGCTCGGTCGCCGTCGCCATCGCCATCGGGATCGTCTTCGGGGTCTACCCCGCCACCCGCGCGGCCAAGCTCGCGCCCATCGACGCCCTGCGGTCCGAATGACCGTGCGCCACCACCCAAGGAGAACCATGTCCCGCTCACTGTCGTCCCGTTCCCGCGCCCTGCTGGCCCTGCCGGCGGCCGCCTCCGTCCTGGTGCTGCTCGCCGCGTGCTCGTCCGGTTCGGACACCACCAGCACCGGCTCGGACACCGCCACCTCGAACTCCCAGCCCGCCGGCGGTGACCGGATGCCGGGCGGGGGCGGTGTGTCCGGTGAGATCGCCGAGGTCTCGGACACCCTGATGCAGGTCCAGGGCGACGACGGCCAGACCGCCGTCAGCTGGGACGACTCGACCACGATCAGCCAGACCGTCTCGGCGGCGCTCTCCGACGTGACGGTGGGGGTCTGTGTCAGTGCCGTCCTGGACGACGATGACCTGGCGACGTCGATCACGATCAGTGAGCCGGTGGACGGGGAGTGCACCGGTGGCGTCGGGCTGGGCGGCGGTGGGGGGATGCCGCAGGGCGGTGAGCTGCCCGACGGCGCGCCCACCGGCATGCCGGAGGGCGAGGCACCCGCCGACATGCCGACCGACGCACCCGACGGTGGCGGGTCGGGTGGCGATTTCGGCCAGGTCACTTCCGGCCTGGTGACCGCCGTCGACGGCAGCACCCTCACCATCGACGCGGTGTCCATGGGTCGGCCCGGCGACGACTCCGCCGACGCCAGCACCGCATCCACGGTCGTGACCGTCGCCGACACCACCACCTACACCGCCACCGCCGCCGCCGACGCCACCGCGATCACCGTCGGCCGGTGCGTCGTGGCCCAGGGCGACCAGGACGACTCCGGGCAGATGACCGCCACCAGCCTCACCGTGTCCGACGCCACCGACGGCAGCTGCTCCACCGGCTTCGGTGGACGTCCGCAGGGCGGTGACGACTCCGATGCGTGACCTCGTGCGCCGTCGGCGCCGGCATTCCGCGCCGGTGACCCTGGGAGCCGCCCGACGTCGGGCACTGCGGCGCCGCCGACTCGTCACCGGGGGCGTCGCCGGTGCCCTGGTGCTCAGCCTGCTCGGTGGCGGAGTCGCCCTCGCCACCCGCTCGGGCAGCACCGGGTACACCACCGCCATCGCCTCGGTGGCCGGAGTCGATCAGACCATCGACACCACCGGCACCGTCGCCTCCGCCACCACCCTCGACCGGTCGTTCTCCGTGGCGGGCACCGTCGGATCGGTGGATGTCGCGGTCGGTGACACGGTGACCGCCGGAGAGGTGATCGCCTCCTTGGACACGACCTCGTTGCAGGACGCGGTGGACGCTGCGCAGGAGGCGGTGACCGAGGCGGAGCAGAAGCTCACCGACGACCAGGACTCGCAGACCGCCAGCTCGTCCTCGTCGTCCAGCAGCTCCTCCGGGAGCGGTTCGAGCGGGTCGGGCTCCGGTGGTTCGTCGTCCGGTGGCAGCGCGACCGGGTCCGGCGGTGCCGACGCAGGGTCCGGAGCGACATCGGGTTCCGGCGGCTCCAGCAGCTCCGGCTCGGGCAGCTCGGGGTCCGACGGGTCGGGTTCCGACGGCTCGGCCACGGACGGCGGTGACGGCACCGAGGGTGACGGCACGACGGCGGACCCTGCCGTCACCGAGGCGATCACCGCCGTGACCACCGCCCAGGAGGCGCTGCTCACCCAGTACCAGGCTGCTCAGGCCGCCCTCGCCGCCTCCAGCACAGCGGTCACCGACTCGGGCACCATCTGCGCGCCATTCCTCAGCGCGACCTCGGACACCGGTTCCAGCGACTCCGGTTCCACGGACTCCGGTTCCACGGACTCCGGTTCCACGAGCTCCGGTTCCGCCGACTCTGGTTCCACGGGCACCGGGTCGACCGATGCCGGCTCCGGTGACGCGGGCACGTCCGGGTCGGGCGACGCCGGGAGCACCGACACGACGGCCGCGGGCGTCACCACCACCAGCACCACCGCCGACGACCTCACTGCCTGTCAGGACGCGATCACCGCCGTCCTGACCGCGCAGACCGCCGTCGACGACGCCCAGCAGGCACTCACCGCGGCCGCTGACACCCTGAACACCACGGTCGCCGCCGCCCAGGAGGCGCTCGCCGCCGCCGGGTCCGGCTCCACCGCCACACCGGGCGGCTCGGGCACCGGATCCACCGATGGCAGCGCCGAGCCGGGAACCAGCACCGGCACCGGCTCCGACTCGGGGTCCACCGCGTCCCAGACGCCCAGCAGCGGGTCGGGCACCACGGGCACCACGGGCACCGCCTCGGGGGCCAGCGCATCCGGCTCGTCCGATGCCACCGGCTCGTCGGCCGCCGCGGGGATGTCCGGTGGGTCGTCGTCCGGCTCCGGCAGCGCGTCGGGCTCCGGCGGCTCATCCGTGGCGACCGCCGCCGACCTGCTCGCGGACCAGGCAGCGATCGACCAGGCCAATGCCGACCTCGCGCTGGCGCAGAGCAAGCTCGCGCTGGTGGACCTCACCAGCCCGGTGAACGGCACCGTGGCCGCGGTGGCGCTCGCGGTCGGCGACGAGGTCGAGGCATCCTCCGACTCCGCGATCATCACGATCATCGGCGACGACGGCTACCTGGTGTCCACCGCCGTCTCGCTCAGCCAGGTCGATCTGGTCGAGGTCGGCCAGCAGGCATCCCTCAGCGTCACCTCGCAGGACGAGCCGCTCACCGGCACCGTCAGCTCGATCGGGGTGCTCAACTCCTCGACGAGCTCCGACCCGGCGTACACCGTGGAGATCGCCGTCGACGACCCGGAGGTCACCCTGTTCGACGGACAGTCGGCACAGGTGTCCATCGCCGTCGCCGCCGCGGACGACACGCTCACCGTGCCGTCGTCGGCCGTGCACCTGGACGGCAGCACTGCGACCGTGAACGTGCTCCGGGACGGTGCTGTCGAGTCGGTGGAGGTCGAGCGCGGCGCGGTCGGCACCGAGCTCACCGAGATCACCGACGGGCTCACCTCCGGGGACGAGGTCGTGCTCGCCGACCCGAACCAGTCGCTGAGCACCGACGACGACGCCGAATCCACCGGCCTGAGCGGGCTCGGCTCGACCGGTTCCTCGGACTCGTCCGAGGCAGGCGGTTTCACGCCGCCGGATCAGGGGTCGTTCCCCGGTGGCCAGCTGCCCGTGGCGCCCGGACAGTGACCGACCGGGTGCCGACACCGGGTGACCCGGCGTCGGCACCCGGCCGACCTCGCCTCCCGCGCCCCGCCGGATAGGCTCCCGGTGTTCGGACAGCACCGCAGGGAGGACCCCCGATGAGCCAGACCAGCACCGCACAGCCCCGGGCGGGCGTGCTCGGCGGGGGAGTGATGGGCGAGGCGCTGGTGTCGGCGCTGCTCACCGCCGGATGGGACATGGACGATGTCGCGGTCACCGAGCGCAGCGCGATCCGGGCGAACGAGCTGTCCAGCCGGTACGGCGTCCGCTCCGCCGATCCGAACCCCAAGGTGGTGCGGTCCGCGGGGCTGGTGATGATCGCGGTCAAGCCGCAGGTGGTGCCCGCACTCCTGGACGAGATCGCCGACGCGGTCCGACCGGACACCCTGGTGGTGTCGGTCGCCGCCGGTGTGCCGCTGTCGGTCTACGAGCGGGCGCTCCCCGAGGGCACCCCGGTGGTCCGGGTGATGCCGAACACCCCGGCGCTGGTCGGCAAGGGTGCCTCCGCCATCGCCCCGGGCACCCACGCCACCGACGAGCACCTGGAGCTGGTGGAGCGGGCGCTCGCGGCGACCGGCCTGGTGGTCCGGGTGCAGGAGAAGGACCTGGACGCGGTGACGGCGATCTCCGGCTCCGGCCCGGCGTACGCGTTCTACCTGATCGACGCGATGGCCGAGGCCGGGGTGCTGCTGGGGCTCACCCGGGACCTGGCCACCCGGCTCGCGGTCGCCACCGTCGAGGGCTCGGCGGCGCTGGCGGCGCAGACCGGTGACCACCCGGTGGTGCTGCGCGAGCGGGTGTCGTCGCCCGGCGGCACCACCGTCGCCGGGGTCGCGCAGCTGGACGCCCATGGTGTCCGGGCCGGGATCGTCGCCGCCGCGCGGGCCGCCCACGACCGCTCGCAGCAGCTCGGTGCCGCCGCCGCTCCCGCGCCGGATGCCGCGCCGTCGGGGCACACCCAGCCCGCCTCGGACGCCGAGCAGTCGGGACCCGCGCGGTAACCTCCGGCTCACCCGCCACCCGACCAGCCCAGGACCCGCCCCGCCATGACCCCGCCGCCCCGCCCGCCCGCGATGAGCGATGTCGCCGCGCGCGCCGGGGTGTCGCATCAGACCGTCTCCCGGGTGCTGAACGACCACCCGAGCGTCCGGCCGGAGACCCGCGACCGGGTGCTGGCGGCCATCGCGGAGCTGGGCTACCGCCGCAACAGTGCCGCCCGCGCCCTGGTCACCCGACGGTCGGGGGCGTTCGGGGTGCTGACCACCGCCACCGGCCACCACGGTCCGGCGAGCACGCTGCTGGAGGTCGAGCGGGCGGCCCGGGAGGTCGGCTACTACGTGAGCGTGGCCGCGGTGGACCGGTTCGAGCCGGACACCCTGCACGCGGCGCTGGACCACTTCATGGACCAGGGCGTCGAGGGGGTCGCGATCATCGCGCCGCAGGTGGACGTGGCGGACGCGGTCACCGCGTTCGCGGCGCCGGTGCCGACCGTGATGGTCACCTCCGACGGAGGCCGACCCGCGTCGGAGCGGTTGATCAGCGTGGGTGTCGACCAGCGGGCCGGGGCGCGGGACCTGGTCCGGCACCTGGTCGGCCTGGGGCACCGTGACATCGTGCATCTGGCCGGCCCGCAGGACTGGTTCGACGCCCGGGACCGGCTCGCCGGGTGGGCGGAGGAGTGCGAGGCCGCCGGCCTGACCCCCCGTGACCCGATCCTGTGCGACTGGTCTGCCGACGCGGGGTACCGGGCGGCGCAGCGGCTGATCGCGGAGGGTCTGCCCTCGGCGGTGCTCGCCGCGAACGACCAGCTCGCCCTCGGGGTGCTGCGCGCCTGCTGGGAGCACGGGATCGACGTGCCGGGCCGGTTGTCGGTGACCGGTTTCGACGACGAGGTCGGTGCCGGGTACTACACCCCGCCGCTGACCACCGTGCGCCAGGACTTCGCGGCCCTGGGCCGGGCGGCGGTGGATGCGCTGGTGCGGTCGCTGGCCGGTGAGTCGCCGGTGGACAGCACCATTCCGGCCACCGTGGTCCTGCGCGCGAGCACCGCCGCCCCGCGCTGAGCGGCCCGATACCGCAGCCTCACCGGAAGACGGCTCCGCTCGCGGCGACACCCCCGGTGTGCCCGAAGTCCGAGCACCTCGACGCGACTCGATGTGAGCGCTAACATGCATGACAGGCCGCCGATGTCCGGCGGTGCCCGACGCCCGCAGCCAGTTCCCCGGCCGGGCCGACCGACGGAGGAATCGGCGATGGCGCAGGACACCACCTGGCTGGGCATCGAGCTCGGCTCCACCCGGATCAAGGCCTGTCTGATCGGCGCCGATCACACGCCGCTGGCCACCGGGTCGCACGCCTGGGAGAACCAGTTCGTCGACCGGCTGTGGACGTACTCCCTGGACGACGTGTGGACGGGTTTGCGCGCCGCCGTCGCCGACCTGCTGCGGGACGCCGCCGAGCGTGGCGTCCCGGTGACCGGGATCTCCGGTCTGGGCGTCTCGGCCATGATGCACGGCTACCTGGCCTTCGACGCCCAGGACCAGCTGCTGGTCCCGTTCCGCACCTGGCGCAACACCAACACCGGCCGGGCCGCCGCGGAGCTCACCGAGCTGTTCGGCACCAACATCCCGCTGCGCTGGTCGATCGCCCACCTGCACCAGGCGGTGCTGGACGAGGAGCCGCACGTCCCGCAGCTCGACTTCGTGACCACGCTCGCCGGGTACGTGCACTGGCAGCTCACCGGGCAGAAGGTGCTCGGCATCGGCGACGCCTCCGGCATGTTCCCGATCGACTCCGCCACCCACGACTACGACGCCACCATGGTCGCCGCGTACCCCGGCCCGGATGTCACCGCGCTGTTCCCCCGGGTGCTGGTGGCCGGTGCCGATGCCGGAACACTGACCGCCGACGGCGCCGCGCTGCTCGACCCCAGCGGCACCCTGACCGCGGGCATCCCGCTGGCCCCGCCGGAGGGCGACGCGGGCACCGGCATGGTCGCCACCGGGTCGGTCGCCCCGCGCACCGGCAATGTCAGCGCCGGGACCAGCATCTTCGCGATGGTGGTGCTGGAGCACCCGCTGTCCGAAGTGCACCACGAGCTGGACCTGGTCACGACGCCCGCCGGTGACCCGGTGGCGATGGTGCACTGCAACAACGGTGCCTCCGAGCTCGGTGCCTGGGCGGAGGTCTTCGGGCAGTTCGCCGCCGCGAGCGGGCACCCGATGCAGCCGGACGAGGTCTACGGCGTGTTGTTCCGGGCCGCCCTGGACGGTGCCGCCGACGGTGGCGGCCTGATCGCCTACAACCATCTGTCCGGTGAACCGATCGCCGACCTGACCGAGGGTCGCCCGATGATCGTCCGCACCCCGGACAGCACGCTGAACCTGGCCAACTTCGCCCGGACCCAGATCGCCGGCGTCTTCGGCACGCTCAGCCTGGGCATGCAGGTGCTCGCCGGTGAGGGCGTGGCGATCGACAGCATGTTCGCGCACGGTGGCCTGTTCCGGACCGCCGGGGTGGCCCAGCGCCTGCTCGCCGCCGCCATCGACGCGCCGGTCGCGGTCGGGGAGACCGCCGCCGAGGGAGGCGCCTGGGGCATCGCGGTGCTGGCCGCCTACCAGGGGCAGTCCGAGGGCGTGTCGCTGGACGACTACCTGGCGCACCGGGTGTTCGCCGACGCCCACCTGGACGTCACCGACCCGGACCCGGCCGACGTCGCCGGATACGCCACCTACCTCGACCGCTACCGCGCCGGACTCGCCGCCGAGCGCGCGGCAGCCGAAGCCCTCTGATCCCATCCACCCCTCGCCAGGAGGTCCCATGCAGCTCACCGACTATCCCGACCATGTCCGCGAGGCGGTGGCCGCCACCCGCGAGGTGGTCGCCCGCCTGCACGCCGAGCTGCCGCGCTGGGGCCTGGTCGTGTGGACCGCCGGCAACGTCTCGCAGCGGGTGCAGGTGAACGCCGATGGGCCCTCCGCCGACGACCTGCTGGTGATCAAGCCCTCCGGCGTCACCTACGACGAGCTGACCCCGGAGTCGATGGTGGTCTGCGACCTGGACGGCACGCTGATCGACGGCGACCGCAGCCCGTCCAGCGACACCGCCGCGCACGCCTACGTGTACCGGCACATGCCCGAGATCGGCGGTGTGGTGCACACCCACTCCACTTACGCCACCGCCTGGGCCGCCCGGGCCGAGCCGGTGCCCTGCGTGCTGACGATGATGGCCGACGAGTTCGGCGGCGACGTCCCGATCGGCCCGTTCGCGCTGATCGGCGACGACTCCATCGGTCGCGGCATCGTCGAGACGCTGCGCGAGTCCCGCAGCCCGGCGGTGCTGATGCGCAACCACGGCCCGTTCACCATCGGCAAGGACGCCAAGGCAGCGGTCAAGGCCGCCGTCATGGTGGAGGAGGTGGCGCGCACCGTGCACATCTCCCGGCAGCTCGGGGAGCCGACCCGCATCCCGGCCGAGCAGATCGACTCGCTGTACGCCCGGTACCAGAACGTCTACGGCCAGGGCAGCGCCGCCCCGGCCGCTGAGCCCACCACGAAGGAGCAGGACGCATGAACTCACCCCACGGAACCGCTCGCTCCGCTCCCGCTTCCGCGGGGACCCCGAGCAGCAAGCCCTACACCGAGCGAGCCGGAGCCGAGGTCTGGTTCTTCACCGGCAGCCAGGACCTGTACGGCGAGGAGACGCTGCGCCAGGTCGCCGAGCAGTCCCAGGAGGTCGCCCGCACCCTGGACGAGTCGGCCGACGTGCCGGTCCGCATCGTGTGGAAGCCGGTGCTGAAGGACTCGGTGTCGATCCGCCGGGCGATGCTCGACGCGAACTCGGACGACAAGGTGCTGGGCGTCATCACCTGGATGCACACCTTCAGCCCGGCCAAGATGTGGATCGCCGGCCTGGACCAGCTGCGCAAGCCGCTGCTGCACCTGCACACCCAGGCGAATGTCGAGCTGCCCTGGGACAGCATCGACATGGACTTCATGAACCTCAACCAGGCCGCGCACGGTGACCGCGAGTACGCATACATCGCCTCCCGGCTCGGCGTCGCCCGGACCACCGTCGTCGGCCACGCGTCGAACCCGGCCGTCACCCAGCGGGTGGGCACCTGGGTGCGGGCCGCCGCTGGCTGGGCGGCGACCCACGAGCTGAAGCTGGTCCGGTTCGGCGACAACATGCGCAACGTCGCGGTCACCGAGGGCGACAAGACCGAGGCCGAGCTGCGGTTCGGCGTCTCGGTGAACACCTGGGGCGTCAACGACCTGGTCGCCGCGGTGGACGCGGTGGCCGACGCGGACATCGACGCGCTGGTCGCCGAGTACGAGGAGCTCTACGACGTGGTGCCCGAGCTGCGCCGGGGCGGTGAGCGCCACGAGTCCCTGCGGTACGCGGCCCGCCAGGAGATCGCCCTGGAGACGTTCCTGACCTCGGTGGGTGCGAAGGCGTTCACCACCAACTTCGAGGACCTCGGGGACCTGCGTCAGCTGCCGGGTCTGGCCGTGCAGCGCCTGATGGCGAAGGGCTACGGCTTCGGTGCCGAGGGTGACTGGAAGACCGCCGTCCTGGTGCGTGCCGCCAAGGTGATGGGTGAGGGCCTGCCCGGCGGCGCGTCGCTGATGGAGGACTACACCTACGACCTGACCCCGGGCGCGGAGAAGATCCTGGGCGCGCACATGCTCGAGGTCTGCCCCTCCCTCACCACGTCGAAGCCGAAGGTGGAGATCCACCCGCTGGGCATCGGTGGCAAGGAGGACCCGGTGCGGATGGTCTTCGACGCCGACCCGGGTGAGGCGGTGGTGGTGTCGCTGGCCGACATGCGCGACCGGTTCCGGATGACCGCGAACGTCGTCGACGTGGTGCCCCCGAGCCAGGAGTTGCCGAACCTGCCGGTCGCCCGTGCGGTCTGGGAGCCGCGACCCGACTTCGCCACCTCGGCGGAGGCGTGGCTGACGGCGGGCGGCGCGCACCACACGGTGATGTCCACCGCCGCGGGTGTCGAGGCCTTCGAGATCTACGCCGACATCGCGGGCACCGAGCTGTTGGTGATCGACCAGGACACCACCCGGCGCGGGTTCCGCGATCAGGTGCGCTGGAACCAGGTCTACTACCGGGTCGCCCAGGGCCTCTGACCCCGTCGAAGCCGCCCATCCCCAGCTGGGGGATGGGCGGCTTTGTGTTTGCGGGCCAAACTCAATCACCCGACCGGATCAAGCCCTCGAGAGCCCTCGCTCCCCCTGTCGCGAAGCCTCTGACCTGCACAAACACCCGTCAATCAGCCCGCTGAGGACCCGTTACCCATCTGCAACCTGCTGTGACTCGGCTTTGGCTTGACTTCTTGAACTCAACCCCCGAGAGTTTCAGCGTGCCCGGCACCGACGCCTGGACGTGCACCGGAAACGGCCCGATGACGGTCCGCTCCGGCTCAGGGGGACATGAGCGAGAACGGTGGCTGTGACGCCACCCGTGACGACGAGGTCAGCACCCCTCTCAAGGAGGAGAAGGACATGAAGAGCATCAAGTTCGCGGTCGTGGCCGGGGCGCTCGCCCTGGGCCTGGCGGCCTGCTCCGGCGGTGGCGCCGGCAGCGGCGGCGGTTCCGGCAGCGGCGAGAGCGCCGACCCCGGCGACCAGACCATCGGTGTCGCGATGCCGACCGAGACCTCCGAGCGGTGGATCGCCGACGGCAACGCCGTCAAGAGCCAGCTCGAGGACGCCGGGTACAACGTCGACCTGCAGTACGCGGCCGACGACATCCCGACCCAGTCCCAGCAGATCGACCAGATGATCACCAAGGGCGTCGACCTGCTGATCGTCGCCTCCATCGACGGCACCGCGCTGGCCAACCAGCTGCAGGCCGCCGCCGACGCCAACATCCCGGTGATCGCCTACGACCGGCTGATCAACGGCACCGAGAACGTCGACTTCTACGTCACCTTCGACAACTACAACGTCGGTGTGCAGCAGGCGACCTCGCTGCTGGTCGGTCTCGGCCTGCAGAACGCGGACGGCTCCGCCGGCACCGCCACCGGTCCGTTCAACATCGAGCTGTTCGCCGGCTCGCTGGACGACAACAACGCGCACTTCTTCTTCGACGGCGCGATGGACACCCTCAAGCCGTTCATCGACGACGGCACCCTGGTCGTGAAGTCGGGTCAGACCGACATCGAGCAGGTCGCCACCCTGCGCTGGCTGCAGGAGACCGCCCAGAAGCGCATGGAGGACCTGCTGACCTCCACGTACTCCGACGGCAGCAAGGTCGACGGTGTGCTCTCGCCCTACGACGGCATCTCCCGCGGCATCATCACCGCGCTGCAGAACGCCGGCTACGGCGACTCGATCGAGGGCGGCCTGCCCATCGTGACCGGTCAGGACGCCGAGATCGCCTCGGTCAAGCTGATCAACGACGGTGTGCAGTTCTCCACCATCTTCAAGGACACCCGCAAGCTCGCCGAGCAGGCGGTCATCTCCGCGAAGGCGTACCTGGCCGGTGACGAGCCGGAGGCCAACGACACCGAGTCCTACGACAACGGCGTGAAGGTCGTCCCCTCGTACCTGCTCGAGTCGGACATCGTCTACCAGGACAACATCCAGTCGCTGCTCATCGACTCGGGGTACTGGACCGAGGACCAGGTGGCCAAGGGCCAGGCCTGATCCCCCTCTCCACCCGAACGCTCCCCGGGGCCGGCGCGATCCGGCCCCGGGGGCACCCCATCGCATGAGGAACGAGGACGGCTGCATGAGCGACCACATCCTTCAGATGCAGTCCATCACCAAGACTTTCCCGGGCGTCAAGGCCCTGCAGGACGTGAACCTGAGCGTCCGACGCGGCGAGATCCACGCGATCTGCGGCGAGAACGGCGCCGGGAAGTCGACTCTGATGAAGGTGCTCTCCGGGGTCTACCCGCACGGCACCTATGACGGCGAGATCCTGTTCGACGGAGAGAAGGTCGAGTTCGGCTCGATCAACGACTCCGAGGACAAGGGCATCGTGATCATCCACCAGGAGCTCGCCCTGGTGCCCTACCTGTCGGTTGCCGAGAACATCTTCCTGGGCAACGAGCGCCAGCACGGCGGCGTCATCGACTGGAACCGGGCCAACTCCGAGGCCGCCCAGCTGCTGGCCCGGGTCGGCCTGGACGAGAACCCCACCACCCCGATCGGTCAGCTCGGTGTCGGCAAGCAGCAGCTCGTGGAGATCGCCAAGGCGCTCTCCAAGAAGGTGAAGCTGCTGATCCTGGACGAGCCGACCTCGGCCCTCAACGACTCGGACTCCGAGCACCTGCTCGACCTGCTGCGGCACCTGCGCGGCCAGGGCATCACCTCGATCATGATCTCGCACAAGCTGAACGAGATCGCCGACATCGCGGACTCCACCACGATCATCCGCGACGGCAAGACGATCGAGACCCTGGACATGGAGGCCGATCAGGTCACCCAGGAGCGGATCATCCGCGGCATGGTCGGCCGTGACCTGGACAGCCGGTTCCCCGAGCACACCCCCACCATCGGCGAGGAGGTGTTCCGGGTCGAGGACTGGCACGTCGAGCACCCGACCCAGCCGGGACGCGTGGTGGTCGACGGCGCGAACTTCGCGGTCCGCGCCGGGGAGATCGTCGGGATCGCCGGCCTGATGGGTGCCGGACGCACCGAGCTCGCGATGAGCGTCTTCGGCCGGTCCTACGGCCGCAACATCTCCGGCCGGGTGTACCTGCACGGCAAGGAGATCAAGGTCCGCTCGGTGCAGGAGGCGATCGGCCACGGCCTCGCCTACGCCACCGAGGACCGCAAGACCTACGGCCTCAACCTGATCGACGACATTCGCCGGAACATCTCCGCGGCGGCACTGAAGAAGATGTCCACCGGCGGATTCGTGAACGGCAACGAGGAGATCAAGGTCGCCGAGGAGTACCGGCGGTCGATGAACATCAAGGCACCCACCGTGCTGGCCCTCACCGGAAAGCTCTCCGGCGGTAACCAGCAGAAGGTGGTGCTCTCCAAGTGGATCTACACCGACCCCGAGGTGCTCATCCTCGACGAGCCCACCCGTGGGATCGACGTCGGTGCGAAGTACGAGATTTACACGATCATCAACAAGCTCGCGGATGCCGGGAAGGGGGTCGTGGTCATCTCCTCGGAGCTGCCCGAGCTCCTCGGGATCTGTGACCGCATCTACACCCTCGCGTTCGGCCGGATCACCGGTGTCACGGACCGACGGGACGCGACTCAGGAAGGGCTGATGGAGCTCATGACGCAGGAACGCGACCACTCGACGGGTGCGGTCCGGTGACCGCCGTGACCGGGCTGCGGGACATCTTCACGAAGAACCTGCGCCAGAGCGGCATCTACATCGCGTTCGTGGCGATCATCGCCCTGTTCGCGGTCCTGACCGGCGGCACGCTGCTGCAGCCGGGCAACATCACCAACATCGTCCTGCAGTACTCCTACATCCTGATCCTCGCGATCGGCATGGTGATCGTCATCATCGGTGGTCACATCGACCTGTCGGTGGGATCGGTGGTCGCCCTCACCGGCGCCGTCTCCGCGGTGCTGGTGATCAAGAACGGCAACCCGTGGTGGGTCGGCATCCTCGCCGCCCTGGCGGTCGGTCTGGTGGTCGGCGCCTGGCAGGGGTTCTGGGTCGCCTACGTCGGGATCCCGGCGTTCATCGTGACCCTGGCGGGCATGCTGCTGTTCCGCGGTCTGACCCTCCAGGTGCTGCAGAACGTGTCGCTGTCCCCGTTCCCGGGCACCTACCAGAAGGTCGCCGGTGGCTTCCTGAACGGTCTGTTCGGCGGTAACGGCTACGACGTCTTCACCCTGGTGATCGCCGCGGTCGCCGTGGTCGGCTACGCCTTCGCCGCCTACCGCTCGCGGATGGGCCGGGTGCGCTACCAGCAGTCGGTCGAGGCGATGCCGCTGTTCATCCTCAAGATCGTGGCCATCGCGGTCGTGGTGATGCTCTTCGCCTGGCAGCTGGCGCACTCCCGTGGCCTGCCGATCGTGCTGATCATCCTCGCGGTGCTGATCCTGGCCTACAACGTGGTCACCAACCGGACCGTCTTCGGTCGGCACGTGTACGCGATCGGTGGCAACCTCAACGCCGCGCAGCTGTCCGGTGTGAAGGTCAAGCAGGTCAACTTCTGGATCTTCGTCAACATGGGCCTGCTGTCCGCGGTGGCCGGTGTCATCTACTCCTCGCGTGCCAACGGCGCCCAGCCCGCGGCGGGCAACATGTTCGAGCTGGACGCGATCGCCGCCTGCTTCATCGGTGGCGCGTCGACCACCGGTGGTGTCGGCCGGGTCACCGGCGCGATGGTCGGTGGTCTGATCATGGCCGTGATGTCCAACGGCATGCAGCTGATGGGTGTCCCGCAGTCCACCCAGCAGATCGTCAAGGGCCTCGTCCTCCTGCTGGCCGTCGCCTTCGACATCTACAACAAGCGCCGCGCGGGCACCGCGCGCTGATCCACCCCGGCGAAGGCCCGGACCCCCTGGGGGTCCGGGCCTTCGCCTTGCCCGGGGGCTTTGCCTGCTCGGGCCTTCGCCTTGCCTGGGCTTTCGCCCGCCCGGGCTTTGGCTCTGCCCGGCCCTTGGCTCTGCCCGCCCCCTCGCCCCGCCGGTCCTTCGCCCCGCCCGGCCCCTCGCCTTGCCGCCCTGACAGGGCGCCGAGACTACGGAAACCGGCGCTGGAGACGGCCGAATGCGTCAAATTCCGTAGTCTCACGGCTCACGGCTCACGGCTCACGGCTCGCGGTCCGCGGCTCGCCGCGCCGCGGGGGCACGCGCCCGGCCGCGCGGGGTCAGCGTGCGAGGGCGGCGTCCTGGGCCAGGAGCAGGGCACCGCGGGCCGGGGCCGCCGCGCCGAGGACCCCCGCGACCACCTCGACCACGGCCCCCGAGGTCACCGCCGTCCGCTCGGCCAGCACCTCGCGCAGCGGGTCGAGCAGCAGGTTCCCGGCCCGGGAGAGTGCCCCGCCCACCACCAGGACGTCCGGGTCCAGCACGGTGCAGACCGAGGCCATCGCGGTGCCGAGGTGCCGTCCCACGTCGGAGAGCACCCGCCGGCAGCCCGGGTCGCCCTGCGCCGCCAGGTCCAGCACCTCGGCCACCGACAGTCGGCCGTGGCTGGCGGCGAGCAGCCCGATGATCGCCTGCGACCCGGCATACACCTGGAGGCAGCCCCGGTTGCCGCAGGAGCACACCGGTCCGTGCGGGTCGATCGTCAGGTGACCGAGCTCGCCCGCGGTGCCGGTGCGCCCGTGCACCAGCTCGCCGTCGTGCACGATCCCGCCGGAGACGCCCTGGGACAGCGACACCTGCACCACCGTGGCGCGTCCTCGCCCGGCGCCGAGTCGTGCCTCGGCCAGGGCGGACAGGTTGCCCTCGTTGTCGAAGTCCACCGGCCACGGTCCGAACGCCCCGGGGGTCGCCACCACGGTTCCCCACCCGTCCCGCACCCCCGCGCCGCCGACCCGGGCGGTCCGGACCTCGACCGGCGCCGGGATGCCCACGGCGGCCCGCAGCACCCGCCCGGGATCGATGTCGGCGGCGGCGAGCAGGTCGGCGCTGAGCTCGCGCGCGGCCGTCGCGGCGACCTCGGCACGGTGTCCGTCCGGGAGCACCCGGACCGCCTCCGACCAGGCTCGCCCGTCCCCGGGATCGAGCAGCACCCGCACCTGATCCAGGTAGCAGTGCACGCCGATCAGCGGCCCGCCCGGTCCCGCGAGGCTGACCGCCCGCGCCCGGCGCCCGGTGCGGACCACGTCGCGCACCCGGACCACGCCGTCGTCGATCAGCCCGCCGACCACCGTCGACACCGTCCCCGCCGTCAGGCCGGTGGCGGCGACGATCTCGACCTGGGTGAGCTCACCCGCATGCCGCAGCGCCGTGAGCACGGCGGTCCGGCTGCGCGGCACGGCCGAGGCGCTCACGGTCGGGCCGCGAACCTCTCCAGCAGATCGGCGTGCCCGGAGACCACCAGCAGGTCGTTGGCGGAGATCCGGGTGTCCGGCGAGGCGTACACGAAGTCGATCCCGGGGCTCTTCACCCCGATCACGGTCACGCCGTACCGCTCGCGGATCCGCGACTGGGCGATCGTGAAGCCCTGGGTCTCGCGCGGCGGCCGCATCTTGACCACGGTGAAGCCGTCCTCGACCTCGATGTAGTCGAGCATCTTGCCGGACACCAGGTGTGCCACCCGGGACCCGGCGTCGGCCTCCGGCAGCACCACGTGATGGGCGCCGATCCGCTGCAGGATGCGGGCGTGCTCGGCGCTGATCGCCTTGGACCAGATCTGCGGGGTGCCGATGTCCACCAGGTTGCCGGTGATCAGCACCGACGCCTCCAGGTAGGACCCGACGCCGACCACCGCCACGGAGAAGTCCCGGGCGCCCAGCTGCTCCAGTGCCTCGGGGTTGGCGGCGTCCGCCTCGACCAGCGGGATGCGCCCGGACCACTGCGCCACCAGCTCCGGGTCGCGCTCCACCGCGAGCACGTCCTGCCCGAGCCGGTCCAGGGTCGCCGCGATCGCGCTGCCGAACCGGCCCAGCCCGATCACCAGCACGCCGGAGTCGCGTCGGGGGTCCTTGCGCTTGTCCTTGCGCTCCCACGGCCGGTCGTGCGCGGTCGCCTCTTCCCGCGGTCCGCGCCCGCCCAGCCGCGCTCCACGCTCCGGCGACTCCTCGCGCTGCCGCGACTCGGGGCGACCGCCTCCGGGGCCACGGGCGTCCCGGGGCTCACGGCCCGGTCGTCGACCGAAGGGCCCGGGTCCGGTGGGTGCGGAGTCGGAGCTCAGCTCGTCCTGGTACGGACCGTCGCCGGTCCGGGCGTTGTCATCCAATGATCGGCCTTTCCTCGGGCAGCCGGATGACCCGACGACGACTGCGCAGCGCCAACGCCGCAGCCAGCGTCATCGTGCCGGTCCGGCCGATGAACATCAGGACGGTGAGCACGTACTTGCCCGCGTCCGGCAGGTCAGGGGTCAGTCCGGTGCTCAGCCCACACGTCGCGAAGGCGGAGATCACCTCGAACAGCACCACGTCCAGCGTCTCGCCGGGCACGATGGCCAGCAGCAGCAGGGACGCGGTCAGCACCACGGTGGCCGACACCAGGGAGACCGCGATCGCCACCTGCAACGCCTCGCGCGGGATCCGGCGACCGTAGGCCTCGACGTCCTTGTCGCCCCGGGCCTCGGCGCGGATCGCCAGCAGCATCACCGCCAGCGTGGTCACCTTGATCCCACCGGCGGTGGACGCCGAGCCGCCGCCGACGAACATCAGGGCGTCGTTCAGCAGCCAGGTGCTCTCGTGCATCGCGGCGATGTCGACGGTCGCGAAGCCGCCTGATCGCGGCATCACCCCGGCGAACAACGAGGCCAGCAGCGTCTCGTTCCAGCCCACTCCGCCCAGGGTGCGCGGATTCGTCCACTCGAAGGCGGCGACCATGAGGGTGCCGAAGGCGACCAGACCGAGGCTGGTCACAATGGTGAGCTTGGAGTGCAGGCTCCAGCGCCGCGGCCGCCGCAGCCGCTTCATCACGTTCAGGATCACCGGGAAGCCGAGCGAGCCGATGAACACGCCGATGATGATCGGCAGCAGCATCCACCAGTCACCGGCGAACGGTCGCAGCCCCTCGGCGGTGGGCACGAAGCCCGCGTTGTTGAAGGCCGACACCGCGTAGAACAGCCCGTGCCAGGCGGCCTCGCCCCAGGAGTCGCCGACGATCCGCAGTCGGGGGACCAGCACCAGCGCGATCACGACCTCGAGCAGCGTGGAGGTCACGATCACGGTGCGCAGCAGCGAGCCGACCTCGCCCAATCGGGTGGTCTTGGTCTCCGAGGTGACCAGCAGCCGCTGGGTCAGTCCGATCCGCCGCGACACGGCCAGGCCGAGGATCGACGCCAGCGTCATCACGCCGAGCCCACCGATCTTGATCGCGATCAGGATCACGACCTGCCCGGCGGTGGACCAGTAGGTCCCGGTGTCGACGGTGACCAGCCCGGTGACGCAGACCGCGGAGGTGGCGGTGAACAGTGCGTCGACGAAGGGCGCACGGTGGCCGGAGGTGGTGGCGAAGGGCAGCGACAGCAGTGCTGTGACCAGCGCGATCACCCCGGCGAACACGCCCAGTGCGAGGCGTGCGGGTGACTGGCGTGCCAGGCGGTCGACGAGTTCGCGGCCCGACCAGAGCACACCGGGCAGACCCCGTGCCATCGACCCTCCGTCCACTGCTCGTCCGTCTTCCGGCGGCCAACTCTCCCACGCGCGCGGGCCCGTCTACGGTAGGGGCATGTCGCAGCGGGTGCGCGTGGTGTGGACCCCCGAGCTGCTGGATTACGACTTCGGCCCCGGGCACCCCATGGCTCCCCTGCGGTTGGACCTCACGATCCGGCTGGCCGGGGCCCTTGGTCTGCTCGATCACGCCGATGTGCAGGTGGTGGGTGCCGAGCCCGCGTCGGACGAGCTGTTGCTGACCGTCCACGACCCGGAGTACGTCGCGGCGGTGCGCCGGGCCTCGGACGGGGGAGCCGGGGACCCTGCCCGGGGGATCGGCACCGAGGACGACCCGGTGTTCCCGGCGATGCACGAGGCGGCCGCCCGGGTGGTGACCGGCAGCCGGGACGCGGCACTGGCGGTCTGGCGTGGCGAGGTGACGCACGCGGTGAACCTGACCGGCGGGATGCACCATGCGATGCCGGGTGCCGCCTCCGGCTTCTGCGTCTACAACGACGCGGCGGTCGCGATCCGGGAGCTGCTGGCGGCGGGCGCGGAACGCGTCGCCTACGTCGACATCGACGCCCATCACGGTGATGGGGTGCAGGCGGCGTTCTGGAACGACCCGCGGGTGCTGACCGTCTCGGTGCACGAGAGCGGCCACACCTTGTTCCCCGGCACCGGCGATCCGGTGGACATCGGTGGCCCGGCGGCGATCGGCGGTGCGGTGAACCTCGCGCTGCCGGCGCACACCGGGGACGCCGGGTGGTTGCGGGCGATCGACGCGGTGGTGCCGGAGGTGCTGCGCGCCTTCGACCCGCAGTTCCTGGTGACCCAGCACGGCTGCGACGCCCACGTCGAGGACCCGATCGCCAATCTGGACGTGAGCGTGGACGCCGAGCGGCTGGCGACCTCGTGGTTGCATGCCCTGGCGCACGAGGTCGCGGACGGTCGCTGGCTCGCACTGGGCGGCGGTGGCTATGCCGTGGTGGACGTGGTGCCGCGCGCCTGGACGCACCTGCTGGGCGAGGCCACCCACCGCCCGGTCGATCCGGCGGCCCGGGTTCCCCGGGAGTGGCTGGACCAGGTGGTGGCGCTGTACGGCCGGGAGGCTCCCGGGTCGATGACCGACGGTGCTGACCTGCGGTGGCGGCCGTGGAGCGCCGGATTCGACCCGGACGACGCGGTGGATCGGGCCATCACCGCGACCCGGCGGGCGGCCTTCCCGGCGCTGGGGCTCGACCCCGCTGTCGACTGAGTGAACCTCACCCGTCCCACCTTTCACAGGGAACCCCCTAACCACTACAGTTGCCCCGTCCACCCACCGCACCCGACGTGCCACGACGAAATGAGCGGCCAGCATGAGCGAGCAGCCCCGGCGCGTCCGGTTCCTCACCGTGGCCGAGGTCGCCGAGGCGATGCGGGTGTCGAAGATGACCGTCTACCGCCTGCTGCACTCCGGTGAGATGCCGGCGGTGCGGGTCGGTCGCTCGTTCCGGGTCCCGCAGGACGCGTTGGACCAGTACCTGGCCACGGCGCAGTTCGACGTGGAGTCGGCGGAGCAGGACGGCGGTTCCGGTGCGGCTGGTCAGCGCCGGATCTCGTCCTGATCTTCGACCTCTGAGGCGGTCGTGGCGCGGTCACTGCGTCGGATCGACTAAGGTGGGGGCGGACTTTCCCGTGCGCGGGGGTCTCGCGGGCTTCGTCCGCGGGGCGTGCTGCGCGTCGATCGACCACAACCGGCGGACGCCCCACGCGCTCGCCACCGGAAGCGAGTGAGGACCCATGGGCTCCGTCATCAAGAAGCGCCGCAAGCGCATGGCGAAGAAGAAGCACCGCAAGCTGCTGCGCAAGACGCGTCACCAGCGTCGCAACAAGAAGTGATCGCCGCCGCCCGTTGAGGCGGCTGTGAACCGGAGGCGTCCCGTCGACCCAGGTCGGCGCGGGCGCCTTCGTCATGTCCGATTCCTGCGGTTCTCTACAACGATGTACCAAACCCTTGACGCCGCATGCCCCCGCTGCTTCACTCACTTCCGGCGGCTCTTCAACGTTGAAGAACCAGGCGCCTGACGCGCGCCAGCCTGCAGGTGGAGGAGGTCAACGGTGATCTCACCGAACAGTCAGGGCATCAGCCGGCGGTCATTGATCCGCGGCGCGATGCTCGGAGCCGGCGCCCTCGCCGGCTCGTGGGCGCTGAGTGGTTGTGGCGGATCGGCCGCCGCGACCGGGGCGACCCGGATCCAGATGTGGCACCTGTTCACCGGCGGTGACGGCGGCATCTTCCAGCAGATGCTCTCCGAGGTGCAGAACGAGGACCCCCGGCTCGCCATCGACCCGGTGGTGCTGACCTGGGGCGCTCCCTACTACACCAAGCTCATCATGGCGTCGGTGGGTGGTCGCTCACCCGACCTGGCCGTGATGCACCTGACCCGGGTCGCCGGCTGGGTCCCCGGCGGAGTGCTCGACCCCTGGGACCTGGACCTGCTCGCCGAACACGGCGTCACCGAGGACTCGTTCCCGCCCGCACTGTGGGAGCGGGCCACCATCGACGGCCAGCTCTGGGCCGTCCCGCTCGACTTCCACGCCTTCCTGCTGTTCTTCGACCGGGGACTCGCCGACCAGGCGGGCATCCTCGGCTCGGACGGCAAGCTGACCGGTGTCGACTCCCCGCAGGGCTTCCTGGACGCCGGACGCGCGATGGCCGAGGTCACCGGGTACGCCGGGATCGGCTACGGCTACACCGGCGACGGCTCGCAGATGTCCCGGATGCTCTGGGGCCTCTACGGCCAGACCGGCGGCGAGATCACCCTCACCCCCGGCCAGGAGGCGGTGCTCGACCGGGACAAGCTGATCGAGGTCGTCACCTTCGTGCAGTCGATGCTGGACGACACGGTGGCGATCGCGAACAGCGACTACAACGCCGCCGTCGCCTCGTTCAGCACCGGCCGGGTCGGCATGTGCTTCAACGGGAACTGGGAACTGCCGACCTTCCAGAACGCGGGGGTGGACGTCGACGCGATGCCGATGCCCACCCTGTTCGGCACCCCGGGCACCTACGGCGACTCGCACTGCTTCGTGCTGCCGCACCAGGTGAACGCCGACCCGGCCAAGCGCGATGCCGCCTACCGCACGGTGGCCGCGATGCTGAACAAGTCGCTGCTGTGGAGCCAGGGCGGACACATCCCGGCCAACCGGACCGTCACCGAGTCGGCCGACTACCAGGCCGAGGTGCCGCAGGCGCACTACGCCTCCGCCAGCGAGAACGCCGTCTTCGATCCGCAGGCGTGGTTCACCGGCTCCGGGTCGGACTTCCAGGCCCGGGTCGGCGAGGTGCTGCAGGCGGCATGGCTGGACAAGGGATCGCCCGAGACGGCGGTGGACGGGCTGATCGACCGCCTGAACGCCGCCCTGCAGACCAAGCCGCCGGCGTGAGGAGACCGTGATGACCACGCAGATCAATCCCACCCGCACCGGCGCCGCCGCCACCGCGCTCACCGACCCCCGTCCGCGCCGACGCCGGGGCCGGGAGGGTCGTGGCTGGCCGTTCGTGGTCCCGTTCCTGGTGATCGCCGTCCTGTTCCTGATCGTGCCCACCCTGTACGGCCTGGGCCTGAGCTTCACCGAGCAGTCGTTGATGGGCAACGGCGGCTGGGTCGGCTTCGACAACTACACCGAGGCCCTCGGTGACAGCACCATGTGGGCCACCCTCGGCCACACCATCGCCTTCACCGTGATGAGCACCGTCCCGCTGGTGCTGGTCGCGCTGGTGATGGCGCTGCTGGTCTACACCGGCCTACCCGGTCAGTGGCTGTGGCGGCTGGCCTTCTTCGCCCCGTACATGCTGCCGGTGGCGGTCGTGGTGCAGATCTGGGTCTGGCTGTTCCAGCCCGAGATCGGCTTCCTCAACTACTGGCTGGACCGGTTCGGTCTGGACAAGGTCGGCTGGCTGACCGACACCAACGTCGCGATGTGGTCGATGGTGCTGCTCACCCTGTGGTGGACGGTCGGGTTCAACTTCCTGCTCTACCTGTCGGCGCTCCAGGCGATCCCGGACCAGATGTACGAGGCCGCCGCGCTGGACGGTGCCGGCTCCTGGCGACGACTGTTCTCGATCACGCTGCCGCAGCTCAAGGGCACCACGGTGCTGATCACGGTGTTGCAGGTGCTGGCGTCGCTGAAGGTCTTCGACCAGATGTTCATCGCCTTCAACGGCGGCTCCGGACCCGGCGGCGTGACCCGGCCGATCCTGCAGTACATCTACGACACCGGCTTCACCGGCTACCGGATGGGCTACGCCTCCGCGATGTCGTACATCTTCTTCGCCCTGATCATCGTGGTGACGCTGGTGTTCCAGCTGATCACCACCCGTCGTCGGGAGGCCGGCCGTGGCCGTTGATTCGATGAGACTGCGCCGCGGCTGGATCGAGCGCCGCGACGACAACCGCCGGACCCGGGCCCTGGTGCTCGGCCAGTCCAAGGTCGCCACCACCCTGGCGGTGATCATCCTGGTCGTGATGGCCGCGAGCTGGCTCCTGCCGATGCTCTGGGCGATCAGCACCAGCTTCAAGACCGAGGCGCAGGCGCAGGCCACGCCGTTGCAGTGGATCCCGGACGGCGGCTTCACGTTGGCGAACTACACCACGGTGCTCTCCCGCGGTGAGGTGATGCGCTGGATGGGCAACACGCTGTTGATCGCCGGTGCCGTCACGATCCTGACCGTCGCCCTGTGCGCGCTGGCCGGCTACGGCTTCGCCCGTACCCGGTTCCGCGGCCGCAACCTGCTGTTCGCCGGGACGATCGCGCTGATCGCCATCCCGGGGCAGATCTTGATCGTGCCGCTGTTCCGCCAGATGCAGGCGATCAACGCCGTCGACACCTACTGGGGCGTGATCCTGCCGCAGCTGGTCGCACCGGTGATGGTCTACATCTTCGCCAAGTTCTTCGCGGAGATCCCGCAGGAGTTGGAGGACGCGGCGCGGGTGGACGGTGCCGGGCACTGGCGGACGTTCTGGTCGATCGTGCTGCCGATCTCCCGGCCCATCGTGTCCGCGGTCGGGATCTTCGTGTTCATCGGGGCCTGGAACAACTTCCTCTGGCCGTTCATCGTCACCAACAACCCGGACCTGATGACCCTGCCGGTCGGACTGTCCACGGTGAAGAACGCCTACGGCACGATCTACGCCCAGACGATGGCATCGGCCATGATCGCGGCGGCCCCGTTGATCATCCTGTTCATGCTGTTCCAGCGCCAGATCGTCAAGGCGGTGGCGACGACCGGACTCGGTGGGCGCTGATGTGCTAGAACCACGGGGGGTCGGAGCGAGGAGGCCACAGTGAGTGCTGCCCGACGCAGCAGCGGGGCCACCATGCACGATGTCGCCCAGCTGGCCGGGGTGTCGGTGAAGACCGTGTCCAATGTGATCAACGGCTACCCGCACATCCGCCCGGCCACCAAGTCCCGGGTCGAGGACGCGATCAGCGAGCTCGGCTACCGGGTGAACATCACCGCCCGGAGCCTGCGGCAGGGTCGGACCGGCATGATCGGTCTGGCCCTGCCGGAGCTGGGGCTGCCGTACTTCGCCGAACTCGCCCAGACGATCATCCGGATCGCCGAGGAGCGCGGGATCCTGGTGCTGATCGAGCAGACCAACGCCAACCGGGAGCGGGAGATCGAGGCACTCGGCTCGCGGGTCCGGCACCTCACCGACGGGTTGATCTTCTCCCCGCTGGCCCTGGGCCAGGAGGACGTCGACCTCTTCGACGTGGACTTCCCGATGGTGCTGCTCGGCGAGCGGGTGTTCGGCGGGCCGACCGATCACGTCACGATGGACAACATCGCCGCAGCCCGGGCCGCCACCGACCACCTGCTGGCCCGGGGCCGACGACGGATCGCGGTGATCGGCGCCCACCCGGGGGAGCGGATCGGCACCGCCGCCCTGCGCGTCCAGGGCTACCGGGAGGCGATGACCGCCGCCGGGATCGCCGTCGACGAGCGCCTGGTCGCCGAGGCCGGCGCCTGGCACCGCTCGACCGGTGATGCCGCGATGACCCGCCTGCTGGACGCCGGGGTGGAGATCGACGCGGTCTTCGGTCTCAACGACGCGGTGGCGCTGGGTGCGATGCACGCCCTGCGGCGGTACGGGCGCAGCATCCCGGACGACGTCGCGGTGATCGGCTTCGACGACACGGAGGAGACCGCCTACTCGGCACCCACCCTGACCTCGGTGGCGCCGGGCCTGGAGCAGATCGCCCGCACGGCCGTCGACTTCCTCCGTCAGCGGATCGAGGGCACCGCCCCGTCCGCACCCCGGCAGGTCATCACCGACTTCTCGATCACCGAACGCCAATCCACCGGCTGAGCAACCCACGGGTTGCGCAACCTCAGAGCGTGCGGCTGAGGACGAGGTCCCGCTCGACGCGCCGGCCGACGGTGAACGTCCGCTCGCCCGCCACGGCGAACCCGGCCCGCCGGTAGAACGCCTGCGCCCGCGCGTTCTGGCCGTTCACCCCGAGCACGATCTGCACCGCTCCGGCCGCGCGGGCGGTGTCCAGGGTGGCGGCCATCAGCCGACCGGCCAGGCCGCTGCCCTGCGCCCGCGGATGCACGTAGCACTTGGACAGGTAGGCGGTGCTGGTCGGATCGGCGACCACCGCCGACAGCTCCGGGTCCAACGGCTCGCCGACCAGCGTCAGGGTGTACCCGTCCAGTCGCTCGGCGTCCTCGGCCACGATCACCAGATGCCCGGCGGTGCTCAGGTGACCGGCGAAGTGCTCAGCCGTCAGGTGTGCCGCGATGAACGCCCGCTGATCCGCGGCGGGCATGTCCGCCGGGCAGGCCAGCGGAAAGGTCAACGCCGCCAGCTCGGCCAGCGCCTGCGCGTCGTCGATCCGTCCGGCCCGCACGTCCGCCCGCGCTCCCGCGTGCGGACTCGCCGGAGACTCAGCGGCCACGGAGGCGTCGCTGGATGGCACGGGCGACCAGCGCGAGCGCCCAGATCGATCCGGCCGCGGTGGCGGCGTCGACGCCACGACGGGTCTGCGCGCGCCGGTTGCGGAACTCGCGCATCGGCCAGCCGACCTCTGCCGCGTGCCGTCGCAGGCGGGCGTCCGGGTTGATCGCGCACGGGAAGCCGACCTCGGACAGCAGGGGCACGTCGTGCGCGGAGTCGCCGTAGGCGAAGGACTGGCTCAGGTCGAGCCCCAGCTTCTCCGCCAGTGCCCGGACACCCTCGGCCTTCGCCTCGCCGTGCATCATGTCGCCGACCAGCCGCCCGGTGTAGAAGCCGTCGGTGTGCTCGGCGATCGTGCCCAGCGACCCGGTCGCACCCAGTCGACGGGCGATCAGATCACCGATCTCGGTCGGGGTCGCGGTGACCAGCCACACCTGGTGGCCGGCCCGCAGGTGTTGTTCCAGCAGTCGCTGGGTGCCGGGGAAGATCCGCAGCGACAGCACCTCGTCGTAGACGTCCTCCGCCAGCGTCAGCACCTCGGCCACCGAGCGGCCGCGCATGATGCTGAGCGCCCGGTCCCGCACCTCGTCGATCTGCTTCTTGCTCTCGCCGAAGGTGAGGTAGTGCGCCAGGTTGAGCCCGAACCGCAGCACGTCGACCGTCTTGAAGAACCCGCGGCGGTACAGGCCCACGCCCAGATGGAAGGCGCTGGCCCCGCGGATGATCGTGTTGTCCACGTCGAAGAACGCGGCCACCGGCGACGGGGCGGGCGGCGCCGTGGTCTCGGCGACGATCTCGCCCACGACCCGACCGTCCACCGTCGGCTGGTGACTGCCGTCGTGAGTCGTGGGCTGGGGCACCCGGCCACTGTAACGAAGCGGCCTACGCTCGTCCTGTGCCCACACCGCCCACACCCAGCCGCGTCACGCTCTACACCCGTTCGGGCTGTCATCTCTGCGAGGCGGCGCGGGACGTCGTGCGGGAGGTCTGCGGCACCGACTGGACCGAACTGGACGTCGACGACCCCGCCGTGCGCACCGGGGACGGTCGCCCGGCGGCGGAGGTCTACGGGGAACTGCTCCCGGTGCTGGAGGTCGACGGTCGGCGGGCTGGCTACTGGCAGATCGACGCCGATCTGCTCGTCGCGGCCATGAACCGGTCCTCGACGCTCTAACCTGGGACCGTGCGCCCCCTGCCGTCGACCACCGTCGCCCGACTGCCGGGATACCTGCGCTCGCTCGGCGGTCTGGCATCGGAGAGCGTGCACACCGTGTCCTCCGACCAGCTGGCCGAGTTGGTCGGGGTCTCACCGGCGCAGCTGCGCAAGGACCTGTCGTACCTCGGCGCGGGTGGGCGACGCGGGGTCGGCTACGAGGTGGACAGTCTGCGCCGCCAGATCGCCCAGGTGCTCGGCATGACCGAGGAGCGCCGTCTGGTCATCGTCGGGATCGGTAACCTCGGCCACGCGCTCGCCACCTACTCCGGCTTCGCCGACCGCAGCTTCGAGCTGGTCGGCCTGGTCGACACCGACCCGAGTGTGGTCGGCACGACGGTGGCCGGGCACCGGGTGCGGCACGCCACCGAGCTGGAGGCCGTGGTCCAGGAGGGTCAGGCCACGATCGCCATCCTCGCCACGCCCGCCTCCGCCGCCCAGCAGACCGCCGACCGCCTGGTGGCCGCCGGGGTCTCCGGCATCCTGAACTTCGCCCCGCGCACCGTCCGGGTCCCGGACGACGTCGAGGTCCGCGAAGTCGACCTCGGCTCCGAGCTCCAGATCGTCGCCTTCCACGCCCGCCGCCTCAGCGCCGACTCCTGACCGCCCCAGCGCCGACTTCCGACCGACCCGCCGCCGACTTCCTGACCGGCTGCCGTCGACTTCGGCACATCCGCCCCGAGTTCGGCACCCCAGCCACCGCACTCGGGGCCGAACCACCGAACTCGCCGCCGCCGAGCTGCGCCAGCACCCGCGCACAGCACGAGGGCCCGGTCGCGGCAGGGGGAGTGCGCGACCGGGCCCTCGTGGGCTGGGGGAGATCAGGCCTTGATGGCCGAGACCTCGAGGGCGATGTTCACCTTGTCCGACACCAGGACGCCACCGGTCTCCAGGGCGGCGTTCCAGGTCAGGTCGAACTCCTTGCGGGAGATCGTCAGGGCGGCGGAGAACCCGGCGCGCTGGTTGCCGAACGGGTCGGTCGCCGCGCCACCGAACTCGACCTTCAGGTCGACGGACTTGGTCACGCCGTGGATGGTCAGGTCGCCGGTCACGACGTAGTCGTCGCCGTCGTTCTTCACCGAGGTGGAGGTGAAGGTCCAGTCGCCGAACTTCTCCACGTCGAAGAAGTCGCCGCTCTTCAGGTGGCCGTCGCGACCGGCGTCACCGGTGGAGATGGTGGACGGGTCGAGCGTCGCGGTGACCCCGGACACCTCCAGGTCGTCGCCCACGGTGATGGTGCCACCGGTCACGGCCACGGTGCCGCGCACCTTGGAGATGCCGGCGTGGCGGACGGTGAAGGACGCCTCGGTGTGCGACGGGTCGATGTTCCAGGTGCCGGCGACGAGGCCGGTGGGGAGAGCGGTCATGATGTCCATCCTCGATAGTTGAAGCGTCAATCGCTGGTAGTTGAGATTTCTACTACAGTGGCGACCAGGATGCAAGGGGTGGCGTGGAAGGATGCTGCGGTGACCGAGGTGCAGTGGCTCAACGACGACGAACAGGGCTGGTGGCGGGCCTACCGCGACGGTACGGCGCGACTGTTGGACGTGCTCGGCCACGAGCTGGAGCAGGACACCGGACTGTCCCTCGGCGAGTACGAGGTGCTGGTCCGGCTCTCCGAGGCGCCGGAGCGCACCCTGCGGATGTCCGAGCTCGCCGGTGAGCTGGCGCACTCCCGCAGCCGGTTGACCCACACCATCCGGCGGATGGAGTCGGCCGGTCTGGTCGAGCGCACCCCCTGCCTGCAGGACGCCCGCGGCGTGAACTGCACCATGACCCCGATCGGCTACCAGCGACTGGCGGACGCGGCCCCCTCGCACGTCAGCTCGGTGCGACACCACCTGGTCGACGTGCTCTCCCCGGAGCAGCTGCGGGCACTCGGCGAGGCGATGGCGGCGGTCGGCGCGGCGCTGCAGACCGACCGGGACGACGACTAGTCCCGGGCACCCAGACTCGTTTGCGAGACTGACCCCATGGTCACCACCACCGTCCACCTGATGCGGCACGGCGAAGTGCACAACCCGGAGGGGCTGCTGTACGGCCGGCTGCCCGGCTACCACCTCTCCGAGCGCGGCGTCGCGATGGCCGAGAAGGTGGCCGCGTACCTGGCGGGCGAGGCCGACGGCCCGCGCCGGGACGTCACGGTGCTCTACGCCTCCCCGTTGCAGCGCGCCCAGGAGACCGCCGCGCCGATCGCGGCCGCCCTGGGCCTGGAGATCCGCACCGACGAGGGCCTGATCGAGGCGGAGAACGCCTTCGAGGGCATGACCTTCGGGGTCGGCGACGGATCGCTCCGCCACCCGCGGCACTGGCCGCTGCTGGTCAATCCCTTCCGCCCGTCCTGGGGCGAGCCCTACACCGAGCAGGTGGCCCGGATGGTCGCGGTGGTCGAGCGGGCCCGGGACGAGGCGCGCGGTCACGAGGCGGTGCTGGTCAGCCACCAGCTGCCGGTGTGGATCACCCGCCGGGCGCTGGAGAACCGTCGGCTGTGGCACGACCCCCGTCGCCGTCAGTGCTCCCTCGCCAGCCTGACCAGCATCACCTACGACGACGATCGGCTGGTCGGCATCGGCTACACCGAACCGGCCGCCGACCTCCTGCCCGGTGCCTCGGCGGTGGCAGGGGCATGACCTCCCGGATCAGCCGCCGGACCGTCACCGCCGCCGCACTGGCCGCCGGTCTGTTCGCCCTCACCGCCTGCTCCGCCGGCTCGCCCTCCGGCAGCGCCACCACCGACGCCGGGTACCAGTCGCAGGACGGGTCCTTCACCTCCTGGGCGGTCGGCGACCGGCAGGGGCCGGTCTCGGTCTCCGGCACCGACTACGCGGGCGCCGCCCAGGACACCGCCGACTGGCTCGGTGACGTCGTGGTGCTGAACACCTGGTACGCCGCCTGCCCGCCCTGCCGCGAGGAGGCGGCGGACCTGGTCGACATCGCGAACGACTACGCGGACCAGGGTCTGCACGTGCTCGGCATCAACGGGGTGGACGACGCGGGCGCCGCCGAGTCCTTCCAGCGCACCTTCGACGTGCCCTACCCGAGCATCGACGACCGGGACAAGGCGGCGGTCGCCGCGTTGCAGGGCGTGGTCCCGATCCAGGCGACCCCGACCACCGTCGTGCTGGACCGCCAGGGCAAGGTCTTCGCCCGGATCGTCGGCATGGCCGAGGGTTCGACCCTGCGTGCTCTGGTCGAGGAGGCCCTGGCCGAGGACCCGGCGTGATCCCGGCGTCGGTGGGCGCCGACTTCGCCCAGACCGCAGCGAGCGGATCGCTGCTGGTCGCGGTGCCGGTGGCGATCCTGGCCGGGCTGGTGTCCTTCGCCTCGCCCTGTGTGCTGCCCCTGGTGCCCGGCTACCTCGGGTACCTCGGTGGCATGTCGGCGGCCGTGGCGCCCACCGGCGGGCTGCCCGCGCAGCCCGGACGGCTCGGGGTCGCGACCGAGACCCGACCAGCCCGTGGCCGCCTGGTCGCCGGGGTGTTGCTCTTCGTCGCCGGATTCACCGCGGTGTTCCTGGCCTATGGCTCGCTGGCCGGGTCGCTTGGTCGACTGCTGCTGCAGTGGCAGGACCCGGTCACCCGGGTGCTCGGTGTCGTCACCATCGTGATGGGCCTCGCGTTCTGCGGACTGCTGCCGTTCTGGCAGCAGGACCGTCGCCGCCTGATCGCCCCGCGCGCCGGGCTGTGGGGCGCCCCGGTGCTCGGCATCACCTTCGGCATCGGCTGGACCCCCTGCATCGGCCCGACCCTGGCGGCGATCCTCGCGCTGTCGCTGGACGGCGGTTCGGCGGGCCGGGGTGCGCTGCTCGCCCTGGCGTTCTGCGTCGGCCTCGGCGTCCCGTTCGTGCTGGTGTCCTTCGGGGTGCAGCGCAGCCGCCGGGTGCTGAACTGGCTCGGCCGGCACAAGGTAGCGGTGATGCGGGTCGGTGGCGGTCTGCTGATCGCACTCGGCCTCGCGATGGTCACCGGGGTGTGGGGGCACCTGGCGACCTGGCTGCAAGGCATCCTGACCGACTCCCAGCCCTTCATCCCGGCGGTGTGACCCGATGACCCAGAGCAGTTACCGCCCCGAGGGCCTCGAGGACGCGTTCAGCGAGCCGGGCAGCCCGGCGCCCGCGCAGGTGCCGTCCATCGGCGTGGTCGGCTGGCTGCGCTGGATGTGGCGGCAGCTGACCAGCATGCGGGTCGCCCTGCTGCTGCTGATGCTGCTCGCGGTGGCCGCCGTGCCCGGCACCGTCTGGCCGCAGAACGCCCAGGACCCGGACAAGGTCGCCACCTACCTCGCCGACCACCCGACCCTCGGCCCGTTCCTGGACCGGTTGCAGGTCTTCGACGTGTACTCGTCGATCTGGTTCTCCGCGATCTACCTGCTGCTGTTCGTCTCCCTGGTCGGCTGCATCCTGCCCCGGTCGAAGACGCACTGGCGGGCGATGCGCAGCCGTCCGCCCAAGGCCCCGCGCCGCTTCGACCGCTTCCCGGCCCGGGCCGAGGGCGAGCTCGACGGGACGCCGGAGCAGGTCGCACGCCGGGCCGCCGCGGTGCTGGGCGCCGGTCGCCGGTTCCGGGTGGACGTCAAGGACGAGGGCCGGGGCGTGTGGAGCGTCGCCGCCGAGCGCGGGTACCTGCGTGAGACCGGCAACCTGGTGTTCCACCTCGCGCTGGTCGGCCTGTTGATCGCCGTCGCCACCGGACAGCTGCTGCACTACCGGGGCCAGGCGATCATCGTCGAGGGCCGGGCGTTCGCGAACACGCAGAGCGACTACGACACCTTCGAGTCCGGCACCGCCTTCGACCCCTCCTCGCTGGCACCGTTCAGCCTGCGGCTGGACTCCTTCGAGAGTCGGTTCGACCCCGACACCCTGCAGTCACGCGACTTCACCGCCGACGTCACGCTCACCGAACCGGGTGCCGAGCCGCGGTCGGAGATCATCAAGGTGAATCATCCGCTGGAGACCGGCGGCGCCAAGATCTACCTCCAGGGCAACGGCTACGCCCCGCAGGTCACCGTCCGGGACCCCGAGGGCAACGTCACCTTCTCCGGTGCTGTCCCGTTCCTGCCGCAGGACACCGTGTACACCTCCCAGGGCGTCATCAAGGTCCCCGACGTGACCTCCGGCCCGCAGATCGGCCTGCAGGGGGTGCTGCTGCCCACCGCCGAGTCGATCGGCGCCGGGGTGTACCGCTCCACCGACCCGCAGCCGAACGACCCGCTGTTGGCACTCGCCGTCTGGACCGGTGACCTGGGGCTGGACGACGGCATCCCGCAGAACGTCTACCAGCTGGACGAGACCGGCCTGACCCAGGTGACCGAGGACGACGGCACCGCCCTCACCCTGTACCTGCGACCGGGCGAGACGGTGGATCTGCCGGACGGGCTGGGCACGATCAGCTTCGAGTCGCTGCCCCGGTTCGTGGCACTGGACCTGCGGCACGACCCCTCGCTGCTCTGGGTGCTGGTGTTCGCGCTGGTGGCCTTCGCCGGTCTGGCCGCCTCGCTGTTCATCCCGCGCCGCCGGATCTGGCTGCGCCTGCGTGACGCAGATACCACCGGGTCTCAGGACGAAGGTCCCGGCACTGGCCGTACAGTGGTGACCGCCGCGGCCTTGGCACGCGGTGACGACGTGGGGCTGCAAGCAGAGCTGGACCGGGCGATGGACCGCCTGCTCGATCGTGACCCCGACGTGCGACGCGTGGGCTGACGGAGGACGGCGGAACATGGCAATCGGCGACATCAGCACCCTGCTGGTCTGGGGTGCCGCGACGGCATTCACCATCGCCCTGATCGCGTACTCGGTGGCACTGGCCCGGGTGGCCGACGCCGCCACCGCCGAGCACCGCCGGGAGCGGGCGCGCAAGATCGCCGCCGCCAAGGCGGAGAAGGCGGCCGTCGGCGCCGGGGGCGGTCTCATCCTCCCGGTCGACGACCAGCCGCCCGCCGCTGCCGAGGAACCGGCCGACACCGGGGTGGCGAACTCCCGCGCGGCGAACGGCATCGCCCGCAGCACCTCCTGGCTGGGGCTCGTCCTGCTCGGGATCGGCATCGTGACCCGGGGCATCGCCGCCGGTCGCTGGCCCACCGCCAACATGTACGAGTTCACCCTGGTCGGCACCTTCGTCGCTGCGGTGGTGCTGGTCCTGGTGCAGCGCCGCCGGGTGATCCCGTTCCTCGGCGTCGTGGTGATGGGCATCGCGGTGCTGGCCCTGGTGCTCGGCCTGAACGCGTTCTACGTGCAGGCCGACGCGGTGCAGCCCGCCCTGCAGAACTACTGGCTGGTCATCCACGTCGGCGTCGCGATCACCGCCACCGGCGTGTTCACCGTCGCCTTCGCCACGTCCGTCCTCCAGCTGCTGCAGGACGGACGCGAGTCCGGCCGGTCCCGGGTGGAGAAGAACCGTGGCCTGGCCCGCTGGCGGGTGACCGGCCCCGCCTTCGCGTGGCTGCGCACGGTGCCCTCGGCCCGGCAGCTCGAGGCGCTGTCGTTCCGGCTGAACGCGATCGGCTTCGTGCTCTGGACGCTGACCCTGATCGGCGGCGCGATCTGGGCCGAGCAGGCCTGGGGCCGGTACTGGGGCTGGGACCCCAAGGAGGTCGGCACCTTCATCGCCTGGGTGGTCTACGCCGCCTACCTGCACGCCCGCACCACCCGCGGTTGGGCCGGTCGTCGTGCCGCCTACTTCGTATTCGTGGGCTATGCGGCCGTGCTGGCGAACTTCACCGTGGTGAACCTGTTCGTCACCGGGAAGCACTCCTACTCCGGCATCTGAGCCGACCGGCCCGGGACGATCCCGGGCCCCAGCAGGCAGGACCGGCGCTCCGACCGGCTACTCGGAGCGACCCTCGTCGACAGTGCCGTCGGGGTCGCCCTGCTCGCGCTTGCGCTTGCGCTGCTCCTGCTCCAACCGCCACAGGAAGTCCGGGTCGTCATCCGGCGCCACCGGTCCGCGACGCGGCTGACCGGGACCCGCTGACGGCCGTCCCGCGCCGCCGCCGACACCCGGGCCGCCGGCTGTCGCCGCGCGCTGCGACCGGCTGACCACGAACCACAGCACCGGTCCCAGGATCGGGAAGATCACCACGATCACGAGCCACAACCCGGCGGGCAGCCCGCGCCGGTCGCGGGAGTCGCTGTTGGTCACGTCCACCGCCGCATAGACGGCGAGGGCGATGATCAGGAGGAACAGCAGGACGCGAGCCATGCCGTCCAGCGTAGACGGCGGTGGCGCGTCCGCACCGGGTGATCCGGGCCGGGCGCGGGGTGACCGCGCGGTCGGGTGTCCGAGCTTCCACGTAGACCCGAGAACGGACCTGGCGCGGCCACGGTGTGATCGAGGTCGACCAGCGAACTGGGTGTCTAGGTCCTCCCGGCGCGCACCGGTCGAAGTCCCACCCAATTTCGTCGGCCGCAACCCCCAGCAGACGAATCCTGCCACTCAATCCGTCTACGCAGTGCGGGTCCGTTCGGATCCGGATGCTGACATACCGCAGATCGCCGCCGTCCCCTCGGCAGCCGGAGGAACTCCTCGACGAGTGTCCGCGGTCCCGGTCGGTCCCCCTAGGAGTCATCTCGTGTCCACGTTCACTCATCTCCTCGCGTCATCGTTGCGCAGAGCCGCACGAACGGGTGCCTCGCTGCTGGCGGTGACGGCTCTCGTGCTGGCGATGCTCACCGGGATCACGCCGGTGGCTCGGGCGGCGGACGCCGCATCGATCAGCGCATCCATCAGCTACGACGGCACCGCTCCCTTCGATGCGGACAACGGGCCCGGGAACGACTCCGACCCCGCGAACGGCATCGTCCGGTCGATGGACCGGATCGGCTACCAGCTGTCGGTGACCCCGGCGGCCGTCGGTGTCGTCACGATCCGGGCGGTCGCCCCGGCCGGGTTGCAGTGGCAGCCCGAGTCGCTGGCCGGCTTCGACGGGTCGATCGACGGTGCGACCCTGACGATCAACCTGGACGCGCAGGGCACGGCGCCGATCATGTTCACGGTGGTCGCCAAGGCGCTCGCCGTCGCGAACGGCACCGAGCTGCCGGTCACCTTCACCTCCGGTGCCGTGCACTCCGACACGCTCTCGGTCACCACCTCGGCCGCTCCGATGCTGAGGACGATCTCCTACGGCGAGCAGCAGCACCGCGGCGTGGTCGCGGCTGAGGGCACGCCCTACGAGGGCCAGTTGATCAACCGCTTCGTCACGACCTACGGCCTCTACCTGCCGCTGGACGCCACGAAGGGTGCCTTCGGTCTGGAGTCGCTGTCGGACCCGATCACCCTGACCGTGGCCAAGCCGACCGTGGGCTCCGGCTGGGAGGTGGAGCAGTGCTCCGCCGCCCAGGCCGGGACCGCCGACTACTACCCGAAGGCGTCCGGCGGGGGCACGAATGCAGCGGTGGACAGCGGGACGTGGACCTGCGTCGACAACGGCGACACCGTCACGGTGACCATCACCGGCATGGACTCGTCGCTGAGCAGCTACCCGACCAAGAACGCCAACGGCACCAATCGGAGCAACGCCGCGTGGATCGGCACCGGGCAGATCACCTGGCAGCTGCCGCTCGCCGGTGTCGAGGACGGTGCCAAGGCGTCGTTCCCGGTCACCGTGGTCGACCCGGTGTCGTCCTCCGGTGTGCCGATCACCTCGGCCAACCAGTCGACCGCGAGCTTCATCCTGTCCGCCCCGGTGGAATACACCAACTCGGTGATCATCCAGGGTCAGGTCCGCTGGCCGAGCGGTCAGTGGGGCTCCACCGGCGGCGCCGGGCTGATGCTCCCGGGCCGGGTGGTGACCCCGACCTGGCAGCTCAGCACGCAGAACGTGATGGAACACGAGCTGACCGGTCTGCACAGCTGCATGCTGTGGGACAACTCGCTGCTGCACTACGTCGAGGGTCGTGCCGTCGGCGTCTCGGACGACCTGGCGGGCTGGACGATCGAGTACGGCACCGGCGCGTACACCACCGAGGCCGAGCTGCAGACCGCCGACTGCGGGACCGTCGGCGACGGCGCCGCCGGGTGGTACTCCTCGCCGGCGGAGGTCCCGGGTGGCGCGAGCGCCATCACCGGCGTCCGCGTCGCGCAGACCGTCGCGCTGCCCGCCAGCACGATCAGCAAGGTGAGCTACGCCCCGCCGTTGCAGATGGCCTCCTCGGACCTGCCGCTGGGCACCTACCTGCCGGTCTACACCCAGTTCGGCGCGGACCAGATCCCGTTCCAGCAGTCCAGCTACGTGGTCGCCACGAACGGCAACACCGGCTCCGGTGCCCGCGTGGCCGTGAACCACGCCTCGGTGGACAGTTCGGTGGCCTGGGACGTGAGCCAGACCCAGAGCTTCGGTGAGCTGCGCACGATCTCGTCAGCCCACAAGCTCGGCCCGGTCGGCTACGGCACTGTCGCCCAGGACGTCACCCACACCGTCAAGCTGCCCGCCGGGGTCACGCTGCAGAGCGGTTCCTCGCAGTGGAACGGCGAGCCGATCACCCCGGAGTACACCGCAAATGCGGACGGCACGACCACGCTGGTCTACCGGCTGGGCGACATCGCCGTGGACAGCGCCGCCGCCCAGGCGCCGGTCACCCTGTCGGTCACCCTCGACCCGGCGATGGCCCAGCCGACGACGCTCACCGTCACCGCGAAGGCCACGTCCGTCTCGGACGGTGCCGGTGCCAGCACGGCCGGCGTCACCTCGGTGCTGTCGGTCAACGTGCCGCAGAGCATCCAGGTCAGCAAGACCACGAACGTCACCTCGACGACGGCGGGCACCCCGGTGACCTACACCGTGTCCTGGGGCAACCGGACCTCGGACGACATGGCCGACAGCAGCTTCGTCGACCTGCTCCCCTTCGACGGCGACGCCCGTGGCACCACGGGTCTGGGCGGTCTGGTCCTGAACGCCGTCACCGTGGTCTCCGACACCTCGGCCGCGACGGTGCAGTACACGACGGACGCACCCGAGTCGGTGCAGGCGGCGCTGGTCGCGGATGTGACCGGTGGCACCGGCATCACCTGGACCACCGGTACCCCGCCTGCGGACAGCACCGAGGTCACGGCGCTGCGGTTCGTGCCGAGCGTGCCGTTCACCACGGGGGCGATCGGGAAGGCCGAGATCACCCTCACCCCGACCGCGCTCGACTACGGCGGCCGGCTGGTCAACTCGGTGGACGGCTCCGTCGACGGCTGGGCGGTGGACCTGCGCAACGCCGCCTCGGTGACGCTGGACTCCAGCGCCTCCCAGGTGGTCGGCAACGTCTACAACGACCCGGACTTCGCGTTCGCGCGGACCGAGAATTCCACCGGCGTCGCCTCCCCGGTGGTGCGGATCGTGGCCGGCTACGCCTTCGGGCCGGACGGCGACGACAACGGCGGTGAGGGCGACGACGTGCCGCTGGCCGAGCCGATCACCGCGCTGGTCGGCACGGACGCGGCCGCGTACCTGGACGACCCGCAGGACGGGGACTTCGTGTTCCCGGGTCTGGCCCCCGGCAAGTACGACATCGAGGTCACCCCGGCCGCCGGGCACCATGTCGGTGTCCTGCCGGACCTGGCGAGCAACGACCCGCTGACCGGTCTGCACGTCGGCAGCATCGCCACGGACGTCGTGATCGCGCCGAGCACCCTGGTGAGCGGCCTCGACTTCGGCATCCAGCGGAACGTCGCGGTGCCCCAGGCCAACCCGGACCAGGCACGGATCGGGGTGGGCGCCTCCGAGGTGGTCATCCCGGTGCTGACCGACTCCACCGCGGTGGACCCCGACGCCCAGGTGGCGCTGCACACCCAGGCGGACACCCTGGAGGGCGACGCCGCGACGGTCACCGTCCCGGACGGCCAGACCACCAGCCAGGTGAGCGTCGACGCGGACGGACAGATCGTCTACACGCCGAACCAGGCACTGGTCGACGGCTGCACCGCGGACGGCGGGGAGGCGTGCACCGAGCAGTTCGAGTACACGCTGACCGACTGGCTGGGTCAGTCCGACACCGGGCAGCTGACCATCACGGTCCAGGCAGCACCGGTGGTGTCCGGTGGCTCCGCGACCGCGGCACTCGGCGGCGACGTCACCTTCGACGCCGCGCCGGTCACCGTCGGCAGCATCTCCTCGGCCACGGTGGCGCAGGCACCCGAGGCCGGGACCGTGACGGCGAAGGCCGACGGGACCGTGGTCTTCCGGGCCGACGACGCCGACGCGGGTGACTACGCCTTCACCGTGCGGTTCACCGACGACCTGGGCCAGAGCAGCACGGCCGACTACACGGTGTCCGTGCTGGACGGGCCCGCCGTGGTCGGCGGCTCGGCGGTGGTGCCGCTCGGTGGCGGCCACACCTTCGACGCCGCGGTGGTCAGCGAGACGGCCATCGTGTCGGCCGAGGTCGTGCAGCCCCCGGCAGCCGGGACGGCGACCGCGGACAGCGCCGGTGTGGTGGTCTACGACGCCGGGACCGCCGCCGCGGGCACGTACACCTTCCAGGTGGCGTTCACCGACGACCTGGACCAGACGTCCGTCGCCACCTACACGGTGACCGTCCAGGGCACCCCGACCCTGACCGGGGGATCGGCCACGGTGCCGATGACCGGGTCGCACACCTTCGCGGCCGCACCGGTCACCACCGGTGAGATCGCCTCGGCCGTGGTGTCCCAGGCTCCGAGCGCGGGGACGGTGACCGTCACGGTCGACGGATCCGTGGAGTTCTCCGCCGGTGACGCCGCTCCGGGTGTCTACTCGTTCGACGTCACCATGACCGACGACCTCGGACAGACCGGATCCGCCCACTACCAGGTCACCGTGCAGGCGGCCCCGGTGGTCACCGGCGGCACCGGACGCACCGGTCAGCAGGGCACCCTCACCTTCGACCCGGCGCCGGTCACCACCGGCAGCATCGCCACGGCCGCGGTCGGCACCCAGCCGGCCGAGGGCAGTGTGACGGTGGCCGCCGACGGCGCGGTCACCTACCGGGCGGACGGCGCGGCGGGCGGGGAGTACACCTTCTCCGTCGTCTACACCGACGACCTGGGCCAGACCGGCACCGCGACGTTCACCGTCACCGTGCAGGCCGCGCCGACCGCCACCGGTGGTGCCGCGGTGATCGCCGTGGGCGGGTCGCAGACCTTCGCCGCCGACCCGGTGACCGACGGCCGGATCGACGCCGCCGCGGTGTCCGAGGCTCCGGCTCAGGGCAGCGCCACCGTCGACGCCTCCGGCGCGGTGGTCTACACCGCCGGGGACGCCGCGGCCGGTGACCACGCCTTCGTGGTGACCTTCACCGACGACCTCGGGCAGACCGGCACCGCACGGTTCGTCGTCACGGTGCAGGCCGCTCCGGTCGTCACCGGGGGATCGGTCGCGATCCCGCTCGGTGGATCGCACACCTTCGACGCGGCGCCGGTCACCACCGGTGAGATCGTCTCGGCCGTGGTGTCCCAGGCTCCGGCCGGCGGCACCGTGACCGTGGAGCCGTCGGGTGCGGTGGCCTTCGAGGCCGGCGACGCGCCGCTCGGCAGCTACGACTTCGCTGTGGCCTTCACCGACGACCTGGGGCAGAGCGTGACCGCGGAGTTCACCGTGGTGGTGCAGGACGGCCCGACCGCGGTCGGCGGGACCGCCCGGATCGGCCAGCACGACACGGTCACCTTCGACGCCGCACCCCAGACCACCGGGACGATCGTCCGGGCCGAGGTGGGCACCGCCCCGGCGGCGGGGACGGTCACCGTCGCCACGGACGGCACGGTGGTCTACACCGCCGACGGGGCCGCAGGCGGGCAGTACACCTTCACGGTGGCGTTCGTCGACAACTCCGGCCAGACCGCCGAGGTCACGTTCGAGGTCGAGGTGCAGGCAGCCCCGACCGTCCTGGACGCGAGCGTGACCACCACGGTCAGCAGTGCGGCGATCATCGACCTCGGAGCCGCCTTCGACGGCACCGCGGCCACCCTCGACCGGATCTCCGCGCCGGAGAACGGCACGGCGGAGCTCCGGTCGGACGGCACCGTGCTGTACACCCCGGTCGCCGGGTACGTCGGTGCTGACGCGTTCACCTTCACCGTGGTCGACGACCTGGGCCAGACCGGGACCGGCACCGTGTCGGTGCGGGTGGATGCCCTCGACACCAGTGGTACCGGTGACGCGGGTGACGGCGGTGGTACCGGTGGTAGCGGTGGCAGCGGGGAGACGAACTCGCCGGGGACCGCCACTCCGCCGGTGGTCGTCGCCCAGCCCGGGCCCGCTGCGCCCGGCGCGCACGCCGGACCCACGTGGCTGCCGCGCACCGGTGCGGAGGTCACCGGGGCCGCGCTGCTCGCCCTGCTGCTGATCGGGGCGGGTGCGGGGCTGATCCAGAACCGGCGCAGCCGGAAGCACCGCGAGGGCTGATCGCCAGCGACGGGGCGGCATCCAGGGACACCCTGGGTGCCGCCCCGTCGGGCTGTCCGCAGCCGCCCGCGTAGGCTGGTCGGGTGCCCGTCCTGATCTACTCCCTGCTCCGGTTGGCCCTGTTCGTGGTCGCCACCGTGGCGCTCGCCTTCGCCGGGATGGGCTGGCTGTTCGCCGTCATCGTCGGTGCCGTGCTCGCGGCGCTGCTGTCCTACCTGTTGCTGAACGGACCCCGCGACCGCGCCGCGCAGTGGATGCAGGCGCGGGCCGAACGGCGCGGCGACCGGCCCAAGCTGTCCAAGCGCGCCCAGGAGGACGCCGACATCGAGGATGCGGCCGCCGACCGCGACGCCGCCGATCAGAGCGCCAGGCCCAGCCCCAACAGCACCCCGTAGGCCAGCTCGAACATCCCGGTCCCGGCCAGCACCGGCACCAGCGCGATCCCGCGGGCACCGAGCAGCACCGTCGACGACAGCAGCACGGCGGGCAGCGCCAGCACCATCACGATCAGCGCCCACGGGTTCGCCAGTGCGCAGACCAGGCCGAGCAGCACCGGCAGGCAGATCATCAGCACATAGGCCCAGCGGGCGCGCCGCTCGCCGAGCCGCACCGCCAGGGTCCGCTTGCCGACCAGGGAGTCGGTGGGCACGTCGCGCAGGTTGTTGATCATCAGCAGCGCGCACGCGATCAGCCCGACCGCGACCGCGCCGACCATCGCGGGCCAGGTGATCCGGTCGGCTTGGGTGTACGTGGTGCCCAGCACCGCGACCAGGCCGAAGAACACGAACACCCCGACCTCGCCGAGCCCGAGGTAGCCGTAGGGCTTCTTACCGCCGGTGTAGAACCAGGCGGCCAGCACGCACAGCACCCCGATCGCCAGCAGCCACCACTGGCCGCTCAGCGCCACCAGCCCGAGGCCGAACAGCCCCGCCACCCCGAAGCTGGCGAACGCGGCACCCTTGACCGCGCGTGGGCTGGCGGCGGCCGAGGCGGTCAGGCGCATCGGCCCGACCCGCTCGGTGTCGGTGCCCCGGATGCCGTCCGAGTAGTCGTTGGCGAAGTTCACCCCGACCTGCAACGCCAGCGCGACCCCGGCGGCGAGCACCGCCCGGCCGAGATGCGCCTGGTCGATCTGCGCCGCGGCCCCGGTGCCGACCAGCACCGGTGCGGCGGCGGCGGGCAGAGTGCGCGGGCGGGAACCGGCGATCCACTCGGACAGCGTGGCCATGAGACTCCTGAGTCAGTGGGTGAGGCGGTCGGCGGCCAGTGCGGCCACTCCCCGACGGTCGATCTTGCCCGGTCCCCGGGTCGGCAGCGTGTCCAGCACCAGCTGGTGCCGGGGTGCGGCGGCCGGACCGAGGGCAGCGGCGACCCGGGTGCGCACCGCGGCCGGGTCGGGAACGGCGGCGCCGGGGTGCAGCACCAGGACCGCCGTCACCGCCTGACCCCACTGCGGGTCCGGCACGCCGACCACGCAGACCTCGGCGACACCGGGCAGCTCGGCCAGCACGCGCTCGACGGCGGCGGGCGGCACCTTCTCCCCGCCGGTGATCAGCACGTCGTCCGCCCGGCCCAGCACGGTGAGCGTGCCCTGCGACCAGCGGCCCAGGTCGCTGGTGTGCAGCCAGCGGGTGCCGTCGGCATCGGTGCGGAAGGTCTCGGCGGTCAGCTCGGGACGGTCCCGGTACCCGGTGGCCAGCATCGGTCCGGTCAGTGCGATCCGGTCGTCGGGATCGATCGCCACCCGCACGCCGTTCAGCGGCACACCGTCGTAGACGCAGCCGCCGCAGGTCTCGGACATGCCGTAGGTCGTGACCAGCCGGACGCCCCGGGCCCGCGCGTCGGCGATCAGGCCCTCGGGCGCCGCGGCACCGCCGAGCAGCACCGCGTCGAAGCCGGTCAGTGCGTCGGTGGCGGCCGGATCGGCCAGCACCCGGATCAGCTGGGTCGGCACCAGGGAGACGTAGCGCGGTCCGTCCGAGGGCACCTGGGCGGCGGCCGCCAGGAAGGACGCGGCGCGGAACGGTCCCGACAACCGGACCGGTTCCGTCCCGGCGGCCACGGACCGCAGCACCACCTGAAGCCCGGCGATGTGGGCGGTGGGCAGCGCCAGCAGCCAGTGCCCCGGCCCGGCGAGCCGGGTGTGGGTGGCACGGGCCGAGGCCAGCAGCGCGTCGGCCGACAGCAGCACGTCCCGGGGGGCGCCGGTGGATCCGGAGGTGCGGACCAGCAGGGCGACGTCGTCCGGCACCGGGGGGCCGGGCTCGGTCGGTTCGTCGGCCGGCAGCACCGCCGGACCCGCACCCGACAGCGCGTCGCGCAGGGCGGTGGTCAGCTCGGCCACCGGGGTGGCAGGGACGACGCGGACGGAGCGGCTCACCGGATCAGGGTAGGTGCGCCCGTACAGTGATCGGCGATTGTCGACCCGAAGGAACCCGATGTCCACGATGACCGCACGCCGCAGCCCCCGTCGAACGGCCGGTGTGCTGCTCAGCACCTGCGTGGCCCTGCTGCTGGCCGCCTGTGCCACCGGGACCCCGGATCCCTCGGTCAGCACGGCCGCGCCGACCGTCGAGCCGAACAAGGTCGCGGTCGCCGAGCCGGAGCTGCCCGCCGTGTGGCCGCTGACCGGCGAGTCCGGTGACCTGGTGAACCGCCCGGCGTTGGCGGTCAAGATCGAGAACACCGCCGTCGCCCGCCCGCAGTCCGGCCTGAACCAGGCGGACGTGGTGTGGGAGACCATCGTCGAGTTCGAGGTGTCCCGCCTGGTCGCCGTCTTCCACTCGCAGGTCCCGGGGGAGATCGGCCCGATCCGATCGGTCCGGCCGATGGACACCGCGATCACCTCGCCGCTGAACGGTCTGCTGACCTTCTCCGGTGGGCAGCCCGGCATCCTGCAGATGGTCGCGGACGCTCCGGTCCAGGCGCTGAGTCACGACGCCGGGGTGGACGGGATGTACCGGCTGAAGTCCCGCTCGGCCCCGCACAACGTGTACGCCACCCCGGCCACGCTGTGGTCGCAGGCCGACGCCGAGCACCAGAACAGTCCGGGTCAGCAGTTCGCGATCGCGCGCTCGCCGGAGCTGGCCAGCGCCGTCGTCGCCGGCGCCCCGGCCTCCCGGCTCGACTTCCGGCTCTCCGGGCAGTCCAGCCCGGCGTGGCAGTGGAACGGCGAGGTGTGGCAGCGCTGGGAGGGCAGCACCCCGGCCACCGACGCCGCCGACGACACCCAGGTGCACGCCGACAACGTGGTCGCCATCGTCGCCGCCCACCCCAACACCGAGTTCGGTGCGCAGAACGGCGCACCGGTGCCGACCTACACGCTGGTCGGCACCGGCTCGGGCACCCTGGCCTCCGGTGGCAAGACGGTGGACGTGACCTGGCAGAAGGACTCCGAGGCGGCGCCGATGCGGCTGTTCCTGGCCGACGGCACCGAGGCGACGCTGGCACCGGGCAACACCTGGGTGGAGCTGGTCCCGGCCGAGACCGGGTCGATGACGGTCTCCTGACCCACCGGCCCACCGGCCCACCGGCCCACCGGCCCACCGGCCCACCGGCCCGACTGCCCCTCCACCCGACTGCCCCGCTGCCCGAGTGCGCCATGGGGCCCGGCCCGACCGCTCAGCGCCGGGCGTGCCCGAGCCAGCCGGCCAGCCGCTCGGTCGGGCCGGCCTGCGGGTCCACCTCGACCACGGCGGCGAACGGAGTGCGCTCGTCCCGGGCGTCGGCGGGCAGGAACTGTGCCGCGTCGGCCAGCGCGAACTCGGCGGCGGCCGCCGGTCCCTCGCTGGGCAGACCCAGGGCGACGGCGATGTCCCAACCGTGCACCAGCGGCTCCTTGACCCATCCGGCCACGGCCGCTCGGGCGGGAACGGTGCCCCAGGGTGCGGTGACCAGGCGGTCCAGCACTGACGGCTCGGCCCAGCTCGCCAGGGTGCGCTGCACCGCCTCCTGGTGCCGGCTCGCCAGGTCCGCGTCGGCGATGTCGTCGTAGAACACCGGGACATCCCACGGCGAGCCGCCGTCGACCACGACGCGGGCCCGGTCGACCGAGGCGATCACGTGGGCGATCACGGTGCGCACGTCCCAGTCGGCGCACGGCGTGGGGGCGCCCAGGCCGCCGGAGATCAGGGTGGTGAACCAGGCGTGGGCGTCCTGGAACAGCGGGCGGGGGTCGGTCATGTCGTGCTCCTTCGATCGGATGTGTCGGGGGGAGCGTGGCGGCGATACCTGACATCCACTGTCATGTTTGATAGGTCACATGCGCGCCGACCGACTGCTGTCCATGCTCTGGCTGCTGATGGCACACGAGTCGCTGTCGGCCACCGAGCTGGCCCGCCGCCTGGAGGTGTCGTCCCGGACGGTGCTGCGCGACGTCGAGGCGCTGTCGGCCTCCGGCGTGCCGGTGTACTGCGAGCGTGGCCGGTTCGGTGGCGTGCGACTCCTGCCCGGCTTCCGGACGCGGGTCACGGGCATGAGCCAGGAGGAGACCCGTGGGGTGTTCCTGGTGATGGCCGCCCCGGTTGCCGACTCGTTGAACTGGGGCCGGGCGATGACCTCGGGGCTGCGCAAGATCGACGCGTCGCTGCCGGGCGATCAACGGGGGACGGTGGACGCCCTGGCCCGGCGGCTGGTGATCGACCCGGCCGGGTGGCTGTCATCCGGGTCGGTGCCACCGCTGGAACCCCTGCTGTCGGCGGCGCTGGCGGATCGCCGCCTCCGGGTCCACTACCGGCCGGGCAGCGGCGACGCGTGGGCGGACGATGTCGACGCCTACGGGCTGCTCGCCGCGGGCGGTGCCTGGTACCTGGCGGTGGGCCGAGCGGGGGAGCCGCGCTTCCTCCGGGTGGACCGGATCGTCGACCATCAGGTGCTGGCCGAGGGCTTCGACCGGCCCGGCGACCTCGATCTACGGGTGCTCTGGCAGGAGCGCCGTGCCGCCTACCGGGACCTGCGCCGCGACCCGGTGCGGGTGGTCGCCACGCTGCACCCGGATCGTCGGGCCCAGGTCGCCGAGTCGGCGATGGAGCTGACCGACACCGGGGTCACCGACGACGGCTGGCTGCGGGTCGCGGCGCGGTTCGGTGACCGGCGGCACGCGATGTCCGTGCTGGAGGCCTGTGGTGCCGACGCGGTGGTCGTCGAGCCGACCTGGCTGCGCGAGCACCTGATCGACCGCGCGCGCCGGGTGCTCGCTCAGTACATGTAGCCGAACCTGCCCCAGTCCGGGTCGCGGCGCTGCAGGAACGCGTCCCGGCCCTCGACCGCCTCGTCGGTCATGTAGGCCAGCCGGGTCGCCTCCCCGGCGAAGACCTGCTGCCCGGCCAGGCCGTCGTCGGCCAGGTTGAAGGCGAACTTCAACATCCGGATCGCCTGCGGGGACTTGGTGGCGATGACCCGGGCGTACTCCAGTGCCGCGTCCTCCAGCTCGGCGTGGTCGACCACGTCGTTCACCGCGCCCCAGTCGTAGGCGTCCTGCGCCGAGTACTCGCGGGCCAGGAAGAAGATCTCCCGCGCCCGCTTCTGCCCGACCTGGCGGGCCAGCAGCGCCGAGCCGTACCCGCCGTCGAAGCTGCCGACGTTCGCGTCGGTCTGCATGAACCGGGCGTGCTCCCGGGAGGCGATGGTCAGATCCGCCACCACGTGCAGCGAGTGACCGCCACCGGCCGCCCAGCCGTTCACCACCGCGACGACCACCTTGGGCATGGTCCGGATCAGGCGCTGCACCTCCAGGATGTGCAGGCGTCCGGCGCGGGCCGGGTCGATCTGGTCGGCGGTCTGGCCATCGACCGACTCGGTGTACCGGTACCCGTCCCGGCCGCGGATCCGCTGGTCACCGCCCGAGCAGAAGGCGTAGCCGCCGTCCTTGGGGGAGGGGCCGTTGCCGGTGAGCAGCACGGTGCCGACGTCGGAGCTCATCCGGGCGTGGTCCAGCACGCGGTACAGCTCGTCCACCGTGTGCGGGCGGAAGGCGTTGCGCACCTCCGGCCGGTCGAAGGCCACCCGGACCACGGGCAGGTCGCGCGGGCTGTCACCGCTGCGGTCGACGCCCCGGTGGTACGTCAGGTCGGTGAGGTCCTCGAAGCCGGACACCGTGCGCCAGCGGGTCGGGTCGAAGGTGTCGGAGACGGTGGCGGGCAACTGGTCGGTCACAGCCAGCAGCGTAGGCCAGCATAAAGTGGTACGGTCGTACCAATTACGGGACGTGCGACGGCGGAGAACCCACCCGGCGCGTCCACTGGCGGGACGTCCCGTCGGAGGGTGAACGACATGGCGTGGGTCGTCCTGATCCTGTCCGGACTGCTGGAAGCCGGATGGGCGCTGAGCCTCAAGGCGTCCGAGGGGTTCAGCAAGCTGTGGCCCAGCGTGTCCTTCGTGGCGTTGCTGGCGCTGTCCATGGTCGGCCTCAGCTGGGCGTTGCGTACGCTGCCGGTCGGGCTGGCCTACGCGGTGTGGGTCGGCATCGGTGCCGCCACCACCGCGGTGCTCGCGATCATCTGGCTGGGCGAGGGAGTGTCGATGGGCAAGATCGTGTCGCTCGCGCTGATCGTCGCCGGGGTGGTCGGCCTGAACCTCACCTCGACCGGCACCGGACACTGAGCCGATGACCGTCGGTGGGACCGCCAAGGGTGCCCGGCGACGGGAGCTGATCGCCGCTGCCGCCGCCGCCCTGGTGCTGGACCAGGGACCCGGCGCGCTGAGCCACCGGGCGGTCGCCGCCCGTGCCGGTGTCCCGTTGGCCGCCACCACCTACTACTTCCGCGACCTGGACGAGCTGGCAGCCGTCGCCGGTGCGGCGCTGGTCGACAGTTGGACGGCGCACGCCCGCGCGGTGCTGGACGCCCTGACCGACGGCGACGAACCCGCCGCCGTCCTGGCCGAGGCACTGCTGCCCCCCGGCGACGACGCGGCGATCCGGGCCCACCACGAACAGGTGCTCGCCCTCGGTCGCAACCCCGTCCTGGCGACCGCCGTCGGCGCCGCCCGGGTCCGGCTCGACGCCGTGCTCACCGAATTGATCGAGGCTGTGCTCGGCCGCGGCGCACCGGCCCGCACCCGGGATCCGGAACTGGTGCTGGCGGTGGTGGACGGCGCGGTGGTCGCGGCGGCGAGCGAGGGCCGGGCGATCAGACCGCACACCCGCCGACTGCTGGGCATCCTGCTCGCCTGACCCCCGCCCGCCGCCCGCGCCCGAGGTCGGCACTTCGCGCCCGAGTTCGGCAGCTGGCCGGGCTGGTCACGGCGCGAACTAACGACCTCGCCACCGGACTGTGCCCGAGTTCGGCACGTGGCGCCCGAGTGCGGCAGTTGGCCCCCGAGTTCGGCACCGCACGTTCGGGGTCGGCACTTCGCGCCCGGGGTCGGCACTTCGCGCCCGAGTTCGGCACTTCGCCGGGCCGGTCGCGGCGCGAACTGACGACTTCGCCACCGGACTGCGCCCTGCTGGGCTGCGACCGAGCCTTTAGGCTGAGGTGGTGCATGTCTACGCGATCGGGCTGCGGACCAGGTTCCGTCGGATCACCGTCCGCGAGGGGGTGCTGATCGAGGGACCTGCCGGCTGGGGCGAGTTCAGCCCGTTCTGGGACTACGACGCCGCCGAGTCGGCCGCCTGGTGGCGGGCCACCCGGGAGGCGACCGAGCAGGGACTGCCCGAGCCGGTCCGCGACCGGGTGCCGGTCAACGTCACGGTGCCCGCCGTCGACGCCGCGCTGGCAGCACGGATCGTGCGCGACTCCGGTGGCTGCCGCACCGCCAAGGTGAAGATCGCCGAACCCGGCCAGACAGCGGCACAGGAGGCCGACCGGCTGGCGGCGGTGCGCGAGGCCCTGGGACCGGAGGGCGCGATCCGGGTGGACGCCAACGGCGGCTGGGACGTGGACACCGCGATCGACCGCCTCCGGCTGCTCGACCGGGCGGCAGGCGGGCTGGAGTACGCCGAGCAGCCGGTCGCCACGGTGCCCGACCTGGCCCGGGTGCGGCGCGCCGTCCAGGTGCCGATCGCCGCCGACGAGTCGATCCGCCGCGCCGAGGACCCCTTCGCCGTGGTCCGGGCCGAGGCGGCCGACATCGTGGTGCTCAAGGTGCAGCCGATCGGCGGCGTGCGAGCCTGCCTGGACCTAGCGGAGCAGATCGGGTTGCCGGTGGTGGTCTCGTCCGCCATCGAGTCCTCGGTCGGCCTCGCTGCCGGGGTCGCCCTCGCCGCCGCCCTGCCCGAGCTGCCCTACGCCTGCGGTCTGGCCACCGCCCAGTTGCTCACCGACGACGTGACCGCCCATCCGCTGCTGCCGGTCGACGGAGCACTGGACGTGGCCGCCGCCCGGTCGCTGCGACCCGAGCCGGAGCGGCTGGCAGCCGTCGCCGCCGACCCGGAGACCGTCGCGCGCTGGCGACACCGCGTGGACCAGGTGCTGGCGGTGGCCGGATGAGCGCCCCGGCGCCGCACGCCGCCCGGGTGCTGATCCAGGCGCTCGCCGAGCTTGGGGTCCAGGACGTGGTGCTCGCCCCCGGTTCCCGTTCCGCGCCGCTCGCCTACGCGCTCGCGGCCGCCGCCGGACCCGACCGGCCCCGTCATGCGCCGGAGCTGCGCCTGCACGTCCGGGTCGACGAGCGGGTCGCGGGCTTCGTGGCACTGGGGCTCGCCCGCGCCGACCGGGCCACCGGCCGCCGACGACCGGTGGCCGTGGTCACCACCTCCGGCACCGCGGTGGCGAACCTGCATCCCGCTGTGCTCGAGGCCCACCACGCCGGGCTGCCCCTGCTGCTGCTGACCGCCGACCGGCCGCACGAGCTGCGGGGCACCGGGGCGAACCAGACCACCGAGCAGCTCGGCGTCTTCGACGCGGCGGTGCGATTGGCCCTGGACGTCCCGGCACCGACCGGCCGGGCCGGCGAGGACCGCGACCTGCGTCATCTGGCGGTCCGGGCGGTGTCCACCGCGCTGGGTGCCCGCACCGCCGACCCCGGCCCGGTGCAGCTGAACCTGGCGTTCCGCGAGCCGCTCACCCCGGACGACGAGAGCTGGCCGGAGCCGCCGTCGACCGGACTCACCGAGGTCTGGCCGGGTGCCGTGCTGCCGCCCTTCGGCCCGATCCCCGCCGGACCGATGGTGGTCGTCGCGGGGGACGGGGCGGGCGAGGACGCCCGGATGCTGGCGGAGACCGCCGGTGTGCCGCTGCTCGCCGAACCCTCCTCCGGGGCCCGATCCGGTTCGCACGCGATCAGCACCTACCGCCTGCTCCTGGACGACCCGGATCTGGGCGGCAGGATCCGATCGGTGGTGCTGTTCGGTCGCCCGACCCTGAGCCGACCGGTGTCCGCGCTGCTGGCCCGGGACGATGTGGACCTGACGGTGGTCGCACCGCACGGTGCCGACTGGCCGGATGCCGGCCGGGCGGCGAACACCGTGGTCAGTGCGATCCCGCAGGAGCTGATGCGGTCGGCCGGTGACCCGGAGTGGCTGGACGCCTGGCGGGTCGCCGACGTCCGCGCCCGGGCGGCGCTGGACACCGAGCTGGCTGTGGCCCCGGAACGCTCGGGTCCCGGGCTGGCGGGTCCGCTGGTCGCCGCCGCCGTCACCGCCGCGACCAGTGGCGACGACGTGCTGGTGCTGGGTTCCTCGAACCCGATCCGGGACGTCGACCTGATGGCGCGCTGGTCGGAGCCGGTCACCGTGCTGGCCAACCGGGGTCTGGCCGGGATCGACGGCACCATCTCCACCGCCACCGGGATCGCCCTCGGGATGACGGGCCGGAGGGTGCGTGCCCTGATGGGCGACCTGACCTTCCTGCACGACGTGGGCGGTCTGCTGCGCCTGGACTCCGAGCCGGTGCCCGAGCTGCAGGTGATCGTGATGAACGACGCGGGTGGGTCGATCTTCGCCACCCTGGAGCACGGGGCGCCGGAGCGTGCGGCCGTCTTCGAGCGGATCTTCGGCACCGCCCACCGGGCCGACCTGGCGGCGCTCAGCGCCGGGTACGGCGTGCAGCACCGCCTGGTCCGCACCCGGGACGAGCTGGCCGAGGCGCTGGCGCACCCGCTGCCGGGCACCAGTGTGGTCGAGGTGCTGGTCGACCGGATCGACCGGCGGGCGCTGACCGGTCGGCTTTCCGCTGCGGTGCGGGCCGCCCTCGGGAGAGAATCGTCCTGAGCCATCGCGGATTCGCAGCGGACTCCCAGGTTCCGTCGAGGAACGCTCCAGATCGGTGGGGTCGAATGATCCCCGAGGAGGTTTGACCCCATGAGCACACCCGAGGACCGTTCCGACGGCATCCACCGCGAGGACGAGGGCGCACCCCGCCACGGCGACCAGGCGCGCGAGGACCGCGCTGTCGACCAGACCCCCGGTGACGACCGGGCGCAGACCGGGTCCGCGCACCCCGAGGCGCCCAGCGCCGGGTCGGCGCCGACCCAGCCGGTGCCGCAGCACCCGCAGGAGGCGCCCACCCAGCGGATCGCGCCCGCCGCCACCCAGGCACTGCCGCAGACGCCGGCACCCACCCATCCTCTGCATGCGCCGCTGAGCGGCCCGGTGCCGGGCAGCGGCCAGGCAGCGCCCGCCGGCTGGGGTCGTCCCGCCGGTGCTCCGCAGCAGCCCGCCGCGTCCGGCGCCCCCGCCCCGGCTCCCCGCCCGGCCGACCCGTTCGCCGTGCCCACCGCCCCCGCGGCGGCGCACGCGCAGCACCAGCAGCCCGGCCAGGCCGCGCAGCACCAGCAGCCGGGCCAGGCGGCCCCGCACCAGCCCGGCCAGTCCGCCCCGCACCACCAGCCGGGCCAGGCGCCGCAGCACCAGGCCGCCCAGCAGCACCCGCAGCAGCCCTACCCCGGCGCGCCGGCCCAGCCGTCGCACCAGCCGAGCGCCCGGCCGACCGTCTCCTGGGGAGCGCCGGCCCCGGCCCCCGCCCCGCAGGAGCAGCCCACCGCACAGCAGCCGCGCCCGGAGGCGTTCGCCGGTCCCTACGGCCAGCCCGCCGACCCGGAGCACGCGAACGGCGGCCCGGAGTACCCGGCCGCCTTCGGGGCGCCCGCCGCCGGTGACCAGCAGCCGCCGCAGGGCAAGAAGCAGCGCAACCCGGTGCTGATCCCGATCGTCGCCACGGCCGTCGTCACCGCGCTGCTCGCCACCGGTGGCTCCGCCCTGGTGTTCAACGCCATGAACGACGGCTCGTCCACCGGGTCGGCGAACATCGCCACCCTCGGCCAGTCCAGCGCCGACGGGGTGCCGGTCGCCGGGTCGTCGGTGGAGAACCCGGACTGGCAGGCGGTGGCCGCCGCGGTGAAGAACTCCGTGGTCGCGATCCAGGTCGTGACCAGCGCTGGTGAGGCCGAGGGCTCCGGCGTGATCGCCGACGCCGACGGCAACATCATCACCAACAACCACGTGGTCGCCGGTGCGCAGGACGACAAGGTGCAGGTCACGCTGAGCGATGGCCGGATCTACACCGCCGACGTGGTGGGGACCGACACCACCACCGACCTCGCGGTGATCCGGCTGCAGGACCCGCCGGACGACCTGTCGCCCGCGGCGATGGCGGAGAAGACCCCCACCGTGGGCGACCCGGTGATGGCGGTCGGCAACCCGCTGGGTCTGGCGAACACCGTCACCACCGGCATCGTCTCCGCCCTGGACCGCCCGGTGTCCACCACCGAGTCGGGCTCCTCGGAGACGGTGGTGACCAACGCGATCCAGATCGACGCCGCGGTCAACCCCGGCAACTCCGGTGGACCGCTGTTCAACGCCGCCGGTGAGGTCATCGGGATCACCTCGTCCATCGCGACTACCTCCAGCGCCTCTGGATCGATCGGCCTCGGCTTCGCGATCCCGATCACGCTGGCGCAGTCGGTCGCCGGGCAGCTGGTGAAGGACGGTGTCGCTGAGCACGCCTTCCTCGGGGTCGGCCTGACCGATGGCACCGCGACCGCGGACGGGGTGACTCGCGCGGGTGCGCAGGTGCAGTCGGTCTCCGGTGGTTCACCGGCGGCCAAGGCCGGGCTGCAGAACGGTGACGTGATCGTCGCCATCGACGACAAGGTGGTGGCGGGCGCCGAGTCGCTGACCGGCTACGTCCGCACCCACGCCTCCGGCGACCAGGTCACCCTGACGGTGGTCCGGGACGGGAAGTCGCTGTCGATCGACGTCACGCTCGCCGTCCGCGAGGAGGAGGGCGCCAGCTCCGGCTCCGGCGGCTCCGGGCAGGGCGGCCAGCAGGGCGGCGGCCAGGGCCAGGGTGGCCAGAACGGTCAGGGTGACCAGAACGGTCAGGGCGACGGTTCGGACGGCTCCGGGAACGGGCTGGAGAACATGACCCCGGAGCAGCTCTGGCAGTGGTTCCAGCAGCAGCAACAGCAGCAGGGCGGCGACCAGGGCTGAGTCCCGTCCCGCGCTGATCGGCCCGGGAGGTGTACCCCCTGCCCCGCCCGGACCGCCGACGGCCCCCGCATCCACGTCGATGCGGGGGCCGTCGCGTGTCCGGGCTGCGCGGCGGGGGAGCGGTTCAGTCCGAGGCGAGGGCGTCGTGCATCGGGACCAGCTTGGCCCGGGACTCGGCGAGTTCGGAGTCGGGATCCGAGGCCGCGACGATGCCGCACCCGGCGAACAGCCGCAGCCGGTGCGGGTCGGTCGGATCCAGCTCCGCCGACCGCAGACCGATGCCCCACTCGCCGTCACCGTCGGCGCCCAGCCAGCCCACCGGCCCGGCGTAGCGCCCCCGGTCCATCCCCTCGATCCGCCGGATCAGCTCCCGGGCGGCGTCGGTGGGGGTCCCGCACACCGCGGCGGTCGGGTGCAGGGCGGCCGCCAGGCTCAGCGAGGTGCTCTCGGTCGCGGCGAGCACGCCGGTCACGTCCGACGCCAGGTGCAGCACGTTCGGCAGGTGCAGCACGAAGGGCACATCCGGCACGTTGGTCGATGAGCAGAACGGTGCCAGGGCGTGGGCCACCGAGCTCACCGCGTACTCGTGCTCCTCGAGGTCCTTGGACGAGTGCGCCAGGATCGCCGCCCGGGCCAGATCGGCCTCGTCGTCGCCGGTGCGACGGATCGTCCCGGCCAGCACCCGCGAGGTGACCAGCCCCTTCTCCGAGCGCACCAGCAGCTCCGGCGTCGCGCCGATCAACCCGGCCACGCTGAACGTCCAGCAGGTCGGGTAGTGCGCGGACAGTCGGCCCAGGGCGTGCCGCACGTCCAGCGGCTGCGCGGTGTGCGCCACCTCGTCCCGGGCGAGCACCACCTTGTCCACCTCACCGGCCCGGATCGCGGCGACGCCGCGTGCCACGACCGCGGTCCAGTCCTCGGCCGCCACCGATCCGTCGGTGTAGCTCACCTCGCCCGGCGCCGTCACCGGCGGCAGCGCGGACAGGTGGCGTGCGATCAGCTCGGCGTCCGGAGCGGGCCCCAGGTTCCCGGCGGGCTCGATCACCGTCAGCCAGCTGCGACCCTCCCGACGGCCCACCACCACCCGCGGCACCACCAGGGCACCCCCGGCGGCTGACCGGTCGTCGAAGGCGAAGGAGCCGAAGGCCACCGGCCCGGTGCCGGGCAGGCCGACCTCGTCCCGGACCACGGCGTGCGCGACCAGCCGCTGCCAGGCGCGCTCCGCGTCGGCGAACCGCTGCTCGCCGGTCACGTCGATCCGCACCGCCTCGCCCCAGCCGACCAGACCGTCGCCACGGCGCACCCAGGCCAACGGGGCGTCGGCGGGGAGCAGGGTCAGCAGGTCGTCGGGGGCGTCGAGTGCGACGGTGCGCACGACCAGCGGTGCGGCGGCGGGCGACGCGTGGTCGCCGAGGGGCGTGGTCATCGCGGACCAGGGTACGACCGCCCGGCGGGTCCGGCGGTGTGAGGTCGCCGACCCCGACCGGCCCCGCCGCCGCCCCGACCGTGCGCACCACCCGCCCCGACCTGACACGATGGCCCCATGTCTCGCGCCTCCCTCGACAAGGACCCGCACGACGTCGCCGCGATGTTCGACGGCGTCGCCCGCCGGTACGACCTGACCAATGACGTGCTCTCGCTGGGGCAGGACCGTGCCTGGCGCCGAGCCACCCTGACCGCGCTGCAGGCGGTGCCGGGGGAGAAGGTGCTGGACCTGGCAGCCGGGACCGGTACGTCGAGCGAACCGCTGGCGGACGCCGGGGTGCGCGTGGTGCCCTGCGACATCTCGACCGGGATGCTCGCGGTGGGCAAGCAGCGCCGACCGGATCTGCCCTTCACCGCCGGGGACGCGACCGCGCTGCCCTTCGCCGACGACTCCTTCGACGCGGTGACGATCAGCTTCGGGCTGCGCAACGTGGTGGACACCGTCGCGGCGCTGGAGGAGATGCGCCGGGTGGTGCGTCCGGGCGGTCGCCTGGTGATCTGCGAGTTCTCCACCCCGTCCTGGAAGCCGTTCCGCGCTGTCTACGACGGCTACCTGACCAAGGCGTTGCCCGCGGTGGCCCGGGTGGTGGCCAAGCAGTCGGCCGCCTACAGCTACCTGGCCGAGTCGATCCAGGACTGGCCGGACCAGCTGGGTCTGGCGTCGCTGATGAAGCAGGCGGGGTGGGGCGCCGTCGCGTACCGGAACCTGACCGGTGGCATCGTCGCGCTGCACCGGGCGACCAACCCCGAGCACTGAGCGTCCCCACCCGTGCAGTGATCGGCGTCACGCTGGGCGGTTGAGGCGTGATGCCCGGTTCGGGACATTGGTCCCGAGGGTCGACAGGGTGTCAGCATGAGGCTGAGCAGGCCCCATTCGTCCCGCGGGACCTTGGTCCGGGTTAGACTCGGCCGAGCAAGTGTGACGGCATTCACATAGGTGAGGATTCTGTGACCAGTGCAGTGAGCGATGACGCGGACGTCATCGTCGTCGGGGCGGGGCCTGGTGGGTCCAGCGCTGCCTATCACTGCGCCGCCGCGGGTCTGCAGGTGCTGCTGCTCGACAAGGCGTCCTTCCCCCGGGACAAGATCTGCGGCGATGGTCTGACCCCGCGCGCGGTCGCCGAGCTGGTGCGGATGGGCGTGCCGATCCGCGAGCAGGACGGCTGGATCCGGAACACCGGCCTGCGGGTGCTCGGCGGCGGTCACGTGGTCGAGCTGCCCTGGCCCGAACTGTCCAGCTACCCCTCCTTCGGCCTCGCCCGGGCGCGGATGTCCTTCGACCACCTGCTGGTCGAGCACGCCCGCTCCGCCGGCGCCAAGGTCCAGGAGCGGACGAACGTCACCGGCCCGCTGCTGGACGAGCGCACCGGTCGCGTGATCGGGGTGCAGGCCAAGGTCGCCGGTGTCGACGGCCCGGTCACCTACCGCGCGCCGGTGGTCATCGCCGCCGACGGTGTCTCCGCCCGCCTCGCCACCGGCATGGGGCTGGAGAAGCGCCAGGACCGGCCGATGGGTGTCGCCGTCCGCACCTACTTCCAGAGCCCGCGGCACGACGACCCGATGATGGAGAGCCACCTCGAGCTCTGGGACGGCAAGCCCGGCGAGTCGGACCTGATGCCCGGCTACGGCTGGATCTTCTCCCTCGGCGACGGCACCGTGAACGTCGGCCTGGGCTCGGTCAGCTCCACCGCCGCCGCGACCACCGTCAACTACCGGGACCTGTTCGCGAAGTGGATGGCGAACGCCCCCGCCCAGTGGGAGTTCACCGCCGAGCACCAGCTCGGCCCGGTGCGCGGTGCCGCGCTGCCGATGGGCTTCAACCGCGGCCCGCTGTACGGCAAGGGGCTGATGCTGGTCGGCGACGCCGCCGGGATGATCAGCCCGTTCAACGGGGAGGGCATCGCCTACGCCCTCCAGGCCGGCCGGGTGGCCGCCGACTCGATCGTGCAGTCGCTCGCCCGCGGCACAGTCGCCGGCCGGGAGCGGGCGCTCGCCAGCTACGGCACCCGGATGAAGGACGACCTCGGCGGGTACTACACCCTCGGCCGGGTCTTCGTGAAGCTGATCGAACACCCCCAGGTCATGCACCTGTGCACGCGCTACGGGCTGCCTCGTCCGCTGCTGATGAAGTTCGTGCACAAGCTGCTGGCCGACTGCTACGAACCGCACGGCGGCGACTGGGCCGACCGCGTGATCGCCGGACTCGCACGGATGGCGCCCGCGGCATGAGACCACCCAAACCCCGCGCCCGCTCCTGCTCGCCCCCCAGGAGCCGATCGCGCCGATGATCCAGCAGACGCCCCCGGAAGCACTCCACCCCCCACTGGGAGAGCCCCGATGAACAACCCGTACATTCCCCTGCTCGTCCTGATGGGCGTCGCAGCGCTGCTCGCCCTCGGCGGGTTGGGCGCGAGCGCCGTCATCGGACCCAAGCGCTACAACCGCGCGAAGCTCGAGGCCTACGAGTGCGGCATCCAGCCGACCCCGCACGCGATGGGCGGCGGCCGGTTCCCGGTGAAGTACTACCTGGTCGCGATGACGTTCATCGTCTTCGACATCGAGGTGGTCTTCCTCTACCCGTGGGCGGTCAGCTTCTCCGAGCTGGCCCTGTTCGGTCTGATCGCCATGCTCGGATTCCTGGCACTCATCACGGTGCCGTTCATGTACGAGTGGCGGCGCGGCGGCCTGGAATGGGACGAGGACTGACATGGGTATCGAAGAAGCACCGTCCGGATTCGTCCTGACCTCGGTCGAGAAGTTCGCCGGCCTGGCCCGCAAGTCGTCGCTGTGGCCGGTCACCTTCGGTCTGGCGTGCTGCGCGATCGAGATGATGGCGACCGGTGGTTCCCGGTTCGACATCTCCCGGTTCGGCATGGAGGTCTTCCGCGCCTCGCCGCGTCAGTCCGACCTGATGATCGTCGCCGGCCGGGTGAGCCAGAAGATGGCCCCGGTGGTGCGCCAGGTCTACGACCAGATGGCCGGGCCGAAGTGGGTGCTGTCGATGGGCGTGTGCGCCAGCTCCGGCGGCATGTTCAACAACTACGCGATCGTCCAGGGCGTCGACCACATCGTGCCGGTCGACATCTACCTGCCGGGCTGCCCGCCGCGGCCGGAGATGCTGATCAACGCGATCCTCGAACTGCACGAGCAGATCCGGGACGAGCCGCTGGGCAAGAACCGCCAGGAGATCGCCGAGGCGGTGGAGGCCGCCGCGCTGCGCGCCGAGCCGACCTCGCACATGACGGGACTGCTGCGATGACGACACCCGATGAGAAGAAGGACGCCGCGCAGGCGGTGAACACCGCCGCGCAGTCCAGCTCCGAGACCGCCCTCGAGGCCGCGACCCAGGGCGACCGGGGACACCGCACCCCGTTGGACGTGGTGTCGGTCCGCGAGGGCATGTTCGGCGTCGCCGGCACCGGTGACACCTCCGGCTTCGGCGGTCTGGTCAGCACGGTGGCGATGCCCGGGGCGAGCGAGCGGCCGTACGGCGGCTGGTTCGACCAGGTGGTCGACATCCTGGCCGAGCTGCTGGACGCCTCCGGCACCGGGTACGACGCCGCGGTCGAGTCCGTGGTGGTGGACCGGGGCGAGCTGACCCTGAACATCGCCCGCGAACACCTGGTCGAGGTCACCCGGCACCTGCGGGACGACCAGGACCTGCGGTTCGAACTGTCCCTCGGTGTCTCCGGCGCGCACTACCCGCACGACACCGGCCGGGAGCTGCACGCGGTCTACCACCTGACGTCGATCACCCACGGGCGTCGCCTCCGGTTGGAGGTGGCGGTGCCGGACGGTGACCCGACGATCCCCACCACCGTCGACGTCTACCCGGCGAACGACTGGCACGAGCGCGAGACCTGGGACTTCTTCGGCATCGTCTTCACCGGCCGCGACGACCTGGCCCGGATCCAGATGCCGGACGACTGGCCCGGGCACCCGCAGCGCAAGGACTACCCGCTCGGAGGCATCCCGGTGGAGTACAAGGGCGCCACCGTGCCCCCGGCCGACCAGCGGAGGCAGTACAAGTGACGACGCAGACCCACGCCACCGGCCACCTGTTCGACGCGGAGACCGAGGGGCTGTCCACCTACGAGGCGACCGGCGGCGACTGGTCGGACATCGCCGAGGAGGCGGCCCGGCTCGGCGAGCAGCGGATCGTGGTCAACATGGGCCCGCAGCACCCGTCCACCCACGGCGTGCTCCGCCTGATGCTGGAGATCGACGGCGAGACGGTCACCGAGGCCCGGGCGGGCATCGGGTACCTGCACACCGGCATCGAGAAGAACATGGAGTTCCGCACCTGGACCCAGGGCGTGACCTTCTGCACCCGGATGGACTACCTGGCGCCGCTGTTCCAGGAGACCGCGTACTGCCTGGGCACCGAGCGGCTGCTGGGCATCACCGACGACATCCCGGAGCGGGCCACCCAGATCCGGGTGCTGATGATGGAGCTGAACCGGGTGGGCTCCCACCTGGTCGCCCTGGCCACCGGCGGCAACGAGCTGGGCGCCACCACCCTGATGACCATCGGCTTCACCGCCCGCGAGGAGATCCTGCGGGTCTTCGAGCTGATCACCGGGCTGCGGATGAACCACGCCTACGTCCGGCCGGGCGGTGTCGCCCAGGACATCCCCGCCGGTGCGCTGGACCAGATCCGCGAGGCGATCACCGGCGTCAAGCGCTACCTGCGTCAGCTGGAAGACCTGATGCTCGGCCAGCCGATCCTCAAGGGCCGGCTCCAGGAGGTCGGCGTGCTGAACCTGGCCTCCTGCATGGCGCTGGGCATCACCGGCCCGATGCTGCGCTCCACCGGCCTGCCCTACGACGTGCGCAAGGCGGCGCCGTACTGCGGCTACGAGACCTACGACTTCGACGTCCCGGTCTCGGACAACGCCGACTGCTGGGACCGGATGGTCCTGCGGATCGAGGAGTGCTACCAGTCGATGAAGATCGTCGACCAAGTGCTGGAGCGGCTGAAGGCCTCCACCGGCAGTCCGGTGATGGTCGAGGACAAGAAGATCGCCTGGCCCGCGCAGCTCGCCCTCGGGTCGGACGGCATGGGCAACTCGCTGGACCACATCCGGGAGATCATGGGCACCTCGATGGAGGCCCTGATCCACCACTTCAAGCTGGTCACCGAGGGCTTCCGCGTCCCGGCCGGTCAGGTGTGGCAGACGGTGGAGCACCCGCGCGGCGAGCTCGGCGTGCACCTGATCTCCGACGGCGGGACCAAGCCGTACCGGGCGCATTTCCGCGACCCGTCCTTCAATAACCTGCAGGCCGTGTCGATGCTCTGCGAGGGCGGGCAGGTGGCGGACGTCGTCTGCGCCGTCGCCTCCATCGACCCGGTGCTCGGAGGGGTGGACCGATGACCGTCGTCAACACGGGCCGTCGGTACGACGACGCGACCCACGCCCGCCTGGCGGCCGACGCCGCCCAGGTGCTCGGCCGCTACCCGGACGCTCGCTCGGCCCTGCTGCCGCTGCTGCACCTGGTGCAGTCCGAGGACGGCTACGTCAGCCCGGCCGGGATCGCGTTCTGCGCCGAGACCCTGGACCTGAGCACCGCCCAGGTGTCGGCGGTGGCGACCTTCTACACCCAGTACAAGCGTCGCCCGAACGGCGAGTACACCGTCGGGATCTGCACCAACACCCTGTGCGCGATCATGGGCGGCGACGCGATCTGGGCGGACCTGACCGAGCGGTTGGGCGTCGGCAACGACGAGACCACCGCCGACGGGAAGATCACCCTGGAGCGGATCGAGTGCAACGCCGCCTGCGACTACGCGCCGGTGATGATGATCAACTGGGAGTTCTTCGACAACCAGACCCCGGAGTCGGCGGCCGACGTGGTGGGTCGGCTGATCGCCGGTGAGCCGGTGGCGCCGAGCCGTGGCCCGGAGCGGGTCGGGACCTTCAAGGAGATCTCCCGGGTGCTGGCCGGGTTCAACGACGGGCACGCGAACGAGGGCGTCGGGGCCGGTGCGCCCACGCTGCGCGGTCTGGCCCTGGCCCGCGAGCACGGCTGGTCCGCGCCGGAGTTCCCGAGCGGCACCCCGGACAGCGGCAGCGCCCCGCTGGGTGCCGGTGACACCACCCCGGACGTCGGCGAGCCGCAGTCGTCCACCGACCGACCCGCCGCCGGCGCCACCGAGCGGTCCGGCGAGCAGGTCAAGCGCGAACACGGAAACGAGGAGGCGTGATGTCCCAGTCGCCGACCCTGACCCCGGTGCTCAGCGAGCGGTGGGACGCCGACCGGTCCTGGACCCTGAGCAGCTACGAGGCGCACGGCGGGTACCAGGGGCTGCGCAAGGCACTGGGCATGGACGCCGCCGACCTGGTCACCCTGGTCAAGGACTCCGGCCTGCGCGGTCGCGGCGGCGCCGGGTTCCCGACCGGGCTGAAGTGGTCCTTCCTGCCCGCCCCCGACGGTGGCCCGCGCTACCTGGTCGTGAACGCGGACGAGTCCGAGCCGGGCACCTGCAAGGACATCCCGCTGATGATGGCCGACCCGCAGGTGCTGGTGGAGGGGGTGGCGATCACCTCCTACGCGATCGGCTGCCACCACGCCTTCATCTACCTGCGCGGCGAGGTCGTGCACGTCTACCGGCGCCTGCTGCAGGCGGTGGAGGAGGCGTACGCCAAGGGCTACCTGGGCAAGAACATCCTCGGCACCGGCTACGACCTGGACGTCACGGTGCACGCCGGAGCCGGGGCGTACATCTGCGGTGAGGAGACCGCGCTGCTCGACTCGCTGGAGGGCCGACGCGGCCAGCCGCGGCTCAAGCCCCCGTTCCCGGCGGTGGCGGGGCTGTACGCCCGGCCGACCGTGGTGAACAACGTGGAGTCGATCGCCTCCGTGCCCGGCATCGTCCGGGGCGGCTCGGACTGGTTCCGGGAGATGGGCACCGACAAGTCGCCCGGCCACGGCATCTTCTCGCTGTCCGGCCACGTGGTGCGGCCCGGTCAGTACGAGGCGCCCTTCGGCATCACGATGCGCGAGCTGCTCGACTTGGCCGGTGGTGTCCGGGAGGGTCACGAGCTGAAGTTCTGGACCCCGGGCGGCTCCTCGACGCCGATCTTCACCGCCGAGCACCTGGACGTGCCGTTGACCTACGACGACGTGGCAGCCGCCGGGTCGATGCTCGGCACCCGTGCCCTGCAGGTCTTCGACGAGACGGTGTCCGTGGTCAAGGCGGTCTCGCGCTGGACCCAGTTCTACAAGCACGAGTCCTGCGGCAAGTGCACCCCCTGCCGCGAGGGCACGTTCTGGCTCACCCAGGTGCTCGGTCGCCTGGAGGCCGGGCAGGGGCAGCAGGGCGACATCGAGCTGCTGCTGGACCTGTGCGACAACATCCTCGGCAAGGCGTTCTGCGCCCTCGGCGACGGCGCCACCTCCCCGATCACCTCCGCGGTGAAGTACTTCCGCGAGGAGTTCGAGGCCGGGATGCACACCGCCGCCGACGAGCTGTTCCCGCCGGAGCGCTCGACCCTGTTCGCCTACACGCCCCGTCGGAAGTCGGGTCAGTTCGCGGGAGTCCACGCATGACCCATCCCCACGCAATCGCTCGCTGCGCTCCCGATTCCGCGAGGACCCCGAAATGACTGTCACCGCCAACAAGGCCGACGCGCCTGCTGTTCAGGACGGCGTCACCTTCTCGATCGACGGCATCGAGACCACCGTGCCGAAGGGCACCCTGGTGATCCGCGCCGCCGAGCAGCTCGGCATCCAGATCCCGCGGTTCTGCGACCACCCGCTGCTCGCCCCGGCCGGCGCCTGCCGCCAGTGCCTGGTCGAGGTCTGGGCCCCCGGCCGCGACGGCAACCTGGCCAAGATGCCCAAGCCCCAGGCGTCCTGCACCCTGACCGCCACCCCCGGCATGGAGGTGCGCACCCAGCGCACCTCGGCCGAGGCGGACAAGGCGCAGCACGGCGTGATGGAGCTGCTGCTGATCAACCACCCGCTGGACTGCCCGGTCTGCGACAAGGGCGGCGAGTGCCCGCTGCAGAACCAGGCGATGTCCAACGGCCGGGCCAGCACCCGGTTCGTGGACATCAAGCGGACCTTCCCCAAGCCGATCGCGGTCTCCACCCAGATCCTGCTGGACCGGGAGCGCTGCATCCTCTGCCAGCGCTGCACCCGGTTCTCCCGCGAGATCGCCGGTGACCCGTTCATCGACCTGCAGAAGCGTGGGGCGATGCAGCAGATCGGTCGCTTCGACGCGGACGTGCTCGGCTTCGCCGGTGGCGCCGACGGCGCCGACGACACCGCTCCCGCCCAGGACCGGCTCACCACCGACGGTCAGGTCCTGCTCGGCACCGAGATCCCGGTCGGCCCGACAGGGCCCGCTGCGCTCGCTGAGGACGGCCACGCCTTCGCCTCCTACTTCTCCGGCAACACGGTGCAGATCTGCCCGGTGGGCGCGCTGACCAGCGCCGCGTACCGGTTCCGCGCCCGGCCGTTCGACCTGGTGTCCACCCCGGGCGTCTCCGAGCACGACTCCAACGGCTCCGCGATCCGGGTCGACCACCGCCGCGGCGTGGTGCTGCGCCGGCTCGCCGGGGACGACCCCGAGGTCAACGAGGAGTGGATCAGCGACAAGGACCGGTTCGGCTTCGCGTGGCAGTCCGCCGCCGACCGGATCACCAGTCCGCTGATCCGTGAGGACGGCGCACTGCGTCCCGCCTCCTGGGCCGAGGCGCTGGAGGTCGCCGCTCACGGGCTGTCGACCGCTGTCGGTGTCGGTGTGCTGCCCGGTGGTCGTCTGACCCTGGAGGACGCCTACGCCTACGCCAAGTTCGCCCGGGTGGCGCTCGGCACCAACGACGTCGACCACCGCTCCCGCCCGCACTCGGCCGAGGAGGCCGACTTCCTGGCCCACGCCGTCGCCGGGACCGGCCTCGGTGTCACCTTCACCGACCTGGAGCACGCACCCACCGTGCTGCTCGCCGGTCTGGAGGCCGAGGAGGAAGCGGGCATCCTGTTCCTGCGGCTGCGCAAGGCGGTGACCAAGGGCCGCACCCGCGTGCTCGCCGTCGCCCCCTTCGCCACCCGTGGCCTGGACCGGATGAACGGCACGCTGATCGCCGCCGCCCCCGGCACCGAGCCGGAGGTCCTGGACGCGATCACACGGTCGAGCACCGGGCGACTGACCGACGCCCACGACGCGCTCTCCGCCGACGGTGCGGTGATCCTGGTCGGTGAGCGCCTGGCCGCCGTGCCGGGTGCGCTGTCCGCCGTGCTCGGTCTGGCCGAGCGCACCCATGCTCGACTTGCTTGGGTGCCCCGCCGTGCGGGTGAGCGCGGAGCCGTCGACGCCGGTGCCCTGCCGGGTCTGCTGCCCGGCGGTCGTCCGGTCGCCGACCCGGCCGCCCGGGTGGACGTCGCCGCCGCCTGGGACGTCGAGCAGCTGCCGACCGCACCGGGCCGCTCGGCCGACCAGATCCTGGCCGCCACCGCGGCCGGTGAGCTGGGCGCGCTGCTGGTGGGCGGTGTCGACCTGCGGGACGTCGCCGACCCGGCCGCCGCGCGGGCAGCCGTCGCGGCCGCCGGTTTCGTGGTCTCGCTCGAGGTGCGGGCCTCGGAGGTGACCGAGCTGGCCGATGTGGTGCTGCCGGTCGCCCCGCCGGTGGAGAAGCCGGGCACCTTCGTCAGCTGGGAGGGTCGTCGCCGGCCGTTCCCGCAGGCGCTGACGTCCACCGCGATGTCCGACCACCGGGTGCTGGACGCCCTGGCCGACGAGCTGGGGGTCACCCTCGGCACCAAGACCGTCGCGCAGGTGCACGCCGAACTGGAGGCGATCGGCAGCTGGGACGGCGCACGCGCCGCCGCTCCGTCGGTCAGCGCCGGAGCCGCGCCGACCATCGAGGCCGGTCAGGCGGTGCTGGCGACCTGGCACCTGCTGCTGGACGCGGGCCGCCTGCAGGACGGCGAGCCGTTCCTGGCCGGGACCGCCAAGCGCCCGGTCGCCCACGCCTCGGCCGCCACGGCTGCCGAGATCGGGGTGGTCGCCGGTGGTTCGGTCCGGGTCAGCACCGACGCGGGGGCGATCGTGCTCCCGCTGGTGATCGACGACCTGCCCGACCACGTGATCTGGCTGCCCACCGCGGCCCCCGGCTGCCAGGTGCGGGACTCCCTGCACGCGGTGGCCGGTGACGTGGTGCGGATCGCTGCTGCTACAGGGGAGGTGACGGCGTGACCGGCCTGATGACTGCCACCACCACCGGTGCCGACTTCAGCAACGACGTGTTCTGGGTCTGGCTGCTCAAGGCGGTCGGGATCATCGTCTTCCTGCTGCTGTCGGTGCTGATCGCGATCTGGTTCGAGCGGCGCGTGGTCGGCCGGATGCAGCTGCGTCCCGGCCCGAACATCCACGGACCCTTCGGCCTGTTCCAGTCCCTCGGCGACGCGATGAAGCTCCTGCTCAAGGAGGACGTTACCGTCAAGGCGGCGGACAAGGTGCTCTACATCGTGGCGCCGATCATCGCGGTGTTCTGCTCGCTGCTGACCTACGCGGTGATCCCGTTCGGGCCGGAGGTGAACATCTTCGGCGTGATGACGCCGTTGCAGCTCACCGACTTCCCGGTCGCGGTGCTCTACATCCTAGCCTGCGCCTCCGTGGGCGTGTACGGCATCGTGCTCGGCGGCTGGTCGTCCAACTCGACCTACCCGCTGCTCGGTGCGGTGCGCTCCACCGCCCAGGTGATCAGCTACGAGCTCTCGATGGGCCTGAGCCTGGTCAGCGTGTTCATCGTCGCCGGGTCGATGTCGACCTCGGACATCGTGGACTCGCAGACCCAGATCTGGTGGCTGATCCCGCTGCTCCCGGCCTTCGTGATCTACGTGATCTCGATGGTGGGCGAGACCAACCGCCTGCCCTTCGACCTGCCGGAGGCCGAGGGCGAGCTGGTCGGCGGCTACACCACCGAGTACTCGTCGATGAAGTTCGCCTGGTTCTTCCTGGCGGAGTACATCAACATGCTGAACGTCTCCGCGGTCGCCACCACGCTGTTCTTCGGCGGCTGGCGGGCACCGTGGCCGATCTCCGCGATCAACGACGGGATGTTCAACACCGGCTGGTGGCCGCTGCTGTGGTTCGTGGTCAAGGTCTGGCTGTTCATGTTCCTGTTCGTCTGGATCCGCGGCACGCTGCTGCGCTTCCGGTACGACCAGTTCATGAAGTTCGGCTGGAAGGTGCTCATCCCGGCCGCGCTGGTGTGGGTGTTCTGCGTGGCGATCGTGCAGGGCGTCCAGCAGTTCACCGACCTGGACGTGCGGGTGTGGGCGATCGGTGCCGCCATCGTGTTGCTGGTCGGCGTCGGCGTGACCTTCCTGATCCCGGAGAAGAAGAAGCCGGAGCAGCCCGACCCGAGCGCCGAACCCTTCGACGCCTTCGCCGACGGGTTCCCGGTGCCGCCCCTGCCCGGACAGCAGCTCCCGCCGTCCCCCCGTGCCGCCCGACTGGCCGCTCCGGCGCTGGTCGGTGGCGACGACTCCACCGCCGAGGAGGCGCCCCGTGGCTGACGACATCGTGCACAAGGACACCGGCCAGGGTGGTGCGGTGCAGCGCTCCGGCCGCGAGGTCGCGGCCCCGCAGCCGTACCAGTCGCTGATCCCGAAGCGCTCGCCGCTGGAGGACGCCCTCGGGCCGGCCGCCGGGTTCGGCGTGACGATCAAGAACTTCTTCAGCAAGACGGTCACCGAGCAGTACCCGCGCGAACCCGCTCGGGTGAAGCCCCGGTTCCACGGTCGCCACCAGCTGAACCGCTATCCGGACGGGCTGGAGAAGTGCATCGGCTGCGAGCTGTGCGCCTGGGCCTGCCCGGCGGACGCGATCTACGTCGAGGCAGCCGACAACACCGCCGAGCAGCAGTTCTCGCCGGGGGAGCGCTACGGCCGCGTCTACCAGATCAACTATCTGCGCTGCATCTTCTGCGGGCTCTGCATCGAGGCGTGCCCGACCCGGGCGCTGACGATGACCAACGAGTTCGAGCTCGCCGGTCCGACCCGGGAGGGCCTGATCTTCGAGAAGCAGGACCTGCTGGCGCCGCTGGCCGACGGCATGCTCACCGCGCCGCACCCGATGGTCGAGGGCACCACGGACACCGAGTACTACCGGGGTGAGGTCACCGCACCGACCGCCGCCCAGGTGGACTGGGTCGCCGAGCAGCGCCCGGACGACCCGTCGCTCGCGGCCGCTCGGACCCGTGCCGGGGCAGGAGAGGGGCAGGAGACCCGATGAACAACCCGTCGACCGCCGAGGCAGTCCTGTTCTGGGTGCTGGCGATCGTCATGGTCGCCGCCGCCTGCGGGCTGCTGTTCGCGCGGAAGGCCGTGCACGCCGCGATGAGCGTCGTGCTCGTGATGATCTGCCTGGCGTTCATGTACGTCACCCAGGACGCCCCCTTCCTCGGGGTGGTCCAGGTGGTCGTCTACACCGGCGCCGTGATGATGCTGTTCCTGTTCGTGCTGATGCTGGTCGGGGTCGACGCCTCGGACTCGCTGGTCGAGACGATCAAGGGCCAGCGCTGGGTCGGCTGGCTGGCGGGCATCGGCCTGGCGGTCGTGCTGATCGGCGTCGTGGTGAACGCGACCTTCCCGGAGGTCGCCGGTCTGGACGAGGCCAATGCCGACGGCAACCCGACCGGGGTCGCGCGGATCATCTTCGGTCAGCACGTCTTCGGCCTGGAGGTGGTCGGCGCCCTGCTGGTGATCGCCGCCCTCGGCGCCCTGGTGCTCACCCACCGCACCCGGCTCAAGAAGCTGATCAAGCAGCCGGAGCGCCAGGCGCTGCGGATGAGGGCCGGCGGGCGGGTCACCCCGCTGCCCGCCCCCGGTGTCTACGCCCGGCACAACGCGATGGACGTCCCGGCACTCGACCCGCAGGGCAACCCGATCGAGGACTCGGTGCCGCGTGTGCTCCGGATCCGCGGCCAGGAGGCCGGTACCGCGAGCTACCACGCCGACACCTACCGCCGCGCGGTCACCGCCGTGGTCGACTCGCCTGATGACCCCGCCGCGCTGCTCGGCACGGAGGAGTCCGAGGCGAAGCCCCCGGCCGCTGCTCCGGGCCAGACCAGCGGACCCACCACGGATGTGGATCTGGGCGCCGCGTCGACGAAGACGGAGACCGAGCCGTGAGCCTGACCCACTACCTGGTGTTGTCCGGGATCCTGTTCTCGATCGGGGCCGCCACCGTGCTGCTCCGCCGGAACGCGATCATCGTGTTCATGGGCATCGAGCTGATGCTGAACGCCTCGAATCTCGCCCTGGTGACCTTCTCCCGCCTGCACGGGAACCTGACCGGCCAGGTGATGGCCTTCTTCGTCATGGTGGTCGCCGCGGCCGAGGTGGTCGTCGGACTGGCGATCATCGTGTCGATCTTCCGCACCCGGAAGTCGGCCTCGGTCGACGACATCAACCTGTTGAAGAGCTGAGGGGACCGTGAACGACCTGACCTCCCTCGCCCCATTGCTGGTGGCGGTGCCGCTGGCGAGCGCGGCGGTGCTGCTGCTGCTCGGCCGGGCGGCCGACCGCTGGGGCCACTGGCTCGGCGTGCTGGCCTCCGCCGCCTCCTTCGTGGTGGGCGCGCTGCTGCTGATCGACCTGCTCGGGCGCGATGCCGCCGACCGGGTGGTGGACGTGCACCTGTTCGACTGGATCAGCGTCGGCAGCTTCGACCTGTCCGCCGGACTGCGGGTGGACCCGCTGTCGCTGACCTTCGTGCTGCTGGTGACGTTCGTCGGCACCCTGATCCACCTCTACTCGGTCGCCTACATGGCGCACGACGTGGCCCGGCGCCGGTTCTTCGCCTACCTGAACCTGTTCATCGCCGCGATGCTGATCCTGGTGCTCGCCGACTCCTACCTCCTGCTGTTCGTCGGCTGGGAGGGTGTCGGTCTGGCGTCCTACCTGCTGATCGGCTTCTGGAACTACCGCACGGAGTACGCGGTCGCCGCCAAGAAGGCGTTCGTCGCCAACCGGGTCGGTGACATCGGCTTGCTGGTCGCGATGGGGCTGCTGTTCAGCCAGCTCGGTTCGCTGGACTTCGCGTCGGTGTCCGCCGGGGTCGAGTCGGGTGCGGTGTCCACCGGGATGCTCACTGCGATCGGTCTGATGCTGCTGCTCGCCGCCTGCGGCAAGTCGGCGCAGTTCCCGTTGCAGTCCTGGCTCGGCGACGCGATGGCCGGTCCGACCCCGGTGTCGGCGCTGATCCACGCGGCCACCATGGTCACCGCCGGTGTCTACCTGATCGTGCGCTCGGCGCCGGTGTTCGAGGGTGCGCCCACCGCGCAGCTGATCGTCACCATCGTCGGTGCGATCACCCTGGTGCTCGGCGCGATCATCGGCTGCGCCAAGGACGACATCAAGAAGGCGCTGGCCGCCTCCACGATGTCCCAGATCGGCTACATGGTGCTGGCGGCGGGTCTCGGCCCGATCGGCTACGCCTTCGCGATCTTCCACCTGGTGACCCACGGCTTCTTCAAGGCCGGGATGTTCCTGGGTGCCGGGTCGGTGATGCACGGCATGGACGACACCACCGACATGCGGCACTTCGGTGCGCTGCGCACCTCGATGACGATCACCTGGGCCACCTTCGGCCTCGGCTGGTTGGCGATCCTGGGTGTGCCGCCGTTCTCCGGCTTCTGGTCCAAGGACAAGATCATCGAGTCAGCGTTCGTGGTGCCCGAGGGTGCCGGCGAATGGCGAGCCTGGGTGTTCGGCATCGTGGCCCTGGTCGGTGCCGGGATCACCGCCTTCTACATGTCGCGGATGTTCTTCATGACGTTCCACGGCAAGGCGCGCTGGACCGACAATGCCTCGCAGGCAAGCGACGAGCGACCGCTGCGGCACCCGCACGAGTCGCCGTGGCTGATGACCATTCCAATGATCATCCTGGCGGTCGGCTCGCTCGGCCTGGGCTTCGTGCTCCAGCTCGGCGGCGGGTTCACCCACTGGCTGGAGCCGGTGACCGGTCATGTCGAGCACCACGAGCCGGTGCTGTCCGTCCCGGTGATCCAGATCGCCACCCTGCTCGCGGTCGCCATCGGTCTGGTGCTGGCCTGGCGGCAGTACGGCGCACTGCCGGTGCCGACCACCGCCCCGCGCGGATCGGTGCTCACCCGCGCCGCCCGGGTCGACATGTACCAGGACACCGTGAACGACGCCGTCCTGGTGCAGCCCGGTCAGTACCTGACCCGCTCGCTGGTCTACGGCGACCGGTCGGTGGTCGACGGCGCGTTCACCGGCCTCGGCAAGCTCACCGTCGGGATCGGCCAGTTGCTGCGACGCCTGCAGTCCGGCTACGTCCGGCAGTACGCCGCGACCATGCTGTTCGGCCTGGTCGTGCTGGCGGTCGTCGTCCTGGCCCCGCGGATCTGAGGGAGAAGAAGAACCTTGCTCACGCTCACCCCCGCCGCGACGGTCTCCGCCGACGTCCCCTGGCTCACCCTGCTGATCGTGTGGCCGCTGATCGGCGCCGCACTGCTCTGGCTGCTGCCCCGCCCCGCGGGCACCACCGCCGCCGGCCCGCGCCGGGTCCGCGAGATCGCCCTCGGCTTCGCGCTGGTCGAGGTGGTGCTGGCGGTCGTCGCCGGGATCACCGCCTTCGGCTCCGGTGCGAACGCCGGTGACTACCAGCTGTCCGAGCTGCACCAGTGGATCCCGCAGTTCGGCATCTCCTACGCCCTGGGCGTCACCGGTGTCGGCATGCTGCTGATCGGGATGGCCGTGGTCCTGGTGCCGCTGGTCGTGCTGGCCGCCTGGAAGGAACAGGGCTCGCAGTCCGAGCCGTCCAACAAGCTGCGGCACTACCTGGCGCTGGTCCTGGTGCTGACCTCGTTCATGGTCGCGGTCTTCGCCGCCCGGGACCTGTTCCTGTTCTACGTGCTCTTCGAGGCGATGCTGATCCCGGTCTACTTCATGATCGGCGCCTTCGGCGGACCGCAGCGGCGCTACGCGGCAGTGAAGTTCCTGCTGTTCTCGCTCGCCGGTGGTCTGGTCATGCTGGTCGGCGTCATCGTGCTCTACCTGCACGGACCCGGCGGCGAGCAGGGCTTCCTCATCAGCAACCTCACCGGCCTGGACCTGCCGACCGGCACCGGCCGCTGGCTGTTCCTGGCGTTCTTCCTCGCCTTCGCGATCAAGGCGCCGATGTTCCCGGTGCACTCCTGGCTGCCGGACACCGCCGAGCAGGCACCGGCCGGGACCTCGACCCTGCTGGTCGGCGTGCTGGACAAGGTGGGCACCTTCGGGATGCTGACCCTGTGCCTGCCGTTCTTCCCCGAGGCGTCCCGCTGGGCGGCCCCGGTGATCATCGTGCTGGCCCTGGTGTCGATCTTCTACGGTGCGCTGCTCGCCCTCGGTCAGCAGGACATGTTCCGACTGGTCGCCTACACCTCCGTGTCGCACTTCGGGTTCATCGTGCTGGGCATCTTCGCCTTCACCTCGACCTCGATCGGCGGCTCGTCGTTCTACATGGTCAACCACGGTCTGAGCACCGGGGGACTGTTCTTGCTGGTCGGCTTCCTGGTCGCCCGCAAGGGCTCCGCGCGGATCGCCGACTTCGGCGGGCTGCAGAAGGTCACCCCGGTGCTGGCCGGGACCTTCCTGGTGATCGGCCTGTCGGCGCTGTCGCTGCCCGGCCTGTCCACCTTCGTCAGTGAGTTTCTGGTCATCGTCGGCACCTTCGCCACCCACCGTCCGGCGGCGATCATCGCGGCCGTCGCCGTGGTGCTCGCGGCGCTGTACGTGCTCTGGACCTACCAGCGGGTGTTCACCGGCCCGGTCCGGGACGACCTGGCCGAGACCCGGGACCTGTCGGGTCGGGAGCGCTGGGTGGTCGGACCGCTGATCGCCCTGATGCTGGTGCTCGGCTTCTACCCGGCACCGGCGCTCGACCTGGTGGACCAGCCGGCCGCCACCACCATCACGCAGGTGGGCGTCACCGACGCCCCGGATCCGGTCACCGCTGGTGACGAGGGGAGCGAGCAGTGACCTTCAACGCTCCGGACATCGCGTGGGCCCAGCTCACCCCGGTGCTCCTGCCGCTCGGTGCGGCGGTGATCGGCGTCCTGATCGAGGCATTCGCCCCCCGGGCGGCCCGTCGGCCCAGCCAGCTGGTGCTGTCGATCCTGGCCCTGCTCGGCAGCATCGTCGCGGTCGGCTTCCTCTGGTCGGACGTCAAGGACACCGGCGGCACCGACGTGCTCGGCGGCTCGGTGCTGGTGGACGGCCCGACGCTGGTGCTCCAGGCGATCATCGCGCTGCTGGCCCTGCTCGCGGTGCTGATCGCCGCCGACCGGACCACCACCGGCGAGGACGCGTTCGCCCCGCAGGCGGCCTCGGTCCCCGGCTCCGGTTACGAGGAGTCGGCCCGGCGCGCCGGTCTGCAGCAGACCGAGATCTTCCCGCTGATGCTCTTCGCCACCGGCGGCATGATGATCTTCCCGGCCACCGGTGACCTGCTCACCCTGTTCGTCGCCCTCGAGGTGCTGTCGCTGCCGCTGTACCTGCTGACCGGGATGGCGCGCCGCCGCCGCCTGCTCAGCCAGGAGGCGTCGATGAAGTACTTCCTGCTGGGTGCCTTCGCCTCGGCGCTGCTGCTGTTCGGCATCGTGCTGCTCTACGGCTACTCCGGCTCGCTGCGCTACAGCGACATCGCCGCCGCGGTCACCACCACCACCGGGATGGACGGCCTGCTGCTGGTCGGCTCGCTGCTGGTCCTGATCGGCCTGCTGTTCAAGGTCGGCGCGGTGCCGTTCCACTCCTGGACCCCGGACGTCTACCAGGGTGCGCCGACCCCGATCACCGGCTTCATGGCCGCCTGCACCAAGGTGGCGGCCTTCGGTGCGCTGCTGCGGGTGTTCTACACGGTGCTGCCCGGCATGCGCTGGGACCTGGAACCGATGATGTGGACCGTCGCGATCGCCACCATGGTGGTCGGCACCGTGATCGCCCTGGTGCAGACCGACGTCAAGCGGATCCTCGCCTACTCGTCCATCGCCCACGCGGGCTTCGTGCTCACCGGCGTGATCGCGCTCGCCCAGTCCGGCATCGTCGCGGTGCTGTTCTACCTGCTCGCCTACGGTGCGGCCACGGTCGGCGCCTTCGGCATCGTCTCCCTGGTCCGGGAGCGGGGCGTCGCCTCCACCGAGGTCCCGGAGGCGGCGGCTGCCTCCCTCGGCGTCGCGGTCGCGGCGGGCGTGCTGCCCGCCGGGTCGGCCGGGTCCACGGTCGCCACCACCGCGGCCGGTTCCGGTGCCGCCACCGGGTCGACCGCCGACGGTGAGACCGTGGCAGCCGGTGACGACGACGCGACGGTGCTCGGTGAGGCCACCGACCTGTCCCAGTGGGCCGGTCTCGGCCGCACCCACCCGGTGCTCGCCACCACCTTCGCACTGTTCCTGCTGTCCTTCGCCGGTATCCCGCTCACCGCGGGCTTCACCGGCAAGTTCGCGGTGTTCACCGCCGCGGTCGACGGCGGTGCCTGGCCGCTCGCCCTGATCGGTGTGCTCGCCTCCGCCGCCGCGGCGTTCTTCTACGTCCGCCTGATCGTGCTGATGTTCTTCACCAGCCCGCACGGCGGACCGCTCTCCGACGACGACGCCGACACCACCCTCGACCGGCCGCGCACCGTGGTGGTCACCTCCCAGGGCTTCGCGGTCGCCGCCATCGCGGTCTGCGCGGTGCTGACGGTGCTGCTGGGCGTGCTGCCCGGACCGGTGCTGGACGCGATCGGTCAGGTAGCGGTGTTCCTGCCCTGACCGCGTACCCTCATCGAGTCTCCACCGCCGCCTCGCACCGAGCTCCACCGCGGGGCGGCGGTCGCACGTCAGTTCTGCTCCCAGCCGTCATGCCAGATAGGTTCGTCCCGTGACATCCTCGACCGCCCTGCCGCTCGCCGACCCGGCCCTCGCCGAGCGGATCGCGGGACGCCTCGACCTGGTCGAGAACCGCCTGCGCGACGCCGCCGCCTATGCCGACGAGCTGGTGGACAACGCCGCGCACCACCTGGCGGACGCCGGGGGCAAGCGCCTGCGCCCGATGCTGACCCTGCTGGCGGCCGAACTCGGCGACGGCGAGCGGGACGAGGTGCTGGCGGCGGCCGTGGTGGTCGAGCTGACCCACCTCGCCTCGCTCTACCACGACGACGTGATGGACTCGGCGCCGCTGCGCCGGGGCGCGCCCGCCGCGCACGAGGTGTGGGGCAACTCGGTGGCGATCCTGGTCGGCGACCTGCTGTTCTCCCGGGCCTCCACCACCGTGGCCGACCTGGGCCCGGAGGCGGTCAAGATCCAGGCCGGGACCTTCGAGCGGCTCTGCCTGGGCCAGCTGCACGAGTCGATGGGCCCCGCCGAGGGCGACGACCCGGTGCAGCACTACCTCCGCGTGCTGGCGGACAAGACCGCCTCGCTGATCGCCACCTCGGCCCGGCTGGGCGCGATGTACGGCGGCTGCTCGCCCGAGACCGTGGAGACCGTCGCCGCCTTCGGTGAGCGGATCGGCGTCGCCTTCCAGCTCGCCGACGACGTGATCGACCTGTCCCAGGACGGTTCGCTGTCCGGCAAGACCCCCGGCACCGACCTGCGCGAGCAGGTGCCGACCATGCCGGTGTTGCTGCTCCGCGAGCGTGCAGCGCGCGACGGGCGGGCCGAGGACGTGGCACTGGTCGAGCTGCTCGACTCGGATCTGTCCGACGACGCCGACCTGGCCCGTGCCGTCGCCGCGCTGGCGGGGCACGAGGTCGTCGCCGAGACCCGGAACCGCGCGCTCAGCCTGGTGGCCGAGGCGGTCGCGATCCTCGCCCCGCTGCCGGACGGGCCGGTGAAGGCGTCGTTCATCTCCTTCGCCGAAGCCCTGGTCAACCGCGCCAGCTGACCGCCCCCGCACCGCGCGCTCTCCCCACGCTCGGCACCGCGCACCCTGTCGCCGAGGTCGGCACTTCGCGCCAGAACGAGCTGGGCGAAGTGCCGACCTCGGGCGCGAGGTGCCGACCTCGGGCGGCGTGCCGACCTGGGGCGGGAGCTCCGACGCCGGGCCGGCGCGTCGGCCCGGGGTCAGTCCGCCGCCAGCTCCAGGGCGACCCGGATCATGTCCTCGCGCGGCACCACCTTGACCCGCTCGCGCCCCTCCGCCTCGCCCAGGGTGCGCTCGTAGGCGTCCAGCAGCTCCCAACCGGACCAGTGGATCGGCCGGGCGCCCTTGCCGCGCAGGAAGTCCAGCACCGCCTCCGGCTCCGGCTCGGTGGCCGACGGCAGGGTCGCGGCGTCCGAGACCAGGTGCTCGACGGTCTCCTTGGCATCGGACTTGGTGTGGCCGATCAGGCCGACCGGTCCGCGCTTGATCCAGCCGGTGGTGTACACCCCGGGCACCGGGTCCCCGGCGGCGTCCACCACCCGGCCCTCCCGGTTCGCGATCACCCCGCCCTGCTCGTCGAAGGGCACGCCGGACAGCGGCGACCCGAAGTAGCCCACCGCCCGGTAGACCGCCTGCACCGGCCAGTCGTGGAACTGCCCGGTGCCGGTGACCGTGCCGTCGCCGGTCAGCACGGTGCGCTCGGTACGCAGTCCGACCACCTTGCCGTCCTCGCCGAGCACCTCGGCCGGGGCGTGCAGGAAGTGCAGGTGGATCCGGCGGCTCGCGGTGAGCTCCTCCGGCTCCTTGAGGGTCCAGTCGGTGAGGGTCTTGACGACCTGCTTGGTCTGGTTGGAGGACCGGATCGCGGCGTTCGAGCCCTCGTCGAACTCGAAGTCCTCCGGGTACACGATCACGTCGACATCGGGCACGTGGCCCAGCTCGCGCAGCTCCAGGCTGGAGAACTTGGCCTGCGCCGGACCCCGCCGGGCGAAGACGTGCACGTCGGTCACCGGGGATGCGGCCAGCACCTGGTAGACGTTCTCCGGCACCTCGGTCGGGCGCAGGTCCTCGGCGTGCTTGGCCAGGATGCGCGCCACGTCCAGCGCCACGTTCCCGGCGCCGATCACCGCGACCTCGCGGTCGTCCAGCGGCCAGGTGCGCGGCACGTCCGGGTGGCCGTCGTACCAGGACACGAAGTCGGCGGCACCGTAGGAGCCGTCCAGCTCGATGCCCGGGATCGGCAGGTCGGCGTCCCGGATCGCCCCGGTGGCGAAGATGACCGCGTCGTAGTGCCGCCGGATGTCGTCCAGGGTCAGGTCCGTGCCGAAGTCGACATTGCAGATCAGCCGGATGTCCCCGCGTTCGAGCACCTTGTGCAGCGCGGTGATGATCTGCTTGATCCGCGGGTGGTCCGGGGCGACGCCGTAGCGCACCAGGCCGAAGGGCGCGGGCAGTCGCTCGATCAGGTCGATGGACACGTCCAGGTCGGACCGGGACAGGATGTCGGAGGCGTAGATGCCGGCGGGTCCGGCGCCGATCACGGCCACCCGGACGGGTCGGTGGGAGCTCACGCAGCAGCCTTCTCTCATTGGTGGTCGGGTCTGCGGTCAGTCTAGGTGCCGAGGCAAGGGCACCCTCAGTCGGTGGTCGGGGTTACCGTCTGCGCTGTGACTGCACCCTCCACCCCCACCCTGGACCCGCGCGGCCTGGCCAACGGCACCGCCGCGTACCTGCTCTGGGGGATCCTCCCGCTGTACTTCACCCTGCTGGTCCCGGCCGGTCCGGTGGAGATCATCGCCCACCGGGTGCTGTGGTCCCTGGTGTTCTGTGCGGTCGTCCTGACGGTCGGGCGGGCGTGGGGCGCCTTCGTCACCGCGCTGCGGTCCGGGCGCACGCTGGGCATCCTCGCGGTCGCGGCCGTCCTGCTCGCGGTGAACTGGCTGACCTTCGTCTACGGCACGCTGTCCGGGCACGTGGTCGACGCGGCGCTGGGCTACTTCATCAACCCGATCGTGACCGTGGCCCTGGCGGTGCTGGTGCTGCGGGAGCGGCTGCGCCGGTTGCAGTGGGTGGCCTTGGGGGTGAGCGCTGCCGCGGTGGTGGTCATCACGATCGGAGTCGGCCGCCTGCCCTGGGTGGCGCTCACCCTGGCGTTCTCCTTCGGCATCTACGGCCTGCTGAAGAACCGAGTCGGTCGTTCGGTCGGTGCGGCACCGTCGCTGGCCGTGGAGACCCTGGTGCTGGCACCGCTGGCCGCCGGGTACCTGCTCTGGCTCACCGCCTCCGGTGACGGCAGCTTCGGGCACCACGGTGCCGGTCAGGCGTGGGCGCTGGTCGGCACCGGGGTGATCACCGCGCTGCCGTTGCTGTTCTTCGGGGAGGCCGCCCGCCGGTTGCCGCTGAGCGTGGTCGGGATGCTGCAGTACCTGGCGCCGATCCTGCAGTTCCTGATCGGCGTGATCGTGCTGCACGAGACCATGCCGCCCGCCCGGTGGTGGGGCTTCGGACTGGTGTGGGTGGCACTGGTCCTGCTGACCGTCGACGGGGTGCGGGCCGGTCGGGCCCAGCGCCGGTTGGTCAGCCGGTGAACCGGCGCAGGAAGTCGCGGGTGCGCTGCTCTCGCGGCTCGACCAGCACCTGATCCGGGGGCCCCTGCTCCAGGATCCGGCCCTGGTGCAGGAAGCAGACCTGATCGGCGACGTGCCGGGCGAAGCTCATCTCGTGGGTGGCGAGCACCATCGTGGTGCCCTCGCCCTTCAACTCCTCCAGCAGCGCCAGCACCTCACCGACCAGCTCCGGGTCGAGCGCGCTGGTCACCTCGTCCAGCAGCATCAGCGCCGGTTGGCCGACCAGTGCGCGGGCGATGGCGACCCGTTGCTGCTGCCCACCGGACAGCTCGTCGGGGAAGGACCGGGCCTTGGCGCCGAGCCCGACCCGGTCCAGCATGGCCGCCGCCCGCTCCCGGGCCTCGGCCTTGTCCATCTTGTGCACCAGCCGAGGTGCCAGGGCCACGTTGTCCAGCACCCGCAGGTGCGGGAAGAGGTTGTACGACTGGAAGACCATCCCGATCCGGGACCGCACCTGGTTGGCGTCCACCCGGGGGTCGGTGATCTCCTGGCCCGCCATCGTGATCGCGCCGTCGTCGACCTCCTCCAGCAGGTTGATGCAGCGCAGCAGGGTGGACTTGCCGGAGCCGGAGGAACCGATCAGCACCACGACCTGGTGCTCGCGCACGTCCAGGGAGAGGTCGTCCAGCACCACGTGGTCGCCGAACGCCTTGCGCACCCGGTCGATCTGCAGCAGCGGCGCGCTCATCGCATGGCCCCCGCCCCGGCCAGGCCGCTCTGCGAACCCAACCAGCCGCCCCGCTTGGCCAGGGCGTCGGTGAACCGGGTCAGCGGGATGGTCAGCAGCACGAACAGCACCCCGGCGACGACGTAGGGCGTGAAGTTCGCGTACTCGGCGGTCTTCAACTGGGCGGCCCGCACCGCGTCGATCGCGCCCAGGATCGAGATCAGCCCGGAGTCCTTGGACAGCGACACCAGGTCGTTCAGCAGCGGCGGGATCACCCGGCGCACCGCCTGCGGCAGCACGACGTGCCGCAGCGTCTGACCCCGGGTCAGCCCCAACGACCGGGCGGAGGCGATCTGCGAAGGATGCACCGACTCGATCCCGGCGCGGAAGACCTCGGCGACGTACGCCGAGTAGGTCAGCACCAGGGCCACCCCACCCAGCACCACGGCGGAGGTCGGGATGCCCTGCAACCGCAGACCCGGCAGCCCGAAGCCGACCAGCAGCAGCACCAGGATCAGCGGCAGACCGCGGAACACGTCGACGTAGCCGGTCGCCAGCGCGCGCAGCGGGAAGAACGCCGGGCCGCGCAGCGTGCGGGCCAGGGCGAGCAGCATCGCCAGTACCACGATGATGACCGCACAGACCACCATCACCCGGACGTTCAGCCACAGCCCTTCCAGCACCCGGGGCAGCGACTCCCAGGCCACGTGCGGGTCCAGGAACGACTTGCGCACCCGCGGCCACCCGGGCGAACTGACCAGGGCCAGCACCGCGACCGCCGCCACCGCCACCGTGCTGACGACGGCGATCAGCACCGACCGCCGGGCACGGTCCCGCCGGTAGCTGTCGCGCTCGACCTGACGCGCCGACGGCGCCCAGGCGGTGGCCGGGGCGCCGTCGGTGGAGCCGGCGGACATTACGTGAGGACCGGTGCGCCGGCGGCGTCGGTCAGCCACTCGGCCTGCAGGTCGTCCAGCGTGCCGTCCTCGCGCAGGGCGTCCACCGCGTCGGTCACCGGCTGGGTGAGCGAGGAGTCCTTGTCCAGCACGATGCCGAACTGGTCCGGGTCGTCACCGGCCGGGAGCTGACCGACCAGCACGCCGCCGTCCAGCTCCGCCGCGGTGATGTAGAGCGCGGTGGGCAGGTCCACGACGATGGCGTCGACCAGGCCGGAGGTCAGCGCCTGCTTCACCTGGTCGTTGTCGTTGAACACCTGGATGTCCGTGGTCGGGTCGATCGCGTCCTGCGCCACCTGGAGGCTGGTGGTGCCGACCATCGCGCCGAGCGTGACGTCCTTGAGGTCGGCCAGGCTCGCGGCGTCGGCGGCCGGGCTGCCCTCGACCGTCACCACTGCCTGCGCGGTGTCGTAGTACGAGGAGGAGAAGTCGAGGTTCTCGGCCCGCTCCGGGCTGATCGACACCTGGTTGATCGCGATGTCGAAGCTCTTGGCGCCCGGCGCGATGATCTGGTCGAAGGTGACGTTCACCCACTCGACCTGGTCCGCGTCGTATCCGAGCTGCTCGGCGACGGCGTACGCCACCGCCGACTCGTACCCCTTGCCGTTGCTGGGGTCGTTGTCCACGATCCACGGCTCGTAGGCGGGGTCGGAGGTGCCGATGGTCAGCACGCCGTCGGTGAGGGTGTCCAGGGCGCCGTCGGAGGCGGCGGGGCTCGATCCGTCGCTGCCGTCGTCGTCGACCGGCGCACACGCCGCCAGCGCCAGGGCGCTCGCAGCAGCCAGGGCCAGAATGCGGGTGGTGGTGCGCACGGGTCTCCTCGGGAGAGTCGGGACGCGCGGCTGATCGCGCGGGGCCACAGCGTAGGGGAACCCGCCGCGACGCTGCGGCGTTATCTCGTCAGAGCTGGATCGCACTGCTGGAGGAAGAACCGCCATGGGTCACCGTCACCACAACGGGTTGAAGACCGCGCTGCTGTTCGGCGTGCTGTGGGCGGTGCTGCTCGGCATCGGTGCGGTGATCGCCAACGGCCGGTTCATCTGGGTGTTCGCGATCTTCGGACTCGCGACTACCGCCTACTCGTACTGGAACTCGGACAAGATCGCGATCCGGTCGATGCACGCCCGGCCGGTGTCGGAGATCGAGCAGCCGGTGATGTACCGGATCGTGCGCGAGCTCTCCACCGAGGCCCGTCAGCCGATGCCGCGGCTGTACGTGTCGCCCACCGCCGCCCCGAACGCCTTCGCGACCGGCCGCAATCCGCGCAATGCCGCGGTCTGCTGCACCGAGGGCATCCTGGCGATCCTGGACGAGCGCGAACTGCGCGGGGTGCTCGGCCACGAACTGATGCACGTCTACAACCGCGACATCCTCACCTCGTCCATCGCCGCCGCCGTGGCGGGTGTCATCACCTCGATCGCCCAGATCGCCCTGATCTTCGGCGGCGGCACCGATCGGGAGCGGGGCGGCAACCCGTTCGCCGCGCTGCTGACCGCTCTGCTCGCCCCGTTTGCGGCCACCCTGATCCAGCTCGCGATCAGCCGGACCCGGGAGTACGACGCGGACGAGGACGGCGCGAAGCTCACCGGCGACCCGCTGGCGCTCGCCTCCGCACTGCGCAAGCTCGAGGCCGGCACCCAGGCCCGACCGCTGCCGCAGGAGCGCGACCTGGTGGACGTCTCGCACCTGATGATCGCCAACCCGTTCAAGGGCGGCGGCGTCGGCAAGCTGTTCGCCACCCACCCGCCGATGGCCGACCGGATCGCCCGGCTGGAGCGGATGGCCGGGGACATCGGCGGCATCACCCGGTACTGAGCGCGCGGGGGGTCAGTCCTCCGTCCCGGGGACCCCGCCGGACAGCGGGCGCTCGTCCCCGGACCCGCGGTGTCCAGGTCGAGGTGGGCCACGGTAGCGGCCCCGGGACGGGAGCTTCCGCAGCTCTGCGGGGGTGACGGCCGAGGACCCACGGCGAGTGCTGCGGGTCCTCGGGGCCTGGTCAGCGGTAGTTCACGAACTGCAGCGCCGCGTCGATGTCGTCGGCCCCCTTGAGCAGCGCGATCACCGTCTGGAGCTCGTCACGGCTCTTGGAGGACACCCGGACCTCCTCGCCCTGGATCACGGTCTTGACGCCCTTGGGCCCCTCGTCGCGGATCTTCTTGGCGACCTTCTTGGCGTTCTCCGAGGACAGGCCCTCCTTGAGGGAGCCGGTGAGTCGGTACTCCTTGCCGAAGGACTTCGGCTCGCCGTCGCCGGTGTCGATCGCCTTCAGGGAGACGCCGCGCTTGATGAGCTTGGTCTGGAACACGTCCAGCACCGCGAGCACCCGCTCCTCGGAGTTGGCCGCCATCACGATGCTGTCGCCGCTCCAGGCGATCGAGGCGCCCACGTCCTTGAAGTCGTAGCGCTGCGCGATCTCCTTGGCCGCCTGGTTCAGCGCGTTGTCGACCTCCTGACGATCCACCTTGCTGACGACGTCGAACGACGAGTCGCTGGCCATGACTACCTCCTGCGATGCGGGGTCGGTGCGATGCCCGGACGGCACTGCTCGCGGACGGATGTCACGAGAGGGTCCGAACTCTTGCTATCCTTCCATCCGCACGCAGGTCGCTTCGACCGGCGAGCCACCCTTGGCGGGTTACCCGAGTGGCCAAAGGGGGCTGACTGTAAATCAGCTGGCAACGCCTACGGGGGTTCGAATCCCTCACCCGCCACCCTCGACAGGGCGTCCTCCGCACGGAGGGCGCCCTGTTGCCGTCTCCGGTGCTCTGCCTCAGGCGGCACGCGGGTCTGGTGCGCTGGCGGACCGGCGGGGGCACGGGGCCGTGATCACGCGGGTCACCGGCCTGATTTCACTCCGGGCCAGCAGCCGTGTAATGTTCTGCCCGCTGCCCCGATAGCTCAGTCGGCAGAGCGTCTCCATGGTAAGGAGAAGGTCAAGGGTTCGATTCCCTTTCGGGGCTCTGTGATGTGACACGGGCCAGGACTCCATGGTCCTGGCCCGTGACTCATCCCCGGCGGGGTAGCTCAGCTGGTCAGAGCGCACGACTCATAATCGTGAGGTCGCGGGTTCAAGCCCCGCTCCCGCTACCAGGTACGAATCCCGCGCGTCGGCCGGCGCGCGACCAGCAGCAGATCACTGCGCCACGGGGCGCGAAGGGTGGCACGAACATGGCCAGCAAGAGCTCGGACGTCCGTCCGAAGATCACGCTCGCATGCACGGAGTGCAAGGAGCGGAACTACATCACCAAGAAGAACCGTCGGAACGACCCCGACCGCCTGGAGATGAAGAAGTTCTGCCCCCGCGACGGCCGTCACACGCTGCACCGCGAGACCCGCTGAATCTGATCAGCCGTGGCCGTCAACGCTGAGTTCGCCGGGCGGGAATACCCGCCGAACGCACCGTACGAGGTCGGCCGCGAGAAGCTCCGCGAGTTCGCGGAGGCCGTCGGGGCGACGCACCCGGCGCACACCGATCCCGCCGCCGCCCAGGCGCTCGGCCACCCGGACGTCATCGCTCCGCCCACCTTCGCGGTGGTCGTGGCGCAGCGTGCCGAGGCCCAGCTGATCCAGGACCCGGCGGCCGGGATCGACTTCAGTCGCGTCGTGCACGCCGACGAGCGCTTCGTGCACCACCGTCCGATCCATGCCGGCGACCGGCTGGTGACGGTGCTGCACGTCGACGCGATCACCGAGCGCGCAGGGCTGTCGATGATCACCACCCGCTGCGTGATCTCCACCGAGTCCGGTGAGCCGGTCGCCTCGGTCACCTCCACCCTCGCCGTGCGAGGAGAGGACGCCTGATGCCCACGCTGAGCGAGCTCGCCGTCGGCCAGGAGGTCGCCCGCCGCACCGTCACCGTCGACCGGTCCCGGCTGGTCCGGTACGCGGGTGCCAGCGGCGACTTCAACCCGATCCACTGGAACCAGCGGTTCGCCACCGAGGTCGGCCTCCCGGGTGTGATCGCGCACGGCATGTGGACGATGGGCGCCGCGAGCTCCGTCGTCGCCGACTGGCTCGGCGACCCCGGCGCGATCCTGGACTACCAGACCCGCTTCGCTCGCACGGTGCCGGTGCCCGATCCCGGCGAGGCCGAGGTCGAGGTGGTCGCCGTGGTGGGTGCGATGGACCCGGAGTCCGGCACCGCCAGGATCGATCTCACCGTCACCTGCGACGGTGCCCGCGTCCTGGCCAAGTGCCAGGCGCTCGTCCGCCTGGGCTGAGTAGTACCACCCCACGTGCGGCCTGAACTGCCCGGTCGTCGCTGAGTCGACCCCGGGCGGTGCCGCGCCACGCCGGCTCGGCTCCGTTCCATCGCTCGGCCCGGGTCGGTGGTTCCCCGGTCCGGGTTTGCCGAGGCGGAACGCAAGACCTGACGCCGGCTCAGAGGCTAGGCGCCGGACCCGTCGTGCTGCCGATCCGCAGGCTCACCGGCAGCACGGCATCCTCGGGCTGTTCGCCCGCCAGGAGCCGCTGCACCGCCCTCCCCACCACGGCGCCCTTCTCCGCGATCGGCTGCTCTACGGTGGTCAGCACGTCCGGGGTGAGCCACGGCAGGTCCAGCCCGTCGAAACCGGCGACCGACACGTCCTCCGGCACCCGCAGGCCCAGTTCCCGGGCACCGATCACCACGCCGGAGGCCAGCAGGTCGGACTGGGCGACGATGGCGGTCGGTCGCTCGGCCGGGTCACCGGACAACAGGGCGTGGGCGGCGGCGGTCCCGTGTTCGACCAGGGAGGCCGGGGTCTCGTAGACGGCGGTGGGCCGCACCCCGGCGTCGGCCAGACCCGCCAGTCGTCGTTCGGCGATCTTCCACCGGATGTCGGCGATCCGGTCCTGATCCGCCACCGCCGACCGGCGATCGGGCCCGAAGGGCAGCGTGACGGTCGCGATCCGCTGGTGACCGAGGCCGAGCAGGTGTCGGCCCAGGGCGGCGACCCCGTCACGGTCGTCGATGCCCACCGTGACGATGTCGCCCAGCTCGTGTCCCTCGACCACCACGGCCGGGATGCCCCGTCGGCGCAGGGCCTGGAGCGTGGGGTCCTCGGTGGTGCCGCCCCAGATCATCACCGCGACATCCATCGCCGCGGACTCGATCAGCGGGTCCACCGCGGGTTCGTCCGCGCCGGTCGGGCCCGGGATCAGCAGCACCCCCAGCCCGGCCGGGGCGATGGTGTCGACCAGGCCGTCCAGCAACTGCACCGACACCGGGTCGCGGAACGACCGCTTGAGCGCATCGCCGACGACGACGCCGACGATCCCGGAGCGCCCGGAGCGCAGCTGGCGACCGAGCGGATTGGGCCCCGAGTAGTCGAGCTCGGCGGCGGCGGTGAGCACCCGCTGCTTCGTGCCCTCCGCGATCGGCCCGGCGCCGGAGAAGGCGAGGGAGGCGGTGGAGACCGACACCCCGGCCCGGGTCGCGACGTCGGCGAGGGTGGGTCGTGACACGCAGGTCTCCTGCCTGCCGGGCGGTGGCCCGGCGTTGGTCGCGTGGCCGGTCGGGCGGGTGGTCGTGCCCGGATCACTAGGAACGATGTTGACGCCGCCGCCAGGGTACCCGCACACTGATGCCGACCCTCAAATCGATTCGACCCCGATGATCGCTCGTCGGCTTCGAATCGATTCGACCGGGCAGGCACCGGGAGCACTCCGACGGTAGCCGCCCTGCTCCACCCCGGGGCCGCCGCGGATGTCGCTGGCGGTTCCGCCCCGTTCGACCCCGGGGCCGCCGCGAACCTCCTCGGCCGGCTCCGCACCGCTCGACCCCGAGCCACCGCGTGCTGAACCCGCCCAGTGGCACCACCCAGCTCGACAGCCCAGGAGACCGTCGTGAGTATCCCCCGCCCGCGCACACCCAGGGGTGAGCGTGGCCCGGTCGACCCGGTCGTGGCACGCGCCCGGTGGTTGCTGCTCGGCCTGTTCATGCTGACCGGGCTGATGTTCTCCTCCTGGCTCGCCCGCATCCCCGCGGTCCGCACGGCGCTCGGGATGAGCGAGGCCGAACTGGGCGGCATCCTGATCGCCGGGTCCATCGGCTCGCTGGCCACCGTCTCCCTGGCCGGGTGGATGGTCACCCGGTTCGGCGGTCGCGTGGTGCTGTACCTGTCGACGGCCGCGTTCTCGCTCGCCTATGTGCTGATCGGGCTGGGGCCGACCTTCCACTCGGTGCCGGTGCTCGCGGTGGGCATCTTCCTGTCCGGCGCCGCCTTCGCCCTGGGCAACGTGCCGCTGAACGTGGAGACCGCCGCGGTGGAGCGACGGCTCGGGCGCACGGTGCTGCCACAGTTCCACGCGGCGTTCTCGATCGGTTCGGTCGTCGGCTCCGGGATCGGCGCGCTGGCGGCGCACGCCCAGGTGCCGCTGTTGGTGCAGTTCACCGTGACCGCCGTGGTCGGCGCCGTGTGGCGGCTCGCCTCGGTGCCCGGCGCGGTGCTCGACTCCCTGCCGCCCGACCCCGCACGCCGGGCCGAGGCCCGGGCCGCCCGTGGTCCGCGCACGCTGCGGCTTCGTGGCGTGCGAAGCACCGCCCGGCCGGGCTCCGCGCTGCACGCCTGGCGCGAGCCGCGCACCCTGCTGATCGGCGTGGTCATCATGTCCGCCGCCCTGTCCGAGGGATCGGCGAACGACTGGCTCGCCCTCGCGGTGGTCGACGGCTTCGAGCAGACCGAGGCGATCGGTGCGGCGATGTTCGGGGTGTTCGTCGGCGCGATGACCGCCGTCCGGCTGCTCGGCACCACCCTGATCGACCGCTACGGCCGGGTGATCGTGCTGCGCACCTCCGGTGTGGTGTCCCTGCTCGGCCTGGTGCTCTTCGGCTTCGCGCCCTCGCTGCCGCTGGCTGCCGTCGGCATCGTGCTGTGGGGCTTCGGCGCCGCGCTCACCGTGCCGATCGGGATCGCCGCCGCCTCCGACGACCCGCTGCAGGCGGCGGCCCGCGTGTCGGTGGTCTCCTCCTTCAGCTCCACCGCCTCCCTGGCTGCCCCGCCGCTGCTCGGCCTGGCCGCCGAGGCGATGGGTGCCCGGCACGCCCTGCTGCTGATCACCGTGTCGATGGTGACCAGCGTGCTGCTGGCCCGGGTGGTCGCTCGCCAGGAACAGCCGGCACCTGCCACCCTCGAACCCGCCACCCCCTGATCCGAGAGCCTGGACGATGACGACCACCCACCCGCAGGTCCGTGCCGCCTCCTTCGCCGTGTTCGCGGTCTTCGTGCTCAACGGCGCGAACTTCTCCAGCTGGGCGGCCCGACTGCCCGCGGTCCGGGACGGTCTGGACCTGCAACCCGCGCAGATGGGTCTGCTGCTGCTGATCGGCTCGCTCGGGTCGATCGTCGCCCTGCCGCTGTCCGGGCTGATCGTGACCCGGCTCGGTGCCGCGCGGACCGTGCTGACCTTCGCCCTGGTGAACGCCTGCGGTTACTTGCTCGCCGCGCTCGGCGTCGGGCTGGGACAGGTCCCGGTGGTCGCCGCCGCCCTGGTGCTGTGCGGCATCGGCACCGGGGTGTGGGACGCGTCGATGAACCTGGAGGGCGCGCTGGTCGAACAGCGGCTCGGCCGGACCGTGATGCCGCGGTACCACGCCGGGTTCTCGGTCGGCACGGTGGCAGCCGCCGGGATCGCCGCCCTCGCGGCCGCCGCGCGGGTGCCGGTGTGGATCCACCTGCCGCTGGTGGTCCTGGTCACCACGGTCGGCGTTTTCTTCGCGGTGCGGAAGTTCCTGCCCGTCGATCACGCCGAGACCGGAACGGTGGCCGCCGACGGGCCGAAGCAGTCGGTCTTCGCCGCCTGGCTGGAGCCGCGCACGCTGCTGATCGGCCTGGTGGTCCTGGCGGCCGCCCTCACCGAGGGCGCCGGGAACGACTGGTTGAGCCTGGCGGTGGTGGACGGCTTCGCGCAGAGCGACACGGTCGGCGCGGTGTCCTTCGGCATCTTCGTGGCGGCGATGACCGCGATGCGCTTCCTCGGCACCGGGCTGCTGGACCGGTTCGGCCGGGTCGTGGTGCTGCGGCTGTGTGCCGGGCTGGCGCTGGTCGGCCTGCTGATCTTCGGCCTGGTGCCCACGGACATGCTCTGGCTCGCGGTGATCGGGGCGGTGCTGTGGGGGATGGGTGCCGCCCTCGGCTTCCCGGTCGGGATGAGCGCCGCCTCCGACGACCCGCTGCGCGCGGCGGCCCGGGTGTCGGTGGTCTCGACCATCGGCTACACCGCGTTCCTGGCCGGTCCGCCGCTGCTCGGTCTGCTCGCCGACCACGTGGGTTACCGGCACGCACTGCTGGTGATCGCGGCGCCGATCGTCATCGGACTGCTCGTGGTGAAGGTCGCCGCCCCGCCGGTCGCCGCCAAGACGCCTACCGTAGGGGCATGACCGTCAGCACCCGCAGCGCCACCCTCGCCGATCTGACCACCCTGCGGGTGGGCGGCCCGGTGCGGGAACTGGTCGAGACCGACACCGAGCAGGAGTTCATCGACGCGATCCGGGCGGCGGATGCCGACGGCACCCCGCTGCTGGTGATCGGCGGCGGATCGAACCTGCTGGTGGACGACGCGGGCTTCGACGGCATCGTGGTGCGGGACACCCGGCAGGGCTTCACCGTGCCGGACCACTCGGCCTGCGCCGGGATCACGATGACCGTCCCGGCCGGGACCCGGTGGGACGACGTGGTCGAGCACTGCGCCGGGGTGCGGCTCAAGGGCATCGAGGCGCTGTCCGGCATCCCGGGTTCCACCGGGGCGACCCCGGTGCAGAACGTCGGCGCCTACGGCCAGGAGGTCTCCGAGACGATCGCCACCGTCCGGGTGTGGGACCGGGAGCGCTCGCGGGTGCGGACCCTGCCGCTGTTCGACCTGAAGTTCGGCTACCGGACGTCCCTGCTCAAGCAGTCGATGCTGGCCGGACCGGACGACCCCGCGGCGCCCTGGTACCCCACCCCGCGCTACGTGGTGCTGGACGTGACCTTCCAGCTCCGGGTGGCGCAGCTGTCCGAGCCGATCCGGTACGCCGAGCTCGCCCGCACCCTGGGCATCGCGGTCGGGGAGCGGGCGCCGCTGCCGGAGGTGCGGGCGGCGGTGCTCGGGCTGCGTGCGGGCAAGGGGATGGTGCTGGACGCCGACGACCCGGACACCCACTCGGCCGGGTCCTTCTTCACCAACCCGGTGCTGACCGAGGCGGAGGCGGCCGCCCTGCCCGATGACGCGCCGCGGTTCCCCGCCGGTGACGGGCTGATCAAGACCAGCGCCGCCTGGCTGATCGAGCACGCCGGCTTCGGCAAGGGCTACGGGATGCCTGGGCCCGCCGCACTGTCCACCAAGCACACCCTGGCGCTGACCAACCGGGGCGGGGCGACGGCGGGCGACCTGCTCACCCTGGCGCGGACGATCCGCGAGGGCGTGACGGAGCGGTTCGGGATCACCCTGGTGCCGGAACCGGTGCTGGTCGGCACCGCGCTCTGACCCCACCGGCCCGGGCCGGCTGCTCCGGGTGCCCGGCTGACCCGCCCGGTTGGGCCCGGCGCCCGGCTGACCCGGGGCCCGGCTGGCCCGGGGCCCGGCTGGCCCGGCGCCCGGCTGACCCGGCCCGGCTGACCCGGCCCGGCTGACCCGCGCGCCCGTCTGACCCGGCCCAGTTGGCCCGGCCCGGCTGACCCGCGCGCCCGTCTGACCCGGCCCAGTTGGCCCGGCCCAGTTGGCCCGGCCCGGCTGGCCCGGCCCGGCTGGCCCGGCCCGGCTGGCCCGGCCCGGCTGGCCCGGCCCGGCTGGCCCGGCCCGGCTGGCCCGGCCCGGCTGGCCCGGCCCGCCCTCCGCCACCCGGCCCGCCCTCCCCGCCGCCCGGCCCCCCCGCCGCCCGGCCCGCCCCCCGCCGCCCGAGGTCGGTACTTCCCGCCACATGAAGCCCCGCTAACTGCCGAACTCGGGGGCGAACTGCCGAACTCGCCGGTGGACGCGGTGGACGCGGTGGGCGCGGACTTCGCGGGGGCGGTGGTCTGTGCGGGCGGTGGGCGGGGCGTTGGGGTGCGGTGGGTGTGGGTCAGGGGGAGCTGAGCCAGGTGTCGACCCCGGCGAGCAGGCGGTCGCGGGTGGCGTCCGAGGCGCGGGACGCGCGGATCGACGACCGTGCCAGGTCGGCCAGCTGCTCGTCGGTGAAGCCGTGCACCTCGCGCGCCGTCTCGTACTGCTCGACCAGGCGGCTGCCGAACAGCAGCGGGTCGTCGGCGCCGAGCGCGATCTGCGCCCCGGCGTCGACCAGCGCGCGCAGCGGCACCGACTCCGGGTCCGGGTAGACCCCGAGCGAGACGTTCGACGCCGGGCACACCTCCAGGGCGATCCCGGCGTCGACCACCCGGTGCAGCAGGTCCGGGTCCTCGCTCGACCGCACGCCGTGTCCCAGTCGATCCGGGTGCAGGTGGTCCAGCACCTCGGTGACGTGCGAGGGTCCGAGCAGCTCTCCGCCGTGCGGCACGGAGGCCAGCCCCGCGCGTCGGGCGATGGCGAAGGCGGCGCCGAACTCGGCCGTGTCACCGCGCCGCTCGTCGTTGCTCAGTCCGAAGCCGATCACCTCGCCCGGCCCGTCCCCGGCGTGCCGGGCCGCCAACCGGGCCAGGGTGCGGGCGTCCATCGGGTGCCGCATCCGGGAGGCCGCCACGATCACCCCGACCTCGGTGCCGGTGTCCTGCCAGGCCGAGCGGGCCTCGTCCAGCACGATCTCCAGTGCCGGGGTGATGCCACCGACCCCGGCGGCGTAGGAGGTGGGGTCGACCTGGATCTCCAGCCGTCCGGAGCCCTCCGCCGCGTCGTCCACCGCCGCCTCGCGCACGATCCGGCGCAGATCCGCCTCGCCCCGGACGCAGGCACGGGCGGCGTCGTACAGCCGCTGGAATCGGAACCAGCCGCGTTCGTCGGCCGGGACCCGCAGCCCGACCCCGTCCAGCAGGGTCGCGGGCAGTCGCACCCCGCGTTCGGCGGCCATCTCGGCCAGGGTGGACACGCGCATGGACCCGGTGAAGTGCAGGTGCAGGTGCGCCTTCGGCAGCAGCGCGAGGTCTCGCATCCACTGGATCATGCCTGATCAGGCGGCCAGTGTCCCATCGGCGAGCAGGCGCAGGTGGGTCGGCCCACCGGATCGGGCGGCCACCAGTGCCTCCTGCACTCCGCGCAGCAGCACGACCTCGGTGTCCCGGCTGACGGTGGTGGCAGGCAGGTCCACCGTGACCTCGATCCCGGTCTCCGCGCGGAACCGGCCCACCAGCCGGTCCAGGGCGTCGGCCAGTCCGCCGTCGTCCAACGCCGGGCTGCCGAAGGCGGCGACCAGGGCTCGGGACTCGGCCAGCCCGGCGCGGGCGACCCGCTCGAGGTCGACCGCCGTGCTGCGTGCCTGCGCCTCGTCCCCGGATCGACCAGCCTGGGCGAGCAGCACGATGCTGGTGAACCCCTGCGCGAGCGTGTCGTGCACCTGCTGGGCCACCCGCTCGCGTTCCGCCAGCACTCCGGCCTCGTGCTGGGCGCGGGCGGAGGCCGCCCGGGTCTGCTCCAGCTCCGTGATCAGCAGGGCGAGCACCTCGTTCTCCTCCGCCACCCGGGTGAGCCAGAAGCCGAGCGCCACCGAGAAGCCGAAGCCGACCAGGTACTGCCCGGCGAGCTGGGCGATCTCCATCCCCGCCGGCTCGGCTCGCCAGACGTTCGCCAGCGCCACGCTGACGGTGAGCACGACCGACCCGATCGTGCCGCTGCGCAGTCCGGTGGAGAAGTACCAGACCTGGGCGAAGCCGAGGAACAGCAGGATCGACCCGAGCGAGTTCACCGCGGTGCACAGCGACACCACGATCACCAGCAGCACCAGGTAGGCGCCGATCAGCCGCTGGTCGCCCCGCCGCGCCCCCGGTCGCGCCAGGGCCAGGTAGCCGAGCAGCAGCACGACCAGCAGCCCGATCGCCGTCGTCCGCTCCGTCGCGGAGGTGCCGCCGAAGCCCATGGACGCCGCGCTCAGGGCGAGCAGGGCGTAGCAGCCGGCGTCCCAGCCGGGCAGGGTGTGCCGCCAGAAGGTCAACCGCTCCGGGGTCTGGCTCACGGTCGGGGCAGCAATCCGCGTTCCAGGGCGACGGTGACCGCGCGGGTCCGGTCGTCCACGCCGAGTTTGGCGAACACCCGCAGCAGGTGGGTCTTCACGGTGGCCTCGGCGATGAACAGCTCGGCGCCGATGGCGGCGTTCGACAGCCCCCGGGACACCGCCGCCAACACCTCGATCTCGCGCGGGGTCGGACGCTCGGCATCCCCGCCGCGCATCTGCTGCACCAGCCGGGAGGCCACCGACGGCGACAGGGCCGTCTCGCCCCGGGCGGCACCCCGCACGCCCGCCACCAGCTGGTCGCGCGGGGTGTCCTTCAACAGGTACCCGGTGGCCCCGGCCTCCACCGCGCGCAGGATGTCGGCGTCGGTCTCGTAGGTGGTCAGCACCAGCACCCGGACCCCGGGCACCTCGGCGACGATCCTGGCGGTGGCGGCGGCACCGTCCAGCACCGGCATCCGCAGGTCCATCAACACCAGATCGGGCACCAGTTCGGCCGCGGCCGCCACCGCGGCAGCACCGTCCGGCACCTCACCGACGACCTCGATGTCCGGCTCCACCGCCAGCATCCCGGCGAGGCCGGACCGCACCACCGGGTGGTCGTCGGCCAGCAGCACCCGGATCCGGTCCTCGGCATTCATCCTGCGGTCTCCCTCATCGGTAGCTCGGCCAGCACCCGGACCCCGGGGTCGGTGTTCTCGATCAGCAGCGTGCCCCCGGCGGCGGTGATCCGCTGGCGCATCCCGCGCAGCCCGACCCCGTCGGCGCTGCCGGGTGCCAGCCCGGTGCCGTCGTCCTGCACCGTGAACCGGACGTGCTGGTCGGAGGCGGTCAGCCGCAGGGCGACCCGGGTGGCGCCGGCGTGCCGCCGCACGTTGTGCAGCGCCTCCTGGGCGGTGCGCAGCAGGACGACCTGCAGTTCCCGGTCCTCCGGTGGCTCACCGTCGATCGTCAGGTCCACCCGCAGGCCGGTCTCGGTGCGGGTCCGCTCGGCGATCCGGTGCAGCGCGCCGGGCAGGTCCTCGGACAACAGGCCGGACGGGCCGAAGGCGGCGACCAGCGACCGGGCCTCGGCCAGGTTCTCCCGGGCGACCGACTCGATCTGCTCCAGCCGCGCGCTCGCCCGGCCGTCGTCGACCTGGGCGGTCTGCGCCAGCATCACCACGCTGGTGAAGCCCTGGGCCAGGGTGTCGTGGATCTCCTGCGCCACCCGGGCCCGTTCGGCCAGGACCCCGGCCGCGTGGTGTCCGCCCGCGAGCTCGGCCTCCGCCGCGCGCAGTCGGCCCAGCAGCTCCTCGCGCTGTTCCCGGGACCGTCCGATCCGGGTCAGCCACCACCCCATCACCACCGAGAACAGCAGCCCGATGCCGAGCTGGCCCACCAACTCCGGCAGGTCGGTGGCCCGCAACGACTGCCCGGTGAACACCGAGACGGCCACCGCCACGGTCAGGGCCGCACACCAGGCGATCCCGGACCGCATCGACGGGGTGAGCAACCAGATCTGCGAGAAGCCGACGAACAGCAGCAGCGTGCCCAGCGAGCTGGCACCCGAGGCTGTCGCCACCACCAGCACCAGCAGCACCAGATACACCCGCACCCGGACCTGGTCGCCGGTGAGCAGACCGCGCCGACCGAGGAACGGGTAGGCGACCATCAGCAGCGCGATCGCCGCCACCGACCACAGCACCGGCTGCGGCTCGGCCGCCTCGGCGACCAGCATCGAGGCGGCCGACAGGGTGGTGAGCACGTAGAACGCCGCGTCCCAGCCACGCGGCATGCTGAGGACGTCGTCCTCGGGCTGGTCGGCGGCGTTCATCGTGCTCAGTGTGCCGGAGGTCAGCGGTCGCCCCGGCGCTGCCAGCGGAAGGTGCGCACCCCGATCACCAGGCCGATCACCAGCCACACCACGAGCACCAGTGCGACCAGGCCCAGCTCCCACGACCCGGCGGGCTCCAGGGCCGCCGCACCGTCCGGCAGGAACACCGACCGCATCCCCTGCGCCATCCACTTCAGCGGAAAGATCGAGGCGGCCTCCTGCATCCAGCTCGGCAGCTGGAAGAAGCTGAAGAACACGCCGGAGATGAACTGCAGGACCAGCACCACCGGCGTCACCACCGCGCTCGCCGACTTGGCGGATCGGGGCAGTGAGGAGAACCCGACGCCGCAGATCGTGCCGGTGGCGGTGCCGAGCAGGAAGACCCAGGCCAGGGTGAACCAGCGCTCCGGGCTGTCCGGCAGGCTCACGTCGAACAGCAGCGCCGCCACCGCCAACAGCAGCGCCAGCTGGACCAGCGAGGTGACCAGCACCTGCCCGACCTTGCCCAGGAAGTACGACGCCGGCGGCAGCGGGGTGCCGCGCAGCCGCTTCAACCCGCCCCGGTCCCGTTCGGCCGCGATGTCCAGCGCCATCGATTGGAAGGAGCTGAGCAGGATGCCGGTGGCGATCATCCCGGGCAGGAAGTACTGCGCGAACGGGATGTCGTCCCCGACGGTCGCCCCGCCCTGCCCGAAGACCGTGGCGAAGATCGCCAGCATGATCACCGGGTAGGCGAAGATGAAGATCACCGCGTCGCGCTCGCGGAAGAAGCTGCGCACCTCGTAGCGGGTGCGCTGCCAGCCCAGTCGCATCGTGGTCATCGCACAGACTCCTTCGCGTCGACCAGCGACAGGTAGATGTCCTCCAGGGTGGGCCGCAGCACCTGCAGCCCGGGGATCTCGGTGAACCGTCCGGCCAGCTCCGCGACCACGGCGGTGGGGGTGTCGGTGCGGATCTCGTGGTGTTCGCCGTCCTCGACCCAGCGCACCATCGCCTGCCGGGCGTTGCGGTCGCCCAGGTCCGCCGGGGCACCGGTGGCGACCACTCGGCCGTCACTGACCACCACGGCCCGGTCGGCGAGCTGCTCCGCCTCGTCCAGGTAGTGCGTGGTGAGCAGGATCGCGGTGCCGTCGTCACGCAGGCCGGCGATCAGCTCCCAGAACGCGCGCCGGGCCTCCGGGTCGAAGCCGGTGGTCGGCTCGTCCAGGAACAGCAGCTCCGGGTTGCCGACGATCCCGAGGGCGACGTCCAGTCGTCGGCGCTGCCCACCGGAGAGCGCACCGGCCCGGGTCTTGGCCTTCTCCCGCAGGCCGACAGCGTCGATCACCTGCTCCGGGTCCCGGGGGTGGGGGTAGAACGTGGCCCAGTGGTGCACCAGCTCGGTGACGGTGGCCTCATCCAGGTCGCTGCTGGACTGCAGCACGATCCCGATCCGGGCCCGCCAGTCCCGTCCGGCGGTCTGCGGGTCCTGGCCGAGCACGGTGACCTCACCGGCGTCGCGGTGGCGGTAGCCCTCCAAGATCTCCACCGTGGTGGTCTTCCCGGCACCGTTCGGCCCGAGCACCGCGACGATCTCCCCGCGGGCCACCTCCAGGTCGAGGCCGTCGACGGCGTGCTTGTCGCCGTATCGCTTGTGCAGTCCGCGCACCCGGACCGCGAGTTCGTCTGTCATGCCCACCAGCCTGCCGAGCGGGTGGGGCGGACCGGGACGACCGGAGGAGGGGACCTGGTGTCCACCGATCGGTGGACGGGCGGCTCAGTCCGCGTCGGCGAGCAGTTCCTGGATCCGGCGCACGCCCTCGACCAGGTCGTCGTCGCCCAGTGCGTAGGACAGTCGCAGGTACCCCGACGGACCGAAGGCCTCACCGGGCACCACGGCGACCTCGGCCTGGTCCAGGATCAGCGCCGCGAGCTCGGCCGAGGTGGTCGGCGTGACGCCGCGGATCGTCCGGCCCAGCACGCCCTTGACCGAGGGGTAGGCGTAGAACGCGCCCTGCGGCACCGGGACCCGCACCCCGTCGATGGCGGCCAGCATCTCGACCATGGTGCGTCGCCGCCGGTCGAAGGCGGTGCGCATGGCGTGCACGGCCGACAGGTCACCGGTCAGCGCCGCCACCGCCGCCCGCTGGGAGACGTTCGCGACGTTCGAGCTCAGGTGCGACTGCAGATTGGTCGCCGCCGTGATGACGTCCTGCGGGCCGATCATCCAGCCCACCCGCCAGCCGGTCATCGCGTAGGTCTTGGCGACGCCGTTCAGCACCACGGTGGTGTCGGCCAGCTCGGGCACGGCGCGCACGATCGGCGTGGCGACGGCACCGTCGTAGACCAGGTGCTCGTAGATCTCGTCGGTGATCACCCAGATCCCGTGCTCCAGTGCCCAGCGACCGATCTGCTCGGTCTGCTCCGGGGTGTAGACGGCGCCGGTCGGGTTGGACGGCGACACGAAGAGCACCACCTTGGTGCGCGGGGTGCGGGCCGCCTCCAGCTGCTCGACGGTGACCCGGTAGTCCTGGTCCTCGCCGGCGAAGACCTCCACCGGCACGCCGCCCGCGAGCCGGATCGCCTCCGGATAGGTGGTCCAGTAGGGGGCGGGCAGCAGGACCTCGTCACCCGGGTCGAGCAGGGTGGCGAACGCCTGGTAGACGGCCTGCTTGCCACCGTTGGTGATCAGGACCTGGCCGGGGGATACCTCGTAGCCCGAGTCGCGCAGCGTCTTGGCCGCCACCGCCTCGCGCAGCACCGGCAGCCCGGCGGCGGGGGAGTAGCGGTGGTTCGCGGGATCGTGCACGGCGCGCGCCGCCGCCTCGACGATGTAGTCCGGCGTCGGGAAGTCGGGTTCACCGGCACCGAAGCCGATCACCGGGCGACCGGCCGCCTTGAGCGCCTTCGCCTTCGCATCCACCGCCAAGGTCGCGGACTCCGCGATGCTGCCGATCCGGGTGGAGACCCGGCGGGGACGGTCGGCGGGGACGGGGCGGGAGGCGGCGTGCGCGGTCACGGGAACCATCCTGTCAGACCGGGTTCGATTCTGACGCGTGCGTCGCGTACAGTGGTCCCTCGGTGGTTGACCTCCGCCATGATGAGCCGTGCCCAGCGCGGAGCCTCGTGGCATGGGACGCCGCCGTAGGGCAGTGGCGCAATTGGTAGCGCACCGGTCTCCAAAACCGGCGGTTGCGAGTTCGAGTCTCGCCTGCCCTGCGCGTGTGGTCACGGCCCGCCGCTCCGTGACACGGACGGCGGTTCGATCGCTGGCCACCGATGATCAGACGCCGCACGGCGTCGCCTAGACGTAGGGGAACGAACCGTGAGCGAATCGGCACCGGTGGCGGCGTCCGGCGCGGACGAGCCGACCCGGACCACCAAGTCCGGCGGCAAGACCGGCACGCCCGAGAAGCGTCGCGGACTGTTCGCGCGGATCGCGTTGTTCATCCGCCAGGTGGTCGCCGAGCTCAAGAAGGTCGTGTGGCTGACCCGCTCCGACCTGGTCACCTACACGATCGTGGTGCTGGTCTTCGTGGCCGTCGTCATGGCCTTCGTGACCGTGGTCGACCTGGGCATCGGACAGCTCACCCGGTGGATCTTCGGCGGCTGACGCCGACCGTCCCCCTCTTCATCCGCAGCAGAAAGCAGGTCAGTACGTGTCGCAGGAATCGCAGGAGCCCGAGGTCGGCGCCGCAGCTGACGCGGCCCAGCTCGACGATGCCCTGACGTCGGTGCAGGCCACGGAGGACGAGGCCGCGATCGAGGCAGCCGACGCCGTGGGCGACGAGGCAGCCGAGCCGCAGGAGCTGGCCGAGGACGACGAGGTCGTGGAGGCCGAGCCTGAGTCCGACGTCGACGAGGACCCGGTGGCGGCGTTCAAGGCGCAGCTGCGGTCCCAGCTCGGTGACTGGTACGTCATCCACTCCTACGCCGGGTACGAGAACCGGGTGAAGGCGAACCTGGAGAACCGCACCCAGTCGCTGAACATGGAGGACTTCATCTACCAGGTGGAGGTCCCCATGGAAGAGGTCGTGGAGATCAAGAACGCGCAGCGCAAGGTCGTGCGCCGCGTCCGGATCCCCGGCTACGTCCTGGTGCGGATGGACCTGACCGACGAGTCGTGGGGCGCCGTCCGGCACACCCCGGGCGTGACCGGGTTCGTGGGCCACACCCACCAGCCGGTGCCGCTGACCCTCGACGAGGTCTTCTCTATGCTGGCCCCGACCATCGAGGAGAAGGCTCCGGCCGCAGCCTCCGGTGGGCAGGCGCAGTCCGGCAAGAGCGCCACCCCGATCGAGGTCGACTTCACCGTCGGCGAGTCGGTCACCGTCACCGACGGTGCCTTCGACACGCTGCCGGCCACGATCTCCGAGATCAACCCCGAGAACCAGAAGCTCAAGGTCCTCGTCTCCATCTTCGGCCGGGAGACCCCGGTCGAGCTGTCGTTCAGCCAGGTCGCCAAGATCTGAGCCCCAGGGCGGCCTGAGCCGCCCGCGACGGCACTGCAACCGGGTCATCGCCCACGGCGTCGGTCCACGAACAAGGAAGGGGATGGCGCATGCCTCCCAAGAAGAAGGTCACCGGCCTCATCAAGCTCCAGATCAACGCGGGTGCCGCGACCCCGGCCCCCCCGATCGGTCCGGCCCTCGGTGCCGCCGGTGTGAACATCATGGAGTTCTGCAAGGCCTACAACGCGGCCACCGAGTCGCAGCGCGGCAACGTGATCCCGGTGGAGATCACGGTCTACGAGGACCGTTCCTTCACCTTCATCACCAAGACCCCGCCGGCCGCCGAGATGATCAAGAAGGCCGCCGGTGTGGCCAAGGGTTCCCCGACCCCGCACACCGTCAAGGTCGCCTCGATCTCGGCCGACCAGGTGCGCGAGATCGCCACCACCAAGATGCCGGACCTGAACGCCAACGACATCGAGCAGGCGATGAAGATCGTCGCCGGCACCGCTCGGTCCATGGGCATCACCGTCAACGACTGACACCGCTTGATGCGAGCGTCGGATCGCCCGGCGTTCGTAGTGGCAGGGCCAGTGCGGCCCGATGACCACGACTGCTCACGATTGGGAGAAGCAGATGGCAAAGCACAGCAAGGCATACCGCGCCGCGCTCGAGAAGATCGAGCCGGGCGAGGTCTACAACCCGCTGCAGGCGATCCGCCTGGCCCAGGCGACGTCGACCACCAAGTACGACGCGACCGTCGAGGTCGCCATGCGTCTCGGTGTCGACCCGCGTAAGGCCGACCAGATGGTCCGTGGCACGGTCAACCTGCCGCACGGCACCGGTAAGACCGCTCGCGTCATCGTCTTCGCCACCGGCGAGCGTGCCGAGCAGGCCCGTGAGGCCGGCGCGGACGAGGTCGGCGGCGACGAGCTGATCGAGAAGGTGGCCGGCGGCTGGACCGGCTTCGACTCCGCGGTCGCCACCCCGGACCTGATGGGCAAGGTCGGTCGTCTCGGTAAGGTGCTGGGCCCGCGTGGTCTGATGCCGAACCCGAAGACCGGCACCGTCACCATGGACGTGGCCAAGGCCGTGTCCGACATCAAGGGCGGAAAGATCGAGTTCCGCGTCGACAAGCACTCCAACCTGCACTTCATCATCGGCAAGACCTCGTTCTCCGATGTGCAGCTGGTGGAGAACTACGCCGCCGCGCTGGAGGAGATCCTGCGTCTGAAGCCGTCCGCGTCGAAGGGTCGCTACATCTCCAAGGCGACCATCTCGACCACCAACGGCCCCGGCATCCTGGTCGACCAGTCCAAGACCCGGAACCTCACCTCCGAGGAGGACGCTGCCTGAGGTAGCGCCCCACGCGAACGAACGGCCCCGGCCCCCCGCGAGGGGGACCGGGGCCGTTCGTCATGCACCGACGGGTGAGGAGCCCGTCGGGTCAGTGGTGGTGCTCTTCGGTCGGAAGCCCATGACTGCCGTGCGGCACAGCGTGCTCGCCGGCAGTGGTCGCCGCCAGTCCGGGGACGATGACGGCGGCGATCAGCATCGCGCCGACGAACAGCGCGAGGGCCAGGCGTCCTGCGGGCGGGGCACTCTGCTCGACCCCGCACCGCAGATGGAGGGCGGTGAGCACCGCCGCGCCCAGCCCGAGGGCCAGGGCGGAGGCCTCCGCCGCGGTGAGTGCGGTCCCGGTGAGCGGGGCGCTCAACAGGACCGCGGGTGCCAGCACCACCAGCGTCAGGGTGGCCGGGCGCGGTCGGGGGAGGGTGCCGCGCAGGGCGAGCACCGCCCACCCGATCCCGAGGACCCCCACCACGGTCAGCGCGAGGCCGACCGGGAGGTGGTGGTCCAGGTGCCCGGCACCGATGCCGAGGGTGACCAGCCCGAACCCGAGGGCAGCCAGTGCCGCCCACATCCGGGTGGCCGTGGGCAGCACCGCACCGGTGGCCCGCTCCCGGGTTCGGAGGTCGGTCAGCCGGAGCTGACCGACATGGGCGGTGGTCATGCCCGGGCCGGCGCCACGGTCTTGTCGGCACCCAGACCCACGGCCAGGAGCAGGATCGCCGAGCCGAGGTGCAGCACGTTGTCGGCACCGTTCAGCGCGATGATGTTCGCCGAGGAGTTGACCAGGAACAGACCGACGATGCCGACCAGCAGGTAGACGGCGCCGACCGCGGTGTTGGCGGACTTGGCGGCGCGGACCGACGAGGCGGCACCGGCCACCAGCAGGGCGCCGATCAGCAGGTGGATGATGTTGTGCAGCGGGTTGACCTCGAACACGATCAGCAGCTTGCCCTCGGTCCCGGCGAAGTCGACGCCGGAGGTGATGAAGAAGCCGACGATGCCGACCAGCAGGTAGACCACGCCGAAGATGCCGCCGACCAGGCGGTTCACAGAGTTGCTCATGATGGTGTCCTCTCCTCCCGGGGCCCGGTGGACCCCGAACGCGCGTGCACCGGTGTGCACGACCGAGGTTCGGAGTCTGCTGTGGATCGGATGGGTGAGCATCCGGGGAGAGTTTCGGCCCGGGGCTGGACGGCTCCGGACGGGTACGGGAGGGTGGGGACATGTTGGTCGCGTTCTCGGTGTCCCCACTCGGTGCAGGTGAGTCCGTGGCGGCGGCGGTGGCCGACGCCGTCCGGGTGGTCCGGGAGTCCGGGCTGCCGCATCGGACGGATGCGATGTTCACCACCATCGAGGGCGAGTGGGACGAGTGCATGGACGTGGTGCGCCGGGCCTCCGAGGCCGTCGGGGCGCACGCCGGTCGGGTGAGTCTGGTGCTCAAGGCGGACATCCGCCCCGGCCACACCGGTGAGCTGACCGGCAAGCTGGAACGACTGGAAGCCGAACTCGAGCGCTAGGGCCGCCGCGGCGGAGCGTGGACATGCTGTGCAGAAGGTCCACGTTCGACCGGCTGCTGCCCGGTGGGATGAAAGACTTCGGTGCGGCGACCCGGGTACTCGGGTCAGGGGATGCAAGTGGGATGGAGCAACCGACGAATGGCGATCTTCGAGCTCGACGACGGCCACGGCACGCTCGTCCAGCCGATGCGGCCCAGTGCCGACTCCTTCGACCGCGATGCCGCGGCTCTGGTGGCGGAGAACGCCGGTGAGCTGATCGGTGAGCCGGTGCTGACGGTGCGCGAGATCGGGGCCGGCGACGGCTCCCAGTTGCTCGCCCTGGACGCTGCTGCCCAACCGGTGGTGGTGGAGGCAGTGCAGCTGCTCGACGCCAGCACCCTGCTGCGCGCGCTGCGGCACGCCGGTGGTGCCGCACGGATGAGCCGCTCGGACATCGCCCGGTTGTACCGCGGTGGCCCCGAGGCGTTCGAGGCCGATCTGGCGGTGTTCCGGGACCGGGCGCCGCTGGTGCGTTCCGAGCGGACCGGCCGTGAGGGCGTGCGCCTGGTGTTGGTCTGCGGCGACATCGCCGAGGGCTTGCAGGAGGCGGTCGAGTACCTGACCTCCGGCACCCAGGTCGACGTGCTGCGGCTCGGCGTGACCGAGGGGCCCGGCGGTCGGCGCTATCTGGACGTCTCGCCGCTGCGCCCGGGTGCTCCGCGGGAGCGCCGCCCGGTGGAGCCGGGGTCGGCGACGGGTGCGATCCCGACCGTGTCCGCCCCTCCGGCGGCCCGCGCCACGCCCACCGACACCACCGCCCGTTCCGAGGCCCCGGCCGGACCGCCCGCCCAGGCCGACGACCCGTCCCGTGCGGCGGCACCGGCTCAGCCGACGCCCACCGCCACCGAGCGGCCGTTGACCCGGCGTCGTCGCCACCACGGCGGCGCACCCTCGGTGCCGACCCCGGCCGGTGAGCCCCGACCGGTCCCCGCGGACGCGACCACGGTGATCCCCCCGGTGCGCGGCGACGGCCCGCTGCCCGAGCTCGCGGCGTTCGCGGCCGCCGAGCGGCAGCCGGTGGAGCTGCTGTGGGTGCGGGTCCGGCGCAACCAGCGGCTGACGGCGACCCTGCGCACCGACGGCATGATCGAGCTCGAGGACGGCAGCCTGCACGCCGACCCCGGTCAGGCGGCGGTGTCCGCTGCCGATCTGGAGCGACCGGCCGACGGCTGGCGGCTGTGGCACCTCGGCGCCGACGGCCCGAGTCTGGGTGAGGCGGTCGGCGTCCTCTAGGGCGTCAGCGGGTCACTCCCAGCCGTAGCCCGCGCACCAGCGAGCGATCTCCGCGTACAACCGTGCCCGCACCGGCGCCGGTGACAGCGTGAGGTCGTGCAGCCCCCCGGCGATCCGGACCACGGTCACCACCGGGCCGAGATGCACTGCCCGGCGGACCAGCGACTCCACGTCCAGCACGGTGTCGGTACCGCGCATGTCCTCGTTCCACCACGGGCTGATCAGGCTGCGTGCGGAGGCCATCATCAGCACCGGCACCGTGATGTCCAGGCCGCGGGCGACCCGGGCGTGTCCGGCGATCACCGCTGCCAGCCAACCGGCCCGCACCGGGAAGGACGGGGTGGGCCGCCACTCGTCCTGGTAGGTCCACTCGCCGCCGTCGGCCTTGCGCACGGTGCGGGCGTAGAAGCCGGGGTCGACATTCGGCAGTGGCGCCTTGGGCTGCAGCTTCGCCAGTCGAGCCACTGCCGGGGCGCTGAAGTGCCGGACCACCGAGGATCCCTGCAACTCCAGCCACGGGCTGTTCAGCACCAGGCCGTGCACCCGCCCCGGGTGGCGGTCCACCCACAGCGTCGCGGTCAGGCCGCCGGTCGAGTGGCCCATCAGCATCACCCGGGCCGGGTCGCCGAGGTCCTGCTTGATCTGCGCCAGGGCCGCCTCGATGTCCTCGTCGTAGGTCGCCAGGTCGTCCACGTAACCGGGGGTCTGGTGCGGGCGCAGGCTGCGGCCGTACTTGCGCAGGTCGAGGGCGTAGAAGGCCACCCCCTGCCCGGACCAGAACTCGGCGAGTCCGGTCTGGAAGAAGTAGTCCGACCAGCCGTGCAGGTAGAGCACCGCCCGTGACGGCCGCAGCGGCTCGGGGGTGGGCGGCGCGTGCCGGACCAGAGTGGCGACCACCGCGCCCTCGTCGTCGTCGGCCAGCTCCAGGGTCAGTGCCCGGTAGTCCGGGCCGAGCACGTCCTGCTGCCACTCCTGCGTCACTGCGCCTCCCCGCCGACTGTCAGGACCACCTTGCCGAACTGGTCGCCGCGGGCCAAGCGTGCCAGCCCGTCGGCGGCCCGGGCGAGCGGATAGCTGCTGTCGACGATCGGTCGCACCCCGGTGCGGGCGCAGAACGCCAGCAGCGCCGCCAGGTCCTCCTTGCTGCCCATGGTGGCGCCCAGCACCTGGATCTCGGTGAAGAAGATCCGTTGCAGCTCCATCCGTTCCGGGTCACCGGTAGTCGCTCCGGCGACCACGATCCGTCCACCCGGACGCACCGACCGCACCGAGTGTGACCAGGTGGCGGCCCCGACCGTCTCGATCACCAGATCCGCCCGGGTGGGCAGCCGGTCACCGGGGGCGAGGGCGCCCGCAGCACCGAGGGTCAGGGCGCGCTCCCGGCGGGCCGCGTCGCGGCTGGTGACCCAGACTTCGAGCCCGGCGGCGGCGCCCAGCAGCAGGGCGGCCGTGGCGACACCGCCTCCGGCGCCCTGCACCAGCACCCGCTGACCGGGCTTCGCGCCGCCGGTGGTGAACAGCATCCGATAGGCGGTCAACCAGGCGGTCGGCAGGCACGCGGCCTCCGCGAAGGACAACTCCGCGGGCTTGTCCACCAGGTTCCAGGTCGGCACGGCGGTGCGTTCGGCCAGGGTGCCGGGGTAGCGCTCGGACAGCAGCGACCGGGGCTCATCCGGGCCGACGCCGTGGCCCGACCCGCCGCCGATCACCGCGTGCAGCACCACCTCGCGGCCGTCGGGGGTGACCCCGGCACCGTCGGTGCCAAGCACCATCGGCAGTTGCTCGGCCCGCAGGCCCACGCCGCGCAGCGACCACAGGTCGTGCTGGTTCAGCGCCGCCGCCCGCAGGTCGACGGTGGTCCAGTGCTCCCGGGCCTCCGGCTCGGGATGCTCACCGACGGTGAGCCCTGCCAGCGGATCGTCGGGGTGGAAGGCGGTGACCTGTGCGGCGAGCATGCTGCGACCCTAGGCCGGTCAGAGCACCGGCAGCATGCGACCGAGGTCCGGCACCGCATCCGAGGAGAACCGGGGCACCAGCGCCGCCGCCATCACGTCGACGTCGTAGGGCACCCGCCCGGCGGCGAGCCGCACCCAGGTCAACGGCTGCGCCACCTCCAGATCCCAGCCGCCCCGGGCCACCACGATGGTCAGCAGCTCCCGGGCCACCAGGTCCAGGGCGTCGCCGTCGATCGGGCCACCCGACTGCACGCCGTCGCCGAGCCCGCCGATCGGGCCCAGCCCACCCGGCACCCCCGGCAGCGGACCGATCCCGTCGCCCAGTTCCGCCCGGCTGCCCGGTGCCGCGCCCCGGGAGCGGGCCAGCGACCGTTGCAGGTCGTCGGCGTGCACCACCAGCTCGGTGATCCGGGAAGCCAGCATGGTGGACAGCAGCACCGGTCCACGCCGGGCCAGCACCACCCGGTCCTCCGGTCCGAGCTCGCGCGCACGCGCCAGGGCTGCCCGCGCGCGCTCGTCCACCTGCCGCAGCGGGTCGTCGGCGATCTCCGCCGCCAGGTCCCGGGTCACCGCCGCGATGTCGGCCGCCCGCCCGGCGTAGCCCCCGAGGTACTCGGCCAGCGTCGCGGGCACCGTGCCCTCCGGCGCGGGCTCGCACACCGCCAATGCCTCCATCGCCCGGCCCAGGTGGGCGACCAGCTCGGCGACCGTCCACCCGTCCAGCACCGAGGCCGACCCGCGCTCGCGGACGGTGACGGCGGTGCCGACCCAGTCGCGCAGGGTGTCCCACTGGCGGGCCAGCAGGTCGATCCGGGCGGCGAGGTCGTCAGGGCGCAGGCGCATGGGGACAGGGTCGCACGCGGATCACTCCGGGTGCCCGGTGCTCTCCAGGTGCCCCCGCACCATCGGCCCCAGCTGCTCGAACTCGATCAGGAACCCGTCGTGCCCATAGGGCGTGTGCAGGGTGTGCAGCGGTGCGGCACCGGGCACTCCGGCGGCGATCCGGGCCGACTGTTCGGGCAGGAAGAGCCGGTCGGAGTCGACGGCGACGACCAGGGTGCGGGCGGTGATCTGGCGCAGCGCCGCCTCGACGCCGCCCCGGTCCCGGCCGATGTCGTGGGTGATCATCGAGCGGGTGAGCACGGCGTAGGTGTTGGCGTCGAACCGGCGGGCGAGTTTGTCGCCGTGGTGGTCCAGGTAGGACTGGACCGCGAACCGGCCGCCGGACAGCGGCTGCTCGCCGCCCTGCGGGAACCGACCGAACCGGGTGTTGAGCTCCTCGGCGCTCCGGTAGGTCTGGTGCGCGATCTGCCGGGCCAGGCCGAGTCCGGCGTGCGGACCGTCGCCGTCGGCCGCGTCGTAGTAGTCGCCGCCCCGGAACCGGGGGTCGGCGGTCAGCGCGGTGAGCTGGGTGTGGAAGGACGCTATCTGGTCGCCGGAGGTCTGGGCACTGGTGGCGATCGCGGCCAGCGACCGGACCCGGTCCGGGGCGGTGACGGCCCATTCGAGCGCGCGCTGCCCACCCATCGAGGCACCGACCACCAGGGCCCAGGACCGGATGCCCAGCGCGTCGGCCAGCCGCAGTTCCGCCGCCACCTGGTCCCGGACCGTCAACTGCGGGAACCGGCTGCCCCAGGGGCGGCCGTCGTCGGGGTGCGGGGAGGACGGGCCGGTGCTGCCCTGGCAGCCGCCGAGCACGTTGGGGGCGACCACGAACCAGCGGTCGGTGTCGATCGGGGCGCCGGGCCCGACCAGGGTGGACCACCACCCGGGGGTGGGGTGGCCGGGTCCGGCGTCCCCGGTGACATGGGCGTCACCGGTGAGGGCGTGCAGCACCAGCACGGCGTTCGACCGATCGGGGGCGAGGGTGCCCCAGGTCTCGTAGGCCAGCCGGACCCCGGGCAGGAAGCCATCGGCCTCCAGCGCCAGGGGGCCGAGGTCGACGAACCGCCGACGGCCCACCGGGTCGCCCTCGCGCCAGGCGGAGGACGCCCGGGGCGGGCCCTCGGGCACGATGCGGGGGCTCGCTACGCGGTGCTGCGGCATCAGGCTCCCTTGGCGGCGCGGAACCCGGCGTCCAGGTCGGCGAGGATGTCCTCGATCCCCTCCAGGCCGACGGCGAGCCGGACCAGCCCCGGGGTGACGCCGGACTGCGCCTGCTCCTCCGGGGTGAGCTGGCTGTGGGTGGTCGAGGCGGGGTGGATGACCAGCGACCGGACGTCGCCGATGTTGGCGACGTTGGAGTGCAGTTCCAGGGCGGAGACGAACGCCTGCCCGGCGGCCGCACCCCCGGCGATCTCGAAGGCCAGCACCGCGCCGGTGCCGCGCGGCGCGTACTTGCGGCCCAGCTCGTACTGCGGGTGGCTCGGCAGCCCGGCGTAGGTCACCGAGAGCACGTCGTCCCGCGCCTCCAGCCACTCGGCGACCTGCCGTGCGTTGGCGACGTGCCGCTCGATCCGCAGCGAGAGCGTCTCCAGGCCCTGGGCGATCAGGAAGGCGTTGAACGGGCTGATCGCCGCCCCCAGGTCGCGGAGCAGCTGGACCCGCGCGCGCAGGACGTAGGACAGGTTCACCCCGAAGGCGCCGTCCTTGCCCAGGTCCCGGGCGAACACCAGGCCGTCGTAGGACGGGTCGGGCTGGTTGAACGAGGGGTAGCGCTCGGGGTCGGCGCCGTAGTCGAAGGTGCCGCCGTCGACGATCACGCCGCCGATCGCCGTGCCGTGGCCGCCCAGGTACTTGGTCGCCGAGTGCACCACCACGTCGGCACCGTGCTCCAGCGGCCGGATCAGGTAGGGGGTGGCGACCGTGTTGTCCACGATCAGCGGCACACCCGCCTCGTGGGCGATCCCGGCGACCGTCTCGATGTCGAGCACGTCCTGCTTGGGGTTGGGCACCGACTCGGCGTAGAAGGCCTTGGTGTTCGGTCGCACCGCGTCGCGCCATGCCTGCGGGTCCTGCGGGTCGGAGACGAAGGTGGTCTCGATCCCGAGCCGGGGCAGCGTGTAGTGCAGCAGGTTATAGGTGCCGCCGTACAGGCTGGGGCTGGCGACGATGTGGCTGCCGGCCTCGGCGACGTTGAGGATCGCGTAGGTCTCGGCTGCCTGGCCGCTGGCGACCAGCAGGGCGCCGACCCCGCCTTCCAGGGCGGCGATCCGGTTCTCGACCACCTCGACGGTGGGGTTGCCGATCCGGGTGTAGATCGGGCCGAGGTCCTTGAGGGCGAACCGGTCGGCGGCGACCCCGGCGTCGGGGAACACGTAGCTGGTGGTCTGGTAGATCGGCAGCGCGCGGGCGCCGGTGGTCGGGTCCGGGGTCTGGCCGGCGTGGATCTGCTGGGTCTCGAAGGACCACTGCTGCGACATGGTTTCTCCTGGGGTGTGCGGGGCGGGGCTGCTTCGGGGGAGCGGGGCGCACGCCGCGGTGCCAAGAGGGTGCCGGATGCCACTGGCCGGATTCCGGCCCACGGGCACAGCCGAGCGTGCGCTGGTCAGCGACACATTCGGCAGGTCATGTCTGGACCCTACGACCGACGATCCACCAGATGGAACCGGCGTCTTGCCCAGTGAGATAGGCCATCCGTCGGCACCTGGATGGGTGAAGTTCTGTCCGATTCGTCCCGAATGTTACTGCTGTGACGTCAGTGAAAACTGTGACGACAGTTCACTTCTGTGAAGAAGGCGGGTAGCGTCGCCGCGGAACACCTGACTGATGTGAGAGGGACGGCTCTGTGAGGCAACCGAATCGTCGGCGGACCGGGCGCGCGGCCGCCGCGGTGATCGCCGCGGCACTGCTCGTCGTCCCCGGCAGCATGGCCATGGCCGACCCGGACGTCAGCGACAACGACGTCCGTCAGGCACAGCAGGCCGAGGCCAGTGCGGCCGACTCCGTGGCCGACATCGAGGTGCGGCTGGCCCAGCTGTCCGCCACCAGCGACCAGGCTCAGATCGCCGTGCAGCAGGCGGCCGAGGCCTACGCCCAGGCGCAGGCCGACCTGGCCACCGCCCAGCAGGCGGCCACCGACGCCGAGTCCAAGTACGCGGGTGCGCAGGACGACCTGGAGTCCGCGCGCTCCACCCTGGTCGCCATCGCCCGTGAGGCGGCCCGCAACGGCGGGTCGATGGACGACCTGCAGGCGGTGCTCTCCGCCGAGGGCCTGGAGGACGTCGTCGCCCGCAGCGAGGCGCTCGGTCTGGTCAGCACCAAGGCCGATCAGGCAGTGCAGTCCTACCGGGCGGCCGACCAGGTCGCGAGCACCCTGAAGGAGGAGGCCGACGCCGCGCAGACCGCGAAGCAGTCGGCCGCCGACGCCGCACAGTCCACGCTCACCGCGGCCGAGGACGCCCAGTCCGACGCGGATGCCGCGGTCGCCAGTGCCGCCGCCCAGCGCCAGTCCCTGATCCAGCAGCTCGCCGCCGCGCGGAACACCACCGCCGAGGTCGAGCAGCAGCGTCAGGACCAGATCGACGCCGAGCGCCAGGCCCAGGCCGAGGCTGCCGCCCGCACCGAGCGCGCCGCCGAGCCCGCCCCGACCCAGTCGGCACCCTCGGCGCCCGCAACACCGTCGGCTCCCGCGCCGAGCACCCCGGCGGCGCCGAGCACGCCGTCGAACCCCGCCGCTCCGGCTGCCCCGAGCAACCCGGCCCCGAGCAATCCGACCCCGGTCACGCCGGCCCCGAGCAAGCCGAGCGTGCCGAGCGGCAGCTCCTCCGGCTCGGCCAGCTCGGCGGAGACCGCCATCGCCTGGGCGAAGACGCAGCTGGGCAAGCCCTACATCTGGGGCGGCACCGGCCCGACCGGTTACGACTGCTCCGGGCTGACCCAGGGCGCCTGGCGTTCGGCCGGGGTGAGCCTGAACCGCACCTCCCGCGACCAGTACCGCCAGGTGCAGAAGATCAGCTACAACGAGCTGCGGCCCGGCGACCTGATCTTCTACGGCACCAATGCCAACGACGCGAGCAGCATCTACCACGTCGCGATGTTCATCGGGAACGGTCAGATGATCGAGGCCCCGAAGCCCGGCGACGTGGTGAAGATCGCCTCGGTGCGCTGGTCGAACTCGATGGCCTACGCCGGCCGTCCCTGAGTACCCAGCACGAAGCCCCTGACACCGACCGGTGTCAGGGGCTTCGTCGTGTGCGGGCGACTCAGTGGTCGTTGTACCCGGCGTCCGCCGCGCGCTGGATCGAGCGCTGGATCTCGGCCTCGGCCTCGGCCCGGCCGACCCAGTGCGCGCCCTCGACCGACTTGCCCGGCTCCAGGTCCTTGTAGACCTCGAAGAAGTGCTGGATCTCCAGCCGGTGGAAGTCGGAGACGTCGTCGATGTCCTGGCGCCAGGCGGCGCGCTGGTCACCGGTCGGCACGCACAGCACCTTGTCGTCGCCGCCGGCCTCGTCGCGCATCCGGAACATGCCCAGGGCGCGGCACCGGATCAGGCAGCCGGGGAACGTCGGCTCCTCGAGCAGCACCAGGGCGTCCAGCGGGTCGCCGTCCTCGCCGAGGGTGCCGTCGATGAACCCGTAGTCGTCCGGGTAGCGGGTCGAGGTGAACAGCATCCGGTCCAGCCGGATCCGCCCGGTGGCGTGGTCCACCTCGTACTTGTTCCGCTGACCCTTGGGGATCTCGATCGTGACGTCGAACTCCACACCCGCTCCTTCGTCTGGACATGGCTCCCTGCGGCGGGACCCTGCTGCCCACATCCTCACACGGCCGCAGGCGTGACGTTAGTGTGACGCACGCGGCCCGGCGGCGGGACGCTGGATCGAAGCGAGGAGACGGACGCGTGGCGCGTGCTGCCCGGACGGTGGGGGTCACGGCCCTGGTGCTGGTGCTGGCCGGTGGCGGGTACCTGACCGCCGATGCCTACGACGTGGCACCCGGATTCCTCACCCTCGCCCCCGAACCGGACCCGGCGGCACCCTTCCCGACCGCACCGGCCGCCACCGATCTGACCACCGACGCCACCGTGCTCACCGACCTGGACCCGGCCGCCCCGGTGCCCAGCGCCTCGGTGCTCGCCGGTCAGGTGGCCGGGCTGACCACCGATCCCCGCCTCGGCCCCACCGTCGGGGTGCTGGTCGCCGACGCGCTGACCGGGCAGGTGCTCGCCCAGAACAACCCGGACCAGGGCCGGACCCCCGCCTCCACGCAGAAGGTGGTCACCGCGGTCGCCGCGCTGTCCGAGCTGGATGCCGACACCACCTTCGACACCACGGTGGTGCAGGGCGGGGCCTCCGACCAGATCGTGCTGATCGGCGGCGGCGACATGATGCTGGCGGCCGGGGCGGGCGACCCGCAGGTGGTGAACGGTCGTGCCGGGCTGGCCGACCTGGCGACCGCCACCGCGCAGAAGCTGCAGCTGGCCGGGATCACCTCGGTCACCCTCGACGTGGACGACACCCTGTTCACCGGCAGCCTGCTCGCCCCGGGCTGGGACCCGGCCGACGTGGGTGCCGGGTACGCCGCGCCGGTGGCCGCCCTCGGGGTGGACATCGCCAAGATGTCCGACGAGGAGTACGCCCCGCGCTACCCGGACCCGGCGATGAACGCCGCCGGGGTCTTCGTGCAGCGGCTCGCGGACCAGGGGATCAGCGTGCAGGGATCGCCCGCCCGGGTGTCCGGCGACTACACCCGGGGCGACACCCTCGCCACGGTGTCCTCCGCGCCGCTCCCCGATGTGGTGGCGTACTTCCTCGACCACTCGGACAACACCATCACCGAGGTCGTCTCCCGGATGGTCGCAGTGGAGCAGGGCTTCCCGGCCAGCTTCGAGGGCGCGACCCAGGCGGTGTTGCAGACCGTGCGCGGCCTGGGGGTGGACATCACCGGGGCGGCGTTGGCCGACGCCAGCGGACTGGCCGAGGGATCGCGGCTCAGCCCGGCGATGCTGCTCAGCCTGCTGCAGCTGATCGTGGACCCCGCTCACCCCGAGCTGCGGGCGGTGGGCACCGGGATGCCGATCGGTGGCCTCACCGGCACGCTGTCGGACCGGTTCACCTCCGGTGCGGGCACCGGCGTGGTGCGGGCCAAGACCGGATCGCTCAAGGGTGTGACCTCCCTGGCCGGGTTGGTGGTCGACGCCGACGGTCGGATGCTGCTCTACGTCGTGATGGCCGACCAGACCGGTGAGGGCGGCCAGTGGGGCCCGCGCCAGGCGATCGACTCCTTCGTCACCGGGTTGGCCGGCTGCGGGTGCCAGGGCTGAGCCGTGGCTACCGTGGACGGATGAGCGCACCCGCCGTCGACTGGGACCTGGCAGCCCGGCTCGCCCCGACGCTGGTCCGCCCCGGGCCGCCGTCGACCCTGGTCGAGCGGGCGCTCCTGGTGGAGTCGCTGCGCTCCGCCGCCGCGAACGCCCTGCCGCATGCCGCCCGGGTGACCGGGTTGGAGCCGCCCCTGGCCCCGCAGACCCTGGTGGTGGACCGGGGCGCCTGGGCGCGGGCGAACGTCCGGGCGCTGCACCGGGTCACCCGCGCCGAGCGGAGTCGCCGGGGCGCCGGCACCGGGATCGAACTCGCCGGAGCGCTGGCCCTGCTGTCCGGGTCGGTGCTGGGCCAGGTCGAGCCGTGGGGCGCCGACCGGCCCCGGTTGCTGCTGGTCGCGCCGAACGTGCTGGCGACCGAACGCGGGCTGGACGTCCCCCCGGACGACTTCCGGCTCTGGGTGGCCCTGCACGAGCAGGCCCACGTGCTGCAGTTCGCCGCCGCCCCGTGGCTGGCCGGTCACCTGGCGGACCGGGTCGCGGCGCTGTGGGCGCAGCAGCCGCGGGTGAGTCCCGCCGCCCTGGCGCGCGCCGCCCGGGCCCGCAGCCTGTCGCCGCTGGATCTGCTGCACCCGGAGCAGCGCGCCGAGGTGGACCGGATCGGTGCGGTGATGTCCCTGCTGGAAGGGCATGCCGACGTGGCGATGGACGCGGTGGGCACCGCGGTGATCCCGAGTGTGCGGCTGTTGCGCCGCCGGTTCGGCCGCCGTCGTGCGGCCGGGGCCCGGGCGACCGGCCTGCGCCGGGTGCTCCGCACCGTCCTCGGGGTCGACGTGAAGATGGCCCAGTACGCGCAGGGCGCGGCCTTCGTGCGCACCGTGCGGCGCCGGGTCGGTCGGGACGGGCTGAACGCGATCTGGTCGGCACCCGACCAGCTGCCCAGCCCGGCGGAGATCGCCGACCCGGCGGCCTGGGTGCGACGGGTGCACGGCTGAGATGCCAGGTCCGCATCCGGCGGTGGCCCGTACCCGCAGAGCGGTGGCGGACGCCTGCGCCGATCTGCCGGACGGGGCGCTGGTGCTGGTCGCCTGCTCCGGGGGCACCGACTCCCTCGCGCTCGCGGCTGCCACCGCGTTCGCCGTCCGGGACCACGGACCGTCCACCCTGCGCGCCGGGGCGGTGGTGATCGACCACGGGATGCAGCCCGACAGCGCGGTGGTGGCCGAGCGGGCTGCGGAGCAGTGCCGGGCGCTCGGGCTGGACCCGGTGCGGGTGCGCCGGGTGCTGGTCGCGGGGGCCGGTGGGCCGGAGGCGGCTGCCCGGCAGGCCCGGTACGCGGCGCTCGCGGCGGCGGCGGAGGAACTCGGCGCTGCCACGGTGCTGCTGGGTCACACCCGGGACGACCAGGCGGAGGGGGTGCTGCTCGGCCTGGCCCGTGGATCGGGCGCGCGGTCACTGTCCGGCATGGCGGTGATCCGGGACCGGTGGCGACGGCCGCTGCTCGACCTGCCGCGCACCGACACCGCCGCTGCCTGCGACGCCCAGGGCCTCGACCCCTGGCACGACCCGACGAACACCCCGGCCGTCGACGACCACGACGCCCCGCTGCGCTCGCGGGTGCGGCACCGGGTGCTGCCGGTGCTCGAGGCAGAACTCGGACCGGGGGTGTCGGCCGCACTCGCCAGGACGGCGGCCTCGCTGCGCGAGGACGCCGACGCGCTGGACGCCTGGGCGGAGTCGGTGGCCGGAGCGGCGGTGTCCGCGGGCGCGCGCCCGGTGACGGCACCGGTTGACCAGGGACCGGGGACGAACCCCACCAGCCCCGCCGAGGTGCCCCACGTCCCGACCGAGCTGCTGGTCGAGATCGCCCCTCTGCTCCCGGTGCCCCCCGCCGTCCGCCGCCGGGTGCTACGCCTGGCGGCACTGCGCGCCGGGGTCCCCGCCGCGGCGCTCACCCGCACCCACCTGCTCGCGGTGGAGGCGTTGCTCACTGACTGGCACGGGCAGGGGCCGATCCCGTTGCCCGGGCGTGTGGTCGTCTCCCGCGGGTGTGGCAGGCTTGCTCTGCGCGCGGGTGCGACCCACACCGCCGCCGAACACGACGTCCAGCACCAGCAAGGAGAGCCGCAGCGGTGAACGTGGAGGACATGGGCGAGGACCTGGAGCGCGTGCTCCTGACCGAGGAGCAGCTCGGCACCCGCCTGGACGAGATCGCCGCCGAGATCGACGCGGACTACGCCGGGCAGGACGTGCTCCTGGTGGGCGTGCTCAAGGGCGCCGTGATGGTGATGGCCGACCTGGCCCGCCGGATCAGCACCCCGGTGTCGATGGACTGGATGGCGGTGTCCTCCTACGGCTCCGGCACCAAGTCCTCCGGTGTGGTGCGGATCCTCAAGGACCTGGACGCCGACCTCACCGGCCGGCACGTGCTGATCGTCGAGGACATCATCGACTCCGGGCTCACCCTGTCCTGGCTGCTGGCGAACCTGCGCAGCCGCGGCCCGGCGAGCGTCGAGATCGCGACCATGCTCCGCAAGCCGGACGCCGCCAAGGTCGAGGTCGACGTGCGCTACGTGGGCTTCGACATCCCGAACGAGTTCGTGGTCGGCTACGGACTCGACTACGCGGAGAAGTACCGGAACCTGCCGTTCGTCGGCACGCTGGCGCCGCACGTCTACTCGCACTGAGCGCCACCGCTCAACTGGGCACGATTCCCACCCGCCCGCGCGGGTGTGGCTACTCAATCGCGGCCCGATCACCACTCAATCCCTGCTGAAGCCGTTGCGCCCCTGACTCGGCGCTGCGAGCTTCGTGCTGTCCCGGCCTGACCGGGGGCGAGCAGGGGAGCGGGGCGTGACTGAGCTGGCCATCAGCGTGGACGATGCCGAGGATGCGTGCGCGCAGCTGACGCGCGTCGGGGACGCGGTGGCTCTGGACCTGCGGGCGTTCAGTCCCGATCCGGGGGCACCTGGTCCGCGGGATGCGGTCGAACAGTGGCTGGGCTGGGTCGCGATGCGTTCGGGCGTGCTGGCGGGTCGGGTGCAGGGTTCGGGGCGTGCGGCCGCGGATGCTGCCGGTCTGCTGACGGACACCGACCAGCACCTCGGGCGTGCCACGGCCGGGATGCAGGTGGCGGTGTGACGGACTGGGACGAGCAGCACCCGGGCCGGGGCGACACCGCCGGGATGGACGCGTTGATCGCGCGGGTGCTGGAGCACGTGCACACCCTGGATCAGAGTGCCGATGAGCTGCGTGCTGTCACCCAACGGCTGACATCGACCTGGCGCGGTGCCGGGGCGGACGCGTGGGCGGTGGAGAACACCGGCGCGGAGGGTGAGCTGCGTGCGTTCCGTCAGCAGCTGTACGACGGGTTGGACGTGGCCAACCAGTACAACGAGGCAGTGCGCCTGATCGCCGCCCGGACGGTCACCATCGAGGGTGATCTGGACCAGGCGCGGTACGCCGAGTCGGTGGCGCAGGCGGCGTTGGACGAGCTGCGGGCGCTGGACGACCCGGACTCGTGGGAGGTGTCGCGGGCGCGCTCGCGGGTGGACCTGGCGCAGGAAGATGCCCTGTACGCCACTCGCCAGCTGGCGCAGTTGGTCTTCGAACGTCAGCAGGCGGATACCTACCTGACCTCGTCGTTGGGAGCGGGGCTGCCCACCGGGTGGGGTGGTGGCGGCGGATTCGGTGCGCTGACCGCGGCCCTTCCGGCGGTGGCTTTCAGTCGTGGTCCGGAGGGACTGGCGGTCTGGATCGCCGGGCTGCCGGACGGGGCTGAGGGTGATGCCGCGCTGCGGTGGTTGGTCGAGAACCTCTCGGATGCGCAGTTCGAGGCGTTGCTGGCTGCGCACCCGGAGGTCGCGAGCCGGTTGATGGGCGACCCGGATGGGGCTTTCGCCGAGCGGTTCCCTGCTCTGGCGACCGCGTTGGACGTCGAAGGCCCGGATGCCAGGATCGCGGCGGTGATCGACGCGTGCGCGGGGTTGAGCGCGCACGATCTGGTGGTCATCGCCCGGTGTTACCCCGGGGTGGTCGGGAACCTCGACGGGGTGCCGCTGACCACGCGGATCGCTGCCAACCGGGTCGCGATCAGCGCGGACCTCGCCGCATCCCGGGCGGGGCTGGCGGCGATGGAGGACCTGCTCGCCGAGGAGCCGGGTGAACCGGCACCCATGCAGCTCACCCTGCTGGCCGGCTTCCGCGCCTCGGTCGCCCGCTGCGAGGACCTGCTGTACGGCGAGGTGGCTGTGGTCGGGAACGGCGGTGGGTTCACCACCGGTCGTCATCAGGTGGTGGTCTTCGACGCCGCTGCGGGCAGGTTCGGTGAGCTGGTCGGCGACCCCACCGCCCCGAACATCGCGGTCCTGCTCGGGGGAACCGGGACGGGAGTGTCGAACATGAGTGGGCAGTACGACCGGGCGCTGGACCTGGTGGCGGGTACTCGACCGCACAGCCTGGCGATCATCACCTACCTAGGCGGGTCCATGCCGCCGACCCTGGATATGGCGACCCGGTCGCGATACGCGATGGACATCGCCCCGCACCTGGCGTCCTTCGCCAACGGGATCAAGGCGGTCACCGGGGCCACGATCACCGTGGCCGGGCACTCCTACGGCGGATCGGTGGTCGGCCGCGCCGAGGTCGAGGGCATGGTCGTCGACCGCATCCTGCACATCGAGTCCGCGGGGTCCGGCCCCGGTGTGGACAGCGTGCAGGACTATGCGGCCCCCGAGACGCCCCGGTATTCGATGACCGCTCCGGGCGACCCGATCGGGATGATCCAAGGGCTGTCGGCGGGCGGCACCGACATTGGACACGGGATGGACCCGGACATCCTCGACGGCGTGGTGCGGCTGGAGACCGGGCGCGTGGACTCAAGCGATCCGAACAGCCCGGTGCTGTCCGGGAGCGGTGCGCACAGCGGCGTATTCGGCGATGACGATCAGCGCTACCGGCCCGACTCATGGGACAACATCGTGGCCGTCATGACCGGGGTCGAGGTATCGGTGTGGACGGCACCGACGGTCGACTCCACCGTGCCGTGGGATGTCAAGGTCACCTATCCGATGGCCGATCCCACGTTCGTCCCGCCGACGCAGGCTGTGCGATGAGGCGGGGCGCGTCGGTCGCCGCGGTGCTGCTGGTGCTGTCGTTGGTGGCTGGGTGTGGTGGCGGGTACCCGACCGAGACCCAGGAGGTGCGCTACAGCGACGCACAGGCTTCCTACCGGCTGACCACCGAGACCTCTGACGCGATTTTGTCCCATGCGCGGGAGGTGTTCCCGGAGCTGACATTCGACTTGAACTACGACGCCAGCAGGGACGACACCTGGGGTGATTGCAGCGAGGTCCCGGGTAACGCGAATCCGACGCATGTGGTGTGGAACTCCAATCGCAATGTCACGATCGAGCCGCGTCAGCCAACGGTCGAGTTGGTGACGCCGATTATGCAGGCGTTCATCGATGATGGCTGGGAGGTCAGCGGAGGCGATCTGGGTCGCGGCATGGGTTTCTATAGATTTAGCAAGGATGGTTTCGGTATTGGGTTCTGGACGGCGGACGAGGAGTGGATCGAAGAGGGCTACGTCGCCCGCCTGTACTTCGGTACTGGGTCGCCGTGTCTGGAAGCCCCCGATGACCTGGCGGACTTCGACCCTGACAACCCGGACGCGTACTTCGGCCCGGGCTCGGCACCCACCGTCGGCCCGTTCACCCCGCCGCCGACACTGCCTCCGGTGTGGCAGCAGTCGTCGTGAGGGCGGGCCGTGGGGCGCAGCCTGGTCTGGGTGTCCGTCGTGGCCTCTCCGCGACGAGGATGCGATCCGTTGCGAGTGCTGCGTGCGGTACCACCGGCATGATGTGGGCGGTGCCGGTGGCGGCGATGCTGCTGGTGGCCTCACTGGTGTCGGCATGTGGGACCGGGTATCCCACCGAGACCCAGGAGGTGCGGTACAGCGACGCGCAGATTTCCTACCGGCTGACGACCGAGATGTCGGACGCGATCTTGGCGCGCGCACGGGAAGTCTTCCCCGAGCTGACGTTCGACCTCAATTACGACGCCGGTAGGGACGACACCTGGCGAGATTGCAGCGAGGTCCCAGGCAACGCGCACCCGACGCATGTGGCGTGGAACTCCGATCGCAACGTCACTATAGAGCCGCGCCAGACGACGGGTGAACTAGTGATGTCCATCATGCAGATTTTCATCGATGACGGGTGGGAGGTGAATGAGACAGAATTGGGTCGTAGTATGGGATTCTACGGTTTCAGCAAAGACGGCTTCGATGTCGGGTTCCAGACCGCAACCGAGGGGTCGATCGAGGCGGGAATGGTCGCCCGCCTGTACTTCGGTACTGGGTCGCCGTGTCTGGAAGCTCCCGATGACCTCGCGGACTTCGACCCTGACAACCCGGACGCGTACTTCGGCCCCGGCTCGGCACCCACAGTCGGCCCGTTCACCCCGCCGCCGACACTGCCTCCGGTGTGGCAGCAGTCGCCGTGAGGGCGGGGCGTGACGCACAGCCCGGTCGGGTCATTGTCGCGGCGGGTGCCAGGTCCGCAGTGGGTACCGCGGGTGCGAGCGCACGGCGGTGCCCACCCGAGGAGCCGCACCCCTCCGGTGCGGTGGCCACACACCCGCGCGGCAGCGGTGCTCCTGACCAGCAAGCCCTGGGCGAACATCGGGTGATCGGACTCCTGCTGTCCAGATCCACCGTGTAGCTTCAAGGCCTCCACCCCTGCAACCGGAGGGACGAGGGGGCGCACGCCCTCGCTGACCACATGACTCTCAAGCGACTCACCCGCGGCCCCATCCCGTGGATCCTGCTCGGCGTCCTGGTGCTGTGGATCGGGGCGAGCTTCTTCACCTCCTCCGGGGTGCAGCGCATCGACACCTCCGATGGGCTTGCCCTGATCGAGGACGGCAAGGTCGAGCAGGCGAAGATCACCGAGGGCGTCCAGCGCGTCGACCTGGTGCTCGCCGACGACTTCGTCAAGGACGACAAGAACTACGGCAAGGACGTCCAGTTCAACTACGTCCTGCCCCAGGGGCCGACCGTGGTGGACGCGATCGCCAAGGCGGACCCGGACAAGGGCTACACCTCCGAGGTGCCCACCACCCCGTGGTGGAGCAGCCTGCTGACCCTGGTCCTGCCGTTCGTGATCATCGTCGGCCTGTTCTGGTTCCTGATGAGCTCGATGCAGGGCGGCGGCCGGGGTGCGATGGCCTTCGGCAAGTCCAAGGCCAAGCTGGTGTCCAAGGAGTCGCCGCAGGTCACGTTCGCCGACGTCGCCGGGGTGGACGAGGCGGTCGAGGAGCTGCAGGAGATCAAGGAGTTCCTCTCCGAGCCGGACAAGTTCCAGGCGGTCGGCGCCAAGATCCCGAAGGGCGTGCTGCTCTACGGCCCGCCCGGAACCGGCAAGACCCTGCTGGCCCGCGCGGTCGCCGGTGAGGCCGGGGTGCCGTTCTATTCGATCTCCGGTTCGGACTTCGTCGAGATGTTCGTCGGTGTCGGCGCCTCCCGGGTGCGTGACCTCTTCGACCAGGCGAAGCAGAACGCCCCGGCGATCATCTTCATCGACGAGATCGACGCGGTGGGTCGCCACCGTGGCGCCGGGATGGGCGGCGGCCACGACGAGCGCGAGCAGACGCTGAACCAGATGCTGGTCGAGATGGACGGCTTCGACGTCAAGACCAACGTCATCCTGATCGCCGCCACCAACCGGCCGGACATCCTGGACCCGGCGCTGCTGCGCCCGGGCCGCTTCGACCGTCAGGTCGCCGTGGAGCCGCCGGACCTCAAGGGCCGGGAGCGGATCCTGCAGGTGCACGCCGCCGGGAAGCCGATGGCCACCGACGTGGACCTCAACGGCGTCGCGCGTCGCACCCCGGGCTTCACCGGTGCCGACCTGGCCAACGTGCTGAACGAGGCGGCGCTGCTGACCGCGCGGTCGAACGCGCAGATCATCGACAACCGGGCGCTGGACGAGGCGATCGACCGGGTCATCGCCGGACCGCAGAAGCGCACCCGCGTGATGAACATCAAGGAACTCAAGATCACCGCCTATCACGAGGGCGGTCATGCCCTGGTGGCGGCGGCGCTGCGGTACACCGACCCGGTGACCAAGGTGACGATCCTGCCCCGTGGCCGTGCCCTCGGCTACACGATGGTCATGCCCACCGAGGACAAGTACTCCACCACCCGCAACGAGCTGCTGGACCAGCTGGCCTATGCGATGGGCGGCCGGGTGGCCGAGGAGCTGGTGTTCCACGACCCGACCACCGGCGCCTCGAACGACATCGAGAAGGCATCCGGCACCGCCCGCAAGATGGTCACCCAGTTCGGGATGAGCACCAAGGTCGGCGCGGTCAAGCTCGGCCAGGACTCCGGCGAGGTGTTCATGGGCCGGGACATGGGCCACGGGCGGGAGTACTCCGAGTCGGTCGCCAGCACCGTGGACATGGAGGTGCGCGGTCTGATGGACCACGCCCACCACGAGGCGTGGGAGATCCTCAACGAGTACCGCGACGTCCTGGACGCCCTGGTGCTGGAGCTCCTGGAGAAGGAGACCCTGAACCAGCAGGAGCTGGCCCGGATCTTCGAGCCGGTGACCAAGCGCCCGCCGCGCACCGTGTGGCTGACCAACGACGAGCGCGGTGTCTCCGACCGCCCGCCGGTGATGACCCCCGCCGAGCTCGCCGAGCAGACCGGTCCGGTCATCCCGCAGGACGAGGCGGCCGCCGCGAACGACGAGCACCCGGCGGTGGGCGCCGTCGAGGTCCCGCCGAACCAAGCCCCGGACGCCAGCGGTCCGGCCGACACCCAGCAGGACTGACACCGTGGGCGAGACCATCCCGCCGTACGACGCGGCGCGGGCCGAGGCGGCGGTGCGTGAGCTCCTGCTCGCGGTCGGGGAGGACCCGGACCGCGAGGGGCTGCGGGACACCCCGGCCCGGGTCGCCCGCGCCTACCAGGAGATCTTCGCCGGGCTGCGGCAGGACGCTGGGGAGGTGCTCAGCGCGACCTTCGACATCGGCCACGAGGAAATGGTCCTGGTCAAGGACATCGAGGTGTACTCCACCTGCGAGCACCACCTGGTGCCCTTCCACGGGGTCGCCCACGTCGGGTACATCCCGGGGGAGAACGGCAAGGTGACCGGGCTGAGCAAGCTGGCCCGCCTGGTGGAGGTGTACGCCCGCCGTCCGCAGGTCCAGGAGCGGATGACCGGGCAGATCGCCGACGCCCTGGTCGAGCACCTGCAGCCGCGCGGCGTGCTGGTCGTGGTCGAGTGCGAGCACCTGTGCATGTCGATGCGCGGGGTGCGCAAGCCCGGCAGCCGGACCATCACCTCCGCGGTGCGGGGCCAGATGCGCGACCCGGCCACCCGTGCCGAGGCGATGAGCCTGATCCGCTGACCGGCCCTGCGACCGCCTAGGCTGATCCACGTGCATCACCCCCTCCCGCTGCCCGATGCCATGACCTCCCTCGACCGCACCCTGGTGATGGGAGTGGTCAACGTGACCCCGGACTCGTTCTCGGACGGCGGGGAGTGGTTCAGCGCCGATGCCGCGGTGGCGCACGCGCGGGAGCTGATGGCGGACGGCGCCGACCTGGTCGACGTCGGCGGCGAGTCCACCCGGCCCGGTGCCGAGCGGGTGCCGGTCGAGGAGGAACTGCGCCGCGTGGTGCCGGTGATCCGCGAGCTGGTCGCCCAGCAGATCCCGGTCAGCGTGGACACCACCCGGGCGGCGGTGGCCGCGGCCGCCGTCGAGTCCGGCGCGGTGATCGTCAACGACGTCTCGGGTGGGTTGGCCGACCCGGAGATGTACCCGGTCGTCGCCGGGACCGGAGTGGTCTACGTGGCGATGCACTGGCGCGGGCACGCGGATGTGATGGACCAGCTCGCCGACTACGACGACGTGGTGACCGACGTGCGCGCCGAACTGCGGCAGCGGGTCGCCGGGCTGCGCTCCGCCGGGGTCGCCGACCACCAGATCGTGCTCGACCCCGGACTGGGCTTCGCCAAGCCCGGTTCGGCGAACTGGCCGCTGCTCGCCCGCCTGGACGAGCTGCTGGCCGAGGGCTTCCCGGTGCTGGTCGGGGCGTCCCGCAAACGCTTCCTCGGCCACCTGCTGGCGGGCGCCGACCATGTGCCGGTGCCCCCACGGCAGCGGGATGCCGCCACGGCGGCGATCTCGGCACTCGCGGCGGCGGCCGGGGCCTGGTGCGTCCGGGTGCACGACGCGCGGGGGACGGCGGACGCGGTGCGGGTCGCGTCGGCATGGCAGGGCGGACGGACCGTAGGAGAGGACGCACGATGACCGAGCAGCCGACCACCCCGGACACGATCCGCCTGACCGGTGTCAGCGCCACCGGGTACCACGGGGTCTTCGACCACGAGCGCCGCGAGGGCCAGACCTTCGTGGTGGACCTGGTGATCGAGCTCGACACCCGACGGGCCGCCGCCACGGACGACCTGGACCACACCCTGAACTACGGCACCCTGGCCGAGCAGGTGGTCGCGGTGCTGCGCGGCGAGCCCGCGAACCTGATCGAGACCGTGGCCGAGCGGATCGCCGCCACCGTGCTCGCCCATCCGCAGGCGTACGGCGTCGAGGTCACCGTGCACAAGCCGCAGGCCCCGATCACCGTCCCGTTCGGCGATGTCGAGGTGCGGGTGCGTCGGGACCGGAACCGGCTGCCCGCCGCCGAACCGCTGGCCGCGGACGCCCGCCCGTGGCAGCCGGAACCGGCCCAGCCCGAGTCGACCCAGCCCGAATCGACCCAGCCCGAGTCGACCCCGGTCCCGGCGACGCACGCCGCGCCCGCGCTGTCCGAGTCGGCGCCGGAACGCCCCGAGGTCGAGCCGCTGCTGTCATCCGGCGAGCACCCCACCACCGACGGTCGTCCGACCACCGGCCCGATCCGGGTCTCCGGCACCGGTGCTCCGGCCACCGCCGTCCTGCCCGCCATCGCCGCCGAGGACGCCGGTGCCGCCAGCGCCGGAGCCGCCTTGGCCGGTGCCGCCCTGGCCGGGATGCTGGACCTCGGCGACGCGGGTCGCCCGACGGCGGAGGTCGATGCCGACACCGCGGCCGCGGCGGCCGCCGTCGCCGGTCTGAGCGGCTCCGCCCCGGTGCCGGTGGTGGACGCCCGTGACCCCTTCGACCTGCCGCCCACCGAGCCGACCGAGGTGGTGCTGGCCCTGGGGTCGAACCTCGGCAACGCGCAGGACACCCTGCGCTCGGCGGTGGCCGCCATCGCCGCCATCCCGGGACTCGAGCTGCTGGACGTCTCCGCGCTGGCCCGGACCGCGCCGGTCGGTGGCCCCGAGCAGCCCGACTACCTGAACGCGGTGCTGATCGCCCGCACCACCCTCGCCCCCCGCGAGCTGCTGCACGCCACCGCGGCGATCGAGCAGGAGCACGGCCGGGAACGGCTGGAGCACTGGGGCCCGCGCACCCTGGACATCGACATCATCGCCTTCGGCGGCCTGAGCCTGGTCACCGACGACCTGGAGCTGCCGCACCCCCGGGCGCACGAGCGAGCATTCGTGTTGCAGCCCTGGGCGCAGATCCGACCCGACGCGGTGCTGCACGGTCTGGGTGGCGGCCCGGTGGCTCAGCTCGCCGCGACCGCCCCCGACCGCGAAGGGGTGCGGTGGCTGGCACTGGACTGGCTGACCCAGCCGGTGCCCGCGGCGCCCGAGTCCGAGACCGCCGCACCCGAGCACGACCCGCTGCGTGACCACCCGGCCCTGTTCGACATCCCGCCGATCACCCCGGATCTCGACCCCGAGCGCCCGGCGCCGTGATGCACCGCACCCGGGTCGGTTCGCTGCTGCTGGTCGTCGCGCTCACCACCGCCGCCGCCTGGGCGGTGCTGCGCGTGCTGGCGAGCCGGGGCGTGCTGCCGCCCGAGGTGCCGTGGCCGACCGGCGGGGTGCTGGTGTTCATCGCCGCGGTCGTGTTCTGGCTCGGTTGGACGGTCCGGCAGTACCTGCACGGCAAACGGCCGAGCCTGGACCCGATCCGCGCCGCCCGGACCGCCGTGCTGGCCAAGGCGTGCTGCTATGCCGGGTCGCTGCTCGCCGGCTGGTACCTGGCCCAGGTGCTGCACACCGTGACCGAGCTGAGCGGTCCCGCGCTGGTGGACCGTGCCTGGTCGGCGGGTCTGGCGGTGGCAGGCGCCGTCGTCCTGGTGGTGGTCGGACTGGTCGTGGAGTGGTTCTGCCGGATCCCGCCACCGGAGGACCCGGAAGAGCACGAGCACGCGCTGGACCCCGCCGCGGGCTGATCGCCCCCCGGACGGTGCCAGGATGGTCGCCATGAGCACCGAGCCGTTCGAACCCGAGGGCGTGACCTGGACCCCGGTCTCCCCGCGCCTGATCACCGCACGACTGCTGCTGGCCGGGCTCTGGCTGCTGCCGGTCCTGGTCGGCGCCGTCCTCGCCCCGGTGCTCTCCGGTGTGGTGTGGCTGTGGGCCATCCCGCTCGCCGTCGTGCTCCTCGGCGTCTGGATCGCCTGGCTGGTCCCGCGACAGGTGCGCGCGATGGGCTACGCCGAGCGGGCCGACGACCTGCTGGTGCGCCGCGGCATCCTGTTCCGCTCGATGGTCGTGGTGCCCTACGGGCGGATGCAGTACGTCGACGTGAACGCCGGTCCGCTGGCCCGTCGCTTCGACATCGCCACCGTGCAGCTGCACACCGCCTCGCCCAGCAGTGAGGTCACCGTGGACGGGCTGCCCACCGACGAGGCGGCCCGGTTGCGCGACCAGCTCGCCTCCCGTGGCGAGTCCCGGCTGGCGGGGCTGTGAACGAGCCGATCACCGCGGGCAGCCCGGCCGAGGTCGAGGACGGCGTCGAGTGGCGGCGGATGCACCCGGTCACCCCGGCGGTGAAGGGCTGGAAGGTCTTCGTCGCGGTGCTGGTCGTGATCGGCAGCCAGTCGACGAACGGTGTCCAGGAACTGGCCGAGTGGCTGGGCGGACGGGTCTGGCTGGCCGCGCTGGGTCTGCTCGCTGTGGTGTTCCTGGTCGGGTTCGGCTACTCGGCGATCGCCTGGCGGGTGACCCGGTTCGCCGTCACCGACGACGCGGTGCGGCTGCGCACCGGTGTGCTGTTCCGCCAGCACCGACAGGCCCGGCTGGACCGGTTGCAGGCCGTCGACGTGGTCCAGCCGCTGCTGGCCCGGCTGTTCGGGCTGTCCGAGCTGCGGCTGGAGGTGGCCGGGGGCTCCGGCAGTGCGGTGTCGCTGGCCTTCCTGCGGGAGGACGACGCGGATCAGCTGCGGGCGGAGTTGCTGGCACGCGCGGCGGGATTGCACCACCGTGCGGCCGCGGCTGTCCCCACTGTTGACGGCACTAACGGCACTGACGGCACTGACGGCACTGACAGCACTGACAGCACTGACGGCACTCTCGGCACTGATGCCCCGGCCGATGCCGTGCGACCGCTGCCCGCGGGGCCGATCCCGGCGCAGACCGCCCCGGAGAACGCGGTGTTCGCGGTGCCGGTGAAGCGGCTGCTGCTGTCCACCCTGCTGACCTGGTCGGTGTTCTGGCTGCTGCTGTGGGTCACGGTCCTGGTGGTCAGCATGGTGCTGGCCCGCAGCATCAGCCCCGCCTTCGGCATCCTGCCCGGTCTGCTCGTCGTGGTGTCCTACCAGTGGAACCGGATCAACCGCGGCGCGAACTTCCGGGCGGCGATCTCCCCGGACGGCATCCGGCTGCGGCACGGCCTGACCGAGACCCGGGCGCAGACGGTTCCGCCCGGTCGGGTGCAGGCGGTCCGGGTGTACCAGAGCATCCTCTGGCGCAAGGCCGACTGGTGGCGGGTGGAGATCAACGTCGCCGGGTACGCCCAGTCCGAGGCCGGACAGGAGAGCGAGACCGCGCTGCTGCCGGTGGGCACCCGGGAGGACGTGCTCCTCGCACTGTGGCTGGTGCTGCCCGACCTGGGCACCGACGACCCGCGCGCCCTGGTGGAGGCGGGCCTGACCGGCACCGAGCAGGAGTTCGGCTTCCTCACCGCCCCGCGGCGCGCCCGCTGGCTGGACCCGATCGCCTGGCGCCGGACCGGGGTGACCGTCACCGACCGGGCGCTGCTGATCCGGCGCGGCCGGTTGACCCGCAGCCTGATCGTGGTCCCGCACGAGCGCACCCAGTCGCTCGGCATGCGGCAAGGACCGCTGGAGCGACGGCTCGGCCTCGCCGACTTCAGGCTGCACTCCACCCCGGGCCCGGTGACCCCCGCCGTGGCGCACCTGGATGCCGGGGACGCCGCCCGGCTGATCGAGGACCAGGCGGTGCGTGCCCGCACTGCCCGGGCAGGGGCCGGCCCCGAGCAGTGGATGAGCGCCCGATGACGACACGGCTGGGTGTGGGCGTGATCGGCGCCGGACGAGTCGGCGCGGTGCTCGGCAGCGCGCTGCGTGCCGTCGGCCATCGGGTGGTCGGGGTGTCCGCGGTCTCCGAGGCGTCCCGGGAGCGCGCCGACACCCTGCTGCCCGGCGTCCCGGTGCTGGAGGTGCCCGAGGTGGTGCGCCGCGCCGAGCTGGTGCTGCTGGCGGTGCCGGACGACGCACTGCCGGAGCTGGTCGCGGGGCTGGCGCGGACCGGTGCCTGGCAGGCGGGACAGATCGTGGTGCACACCGCCGGTCGGTTCGGGGCCGCGGTGCTGGACCCCGCGCGGGCGATGGGGGCGATCCCGGTCGCCCTGCATCCGGCGATGACCTTCACCGGCACCTCGCTGGACCTCTCCCGGCTGGAGGGCTGCACCTTCGCGGTCACCGCCCCCGCGCCGGTGCTGCCGATCGGTCAGGCATTGGTGGTCGAGATGGGCGGCGAGCCGGTGGTGATCGAGGAATCGGCGCGCCCGCTCTACCACGCGGCCCTGGCGCACGGCGCGAACCACTTGGTCGTGCTGGTCGCTCAGGCGGGTGACGCGCTGCGGGCCGCCGGGGTGAGCGACCCGGGGGCGGTGCTGCGGCCGTTGCTGGACGCCGCCCTGGACGGGGCGCTGCGGGCCGAGTCGGCGGGCGGTGCGATCGCCACCCTGACCGGTCCGGTGCGGCGCGGGGACGCGGGGACGGTGCGCGACCACCTGCGCGAACTCGCCTCCCTGGGGTCGACCGACCTGCTCGACTCCTACCGGGCGCTGTCCCGGGCCGCGACCGCGCGGTCCCTGGTCGACGGGCAGATCACCGCCCAGCAGGGTGCTGCCCTGTTGGACGAGCTGACCCCGACTCACACCTCCGGCCGCGACGGGGGTAGCGTTCCGGAGGCCCCTACCACCGATCCGGAGGACGACGACGCATGACCACCGCACCGACGCTGGCCCGCACCCGAGCGGAGCTGAGCGTGGCACTGCGACCGGTCAGCCGGGCGGTGGTGATGACGATGGGTGCCCTGCACGACGGGCACCTGGCCCTGGTCCGAGAGGCGCGCGGTCGCGGCGAGCAGGTGGTGGTGACGATCTTCGTCAACCCGCTGCAGTTCGGCCCCACCGAGGACCTGGACCGCTACCCGCGCGACCTGGCCGGCGACCTGGAGCGCCTGACCGGCCCCGGTCTCCTCGGCGCCGGGGACGTGGTCTTCGCCCCCGAGCCCGACGAGGTCTACCCGGACGGCGACCCGGTGGTGCGGGTGTCGGCCGGTGCGATCGGCGAGGTGTACGAGGGAGCGATCCGCCCGGGTCACCTGGACGGGGCGCTCACCGTGGTCCTGAAGCTGATGCACCTGACCCGGCCGGATGCCGCGATGTTCGGCCGCAAGGACGTGCAGCAGCTGGTCGCCGTGGCCCGGATGGTCCGTGACCTGGACCTCGGCCTGACCGTGGTGCCGGTGCCCACCGTCCGGGACGCCGACGGCCTCGCGCTGTCGTCCCGGAACGCGTACCTCAGCGCCGACCAGCGGGAGACGGCCCTGGCCCTGTCCCGCGCCCTGACCGCGGGTCAGCGGGCCGCGGCGGACGGTGCCGGACCGGACGCCGTGCGCGACGCCACCCGCGCGGTGCTGGTCGCCGCCGGGATCGAGCCCGACTACGTGGCATTGGTCGACCCGGAGACCTTCGGCGACATCCCCGACGACCGGGCCACCCAGCCCGGGGCGGTGGCAGTGCTCGCCGTGGCAGGCCGGGTGGGCGACACCCGGCTGATCGACAACATGGACGTGAGGTGGGCGTGACCATGCTGCGCCCGATGATGATCGGCAAGATCCACCGCGCCACCGTGACCCAGGCCGACCTGCACTACGTCGGTTCGATCACCGTGGACGCGCACCTGCTCGCGGCGGCTGACCTGCTGCCAGGGCAGCAGGTCGACGTGGTCGACGTGACCAACGGTTCCCGGCTGACCACCTACGTGATCGCGGGGGAGCCCGGCTCCGGGCAGATCTGCATCAACGGCGCCGCCGCGCACCTGGTGCACCCCGGCGACGTGGTGATCCTGATCGCCTACGGCATGCTGGACGACGCCGAGGCACACAGCTACGAGCCGAAGGTGGTCCTGGTGGACGCCGACAACCGAATCGTCGACACCGGCCACGACCCGGGCACCGTCCCGGCCGAGTGGACCGAGCGGTCCGGGCTGCATCCCAGCGGACTGCCCTTCGACGACGGTCGGTCCGCCGTCACCGGTGACGCCGCGCCGGACGGCGGTCGGTGAGCACACCGGTCCTGGCGCGCAGCCTCGCCGCACCCGCACCCGGGTGGACCATCACCGCCGACGCGATCGTGGTCGGATCCGGGATCGCCGGGCTGACCGCCGCCCTGGAGCTGCGCAGCCGGGTGGACCGGGTGCTGCTGGTCACCAAGGGCGAGCTGGTGTCCGGCTCGACCATCTGGGCGCAGGGCGGCATCGCGGCCGCCCTGGACCCGACCGACTCACCGGCCGCCCACCTGCGCGACACCCTCGAGGCCGGGGTCGGGCTCTGCGACCCGCGCGCCGCCGAGGTGCTGGTCACCGAGGGCCCGGCCCGGGTCCGGGAACTGGTCGCCGGGGGTGCCGTCTTCGACACCGCACCCGACGGCAGGATCGCCCTCACCCGGGAGGGTGGCCACCGCGCCGACCGGATCGCGCACGCCGGGGGCGACGCCACCGGCGCCGAGATCTCCCGGGCCCTGGTCGCCCAGCTCGCCGCCGTCCGCGAGGACCCGGGCATCGAGGTGATCGAGCAGGCCCTGGTGCTGGACGTGCTCACCGCCGCCCCGGACGCCGACGGTCGACCCGGACCGGTCTGCGGCGTCACCCTGCACGTGATCGGTGCCGGGTCCCGCGACGGTGTCGGTGCCGCGCTGGCCCCGGCCGTGCTGCTCGCCACCGGCGGGATCGGCCAGGTCTTCCGGTCTTCGACCAACCCGGCGCAGGCCACCGGCGACGGGTTGGCCGCCGCGCTCCGGGCGGGTGCCGCGGTCGCCGACATCGAGTTCGTCCAGTTCCACCCCACCGTGCTGTGGCTCGGCTCCGGGGTGAAGGGCCAGCTCACCCTGATCTCCGAGGCGGTCCGTGGTGAGGGCGCGATCCTGCTCGACGTCGACGGGCACCGCTTCCTGCCCGCCGCGCACCCGATGGCCGAGCTCGCCCCCCGCGACGTCGTCTCCCGGGCCATCGTCGACCAGTTGGCCCGCACCGGCTCCGACCACGTCCTGCTGGACGCCCGGCACCTGGGCAGCGCGGGAGCCCGACGCCGCTTCCCGACCATCGCCGCCCGGCTCGCCGAGCACGGACTCGACCTCGGCGCCGACCTGATCCCGGTCGCCCCCGCACAGCACTACCACTCGGGCGGGGTGCTCACCGACCTGTCCGGCCGGTCCACGCTGCGCGGGCTGTACGCGGTCGGCGAGGCCGCCTGCACCGGCGTGCACGGCGCGAACCGGCTGGCATCGAACTCGCTGCTCGAGGGCCTGGTCTTCGCCCACCGCGCCGCCCACGACGTCGCCGACCGGGTGGGCCGCGGCCGTCTGACCCACGCCGACCCGGTGCCGCGCGCCGGCGACAGCGCCCTGGTCTCCGGCGCCGCCCGGTCCCGGGTGCAGCGGATCGCCACCGCCGGACCCGGGGTGCTGCGCTCCGCCGAGGGCCTGGCCACCGCCGCCGAACGCCTGGCAGCCGTCCGCACCGACGCGCACCGGGTGGGCGACGGGGGAGTCGCCCCGATCGCCGACCCCCAGGTCGCCGAGTGGGAGACCACCAACGTGCACCAGGTCGCCACCGTCCTCACCGCGGTGGCCGACACCCGGACCGAGTCCCGGGGCGGGCACGTCCGCACCGACTTCCCGGAGCGGGACGACGCGTGGCTGGTCCGGGTCCGGGCCGAGCTCGACCCCGACGGTCGACTGCTGCGCACCCGCGTCCCGGTCGCCGACTGAGGCGACCGACGGGCCCTAGGCTGCGGGGGTGAGCGATCTCGATGGGCAGTGGCTGAGCCGGACCGTGCGGGTGGCGTTGGACGAGGACCTGGGCCCCGAGCCCGGCCGCGACCTGACCACCCAGTCCACGGTCCCGAGCGACCTGATCGGCACCGCACACCTGGTCGCCCGCCAGGACGGGGTCGTGGCAGGTCTCCCGGTCGTCGCCGAGGTCACCGCCCAGGTCGCCGCCCGCTTCGGTCTGCCCGCCCCCGCCGTCGACCAGCGGGTCGCCGACGGCAGCCGGGTCACCCGGGGTGACGTCCTCGCGGTGCTCACCGGCCCGGTGCAGGTGCTGTTGATCGCCGAACGCACCGCCCTCAACCTCGCGTCCCGTGCCTCAGGCGTCGCCACCCACACCCGACGCTGGGCGGATGTGCTCGACGGCTCCGGCGCGCAGGTGCTGGACACCCGCAAGACCACCCCCGGACTGCGCGAGCTGGAGAAGTACGCGGTGCGCTGCGGCGGCGGCACCAACAAGCGGATGGGCCTGTACGACGTCGCCATGATCAAGGACAACCACGTCGTCGCGGCCGGTGGCATCACCGCCGCGATCGACGCCGTCCGTGCCCGGTTCGGCGACGTGCCGCTGCAGGTCGAGGCGGACACCCCCGCGCAGGCCCTGGAGGCGGTCGCGGCCGGTGCCCGGTTCCTGCTGTTGGACAACATGCCGCCGGAGGTCCTCACCGAGGTGGTCACCGCGGTGCGCGCGGGCGAATCCGGCACCGGCCGGGTCGAGCTGGAGGCCACCGGCAACCTCACCCTGGACCGGGCAGCCGCGGTCGCCGCCACCGGGGTCGACTACCTCTCCGTGGGGGCGCTGACCCACTCGTCGCCGATCCTCGACCTCGCGCTCGACCTGGTCGACGGGCTCTGACACACGACGAGGCCCCGGGATATCCCACCCCGGGGCCTCGTCGAACCAGTGGTGTCAGCCGCGAACGCCCTTGCGGCCGGTGATCGCACCGTAGATCGCGAGCACGATCACGGAACCGACGATCGCCAGCGCCCAGGTCTGGATGGACCAGAAGTTCTCCAGCGGCGCATCGAAGAGGATGCTCCCCAACCAACCGCCGACCAACGCACCGATCACACCCAGCAGCAACGTGGCGAACCAACCGCCGTTGTCACGCTTGAGGATCGCCTTCGCGATCGCACCAGCGATGAGCCCCAGAATGATCCAGCCGAACAGTCCCATGTCAACCTCCTCTTTCGACGGAGATGACCTTGACACCGCGCGGACGGTTCCGCATCCGGAAGACCGGGGGTGTGTGACCAGCGCCTCAGGGACCGTCGATCGAATCGTCCCGAGGTGCGAATGGGTGATAGATCAGGTATCGGCCCTCCCAGCCTTCGAAGAATGCCAAGGTTCCGTCAGTCGGAGATCACCGCTGGCCCGCCGGGCCTGCTCCGTCCATTGGGGGGATCGTGCAGCGGATCAGAGTCGTCGTCGCCGTGCTCGTCGTCTGGGGTCTGGCGTTCGTGGTGATGCCGGTGGCGAGCGGTGCTGAGACTGCAGGCTGCACGGACTTCTATCTGATGGCCGCACGTGGATCGGGGCAGGCCGACGGTGGCTACGTCGACGGACCCACTGGCAAGGCCGGGATGGGCGCGGAGATGTACTCGATGATGTCCCCGCTCCGGGATCGGATCGAGTCACACGATGCGTCGGTGACGATGATGGGCGTCCAGTACCGCGCGGTGTCGGTTGCCAACGGGGCGAGCACCATCACCGGTTTACGCAAGGCTTTGCGCGTCGGAGGTGCCTACAACGACTCAGTCGCCGGAGGTGTCCAGTGGGTGAGCGACGCAGTCGAGGCCATCGTGAGCAGGTGCCCGGAAGCCCGACTGGTCATGGGTGGATACTCCCAGGGGGCGGAGACAATGGGTAGGGCGGTGCAAGGGCTTCCGGCCAGCTTGCAACAGCACGTCGCCGCCGTCGGGCTCGTCGCCGATCCGCTCTTCAACTCGACCGATTGGGCGAGCAACTACAGCACCTTTGAGGCCAACCATAATGGCGCCTTCGGGCCTCGCCCGGTCTGGGACATTGGTGCACCCGTGTTCTCCTACTGCCATTATGGCGACCCGATCTGCAACATCTCACTCAAGGCAAATCTGCCCACCGGAGGCTGGATCGACTGGTACGATTTCTCGCTGATCGCGGCGACTGCCAGCGCACTGGGTGGCGGTCTTTTTGGTCAGCACACCAACTACGACGGAAATTGGGAGATACCGGACGCGACCGAGAGGATCCTCGGGGTGCTCGATCTACCTGGCCCAATGCGGCCGCTAGTGGCCGAATTTGCAACGCCGCACAACGCGACTCTCGGATCTGACGCGCACTTCTCCGCAGCAGGCTCCCGATCGGACTATCGGGACCCGATTACTTCGTACTCATGGTCGTGGGGTGACGGAGAGACAACTGAAAGCGACACCGATTGGTTGGCTCACACGTACCGCTCCGCGGGGGATTTTACCGTCACCTTGACAGTCACAACTGATTCTGGCGATGAACAGACAGTTAGCAAATCGGTACACGTGGTGGATCTGGCGACCCTCCCTCCCGCGGCTCCGACCGTGCGGCGTCAGAACGGGGACGGTGAGATCACTTTGAGCTGGCCGGCCGTGCCGTTCGCCTCTGGCTATCGGATCACTACAGCGGACGGCGCGCATCTGGATGCCTTCGATTTCCCCGGGGAGCGAGTCACGTGGTCGGACGTGGGGCTAGCCAATGGTGACGACTATCGCTACTGCGTCATTGCCGTGAACGCCGTCGGAGAAAGTGACCCGACCTGCATTGGCGGCACTCCCTACGCGCCTTTCGATCCTTTGGCGCCGGTGTCATCCACGGTCCGACTTTTTGGGCCCGAACACATGACGACGACGCTGGAAGGAGTCAGCGAAGTCAGCGGGGGTTACAGCTCGGGGTACGTGCGCACAGACGATGGCGCAGTGTACTACTTCTCAAACTTGAGCGAATTGTCCCCGGTTGCGGTCTCCGCTCCGGTGATGCAAATTGCCGACATTTCCGGCGGTGAGGCCATGCTCCTACGTGAGGATGGGGTGGTCGACGTTGTGAGCGGCGGCGTTGTCACGCAGTCAGGCATTCTCATCGATATCACCGAGATCACGGAGCTGGAGGGCTATGCGAGCTACGCCATCACGGGCACCGGCCAACTGATTGCAATCAAATCGACGTCCGACATTAAGCCTGTCGTGTACCAGCACGTCGGCGGCGGCAAGATCGTCGAATTTTCTCCCTGGGAATTTTCGGAGTATCTCGGTGGTGTCGCGCTAACGAACGACGGGCGATTGTTCTGGGTCGTGGGCGACCAGGCGTATTCACTCCCCAGAGGTGGTGGTAGCTTCACGAGTGTGGCGGCTGGGTACCGCGGAAGCGTGTGGGCTCTCGACGACACTGGAGGGCTGTGGGGTATCAAGGGCGATCCGAGCTTGCGTGATCCGGACGTTACGTCGATTCGCGTCCCATCCCCGGTCGCCGCGATCGTCGCCGCGCCGTACGCCGAAACGGCTCTTGCAGTGATGGAGGACGGTGGTGTTTACGCGACTCAATGCACCGATCAAGAGGGATGCAGCAATGTCCTTGCCAGGTTGCCCATTGACCAAGCTGTGGAGGTGCAGACGTATGCCACCGGCGGGGGCGTCACCTACGTCCTCGACGCTCGCGGAGACGTGCATCGCGTGGAAGTCGCAAGAACGTGGACAGACGGCGTTGATCGGCACGTTGCCCCCACCGTGGCCGACACGGTCGTTCTATCGGACGTGACGCATCTCAACATCAATTTCGGGCTGCCCTACGCGCTGACCCGGGAACACACCCTGCTGTGGAGCGGGTCCGGACAACTGTCAACCTGGGAGCAGGTTCCGCTCCCGAGCGAGGTCACGCGGCTGACCTGTTCAGTGATGGGTGCATGCTTCGTCGGCATGCGATGAGTGCGGAGCTCGCCGGAAGATGATCTTGAGGATCGGGAAGAACACCACGAACGAGATCAGCGCGTTGATGATCATCGTCACCACATCCGCCCCGGCCTCACCGGTCGCACCCCAGCGCCCGATCATCCACTGATAGATCGGATCCTTGTAGAAGCCCTGCAACCAGGCGGCCAGGAACGTGATGATCACGTACGCCACCGCGTACCAGGCAGCCGCCCGCCACGGGTTCGAGGTCGACTTGAACGTGACGTTGCGCTGCAGGAAGAAGTTGATCACCTGCGCGATCAGCAACGTCAGCTGCACCGCCAGGAAGTACGCCAACCCGCCGCCACCGGTCGGCAGCGCCCCCGCCGGGTAATCGAAGATGAAGAACGTGCTGCCATCGGCATTGGTCGTCGTGCCCAGCACCTGGAACGTGGTGTCCACCAGCGACGTCAGCCCGATCAGCCACTTGAGGATCGGCATCAGCGCCAACTGCAGCACGGTCATCCCCATGCTGATCAGACTGAACACCACGAACTCGGCGGTGGCGGGCCGCGCCGTCGCGAAGGCACCCCACCTGCGCCGGATGCTGCTGACCATGCGACGTCCTCTTCCTCACCGGGCGCCGGTGGGCCCCGACGCTCAGGGGCCAGACAAGCCGATGCCGGACGGCGGGCGGGGGTGATCCGGGCAACCTGTCGTCCTCGGCGCACAGGTTGTGCGGGTGGGCGGGTGCCTCAGCCCTGGCTCGCCACGAGCGCGCCGCACACCCCCACAGCCAGGACCACCTGAGCGACGCCCCACAGGACCATCCGGCGACGTTCCCGCCCGTCCCGCACCGCAGCAGCCCGGCGCCCGCTCGACCAGGCCGGCGCACTCACCGGTCGAAGCGACACCGCCACCCCGGCCAGCAGGGCAGCCACCACCGCCGCGAGCCACCCCGGCCACCACGGCAACAGCGCCGCCCCCACCACCGCCGCACCCAGGGTGACGACCGGTGCCCAGCGCCATCGGCTCCGACGCACCTCGCTCGCCGCGCGCGGCGGCACCACGACGACCCCGCTGGTGACCACGGAGGTCAGGCAGGCGAACAGCAGCGCGGCCAGCGAGAGCGCGATGCGCAGGTCGGGATCCATCGCCATCCGGGCTGGTCAGGGGTGTGAACGCCGACGACGTCCCAGGATGAGCGTAGACCGCGGGTCACCAGGTGGACTCGCCACCCTTGCGAGCGGGTGGCCGTCGGCTCCGCCGGATTACCCTCGGCACAGAGTGGGACCAGAGCGAGCCAGTTGCAGGGACCGAGGAGCGTACGTGTGGGGCAGACGGCGCCAGCCGACGGGTGAGTTCGAGCTCGGACCCGAGTGGGAGCTGTTCCACGATGGACTGGCCGCGCTCTGCCGCGACGGTCAGATCGTCGGCCATGTCGCCACGTCGCTGGGTCACGTCCGCACTCCGCTCGCTCCGCGAACGCCGCGACCGTGGGTCTGGCTCGTCGTCGTGTGGTCCGACGGCACGAAGGAACCCTCGGTCGAGGACTATCCACCGTGGACGTACGTGACCGAGATGCGCGACGGCTACGTCGAATGGGTGTTGAGCGACGACCGCAGCCGCGACGGTCGGTACGACATCCAGTGGATTCCCGCCGAGGTGGCGGCGGCGGAGCGCGAGAGGCTCGGGATCCGACTCTCCGACTTCTGACGCGGTCGGCATCGCCGAAGCGGGACACCGGAGTCTTTGAGGGCGCTGGGGCAACCGCGACGCGAACAGGCCGGGTGACAACCCCCTCAGATGCCGCCCCACGCAAAAGGCCATGGGGCGCGTGGGCGCCAGGTGTGACTCGGGGATCAGGAACGGTGGGCCCCGTGGGGATCGAACCCACAACCTGCGGATTAGTGGTGGGCGCGTCATCCGGGATCACCCTGAACGACCACCCGCGGTGCGGTCGCGAGGCGCGGCGGGTCGGGATTGGTCGGTGACGGCGTGACGGCGTGACGGCGTGACGGCGATGCCACCGATTCACCCCAGTTCGGCGATCGGGTGACTCACCTTGACGGCGCACCCCGAATCGGCGGACCTTGGAGGCAAGCGGTCGGTCGCGGGTTCGAGTCCCGTCGGCTCCACGCGTGGGGCCGTAGCTCAGTTGGTAGAGCAGCCGCCTGATTTCGACCGTGTCGGTCAGGCGGGAAGGGGAGCTCAAAGAGCTCCCCTTCCGCATGTTCGAGAGAAGCTGTGAACTACTCGCCGGCGAGAGCGCGGGTCTGCTCCCGGCGCAGGAAGCCGGCGACACTGGTGCAGCCGATGCTGAACTCGCCACACGTGAAGGGAATCTTCGGACGCATGCGCGACGGAGCCGGACCGTCCGCAGTCTCGAGTGTGATCACCGTCAGGTTTTCGACCGCTGCGAGCGAGATCACCATGAGGTCACCGAGGTAGTGCAGGTCGCGCCCGTAGCCGGGGAGGCGGTTCACGATCACCTTCGCCTTCGCGAGCTGGTCGGTGGACGGTCCTCGGAACATGCCCGGGCGTGCGCGCACCCAGTCGCGGATGTTCTGGTCCTTGAGCGCCCACTTTTCGAGTTCGGTCTTCACGGCGTCGGGAGCGATGATCTCCCCGTTGGTGATCAGTCGTTCGAAGAGCGCCCACTGCGGGGCGAACACGTCAGCGCCGTAGAACTCGTCGTCAGCCTGGTGTAGGAAGGACACGATCACGTTCGTGTCGATGCAGTACCGCGGTTCGACGTCGAAGAGTGCGGGCTGGACGGTCACCGGCCGCTCCCAGCCGCGAACTCTGCGCGGTACCGAGCGACATTGTGTTCCGCGACGCCGAGCAGGGCGGCCGCGTCCTGCCGGGCGAGCCTGCCCGAGTCAAGGCTTGTGAGGACCTCACCAGCGAAGCGCCGACCGACTCTGTTGATCTGCGAGGGGTAGTACGAGCCGCCGTCCTTGGACTCGGTGCGTCGTGTCTGCCGGCGGCCGTCGAGCATGTCGAACCGTGTCTGGGTGATGTAGCCGAGGTCCTTCATGCGGATGAGGAGCGCCGCCTGGCTCACGTGCACGTGCCTGCTCAGCAGCCGAAGCGCCGCATCGTCTTCGGTGTCGTCGTGACCCCACGGATGGGTGCGCGCGTCGGCGAGCAGTTCAGCCGGGAGTAGGGCCGCGCCCGCGACGGCGTTGCAGAACCGTTCGATCGTCGCGTGGTCGTCGAGGTCGCAGAGCCCGGTGGCGCGCATGAGGACGTGTACGTACTCGTGAACGATCGAGAACAGACGCGCATACGGGGTGTCTTGGGTGTCTACGACCACCATGCAGTGCTGGTCGCGCCGCAGGCTGAACGCCCTGACTGTCGGGTCCTCCAAGCGCCGTTGCGCGACGTAGATGCGCTGACGGTGGAGCGCCTCCACCCACAGGCGAAGCGCCGCGTACCCGTCCTTCGCAGCGGCTTGCTGGTCGAGCGTGACGGCGAGCGCGCCACGAACGTATTCGCCCGCTGTCTCTACCGGGACGTCGACGTCGATGCGGACCGCGGGAAGCTGGATCACGTCGTCAGGGAAGAGCTCGATGGCTGCGTCAAGCATCTCCGACGCTGCTTCGAGTTCCGCGACGAGTTCAGGGGTCACACCAACCGCCTGATTGGCGACGGTGCGGTGGTCTTGGCCTGTTGCGGGGGGCGGCTCAGGGTCGTCGATCAGCAGGTACGGCCATGGCCGCTTGAGGAGGGATGCGAGTGCCTCGAGGTCGTCAAGATCGATGTTCTGATCCTCAGCCACGAGGTCCGCGACCCGCAGGTTCAGTCCGAGCCGTACGTCGAGATCGTCCGGCGTGATGCGCCGGTTGCGCAGGATGCTGTCAATCCTGACTGCGCTGACGCGGACGAGTGACATGTCCAGAACCTACCCACGCCCGACGAGTTCATGCGGGCAGACGTGCGCCGTCACCCAGTTGCCACGGCGTCCGACAGTCGGCGCCGATCACTGGCTGAGAGGTGCGGGACCGGCGTCCATGACTTCGCGCGAACGCCTCCTGATGGAGCTGGTGCCACACCGTCAGCTGCAGGGCTGGTTGGGACTCCATCTGACACACGCATCGGATCTGAACGGGCCTCGCTGTGGCCCGGGTCCGGCTGGCGGCTACGAGAGCGTCCGGGAGGACAATCGGGCAACCGCGGTGCGATGTGGACCTCAGCCGGTCAGTTGCGGGTCTCGATGTCGACCGAGACGAGACCCGAGAGCCCGAACTCCGCGAGGAACGCACCTGCGGCCCTTGGCCGGTCGGGCCATTCATCCGCCCAGTGCTCAGTTTCGGCCTCGCCCGCCGACTCCCGGAGCTCGAGGACGGCTTCGCGAAGCCCTGCGACGAATGGTGACTGCTGATCGACGCGCGTCGTGCCGACCACGCTCGATGCCTTCAGCGCCTCCCCGACGGCTGCGGGGAAGTCTCCGCTCGGCCAGCTGTGGCTAGTTCCACAGCAGAGGGCGCACGACAGAGGCCACGCAACCTCAGCGATCGACAACCCGAGAGATGTCGGGAAGGTGCTCGTGGGCTTGATCGACTTCCTCTTCGAATGGGATGCGATGGCGGCGACTTCGTGCGCGTCAGCGATAGCGATGCCTCCGAGCTGACACAGGGCGGACTCCCAGGGGCAGTCTTGTGCGAGTCCGGCGGCGACAGACTGGGGGTTGTAGAACGCGTACACCGCCGGGATGCCGTGCTGCTGGGCGTACTTCGAAAGACGCTCCGCCTGCGTGATGGTGCCTGCGGCTTGGTTGACCGCGTACCCCTGATCCCACAGTCGCTTCGCCTGCACAAGTAGGGGCATGAGGGTGGAGGATCCGGTTTCAGTGAAGGACCACGCCCAGTCGGCTCCGTTGACCCCTTCCTCGATCTGGGAGTAAACGCGGATGCGTAGCCGGCTTCTGGTTGCTGGGTTGGTCGCGAGTGCGAGCCACAGTTCCTGCGACAGGGTCGTCTCCCAGAGAGGGAGCCCGACAGACGCGGCAGTGTCCAGCCTTGATCCGGTGCGGTACTCCTCCCAGGCTAGCGCCGTGCGAAAGGCGGACTGAGCAGCGGAGGTGGTTGCGCGGGGCATGAGCCGATCCTGGCGAAGGGCTCGGGCGACGCGCACGCAACTCGCCGCTTGTTCCTACGGACGGCTGACGCGTCTTCGAAGCGCCAACCCGCCGTCGCTATCGTCACCAGCATGACCGAGGAGGATGAAGCGTCGGAGGCCAAACGGAAGAGCGTGAACCTGGCGGCGAGCTACCTTCGCTTGGGCGACACATCGAGCACCTCGGCGTGGCGGGCGGCTCTCGGCGACCTCTCCGAACTCCTGAATGCTCCGGTCGTGAAGCCGGACTTCTCGTACGCGCTCGAGGCGATGCGCTTCATCGACACGTCATGGATCAACAACTTCGTCCCACCAGTTCCCGTGCCGTCGTTCGATGGTCTCCTCGCGTCGGAAGCTGTCCGCAACGTTCACAGCGCGGTGTCGGCGGCCGTCGGCTCGTGGGTTGTCCCGCAGGTGGACACCAGCTACGTCGCTTCGGCGCTGGCAGAGCTCGGGAAGTCCATAGGTACGTGGCGGAACCTGCTCGCGGACTTCAAGTGGCCCGAACCACTGCCGATCCTCCCGCCGAACCTGCGAGGCATCGACGTCGATCTCGAGTGGGTGAGCGACCTCGTCCACGAAGGCATCACGCTGTACGGAGTGCCCGGTCCGCTGCTGGCACGCCGGCTTCTCGCAGCGCCGGACAAGGCCCGCCGTCGCGCGATCCTCGGGCGAGAGCTGGTTCGGGTCGCGCGCGACTGCGACGAGGCGCTCGATGCCTGCGTCGCGCTGAACACCCGCGAGGCGGTGTCATTTGCCCGCAGCTCCATCGCAGCAATCGAGGACGGGCATGTTGCGGCGGGTCAAGCGCTGGCGAGTAACGCGCTCGAGAGCCAGCTCCGGCGCTGGTTCAGCCGGAAGGACTACGTGAACTACACCAGCCATCGCGTGACGACCCCGGACGACGTCGACGGTTGGGATGTGCGCACCCACATGGCTCTCGGGCCGGTGTGGGCTGCATATCAGCGGTACGAGCCCGGCGGCACGGCGCTGATCCCGGGCACGTATGCGCGCCACGCGTCCACGCACGCTGTGTCGAGCCGGCAGTACAACCGGCGCAACGCTGCGCAGGCCCTGCTCTTGCTGACGTCACTGATCGTCTACGTGAACGAGGAAGTCGCGTACCCGCAGGCTGCTGCGGGTTAGCGGAGCGTCGACGCGATGGTCTCGAGGCGGTTGGTCAGGACGGTGACTCTTCGCGGCATGCCCTGTGCGGCGCGCCCCTGGAGGTAGACGCCGACGTCGAGGACGCGCTTGCCGTTGCCTCGTACCAGGCCAGCGTTCGACGCCCCGATGAGTCCGGGACTTTGAGCCGACGATGGTCGTGTGGCGATGCAGGCGTTCAGGGTCGCGCGGCTCTGTGCGCTCTCGTGGGCGAGAAAGTTGCGGACCGCTTTCACGAGTTCGAGGACACACGCGTCTTCTGGGGTGTTCGCGATGCGTGTGACCCGGCTGCTGTACGTCCTCGTGAAGTCGCGGGCCGCCGCGGTCTTCCACTCAGGCACGGAGCGGAACGTGATGTTGAACCCGGAGCCGTCGAGCAACGACTCGATCGAGTCCGCCGGAAGTCGCGCGGGGTACTTCGGTCGGAACGAGTTCAGCGCAGGCACGACGCCGTGCCCTGGAAGTGCTGCAACGGCGGAATCGAGCTTGCTCTGCAGCGCAGCGACGAACGTTGCAGGCTCCTTCGAGATCACAGCGATGTGCCACTGGTGCTGAAAAAGCTCCCACTCGCCGCCGAGTCGGAACGCGAAGTCGGACACCAGACCGCGTTGGCGACCCACAACCGATGACGTGGGCGTCCTCGCACAGCTTCCGGCGAACCCTGGTCACCGACGCGCATGACGCGGGCACCCCTGACAGGCACATCGCAGGGCAGACCGGTCAGGGCGCATCCAGGTCCTCCAAGATCACTACATCGCGCGCGTGCCGGCGTCGACCGTGGCCGCTGACCTGCGTGCCCTCGCCCCGCGGGTCACTCCCGTCAATCGCGGTAAGAGTGATTCTGAGAGTGACGCCGAGGTCAATTGTAGGTAAAGCCGCAGGTCAGGTGGGCCCCGTGGGGATCGAACCCACAACCCGCGGATTAAAAGTCCGCTGCTCTGCCAATTGAGCTAGAGGCCCGGTGCACCCGCCAGCCTAGCGGTGGCACCGGGCCTCCCCGTGTCAGCGTGTCCGATCCTGCGGGTCAGCGGGTCAGCGGCTCACCGCGTCCGCGCCACCTCGCGCAGGAACCGCGCCGACCGCTCCTGCAACCCGGCGATCCGCAGCTCCCGCATGATCAGCAGCTCCTCGTCGGTGGCCTGCCCGGCCTCGGCGCGGGTGGGCTTGCGGCGCACGTTGGTCGAGCACCGGAAGTCGGTGCACAGCAGGGTGCCGATGGTGTCGCCCTTGCGTCCGGCGGCACCGGCGCGGCGGGCGACGTAGAGGCCGACGTCGTCGGTGGCGATGACGTCCTCGCACCAGCCGCAGACGGCCTTGCGGCGCTTGCCGGTGCGTTCGGCGGCGCGGAGCAGGACGCCGATCGGTTCGCCGTCGACCTGGGCGACGACATAGGAGGACAGCGGGGCCCTGCGGTCACGCCAGCCGAGGAAGTCGAGGTTGTCCCAGTCGACGGCGTCGAGGTCGGGGAGCGTGGCGTTGGCGGCTTCGCGGCGGGAGGCGTTCACGAAGGCGGCGCGGATCTGCTGTTCGGTGAGGGCACGCATGATGAGGGTCCTTGCGGTGGCGGTGTGCGGGGTCGACAAAAGCCCGCGTCGCCGGGACCTCAGGGGGTCAGGCGACGCCGGGGCAGTCGGGCGTGATGCAGGCCATGCAGGCCACCCCCACCATCGGTGCTCCTCGTTCGTCGTTGCTGCGGACCAGGGGCGACGGTACGCCGGTCATCGGGCGGGTGCCAGTGTTTTCCTGCCGGGCGCTGAGGCGAACGTGCCGAGCGGGGGCGGCGGAGCACATCGGCCGGCAGACGGTGTCGCTCAGCCGTCGTCGTCGGCGGAGCCGTTGAGCGGATCGGTGGAGCTGGTGTCGGTGGGTGCCGGCTCGGCCGGCCCGGGGCTGGTCGGCGCGATGGTGATGCTGATCGTCACCGCGGCGCTGCTGCCGAACTTCGCGTGGGCGATGCCCATCGTGGGCAGTCCGAGGGCGAGGGCGAGCAGCACGATGGCCAGCGTCAGCCGCTTCCGGTCACGCGAGCAGGCGCGCATCGTCCTCCACCTCCCGTCGACTCGGGGCGCTCGCGGTCCGGGAGCGTCGTTCGCGGAGCAGGGCCAGTCCCTCCAGGGTGGCGAGGGCGGCGAGCGGGGGGCCGAGCAGTACCAGGCGACCGACCGGCGACCCGGCCCAGTCGAGCACCCAGCCCCACTTGGGGTGGACGTCGAGCACGATGCCGCGGACCTGGGACAGCGGGGTGGCGTCGGGGTCGGGGTTCAGGTTCGCGTCGCCCTTGGTGAAGATGTACGGCCGCATGATCGGCTCGCCGGTGTCCGGGTCGAGGGTGGGGACCATGCGGCCGGTGTCGGTGTCCTGTTGCATGACCGGCAGGGACTGGAGTGCGACGATCCGGTGGGTGACGAGCTGATCCGATCCGACCGGCCAGAACGAGGCGACCTGGCCGACCCGCAGTTCGGAGGGGTCGCTGATCTGGCGTAGGACCACGGCGTCCCCGGCGTCGAAGGCGCCCTCGGCGGAGCCGGACATCGACCCGGAGGTGACGATCATCAGGCGCTGGTCGTTCAGGGTGAACCACAGCGGCACCGCGACCGAGACGGCGTAGGCCAGGCCGAACAGCAGCACGATGGCCCACAGCCCGGCGGTGACCACGCGACGGCCCGGGGTGGGGGGCGTCTGGCGGTGCCGGGTCGGCGCGGGCGCACGACGGTCGTAGGCCGGTTGCGTGGCGTGCACGCTCCGGCGACCGAACGCGGCGGGTGCTGTCATCGGGTCACTGGTGCGGGTTGGCCGCGTCCTGCTCGGCGTTGAAGGTCAGGGTGAGGTCGGCGCGGGAGTCCTGGTACTGGTTGTCCAGGTCGGGGACGTTGACCCGGACGCACAGTTCCTCGCTGGCACCGGCGATCAGGCCGCGGCTGGCGGTGGTGAGGTCGACGGTGCTGCCGGACAGGCCGTTCGCGCTGCCGATCGGGGTGGAGGCGCCGATCCGGTCGGCGGAGCAGCTGGCGGCGGGCACCGCGAACAGTTCCATGGTGAGCACCTGGGCCAGCCCCTTGTCGTCCGGGCTGGTGGCGGAGTACTGCACGCCGTAGGTCAGGGCGAGCGACCCGGCGTTGTTCACGGTGACCGGGGAGTAGATCGAGTCCCCGGGGGCCAGGTTGCCGGGCGGCAGCACGAAGGCGACGTCCTCGCCGGCCTCGATGTCGACGGTGCCGGTGACGATGCCGGTGCGGCCGGTGTCGTCGTTGTCGGTGAAGATCGCGGAGGTGACCAGCGTGGTCAGGCCGACTCCTGCCAGGCCGAGGATCGCGACGGTGCCGACCAGACGGCGGCGGCGCGCGGGGTCACGTCGGGGGGCCGGCGGGGTGATCATGTCGCGCAGCAGGTCGTCCATCGGTGGTCCTGACGAGTGAGCGGATGTGGGCTGTTCGGGTGTTATCGACCGGACTCTCGGGCGACTTGAGGTGATGTGTCGGATTTTTCGTCACCCAGTCGGCGCAAGTGTTCCACGCCCAGTCTTTCCGCTGGTAACGCCGCTGCATACAGGTAGCCCTGCGCCTGATCGACGGTGAGCTGACGCAGCGCGTCGGCGGTGGTCTCGTCCTCCACGCCCTCCGCCACCACTTGCAGCCCGAAGGAGTGCGCCAGGTCGACCATCGCCTTGACCACCACCTCGGAGCCACGCTTGCCGCTGGTCGCCAGGTCGGCCACGAACAGCCGGTCGATCTTCAGGCCGTGCACCGGCAGATCCCGCAGCTGGGAGATCGAGGTGTTGCCGATGCCGAAGTCGTCGATGGCGACCCGCACACCGATCTCGCCCAGCCGGTGCAGCACCGGGACCACCCGGGAGGGGTCGGAGACCAGCGCGGTCTCGGTGATCTCGACCTCGAGGAGCTCGACCGGGACCCGGTGCAGGGTGAGCAGGTCCTCGATCACCTCGACCACGTCCTGCGCGGTGACGTCGTGCGCCGACAGGTTCACCGCGACCGGCACCGGCACCCGGTCCACCGACCAGGCGGCGATCTGGGCGACACAGGACCGCAGGGCGTACCGGGTCAGGTCGTGGATCAGCCCCGACTGCTCGGCCAACGGGATGAACAGGTCGGGCGGGAGCATGCCGCGGGTCGGGTGGCGCCAGCGCATCAGCGCTTCCAGGCCGATCGTCTCGCCCGTGTGCAGGTCGATCTTCGGCTGGTAGTGCATCTGGAGCTCGTCGTCGACGCTGAGCGCGCGGTGCAGGTCGCCGAGCAGGACGAGCCGGGCGGGGGAGGAGTCGTCCTCCTCCGGGGAGTAGACCGAGACGCCGAGGCGGTGGGTCTTCGCGGTGTACATCGCCACGTCGGCCATCCGCATCAGCGACGAGGCGTCCTCGGCGTGGTCCGGCAGGCAGGCGACGCCGATCGAGCTGTCCACGTGCAGGGCCAGGTCGCCGAGCGGGAACGGCGGGACGAACAGCTGACGCACCCGGCGGGCGGCGGCCTCGGCGTCCGCGACCGAGCGCACGTCCGGGAACAGGATCGCGAACTCGTCACCACCGAGTCGGGCGACCACGTCGTCCTGGCGCATCGCGTCCCGCAACCGGGTGGCGACTTGCTGCAGGAGCTCGTCGCCCCGGTCGTGGCCGAGGGAGTCGTTGATGTCCTTGAACCGGTCGATGTCCAGCAGCGCCAGGCCGACGGTGGTGCCCGCACTGGTGTGGTCGGCGATGGCCCGTTCCAGCCGGTCGCCGAGCATCCGGCGGTTCGGCAGCCCGGTCAGGGCGTCGATCAGCGCGAGCCGAGCGTTCTCCAGCGCCGAGGTGTGCAACCGGTGCGAGGCGTTGCGGACCGTGCGGAACAGGCCGAGCCAGAGCAGGACCAGCCCACCGGCGACCACCGCGGTGACCGTGCGGATGGCGCTGCTCAGGGCCGCTTGGGTCTCCGAGTAGTCGAGCATCACCTCCGCGGCGCCCACCACGGTGCCGTCCCGGTCGATCGGGACGTAGACGTCCAGCTGACTAGACTCCGTGCCGCCGAACTGGGCCCCGCGCACCTCGGTGACCACCTGGGCGTCCGGCTCGCGCTGGCGGACGGCGGCGTCCAGCCGGTCGCCGTCCGGGAAGCCGGTGGAATCCTGCAGGGAGTCGAAGAGCAGCACCCCGTCCACGGTCCACAGCCGGAGTCGGGTCAGGTTCTCGAAGCCGGCGACCTGCTCGGTGATCCGGGTGAATGTCTCCGGGGCCAGCACGCCGACGGTGTACGCGTCCTCCGGGACGTCGGAGGTGGCGTAGGACTCGATGCTCTGCGCCATGACGATCCCGTCCCGGCGTGCCTGGTCTCGCATCACGTTCGCGGTGACCCAGACCAGCGCGACGCCCAAGGCGAGCATGGCGAGCACGCTCACGACGGCGAAGTACCGGGTCAGGGACCAGCGGCGTCGGGGGGTAGCCAGCAGAACCTCGCGGAGGGGGCGGAGGGTGGTCACCGGCGGGTGCTGGTGACTCGGGGCGAGACTAGGGGTTTGTCCGCAAATGAGCGAGGGGCCCGGCTCCCGGCGTTTCGGATGAAATGGGCGCTCCGAGCACCGAATTCACCCGCTCTCCTGGGGTGAAACCCCCGGACAGCGCACGCGGAGGGGAGGCGGATCTGCGTAGCGTGACCGCGCCCCCCGTCCGCCCACCCGAGGACTGTCCCCATGCACGAGCTCGCCGTCACCACTGTCGAGGTCGATGGTGTGATCCGGCTGGACGGCTACGTCCGGGAGTTCGAGGACGGCGTGATGTGGGTGGGATCGGACACCCTGGTGCGCGGGTTCACCGAGGGGGAGCGGGTGGTGCTCCGGGTGATGGACGACCAGCGCGGCGAGTGCGTCTACGGCGGGGTGATCGGCCGGGTGTCGGCGGACATGCTGGGCTGCGCCGAGGTCGAGCTGCTGTCCACCCTGCAGAAGCGTGCGGTGGCCCGGGTGCAGGTACGGGTCGAGTGCGAGGGCTGGGTGACCTTCCCCGAGGACGCCGAGCTGCCCGACGACAAGCCCGCCGACATCGACTCGACCACCGGTGAGCGGCGGCGCACCTTCGTCGCCCTCGATGTGTCCGCACACGGCATGCGTATGATGTCCATGGCCGAACTCCCGATCGGGAGCACGGTCCGGTTCGTCTTCCCGGAGCTCTCCGAGGCGTTCTGGCTGCACGCAGAGGTAGTGCGTGCCCAACCTTCCCGCAGCGGCACCCACTACGGCTGCCAGTTCCGGGATGCCACCCCCAGAGAGCTCGACGAACTGTTCAGCTATGTCCTGCGCACGCAGGGCGCCCTGCGCCGCCAGCAGATGCTCAGCCGAGACTGAGCCTGCGGGTCAGCGCAGCCGAGCGCCGGCGAAGCGCGCAGGCCCGATCCGCCGGAAAGGCGACATGACCTTCATCGACCTCGGCGTTCCTACTGTCCTGGCCCGCACCCTCGCGGACGCCGGCATCACGGAGCCGTTCCCCATCCAGACCGCCACCCTCCCCGACACCATGGCCGGCACCGACGTGCTCGGCCGCGGCCGCACCGGGTCCGGCAAGACCCTGGCCTTCAGCCTCCCGGTGGTCACCCGCCTCGCCGCTTCCGGTCGTCAGCGCACCTCGGGTCGCCCCCGCGCCCTGATCCTCGCGCCGACCCGTGAGCTGGCCAGCCAGATCCACGCCACCATCGCGCCGCTCGCCGACGCCCTCGGCCTGACCAGCACCACCGTCTTCGGTGGCGTCGGACAGGGGCCGCAGGTCGCCGCGCTGAAGAAGGGCATCGACATCCTGGTCGCCTGCCCCGGCCGGCTGGAGGACCTGATCAAGCAGGGCCTGTGCTCCCTGGACGCCATCGAGATCACCGTGCTGGACGAGGCCGACCACATGGCCGACCTCGGCTTCCTGCCGGTGGTCCGCCGCCTGCTCGACCGCACCCCCGCCGGTGGTCAGCGCCTGCTGTTCTCCGCGACGCTGGACAACGGTGTCGACACCCTGGTCAAGCGCTACCTGCACCAGCCGGTCACCCACTCGGTGGACCCGGCCGTGGCGCCGGTGTCGACCATGACCCACCACGTCTTCGCGCTCGCCGACGCGGACGCCAAGAAGCAGGTGCTCCGCGAGCTGGCATCCGGCACCGGGCGGCGCGTGCTGTTCACCCGCACCAAGCACCAGGCCAAGAAGCTCGCCAAGCAGCTCACCGCCGACGGCATCCCCGCTGTCGACCTGCAGGGCAACCTGGGCCAGGGCGCCCGGGAGCGGAACCTCGCCGCCTTCACCTCCGGTGAGGTGCGCGTGCTGGTCGCCACCGACATCGCCGCCCGCGGCATCCACGTCGACGACGTCGAGCTGGTCGTGCACGTCGACCCGCCCGCCGAGCACAAGGCATACCTGCACCGCTCCGGCCGCACCGCGCGTGCCGGTTCCGGCGGTGTGGTCGTCACCCTGCAGCTGCCCGAGCAGGCCGGCGACGTCCGCGACCTGACTCGCAAGGCCAAGATCAACGTCACGCCCGAGCGGGTCACCCCGGGCTCCGCGGTGATCACCGAGCTGGTCGGCGAGGTGGCGCCGTACGTGAAGCCCGCGCCGGTCGCCGCTCCGGTGCAGGGCACCTCGACCGGTCGGAACGCCACCGCGAAGCGGGCTGCCCGTGCGGGTGGTGCTGCCGCGGGCGGCGGTGAGCGTGCTGCCGGTGGTGGCCGCCGACGCCGTGGCCGCGGTGGGTCGGGTGCCGCAGCCGCTCCGGCCGGTGCCGGTCAGGGTCGGTCCGCCGCCCCCGCCGGTCAGGGCCGTGCTGCCGGGGCAGCCCAGAGTCGTACCGCCGGCCAGGGCTCCGGCCGGGCCGCACAGGGCGTCGGGTCCGCTGCCGGCCGCTCGGCGCAGGGCCAGGCGGCCGCTGCCGGCTCCGGTCAGCCGCGTCGCAGCCGCAGCCGTCGCGCCGGCCGTCCCGCCGGTCCCGCGCAGTCGGCACACGCCGGTCGCTGACCTCCACGAACGGGCGCCCACGGTCTCGCGGACCGGGGCGCCCGTTCGCATGTCCGAGCGCCACCCGCAGGCGGTGCCGGGTGCGGGGTGTCAGGGTGGAACAGGTCGGGGGCGAGGGTGGTTGGACCGTGTGCGCCCGGACCCTGGGCGCGAGGAGGAGGAGCACATGTCGACCTACGAGGTCACCAAGAACGAGTCCGAGTGGCGTGCCGTGCTGAACCCGGAGGAGTTCCAGGTGCTGCGCCTGGCCGGGACCGAGCGGCCGTGGACCGGCGAGCTGCTGGACGAGCACCGGGAGGGCGTCTACCGCTGTCGCGCCTGCCAGAACGAGCTGTTCCGTTCCGACACCAAGTTCGACTCGCACTGCGGCTGGCCGAGCTTCTTCAGCCCGCTCGCGGGTGACAAGGTCGAGCTGATCGAGGACCGCAGCCTGGGCATGGTCCGCACCGAGGTGCGCTGCGCGAAGTGCGGTTCGCACCTGGGGCACGTCTTCGACGACGCGCCGCAGACCCCGACCGGCGACCGGTTCTGCATGAACTCGGTGAGTCTCACCTTCGAGCCGACCGAGAACTGACAGCCGGTGGGTTCAGGTAGGGCGAGGACCTGCCGATACCCCTCACATGGAAGAGGCCCTGATCGTGCATCGGTGGCGCCGCTACGGCGCTGACCGGTTGTACGTGCGGGCCGGGACCGGGGCACCCCTGGGCAGCATCGATCTGATGACCGGCGCGGTGGATCTGGCGCAGGGGGCCGCATGGGCCGACGCTGCCGTCCGGTCCGCCGCGCAGGCATTCCTGCGCCGGGACCTGCCCGAGCTGGTGCTGCCGCTGTCCGAGGTGCTCGGTGAATCCGGAGCACGGGGTCGGCGTGCCGCCCCCGGACCTGCTGACCAGTTGGCCGGTCGGACCCCGATCAGCCCGGCGACGATGCCGGGCTTCGCCACGCTGGCGGGTCCGGTGCTGCCCACCCCGCGCGGTCGGCACCGCGCTGACGAGGCCGTCGGTGACGGACTGCGCGACCGGCTCGACCGGCTGGAGCTGTCCGGCTGGTCGGTGCTGCACGATGTGCCGCTGGGGCGCCAGGGGACCGTGCTGGAGGACTTGCTGATCGGACCCGGCGGGGCCTTCGCGGTCGCCGATGCCACCCGGATCGCGGCCCGCTCCTTCGTGCTGGAGGGTCGGCGACTGTCGGCCGACGGGGCCGCGGTGGCCGAACTGCGCCAGGTGCGCCTGGCCGCCACCCGTGCCGGTGCGCTGCTGCGTGCGGCGGTCGGCACCCCGGTCGAGGTCCGCGGCGTGCTGGTGGTCGGTGCCCCCGTGCAGGAGGTGGCGGCGGCCGATGCCTGGGCGGTGCCGCTGGACGCAGTGCCGGAGTTCTTCGAGCGGCAGGCCCCGCGATGGGATGCCGGGCGGGTGGCGGCGTTGACCCAGGTCGCCCGGCGCACCAGCACGTGGTCGCTGACCTGGGCGCACTGAGTCGGGCGCTCGGAGGCCGTCAGACCGGCTCGTCGTCCGCCAGGCGGTGCTCGGTGAGGTCGCGGTTCAGGCGCGCCAGCTGGTCGGCGAGCACGCCACGGTCGTCGTCGGACCAGTCGGTGAGGGCGGCCGCCAGGTAGTCCCGTCGCGCGCGGCGGGCCTGCCGCATCTGCTCCTCCCCGGCGTCGGTCAACCGGATCAGCTGCCCCCGCGAGTCCTGCGGGTCCGCCTCCCGCTCGATGAGTCCCAGCTGCTCCAGCCGGGCGAGCTGCCGGGACATGGTGCCGCGCCCGATGCCGATCAGCCGGGCCAGCTCACCGGCCCGGATGCCGGGCGCCTGCGCGATCCTGACCAGCAGCGGATACGCGGAGGGCTCCAGATCGGGGTGCACGGCGCGGGACAGGCGTTCGGCCTGCGACCGGGCGCGCCGCAGCAGGAGACCGAGCTCGGCCTCGATCCGGGCCAGCGGGTCGAGTGCGTCCATGGGCGCATTCTCCCGTACGTGCGCACTCGCCCCCGCCCGGACGACCGGACGGGGGCGAGTGGTGGAGGGACTCAGGCGTCGACCGACTCCAGCTCGTCGACCACGGCGGCCCGCTGTTGCAGACCGGACCGGGTGCCGAGCGGGACCTCCTTGAGGAAGAGCACCGCGATCAGGGCGACGATCGCCAGCGGCGCGGCGACCAGGAACAGCTCGGCGATCGCGTCACCGTAGGAGGACTCGACGATCACCCGCAGCGCATCCGGCATCGAGTTCACGTCCGGCACCGTGCTGCTGCCACCGCTGAGCTGGCTGGGGTCGATCCCGGCCGAGACCAGCTTCTCCGTGATCAGCGTGGTGATCCGGGAGGCGAGCACCGCGCCCAGCGCGCTGACGCCGATCGCGCCACCCAGGGTCCGGAAGAAGGCCACGGTCGCGGTGCCGGAGCCGATCTCCTCCACCGCCAGGGTGTTCTGCACGGCGAGCACCAGGTTCTGCATCAGCATGCCGACACCGGAACCCAGGATGAACATGAACAGGCAGACCAGGGCCAGGCTGGTGTCGTAGTGGATGGTGCCCATCAGGGCCAGCCCCACGGTCAGCACGGCGGCACCGGCGATCATGAACTTCTTGTAGTGGCCGGTCTTGGTGATCCGGCGGCCGCTCAGGGTCGAGGAGATGAACAGGCCGAGGATCATCGGGATGGTGAGCAGACCGGACTGGGTCGGGGTCTTGCCGCGCGCCACCTGCATGTACTGGCTCAGGAAGACCGAGGTGCCGAACATCGCGACACCGACGGCGACCGAGGCGATCACCGAGAGCACCAGGGTGCGGTTCTTGAACAGGTGCAGCGGGATGATCGGGTCGGCGACCTTGGACTCGACCCACACCGCGAGGGCGAGCAGGACCACGGCGCCACCGACCATCGCGCCGGTCTGCCAGGAGATCCAGTCGAAGCTGGTCCCGGCGAAGGTCACCCACAGCAGCAGCGAGGCGATCCCGGCGCTGATCAGCAGGGCGCCCCAGTAGTCGATCCGCACGATCTTGCGGACCATCTGCGGCAGCTTCAGGGTGATCTGCAGGACGATGATCGCGGCGACCGCGAACGGCAGTCCGACGAAGAAGTTGTAGCGCCAGCCCAGGGTGTCGGTGATGACACCGCCCAGCAGCGGGCCACCGACCATGCCGATGCCCATGATGCCGCCCATCAGGCCCATGTACTTGCCGCGCTCGCGGGGGCTGAGGATGTCGGACATCAGGATGGTCGCCAGGGCGGTCAGGCCACCGGCGCCGATGCCCTGGAAGGCGCGGGCACCGATCAGGAAGCCGACGTTGTGCGCGAAGCCGGCGGCGGCCGACGACACCACGGAGATGATCAGCGCGATCTGGATCAGCAGCTTGCGGTCCATCAGGTCCGCGAGCTTGCCCCAGATCGGCGTGGTGATCGTGGTGGTCAGCAGGGTGGCGGTGACCACCCAGGTGTAGGAGTGCTGCGAGCCGTTCAGGTCGCTGACGATCTTGGGCAGCGAGCTGGAGACGACGCTCGTGGCCAGGACGGACACGAACATGCCCAGCAGGATGCCGGACAGCGATTCCAGCACCTGACGGCGCGACATGGGCGCGGGGGAGGTCGCGGCGGGTGCCGCGGCGGGGGACTCGGTCATGCTCTCGGCTTTCGGTTCGTGGTGGTGGAACCCGGCGCCGTCGTCGGGAAAGGGGTGTGGAGCAACGGTCAGGGGGCGACCAGTTCGGGTTCGGCGTGCGCGTCGATCGCGCCGACGGTGTCGGCCACCCGGTTGATCTGGCCGGCCGCCGCTTGGATCTGTTCGGGGGTCCAGTCGCCGAACACCTCGGCGAGCAGGGCGTCCATCCGGACCCGGGTCTGTTCCGTGAAGGTGCGACCGGCGTCGCTGAGCCGGACGGTGCGGACCCGATGGTCGGCACCGGGTGCGCTCTGTCGGGTGCGCTCGGCGTAGCCCGCCTCGACCAGGGCGCTGGTCTGTCGGCTGGCGACCGATAGGTCCACCCGCAGGTGAGTGGCCACGTCGCCGATGGTCAGCTCACCGCGCTTGTCCAGCAGCCACAGCAACCCGAGCGCGGCGCGGGGGCAGTCGAGCTGCCGGGACAGCTTCTCCCCGATCTCCCGCTGGACACGGGTGAGGCGGCTGATCGCGTCGATCAGTGCGCGGGAGTGCTCGGGGATCACGGCTGCCTACTTTCTTGGTTGCAGCAGGCAACTTATTACGTGTGGTTGCAGAAGGCAACTGATATCGGCTGTGAGCTGTGCCGCACCCGGGGGCGGACGATCAACGCCCCGCGGCGTAGCCCTGCATGCCGCGCGGGTTGGCACCGGCATGCAGCAGCCCATCCCGGCGGACCCCTGCGGCGCTGACCCGGCCGAGTGCCCACGGCCCGGCGTCCCGCACCGCGTGCCCCCGGTCGCGGAGCCCGGCCAGCACGTCGTCACCGAGCCGACTCTCCGCCTCCACGCCGAGCCGCTCGCTGACCCGCGGGTGGAAGGACGACGGCACATGCGTCGAGTGCCACCCCGGTGCGTCGATCGCCGCCTGGAGGTCGGCGCCCCAGAGCAGGTGGTGCAGCAGGAACGGGACCGTCCACTGGTCCTGCTGGTCGCCGCCGGGGGTGCCGAAGGCGAAGCCGGTGCCGTCCGTGCGCAGGGCCAGTGCCGGGCTGAGGGTGGTGCGGGGTCGTCGGGAGGGGGCGAGGGACGCGGGCAGACCCGGCTCCAGCCAGAACATCTGCGCCCGGGTCGGGAGGCCGAAGCCCAGGCCGGGGACCACCGGCGACGACTGCAACCAGCCACCGGACGGCGTGGCTGACACCCGGTTGCCCCAGCGGTCGACCACGTCGACGTGGCAGGTGTCGCCCCGGGTCTCGCCGGTCGGTCGGGTCGGCAGCGTCGGGTCGGTGCCCTCGCCTGTCCCGGTCGTCTCGATGCGCAACGCGTCCGGGCCGGTGAGCTCCGTCGGCTCGGCCGGGCCGCGGGTCGGTTCGCCGCCACCCGCGCCCACCGCGGCACCCTCGAACCGCCCGGGCCACACCCCGTCGACCGCCTCGCCGAACACGCTCGCGAGCCGGGGTGCGCGGCCACCGGGACGACCGGGTCGCAGCCCGTCGGCCGCCGAGTCGCCGACCAGGGCCGCGCGCTCCGCGGCGTACCGGGGGTCGAGCAGGTCGGTCAGCGGGGTGTCGTCGTCGCCGTACCAGGCCTCCCGGTCGGCGAAGGCGAGCTTGGCCACCTCGATCGCGGTGTGCACCAGCTCCACCGACCCGGGCTCGGCCTCCGCGACGTTCAGCGTCTCCAGCATCTGGAGCTGCTGCAACAGCACCGGACCCTGACCCCAGGCTGCGGTCTTGTGCACCTGCACCCCGGCGAAGTCCACCGCGACGGTCGGCTCCTCGGTCGGGTGCCAGGCGGCCAGGTCGTCGGCGGTCAGCAGCCCGGTGTGGTCGTCGCCGGTGGAGTCCCGGACCGGAGTGCGCAGGAAGTCGTCCATCGCCTCGGCGACGAAGCCGGCGTAGAACGCCCGGTGTGCTGCCTCGATCTGGCTGAGGCGGTCGGGTCCGGCGGCCTCGGCCTCGGCCAGGACCCGACGGAAGGTGGCGGCGAGGTCGGGATTGCGGAACCGGGCACCGGGCTCGGGCAGCTCGCCGTGCGGCAGGTAGATCGACGCCGAGGTCGACCAGTGATCGGTGAAGAGATCGCGCACGGTGGCGATGGTGCGCACGGCGGCCGGGACCAGCGGGTACCCGTGCTCGGCGTAGCCGATCGCGGGGGAGAGGACATCGGCGAGCGGGAGGGTGCCGTAGCGGGCGAGCAGGTCGAGCCAGGCACCGAACGCCCCGGGCACGACAGCGGCCAGGTGGCCGGTGCCGGGGATCTCGCTCAGGCCGAGCTCACCGAAGGCACCGATGGTCGCCGCGGCCGGAGAGGTGCCCTGACCGCAGATGACGAAGGTGTGACCGTCGGCCGCCCGGTGCCCGATCAGCGGGGCGTCGCCGCCCGGTCCGTTCAGATGGGGTTCGACCACCTGCAACGTGAACCCGGCGGCGACGGCCGCGTCGAAGGCGTTGCCGCCCTGTTCCAGGATCCGCATGCCGACCGCGCTGGCGAGCCAGTGCGTGGAGCCGACCATGCCGAACGAGCCGACGAGTTCCGGGCGGGTGGTGAACATCGGCCCACGGTACGTGCTCAGTCGGTCGACGCCCGGTGCAGCCGCGAGTGCCGGTAGGAGTACCCCGCGTAGACGGCGATGCCGATCGCCAGCCACACCAGGAACCGCAGCCAGGTGGTCACCGTCAGGTTGCTCATCAGCCACAGGCAGGCCACCCCGGCGATGATCGGCAGCACCGGCGACCACGGCACCCGGAACCCGCGCGGCAGGTCCGGGCGGGTGCGCCGCAGGATCGGGATGCCGAAGCTGACCAGCACGAAGGCCGACAGCGTGCCGATGTTGATCATCTCCTCCAGCAGCTCGACCTTGGCCAGACCGGCGATCAGCGCGACCGCGATGCCGCAGATGATCTGCAGCCGGGCCGGGGTGTGGAACCGGGGCGAGGTGCGCGAGACGCCGCGCGGCAGCAGGCCGTCGCGGCTCATCGAGAACACGATCCGGGTCAGGCCGAGCAGCAGCACCATGATGACCGAGGTCAGGCCGACCAGGATGCCGACCGAGATGACCTTGCCCGCCCAGTCGGCACCGACCAGGACGAAGGCGGTGGTCAACGAGGGGTCACCGGATTCGGCGAGGGCGGTGTAGGGCACCATCCCGGTCACCACGATGGTCACCAGGATGTAGAGCACCGTGACGATCGCCAGACCGCCGAGGATGCCGCGGGGCAGTGCCTTCTGCGGGTTCTTGGTCTCCTCGGCGGTGGTGGCCACCACGTCGAAGCCGATGAAGGCGAAGAACACCAGCGCCGCACCGGAGAGGATGCCGACGATGCCGTAGGTCGTCGGTTCCAGGCCGGACAGGAACGCGAACAGCGACTGGTGCAGACCGGAGTCGGAGTCGGCGGGCTGCGCGGGCGGGATGAACGGGCTGTAGTTCTCCGCCTTGACGTAGAAGAACCCGGCGACGATCACGAACAGCGTGATCCCGACCTTGAGGATGGTGAAGATGCTGTTCACCCGGGTGCTGAGCTTGGTGCCCACCGCGAGCAGGGTGGTGAACACCCCGACCACCAGCACCGGACCCCACTCGACGTCCACCGGGCCGAGGTGCAGCGTGGTCGGCACGTCCAGGCCGAACAGCCCGAAGGCGTCGGAGAGGTAGACGCCCCAGAACTTCGCGATCACCGCCGCCGCCAGCAGCATCTCCAGGATCAGGTCCCAGCCGATGATCCAGGCCACGAACTCGCCCATCGTGGCGTAACTGAAGGTGTACGCCGATCCGGCGACCGGCAGGGTGGACGCGAACTCGGCGTAACACATGATCGCCAGCGCACACACGACGGAGGCGATGATGAAGGACAGGATCACGCCCGGTCCGGCGTAGTTCGCCGCCGCGGTCGCCCCGACCGAGAAGATGCCGGCGCCCACGGCCACGGCGACGCCGAGCACCGCGAGGTCCCAGGCGGTGAGGTCGCGGCGCAGTGAGCGCTCCGGATCCTCGGCGGTGGTCAGCGAGTCCTCGACGGACTTACGACGCAGGATGCTGCGGTTGATGCCCACGGCTGGCTCCCCTGGGGTCGGCGACGGCGATGAAGCATTCCGCGTGTCACAGGTCCCCGCATCCCGGGTCCGCCATGTGGTCCGGTCAGACGCCGCCGGGGAAGTCGAGCTGCCGCCACGCCTCGTAGAGCGCGATCGACGCCGAGTTGGTCAGGTTCAGTGACCGGCGGCCGGGCAGCATCGGGATCCGCAGCAGGCCGGAGACGCGGGGGTGGTCCAGCACCTCCTGCGGCAGCCCGGTGGGTTCGGGGCCGAACAGCAGGGCGTCGCCGTCCCGGTACTCGACCCCGGTGTAGCCCTGGTCGGTGTGGGTGGTGAAGGCGAACACCCGGCCGGGCAGCGCGGACATCGCGTGCTCCAGGTCGGGGTGCACCACGGTGTTCGCGAGGTCGTGGTAGTCCAACCCCGCCCGCTTGAGCCGTGGCTCATCCATCACGAAGCCCAGCGGTTCGACTAGGTGCAGGGTCGCCCCGGTGGCGGCGGCCAGGCGGATCGCGTTGCCGGTGTTGCCGGGGATGCGGGGCTCGAAGAAGACGACGTGCAGCACGCCGTGATCCTCTCACCTGACATGATCGGGGGTGCCAGCCACCCAGCGTCGAAAGGCCAGCCATGCCCGTCCTGCCTCCCTACCGCGCAGCGGACGACCGCTACGAGTCGATGCCCTACCGCCGCGCCGGTCGCTCGGGGCTGGACCTGCCCGCCCTGTCGCTCGGGCTGTGGCACAACTTTGGTGACGTGAACCCGATGGAGACCCAGCGGGCAGTGCTGCGCCGGGCCTTCGACCTGGGCATCACCCACTTCGACCTGGCGAACAACTACGGCCCGCCCTACGGCTCGGCGGAGACGAACTTCGGTCGGCACCTGGCGCAGGACCTGGCGCCGTACCGGGACGAGCTGGTGATCTCCTCCAAGGCCGGGTATGACATGTGGCCCGGGCCCTACGGCGACGGCGGGTCGCGCAAGTACCTGCTGGCGAGCCTCGACCAGTCGCTGGCCCGCACCGGGCTGGACTACGTGGACATCTTCTACTCGCACCGGCCGGACCCGAGTGTCCCGCTGGAGGAGACGATGGGGGCGCTGCACACCGCGGTGACCAGCGGCAAGGCGCTGTACGCCGGCATCTCCAACTACAGCCCGTCGGCGACCCGGGAGGCAGCGCGCATCCTGGCCGAGCTGGGCACGCCGCTGCTGATCCACCAGCCGTCGTACTCGATGTTCAACCGGCACGTGGAGCAGGTCGCCGAGGGACAGACCGAGGCGCTGCTGGACACCGTCGGTGACCTGGGGGTGGGGATGATCGTGTTCTCCCCGCTGGCGCAGGGCCTGCTGACCGGCCGCTACCTGTCCGGGGACGTGCCCGCCGACTCGCGCGCCGCGCAGGGCAAGTTCCTCACCGCCGAGGCGATCAGCGACACCTACCTGGAGCGCGCCCGCGGTCTGAACGCGATCGCCGAGGGCCGCGGTCAGACCCTGGCCCAGTTGGCGCTGTCCTGGGTGCTGCGGGACGCCCGGGTGACCTCCGCGATCATCGGCGCCTCCTCGGTGGCCCAGCTGGAGGACAACGTGCGGGCGCTGAGCGCCGAACCGCTGACCGACGACGAGATCGCCGCGATCGAGCCGCTGGCGGTGGACGGCACCGGGCGCTGACGATGACCGGTCCGCTGCCCCTGGTCCTGCTGCACGGCCTGACCGACTCCGCCGCGTGCTGGCCGAGTGTGGTCGCGGAGTTCGGCGGCACCCGCGACGTGATCGCGCTGAACGCGCGGGGGCACGGCGGCCGGCCGCTGCCGGACGGACCGTTCACGATCGGCGCGCTCGCCCGGGACGCCGCCGACGCCCTGCGGGACGTGGGTCCGGCGATCGTGCTCGGGCACTCGATGGGCGCCGCCACCGCCGGGGCACTGGCCCTGCACGCCCCGGACCTGGTCGCCGCGCTGATCCTGGAAGACCCGGCCTGGACGGGCGGGAACGACGACGGGGGCGCGCCGCCGTGGTTGGCGGAGGTGGTGGGGCGTTTCTCCGGCCGATCCGTCGAGGAGCTGATGGCGCTCGCCGACCGGGAGTGCGTCGGATGGTCCGACGTGGAGAAGCGCGGGTGGGTGGCGGCCAAGCAGGGGCTCGACCCGCGGATCGCCGAGGTGGAGCACCGGTGGCGAGAGCGGGACTGGGCGGCGGCGATGGCCGAGGTCCGGGTGCCGGTCACCCTGATCACCGGCGACGTGGACCGTGGGGCGATCGTGACCGCCGCGCGGGTGGCCGGGGTCCGCGCGGCACTGGGGGAGCGGTTGACCCACGTGCCGGTGGCCGGGGTGGGGCACAACATCCGGCGGGAGGCGCCGGGGGAGTTCCTGGCGGCGGTCCGAGCGGCGGTCGGCCGGGCCGACCGGGGCTGACCGAGCTGACCGGGGCTGACCGGGGCTGACCGGGGCTGACCGGGGCTGACCGGGGCTGACCGAGCTGACCGGGGCTGATCCAGGCGACCGGACCGGCCGGGTCGACCCGCTCAGGTCCCCGTCACGCGTCGTGCTCGGGCTCCCGCCCGGCGACCACCGCCAGCACCCCCTCGCCGTACTTCTCCAGTTTGCTCGCCCCGACTCCGCTGATCGTGCCCAGCGTCCCGGTGTCCTCCGGTCGGGCGGCGGCGATGGCCCGCAGGGTGGCGTCGTGGAACACCACGTACGCGGGCAGCCCGTTCGCCTTCGCCGTCCGCGCACGCCAGGCCCGCAGCCGCTCGAACAGTTCGGTGTCGGCGTGGTCCAGCGGGGTCGTCTCGGCGGCTGCGCGACGGGACCGGGTGGCGGTGGACCGCGCCACCCGGGTCTCGGTGCGCAGCGGCACCGGCCGCTCGCCGCGCAGCACCACGGCGCTCAGCTCGGTGAGCCGCAGGGTCCCGTAGCCGTCGGTGTCCACGCCGAGGATGCCCTGGGCGAGCAGCTGGCGGACCACCCCGCGCCACTCGGCGTCGGACAGGTCGGCGCCCAGGCCGAAGGTGCTCAGGCCGGCGTGCCCGAGCTGGTCGATCCGCGGGGTGTGCTTGCCGCGCAGGATGTCCACCAGGTGCCCGGCGCCGTAGTGCCGACCGTGCTCGCGCTCCAACCGGACCACGGTGGACAGCAGCTTCTGCGCCGGGACCGTGCCGTCCCAGGTGCTCGGTGGTGCCAGACAGGTGTCGCAGTTGCCGCACGGCTCGGACTGCTGACCGAAGTAGCCGAGCAGCTGCTGGCGACGACAGGTGACCGTCTCGCACAGCGCCAGCATCGCGTCCAGGTGCTGGCCCAACCGGCGCCGGTGCTGGTCGTCGCCCTCCGAGCTGTCGATCATCTTGCGCTGCTGCACCACGTCGGCCAGGCCGTAGGCCAGCCATGCGGTCGACGGCAGTCCGTCGCGTCCGGCGCGCCCGGTCTCCTGGTAGTAGCCCTCCACCGACTTCGGCAGGTCGAGGTGCGCGACGAACCGGACGTCCGGCTTGTCGATGCCCATCCCGAAGGCGATGGTCGCCACCATCACCAGGCCGTCCTCGCGCAGGAACCGGCTCTGGTTGCGGGCGCGCACCGCCCGGTCGAGGCCGGCGTGGTACGGCAATGCCGGGATGCCCTGGGCGGACAGGAACTCGGCGGTCTGTTCCACCGAGGCCCGGGACAGGCAGTAGACGATCCCGGAGTCCCCGGCGTGCTCGGTGCGCAGCAGGTCGAGCAGCTGGGCGCGGGGGTTGTCCTTGGGCACGATGCGGTACTGGATGTTCGGCCGGTCGAAGCTGGACACGAAGTGCCGCGCTCCCTGGGCCGCGGTGAGTTCCAGCCGCTCGGCGATCTCCGCGCGGGTGGCGGCGGTCGCGGTGGCGGTCAGCGCGATCCGGGGCACCTCCGGCCAGCGGTCGTGCAGCACCGACAGCCCGAGGTAGTCGGGTCGGAAGTCGTGCCCCCACTGGGACACGCAGTGCGCCTCGTCGATGGCGAACACGCTGATCGACGCCCGAGCGAGCAGGTCCAGGGTCTCCGGCACCCGGAGTCGTTCCGGTGCCAGGTAGAGCAGGTCGAGCTCACCGCCGAGCAGTGCCTGTTCCACGGCGCGGCGCTGGGCGAAGTCCTGGGTCGAGTTGAGGAAGCCCGCCCGCACCCCGACCGCCGACAACGCATCCACCTGGTCCTGCATCAGCGCGATCAGCGGCGAGACGACCACCCCGGTGCCCGGCCGGACCAGCGCGGGGACCTGGTAGCACAGCGACTTGCCGCCACCGGTGGGCATCAGGACCAGGGCGTCCCCGCCGGCGATCACCGTGTCGACGATCGCCGCCTGCTCACCCCGGAAGCCGTCGTAGCCCCAGACCTCGCGCAGCACCGCCAACGGCGACTGCCCGGTGTGCGAACCGGCTGCCGGTCCCGTGGGCGCGGCGGTGGTGGCGCGGGGTGCGATGTCCGGGACGCCGTCGTACTCGGGGTCGTACGGCGGTTCCTCGGGGAGCGGCCAGTCGTCGGGGGATGACACCCGACCAGCCTAGGCCGGTCACTCCCGGGGGTGCCCCGGTCGTCCCCAGAATGTGACGCTCGACCCGGGTGTGGAGAGTCGCGCCGTCGAGGGCTACCCTCGATCCCGGACCGGTCGGTCCGCCACGGCACGACGCGAGGAGGTGGCGCGATGAGTGACTCCGCGAGTAGTCCGCATCCGTCGACGCCCGTCGTGCCCTGCGCGCTGAGCTGACCCGGGTGCCGCGCACTGCGGTGACAGTGCAGCCCGCGTCGAGCCCACAGCCTCGGATCGTCGAGCGTCGTCGGAGAGCTCCGGCACCCATCGGGTGCGCCCCGCCCACCGCTCTGCCGGTCCCCTGATCACCCCTGTACCCGGGCCACGCCTGCGTCGACGTCGACGGCGTTGCCCGGGTGTCGGCGTGCGCACGGAGCCGGTGGCCCTCCCGGTCAGGAGATCCGCCATGACGCCCACGACCACCCTCCACACCCTCGACACCCTGGACCTGCACGACGTGCTGACCGTCGGCACCCCGCGCTCGGTCGAGATCTGGCTCGACACCGTCGGTTCCCGGCGCGCCCGGTCCGACCAGCTCGCCGACCTCTCCGACGAGCAGGTCCGCGCGCTGGTCCGGCTGCTGCGGCCGGACACCGCCCGTGAACTGTTCGGCACCCTCGACCCGCATGCGGTGGCCGAGGTGCTGGACGTGCTGCCGCCGGCCGTCGCCGCCGGGTTGGTCGACTCGATGGAGCCGGACACCGCGGCCGAGGTGCTGCGCGCGGTGGACGACGACGAGCGCACCCGGCTGCTGTCGGCGATGGCGCTGGCCCGCTCGGCGGTGCTGCGTGGCCTACTCGCCTGGCCGGAGGACTCCGCCGCCGCACAGATGAACCCCGAGGTCGTCACCGTGCAGCCCACCCAGACGGTGCGCGAGGCGGTGGACGCGATCCAGACCCAGTCCCCGGCCCAGGACACCACCGAGGTCTACGTGACGACCCCCGACGACGACGGCCGGGACGTGCTGCGCGGGGTGGTCAGCTTCCGGGACCTGGTGCTCGCCCCCGCCGACCAGCTGGTCGCCGACCTGATGCGGGACGACCCGGTGTGCGTCGAGGCGACCGCCGACCAGGAGCGGGCCGCCCGGTTGATGGGTGAGCACCGGCTGGCGGCGCTGCCGGTGGTCGACGACGGGCGGCTGATCGGGGTGCTCAGCCCGGACGACATCGCGGACATCATGCGCGAGGAGACTACCGAGGACGCCGCGCGGCAGGGCGGCAGCGAGCCGCTGGACGTGCCGTACCTGCGGGCCAGCCCGTGGCTGCTGTGGCGCAAGCGGGTGGTGTGGATGCTCGCGCTGTTCCTGGCCGAGATGTACACCGGTTCGGTGCTGCGGGCGTTCGAGGACGAGCTCGCCACCGTGGTCGCGCTGACCTTCTTCGTGCCGCTCCTGATCGGCACCGGCGGTAACGCGGGCACCCAGATCACCACCACCCTGATCCGGGCGATGGCCACCGGCGAGGTCCGGCTGCGCGACGTGGGCCGGGTGCTCGGCAAGGAGATGACCACCGGCACCCTGATCGCCGTCACCATGGCGGCGATGGCCTTCGTCCGGGCCTGGACCCTGGGCGTCGGGCTGGAGGTGGGGCTGACCGTGGCGGTGTCGGCGGCGGCGATCGTGCTGTGGGCGTCGTTGATCGCGTCCGTGCTGCCGTTGGTGCTGCGCCGGATCGGCATCGACCCGGCGGTGGTTTCCGGGCCGATGATCGCCACCATCGTGGACGGCACCGGGCTGATGATCTACTTCACGGTCGCCCGGCTGTTCATCTCCGCGCTGGGGTAGTGGGCGCACCCGGTCTGCGCCGGGTCGGTCGCGGGTCGGTCCCGGGTTGGCTCGGCGGCACCGGGAAGCACCTACGCTGACCCGGTGCAGGAGAACCCGGCCCCGGTGGAGAGCGTCGACCGTGCCCTGCGGGTGCTGGACCTGGTCGCCTCCGCCGGACCCGGGGGCGCGGCGCTCGCGGACCTGGCCGGGACGCTCGGGCTGCACAAGACCACCGTGCACCGCTCGCTGGCGGCGCTCCGGCACCGGGGCTTCGTGGCCCAGGACCCGCTGACCGGGCGGTACCAGCTGGGCGGCGCGGCTGTGGCGCTGGCCGACCGGTTCTTCGCCGAGGACGATCTGCCCGCCCGCCTGCGTCCCGCGCTGCTGGAGGTCTGCGCCGCCACCGACGAGCTGGTGCACCTCGGGGTGCTCAGCGGCGCGCAGGTGGTGTACCTGGACAAGGTCGAACCCGAGCGGGCGGTGCGGGTGTGGTCGGCGGTCGGCCGTCGGAACGGGGCGGCGGCGACCGCGCTCGGCCGGGCGATGCTGGCGTTCCGCGATCTGCCCCGGTCCACCGCCGACGACTACGCGGCCGCCGCCGGATCGGATCCCGACCGGCTGTGGGCCGAGCTGGTCGCTGCCCGGGAACGCGGCTGGGCGCAGGAGACCCAGGAGAACGAGCCGGGGATCGCCTGCGTGGCGGTGCCCCTGCTGCGCGGCCCGGGTAGGCCGGTGGCAGCACTGAGTGTCACCGCTCCGGTCGAGCGGATGTCCCCGGAGCGGATGGCCCAGATCCACCGCCAGCTGACCGGCGTGCTGCCCGACCTCCTCCCGCCGGGCCTGACGCTCCCGCGCTGACCCACCCGACCACGCCGCGCCGTACGTGCGGTGCTGGTCGGTCCCGGTCGGTGCTGGTCGGTCCCGGTCTGGTCCCGGATGGGGTCCGTGCAGCTGTGGCATGCTGGCGTTGCATCCAGTAGCACGCGCGTTGCGCAGAGTGAAACGGAATCCCGATGGACGTCCTCACGCAGTTGTCAGCCTCCCGCCTGGTCCCGGTCGTGGTGCTCGACCAGGCGGCCGATGCCGACGGGCTCGCCTCGGCGCTGGTCGCCGGGGGGCTGCCGGTGGCCGAGGTGACCTTCCGCACCGACGCCGCCGCCGAGTCGATCCGGATCATGGCCGACCGCGGTGACGTGCTGGTCGGTGCGGGCACCGTGATCACCCCGGCGCAGGTCGACCAGGCGGTCGCCGCCGGGGCGCGCTACCTGGTCTCGCCGGGCACCTCCCGCGCGGTGATCGAGCGGGCACAGGAGCACGGAGTCCCGGTGCTGCCCGGCGCGGTGACCGCCACCGAGGTGCAGGCGGCGCTCGAACTCGGGCTGGACACGGTGAAGTTCTTCCCGGCCGGGACCTCCGGCGGGGCGCCGGCCATCTCGGCGCTGTCGGCTCCCTTCGGCGGTGTGCGGTTCGTGCCGACCGGCGGCGTCGGGCCGAAGAACCTGCACGAGTACCTGGCGCTGCCGTCGGTGGCGGCGGTGGGCGGCTCGTGGATGGTGCCGCGCGACCGGGTGCGGGCCGGGGACTTCGACGGGGTGCAGGCGCTGATCGCCGACGCCGTCGCCCTCGCGCAGTCCCTGCGGCCCTGACCCCCGTGCGCCGGGGACCCGCGCGTCACCCCGGCGCGCGTGCCATGCACCCACGGCGCGCATCCCGTCCGGGCGGCAGCACCGCCCACCCGAGCCGACCTCGAGGAGACCCACGATGACCACCCTCCCGCTCCGCCCCGCCGCCGACTGCCGCTACGACGCGGTGTCCCTCGGTGAGGTGATGCTGCGCCTGGACCCCGGTGAGGGTCGGGTGCGCACCACCCGTCAGTTCCGCGCCTCGGAGGGCGGTGGCGAGTACAACGTCGCCCGCGGTCTGCGCCGCGCCTTCGGCCTGCGCACCGGCGTCGTGACGGCGTTGGTCGATAACGAGGTCGGTCGCCTGGTCGAGGACTGCATCCTGGCCGGCGGCGTCGACACCGAGCACATCCGCTGGGTGCCGTCGGACGGGGTGGGCCGCAGCGTCCGCAACGGACTCAACTTCACCGAGCGCGGCTTCGGGGTACGCGGCGCCGTCGGCGTCTCGGACCGGGGCCACACCGCCGCGTCCCAGTTGCGGGCCGAGGACGTGGACTGGGACGAGCTGTTCGGTCGCCAGGGCGCCCGCTGGCTGCACACCGGCGGCATCTTCGCCGCGCTCAGTGGGACCTCCGCCGAGACCACGCTGGCGGCGGTCAAGGCGGCCCGCGCGCACGGCACCCTGGTGTCCTACGACCTGAACTACCGGCCCAGCCTGTGGAAGTCGATCGGCGGCCAGGCCAAGGCCCAGGAGGTCAACCGGGCGATCGCGCCGTACGTCGACGTGATGATCGGCAACGAGGAGGACTTCACCGCGTCGCTCGGCTTCGAGGTCGAGGGCGTGGACGCCGACCTCGCCGAACTGGACGTCTCCGGCTTCGCGGCGATGATCGACCGGGTGGCAGCCGAGTATCCGAACTTCCGGGTGATCGCCACCACCCTGCGCACCGTCCGGACCGCCACGGTCAACGACTGGGGTGCGATCGCCTGGTCCGCCGACTCCGGCCTGGTGCGGGCCACCCACCGCGAGGGACTGGAGATCCTGGACCGGGTCGGTGGCGGCGACTCCTTCGCCTCCGGGCTGATCGCCGCGCTGCTCGACGGCGAGCCGCTGGCCACCGCGGTCGAGTGGGGCGCGGCGCACGGTGCGCTGGCGATGACCACCCCGGGCGACACCTCGATGGCCAACCGTGCCGAGGTGCTCAAGCTGGCCGGCGGTGGCGGCGCGCGCGTCGACCGCTGAGCCGGGAGAACACGACGAGGCCCGGTGGTCGAGCTGACCACCGGGCCTCGTCGGGTGCGGATCACTTCACGTCGTCGTCGACCCAGTCGAAGGTCTTGGTCACGGCCTTCTTCCACAGCCGGTACTGACGGTCACGCTCGGAGGCGTCGATCTTCGACTCCCAGCGGGTGTCCTCGGCCCAGTTGTCGATGACGTCCTGCTCGCCGTTCCAGTAGCCGACCGCGATACCGGCGGCGTAGGCGGCACCCAGGGCGGTGGTCTCCGCCACCTTCGGCCGGATCACCGGCACGTCGAGGATGTCGGCCTGGAACTGCATCAGCAGGTTGTTGGCGGTCATGCCGCCGTCCACCTTGAGCTCGGTGAGCGCCACGCCGGAGTCGGCGTTCATCGCGTCCATCACCTCGCGGGTCTGGAAGGCGGTGGCCTCCAGCGCCGCACGGGCGATGTGGTTGCGGTTCACGAACCGGGTCAGGCCGACCAGCGCGCCGCGGGCGTCCGACCGCCAGTACGGGGCGAACAGCCCGGAGAACGCCGGCACGAAGTACGCGCCACCGTTGTCGTCGACCTTGCTGGCCAGGTACTCGATGTCCGGGGCGTCCATGAACATGCCCAGGTTGTCCCGGAGCCACTGCACCAGCGAACCGGTGACCGCGATCGACCCCTCCAGCGCGTACACCTGCGGGGCGTCACCGATCTTGTAGGCGACGGTGGTGAGCAGGCCGTTCTTGGAGGCGACCGGCTCGGTGCCGGTGTTCAGCAGCATGAAGTTGCCGGTGCCGTAGGTGTTCTTGGCGTTGCCGACCTCGAAGCAGGCCTGGCCGAAGGTGGCCGCCTGCTGGTCGCCCAGGATGCCCGCGATCGGCACACCCGGGACCAGTCCGCCCTTGCGGCCCTCGCCGTAGACCTCGGAGGAGGAGCGGATCTCCGGGAGCATGGACATCGGGATGCCCATCTCGGCGGCGATCTCCTCGTTCCAGGTCAGGTCGTCGACGTTCATCAGCAGCGTGCGCGAGGCGTTGGTGACGTCGGTGACGTGGATGCCGCCGTCCACACCGCCGGTCATGTTCCACAGCACCCAGGAGTCGGTGTTGCCGAAGGCCAGCTCACCGCGCTCGGCCTTCTCCCGGGCGCCCTCGACGTTGTCCAGGATCCAGCGGACCTTCGGGCCGGAGAAGTAGGTCGCCAGCGGCAGACCGGTGCGCTCTTTATAGCGCTCGGCCCCGCCGCCCAGCGCCGCGAGGTCGTCGCAGATCTTCTGGGTGCGGGTGTCCTGCCAGACGATCGCGTTGTAGACCGGCTGACCGGTGGTGCGGTCCCAGACCACCGCGGTCTCGCGCTGGTTCGTGATGCCGATCGCTGCCAGGTCGGTGTAGGTCTTGTTCGCGCGAGACAAGGCCAAGCCCACGACCTCGCGGACGTTGGTCCAGATCTCGTTCGGGTCGTGCTCGACCCAGCCGGCCCGCGGGAAGATCTGCTGGTGCTCGGTCTGGCCGACCGACACGATCTGACCCGCGTGGTCGAAGATGATCGCCCGGGACGAGGTGGTGCCCTGGTCGATGGCCATGACGAACTTGTCGGACATGTCACTTCCTCAAATGTCAGGGGAAACAGGGTGCTCGCGGGCCGGGCGGGGCTCTGCTGGCCCGGCCCGCGAGCGGGGTCAGGTCGGGTCAGGCGACCCAGCCGAGGGCGGCGGCCACCAGACCACCGAGGATGCCGCCGACGGCGGGACCGGCGACCGGGACCCAGGCGTAGGCCCAGTCCGAGCCGCCCTTGCCCCGGATGGGCAGCAGGGCGTGCGCGATGCGGGGCCCGAGGTCACGGGCGGGGTTGATGGCGTACCCGGTCGGGCCACCGAGGCTCGCACCGATACCGACCACGACCAGCGCCACACCGAGCGGGCCGATCTGCGCCGGGGTGTTGCCGCTGATCACGACCCAGAACACCAGCACGAAGGTGGCCAGCACCTCGGTGACGAAGTTCCAGCCGTAGGACCGCACCTCAGGGCCGGTGGCGAAGACGCCGAGCTTCACGCTCGGGTCGGCGTCCTGGTCGAAGTGCTTCTTGTAGGCGAGGTAGGCCAGCAGCGCGCCCACCGCGGCACCGGCCATCTGCGCGGCGATGTACACGAAGCCGTTGACGGCGTTCACCTCGACACCCGGGGCGAACTCCTCCTTGCCCGCCGCCCAGATACCCAGGGTCACGGCGGGGTTGAGGTGCGCTCCGGACTTGAAGGCCACGTACACACCGGCGAAGACACCGAGGCCCCAGCCGAAGTTGATCATCAGGGTGCCGCCGTTGAAGCCCTTGGTCTTCGGCAGGATGACATTCGCCACCACACCGGCACCGAGCAGCAGCAGCACCGCGGTGCCGAGGAATTCGGACAGGAACACCTGTCCCAACGAGATGGACTCCACAGTCGACCTCTTTCTGGACGTCGTTGTCTCACAGGGGTGACCGGTCGGTCGGGAGAACCTTCCCCCGACCGACCGGGGTGGTGCTGGTCAGATCAGGTGCCGGCCGGCCCCGCCGCAGCGCGGGTGTCGGGCGAGGAGCCGGGCTTGGTGCCCGACTCCACTGTGTCGCCGCCCGGCATGGGCAGCATGGGAGCGAGGTCCTCGGCCTGCAGTCGGGCCACCTCGGCCGCGACGTCGTCCGGCTGCTCGGCAGCGGCGAACTCCGCCTCGGCACGGGACCGGTAGGCGGCGATCTCCTTCTCCCGGGTGGCGGCATCCCAGCCGAGACGCGGACCGATCAGGTCGGCCATCTCCTCCAGGGCGCCGACACCCTTGTCCGCCTGCTCGTAGTTCAGGCGGGTGCGGTGCATCAGCACGTCGTCCAGGTGCAGCACGCCCTCGTGGGTGGCGGCGTAGACGACCTCGGCCCCGATGTACGCGGGGGCGTTCTTCAGCGGCTCGGCCAGTTCCGGCTCCGCCTCGATCAAGTCGATCAGCTCGTGGATCAGCGACCCGTACCGGTGCAGCAGGTGGTCCATCCGCCCGCGGTCCCAGCCGTAGCGCTTGGCGATGTCGCGGGACTGGCGCTGGACGACCTCCAGGCCCTCGGCACCGACCAGCGGGATGCGGTCGGTGATCGACGGCAGCGTGGTGGCGCGGGAGCCGATCGCGAAGTCCACGGCGTCCTTGGCCATCACCCGGTAGGTGGTGAGCTTGCCACCGGCGATCACGGTCAGACCCGGGGTCGGCGAGGCGACGGTGTGCTCACGGGAGACCTTGGCGGAGGACGTGCCCTCCTTGGTGCCCGGCTGCAGCAGCGGCCGCAGACCGGCCCAGGTACCGATGACGTCCTCGCGGGTCAGCGGCCGGGCGAGCACCGCGTTCGCGTGGTCGATCACGTAGTCGATGTCCTCGCTGGTGGCGACCGGGTGAGTCAGCTCCTGCTCCCACGGGGTGTCGGTGGTGCCGATCACCCAGTAGCGCGACCACGGGATCACGAACAGCACCGACTTCTCGGTCTGCAGGATCAGGCCGGTGTTCCCGGCGATCCGGTCGCGCGGCACCACGATGTGGATGCCCTTGGACGCGAGCACCCGCAGGCCGCCGTCGGTCCCCGCCAGGCCCTCGGTCTTCTCGGTCCAGACCCCGGTGGCGTTGATGACGTGCCGGGCGCGGACGGTGAACCGCTCGCCGGTCTCTAGGTCGACCAGCTCGGCACCGGTCACCGCGCCGCCCGGGGTGGTGGTCAGGTCGACCACCTGGGTCCGGGAGGCGGCGTGCGCGCCGTAGCTGACCGCGGTGCGGATCAGGGTGGAGGTGAGCCGGGCGTCGTCGACGGCGGCGTCCCAGTACCGGACGGCACCGACCGCCGCGTCGTGGCGCAGGTCGGGGAACAGCTTCTCCATGCCCTTGCGGGACAGGTGCCGGTGGATCGGCATCGCGCGCTCGCGGCCGGAGACGCTGGCCAGGGTGTCGTACAGCGCGACACCGGCACCGACGTAGGCCCGCTCCCAGACCCGGTGCTCCAGCGGGTAGAGGAAGGACACCGGCTTGACCAGGTGCGGGGCGAGGGTGTTGATCAGCAGGTCGCGCTCGGTCAGCGCCTCGCGGACCAGGTGGAAGTCGAGCATCTGCAGGTAGCGCAGACCGCCGTGCACCAGCTTGCTGGACCGGCTGGAGGTGCCGGACGCCCAGTCCTGCGCGTCGATCACCGCGGTGGACAGGCCACGGGTGACGGCGTCCAGGGCGATGCCGGCGCCGGTGACACCACCGCCGATCACCAGCACGTCGAGCTCGGGACCCCCCTCCGAGGTGGAGCGCAGGGTCGCCAGGGCGTCCTCGCGCAGCTGGGGGGTCAGTGCTGCCGTCCTCATGGGTGTCTCTCCGATGCGTCGCCGTCGGCCGCTCGTCCTGCCCGTCCGCGGCTGCTCGCACGGGTAGGACTTCGGTCCTGCCTGCAGCTATCGTCAGGGTCCGCGAACAGACGCGCAACCGCTGTGCACGAACGTGCAGGGACCGGGGAGGGTGAATGGCCGAGCGCGATCAGGACGTGTTGCGGGCCGCCTCGATGTACTACCTCCAGGACGTCAAGATGGAGGTCATCGCGCGCCATCTGGGCACCTCGCGGTCCACGGTCTCCCGGTTGCTCAAGCAGGCGCGGGAGAGCGGTCTGGTCGAGATCACCCTGCGACCGTCCACCACCCGGGCACCCGGACTCGGCCGCTCCATCTCCGCGGCCTTCGGCATCGAGACCTATGTGGTGCCGGTCCCGGACTCGGCCGAGGAGATCGACCGCCTGGACCAGGTGGCCAAGACCGCCGCCCGGCTGCTGGCCAGCTGGTTCGACTCGGACATGATCCTCGGCGTCGCCTGGGGCACCACGCTGGCCGCCATCAGCCGCCGGTTGCAGCCCAAGGCCACCCGGGGATCGGTGGTGGTGCAGCTGAACGGTGCCGCCAACACCCGCACCTCCGGCATCGAGTACGCCTCGGACCTGATCGCCTCCTTCGGCGCCGCCTACGGCGCGGCGGTGCACCACTTCCCGGTGCCCGCGTTCTTCGACTACCCGGAGAGCAAGGCGGCGATGTGGCGGGAGCGGTCGGTGCGGCGGGTGCTGGACGAACAGGCCCGGGCGGACATCGCGCTGTTCTCGGTCGGGTCGGTGTCCGGGTCCCTGCCGTCGCATGTGTACTCGGCGGGCTACCTGGACGCGGCGGATGTCGACCTGCTGCACGACCAGGGAGTGGTCGGGGACGTCTGCACCGTCTTCCTGCGGGCCGACGGCTCCTGGCAGGACGTGCCGCTCAACGCCCGCGCCACCGGCCCGACTCCGGAGCAGCTGCGCCGGATCCCGCGCCGGCTGTGCGCCGTCGCCGGAGACACCAAGGCGGTGCCCCTGCTCGCCGCCTTGCGGGCCGGGACGGTCACCGATCTGGTCATCGACGAGCGCACCGCCGCGCGCCTGCTCGACCTGACCTGACCTGACCCGACCTGACCTGCGCGTAGGTTGGGGCCGTGACCTCGCGCGACGACTCCCCGATCCGGATCCGACCCGCCCGACCGGCCGACGTCCGCGCCATCGGCGCGCTGGTCCAGCCCTACGCGGAGGAGCGCATCCTGCTCGCGAAGGAGTGGGTCGGCTACTACGAGGCGGTGCAGGAGTTCCTGGTCGCCGAGGCGGCCGACGGCACCCTGATCGGCTGCGGTGCCCTGCACGTGATGTGGGAGGACCTGGCCGAGATCCGCACCCTCGCGGTCGCGGCCGACTGGCGCCGTCGAGGTGTGGGACATCTGCTGCTGGACGCCCTCACCGACCGCGCGCGTGCGCTGGGGCTGCGGCGGCTGTTCTGCCTGACCTTCGAGGTCGACTTCTTCGCCGGGCACGGCTGGTCGGAGATCGACGGCACCCCGGTCGACCAGCAGGTCTACGCCGAGCTGCTGCGGTCGCAGGACGACGGCGTGGCGGAGTTCCTCGACCTGGCGCGGGTGAAGCCGAACACGCTGGGCAACACCCGGATGCTGATCGAGTTGAGCCCGGCCGAGCCGTCGGGGACGACGGTGCTGCGGGGGCCGGTCCGCTAGCCGGGCATCGTGCTCGGTCAGTGCGGGAGCCGGTACCGGTCGCCCACCTGTTCCACCAGTCGGTCGGCGAGCAGGGACGCCAGGCATCGATCCCGCTGCTCGTCATCCGGCCAGACCGCCGCGACCGCATGGGCCGGCGCGGGTTCCAGGGCATCGCGCAGCAGCGCCATGATCCGGCCGCGCACCTGACGATCGGTGCCCGCCCACGCCTGGGGACGACGGCGCGCGGCGTGCACATCGGCCGGGAACCCGGCGGCGCGCCAGGCGCACAGGCCACGCACCGGGCAGTCGTCGCAGCGGGGCGAGCGGGCGGTGCAGACCAGGGCGCCCAGCTCCATCGAGGCGGCGGCCCAACGGGCGGCGGAGGCGTCGTCCTCGGGAACGAAGGCTCCGGCGAGTCGCCGTTCGGCGGCGGTGAGGGTCGGTGCCGGGAGCGCGATCCCCTCGGCGACCCGGGCCAGCACGCGGCGGACATTGGTGTCCAGCACCGTCGACCGCAGCCCGAAGGCGAAGGCCCTGATGGCGGCGGCGGTGTATTCGCCGATCCCCGGCAGGGCGCGCAGCTCCGCCTCCTCGGTGGGCAGCTCACCGCCGTGCCGTTCGACGACCGCCTGCGCGCACTCCCGTAGCCGCAGTGCCCGACGCGGGTAGCCCAGCCGGTCCCAGGCGCGCAGCACGTCGGCGGGTGCGGCGGCGGCCAGGTCGGCGGGGGTGGGCCAGCGGGTCATCCAGGCGTGCCAGGCCGGTTCGACCCGGACCACCGGGGTCTGCTGCAACATCACCTCGCTGACCAGCACCCCGTAGGGCGTGCGGTCGTCGGCGCGCCACGGCAGGTCGCGGGCGTGGGCGGCGAACCAATCGAGGGTCAGGTCCCGGATCTCGGCGACCTCGTCGGCGGGGACCAGATCGGCTGCGTGGTCGGCGGGGGCGGCTGGCACGGGGGACATCCTCACATCCGGCGGCTGGCCGCCCGCCCGGGGACCATCAGTGGTGTGGTGTCCCGGCGCGCCGTCCGCACCGACCTCCGCCCGCTGGTTACCGTGATCGCCAGCCGGACACGGGAGGATCGACGATGAGCGTGCTGCGCCCGACCGGGCCGGAACCGGCTCAGGTGTACTGGCGGCGCCGACTGGTGGTGCTCCTGGCCCTGGTGCTGGTGATCGTGCTGGTGGTGGTCGTGATCCGTGCGCTGACCGGCGGGGGCGACGAACCCACCGGCACGCCGACCGACGGCACAGCCGCCTCCGACCCGGCCGCCTCGCCCAGCGCACCTCCCGGCACCGAGACCGCCGCCTGCGACCCGGCCGACCTGACGGTGCAGCTCACGGCCGACGCGGCCGCCTACCCCGAGGGTGCGCAGCCGCTGTTCACCGCGACCATGACCAACGCGGGTTCGACGCCCTGCCTGCTCGACGCCGGGGACGCGCAGCGCCAGGTGGTCATCACCTCCGGCTCGGACCGGATCTGGGGCAGCACCGACTGCGGTGAGGGGCAGGCGCTGCAACTGCTGCTCGCGCCGGGCCAGGCCGACCAGCGGCAGACCCAGTGGGACCGGACGCGATCGGACGAGGCGTGCTCCACCGACCTGCCGGCACCGGGTGCCGGGACCTACCAGGCGGTGCTCACCCTGAACGGCGTGAGCACCGACCCGGTGGTCTTCACCCTGGACTGAGCCTCAGGGCTTGACGACGATCTTGCCCCGGGTGTGACCGGAGGCCAGATCGTCATAGGCCTCGGCGGCCCGGTCCAGCGGGTAGCTCGCCGCGACCTCGACCCGCAGGTGCCCGTCCGCGGCGAGCTGGGCCAGCTCGGCCAGCCCCTCCGGGTCGGGGCGGACCCACACGTACGCGCCGCCGAACTCGGTGCGGGCGCGCGGGTCGGCGATCGACACGACGGTGCCACCCTCGCGACGCAGCTCGTTCGTGGCGTCCATCGCCGGGCCGCCGACGTAGTCCAGGATCACGTCCACGCCCTCGGGGGCGAGCGCGCGGACAGCTTCCACCAGGCCGTCGCCGTAGGTCACCGGCTCGGCGCCGAGCTCCCGCAGGTAGTCGTGGTTGCGCTCGGAGGCGGTGCCGATCACCCGGGCACCCGCCCGCACGGCCAACTGCACCGCGATCGACCCGACACCACCGGCGGCGGCGTGCACCAGCACGGTGTCGCCCTCGCCCAGCCCGGAACGCCGGATGCTCTGCAGGGCGGTCAGCCCGGCCAGCGGCAGGGCCGCCGCGTGGTCGAAGTCCAGTCCGGCGGGCTTCGTGGTGGCGGTGCGCACCGGCACCTGCACGAACTCGGCCAGGGTGCCGTCCTGCACGGTGTCCTTGCGCGCGTAGGCCAGGATCTCGTCCCCCTCGGCGAACTCGGGGGTGTCCAGCCCGGCCTTCACCACGACACCGGCCACGTCCCAGCCCGGGATCGCGGGGAACCGGGTGTCGATCAGCCCCTGGAGGTAGCCCTCCCGGACCTTGTAGTCGACCGGGTTGATCCCGGCCGCCACCACCTTCACCAGCACGGAATCCGGACCGACGTGCGGTTCGGGCTGCTCGGTGACCTGCATGACCTCGGCGCCGCCGAAGCGGTCGTACGTGACTGCCTTCATGCTCGGCGCAACGACGATGGCACCAATCGCATTCCTCGGCTCAGACGTAACGCTCCAGGATGCTGGACTCGGCCAGCCGGGACAGGCCCTCGCGGACCGCCCGGGCACGCTGCTCGCCGACGCCGTCCACCGCCATCAGGTCGTCGATGCTCGCGGCGAGCAGCTTCTGCAGGCCGTTGAAGTGCCCGACCAGCCGGTCCACGATCGCGGCCGGGAGCCGGGGCACCTTGGACAGCAGGCGGTAGCCGCGCGGGGCGACCGCGGAGTCCAGCACCTCGACCGCGCTCGGCAGGCCCAGCACCCGGGCCATCGACGACAGGTCCAGCAGCTCGGTCGAGTCCAGGGCGGCCAGCGCGGTCTGCACCTGGTCCTGGGTACGCCGGGTGGTGTCCACGTAGTCCCGCACCACCAGATCGGCGTCCGACCCCACACCGCCGGTCAGCTCGTCCAGCTGCAGCGACAGCAGACGGCCGTCGGTGCCGAGCTCGACCACGTACCCGGCGATCTCGGCCGAGATACGCCGGACCATCTCCAGACGCTGCACCACCACGCACACGTCGCGCACGGTGACCAGGTCCTCGATCTCCAGCGCCGACAGGGTGCCCGCGACCTCGTCCAGCCGTGCCTTGTACCGCTCCAGGGTGGCCAGCGCCTGGTTCGCCCGGGCCAGGATCGCGTCCGCGTCCTCCAGTACGTGCCGCTGGTCGCTGACGTACAGCGCGATGATCCGCATCGACGCGGACACCGAGATCACCGGCAGGCCGGTCTGCTTCGCCACCCGCTCGGCGGTGCGGTGCCGGGTGCCGGACTCGGAGGTGCTGATCGAGGCGTCCGGCAGCAGCTGCACCGCCGCGCGCAGGATCCGACCGCGGTCCGGATCCATCACGATCGCGCCGTCCATCTTGGCCAGCTCGCGCAGTCGGGTCGCGGAGAACTCGACGTCCAGCTCGAAGCCACCGGAGCAGATGCTCTCGACCGTGGCGTCGTAGCCGAGGACGATCAGCGCGCCGGTGCGGCCGCGCAGGATGCGCTCCAGGCCGTCGCGCAGCTCGGTGCCGGGGGCGACGGCGGCTAGGGTGGAGCGGAGCAGGTCGTCCGCCGGGGTGGTGGGCACGGCGTGATCCTACGGGTCAAGCCGGGATCGTGGGGGTCGGACACCCGATGTGTGGGTGGCCGCCGTTAGCGTGACCCGGGTGAGCACCACCACCTCCCGTTCATCCCGCACCGCCCGGGCCGGTTACCGCTGTTCGGAGTGCGGCTGGACCACCAGCAAGTGGGTGGGCCGGTGCGGTGAGTGCCAGACCTGGGGGAGCGTCACCGAGGAGGGCGCCGCCGGTGGGGCGGCCCCGCGCACCGTCGCCAGCACCCCGCCCCGCGGAGCGGCTCGGCCGATCGCGCAGATCGACGTCGAGACCAGCCGCTCCCGGCCGACCGGCGTGGACGAGCTGGACCGGGTGCTCGGCGGTGGCCTGGTGCCGGGCGCCGTGGTGCTGCTGGCCGGGGAGCCGGGGGTGGGCAAGTCCACCTTGTTGCTGGACGTCGCGAGCCGGGTGGCCGAGTCCGAGGGACGCACCGTGCTCTACGTGACCGGCGAGGAGTCGGCCGGACAGGTGCGGCTGCGCGCGGAACGGATCGGGGCGCTCGCCGACCGGCTGCTGCTGACCGCCGAGAGCGACCTGTCGACGATCCTCGGGCACATCGAGCAGTCCGACCCCGACCTGCTGGTGCTGGACTCGGTGCAGACGGTGGCCTCCGCCGCGGTGGAGGGGGCGCCGGGCGGGGTCGCCCAAGTGCGCGAGGTGGCCGGGTCGCTGATCGCCGCCGCCAAACAACGCAACCTGCCGGTGGTGCTGGTCGGACACGTCACCAAGGACGGTGCCGTCGCCGGGCCGCGCACGCTGGAGCACCTCGTCGATGTGGTGTGCCAGTTCGAGGGCGACCGGCACTCCCGGCTGCGGCTGCTGCGGGCGACGAAGAACCGGTTCGGCCCCACCGACGAGGTCGGCTGCTTCGACCTGAACGAGGGCGGCATCGTCGGGCTGGCCGATCCCTCCGGGCTGTTCGTCTCCACCGAGCGGAACCCGGTCCCGGGCACCTGCGTCACGGTGACCCTGGAGGGACGGCGGCCGCTCGCGGTGGAGGTGCAGTCACTGGTCGCCCCGAGCATGCTGTCCAACCCGCGCCGCACCACCAGCGGCATCGACGGCTCCCGGCTGGCGATGGTGCTGGCGGTGTTGCAGCGGCGGGCCGGGCTCAAGGTCGCCGACCAGGACGTCTACGTGTCGAGCGTCGGCGGCGCGCGGGTGGTCGAACCCGCTGCCGATCTGGCCCTCGCCCTCGCCACGGTGAGCTCCCGGGAGAACGTGGCCCTGCCGCCCCGGTTGATCGCGATCGGCGAGGTCGGGTTGGCCGGGGAGATCCGACCGGTGACCGGGACCCTGCGCCGCCTGTCCGAGGCCGCCCGGCTCGGTTTCACCCATGCCGTGGTGCCTGCCGGGTCCATCGAGCAGGGTCAGGCTCCGGCCGGGATGGCGGTGGCACAGGCCGCGGATCTGATGGAGGCGGTGCGCGCCACCCGGTCCGGACCTCGCGGCGCCGACGGCTGAGGGACGTGGCGGCGCCGGGCCGCGCTGGTGCCCGGGGCGCGACACGTCGGTGCAGGTCGGTATCCCGAGCGGGTGACTCTGGCGGCTAGGCTGCCCGAGATCATGCGGGAGACACCAATGAACGAGCGCGACAGCCTGCCGGACGCCAGCGACGGGCAACGGCCCGCCGACCCCGCGACCGCCCCACAGCCGGCCGTGCCCTCGGCCTTCGGCAGCGCCCCGGCGTTCTCCTCCGAGCCGGCGCCGGTCACCGGTGCCCAGCCGATGGCTGCTGTGCCGAGCCGCCGTTCGTTGCGCGGCAAGCCCCCGGTCAGCACCGCCGCGATCCCGGTGGTGCCCGCGCCCAGCGCGACGACCGGCGGACCGCAGCCGGCCGGGGCCCCGCAAGCTGCCGCCGCCTCGGACACCCGCGCGCCGATGGGGTTCGACGCCGCGACGTCGGCTGCGGCTCCGTCGACTCCTGCCGGGTCGCCGGATCCGGCTCGGGCAGCGGATGTCACGCCGCAGCTCAGCGGCACGGCGTTGCCGCGTCGCAGCTCGTGGAAGCGGGATGGAGCAGCACCGGGCACGGCCGCGCCGACTCCGGCCGCCATGAACCCGGCCGCAGCGAACTCGGTTGCGCCCGCCCCGACCGACCCGGCAACGGCTGCGCCCGCAGCCGCTCCGATCGGCACCCGGGGCGATGCCGCCGGGTACGCCGCCCTGGGGGCGATCGGCGCCCACGCCACGCTGCAGCCCACCGGCCCCTCGGCGTCCGGCTCCCGGCCGACACCGCCCGCATCGTCCGCGCCGAGTCCGGCCGCTCCGAACCCGTCGGCGGCTACTCCGAACCCGAACGCGGCTACTCCCAACCTGTCGGGGGCTGCTCCGAACCCGGCCGCGGCCGCCCCGAACCCGACCGCAGCAGCCCCGAACCCGGCTGCGCCGACGGCCCCGTTCGCGCCGACCGATCCGACGGCCCTCACCGCGCCGCCCGCCTGGCACCCGGTGAGCGCTGCGGACACCGCGGCCTCGACGGGACCGCAGACCCCGTGGAAGCCGGTCACCGGCGCCCAGGCGATCGTCCCGCCGCGTGACACGACCCCGCCGTCGACCCCCGATGCGGCCCCGGACGTGACTCCGGCCGCCGTGGAGAACTCGGGTGCTCCGGTCCCGGTCCCCGATGACCGCAGCCAGGTGCCCGCCGAGGCCCATGCTGCCCCGACCCCCGCCACCCTCGGCTGGGACCCTTCCGGTCAGTCGCCGCCGACCACCGCCACCCCCGCTGTCGCGGGCTTCGGCGCCCACTCCTCGGAGGAACCCGTGACCTCGAACCGTCGCAGCCGTCGCGGCCTGTGGATCACCCTGATCGTCGTCGGCATCGTGGTGCTGGCCGGTGCCGGGGTGGCGGCGTGGTTCCTGCTGGACCGGGACGAGCCCGCCGCGCAGCAGCAGCAGGAGGTGGTGCAGGCGCCGGTGCCGACCAGTGCACTGACACCGGTCGACCGCGCGGCGACCTCCGCCTTCGCCGCGAACCTGCCCGGCACCGTCCTGCAGTACGCGCTGACCGGTTCACAGCAGGACACCGAGTGGTCGACCGTGGGGGCCCTGGAGTCGTACCTGGATTCCTACGCCGACGGGGCGGGTGACCAGATGACCGTGCACTCCGGCCAGTGGGCGAGCGCCGACCAGGCCCGCGCGCAGCAGGAGTCGATGGCGGGTGCGCTGACCGGCGAGGTGCTGAGCTCCGGCCCGGTCACGGTGGACGGCCAGGACACGGGTGCGGTCACCGTCGTGGACCTGGGCGATGGCAACGGTGCGGCGGTGTGGAGCAATGGCACCGGCGTGTTCGTCCTGACGGCGCCGGTCGACGACGTGACCAACGCGTACGCCGCCTACCCGGTCTGATCGCCGCATCGCCCTCCCCGGTCCGACCCCCGCATCGCGCTCCCCGGTCTGGCCGCCGGTCGTCCCCTCGCGGGTCCCCGGGCGACATGTCGCCCCCGCGGCCGTCGTCGGACCATGGTGTGCGCCGGGAAGAGTCCCGGCGCCTTCCGGGTTGCCCCCGTGGGACCCGATCACCCGACCGGGCGCTGACGATCGATGGACGCCGCCCCGCACGGCGTCGAGGAGGATCATGACCCGCATCGGCACCACCGACCTGGACGTCCTGCCGCTCAACCTGGGTGGCAACGTCTTCGGCTGGACAGCTGACCAGGACCAGTCGTTCGCGGTGCTGGACGCCTTCGCGGCGGCCGGCGGCAGCTTCATCGACACCGCCGACGTCTACTCCCAGTGGGTGGAGGGCAACTCCGGCGGTGAGTCGGAGGCGATCATCGGGGCGTGGCTGGCCGCACGCGGCAACCGCGACGACATCGTGATCGCGACCAAGGTCGGTCAGGCCAGTGCCCAGCCGGGGACGTCCCGCGCCGCTGTGCAGAGGGCCATCGACGGGTCGCTGCGCCGCCTGGGCACCGACCACGTGGATCTGTACTACGCGCACATCGACGACCAGGACACCCCGCTGGAGGAGACGGTCGCCGCGCTGGGCGAGGTCGTCACCCAGGGCAAGGCCCGGTATGTCGCAGCGTCGAACTTCACCGCCGACCGGCTCGCGCAGGCGCTGGCGATCGCGGATGACCTGGGTGTCGCCCGGTTCGTCGCGCTGCAGCCGCACTACAACCTGGTGCACCGGGACGAGTACGAGGGTGCGTTGCAGGACCTCGCGGTCGCGGAGAACCTGGCGGTGCTGCCGTACTGGTCGTTGGCGAGCGGGTTCCTGACCGGCAAGTACCGCGACGGCGAGACCGTGGACTCCCAGCGCGCCGGTGGTGCGGCCCGTTACCTCGACGACCGTGGTCGCCGGGTGCTCGCGGCGCTGGACGCGGTGGCGGCGGACACCGGTGCCTCGGTCACCGCGGTGGCGCTGGCCTGGCTGCGCGCCCAGCCCGGGATCGCGGCGCCGATCGCCAGCGCCCGCACCGTGCAGCAGCTGCCCGACCTCATCGCCGGGGCCACCCTCGACCTCACCCCCGAGCAGCTCACGACGCTCACCACCGCCTCCGCCTGAGCCACGGCGTCGAGACTACGGAAAACGACGCCTGGCCCCGCCCGTTGCGACGTTTTCCGTAGTCTCGGCGGGCGCTTGGCGTCTCGGCGGGGGCGTGCGAGTTTCGGCGCGAGTTTGGGCGGGCGGTTGGGGTCTGGGCGGGTTAGGCGTGGGGCAGGTGGACGGTGAAGGTGGTCGCGCCCGGTGTGCCGTCGGCTTCGATCGTTCCGCCGTGTGCGGTGACCACTGCGTGCACGATGGCCAGGCCCAGGCCGGTTGATCCGGCGGCGCGGTTGCGTGACTGGTCGCCTCGGGCGAACCGCAGGAACAGCCGGGACAGCAGCGGTTCCGGGATGCCCGGCCCGTCGTCCCGGACCCGGAGCACCACCTGATCGCCCTCGTCCCGGACCGACACCACGACCTCGGTGCCGGGTGGGGTGTGCACCCGGGCGTTGGACAGCAGGTTGAGCAGCACCTGACGCAGCCGGTGCTCATCGCCGAGCACCGGGGCCGGGGGCTCGGCGCCCTCGGTGCCCAGGTCCAACGTCCAGACGTGGTCAGGACCGGCGACATGCGCATCGGCGACCGCGTCCACCGCGAGTCCGGCCAGGTCGACCTCGGTCAGGTCCAGGTCGCGTCCGGCGTCCAACCGGGCGAGCAGCAGCATGTCCTCGACCAGGGCGGTCATCCGCCGCGCCTCGGACTCGACCCGCCCCATCGCGCGCAGGGCGTCCTCGGGGAGATCGTCCGGCAGGCGCTGCACCAGTTCGGCGTAGCCGCGGATCGATGCCAGCGGGGTGCGCAGCTCGTGCGAGGCGTCGGCGACGAAGCTGCGGACCTGGGTCTCCGATGCGTGCCGGGCGGTCAGCGCCGACTCGACGTGGCCGAGCAGCTGGTTGAGCGCGGCGCCGACCTGGCCGACCTCGGTGCCGGGGTCGGTGTCCTGGGCGGGGACCCGCTCGGCGAGTTCGACCTCGCCGCGGGACAGCGGGATCTGCGCCACCCGGGTCGCGGTGGCCGCCACCCGGTCCAGGGGGCGCAGCTCGCGGCGGACCAGGACGGTGGCGAGCCAGGCGCCGACACCCAGCGCGATCACGACGACGGCCAGCTCGACCACCAGGAACGTGTCGACGGTCGCGGTGACGTCGGCGAGCGGCAGGGCGGTGATCGAGAGGTCGCCCAGGTCGCCGGTGGTGGCGACCGCCCGGTAGTCGCCGAGTCCCGGCAGCGCGACGGTGGCCGTCGTGCCGTCGGGGGTGAGGCCGAGCAGCACGTCGAGTTGGTCGTCGGTGAGTTCCTGGCTCACCCCGTCGTCGTCGAGGTAGCCGGAGAGGGTCAAGCCGTCCATCCGGTAGACGTTCACCGTGCCGACGTCCTGCCCGGGCATGACCAGGGCCGGTGGGACATCGGTGCCGGGCGGCGCGGTGGGTGTGGCGTCGCCGTCCGGCTCCCCGTCCGCGAACCGCTCGGGGGCTCGCTCCGCGCGCTGACTGGCCGCGGTCAACCGCTGGTCGATCTGTCCGATCAGGGTGCTTCGCAGAGCCAGGGTGGAGACCACGCCCATCGCGGCGGCCACCGCTGCCAGCAGCGCCAGGACCACCGCGACCAGGCGACGGCGCAGGGGCCAACGGCGACGCCCGCGGCCCGGGGCGGAACGTCCGGCTTCGGTCACGCGGCGGGCTTGAGGACGTACCCGACGCCGCGGAGGGTGTGCAGCATCGGCGCGCGCCCCTTGTCGATCTTGCGGCGCAGGTAGGAGACGTACAGCTCGACGATGTTCGCCTGCCCGCCGAAGTCGTACTGCCACACCCGGTCCAGGATCTGTGCCTTGGACAGCACCCGCTTCGGGTTCCGCATGAAGTAGCGCAGCAGCTCGAACTCGGTGGCGGTCAGCCGGATGTCGTCGCCGCCGCGGGTCACCTCGTGCGAGTCCTCGTCCATCACCAGGTCGCCGACGGTCAGCACCGCCTCGTCCCGCTGGTTCACCGCTCCGGTGCGGCGCAACAGGGCGCGCAGCCGCGCCACGACCTCCTCCAGGCTGAACGGCTTGGTCACGTAGTCGTCGCCCCCGGCGGTCAGCCCGGCGATCCGGTCCTCGACGGCGTCCTTGGCGGTGAGGAACAGCACCGGGACCGTGGGGTGGGTGGTCCGGATCCGGCGGAGCACGTCCAGCCCGGACAGATCCGGCAGCATGACGTCCAGCAGGATCACGTCCGGGTCGAGGGACTTCGCCTGCTTGATCGCGCTCTGGCCGGTGAGGGCGTGCTCCACCTGCCAGCCCTCGTAGCGCAGGGCGGTGGACAGCAGTTCGGCGAGGGTGGCCTCGTCGTCGACGACCAGCGCGCGGACCGGCTGTCCGTCCGGGCGGGTGAGGGCTTCGCGGGTGAGTGTGGAGGCGGTCATGCGTTCACTGTGCGCCGGCTGACTGAACCGGTCCTGACCCGAAGCTGTGAGAAGGCTGTAGATCGTCAGTCGTCGGCGACGATGGACAGCACGTTCCCGGCCGGGTCGGTGAACCATGCGATCAGCGGACCTCCGCCGCGGAACCCCCCGTCCTCGTCGGTCTCGGTCGGCGTGCCGCGGTAGCGCTCGAAGGTGACTCCCCGGTCGCGCAGCTCGGCGACCGTGCCGGGCACGTCGGCGACCCGGAAGTTCAGCACGGTGTACTCGGCCGGCCGGTGCGCGGGGCCCTTGGGGTAGAGCAGCACCTCGGCGCCGGTGCCCAGGCGCAGCCAGAGCAGGCCGTTCACCGGCCTCGTCTCCAGGCCGAGCACGTCGCCGTAGAACCGCTGGGCGGCGTCGATGTCGTCCACCGAGTAACCGCTGAACGGATTGCTGAGATCGGCCATGTCCGCACCCCTGGTCGCCGGTGGCCACCGCGTCGTGGCCGACAGCTCCAGGATGCGGCACGACGACGCCCCCCGCCCACCGAGGGCGAGGGGCGTCGTGGCGTGCCGACTCAGACGTGGACCGCCGTCTCCGGCCACAGGGAGTCGTAGTCCTGGCCGGTGAGCTGCTGCACCACGGTGCGGGTCTCCGGGTCGACATCCGCCTTCGCGCCACCCGACTGCAACCGGTCGATCTCGGCGCGCAGCACCGCGTGGGTGCCGGAGTTGAGGTACACGAACCGCGAGCAGATGAAGGCGGCGACGATCAGCGCCATCGGCAGCAGGACGGTGACAGCGGCGATCGCGTGCTGGGCGCCGGAGCTCTGCACCAGCGGGCAGGAGTCGGTGCAGGCCAGGTCGAGCTGCACGCCACCGGCCGAGCCGGGCTTGAGGAAGCCGCCGAGGTCGAGCAGCCAGGACACCAGCAGGGTGGAGACCGCGCCGGTGGACTTGCGGCCGAAGGTCATCACCGCGGCGTAGATGCCGGAGCGGTCCTCGCGGGTCATGATCCGGTCCACGTCCGGGATGAACGGGAACACGTTCCACGGCGTGAACTCCAGGATCGAGCGGCCCGCCTGGTAGCAGACGCCGACGATCACCATCAGGGTGATGACCGACGTCGGCTGGATCAGGTAGATCGCCCCGATCGACAGCAGGCAGGCGATGATGATGCTGAACGAGGTCGCCCACAGGAAGCGCGGCCCCTTGCGCACCATCAGGAACCCGGCGGCGACGGTGACCGGCAGGCCGACGATGGACAGCGCCTGCAGGGTCAGCCCGAAGGACTCGGTGCGGTTCAGCGCGTAGACCACGAAGAACGTCAGCGCGGACGCGAACACGTCCTTGCCGGTGAAGGACAGCAGGTACACCGCCAGGTGCTTGCGGAAGCTGGAGTTGCGGAAGGTCGAGCCGAAGTCCGCGAGGTTCTGCCGCAGCGCGGCCATCGGGGTCAGGCGGGGCTTGGCGTCCAGCTCGGCGACGAACTCGCGGGTCAGCGGCCGTTCCCAGGTGGTGAAGTAGGTGATGGCGACTGCGGCGGCGAACAGCACCGAGAAGATCAGACCGGTGATCAGGTACGCGTCCGGGTTGTCGGTCGCCTTGATCCGGGCCGGGATGAAGAACACCAGGAAGGTGCCCAGGGCGGACAGGAACATCCGCGCCGAGCTGAGCTTGGTGCGCGCGGTGTAGTCGTCGGACATCTCGGTCGGCAGCGTCTCCCAGGGGATCAGGATGACGGCCATCACGATCTCGACCAGCAGGTAGACCCCGAGGTAGTACCAGAAGCCCTGGTGGGAGATCCACAGCAGCGGGAAGACCACCAGCAGCGCCGGGATGCCGGCCAGCAGGAAGAAGTGCCGCCGTCCGAACCGGCGGCCGAGCCGGGTGCGGTAGAAGTTGTCGGTCAACGGGCCGATCAACAGGGAGGCCACCGCGTCGACGATCCGGGCGATGAACAGGATCGTGCCCGCCTCCACCGCCGTGACGTTGCCGTAGGTGGTGAAGAAGTACAGCATCAGCCCGCTGATGATGGTGTTCCAGCCACCGCCCATCAGGTCGAGCACACCGAAGCCGACGGCGCGGGCCAGGGTGATCGGTTTCGGCGTGTATACCCGCCGGGTGGTGAGGTCGTCAGACGTCGTCATCGTGCACCTTTGCTGATCAGGGGGTCGTCGAACGGCTGGTCGTGATCACTGCGCGGCGTAGGCCTGGACCGGCAGCCGGTACGCCAGGTCGGTCGCCGTGTCGATGGCCTCGTCCAGGTCGAGGCGGTGTTCGGCCACCAGGCGGGCCAGGTAGCCCGCGTCCACCCGGCGGGCCAGGTCGTGTCGGGCCGGGATGGAGCAGAACGCGCGGGTGTCGTCGACGAACCCGCTGACGTTGGCGAAGCCGGCGGTCTCGGTGACCGCCTCCCGGAACCGGCGCATCGCGTCCGGGGCGTCCAGGAACCACCATGGCGCGCCGACCCGCAGCGACGGGTAGGCACCGGCCAGCGGCGCGAGCTCCCGCGAGAAGGTGTCCTCGTCGATGGTGAAGGCGATCATCCGGAAGCCCGGGTGGTGACCGAAGGCGTCCAGCACCGGGCGCAGCGATTCGGTGAACTCCACCGCGACCGGGATGTCGTAGCCCCGGTCGGCGCCGAACCGCGCGGTCTGGGCGCTCGCGTGCCCCCGGCACACCCCGGGATGCAGCTGCATCACCAGGTGGTCGTCGGCGGCCATCGTGGCGAGCTGGAAGAGCATGTGGGCGGTGAAGGCGTCGCGCTCGGCGGTGCTGACGCTCGCCCCGCGCATCGCCCGGTCCCAGAGTGCGGCGGCGTCGGCGGCGTCCATCGGGGTGGTGTCGGCCAGGAAGGGTCCGTGGTCGGTGGCCAGCGCGCCGGCCCGCTTGAACCGTTCGCGCTGAGCGCGCAGGGCGTCGAGGTAAGCGGCGTAGGAGGTCGGGTCGATCCCGGCGGCCTGGCCGAGCCGCTGGACGTCGGCGGCGAAGGTGGGCGAGTCGACGGCGAGCACCGGGTCCGGTCGCCAGGTGGGCCGGATCCGGTCGCCCCACCCCTGTTCGCGCAGGGTGGCGTGGTCGTCCAGGGTGGCCCAGGCCGGGTCGGTGGTGGCGATGGTCTCGATCCGGAACCGGTCGAGCAGGGCGCGCGGGCGGAAGGACTCCTCGGCCATCACCGCGGCGATCCGGTCGTAGATCGCGTCGGCGGTGTCCGGACCCGGGCGTTCGGTGACCCCGAAGATCTCCACTAGCTCGGTCTCGATCCAGAACCGGGTCGGGGTGCCGCGGAAGTGCCGCCAGCCGGCGCAGAACCGCCGCCAGATCTGCCGCGGGTCGGTCTCGGCGGGGGCGCTGCCGTCCAGGGCGGGGATCCCCAGCTCGGGGAGCGTCGCGCCCTGGGAGACCAGCATCCGGATCAGGTAGTGGTCGGGCACCACGAGCAGATCGGCGGGGTCGGAGAACGCGGTGTCCTGGGCGAACCACTCCACCGGGACGTGACCGTGCATGGAGACCACGGGCAGGCCGGCGACCGCCTGGTAGATCTCCCGGGCGATCGGCCGGGTGGTCGGGTCGGCGGGAAGCGCACGGTCCGGGTGCAGGGTCCAGGTCATCGTCAGGTCCGCTCCTCATCCAGCGAATGCAAACGATTGCATTCGTCCCATTCCCGACGTTCGTTGTCGGACACGACGATGAAAGCGCACAGAATGGCGTCCCGATGTGACGTAGGTCCCACCGTAAAGGCGCTGGGTTCGCCATAGTTGTGCAAACGTCAGCATCAGGAGGGGAGCATCGTGGCCGTCACCATCCACCAGGTCGCCGCCGCGGCGGGCGTCTCGCCCGGGACCGTCTCCCGCGCGCTGACCAGGCCGGAGAAGGTCGCCGCGCCGACCCGTGACCGGGTGCTCTCCGCCGTCCGCGCCCTCGGCTACGTGCCGAACCGAGCCGCCAGCGCCCTGCGAGCCGGGCGGACCCGGACCATCGGCCTGGTGGTGCCGGACATCGCCAACCCGTACTTCGCCGCGCTGACCAAGGGAGTCGCCGACCGGGCACGCGATCACGACCTGACCGTCTTCGTGGTGGACGCCGACGAGGACCCGTCGATGGAGAGCGAACGCACCCGAGCGGTGATCGCCCAGGCCGACGGCATCGTGCTCTGTTCCCCGCGAGCCCCCGCCGAGGAGGTCGTCGTCCCGACCTCGGTCCCCGTGGTGGTCGTGAACAACGAGCTCGCCGGTGCCACCTGCCTGGCATCGGACGCCGAGGGCGGGATCGAGCTCGCCCTCGACCATCTGCACGCGCTCGGCCACCGCCGGATCGGCTACGCGGGCGGGCCGGGTCGATCCTGGTCCGACCGGCACCGCCGTCAGGCGCTCGCGGACGCGCGCAGCCGATGGCCCGAGATGGAGCTGATCGAGCTGGGCGGTTTCAGTCCGGACGTGGACGGCGGGATCGCCGCTGGCGGTCTGGTGCTCGCCTCCGGTGCCACCGCCGTGATCGCGTTCAACGACGCCATGGCCGCCGGGCTGATGCGCCGCGCCCGGGAACTGGGCATCGAGGTGCCGAACGCGCTGTCGGTGGTCGGCTTCGACGACACCCCGCTGGCCCGGGTGGTCGAACCGGCGCTCACCAGCGTGCGGACCCGCCCCCGCGAACTCGGCCGGGCCGCCGCCGACGCCCTGGTCGCGCTGTTGTCCGGCGTCGTCGACGGGCCCGACCCGGTGCCGGTGCCCGCCGAGCTCACCGTCCGCGCCTCCACCGCCCCCGAACCCTCCCTGCTGTCCCGCTACCCCCGATCCTGAGGAGATCCCCGTGTCGCACGACCTGCCCCGACTGGGTGCCACCACTCCACTGCCCGACGGCGTGACCGGACCCCGGGTGCGGCCCGAGTCGGTCGGCATCGTGCACCTGGGCTGGGGTGCGTTCCACCGGGCGCACCAGGCGGTCTACACCGAGGACGCGATGGCGCTCGGCGGCGACCGGAGCTGGGGCATCCTCGGCGACGTGGAACGCACCCCGGTGCTGGTCCCGGCGCTGCGCGAGCAGGACGGCCGCTACACCGTCCTCACCAGCGGGGTCGACGACGACGGCACCGTGGTCCGCACCGCTCGGGTGATCGGCTCGGTGGTCGACGTCGCCTACCCCGGCGACGAGACACCGCGGCTGCTGGCCGCGATGGCCGCCGACAGCACCCGGCTGATCACGCTGACCGTGACCGAGAAGGGTTACACCCGCACCGCCGACGGGCACCTGGACCTGCCGCAGGTCGCGGCGGACGTCACCGCCTTCACCGCCGCACTGCGCGGCGAGGCAGACCCGGTCGCCGCCGTCTCCGCGATCGGCCTGCTGGTGCGTGGCCTGCTCGCCCGGTTCCACGCCGGGGGCTCGCCGGTCACGGTGCTGTCCTGCGACAACATCCCGCACAACGGCCGGGTGCTGTGGTCGGTGGTGGACGAGTTCATCGCGGCGGCCGACACCGACACCGACGCCTTCCGGTCCTGGCTGGCGGACAGCACCACCTGGCCGTCCTCGATGGTGGACCGGATCACCCCGGCCGCCACCGACGCCACTCGGGCCGAGATCGCCGCGGTGCTCGGTGCCCGGGACGAGGCGGGCATCCTGGCCGAGCCGTTCAGCCAGTGGGTGATCGAGGACCGGTTCGCCGCCGGGCGTCCCGCCTGGGAGCTGGCCGGTGCCGAGTTCACCACCGACGTCACCGCCTGGGAGAACGCCAAGCTGTTCATGCTGAACGGCACGCACTCGCTGATCGCGTACGCCGGACGCCTGCTCGGGCACACGACGATGGCCGACGCGGTGGGCGACCCGCGGATCGCCGCGGCGGCGCGGGAGTACATGATGCGCGACGCGCTGCCGACGCTGACGGTGCCGGAGGGCGCCGACCTGGCGGAGTACGGCGAGGGCCTGCTGCGCCGGTTCGCCAACCCGGCCACCGGCCACACCACGACCCAGGTCTCCACCGACGGCAGTCAGAAGCTGCCGATCCGGTGGGGCCGGGTGGTCGCCGACTCCCTGGCCGCCGGCCGGGTGCCGCGGGGCGTGGCCTTCGGGCTGGCGGCCTGGAGCGAGTTCGTGCGCCGGGCGGTGCGGGACGGGATCGACCTGGGCGACCCGGCCGGTGCCGAGACCCTCACCGCGACCGTGCGCGCCGCTGTGTCGTCGTCCACCGCGGCACCGGAGGACCTGGCCGCGACCCTGATCGCGCTGCCCGGCCTGCTGCCCGACGGCGCGGGGACCGCCCCCGGCCTGGTGGCCGCCGTGGTCGCACAGGTCCGCGCGCTGACCGCCGTCGGCGACGACGTCATCTGATCCACCGACCCCCACCGAGAGGCACCCCATGAAGATCGGATTCCGCTGGTACGGCGAGGGCAACGACACCGTCGCCCTGGACGACATCCGGCAGATCCCCGGCGTCGAGACCATCGTCTGGTCGCTGCACCACAAGCAGGCGGGCGAGGCATGGTCCGAGGCCGAGATCGCCGCCGAGCTCGCCACCATCACCGAGCTGAACGAGCAGCACCGCGCGCGCGGCATCACGAAGACCTTCGACGGCGACGTGGTCGAGTCGGTGAACGTGCACGAGTCGATCAAGCTCGGGCGCACGGTGCTCGGGATGAGCCGGGACCAGGCGATCGAGAACTACATCGTCACGCTGGAACGGCTGGGCCGGGCCGGGGTGAAGGTGGTCTGCTACAACTTCATGCCGGTCTTCGACTGGCTGCGCACCGACCTGTGGCACCCGCTGCCCGACGGGTCCACCGCCCTGTTCTACGAGCAGGCGGTGGTCGACCAGCTCACGCCGGAGAAGCTGATCGCCGACATGCAGGCCAACTCCGGCGGGCTGACCCTGCCCGGTTGGGAGCCGGAGCGGCTGGCGTCCTTCACCGAGCTGGCCGACGCCTATGTCGGCGTCACCCGGGACGACATGTACGAGCGCTACCGGTACTTCCTGGACGCGATCATGCCGACCTGCGAGCAGTACGACGTGAAGATGGGCGTGCACCCGGACGACCCGGCCTTCGACCTGTTCGGCTGGCCCCGGGTGGTGTCCACCAAGGCGGATCTGGAGCGAGTGCTCTCCCTGCACGACAGCCCGCACCACGGCCTGACCCTCTGCCTGGGCAGCTTCTCCTCCAACCCGGGCGCGGACGCGGTCGACGCCGTGCGCACCTTCATGGACCGGATCCACTTCTCCCACGTCCGGAACATCAAGCACCTCGGCGGCGGCGACTTCACCGAGGTCGCTCACCGGGCCTGCGAGGGGTCGGTGGACACGGTCGGGATCATGCGGGCCTACGCCGAGGCTGGGTACACCGGGTACATCCGGCCGGACCACGGCCGGCACCTGTGGGACGAGAACACCACCAACAAGCCGCGGCCCGGTTACGGGCTGTACGACCGGGCGCTGGGCATCCAGTACCTGCTGGGGGCGTGGGACTCCGCGCGCTACGGCAGCTGAGCCGATCCACGGACGAGCGCTGTCAGGGTCGTGCACGTTCGGTGTGCACGACCCTGCGGCGCGCTGGGAGTCCGCGTCGTCGCCTACCGTGATCGCCATGACCTCCGTCCAGACACCGCCGCCCGCCCCCGTGCGGACCTTCGGTGCGTCCCGGTCCACCGCGGTGGCCTGGACCGTGCTGGTGGCGTTGGTGGCGGCGCTCGGGGTGATCGGCTGCTGGCGGCTGTTCGTGGCCACCGAGCACGGTCAGGCGGTGGACCAGGCATCGCTGGAAGGCGCGCACATCGGCCAGGGTCGGCTGTGGCAGGTCGCCGAGCCGGTGCTGGACGTGGTCTCGGTCGGGTTCATCGTCGGTGCCGTGCTGTTCTGCGGGGCGATCGCCCTGATCCGCCGCCGCTGGTCGCTGGCCATCGCTGCCACCCTGGTGCTGGGCGGCGCGAACCTGAGCACCCAGTTCCTGAAGAAGATGGTCTGGGACCGGCCCGACTGGGGTCACGGTCCGGACTTCAACACCCTGCCCAGCGGGCACACCACCGCCGCCGCCTCGGTGGCGGTGGCGGTGCTGCTGGTCGTCCCGCCGCGGGCCCGGGCCTGGGTCGCGGTGCTCGGTGCCGGGTACGCCGGGGCGACCGGGATCTCCACCCTGGTCGGCCAGTGGCACCGGCCCTCCGACGTGATCGCCGCGGTGCTGGTGGTGCTCGCCTGGGGTGCGCTGGCCTGCCTGGTGCCGGCGGTGGGGTCACGGGATCAGCGCGGCACACCGACCGCCGCGGTCCCGACGGTCACCCGTCGACCGGTCGGTCGGACAGCTGATCGGGTCGCGATCGTCCTGTTGCTGCTGGTCGCACTGGCAGCCGGGGTCGCCGGAGGGCTGGGTCTGATCAGCACCTGGAACTCGGCCGACCCGCTCGCCGACCGCACCTCGCTGTTGACTGCCTACGGTGGTGGGGCGCTGGGCATCGTGGCGGTGACCGCCCTCGCCTTCGCCGTCCTCACCGCCGTCCGCCGCTCAGCGGTGGCGTCCGGGTTGCGGGACGGTCCGTCGTAGAGTGCCCCCGTCGCCCGAGTCCGCTCGGCCGTCCCCGTCACCACAGCCCGTCGTTCTGGTCGTCACAGCAGGGAAGCAGGAAGTTCATGTCCGCAGGTCGCAAGCTGGTCATCGTGGAGTCGCCCGCCAAGGCGCGCACGATCGCCGGGTACCTCGGCGACGACTACGACGTCGAGGCGAGTGTCGGGCACATCCGTGACCTGCCGCAGCCCTCCGAACTCCCCGCGGAGATGAAGAAGGGCCCGTTCGGCAAGTTCGCCGTCGACGTGGACAACGGCTTCGAACCGTTCTACGTGGTGGACGCGGACAAGAAGAAGAAGGTCGCCGAGCTCAAGCGCAAGCTCAAGGACTCCGACGAGCTCTACCTCGCCACCGATGAGGACCGCGAGGGCGAGGCCATCGCCTGGCACCTGCTGCAGGAGCTCAAGCCCAAGGTGCCGGTGAAGCGGATGGTCTTCCACGAGATCACCCGCGAGGCGATCACCCGCGCGCTGGAGAACACCCGCGAGCTGGACGAGCGCCTGGTCGACGCCCAGGAGACCCGGCGCATCCTGGACCGGCTGTACGGCTACGAGGTCAGCCCGGTGCTGTGGCGCAAGGTCCGCCAGGGGTTGTCCGCCGGTCGCGTGCAATCGGTGGCCACCCGTCTGGTCGTGGAGCGCGAGCGGGAGCGGATGGCGTTCACCGCCGCCGACTACTGGGACCTGACCGGCACCTTCTCGGTCGAGACCGCCGACGAGCCGTCCTTCGAGGCCCGCCTGACCCGGATCGGCGACCAGCGGGTCGCCACCGGCCGTGACTTCGGCGACGACGGCATGCTCAAGGCGTCCGCGGGTGCCGTGGTGCACCTGGACGAGACGGCGGCGACCGGCTGGGTCTCCGCCCTCGACTCCGCGGACTTCGCGGTCAGCGCGCTGGAGTCGAAGCCGAGCACCCGGCGGCCGGCCGCGCCGTTCACCACCTCGACGTTGCAGCAGGAGGCGTCCCGCAAGCTGCGGATGGCCTCCCGGCAGACGATGCGCACCGCGCAGAGCCTGTACGAGAACGGCTACATCACCTACATGCGTACCGACTCGCCGGTGCTGAGCACCCAGGCGATCGACGCGGCCCGGCGGCAGGCCGCCGAGCTGTACGGCGCCGACCACGTGGCCGACAAGCCCCGGGTGTACGCCGCGAAGTCCAAGGGCGCCCAGGAGGCGCACGAGGCGATCCGGCCCGCCGGTGACAACTTCCGCACCCCGGCGCAGGTGGCCCGCGAGCTGTCCGGCGACCAGTTCCGGCTGTACGAGCTGATCTGGAAGCGCACCGTCGCCTCCCAGATGGCCGATGCCAAGGTGCAGACCACCACCGTCCGGCTGTCGGCCACCGTGCCCGCACCCGGCACGGGCCAGGCCACCGCCGCGCAGTTCTCCGCCTCCGGCACCGTCATCACCTTCCGCGGCTTCCTGGCCGCCTACGAGGAGGGCCGGGACGTCGAGCGCTACGAGGGCAAGGAGTCCGCCGCCAAGGAGGAGACCCGCCTGCCCCGGATGGCCGAGGGTGACCCGCTGACCGCCGCCGACCTGACCGCCGACGGCCACCGGACCTCCCCGCCGCCGCGCTACACCGAGGCCAGCCTGGTCAAGGCGCTGGAGGAGCGGGGCATCGGCCGCCCGTCGACCTACGCCGCCACCATCTCCGTGATCCAGGACCGCGGCTACGTGACCAACCGGGGCCAGGCCCTGGTGCCGACCTGGCTGGCCTTCGCGGTCACCCGGTTGCTGGAGGAGAACTTCGACCGGCTGGTCGACTACGACTTCACCGCAGGCATGGAGCAGGACCTGGACGCCATCGCGGCGGGCACCGAGGACCGGGTGGACTGGTTGACCCGGTTCTACTTCGGCTCCACGGCCGCGGACGGTCCGGATGGTGAGGGCCTGCGCGAGCTGGTCGCGAACCTGGGGGAGATCGACGCCCGCGAGGTGAACTCCATCGACCTCGGCGACGGGCTGACGCTGCGGGTCGGTCGCTACGGGCCGTACATCGAGGACAGTCAGGGCGAGCCCGGGCCGGACGGCAACCCGCGCCGCGCCTCGGTGCCGGACGACATGGCCCCGGACGAGCTGACCGCGGCGAAGGCACGTGAGCTGCTGGAGGCCGAGCCGGAGGGTGACCTGGTGCTCGGCACCGACCCGTCCACCGGCACCACCATCGTCGCCAAGAACGGTCGCTACGGACCGTACGTGACCGAGCTGCTGCCGGAGCCGGAGCTGGATCCCGGGCTGTCGGCCGCCGCGAAGAAGAAGGCCCTGGCGGCCCAGCCCAAGCCGCGCACCGGTTCGCTGCTGAAGTCGATGTCCTTGAACACCGTCACCCTGGAGGACGCGCTCAAGCTGCTCAGCCTCCCGCGGGTGGTGGGCACGGACCCGGAGACCGGCACCGAGATCACCGCGCAGAACGGTCGCTACGGGCCGTATCTCAAGCGGGGCACCGACTCGCGCACGCTGCCGTCGGAGGAGGCGATCTTCACCACCACGCTGGAGGAGGCGCTGGCGATCTACGCCCAGCCGAAGCGTGGCCGGGGTGCGACCGCCGCGCCGCCGCTGCGTGAGCTGGGCGACGACCCGACCTCGGAGAAGCCGATCGTGGTCAAGGAGGGCCGGTTCGGCGCGTACGTCACCGACGGCACCACCAACCGGACCCTGCCCCGGGACGTCACTCCGGAGACGATCACCCGGGAGCAGGCGATCGAGCTGCTGGCCGACAAGCGCGCCCAGGCACCGAAGAAGAAGCCCGCCGCCCGCAAGACCACCAGCCGGGCGAAGGCGTCCAGCAAGAAGTAGCGCGTCAACGAACGCCCCGACCCGCGGGTCGGGGCGTTCGTCGCGTCAGTGGACCGGTCAGCGCGGCGCGGCGATCAGCCAGCCACGGGCCGGGACCATCGCCCGCACCCCGGCCACCGACCCCGCGAGCGGCACCGCCGCCGGGTCGCCCTGCCCGACGCCGTCGTCGGCCGCCGACACCACGAGGACCTCGGCGTCGTCGTCCCCGAGCGGCACGTCCGCGACCGGCTCCGGCGCCAGGTTGAGCGCGACGACCAGGCGCGGCTCCGGTCCGGGACCGGTGTGCCCCTGCGCCACCTGCCGGTACACCAGCAGATTGCCGGTGACGGTCAGCACCTCGGTCCGGGCGGAGGCCAGCCACGGGTGCCGGTGCCGCAGCCCGAGCAGCGCCTGGTGCAGGCGGCGCAGGGCGGTGCCGCCCGGGGTCAGGCCGTCGTCGGGCAGGTCGGTCGGGGAGGCGGGGTACTCCGGCCGGATCGCGTCGTCGCCGCCGATCCGCTCCTCCTTGACGCCGGTCAGCGCCTGCTCGTCCCCGTAGTACACCGCGGGGGTCCCGGCCAGGGTGCTGAGCAGGACCACGGCGTGCCCGGCGATCCGGGGGTCACCGACCTGGGTGACGATCCGGGTCACGTCGTGGTTGCCGATGAAGGTCCACGGACGGAAGTGCCGCACGAACTCGTCGTGCCGCCCCAGGGTCCAGACCAGCTCGTGCCAATTGTGGTCGACGATCGAGCTCCAGATCGCCTTCCACAGCTCGTACTGGGTCACGCTGTCGATGCCGGACTCCGCGACGAACCCGGCGTAGTCGCCGTGGATCACCTCACCGAGCAGGTAGGCGTCCGGGTGCCGGTCCCTGACCCGTCGCACCACCTGTGCCCAGAAGGTCGTCGGCACCGCGTACGCGGCGTCCAACCGCCAGCCGTCGATCCCGGCGTCCAGCCAGTGCAGCATCACGTCGGCGATCCAGTCGACCACCCGGGGCGAGTCGTGATTCAGGGTGACCAGCTGGCGGTGGCCCTCGAAGCAGTCCCAGGTCGGGTCGTCGGCGGACCAGTCGATCCGGAACAGCTCGTTGTCCGGGTGCTCGGGTCCGCCCGCCAGCACGGCCTGGAACACCGGGTGCTCCGCGCCGACATGGTTGAACACCCCGTCCAGCAGCACCCGGACGCCGCGCTGGTGGGCGGCGGCGATCAGGGCGTCGAGGTCGGCGCGATCACCCAGGCGCGGGTCGACCCGCAGGTGGTCGACGGTGTCGTAGCCGTGAGTGCTGGCGGCGAAGACCGGGCCGAGCGCCAGCCCGTTCCACCCGGTCTCGACCAGGTAGTCCAGCCAGGCGGTGATCCGGGGCAGTCGGTGGGCGGGCTCGGCGGTCGCACCGGTGAAGCCGAGCGGGTACACCTGCCACCAGAGGGCGTCGGCGGGTCGGACGAGGTCGCTGCTCACCCGACCCACCGTAGGCCGGTGACCCGGCTCGTCGCTCAGTGCGCGCGGTGCGGCACCGGCTCCGGCAGCCCGGCCTCGGCGCGGACCCGGCGGCTCAGGCCCTCGATCGAGCGCAGCGCGTCCACCAGCTCCGGTACCCGCACCGTGAACGGCATCGCGTGGATCGTCTCGCCCTCGACCGTCGCCGCCTCGGCGACCCGGGTCAGGTCGTCGACGTCGTCGGTGGTCAGCCCGATCTCGGTCAGGGTGTTCGGCAGCCCGACCCGGGTGGTGAACTCGATGAAGTCCCGCACCTCCTGGGTGGGTGCCCCCTCCAGCACCAACTGGGTCACCGAGCCGATGTTCACTTTCTGCCCGTGGGTCAGCCCGTGGGTCTGCGGCGCGGCGGTCAGCCCGTTGTGGATCGCGTGCGCGGCCGCCAGCCCACCGGACTCGAAGCCCAGGCCGGACAGCAGGGTGTTCGCCTCGATCACCTTCTCCACCGCCGGGGTCACCAGGTGGTCGCGCACCGCGTCGATCGCGGGCAGCGCGTTCTCCCAGAGCGCGTCCCAGGACAGCCGGGCCAGGGCGGTGCCGGTCATCGTCGGCAGCCCACCGGCCATCGTGGTGGCATCGGTCTTCGCCACCGCGCGGGCCTCGATCCAGGTGGCCAGCGCGTCGCCGACCCCGGCGATCAGGAACTTCACCGGCGCGTTGGCGACCAACTGGCTGTCCACCAGCACCAGGTCCGGGTTGTGCGGGAAGAACCGGTACTCCTCGAAGGCGCCCTCCTCGGAGTAGATCACCGACAGCGCCGAGCAGGGTGCGTCGGTGGAGGCCACGGTCGGCACCGACACCCACCGGACGCCCGCCAGGTGCCCGGCGGCCTTCACCGCGTCGATCACCGAGCCACCGCCGACCCCGACCACCACGTCCGCGCCCACCTCACCGATCCGCGCGGCGATGGCGTCGACGGCCTTGGCGGTGGCGTACACCCCGAAGCCGTCCCGGGTCAGCGGCAGCCCCGCCTCGGCGAAGGACGCGGTCACCTGCTCGCCGACGAAGCCCCAGACCACGTCGTCGGCCACCACCAGCGGGGTGCCACCGATCGGCTTGGTCAGCTCGCCGAGCCGGGACAGGGCGCCCCGGCCCTGGGCGTACCGGCCGGGGGAGATGACGGTGCGGATGCTGGACATGCTGCCTCCTCGGATCGCGCCGACGGCGGGCCCGGCATGGTCCGCGCCGACATCCCCACCCTAGGAAGGATCGGTGCCCGCCGCTGGGACTAGGGTCGGTGGCATGACGCTGATCGCAGAGCCGCGCACCGCGCCCGCCCTCCGCTGGGGGATCCTCGGCGCGGGGAACATCGCCGGACACTTCACCGACGCCCTGCACGCCGAGACCGAGTCGAGGGCCGTGGCCGTCGGTTCCCGCAACCGGGAGAAGGCAGCACGCTGGGCGGCCCAGCACGGGGTCGAGACCGTGCACGGCAGCTACGACGCGCTGGTCAACGACCCGCAGGTGGACGTGGTCTACGTCGCCACCCCGCACTCCGAGCACCGCGAGCACGCCCTGCTGGCGATCGCCGCGGGCAAGCACGTGCTGGTGGAGAAGGCCTTCACCCGGAACGCCGCTGAGGCCCGCGAGGTGCTGGACGCAGCCCGGGCCGCCGGGGTGTTCGTGATGGAGGCGATGTGGACCCGGTTCCTGCCGCACGTGCAGGCGCTGCATCAGGTGATCGACTCCGGTGAGATCGGCGAGGTCGTGTCGCTGCTGGCCGACCACGGTCAGGCGTTCCCGCTGGACCCGACCAGCCGGCTGTACGCGCCGGAGCTGGCCGGTGGCGCGCTGCTCGACCTGGGGGTGTACCCGGTCAGCTTCGCCCACGACCTGCTGGGCGTCCCGCGGTCGGTGCACGCCGTGGGCCAGCTGACCGAGACCGGGGTGGACGGCCAGATCGGCATCGTCCTGGACTACGGCGAGCGCACCCAGGCCACGCTGTCCACCACGCTCTGGGCCCGCACCCCGACCACGGCGGCGATCACCGGCACCGACGGTGCGATCACCGTCGAGGGGCCGTTCTACGCCCCGAGCAGCTTCACCGTGCGCCGCAACGACGGCCGGGTGTGGACCTTCGAGCGTCCCACCCCGCACGGCCTGCAGTTCGAGGCGGCCGAGGTGGCCCGGCGGATCAGCGAGGGTGCCACCGAGAGCGAGCGCATCACCTGGGCGAACACCCTCGAGGTGATGACCACGATGGACAGCATCCGCGAGCAGATCGGGCTGCGGTACCCCGGCGAGTGAGTGCCCTGCACGCGGACCCGGTGCCCGATCGGGTCCGCGTGCCTAGGGTCGGGGGATGGACACCATCGGCCCCTGGACCAAGGGCTTCTGGCAGCCCGAACCCGTGTCGACCGACGACTGGCTCGCCGCGGACCATCACCTGTTCGATGGGTCGTTGAGCTGGCCGGTGCTCACCGTGGACACCGCCGCCGTGGACCACAACATCGCCACGATGGCCGCCTTCGCCGCGGAGCACGGGCTGCGTCTGGCGCCGCACGGCAAGACGTCGATGGCCCCGGCGTTGTTCCGGCGGCAGCTCGACGCCGGTGCCTGGGGGATCACCCTGGCCAGCGCGAACCAGGCACTGGCCGCCCATGCCGCCGGGGTGCGGCGGATCCTGATCGCGAACCAGGTGCTCGACCCGAGCGCGCTGCGCTGGATCGCCACCGTCGACGCCGAGATCCTGCTGCAGGTCGACTCCGATGCCGGGATCGCGGCGCTCGCGGCGGTGGCCGACCCGGTGTGGCCGGTGGAGGTGCTGATCGAGCTGGGGCACCCGGCCGGACGGACCGGCGCACGCGACCTGCCGTCGCTGCTCGACCTGGCCCGCCGGGTGCAGGACACCCCGGGCCTGCGGCTGGCCGGGGTGACCGCCTACGAGGGCGGGCTGCCCGACGCGCAGCGGGTGCGGGACTTCCTGGGGCTGCTGCGCGAGGCGGGGACGGCGGTCGGCGAGCTGATCGGCGGTGAGGCGATCGTCTCGGCCGGTGGTTCGGCCTGGTTCGACCTGGTCGCCGAGGTGCTGGGCGGGATGCCGGACGCCACCGTCCTGCTGCGCAGCGGGTCGACGGTCACCCACGACCACGGCATCTACGCCGAGCGCACCCCCTTCACCCGGATCGCGGGGGAACTGCGACCGGCGCTGCGGGTGTGGGCGCAGGTCACCTCCCGACCGGAGCCGGGGCTGGCGATCCTCGGCGCCGGGAAGCGCGATCTGCCCTACGACGAGGGGCTGCCGCTCCCGCTCCGCGTGCACCGGGACGTGGCTGCCTGGGACAGCCACGGCTGGACGCTCACCCGGACCAACGATCAGCACGCCTACCTGGAGGCCGCCGCCGACGCGACCGAGCTGGCGGTCGGCGACGTGGTCGAACTCGGGCTGTCCCACCCGTGCACCAGCTTCGACAAGTGGCGGGTGGTGCCGGTGATCGACGACCGGCAGCGGGTGGTCGAGCTGCTGCACACCCTGTTCTAGGCGGCACCGTCCGGCGTGTGCACCAGCCGGCCCAGCTCGTCGAAGCGCAGCGGCCAGCCGGGCACCCCGGGCCGTCGCTGCCAGGGGTGCGGTCCGTCCAGCGGGCGGTACTCCACCCCGGCGGCGTCCAGGCGGGAGAGGTGCGCGGTCCGCAGCCGTCGGTCGAAGTCCGGCCAGTCCCGTGCCTCGCGCGGTGACCAGACCACCTCGGCGAAGGCGGCGAGGCGGGGGAAGGCGGCGTAGTCCACCCGGCGCGGGGAGTCGAGCTGCTCGCTCCACAGCTGGGCCTGAGCGCCCAGGACCGTCCCGGCGCCCGGTTCGGCCGCCGCCTCCGCGACCTGATCGATCATCGGCTCGAAGCGGTACACGTCGGCGAGGGTGTGCACCGTGCCGACCGGTGCCGGTTCGTCCAGGCCGGGTGCGGCGCGGTGGTCCAGGTAGACCTCGTGCTCGGGGCAGACCACCACGTCATGGCCGTCACGCAGGGCGTCGATGCCACCCCGGTAGCCGCGCCAGGAGTTGATCGCCACGTCGGTCGGCAGCCGGGAGCCGCCCACCTCGTCCCAGGCGGTGGCCCGGCGACCACGGCTGCGCAGGTGATCGGCCAGCTGCCCGATGAACCAGGGCAGCAGCTCCTCCAGACCGGACATCCCCAGTTCCTCGGCGCGGCGCACGCTGGCGGGGTCGGCCGCCCACTCGTCCACCGGCACCTCGTCGCCGCCCAGGCAGATCAGCGGTGAGTCGAAGATGTCCAGTACCTCGTCCAGCACCGTCCGGTAGAAGTCCAGCACCCGGTCGGCGGTGCTCAGCACATGCGGGTTCAGCCCCCAGCGGGTCCACACCTGCCAGGTCGCCGCCTGCTCCGGCAGGGCCGCCAGCTCCGGGTAGGCCACCATCGCCGCCTGGGAGTGCCCGGGCAGGTCGATCTCCGGGATCACCGTCACGCCCCGGCTGCGGGCGAAGGCCACGATCTCGCGCAGGTCGTCCTGGCTGTAGAAGCCGCCGTGCGGCGCGCCGTCGTACCGCGACGACCGGGACGAGCCGACCTGCGACTCGGTGCGCCACCCGCCGACCTCGGTCAGCCGGGGGTAGGCATGGATCTGGATCCGCCAGCCCTGGTCGTCGGTCAGGTGCAGGTGCAGCACGTTCAGCTTGTGCGCGGCGATCAGCTCGATGAACCGCAGCACGCCGTCCTTGGGCATGAAGTGCCGGGCCACATCCAGCAGCACGCCGCGGTGACCGAAGCGCGGGCCGTCCTGCACCACCAGCCCGGGCAGCGTGATCGTCTCCTCGCGTACCGGCATCACCCGGAAGGCCGCCGGTCCGATCAGCTGCTGAACGGTGCGCAGCGCGTGGCGGGCGCCGTCGGGTCCGTTCGACTCGATCAGGACGCCGCCGTCGATCACCAACCGGTAGTGCTCGGCGGGCAGCGCCGGGTCGTGTCGCAGCCGCAGCTGTGCCGTGCCGTCCTCCGGTGCCAGCTCCCGGCCGAGCCGGATGGCGAACAGGTCGATGAGCGGGGAGCGGGCGGCGGACAGCTCGGGGTCGACGGCCACGGTGATCCGCTCCGGCAGGGTCCAGGCGGTGTCGGTCGGGGCCAGGTGGGTCGGGGCGGGGATCAGGGTGTGCGCAGGGGTGGTCACGTCAAGGCTCCCGGTCGGCTGGTCGGGGTCACGCGGTCGGGTCGATGGTCGGCGGGGGAGGTGGTGACGGGGCGACGGGGTGGTGGGGTCCAGCCCAGGGCACCCGACAGCGACCGGGCGACCTCGACGGTGGCCCGGGCGTTGTCGCGCAGGGTGGCCGGTGGCATCCGGTGGTGGTCCAGGGCCACGCCGACGGCGGCGACCACCATGCCGGTGTGGCCGAGCACCGGTGCGGCGACCGCCCGCACATGCGGGTCGTGCTCCCGGTCGTCCAGTGCGAAGCCACGCTGGCGGGTGCGGTCCAGCTCGCCGCGCAGCTCGGTCGGGTCGGTGATGGTGCGCGGGGTCAGCGCGCGCAGACCGGTGGCGATGGCCCGGTCGATCCACGCAGCGGGGGCCATCGACAGCACCGCCTTGCCCCAGGCTGTGCAATAGCTTGGGACCACGGCGTCGGTGCTCAGGCTGCCCCGGCCCCGCCCGGCGGTCAGCACCAACCGGATCCCGTCCTGCTCCGGGACACCCAGGACGCACACCCCGCCGGTCCGTGCCGCCAACGACCGCAGCGCCGGATCGGCGAGGGCGGGCAGGTCGATCGACCCGAGGTACGACTGACCCAAGTGCAGCGCCCCCAGACCCAGCCGGTAGCGACCGGCGCCGTCCCGGTGCAACAGACCCTCGTCCAGCAGCGGGGTGAGCAAGCGGGCGGCGGTCGAGCGGTGCACCCCGATCGCTTGGGCCAACTCCATCACCGGCACCCCGCGCTCCGCGGTGGCGTGGGTGCGGACGTGTTCGAGCAGGTGCAGACAGCGGCGGACGGAGAGGGACTCGTTCCGCATCGTCGTCTCGCCAGGGGGCATGGCAGGGACGGTAGCGGTCGGACCGGCTGTCCGGGGTCGCTCGTCGCGGAATGCGCGCGCGTTCTGGATCGATGGGCGCTGACCTGGACCGACGCGCGGTCCCGCCCGGTGTCATGCGTGTGCAGTGCACACGCGGTGGTGGTCGGGCGGTCGCCAGGGATGGTGCCCGGTGGCGCGCGGGAAGTGCCTGGGGCGGCCGGGGGATGGTGCCTCGGGTGGTCGGGCGGGAAGTGCCGGGGGTGTCCCCGGCAGTCGATACCCTGGGCCGGTGACTTCCGCTGCGACCGTGCCCGGTGGGCTGTTCATCTCGCTGGAGGGCGGCGACGGGGTCGGCAAGTCCACCCAGTCCCGGCTCCTGGGCGAGTGGCTGACCGGACTCGGCCTGCCGGTCGTGCTGACCCGCGAGCCGGGTGGCACCGGCCTGGGCCGGACCCTGCGCGAGGCGGTGCTGCACGGCGAGCACATGGACCCCCGGACCGAGGCGCTGCTCTACGCCGCCGACCGCGCGCACCACGTCGCCTCCCTGGTCCGCCCGGCGCTGGACGCGGGGCAGGTCGTCATCACCGACCGGTACCTGGACTCCTCGGTCGCCTACCAGGGCACCGGCCGCGACCTCGGCGCGCGGGAGGTCGAGGACCTGTCGCTGTGGGCCACCTCCGGCCTGCTGCCCGCGCTCACCGTGCTGCTCGACCTGGACCCCAGCGTCGGGCTGTCCCGCCTCGCCGACCGCGACCGGGGACCCGACCGACTGGAGAGCGCCGGCGACGACTTCCACCGCCGGACCCGGGAGGCGTTCCTGACCCGGGCCGCCGCCGACCCCGCACGGTGGCTGGTGCTGGACGCCGCCCGCAGCCCGGAACAGGTCGCCGCCGACATCCGCGGCCGGGTCGCCGCCCTGCTGGCGGCACGCGGGGTGCCGGCATGACCTCGGTCTGGGACGACGTCGTCGGGCAGGAGCCCGCGGTCGAGGTGCTGCGCGCCGCCGCCGAGGACCCGGCCAGGATGACGCACGCCTGGCTGCTCACCGGGCCGCCCGGATCGGGACGCTCGAACGCCGCCCGCGCCTTCGCCGCCGCCCTGCAGGACCCCAGCGCCGACCCGCGCAGCCCGGGCTGCGCGCAGGTGCTCGCCGGGACCCACCCGGACGTCACCGTCGTCAACACCGAGGGCGTGGTCATCCGGGCCGACACCGTCCGGCCCCTGGTCGAGCTGGCCCAGCGCAGCCCCTCCCAGGGTCGGTGGCGGGTGATCGTGATCGAGGACGCCGACCGGCTGAACGAGACCTCCGGCAACGTGCTGCTGAAGGCGATCGAGGAGCCGCCGCCGCGCACCGTCTGGCTGTTGTGCGCCCCCAGCCCGCAGGACGTGCTGGTGACCATCCGCTCCCGGTCGCGTGCCGTCGCGCTGCGGGTGCCGCCGGTGCAGGCGGTGGCCGATCTGCTGGTCCGTCGGGACGGCATCGACCCGGCGGTCGCCCTCACCGCCGCGCAGGCGGCGCAAAGCCACGTCGGGGTGGCACGACGGCTGGCCCGCGACCCGGAGGCCCGGGCACGGCGTGACCAGGTGCTCCGCCTGGCGTCCCGGGTGCGCGGCGTCGGTGACGCGGTGCTCGCCGCCGCCGATCTGGTCGAGACCGCGCAGGCCGATGCCAAGGCCGCCACCGAGGAACGCGACGCCGCCGAACGCACCGCCCTGCTGCACGCGCTCGGCGCCGAGGGTCTGACCACGGTCCCCCCGGCGTTGCGCGGACAGCTGCGGCAGCTGGAGGAGGAACAGAAGCGCCGTGCCACCCGGGCCCAGCGCGACGTGCTGGACCGCGCCATGGTCGACCTGCTGTCGCTGTACCGGGACGTCCTGGTGATCCAGCTCGGCGCCGACGTCGACCTGGTGAACCGGGCGCAGGAGGAGGCCATCCGCGACCTCGCCCGCAGCAGCACGCCGGAGCAGAGCCTGCACCGGATGGACGCCGTCACCGAGGCCCGCGAGCGACTTTCCGAAAATGTCGCCCCGCTGCTGGCGGTCGAGGCGATGATGATCGGACTGCGACCGCAGCAGGTCTGAGCCACCCGCTACGGTGACCCGGTGACTTCCGTGCGCCACCAGACCGTCCGAACCCTGGCCCTCGCCACCGTCGCCGTGCTGGCCCTCGGCGCCTGCGGTGCCGGCGACGACACCGACACCGCCCCCACGGCCTCCGCCGTCGTCCCCACCTCGGTGCCGGACGGCGCCGACGCCATCTATGGCCAGGACGTCGACTGGTCCACCTGCGGTGACCTGGAGTGCGCCACCGTCACGGTGCCGCTCGACTGGTCCGACCCGGGCGGCGACACGATCGACATCGCGGTCAATCGGCACGCCGCCACCGGCGACAAGCTCGGTTCGCTCCTGATCAACCCCGGTGGCCCCGGTGGTTCCGGCATCGACGCGCTGTCCTCCATCGCGCTCGGCCGGTTCGGCGACGAGGTCGTCGACCGGTACGACCTGATCGGCTTCGACCCGCGCGGCGTTGGACAGTCGACCGCCGTCTCCTGCGTCTCCGACAGCGAGATGGACACCCTGGTGTCCGCCGACTACGACTTCAGCACCGACGACGGCGTGGCGCAGGCCGAGGCCGCCTACGCGAAGCTCGGCGAGGGCTGCTTGGACGGCACCGGGCCGCTGCTGGAGCACGTCGACACCGTCAGCGCCGCCAAGGACATGGACGTGATCCGTGCCGTGGTCGGCGACGACACCCTGACCTACGTCGGCTACTCCTACGGCACCCAGCTCGGTGCCACCTACGCGGCCCTGTTCCCGCAGCAGGTCGGCCGCCTGGTGCTGGACGGCGCCGTCGACCCGACCCTGTCCTCGCAGGCGCTGTCCCTCGGTCAGGCGGTCGGCTTCGAGAACGCCCTGCGCGCCTACGTCACCGACTGCCAGACCGGCGCCAACTGCCCGCTCACCGGCACCCCCGACGAGGGCCTCGCCCAGATCCGGACCATGCTGGACCAGGCCATCGCCAGCCCGCTGCCCACCCAGGACGCCCAGCGCCCGCTGACCGGCTCCCTCGCGTTCAGCGGCATCGCGCTCCCGCTCTACGACGAGACCAGCTGGCCCTACCTCACGATGGGCCTCCGGGACGCGATCAGCAACGGCGACGGCTCGGTCCTGCTGCAGCTCGCCGACCTCTACTACGACCGTGACGCCGACGGCACGTACACCACCAACTCCACCGTCGCGTTCTGGGCGATCGGCTGCGCCGACGACCGTGCCACCACCGACATCGCCCAGATGCGCACCGACGCCGCCGAGATCGAGGCAGCCGCCCCCACCGTCGGTCGCTTCTTCGGCTACGGCGGCGTGCTCTGCGCCGACTGGCCGGTCCCCGAGGCCGGCGGCCTGGACTCCTACACCGCCACCGACGCCGCGCCCATCGTCGTCATCGGCACCACCAACGACCCGGCCACCCCCTACGCCTGGGCCGAGTCCCTCACCCAGACCCTCGGCGACTCCGCCACCCTGCTGACCTACGAGGGCGAGGGCCACACCGCCTACGGCCGCTCCAACGCCTGCATCCTCGACACCGTGGACGCCTACCTGATCGACGGCACCGTGCCCGCCGAGGGCACGCGCTGCTGACACTTTGGAGCAGCGCCCGCCCGCCAGGTAGAGTGGGGCCGCTCGTCCTGCTGGACGACGCCGCCTTAGCTCAGTCGGCAGAGCGTCTCACTCGTAATGAGAAGGTCAAGGGTTCGATTCCCTTAGGCGGCTCAGGCGCGAAGGCCCGGGATCATCACGATCTCGGGCCTTCGTCGTGCACCCGACATACTGGCCGGGTGCCGATGACGTCGCTCCGCCGCCCGGGCCATGGGGTCCTCGCCCTCTGCACCGCACTCGCGCTCGCCGCGCTGGTGATCGTGCTGACCGTGATGCCGGAGGGAGCTCCGGTGTCCTCCGACCCGGGGGCGCCGGTGGTGCCGTGGTGGGTGGTGCTGCTGCCCCCGGTGGTCGGCATCGCGCTGACCCTGGTGCTCCCCCGCCGTCGCACCGCGATGCCCGCCGAGGTCGCCGACCGGCGCCGGTTCACCGCCTCCACCGCCGTGCTGCTGGGACTGGCGGTGGCGTTCCCGCTCGTCGTCGGCCTGCTCGATCTGGGTGGCTCGGAGTGGTACGTGCTGGTGAAGCTCGTGCTGTTCATGCTCGTGCCGGGGGTCGTCGTCGCGGTCGTCCGGGGCGTCCGGATCGAGCGGCTCCGCGCCGCGTGGCGGTGGTGGGCGCCCGCCGTGGTGATCCTGGTGTGGACGCTGCTGTCCCAGGTCGCGCCGTGGAATCCCCGCCACGACCTGTCCGACATCGACCCGACGATGCTGGTGATCAGCGCGACCGCGACGGCCATCACCGCCGGGCTCGGCGAGGAGCTGTTCTACCGGCGGTGGTTGCAGACCCGGCTGGAGGCCGGGCTCGGTGCCGCGCCGGGGATCGCGCTGGCCTCGTTGGCCTTCGCGCTGATGCACCTCGGTTCGCACGGCTCCGGTGAACCGCTGGTGGACGTGGCGCGGGTGATCGTGGCGCAGGGGTCGTTCGGGGTGTTCGTCGGTGTGCTGTGGTGGCGGTACCGGAACCTGGTGGCGATCGTGGTCGCGCACCTGATCGTGAACGGGTGGCAGGTGGTGGTCGAGCTGGTGTCCGGCACGGCGGGGTGATGGAGAGAGTGCGCGGTGCGTCCGATGCCGGTGGTCACTCAGGGCTGAACGGGTGATATCGGGACGGGAGGAACGGTTCGACCCCGTCGCGCTCCCTCCCGTGCCTACCGTGCGCGAGTGACCTCTCCCGTGCCCGGTTGGTATCCCGATCCGCAGTCGCCCACGCAGCTCCGCTGGTGGGATGGCTCGCGCTGGACCGAGCACGCCCGACCGCTGCCAGCTGCCGGTCCGACCGCAGGAGGTGCACCCGCTCGGCCGCCGCACGACCAGGCCCCGAGCGCACCGCATCACGCACAAACCGAGGGGCCACAGGGGCAGCAGACAGCCGCTTTCCCGGAGGCACCGCGCTTCGAACCGGCGCAGCGCGGAATCCCGGGTCAGTACCCCGGGACGGAGCAACCGACGAAGAAGCCGCTCTTCCGCCGGACCTGGTTCATCGTGACCGCCAGTGTGATCGCGTTCTTCGTGGTCGTCGGGGTGGCAGCCGGGCTGAGCGGTGGCTCCGACGACGCAGCGTCGCGCGGTGACGGTGCGCCGACCACCGCGGTCGACCGCGAGACGTCGGACACGATCGAGGTGCCCGACGTGGTCGGGATGTCGCTCGCCGACGCGACCGCTGCGATCGAGGCGGCCGGGCTCACGGTGGGCACCATCGGCGACGCCGGTGAGGTCGAGTCGCAGGCACCCTCCGGCGGGCAGTCGGTGGACCCGAAGAGCCAGGTGATGCTCACCGTGGTGGACCGGGCAGCGGAGGAGGCAGCCGCCGCGGCGGCTCAGGCGGAGGCGGATGCCGCCGCGGCAGCGGCCGAGGCAGCCAAGGGGACGGTCTCCCAGCAGAACGCCTATCAGGCGGCGCAGTCGTACCTGAGCTTCACCTCCTTCTCCCGCGCCGGTTTGATCGATCAGCTCACCAGTGAGTACGGCGATGGCTACCCGCCGGAGGACGCCGAGTTCGCTGTGGCCCGGCTGGAAGCCGAGGGCGGCGTCGACTGGAATGCGGAGGCTGCCGAGGCCGCCGCGTCGTACCTCGGCTTCACCTCGTTCTCGCGGCAAGGTCTGCTGGACCAGCTGACCAGCGAATATGGCGATGGATTCACGCCGGAGCAGGCCGAGTATGGGGTGAGCACCACCGGGCTGTAGGAGGGCGGAGCGTGCGCTCCGAACCCAGCCGCCGCTGCCACGCCGCATGATCGGCGCGACGGGCTCCGGTGAACCGCTGGTGGACGTGGCCCCCGCAGTCGCTCCGCGGTGCGGGCGTCGCTATCGTGCGGGAATGGCCCGAGGACTGCGACGCCCCCAGAAGCGTCCCTACCGCACGCCCGCCCTGTGGTGCCTGGGTGTGGGGACCGTGCTGGTCCTCGCGTCCCTGCCGCAGTTCTTCTTCGGCACCCCGGTGTCGGAGGGGTTCGCGCCAGCGGGCTTCACGTTGGGGCCCGCCGCGATCATCGCCGGTCTGGTCCTGTACTTCTCCCAGCGTCCCCAGCGCGGTGAGCGCTTCGTCGAGGACATCCACACCTTCCGGCACATCGACCTGTAACCGCCCGAGAACCGGCCGGTCGGCGTGTAGGAGGATGGAGCGTGCGCTCCGAGCCCTGCCCCCGCTGTGATGCCGCCACCGTCGTCGTGGACTGCTACGACACCCGCAGTCGCCGGTTCACCGCCGTGGAGCTGACCGACCAGCAGATCCCGGAGCAGGAGCGCTGGTACTTCCACGGCACCCGCGGTGTGATCCACGGCGGCCTGATCGACGCCCCGGCGGCGCAGCCCTTCGTCGTGTTGCACGCCTGCGATCGCACCCGGCTCGGCTCCGGGCAGGGTGCGCCGAACAAGTCCGGGTACATCGGGGTGGACACCGAGATCGCCCAGCGCGACGACCTGCCGACCACCGACGATCACGAGCTGCGCATCCCGGGCCGGGTGTACAGCTACCGCTTCCCCTCGCACTGGGCGCACATCGTCGCCGGTGCCGACGGTCGGGGACTGTGCGGGGACCGGGTGCTGGTCCCGGAGGAGATGACGCCGCGGGAGCGGGCCCGGATCGCGGGGATGAAGGTGTGCCCGCGCTGCCGAGGTCGGAACGCGCGGGACGAGGCGAGCGCGGGCGACCCGCGGTAGGACGGTCACTCCACCCCGACGACCGCCTTGGTCCGCGACCGCCCGGTGGCATCCTTGATCACGATGTACTCCAGGTCGACGTGCGGCTCCAGTGCGCTGAACTTGTCGTTCGGGGCGCCGATGACCAGCTGGAAGCCGAGCCCGCGCCAGGCGTTGATCGCGCGGCCGGTGAACCGGGCATCCGCCTTGATCAGCGCCTCGTCCAGGAACACCGGCGCGTAGCGCGGCCGGTCGGCACCGGCGTCCCCGAGCTGGTACCGCAGGGCGGCGCCGACGATGAACGCGACCAGCTCCTGCGACTCACCACCGGACTTCTCCCCGATGTGGTCGTACAGCGCGACGTGGTTGCCCTCCAGGTCGACCTTCTCCGCGGAGAGCCGGACGTGCCGACGGACGTCGACCAGGTCGGCGAAGTCGGGTGCGGTGCGCCGGATCCGGTCGATCACCCGGGCCATCCGGGTGTAGCGGCGCTCGCGCTCCTCGTCGGTGGCCTCGGTGGCCAGCTCGTCCCGGAGGTCGCGCAGCTCCTTGCGGAACCGGGCGACCACGGTGGACTGGGTGTCCCGGGCGTCGATCCGCAGCCGGTGGTCGTCGTCGGCGAAGGGCAGCACGGCCAGGATGTCGTTGACCGGGCGGATGCGCTCCTTGATCTCCCGCACCGACCGGGACAGGGCGTTGTAGAGGTCGGTGAGGTCGTTGCCGGACAACCGGAGCAGGCTCTTGCGCCAGTCGGCCTCCAGCTCGTGCAGCCCGGAGGTCTCCAACTCGGTGAGGATGCGGTCGAAGTCGGCGAAGGCGCCGTCCGGGTCGGTGCCGAGGTTCGGGTCCGGCCAGCGCTCGACGAAGGTCTCGAAGATCCGGCGCAGGGTGTCCCGGGCGGTGCCGATGCCCTGCTCGGCCGCCTGCCGGTCGGTGCGCAGCAGCTCGGTGGCCCGGGCGGCACGGGTGTCGAAGGCGTCCAGGGCGGCACGTGGCGTGCTCGGCGGCTGGTCGTCCGGGGTGCCGAGCAGGGCGTCCAGGTAGGCGCGCTGGTCGTCGGCGACGGTCACGTCGGCGTCCAGGGCATCGTCCAGTGCGCGCTGGGTGGCGTCCACGTCGTCGGTGACCGCGGACCAGGTGTCGGCGATCTGCTCGGTGTCGCCCTTGGCCCTGCCGAGCTGGTCGCTGAGCGACCGGATCTGCGCCTCCAGCTCGGCGGCGCGGGCCTGCAAGGCGGTGACCTCGGGGTTCCCGGCGGTGACGTCCTCGATCACCTGGGCCCAGCGGTCGCGGTCGGCCTCGGCGGTGTCGGTGTCGACCTCGTCCCAGCTGGTCGCGTCGACGGCCCGGTAGGCCTCCAGCTCCGCGTCCTGCTGGTCCAGCCCGGCATCGGCGGACTCGACCTGCTGCTCGGCCAGCAGCAACCGGCGCTGGGCGGCCTCGATCTCCCGGTCCAGCTGCGCCAGCCGCCGGGTGTTGCTGAAGCCGAGCAGGTTGGCCCGGCCACCACCACCGTGCGCACCGCGGCTGCCCTCGGAGGTCTGACCGGTGCGGGTGAGGGCCTTGCGGTGCTGGGACAGCTCGCCGGTGGTGTCCACGCAGACGTAGGCGAAGCGGTTGGCGAGCTCGGTGCGCAGCCAGCCGGTGAACGCGCCGGACTTGAAGTCGAGCCGGCCGGGCAGGGTGCGCGGGTCCAGGGCCACGTCGGTGTGCAGGTCGGTGGGCACGCCCTCGAACCGGAGGCGTCGCCCGAGCTGCACGCCGTCGATGGCGTCCCGGAATCGGCGCAGATCGGCCATGTCCAGCAGCAGCTGGGTCGCGAAGCCGCCCAGTGCCAGGTTGAACGCCTCCCGCCACGGCTCGTGCTCGGCACGGACCTCGATCAGCTCGGCGACGAACGGCAGCTGCTCGGGGGTCATCCCGGCCGCCTCGGCCAGTGCGGCGCGGGCGTGCAGCAGCTCGCTCGGGATCGCGCCCTTGTGCGAGGTGGCGGCGACCCGGTCCGACCGCAGCCGGGCCAGCTCGATCGCGGCGTCCTTCTTCTCGGTCATCGCGTCGCCGAGCGCCCGGCGGGCGGTGGCCTTGGCGTCGCCGTCGGCGAGGGCCGCCCGCGCCTGGTCGACCAGCCGCTGGTAGTCGTTCTGGCCCTTGATGTCCCGGTCCAGGGCGTCGCGCACGATCTGGTCGATCCGGGTGCGGGCGACGGCGACCCGGGCCAGGCGCTCCTCGGCGGTGCGGTGCTCCCGCTGGGCGGTGGCGAGCCGGTCGCCGCCGGAGGACCACAGCGTCTCCTTCACCCCGTCCAGCTCGGCGCGGGCAGCCTCCACCCGGGCGGTGGTCTCGCTGACCTGGCGCTGGGCGCCGCGGTGTCGCTGCTGCAGGTCGTGCTCGACGTCCCGCAGCAGGTCCAGGCGCTGCTCGTGCCGCCAGAGCGCGGCGGGGGAGTTCGGGGCGTCCACGTCACCGAGCTGCGCGATCACCCGGAGCCGGTCGGCCGACTCCTCGATCCGCTCCCGCAGCTCCCGGATCGGCTCCAGGGCCTTGACCTGCTGGCGGGCCGTGATCATCTGCTCGCGGGTGCCGGAGAGCTTGTCGAACTGCTCGACCACGGCGTCGGCGGTGGCGAAGGTGCCCGGCTCCTCCAGCACCATGGCCTTGTACAGCGCATCGACGGTGGTGATCTGCTGCCCGGCCTGGATCCGGCCCAGCAGGCCGACCGCGCGGCTGCCGTCACCGGTGGCGCCGATGCCGAGGGTGGACCACAGCCGGGCGGTGAACTCGCGGTCGGTGTCGTAGGCGGTCAGCCCGGTGGCGGTGACGGCGGTGCGGCTCAGCCGCTCGGCGGCGGCCGGTTCCAGGGTGCTCAGGTCGTAATCGCCGTCGACGGTGGCCCGGACGGCGGTGACCTCCTCCAGGTGCCGGGCGGCCGACGGCACGTACCAGGCGCGCACGGCGGTGAACACCCGGCCGCCCTGATCCGCCCAGGTCATCGCGATCGCCGACCAGGTGTCCTTGCCGTCACCGCGCAGCACCCGCTCCCGGGTGCCCTCGTCGGTGCGCGACTCGTCCAGCTTGCCGCGCGAGTAGGACAGGATGTTGCGCTGGTCCTTGCCCCGGGGACGGCCGACCACGCCACCGTTGGACGCCCCGTTGAACGGGGTCGTGTGCGGCATCAGCAGCGCGATGTAGGCGTCCATCAGGGTGGACTTGCCGGAGCCGGAACCGCCGGACAGCAGCGTGGCGGTGGGGGCCAGCAGCACCCGGTGGTGGCCGTCGTAGCCGCCCCAGTTGACCAGCTGCAGGTCACGGGCCACCCACTGCTGACCGGTAGAGGCCGCAGGGATCAGCCCGAACAGGGTGTCCACCATCGTCATCGGTCGGTCTCCTCGAACAAGTCGTTCTCCTGCGGCGGTTCGGGCACGTCGTCGACCGGCGTCGGCTCCGGTGCGGGTTCCGGCGCGTCCTCGTCGACGACCACCTCGGCGCCCGGGGTGCGCAGCCACTCGCGCAGCTCGACCAGGCGCTCGTTGCTCAGCACCACCTCCACCAGCGGGGTGATCCGGTAACGACCCTCGGACGCCTCCTCGATCAGGCCGTCCTTCGCCAAGCGGGCCACCGCCGCGCGGATCTCGCGCTGCCGGGTCGCCAGGTTGGTGCCGGTCGGGTCGAAGTAGGTCAGCGCCGTCTGCTCGATCTCCTCGACGTCCACCCGGACCGAGGTCTCGCCGGCACCCCGCTCGCGCTGGAACACCGTCCGCAGGTGCACCAGGACCAGGGTCTCGGCGCGGGTGTAGGCGTCGTCGCGCAGCAGCACCGGCACATCCAGCTCGTCCGAGCGCACCTGCTTCTTGTAGGCGATGCCCCGGTCGTGGTCGACCACCAGGTGCACGAACAGGTCGTGCAGCCGGGACTCGATCACCTGCTGGTTGGCCAGCATGGTCTTCCACTGCGCGGCGTTCTTCTCGGCCAGCAGGAACCGGCGCTGCAACAGGCGCACCAGCACCCGGCGCACGTCGGCGTCCAGCGTGCCGGAGTCCCCGGCGAAGAGTTCGCCCGGGTCCTCCTCCATGGAGACGGTGTCGATGAAGGCGTCAGTCATCTCATGTCCTCCACCCGGACCGTGACGCCCTCGAAGGCGAAGCGGCGCGGGGTGCCGTCGGGGCGCACGGCCTCGACGTAGGCGATCGTGTCGGTCTCGGTGGGGCTGAACTGCTCGGCGATCTCCAGCAGACCGAGCAGGTCCACCGGTCGGCGCAGGTGCGCGGGTGCCGCTGCGAACGCTGTGGCCAGATCCGCGCTGTCGGCGTCGGTGTGCTCGGACAGCCAGCGGGTCAGGTACGCGCCGAGTTCGGCATAGTGCGGGCCGCCCCAGGCCCGGGCCTCGGCGTGCGAGACGTCCGGCTCGGAGTCGTCCTGGGCGGTCAGCGCATCCGGCGGCTGCGGCGGCCGCAGGTCACCCGGGGTCTGGCGCAGGTGGTCCACCTCCGCCACCGGCAGGCGCCGCAGCGGTTCCACCGCCTGACCACGACGGGAGTCCGGCATCCAGGTCTGCAGACCGGTCATCACGTCGCGTAGCAGGTCGTCCACCTGGCGGTCGCGCAGCGGGTCGTGGTTGCGCACCTGGGTGGTAATCACCGACGACGCCTCCCGCTGCGCGGCGAAGACCTGCTCCAGACCCTGCTCGATCCGGCGGCCGATATCGCTCAGCTCGGTGCGCTGCTGCGCGGGCAGCCGACGGGTGAAGGGGTGCCGCAGCACCACGTCCAACCGGGTCGCCAGGTCGTCGAGCTGCTCCGGGTCGCCGATCAGCCGCAGCGCCCCGGCGAACGCCCGGCCCTCGACCGTTGACTCCATCACGTGCTCGCCGCGCTCCAGGTACTCCCGCAGCACCTCGCCGGTGGGCCGCTCGTCCTGGCGCAGGGCGGTCACCACATCGCGCTGCATCGCCTTGATCGACTCGGCCACCCGGGCGAAGTCGCCGGGCAGCTCACGCACCAGGTGCAGGAGATTCTCGGCCTCCTCCAGCAAGGTCTCCTCGCCGACCTGCTCGACGGTGCCGGTGCGCTGGATGCGGGCGAGCTCCGCCTGCTTCTCCGCGATCTCGGCATCCAGCCGGGCCATCGCGACCAGCACATCCGGGTCGGCATGCTGGGCCAGCCGGTCCACCGCGTCCAGCAGGGTGCGCACCCGGGACTGGGACACCCGCGCCCGCGTCCCCCCGGCGCGACCGGCGACCTCCAGGGCTCCGACGGCGTGCGCCGACACCTGGTAGACCTCGACCTCGTCCTCCAGCACCTGCCGCACCAGCCAGCCGGCGTCGGCCCACTGGCGGCACAGATCGCGGGCGCTGCCGGTCGGCAGGTCGTCGCCGTGTCCGGCGGCACGCAACTGGTCCAGGGCGTCGGCGATCTCCGTGTGCGCGTCGTCCACCGGCACCGTCGGCCGCTCGGCGGTGAACACCAGCGACAGCAGGGAGACGATGAGCGGGGCATGCCGCTTGTGCAGCAGGTCGAGCATCGGATTCTGGAACGCCCGGACGGCGCCCAGGTAGGCACCTTCGGCACGAGTGATCATCGCGGGCCAGCCTAGTGAAGTCCCGACGGTGCCCGTGCCACCCTGAGGCGGTGAGCTCCTACCGCGTGACCCTGATCGTCGGCCGCCTGCGCCCCGGTGCCACCCCGGAGCAGGTGCTGCCCGCCGCCGCCGACGCCGCGGGCGAGCTGGCCCGGGTCGAGGCGCGGGACCTGGAGGTGGTGGCCGGTGAGGCCCGGATCGTGGTGCGCTTCCTGGCCGACGACGACGCCCACGCCCGCTCGGTGGCCGGGCGGGTGGTCGGTGAGGTCTCCGGGCTGGCGACCGTCCCGGCCTCGGTGATCACCCGCCGCGAGGGGAGCCGCTGGGTCCCGGTCCTGACCCCGATGGCGTGAGCCGGCCCGGCTGCCCGCCGCCCGCCTCCGCGGCCCGGCTGCCCGCCGCCCGCCTCCGCGGCCCGGCTGCCCGCCGCCCGCCTCCGCGGCCCGGCCGCCCGCCTCCGCCGCCGAGTTCGGCACTTTCGCCCCGAAGTCGCTGTCTCAGGTACCGACCTCGGGCCCGAACTATCGAACTCGACGCCTACCCGGGCGACGCCGACCCACCCGCGGTGCGGTGCGCCGCCGAGCCCGCCCCCGGCTGCCGAGGGGCCAGAACTCGAGGCGATCCGGACGCGATGTGGCTCGAGTGCTGCCCCCTCGGCGCCGGCCGGGCTAGCGTGCGGGTATGTCCGAGGTGATCGTGTCCGCTGAGGCACTGGCGCAGGAGCTCGCGCGGGTCCGGGTGCTCGACGTGCGGTGGCAGCTGAACGGCCCGCCGGGGATCGACGGGTACCGGGCCGGCCACATCCCCGGGGCGATCTACGTCGACCTGGACACCGAGCTCGCCGCACCGCCCAGCCCGGCCGGTGGTCGGCACCCGCTGCCCGACCCGGCCGCCCTGCAACGGGCCGCCCGCACCTGGGGCCTGCGCCAGGGCGAGTCGGTGGTGGTCTACGACGACTCGGGGTCGATGTCCGCCGCCCGCGCCTGGTGGCTGCTGCGCTGGGCCGGGGTCGAGGACGTGCGCATCCTGGACGGTGGCCTCGCCGCCTGGACCGCCGGTGGCTTCGAGGTGGACCAGACCCAGGTGCACCCTCCGCTCGGCGACGTCGAACTCGACGGCGGTCACCTGCCGACCCTGGACGCCGACGGCGCCGCCGCCTGGCCGCAGGAGGGTCTGCTGCTGGACGCCCGCGCCGGTGAGCGGTTCCGCGGCGAGGTCGAACCTGTCGACCCCCGCGCCGGACACATCCCCGGCGCGGTCAGTGCGCCCACCGCGGAGAACCTCGGCGACGACGGCACCTTCCTGCCCACCGACGCTCTGACCCAGCGGTTCGCCGCTCTCGGTGCGCCCGCGGGTGGCCGGGTCGCCGTCTACTGCGGGTCCGGGGTCACCGCCGCGCACCAGGCGGCGGCATTGACCATGGCCGGGTACGAGCCGGTGCTGTACCCGGGCAGTTGGTCGCAGTGGTCCAGCGACCCGGACCGGCCGGTGGCGACCGGCGACTGACCGGCCTCAGCCGCGGTCGCGGTCCTTGCTCGGCTGCACCCGCTTCGGTTCGCCGGGCATCTTGGGATACTCCGGCGGATAGGGCAGGTCGGCCAACCCGTGGTCGCGCTCGTCCCGGTCGGCCAGCTCGAGCAGGCCCGCCAGGGATCCACGGTCCGGCGCACCGGCGGTCAGCGGCGCGAACAGGTCCCCGACCTCGGCGAACCGGGCCGGCACGGTGCGCAGGTCGAAGTCGTCGGGATGGACGTCGCCCACCTCCTCCCACCGCAACGGCGTGGAGACGGTCGCTCGCGGATTGGGTCGGATGGAGTAGGCCGAGGCGATGGTGCGGTCGCGGGCCATCTGGTTGTAGTCGACGAAGATCGCCTCGCCGCGCTCCTCCTTCCACCACTTGGTCGTGACCTGTCCTGGCAGCCGACGCTCCAGCTCCCGGCCGACGGCGATCGCCGCACGCCGACACTGGGTGAAGGTCCAGCGTGGCTCGATCGGCGCGAAGATGTGCAGCCCGCGGCCGCCGGAGGTCTTCGGGTACCCGGTCAGTCCGTGTTCGCTCAGGATCTCCCGGACGTGCGGCGCGACCCGGGCGGCGTCGGTGAAGTCGGTGCCGGGTTGGGGGTCCAGGTCGATCCGCAGCTGGTCCGGCGCCTCCACGTCGTCGGCCGTGACCGGCCACGGGTGGAAGGTCAGGGTGCCGAGGTTCGCCGCCCAGACCACCACGGCGAGCTCGGTGGGGCTGACCTCGTCGGCGGTGCGACCGGAGGGGAAGACGATCCGGGCGGTCTCGACGTACTCCGGCGCCCCCTGCGGCACCCGCTTCTGGAAGAACGCGTCACCGCGGTTGTCGGCGCGGGTGGACAGGGTGGCTCCGGGGAAGACGCCCTTCGGCCACCGCTCCAGGGTGGTGGGCCGGTGCAGCAGCGCGTTGAGGATGCCGTCGCCGACGGCGAGCAGGTACTCGACCACATCCAGCTTGGTGTAGCCCCGCTCGGCGAAGTACACCTTCTGCGGATTGCTGACCCTGACCGTGCGACCACGCACCTCGATCTCGGTCGCGGGGGAGGCACTGGGCGTCATGCCGCCACGGTAGGGCGGTGCGGGGTCCGGCGCTCGATGTGTGCGGAGCGCGACCGGCACCCGCCACCCCTGGCCGAGTCATCGATTCCTGTGACTACCGTCACTCCGCGCAGTCGGTAACGAGGCCGACCGCGGAATCGCAGGGGGACATCATGAATCGACGTCAGCGACTCACCAGCGCCGCGGCGGCCGTCGCCGTCACCGCGGGACTCGGCTTCGCTGCGGCACCGGCCGCCTGGTCGCACGGGTACATCGGCGGCAGCAGTTCGCAGCTGATCGCCCGGGCCGCGATGCCGGGCAACACCGGCCTGGGCGCCGTGCAGTACGAACCGCAGAGCATCGAGGGACCGAAGGGCTTCCCGGCGCAGGGACCGGCCGACGGCACCCTGGCCTCCGGCGGCAACACCCGGTTCTCCGAGCTGGACCAGCAGAGCTCGACCCGCTGGGTGAAGAACCAGGTGACCACCGACCAGGTCAAGGTGTCCTGGAACTACACCGCGTTCCATGCCACGACCAAGTGGGAGTACTACATCACCAAGCAGGGCTGGAACCAGAACGCCCCGCTGTCCCGGTCGTCGCTGGAACTGATCGAGACCGTGCCGGGCAACGGTGCGGCCCCGGTCCAGGGCGTGCAGCACACCCTGGACATCCCGGCCGACCGGACCGGCTACCACGTGATCTACGCGGTGTGGGTGGTCGACAACACGTCCAACGCGTTCTACAACGCGATCGACGTCAACATCCAGTGACCCTCAGCCGAGCTGGACGTCGTGCCCGGCGGCGAGCGCGGCGTCCAGCTCGGCCAGGATGCGGCGGCACTCCGTGACGTCCCACGGGGTGCCCGCGATCTCGAACTCGAAGAGCACCGGACGGCCCGACCGCTCAGCGATCTGCCGACACGCCATCTGGTAGTGCCGCCCGAAGTTCCGGTTCCCGGAGCCCATCACCCCGACCATCCGGCGACGGTTGGTCGGATCGCGCAGGAACCGCCGGACCGCCTCGGGGATCGTGTCGTTGTTCTCGTTCCCGGTCTTGTACGACGGGGTCAGCAGCACCCAGGGGCCGTCGACCCGGCTCATCCGGTGCTGCCGCTCGGCCAGGTTGAACACCGGCCGGTCGAGGCGCTCGGCGAACGACCGCACCAGTCCGCTGGCGCTGGAGTAGTAGTACACCGGGGTCGTCCGCACCCGTTCAGCGAACCTCGGGTGATCGTGCGCGGACGAGGACGTTGGTCCCGGACAAGCCGAGGGCCGGATCCCCGTGCGGAGATCCGGCCCTCGGGTCAGCTCACTGCTGGTCGCCGGTGCCCGACGCGGTCGGGGCCGAGCCCTCGCTGGTCGGGGTCTGGCCACCGGCTGCGGCCAGCGACTCGTGCGCGGCGGCGACCACGGCCTCGGCGGTGATGCCGAACTCGCGGTACAGGGTCTGGTAGTCGGCGGAGGCACCGTAGTGCTCCAGCGACACCGCGCGACCGGCCTCACCCAGCAGCTTGTGCCAGGACATCGCGATACCGGCCTCGACCGACACCCGGGCGCGGACGGACGTCGGCAGCACCGACTCGCGGTACTCCTCGTCCTGCTCGTCGAACCACTCCAGGCTCGGCGCCGACACCACGCGGGTGGCGACACCGGCGGCCTCGAGCTGCTCGCGCGCCTCGACGGCGAGCTGCACCTCGGAGCCGGTGCCGATCAGGATCACGTCCGGGGTACCGGAGGAGGCCTCCAGCAGCACGTACGCACCCTTGGCGACGCCCTCCGCCGAGGCGAAGCCCTGCTCGCCGCGCGGGAAGGTCGGCACGTTCTGCCGGGTCAGCACCAGGCCGACCGGGCCGTCGTGCCGCTCCAGGGTGGCCTTCCACGCCTGGGCGGTCTCGTTCGCATCGGCCGGGCGCACGATGGCCAGGCCCGGGATCGCCCGCAGCGCGGTCAAGTGCTCCACCGGCTGGTGGGTCGGACCGTCCTCGCCCAGACCGATCGAGTCGTGGGTCCAGACGTAGATCGCCGGGACGCCCATCAGCGACGCGAGACGGACGGCGCCGCGCATGTAGTCGGAGAAGGTGAAGAAGGTGCCACCGTACGGCCGGGTCAGACCGTGCAGCGTGATGCCGGACAGGATCGCGCCCATCGCGTGCTCGCGGATGCCGAAGTGCAGCGTGCGGCCGAACTCGTCACCGGCGAACTCGTGGGTGGAGCGCTCCGCCGGGATGAAGGACGGCTCGCCCTTCATGGTGGTGTTGTTCGACCCGGCGAGGTCGGCCGAGCCGCCCCACAGCTCCGGCAGCACCGAAGCCAACGCCGACAGCACCTCACCGGAGGCGGAGCGGGTGGCGACGGACTTGCCGGACTCGAACACCGGCAGCTGGTCGGCCCAGTCGGCGGGCAGCTCGTGCGCCACCAGGCGGTCGAGCAGCTGCGCGCGGTCCGGGTTGGCCGAACGCCAGGCCTGGTAGCCCTTGTCCCACTCGGCCTGCGCGGCGGCACCGCGGTCGATGGCCTTGCGGGTGTGCGCGATCACCTCGGGGTCGACGTCGAAGGACTTCTCCGGGTCGAAGCCCAGGACCTCCTTCAGGCCGCGGACCTCGTCGGTGCCGAGCTTGGAACCGTGCGAGCCGTGGGTGTTCTGCTTGGTCGGGGACGGCCAGGCGATGATGGTGCGCAGCCCGATGAAGGACGGCCGGTCGGTGACCTTCTTGGCCTCCTCGATGGCGGCGTACAGCGCGTCGACGTTCTCGGTGTAGTCGCCACCCTCGGTCCAGTCGACGAACTGCACGTGCCAGCCGTAGGCCTCGTACCGCTTGACGACGTCCTCGGTGAAGGCGATCTCGGTGTCGCCCTCGATCGAGATGTGGTTGTCGTCCCACAGGGCGATCAGGTTGCCGAGCTTCTGGGTGCCGGCGATCGAGGACGCCTCGGAGGTGACGCCCTCCTGCAGGTCGCCGTCGGAGGCGATCACGTAGACGAAGTGGTCGAAGGGGCTGGTGCCCGGGGCCGCCTCGGGGTCGAGCAGGCCGCGCTCGCGGCGGGCGGCCATCGCGAAGCCGACGGCGGAGGACAGACCCTGGCCCAGCGGACCGGTCGTGATCTCCACGCCGTTGGTGTGCTTGTACTCGGGGTGGCCCGGGGTCTTGGAGCCCCAGGTGCGCAGCGCCTCGATGTCGGACAGCTCCAGGCCGTACCCGGACAGGTACAACTGGATGTACTGGGTCAGCGAGGAGTGCCCCGCCGACAGGATGAAGCGGTCACGGCCCAGCCAGTGCGCGTCGGCCGGGTTGTGGCGCATGACGTTCTGGTAGAGCAGGTAGGCCGCGGGGGCCAGGCTGATCGCGGTGCCCGGGTGGCCGTTGCCGACCTTCTCCACGGCGTCCGCGGCCAGGACACGCACGGTGTCGACGGCCTTGCGGTCGAGCTCGGACCAACCGACCTGCTGGGCCAGGGGAGCCTTGGCGTTCACCACACCTCATTTCTGCCCGGATGCGGCACCCGGGCTCGGGGACGGGCTCGGACCGGTGGCGACCGGCCTCGGGCACTGCCACCGAGCCTAGACTCCCCGGGTCGGTCCGTGCCTGTGGCGAAGCAGACGTTCGGGCCTTCCCGTCCACGGATCTGACCGAGGAATGGACTTCGATGTCCGCAGCGCGGGACGTTGACCTAGTCTTGACCGTGTGACAGACCCTCAGATCTCCCGCGAGGCCCGCAGCGGCCTGGCACGTCACGAGGTCCCGGACCCGCTCCGCAATGACGTCCGCATGCTCGGCGAGTTCCTCGGCCGGGTCATCCGGGAGTCCGGCGGAGACGATCTGTTCGACGACGTCGAGCGTGTGCGCGCGCTGACCATTCGTGCCCACGACGAGCAGGACCAGGCCGCGCTGGCCGAGGCCGAGGAACTCGTCGCGTCCTTCAGTATGGAGCGTGCGCAGCAGGTCGCACGCGCCTTCACGTGCTACTTCCACCTCGCCAACCTGGCGGAGGAGCACCACCGGGTGCGTGTGCTGCGCGACCGCGAGGCCGAGCTGCCCGCCGGTGAGCTGATGCAGGACGACTCGCTGCCCGCCGCCATCGACGCCCTGGCCCAGGAGGTCGGCCGCGACGAGGCCCTGCACCGGTTGCACGAGCTCGAGTTCCGCCCGGTGCTGACCGCGCACCCGACCGAGGCCCGTCGCCGGTCGGTGTCCCGGTCGATCCGACGGCTGTCCGACCTGCTCGCCGAGCGCGACGCGCTCGCCGCCGGCGGCACCTCGCGGGCGGAGAACGACCGCCGGGTGCTGGAGGAGATCGACGCGCTCTGGCGCACCTCGCCGCTGCGCGCCCAGAAGCCCACGGTGCTGGACGAGGTCCGCACCGTGATGAACATCTTCGACACCACGCTGTTCGAGACCTACCCGACCGTCTACCGGCGGCTGGACGACTGGCTGCGCGGTTCCGAGGCCGGTCGCACCGCCCCGCTGGTGAAGCCCTTCGTGCGACTCGGCTCGTGGATCGGTGGCGACCGGGACGGCAACCCGAACGTCACCGCCGAGGTCACCCGCGCCGCCGCCGCCCTGGCGAACGAGCACGTGCTGACCGCGCTGGAGGACTCGGCGCGCAAGATCTCGGCCAAGCTCACCCTGGACGACACCGGCACCCCGGCCTCCGCCGAGCTCACCGCGCTCTGGCACCGGCAGCGTGACCTGTCCGAGGACGCCGCCGCCAAGGCCGCCGCCGAGGTCAAGCACCAGCCGCACCGCCGGGCCCTGCGGATGATCGCCGAGCGGATCGCCGCCACCCGGCGTCGGGACGCCGACCTGTCCTACCCCGGTCCGGAGGCGCTGCTCGCCGACCTGGACGTGGTGCAGCAGTCCCTGGTCACCGCGGGCGCCCCGCGCGCCGCCTACGGCGACCTGCAGCGGCTGATCTGGCAGGTGCAGACCTTCGGGTTCCACCTCGCGGAGCTGGAGGTGCGCCAGCACTCGCAGGTGCACGCCGCCGCCCTGGCCGACATCGCCGCGAACGGGTTGGACGGCGAGCTGGAGCCGCGCACCCGGGAGGTGCTGGACACCTACCGCGCCCTCGGCGCCGTCCAGCGTCGCTACGGCGTGGCGGCCGCCCGGCGCTACATCGTCTCCTTCACCCAGGCGCCGGAACACCTCGAGGCCGTCTACCAGCTGGCCGAACTGGCGTTCCCGGACCCGGAGACCCGGCCGATCATCGACGCCATCCCGCTGTTCGAGACGTTCGCCGACCTGGAAGCCTCGGTCGACATCCTCGAGTCGATGCTGACCCTGCCGCAGGTGCAGGCACGGCTGGCGCAGAACGGGCGGCACGTCGAGGTCATGCTCGGCTACTCGGACTCGTCGAAGGACGTCGGTCCGGTCGCCGCCACCCTCGCCCTGGACGTGGCACAGAGCCGGATCGCCCAGTGGGGCAAGAAGCACGATCTGCGCCTGACCCTGTTCCACGGTCGCGGTGGTGCGCTCGGCCGTGGCGGCGGCCCGGCCAACCGCGCGGTGCTGGCTCAGCCCCCGGGCTCGGTCGACGGCCGGTTCAAGCTCACCGAGCAGGGTGAGGTCATCTTCGCCCGGTACGGCAATCCGACCATCGGCGCCCGGCACATCGAGCAGGTCGCTGCGGCGACCCTGCTGGCCAGTGCCCCCTCCACCGAGCAGCGCAACGCCGCCGCCACCGAGCGGTTCGCCGGTCTGGCGTCCGCGATGGACGGCACCTCGCGGGCCCGGTTCTACGAGCTGGTCCGCGCGGAGGGCTTCCCGCAGTGGTTCGCCCAGGTGACCCCGCTGGAGGAGATCGGTCTGCTGCCGATCGGCTCCCGGCCCGCGCGTCGTGGCCTGTCGGTGGAGTCGCTGGACGACCTGCGGGCGATCCCGTGGGTGTTCTCCTGGTCGCAGGCCCGGACCAACCTCGCCGGGTGGTTCGGCCTCGGCACCGCGCTGGACCAGGTCGGCGACCTCGCCGAGCTCCAGGCCGCCTACGCCGAGTGGCCGCTGTTCACCACGATGATCGACAACGTCGAGATGTCGCTGGCCAAGACCGACGAGCGTCTGGCGGAGCGGTACCTGGCGCTCGGTGACCGGGACGACCTGGCACGGTTGGTGCTGGAGGAGATGGCGCTGACCCGGCGCTGGGTGATGGCGATCACCGGCTCCGAGTCGATCCTGTCCCGGCGGCGGATCCTCGGCCGGGCGGTGCAGCTGCGCAGCCCGTACGTCGACGCGCTGTCCCTGCTGCAGATCCGGGCGCTGCGGGCGCTGCGGACCGGCGTCGCCGAGGAGCAGGTCGAGGAGAACAAGCGCCTGCTGCTGCTGACCGTGAACGGCGTGGCCGCCGGTCTGCAGAACACCGGCTGATCCGCCGACACGACGAAGGCCCCTCGGGTGATCCCGGGGGGCCTTCGTCGTGTCGGCCGGAGCCTGGCCCGGCTGTCCCGTCAGCTCGGGGACAGCCGGGCGCGCGGCTCAGCCCCAGAGACGCTGGGTGGCCAGCTCGGCCCCCTCGACCAGGCTGCGCAGCTTGGCCCAGGCGATCTGCGGGTGGATCCGGCCGCCCAGACCGCAGTCGGTGGAGGCGATGACGTTCTCCCGGCCGACCAACTGCGCGAACCGCTCGATCCGGTCCGCGACCAGCTCCGGGTGCTCGACCACGTTGGTGGCGTGCGAGACGACGCCCGGCAGGATCAGCTTGCCCTCGGGCAGCGTGACGTCCTGCCACACCTTCCACTCGTGCTCGTGCCGGACGTTCCCGGCCTCGAAGGAGTAGGCGCCCGCGTTGACCTCGAGCATCAGCTCGACGATGTCCTTCATCGGCAGGTCGGTGGTGTGCGGGCCGTGCCAGGAGCCCCAGCACAGGTGGTAGCGGATCCGGTCCTCCGGCAGTCCGCGCAGCGCGTGGTTGAGCGCCTCCACCCGCACCCTGCTGAACGCCTGGTAGTCGGCGACCGAGGGCTCGGGGGTGATCTGGTCCCAGTTCTCGGCCAGCGACGGATCGTCGATCTGCAGGATCAGCCCGGCGTCGATGATGGCGCGGTACTCCTCGCGCATCGCGTCGGCGCACGCCCAGACGAACTCCTCGTCCGTGCCGTAGAACTCGTTGTCGATCCGGACCACGCTGCCCGGCGCGATCGAGGTGATGAAACCCTCGGTGTAGCCGTGCGCGGCGAGTCCGGTCTGGAAGTTGCTGATGTCCGCGGCGATCGCGTCCTGGCCGGTGTAGGTCACCGGTGCGACGGCGGTGGGGTACGGCTTCGGTGCGCCCCCGGTGAAGATGCCCGAGGTCGGGTCGTCGTAGGCCTGCTCGAACCGGGCGCGGTCCCGTCGGTGGCCGAATCCGGTGGTGTGCACGTCGCCGGGGCCGGACTGCACGTCGCGGGTGATCCAGCTGTAGCCCTCGCGCAGTTCCAGGCCGCCGAGCCGCTGGAAGCAGTACGACCACCAGGCGCCGTAGTCGATCGGGGAGCTGGACGCCTTGCCGAGCTCGCCGTCACCGGGCACCGAGATGCCGATCTCCTCCTGCAGGCGGACCGTCTCGCCGACCGCGTCGGTGAGGACCTGGGCCACCTCCGACCGCTCGCCCGCCTCCGCCGCGGCGTGGGCGGCGGTCAGGTCGTCCAACCGCGGCAGGCTGCCGGCGTGGGTGGTGAGGATGCGGTCGGTGCTGCGCTTCATCGGGGCTCCCGGGTGACGGAATCGTGGCGCCGTCATCGTGGCACAGGGGATTGCTTGATGTGGCAGGCGTCTCAGCGTCGCGCCGGGCGGTTCAGGCCATCCGTGCGAACGGCGGGGTGAGTTCCCGCAGGACGTGCATCAGGATCCGGTTGAAGGCCACCGGCGCGTGGCTGTTCACGTCGTGCCCGGCGCGCGGGACCACCCACTGACGGCTGCCCGGCCGTGCCGACAGGTAGCGCCGCGCTCCGAAGCGCAGCGGATCGCGGGCACCGTTCACCAGCCACACCGGAAGTCCCACCCGGCGCAGATCCGACAGCGGCGAGTAGCCGTGCATCGCGCCCAGCATGTCGCCGACCACGTGCCAGGTGCTGTCCCGACGCCCGAACATCCGGACCGCACGGGTGGAGAGTCGACGGTAGGTGCGCAGCGGCTTGCCCTTGATCTCGGTCGAGCACCCGGCCAGCACGACGCCTGCCAGCCGCTCCTCGTGCCGGGCTGCGTAGGCGAGCGACATGTAGCCGCCCAGCGACAGGCCGACCAGCAGCGGCGGGGCAGCGCAGGACGCGACCGCCGCGTCGATCGCCGCCAGGGCCCCGTCGAAGCTGAAGCGCTCGCTCGCCCGGGTGCCGTGGCCCGGCAGATCGATCGCGAGCGTCGGATGCCCGTCCGCGGTGAGCGCCCGGACCTGGTCGTCCCAGATCTGAGCGGACGTACGGGTGCCGTGCACCAGGACGATCGGCTGCTCGATGGACATGCGCGCTTCTTCCGGTTCGGTGCCGTCGGGGTCTTCCTCCAGTCTGCACCCGCACTGTGTGCGCGGGGTGTGCCCTAGGGGGTGCTTGAGTACGGATCAGGGTCCGATCAGGGGGCCTCCCCGATGTTCGAGAGTGGTGCCGCGGGCAGGCTGAGGGCACGGCCCGATGAGGGCGTGGACAGTGCGAGGGAGAGCAGAGCGATGACCGGCATCTACGAGTCGATGTGGCGCAGCGGACTGGTGCGGCCGCGGGCCGACCGGGTGATCGGGGGCGTCTGCACGGGTCTGGCGCGCAGGTTCGGGATCGATCCCTGGCCGATGCGATGGCTGTTCCTGATCGCGCTGATCGTCCTGCCCGGCAGCCCGATCCTGATCTACCCGGTGCTGTGGATCGTGATGCCGGACGAGGAGTGGGTCGCCCGCGAGCGCGGCGGCGTGCACTACTCCTGACCCGGCCTATTCCCACTCACGTCCCTGGCTGATGGACTCAAATTCGCGTCGACCAGCACTCAACCTGCCCCTTCACTGCTGATCCGACCCTGATCCGCTGCCACCGTCGATCTCCGGAAGTGCTCCAGGACGACGGGTGGCGTGGGATGAGGACGACTGACAGGCGGATGCGACGGCTGCGGTGGTGGGCGGCGCTGACGGTGGTGCTCCTGCTCGGTTCCGGGCTCCCCGTGCTCAGCGGGTCGTCCGGGCTGTCCGAGGCGGTGGCCTTCGAGACGACCAGCACGGTGAAGGGCGCGGAAGGGAACCAGTTCCACGCCTACGTCCGCGCCGGGGAGAGACTCCAGGTCGCTGGCGCGGCGGTGGACGGACGCCGGGGTGTCGTGATCTCTGTGACCTCGCCCACGGGGACCTCCGCCGAGGTGGCCGCGACCGGTGAAGCCCAGACCTTCAGCTCCACCGCGGACGGCATCTGGCTGATCGACTACGTGGGCACCACCCCCACCGGCGGTGTCGACGACGTCTACGACTGGTCGATCCGGGTGTTCGACGGCGGTGCGGAGCGCGACGGTCGAGTGTGGAGCTATGCCTACCGACGGTACGACAGCGTCGCAGGTGACCTCACCTATTGGGTGGTGAACGACCTCGGCTACCTCTATCGGGTGGAGATGGCTGCCTACCGCGGTGTCATCTCCCTCCTGCAGGCGAACTCCGTCGGGTGGACCGAGGGGGACGACTGCATGCCGACCTACACGTCGGCCGAACTCACCGGACGCGTCACCGGCGAGACCCTGCCGGTGGTCGACCAGTGCGGCGCGCAGTACCGGGTGTTCCTGACCGAGCCGGACGCGGAGCTGCCAGCCAGGGGGCGGTCCGCTCTCGGCGAGGAGACGATTCTGCCGCCCGCACTCGAGGTCGCCCAGCTGCAGGTGTCGACCATGCAGTTCACCCCCGAGGGATCCGGTACTCAGGGCACCTTCCGGTATTCCATCGACTCCCGCTTCACCGGTGGGTACCTGTTCCAGGTGGACGCCGACGGCAACGGTTCCTACGACGATCCGGTCGACCGGGTGGTGCAACTGGGAGCCGACGGTGCCGGCGAGTACGAGTACGCCTTCGACGGACTGGACGGCCAGGGCCAGCCGATCACCCCCGACGCGCTCCCGTCCGCCCGGTTGTTCTTCGACAAGATCGGCGAGATGCACATGGTGCAGATCGACGTGGAGGGTCGAGGCGGTCTGCACGTGGTGCGGATGACCGGGCCGTCCGCGCCCGATGCGACGACCTACTGGGACGACTCCGTCCTCAGCACCGACGGACGGGACAGCCTCACCGAACCGATGGCGTCCGGCACGGACGGCGTGGACAGCACCCTCAGCACGCACGGCTGGTCCAACACCGGCACCAATCCGTGGGGCAACGACCGGATCATCGACGACTGGACCTATGCCCCGGCCGCGGTCGGATCGACCTCGGTCACCTTCGGTGGGCAGCAGCTCGGCGTCACCAAGGAGTCCGACCTGCCCGACGGGGCGCGACCCGGTGACACCGGGCACTACACGATCACGATGACCAACACCGGGCGCGGTGACTTCACCGCCGAGACGCCCGCCACGGTGATCGACGACCTCGGTACGGCGGTCGACGACCTCGCGGTCGACCCAGGCGGTGTGACCGCAACCATCGACGGGGCCGACGTCTCGGTCGGCCTGACCAGCTCGGACACCGAGGTCCGTTGGCAGGGTGCGTTGGCGGCGGGCGCGAGCGTGGTCGTCACCATCCCGGTCACGGTGATCGGCGGTGGCGATGGCTCGGCCACTGACACAGCGTGGGCGCACGCGCCCTGGGACGCCACGACCACGACCCCGGCCTGCGACAGCACGGAACTGGCGGTCGCCTGTGTCACTGATCTGTTGCCCCGACTCGTCGTGCACAAGGCCGCTGACACCGCCGACCAACCGGCGGTGGGGGATCGGGTGCACTACACGGTCACCGTCGGCAACGTCGGCCCCGGTGACACCACCGACGAGCGACCGGCCACCGTCACCGACGACCTGAGTGGGGTGGTCGACGACGCCACACTCGTACCGGACTCCCTGACGGCGGACATCGGGGAGGTGGAGGCCACCGACGGCGGGCTGCGGTGGTCCGGCACCCTCGCCGCCGGTGACACCGCCACCATCGGTTACGACGTGATCTACCGGGGTGGCGGCGACAACACCCTGGTCAACTCGGCCTGCGTGCCGGAGGGTCACCAGGTCGCGGGCGAGGAACCCTGTCGAACGGTCACCGTGCCCGGCCGGGTGGTGTCCTCGCTGGACCTCGCCAAGACCGCGACGCTGCGCGACACCGACGAGAACGGGGTGGCCGATCCGGGAGAGTCGATCGGTTACGCCTTCACCGTGGTCAACACCGGCAACACCACCGTGACCGGGCTGACCATCGACGACCCGACGATCGCCGCCGACGGCATCACGATCAGCTGTGACGTCGACACCCTGGCCCCGGGACGGGTCGCCACCTGCGCCACGACGGCGGACCGGCCGGTGACCGAGGCGGATCTGCTCGCCGGGTCCATCGAGAACACCGCCACCGCCGTCGCCACGGACCCTGACGGTGGCCGGGTCGCAGCCGAGGACCGGGCCACCGTCCCGTCCGCCCAGGTGCGGTCGGCGCTCACCCTGGCCAAGCACGGCACGCTCGACGACGCCGTCACCCCCAACGGGACAACGGACCTGGGCGAGGCGATCAGGTACGGCGTCGAGCTGACCAACACCGGGAACGTGACTCTGCACGACGTGCGGATCGTGGACCCGACGCTGAGCGACGCCGGACTGTCGATCGAGGACTGTCCGGCGTCCCTCGCCCCGGGTGAGTCGGCGGTCTGCTGGGCCACGGCGGACTACCCGGTGACCCAACAGATGATGGACACCCTGACCGTGGTCGCGAACACCGCGTGGGCCACGGCCACCGATCCCACCGGCCGGGACGTCACGTCACCGGAATCCACGGTGGAGATCCCGGTGACCGCCGCGGCACCGGCGCTCCGCCTGGTCAAGAACGCCGCCCTGGACGACGCGGTGACCGCCAACGACACGGCGGACGCGGGGGAGTCGGTGCGCTACAGCTTCGAGCTCACCAACAGCGGCAGCGTCACCCTCGGTGAGCTGCGGGTCGAGGATCCGATGCTGACGGACGCGGGCATCGCGGTCACCGAGTGTCGGCAGGACGGGCAGGTGGTGACCTCCCTGGCCCCCGGTGCCACGGCGATCTGCGACACCGATGACGCCCTGGTGATGAGTCAGGAGCAGTTCGACGCGCTGGCGGGGACCTCGCTGTCCAACACCGCAGTGGCGTACGGCACCGGTCCGGACCGCGCCGAGGTCGCGGCGCCCCCTTCCACGACGGACACCCCGGTCACCGACCCGGCACCAGCTCTCACCCTGAGCAAGGAGCAGGGCACCTGGACCGATGTGAACGGCAACGGGTCGGTCGATGCGGGTGACACCACCAGCTACCTGTTCCGGGTGCGGAACACCGGCACCGTCACGGTGTCCGACATCGCGGTCACCGATCCGCTCCTGACCGAGCGCGGGGTGGACCTCACCGACTGCAAGGTCACCACACTCGCCGTCGGGTCGACCACCAGCTGTGAATCGGGGCCGTTGACCCTGGACGCCGACGATGCCGCGGCGGGGCACCTGCTCAACACCGCCACCGCGACCGGAGCGACCGGAGACGGCACCGCCCTCAGCTCCGATCCGGCGACCCACGATCTTCCCCTGCCCGACGTCGAGTACCGGAAGTCGGTCGAGGCCGACAGCGAGCCGGTGCTGGCGGGCAGCATCCTGACGTACACCATCGCCCTCACCAATCACGGTGCGGCGGTGGGGCCGGTGGCGCGGGACGACGTGCTCTCCGACGTGCTGGACGACGCGGAACTGCTCGACCCGCCCACCGTGGAACCGACGGATGCCGGGGTGAATCTCGGTCCGGTCACCGACGGACGGTTCGCGATCGACGGCACGCTGGCGCCCGGCGCAACGGCGACCGTCACCTACCGGGTGCGGGTGCTGCCGGACGACGAGCGGGGATCGGGCTCCCGCGCGGTCAACTACCTGGTGCCGCGGGGTGAGGACGCACCGGACGGCTGCGCACCCGAGGCCGGGCAGTGCACCGACACCCCCTTGTCGGTGCTGCGGGTGCTGAAATCCGTGGACGCCGGGCCGGACGCCGACCTGCAACCGGGTCAGCGGCTGACCTACACCCTGACCTTCGGCAATGAGGGCACGGCGTCGGTTCCGGTGGATCGGGTCGACGACCTCACCCACGTGCTGGACGACGCCGCGTGGGTACCGGGGTCGGCGCACTCCTCGGATCTGACGGCCCTGGCGGTCGAGTTCACCTCGCCCCGGCTGCGCGTGGTGGGTCGGCTGGACGCGGGGGCGAGCGTGAGCATCACCTATCAGGTGGTGGTGAATCCGGCCGGTGAGCTGGGCGACCACGTGCTGAGCAACTACGTCCTCGCACCGGATCAACCACTCCCGGATCCGCGGGCGTGCACCGGTGGCGGTACCTGCACGGTCGGGTACTCCGGCGAGCTGGGCATCGGCAAGACCTCGTCCGCCTCCAGCACCCCGCTGGTCGCGGGGAGCACCGTCGACTACGTGCTGACGTTCGCCAACTCCGGTGCCGGTGCCGTCCCGGTCGACCACCGGGACGACCTCACCGGTGTCCTGGACGACGTCGACTGGGACCCGACGACCCTGGACGTGTCCGCCGGATTGCGAGCCGAACGCGACGGCGAGCAGCTGGTGATCACCGGTGCCGTCGCCGCGGACAGCGTCGCGACGGTGCGCTATCGGGTGACGGTACGGGCCGATGCCGACCGCACGGGCGACGACCTGCTGATCAATCACCTGCTGGCCGCGGGTGACCCCGGGCCGGGTGAGGTGTGCGCCCCGACCGTCACCTCGACCTGCGACCAGGTCGCCCAGATCGAGTACGCCAAGACGGTCGCGGCCGAACCGGCAGGTCCGGTCGTCGCCGGCAGCGTGCTCACCTACACCGTCACCGTGCGCAATGCGGGGCAGGGTGCCGGGGTCGTCGACCGGGAGGACGTGCTCGGTGATGTCCTGGACGACGCGGCGCTCCGGTCCGCGCCGGTGGTGACCCCCGCGGATGCCGGGGTCCAGGTCGGTCCGGTCACCGACGGCCGGTTCGCGATCACCGGGGCCCTCGGGGCAGGTGCGGAGGTCACCATCACCTACCAGGTCGAGGTGTTGCCGGATGCCCGGCGCAGCGCCGGGTCACAGGCGGTGAACTGGCTCGTGGAGCCGGGCACCGCGCCCGACGGCGCCTGCCGGACGGAGGATCCGGCATGCACGGCGACCGGGCTTCCCCTGCTCAGCGTCACCAAGACCTCCGATCCGGAGTCCGGGGCTCACCTCGAACCCGGCGACCGGGTGGACTACACGGTCAGCTTCCGGAACACCGGCACGGCGGACGCTCCGGTGGATCGGGTGGACGATCTGACGCAGGTGCTGGACGACGCCGCGCTCGCGGGCGGCTCGGTGACGTCCTCCGACCCGGAGCAGGTGACGGCCGAGCTGACCGGCTCGCGGCTCGCGCTCACCGGAGCCGTAGCACCGCAGGCCACGGTCACGGTCACATACTCGGTGATCGTGCGCCCGGACGGTCAGCAGGGCGACCACCTGCTGACCAACCATGTCCTGATGCCGGACGACCCGACGCCGACCGGATGTCTGGCCGGGGCGGTGTGCGTCACGCACTTCGCCGGTGACCTCGCCGTCAGCAAGACCGCTGTCCCCTCCGCCACACCCCTGCTGGCGGGCGACACGGTGGAATACCAGCTGCGGTTCACCAACTCGGGCACCGCCCCGGCGACCGTCTCGCACATCGACGACCTGACGCAGCTGGTCGATGACGCCGTGGTCGGTGCCCCCACCGTCGATGACGCCCTCACCGTCACGGCCCAGGACGACCGACTGGTGATCGGCGGCGCGGTCCCCGCGGGGTCCAGCGCCAGCGTGCGCTACACCGCCACAGTGCGTCCCGACGGTGAGCGCGGTGACAACCTGGTGGTCAACCACCTGGTCGCCGACCCCGACGGCACCGGTCAGGCCACCGCGTCGGAGCCACCGGACCCGGACGGAGCCTGCACCAGCACGACCACCAGCACCTGCCACGAGGTCGCCCAGGTGGTCTACACCAAGTCGGTCGTCGTCGACCCGGCCACCCTGATCGACGACCAGATCGTCGCGGGCACCCTGCTCAGGTACACGATCACGGCACACAACCAGGGCCGGGGCGTGGGTGTCGTCCAGCGCAGCGACGACCTGTCCGACGTGCTCGACGATGCCGACCCGGCGACGCCGCCGGTGTCGGACAACCCCGCGGTACGCGTGTCGGAACCGGTGGACGGCAGCTTCACTCTGACCGGGAGCCTCGGCACCGATCAGAGCGCGCGGGTGACCTACACCGTGCGGGTCCGGGACGAGGCCGACCGGGTATCCGGTGACGCGACCGCGACCAACCGTCTGCTGTTCGACGGGGAGGAGACATGCGACGCAGCCCCCGACGCATGCACCAGCACCCCGCTGCCGCGCATCGGGTACGCGAAGTCGGTCGAGCTGAGCGAGGACGGCAGCACGCTGGCCTACACGATCACCGTGACCAACGGGGGGACGGCCACCGGTGTGGTCGACCGGGAGGACGTGTTGACCGACGTCCTCGACGACGCGGCTCTGACGGGCGAGCCGGAGACCGATCAACCGACCGTGACGGTCACCCCGGTCGGCGAGCACCGGTTCGCGCTGGGCGGCACACTCGCGGCCGGTGCGGTCGCGCACGTCACCTACACGGCGACGGTCCGGCCGGACGCGGAACGGGCGACAGCGAACGCGGTCGCCCGGAACGCCCTGGTGCGCCCCGGTGACCCAGCGCGCTGCGGTCCGGACGTTCCGTGCACCAGCACCCCGCTGCCTCTGATCCGCTACGACAAGTCGGTCAGCGCGGAGGACTCGCCGCTGGTCGAGGGATCGGTGCTGCGGTACCGGATCACGGTGACGAACGCCGGCTCGGCCCCCGGACGAGTCACCCGCGAGGACGACCTGAGCGACGTGCTGGACGACGCCGAGCTCCTGGACGATCCGGTGTCCGACACGGCATCGGTCCGGGTGACACCGCTAGACGCGACCACGGGCCGCTTCGGTATCGACGGCACCCTCGATCCCGGGGCCACGGCGACGATCACCTACCGGGTCCGGGTGCTGAGTGACGCGGATCGGGCGAGTGGCAACGACCTGGCGGTGAATGTGGTGGTGCCGCCGGGTGAGCCCGGTGGGGCCGACGCCTGCGGGCCGGACACCCCCTGCACCTCCACCCCGATCCCGCGGCTGATCTACACCAAGGACGTGGCGGCCGATTCGGACCCGGTGGTGTCCGGCACGGTCCTGACCTACACCGTCACCGCGACCAACGCGGGCAGCGGCGTCGGTCTGGTGGATCGCACGGATGACCTGACCGGGGTGCTGGACGACGCCGCCCTGCTCGACCCGCCGGCGCTGACCGACGGGCCGACCACGGTGACGGTGTCGCCGGTGACCGACGGCCGCTTCGATCTCGGTGGCACGCTCGAACCGGGGGAGACCGCCACGATCCGCTACCGGGTCCGGGTGCTTCCCGAGGCCGAGCGGTCCGAGGGCGACCGGCGCGCGGTGAACCTGCTGGTCCCCGGCCAGGGCTGCACCGACAGCGACGACTGTGGTGCGCGAACCGAGACCCCGTTGCCCTTCATCGAGGTCACCAAGACGGTCGATCCGGCATCCGGGACGTCGACCGAGGCGGGGCAGGAGCTGACCTACACCGTGCAGCTCAGCAACACCGGCACCGCGGCGGAGCGAGTGGAGCGGGTGGACGACCTCGGTGGCGTGCTGGACGACGCCGATCTGGTCGCGGACTCGATCCGGTTCGACGGCGGGGCCGGGTGGACCATGACCCGCGAGGACGCGTCCAGGATCGCCGTCAGCGGCACGCTCGATCCCGGCCGGACGGTCACGCTGACCTACCGGGTGACGGTGCGCCCGCAGGGTGCGCAGGGTGACCACGTCCTGCTCAACCGCGTGCTACGGCCCGCTGAGCTGACCTCCACCGGCCTGAACTGTCTGCCCGACCAGGTGTGCACCAGCAACCCGGTCGGTGAGGTGGCGGCGACCAAGACGTCGGACCCGGAGTCCGGCACGACCGTGCACGTCGGGGATGTGGTGCGGTACGCGCTGACCTTCGGGAACGTCGGCGAGGGGACCGCGGGCGTCGCCCACCGGGACGACCTGTCAGCGGTGCTCGACGACGCCGAACTGACCGAGGCACCCACCTCCTCCGATCCGGCGCTCGCGGTCGGCCGGACCGGGGATCAGCTGGTGATCACCGGGACGTTGGCGCCGCACGCGACCGTGACCGTCCGGTACGCGGTCACGGTGCGGGCACAGGCGGACCGTGGTGACGCGATGCTGACGAACCAGGTGCTCCGCGACGGTGAGCAGCCGACCGTCGGGTGTGATCCTGGACGGCCGTGCACCCAGCATCCGGTGGCCGACGATCCGGTGCCGCACCGCCTGTTGTCGATCCCGGGCCTCGCTCGGACCGGTGTCGCCCTGGGTGGGGTGCTGGTGGCGGCCGGGTGTGCCTTCGTGATCGGGTTCGTGCTGACCCGGTTCGGCGGACAGGGTGTCGGAGGTGGCGGCTCCGCGGGCGGCGGGCGCGGCAGTCTCGGGTACCGGAACCGCCGCTCGGGGCGGCAGGGCGGCACCTCGTGAGCCTCAGCCCCCGAGCACCTCGACCTCGATCTCGTGCGGCCACCCGTCCAGGATCTCGGCGGCATGCGAGCGCGCGACCCGCTCGGCCGTCACCTGGTCCGGAGCCTCACCACGCAGGTCGAAGACCACCACCGCCGGTCCGACGAAGTCCGGGGGAGCGTCGTCGCGCAGAGCGCCGAGAGCGTCGGCCATCCCGGCGCGGGTCTCGTCATCGGGCACATCGGAGACGGAGAGATGAGCGACGTAGTCCGGCATGGCCGCATCCTGCCGCGAGGGTCCGACATTCGGGTGGTTCTGCCCGCGTTCGCGCCCGCCGGATCACTCGTCGGCGCGGTTCAGTCGGCGGACCGGCGCAGCTTCGGGCAGAGTGTCCGGGTGGGCGATGTCAGGGACCTTCGATCGGCACCGGCGGTGCGTCGTGCCGACGCCCGGGCGGAACGCGACGAATTGGTCCTCGATGCCCGCCGCACGGCACCGCGGGCGGCGCGGCACTGGATCATGAATCGTGTGGCTGCCTCCGGCGTGTACGGCTCGGAGAACCAGGTGATCGAGCTGCTCACCGGCGAGGTGGTGGCGAACGCCGTGGTGCACGGACCCGAGCACGGGCGGATCCGGGTGGGCATCCGGGTCGACGAGCGCGGCGTGTTGGTCTCGGTGACCGACGAGAGCCCGGCCACCCCGGTGGTGCGGCACCCCGAACCGACAGCCGTCAGCGGACGCGGCATGGCCCTGGTCGAGGCACTCGCCCAGAACTGGGGGGTCGACCACCAGAAGGTCGGCAAGACCGTCTGGTTCCTGGTCGCCACCGAGTCGGACTGACCGGCCTCGGCCGGATCGGCCCACCGTCGGCCCAACCGACCGGGGGATCGACCAACCGGCGCCACCCGGCCAGGCTCCTCGCCGCCGGTCACACGGCCAGGTCCACCACCAGCGCCCGGTGGTCGGACATCCCGGTGTTCACCGCGATCGGTTCGCTGGTCGCACGCACCGGCCCGTCCAACAGCACGTGGTCGATCTGCCGCTCGGGCACCTCCACCGGGAAGGTCATCGCCTGCCCAGCGCTGCGCCACCGGCTGATCAGGGCCGGTGCCCTGCCCTCCAGGTTCAGGTCACCCGTCACCACCAGCGGCCGGGCCAGCGGTCGGCAGGAGCGCACCAGGCGACGCAGCTGCACCGCGTTCCAGCCCGGGATGAACGTCAGATGGGTCGCGACGACGGTCACCGATCCGGTCTCGGTCTCCACCTCCGCCGCCAGCGCGGCGCGCTGCTCGTCCCGCACCAGGGAAGGGCGCCGGTTCCCGCGGTGCACCATCGGCACCCGGGTCGGCAGGGTCGGCAGCGCGAGCACCCGCCAGCGACGCACCGGCAGTCGGCTGAGCAGGGCGATCCCGTAGGCGGAGGACTCGGGCTGCCGGTCACCGGTGGCGGCGGTCCAGGTGCCGGGCTGCCCGTGCAGGGTGGCCACGAACCGGTGATGGGTGGCGCCCATCGCCTCGGCGGCCACCGCGGTCAGGTCGGCCTGGTGCGAGCGCGGTTGATCGCGGTCGACCTCCTGCAGTGCCACCACGTCGGCGTCGAGTCCGGCCACGGCGGCTCCGAACCGGTCCAGGTCGACCCGGCCGTCGCTGAGTCCACGTCCGTGCAGGATGTTGAAGGTCGCAAGTCTCACCAGGCGATTCTGTCCGCCGGACTGCGACCGCGCCCGTCGTCGTGTACACCCGAGGCATGGCAGCCACCCCTCCCGCCGACGCCACGGTCCGCGCCGGAGCGCTCGCCGCGCCCGGGGACAGCCAGGATGTCGCGCACCCGCCGGACACCCGGACCGCCCTCCAGGACGCGCTCCGCCTCACGGCGGTGGCACTGACCGAGGCGGGGGTCTCGTTCGCGTTGGTCGGCGGCTACGCGGCCTGGGCCCGGGGCGCGCCGGAGCCGAGCCACGACGCCGACTTCGCGGTGGCGGAGGAGGATGCCGACCGGGCGCGGGAGGCGATCGCGGCCGCGGGGCTCGAGGTGCGTGAACCGGCGGAGAACTGGCTGTTCAAGGCCTTCCACCACGGGGCGATGGTCGATGTCCTCTACCGGATGGTCGGCGAGCCGATCACCCCCGCGATGCTGGGCCGGTCCGAGGAGATCGAGGTGCTTGCGGTGCGGATGCCGGTGTTGGACGCCACCGACATCCTGTCCGCCAAGATGCGGGTGCTCGGGGAGCACTACTGCGACTTCACCCGGATGTTGGCGATCGCCCGGGCGCTGCGGGAACAGATCGACTGGGACCGGGTGCGCGCGGAGACCGCCGACACCCCCTACGGCCGGGCGTTCCTGCAGCTGGTGCACCAGCTCGGCATCAGTCCGGTCGGTCCGGTGTCGCCAGCGGAGTGAGACCGCGGTGCAAGATCGGGTCGGCTGCCGACACAGGGAACACAGAGGATGTCCCTGTGTGGCCGCCGACCCGGCGCGCCCACCGACCCGGAGGTGATCAGTGAGCGACAGTGCAGCCGACGACTGGTTCACCGCGCTGTTCCAGGACCACGCCGATGCCGTGCACCGCTACCTGCTGCGCCGTGGGGCCGGACCGGAGGCGGAGGACCTGACCGCAGAGGTGCTCACCGTCGCCTGGCGTCGTCGGGCGGACGTCCCGGCCGGTGCGGAACTGCCCTGGCTGTACCGGACGGCCGGGTTCGTGCTGGCGAACCATCGGCGCAAGGGCCGCCCGGTGCCGGTGGGCGAGCTGCCCGACGAGCCCGACCCCGACGACCCGGCATTGCAGGCGGTGCGGGACGACCAGGTGCGTCGGGCGCTCGCGGCGCTGAGCGTCCGGGACCGGGAGGTGCTGTTGTTGTCCGCCTGGGAGGGGTTGTCCGGCGTGGAGCTCGCGGCGGTGCTCGGCATCGGCCGTGGCGGTGCCGACGCCGCGTTGTCCCGGGCCCGCGCCCGGCTCCGGGAGAGCTGGGCCACGCACGCCTGACCGTGCAAGACCGGGCCCGGTGGGCACATAAACCGGTCAGAGCACCCCGAGCCGACCCAGGAGGCAGCGATGGACGAGCAGCACGAGCACGACGAGGCATTCGCGCGGCTCCGGGCGTCCGACCCGGCAGCGGCGGCGCAGCTGGACCATGACGCCCTGCACCGGGACGTCGAGCGACGGATCACCGACCAGCCGGCTCCGTCCCGGTCGGCGCTGTCGTCCCGGTGGTGGCAGGTGGCGGCGGCGGTCGCCGCCGTGGCGGTGGTCGGCGGTGCCGGGTTCTGGGCCGGACGGGGCACGGAGTCGACGACGGCGGCGGTGCCCGCGATCACCCTGGAGCAGTCCGGCACCGAGGGGGCGTTCGCGGCGCAGGATCAGAAGGCGAGCGCCGATCTGCGGATGTGGTCGCCGGGCCGGGTGGTGTTCTCCGCCGCCGACGGCCTGGGCGATGAGGCGGGCACCGCCCACGCGTGGGGGTTGGACGCCGCATCGGTGTTCTCCGCGGACTCGGTGGCCCGGCTGGCGGCCGCGCTCGGGGTCACCGGAGACCCGGTACAGCAGGACGGCAGCTGGCTCGTCGGTCCGCAGGACGGCAGTGGGCCGTCGGTCTCGCTGTACTCGGACGGCACGGCGTCGGTGAACTACTACGACCCGGCGCGCGACCCGTGGAACTGTGCGTCGACGGGGACTGCCGACGACGCGCAGGCGACTATCGACCCGGTGGCTCCCTGTGAGCCGACCGGCCCGCAGCCGTCCGCCGACGACGCGACGGCGGCGCTGCGCGAGGTGATGACGGCGATCGGGCTCGACCCGGCGCAGTTCCAGTTCTCGACACCGGACGTCGGTCAACCGGCGAGCACCTCGGTGACCGCCGAGCGGGTGATCGACGGGCAGGGCACCGGGTTGACCTGGAACGCGACGGTGGTGGCGGACGGGGTGCAGAGCCTGTACGGCCAGCTCGCCCCGGTGGTCGACCTGGGTGAGTACCCGGTGGTCGGGGCGACGACCGCGGTGCAGCGGATGGCGGATCCGCGCTTCGGCGCCGGGTCGACCGGATTCATGCCGCTGGCCCGGGACGGGGTCGCAGTCGCCGACGGTGCCGCCACGCCCGAGACCGAGCCCGTCGCCCCGCAGTCCCCGGCCCCCGAAGCGACGACCCCGGCCGAGCCGACGGCCCCGGAGGCCACGGACCCGGAGCCCCCGACCCCCGACCCGGCCAGCACCGACGCCCCGGCAGCCACCACCCCGCCGACCGCCACCCCCGGCAGCCCGATCGCATGGCCGGTGCAGCAGGTCACGATCACCGAGGCGCAGCGCGGTCTGACCCAGCTGTTCCAGGCGGACGGTGCCGTGATCCTCGCCCCGGCGTACCTGCTCACCGGTGACGACGGCAGCACGTGGAGCGTGCTCGCGGTGGCCGACTCCGGACTCGCCTTCGACTGACCCGACACCACCGAGCAGCTCGCCGCACCCGGCCGAACGTCGGCAGCCACCCGCCCCACGGACCCATCGCGGATCGGCAGGCGGGGCGGGACGACGACCCAGCGGTTGCCGTCCGCCGGCCCGGGCGGCAGCGTCGGAGCATGACGACACCCCGGCACGGTCATGGAGCACGGCACGGCGTCCGCACCGGATCGGTGCTGTGGCGATCAGCGGCCCTCGGGATCGCCGCCGGGAGCCGGGGGAGCCTCGGGGTCGCCGGGCCGGTGCTGTCCTCGGGCGCCGGACGGCTGACCCGGTGGCCGGCGCTCTGGGCTGTGGCGGGCGAGCTGGTCGGCGACAAGCTGCCGAGCACACCCAGCCGCTTGATTCCGCCCGGTCCGCAGGCCCGAGCGGTGGCGGCGGCGACGGGTGGGGTGGCGCTGGCCCGGCGTGCGCATCGACCCGTGTGGTCGGCCGCCGTGGTCGCGGCATCGGCGTCGGTGCTCGGCACCTGGGGCGGTGCCGCGTGGCGGTCCTGGTCGGCGCGCCGGGGACCCGATTGGCGGGGCGCGCTGGTCGAGGATGCGGTGGCCCTCACCCTGACGGCGTTGGCCTGCCGCGACCGCCGCTGACCGGCGGCGGGCGGCGCGAGATGGGCCTGAACTGCTTCGGATCGGGGTCCGGAGGTCGATAGGGGGAGCGTCATTCGTATCCCATGGAGGGGCCCCCACAGATGAGCAGCACGCAGCGACGGGTCTGGGCCGACCGGCCGGTCCTGGTCAAGATCCTCACCGCCGTCGCGGTCATGTTCCTGGCGACCGCCGTGCTCGCCGTCGTGGCGCTCGGCTCGCTGCGCACGCTCCGGACGGATGCCGCGCAGATGTACGGCGACAACGTCCAGCCTTTGCAGGTGCTGTCCGAGATCCAGCGGTCCTACCAGGGTGACCGTGCCCGGGTGATCCAGTACGGCATCGCCGACGCCGAGACCCGCGCCACCCTGCGGGACGAGCTGACCGAGCGGCAGGGCGACCTCGACGACCTGCTCGCCGACTACCGGCCGAACGCCGCCGACCCGGCCGGGGTGGACGCGATCACCGCCGCGCTGGACGACTATTACGCCGCCGCCGAGGACGAGCTGTTCCCGCTCGCGGACAGGGGCGACGCGACGGGATTCGCCGCCTACTTCAACGACACCGTCCGTCCGCTGACCACCGCGGTGATGGATGCGATGCAGGCCGAGTCCGATGGTCAGGGCGAGCAGGCAGCCGACCTGGCGGCCTCGACCGACTCGCTGGCGAACCGGTCGATCCTCACCGTGGTGATCGTGGCGCTGGTGGGCGCGCTCGGCGCGTTCGCGCTGGCCATCGGGGTCGCCCGGTCGATCGCCCGTCGACTGGGGCAGGTGTCGGCCGCGCTGTCGGCCGCCGGCGACGGTGATCTGACGGTCGCCTCGGATGTCACCGGGAACGACGAGGTCGGTCGGCTCGCGGTGGACCTGACCCGCACCCAGGAGTCGCTGCGGTCGCTGGTGTCCGGCGTGGTCGAGACGGCGCAGACCGTCGCCGCTGCCGCCGAGGAGCTGTCGGCTGCCTCGTCGCAGGTGGTCGCGGGGTCGGATCAGACGTCGGCGCAGGCGGGTGTGGTGGCGGCTGCTGCTGAGCAGGTGTCGCGGAATGTGCAGACGGTGGCGGCTGGTGCCGAGGAGATGGGTGCCAGCATTCGGGAGATCGCGCAGAACGCGTCGCAGGCGGCGAAGGTCGCTGGTCAGGCCACGGATGCTGCTGCGGTGACGAATGATCAGGTCGCGAAGCTGGGGGAGTCCTCGGTGGAGATCGGCAACGTGGTCAAGGTCATCACGTCCATTGCGGAGCAGACGAATCTGTTGGCGTTGAACGCGACCATCGAGGCCGCGCGTGCCGGTGAGGCCGGTAAGGGCTTCGCGGTGGTGGCTGGTGAGGTCAAGGAGTTGGCGCAGGAGACGGCGAAGGCGACCGAGGACATCGCGCGCCGGGTGGAGACCATTCAGGCCGATACCTCGGGTGCGGTGACCGCGATCGGGGAGATCTCGACGATCATCGCGAGCATCAACGACTACCAGTTGACGATCGCCAGTGCGGTGGAGGAGCAGACCGCGACGACCACGGAGATGTCCCGGTCGGTGGCCGAGGCCGCGACCGGCTCGGGGGAGATCGCGAACAACATCACCGGGGTGGCCTCCGCCGCCAACGCGTCCAGCCAGACCCTGGGGCAGATGGGGTCGGCCATCGACGAGCTGGCCCGACTGTCCGAGGACCTGCGCGGCCGGGTGTCCCGCTTCACCTACTGAGTGCGATCACGGAAAGGGCTGCACCCGATCGGGTGCAGCCCTTTCGTGGTTCCCACCCGGCCGTTCGGTGTCTCACCCGGCGCATTCAGGGGAAACGGAAGGTGAACGCTCACACCGACGGGATGCCGTCCGATGGGCGGGCCGAGGGGCACCGGGGGAGGTGGCCCACAGACGAGGGAGTCAACGGATGCCGCAGAGATGGCGTCGGTCGGCGGCAGTGGCCGTCGTGGGACTGATCGGTGCTGCCGGGATGACGGCGTGCAGCTCCACGGACGACGGCGCGGGAGATCGCCCGCTGGTCGGCGTCGCGATGCCCACCACGACCTCCGACCGCTGGATCGCCGACGGGGAGAACGTCCAGGCCCAGTTGGAGGCACTCGCCTACGAGGTGGACCTGCGGTACGCGGACGACGACGTGCCGACCCAGGTCCAGCAGCTGCAGGAGATGATCGACGAGGGCGCCGACGCACTGGTGATCGGATCCATCGACGGCGTGGCGCTCAAGGACGTGCTCGCCGACGCCGCCGCCGCCGACATCCCGGTGATCGCCTACGACCGGCTGATCCGCGAGTCCGGCGATGTGGACTTCTACGCCAGCTTCGACAACGCCCGGGTCGGCGTGCAGCAGGCCACCACCCTGTTGCAGGGCCTCGGGGTGCTGGACGACGCGGCGAAGCCGACCGGTGCGAACGGACCGTTCACCATCGAGCTGTTCGCCGGGTCCGCCGACGACAACAACGCCACCGTGTTCTACCAGGGTGCGATGCAGGTGCTGCAGCCGTACCTGGACTCCGGTGTGCTGGTGGTCGGATCGGGGGAGACCGACTTCGACCAGATCGCCACCGAGCGCTGGGACCCGAAGAACGCCGCCGCCCGGATGACCGAGCTGCTGCCGCGCTACACCGCCGGTGCCCGTCTGGACGGGGTGCTCTCGCCCTACGACGGCCTGTCGATGGCCATTCTGGATGTGGTGAAGAAGGCCGGTCTGCCGCAGCCGGTGGTCACCGGGCAGGACGCCGAGCTGGCCTCCGCCCAGTCGATCGCCGACGGCGGGCAGTACGCCACGATCTTCAAGGACACCCGCCAGCTCGCCGAGGTCGCCGTGCAGATGGTGCACGCACTGATCAGCGGCGCCGAGCCCGAGGTCAACGACACCACCTCCTACGACAACGGGGTGATCGTGGTGCCGTCCTACCTGCTGGCACCGCAGGTCGTCACCGAGCAGAACTACTCCGCCGTCCTGGTCGACGGTGGGACCTACACCGCACAGGAGCTGAGCTGATGGCCGCCGAGACCCGCCGCCGCCGTGCTGCCTGGTTCTGGGACCGCCCGGTCGCGGTCAAGATCGCCGTCACCCTGCTGGTGCTCGGCGGCACCTTCGCCGCCGTCGGCGGCACCGGCGCGGTCGCGCTGTACCGGGCCGGGCAGAACCTGGAGGAGATGTCCGGGCTGACCGGCGACCTGCAGACGGCGATGGCCGAGCTGCGCACCGGTCAGACCCGCAGCCACCTGCTGATGCACCGGGCGGCGGAGGCGACCGACGAGTCGCTGCGCACCCAGTTGCTCACCTCCTCGGAGTGGAACGACCAGGACGTCGCCGCGCAGATCGACCTGATCAACGGCTTCCCGGAGTCGAACACCCAGCAGTGGTCGGACTTCACCACTCGCTGGGAGGCCTGGACCGCCTACCGCGACGCCTCGGTGCTGCCGCTGGTCGAACAGGGCGACGTCGACGGTCTGGCCGTCGCATTGGCCGCGGATGTGTCCGCCGACCCGGAGTGGGCAGGCCGGGCGTTGGCGCTGGCCCAGGGCCAGATCGACGCCCAGGTGGAGCAGATCCTGGCCCGCTCGCAGGCCGAGGTGGATCGCACGATCCTCGCGCTGGGCATCGCCTTCGCCGTGGGCGCCGGACTCTCCGGTGTGCTCGCGGTGCTGGTGACCCGGCGGATCACCGGCGCGGTCCGGACCGTGCAGCGTTCCCTGGAGGCGATGGCCGAGGGCGACCTCACCGTCGACGCCCCGGTGGAATGGCGGGACGAGACCGGCGCGATGGCCGACGCGCTGTCCGCGGCCCAGGGGTCGCTGCGCACCGCGCTGTCCCAGGTCGAGCAGGCGGCCGCCTCCGTCCAGCGCACCGCCGACCAGCTGACCTCGGCCAGTGGCGAGGCGGTGGACGGCACCAGCCAGACCAGCGAGCAGGCGGGGGTGGTGGCCACCGCAGCCGAGCAGGTGTCCCGCAACGTGCAGAGCGTGGCAGCCGGTGCCGAGCAGATGGGCGCCAGCATTCGGGAGATCGCCCAGAACGCGTCGCAGGCGGCGAAGGTCGCCGGTCAGGCCACCGAGGTCGCCGCCGCCACGAACGAGCAGGTCACCCGGCTCGGCGAGTCCAGCCAGCAGATCGGCAACGTGGTCAAGGTGATCACCAGCATCGCCGAGCAGACCAACCTGCTGGCGTTGAACGCGACCATCGAGGCGGCCCGGGCCGGGGAAGCGGGCAAGGGCTTCGCCGTCGTGGCCGGGGAGGTCAAGGAGCTGGCGCAGGAGACGGCGAAGGCCACCGAGGACATCGCGCGCCGGGTGGACGCGATCCAGGACGAGACCCGGGCCGCTGTCGTCGCCATCGGCGAGATCACCCAGACCATCGCCGGGATCAACGACTACCAGCTGACCATCGCCAGCGCGGTGGAGGAGCAGACCGCGACCACCACGGAGATGTCCCGTTCGGCATCGGAGGCAGCCACCGGCTCGGGCGAGATCGCGGGAGCGATCACCGGGGTGGCCGGAGCGGCGACCCGCTCGGTGGCCGGACTCGACCAGGTGGCCGAGCAGATCACCGAGCTCGCCGGACTGTCCGCCGAACTGCACGACCGGGTGTCCCGCTTCACGTTCTGAGCGCCACACCACACACCACGCCCCACGTCCCGGCCCCGCGCCGAGGCGTGGGGCGCGGTGCGTCCGGTCAGCGGCGGCCCGCGCTGGCCCAGGTGAAGGTGCGGTCGAACTCGTCCTCGGTGAGATGGAGCGTCTCGGCCTCGCCACCCGCACCGTCGGTGCCCCAGGGGTTCTGCACCACGATCCGGTCGCCCTGGACCCCGGTCACGTAGTAGACGTGCCACGACGAGATCGAGCGGTCGGTGACCCGCCAGGTCGTCAGAGCCGAGACCGGCCGCCGCTCGGCCATCGCCCGGCGGATGCGCGCCAGGGTCCGGCTCCGGGTGAACGGCAGCGGGTTCGTGGACAGGAAGTCGGTGGGCCGACCGGTCACCGCCGAGATGCCGGTCGACGGCCGCCCGGCGGTGAGCCCCGCGTAGCTGCCGCCACCGAGGACCTGCGCGGCCGCCTTCTCGTAGATCGACAGCCAACTCGGCACCCGGCCGTGGCGGGTCTGTTCCCCGGCGTAGACCGCCCTGCGGCTCGACGGGTGCACCGGCACCCACCCCGACACCGTCACCCGCACCGGCGCCCCGCGCCGAAACACCGTCACGGTGTACGTCCCGTTGGCGTTCACCGTGATGTTCCGGCGCACCGCGGCCACGTCGACCGCCGCGACCGCTCCGATCCCGGCGAGCAACCAGCAGTCGTTCGCCCTGCCCTGGGCGATCCCGCGCTCGCGCACGTCGTCCAGCGTGAACCGCACCGGTTCGCGCGCGGTGTCGATCCGGTCGCCGTCGAGGTAGCGCGGCTCGACGAACGGGAACCGTCGCACCACGGTCCGCACCTGCTCGGCGTCGGCCGTCAGCAGCAGCCAGGACGACAGTTCCAGCGCGGTGTCGGTCATCGCGTCCCCCGTCCGGTCCCGGCGACGACCACACCGTAGCCACCTCACCCGCACCGCACCCGCTCGGCGGCTCAGAACCTCCGCCCCCCGTCCGATGGGGAGGTGTCGGCCACGGAAGGCCGGTGGTGAGAGAGAAGAGGATGCTCGTGACCAGGATCAGGGTGCTGGTGGTGGACGACTCGGTCGTCGTGCGCCGTCTGGTCACCGACTCGCTCTCCCGCGATCCGGACATCGAGGTGGTCGGCTTCGCCTCGAACGGCAAGATCGCCCTGTCGAAGGTCGACCAGCTCGGTCCCGACCTGGTGACGATGGACATCGAGATGCCGGAGATGAACGGCATCGAGGCGGTGCGGGAGCTGCGCCGCGCGCGGCACTCCATGCCGATCATCATGTTCTCCACGCTGACCGAGCGCGGTGCCTCCGCGACGCTGGACGCGCTGGTCGCGGGCGCCACGGACTACGTGACCAAGCCCGCGAACGTCGGCAGCGTCCAGGAGTCGCTGGCCCAGGTCGCCAGCCAGCTCATCCCCAAGATCAAGGCCCTGGTGCCCAAGCGCGCCGAACTCGGCCGCACGAGCGTGCCGAACCAGCACGCGCCGGCCGCCCCGTCGGCGCCGATCCGTCCGGCCGCCCGCGGCCCGGTGACCACCCGGCCGATGCCGCCGGTGCATCCGGTGCAGGCGCTGATCATCGGCTCCTCGACCGGCGGCCCGGAGGCGCTGTCCAAGGTGCTGAGCAACCTGTCGGTGCCGCCGACGGTGCCGGTGCTGCTGGTGCAACACATGCCCCCGGTGTTCACCCGGCAGCTGGCCGCGCGCTTGGACCGGCTCGGCCCGGCCACCGTGGTCGAGGCGGCGGACGGCGACGTCCTGCGCCCGGGCACCGTGTACGTGGCACCGGGTGATCACCACCTGGAGCTGCGCCGGTCGGCCGGCACCCTGCGGATCGCGATCACCGACGGCCCGCCGGTCAACTTCTGCCGTCCCTCGGTGGACGTGCTGTTCCGGTCGGCGGTCAAGGAGTTCGGCGGGAAGGTGCTCGCGGTGGTCCTCACCGGCATGGGCGCCGACGGTCGGACCGGCTGTGAGGACGTGGTCTCCGCCGGAGGCACCGTCCTGGTCCAGGACGAGCCGACCAGTGTGGTGTGGGGCATGCCGGGTGCGGTCGCGACCGCTGGTCTGGCCCACAGGATCCTGCCGGTGGGCGATGTCGCACCGGCCATCGAATCGGTGCTCGCACGCAGCGGCACCGCAGTCCCGAGCGGAGGCGCGAGATGAGCCTGACCCGCGAGACCTTCGACTTCGTCGCGGACCTGGTCCGACGACGCAGTGCGATCCAGTTGGAACCGGGCAAGGAGTACCTGGTCGAGAGTCGGCTGCTGCCGCTGGCCCGCGAGGGTGGGCACGCGGGGGTGGACGCCTACGTGTCGTCGGTGCGCACCGGCCGTCGGGAGGCCGACCTGGTCGCCGTGGTCGAGGCGCTGACCACCAACGAGACCTCCTGGTTCCGTGACTCCACCCCGTTCAGTGCGTTGCGCACGCACATGCTGCCGGCACTGCGGGCGGACCGTCCGGTGCTGGACCGGCTGCGGGTGTGGTCGGCCGCCTGTTCCACCGGGCAGGAGCCGTACTCGATCGCGATGACCCTGGCCGAGATCCTCGGCCCGTCGACCCGCACCGAGATCGTGGCCACCGACCTGTCCGACCAGGTGCTGAACCAGGCGAAGGAGGGCAGGTACTCGCAGCTCGAGGTGAACCGGGGTCTGCCCGCGCCGATGCTGGTCCGGCACTTCCGCCGGTCCGGCGCGGACTGGCAGATCGCCGAGGAACTGCGTCGCACCATCACCTTCCAGCGGCACAACCTGCTGGACGCGGCACCGCTGGGACCGTTCGACATCGTGTTCCTGCGCAACGTCCTCATCTACTTCGACCTGGACACCAAGCGAGCGATCCTCGGCCGGGTGCACCGGGTCCTGCGGCCGGGCGGCTTCCTGGTGCTGGGTGCCGCGGAGACCACCATCGGGGTGGACGGCGACTGGGAACGGGTGCCGGTCGCCCGGGGCTCGGTCTACCGGCCGGTGCACGGCGGATCCGCCGGGCTGCCCACCCCCCGCACCACCACCACCGGTTTCCCGGTGGCGTCCACCTCGACCTTCGTCAACCAAGGAGTGAGCCGATGAGAGCCCTGGTCATCGACGACTCGCGGACCATGCGCCGCATCGTCGCGCACACCCTGGAGGAGCTGGGCTTCAGCACCGTCCAGGCGGGCGACGGGCAGGAGGCTCTGGACGTCCTGGAATCGGGCGACCAGGTCGACCTGGCCTGCATCGACTGGAACATGCCGGTGATGGACGGACTGACCTTCGTCACCAATGTCCGGTCGCGCCCCGAGTGGCGATCCATCACCCTGATGATGGTCACCACCGAGAGCGAGCACGGTCAGATCGTCCGGGCCTTGGCCGCGGGCGCGCACGAGTACCTGATCAAGCCTTTCACCCCTGACGCGATCCGGGACAAGCTCGACCTGCTCGGGCTGCTCCCGCTGGAGGAACCGGTATGAGCATCGCCGTGGAGACCGACCAGGTCTACGCCATCACCGAGGAGGTGTTCGGCGCGATGATCGACCCGGAGCCGGGGTACCTGCGGCCGTGGGAGGGCGACCTGCCCACCCCGACCGACCCCCTCGCCGCCTGGGTCGACGTGCACGGCGAACTGGCCGGCCGGGCCGCCGTGATCTGCGAGACCGCCACCGCCCATGAGCTGGCCCGCGCGCTGCTCCGGATGGAGCCGCACGAGGAGGTGACCCCCGCCGATCTGGTGGACGCCTTCGGCGAGGTCGCCAACGTGGTCGGCGGCAACATCAAGGCGCTGCTGCCGAGCCAGGGGTCGCTGACCCTGCCGCAGGTGGCCGCCGCCGTTCCCCAGGCACCCGCCGACGCTCCGGCGCACACCCTGGCACTCGACTGGCGCGGCCACCCGCTGTCGGTCGTCGTCTGGCTGTTCTGAACCCTCTCTGCTCAGCAAACCCGCTCAACAACCTGAAGGATGTGACCCGCCATGATCCGCGTGCTCATCGCCGACGACAGCCGTGTCATGCGGCAGATCGTGATCCGCACGCTGCGCCAGGCCGGCTACGACTGGGAGGTCCGTGAGGCCGCCGACGGGGCCGAGGCCCTGCAGGCGGTCCGGGACGACGAGCCCGACGTCGTGCTGTCCGACTGGAACATGCCGGAGATGACCGGCATCGACCTGCTGCGTCGTCTCCGGGCGGAGGGCTTCGGCACCCCGTTCGGCTTCGTGACCTCGGAGGGGTCGCCGGAGATGCGGGAGACCGCGGAGGCGGCCGGTGCGCTGTTCCTGATCGCCAAGCCGTTCACCCCGGACTCGTTCCGCGAGGTCATCGAGCCGGTGCTCGCATGAGCGACGCCACGCCGCTGCCCGCCGCGCTGGAGGTGCGGGAGCTCTGGGAGGGGCTGGTCGGCCGGGACGTGTCGGTGACCACCGGCGGCCCGATGGTCGATCCGGTGCTCAACGGTGGTGCTCAGGTCGGGGTGTACGTCGACCGCGCGATGCAGCTGTCGGCGCTGGTGCTCTTCGACCTGCCGCTCGCTGCCCGGATGGGTGCCGCGATCGCGTTGGTGCCGCAGGCCGCCGCCGAGACCGCGGTGATCGAGGAGCAGCTGCCCAGCTCGCTGTCGGAGAACTCCGCCGAGATCCTCAACGTGATGGCGGCGCTGTTCAACGTCGGTGACGCCCCGCACCTCAAGCTCGACACGGTCTACAACCCGCGCGAGCCGCTGCCGTCCGATGTGGCGCGCTGGGTGCTGGCGTACGTCCGTCGGCTCGATCTGGAGGTCGAGGTCGCCGGCTACGGCAGGGGTACTGCCTCGGTGCTCGTCATCTGAGTGCTACTCAAAAGTAGCGGTCGCTACTCTCACGTAGCGCGCTGCCACTACCTGGTTCAGGCCCCGGGACCCCTCAATTCAGGGGTCTCGGGGCCTCTGGTGGTTTCCGGGCCGGTGCGGCGCGACCTAGCGTTCTGGGCATGCCGACAGACCGCCGAGGGAAGCCTCTCGACCGTGAGGACGCACGCGGCCGAGGCTTGCCGGTTGCTGTTCGGCTGACAGTCGACCGGGCTCCGCACGTCGAGAACCCCCTTGCCGGCGTGCGGGTCCGGTCGACCACCCCGAGTGTCACGGTCACCGGGCGGCTGCCGGACGGGTGGGGCGCCGCGCTGGCGGCCGCCGGGCTTCGGCCGGTCTCCGATGCCGTCCCGGCGATCGCCCATCTGGTCGCCCCGGCAGCCCGACCGGACCGGCTGGCGGGCGTGCTCCGCGGCGGTGATCTCGTCCTGATCGTGGACGGTGACGACCGACTCGGTGGTGCCGCCGCCCAGTTCCGTGCCACCCGGCCGGATCTCGCCTTCCTGCCCGATACCGACCGTCCGTGTGTCCATCTCGCACAGGCGCAACTTCGCGGGGACTTGGCGCACGGACCTCATCGTGTGCTCGGAGCCACCGCGCAAGCGGCGATCCTGGCGAGTGCGCTGCTCCGGCGGCTGTGCCGCGGGCGCCTCGACCTGTTCGCCCCCGCCTACCCGGATGCCGAGCCGACCCTGCTCTGGTCCGAGCCGCGGAACCGCGCCTGACTGACCGACCGGTCATGCCAGAATTCGTCGCATGTCCACCACCACTCCGGGCACCGCTGTGCCCGCGGCGCCGCGCAACGCGCTGGACCGCTTCTTCAAGATCACCGAGCGCGGCTCGTCCATCGGCGCGGAGGTCCGCGGCGGTCTGGTGACCTTCTTCGCGATGAGCTACATCATCGTGCTGAACCCGCTCATCATCGGCACCGCCCAGGACGGCACCGGCCAGTTCCTCGGCGGCGGTGACGGCCCGAACCTGGCGATGGTCGCCGCGACGACCGCCCTGGTGGCCGGGCTGATGTCGATCCTGATGGGTGTCGTGGCGAACTTCCCGCTGGCGCTCGCCGCCGGTCTGGGCCTGAACGCGGCCGTCGCCTTCTCGATCGCGGCGCTGCCGGACATGACCTGGGCCGACGCGATGGGCATCGTGGTGCTGGAGGGCATCCTGATCCTGATCCTGGTGCTCACCGGGTTCCGGCAGGCGGTGTTCCAGGCGGTGCCGATGGAGCTCAAGACGGCGATCAGCGTCGGCATCGGCCTGTTCGTCGCCTTCGTCGGCCTGGTGAACGCCGGCTTCGTGCGGATCCCGGCCAGTCAGTCCACCCCGGTCGAGCTGGGCATCGGCGGCTCGCTGGGCGCGTGGCCGCTGCTGGTGTTCCTGGTCGGCGTGTTCATCGCGGTCATCCTGATGACCCGCAAGGTGAAGGGCGCCATCCTGATCGCGATCGTGGCGTCGACCGTGCTGGCGGTCGTCATCGAGGCGATCACCCACGTCGGCGTGCGGACCGCAGACAACGGTGGTGGCTGGGCGCTGAACGTGCCCGCGCTGCCGGACGGCGTGGTCGCCGCGCCCGACTTCTCCCTGCTGGGTCAGTTCTCCCTGTTCGGCTCGATCGGCAAGATCGGCGTCGTCGCCGTCATCCTGCTGGTGTTCTCGCTGATGGTCGCGGACTTCTTCGACACCATGGGCACGATGGTCGCCGTCGGCGGTGAGGCCGGTCTGCTGGACAAGGGCGGCAACCCGCCGCGCACCAAGCAGATCCTGATCGTCGACTCGGTGGCGGCCATCGCCGGTGGTGCCGGGTCGGTGTCCTCGAACACCTCCTACGTGGAGTCCTCCGCGGGTGTCGGTGACGGGGCGCGCACCGGTCTGGCCTCGGTGGTCACCGGCATCGCCTTCCTGCTCGCGACCTTCCTGTCGCCGCTGATCGAGATGGTGCCCTCCGAGGCCGCCACCCCGGCGCTGGTCGTGGTCGGTTTCCTGATGTTCCAGCAGATCACCGGCATCGACTGGAAGAACTTCGAGGTCGCGATCCCGGCGTTCCTCACCGTGATCCTGATGCCCTTCGCGTACTCGATCACCGTGGGCATCGGCGCGGGCGTGGTGTCCTTCGTGGTGCTGAAGATCGCTGTCGGCAAGATCCGGCTGATCCACCCGATGATGTGGGTGGCCACGGTCCTGTTCGGGATCTACTTCCTCACCGAGCCGATCAAGGGCCTGCTCGGACTCTGAGTACCGGCTGAGCGCTGCCGCCGGGTAGGTTCGGGGGAATCCCTCCGGCAGCAGAAGGACCCCATGCGTATCTCCGTCATCGGTTGCGGCTACCTCGGTGCCGTGCACGCGGCCAGCATGGCCACCCTCGGTCACACCGTCGTCGGTGTGGACGTGGACAGCGCGAAGATCGACCGGTTGGCCGCCGGTACCGCTCCGTTCTACGAGCCGGGTCTCCCCGAACTCCTGGACGGTCTGCGGGACAGCGACCGGCTCACCTTCACCACGGACCTGTCCCGGGTGCGGGGTGCCACGGTGCACTTCCTGTGCGTCGGCACCCCGCAGAAGAACGGTGAGTTCCGGGCCGATCTGTCCTATGTGGAGTCGTCCTTCGAGGCGTTGAAGCCCTACCTGAACCCGGGTGACCTGGTGGTGGGCAAGTCGACGGTCCCGGTCGGGACCGCGGAGGAGCTGGCGGCGCGTCTGGTGGGCACCGGCGCGACGCTGGTGTGGAACCCCGAGTTCCTGCGCGAGGGCTTCGCGGTGCAGGACACGTTGCACCCCGACCGGCTGGTCTACGGGCTGCCGACCGACGCCGACGGCAACCCCACCTCGGAGGGTGAGCTGGCCCGCGGCGTGCTGGACCAGGTGTACGCCGCGCCACTGGCCGAGGGTGCGCCGCTGGTGATCACGGACTACCCGACCGCGCAGCTGGTGAAGGTCGCGGCGAACTCCTTCCTGGCCACCAAGATCTCGTTCATCAACGCGATGGCCGAGCTGTGCGAGGCGACTGGCGCGGACGTGACCCGGCTGGCGGATGCGATCGGGCACGACGCGCGGATCGGTCGGAAGTTCCTGAACGCCGGGCTCGGCTTCGGTGGCGGGTGCCTGCCCAAGGACATCCGGGCGTTCATGGCGCGGGCCGGTGAGCTGGGGGTGGACCAGGCGCTGTCCTTCCTCAAGGAGGTCGACGCGATCAACATGCGGCGCCGGGTGCGGATGGTCGATCTGGCCCGTGAGGTCTGCGGCGGGTCGATCGTCGGACGCCGGATCGCGGTGCTGGGGGCGGCGTTCAAGCCGAACTCGGACGACATCCGCGACTCGCCCGCCCTGTCGGTGGCCGGTCAGATGCAGCTGCAGGGCGCGCACGTGACCGTGACCGACCCGCAGGCGATCGAGAACGCCCGCACCGCCTGGCCGGGTCTGCACTACGCCACCTCGGTCGCCGAGGCGGTGCAGGACGCCGATGTGGTTCTGCTGGCCACCGAGTGGGACGAGTACCGCGAGCTGGACCCGGACTCGATCGCCGACCTGGTCGCCCAACGGCACATCCTGGACGGCCGCAACGTGCTGGAGCCGACCCGGTGGCGCGCCGCCGGCTGGACCTACCGGGCGCTCGGCCGCCCCTGAACCGACCGCGTCGAACGCGTCGAGAGCTCGTCGGACACCCCCGGACCGCAGGACGGTCCGGGGGTGTCTCGTATGACGAACGACCCATGTCGTGAGCCGAGGTAATGACCTAAGCTAACGACCATGCCCGAACCGACCCCCGCCCAGTGCCGTCCCGGTGCCCTGGCGGGCGAACTGCGCGGCGCGATCGGCGTCTCCCATCGCCGGATCCGCTCCCGTCGTGGGGCCGCCGACCTGCCCGACGCCCAGTTCACCGTGCTCGCCGTGCTGCTCCGGGAAGGACCGCTGACCCCCGGTGCCCTGGCCGACCGCGAGCACGTGCAGCCGCCCACCATGACCCGGACCGTCAACACGCTGGTCGACCTCGGCTTCGTCACCAAGGAGCCGCACCCCACCGACGGCCGGTTGGTCATGGTCCGGCTCACCGCGGCGGGGGAGTCCGAGGTCCGGGAGACCCGTCGGCGCCGGGACGACTGGCTGGCGCAGCAACTGAAGAAACTCACCGCAGAAGAGCGGTCGACCCTGGCGGAGGCTGCCGTGCTGCTCCGCCGGATCACGGCCGCGGGATGACCCGTCGATGAACTCCACTTTCGCCTCGCTCAAGATCCACAACTACCGCCTCTGGTTCGCCGGTGCGCTGATCGCCAACGTCGGCACCTGGATGCAGCGCGTCGCCCAGGACTGGCTGGTGCTGACCGACCTCTCCGACGACTCGGGGCTCGCGGTCGGGATCACCACCGCGCTCCAGTTCGCCCCGACCCTGCTGCTGTCCGCCTGGGCCGGGCTGCTCGCCGACCGGGTCAACCGCCGCAAGCTGCTGATCGCCAGTCAGGTCGCGCAAGGGCTGCTCGCCCTCGGGCTCGGGCTGCTGGTGCTGTCCGGGCACGCCCAGCTCTGGCAGGTCTACCTGTTCGCCCTCGCGCTGGGCTGCGTCGCCGCGATCGACCAGCCGGTGCGTCAGACCTTCGTCGCCGAACTGGTCCCGGCCGGGAAGCTGTCGAACGCCGTCGGGCTGAACAGTGCCTCCTTCAACGCCGCACGGTTGATCGGCCCCGGGCTCGCCGGTCTGCTGATCGCCGCCTTCGGCTCGGGTTGGGCCTTCGTCATCAACGGCGCGACCTTCGCCGCGACGATCCTCGCGCTGACCAAGATGCGCACCGATCAGCTCTACTCGATGCCGGCCGCACCCCGGGCGAAGGGGCAGATCCGCGAGGGCATCCGGTACGTCCGGCACCGCTCCGACATCCTGGTGATCATGGTGGTGATCGGGGTGGTCTCCACCTTCGGCCTCAACTTCCAGATGACCAGCGCGATGATGGCCCGCTCCGAGTTCGGCAAGGGCGCGGGGGAGTACGGCATCCTCGGCTCGATCATGGCGATCGGGTCGCTGGCCGGGGCGCTGCTCGCCGCCCGGCGGGAACGGCCGCGGGTCCGGCTGGTGATCGGTGCCGCCTTCGGCCTCGGGATCGCGACCGGGGTGCAGGCATTGATGCCGACCTACGCCTCCTACGCCGTCGCCGCGATCCCGGTCGGCCTCGCCTCGCTCACCATGCTCACCGCGGCGAACACGACGATCCAGATGTCCACCGACCCCGCGGTGCGCGGCCGGGTCATGTCGCTCTACATGATCGTGATGCTCGGGGCGACGCCGATCGGCGCGCCGATCGTGGGCTGGATCGGTGAGCACTTCGGCGCCCGCTGGTCCATCGGCATCGGTTCGATCACCGCGCTGCTGGTGGCCACCCTCGCGGCGGTGTGGGCCAAGAAGCGCTGGCAGGTGGAGCTGCACTACCGGGTGCGGGCGCGGCCGCACCTGCAGGTGATCTACCCGCGCCGGGCCGCCGACCGGGTGGCGGCGCAGGAGGTCACGGACGCCAGCGCGACCTGACCGGAGCCGCCCCCCGGCCAGGCTGGGCCCCAGCGCCGGGCGGTGTCGCGTCGCCCGCCCCGGCCCGCAGACTCCCGGGCTGGCGATCGCAGTCCCGGCCGGATCGGCGGGTGGCCATCGATCTACCCGGGTGAAACCCCTCTGACCCGCCCCGCGCGCATGTCCGAAATGTCACGATTCATCGATGACCACGCGACGACGCCTCCTGCTGATCGGATCCGTGGTCGGCGCGATCGCCCTGCTGCTCGCCGTCTGGCTCGGCATCCGGGTCGCGCAGGCCGCCGGAGCGTTGCAGGAGCTGTCGGAGAACGCGGCGCCGGTGCTGGATGGCCTGCCGCACGGTGACACGACCGCCTTGCGGGACCGGCTCCCGGTGATCCGCGAGTCGGCGGCCCACGCCCGCTCGGCCACGGCGGACCCGATCGTGCGCGCGGCGTCCCGGCTGCCCTGGATCGGTGACGACCTCCGGGCGGTGACGGCGGTGTCCCGGGCCGCCGACGGTCTGTCGGGCGAACCGGCCCAGGCGGTGCTCGACCTCACCGGGGCATCGCCGACCTCGGCGGGCGGGTCCGACCTCGATCTCTCGGCGGTGCTCGCAGCGGCTCCGGCGATGGCCGATGCCGCCGACATCCTGCTCGCGCTGCGGACCGAGCTGGTCGACCTCGACCCGGACCGCCTCACCGGACCGGTGCGGGACGGAACCGCCCGGCTCGCACCCCTGCTGTCCGCCGATCCTGACCGGCTGCGCTCCGCCGCCGCGCTCGCCGACCGCCTCCCCGCGTTGCTCGGCGCCGACGGTCCCCGCCGCTACCTGCTGCTCGCCATGAACCCCGCGGAGTTGCGCACGCAGGGCGGCATCGTCGGGTCCACCGTTGTGCTCACCGCCGACCGCGGCACCCTCACCCTGACCGAACAGCGCGGTACCACCGAGCTGCCCGAGCTGGCCGGACCGGCGCTGCCGCTCACCGATCAGGAGGCGGCGCTCTACGGCGACCGGCTGGGGCGGTGGATCCAGGACGTGGTGCTGAGCCCGGACTTCCCCCGTGCCGCCCAGCTCGCCGCCGCCTACTGGGAGCAGGTCGTCGGCGGTCGCGTGGACGGGGTGCTGGCCACCGACCCGGTGGCGCTGACCGCCGTGCTGGGGGCCGCCGGGAGTGGGATCACCGTGGACGGGCAGCAGGTGCCCCCGGATCAGCTGATCGGGTTGCTGCTGCGGGATGCCTATCTGACCTACGGCGACCCGCGGGACGGTGACGCCTTCTACGCCCGGACGGCGGCAGCGGCCTTCGGTGCGCTGACCGAGGTGCTGCGGCAGCCCGCGTCGATGGTCCACACCGTCACCACCCTCACCGAGCAGGTCGAGGACGGGCGGTTCCGGCTGTGGTCGGCGGACCCCGCGGATCGACGCGCACTGGCCGGGACGGCGCTGGCCGGTGACTTCCTCTCCGGCAGTGATCGGGGGGCGACGGTCGGGGTCTTCCTGGACGACATCACCGCGGGCAAGCTCGGTGCCGACCTGGACGTGTCGGTGTCCGCGACGGTCGATGGCTGCGGCGGCGCCGATCCGATGGTGCGGCTCACGGTCCGGCTGGACTACCGGCCGCCGTCGGATGTCGCCGACTACCCGGCCCAGGTGCTCGGCGACGGGGGGTCGGGGGTGCCGCCGGGCTGGATCGCCACCAACCTGTCGGTCTACTCGGCCCGGCACGGCACCGTGGGCACGATCAGCCGGGACGGCGAGACGATCGGCGGCGAGCAGGCGGGGATCGACGGGCGCGCGGTGCAGACGGTGACGGCGCGGATCGCCCCGGGCACCGCGCAGGAGTACGTGATCGAGGTCCCGGCCCCCGGGGGTGAGCTGTCGGTGTGGACGACGCCCACGGTGACGGCGGGGGGCGTGGCCGAGGCGCGCTGCGGCTGATTTCTCACCCGCTGCCGACCGGCGTCCCGGGGTACAGTCACTGTGACAAATGTCCGATTTGTCCGTATCACCCACACCGGCACCGCTGCCGGCGGGGAAGGGGCGTCATGTCGCAGCACCGCAGGACCGGCTCGGCCGTCACCACCCTCCTGATCGCGGGGTTGCTGCTGCTCGCCCCCGCGCTGACCCCGTCGGCGCTCGCCGCGCCCACCGCGCCACTGTCTCCCGCAGCCCCGGCAGCACCCTCAGCGCCATCAGTGCCCTCAGCACCATCAGCGCCCTCGGCGCCCGAGGACCCGGCCGCCCCGGTCGCCGACAGCACTGCCTGTGCCCAGCCGGCCCTCGGCTACGCACCGCGCGGCGCCTGCGAGCTGCGGGTCCTGCGCGCCCAGTCCGCCTGTGTCGGCGGCGCGCCGGTGCTGGAGTACGCGGTCGAGCCGGTGGGCACCCCGCGCACCACGGTCACCCTGACCTGGCAGAACCCGACCGGCCCGGATGTGGTCTTCCCCGACCTCCCGCTGTCCGGCACCGTGCTGTGGCCCGGCACCGTGGTCGAGGGTGGCACGGTGCTCGACTGGCCCGGCTGGACCCCGCGACCGGACGGCGGCTTCGACCGTGGTGACGAGTACGACTGGGTCCGCCCCGGCGTCTCGGTGCTGTTCGAGGTGAACCCGACCGCGACCCAGACGGTGTCCTACCCGTCGGAGAGCGCACGGTGCGCCAACCCCGCCACCGGCACCGGCGTCCTCGGCGGCGACGAGTCGGTGATCACCCCGGTGGGCACCGGGGCGCAGCCGTCGGCCGCCGCTCCGCCTGCCGGGGGATCGACGCTCACCACTGCCGGGAGCTCTGCCGCCGACCGCAGTGCCCTGCGATCTGCTGGTCGGTCCCAGGCGGAGGACGCCCAGCAGCTCGCGCTCACCGGCGCCGAGGTCGCACCGGAACTGCGCACGGTGGGCATCCTGGTCGGCGGTGGTCTGCTGGTCCTGGCCGCCACCCGGCTGGTCGCCCGACGCCGCGACCGCGCGCGCTGACCCCGGCACGGGACGGTCGCCGCGCGGCCCGAACAACGCACTGCGCGCACTGACCCCGCCACCGCGCGCCGACCCCGCCACCGCGCACCCTGACCGCGCCTCGGCGCACGGAACCGCCCGGCCGGACCAGGGTGGCCCGACCGCTCCGGGAATCAGACCAACTGCTCCACCACGTGGTCGATGCACGCGGTCAGCGCCAGCACGTCCTCCGGGTCGACCGCCGGGAACATCGCCACCCGCAGCTGGTTGCGGCCGAGCTTGCGGTACGGCTCCACGTCCACGACCCCGTGCGCCCGCAGCGTCTTCGCGATGGTCGCCGCCTCGATCTCCGGCCGGAAGTCGATGGTGCCGACCACCGGCGACCGGTGAGCGGGGTCGGTGACGAAGGGGGTGGTCCAGTCGCGGGCGTCGGCCCAGGAGTAGAGGTGCCCGGCGGAGGTGGCGGTGCGCTCGGCACACCAGTCGAGGCCGCCGTTCGCCAGCATCCAGTCGATCTGCTCGGCCAGCAGCACCAGGGTCGCCAGGGCCGGGGTGTTCAGCGTCTGGTCCGCCCGGGAGTTGGTCACCGCGGCGGTCAAGGACAGGAACTCCGGCACCCAGCGGTCACCGCGTGCCTCGACCCGGGCCGCGCGCTCGATCGCGTCGGGGGAGAGCACGGCCAGCCACAGCCCGCCGTCGCCGCCGAAGGACTTCTGCGGCGCGAAGTAGTAGGCGTCGGTGTGCGCGACGTCCACCGGCATCCCTCCGGCCGCGGAGGTGCCGTCCACCAGCACCAGGGCCCCGTCGTAGTCGGCGGCGCGGCGCACCGGGGCCACCGCGCCGGTCGAGGTCTCGTTCTGGGCCCAGGCATACACGTCGACCCCGGCGGTGGCGGCCGGGACGCCCGCGGTGCCCACCGGCAGCTCGGTCACCACCGGCTCGGCCAGGAACGGCGCCCGGGCCGCGGCGGCGGCGAACTTCGCACCGAACTCGCCGAAGGTGGCGTGCGCGGACCGCTGCTCGATCAGGCAGGCGACCGCCACCTCCCAGAACGCGGTGCTCCCGCCGTTGCCCAGCGCGATCTCGTAGCCCTCCGGCAGGGCGAACAGCTCGCTCAGTCCGGCCCGCACCCGCTGCACGACGGCCTTCACTGGCGCCTGGCGGTGCGAGGTGCCCAGCAGGTTCCGCCCGGCCTCGGTCAGGGCCTGCACCTGCGCGGCCCGCACCTTGGCCGGTCCGGAACCGAACCGACCGTCGCGCGGCAGCAGGTGGGCGGGGATCTGCGGCAGGGTGTCGCGGCTCACGGTCACAGGGCCGACCCTACTCACCTGCCGCGTGGGCTGGACGGACCAACTAGCCTGTGGACGGACGACTGCGCGGCAGGGCATGACAGGAAGGCACGGGCGTGAGTGACCTGATCGACACCACCGAGATGTACCTCAAGACGATCTACGAACTGGCCGAGGAGGGGATCACCCCGCTCCGGGCCCGGATCGCCGAGCGTCTGGGACACAGCGGACCGACGGTGTCGCAGACCGTGGCCCGGATGGAGCGCGACGGCCTGGTCATCGTGTCCGGCGACCGCCACCTGGAGCTGACCGAGGCCGGGGCGCACAAGGCCACCCAGGTGATGCGCAAGCACCGGCTCGCGGAGCGCCTGCTCACCGACGTGGTGAAGCTGGACTGGGAGTTCGTGCACGAGGAGGCGTGCCGCTGGGAGCACGTGATGAGCGAGCGGGTGGAGCAGCGGCTCGCCGATCTGCTCGGTCACCCGCAGTTCGACCCCTACGGCAACCCGATCCCCGGCCTGCCCGAGATCGGTGAGCCCGCCGCGCCGGTCACCTTCCTCGAGGGCGTGGCATCCGTGGTGCTGCTGCTCGAGCGCAGCGCCGGCCCGGTCACCGGCACCCTGTCCCGGCTCGGTGAGCCGATGCAGACCGACGTCGAGCTGCTCGGCCGGATGGCCGCCCTGGGTCTGGTGCCGGGCACCCTGGTCACCGCCACCCGGGGTCGTGGCGTGATCACGCTCAGCGCCCCGGACGCCACCGCCGTGCTGGACCTGCCGGACGACATCGCCCGGCATGTGTTCCTCGCCACGACCTGACTTTCACCCGCCGGGGTGCCGCGCCGCGGTGTGGGTCGCTGACCTGCGCCGCGGCGTCGTCGTGTCCGGGGCCCTCCGGGGGCACCCCGACCGCGGGGGAAACAGACCGTGACCGGAACGTGACAATCGCCGCGGGGGTCGGGTACGGTCGGTCCTGCTCGTCGGAACCCTCCTCTGTACGAGCCCCCGGATGGCCAGCCGAACCCTGCCATCATCTGGGGTCCGTCTCATTCGCCGGCAGGGGCGGGGGAACCAACTTCGGGCGCCATGGTGCGTCCTTGGGGTGAAGCCGCGAGCAGCGTCCGTCAGGGCGGTTCTCGCGGCCGGACATCTCCAGTCCGAACCCGACAGCTCACCTCGTAGGCACAAGGAGAGGCTGTACGTGACCGCTGTTGCTGCACGCGCCCGGCACCGTTCCGCGCGTCGCCCCGTCACCCCCCTGACCGAGCTGACCGGCACCCTCGCCGGCGCCGGCCGCCGCACCGCCGTCGTCGCGGCGTCGTCCGGTCTGATGGTCTCGATGATCGCCGTGCCGGCCACCGCCGCGCCGTCGAGCAACGACACCGCTCTCGGCTCGGTGGACACCACGAACCTGACCGCCTCGGCGCGGGCAGTGCTCGACACCGCCCCGCAGGTGACCGCCCCGGCCGAGGCCGCGTGGACCTTCGAGGCCCCCGCCGTCACCGCTGTCGTGCCGGAGCCCGAGCCCGAGCCGGAGCCGGTCGTCACCACGACCTCGCGTTCCGCCGCCCGCGCCGACGCCGCCGCCACCACCGAGACCGCGTCGGTCGAGGTCGCCTCCGCCGCCGTCCCGCAGTCGGTCGCCGGGAACGCTGTGCTCGAGGTCGCTGCCCGCTACGTCGGCACCCCGTACGTCTCCGGTGGCACCACCCCGGACGGCTTCGACTGCTCCGGCTTCGTGTCCTACGTCTACGCCCAGCTCGGCATCGACCTGCCGCGGACCTCCTCCGCGATCAAGGGCGCCGGCACCGTGGTCTCCGCCGCCGACGCTCAGCCCGGCGACCTGATCTGGAGCCCGGGGCACATCGCGATCTACGCCGGTGGCAACCAGCAGATCGACGCCCCGCGCCCGGGCAAGACCGTGCAGTTCCGCGCCATCTGGCAGAGCAACCCGGTGTTCATCCGGATCGGCTGATCGCGCGCGTTCTCCGACGGCCCCCGCACCCCACGGTGCGGGGGCCGTCGTCGTTCGCCGGTGATGACACGACCGGAATTCATCGGGTGCACCGGCAGGGCGTGCGCGTACGCTGATCGCGCAGTCTCCCCAGCGGACCCACCAGCCAGGCGGGTCCCGCGCTCGCAAGGAGTTCGCCGTGCTCCCGTCCGCCACCGCTCGGACCCTGTTGCTGAATGCCAGTCACGAGCCGCTGTGCGTGGTCAGCCTGCCACGCGCCGTCACCTTGGTGCTGTCCGGCAAGGCCGTCGTCCTGGAGACCACCGGCCTCGTCCTGCACTCCGAGCACGCGTCCGTGCTGCTGCCGGCCGTGTTGTGCCTGAACCGCTACGTGCACGTGCCGCACCGCCGCCCGGTGCCGCCCACCCGGCGCACCGTGCTGCAGCGCGACGACCACCGGTGCGCGTACTGCGGCTCCCGGGCGGACACCGTCGACCACGTCCAGCCCCGGTCCCGCGGCGGGCGGCACGAGTGGGAGAACGTGGTGGCCGCCTGCCGTCGGTGCAATCACCGCAAGGCCGACCACCTGCTGCACGAGATCGGCTGGGAGCTGACCGTCCAGCCTCGCCCGCCCCGGGGCGCTGCCGCGTTCCTGCGCGGCACCCTCGCCCAGGACCCGGCCTGGACCGCGTACCTGGCAGCCTGACCCGCGCCACGCTGAGGTCAAGAAACTCTCACGAATGTGTCGAAGGAGCGTGCACGGGAGGCCATCTCGGAGCACACTGGGATCGTTCCTGCGAGGAGGTCGGAAACCATGAAGCGTGACGCGGAGATCCTGGTCGGTGTGGACGGATCGGCGGCCAGCATGCACGCCCTGGACTGGGCGGCGGCCGAGGCCAAGGTCCGGGGGCGCGGGCTGCACGTGGTGTGCTCGTACACCCTGCCCTCCTTCGCCGCCGCCTCGCTGGACGGCGGCTACGCGGCACTCGACGACACCGCGATCCAGGAAGGCGCCCACGCGGTGCTCGCCGAGGCGGGTCAGCGGATCGCCGACCACGGCGTGCCGGTCACCACCACCGTCGCCACCGGTGACGCCGCCGCCGTCCTGGTGGAGCTGTCCCGGCAGGCATCGCTCGCCGTCGTCGGCACCCGCGGCAAGGGCGGGTTCGCCGACCGGCTGCTCGGTACCGTGTCCAGCACCCTCCCGGCCCACGCCTACTGCCCGACCGTGGTGGTCCCGCTGCGCGACTCCCGCCGCGGTGGCGCCGTCCCGGTGGACGAGTCGGTCCCGGTGGTCCGGCCGGTGCGCCGGATCGTGGTCGGCGTCGACGGGTCGCCGCAGGCCGATCTGGCGCTGCGCCAGGCGATCGTCGAGTCCCAGGCATGGGGCGCCGAGCTGACAGCGGTCGCCGGTGTCCCGGTCGGGGCCGGTGCCGGGGTGATGGCCTGGCTGCCCGCCGCCGTCGACCAGACCCAGGTGCTCGCGGATGTCACCGAGGGGCTCAACGTCGTGGTCGACCGGGCGCTGGCCGACTATCCGGGGGTGCAGGTCAAGCGGCATGTGCTGGACGGCACCGGCGCGGAGCTGCTGACCGAGTTCTCCACCGCCACCGACCTGCTGGTCGTCGGATCGCGGGGCCGGGGCGGGTTCACCGGGCTGCTGCTCGGCTCCACCAGCCAGGCGGTGCTGCACCACGCCGCCTGCCCGGTGATGGTCGTGACCAACCGGTGCCAGGAGGCCAGCGCCGACGGCGAGGCCACCTCCTCCGCCACCGCCTGAGTCCGAGCTCGTCTAGTCCGCGGGCAGGTCGGCCCGGCGCAGCAGGGCGGAGAGCACCACCGTCGACCGGGTACGCACCACGAAGGGCTCGGCCGCGAAGCGTTCGACCACCTGTTCCAGGTGGCGCATGTCCCGGGTGCGCACCTGCACCACCAGGTCCACGTCCCCGGTGACCGTGCTCGCAGCCACCACCTCCGGGTAATGCTCCACCGCTGCCCGCATGGTCGCGGGAGAGGTCGATCCCTGGCAGAACAACTCGATGAACGCCTCGGTCTGCCACCCGAGCGCGGCCGGGTCCAGCCGGACGGTGAACCCGCGGATCACGCCCTGATCGCGCAACCGGTCCACCCGACGCTTCACCGCGGGGGCCGACAGGGAGACGATCGCGCCGAGTTCGGCGTAGGACGCGCGGGCATCGACGGCGAGCGCGCGCAGGATCTCCTGGTCGATGGCGTCCATGGGGCCATGCTGCCGGTACTCAGCGGACCACTCAACTGTGGACGCGGGGCACTCAACTCGTGGGGTTCGCCTACTCAATCAGCGCGCTACCCCTGGTCAGAACGGTGCTGGTGTTCCTAACGTCCGGATCTGTCCGATCTAGCAGGGGAGCTGGCATGGCTGAGTTAGTCCTGGACGGGGCGCAGATGGCGACGGTTGCCAGTCAGTTCCGTCAGGCGGGTGGCGACCAGCTGCCGCCCTGTCCGTCGGTGGTGTACTGCGGGTCGGATGCTGTCATCGATGCCTTCGTCCAGGCGTTCAGCACGATTCGCGACCAGGAGCAGAACGTCCGGGTCGGATGGGTGAATCTGGCCGGGCGTGGCCAGGACGCTGTCGCAGCGATGGAAGCCAGCGACGCAGCGCTGGCGGGGTCGGTCGGATGAGGGACGCGGCGCGATACCCCGATCAGGGCAATGTGAATGACGTGTGGCGCGCGGTGTGGGCCGTGGAGGACGCAGCAGCCGAGTTGTTCCAGCGCAAGGCGTTGGCGACGTCGGCTGCCGCCCTGGTGACCGGCGCTGTGTGGTCCGGGCAAGGTGCACAGGCGTATCTGGACGCTGCGATAGCGATCGAGGCGAGCGCGGGCGCGACGATCGATGCGTGGGTGCGACTGGCTGAGGCGATGACCTCCTACGCGAGCGGTCTGGCGAGCCTGCAAGCCGAGGCGGACGCGGTCCGGTTGCGGTTGGGGAACGCCGAGGACGAGCAGTCGGACTATCAAGCGCAGATGGACAGCGCCGAGCGCAGCGTGGCCGGTGGCGAGTTCGCCGATGTGGGGCGGCTGAGCAGCCTGTCCCAGTCGGTGCGCGATGCCGAGGCGACCGTCGCCCGGGAGTGGGTGAACCTGGGGCAGATCGCCGACGATCGCCGTGCCCTGGACAACCGGGTCGTCGGGATGTTGCAGGACGCACCGGGTCCGGGTGCCGCGGCGTGGGCCGGGCTGGTGTACCGGTCCAACGGGTCGATGCGCTCCACCGATGACATCGTCGACGAGGTGCTGGACCGGATCGGCACGACCACTGGTCGCACGGCGCTGGACTACGACGTGGTGGCGCAGTTCCTCGCCTCGCACTCCAACGATTCGGACGTGATGGCCCAGTTCTACGCCGAACTCGGCCCCGAGGGATTGGCCACCTTCATGGCCACGTTCTCGACCGCCGACGACCTGCACCACGCATTCACCGCCGGTCACACCAGCGCCGCTGGACTCTCGGAGCTGCTGGCCACCGGTCTGGCGACGGCCTCGACGACCTGGGACGCGGCCACAGCCCAGGGCTGGGGGGTGGACCTGGTCGACACCATGGACGGGTACGCGCGCTCGTTGATCGTGCCGTTCCTGGTGGACGCGGCGGGGTTGAACCCGCAGGTCGCTGTCGGGGCGTTCGGCCGGATGGAGCACCTGCGAACGTCCGACCCGGACCGGTTCGCGTTGATCACCCGCCAGGAATTGCCGCCCTTCGACCTGGACGGGTACACCCGGGCCGACCTCGACGCCGATATCCGGGCCAGCCTCGGTGGGGACGTGCGGTCGCTGGAAGGGGCGATCTTCGGGCAGCTGTCGCGGGTGCCCGGTCAGGCGTACGAGTTGTTGGGCGAGGAGGACACCGCCGGGTACTGGTTCGGGGAACACGACTGGAGCAGCGACGGGTTTGCTGGGCCGGCGTCCGTGCTCGACGCCATCGTCAACGATCCCGATGCGGTCGCTGGACGGACCAAGGTGCCGGTCAGCGAGCTGTGGCTGGACACCGTGGCGTTCGCTTCGCTGGCCGCCGAGCGGCTCGGGGGGAACCAGAACCTGCAGGTGGGGACGATGTCGGGGCAGGCCCAGCTCGACGTGGCCAAGGCGATGGCGACATTCGCGGGGGAGATCACTGGCGACCTCGGTGGAGACTTCAAAGACGACGACTTCAATGGGAGGACTGCCAAGGTCCTCATCGACGGTCAGTTGGTCGATGTGCCTGCGTTGACCACGCAGCGGGGCAACCTATCCCGATTGCTGGGGATCATGGGCACCGACCCCACCGCCCTGGCCACGTTCGGCACCGCGTCGGCCACCTACGCGCGGCAGGTGATGGAGTACCTCACCAGCCCCAGTCACCCGGACGACGCCACCGCGAAGACCCTGGTGGAGGGGATCGGCAAGGCCTACGCGTTGACCTATGCCTCCTACGGGGCCGAGGCACGTCATCACGCCGAGCTGGTCGACGAACAGACCCGGAAGGGTTTGGACCGCACGATGCGGGTGATCGGCGCGATCCCAGGGTTCGGCACCGGCAAGGCGTTGGTGGAATGGGTGCTCGCGGTCGTGGCGGGCAATGTGGACCTGCTGGTCGAGGCCACCCTGCTCTCGCCCGAGGAACTCGCCCAGATCCGGGACGGTGCGGCGGACTCCGGCAAGGTCGCGTTGGACATCGCCCTCGGACAGTCGCTCGGCGACAGGTGGGACCAGATCGACCCGCCGTATGACACCACCACCCTCGGCACCCTCGTTGGCACCGCCACCGAGGGCTACGACGACATCACCTCGGCAGCTGGCGACGACAGCTATGGCATCTACGACGTCGTCGTCATCGACGAGAACGGGAACACGGACACCGTCCACCGTCAGGACATGCCATGATCCGCGCCCGACGTGTCTCCGCCGTGCTGGCCCTGGCAATTGCGGCAGGGTGTGCTGGCCTGACCGCCTGCGGTGACGCGGAGGACCAAGCGGCCCCCACACCTACCCCGTCCGATACCGGCCCGTATCCGGTGGCGGAGATTGCGCCGTTGGACCCGGCGCAGGTCGCGCCCGGCCCGTTCGAGGACGACCCGGCTGTGCAGACGCTTCGGGCCACCGAGGTTGTGCTGACCTGGGCGAACCTCACTGACTCCTCACACTTCGCGCAGTTCACGCAGTACATTGACGCCGCCTCGGGGCCCGGTGTGATTGATCTGAGTCGCACGGCTACTCGGTATGAGTGGGTTGACATTGGGCCGTCGCCCCGATCAATTGTGTCGGTGACGGGCGCTGATGATGGTTCAGTGGTTGTGCGCTCGTGTGGGTATACGACCGATGAGGTCAGCAAGGTGACTGGTGAGCCGCGGGAGAAGCTCGCGTCGAGTTCGATTCTGTTGGACACGACGTTGTCGCCGTTGACCGAGGCTGAGGTGGCGGAGTTGACGGCGCAGGGTTTGGAGGTGCCGCCGTTGCGGGTGCGGAAGTACCTTCCGTTGTTGAACGTGGAGTGTGATGCGTCGACCGCGACGGTGCAGCATTTCGTGGGCTGGCAGGACTATGCGCCGATCGGTCACTACCGGCTGGATGACCCCTGGGGTGTGACGACCCTGGACGAGGATGGCAACGAGGTCACCGTGGACCGCACGGATATGCCGTGAACGCCCGGAATCGGCTCGGCGCTGGTGTGACGGTGCTGCTCACCGTCGGGTGCGCGTGTCTGAGCGCCTGCGGCGACTCGGACGATCACGCAACCCCGACGCCTACCTCGTCCGACACCGGCCCGTATCCGTTGGCGGAGATCGCCCCGTTGGACCCGGCGCAGGTCGCGCCCGGCCCGTTCGAGGACGACCCTGCGGTGCAGGTGTTCCGGGCCACTGAAGTGGTGCTGGTGTGGGCGAACCTGATTGACTCCTCACACTTCGCTCAGTTCACGCAGTACGTTGACCCCGCGTCGGAACCAGGTGTCATCGATCTGAGCCGCACAGCTGCGCGCAACGAATGGGTGAAGATCGGGCCGACACCCGAAGTGATTGTGTCTGTCACGAAGGTCGATGACGGTTCGGTGACTGTCCGCTCGTGTGGGTACACCACCGACAAGGTCAGCAAGGTGACTGGTGAGCCGCGGGAGAAGATCGCGTCGAGTTCGATTCTGTTGGACACGACGTTGTCGCCGTTGACCGAGGCTGAGGTGGCGGAGTTGACGGCGCAGGGTTTGGAGGTGCCGCCGTTGCGGGTGCGGCATTACCAGACGGTGACAGGTGAGTGTGATGCGTCGACCGCGACGGTGCAGTATTTCGTGGACTGGCAGGACTATGCGCCGATCGGTCACTACCGGCTGGATGACCCCTGGGGTGTGACGACCCTTGACGAGGACGGCAACGAGGTCACCGTGGACCGCACGGACATGCCGTGACCGCTCACGACGACATCAGCAGCGGGTGGCGCTGACCTGCCCGGCCGCATCAGCGCAGCACGACCGCCAACCGGTCCAGCGCCAGGTCCAGGTCCTCGGCCTCGATCACCAGCGGTGGGGCCAGCCGGATCGTCGAGCCGTGGGTGTCCTTGGCGAGCACGCCGACGTCGAGCAGTCGTTCGCAGAGCTGGCGTCCGGTGCCCCAGGCCGGGTCGACGTCCAGCCCCGCCCACAGTCCGACGCCCCGGCTGGCGGTCAACAGCCCACCCTGCACCAGGGTGCGCAGCCGACCGTGCAGGTGTTCGCCGAGGATCTGCGCCCGGTGCTGTGGCTCACCGGTGGCCAGCAGGTCGATCACCGCGAGACCGACGGCGCAGGCCAGCGGGTTCCCGCCGAAGGTCGACCCGTGGCTGCCCGGCGTGAGCACCCCCAGCACGTCGGGCCGCCCCACCACGGCGGACACCGGCAGCACGCCGCCGCCGAGCGCCTTGCCGAGGGTGATCAGGTCTGCCCGCACGCCCCAGAGCTCCAGCGCGAAGGTGGTGCCGGTGCGTCCGAGGCCCGACTGCACCTCGTCGGCGATCAGCAGGGTGTCGGTGGTGTCGCAGATCGCCCGGACCTGCGGCCAGTAGTCGTCGGGCGGCATGACCACGCCCTGCTCGCCCTGGATCGGTTCCAGCAGGACGGCCACCGTGGTGTCGTCCACCGCCGCGCGCAGCGCCTCGGCGTCGCCGAAGGGCACCACCCGGAAGCCCGGGGTGAACGGGCCGAAGCCGTCCCGGGCCTCCGGATCGGTGCTGAACGACACGATGGTGGTGGTGCGACCGTGGAAGTTCCCGGCGGCCACCACGATGGTGCCCTGGTCCTCCGGGATCCCGCGCCGGTGACCCCACTTGCGGGCGGTCTTGATCGCCGTCTCCACCGCCTCGGCGCCGGTGTTCATCGGCAGCACCATCGGGGCGTCGTCACCGGCCACCGCCGGGCGGGCCAGCGCGGAGAGCGCGTCGGCGAACGGCCGGAGCAGATCGTGGTCGAAGGCCCGGGACGACAGCGTGATCCGGTCCAACTGCCGGTGGGCGGCGGCGGTCAGACCGGGATGCCGGTGACCGAAGTTCAGAGCGGAGTACCCGGCGAGCAGGTCGAGGTAGGTGCGTCCGGCAGTGTCCCGCACCCACGCCCCCTCGCCGCTGGTCAGGGTGACCGGCAGCGGGTGGTAGTTGTTCGCCAGGGTGTCGGTCATGCGGTCCGGATCTCCAGCGTGCAGCACTTGGCGCCGCCACCGCCCTTGAGCAGCTCGGAGGTGTCGACCGGGATCGGCTCGAAGCCGCGCTCGGTGAGCTGGGCCGCCAGGTCGGTGGCACCCGGCGCCACCACCACGTGCAGACCGTCCGAGACCGCGTTCAGGCCCAGGCAGTCGGCGTCCTTCTCGGTGGCGATCACCGCATCCGGGAACCGGCGCTCCAGCTCGGCGCGCGAGGCGTCGGAGAACGCCGGCGGGTAGTACGCGACCAGCGGGGCGGCCGGGTCGGAGCTGAGCACGCTGAGCGCGGTGTCCAGGTGGTAATAGTGCGGGTCGACCAGCTCCATCGTGACCACCTCGCGGCCGGTCACCTGGGTGATCTCCGCGTGCGAGGACCGGTCCGTCCGGAAGCCGGTCCCGGCCAGGAGCACGTCGCCGACCATCAGGATGTCGCCCTCGCCCTCGTTCACCTCGACGGCGGTGTGCGTGCGGAAGCCGTGGTCGGCGAACCACTGCTCGTAGGCCGGGCCCTCGGGCTGGCGCTCCGGGTAGCGGAACTTCGCCGAGTAGACGATGCCGTCGATGACGGTGGCGCCGTTGGCCGCGTAGACCATGTCGGGCAGGCCGGGGATCGGGTCGATCAGGTCGACGGTGTGGCCCAGCTCCAGGTAGAGGTCGCGCAGCACCCGCCACTGCCGGACCGCCAGGTCGGCATCGGTGTACCGGGTGGAGTCCATCCACGGGTTGATCTCGTAAGAGACGGTGTAGTGGGTGGGCTCGCACATCAGGTAGCGGCGCGGGCTCGACTGGGGCGTGGTGGCCAAGGTGACTCCTCAAGAGGTGCGGGTGGACCGGGCCACGTCGCTGGGGCTGAGTCGAGGGTACGAGTCGGTCGGCGCAATGATCGGTAAGCGTCGTTGCGCCGGACCGGCGATCTGTTGCGTCTCTACCGCTGTGAGGGTGTCTTCGTTGCGTCGCGACGCACGCGATGCAGTGCCAACGCCAGCATGCCGTGCACCAGGACGGCACCGATCCACTGGGTGAGCTGCCGGGGCAGTCCGCGCAGGAAGACCTCCTCGGACCAGGCGACCCGGGAACGACCCGGCCCGTCGCCGGTGACCACGATCCGCGCGGTGCCGCCCAGCACCGGCCCGAGCTTCACGAACACGGCGGTGCCCGGTACCGCGTCCAGCGGCGGTTCATAGCGCTCGATCCGCATCCGGTCCACCAGCCCGCCGCCACCCTGCCGTGCGCGCGGTCCGGAAACCGCGACCACCAGATCGCCCGGCTGCGGGTCGGCGGCCGCGCCGCACCAGCGCCAGCCGGGGGCCGGACCGCTGCCGGGTGCGTCGCCCGCCGCCGGGCGTGCCAGGTCGACCCGGGTCAGCGGCACCCAGCGGGCATGGTGCCGGGCGTCGGCCACCAGCGACCAGGCCTGATCCGGTGGCAGGGGCAGGGTGCGTTCGACCCAGGCGGTCGGCACCCGACGGCGGTTGCGGCTGGACATGTGGCTCCTCGCGGACCGGTGCGGCACTCGGTCGCGGGTGATTCTTCCGTGTGCGGTCGTCCTCCGACCGGGCGACCCGCCGAGGCGATCGGAGTGCTCCCGGTGCGTGGGTGCCTCCACCCGTCCGCGGCTAATCTGACCGCCATGCAGACAACGACGTGGGGCAGGGCAGGGCGGACCACCAGCGCCGTCGGGCTGGGGTGCTGGCAGCTCGGCGCGGACTGGGGCGAGGTCGACCCGGAGGACGCGCTGGGGGTGCTGGAGGCGGCCGTCGACTCCGGGGTCACCTTCCTGGACACCGCCGACGTCTACGGCGACGGGCGCAGCGAGCAGCTGATCGGCCGGTTCCTGCGCGAGCGCACCGCCCCCAGGCCGACGGTCGCCACCAAGATGGGCCGCCGCGCCGACCCGCACACCGCCGATGCCTACACGCTGGACGCGTTCCGGGACTGGACCGACCGGTCACGGGCGAACCTCGGTCTGGACACCCTCGACCTGGTGCAGCTGCACTGCCCGCCGACCGCCGTGTTCAGCCGCGAGTCCACCTACGACGCGCTGGACACCCTGGTGCAGGAGGGCAGGATCGCCGGATACGGCGTCTCGGTCGAGACCGTGGACGAGGCGCTCACCGCGATCGCCCGGCCCGGTGTGGTCAGCGTGCAGATCATCGTCAACGTCTTCCGCCGCAAGCCGCTGGAGCAGGTGCTGCCCGCCGCCGCGCAGGCCGGGGTCGCGATCATCGCGCGGGTGCCGCTGGCCAGCGGTCTGCTGTCCGGCCGCTACGACGAGCACACCACCTTCGCCGCCACCGACCACCGGAACTTCAACCGCAACGGCGAGGCGTTCGACGTCGGGGAGACCTTCGCCGGAGTGCCCTTCGAGGTCGGTGTCCGCGCCGCCCGCGAAGTGGCGGCCCTCACCCCGGAAGGCTGGACCACGGCGCAGTTCGCGCTGCGCTGGGTGCTGGACCAGCCCGGGGTGTCCACCGTCATCCCCGGCGCGCGCTGGGCCGAGCAAGCCCGGGCGAACGCCGCCGTCGGGGAGCTGCCGTCACTGACCGCCGAACAGCAGGACGCGCTGGCCCGGATCTACGACCAGCACATCCGGTCGCACGTGCACGACCGCTGGTAGGTCACTCCGGGCGGCCGTCGGCGATCAGCAGCGGCTCCTGCCCGGTCTCCACCACCCGGACCGGCGTCGTGAAGGTCAGCGGCGCCGGTCCGAACGCCTCCCGGGCACCGTCGATCACGGTGCGTCCCAGTCCCCGGGCACCCGCGACGCCGACCACCGCGCCGATGCCGAAGGGCACCAGACGACCGACGGCCAGGCCGCTCTGCTTCGCCAGCTGGCGCTTGACCAGACGCCGAGTCAGCCGGTTGTTCACCCGGGCGATGGTCCCGGTCGGCATCCGGGTCAGCAGCGCCTGCCCGACCCGAACCCCGCGCAGCCCGGTCATCGCACCGGTCTCGACCACCGCCTTGGCCCCGGACTCGCCGAGGATGGTCGCCAATAGCAGCGCCCGCCGCCGGTCGGCGTCCTGGACCTCGATCCCGTGCACACTCGCCACCGCCAGGCTGAACGCCGCGGAGGCGGCGAAGAACGTGCCCACGTCCGCCACGGTCAGGGTCATCGCCAGCCCCGTGCCCACCGCCGGGGCCGCCGCCGCGGCACCCACCGCGCCGCCGGAGCCCTGCACGATCAGCAGGTACTCGCGCTCCAGCAGCTGGATCAGCTCCGCCGGCGTGGCGTGCGGGTGCTTGCGGCGCAGCTGGCCGACGTGCGCGTGCACGGCGCTCGACGGCAGGGTGACGGCCCGGTCCAGGGCGGCATCGACGAGCTTCACGACTGCACGACATCCAGGGTGATCGCGGCCCCCGCCTTGAGGGTCCGGCCCACGGTGCAGTGCTCGTCCACCGCGCGGTGCACCACCCGCAGCAGGCGCTCCTTGGTCGGCTCGTCCAGACCGGACATGTCCACGACCAGGCGCTCGTGCAGCTCGGGGTAGCGGTCCTCGGTCGGGTGACCGGCGCCCTCGACCTCGACGGTCACGTCCACGTCGTCACCCAGCCGGTGCGCGATGGCGTGATCGGAGCTCATCCCCGAGCATCCGGCCAACGCGATCTTCATCAGCTCACCCGGGGTGAACACCGCTCCGGCGTCCACCGGCCCGATCGCGACCTCGGCGCCCCGGCTGTTGCGTCCGGTGTACGTCCGGGTGCCGGTGCGCTCCACCCACAGGCGGGTCCCGGCCGCGTTCGCCGGGGTCACCGCATTCGCTGCGTTGTCCATCGCCGCATCCTCCCACTACTCCACCCGAGCGGCTCGGAATGCGTCCGGCCGCACGCTGATTACTGTGAACCGCCAGGGCATGGCACCCAGGGGGCACGGTATGAACGTCGTAGGCGACACCCATCTTCCGGTCGACGCCGACCGGATCGACCAGGCTGCCGAGGTGGTGCGCCTCCTCGACCGGGTGCGGGAACACCTGGGCATGGACATCGCGTTCCTGTCCTCCTTCACCGTCGGCACCCAGGTCGTGCTCGCGACCAGCGAGCGCACCGGCCCGATGGACCTGGTCGCCGGGGACAGTCGATCCCTCACCGAGACCTACTGCCTGCGGGTCGCGCACGGGGACCTGCCCGCCGTCATCCCGGCCGCCCGGCGGCATCCGGTCACCCGGGAGATGGCGGTCACCGGTGACCTCGGGATCGGCGCCTACATCGGCGCCCCGCTGCGTGGTCCGGACGGGGAGCCGGTCGGGATGCTCTGCTGCCTGAACCGCAGCGAGAACCCGATGCTCGACGACGACGCCCTGCGCGTGATGAGCCTGGCCGCCGCCCTGGTCCAGGATCAGGTCGGCGCCTTCGGGCTCCCGCACCGGGCGGCCGCGGTCGAACGGGTCCAGCGCATCCGCCGGATCATCGAACGCCAGGACGTGCGCATGGCCCTGCAACCCATCGTCCGGCTGGACACCCGGGCCACCGTCGCGGTCGAGGCACTGGCCCGCTTCGACCAGCGCTGGTTCCCGAACCCCTCGGTCGCCTTCGCCGCCGCCGCCACCGCCGGACACGGCGTTGACCTCGAACTCCTGGCCGCCACCGCCGCGCTGTCCCGGCTGCACGACGTCCCCGACGACGCCTGGCTCGGCATCAACCTGTCGGCGGACGCCCTCACCGACCCGCGCACCATCGACCTGCTGCTGCCGCACGGACCGCGGGTCGGGGTGGAGATCACCGAACACGCGCCCGTCACCGACTACGGGCCGCTGATCGAGGTCACCGACCGGCTCAAGGAGGGCGGCGTGCACGTGGCCGTGGACGACGCCGGGGCCGGCTTCGCCAGCCTGAAGCACGTGCTCCAGCTCCGGCCCACCGCGATCAAACTCGACATCGAGCTGGTCCGGGACATCGACACCGACCCGGTCCGGCAGGCGCTGGTGCGGTCCGTCGAGCAGTTCTCCGGGGCGCTCGCCGCGTGGCTGGTCGCGGAGGGGGTGGAGTCGGAGACCGAGCGCAAGACGCTGCTGGACCTGGGGGTGACGTACGGGCAGGGGTACCTGTTCGGGCGGCCGGCGTGGGAGCTGGCGGCGGCCTGAGGATGCAGCGGGCCGGGGTCGGTCACCGGTACGCTGAGGTCGCCCCACGCGCCTGTAGCTCAGGGGATAGAGCACCGCTCTCCTAAAGCGGGTGTCGGCAGTTCGAATCTGCCCAGGCGCACAGATAATGGCAGCTCGCCGAGCGCCAGCACGGTGTCCCGCGACGAGTCCCGACGTGCGCACGGCGGCGAGCGGGACGACGATGGGGCGACGGCGAGAGCGGGATACCGCACCCAGGAGGACGCCATGCCGATCGCCCGCGGGATGATTCGCATCAACAAGAGGTTCATCAACCCGCTCATGCTGCGGCTTGCTGGAACCGGGTCGATCGTCGATCTGGAGCACATCGGCAGGCGGACCGGAACGGTCCGGCACACGCCGATCATGGCATTCCGCCAGCGGGACGTGGTGACGATCGCCCTGACCTACGGCCCGGGCGTCGCATGGCTGGCGAATGTCCGGGCTTCGGGCGGCTGCCGCATGCGCATGGGCGGCACGATCCTTCAGCTCGGGGCTCCACGATCCCTCGATCCGGCCGAGGGCGTGGCCCGGATGCCGCAGCCTCAGCGGACGCTGCTGCGGTGGCCGATCCGGTGCCGCGACTACGTCGAGCTGCCGGTTCTCCGGGCGCCCTCGGTGGCGGGTTCGCCCGGAGAGTGAGCCCGACGATGGGGCGAGGCCGGTCGAATCCGCCCGGCCGCACCGCGCTGCCCGTACGATGGGCGCGCACGACAGTGAGTCTCGGCGTCTCGATCCGCCGCGGAGCTGTCGCCGCCGGGTGAGCAGACCCGGTGACGGTGCCGGGTGAACAGGTCCGGCGTGTCGACCCGGTGCGTGTGCCGGTGTGAGCAGAACGGGCGTCGGTCGCGCCGTGGAGCGAGCGACCTGGACGCGATGTGCCGTGCCGTGACCCGGTGCGGATGAAGGAGGAGATGTGGCCCGAGCAGCCCAGCGCGGATCCGGTCGCGCGCGCACCGGTAACAGTGGTGCCCAGCGCCGACGGCCTCGGTCCGAGCAGGGGCTGATCCCGGTGTTGGCGGATGTCGCCCGGGACGTCGACCGCGCGGTGCAGCGTCCGCCGACCCGGTCGACGGTGCGGACCAAGTTCCAGGTGGTCGCGTTGCTGGTCCGCGAGGAGCGGGCCCGGGTCATGGCGGACACCGAGCTGTCCTCCGCCAAGCGCACCGAGGAGTTGAAGCGGCTGGACGGCGTGGCGACGATGCTGGCCAAGACCGCCGCGCGAGACACCTCGCTGCTGGAGCTGCTCGCGGAGGACGCCCGGGTCACCGAGGCGGCGCGTGAGCTGAAGGTGACCCTGATGCGGGACGCCGGGCTGGAGGTGCCGGACGAACCGGAACCGGAGCCTGGCGCGACCCCGGTCGCGACGATCCCGATGACTCCCACCCACGCGGTGCCGCCGTCGGTGCTCGCCCGGCAGCGGTCGAACCCGTTCCTGCCGCCGGACTTCGAGGCGGCGGCGGAGAAGATCGCCGGCAAGCCGCGGCGGTTGGCCGGTTGGGAGCTGCTGGAGCCGCTGTTCCGGTCCTTCGAGCGCGCGGCGACCGGAGCACCGGCATGCATGGAGCTGCCGGAGCCGGGCCGGGTGTCGGCGCCGCTCGGCCGGAATCTGATGCCGCACCAGGCGCAGGTGGTCGAGGCGACCGCCCGCGGGCACCGGACCTTCCTGCTCGCCGACGAGCCGGGTCTGGGCAAGACGGCACAGGCACTGCTGGCGGCGCAGGCGGCGAACGCCTACCCGCTGCTGGTCGTGGTGCCGAATGTGGTCAAGACCAACTGGGCGCACGAGGTCGGCCTGTGGACGCCGCAGCGCCGGGTCACCGTGGTGCACGGCGACGGGGAGAAGGTCGACGGCTTCGCCGATGTCGTGGTGGTCAACTACGAGATCCTGGACCGGCACGTCGGCTGGCTGGGCAACTTCGGCTTCCGCGGGATGGTCGTCGACGAGGCGCACTTCATCAAGAACAAGTCCTCGCAGCGCTCCCAGCACGTGCTGGCGCTGTCCGAGCGGATCCGGGACCGGGCCTCGCGGCCGCTGATGATGGCGCTGACCGGCACCCCGCTGATCAACGACATTGAGGACTTCCGGGCGATCTGGCAGTTCCTCGGCTGGATCGACGACGTCAAGCCGCTGGGTCGCCTGATGGCCGCGCTGGAGGACTCCGGCCTGACCCCGGCCGACCCCGGCTTCTACTCCGCCGCCCGGTCGGCGGTGATCGACATGGGGATCGTGCGCCGCCGCAAGGTGGACGTGGTCGCCGACATCCCGGCCCGCCGGGTCGCCGACCTGCCGGTGGAGCTGGACGGGGCGGTGGCCCGGTCGATCAAGGCGGCGGAGGCGGCGCTGGCCGAACGACTGGTCGGCCGCTACCGGGCGGCGCTCGCCGCCACCGGTCACGACACGTCCATCGGCGCCGAGGTCGATCACGAGCTGGCGCGTCGGGTGGCCGCGGGCGAGCTGAAGGACTCCAGCTCCAAGACCGGCGGCGAGAACGTCTTCACGATGGTGCGCCGGATCGGTCAGGCCAAGGCGGGGCTGGCGGCGGACTACGCGGCACAGCTGGCCCGGAACGTCGGCAAGGTGGTGTTCTTCGCGCGGCACGTCGACGTGATGGACGCGGCCGAGAAGCACTTCGCGGACCGGGGGATCCGGTACAGCTCGATCCGTGGCGACCAGACCACGCGGGTGCGGGACAAGAACATCAAAGCCTTCGTCGAGGACCCCGAGGTCTCGATCGTGGTGTGTTCGCTGATGGCCGCCGGGGTCGGACTGAACCTGCAGGTGGCGTCCAACCTGGTGTTGGCGGAGCTGTCCTGGACGGATGCCGAGCAGACCCAGGCGATCGACCGGATCCACCGGATCGGGCAGGACGAGCCGGTGACCGCCTGGCGGATCATCGCCGCGCAGACCATCGACTCCAAGATCGCCGAGCTGATCGACAGCAAGTCGGCACTGGCGGCACGTGCGCTGGACGGTGCCGACGAGGAGGACGGTGCCTCGTCCACCGACGTGCAGCTCGAGGCGTTGGTCGCCCTGTTGGTGGATGCCCTCGCCGCTGAGCGTGGAGCCTGAGCATTCGGCACCTGGGTGCGGTCGCGTACTACTCAATCTGCCGGTGACGGCCCTCAGCTTGACCGGTGGTGACACCTAGTCGGGCGATTTGGGCGGTTCTGCTGCCGTAGACATATCCCTGTCGGCGGGGCCTGCTGCGGCTGACAGGCTCCGCCGACACTCCTGTCCGCCCGACGATCCGCCCGGCCGTTCACTCGACCGGACGTGACGCGCCTCACGCGGTCGAGTGGTCACCTGGCAAAACGTCGAACGGCTGTGACCAGCCTGTGTGAACGCTCACCGAGCTGGTTGACCGTCGACAGGTGTCACGTCATAGTTCTCGTCAGACGGTGCGCGTCGCCTGCCCCCTGCGCGGCGCGCACTGTCCTCAGACTCGGATCCCGGTCGAGCGCCACTGCTCCCGATCCACCCGATCCACCCCCGCAGTTCCGCATGATCACCCGGTGCGGCGGCGTGCCGCCGGGTCTTCCTCAGCCCTGACGGTTAGCGTTCGGTGGGTGAATGTCCCCGCGCGCCGCAATCAGCAGCCGGAGGCCGACGTGACCCGTCCCGCTCCGGTCGAGGAAGCCCCGCAGCCCTCCGCCGCCGAACTGGTGGCGCAGTCGCTCGCGGGCTGGCGTTCTGCCCTGGTGGAGGCCGCGGGCGGGTCGACACTGGCCGATGTGGGCCTGCTCGGGGACGCCGCGCTGGACCTGACCGTCGCGCACCCCTCCGGCATCGCGCAGCTGTTCGCCGGCCGCTCCACGCGGCTGTCCAACCTGGTCCGTGAGGACGCGGCGCTGGGGTCCGCCCGCCGCCGCGCCCGGGCCGTCTCCGCGCGGGCGGCGACCTACGCCCAGCAGTACGGCATCGCGCCGACCTACCTGGCGATCGGTCTGGCGAGCTGGACCGAGCGCACCACCCCGGACACCGCCACCGACGACGTCGCCGCCCTGGCCACCGCCACCCGTCCCGGTGCCAGCGAGCCGACCCAGGACGAGGACGCGCCGGTCAGCCGCACCGTCCGCGCTCCGGTGCTGCTCCGGCCGGTCACCCTGCAGGCCCGCGGCACCGCCGAGAGCGACTACGAGCTCAGCCTGGAGCCTTCGCTCGAGGTCAACCCGGTGCTGGCCCGTGCCCTCCGCGGTCGCGGTGCGCTCCTCGACCCCGGTGCGCTGGCCCGCAGCGCCTTCACCGGCTCCGGCTTCGACCCGCAGGAGGCGCTGTCCCGCCTCGGGTCGCTCGGTGCGGCGGTGCTGGAGGACTTCCAGCTCACCGACCGGATCGTGGTGGGCACCTTCGTCCACCCGGGGCAGGTGCTGGTGGACGACCTCGACCGGTTGGCCGCCGGGCTCGACCGGCACGAGCTGGTCGCGGCGCTGGCAGGTGCCGATGCCACCACCGTCGCGGTCGACCTGCCCGAGCCGGTGGTCGGCGACCGGGACCCGGCCGCCGAGCGCGGTGTCGGTGACCTGGACCCGGCGCAGCAGCACGTCCTCGATGTGGTCGCCACCGGCGCACACGTCTTCGTGGACGCGCCCGCCGACAGCGACCTGACCGGGACGGTGGCGGCGCTGGTCGCGGATGCCGCCGCCGCCGGCCGCACGGTGCTCTACGTCCCCGGCCACCGCCGCGCCGCCATCGCCCTGGCCGAGCGGCTCGACCGCCTGGGTGTGGGTGACGTGCTGCTGGACATCGCCCCGGACGCGGGGTGGCGCTCAGCCGCCGGTCGACGACTGCTCGGCGCGATGACCCTGGAGGCCGACCCGGGCGACCCGGCGCGTACCACCGCGCTGCGCTCCTCGCTGGTCACGCACCGGGAGCGGCTGCGCAACTACCTGTCCGGGCTGCACCTGCCGCGCGCGCCCTGGGGGGTGTCCGCCTACGACGCCTTCCAGGCGTTGGCCGCGCTGACCGCCGCCCGCCCGACCCCGAGCACCACGGTCCGGCTGGACCCGGCGGTCGCCCGCGAGCTGGGTGCCGAGCGCCGCGCCGAGCTGGCCGAGCAGCTGCGCGCTGCCGCCGAGGTCGGCGCGTTCACGCTGCGCCCGGTCGACACCCCCTGGTACGGCGCCTCCCTGGACACCGCCCAGCAGGCGCAGGACACCCTGGACCGGGTGCGCAGGCTGGCGGGGTCGGACGGTCTGCCCCGACTGCGCCGCCGGATCGCGGAGGTCGCCGAGGCCACCGGGTTCACCCCGGCCACCACGGTGCAGGGCTGGGGGGAGCAGCTCACGGTGCTCGCCGGGGTCCGCGGCACCCTGGACGACTTCCAGCCGATCGTCTTCGAGCGCAGCGTCGCCGATCTGGTCGCCGCGACCGCCAGCAAGTCCTGGCGCGCCGAGCACGATCAGCCGATGGGCTACTGGCTGCGCCGCCGCCTGAAGAAGCAGGCCAAGGATCTGCTCCGGCCCGGCCGCCACGTCGACGACCTGCATGCGGCACTCGCCAACGCCCAGCACCAGCGCGAGGTCTGGCGCCAGCACTGCGCCGCAGGTGGCTGGCCGCAGCTGCCCGCCGGGATGGCCCAGATCGAGGCCGAGTACCAGCAGGTGCGAGCCGACCTGGACGCGCTCGCCCCGGTGCTGGTCGGCACCCCGGAGGGCGGTGAGCTGGCCGGGACCCCGGTGACCCAGGTCGCCGACCGGATCGAACGGCTGCTCGCCGGTGCCGACACCCTGCCCGCGGTGCCCGAGCGCAGCCGTCTGGTGCGCGACCTGCGCGCCGCCGGACTCGAACCGCTGCTGTACGACCTCGCCGACCGTCGGGTGCCCGCCTGGCTGGTCGGTCCGGAGCTCGACCTGGCCTGGTGGAGCACCGTCTTCGAGCAGATCATCACCGCCGATCCCGCCCTCGCCGGTTACGACGGCCGGTCGCTGGGCCGTCTGGTCGCCGAGTTCCGGCAGCTGGACCTGGCGCAGATCGAGGCGCTCGCCGGTCCGGTGCGCGCCCGGGCCGCCGCTCATGCCCGCCACGCGATGGAGCAGCACCAGGAGCAGACCGAGGCGCTGTTCGGTGAGCTGGTCGAGGACCGGTTCAGCGGGCTGCTGGAGGCGATGAGCCGCTACGGAGACGTCGCCCGCCGGCTGCGGCCGGTGCTGGCCGCCGCGCCGATGCTGGTGCCGCAGGTGCTGCCCGCCACCCGCACCGTCGACCTGGTGGTGCTGGACGCCGCCGACCACCTGCCGGTCGAGGTGCTGCTGCCTGCGCTGGCCCGTGGTCGCCAGGTGGTCGTCCTCGGCGACCCGCGCTGCGCCTCCGGCTCCGCGGTGCCCGAGCTGGCGGCCGTGCTGCCCCGGGTGGCGCTGCACGCCGACGGCTCGCGCCGGGACCCGTACCTCACCGCCTTCCTGGCCGGGCACGGATACGCCGGAGTGCTCAGCCCCACCCCGCTGCCCTCCGAGGCCGCGGCGGTCGGTTTCCACCCGGTGGACGGCACCGGGATGCCCGACGACTCCGGCAGTGTGCAGAGCACCCGCGCCGAGGTGGACCGGGTGGTCGAGCTGGTCGCCGAGCACGCCTTCAACCGGCCCGAGGAATCGCTGGCGGTGATCACCGCCTCCGCGCTGCACACCGCGCAGATCCGGGAGGCCGTGCTGTCCCAGGTGCGGGGCAACCCGGCGCTGGCGGCCGCCCTCGACGCCGGACGGCCCGAGCCCTTCGTGGTCACCGATCTCACCTCCATCGCCGGTCTGCGCCGGGACGCCGTGGTGCTGTCCCTCGGCTTCGGTCGTACCCCGCACGGTCGGGTGCTGCACCGGTTCGGCCCGATCAGCGAGGACGGAGGCGACGGCCTGCTGCTCGCCGCCCTCGGGGTCACGCGGCACCGGCTGGACGTGGTCAGCTGCCTGCTTGCCGACCAGCTGGACCGGGACCGGCTCCGTGGCGAGGGCCCGCAGCTCTACGCCGACCTGCTGCGGTTCGCCGAGCGCCGGGCGGCGGGTGACGCCGAGCTGCTGGCCGACATGACGGCAGCACTGGACGGCGCCGCGGCCGACAGCACGGACGCACTCGACGGTTCCGATGGTGTCGACGCTGCTGAGGGTGCCGCCGCGTCTGCTGCGGGCAACGCCCCGGCCGACCTCGCGACGACCGTCGCACCCGATGCCGATCAGAACGCCTCGGAGCCGGAACCGACCGTCACCGACCGCCTGGTCGTCGACCTGGCCGAGCGGCTGTGGCGGCACGGGCTCGTGGTGGAGCTCGACTACGGGCTGCCCGGCGGTCTGCACCTGCCGATGGCCGTGGGCCACCCCGACCTGCCCGGTCGGCTGCTGGTCGCGGTGCTCACCGACGACGACGCCTACGTCCGCGAGCCGAGCATCCGGGTCCGGGACCGCCAGGTGCCCGAACGGCTGGAACGCCTCGGGTGGAGTGTGGTCCGGGTCTGGTCGGTCGCCGCGTTCATCGACCCGGACGCCGAGGTCGACCGGATCCGGCGCGCCGTGCACGCGGTGGCCGACTCCCAGGTCGACCGGGCTCGGCTCGAACGGCAGCGCGCGATGCTGCTGCTGCCCGAGGTCCCGGTCGTGCACGCCGACGAACTCGACCCGCCCACGACGGGCGCCATCTCGGTGATCGGGCTGCCCACCGACGCCGGGCTGCCGGTCGGCGGCGGCGCCCGCGACGGTGAGCCGCCGGCGATGACGGCGCCGACCTGGACGGTGCCCGGATTCGAGGGGCGCTCCGGCACCGGTGAGCTGCCCGCCGTCGGGTCGGGTGAAGGGTCCGCTGACGTCGCGACCGACGCGGCAGCGGCGGCCACGACCCCGGGTGCGTCCTCGGCACGAGGCGGCGCTGCGGCGACCTCGGGTGGCGACGCGGCCCGACCGGCCTCGGGCAACATCCCGACCTCGGGCGACGTGCGGGCCCCCGGCGCAGCTCCGACGTCAGGTGATGCCCCAGCTTCCGGTGGTGCCGCGACTTCCGGTGGCGACCAGGCTCGTCCGGGAGCGGTTCCGGCCCACGACGGTGACGGTGCCCGGCCACGCACCGGCACGGTTCCGGTGCTGGACGACGACCCGGCCCGCCCGCGCACGGGCACCCTGCCACTGGTCGCCGCCGACATCCCGGGCGTGATGGAGGCTGCCGCGCCGATGACCGGCTCGCTGCCGATCGTGCCGAAGGCCTCCCCGGGCGATGGCCCCGGCCCGCGACCCGATGTGCGGCCCGGGCTGCCGATCAGCGCCTACTCCGACGACCAGCTGGACGAGTTGGTCGCGTGGATGCTCGCCGACGGACATGAGCGCACCGAGTCGCAGCTCGCTGCCGAACTGCGGCTGGAGCTCGGGGTGACCCGCCGGGGGTCGCGGGTGGACTCGGTGGTCTCGGCCGCCGTCCGTCGCGCGCTCGGCTGACGGGTCGACACACACCCTGAGGTCGCCGTCCCGCTGTGAACGGGGACGGCGGCCTGCTCACCCCCAGTGCGGCGGCACGTCCCGCAGCAGTTGCTCGTCGTTGGACTCGGCGGGACGGTCGCCCCAGCCGGTGTCCGAGTCGTCGGCGCTGCGGCGCGGGGTGACCGGACCGGCGTCCTCGCCACCCTGCCTGACCACCCGGCGATGACGTCGCGGCGTCGGCTGCGCAGACGGGGGCGTGGACGACTCACTCACCGGAGCATCATCCCACCCCGGGCCGGGCGCTCAGGTGCCGAGCTGTGCCGTCAGGCGCGATGGGCGCCGTGCCCGCCCGCCTCCGGGCTGCCGGGTGCCTCGGGGGTGCCCGGTGCCGGGTACTGCCCGGTGTCGGCCCGCAGGGCGGTGCTGGACTGGGCGGCCAGCAGGTCGCGGATCTCCTGCAGGAGCAGGATGTCCTCGGAGGGCCGCGCGGGCTCCGCCTCGACCCCCTTCTTGCGCCGTTCGGCCAGCTTGTTCAGCGGCAGCACGATGATGAAGTAGATCGCCGCGGCGGTGATCAGGAACTGCAGCAGCGCGTTGAGGATCAGGCCGACGTTGATCTCGGCGTCGTTGCGGCCGGAGATGACCCACAGGCTGGAGATGTCCGGCTTGCCGAAGATCATCGCGATGAGCGGCGCGATCAGACCTTCTTGGATCGCGGTGACCACGGCACCGAAGGCGGCGCCGATGACGACGCCGACGGCCAGCTCGATCGCATTGCCGCGGGAGATGAAGTCCTTGAATCCCTGGAACACGGCGCCGAGGCCCTTGGCCCGCTCACCGGCGGCCCGCAGACCCTTGTTCACTGTGTCGCTCATGGCCCCTCGATCCGATCGACTCGCGGCTTTCGCCCGCATCATTCCACGAGGATCGCCGACAGGCCGGTGGAAGCACTCGCCGCGCTCAGCTGTACCGCCTGATCGGGATCGACGGCCAGCAGAACCACACCGCCGTCGTCCGACCCCCGGGCCGGCGGGCCGGTGTCGTCGGAGCCGGGTCGGCTGAGCACCAGGGCCCCGGTGGCCACGGTGACCGCCCCGGAGTCGGGCATCGTGCTGACCACGTCCACCCGTCGGCCGGGCATCAGATACGCGACGGTGCTGGCATCGGTGAACCGGACCGGGACGGTCACGGTCCCCGGCGGGCCGGTGTCCAGGGTGTCGACGAGCAGGGCCGCGACCAACGGCAGCCCGGCCGGAATCTCGACCGCGGTCCGAGCGTCCAGCAGTGTCGTGTCGTCGTCGGTCACCCCGTCGGGCAGCGTGCCGGTGGGCAGCGGGCGACGTGCCAGGTCGTCGACGCTCACGGTGCTGCCGAGCGGGATGTCGCGGGCGGCGACCAGCACGGTGCTGGTCGGCGGGCCGGGGGAGCGGATCGCCTGCACCAGGAGCAGAGCCGCCAGGGCGAGGCACAGGGCGGCGGCGGGTCGGCGGCCCCGCCACAGCAGGCGGCGCAGGCTCGGGGGAAGGCGGTCCATACGCCGACGCTAGGCACGGTCGAGGGCGCATCGTCCGGACAGCACACAACCCCTGGGGACGGCCGTACGGCCCCAGGGGTTGTGGACAGGTGAGGGCCCCGGTGATCCGGGGAGCGGCTCAGCTCGCGGCGGGCGCGGAACCGCCGGAGGAGCTCGACCCGGAGCCGGACGACGCGCCACCCGAGCTGGACGAGCCGCTCGCGCCGTTGGACGCACCGCTGGTCGAGCCGGAGCCGGCCGATGTGGTGCCACCCGACGTCGACGAGCCGCTCGCGCCGGAGGTCCCGGTCGACGCGGTGCCGGACTTGGCGGGGGCGCTGCTCGACGTGGAGCCGGAACGCGAGTCGGTGCGGTAGAAACCGGAGCCCTTGAACACCACGCCGACGCTGGAGAACAGCTTGCGCAGCTTGCCGCCGCAGTTCGGGCACTCGGTGAGCGCCTCGTCGCTGAACGACTGGTGGATGTCGAAGGAGTGGCCGCACTCGGTGCAGGTGTAGGCGTAGGTGGGCACTGCTCGTCTCCCGAGGATCAACTGGCCGGGTCTGGCACTCCCGGCGTCCGAGTGCCAATGATACGCGCCCGGTCCAGTCGGCTCGCTCCGCACCGACGCCGCGCTGGGCGGACTCACTGCGAGGCGTCCGGCGAGAGGCCGCGTCAGCGCGGCAGCGGGTGCCAGCCCTCCGGCGTCGCCACCATGTCCACCCGGCGGTCGTGCTGCTCGCGGGGCAGCGGGTGGGTGTCGGCGTCGTAGACCTCGTCGGCGAACACCAGGGCGACCACCGGCACACCGGGCCGGGCGTGCTGCAGGGCGCGGTCGTACCAGCCGCCACCCTGGCCGAGCCGGGTGCCCGAACTGTCGACCGCGAGGGCGGGGGCCAGGATCAGGTCGGCGCGGGACAGCCCTTCGGCGCCGAGCGAGGGCGTACCCGGCTCCGGCGGCCGGCCCGGTGCGCGCTGCACCAGATCTTCCGGCCCGGCGTAGGCCGCCCACTCCCGGGACAGCCCGGCGCCGAGCACCGGCAGCAGCACCTCGATGCCCCGCTCGGACAGCAGCTCCAGGATGGCGGTGGTGTCCGGCTCGGAGGGGCGCGCACTGTAGGCGGCGACGCAGCGGGCCTCGTCCAGTCCGGGCAGGGTGCTCACCACCCGGGCGAGGGCGGCACCGGCCTCGGCGCGCTGCCGGGCGGAGGTGTGGTGGCGAGCGGCGCGCAACATCGCGCGGAACTCGTCCTTGGTGTCCGTGACGTCCCCGCCGTCCTGGGCAGGCGGATAGGGCTGAGCAGCGGCGCACATGTGTCCAGTGTCGCAAACATTCGATTGGCCGGGCAGGACCATTGGTGTGCCGTTAGCCTCCGGGGCATGGCGATCCACAAGGCAGTCATTCCCGCAGCCGGTCTCGGCACCCGATTCCTTCCCGCCACCAAGGCCACGCCCAAGGAGATGCTCCCGGTGGTGGACCAGCCCGCCATCCAGTACGTGGTGGAGGAAGCCGCCGCCGCCGGACTGGACGACGTGCTGATCATCACCGGCCGCAACAAGGGCTCGATCGAGGACCACTTCGACGCCGCGCCGGAGGTCGAACGTGCGCTGGAGAAGAAGGGCGACCAGGCCCGGCTCGACGCCGTGCGCAGGTCCACCGAGCTGGCCCACGTGCACTTCGTCCGTCAGGGCGAGCCCAAGGGCCTGGGGCACGCGGTGCTGCAGGCCGCCGACCACGTCGGTGCGGAACCGTTCGCGGTGCTGCTCGGCGACGACCTGATCGACGCCCGGGACGAGTTGCTGTCCACCATGATCGAGGTCCAGGAGCGGACCGGCGGCTCGGTGATCGCGCTGTTGGAGGTCGACCCGGCGCAGATCTCGCTCTACGGAGTGGCCGAGGCCGAGCCGATCGAGGGCGGCGACGACCCGGATCAGGTGCGGGTGACCGCATTGGTGGAGAAGCCCCCGGTCGACGAGGCGCCGAGCAACCTGGCGATCATCGGTCGCTACGTGCTCAGCCCGGCGGCCTTCGACGTGCTGCGGCGCACCGAGCCCGGTCGGGGCGGGGAGATCCAGCTCACCGACGCCCTGGCCGAGTTGGCCACCATGCCCGCGGAGCAGGGCGGCGGCGTGTACGGCGTGGTGTTCCGTGGCCGGCGCTACGACACCGGTGACCGCCTGGACTACCTGAAGGCGACCGTGCGACTGGCGGTGGACCGGGACGACCTGGGCCCCGACTTCCGCGGCTGGCTGGTCGAGTACGTGGACGGTCTGCGCGGCTGACCCGACGACGCCCACCGGGGCGTGCAGAATGCGGACATGAGATCCGTCCAGGACCAATTGGCAGCCGTGCTCGCCGCGGTGGGACCGGTGGCACCGCTCGACGTGGTGTTGACCGACGCCTCCGGCACGATCCTGGCCGAGGACCTGATCGCCCCGGTGGATGTCCCGGCGACGCCGCTCGCCGCCTGCGACGGGTACGCGGTGTCGACCGCGGACCTGCAGGGCGCCGACCCGAGCGCGCTGGTGCTGCCGGTGGTGCACGACGTGCTGGCCGGTGACCCGTCGGTGTTGCGGCTCGCCCCCGGTCAGGCGATGCGGATCGCGTCCGGCGGTCAGGTACCGGCCGGTGCCGACGCGGTGATCGCCGCCGAGCAGACCGACCGGGGCGATGTCCGGGTGGCGTTGAGCCGGGTGCCGTCGCCCGGGGAGAACATCCGGCCCCGCGCGGTGGACGTGACGGCCGGGCAGGTGGCGCTCGCGGGCGGGATCCGACTGGGCGCGCGGCAGCTCGCGGTGGCAGCGGCCCTCGGCCGACGGCGGCTACGGGTGCATCCGGCGCCGCGCGTGGTGATCGTGTCGATCGGTTCCGAGCTGGTCGAACCGGGTGCCCCGGGCCGGGACGGCGGCGTCTTCGAGTCGGCCGGGCACGCCCTGGAGGTCGCGGTCCGGGACATCGGTGGCACCCCGGTGCGGGTCGGTGCGGTCTCCGACGACCGGGCGCTGCTGCGGGAGGCACTGGAGGACCAGCTGGTCCGGGCAGACGTGCTGGTGACCACCGGTGGGCTCTCGGAGTACGCGCAGGACACCCTGGCCGACGTGCTGGCACCGCTGGGCACGGTGCGCTTCGACCACGTGGCGATGACCCCCGGTTTCCGGCAGGGGTTCGGGACCGTGGGCGGCGGGTCGGGGGCGGTGCCGTTCTTCGCGCTGCCGGGACACCCGGTGGCCTCGATGGTGGGCTTCGAGCTGTTCGTGCGGCCGGCGCTGCGGGCGATGGCCGGGCACACCGACCTGTTCCGGCCCTCGGTGCGTGCGGTGGCGGACCAGGGCTGGTCGTCCCCGGCGGGCGTGCGGCAGTTCGTGCCGGTCGCGGTCTCGGGATCGCCGACCGAGGGCTACCGGATGTCGCCGGTGGGGGATCCGGGCCAGTGGTCGATCGGCGGGCTGGCGCGGGCCAACGCCCTGGCCGTCGTGGGCGAGCAGGACACGGCGGTGGAGGTCGGCCAGTCGGTGCCGTGCCTGGTGCTGGAGGGGTGATGTCGTCCCGGAGCTGGCCGGTCGAACTGCGCGAGGGGCAGATCCTGCTCCGACCGCTCCGGCGGCAGGACGAGGCGCCGTGGATGCACCTGCGCGCACTGAACGCCGGGTGGCTCGAACGCTGGGACGCCACGTCGCCGGTGCCCGTGACGGGTCGCCGCCCGACCTTCGGGCAGTTCGTGCGGACCCTCGACCGGCAGGCACGTGAGGGCAGTTCGCTGCCGTTCGCGGTGGAGTACGCCGGGGAGCTGGTGGGGCAGCTGACCGTCTCCAGCATCACCTACGGGTCGCTGCACTCGGCGTCCATCGGCTACTGGGTCTCCGAGCACGTCGCCGGGCGCGGCATCATCCCGACCGCGGTGGCGATGGCGACCGATCACAGCTTCGGGCCGCTGGGTCTGCACCGGGTGGAGATCAACATCCGCCCGGAGAACGCACCCTCCCTGCGGGTGGTGGAGAAGCTCGGATTCCGGGACGAAGGGGTGCGGGAGCGCTATCTGCACATCCAGGGACGCTGGTGCGACCACCGGACCTTCGCGCTGACCACCGAGGACGTTCCCGCCGGACTGCTGGCCCGTTGGCGACGCACCCAGTCCACGCGGGACCCGTCGCCCACGGCCGGGGAGTGAACTACACGGGTGTGATTACCCCGTCGACACGCCGTGGACGCTCCGAGCCCGCCGCGCATGGTCCACCTACCGTCAGGGGGTGTACGCATTCGCCGGGCCCGCCGTCCTCGCGGTGATCGCCCTGTGGATCGCGTACCTGGTGCCGCACAAACTGCGGCACCGGCAACAGATGCTCGAGTCGCGGACCGATGACAGGTATTCGGCGGCGTTGCGGGTGCTGGCGGTCAGCGGTCCGGTGGGGTCGCGGCGCCGGCTCCGATCCGACAACGCAGTCCGGGGGATCCGTCCGGACTGCGGGTCACCACAGAAGAGGACGGCCCTGCTGCACGGGGGCACCGGAGCCCGGATCGGGAACGAGGGACGCGACATGGACCGACCGCACACCACCGCGGAGGGCATGGGAGCCGACGCTGCCCGCAAGGTCGCGCAGCTGAAGGCCGCGCATGCCGCCGCCACCGCGCGCCGCGGTGCCGCCGCCCGCCGACGTGGCGTCCTGGCCACCGCGCTGTCCGCACTGACGGTCGTCGCGTGGGTGGTCGGTGCCGTGACCGCCGTCCCGCTGCTGGTCGCGCTCGTCCCGACCGTCGTCCTCGGCTCCGTGCTGGTGCTCGGCCGGCGGGCGGTCGTCCAGGGCGAGGCCGCCGAGATCGAGTGGCAGCGCCGGATCGAGGAGGCCGCCACCCCCGTGGTGCGCGCGCCGCGGCCGGGCCGGGTGGGTGCTTCGGGCCGGGCGGTGCGGGCATCGGTGGACGCCACGCAGGCCATGCCGCGGGTGAACGACCGGAAGACCGCCGACCCGACGGCGAAGAAGGTCACCGACGCCGACGCCACATGGTCGCCGGTGGATGTGCCCCGGCCGACCTACACCACCAAGCCGCGTGCGCCGCGGCGCGAGCCCGCCCCGCTGGGTGAGGTCGAGGGTTCGACCGCCGTGCGTCCTGCCCGCACGGTCGCCCAGCCCGCCGCGGAGACCACGGCAGCCCCGGCCGTCGAGACCGCTGCGGCCCCGGCCGAGACGGCGGCGCGACGGGTGGACGGGGCTGCCGACCCGGCGGTCCCGGCTGCCGCGACCGCGACCGTGCAGGACGAGCCCACCGGGTCCATCGACCTGAACGCCGTGCTCGCCCGCCGCCGGGCAGCGGGCGAGTGAGCCGGTGTGAGCTGAGTGCCGCGGTGTCGTCGACCACCCCGCACGAGTGCTAGGCTGATGACCGCTTCGCGGGGCTATGGCGCAGTTGGTAGCGCGTCTCGTTCGCAATGAGAAGGTCGGGGGTTCGAATCCCCCTAGCTCCACCCGCAGGCGCAAGGCCCGGAACTTCGGTTTCGGGCCTTCGTCGTTCGTTGTCCGACCCATCAGTGATACTGGAACCTATGACCTCCCTCTCCACCGGTGACGGAGCCGGAACCATCCGGTCCGACGACGCTCAGCCGCACCGGTTGGTGATGATCGGGGAGGTCGATCTGGCGGTCGTGTCCCGGCTGCGTACGCTGCTCGGGGTGGCCGACGACCCGACCCGGCTCGGCGAGGTGCTCACGGGTGTGTCCGAGGTCGACATGTCCGAGGTGACCTTCGCGGACTCCTCGGCGCTCGGGGTGATCGGTGCGTTGGTGCTGGACCGGCAGCGCACCGGATCGTCGCCGCTGACGGTGATCGGTGCCCGGCCCTCGGTGCGCTCGGTGCTGGAGATCAGCGGGATGTCGGCCTTCATCGACCTGCGCTGAGTGTCGGTGCCCGGTCGTACCGTCACGGCATGACCAGCGTCGTGTACTCCACCGCCACCACCCTGACCGGACAGCTCGCCGACGAGCACCACTCACTGTCCTGGCTGTTCGCCGTCGAGTCCGAGGGACCCGACCACGAGGCGTTCCTGGCGGGGATCGGGGTCCTGGTCAGTGGATCGAGCACCTACGAGTGGGTGCTCCGGGAGGAGGATCTGCTCGCCCACCCGGAGAAGTGGCCGAGCTACTACGGCGCCCGGCCGATGGTGGTCTTCACCAGCCGGGAGCTTCCGGTGCCCGAGGGCGCCGACGTGCGCTTCGTGCGGGGGCCGGTCGCCGACGCGCTGCCGAGCATCCGCGCGCTGGCCGGGGAGCGGGACATCTGGCTGATCGGCGGCGGCGACCTGGTCGGGCAGTTCGACGACGCGGGGGCGCTGGACCGGTTGGAACTGACCTACGCCCCGGCGACGCTCCCCGAGGGGATGCCGCTGCTGCCCCGACGGATCGGCCCGGATCGGCTGGTGCTGCGGGATGTGCAGCGCTTCGGGCAGTTCGCGCACCTGAGCTACGACGTCACGCGCTGAGCTGGCAGACTGTCGCGGTGAGAGTCGCCTGGACCGCCGTCAAGAAGTGGGTCGACCCGCTGGTCGTGATGATCGTGGCGGTGTTCGTCCTCGGGCTGCTCCTCCCGGCGACCGGCGCGGTGGCGACCGGGGTGGACCGGGTCAGCACGGTCGCGGTGGTGCTGCTGTTCTTCCTCTACGGCGCGCGGATGTCCACCACCGAGGTGTGGGCAGGGCTGCGCAACTGGCGGTTGCAGGGCGGGATGTTCGCGGCGACCTATCTGCTGTTCCCCCTGCTGGGGATCGCCGTCCAGCTGCTGCCGGAGTCGGTGCTGCCGGGTGACCTCCAGACGGGTCTGCTGTATCTCTCGCTGCTGCCCTCCACCATCCAGTCGTCGGTGGTCTTCACCTCGATCGCGCGGGGCAACATCGCCGGGGCGATCTGCGGCGCCACGGTGTCGAACGTGCTCGGCATCGTGCTCACCCCGCTGCTGGTCGGGCTGATCATGTCCCGGGCCGGTGGTCCGGTGGGTGGTTCGGCCGGGTCGACGCTGCTGCAACTGCTGCTGCCCTTCGTGGTCGGGCAGCTGCTCCAGCCGAAGATCGGGAACTGGGTGCGGTCCCACCGGATCGTCACGCTGCTCACCGACCGGGGCACGATCCTGCTGGTCGCCTACTCCTCCGTGTCGGAGGCGCAGGTCTCCGGGGTGTGGGACGGGCTGACCGTGGGCGTCCTGGTGGTGCTGGTCGTGGTCTGTGCCCTGCTGCTGGCGGCGATGCTGTCCCTGACCTGGACCGGTGGTCGGTTGCTCGGCCTGGATCGCGCCGACCGGATCGCGTTGCTGATGTGTGGCTCCAAGAAGTCGCTGGCGACCGGGTTGCCGATGGCGAGTGTGCTCTTCGGTCCGGTGGCGGCGGCCGGGGTGGCGCTGCCGGTGATCGTCTTCCACCAGTTGCAGCTGGCGACCTGCGCCGTGATCGCCCGGCGGTTGGCGGCGGGCGAGCCCGATGCGGCCGTGGTGGCCCCGCGGGCGTGAGTCGGTGGGCGCCGCGAGCCTGACCCGACGCGCCCAGCTCGCCGAGGCGGTGGCGCCCCGCGGGCCGGACCCGGTGTGCGCCGGGGGCTCGGGCCGAGCGGCGCACACACCCGGGCCGGTACGCCGTGCGCCGGACTCCGTGTGCAGGGCGCGACCGACCCGGCCTGCGGGGTCGACGGGGGCGGCGACGATGGTCGCGCTGTGCAGGACCAGGGCGGTGCGAGCTGCCACGGCACCCCTGAGCTCGGCAGACTAGGGCCGCATCGTCGCCACCCTGGAGGTCCCCCGTGCCTGCTCCGATCGCCCTCGTCCCGCTGCCGCGCTCCGTGGTGTGGACGGCGGACGACCCGTTCGTGATCGGTGACGGCGGAGCCGTCCTGGTGGCGGCTGACCAGGCGGACTTCGGCGCGCTCGCCGCGACCCGGCTGACCGAGGCCACCGGCCGACCCTTCACCGTGGGCGGCCGCGGACCGTCGGTCGAGTTCAGGTTGGTCGAGGGTGGTGCCGCCGAGTCGTCCACCGTGTCGATCGCGGCCGACGGTGTGCTGGTCGAGGCATCCGATCCGGCCGGGCTGTGGCACGGTCTGGCCACGCTGCGCCAGGTGGTCCGGCAAGCGGGGCCGGAGGTTCCCGCCGGGAGGATCGAAGACGCACCCCGGTTCGGCTGGCGGGGACTGAGCGTGGACATCGCCCGGCACTTCTTCGGGCCGGCGGAGCTGCACCTGGTGGTCGACCTGATGGCCGAGCACAAGCTGAACGTGCTGCACCTGCACCTCTCCGACGACCAGGGCTGGCGGATCGATCTGCCGAGCCGGCCTGAGCTGGCCGCGCGTGCCGGGGCCAGTGCCGTCGACGGCGACCCGGGTGGGTTCCTCACCGCCGACGACTACCGGGAACTGATCGACTACGCGGCGCTGCGCGGGATCCGGGTGGTGCCCGAGGTCGACGTGCCCGGGCACGTGAACGCCGCCCTGCACGCGGTGCCGGAGCTGACCCCGGACGGCGCCGGTGCGGACGTCTACACCGGCATCGAGGTCGGGTTCAGCAAGCTGGCGGCGGACCTCCCGGCGACCGAACCGTTCCTGCGCGACGTCTTCGGCGACCTGGTGGCGATGACGCCGGGCGAGTACCTGCACATCGGTGGCGACGAGGTGCACACCATGGAGCCGGCCGAGTACGCGCGGCTGGTGGCGATGGCGGCCGCGGCGGTCCGGGACGCGGGCAAGCAGGTGGTCGGCTGGCAGGAGATCGCCACGACGCCCCTGGAGCCGGGCACCGTGGTCCAGTTCTGGGACCCGCGCGAGGACGTCACCCCCTTCGTGACGGCGGCCCGCGCCGGGGCGAAGCTGCTGATGTCACCGGGCTCGCGTGCCTACCTGGACATGCAGTACCACGAGGGCTTCCCGCTCGGCCTGCACTGGGCCGGGTACGTCTCCCTGCGCGATGCCTACGACTGGGAGCCGACGACCCTGATCGCCGGACTGCCCGAGGACGCCGTGATCGGGGTGGAGGCGGCGGTGTGGACCGAGACGCTGCGCACCCTGGACGAGCTGACCACGATGCTGCTGCCCCGACTCGCCGCGGTGGCCGAGGTGGCGTGGACCCCGGCCGAGGCGCGCGGGTGGGAGGACTTCGCGGCGCGGGTGGCGGCACAGGGTGACGACTGGCGCGCCCGGGGGATCGCCTTCCACCCGGCGGAGGGTGCCGCCTGGTGACTCAGATCCAGGATCGCAGCCACATGTGGATGTGCCAGAAGTCGTAGGGCACCACCCAGGCCGTCCAGATCGGGTAGAAGAACGCGCTGATCGACACGATCACCGTCACCACCGCCGTCGTGACCACCAGACCGCGGCGTCGTCGGTCCGGGTCGGGTGACTCGATCAGCAGCCCGAGAACATAGACCAGGGTGAGCACCACCCACGGGGTGAAGGCGATCGAGTAGAAGGTGAAGATCGTCCGCTCGGCGTACTGGAACCAGGGCAGCCAGCCGGCGACGATGCCGGAGAGCACGGCGCCGGCCCGCCAGTCGCGCAGCCGGACCAGGCAGATCACCGCGACCACGATGGCCACCGCACCCAGCCACCACAGCACCGGGTTGCCCAATGACGTCACGGCCTGGGAGCAGCGCTCGGCACCACAGGCCGCCTGCGCCTCGGTGCCGCTCAGCCCGGAGACCGACTTCGGGTAGTAGAACGAGGTCGGCCGCCACTGCAGGATCCAGCCCCAGGGCTTGGCCGCATAGGTGTGCTCGCTGGTCAGGGTGGTGTGGAAGTGCCACATGTCGGTGTGGAACTTCCAGAAGGAGCGCAGCGGGTCCGGCAGCCAGGTGACGCCCTCCCCGGGGTGCTCGGCGGCCCACTGCCGCAGGTAGGCGTTCGGGTGCGCGAACCAGGAGGACCAGGTACCGAGATAGGTCCCGGCGGCGGTGAGCACCATCAGGAATCCGGCAGGGACCGCATCCTTGACCAGGGTGGCCAGCCCCCACTCCCGCACCCCGACGGTCCGGCGGGCGGTGGCGTCCCAGGCCACGCTGAGCAGACCGAACACCGCCAGGAAGTACAGGCCGGACCACTTGGTGCCGATGCACAGCCCGAGCAGCACCGCGGCCGCCAGCCGCCACCACCGCCAGCCGAGCGAGGGTCCCCAGCCCAGGGTGCCGCCACCGTCCAGCACGGTCGCGGTGCGCTCGGCCAGGCGGCGTCGTGCCTGGTCCCGGTCCAGCAGGAGCGCGCCGAAGGCGGCCAGCGCGAAGAACATCACCGTGTTGTCCAGCAGCCCGGTCCGGGAGTGCACGATCGCCTCGCCGTCGACCGCCATCAGCAGGCCGGCCAGGGTGCCGAGGAGCGTGGAGCCGAACAGTCGACGGCCGATCCGCGCCACCATCAGCACCGCGAGCGTGCCCAGGACCGCGGTGGACAGTCGCCAGGCAGCGGAGGAGTCGATGCCGCCGCCGAGCTGCATGCCGAGCGCGATCAGCCACTTGCCGACCGGCGGGTGCACCACGTACTCGGCGGTGGTGCCCAGTGCCGATCCGTCCCCCGCGGCGAACAACGCGTCGGCGCCGTCGGCCCACTTGCCCTCGTAGCCGAGCTGCAGCAGCGACCAGCCCTGCTTGACGTAATAGGTCTCGTCGAAGACCAGCTCGTGCGGGGTGCCCAGCCGCCAGAATCGCAGCACCCCGGCGAACAGGGTGACGGCTAGCGGCCAGAGCCAGCCGGTGAGCCGGGCGCGACGGGTGGCGTTCAGGGTCAGGGCGCGCGACCCGAGCAGGGCGAGGCGCAGCCGGTCCACGGTCGGCAGGGCGTCCGGCTCCGATGACGGCGCGGCACCGTCATCGGCCGACCGGGCGTCGTCCATCGGGACGGAGGCCTCGGCCAGCGGGGCGGGTGCGGCGTGCTGCGGCGGGTGGGCCTGCTGCGGGTCCTCGGTCGGCGACACGCTGGTCATGGTAGGTCCCGTGGATGGGTACTCACCCCACACATGGCAGGCTGGGTCGGTGAACGCTCCCACCCCCGGCCGACTGATCCTCGCGGCGACCCCGATCGGCAATGCCGAGGACGCGTCGCCCCGGCTGCGGCGGCTGCTGGCCGAGGCCGAGGTGATCGCGGCGGAGGACACCCGGCGGTTGCGCGCGCTGGCGGCCCGGGTCGGGGTGGAGATCACCGGGCGGGTCCTGAGCCATCACGAGCACAACGAGCAGGCGACCGTCGGCGAACTGCTGGCGGCGGTGGCGGCTGGGTCGACGGTGCTGGTGGTCAGCGACGCCGGGATGCCCGCGGTCTCCGACCCCGGGTTCCGCGCGGTGGCGGCGGCGGTGGCGGCCGGGCTCCCGGTGACCGCGGTGCCGGGCCCGAGCGCCGTGCTGACCGCGCTCGCGCTGTCCGGTCTGCCCACCGACCGGTTCTGCTTCGAGGGCTTCGCTCCGCGCAAGCCGGGGGAGCGCGCCCGCAGCTTCGCCCTGCTAGCCCGTGAGCCGCGCACGATGGTGTTCTTCGAGGCACCGCACCGGCTCGCGGCGATGCTGGCCGACCTGCGGGACGCGCTGGGCGCCGACCGCCCGGCTGCGGTCGCCCGGGAGCTGACCAAGACCTACGAGGAGGTCCGGCGCGGCACCCTGGGCGAGCTCACCGCGTGGGCCACCGAGGGCGAGGTGCGGGGCGAGATCGCGGTGGTGGTCGGCGGCGCGCCGGATGTCGTCGAGGTCTCGGAGGCGGCGCTGGTCGCGGAGGTCCTGGCGCGGGTCGATGCCGGGGACCGGCTGAAGGAGGCGGTGGCCGAGGTGGCGCAGGCGGCCGGCGTCGCCAAGCGTGAGCTGTACGCGGCGTCGCTGGCGGCCCGGGGCAGAGCCTAGAGCGCGTCCGACCCCGGCAGTACCCGAGCGCCGGCCACCGGACCGGAGGCGGTCAGGACCGAGTCGACCACCCCGGCGGCGGTCATCGCGGCGGCCAGGGCCAGCGCGTGCTGCCGGCTACGGCCCAGGGCGGCGACCGTCGGTCCGGAACCGGAGACCACCACCCCGAGGGCACCGGCGTCCTCGGCGACCGCCAGCGTCTCGACCAGTTCCGGGCACAGCTCGACGGCCGCCTGCTGCAGGTCGTTGTGCAGCAGCGCGCCCACCGCCACCGGGTCACCCGCCCGCAGCGCCTGCATCAGGGCGACCTCCGAGTCGAGGTCCGGCACCTGCGGGTCCGGGTACAGCGCGTCGAAGGCGTCGAACACCGCCGGTGTGGACAGGCCCTGCGCGCGGACCCCGAACGCCCAGTGGTAGTCGCCGCGACCGAGCGCCGGGGTCAGCACGTCGCCCCGCCCGGTGCCGACCGCGATCTGACCCATCAGCAGGAACGGCACATCGGCGCCGAGGGTGGCCGCCAGCTCGGCGAGCTCCTCGCGCGGCAGTCCGGTGCCCCAGAACGCGTCGCAGGCCACCAGCGCGGCCGCGGCATCGGCGGAGCCGCCGGCCATCCCGCCCGCCACCGGCACCGTCTTGGTGATCCGCAGGTGCACGCCGTCGTCGACCCCGGTGTGGGCGGCGAGCAGGCGGGCGGCGCGCAGCGCGAGGTTGTCGTCGCCGGTCGGCACCCGGTGAGCCTCCGGCCCGAGGACGCTGACCCGCAGGTCGTCGGCGGGCCGGGCCGCGATCTCCTCGAAGACGGAGACCGCCTGGAAGACGGTGCTGAGCCGGTGATACCCGTCGTCGTCACGCGGTCCGACCCGCAGCGAGAGGTTGACCTTCCCGGGCGCGCGGACCCGCACTTCACGGCGGGCGAGTCGCAGGTCGGTCACGGCCCCCACTGTGCCAGGTCCACCCGGTCCGGTCGCGTCCACCGGCCACCCTCGGGGGTGACATCGCGCGGTGCCGAGTCGATGGCGGATGGCGGGTCAGCGCCGCCGTCGGGTCGGAGCCGGGCCGCGGTGCACCAGGGCCTCGGCGGGCAGCTGCTCGGCGACCCGGGCGAAGGCGGTGATGTCCAGGGCCTCGCCGCGGGCCTGCGGATCCACTCCGGCGGCCTCGATCGCCGCGGTGGCGGTGGCGGTGTCACCGGCGAGCGGTGCCAGCGCGGCGCGCAGCATCTTGCGCCGCTGGGCGAACGCGGCGTCCACCACGGCGAAGACCTGCTCGCGGGTGGCGCTGGTGGTCGGCGGGGTGCGACGGTCCAGGCGGACCAGTGCGGAGTCGACGTTCGGGACCGGCCAGAACACGCTGCGACCGACGGTGACCGTGCGGCGAGCCTCGGCGTACCAGGCGGTCTTGGCGGAGGGGACACCGTAGGTCCGGCTGCCGGGGGGTGCGGCGAGGCGGTCGGCGACCTCGGCCTGGACCATCACCAGCACCCGCTCCAGGCTGGGGAAGTGCTCCAGGAAGCCGAGCAGCACCGGCACCGACACGTTGTACGGCAGGTTGGCGACCAGCGCGGTCGGCGGTCGCCCGGGCAGGGCGCGCACGTCCAGCGCGTCCCCGCGCACCAGGGTGAGGGTGGCGGGCTCGGCCTCCGTGGCGGGCAGATCCACCGTGGTCACCGTCGCGCCCGGGACATGTCGACGCACGGTGTCCGGCAGCAGCCCGGCGAGCACCGGGTCGATCTCCACCGCGACCAGATCGGCACCGGCCTCCAGCAGGCCGAGCGTCAGCGACCCGAGTCCGGGGCCGACCTCGACGACCCGTTCCCCGGCCACGATGTCGGCGCCGCGCACGATCTTGCGCACGGTGCCGCCGTCCAGCACGAAGTTCTGCCCCAGGGTCTTGGTCGGTCGCACCCCGGCGCGCTCGGCCAGCTCGCGGATCTCCGCCGGACCGAGCAACGGCCCCGCCGCTGCTGCGACGGGGCCGTTGCTCTCACTCATGGGGACTGAGCCTACTGGCTGCTCAGCCGAACAGGCGCGAACCGCACACCGGCCACTGACCGGCACCGGAGCGGTTGTAGAGCGCCTGGGCGCGGGCGGTCTGCTCCTCGGCGGACGCCTGGGAGGGCAGACCCGCCCCGCCGACCGACTGCCAGGTGCTGACCGAGAACTGGTACAGCCCGTGGTACTTGCCGTTCGCGGAGACGATGGACGCGTTGCCGCCGGACTCGCAGGCGGCCAGCGCGCCCCAGTTCAGACCGGCGGCGTCGCCGCCGCCGCCGACGGCGGGGGTCCCGGCGGAGGAAGCGGCCGGAGCCGCCGCCTTCGGCTTGGGAGCCGGTCGGACCTTGGTGCCCACGTTCGTCACCTGGTCGACCGGCGCCTGGGTCACCTCGTCGGAGAGCGACTCGCGGGCGGTCTCCTGACCGTCCACCGTGGTCACCCGCTCGACCAGGGTGCGCACGCCGGGGACGCCGGCGGTGGTCACCTTGTTCGTGCCCTGGTACAGCGAGGGGTCCTCCTGCTCGGTGGCACCGAACGGGACCTCGCTGGTGGTGGTGACGTCCTGCACCACGACCCGGTTGACCACGACGGTCACGGTGTCGTTCGCGGCGCGGGTGACGGACACCCGGTCCAGCGGCTGCAGCACGACGCCCAGGTGGTCCAGCGCCTCGGCCACCGTGGTGCTGCCGTCGTCGACGGTCTGGGTCTGGCCGTCCACCTGCACCTCGGCCGGACCGTTCAGGGTCAGGTCCAGGGACAGGTCGGGGCGACCGGAGTTCGAGCGGTTCGCGACCAGGCGGACGTCGCCGCCGCGGCTGGCCAGCATGGTGAGCGCCTCGTCGGCGGTGAGCGCGGTGGTCCACACCTGCTGCTCGGCCCCGTCGGCGTTGATCACGATCTGGTGGGCGTGCCGCACCTCGATGGCGACGCCGTCCTGCAGCGCCCCGCCGGGGGTCACGGTGTCCCGGGCACCGAGCTCGAGGCCCTGCTCGGCGAGGAGACCGTCGACGCTGCCGGAGAAGGTCGACACGGTGGTGGACACCCCATCGACGTCCAGGGTCACGGTCTTGTGCGCGTCCGCCACGGCGACGCCGCCGGATGCCAGCACGACCACGGCGGTGGCGGCGGCGATCACGCGGCCGCGGTGGCGGCGCGGGCGGGTCTGCTCGGGGTTCTGGGGGTCCGGCTCGCTGGTGTTGCGGACGATCCGGTCGCGGAGGGAGGTGGTGGCGGCACTGAGGCGCGCACCCATACGGCTGGCAGAGGTCACTGGGGTCCAGACGACGACGGTCCCGGGCACGGGTGACGGGGGCTCACGCTGCCGTGACCGGATCGGTCCTGGCGGTGTCGGCAGCTGGAGGGTGCTGCCGATCACGCGGGTCCCGGATCCCCGATCCGGCTGTCCGACTCCCGTTGCTGGAAGCCGATGTCCGCGGCACAACCACGAACGACGTGAAAACGTAACCTATTCGTGATGTGTTGCCAACCCTCGATCTCAGCTCTGTGAGCTAAGGAACCTCAGTACCAGCCCTTGGACTGGGAGGCGGACCAGGCGCCGCAGGGGGTCGAGTAGCGGCCGGCGATGTAGTTCAGACCCCAGGTGATCTGGGTCGCGGGGTTGGTGCGCCAGTCGGCGGAGACACTGGCCATCTTCGATCCGGGCAGCGCCTGCGGGATGCCGTACGCACCCGAGGAGGTGTTCTCCGCGTCGACCCGCCAGCCGCTCTCCTTGTTCCAGAGCTGGAGCAGGCAGGCGAACTGGTCGTCGCCCCACCCGCGCTCGGCGGCCATCGTCTTGCCGAGCTCCTGGGCACTGCCCGGCGTGACGTTCACGTTGGCGGACACCTCCATGGTGCCGACCTTCACGATCTGGGTGACCGGTTCGACGGTGACGGCGGAGGCGACCACCTGACGCTCGACCACCGCGCCGCCGATCACCGCCGTGCTGTACGTCGTGGTGCGCACCCCGGCCTTGCCGGCGGTCTCCACCTTGCGAGTGCCGTTCGCCAGGGTCGGGTCCTCGACCTCCTGCTCCTCGAACGGGATCGCCTCGGTGACGGTCTCGCCGGAGGTGGCGGCCCGGGTCACCATGACGACGAGCCCGTCGGTGGCCGTGGCGTCCAGCGGCACCGAGACGCGGTCGCCCTCGTTCAGGACCAGGCCGATGTCGCGCAGGGCGTCCCGGACGGTCCCGGCGCTGGTCACACCGTCGATCACCTGACCGTCGACCGCGAGGTGGATGGTCTTCTGGGTGGAGACCCGCAGGACCGCGTCCCGCTCCACCGACGACGACCGCGAGGCCGAGGTCAGCGTGTCCGTGTCGCGCAGCCCCAGGTCGTCCACGGCCTCACCGACGGTCAGCGCCGTGGTCCAGACCGTCTGCTGCTCGCCGTCCACCTCGACGTCGATCTGCCGACCGTGCCGGACCACGATCTCCGCTCCGTCCCGCACCTGCTCGTCCAGGCCGGGGGCGACCAGGTCGTGGTCACCGACGCTGATGTCCCCACTGGCGAGCACCTGGCCGACCGTCCGGCCGAAGGCGTTCACCTCGACCGGCTGACCGTCCACCTCGACGGTGACCGTCTTGTGCAGTCCGACGAAGGCAGTGGTCGCACCGGCCGCCAGCACCAGCACCGCCGCCTGAGCACCCCACCGCACCAGGCGGTTCGGACGGTCCTGCCGATGGGTCGACTCGGAACGCAGTCGAGCGTGTTCGGCGGACTCGGCGGGGGTGGCCACGCGCAGGTCTCCAAGGGGGGTCAGGAGGGTTGACTGACGATGACCGTAACCGATTCGTGACCGACGGGGAAGCCCGGATCGTGCTGCCACGGGCCTACCAGCTGCCGTACACCCGTTCGGTGGTCCGGGTCAGCGTCTCGCACAGGGTCCGGAGGTCCTGGTTCAGCTCCGTCGCGATCCGGCGCACCGTGAGCGGCAGCTGGTACGGGGCGTTCGGGCGCCCCCGCATCGGATGCGGGGTCAGGTACGGCGCGTCGGTCTCGACCATGACCTGCTCGACCGGCAGCACCCGCAGCGCCGCCCGCAGCTCGTCGTTCGCACCGAAGGTCACCGGACCGGCGAACGAGGCGAACCACCCCTCCTGCGCGCAGACCTCGGCCAGCGCCGGGCCGCCGGAGAAGCAGTGGAAGACGGTGCGCTCCGGGGCACCGTCCCGCCGCAGCAGCTCCACCACGTCGTCGTGCGCGTCCCGGTCGTGGATCTGCAACGCCAGGCCGAGCTCCTTCGCCAGGGCGATGTGGGCCCGGAACGCCTCGCGCTGCACCGCACGACCGCGCTCACCGGCGCGGAAGTAGTCCAGCCCGGTCTCGCCGATCGCGCGGACCCGGGGGTTGGCGCGGGCGACGCGCTCGACGGTGGCCAGGGCATCGGCCAGCGACGTGTCGTGCCACGGCTGCGGGTCGGGGTCGAGTCCGTCCGGCGCCGTCTCCCGCACCCCGGCGTGCAGCACCGCCTCGTTGGGGTGGATGGCGATCGCACCGAGCAGGACACCGCGTCGGGTGGTCATCGGCACCGGGCCGTCGGCGCCCGGGCCACCGGCATCGGCGCGCAGCACCGCGTCGGTCCAGGCCACCGACTCCAGATCGCACCCGACCTGCACCATCCGGGGCACACCGACCGACGCCGCCAGCTCCAGGTGGTCGTCCAGGGTGCGCGGACCGGGCTCCGCCTGGACCCCGAGCACCGACTCCAGGTGGGTGTGGTTGTCCGGGACCGGGCTGGGCAGCGCCTCCGAGGCGTCCGCCCAGCCACGATCCCGGTTCTTGCGGGACATCAGCCCTGACGCAGGCGATCGAGCTCGGCCTCGACCATGTCGTCGTCCAGCTTGGTGAACACCGGGGTCGGCTTCGCCACCGGGGTGCCGGGCACCACGGCACGCGGCTCCCACGCCGGGACCGCCGAGTAGTCGCCGGTGATCACCGGGTACTCGCGGCTCGGGTCGTCGAGGTCGGTGACCTCCTCGATCCGGGGCAGCGGGGAGATGGTGCCGGTGCCGCCCAGGGCCTCGTGCACCTGCTGAGCGGAGTGCGGCAGGAAGGGCGACAGCAGGGTGTTCAGGTCGCTGACCGCCTGCGTCGTGGTGTGCAGCACGGTGGCCAGCCGGTCCGGGTCGGTCTTCAGCTTCCACGGCTCGGTCTCGGACACGTAGCGGTTGGCCTCCTGCACCATCCGCATCGCCTCGCCGATCGCCGCCCTGTGCCGGTGGCTGCCGATCAACTCGCCGACCCGGCCGAAGGCGGTGGTGGTCTGGGCCAGCAGCGCCTCGTCCACCGGCTCGCGGCGACCGGGCTCGGGCACCGCACCGAAGTTCTTGTGCACCATGCTCGCGGTCCGGTTCACCAGGTTGCCCCAGCCCGCGACCAGCTCGTCGTTGGTGCGCCGCTTGAAGTCGGCCCAGGTGAAGTCCGCGTCCTGGTTCTCCGGTCCGGCGCTGGAGATGTAGTACCGCAGCGCGTCCGGCTGGTAGCGGGACAGCATGTCGCGCACGTAGATGACCACGCCGCGGCTGGAGCTGAACTGCTTGCCCTCCATAGTCAGGAACTCGCTGGAGACGACCTCGGTGGGCAGGTTCAGCTTCCCGTACGGACCCGGGGCGCCACCCTTCGACCCGCCACCGTCGTAGCCGAGCAGCTCGGCCGGCCAGATCTGGGAGTGGAAGGTGATGTTGTCCTTGCCCATGAAGTAGTAGGACAACGCCTCGGGATCGGTCCAGAACTGCTGCCACGCGTCCGGGTCACCGCTGCGCCGCGCCCACTCGATCGAGGCGGACAGGTACCCGATCACCGCGTCGAACCAGACGTACAGCCGCTTGCTCGGGTTGGACTCCCAGCCCTCCAGCGGCACCGGGATCCCCCAGTCGATGTCGCGGGTCATCGCCCGCGGCCGCACATCGTCCAGCAGGTTCAGCGAGAACTTCAGCACGTTCGGACGCCAGTTGGTGCGCGAGCGCAGCCAGTCGCCGAGGGCGTCCACGAAGGCGGGCAGGTCGAGGAAGAAGTGGTTCGACTCGACGAACTTCGGCGTCTCGCCGTTGATCCGGCTCTTCGGGTTGATCAGGTCGATCGCGTCCAGCTGGTTGCCGCAGTTGTCGCACTGGTCGCCACGAGCACCGTCGTAGCCACAGATCGGGCAGGTGCCCTCGATGTACCGGTCCGGCAGCGTGCGCCCGGTGGACGGGCTGATCGCGCCCATCGTGGTCCGCTCGACCATGTACCCGTTCTTGTGCACGGTCCGGAACATCTCCTGCACCACGGCGTAGTGGTTGCGGGTGGTGGTGCGGGTGAACAGGTCGTAGGAGAGGCCCAGGTCCGCCAGGTCTTGCGTGATCACCCGGTTGTACCGGTCGGCGAGCGCCTGCGGGGTGACCCCCTCCTGCTCCGCCTGCACCAGGATCGGCGTCCCGTGCTCGTCGGTGCCGGACACCATCAGCACGTCGTGGCCCGACATCCGCATGTACCGGCTGAACACGTCGGAGGGAACGCCGAATCCGGCGACATGACCGATGTGGCGCGGTCCGTTGGCGTAGGGCCAGGCGACAGCGCTGAGGATGTGGGACATGGGGCGATCCTAGTGACGACCCGCGGGTGCTCTCCACGGCCCGGAGCAGCGGTGGCACTCACCCACTGGGTGTCGGCCACTCAACGGCAGTGCGAGACCACTCATTTCTCGCGGGCTGGCACTCATCTCTGATCGTTTGCGGGCGACGCGAGCCGGTCGATGCCAACACTCGACCCCGGGGTCAATGCACCCCGTCCATCCGCAACGCAGGGAGTTTGGTCGTGTCCGTCATCCCACGCTCGGCATCCGTCGTCGCGAGCGCTGTACTCCTCACGGTCCTGGCCGGATGTGGCGCGCAGGGCGACGCCACCGGATCGACGACCGGCACGAACACCTCGACGCCTTCGGGCGCCGCAGCGAACGACGGCATGACACCGAACCTGATGACGCCGGTCGAGGAGCTCCCGTTCGCTCAGTTCACCGCCGCCGTGACAGCGCTGTCGAACGATGTGGACTCATCCGGCGTCGGCGCGGACGTGTTCGCCTCGCGGGAGGCATTCGTCGCCGACTGCATGGCGACCGAGGGATTCACCTATACCGCGGCCCTATTCTCCGAGCCGGGGTCGGTGTCGCATCCCTGGCTCGAGAGTGCCATTCCGGTGCCCGAACTCCCAGCGGAGCGCGGCGCGGTCGCTGCCCGCGGGTACGGCCAGGACGACCCCACGCGCGTCGATGTCGATCAGGACATCGCCCTGCCCGGGCAGGGCGACCCCGACGCTGACTACATCGACGCGCTCAGCGACCAGGACGTCACCGCCTACATGGCGGCGCTGACCGGATCGCGAGGCCCCGACGACGCGATCCCGGCTGAGGACGGCGGGTGCCGGGGCCGGTCCGAGGCGGCGTTCCCGACGGGTTCGGATGGGTCGGACTCTCCTGCCCTCCAGTTCGAGTCGCTGACCATGGCGATGCAGAAGCTCGTCCAGCGGGACATCTACACCGACCAGGCGGTCGTCGACCTCAACGAGGAGTGGGTTGGCTGCATGGCGGAGGCTGGGCACGACGTCGGTGCTCCGGCCGAGTACCCGGCACCGTCGGTTCCCGGCCCGATGCAGGGCTGGAATCTCGCCGTCATCACAGGGGCGGACGGGATGCCGCACTGGCCGGAGCTCGGGAGGGCGACGTCCGACCTGCCCGTGGTCGAGCGGTCCCTGATCGGCACCGAGGCGGAGCACGCCATCGCGGTGGCCGATTTCGATTGCCGGGCCGAGACCGATTACGTCGGGCGCTTCACGGACGCGCTGAGGTCCGCGCAGGAGGAGTTCGTCGACCAGAGGGGTGACGAACTGGCGGCGATGGACACGCCGTTTCGGAATCACTGATCACGGGAGCGCACGGCGATGGTCCGGTCGTCTGCTCAGAGCAGAAGACCCACCGCGCCGCCGCGCCCCCGGCCTACCGTGAGCCATGACCGCCACCACGCAGCGTCCGGTGCCCCCGATCCGTCGCGGGCGTGAGCCGTTGTGGCGGGAGCTGCTCGGGCTGCGGCTGCGCCGGCTCCGTCACCAGCGGGGCGAGACGTTGGGGGAGACCGCCGAGCGCGCCGGGGTGTCCCCGCAGTACCTGTCCGAGATGGAGCGCGGGGTCAAGGACCCGTCCAGCGAGATGATCGCGGCGGTCGCCGGGGCGCTCGGGGTGACGCTGCTCGACCTGACGGTCGGGGTGACCCAGGAGCTGACCGGGGGCGGCCGACCCTCCGGCGCGGTGGTGTTCGCGCCGTTCGGGCTGGCCGCCTGACCGATCATCGCCGGTCGATCACCCGGTCGATCAGCCCGTACTCGCGTGCGCCGCTCGCGGTGAACACCCGGTCGTGGTCGGTGTCGGCACGCAGCCGCTCGACGCTCTGACCGGAGTGCTCGGCCAGGATGCCCTCCATCTCGGACCTGATCCGGACCACCTCGTCGGCCGCCAGGATCAGATCGGGGATCGCGCCCCGGCCCTGCGCCACCGGCTGGTGCAGCACCACGCGGGCGTGCGGCAGCGCAGCGCGCTTGCCCGGTGCACCGGCGGCCAGCAGCACGGCGCCGACCGCGACCGCCTGGCCGACGCAACTGGTCGCCACCTGCGGCCGGATGTACTGCATCGTGTCGTAGACCGCGAGCATCGCCGACGGGTCGCCGCCCTCGCAGTTGACGTAGAGCTGGATGTCCTGGTCCGGCGCGTCCGCCTCCAGGTGCAGCAGCTGGGCGATCAGGGCATTCGCCACCCCGGCATCCAGGGCGGTGCCGAGGTACACGATCCGCTCGGTCAGCAGGTGCGAGTACACGTCCATGATCCGGTCGCCGCGCGGGTGCTGGGCGACCACGCTCGGGATCGGGTAGCTGCTCATGGTGGTGCCACCCGGGCGGGAGCGGCCGTGGGTGCCGGTGTCGCCGCTCATGCCACGCCGCCGAATCCGGCCAGGCCGCGCGGCCGCTGCGGTCGGATCACGTCGAAGTCGTCCACGACCGCGTCGATGAAGCCGTAGTCCAACGCCTCGGTGGCGGTGTACCAGCGGTCGTGCAGGCTGTCCTCGAAGATCCGGTCCAGCGGTTGGCCGGTGTCCTCGGCGATCAGGCCCAGCACGGTGTCCCGGGTGTGCCGGAGGTCGTCGGCCTGGAGCTCGACGTCCACGGCGGTGCCGCCGATCCCGGCCGATCCCTGGTGCATCAGCACCCGCGCATGCGGCAGTGCGCGACGCTTGCCGGCGGTTCCGGCCGAGAGCAGGAACTGCCCGGCCGAGTACGCGATGCCCAGGGCCAGGGTCGACACGTCGCAGGGGATGAGCCGGATCAGGTCCCGGATGGCGAGCATCGCGGGCACCGACCCGCCGGGTGAGTGGATCCACAGTGCGATGTCCGTGGTCGGGTCGGTGGCGGCCAGGGCGACGAGCTGGCTGGCGAGCAGGGTGCCGTTGTCGTCGTCCAGCGGGCCGTCCAGCACCAGGATCCGGTTGTCGTAGAGGGTGCGGCGGGCCTCGGCTGTGAACCGGGGCGGGGCGGGGATGTCGGTCATGCCTCCACGGTCACCCGGTGCGCGGCCGCGCGGCAGTCGATGCTGCCCAGGGCGGAGCTGCCCTGAGCAGCGCTCACCCCTCGACGGCCTCCGCGAGCTCCAGCCAGCGCAGTTCCAGCTCGGCCAGTTCGTCGAGGCGCGCGGCCCGGTCCTCGGTGAGCTTCGCCAGGCCGCCGTAGTCGGCCGGGTCGTGTTCGTTCATCCGGGTGTCCAGGTCGGCGATCTGGTCGTTCAGCTTCGACATCCGGCGGTCGACGGCGGCCAGTTCCTTCTTGGCGGCGCGGGTGGCGGCGGCATCCGAGGGCGCCTTGGTAGCGGTGCTCGCGGCGGCCGGGGTCTCGGCGGCGGACAGCAGTCGCAGGTACTCGTCGACGCCACCGGGGACGTGCCGGAAGTGGCCGTTCAGCACCGCGTACTGCTGGTCGGTGACCCGTTCGAGCAGGTACCGGTCGTGCGAGACCACCAGGAGGGTGCCGGGCCAGGTGTCCAGCAGGTCCTCCATCGCGGCGAGCATGTCGGTGTCCAGGTCGTTGGACGGCTCGTCCAGCACCAGGACGTTCGGCTCGTCCAGCAGGATCAGCAGCAGTTGCAGCCGCCGCCGCTGCCCACCGGACAGATCCTTGACCGGGGTCTGCAGCTGGGTGTTCGTGAAGCCGAGCCGTTCCAGCAGCTGACCCGGTGACATCTCCTTGCCACCGGCCACGTAGGTGGTGCGGTAGCGGGCGATCACGTCGTTGACCCGCTGGTCGGCCACCTCGGCGAGTTCGGCGAGCTCCTGGGTCAGGGTGGCGACCTTGACCGTCTTGCCGCGCTTGACCCGGCCGGTGGTCGGCGCGACGGCTCCGGTGACCAGGCCGAGCAGGGTCGACTTGCCCGCCCCGTTGACGCCGAGCACGCCGGTGCGCTCGCCCGGGGCGATCAGCCAGGTCACGTCCTCCAGCACCCGGTGGTCGCCGTAGCTGACCGAGACGCCCTCGATGTCCACCACGTCCTTGCCCAGCCGGGCGGTGGCCATCTGGGACAGCTCGACCGTGTTCCGCGGCGGCGGCTCGTTCGCGATCAGCGCGTTCGCGGCGTCGATCCGGAACTTCGGCTTGGAGGTGCGGGCCGGGGCGCCGCGGCGCAGCCAGGCGAGCTCCTTGCGCATCAGGTTCTGGCGCTTGGCCTCGGAGGCGGCGGCCATCCGGTCCCGCTCGACCCGCTGCAGCACGTAGGCGGCGTAGCCCCCCTCGAAGGGCTCGACGATCCCGTCGTGCACCTCCCAGGTGGCGGTGCACACCTCGTCCAGGAACCAGCGGTCGTGGGTCACCACCAGCAGCCCGCCCGCGTTGCTCGACCAGCGACGGTTCAGGTGACCGGCGAGCCAGGTCACCGCCTGGACGTCCAGGTGGTTGGTCGGCTCGTCCAGGAACAGCACGTCGTCGTCCCGGGTCAGCAACGCCGCCAGGGCGGTGCGACGCCGTTGACCACCGGAGAGGTCGGCGATCGTCTTCTCCCACGGCAGGTCGCCCGCCAGCCCGGCCACCACATCCCGGATCCGCGGGTCACCCGCCCACTCGTGCTCGGCCCGGTCGCCGACGATCGCCTGGCCGACGGTCAGGGTCGGGTCCAGGGTGTCCTGCTGGTCCAGCACGCCGATCCGAGTGCCACCTCGGACGGTGACCCGGCCGCCGTGCGGCTCCAGCCGACCCGACAGCAGGGCCAGCAGCGACGACTTGCCGTCGCCGTTGCGTCCGACGATCCCCACCCGGTCGCCCTCGTTGAGTCCGACGGTGATCCCGTCGAACACGGTCTTGGTCGGGAATGACAGCCGGAGATTCTCGCCGCCGAGCAGATGCGCCATTCGGCCAAGCCTACGGGCGTGCGACGATGCGGCGGTGTCTGCATCCCAGCGCGTGACCCGGGGCGATGTGCTGGCGGCGGTGGTGACCTGGTCGGTCGCGGTGGCCGGTCTGCTGCTGCTCCCGGCGATCAGCGCGATGGAACCCGCCGAGCCGGTGGAGCTGCCGGCTGCCGGGTCGTGGCCGTGGTGGCTGGTGCTGCTGGCGCTGACCGCGCAGGCGGTGCCGGTGCTGCTCGCCCGCGCTCGACCCGTGCCCGCCCTGATCGCGGTGGCCGCGATCCCGGTGCTGCTCGCCGTGGTCGGGCCGACCGGGTCCGGGGGTCTGGTGACCCTCGCGCCGGTGGTGGTGGTCTACCGGGCGACGGTCGGTGGTCGTCGGCTGTGGGGCGTGCTGGCGGTGGTGGCCGTCCTGCTCACCGTGGCCGGTGCTTGGCGGGGCGACCTGGCCACGGCGTTGACCGCCCTCGCCCAGGGGGTGCTGCTGGTGCTGATCGGGGTGGTTCCGGCCCAGGTGGTCGGTTCGCGGCGGGCGGTGCTGGTCGCGCAGGCCGGGGAGCTGCGCGCGCTGGCCCGGGAACGCGATGCCCTGATCGCCACCGCGGTGGCCACCGAGCGCACCGCGATGGCCCGCGAGCTGCACGACATCGCCGCGCACCACCTGTCCGGCATCGCGTTGATGGCCTCCGCGATCGACCGGCAGCTGGACACCGACCCGGTCGCGGCGAGGCAGGGGCTGCGGGCGGTCCGGGACCAGAGTCGGGTGGTGCTGACCGATCTGCGCCGCCTGGTCGGTCTGCTGCGCGAGGACGACCCGGCCGAACTGAGCGCCTGGAGCCTGGCGTCGGTGCCGGAGCTGGTCGGCGAGTCGGCGACCCTGCGAGTCCTGCGTGCGCCCGACGGGGCGGAGCTCGGCGCGGGGATCGGGCCGCTGGCCCAGCTCGCCGGGTACCGGATGGTGCAGGAGTCGTTGGCCAACGCCCGCTCGCACGCTCCCGGAGCCGCCTGCGAGGTGACGGTCGACGACCGGGATCCGACGCTGCTGGTGATCACCGTGCTGAACGGGCCGCCCACCGGTGCGCCGCTGGCCGCCGAGGGCGGAGGCAACGGGCTGCGCGGGATGGCCGAACGGGCCACCCTGGTCGGCGCCACCCTGCGCCACGGGCCGACCGTGGACGGTGGCTGGCAGGTACGGCTCGCGATCCCGCGGGCGATGACGAACGACGGAGACGACGCATGATCCGGGTCCTGATCGCCGACGACCAACCACTGGTCCGGGCCGGACTGAGCGCACTGCTGGCGGCCGAACCGGGGATCGAGGTGGTCGGCACCGCGGCGGACGGCGACGAGGCGGTGCGCCTGGCCCGCGAGCTGATGCCGGACGTGGTCTGCCTGGACGTGCGGATGCCGGGCCGGGACGGGATCAGCGCCGCCAAGGAGCTGTGCGGCCCCGAGCTCGGGCTGTCGGTGCTGGTGCTGACCACCTTCGACCTGGACGAGTACGTCTTCGCGGCGTTGGAGGCCGGGGCGTCGGGCTTCCTGCTCAAGGACGCCGAGCCGGAGACCATCGTGCATGCGGTGCGGGAGGTGGCGGCCGGGCGCGGCACCCTCGACCAGACCCTGACCCACCGGGTGCTGCGGGAGTTCGCCGAGCGCCGACGGCTGCAACCGGTGTCGCTGCGCCGGGGCGCCGACCTGCTGACCGGACGGGAGCGGGACATCCTGTTGCTGCTGGCCCAAGGGATGTCCAACGAGGAGATCGCCGAGCAGCTCGTGGTCGAGGTGTCCACGGTGAAGTCGCACCTGGCACGGATGATGCCGAAGCTCGGGGTGCGCTCGCGGTTGCAGGCCGTGGTGTGGGCCTACCAGAACCGGGTCGTGACGGTCCCCGAGGACTGAGGGTCTGCATCCAAAGGTGCAGACAGGAGGGTTCCATCCGGGGCGGCTGGAGGGTGACCCACCCGGATTCCTAGCGTCGAAGGACACGATTCCGACGACCCCTGGAGCCCGCCATGACCGCCACGACCCTGGTCCAACCCGCCGTCCGCCTGCACCAGGTCCGGCGCAGCTACCCGAATGGCAGCGGCAGCATCGAGGCGCTGGCCGGGGTCACGCTGAGCTTCCCGCCCGCCTCCTTCACCGCGGTGATGGGGCCGTCGGGTTCCGGGAAGTCGACCCTGCTCAACTGCGCCGCCGGGCTGGACGTGCCGACCAGCGGCCAGGTGGTGATCGGTGACACCGACCTGTCCGGGCTGTCCCCGGACGCGGTGACCCGGTTGCGTCGGGACCGGGTCGGCTTCGTGTTCCAGGCCTACAACCTGATCGGTCACCTGACCGTGGCGGAGAACATCGCGTTGCCGTTGCTGCTCGGCGGCCGCCGGCCCGACCCGCAGCTGCGCGCCTGGCTGATGGCCGCCGTCGGGGTGGAACAGCTCGCCGACCGACTGCCCGGGGAGCTCTCCGGCGGCCAGGCCCAGCGGGTCGCCATCGCCCGGGCGCTGATCACCCGGCCCGCGGTGGTCTTCGCCGACGAACCGACCGGTGCCCTCGACTCGCACACCGGCGCGCAGGTGCTCGGCGTGCTGCGCGACACCGCGTCGGCGCTCGGCCAGACCCTGGTGCTGGTGACGCACGACCCGCAGGTGGCGGCCGCCGCCGACCGGGTGGTGTTCCTGGCCGACGGACGCCTGGCCGGACACCTGGACACCCCGACCGCCGCGCAGGTGACCGCCCGGATGATCGAGCTGGCCCGATGAGCGCCGTCTGGTCCTCCGCCCGCTCCGCGGTCCGGGTGCACCGGTCGAACTTCGCCGGGAGTGCGCTGGTGGTCGCGCTGGCCGCCGCGCTGCTCGCCGCCACCGGTGCCTGGGTGGAGGCGGGGCTGCGTGCCGCCGAGGACGGGTCGATGCTGGTCACCGTCGCCTCGTCCTTCGCCGGGACCGCGATCATGATCGCGCTGTTCGTGGTCGCCGCCACCATCGCCGCGGCGCTGCGGCCCCGGTCCCGGGAGTTCGCCCTGGTGCGTGCTGTCGGGGCGACCACCGGGCAGGTCCGGCAGATGGTGACCGCCGAGGTGGTGCTGGTGTTTGCGGTGGCCGCCCCGCTGGGTGCGTTGCCCGGTCTGTTCCTGGCCCCGTTGCTCGGTGGCCCGCTCACCTCCGGCGGGGTGCTGGGCCCCGACTTCCGGATGAGCCTGTCGCCGTGGCCGGTGCTGAGCACGCTGCTCCTGCTGGTGCCGACGGCCATCGGCGCCGCCCGGTTGGCGGGCCGGGAGAGCGCCCGGCTGAGCCCGGCCGGTGCCGTGCGGTCGTCGGCGGTCGAATCCACCGGTCTGTCCCGTGGCCGGCTGCTGTCGGCGGCGGTGCTGGCGATCACCGGTCTGGTGACCGCGCTGGTGCCGTTCGTCCTGCCGGGTCTGCTCGGCACCGCGTCGGCGGCGGTGTCGGCCTTCCTGCTGGTCATCGCCGCTGCCCTGGTCGGTCCGTTGCTGCTGGGCTGGGCGGCCCGGCACGGTCTGGCGCTGTCCGGGCGGCGCGCGGGGGCGACCACGACGTTGGCGCTGTCCAATGCGCGCGGCTTCTCCCGGCGGTTGACCGGGGCGATCGTGCCACTGATGGTGCTGCTCGCGCTGGGCACCGTGCAGTCCGGGACGAATGTGGCAGTGCTGGACGGTGCCGAGCGTCAGGTCCGGGAATCGTTGACCGCGGACGCCGTGCTGCGGGGCGAGGCCGCCGCGTTGGCGCAGGTGACCGCCCAGGGGTTCACCACCGGTGCCACCGATCTGTGGCCGGCCCAGGTCAAGGTCGATCAGGACGAGGAGGACCTGGCGTTCCTCGCCTCGCTGTCCTGGGAGGACACCGCTCTGCGGACCGTTCCCACCGACGGGGCGCTGCTCGACCCCGGGCTGCGCCGCGGGTCGCTGGCAGCACTGGACCGACCCGGCACGATCGCGGTCAGCCAGGAGGCGGCGCTCGGCGGGCTGTCGTCCATCGGCGACCCAGTGGACATCCGACTCGACGGCGAGCAGCGGACGCTGGAGGTCGTCGCCGTCTTCGACCGGGGCCTGGGGCTGGGCGACTACCTGATCGGGGAGGCCACCGCGGCGACCTTCGCCGGGGAACCGGCCGACAGCACCCTCCTGGTCGATCTGCACGGGGAGCGGTTGTCCCCGGTGCCGGGCGTCACCGTGACCGACGTGCCGGGCTACGCCGCGCAGGTGCGAGAGTCGGCGGCGGGGCAGCAAGGACTCTCCGCGGCGCTGCTGTTCGCGCTGCTCGCCTTCGTGGCGGTGGCGGCGGCGAACACCCTGATCATGCTGACCGGGTCCCGGCGGGCGGAGTTCTCCCTGTTGCGACGCACCGGCGCGACCCGGCGGCAGCTGCTCGGGATGGTGGGGGTCGAGTCGGCGTTCGTCACCGTGGTGGCCGTCCTGGCGGGTCTGGCCTGTGTGCTCCCGGCGCTGATCGGGGTCGGGCAGGGGCTGCTCGGGGTGCCGCTGCCGACCTTCGACGTCGGGGCGCTGGCGGGGTTGGTGGCGGCGGTGGTGCTGATCGGCCTGCCGCTGCCGGTGCTGGTCGCGTCCCGGACGATCCCCCGCTGACCTGGATGCCCGGCACGGGCGGCACCCGGGACTCGTTACCGTGTCCGGGTGCCGCCCACCCTGAACCCGGACGACCCACGCTGGCGCCGCGCAGCGCTGACCCAGGACCAGTTCCGCGCCGACCTGTTGACCGCCGCGGTGCTGTTCGTCGGCGCCGTGCTGGATCTGGCGCTCTGGCAGGTGGTCGGTCTCTATGACGAGCCGGCCTCCGGGCCGGTGGCGGTGGCCTGCCTGGTGGCGACGATCTTCCCGCTCGCGTTCCGGCGTCGGTGGCCGTCGCTGGTGGCCGGGATCTGCGCCGTGATGTTCGTCGTCACCGCCAGCCTGCAAGTCTCCGAGACGCTGTTCGTGAACATCGCGTTGTTCATGTCGATCTACACCGTCGGTGCCTGGGAGACCCGCCGGACGCGGGCGTTCTGGGTGCGGGCGGTGGTCGTCATCGCGATGTTCCTGTGGCTGCTGGTCACGATCTTCCAGTCGGTGACCGACCCGGAGGCGATCCCCGGACTGTCCCGCGCCGGGGCGTTCTCCCCGATGGCCGCGTACCTGATGAGCCAGGTGCTGACCAACATCCTGTACTTCGCGGGTGCCTGGTACTTCGGCGACCACGCGTGGAACGCCGCGCGGGACCGGGCGCGCACCGCCTGGCGTGGCGAGCAGCTGGTCGCCGAGCGCCGGGTGGTCGAGGAACAGGCGGTCGCCCTGGAACGACTCCGCCTGGCGCGGGAACTGCACGACGCCGTCGCCCATCACGTCTCGCTGATGGGGGTGCAGGCGGGGGCGGCTCGGGTGCTGCTCGCCGCCGATCCGGCCAAGGCCGCCGAGGCGTTGGAGCAGGTCGAGGACTCGGCCCGGGACGCGATCCGTGAACTGCAGGGCGTGCTCGGCACGTTGCGCGAGGCGGGCGCGCCGGCGACCTCCGGTGCCGCCGTCGCCTCCCTCTCGGTGGAGCAGCTGCCGACGCTGGTCGACCACTCGAACGAGGGTGGGGTGCGAGCCAGCTTCCAGGTGATCGGCGACCCCCGGCCCCTGCCGCCGCTGGTGTCCCTGAACCTGTACCGGATCGCGCAGGAGGCACTGACCAACACCCGCAAGCACGCGGGCGTCGGAGCCCGGGCCGACGTCCGGCTGCGCTACGCCGAGGACGCCGTCGAGCTCGAGGTCACCGACGACGGCGGTGGGCTGACCCGCCGCGCCCGCACCGGCGGCAGCGGCCTGGGCCAGGTCGGGATGCGGGAACGTGCGGCCGCCGACGGCGGCACCCTGGAAGCCGGACCGCGTGGTCGCGGCGGATACCTGGTGCGGGCGCGAGTGCCGCTCGCCACGATGCGAGAGCGGGACGACCGATGACCGAGATCCGAGTGCTGCTCGCCGACGACCAGGCGCTGCTGCGCGCAGCCCTGGCCACCATCCTGGACTCCGCCGACGACCTCACCGTGGTCGGCCAGGCCTCCACCGGGCGCGAGGCGGTCGACCTGGCCCGCGAGCTGCGACCCGATGTGATCTGCATGGACGTCCAGATGCCCGAGATGGACGGCATCGAGGCCACCCGGCAGATCCGCGTCGACGCCGACCTGGACACCGCGATCCTGGTGCTCACCACCTTCAACCGGGAGGACTACCTGGTCGAGGCGCTCGCCGCCGGGGCGTCCGGGTTCCTGCTGAAGAACTCCCGCCCGGAACAGCTCGCCGACGCCGTCCGGGCCGTGGCCGCCGGGGACGCGTTGCTCTCGCCCGAGGTGACCCGGTCGGTGATCGCCCGCGCGATGGGCAGCGGCGCCGCCGAACAGCCGGGACCCGAGCCCTGCCCGGTGGCGGTCGAGCAGCTCACCGAGCGGGAGACCGAGGTGCTGCAACTGGTCGCGCGCGGGCTGAGCAACGACGAGATCGCCGCCGAACTGGTGCTGGGCCGCGCGACGGTGAAGACCCACGTGTCCAACGTGCTGACCAAGCTGGGGCTGCGGGACCGGGTGCAGGCGGTGGTGTTCGCGTATCGGAACGGGTTGGGCAGCTGACCACCTAGACCCCCGGTCGCCCAGTACCTAGGACCGGCGACCGACCCCGAGCGGACACGATTCCTCCCATGGTCGGACGCCGTACCGCGAGGTCGAGGTGTGCCATGGCTGCATGCGACACCTCGCTCCACTTCTCGCCATCCCCGCAATCGGTGCTCTCCTCGTCGGATGTGGGACGACGCCCGTCCCCCATGCCACGTCGACCGACGACGGGACGGTCCGCTGGGGGACGTGCGACATGCTCGTCGATCAGGTGCGGGAGTTCAGCGCGCTCGTCGACACGCCGTCGGCGCTCGCCGGCTGGCAGGACCGTTTGGAGTGCGGGGAGCTCACGGTTCCGCTGGACTACCGCGACCCGGCAGCAGGCACCCTCACCCTCGCGGTCAGCCGACTCCTGCCCACCAGGACCAGTCAGGGGGTCGTGGTCACCAACCCGGGCGGCCCCGGGGTGGAGGGGCGGACCCTGCCGGCGGTGATCGCCGATTCGGGGATGGCAGCGTTGGCCGAGGACCGGACCATCGTCGGGATCGACGTGCGGGGCACCGGCGGATCGACCACACTCCACTGCCCGGAGCTGATCGACGTGCAGGCGCCCGAGGTCGACACCGTCTCCGAGGAGGTCGCGCTGTCGTACTCGGCTGACGTGGCGGCGGCCAACGCTGCCTGTGCCGAGTCCGACGGCCCACTGCTGGCCTCCTTGACCACGCAGAACGCCGCCCGGGACCTGGACCTGGTGCGGTCGGCCCTCGGGGAGGACACGATCGACTACTACGGCACGTCCTGGGGCACCGAGCTCGGAATGGCCTACCTGTCGGCGTTCCCGGATCGGGTCGGGCGCATGCTGCTGGACAGCGTCACCGATCCACGGCAGGACGCCGAGGCCGCGCTGGACGATATCGCCGCAGCGGTCGCCACATTCGGTGAGCCCGATCCGGAACAGCCGGACGGAACGACCGCGGACATCGGGTACCGGCCGATCGACTTCACCGCGCGTACCGCCTTCACCTGCAACGCGTACACCGGTGCCGACGACCCGCGAACGGTGTGGTCGTCGCACGAAGCGCGGTCGGCGCGCTTCGGGCTGGACCCGCAGGAGCGGATCGCCCACCCGCTCTCCGGCGACCTGCCCGGCACCAGCGTGTGTGCCGGCTGGCCGTTCGCTCCGGAACCGGTGGCCCCGGAGGCAGGGGGGCACGACGGCCTGCAGATCGTGGCGCATGCGACCGAGACCACCACCCCGGCGGTGTGGGCCGAGCGGGCGCACCAGTCGTTGGGCGGATCCCTTCTGACTCTGCCGGACGGTGCTCACGGCTCGCTGTCCAGCAGTAGCGCGGCACCCGCTGCCGTCGCCTTCCTGCGCGCCGGCACCCCCATGAGGTGACGGCCCCCACCCGTCGAGGTGTCGGCGCCTGAACCGATCGAGGCGACGCGCGGCACGGCGTCTGCCCTCGGCGCCGTCGTGGTCGGTCTCCGCCTCGCGGGGGAGGTCGGGTGTCGGGGCGGCCCGGACAAATCCGTCCTAGGCCGGAGGTGGTGGGTGTCGGTCCCGGCCTAGCGTCGTGTCATCAGCACCACCCATCACGACGACAGGAGTTCAGCGTGCTAGAGCTGAGCGGCATCCGCCGGTCATTCGGCGACCGACTGGTCCTCGACGATGTGGGCTTCACCGTCCAGCGCGGCAAGCTCACCGGCTTCGTCGGCGGCAACGGCGCCGGGAAGACCACCACCATGCGGATCATCCTCGGGGTGCTCTCCTCCGACGCGGGCACCGTGACCCTGGACGGCGCGCCGCTCGGCGACGAGCAGCGCCGGTCCTTCGGCTACATGCCGGAGGAGCGCGGGCTGTACCCGAAGATGAAGATCGTCGAGCAGATCGCCTACCTGGCCCGGCTGCACGGATACGACAAGCGCACCGCGACGACCAAGGCCACCGACCTGCTGACCCGGCTCGGCCTGGGTGAGCGGCTGAACGACCCGGTCGATGACCTCTCGCTGGGCAACCAGCAGCGGGCGCAGATCGCGGCGGCGCTGGTCCACGACCCCGAGGTGCTGATCCTGGACGAGCCGTTCTCCGGTCTGGACCCGATGGCGGTCGACGTGGTGCTGAACGTCCTCAGCGAGTACGCGGCGCAGGGGGTGCCGGTGCTGTTCAGCTCGCATCAGCTGGACGTGGTCGAGCGGCTCTGCGACGACGTGGTCGTGATCGCCGGCGGGCAGATCCGCGCCGCCGGTGGTCGTGAGGAACTGCGCGACCAGTACGCGGAGTCCCGGTTCGAGATCCACTCCGGTGGTGACATGGGCTGGCTGCGCACCCAGCCGGGGGTGCAGGTGCGGGAGTTCGACGGCGGCTACGCCCTGTTCGACGCCGACGAGCAGGTCGCCCAGCAGGTGCTGCGGACCGCGTTGGAGTCGGCCCCGGTGCAGTCGTTCAGCCCGGTGCGTCCGCGCCTGGCCGAGATCTTCCGCGACATCGTCACCGACGAGGTGCGCAACGACGAGGAGGCAGCCCGATGAGCACCCCCACCCCGAAGCAGCGCCCGGCGACGCCGACGATGCTGCAGAACACCATGCTGGTGGCCGAGCGCGAGGTCACCACCCAGGTGCGGAGCAAGGCCTTCATCATCTCGACCGTGGTGATGCTGGTGCTGATCCTGGCCGGGATCATCCTGTCCAGCGTGCTGGGCGACAAGCTCGGGTCGGACACCAAGGTGGCCGTGGTCCCGGCCACCGCCGAGCTGATCGCCGGCGTGGACGGCATCGAGGCCGTCGACGCCGCGGACGACGCCGATGCCCGTCAGCTGGTCGAGGACGAAGAGGTGTCCGCGGCCCTGCTGCCGGATCCGGACACCGACGACAACCCGCTGGGCGTCGTGGTGATCGGGAAGGAATCGGCGCCCTCCGACGTGGTGTCGGCGCTCGCGGTCACCCCGCCGGTGGAGCTGCTGGACGAGCCCACCACCAGCGAGGGGCTGCGCTACCTGGTGTCGCTGGCCTTCGGCCTGGTGTTCATGTTCGCCTCGCTGACCTTCGGCAGCACGATCGCGCAGAACACCGTGCAGGAGAAGCAGTCCCGGATCGTGGAGATCCTGCTGTCGGCGGTGCCGCCCCGCGCGCTGCTGGCCGGCAAGGTGATCGGCAACAGCATCCTGGCCTTCGGCCAGACCGCCGCGATCGCCGCCGTCGCCGTGATCGGCCTGGTGGTGACCGGACAGGACGACGTGCTGAGCCTGATTGGCGCTCCGGTGGCCTGGTTCGTGGTGTTCTTCCTGGTCGGGTTCGTGCTGCTGGCCGCGATGTTCGCCGCCGCCGCATCGCTGGTCTCCCGGACCGAGGACACCGGAGCCGTGCTCACCCCGGTGATGTACCTGGTGATGATCCCGTACTTCCTGGTCATCTTCTTCAACTCGAACGAGGTCGTGCTCGCGGTGATGAGCTACGTCCCGTTCAGCGCCCCGGTGGGGATGCCGGTCCGGCTGTTCCTCGGCACCGCCGCCTGGTGGGAGCCGCTGCTGTCCCTGGTGATCCTGGCCCTGTCGGCCTGGGGGGTCACCGCGATCGGCGCCCGGATCTACGAGCGCTCGGTGCTGCGCACCGGACGTCGGGTGAAGCTGAGCGAGGCCCTCAAGGACTGAGCAGGCCCGCAGTGCTGGACGGCCGGTCACCCTCGCGGGTGGCCGGCCGTTCTCATGCGTCGAAGGGCAGGACCAGGGTGCGCAGCAGGTCGGCCAGGCGCTCCCGGTCCCCGTCCGGCAGATCGGCCAGCAGGTCGCGCTCGATGTCGAGCAGGCTGGTCATCGCCGCGTCCACCCGGGCCAGCCCCTCCTCGGTGAGGCTGACCAGCACCCCGCGCCGGTCCTCCGGCGACGGCTGCCGTTGCACCAGTGACCGGGCCGCCAGCCGGTCGATCCGGTTGGTCATCGTCCCGCTGGTCACCAGGGTCTGGGTGAGCAGGGCACCGGGGGAGAGTCGGTACGGCGACCCGGCCCGGCGCAGCGCCGAGAGCACGTCGAACTCCCACGGCTCCAGCCGGTGCAACGCGAACGCCCGGCGCCGAGCCAGATCCAGGTGCCGGGACAGGCGGGTCACCCGGGACAGCACGGTCAGCGGGGTGACGTCCAGGTCGGGGCGCTCCCGGGCCCAGGCGTCGACGATCCGGTCGACCTCGTCCACCGGCAGCTCCTCGGGCATGGCGGGAGGCTACCCGTGCTGGTCGGAGAGCTGGGGACGACGCTCCAGCCCGGACAGGCCGTTCCACGCCAGGTTGACCAGGTTCGCCGCGACGTCGGCCTTCTCCGGCGAGCGGGCGTCCAACCAGTGCTGCCCGGTCAGGGCGACCATCCCGACCAGCATCCGGGCATAGATCGGTGCGGTGCGCGGGTCCAGGTGCGACTTCTTGAACTGCGCCGCCAGCAGGTGTTCGACCTGGGTCGCCACGTCCCCGATCAGACTGGAGAACGTGCCGGTGGCCTGCGCGACCGGGGAGTCGCGCACCAGGATGCGGAAGCCGTCCTCGTTCTCCTCGATGTAGCTGAGAAGCGCCAACGCCGAGCGTTCGACCAGCACCTTCGGGTGATGCCCCTTCTCCAGGGCACCGTTCAGCGCATCGGTGAGCGCCCGGATCTCGCGGTCGACCACCACCGCGTAGATGCCCTCCTTGCCGCCGAAGTGCTCGTACACCACCGGCTTGGACACCTTCGCCCGCGCGGCGATCTCCTCCACCGAGGTGCCGTCGAAGCCCTTCTCCGCGAACAGCCGGCGACTGACGTCCAGCAACTGCTCGCGCCGTTCGGCCGCGGTCATCCGCGGCTTGGACGCCCGAGCGGCGGGACGGGTCTGGTTGGCCATCGGGTCATCTTGCCAGGGATGGCGGGACCGTGGTCCTGGCATCCGCCCGCGGTGTGGCCTGGCAGACTGGTGTCGCACATCGACGCGGTCGGCTGTGCGGTCCGCCCTGGTGTAATGGCAGCACACAGGCCTTTGGTGCCTTGAGGTCCGGGTTCGAATCCTGGGGGCGGAGCCCTAGTGCAACGTCGCGAACCGGGTGATCTCCACCCGCAGCGTCTCCGCCATCTCGGCCAGCCCCTCGCCGTCGCCGCCACCCGCCGATGCCGCCACGGCCGCGACCTGATCCGTCATCCCGGCGACCAGCGCGCCGATCTGCTCGATGGTGTGCCCGGCCTCGGTGGCGGCGGCCATCGCGGCGGTGACGTGGTCGGCGATGTCGTCGGAGCGGCCGGCCGACTCGTCCGCCAAGGTGCGCACCTCGGCGGCGACCACGGCGAAACCACGGCCGGCCTCCCCGGCGCGGGCGGCCTCAATCGCGGCGTTCAGTGCGAGCAGGCGGGTGCGCCCGGCGATGGTCTTGACCAGGCCGACCGCGTCCTTGATCTGCGCGGAGGTGTCGGTCAGCGAGGTGACGGTGGACCGGGAGCCCTCGGTGGCGTCGGCCGCTGCGCGGGCGGAGGCGGACAGCGAGGTCGCGGAGACCGCCAGGCGGTGTGCAGCGTCGGCGACCCCGGCGGCGATCAGCACCAGGCGTTCGGCCAGCGCCGCGCGTTCGGCCTGTTCGCGGGCGGTCTGCTCGGCGGCCCGTTGCAGCGCCGACCGGGCGGCGTCGATCCGGGCCGCACCGGACCGGAACGCACCGGGCATCCCGCGGCGCAGGAACCTGCGGTGGAACCTGCCCGCACCGGCCGCGGTCAGGGTGGCCTGCGACTCGCGGACGTAGGCGTCGATCAGGTCGGCGACCCGGTTGAGTCCGGTGCGGGCGCGCTGCACCTCGGGGGAGTCGGACAGCGGGGGCAACCGGACTTCCAGGTCGCCCTGGGCCAGGCGCTCGCAGAAGGTGGCGATCGCGTCCAGATCGGCGGTGCCGCTCCGGTCGGTGGCGGCGCTCATCGGGTCACCGCCGCCAGCTCGTCGGCGGCAGCCAGCGACCAGACCCAGGCGTCGTAGTCGGTGCCCGCCTCGTGCAGGGCGGTGGTGAGGGCGGCCGTCCCGGCGGCGACCGCGTCCCGGCTCCCCGAGGCCGACTGCTCGGCGGCAAGCACCGTCCGGTAGAGGGTGGCGACGGTGCGGCGGGTGGCCGGCGGCACCCAGCGGCGGTTCGAGTGGTAGCCGGTGATCCGGCCCGCCGGGTCCAGGGTCGGTGTGACGTGCGCGAACACCCAGTAGTGCCCACCATCGGCCGCCAGGTTGAGCACGTAGGCGAAGAGCTCGTCGCCCGCGCCGATCACGTCCCACATCAGCTGGAACACCGCCCGGGGCATCTCCGGGTGCCGGATCAGGTTGTGCGGCGCACCCAGGATCTCCGGTTCCGGGTACCCGGCGACCCGGACGAAGACGTCGTTGGCGTAGGTGATCACTCCACGCGGATCGGTCTTGGAGACGATGATCTCCTCCGGGCCGAAGGTGCGTTCGACGCCGGTCGGGGCGGGGCCGCGCTGACCGCGGCGTGCGGGTGGCATGGCGGGCGTATCGGCGCGGGCCGTCCGGGTGATGAGGGCGCCGGAGCACCCGGTTCCGCTCACCGGGTCCGGGCCGGGGTGGTGCCACCTGTGCCCGGGCGACTGGAGAGGTCGAAGGTCCCGAATCGTCAGCCGACGAACAGGCAGAACGGGTGTCCGGCCGGATCGGCGAACACCCGCAGGGGCTCCTCCGGATCGTCCGACCGGTCCCGCAGCAGCCGGGCGCCGAGCTCGACCGCCCGTCGACTGTGCCGATCGAGCTCGTCGATGCTGGTCACGGTGATGTCGAGGTGCAGCTGCTGCGGGACCTCCGGGTCGGGCCAGGTCGTGGCCGCCAGCTCCGGCACGTACTGGAAGGCGAGCGGGAAGGCGCCGGTCAGCACCAGCCAGTCGGCGCCGTTCGGATCCGGCTCACCGTCGGCCGGTGGCTCGTCGCCGGGTCGGTAGCTCAGGCCGAGCAGTGCGCGGTAGAACTCGGCGAGTCCGCGCGGATCCGTGGTGTCCAGGACGGTCTGGACCACCGTGGGAAAGGACCGATCGGTCATGGTGACGCTCCCGGTGTCGGGTCCCCGGCGGCGAGTCGCGCCGGTCGCTGGAGTTCCATCGTCGGACCTTCGGGCACGGAACGCATCGGCAGCGGCGGTAGAGTGCGTGAACGCACGCCATCCCACTCTCGTGACCGTCTCGGGTCGCGGGCAGAATCGACGGGAGCACCCACAGGTGACCACCCCCCGCCCCGCTGCGGTCGTGGTCCTCGCCGCAGGCGAGGGCACCCGGATGAAGTCGTCCACCCCCAAGGTCCTGCACACCCTCGCGGGCCGGAGCATGCTCGGTCATGCGCTGGCCGCCGCGCAGGCGCTGGACCCGTTGCGCACCGCGGTGGTGGTCCGGCACGAGCGTGATCGGGTCGCCGAGCACGCCCGGTCGCTGGACTCCGCCGTCCTGATCGCCGACCAGGACGAGATCCCCGGCACCGGCCGCGCCGTGCAGTGCGCGCTCTCGGTGCTGGACTCCGCCGCCCAGGCCGACGCCGCCTCCCGCGAGGACGGTCCGGGTCAGCCCGGTTCCGCCGCCGGGGTGCTGGTGGAGGGCCCGGTGGTGGTGCTGGCCGGTGACATCCCGTTGCTGGACGGCGAGACGCTGGCCGAGCTCCTGGCGGCGCACGCGGCCGACGGCAATGCCGTCACCGTGCTGACCACCGAGGTGCCGGAGCCGACCGGGTACGGCCGGATCATCCGCGGCGCCGAGGGCGACCTGGAGTCGATCGTCGAGGAGAAGGACGCCACTCCTGAGCAGCGCGCCGTCACCGAGATCAACTCCTCGGTGTACGTCTTCGACGCGGCCGTCCTGCGCGGCGCCTTCGGCCGACTCGGCCGGGACAACGCCCAGGGCGAGGTCTACCTCACCGACGTGATCCAGATCGCCCGCACCGATGGTGGCCGGGTCCGTGCCCTGCGCACCGACGACCCGGTGCTGGTCGAGGGCGTCAACGACCGCGCCCAGCTGGCCGTCCTGCGCGCCGAGCTGAACCGCCGGATCCTGGACGACTGGATGCGCGAGGGCGTGACCATCGTCGACCCGGCGACCACCTGGATCGACGTGGACGTGGAGCTGGCCCGCGACGTCACCTTGCTGCCCGGCACCCAGCTGCACGGGGCGACCAGCATCGGTGCCGGCGCGACCATCGGTCCGGACACCACGCTGACCGACGTGGAGGTGCACGACCGCGCCACGATCATCCGCACCCACGGGTCGCTCGCGGTGATCGGCGAGGACGCGCTGGTCGGGCCGTTCGCGTACCTGCGTCCGGGCACCGTGCTCGGCGAGCGCGGCAAGATCGGCACCTTCGTCGAGACCAAGAACGCCGAGATCGGCGCCGGGTCCAAGGTGCCGCACCTGTCCTACGTCGGTGACGCCACGATCGGCGTGGAGACGAACATCGGCGCCGCCAGCGTGTTCGTGAACTACGACGGTGTGCGCAAGCACCGCACCACCATCGGCTCCTACGCCCGGACCGGGTCGGACAACATGTTCGTCGCGCCGGTCACGGTGGGCGACGGCGCCTACACCGGTGCCGGTTCGGTGATCCGGCACGACGTGCCCTCCGGCGCCCTGGCGGTCAGCGCCGGGTCGCAGCGGAACATCGACGGCTGGGTGGTGCGCAACCGCCCCGGCACCCCGGCGGCCGACGCCGCTGCCGCCGCCGTGGACCCGGATGCCGGGCTGTCCCCGCAGGCGCGGGCCGAGCGCGAGCGTGCCGGCCAGGCGGCCAGCACCCAGGCGCCCACCCCGCCGCCGGAACTGCCGCAGCACAGCCCGAAGAAGCACGACACCGCCACGGAGGACAACGCACGATGACTGGGTCGATCGAGCAGACCGAGGAGAAGCGCCTCGTCCTGGTGTCCGGGCGGGCGCACCCCGAGCTGGCCACCGCGGTGGCGGAGAGCCTGGACACCGAGCTCCTGCCCACCACCGCGTACGACTTCGCCAACGGCGAGATCTACGTGCGCTTCGCCGAGTCGGTCCGTGGCGCTGACGTCTTCGCGCTGCAGAGCCACGCGGCGTCGATCAACCAGTGGGTGATGGAACACCTGCTGATGGTGGACGCGCTCAAGCGGGCGTCGGCCAAGACCATCACCGTGATCGCCCCGTTCTACGGCTACGCCCGGCAGGACAAGAAGCACCGTGGGCGTGAGCCGATCTCGGCCCGGCTGATGGCCGACCTGTTCAAGACCGCCGGTGCCGACCGGCTGATGAGCGTCGACCTGCACGCCGCGCAGATCCAGGGCTTCTTCGACGGCCCGGTGGACCACCTGTGGGCGATGCCGATCCTGACCGACTACGTACGCAGCCGGGTCGACGTGCAGAACGTGACCGTGGTGTCCCCGGACGCCGGGCGCATCCGGGTGGCCGAGCTGTGGGCGCAGAAGCTCGGCGGCGGCCCGCTGGCGTTCGTGCACAAGTCGCGCGACATCAACCAGCCGAACAAGACCGTGGCGAACCGGGTGGTCGGCGACGTCGAGGGCCGGACCTGCGTGCTGGTCGACGACCTGATCGACACCGCCGGCACCATCACCGGTGCGGTCCGGGTGCTGCTGGACGCCGGGGCCAAGGACGTGATCGTGGCCGCGACCCACGGTGTGCTCTCCGACCCGGCCGCCGACCGGTTGCAGCAGTGCGGTGCCCGCGAGGTGATCGTGACCGACACCCTGCCGATCCCGGAGGAGCACCGGTTCCCGAAGCTGACGGTGCTGTCCATCGCCCCGCTGCTGGGCCGGGCGATCCGCGAGGTCTTCGACGACGGCTCGGTGACCTCCCTCTTCGACGGCCGCGCCTGACCCAGCCCCAGCCCAGCTGACCGAGCGCCCCCGCGGCGCGCTGACCGAGGTCGGCACTTCCGCCCCGATCGGGGCTGGCGAAGTGCCGACTTCGGGCGCGTGCTGCCGACCTCGGGGGCGTGCTGCCGACCTCGGGGGCGTACTGCCGACCTCGGGGGCGTACTGCCGACTTCGGGCGCGGACTGCCGACCTCGGGCGCGTATTGCCGACTTCGGCTGGTCAGGTGCGGACTTCGGGGCCGCTCGGGGACCGGGGCCGGTGGGAGCGAGCTGGTCGGGCCGGGTGAAAGGGGGCCGGGCGGACTGGTAGGATCGGGAAGTTGCCTCGGCGAGGGACGTTGGGCGGGGACGGTCCGAGTGGCCGACCTGCTGGTCCGTGATCGACAGGGTGGATGCCTCCGTGTTTCCCCGTCTGTCGTGCCGCGTCGAGGCCAACCGCCTTCGCCACCAGAACGCATCAGGAGTCATCATGTCCGAGGTCAAGCTCGTCGCCACCGCCCGTTCCGAGTTCGGCAAGGGCGCCGCCCGCCGTCTGCGCCGGGCCAACCAGATCCCCGCCGTCCTCTACGGGCACGGCACCGACCCGGTGCACGTCTCGCTGCCGGGCCACGCCACGATGATGGCGCTGAAGCAGGCCAACGCCCTGTTCACCATCGAGCTGGACGGCACCGACACCCTGGCGATCGCCAAGGACGTGCAGCGTGACCCGGTCCGCCAGATCATCGAGCACGTCGACCTGCTGCTGGTCCGCAAGGGCGAGAAGGTCGAGGTCGAGGTCCCGGTGACCGTCGTCGGCGAGTCCGCCCCCGGCACCATCCACATCGTGGAGACACAGAACGTGGCCCTGGAGGCCGAGGCGACCCACCTGCCGCAGCACGTCGAGGTGAACATCGACGGCCTGGAGGCCGGTGCGCAGGTCACCGCCGCCGACCTGACCCTGCCGCAGGGCACCTCGCTGGTGACCGACGCCGAGATCGTCATGGTCGCGATCGCCGTGCCGCGCTCCGAGGCCGCTGACGACGCCGCCGAGGAGTCCGCCGAGGCCGCCGCGGAGTGATCCGCCCCGGCGTGTGCTGAGTGGGGCGACCACTCCGCGTCGAACCCAGGACGCCCGGTACCGTGCAGGTGCCGGGCGTCCGGCATGTCTGGACCCGATTCTCCGAGGGAGCACGATGAGCGAGGGACGCTGGCTGGTGGTCGGCCTGGGCAACCCCGGACCGCAGTACGCCGGGAACCGGCACAACGTCGGGCAGATGGTGCTGGACGAGCTGGCCCGCCGGGCGTCGACCACCTTCTCCACCAAGGGTGGTGGGCTGCTGTCCCGACGACCGCAGGCGGCGACGGCCGAGGTGCGGATCGGCGTGCTGCCGGGCGGTGCGCCGGGTCCGCGGGCGGTGCTGGCGAAGCCGGGCACGTTCATGAACACCTCGGGTGGTCCGGTCTCCGGGTTGGCGCAGTACTACGACGTCCCGGCGGACCGGGTGGTGATGGTCCACGACGAGATGGACATCCCGTTCGGCGCCGTGCGGCTCAAGCGCGGTGGCGGCGAGGGCGGCCACAACGGCCTGCGGGACACCAGCAAGGCCCTGGGCACCAAGGACTACCTGCGGGTGCGGGTCGGGGTGGGGCGACCGCCGGGTCGTCAGGACCCGGCCGACTTCGTGTTGAAGGACTTCGGTGCCGTCGAGCGCAAGGAGCTGCCGTTCCTGCTGGACGACGCGGCGGACGCGGTGGAGCTGCTGATCACGGAGGGTCTGGAGAAGGCGCAGCTGCGCTTCCACTCCAAGTAACCCATACGGGTGCGAACGGGGTGAAAACGGACAGATAGGGCGGACTGGGACAAACCCGCTGATATAGCCTCGCGGCGTCACCGAGGTTTCAGGGGTCCCCATGAGCTTGCTCGACGATCAGGACGTGCCGCGCACCGCGCGCGCCGCCGATCCCACGGTCCCGGCCACCGCCGTCGAGACGCCGCCGAGCGGACTTCCGCTGGATCCGGCCGACCGGCGGCGGAGCAGTCAGGGACCACGGCTGTCCTGGGCGTCGGACAAGCCCTTCCAGCCGCCGCTGCCCGGCGCCGCGCCCTCGGACTGGCGCAGCCAGCACGGCAGCTACCAGGTCGAGACCCTGTCCCGTGACCTGGTGCTCGCCACCGGTATCCCGACCCTCCTGCTGTTCCTGATGCACGGCGTGAGCCTGTTGCAGCTCAGCTGGGGCGTGATGATCGGGGTGCTGTTCGTCGCGATGACCGCCGTCGAGCGCGGCTACGACCGCCAGGTGATCGGCGACGGGCACCTGGAGTTCGAGGCGGTGCTGCGCGGCGGGGTGCTGACGGCTGCCGGGCTGGCGCTGCTGGCAGTCGGTGCGGACGTCGACGTGCCGCGCACCATCGTCTTCGCCGCGCTGCCCCTGGTCGTGCTGGTGCTGGCCGCCTCCCGACACCTGGCCCGCCGGTCGCTGCACAAGCGGCGGGCGGCCGGGGAGTCGATGCGCCGCACCCTGGTGGTCGGCGACGCCGGATCGATCACCGGGGTGGTCGAGGACCTGCGCGGGCTGCCGCAGCACGGGTACCAGATCGCCGGGGTGTGTGTGCCTTCCTTCGACGGTCCACTGCCGGGGCTCGGGGTGCCGGTGCTGGGCACGGTCTCCGATGTGGTGCAGGTGGCGGTCGACGGTCGGTTCGACGTGGTGATCGTCACCGGGTCCGAGCTGTCCGGCCAGGCACTGCGCCGACTGTCCTGGGCATTGCAGCGCACCCACACCGAGCTGGTCGTCGCACCGGGCATCGTGGAGGTGTTCGGGCCGCGGGTCAGCCTGGAACCCACCGCCGGGCTGTCGCTGATCCACGTGAACGCGGCCGAGGCCCGGCGCTCCCGGATCGTGGCCAAGCGGGTGGTGGACACCGCCTCGGCGCTGGGCGGTCTGCTGGTGCTGGCTCCGGTGCTGGCGGTGATCGCCATCGCGGTGAAGGTGACCAGCCCGGGCCCGGTGCTGTTCCGCCAGGTGCGGGTCGGCAAGGAGGGCCGCGAGTTCTCGATGCTGAAGTTCCGCAGCATGGTGGTCGACGCGGAGAAGCAGCTCGCCGAGCTCCGGGACGCGAACCAGGCCGACGGTCCGCTGTTCAAGCTGGACCACGACCCCCGGATCACCCGGATCGGCCACTTCCTGCGCCGGCACTCCCTGGACGAACTGCCCCAGCTGTTCAACGTCGTGCGGGGCGACATGGCACTGGTCGGTCCCCGGCCGCCGCTGCCGCACGAGGTGGCGGTGTACCGCGAGTCGGTCCGCCGTCGTCTGCTGGTCAAGCCCGGCCTGACCGGACTGTGGCAGGTCAGCGGCCGCGCCGACCTCCCGTGGGAGGAAGCGGTGAAGCTGGACCTGCGCTACGTGGAGAACTGGTCGATCGCCTTCGACCTGATGATCCTGTGGCGGACGCTCGGTGTGGTGGTGAGCGGACATGGCGGCCGCTGAGATCGCGCTGGCCCACGACTACGCGACCCAGCGCGGCGGCGCCGAACGGGTGGCGTTGATGCTGGCGGACGCGTTCCCGGGCGCACCGATGTACACCACGCTGCACCACCCGGCCGGCACGTTCCCCGAGTTCAGCGACCTGGATCTGCACACCTCTCCACTGGACCGGATCGGGGTGCTGCGCCGCTCGCACCGCTGGGCGCTGCCGCTGCTGCCCGGCGCGGTGGACCGGACCCCGATCGACGCGGACCTGGTGCTGGCGTCGTCGACCGGCTGGGCGCACGGCTTCCCGGTGACCGGCCGCAAGGTGGTCTACTGCCACGCCCCGGCGCGCTGGCTCTACCAGGCCGAACGGTATCTGGGCCGCGACGGTGGTCTCGGGCGCTGGGCGACGGGTCGGGCGTTGGGCGCTCTCGCCCCTCGGTTGCGGGCCTGGGACCAGCGGGCGGCGCGATCCGCCGACCGCTACCTGGCCAACTCCACGGTCACCGCACGGGCGGTCCGGGCGGTGTACGGGATCGAGGCCGAGGTGCTGCCGCCGCCGCCCGCGATGCTGCCGGACGGACCGGAGTCGCCGATGGCTGCGGTCGAGCCCGGCTTCCTGCTGTGCGTGGCGCGGTTGCTGCCGTACAAGAACGTGGACGTGGTGATCGAGGCGGTCCGGCGGATCCCCGGCGCACGGCTGGTGGTGGTCGGTGACGGTCCCGAGCGGTCGGCGCTGAGCACCCGGGCGGCCGGTCTGCCCGGGGTGGTGCTGGCCGGCCGGGTGGACGACGCCCGGCTGCGCTGGCTGTACCGGCACTGCGCCGCCCTGGTCGCTGCCTCCTACGAGGACTACGGCCTGTCGCCGCTGGAGGCGGCCGCCTTCGGCCGTCCGTCGGTGGTCCTGCACGACGGCGGCTACCTGGACACGGTGCGCGGCGGGGAGACCGGCGAGTTCTTCGCGACGCCGACCCCCGACGACGTGGCCGCGTCCATCGACACCGCCCTCACCCGGAGCTGGGACGCCGATCTGCTCCGCACCCATGCCGAGTCCTTCGGCCTGCCCCGATTCGTCGCTCGGCTGCGTGCCGTCGCGGATGCCGAACTGGGCCGCCTCGCCGCCCCCGTTCCCACCCAGGAGACCCGATGACCCTGCAGGAGATGCTCCGGACGATCTGGTTCGGCAAATGGTTGGTGCTGGTGGCGCTGGTCGCGGCCGGGGTCGGGGCGTGGCTCTACGTCTCCGACTCCGAACCGCAGTACGCGGCCGAGGCCACCGTGCAGATCGTCGATGCCGAGACGCTCGCCGCGGCCGGGATCCGGATCGAGGCGGACCCCAGCCTGGTCACCTCGGACGATGTGGCGGCGGCGGCCGCGAAGGAACTCGGCGGTGGGGTGCGGGGGCGCGATCTGGCGGCCAGCACCAGCGCCGAGTACCAGGTCGACAACCCGAACACCGTGGTGGTGGACACCACCGGCACCGACCCGAAGGCGACCACCGCGGCGGCCAACGCGATGGCCACCGCCTACGTGGCGGCGTTGCAGGCCCAGTTCGACGAGGACCTGACCGGCATCCAGCAGCGCCTGGACACCCTGGCCAAGACCATCGACGGCCAGCAGAAGGCGATCACCAACGCCCGTGCGGCCAGCGCCGCGGTCGCCGGAGCCGCGAGCACAGACCCGGTGGACGGCCTGCTGGAGGCGCAGTACGGCGCGAGCATGGACCAGTACCAGACCCTGGCCGCCCAGCAGGCGCAGGCGACGGTGCTCGCCAACCCGGCGCGGGTGCTGCAGAACGCGGTCGGCGCACAGCTGGTGAGCATCCCGTCGTCGCTGGTCTACGCGATCGCCGCGCTGGCCGGTCTGCTGGTCGGGATCGCCCTGGCGGTGCTGCGCCGGGGGCTGGACACCCGGGTGCGGACCGCGGGAGCTGCGCGCCGGGCCGCCTCGGCGCCGGTGCTCGCCCGGTTGTCCGGCACCGGCGCGGCGCTGAAGACCTGGGAGTCCGAGGCGGTGCTGCCGGTCGCCACCCGGGAGGCCACCGCCTACACCCGGTCGGTCCGCGAGCTGCGCACCGCGTTGCAGGCGGCGGTGGAGAACGAGTCCGGCAGTGCGGTGATCGTGGTGACCTCGGCCGACCTGGAGACACCACGCTCCTTCGTGGCGGCGAACCTGGCAGCGTCTTGGGCACTGTCCGGGCGCAGCGTGGTGGTGCTCTCCGGCGACCTGCGTCAGCCCCGGTTGAACGCGCTGCTGCCAGTGGTCGAGGACGGCACGATCTCCGAGCCGGTGGCCGCGGCCGGAGCCCAGCCGACCGGCACCCCGCACCTGGCGGTGCACCCGGCCCTGCGCACCGAGCTCGACCCCGCGGACTTCCTGGCCAGCGACCGGGTGCGCGAGCTGATCGCCACCCTGCGGGCGGCGGCGGATGTGGTGATCATCGACGCACCGCCGATGCTGGTCGCCGCCGACGCCACGATCCTGGGCGGGCACGCCGACGGGGTGCTGCTGGCGGCCACCGTCGGACACACCCGGATCGGGTCGGTGGAGGAGTCCGCCGACCGGCTGCGAGCCGCCAACGCCCGGCTGCTCGGGCTGAGCCTGGACGGGGCGGCCGGACGCGAGGTCGGGTACGAGGCGAGCTACGCCTTCGCCGGGGCGGCGGCCGAGCCGGAGAACGCGGAACCGCCGACGCAGCCCGAGGACATCGGCACGGGCCGGGACGACGGCCGCGCCGATCCGGAGCGGGACGCCGAGCCTGGGCTGGATGCCGACCCCGAGGAGTCCGGCACCGAGGCCCGGGTGCCCGCCACCTCCGGCCGTGGGGGCGGCCGCGGTCGCCCGGCGATGTTCTTCACCCACCGGCCATGACCCCGGTCCGGGTGGTGGTGCTGGACCACACCGCCCAGACCGGCGGCGCCGAGCTGGCGCTGCTGCGGACGGTCGCGGCGCTGGATCCGAGCCGGGTGGACGTGACGGTGCTGCTGTTCGCCGAGGGGCCGCTGGTCGGACGGTTGCGGGCGGTCGGCGCACGGGTGGAGGTGCTGGCGCTGGACCCCCGGGTGGCCGCGACCGGGCGGCACGCGGTGGGCCGGCTCGGATCGCTGCGGGCGGTGCCCTTCGTGTTCCGACTGGCCCGGGCGCTGCGTCGGCTGCGGCCCGACGTGGTGCACTGCACCTCGCTGAAGGCCGACCTGCTCGGGCTGGTCGCCGCCCGACTGGTGCGTCGCCCGGTGGTGTGGCACCTGCACGACCGGATCGCGGCCGACTACCTGCCCCGGCCCGTGGTGGCGGTGGTGCGGTGGCTGGCGCGGCATGCGGTGACCGAGGTGGTGGTCAACTCCCGGGCGACCGCGTCGACGGTGCTGCCGTTGCCCCGGTGGACGCTCGCGTATCCGGGACTGGCGCCGGAGCAGGTGGGGCCCGATCCGATCCACCGGCCGACCCCGACGCCACCGGTGGTGGGGATCGTGGGCAGGATCAGCCCGACCAAGGGGCAACGGGAGTTCCTGGCGGCCGCCGCCCTGCTGGCCGACCGGTTCCCCGACCTGCGGTTCCGGGTGATCGGGGACGCGCTGTTCGCGGAGGCCGACTACGCGGAGCAGGTGCGGGCCCAGGCAGCCGGGCTGGCCGACCGGGTGGACTTCACCGGGTGGGTGGCCGATCCGGTGGCCGAGCTGGACCGGCTCACCGTGATGGTGCACGCCTCCCCGACCCCGGAGCCCTTCGGCCAGGTGGTGGTCGAGGCGATGGCCCGCGGCGTGCCGGTGATCGCCACCGCCGGAGGTGGGGTGGACGAGATCGTGCTGCCCCGGGACGCGGAGCCGCGCGGTGCCCTGGTCCGACCGGGGGACGTGGCCGGACTCGCGGCGGCGGTCGAGGCGCTGCTGCGGGACCCGGAGACGACAGCCGCCCGCGCGCGACAGGCGTGGTTCGGGGTGCGGCGCGACTACCCGATCACGGCGACGGCCGAGGCGCTCACCGCGGTGTGGTGCCGGCTCGCACCCGGTCCAGGACGTCCCGCATCTGCCGCACCCGGTCGCCCCAGCTCGGGACCTCGGCCGGTGACCCGGGTGTCGGCGGCGCGCTGAGCACTCGGAGCACGGCGGCCGGGAGCTGCTGCGGCGAGGCGGTGATCACCCGGTGGCCCGGCTGGTCCCGGAACCCGGCGACCGGGGTGCTCACGATCGGCCGGTTCACCGCCAGGTACTCGTACAGCTTGATCGGGTCCAGCGAGTCGGTGAAGTCGTCCACCCGGTGCGGGACCACCAGTGCTGCGGCGTGTTGCAGGTAGGCGGGCACCACCGCCGCGGCCCGGGCACCCAGCACGACGGCACCGGCGGCCTCCAGCCGGGTCAGGTCCAACGGGTCGAGCAGCGCGGGGCCGACCAGCACCAGGTGTGCCCCGGCGGTGCGCAGCGTGACGGCCAGCCGCAGGCACGTCTCCAGGTCCAGCCGGTCCGGGTGCAGGGTGCCGACGTACACCGCGTAGTCGCCGGCCGGCAGGTCGCCGGGGCGGGCCATCGGTCGACGGTAGGCGGCCAGGTCGACGGCATTCGTCACCAGGCTGACCGTCCGGCCGACCCGGTCACCCTTGCTCCGGGCCAAAGCGGGGGAGCAGACCACCACTGCGTCGCAGTCGGCCAGCAGCAGGTCCTCGTTCTGCCGGGTGCGTCGGTGCTCGGCCGGGTCGCGTTCGGCACGCAGCCAGTCGTCGGTGATGTCGTACAGCGAGCGCCAGCCGGTGGCCCGCAGCACCGCCGCGCCGTCCGGGTCGTTCACCCAGAGCACCGGGTCGGTCATCCCCAGTCGGCGCGCCGTCCGGTGCACGGCCCGGGCGCGGCGGTCGTCGGCGCCGGGGGCCAGCCGTCGGGGCAGCCACTTGGTCGGTCGGTACGCCCAGGCGCGACCGGTGGGCGTGCCGTCGTGGGCGGTGAGCGGGCGGAGGCGTCGACCGAGGGTGAGCGGGGCGCCACGGCGCAGATCGTGCAGGTGGTCGACCGGCGGCTCGACGAAGAGCACGTGCAGCGCCGGGTCGTCGTGCAGCAGTCCGGCGATCAGGTGCTGGTTGCGGCGCCAGACCTCGTCCCAGGGTTCCAGGCTCAGCACCACCAGGTCCTGCCGGACGGGGGTGGTCACCAGGCTCATCGTCGGACCTCCGCGTAGACCGCCTCGACGGCGGCGGCGTGCGTGTCCAGCGCGAACCGCTCCTGCTGGGCGGCCCGGAGCGCGGCACCGTAGCGCGCGCGGCGTGCCGGGTCGTCGGCGAGGGCCGCCAGCATCCTGCCCGCCGCGGTCGGGTCGTCCGGGGGCACGAGCTCCGCCTCCGGCACCGAGCCGACCGTCTCGCTGTGGCCGCCACCAGCCCCGGCGACCACCGGCACCCCGTGCGCCATCGCCTCCACCACCGACAGCCCGTAGGGCTCGTCGCCGCGCGGGGCGAACAGGATCCCGGCGGTGGACAGCAGGGTGTCGACGTCGGTGCGGCCACCGAGGAAGCGCACCGAGTCGCCGACCCCGAGCCGCCGCGCCATCGTCTCCAGTTCCGGCCGCAGCGACCCGGTGCCGGCGATGTGCAGCTCCCACCCGCGTGCCCCGAGGCCGGACGCCGCCCAGACCCGCAGGCCGAGGTCGGTGCGCTTCTCCGGCTCCAATCGCTGGGCGATCAGCACCACCGGTCGCCGGGTGGCCGTCGCCGGTGGCAGCACCGGCACGCCGGGGTGGGCGACCACGCTGGTGCCCTCGACCCGGTCGGCGACGAACGCGCTGATCGCGATCTGGGCCGCGATCCGTCGGGTGAGGTAGCGACCGACGGTCCGCGCTGGCAGCGAGGAACCGCGTCGCTCCGCGAAGTGCCGGGTGGCGACGACCGGGGCGCGGGCGGTAAGCACCGCGGCGAGCTCGGCGGCGGTCATGTGCGCGTGCACCACTGCGGGCCGGGTGCCGCGCAGCTGCCGGGCCGCCTGCCGCCAGGTCCCGGCCGGGCGCCAGTCGATCCCGGTGCCCGCCAGTTCGGTCGGCATCCGGGCCGGGTCGCCGCCGAGCACCAGCACCCGGGTGCCCCGGTCGTCCTGCCACCGGGCGAGGGTGCTGACGTAGCGCTCCACCCCGGCGAAGGCCTCGGTGCAGACCACGTGCACCACCTCCGGGCCGATCACGGGTCGCTCCGGGGGGTGAGCGCGAAGCCGCGATGGTCGTGATCGTCCTCGTCCAGTCGCCGCCGCCGGACGTGCTCCTGCGCGCCGAGGCAGATCCCCGCCAGCACGAACGGGATGGACACCTGTGCCGCGACCCAGAACAGGTCGAACTGCCCCTGCACGAACCGCATCAGCACCAGGACGAACGCCAGGGTGCCGAACCGCCGGTCCATCCGCCACAGGATGACCAGCATCGCGGCGAACATCACCAGGAAGCCGACCAGCCCGACCAGCCCGCCGGAGGACAGCATCTCGAACTCCGCGTTCGGTGGCTGGAACTGCTGGTCGAAGCGGTCGGTGTACCACCAGCGCAGACCCGCGCCGAACACCGGGTACTGCTCCCAGATCCGCAGCGACTGCCCGAACCAGACCAGGCGCTGATACGCCGAGTTGTACTGGTCGCCGGACTCCAGCTGATCCTGCACCAGGAAGCCGACCACCACCGCGGCCACCGCCACCGCCAGGAGCACGACCTTGGACCGCCGCCGACTCGGGTCGGGGCGCAGGGCGATCACGGTGACCGCCACGGCCAGTCCGATCAGCGCCTGCCGGGACTGCGAGACCAGGATCCCGGCCAGGAAGAACCCGAACAGGCTCAGGCACAGCAGGTTGTTCAGGCGCAGCCAACGGGGCCGGGCGTAGACCACCACCGCGGCGAAGGCGAGCACGCAGCCGATGAAGTTCTTGTGCATCAGGAAGGGCTCGTTCAGGTAGACCGCCCCGGTGTTGCCCGCCGCCAGGTTCATCCCGAACTGGGTCAGCGCCGCGACGGTGACCACCGCGCTCCCGGTCAGGTACAGCACCACCGCGAGCCGTGCCCAGCCGGCGGCCCCGATCGCCCAGCCGACCAGCAGTGCGCCCCCGACCAGCAGCCAGGAGTGCACCCATTCGACCGCGTTGGCCAGGTACGGATTCGCGATCACGGTGAACAGCACGGTGACCTGGTAGAACGCGTTCGCCCACAGCAGGTTGCGCAGGGTCCGACCCAAAGGCCGTCGGGCGAAGAGCAGGGCGGGCCAGAACGCGGCGAACAGCACGAAGTCCGATACCGACAGCGTCCCGCCGACCCGGTTCACCAGCAGCAGCGCGGGCATGGCGAGCACCGGCAGGGCGATCGGCTCGCGCAGGGTGAGGGCGATCACCAGCAGCAGGGCACCGATGCCGAGGGTGTACCAGGGATTGAGCGAGGTGGTGAGGACCAGCACGACGCCGATCGCCGCCACCCCCGCCGCCAGGGCGATCCGCTGCGGGAGGGTGGGTTGGGGGAGCCGAGTGCGGGGGGCGGCGCTCACCGTGCTCGGCGCGGTCGCTGTGCGCGGCTCGTTCACTGTGCCCGGCTCGGTCTCGGTGCTCACGCTGCCTCCCGGGGCCGGGCTGTCGGGTTGTCGCCGGGCTGAGTGCTCGGATCGTCACCGGTCCGGGCGGGTTCGGGTGGCGTCGGCTGGTCGGGGTGGGGCTGCGCGGGCCGGGTCGTCGGGGCCGCCACCGGAGGACGGGGTGGCAGCGGGTCCAGCACCGACGACCGGGGGCGGCGCGGGTCACCCAGCGCCCGCTCCGCCCGGATCGGCCCGCGCAGGTACAGGTGGGCGCGCAGCCGTGCCGAGCGCCCGGTCTCACCCGGCAGCACGGCACGCACGAGCGCCCCGGCCACGACTCCGAGCCGGGCGAGCTGCCAGCCGGCATCCCCGTGGTGCTTGCGGAGGTAGCGCTCCTGGCCGGCGTGGAAGTGGGTGTCCCGTCGGGTCGGGTCCGCGCTGGTGCCGCCCCCGGTGTGCCGCGCGTCGGTGTCCACCACCGCCAATGACCAGCCCGCGCTGCGTGCCCGGCGCTGCCAGTCGGTCTCCTCCGCATAGAGGAAGAACGCTTCGTCGAAGCCGCCCACCTCGGCCAGGGCGGCGGCGCGCAGCAGCAGCACCGAGCCGATCACGAAGCCGTCGTCGGTGTTCGGCAGTCCGAGGCCCACCGCCTGCCGCCACGCTCCGCCGGGGGTGGGGAACGGCCAGCGCACCCGGGACGGCACCGCGTCGTCATCGAGCTGGACGGGTCCCACCGCGGCGAGTCGCGGGTCGGCGTGCAGTGCGGCACCGAGGGCGCGCACCCCGGCCGGGTCGATCCGGGCGTCCGGGTTCAGCAGGAGCAGGTCGGCCTCCGGGTCCAGCCGGTCGGCCAGCACCCGGTTGATCGCGGTCCCGAAGCCGAGGTTGGCGCCCGGGTCGAGGTAGCGGGCACCGGCGGCGGCGGCGACGGCGCGGACCTCCGGGTCGCCGGAGTTGTCCACCACGGTGATCGGCAGGTGTCCGGCCAGCGGGGCCAGGGCGTCGGCGAGCGGGCCGGGGGCGCCGTAGGCCACGACGACCACCTCGGGGGCGGGCCGTGGCGCGGGCGCCGGGTCACCGGACGGTGCGGGCCGAGTCGACGGCGGGACCTCGCCCGCCCGCGTGCTGGTCGTCGTGCCGAGCGCCGCCCGGTACAACTCCCGGTACTGCTCGGCGATCGCCGCCCAGGTGTACCGCCGCGCCCGCGCCAGTCCGTCGGCCCGCAACCGAGCCGCCAGCCCGTCCTCGTCCTGTACCCGGCGCAGCGCCGTGCGGAGGGCGCTCGCGTCCCCGGGCGGCACGACCAGCCCCGCCTCCGCCACCACCTCCGGCAGCGCGCCGCTGTCCGACACCACCACCGGCACGCCGAGGGCCATCGCCTCCACCGCCACCCGGCCGAACTGCTCCAGCCAGCCGGGGGCGGCCACCGACGGCACCGCCAGGACGTCCAGCGAACGGTAGAACGCGGTGAGGTCGGCGTCGGCGAGCGCCCCGTGGAAGGTCACCCGCCCGGCCAGGTCGGCGCGGTCGGCGCGGGCGCGCAGCTCGGACGCCTGTGGCCCGTCGCCCGCCAGGTGCAGCTCCCAGCCGGGTTCGTCCGCGACCGCCGTCAGCAGGGTGTCGATCCCCTTGTGCGGGGCGAGGAAGCGTCCGGCGTAGCCGACCCGGAAGCGGGGTGGCGTGGCGTGTCGTCCTCCGGTGCCACCGCGCTCCGCCGAGACCGCAGCTGCGGGAGTGACGCGGGCCCGGGTCTCCGGTGCGGCCATCTCCACCCCGAGGCCGATCACCCGCACCGGCGCTCGCAGCCCCTTGTCCCGCAGGATCCGGGCGGCGGCCGCGTTGCAGACGCTCACCGCACCCGCGTGGCGCAGCGCCCACCGTTCGCTCCACCGGAACGGCGGCGGATAGCGCTTGGCGATGTTCTGCGCCGAGTATAGGAGGTAGGGCGTGCTGACCCGGCGCAGCGCGCGCAGCAACAGCACCTCGGCGGTCGCCAGCGCCGAGGGCTCCTCGTGCAGGTCGATCAGGTCCCACGGCTGGCCGAGGGCGCGCCAGAGCGGGCGCGGGTCGTAGAGGAACAGCTGCGGGTGGCGACCGAGGGTGCGGACGCCGACCACGTCCTCGCCCGGTGCCGGATCCAGGTCGACGGGGCGGCCGCCCTCCGGCCAGCGCCGGGCGCTCAGCAGGTGCACGGTGCTGCCGTCGGCGCGCAGGGCGTACTCCCGCTGTCGCCACGCCGTGACGACCGCACTGTGGGAGATCCGCAGAACGCGCATGCCGACCATCGTGCCGGGCAAACTCCTCATGCTGGACAAATCGGACAGGGCTTCACCCGACCGGCGCGGGTGAAACCACCCGGTCCAGTCGCTGCCGGGCCCAGCCCCAGTCGCCCGCCTCCGCCCGCGCCCGACCCTCGCGCCCGACCCGCTGCCGGTAGCCCTCGTCGGTGGCCAGCGCGTCCAGGACCGTCGCCAGCGCCGCCGGGTCGTCCGGCGGGACCGGGATCCCGGCGCCGCCCATCGCCTCCGGGATGCCACCGATCGCCGAGGCGACCACCGGCACTCCGCTGGCCATCCCCTCCAGCACCGTCAGAGCGAAGGGCTCCGCCCAGCGCGAGGGCACCACCAGCACGTCGGCGGCGCGGAACAGCGCGGCGATCCGGGACCGCGGCGTGAAGGGGTGCAGGTGCACCCGGTCGCCGAGCGCGGTCGCGCGGCGGGTCAGGTCCCGCTGGTAGGCGCTCGGCCCGGCCCCGGCGTCGAAGTTCTGGCTCCCGACCAGGGTCAGGTCCAGATCGGGCCGGGCGAGCCGGAGCACGGCGTCCAGCAGCACATCGGCACCCTTGTCCGGGATCATCCGCCCGACGAACAGCACCCGCAGCCGCTCACCCCGCTGCGGGTCGGCCCGGGGCCGGAACCGGACGGTGTCCACGCCGTTCGGCACCACGCGCAGCCGGTCGTGCAGCGAGGGCGGCAGGTGGTCGGCCGTCTGCTGCGCCAGCGCGGCGCTGACGCAGACGATCGCCGCCGCCCGCTCCAGGGTGCGCCCGGCCTCGGTGTGGGTGTAGCTGCGCAGCAGCGAGTTGTGTGCGTAGAGCACCGGGGTGTGCCGGCCCTCGACCAGTGGCACCGCCTGCGGGGCGTTGTGCAGCAGCACCACCCCGTCGTCGAGCCGGTTCTGGGTGCGCAGCGCGGCGCGCAGCCCACGCCGGACACCGGGGCGCGGCAGGCCGAGTCGTCCGGCGGCGGCGTCCAGGTACCGGTCGGCCCGCGCCGACTCCGGCAGGTCGTACTCCACCGGGACAGCACTCGGGTACCGGTCCGGGTAGGTGCCGCGCGCCACCGCCACCCGGGGACGCTCGTCCGACGGCAGCGGTCCGAGGGCGGCGCACAGCCCGTCGACCACGGTCGGGATCGCGGAGCCGGTGCGCGGGGAGAAGTGGTCGCCCGGGGTGAGCAGGTGCAGCTCGGGGCGACGGGGTGGGGTCGTCATGCCCGGACCACCGCCCGCTGGCTGCGGGGCTGTCGGCCCAGCGCCGCCCAGACGTCCGCGGCGGGTCCACGCCAGCGCGGCAGGGTCCAGGCGGTGGGCACCGTGGCCAGCGCCCGCAGCCGTTCGCCGACCGGCAACCCGGAGTCGGCCACCCCGCGCAGCAGCTCCACGCTCACCCGGGTGTGCGGGAAGGCGAAGCGCACCGATGCCTGCGGAGCGTGCCAGGCGACCTGTGCCTGCCCCTGGGCGGAGAACTGCTCGGCGTGCCGACGCTGCAGGAACAGCTGTTCGAGTACCAGGGCGAACGGTCCGCGGCAGGCGAGTTCGGTGAGCAGCACCATGTCGTTGCCGACCACCGGGCGGATGCCGCGGGTGCTGCGCAGCACCTCGGTCCGGTGCAGCCCGTAGAAGATGTGCGCGGCCTGCGCGGTGAGGAAGTGCCGCATCCGCTGGTGCGGGGTGGGCTCGTCGCAGGCCAGGTCGGCGTCGTTCAGGTCCTCGATGATCCGGCCCTCGGCGTCGATGATCCGGGTGCGCGGGTAGACCAGCACCGTGGCCGGGTCGGCGGCGGCGAACACCTCCAGGCAGCGCCGGACGAAGGCGGGGCGACGGACGTCGTCGGCGGCGGCCCAGGTGAAGTACGGGGTGGTCGCCAGCTCGACCAGGTGGTTGAAGTTCCACGCCCCGCCCCGGTTCACCTCCTGCCGGTGGTAGCGGATCCGCGGGTCCTCGGCCGCGGCCGCCCGGCAGATCGCCTCGGTGCCGTCGGTGGAGGCGTTGTCCGAGATGACGATCTCGATGTCCGGCTCGTCCTGGGCTCGCACCGAGTCGAGTGCGGCGCTCAGGTAGCGCTCACCGTTGTAGACGGGGATGCCGACAGTGGCACGGGAAGTCATCGACAGGGTCCTTCCAATTCAGACTGAGCAGGGGCTGGCGTGCGATGCGGTGGCCGGGTCGAGGTCGGCAGTTGGTGCCAGAACCGGGCGGGCGATGTGCCGACCTCAGGCGTGGACTGCCGACTTCGGTCGCGGGTGGGGCTGGGGTGGGGGCGGGGGCTGGGGCTGGGGCGGGGGTTGGGGGGCGTGGGGAGTTAGGGGGTGGAGGCGGAGAGGTGGAGGAGGGAGAGTGGCCAGGTGGGGGTGGGGGCGACGGGTTCCCAGGCCGGGAGCAGGCCGCCGTACTGGCCGGAGTAGTTCAGGTCGGGGATCGTCACGCCGCGGGCCGTGGTGCTCGGCACCTGGACCCGGATCGCGGTCGCCGTCACCGGGTCGAAGTCGACGGCGGTGCTCCGGTCCAGGAACGCACCCGCCACGCCGCCGACCTCCTGCCACTGTCCGTCGACCAGTGCGCTGACCGTGTACGCCCGGACGCCCGCGGTGCAGCACCGGATGCCGGCCGAGGTGACGGTGACCCGGCTGATCGTCGTCGGTGCCGGCAACGCGACCTCGACCCAGGGGCTGACGTCCGGGCCGTCGTCGGTGCGCGGACCCGCCTGCCACGGTGCCGCCTGCGCACCCTCCGCCGCGATCAACGTGCTGGGGTCGGTGCCGGAGGACGCGGTGACGGTGCCGCCGGTGAGCAGGTTGCTGGCGGGCAGCAGCGGAGCCGGGCTGGCCACGGTCAGCGTGGCGGCTCCGGTCAGGTACACCGGCGCGCCGGTGACCGGCAACGCGACACCCTCCGGTCCGACGTCCAGGGAGCGGGTGCCGCCGTAGAGGTCGGTGACGGTCACGGTGGTCGGGCTCGGCGCGCTGACGGTGACCGTGGTGGTCGCATCGGCCGCCCAGACGGCGAGCAGCTGATCCGCGCTGTGCGGTGGGGGCGGCGCGTCGTAGGCCAGCGCCGTCACCGCCCCGTCCCCGGTGTCCAGCACCCGCGGCGCACCCCGACCGGCCAGCATCCGGTCCACCGTGGCCATCGCCAGGGCGGCCGGCTTCACGAAGGACCCGACCTGCACCAGCGACCAGGAGAACCCGCCCTCGCCCCAGCCACCCTCGCTGAAGAAGTAGGTCCACTCGCCCACCCCGAGCGTGGTCAGCAGCAACCGGGTCCGGGCCACGTCCTGGGCCTGCTGCCAGTGGTTCGCCGGGCCGTCCGACCACCAACCGGACTCGGTGTCCCAGATCGCCTTCCCGGCGCAGCTCGGATCCGCGGCCAGGGCCTGCCGCAGGGCGGTGATCTGACCGATCGGCCCGGCGCTGCCCTCCTCCTGCCACGACCGGTTGAAGCCGGTGTACGGGTGGATGCCGATCACGTCCAGGTGCGCGCAGCCACCGGCGTCGATCAGCTGCTGGTACCAGCCGACCACCACGTTCAGCGCGTTGCCGCCGATCACCCGGGCGGTCGGGTCGGCGGCCCGGACCCCGGCGGCGAAGGGGGCGAGCACCTGCCGGGCGTAGTCACCACCGTCGCCGAAGCCGGTGTTGTTCGGTTCGTTCCACGGCGCCCACTGGTGGACGAACGGCAGCGCCTGCGCGATCACCCGCACCCAGCCGCCCCAGGTCCCGGCCGCGACCGCCGCACGTTCGGCGTCACCGCCCTGGCCGACCTGGACGTACAGCTGCACCCCGGTCCGCGCCGCCGTCGCCGCCGCCTCGGCCAGTCCGTCCGGCAGGGCGTCCAGGTCCAGCCCGGCGGCGCTCGCGGGCGCGGTCGGGTCCGGCACCAGGCCACCGAAGTCGAGCTGCGCCCGGTAGCTGCCGATCCCCAGCTGGTCGGCCAGCTGCACGCCGCGCAGCGGTCCGGCGCCGCCCCAGTCGGCGCCCTCCGCCAGTCCGGCCGGGTCGAAGGTCGACGCCGGCGCCCCCACTGCGTAGCGCAGGCAGGTCGCGGTGCGGGTCACCCCGGTGTCGGCCTCGACCAGCGTCGCGTGCACCTCGTATGCCCCGGGGACGGCGGGCGGCAGGGCCAGGGGCACGGAGCCACCGTCGGCGGGGATGTCCAGGGTGCCCTCGGTGGGCGTCACGTCCAGGGTCGGGTCACCGGTCACCCGGTAGTGCAGGGTGTAGGCGCCGGACAGCCGGCCCCACTGCGGGTCGACGTCGAAGGTCACCGCCGGGTCGTCGCCGGCCGGGAAGTAGTCGTCGACCGCCGGGGTGCTCAGCCCCAGGCCGTAGCCGAGGCGGTCCATCGTCGACGCGTGGTTCAGGTCCCAGGTCACCGGCGCGTCCAGCAGCAGGTCGAGCTGGTCGTCGGCCACCCGGCTGAGCTGGAAGCCGTCCTCGGTCGGGGAGACGAACAGCAGCCCGCCGTCGGTGCGGACCACCGGCGTGAGGTCCGCGAAGGTGAAGGTCGACCCCTGCCCCTGGCCGGAGAGCGCGATCCGCCGCCACACCCCGTCCGGCCCGACCTCGACCAGCCGCCAGGTCGGTCCGGCCAGCAGCAGCCCGCCGTCGGCGGCCGTGACCACGCCGGTCGGATGGTCGAGGGTGCTGGCCCGGCCGTTCGACGGGGTGTCCAGCAACCCGGTGATGCTCAGCCCGGCGGTGCCCTCGGCGTCGTACCGGGTCAGCGTGATCGTCGACGACTGGTCGGCGGCGGCGTCGCTCATCACCGCCAGCCCACCGTCGTCCAGCGGGAAGAACCGGGGGTAGAAGTCCACCGGGACGCGCGGGCCGTCCGGGTCGACGGTGCCGTCCGCCCGCAGCAGGGCCAGCCGCGGCGCATCGGTGAAAGCGACCGCCGCCAGTGCGTCGGTGCCCGCCGACCAGCCAATCACCGCGCGCACGTCACCGCGGTCCAGGTCGCCCAGCTGCCAGGTGACGCCGGGGTCCTGGTCGTCCAGCGCCCAGCCGGCCACGGTGTGCGCGCCGGTCGCGGCCAGCACCGTGCCGTCGTCGGTCAGCGCGAAGGACCCGGTGTCGCCGACGTCGACGGCGTCCAGGGCGTGACCGTCGGCGGACCAGCGCTGCACAGTGCCGTCGGTGAGCGTGGCCAGGTAGTCGTCGGTGGCGGCCAGCGCGCCCGGCACCGCATCCAGCGACGGCACCACGGTCTCGACCCCGGCCATCGGCGCAGCGGTGGGCAGCGCCGCGTAGCGGTCGGGGTCGGCGACCCCGCACACCGGCGCGGCGAACTGCCCGGCGGCGGGTGGTTCGACCGCCGCCGCCTCGGACCCGCGGTCGCGCACCAGCACCACGCCGGTGCCGACCAGCAGCACGCCGATCAGTCCGACCGACCCGATGGCCACCCCCCTGCGGCGCATCTCAGATCACGTCCGCGAAGCCGCGTTCCATCTTCGAGAACACCAGCGCGCCGGCCACGAACACCCCCACCGACACGACCACCGCCGCGATCAGCTGCCAGGGTGCGGGCTGGGCCAGTCCGAGCAGCGACCAGCGGAAGCCCTCCAGGATCCAGGTCAGCGGGTTCAGGTCGAACAGCCAGCGGATGTTCTCGCCCACCGAGCTCAGCGAATAGGCCAGCGGGCTGGCGTACAGCAGTGTCTGCATCGCGAAGGGCACCACATAGGCGACATCGCGGAACTGCACCATCAGCGCCGAGCACAGCAGCCCGATCCCGGAGCCGAGCAGGATCACCAGCAGGATCCAGCCCGGCAGGGCCAGCACCGCCCAGCCCGGGTTGATCCCGTAGACGACCAGCAGGCCGACCATCAGCACCGCCGCGACCAGGAAGTCGACCAGCACGCTCAGCACCGCCGACAGCGGCACCAGCATCCGGGGGAAGAACACCTTGGACACCAGGGCCTGGTTGTTCACCAGGGAGGGCGCCGCCCGGGTGACGATCCCGTTGAACAGCGTCCAGGCCAGCATCCCGGCGAAGGAGAACACGAAGTACGGCACCCCGTCGCTGGACAGGTCGGCGATCTGCCCGAAGACGATGCTGAAGATGCCCGCGCTGAGCAGTGGTTGCAGCACCACCCAGATCACACCGAGCGCGGTCTGCCGGTAGCGCAGCTTCAGGTCCCGGATGCCGAACCGGGTGAAGACCTCGCGGGCCTCCCAGAGCTCGCGCCAGCCGGGAAGCGGTAGGCGGCCCGGGGGCGTGATGACGATCGTGCGGGTGGTGGCCACCGCGCTCACCGCCTCTCGTAGTCGAAGTCGGCCAGCACGAGACCGTTGTCCAGTCCCTCGTCGGAGACGGCGTTCGGGTAGGGCAGCACCGGGTGGATCTCGAACCGGCCGGCGCCCTCGAAGGAGTCGAGCACCCCGGAGCTGCACACGAACAGGTCCACCGAGTACTCGCCGGGCTTGAGCCACGGTTCCTTGATCGTGAGGGCGATCTTCTGTTCGGTGCCGGGGTCCAGCCAGAGGCCGCCCACCCGGGAGTCGCACTGCAGCAGCGTGCTGCCGTTGCGGTCGTTGACGTGCGCGGAGACGAAGTACTTGCCCACGTAGTCCGGATTGGCCGACACCGTGAACTCGACGGTCTTCGGTTCGACGGTCCGGTACAGCGGGGACGACACCTCCACCGAGGTGATCCGTAGCTCCCCGGTGCCGGGCCGCCGGTCGATGTCGGTCTGGCTGAGCGAGGCCCGGTCCCGACTGGTCTGGTACAGCTCGATGGCCTCGTCCACATCGCCGTGGTGCAGCAGCTTGCCGTGCTCCAGGTACAGCGCGGAGCTGCACAGCGCCTTGACGGTCTGGATCTGGTGCGAGACGTACAGCACCGTCCTGCCCTCGGCCGCCACCGCCCGCATCCGCTCGATGCACTTGGCCTGGAACTCCGCGTCGCCCACCGCCAACACCTCGTCGATGGCGAGGATCTCGGTGTCCAGGTGCGCGGCGACCGCGAAGGCCAGCCGGACGTACATCCCGGACGAGTAGCGCTTGACCGGGGTGTCCAGGAATTTCTCCACGCCGGAGAACGCCACGATCTCGTCGAAGCGGCGCTGGATCTCGACCTTGCGCATGCCGAGCAGGGTGCCGTTGAGGTAGACGTTCTCCCGGCCGGTCAGCTCGGGGTGGAAGCCGGTGCCCACCTCCAGCAACGACCCGACCCGGCCGCCCAGCTCGATCCGGCCGCGGGTGGGCGCGGCGACCCGGGTCAGGAGTTTGAGCAGCGTCGACTTCCCGGCGCCGTTGCGGCCCAGGATGCCGACCGCCGACCCCCACGGGATGTCGAAGTCCAGGTCGTCCAGTGCCCGGAACTCCTCGAACTGCGCCCGGCTCATCGGGTGCCGCATCCGGTGCAGCAGCGCCTCGGCCGCCGTCACCGGCCGGTCGTCGGAGAGGGCGATCTTGTAGTGCTTGCTCACGCCGGTCGCCCGGATCGCGGGGGTGGCGGGGGTGTCCGTCATCGGCGGGTCTCCAGGGTGTCGAGGTAGAGCCGTTCGTAGGCGTCCGCCACCGCGGTCAGGGCGAAGGTGCGCGAGCGCGCCAGTCCGGCGGCGGTCAGGCGCTCCCGTCGGTCGGGATCGGTCAGCACCGCGGTCAGGGCGGTGCCCAGCTCCGGCAGGTCGGCGAGCACCGCGGCCCGCCCCTGGTCGGAGACGTAGCGCGCGCCGACGTTCGGGGTCGCCACCACCGGCAGTCCGGAGGCCATCGCCTCGGCGTAGGGGATGCCGAATCCCTCGTAGGACGACGGCAGGCAGAACACCCAGGCGCGGCGGTAGGCGTCGGCGAGCTCGGCGTCCGAGAGCCTGCCCAGCACCCGGATCCCCGCACCATCGACCCCGGCCGGCACGTCCCGACTGACCATCCACAGTTCGGCATCCGGCACGGCCGGGCGCACCACGGTGCGGAACTGCTCGACCAGGTCCCGGCCGCGCTTGCGCCCGTGCCAGGTGCCGACGAACAGGATCACCGGGTGGTCGGCGCGCTGGCCGGTGCCCGGCACGAACCGCTCGGTGTCCACCCCGTTCGGCACCACGGCGTGCGACCGCGCCACCCAGCGCCGGGTCTGCGGTGAGACCACCACCACCCGGTCGGCGACCACCGATGCCAGCACCTCGGTCATCCCGAGCAGCGCCATCCGCAGCTTCTCCTTGGCGCCGTGGATGTGCTTGGCCTCCTCGAAGCAGCTGCCGTGCACCGTGCGCAGATGCGCCCGGGTGCGCCGCCGCCACAGCCAGTAGTCGTCGCCGTGCGCGTGCAGGACGTCGTAGCCGCTGAAGTCCTGACGGCGGACCCGGGTGGCGAACCGGAAGCTGCGCAGGCTCCCGGACATCCGCAGGTGCCGGTGACCGTAGCGGGCACCCTCCACCGGTGGGCAGTCCGAGAACACATCCACGGTGTGCCCGCGCCGGGACAGTTCGGTCGCCAGCTCGTGCACCTGGAAGCCGACCCCGATCTTGGAACCGGAGGGCAGGTAGTAGCTGATCATCGCGATCTTCAGCGGGTCAGCCATGAGCCACCGCCAGTTCCCGGGACCCGGTGCTGAGCCCCGACCGCAGCGCGTCCAACCAGCCGTGCCCGAACTCCTGATCCGGCTCCAGGTAGTTGCCCTCGGCCCACTCGTTCCACGACTTCACCCAGAGCAGCCGCTCCTGTTCCGGCCGGTCGGCCAGGGTCGCCGCCGCCTGACCGACGTGCCGGGCGAAGAGCTCCGGCGTCGATCCGGTCACCGCCAGCCCGCGCCGACCCGACCGTGGTGTGTTGTCCCAGTTCGGGTAGACCACCGGCTGCAACCGGTCGCTGATCCCGGTGGGCGCGGCCTGATAGTCCGGCGCGTGCCGGTAGACCTCGGGCCGATGGAGCAGCTTGCGTCCGGCCCGCATCTGCAGCACGTCCAGCGGCGAGCGCCGGGCCGGGATCCGCATGTACGCCCCGGCGTCGAATCCCGCCGCGTCCACGTCCACGAACCGTGGTCCGGCACCGAGCAGGTCGGAGACCTCCGCCACCAGGTACAGCCCGGGCAGTCCGGCGGCGCGGGCCATCGCCTGCCACCGGTCGACGAAGGCAGCCGGGTCGGGCAGCTCCTCCGGCCGGAAGACGTAGAACACCGGCCGGTCGTCCACCCGCAGGTAGCGATCGTCCAGGAACGCCGGCAGCACGGTGGCGAAGTGCGCGCGGTCGTCCTCCGGCCCCGGGTAGGTCTGCTCCAGCAGGACCGTGTCCGCCGCGCCGTGCCAGATCCCGGACCAGGTCTGGTTCGCCCAGGCCAGCGCGAAGCCCATCGACGGCTCCCGACTGGCCAGCACCTCGGCGAACGGCCGCTCCAGGATGCGCCGACCGGCACCGAACCAGTAGTGCCAGTAGACGAACGCCTTCACCCCGTACTCCCGGGCCAGCTCGCCCTGGGCCTGCCGGGTCTCCGGGACGCGCAGGTCGTAGAACCCCAGGTCGGCGGGCAGATGCGGTTGGACATGGCCGCGGAACAGCGGGCGGGCCTTGGCGGTGTTGGTCCACTCGGTGAAGCCCGGTCCCCACCACTGATCGTTCTCCGGGATGGGGTGGAACTGGGGCAGGTAGAAGGCGAGGGCCCGGGTCATGTCAGCGCCGCCTGATCCACCCGCAGCCGGTCCACGACCCGCCCCTCCGGCACGGTCACATCCGCGTACGTCAGCGTCGCGTCGCGCGGGACGTCGCGCACCAGCACGCACCCCTCCGCGACCCCGACCGGCAGCAACGACTCCCGCCGGGTGACGTCCGCCCGCTCGGCCTGCCCGTAGTAGTGGTACCCACCGAGTGCGTCCAGCACGGTCCCGGCCGTCAGGTCGGTCTTGGCGGTGGTGACGACCTCGACCGTCGGTGCGCCGAGCGGCCGGATGGTGGCGTCGCCGAGCAGGGCGGCCCGGGCGATGGTGGTCGGCACCTCGAAGTGGCACAGGTGGTATGGCTGGTAGAACGAGTAGAGCGGCCCGGTGCCGAGCTTGTAGAGCTCCAGGTAGTGCCGCTGCTTCGGGTCGTCGTGGCTGGCCAGGATGTACACCCCGGGCCCGGGCCTGGCGCCGACCACGTAGTCGACCGCACCGCCGAGCGCGCGCAGCTCGTCCGCGTCGTAGCGGCCGGTCAGCTCGTCGACGTGGCCGTCGTGGTCGCGGCCGAGCATCCCGCGCCGGTGCACGCTCATCCCGGTGGCGTTGGCCACCAGCGCCTGCTCCACCGACACCTTGGTGCCGTCGGCGAAGGACGTGACCATGTGCGGGTCCTGGCCCCAGCGCTCGGCGAATGCCTTCTGGGTGGTCGGCGTGCGGTACTCGTCCTGCAGGCCCTTGATGTTCCCGGCGACCAGCGGGGTCAGACCCAGGCCGGTGACGAACCGGTGCAGGTTCATCTGCACCCCGGGCTGGTCGCCGTCGCAGCCGGTGTAGACCACGCCCGCCTTGTCGGCCAGGCGTGCCAGTTCGGGTCCGACCGTGGCATCGACCTCGGCGTTCATCAGCACCAGGTGCTTGCCGTACTCGAAGCAGTCCAGGGCGACCCGGGCGCCGTACTCCACCGCGCCGGTCACGTCCACCACGACGTCGACCAGGTCGGATCGCAGCGCGACCAGATGGTCCTCGGTGACGGCGGGGCCGCCGACCCGGTCGAGCGCGGCGGCCGAATCGACGTGGGCGACCCGCTCGATGCCCGCCTCGGCGAACGCCCGCACCCCCTGCTCGGGTCGGCGGGCGACGATCACCGTCACCTCCATGCCCGGGGTCGAATGCACGATCTGGTTCACCAGCCCGCGGCCCATGAACCCGGCGCCGATCAGCGCGACCCGGATCGGTCGCCCGGAGCGCTGCCGCTCGGTCAACAGGGAGTCGACGATGATCACCGGGCCACCCCCTGAAGCAGCGGCGCGGCGGCGTCCTTCGCGGAGATGACCGACACCGGCAGCGGCCAGTCGATCCCGAACGCCGGGTCGTCCCAGCGGAACGACTGCTCGCCCTCCGGCGCGTACGGGCCGCTGACCTGGTAGGACACCTCGGTGTCGTCCACCAGGGTCTGGTACCCGTGGGCGACGTAGGGCGGGATGAACAACGCCCGGTGGTTGTCGGCGGTCAGTTCGACCAGAACATGCGCACCGAAGGTCGGCGACCCGGGCCGGACGTCCACCGCCACGTCCACGATCGCGCCCCGGGTGCAGCGCACCAGTTTGCCCTCGGCGTGCGGCGGCACCTGACGGTGCAGCCCGCGCAGCGTCCCGGCGCGGTGGTTGAAGGACAGGTTGCCCTGCGCCACCGCGGTGTCCAGCCCGTGCGCGGCGAACTCGGTGGTGTCGAAGGTCCGGGCGAAGAACCCGCGGTCGTCCTCGCGCGGTTCCAGGTCCACGATCTGCGCGCCGGCCACGGCGGTCGGGGTGTACTTCACGGCTGCACCGTCCAGAACAGGTCGGGGTCGAGCTGCCCGGTCTTCAGCAGGTGCTCGATCTGGGCCAGCCGGGTGTGTCCCCGGCCGGTGAAGGTGGCGTCGTCCAACTGGATCTGGGTGAACACCCGGTGCAGCTGGGCGGCACCGGCGGCGGCGTCCCAGGCGGTCTCGAACCCGGGCAGCACCTGGCGGATCCGGGCGAAGGACACCCGGTAGCTGCGGTTGTCGGCGCTCGGCTCCCCGAAGCTGACCTCGCAGCCGGGGAACTCCGCGCCCACGGTCTCGGCGATCTGCCGCACCGTGTAGTTGTTCGCGTCCGAGCCGACGTTCAGCACCGCCGCGTGCACCGACTCCCGGGGTGCCGCCAGCACCAGCCGGATCGCCTGCGCGATGTCCAGGCCGTGCACCAGCGGTCGCCACGGGGTGCCGTCCGAGGTCATCGCGATCCGGTGCGTCGTCCAGGCGAGTCCCGCCAGGTTGTTCAGCACGATGTCGAAGCGCTGCCGGGGCGAGGCACCGAAGGCGGTCGCGTTGCGCAGGAAGGTGGGGGAGAAGCCGTCGTCGGCCAGTGCCGTGACATCGCGTTCCACCAGCGCCTTGCAGCGGGCGTAGGCGGTCTGCGGGTCGACCGGGCTGTCCTCGTCCACCGTGCCGTCGGCCACCCCGTACACCGAGCAGGACGACATGTACACGAACCGGCGCACCCCGGCCGCCTTCGCCGCGGTGGCCAGGCGGACCGACCCCTCGTGGTTGATCCGGTAGGTCACCTCGCCCAGTAGGTCGCCGATCGGGTCGTTGCTCAGCTCGGCCATGTGCACCACGGCGTCGTAGCCGCGCAGGTCGTCGGCGGTGACCTCACGGATGTCGCGCACCAGGGTGCGGGGGATCGCGGGCACCCCGTGATACAGCCAGCCCTCCGCGTAGTAGCCGGTGTCCAGGCCGGTCACGTCGTGGCCCTCGGCCATCAGGGTCGGGGCGAGCAGGCTGCCGAGGTACCCCCCGGTGCCGGTGACGAGGATGCGCACCTCAGTCCTCCCAGATCTTCCACGGGGCACGGCCGGCGTCCCACAGGCCGTTCAGCTCGGTCCAGTCCCGGAAGGTGTCCATCCCCATCCAGAAGCCCTCGTGCTCGAAGACCGACAGCTGCCGGTCCCGCGCCAACTGCTGCAGCGGCACGCTCTCCAACATCACCGCCGGGTCGTCGTCGAGGTACTTGTCCACGAACTCCCGCTCGAAGACGAAGAACCCGCCGTTGACCCAGCCGTCCGCGAGGGTCGGCTTCTCGTTGAACTCGACCACCGTGTCGCCGTCCACCCGCATCTCGCCGTACCGGCTGGAGGGGTGCACGCCGGTCAGGGTGCCCAGCAGTCCGGCATGGACGTGATGGGCCAGCACGCCGGTGATGTCCACGTCGCCGATGCCGTCGCCGTAGGTCAATGCGAACCGGTCGGCGTCCAGGTGGTCGGCGACCCGGCGGATCCGGGCGGCGGTGGCCGTCTGCAACCCGGTCTCCACGAAGGTGATCTCCCAGTCCTCGGTGCCCGAGGTCTGGTGGAAGACCGGCTGCTCCTCGGTGCCCAGATGCAGGGTGAAGTCGCTGGTCAGGTGGCGGTAGTCCAGGAAGTACTGCTTGATCAGGTCGCTCTTGTAGCCCAGTGCCAGGACGAACCGGCGGAAACCGTGCTCGCTGTAGGACTTCATGATGTGCCAGAGGATCGGTCGGCCACCGATGTCCACCAGCGGCTTGGGCAGCTTCTCCGATGCCTCACGCAGCCGGGTGCCCATCCCGCCGCAGAGGATCACGACGGGGATGTCGGCCGGGGCGATGGTGCTCATGGCTGCTCCTGGGGGCGGGGTGAGGGCCGTTCAGCGGTCTGCGAGGAGGCTAGCCCGGGCATTTCCCCCCAAACAGGTTCCATCGGGTGAAAACGGACATTCAAGACGGATCGGGCAGGGCTGGTTGGATAGATGCGCTGGTCGCGGGCATGCGGACGCGTGCCGTCGTCGCGGGGCGAGTTGGGCCATCCGGGGGAGTGCGGCAGGTCCCGGGGATGGCGGTGTCGTCGTTCTCGGGGGCGGCAGGCGGGGTCCCGCCGGGTCGCGCGCCCAATCGGGTGAAAACCCCCAAAACGGACAGTCTGGGCGCGACAGGCGACCACACTGGTGTCGCCCACCCAGCCATCGGGAGCCGCCATGACCGAGTCCGCGCACCGCGCCGCCCCGAGCGTGCACTCCCACCCCGCCCCGGGCGCACGCGACCCCGCGCCGGCTGCGCGCTCCACGCGACCCGCCCCCGGTGACCGGGTCTTGCTGCGGCGGGACCTGGGGGACTTCGGGTCCCCCGCCCCCCGGCCGCTGCGCACCCGACCCGGCCTCGCGGTGCTCGCGCCGATCGCCCCCACGTTCTGCGTCGACACCCCCGCGCCGGAGTTCGCCCTGACCTACGACGACGGCCCGGATCCGGCGCACACCCCCGCCCTGCTCGACCTGCTCGCGGAGCGCGGCGTGCACGCCACCTTCTTCGTGCTCGCCGATGCCGCGACCAGGCACCCCGACCTGCTGCGCCGGATCGTCGCCGAGGGCCATGAACTCGCCCTGCACGGCCAGGACCACCGGCGGCTCACCCGGCTGTCAGCACGGGAGGCCGTCCGTCGGGTGGTCGCCGCCCGGGCCGCCGTCGAGTCGCTGTCCGGCGCCCGGATCAGGTTCTTCCGGCCGCCCTACGGTGCGCACACCCCGGCGATGCTGCGCGGCTGGCGACGGCACGGGCTGGACGTGGTGATCTGGTCCGGGTGGGCCAGCGACTGGCAGGACGACCCGGCCGCCGTGATCGCCGACCGCGCCGCCGCCGCTGTCCATCCGGGCGGGATCCTGCTGCTGCACGACACCCGCGCCGACCCCGACACCCTCGGCCCGGGCGAACGACTGCCGACCTTCGACCGTGCCGAAGCCTCCCGGCTCCTGCTGGACCGACTGTCCGACTGGCAGCCCCGCACCGTCGGCGACCTGATCGCCCGTCACCCCCGGGTGCGGGCGGTGATCCGGGAGTTGTGGACATGAACCTGAGCGTGGTGATCGCCGCCTTCGACGCGGCCGGGACCCTCGACCAGCAGCTCGCCGCGCTCGCGCGGCAACGGGTGGACGCCGCATGGGAGGTGCTGATCGCCGACAACGGCTCCACCGACGGCACCCGCGAACTGGCCGCCGCCTGGGCCGACCGGCTGCCACGGCTGCGCGTGATCGACGCCTCCGACCGCCGCGGTGCCGGTGCCGCCCGGAACATCGGCGTCGAGGCGGCCACCGGGCGTGACGTGGTGTTCTGCGATGCGGACGACGTGGTCGCCGACGACTGGCTGGCGGCCATGCACCGGGCCCTTGCCCACCACAGCTTCGTCGCGGGCAGGTTCGACGGGATCCTGCTCAACACCGACCGGGTGCGCCGCAGTCGGACGCTGCCGCAGCAGGACGGGCTGCAACGCACCGAGCCGTTCCCCGACTGGGCGCATGCGGGGGCGGGGAACCTCGGCCTGCGGCGTGAGTTGTTCCGCGCGGTCGGTGGCTTCGACCCGGACGCGCTCTTCCTGGAGGACACCGACCTGTGCTGGCGGCTGCGGCTGGCCGGTGTCCCGCTGGTCTGGGTCCCGGAGGCGCTGGTGCACGTCCGGCTGCGCGGCACCCTGCGCACGGCATTCAGTCAGGGCTACCACTACGGCTCCGGGGAACACTGGCTCGCCCGCCGCTATCGGGAGCAGGTGTCGACCACCGCTTCCGTCGAGCCGGCCGGACCCCACGGCGGCCGAGCCCGACGACTTCTGCACCGGGGCGCTGTCACCGCGCGCGCTCTGGGTCGGGTGCGCTCACTCGGCGACCTCGGTGCGTGGGGGTGGGACCTCGGCTTCGGACTGGGCTATGCCTTCGCCCCGATCACCGACCCCGAGCCGGTCCGCATCACCTCCAGCGGCGACCCGCGCTCGGCGGTCGCCTGACGCCGCCTATCCCGGTCGCCGGTCGCCGGTCATGCGGCGCGGGTCCGGACAGCGCCGTGCACCAGCGGCCACCCGCGCCCTCAGCTCGTCCCGCCCGGGTCCCGCTCAGCTCCTCGCCACCCGGCGCTCCCGCACCCCTCCCGGCAGCACCCCGTCCAGTTCCCCGACCAGGTGCGCCGCGATCTCCAACGCTGCCGTCGCCGCCGGTGACGGGGCGTTCAGCACGTGCACCTGGCCCGGTGCCGTCTGCACCCAGGAAGTCGTCCACCAGCCCGCCGTCCCGGCGCACCGCCTGCGCCCTGACCCCGGCCGGCGCCGGCACCAGGTCGTCGGCGGTGATCCCGGGGACCAGGCGGGACAGGCTCCGGGCGAAAGCGGCAGGTGACAGCGACCGCAGCACCTCCGCCGCCCCGGGTCGCCAGTTCCGCGCCCCCATCCGCCACAACCCCGGCCAGCTCAGGGCGTCGCCCACGTCACGCGCCGACACCTTCCCCCAGGTGTACCCCTCGCGGGCCAGGGCCAGCACCGCGTTCGGTCCGGCGTGCACATGACCGTCGATCCCCCGGGTGAGGTGCACCCCCAGGAACGGGAACCGCGGGTCCGGCACCGGGTAGATCAGTCCGTGCACCAGCTCGGCGGCGGCCGCGCTCAGCGAGTAGTACTCGCCGCGGAAGGGCACGATCCGGGCGGCCGGGTTCAGCCCGCTGGCCCGGGCGAGTCGGTCGGCGTGCAGCCCACCGCAGACCACCAGGCCGTCCGCCTCCCGGTCGGTGACGGAGGTGCGGACCTGGACCCGCGCGCCGACCGTCCGCGCGGCCAGCATCGCCTCGCCGAGCAGGATCCGGCCACCGGCGGCCTCGATCTGACCTGCCAGCACCCGGCACACCCCGGCGTAGTCCACGATCCCGGTGCTCTCCACCCGGAGGGCGGCGACCGCCCGCACCTGCGGTTCGTACGCGCGCACCTGCGCCGGGTCCAGCAGCCGGGCCGGCACCTTGTTGGCGGCCGCCCGGGCGGCGAGCTTGCGCAGCCCCGGCAGCTCCGACTCCTCGGTGGCGACCACCAGCTTCCCGCACACCTGCACCGGCACCCCGTGCTCGGCGGCGAAGGCGGCCATCGACCGGGCGCCCGCGGTGGCCATCCGCGCCTTGAGGCTGCCCTCGGGGTAGTACAGCCCGGAGTGGATCACCCCGGAGTTGCGGCCGGTCTGGTGCCGGGCGAGGCCATCCTCCTTGTCCAGCACGGTCACCCGGTCGCCGCGGGCCGCCAATCGTGCGGCGGTCGCCAGCCCGACGATGCCGCCACCCACCACGATCACGTGAGACATGACGGTCACGCTAGCCGCCCGCTATGGGCGAATATGTGGATATTGTCCGGTTTCACCCTGTCGGCGGCTCCGATCCGGTGCGCCGCGACCGTACGCTCGCCGCCATGACCAGCCCCGTCAGCGTGAGCGCCGTGGTGTTCTCCCGGAACGAGGCCGACCTGCTCCGGGACTGCCTGCCCCTGCTGACCGGCTTCGACCGGGTCCTGGTCTGCGACATGGCCTCCACCGACGACACCGTGCGGGTCGCGCACCAGCACGGTGCCGAGGTGATCGCTGTCCCCGATGTCCCGGTCGCCGAGCGGGTCCGACAGCACGCCCTCGACGCGCTCGACACCGACTGGGTGCTGTTCGTGGACGCCGACGAGCACCTGCCCACCGGGTACCGCGCCACCCTCGACCCGGTGATCGCCGACCCGGGGATCGCCGGGGTGCGGCTGCGCTACGACAACGTGGCCTTCGGTCGGCTGCTCCGGCACAGCCTGCAGGGCAGCGCCAAATACGCCCTGGTCCACCGGACCCGCACCCGGTACAGCCCCACCGTCCCCGCGCACCGGCCGCCGGAGTTCGACGGACCCGCGATCGACGCCCCCGCCACCGTGCCGCCGATCCTGCACCTCAACTTCCGCAGCATCGACCAGACCCAGGAGAAGGTGCTGCGTTACGCCGCCAGCCGCGCCGACACCACCGTCCGGATCGACGACCCGATCGCCCTGCTCCGCGAGTTCGCCCGCACCACGGTGTTCTCCGGCGTCTGGCGGGACGGTCGGGCGGGCTTCGCGGTGGCCGCCCTGCACACCGTCGGCCAGCTGTCCGGCTCCCTGATCGCCGCCGAGCACGACGGCACCCTGCTCGCCGACCTGCCCCGTCGCCGCACCCGCCTGCTCGGCGCCATCGAGTCCACCCAGCGCGCCGCCGTCCGCACCCGCGACGCCCTCCGCCGAAGCCGCCCCCAATGACCCCGCCCCCACCGCCCCGCCCCACGATCCCCCCGC